>Ga0255336_100003_pt1 | contig 942515 bp, 815 predicted proteins | sample MeOH1_35cm_T3_17_FD_189102 | JGI IMG/M metagenome (GOLD analysis project Ga0255336, IMG submission 189102) | Sandy soil microbial communities from University of British Columbia, Vancouver, Canada - MeOH1_35cm_T3_179 | ecosystem: Engineered > Artificial ecosystem > Sand microcosm > Unclassified... | reverse complement strand
AATGTCTTTGCGTCCCATGGTTCACCTCGTTCTGGCTGCGAATCCCTTTGGGATGTCCAGAAAAATTAGACCACTTCAGGGCGCCAAGGTCTCCCCGCGAAACGCCCAAGTGTACAAAGCGATGGCGAAGCCGAGCCCCGCGAGGCCGCAGGCGAGCCATGTGCAAGGTGCGAGATGCGAGATGCGAGATGCGAGATGCGAGATGCGAAAGAATGCCCGGCATGCCCAGCGCCCGCCCCCGGTAATCCGGGAAGAACCTTTCTTTCGTGGCCCCTGCCAAAGGTCATGCTTGACTACACCTGTCGTCAGGCGCACGCTGCCTACATCTGTAGTCAGGAGCGTCGGCATGAGCAAGAAAACCATTGGCGATCAGGAACTCGCCCTGCTCCAGTACATCGCCGAGGTGCCAAAGAGCACCGTGGCCGAAGTGTGCGCCGGCTACGGCGAACCGCGCGGCCTCGCACGTTCCACTGTGCTGACGATGATGGAGCGCCTTCGCGCGAAGGGCTATCTCGGCCGTCGCAAGCTCGAAGGCACCTTCCGCTACAGCGCCACGAACGAATCCGGCGAGGTCATGACCGGCGCCGTGGCCCGCTTCGTCGAGAAGACCTTGCAAGGATCGGTCTCGCCTTTCGTCGCATGGATGTCCGAGCGTGGCCAGGTAAGCGATAGCGAGCTGGCCGAACTCGAAGCGTTGGTGGACTCGTTGCAGTCGCGACGGAAGGGGCGCTGACGTGGACGCATTCCTCGACGCATTGCTGTCCCGCCTCGGCCACGCATCCGTACAGGCCGCCCTGCTTGCCGCTGTGGTGTATGCGACCTGCCGGCTCGTCCCCTCGCTTTCGGCCGCCGCACGCAGCATGCTGTGGTGGTTGCTCGGTGCGCAGCTTGTCGTCGGGCTCGCCTGCCCCACCGTGCTCGGCCTGCCGTTGCTCCCCGCTGCGGCACCGGCGGTCGTGATGAGCACGACGGCCCTGGGCGACGCCGGGCTCGCGTCGGTGGCTCCCGACCCGGTTTGGACCTTCTCCTGGACCGATGCCCTGCTCGCGCTATGGATGGCTGCGATCCTCGTGCAATGCGCCGTCGCCACGCTGCGCTGGTATCGCTTGCGTGGCGTCGTCCGACGCGCCATGCCGCATGACGACGTTCGCGTGGATACGCTTTGCGCACGCCGTGCGCGTGAGCTGGGTTTGCGCCGTTCACCCCGGCTCGCCGTCTCCGATGAAGTGGACTCGCCGCAGGTGATCGGCCTCTGGCGCCCGACCATCCTGCTGCCACTGGAGGATCGCCTCGGCGACGACGAGCTCGACATGGCGCTGATGCACGAACTGGCCCATGTGCGTCGTGGCGACCTCGTGCTCGGATGGGTGCCGGCCGCGGCGCGCACGCTGTTCTTCTTCCACCCCGTCGTCCACCACGCGGTACGCGAGTACGCCTTGTGCCGTGAAGCCGCCTGCGACGCCCTTGTCGTATCGCGTGGCCGGCAGGCGCCAAAGAGTTATGGACGCCTGCTGCTCCGCCTCGGCGTCGCGCCGCATCCGCACCATGCCCTGCCGGGCGCCTCGCCCACCTTCCAGACGCTCAAGAGGAGACTCGACATGCTCGGTCACGCTACCGACGCGCCGCCGCGCGTGCTCACCATCTCGCTCGTCATCGCCATCGCCATCGTCGGCGTGATGCCCTGGCGTGTCGTTGCCGCCGACGGCGGCGCCCAACGCAGCCTCGTCCATACCTCCGCACGGCCGGCTGCGCCTGCTGATCCCGCCGCACCGGCCGCCCCGCCAGCACCCGCCACCCCGGCCGCCCCTGCCTCGCCGGACGACGTCGGCATCCCCGAACCCGCGCCCGCCGCGTATGCGATGCCTATGCCTCCGGCACCACCCGCCCCCATGCCACCGATGGATATCCGCGACGGCATGTCCTCACACGCCCTGGTCTTCTTCGGCGATGGTGTCAGCGTCATCAACGGAAGCAGCAGCGACATCCGTCACGCCAAGGCACAAAGCGACGGCTCGGCACGCTACGTGTGGTTCCGCAACGGCGACCAGGCCTGGGTGCTACGCGATCCCGCGTACGTGAAAAGAATCACCGCCGCCTTCGCCCGTAGCGAGAAGCCCGCCAACATGGGCGCGATGAGCGCCGACAAGCAGTGGGAACTCGACCGCCAGCAGGCCGTCCTCGACCAGCAGATGGCCAAGCTCGCCGAACGCCAGGCCGATCTCGCTGTCCGGGAAAGCGACCCGAGCCGGCCACGTGACGCCGCCGCCTATGCTGCCGGTCACGCCGCACTCAGCCATGAGCAGGCCGCCATCGCGCAGAATATGGCCCAGATCGGCCAGTTGCGTGCGATGCAGGGGAAGACCCAGGCCGAATGGGGCCGTCGTCAGGCCGAGGCCGCGCGCAAGGCGACGGAGGAAGTGAACGGCATTCTCGCCGAGGCCATTCGCAACCACGCGGTCCAGGCTGCACGCTGACGGAATCGACGCCCTCCGGTATGGTGAAAGGCCGTACACGTCCCCACGTGTTGAGTCTTTCCCCCTTCTGGAGGCGTCATGCGACTTGAATCGGGCACGGTGATCGAGGCCCGTGCATTGCTCTTCGACATGGACGGCACCCTGATCGATTCGCGTGTCGTCGTGGAGAAGATCTGGAAACGCTGGTGCGACCAGAACGGTATCGACTGGCACGAAGTACTGCCGCGCCTGCACGGTGTGCGCATGATGGACTCGGTGAAGATGTTCGCCAGACCCGGCATGGATATCGACGCGGTGTACCGGCGCCTGTATCGCGAAGAGGTCGAAGATGTCGACGGCATCGTGCAGATTCCCGGCGCGCACGCCCTCCTCGCTGCCTTGCCCCCCTCGGCATGGACCGTCGTCACCTCGGCCGACACCGTCCTGGCCCATGCCCGCCTCGGCGCCGCCGGTATCGTTCCGCCGCCACGGATGGTCACGGGCGAGATCGTCACCAACGGCAAGCCCGATCCGGAAGGCTATCTCCTGGGCGCGAAACGGCTGCATGCCGATCCGAAGGACACCCTGGTGTTCGAGGATGCCAAAGCAGGCATCGAGGCGGGACTCGCCGCCGGTGCACGCGTCATCGCCATCGCCGGAGATCATCCGGAAGAGATCCCCGATAACGTCGAGTGGATCGCCGATCTCACGGCCTTGCGTGTCGAAGGGTTCGTCGATGGGAAGGTGAGGTTGGTCGTCGTCTGACGGCTGCACGTGACGGTACCATCGCTGCCGAAGCGGCTCCCAACGTGGCCGCATGGGGGGCGAAGCGACCCGCCTTTCGCCCCCTGAGCAGCGCCGGCAACGTGAATGGCGCCGAAAATGCTGCCGTGACAGCGTGCGTGGACGTCGTTCCGGGGCGTATCCTTCACGACCATGCGAATCCTCCTAGCCGAAGACGACGCCGCCATCGCCGCGGCCGTGCGTTCCTCCCTCGAACAGGGTGGCCACGCCGTGGACCATGTCCCCGATGGCGCCAGCGCAGACAACGCCCTGCGCGACCACGACTACGACCTGCTGGTTCTCGACCTGGGCCTGCCCCTGCTCGATGGCAGCGAGGTCCTTGCACGAGCGCGAAAGCGCGGTGCCAGCTTGCCTGTGCTGGTGGTCACCGCACGCGAAGGCCTGAAGGAACGTGTGCGCGTGCTGGATCTGGGCGCCGACGATTACCTGGTGAAGCCATTCGCCCTGGTCGAGTTCGACGCGCGCGTGCGTGCCCTGCTCCGCCGCCGCACCAGCAATGGCACGCCGGAGTTCCGCATCGGCCGGCTGCGCCTGGACATCCCCGGTCACCGCGCCTGGATCGGTGACGTCCCGCTCGACCTCACCGCCCGGGAGTTCGGCCTGATCGAGGCGCTCGCCATTCGCGCGGACAAGGTGACCAGTCGCGCACAGCTCGTCGAGGCCTTGTGCAACTGGGACGAAGACCTCACCGACAACGGCCTGGATATCGCCTTGCATCGACTGCGCCGAAAGCTCGGCGGCTCGGGCACCAGCGTGCGCACCATCCGCGGTCTGGGATACCTGCTCGAAGAAGCCGCGGATGCCTGAACGCCGCCACGCGGGCTACCGTCCACCGCGACCGAGCCTGCGCCGTCGGCTGCTGACCTTCCTGCTGGTGCCCGTGCTCGGCGTGCTGTTGCTCGACGCGGTGATCGGCTATTTCGTCGCCCTGGCCTACTCGAATCGCTTGCACGACTCGGATCTGTCCGACTCGGCGCTGACCCTGTCCGAGATGCTCGGCAATGACGCCCTGCGCGGCGAGCTCACCGCCCAGGCGCGTTTCCTGCTCGAATACGATCCCGACGGACGCAATTACTACACGGTCTTCAGCGAGCGGCACGGTCGGCTCATCGGCAACGCCGAACTCGCCGGTCCCGAAGGCAGTGTCCCCGTCGACGGACCCCCTCGGCTCTACGATACCGCGCTTGGCCGGAAGCCCTTGCGCGCGGCGGTCATGCGGGTGAGCAACCGCCACGAACCCGGCGACCTCCTCACGATCACCGTGGCCGAGAGCCTGCGCGACCGGCACACCCGCGCTCGTGAAATCCTGTTCCTCACCCTGCCTATGCAGGCCCTGCTGATCGTCGCGGTGCTGTGCCTGGTCTGGTTCGGCGTCAGCTACGGCCTGAGAGTGCTCGACCCACTGACGGCACGCCTGAGCCGGCGCGGGCACGACCTCGGCCCGATCGGCGAGGAAGACGTTCCGATCGAGATCCTGCCACTCACCCGCACCATCGACGACCTGTTCGCACGGATGCGCAATATGCTCGGCCTGCAGGAGCGCTTCATCGCCGATGCCGCGCACCAGCTGCGGACGCCACTGGCGGGCATCCAGCTGCATGTGGAATCGCTCGACGGTGCCAGCGACCCCACCCAGCGGACCGATGCCCTCGGTCACGTGCATCGCCTGGCCGCACGCGCCGCGCGGACATCGGCGCAGCTGCTTGCGCTGACGCGCACCCAGGCGCCCGACCTCCCCGACCACGACGGCATGGCGGTCATCGACCTTGCCACGGTGGTGCCCGAGGCCGTGGGTGCGCGAGTGCACCAGGCGCTCACCATCGGCGTAGACCTCGGCTACGAAGGCATCGAAGGAGAGTGCCTCGTACGCGGCGACTCGCTCCAGGTCCAGGAGATCATCGACAACCTGGTCGACAACGCGTTCCACTACGCCGGGCGGGGCTGCACCGTAACGGTCTCGCTGTCTCGCGACGTGGGTGAGCTGGTGCTTGCCGTCGACGACGATGGCCCCGGGGTCGCCGACGCCTTCCTCGCCCTGCTGGGCGAACGGTTCTTCCGCGTCCCGGGCAGCGACGAGGACGGCACCGGGCTGGGCCTGGCCATCGTCGAGAGTATCGCCGAGCGCCACGCCGCCCGGGTGAGCTTCCTGCATGCGGCCTCGGGCGGCCTTCGGGTCGAGGTACGGTTCCCCGCGGTCACTGGAAAGCCCAGTGAAACCACGCACTGAGACCATGCACCTCATGAGCAATCCAGGATACGAGGACCAACTGTGAGCAACGCGGCAGAATTTCGATTCGACGGCGGGCGTGACGGTGTCCTGCTGATCCATGGCCTGACCGGCACGCCCACCGAGATGCGAATGGTCGGCAAGGGCCTCAATCGGGCCGGGTTCACCGTCGTCGGCGTCCGCCTGGCCGGCCATTGCGGCAGCGAGGAAGACCTTCTCGCGACTACATGGGAAGACTGGTACGCCAGCGTCGAAGCCGCCGCCGAAGAACTTCGCGGGCGAGTGGACCGCGTGTTCGTCGCCGGACTGTCGATGGGCGCGCTGCTCGCCTTGCGCCTCGCCGCCATCCGTCCCGACTGGGTCGACGGGGTCGGCGTGTTCGGTGCCACCTTCCGCTACGACGGCTGGTCGATCCCCTGGACCGGCAAGCTGTCCTTCCTGTTGCCCATGTTCAAACGCCTGGGTATCGGCAGGCATCGCAGCTTCATCGAGCAGCCTCCGTACGGCATCCGCGACGAACGTCTCCGCGCGCAGGTGAGCGCCGCGATGTTCTCCGGCGACAGCGAAGCGGCCGGCCTGCCCGGCAATCCCTGGCATGCGCTCGCCGAGATGGTGGTGCTTTCACGCGATGTGCGGCGACGGCTGCACGATGTCGTCGCACCCTGTTTCGTCGCCCACGCGGCGGACGACGACGTGGCCAGCGTCGCCAATGCGGACCTCGTCGCGCGCCGTGTGCGCGGGCCGATCGAGATGCTCCTGCTCGGCGACAGCTACCACATGATCACGATCGACCGCGAGCGTCGCATGCTCATCGAGCGAACGGCGGACTTCTTCGGGCGCATCGCTCGCGACGCGCGACCCACGCGCATGGCGGCCTGATCCGATGCATGGCCTGGTCCTCGCGTTGTGGATCGCCAACGTCGTGCTCGACACGGGCGGCCAGCTCGCGTTCAAGGCAGCCGCCGGCGACGATCGCGCCGGCGACGGGCTGGCCCGTTGGCGTTACATGCTCGCGCGGCCCTGGATCTGGACGGGCATCGGCTGCTACGTGGCCGAATTCGTCGTCTGGATCGCCTTCCTCTCCCTGGTGCCGCTGTCCGAAGGCGTACTGCTGGGCTCGATCAACATCGTCGCGATCATGATCGCCGGGCGCTTCCTTTTCCGCGAACGGCTCAGCCCGTTACGGGTCACCGGCATCCTCCTGGTCGCCGCGGGCGTCGCCATCGTCGGGGCGGGCTCATGAAGCGCTTCTACCTCATCGGCTTCACGCTGCTGCTGGCCTTCGACACGCTCAACCTCATCTGCTTCAAGTTCGCCGGCACGCATGCGCTGCCGGTGGAAATGAGCACGGCATGGCTTGCCCGTGTGTTCTCCTACCCGTGGATCTACGGCGCTATCGTCGGCTACATCGGCGCCTTCCTCACCTGGATGAGTCTGCTCAAGCACGCGCCGATCGGCCCTGCCTTCGCCGCCTCGCACCTTGAGGTGGTGAGCGTGATGGCGCTCTCCTGGTGGGTCTTCGCCGAACAGGTCACGACCACCCAGGTCATCGGCGCGACGGCCATCGTCGCCGGCATCGTCTGCCTGGCCTTCGCCGAAGGCGGCGAGGGAGTGGCGAACCATGTGGTTCCGGCCTGAGTCCGAAGCGCCACCTACCGCAGGCCTGCCGTTGGGCCTGGCCGACCTCCGTTGCTCCTCCGCCGCGCCGCTGACCGCGCTCGCCGCGACCTGGCTGGGCGTGGAAGAGGTCCAGCTGGAGTGCTCCGGCACCGCCGCCCTCACCGTGGCACTCACCGCCCTGGCCGGAGCCGCACCGGGCCGGCGCGAGGTGGCCATTCCCGCCTTCACCTGCCCGCTCGTTCCCCTGGCGATCCGTCGGGCCGGCCTGGTGCCGCGGCTGGTCGACCTGTGCGCGGGCCATTTCGACATGGATCCGCAGCGCCTGGCCGCGGCATGCGGCGAGCAGACCCTCGCCGTCATGCCTACCCACCTTGGCGGCCGCCTCGCCGACGTCGCCAGCGCCAGCGTTATCGCCCATGGCGTCGGCGCCGTCACCATCGAGGACGCCGCGCAGGCACTCGGCGCGCGCATCGACGGCGGCTACGCGGGCACGCGTGGCGACATCGGCTTTTTCAGCCTGGCCGCGGGCAAGGGGCTTTCGATCTTCGAAGGCGGCCTGCTCGTGGCGCGGGACGAATCGCTTCGCGCCCTTTTTCGCCAGACCTCGAAGCGCATCGCCGCCTGGAATCCGGGCTGGGAGCTGCGCCGTTCCCTGGAGTTGGCCGGTTACAGCCTGTTCTACCGCCCCGGCGGTCTTGGCCTGGCGTACGGTGGCCCGCTACGGCGCGCCCTCCGCCGTGGCGACCTGCTTTCGGCCGCCGGCGAACATTTCAGCGCCGACTTCCCGCTGCATCGCGTCGGCCGCTGGCGGCAGAGCGTCGGCGCGCGCGCCTTCGGGCGCCTGCCGGCGTTCATCGAGGCGACCACCGCGCAGGCGCGCTCACGCGTGGCACGCCTTGGCCAGATTCCCGGTGTCCACGTATTCGCCGATGAGGGCGGCACCTGGCCCTACCTCATGCTTCGCCTGCCGGACGAAGCGATGCGAGATGCCGTACTGCTCAGGCTGTGGTCGTCGCGCCACGGCGTGGCGCGCATGTTCATCCATGCACTGCCGGACTATGCGTACCTCGAAACGATGCCGGGTGGCGAGGACGTTCCCCAGGCACGCGACTTCGCCGCACGAACGATGACCGTGACGAACAGCCTGTGGCTGGATGACGACGCTTTCGAACATGTGTGCGCGGTGATCGAAGCCGTGGTGGTGTCGCATTGAGACGGCGTCGGCCGCCGCCCCACGCCGATCTCAGGTAGCGAAGTAGCTCTCCACGGTCAGGCGATCTGGATTCGTACCGCCCCCACCGTCGCCGTTCAGAATCTCGAAAACGACGTGATCCTCGGTGAGATCGACACCGAAGAAAATGAAGTTGTATCCCTCTCGCGCCAGGTCGACGGTGTAGAAGCCCTGGGGAGTACCCGAATCGTCGGTGTGACCGAAGGACGGGTCGAGCGCACCCGAGGGCAGATGCTTCCCCACCAGCGCCTTCCTCGATGCCGTCGACCCATCGGAATAAGGACTGCCGACCACCATGACGCCGCCGTCAGCCGAGGTCTGGAGATGGAGGGGGATGCCGATGCCGTCATTGTGGCCGGTGCTGCCGTAGTCGATTTCCAGCAGTCTGCCGCCGTTGAAGCTGGCGGGAATCGTCCCGCTATCGTCCAGCGCGACCAACAGCCCGACCAACGGCTTACGGGTCATGATGGTCCCCACGCCCCACAATCCGGCCTCTTTCGACCAGGCGAGTTTTTCGATCTCGTTGCGATCGGCGCTGTCGCCCGCGACGACGAACACACCGTTCGTTCCGAAACCCGGATCCGGTTCCCCCGTCGGAAGCAGACGCACGATGCGCCCATTCCCCGAGGTGGTCGCCGTGCTCAGGACGATCTTTCCATCGCCCTGGACCACGGCGTCCGTGATACGCCCGGCCGGACGCAGCGGAACGTCGACGAACACATAGCCCTTTCCGGCGAAGCCGGGATTCAAGCGACCCGACGCATCGAAGCGGAACACGATACCGCCCGCGTAGTTGCCGTCCGCGTCTTTCGTACTGCCGACGAAGAAGAAGTCGTGCCCGGGGCCCGGAACGACGAATCCCCTGACGACGGAAGGTTCGCCAGCCGGCCGGATCGCATCCAGGTTGACGTAGCCGTACGTGCCGAACGCCGTGTCCAGCGATCCGTCGGGCGTGTGACGAACGAGCGTCCACATGCCGCCGTACTGCGACGTCACGACAAGCACGGTCGAGCGATCGGGAGCGGGCCACGCCTGACTGCCGTTCATGCTCAGGTCGATTGGCAGTGCGCCGACGACGAAGCCGGTCTTGCCGTTTTCACCTTCCTGACCGAACGTCGTGTCGAGCGCCCCGTCGGGTGTGAGCCGGGCCAATGCGTATTGCCAGTGTTCGTCCTTCGCGCCGAGGGCGAGCAGGATATTTCCATCGTGGACGCGGGCCAGCGCACGCACCGCGCCGATCTCGTTCGGCACCGGCGTCGGGTATCCACCGATCGTGACATCGAACGTGCCGTTGCTGCCGAACGAGGGGTCGATCTCACCCTGACGGCGCGCGCCGCCTACCTTTAACCCGGATGCTTTCGATGCTTTCGAGTGCCTGAATTCCATGGCCGATTCCTTTCGTCGCGTGCGTGTCCCTTGCACCCGGCGTCGATCCGTTCGCGCCGGCATATCGCCCCGCTGGGGCGTGGGAGAACCGTAGGCCGGAACCCCAGCACGCGCCATAGGCCAAAGGTTGTAGGCGCGGCGCTGGCCTTCGCCGAACGTGGCGACGTAGCATCGAGTCGCGTGGTCCAAGCCGAATCATCACATACCAGGGGCTTGCCTCGGAGCGTACTGAAACTGCTCCAGCGTTTTCTCGGCCAACTCGATTAGCGTAAGGCGACCGTCCTTACGGTGATCGATGGGGTGATCGTTAGCCACGGCCGTCATGTACGCGATGTATTCTTCGCGCGTCACGAGGTGGTCGTGGTCGATATCCACCGCATCGCACATGGCAGTCCACAAATGACGATAAGCGCGTTCGGCTCGATGACCGATATCGGTGTCCACCATATCCCGGTCGGTCTTCACGCGGTGAATCAGAAGGGTGAAATCGGTCCAGGTGATAGCGCCAACGCCATGGGTATCGAGCAGATCGAACCCGCGATCGAAGCTGTGGTTGTCAAGACCCGCGCCACTCAGATGCGCCGCCAGTGCAGCATTGCCGTGCCGATGCCGAACATCGGCGTTGGAGCGACGCACCGCTGCCAGGCGTACATGCCAATTGTCCGTGCCGGAAGCTGGCGCAGCATCGTGCGCGTTCGGTACGTGTACCTTCAACGCCAGTTCTTGTTTGATAGTCGTCCGTTCCGAGCGAGTTGCCCGCCCCATGACCTCGGCGGCGAGCAACACCAGGCCGATAACGCCGAGTACCAGCGGACCCCACAGTGCCGGCTGACCGATCAAGAACGGAATCGCACTCAAGGAGGCTACGACTACGGCGAAATTGGCGGCATGTGATTTACGTCCCAATAATATCCACATCACCGTGATGGCCAACGTATAAACGGCCAACCCACCACCAAGCACCGTGGCCAGCAGCGGCGTCAGCGGCGCCCCGAAATGGCCGGCATGCAGATGCCGCAATTCGTCGGCAATGGTGCGCAACCCGAGCCCGAAGGCCACCATGCCCGCCATCGCAATCAGATGCAACAGGTTGTAGTGGGTACGGGCCAGCTTGTGATGCGCAGTACGCTGATGGTGGGGATGGGCACGATGCATCCGATGTTCGGCGTAGTGCCTGAGCAGGTCGAAATACAACCACCACATCACGGTGCATGAGATCAGTGCAAATCCAATCAATAGCAACTGCTCGATACCTATCGGCTCGCCATACATCTGGCGTCCCATGCCGCCCAATGACATATCCAGACCAATAATGATGATGAAGCCGAAGCGTTCCGCCAGATGTCCAGGCGCTACCACGGTCCAGTGATAGGTGAAGGCGAGCACCGCAATGGTTTCGCAGGTCAACCCGCCCAACCAGAAGGGGATGCGTTCGCTAGCCGGCATCGAGGTGGACGCGCCGATCAAAAGCGCTGTGGCAAGGGACGCGCCCAGCACCACCCACGGGCGTCGCCCGGCCGCATGGCCGTGAATCACCCACAACACAAATGCCGACGATGCACGTATCAACACGTAGGCCGCGAGAAACACCATCACACGCGAGTTGAAGCCTGGCTCGATGAACGCACGAGGCATGGCCATGCCCAGAAACACCAGGCCGGCCAACGCCGCAATATGCGTGGTGCGCACCGTGCCTTCGTCGGCGTCGGCGGTATTGGCCGCCCACACATAGGTCATCCAGCAACCCCACAGCATGACGAGTACCAGCAGGCCGCGCAGTGCACCTTCGGCGGTTTGGTCACTGAGCACAAGCACATCGGTTTGCGAGAATGCGAACGCGGCCATCACGTCGAACAGCAGCTCGAAACCGGAGAGCTCGTGATCGCCCGCCGTGAAGCGAACGGCGGGGCGCCAGCGGCGACGATGCGGCACCTGCACCACGACTACGGCACTCCGGCGGCTTGCACGGTGGCAGTGGGTGCGCCGGCCAGTGCCCTTGCTTCGGCCGTACGCACGGCGACATGCGCCCGTGTGACTTTGAGTCGCTCGAGATAGAGCACGCCTGTGCATAGACAGAGCAAGGTCAGCACGGGAACAAACACGGGTTTCCCGATCAGCAACGGCAACCCTCCGACCAACAGCGCCACACCACCGAGCCGTAAGAGATCCGGTCGCCAGATTGCCGTGAAAGAGAACAGCGCTTGCCCAAACAGGCACCCTGCAATACCGACATACAGCTCGATCAGTGCCGGGGTTGCAATCGACGAATCGAATGAACCGGTTTCGCTGGCGGTCAAGTCGATGAAGACAAGGCGCAACGCCCCGGCGGAAACCACCAGGCCGCCGAACATCAGCATGTGTCCGGCGGTGTAACCGAAGTTGAGTATCAGCTTGCGACCCAGACCAAGCGTGGAGTTCTTCGCATCGTTGGCCCAGCGGGCGGGCTCCACCAGCGGCTTGTAGAGCCGATACATCACATAGGCAATCATCAGTGCGGCGAGCACGAGGGTCAGCATGGCGGGGGTAATCGCGGCGGCCTGACCGACCTGTTCGAGCAACTCCAGGCTCAGGCAACACGCCACCGTATACCCCGCCGCGGATCGCTCGGCGTATGCCCGCACACCGCCGCAATGCCAACCTTCAACAATGCCGACGCGAAGCCATCGATAGGTAGGCATGACGGTACTGTAGACCATGGCCATCATCGCGAGATAACCGAGGAACACCATGCTTGTCTTGGCACTTCCCTCGGCCCATACCGAGCGCCACACCAGCGCCGCCAACATCCAGTAACCCGCTATGAATGCACCCACGTTGCCGATATGTCTTGGACTCGCGCATGCATAGACCCATTTCAAGGTCTCGATCAGCACCGTAACGGTGACTACCGCGGCGAACAGCACCGGTCCGTTCAGTCCGCCAGGTCGACTGGTGAACGCTTCGGGCAAACAGATGGCCAACGCCAGGAACGTGCCAGTCTGCGCGACCAGCAGCAATTTCATCATCGGCGACCGGACGTCCGCGTAGGTGACCGCGTTCACACTGATTTGCCAAAGCACGACCACGATCGCCAGCGTTGCCAGTGCGTGATATACACCCGTCGCGCCTGGCTCCGTGCGCATAAGGCTGCCCGCCTGGGATAGCGCAAGTACGAACGTGATGTCGACGAGCAGCTCGACCGGGTCGGACTTGTCGTCCGGATGACGGCGCGGCAGTGGCCAGTACCCCCCCGCTTCAGGTGCAGTCATCGTCGTATCCTCCGTGACGTTCGTTCAGAGCCGCACTCTCAAGCGCGGCCTTGCCGGGCTGCGATATGTGCGGTCACTGCCTTGTGAAGCAGCTTGTTGCCGTGATGCGGATGGGTCAACAGATGTCCGCCTTCGGCCGCCTTCTCCATGCGGGCGATCAATTCCTTGTCGTGCTCGTCTCGATAGGGAGTGATGTCCAGATCACCCGGAACCTTGCTCAACTTTTCGCTACCAACCCGCTTGACGTACTTCATCATGAAGGCGTCGTATACGTCCCAACTGATGTTGTCGGCACGCACTGCCGCTTCTTCGGCGCGCGTTGCGATCTGGTGGGCGTGCAGGTAGTGAAGATCCAGGTGGTCGATGAGCGCTTTCTCCACTTCCTCGTGCAAGATGAGGTAGCGGTCCACTTCGATCGTGCGGCCCTCGTACTCGAACGTGCGCGGAAGATGGCGATCGATGTAGATGGTCTGGCCGTCGTTGCTGTAGCCGGCCAGATAGGGGATGTCGTGGTCGCGGTCGAATTTCTTCACCCGGCGCAGGATCGCGTCGAGCGCCCGGTCCAGCATGAGGTTTGAAATGTAGCCCTCCGGCACATTGTCTTTCTTGTGCGGGGCGATGGGGTGGCAGCACTGCTCAGGCATGGTCGACAACTCCTTTGTCGGGATCGAACGCGTACACGTGGCGGGCCGGATCCGCTCGTGGCCGACTCCTTTCGCCGTATGACCGCCCATAGCATCCGGCAACGATCCATGCGGGCCCGTACATCGCCATCTCGGCGAACTGCGTCAAACGTTATTACCGGAGGCCAACGTTCGCCATAGACCAAACGTTGTAGGTGCCGGTCACGCCCGACCCTGCTCCACCAGGGTCAAAGCCACCTTGTCACGCAGGTACACCGGCAAGGCCAGCTCCGGTGCCACCGCCTCGCCGTCGCGAAACGCGCGCGCCGCCACTTCGGCCACGTGCCGCGCCTGCGGAAAACGCGCGCCATCCGCCGAACGGATCGGTGCCGTGATGCGCTCGCGGAGGATCGCCTCGTACGTGGCCCAACCGGTACCGACAACGTGCCATGCCGTCGCCTCGGGCACTACCAGCGCGCCGGCGGTATCGACGCGCTCGCGATCGATCAGGGTGATGCTGCCGTTGTCCTCACGGCGCCACGCGGCGACATAGATCTCGCCCATGCGCGCGTCGATGACGGAGAGAACCGCGGCGTCGTCCTCGGGAGCTTCCAGCGCCAGTGCCTGCAGCGACGAGACCGTGACCACAGGTACGTCGAGCGCCATCGCCATGCCTTGTGCCAGCGATATGCCCAGGCGCACGCCGGTAAACGCACCCGGGCCGCGACCGACCGCAATGCCGTCGAGTGCTTCGCGACTCAGCCCTGCCTCGGCGAGCAAGGCATCGGCCATGGGCAGGACGAGCTCGGCGTGGCGGCGCGGGGCGATCTCGCTGCGCTCGATCACTTCGTCGCCGTGGACGAGGGCGACCGAGCAGGCTTCCGTGGAGGTTTCGATGGCGAGGAAGTTCATGGCGTTTCCGACGTGGCGTTGAGCGGCACGCCCTGGGCGTACCAGTCGATCCGGCGGGTCAGGTACATCAGCAGCGCGATGACTGCCACGAGCACGACCGAACCGATCAGCAGCGCGTACTGTTCCGCGCCGATCAGGCCATACAGTATGGCGTAAACCAGGGCCAGAACGCCGCCCAGTGCAAGGCCGGCCCTCCGCGCGCGCAAGGTGGCCATGGCGTAACCGCCCACGATCAGCACTACCGCCGCCGCGGCGACCGCATAGGCCGGACCGAAACCGATCTGCTCGGACAACGCCAGCAGGAGCACGTAGAAGCTGGTCATGGCCGCGCCGACCAGCAAGTATTGCACCGGATGCAGGCGCAGGCCCTTGAGCACTTCGAACAGGAAGAAGGCGACGAAAGTCAACGCGATGAAGAGCAGGCCATACTTCCCTGCCCGGTCGTTCTGCTGGTACACCCCGCCGGGTTGGTAGAGCCGCACGCCGAAGGCCGACGCCTCGAGGCGATCGGACACCTCGCGGTTTGTCGCATCCCAGTGCTGCCCGTACGCGCGGTTGAGGTCGAGGATTTTCCAGGCGGCGTCGAAGCCTGCCGGCGTAACGCTGCGCCGTGTCGGCAAGAGGGACCCGGTGAAGCTGGGATCGGGCCACGGCGAGCGCATCCGCACGCCGTTCGTCCGCGCCAGCGGCAGCGACGAGAACGACTCCGTGCCGGCGACACTGAGCTTGAGTTCGAACTCGACCGGCGATTCCCGCTCCGGATCGATCGCCAGCGGTGCCGGCAGCACGGTGTACGAGCCCATGCGAGCCGTCGACGACGCCAGGCGCACCGCATGGCCATCGACCACGACCGAAGTGATGCCTTGCAGGCCCCGCGTATCGGCAATCAACAGGCGGATTTCCGACTTGCCGGTGAACCAGGTCGCGCCCGTCTCGGCGGCGAACCGACGCAGATCGGCAGGCAGGAAACGACCACGGATAGTGACTTCGCCGGTATAGGTCGGGACGACGTACATGCCGGATGAGCGCTTGTCGACGGCGAGATCGACGACCGTGTCCAGGTCGTCGGCAAGGACGATTTCCGTTCCGTCGACCACCTTGGCGACGGCACCGGCGGCGTCATGGGTATCGCGCTGTGTCGGCACGGCGAGTACCAGGCCGCCGATCACCTGGGGGCCACCCCAGCCGTCGGCCACCCGCGCGGCGGCGGTATCGCGCATTTCCTGCCGCTCACGCACCAGGCCATCGGCCTGTGTCAGCGGTATCAGCATGAGCAACGCAAGCAGCCCGATGCCCAGCACCTTGGCGGTTATCGATTGCATCCAGCGAAACATCGGTCTCTCCCTTTCTGAGTGTCGGAAAGGATGCTGAGCCCCTCGTGGGTACGCCATCGGTGCCCACCATGGCGAGGCGCGGGCAACGAAGGGCGAAACGGGGCCGGTTCAGGCTTCGGGAGACACCGGGGCGAAGAACGCGGTGACGTCGGCGAGCTCGCGTGTGCGCGGCATCGGCGGCAGGCTGGCGAGGAACAACCGCCCGTAACCCTTCGTGCTGAGCCGGGGATCGCACAGCACCAGCACGCCGCGATCGTGCACGTCGCGAATCAATCGCCCGGCGCCCTGCTTCAACGCGATAACCGCCGTCGGCACCTGCCAGCCCATGAACGGATTGATGCCGGCTTCCTCGAGCGCCTCGAGCCGGGCCTGCAGGACCGGGTCGTCCGGCATGGCGAAGGGCAGCTTGTCGATGACGACGACGCTGAGGGCTTCGCCGGCCACGTCCACGCCTTCCCAGAAACTCGCCGCACCGAGCAGGACCCCTCGGCCACTGGCGCGGAATTCCTCGAGCAGGCGATGACGCGGCGCGGTGCCCTGGACAAACAAGGGCCACGGCACACGACCCTCCAGCAGCTCCGCCGCACGGCGCAACGCACGGTGCGAGGTGAACAGCAGGAACGCACGGCCATCGGATGCATCCAGCACAGGGCGAATGGCCGCGACGACACGGTCGGTGTAATCGCGTGCGGCCGGATCCGGGAGATCCTTCGGCAGGTAGGCAAGCGCCTGGCGTTGGTAATCGAACGGGCTCTCGACATGCAGCGTCTGCGGATCCTCGATACCCAGCTGGCGGGCGAAGTGCGTGAAGTCGCCGGCGATCGACAAGGTGGCCGAGGTGTGGATCCACGCGGCGTCCGTCGCCATGCGCATCGCCCGCAACGGTGTGGCGAGATCCAGCGGCGTGGCGTGCAGGGCGAATCCGCGCGGCCAGGTTTCATACCAGCGCACGTCGGACGCCGAATGCTCCTCGGCAATGCGGTCCAGTCGCAAGCTGAGCATCTGGGCGCGCTCGAACACGTTGGCCAATCCGCGTGAGCGCTCGCCCAGCGAGGACAGCAGATCGGCGAGCGCGGCCATCACCTCGCGTAGCTCGCCAAGGAGGTCGTGCACCCCTTCGTCGCGGTCGAGCGCACCGAAGGGCCCGCGTGAGGGAAGCGGATCCATGGCCAGGCGCAGGCGCTTGACCAGGTCCTGCACCACCTCGACCGGTTCGAGCAACTGGCTTGTCGCGCCGGTGACGCCCTGCGCTTCGGCGAGCGCATCGTGGGCGAGATCGACCATCTGCCGCGCACTGACACTCTGCGAGAAGAACTGGCCGGCCAGCTCGGGAATCTGGTGCGCCTCGTCCAGGATGAAGGCATCCGCGCCCGGCAGGATCTCGCCGAAGCCCTCCTGCTTCAGGGCCAGGTCGGCCATCAGCAGGTGATGGTTGACCACGACGATATCGGCCTCCATCGCTTCCCGGCGTGCCTTGACCACATGGCAGTCGTCGAAGAAGGGGCACTCGGTTCCCAGGCAATTCTCAGGCGTGGACGTGACGCGCGGCCACACCGGGGAATCCTCCGGGATGTCGATCATTTCCATGCGGTCGCCGCGACGCGTACGCGCCGACCAGGCCCGGATCGCCGAGAGCTGGCTGGCCAGCTGGCGATCGGGGTTGCCCTCGCGAACCGCCTGGTCGAGCCGGTACAGGCACAGGTAATTGGCCCGGCCCTTGAGCAGGCTCGTCTTGGCCCGGCTACCCAGGACCGCGTGCACGCGCGGCAGGTCGCGGAAGAACAGTTGGTCCTGCAAGGCCTTGGTGCCCGTGGAAACAATGACCTTGCGCCCCGACATCAAGGCAGGAACCAGGTAGGCGAAGGTCTTGCCTGTGCCGGTCCCGGCCTCGGCAATCAGTACATCGCGATCGTCGATGGCCGTGGCCACCGCGCCGGCCATGCGCTCCTGCGCCTCGCGGGGCGCGAAACCGGGTACTTCACGGGCGAACGGGCCCTCCGCGCCGAGGATCGCGGCCACATCGGATGCAGTCATCCCTCAAGTATCGCCTACAATGGCGGTCTTTTCGTCTTCCAAAGCGCGCCCCTACGCGGCGCGAGCCGAGAGCCCACGCATGGATAAGAGTTTCGAGCCCAGCCAGATCGAGTCGAAGTGGTACGCCCGGTGGGAGTCCAACGGCTACTTCAAGCCGTCGGGCAAGGGCACGCCCTACACGATCATGCTGCCGCCTCCCAATGTGACGGGCACGCTGCACATGGGCCACGCGTTCCAGCACACCATCATGGACACCCTGGTCCGTTACCACCGCATGCGTGGCTACGACACCCTGTGGCAACTGGGCACCGACCACGCCGGCATCGCCACCGAAATGGTCGTGACCCGCCAGCTCAACGCCGAAGGCAAGCAGCGCTCTGATTTCGACCGCGAGGCCTTTATCAGCCGCGTGTGGGAATGGAAGGCCGAGTCCGGCGACACCATCGGCCGCCAGATGCGCCGCATGGGCGTCTCGGGCGACTGGAGCCGCGAAGTCTTCACCATGGACCCCGGCCCGTCGAAGGCCGTCGTCGAGACCTTCGTTCGCCTGCACGAGGAAGGCCTGATCTATCGCGGCCAGAAGCTGGTCAACTGGGACCCGGTGCTGAAGACCGCCATCTCCGACCTCGAAGTGGTCAGCGAGGAGGAAGACGGGTCCATGTGGTCGATCCGCTACCCGCTGGCCGATGGCTCGGGGGACCTGATCGTCGCCACCACGCGCCCGGAAACCATGCTGGGCGATGTCGCCGTCGCCGTGCACCCGGAAGACGAGCGTTACGCGCACTTGATCGGCAAGATGCTGAACCTGCCGCTGTCCGATCGCCAGATCCCGATCGTCGGCGACGACTACGTCGAGAAGGACTTCGGCACCGGCTGCGTGAAGATCACCCCGGCACACGACTTCAACGACTACGCCATCGGCCAGCGCCACAACCTGCCGATGATCAACATCCTCACCGACGACGCGAAGATCAACGACGCGGCGCCGGAAACCTACCGCGGCATGGACCGTTACGTCGCGCGTAAGGCCGTGCTCGCCGATCTCGAAGCCGCCGGACTGCTGGTCGAGACGAAGAAGCACAAGCTGCAGGTGCCGCGTGGCGACCGTACCGGCCAGGTCATCGAGCCCTACCTCACGTGGCAGTGGTTCGTGAAAATGGACACGCTGGCCGCGCGCGGCATGGAACTGGTCGAACAGGGCCAGGTGAAGTTCGTCCCTGAGAACTGGATCAACACCTATCGCCACTGGCTGGGCAACATCCAGGACTGGTGCATCAGCCGCCAGCTCACCTGGGGTCACCAGATCCCGGCGTGGTACACGGCGGACGGCAGCATCATCGTTGCCCGGGACGAGACCGAGGCGCAGGCGAAAGCGGCGGCGCTTGGTTTTACCGGCATGCTGCGTCGCGACCACGACGTGCTCGAGACCTGGTTCTCGTCGTCGCTGTGGAGCCACTCCACGCTCGGCTGGCCCGACCCGCAGGCGCAGGCCGAGCGCGGCTTCGACCGCTACCTGCCGACCAATGTGCTGGTCACCGGTTTCGACATCATCTTTTTCTGGGTCGCCCGGATGATCATGATGACCGACCACTTCACCGGCGAGGTGCCGTTCAAGGACGTCTATGTCACGGGGCTGATCCGCGACAAGGACGGCCAGAAGATGTCGAAGTCCAAGGGCAACGTGCTCGACCCGCTCGACCTGATCGACGGCATCACGCTGGACGACCTTCTCGCCAAGCGCACGCGCGGCCTGATGCAGCCGAAGATGGCCGAAAAGATCGAAAAGGCCACACGCAAGGAGTACGCAGAGGGCATCCCCGCCTTCGGCGCCGACGCCTTGCGCTTCACCTTCGCCTCGCTCGCCACGCACGGCCGCGACATCAAGTTCGACCTCGAGCGTGCCGCCGGCTACAAGGCTTTCGTCAACAAGCTCTGGAATGCCTCGCGCTTCGTCCTGATGAACCTCGGCGAGGACGCCAGGCTCGCGCCCACGAAGCCGACGACCGAAGCCGAGCGCTGGATCCTCACCCGCCTGCGCGACACGCTGGCCACGGTGAAGGAACAGCTCGCGGGCTATCGTTTCGATCTCGCCGCGCAGGCGCTGTACGAGTTCACTTGGAACGAGTTCTGCGACTGGTTCCTCGAACTGTCCAAGCCCGCGCTCGGCGGCGACGATGCGGCGGCGGCGGCCTCGACGCGCTACACGCTGGTCCACGTCCTGGAAACCCTGCTGCGCGCATTGCATCCGATCATTCCCTTCGTCACCGAGGAGATCTGGCAGAACGTGCGGCCGGTGCTCGGTATCGAGGGCGAGACGATCATGCTGCGCCCCTATCCGGAGGCGGCCGATATCGAAGGCGACGCCACGGCCACGGCCGAGATCGAATGGGTCAAGGGTGTGCTCACCGGCGTGCGTCGCATCCGCGCCGAGATGAATATCGCGCCGGGCAAGGTCATCCCGCTGCTGTTCGCCGATGGCGATGCCGCCGATCGCGGACGCGCCGGCAAGTTTGCCGCGCAGATCGCCTTCCTCGGCCGCGTGGAAACGCCGGTGTGGGTCGACGGCGAGGAGCCCGCTGCCGCCGTCGGCGTGGTGGGTAGCCTCCGCGTGCTGATTCCATTGGAAGGTCTGATCGACGTAGGCGCGGAGAAGGCCCGCCTGGCCAAGGAAATCGCCCGTATCGAGGGCGAGGTTCGCAAGTGCGAGGCAAAGCTGGGCAACGCCAACTTCGTCGCCAATGCCCCTGCGGAGGTGGTCGAGCAGGAGCGCCAGCGCATCGCCGACTGGACCCACCAGGCGCAGGCCATGCGCGAGCAGGCCCTGAAACTCGGCGGCTGATGTAGGAGCCGCTTAAGCATGTAGGAGCCGCTTCAGCATGTGGGAGCCGCTTAAGCATGTAGGAGCGGCTTCAGCATGTAGGAGCATGTGGGAGCCGCTTCAGCGGCGATAACCAGGTCGCCGTTGACTGACCCGCCGCCGCAATCGCCGGCATAGCCGGCTCCCACATTGGCACAGCCGGCTCCCACACCGGCATAGCCGGCCCCCACAGCGGCCTAGAAGGCTCCCACAAGGCGCTCCCTGTGGGAGCCGCTTCAGCGGCGATAACCAGGTCGCCGTTGACTGACCCGCCGCCGCAATCGCCGGCATAGCCGGCTCCCACACCGGCATAGCCGGCTCCCACACCGGCATAGCCGGCTCCCACACTGGCCTAGCCGGCTCCCACACTGGCTACGCCGGCTCTCACACCGGCCTAGCCGGCTCCCACAAGGTGCTCCCTGTGGGAGCCGACTCATCGGTGAATCAAGGCACCGAGGCCGAAGGCCTCACCTCGCTTCACATGTCGTGCTTGTTTACTTCGAAGCCGCCCTTCTTGTACTCGGTCCACCGGCTGCGCGACCCCTCGCGCTCCGCAGGATCCGCCGCGACCACTTCAAGCACGCGATCGAAGCGCCCCGGCGCGCACACCTCGCGCAGATTGATGACCATGGGGCGGTCCGCCACCTCGACACCGGGCGGCACGATCAGCACCGCCGTGTTCGCGTCGTCGTCGTCGCCGGCGAGCTGGTGCGGAATGAAGCTGTCTTCGTCGAACGACCACAGATATTCGTCGATGGCCTCGGCCTGCTCGAAATCGCGGGTGAGGATCAGGGTCGGCTGCTGGGCTCCGAAGGCGCGCTTGGCCAGCTCGCAGACCAGCAGCAGGGGATCCTCGCGAAACCGCGGTTTGTCGATCAGGTAGAAGTCGGCGCGCGGCATACGGGCGGAATCAGCCGGCGGCGACGCGGTCGAGCAGCCACTGCGTCAGCAGCGGGACCGGGCGACCGGTAGCCATGCCCTTGCGACCCTCGTCCCAGGCCGTGCCGGCGATGTCCAGGTGCGCCCAGCGGCGCCCTTCGGTGAAACGAGCCAGGAAGCAGCCGGCCGTGATGGCGCCGGCGTACTTGCCACCGATGTTGGCCACGTCGGCGAAGCCCGAGTCGAGCTGGCTCTGGTAGTCGTCCCAGAGCGGCAGGCGCCACGCGCGATCGAGCGTGGATTCGCCGGCCGCGAGGAGCTCGGCCGAGAGGGATTCGTCCTTGGTCATCAGGCCGCTGGCGTGCTTGCCGAGGGCGACGACGCAGGCGCCGGTGAGGGTAGCGGCGTCGATCATGGTGTGCGGGTCGAAACGCTTGCCGGTATAGGTCAGCGCGTCGCACAGGATGAGGCGGCCTTCGGCGTCGGTGTTGAGCACCTCGATCGTGATGCCCGACAGGCTGGTAAGGACATCGCCCGGACGGTAGCTGTCACCGTCCGGCATGTTTTCCACGGCCGGTACCACGCAGACCAGGTTGACCGGCAGCTTGAGCCTGACGGCCGCCACGAAGGCGCCGAGCACGCCGGCCGCGCCGCACATGTCGAACTTCATCTCCTCCATGCCCGGGCCGGGCTTGAGGCTGACGCCACCGGTGTCGAACGTGATGCCCTTGCCGACGAAGGCATAGGGACGCTCGCCGTCCTTGCCGCCATGCCATTGCAGGATGACCAGGCGCGGCGCGTTGGCGGAACCCCGGGCCACGGCCAGCAGGGAGCCGAATCCTTCCCGCTCCATGTCGGCGCGATCGAGGGCTTCGAAGGTCACGCCCTCGTTGGCATCGGCGAAGGCCTTGGCCTGGTCGGCGATGTAGTCGGGGTTGCAGATGTTCGGCGGCAGGTTGCCGAGTTCCTTGGCGTAGCGCACGCCCTCGGCGATCGCGCGAGCCTGGGCCAGGCCGGATTCGCCTTCGGCGGGACCGGCGAAGGTCATCGCGGCGAGCTCGGGCTGGGCTTTGTCGCGCGGCTTCACCGTGGCGGTGTACCGGTAGGCGGCGTGGTCCGTGGCCAGGGCGGCCACGCGCAGGCGCCAGGCGGCATCGCGACCGGGTACCTCGACCTCGGGCAGCCAGTTGACCGCTTCGGTCACCGGCAGCCGGCCCACGGCGCGGGCCGCCTCCAGGGTCACCCGCTGGTAGCGCGCGGCATCGAAGGTCTTCTGGGCACCGAGGCCAACGACCAGCACGCGGGCGGCGGCGACCCCGGCCGGATGCAGCAGGGTGACGAGGTTGCCGACCTTGCCGGTGATGTCGCCCGCCTCGACCAGGCGCTTGATCGCTCCGCCGGCGGCGGTATCGATCCGTGCGGCGGCGCTGGTCAGGACACCGTTCTCGTAGACACCGACCACGGCGACCGGGGTCGCGGTGGATTCGGGAGCGTTGGAACCGAGGCTGAACTGAACCGTCATAGCTAACTGTCCTGCAAAAGCCCGCCGGGGCCCGGACAGGCTAGACTTGTGGTTTGCCGGCCAGGACTGACGCGGCACGAACCGCCAATTCTATCAAATGCTCAGCATCCTCGACCGATACTTCCTGCGCGAACTTGCCTACGGTGTCATTGCGACCGCCGTGGTCCTGCTCGTCATCTTCGCGGGCGGCGCCTTCGCCACCGTGCTTCAGAAGGTGGCCAACGGCAGTATCCAGCCCAGCGTCATGTTCGAGGTGCTCGGCCTGCAGATGGTCGACCTGCTCTCCACCCTGCTGCCCATGTCCGTCTTTCTGGGCACGCTGACCGCCCTGGGCCGGATGTACCGCGAGAGCGAGATGCACGTGCTGGCATCGTCGGGCATGGGCCCGCGCGGCCTGCTGCGGCCCGTCACCCTGCTCGCCGTGATCGCGACGATCGTGGTCGGCCTGGTCTCCCTCTGGCTGGGGCCCCTCTCGGCGCGTACCGCCGACACCGTCATCGCGGCGGCGAACAAGTCCGTGATCGCCGCCGGCCTCGACGCCGGACGCTTCACCGAACTCCCGGGTAAGGGCGGCATCATCTTCGTCGACACGCTCAGCCGCGACGGCACGGTGCTGGGCAAGACCTTCATCGCCACCGACCGGGTGGACAGCGACAATCAACCGCAGGTGCGCGTGGTCAATGCCCGCAGCGGCCGCATGTACCAGGAAAGCGACGGCCAGAGCCGTTTCCTCGCCCTGTTCGACGGCTGGCAGTTCGAGATCCCCCTGGGGACGGACAACTGGCGCCGCATGAAGTACGAGCGCAACGACCTCTCGCTGTCGAACATCTCCGATGACGACGACGACACCGATCCGGCCCACGAGTCGACGACGACCGACCTGTTCAGGAAGCCCACGGCCGACGGCCTGGGCGAACTGGTCTCGCGCTTCGCCGCACCGGTCAGCACCCTGGTGCTGATGATGATGGTGCTGCCGATGTCACGGCAGGCGCCACGCGATGCCCGCTACGGCCGCCTGCTGATCGCGGTGCTGGCCTACTTCATCTACGTCATCTGGCAGCTCATCGCCCGTGCCCAGATCATCAAGGGGCACCTGCACACATCGGCCCCGGTCTGGGTCCTCCACGTCGTCGTGTTCGGCGTGGCGGCGTGGTTCTTCTGGCGCCAGAACTCGCCACGCCAAGTGAAGGGAACCGCGTAATGGCACTGACCATCAAGCGGGCCGACCGCCTCATCGGCATGACCGTGCTCGGCACCCTGCTCCTGGTCTGGCTGGTACTCACCGGCTTCGACGCGCTGACCCAGTTCGTGCGCCAGCTTGGCAACATCGGCAAGAACGGCTTCACGCTCTACGACGCCATCGCCTACATCATGCTGACGGTGCCGCGGCGTCTCTACCAGATGTTCAGCAACGCCGCCCTCATCGGCGGACTGCTCGGCCTGGGCAGCCTCGCCGCCACGGGCGAGCTGACGGCATTGCGCGCCGCCGGCATGTCGAAGCTGCGCATCGCCGCCTCGGCGGCCGGCGTCATCGCCATCCTCACCCTCGCCGTGGTGGTGATGGGTGAAACCGCCGGCCCGTATGGCGACCAGCATGCGCAGGCGATCCAGGTGCGCATGCGCTCGAGCAACCTCGGCGCGACGGCCAGCGGCCTATGGGCGCGCGATGGCGGCAAGATCATCAATGCCAAGTCGGCCATCGCGCTACAGCAGGACGATCGCACCACGGTCAAGCTGGTCGACGTGCGCGTGTACACCTTCACCGACGACGGCCAGGTCAAGGAATTCTCGCACGGCGACAGCGCCATCCATGACGGCAACCGCTGGGTGATGTCCAATGTCCGCACGACCACGCTGGACGACAAGGGCACGCATGCCACCCAGTCGGCGACCCAGACCTGGGCCTCGCACCTCAATCCCCATGTCCTCGAGCAATCGGTGATCCATCCCGAGTATCTCTCGATGGCCGATCTGCGCCGGAACATGCGCTACCTCGAGGCCAACGGGCAGAACCCGGGCGCTTATGCGGTCGCCTTCTGGGGACGCGCACTGTTCGCCGTGAACACCCTGATCCTGGTGCTTTGCGCGATGCCGTTCGCCTTCGGCTCGCTGCGTTCGGGCGGGTTCGGCAAACGCCTCTTCCTTGGCGTGATCATGGCCATCGGCTGGTACTTCCTCCAGGGCGCCATGGTCAACTTCGGCACGGTGTACGGCATGCCACCCCTGCTGGCCAACCTGTTGCCGACCAGCCTGCTGGTCGTCGGCGCGCTCACCTACTTCAGGCGATTCGGCTAGGCGGTTCCTGCGCCGGTCTCGCCACCGCTTCGAGCACCGCCTCGAGTTCCTCGCCGCTCATGGGTTTTCGCAGCAGCGCATTCATGCCGGCCGCGCGGGTCGCGTTCGTCTCGTCGCCCGCCGATCGCGCCGTCACCGCCACGATCGGAAGATCGGCGAGTCGCTCCATGCGGCGAATCATGCGCGCCACCTGGAAGCCATCGACCAGCGGGAGATCGAGGTCCAGGAGAAGCACGTCGTAGGCATCGCGCGACACTTCGGCCATCGCCGCGAGACCGTCGCCGACGACCGTCACCCGATGGCCACGTTGGCCGAGCAGACCGGCCATGACGTGGGCGATAACGGGGTCGTCCTCGACCAGGAGCAAGCGTCGTCCCGTGCTTGCCCGTTCCGTCGTCGGCGACACGGCGCACGGACGTCCCTCACAGGCACAGACCCGCAGCGGCAGCGTGACGATGAACGCGGTACCCACACCGGCATGGCTTTCCACCGCGATGTTCCCACCCATGAGCGCGCATAGCTCGTGGCAGATCGCCAGCCCGAGTCCGGTGCCCTGCGAGCGTTGCGGCGAACCACCCTGCTCGAACCGAGAAAAAAGGCGACCACGCAGCTCTTCGGGAATGCCCGGCCCCGTATCGCTCACCGACATCGAGAGGGTTTCGCGGTCGCAGCGCAGGTGCAGGCTCACCGAACCGCTGTCCGTGAACTTCACCGCGTTGTTGACCAGGTTCTGCAGGATCTGGCGCAGGCGGATCGTGTCACCACGGATCGCGAACGGCACATCGGCGTCGATACTCACCGAAAGCGTGAGGCCTTTTTCCCGCGCGTTGCCCGAGGCCAACGCGATCACCTCGTCGGCGAGTGCGTGCACGGCGACACACTCCACCTCGAGGAGCAGGCGACGCGACTCGATCCGGGTGATGTCGAGTGCGTCATTGACCAGACGCAACAGGGTGGTGCCGGAACGACGCACCGCGTCGATGTAACCGCGTTGCGTGGCATCGAGCGAGGTCTGCGCCATCAGCTCGGCCATGCCGAGCACACCGGTCATGGGCGTGCGTATCTCATGACCAAGCGTCGCCATGAATTCGGTTTTCGCGGCATTGGCTTCCTCGGCCAGTCGCTGCTGTTGTTCGGCAAGCCGGAGCCGGAGCGCCTGCCGCACGCGACGCCGTGCGGCGACGATGGTGCCGCCCGCCGCCGCGACCACCAGCACGATGTAGATCGACCACGCCCACCAGCGCAGCCAGGGCGGCGCATCGACGATGATGGTCAGTGGCACCGGCGGACCATCCACCGCGTCGTGTGCCGCGCCGGAGATCACCAGGCGATGCGTGCCGGGGTCGAGCGGACCGAACGTACGTTCACCCATCTTGCCTGTCCGCAACACCGCGCCCATGCCCTCGTGATCGATGGCGAATTCGATGTGGTTCCGTTCGGGATTGACGTACGAGAGCGCACGTGTGCGAACGGTCAGGTCGCGATCGTTCCAGCCGAGGTAAAGCGTGTTGCCGACGATGGGCACCGGGTGCCGGGTGCCCGCGCGTGACGCACTGGCGCCGAGTACCACGATGACCGGTCGGCGGGGGTGATCGCGCTGGTAGTCGGGCCGGAAACCGACCAGTCCTCCCAGCGTCGCGCCATACATCGTGCCGTCCGCCAACAGCACCGTCGTCGCGTTGGTGAACTCGCCGTTGGCCAGGCCGTCCGCCAGGCCGAAAGGACGGAACGTCCCCGGGCCGGGATCGAAACGCCAGACACCGGTCTGCCCGTAGAGCCACAGGCGTCCCATGACATCCTTGCGTACGTTGAGGATGTCCGCCGAGGGAAAGCCCTGTGCGCCGCCGATGCTTCGCTCCAACCGCGCCCGGCTGCCCTCCCATGTGTAGTGTTCCAGCGCAGCGGGCCGGACCACCCAGAAGCCGTCGCCGTCGGGTTCGAAGGCGCTGACCCGGCCCGGCGCCACACCCTCGACGTAGTGCATTTGTCCGGTCACGCGGTCGAAACGGGCCAGTCCCGCCACGCTGGCCTGCCAGAGGACGCCGTCGACCATCTCGATCTGCCGCGTGTCGGCCGCGCCTCGCCGCACCTCGGCGAATCCCATCGGGCTGGCCGTGGCCAGCGTCCGATCCAGTGCGAAGAGGCCCTGACCGACCGCGGCGACGTAGACCGTGCCATCGACCGAGGCCGCCATCGACGTGACGGCATGATCGATCACCTGACGGAACAGCGGGCGCGCGACGTGTCCCGCGGCGATCGACAAGCCTTCCACGGTGCCGGCCAGGAGGCGGCCGTCCGCTGTCTCGAGCAGGCTCTGCACCCGGGCCGCACCCAGCTCGTAGCCGCTGGACGCCCGACCGGTGGCGGGATCGAACCGCCGGATCCAGCCGCGAAAACCACCTACCCACAACTCGTGGTCGCCGTGTGCCGCGGCCGCTGTCACCGCACGTCCCGGAAAGCTCCAGCGATCGGTCGCCACGTGGGCGAAGCGCGTGAAGTCCTCCCAGCCGGGTCCCAGGTAGGCCAGTCCGCCGTCGCTGAGGGCAAACCACAAGCCGTGCTCTCGATCTTCGATCATGTCGCTCACGCTGCGGCCGGGCAGACCGCCGGGTGCGGTCCAGGACTCGGCCACGGCATACGGCCGGCCATGGCGATCGATCATCGACAGCCCATCCAGCGTGGCGATCCACACGATGCCATGGCTGTCGACCAGTGAGCCGCGCACATGCTGCGCCGCGACGCGCGTGTCGCGACGGATGCTGCCGTCGTCCGCAAGACTGTAAAGACCGGCGTCGGTCGCGAAGTGCAATTCCCCGCCGCTGCCGTCGATGCCGATGACCTTCGGCAAGACGCCTCCGACGAACGGGACCGGCGTGACACGACCATCGCCATCGATCACTTCCACGCCTTGCTCGCCGGCCGCCCACACGCGGCCGTCGTCCGCGGCGTAGAGGGCGCGGATGATCGACGAGGACAATCCGCCCGGTCGACCGGAAAGGTGCTCGAAGCCGCTGCCGTCCGGTCGCATCCGGTCGAGCCCGCTCGACGTGCCCACCCAGATCGCCCCGTCCTTCGACTGCGTGACCGCGCGCACATCGTCGTCGGAGAGGCCGTCGCGCCATTGCACGAAGCCACCGGTGGCGGGGTCGTAACGCGCAAGACCGATGTCCGGGCCACCGATCCAGACGCGATCGTCGCGGTCGATATAGAGCGCGGAGAGCTCACCTGCCGGCATCTTGTGGTTTCGCTCGGCGCCGATGCCCGGCACGACGAATTCGACGCCATCGAAGCGGGCCAGGCCCATCGCCGTCGCCACCCAGATGAAGCCGCGGGCATCCTGCGCGACCGCTTTCACCTTGCTGCTGGGCAGGCCTTCGTGCAGCCCGAAGCCGCGAAACTGCGGCGTGGGCACCGGCGGCAGGGGCGTATCGCCCTTGGCAGGAGTGACAACGGCCAGAAAGACCGTCGCCACGAGAATCCATCTCGTGAAGAGCGTGTGGTGCATACGCTTTATCCCTTGTTCGATCCCGATCATGCCATAGCGTCGTCAGGGCATGACAGCCGCATCCCTCCCGACGACCTGTAGGCATGTGCCACGACACTTGCCTCTAGAATGCGAGGCATGTCACGCCGACTTCGTCTCCTGATCGCGGCCATCGGCATCGCCGCCCTTGCCTGGCTGCTCTTCGCGGCGCTGGAGCGCGCCCTTTCCCTGGCGCAGCGCTTCATGAGCCTGCCGACGGGCTTTCGCTGGCTGATCGGCGGCGTCCTCGCGCTGCTCGTCGTCCTCGGCGGGGTCGCGGCCGTCTGGCTCCTGCGTCCGCGCCGGGCGCGTGCACCGATCGTCGCGCCCGATCGCGCCACGCTCGAATCGCGCATCGCCGCCCTGCGCGAATCCGACACCAACGTTGAGGAACTTCGTAACGAACTCGGTGAACTCGACCGCCGCCGGGCTTCCGCGTCCCTCTTCCTCGCCGTGTTCGGCGAGATATCCACGGGGAAGTCCACGCTGATCGCCGCGCTCGTTCCCGGCTCGGCGCCCGCCAGCGATGTACGTGGCGGGACCACGCGTGAGGTCGCTCATTACGAAGGCGACACGCCTGCAGGGGAACGCTGGATCATCGCCGATGTGCCTGGCTCGGCCGAGGCAGACGGCGAACATCACGAGCGGCTGGCCCGGGACGAGGCATTGCGCGCGCACGCCGTGCTCTACGTCTGCGCGGGCGACCTTACCCGGAGCCAGGCCGACGAGTTGCGCTGGCTGGGTGATTTCGGCAAACCGTTGCTGCTCGTCGTGAACAAGGCAGACCAGTGGACCGACGCGGAGCGCGGGCAACTGGTTGCGCGCCTGCGCGAACGGAGCGAAGGCATTCCCGACGCGATCGTCACGGTCAGTGCGGGCGGCGAAGAGCGTTTCACCCGCCTGCTCGCCGACGGATCGCGCGAAGAGGTTCGTCGAACGCGGCGCGCCGACCTGGGCACGCTGACCGATGCACTCCGCCGGCTGCTCGCGCCGGGGGCGTCGGCGCTCGAGGCGCAGCGCGAAAACGCGGTGCTCGCAGGTTTGCACGAACGCACCAGCGATATCGAAGCGACCTGGCGAGCCACGGAAGCCGAGCGCATCGTGCGCCGGTACGCGCGGCGTGCCATCGTCGGGGCCATGGCCGCCGTGGCACCGGGCACCGACCTCGTTATCCAGGGTGCGTTGGCGGTCGGGCTCGTCCGCGCGCTGGCCACCCTGTATGGGGTGAGCGTGAACGAGGTGGAGATCGAAGCGCTCCTGCGCCAAGCCCGGCTGACCCTGCGCACGGGCACGTCGGTGGTTCTCGCTGTCGCCGGCAACGGGCTCAAGGCCTTCCCCGGCCTGGGCACCCTGGGCGGCGGCGTGCTGCATGCCTTTGCCTACGCGCTGGTCTTCGACAGCCTGGGGCGAGCCCTCGCCGCAAGCCTCGCGGAGCGACAGGCGCTGGACCAGGCCGACGCCGGCGCGCGGATGCGCGAGTTGCTTGCCGATGCCGGAACCTCCCGCCTGCGCCGACTCGCCGAGTTGACGGGCGATGCGTTACGGGATCGTTGAGTGAACGATGCGTTCCAATTGAATGGGCTGACAAGCCGCCCTCCGTCGGCCACACTGCCCCTCATTGGCGCCCGACCGCGCCCTCGGAACAGGCCCCTACGCATGCGTCTTGCCGGTTTCTTCCTCCTCGTTGGCCTGGCGCTCGTGCCGGCCGCGGCGAGCGCCGAGGCGCTCAGCTACCGCATCGATCCCGTCCACAGCCAGTTGCTGTTCAACGTCGAGCACAACGGATTCTCCCGGTCGTTCGGACGGCTGCGCATCACCGACGGTACCGTCCGCTTCGATCGCGACGACTGGTCGAAGTCCTCCGTCGACGCCACGATCGATCTCGCCTCGGTCGACATGGGCGACGCCGCCTGGGACAAAGTCGTCCGCGGCAGCGACCTGCTCGATGCCGACCGGGGCCGTACGGCACGCTACGTCAGCGACTCGGTGGAGAAGAAGAGCGACGACGAGGGCGTCGCTCACGGCAGGCTGACCCTGCGTGGCGTCACCCTTCCCCTGGACATCCCCTTCCGGGTCAATCGCGTCGGCAGGACGATCTATGGACTGCATACCGTGGCCGGCTTTTCCGCCCAGGTATCCATCGATCGCACGGCCTATGGCATGACATCCAATCGCAACTCGATCGGCACCGACGTTTCGGTCTGGCTCGAGATCGAAGCGATCCGCGGCGGCGAAAATACAACCACCAACCACAAGGAAAACACCGATGCCCCTGCGCAGTGACCACACCCGCTGGAGCACGGCGGCCAAGACCTTTCACTGGACGATGGCGCTGCTGATTCTCGGCAATGGCGCGTTTGCCTTCTGGATGGACGACCTCAAGCCGTCCCTGCAGAAGATCAACATGTTCGCCCTGCACAAGTCGATCGGTCTGACCGTCCTCGCCCTGTTCCTGCTGCGTGTGCTCTGGCGCGCCATCGACCGGCGGCCGCCCGATGTACCGGCGCCGCGGTGGCAGCACCTCGCCGCGAAGACGGTGCACGGTTTTCTCTATGTGCTGATCGCGGCCATTCCGCTGTCGGGCTGGGCATTCAATTCCGCCCACGGTTTCCCGCTGCAGTATTTCAAGCAGTTCAACCTTCCGGCACTGGTGGATAAGAACCCCGGCCTGTCCGATACGCTGGGCGCGGTCCACGTCTACCTGTTCTGGTTCCTGCTGCTCGTCCTCGTCGCCCATGTCGGCGGCGCGGCCAAGCATCACTTCATCGATCGCGACGACACGCTCCGCCGCATGCTGCCGTTCGGCCGTGCCAAGCGAACTCCCCCCACACCTCCCGGAGACACGCCATGATCCTGACCACCCGCCGCCTGTCGGTTCTTGCCCTCGCGCTCGCCCTGCCCTTCGCCGCGGCCGCCGCGGATTACAAGGTGGGCCCCGGCAGCACGCTCGGTTTCAGCGGCAAGTTCCAGGGCCAGCAGTTCGACGGCACGTTCGGCAAGTTCGATGCCAGCACCCTCAGCTATGACGCCGCGAACCTGGCCACGTCGAAATTCGATGTGACCGTCGACATGTCGACGGCGAAGACCGGCGACGGCGACCGCGACGCGGCACTGCCCGGCCCGGATTTCTTCGATACCAAGAAGTTCGCGACCGCGCATTACGTCACCACCGGTTTCAGCAAGAGTGCCAAGGGCGACATCATCGCCAACGGCAACCTCACGCTTCACGGCGTGACCAGGCCGCTCGCACTCAAGGTCGCCTTTTCGCCGAATGCCGGGGGCGCCCGTCTGTCCGTCACGGGCTCGGTGAAACGCCTCGACTTCGGCGTCGGCAGCGGCGAGTACAAGGACACCTCGACCATTGCCGACGACGTGCTGATCAACGGTTCGCTGAACCTGCTGCCGAAGTAAGCACGGCCGTGGCGGGTTTCCGCGAACGCTTTCGCGGTCTCGCCGACCGCTTCCGCCGCGATGCGCCGCACGCATCCGCGGCGCAAGCGCGCGGAGGGCCCGTGGCGGCAAGCCTGCGCGGGCTGCTGGACGATCCTTCCATTCCGGCTAACGTGCGCGAGGCGATGGCGGCGGATTTCCGCCGCGTGGAAACGATGCTCGACCGCCTCGAGCGCGAAGAACTCCATGTCGCCGTGTTCGGGCGCGTCTCCGCCGGCAAGTCCGCGCTGGGCAATGCCCTGCTCGGTCGCGACGCCTTCGCGGTCGGCGTGCTGCACGGCACGACCACCGAGGCGGACGCCGCCCGACTGGACGAGGCGAGCAGCGCCGGCCTGGTACTGATCGATACGCCGGGCATCAACGAACTCGGCGGCGAAGCCCGCGAGAAGCTCGCTTTCGAGGTCGCCGAGGTCAGCGACCTGATCGTATTCGTCGCCGACGGCGACCTCACCCGCGACGAGCGCGACGCGCTTCGTACGCTGGCGTCGACACGACGTCCCCTCTTGCTCGTGCTGAACAAGGCCGACCGCTATGCCGACGACGAACGCGCAGGTCTGCTCGAACAACTGCGCCAGCACGGCAGCGGTCTCGTTCGCCGCGAAGACGTGATCGCCGTCGCCGCGCGACCGGCGGCACGCGAGGTGATCGGCGTGGACGCGCAGGGTCACGAACGACGGACCTCCGAACACGTGGCTGCCGATGTGGGGGCGTTGAAGTCGCGCCTGCTCGCGATCGCCGAACGGGAAGGCAAGACCTTGTCGGCGATCAACGCCGGCCTGTTCGCCGGGCGGCTTACCGACCAGGTGACCGAACGCGTCGCCGCCACGAGGCGCGATGTGGCCTCCGGGGTCATTCGTCAGTACTGCATCGCCAAATCCGTGGCGGTGGCTCTCAACCCCCTTCCCGTGGCCGACCTGCTGCTCGCGGGCGGACTGGATGCGGCCATGGTCGTGCAGCTGGGCCGGGTGTACGGACTGCCGCTCACGCGCAGCGAATCGGGTCGCCTGGTTGCCGTGATCACCACCCAGCTCGCCGCGCTGATGGGTGCCGTCTGGGGCGTGCAGTTGGTGGCATCCGCCCTGAAAGGTCTCAGCGGCGGGCTCTCCGTGGTCGTCACGGCCGCAGCGCAGGGTGCGCTGGGCTGGTATGCCACCGTATTGATCGGCCGCGCCGCCGAACATTACCTCATCACGGGCAAGTCCTGGGGCGAACAGGGTGCCAAGCGCGCGGTAGCCGATATCGTCGCCAGCCTCGACCGCGATTCCATCCTGCGCGAAGCGCGCGAGGAAATCCTCAAGCGCCTGCGCAAATAGCCCTTGTAGGAGCCCTGCACAGGGCTATCGGTCGCCCACGAACGCCTTCACGCCATCGACATCGAAAGGCCAGTCCAGCTCCGCCCCATCGCCCCGCCGCAGCACCGGCACGCGCGCGCCGTAAGCCGCTTCGAGCAGGTCGTCGTCATCGATCCATTGCGAGGCGAAATCCGGCAGGCGCGCGTCGGCCAGGACAGCCAGCGCCAGGTCGCACAGATGACAGTCGTCTCGCTGGAACAAAGTGAACTCGGACATGCGCGGGTGTATGGGGTGAGTGGCGGGCAGGCGTAGAATAGCCGGCTACTCCCCGTAGCCAACTCCCCTAAGCCATGGCAGTCAGCGTTTTCGACCTCTTCAAGATCGGTATCGGTCCCTCTTCGTCGCATACCGTGGGGCCGATGCGTGCCGGCGCCCGCTTCGCCGAGCACTGGCTGGCCGAAAAGGGCGTGCTCGAGCGGGTCGCGCGCGTGCGCTGCGAACTGTTCGGCTCGCTGGCCATGACCGGCCGCGGACACGGTACCGACAAGGCCGTGCTGCTCGGCTTCGAAGGCGAGTGGCCGGACAAGGTCGACCCGGACGCGATCCCAGCGACACTCGAGCGGATCCGCTCGAGCAAGCGCATTCGCATCCTCGGCCGTCATGAAATCGACTTCGACGAAAAGGCCGACCTGGTCTTCAACAAGCGCCAGAAGCTGCCGTTCCATACCAACGGGATGCGTTTCTCGGCTTACGACGCCGAAGGCAACGAACTGGCCACGCGCGACTACTACTCGGTCGGCGGCGGTTTCGTCGTCAACCCGGACGAAGCGGCCGAAGATCGCATCGTGGCGGACACCAGCGAACAGCCCTTCCCGTTCAGCAGCGGCGACCAGATGCTTAGCCTGTGCGAAGAGCACGGGCTGAGCATCGCGCAGCTGATGATGCGCAACGAAAGCATCTGGCGCTCCGAAGCGGAAACCCGCGCCGGCCTGCTGGTGATCTGGAAGGCCATGCAGGACTGCGTGTCGCGCGGCCTGCGTTCGCCAGGCACGCTTCCGGGCGGCCTGAAGGTCCAGCGTCGCGCGCCGTCGATGGTCGCCGAACTTCGCTCGCAGCCGGAAGCCGGCCTGCGCGATCCACTCACCATCCTCGACTGGGTCAACCTCTACGCCCTGGCGGTCAACGAAGAGAACGCCGCCGGCGGCAGCGTGGTCACGGCGCCGACCAACGGCGCGGCCGGCATCGTCCCCGCGGTCCTGCACTACTACCGGCACTTCTGCCCGAACGCCTCCGAAGAGGGTGTCATTGAGTTTCTCCTCACGGCGGGCGCCATCGGCATCCTCTACAAGGAGAACGCCTCGATCTCCGGTGCCGAGGTCGGCTGCCAGGGTGAAGTCGGCGTGGCGTGCTCGATGGCCGCCGGCGGCCTGACCGCCGCCCTTGGCGGCAGCGTGCGCCAGGTCGAGAATGCCGCCGAGATCGGTATGGAACACAACCTCGGCCTCACCTGCGACCCGATCGGCGGTCTGGTGCAGATTCCCTGCATCGAGCGCAACGCCATGGGCGCGGTCAAGGCGATCAACGCCAGCCGCATGTCGCTCAAGAGCGACGGCAAGCACCATGTGTCGCTGGACAAGGTCATCGCCACCATGCGCGACACCGGCCGCGACATGAAGGACAAGTACAAGGAAACCTCGCGCGGCGGATTAGCCGTCAACGTTATCGAGTGCTGACAACTAACGGCAAAACCGGCTGCTGTGGGAGCCGATTCATCGGCGAATAGTAAATAACCCCGCTGCGCAGCAGCGCTCCTTCAGGTTACTAGCTTCAGCCCCCCCTCGAAGGAAGAGCTCGCCGATGAATCGGCTCCTACCGAGCAAAGGCCAGCTACCGGGTCGGGCACATCCGCGGGAGGCGGTCGACCGTCTCCACGCGGACCGGTTCGTCCTGGCCCCACCAGTTGGCCACCGCCGTGTAGCAGATCCGGAGCTTGCCGCGACGAGTGTCGAAGCGCTGCTTGCTGGTATACGCGAAGCACGAGACCGAGGCGAGATGGCCCAGCTCGCGCATCGTAATGGCGCAGCGCCGCACGGATTCGACCGGGTCCTCGCCAGGGTAGAGAGTGAAGTAGAAACCCTTGGCGGTGCGGTCGTAGGACTCTGAATCGATCAGCCGGCCTTGGTCGTTCCATTGCTCTTCGGCTGCGGCAACGCCGCATACCGAAATCGCAATGAACAACACGCCGCTGGCGACCACCTTCGAACGCATCCGAACCCCTTTATCCCTACCGCGTCGGCCAGTGTATATCGACGCGAGCCCGGTTTGGCGAAGGCGTTCGCTGGCTGACATGCGGGGCCGGGGCTGTCATTATCCCGCCCTTGTGCCGCCATGGGCCGGGTTCCCCCCGTCCCGTCCGACCGGAGTCACCATGTCCCACCACGCTATCCGCCGCGACGTCGGCGCTTTCGCCCTGATGCTGACCGGCCTGGGCTCGATCATCGGCTCAGGCTGGCTGTTCGGCGCCTGGCACGCCGCCCAGCTTGCCGGCCCGGGTGCCGTCTACGCCTGGATCATCGGCGCCGTCATCATCCTGTTCATCGCCCTCACCTATGCGGAACTGGGTGCGATGTTTCCCGAATCCGGCGGCATGGTGCGCTACGGCCACTATTCGCACGGCTCGCTGGTCGGCTTCATCGCCGGCTGGGCCAACTGGATCGCCATCGTCTCGGTCATCCCGGTCGAAGCCGAAGCCTCCGTCCAGTACATGGCCTCGTGGCCGTGGGAATGGGCGCAGTGGACCAAGGGCCTCTACGTAGTGACCGCCGGCCACGGCGAGCTGACGACGCCCGGCCTGGCCATCGCCGCGGTACTGGTCCTGGTCTATTTCTTCCTGAACTTCTGGAGCGTGAAGCTGTTCGCCAAGAGCAATACGGCGATCACCGTGTTCAAGCTCGTCGTTCCGGCGGCCACGGGCATCGCGCTCATCTGCACCAGCTACAACCCGGGCAACTTCCACATCGGCGCCCACGGCGGCGCGCACGCCATCGACATCTCGTCGATCCTCACCGCCGTCGCCATCTCCGGCATCGTTTTCAGCTTCAACGGCTTCCAGAGTCCGGTGAACCTGGCCGGCGAAGCGCGCAATCCCGGCCGCAACGTACCGTTCGCGGTGATCGGCTCGATCCTGCTGGCCACCGTGGTCTACGTGCTGTTGCAGGTGGCCTTTATCGGCGCCGTGCCGCCCGACCAGCTCGGCAAGGGCTGGGCCGGCCTCGAATACGCCTCGCCCTTCGCCCAGCTGGCCACCGCGCTGATGATCAACTGGATGGCGATCCTGCTCTATGCCGACGCCTTCGTCAGCCCCAGCGGTACCGGCGCAACGTACACGGCGACCACCGCGCGCATGATCTACGCCATGGAGCGCAACGGCCAGCTACCGAAGATCTTCGGCCACATCCACCCACGCTTCGGCATCCCGCGCCCGGCCATGTGGCTGAACCTGGTGGTGAGCTTCCTGTTCCTGTTCTTCTTCCGCGGCTGGGGCACGCTGGCGGCGGTGATCTCGGTGGCGACGATCATCTCCTACCTCACCGGCCCGGTCAGCGTCATGACCCTGCGTCGCACGGCGCCGGAAATGAAACGACCGCTGCGCATCCCTGGCCTGCCCCTGCTCGCCGCGCTCGCCTTCATCTTCGCTACCGAACTGCTTTACTGGGCGAAGTGGCCCCTCACCGGCGAGATCATCCTGCTGGTGGTCGTGGCCCTGCCGCTGTATTTCTACTACACCGCCAAGAGTGGCTGGGAAGACTTCCGTCGCCACATGTCCGGTGCGTGGTGGCTGATCGCCTACCTGCCGACGATCGCGCTGGTGTCCTACGCGGGCAGCACCACGTTCGGCGGCCACAACTACATCCCGTATGGATACGACCTCGCCGTAGTGGCCGTGATCGGCGTGGTTTTCTACTTCTGGGGCATCTCCGCCGGCTGGCGTACGCCGATGGTCGAAGCCGCCCGCTTCAACCACGACGAGATGCATGGGGATGACCCGGTGATTCCGCCAAGTGCGGACGAAGCGGCCAGGGCGACTGGCCAGCGTTGAGCAAAATGAAACCGCCCTTCGGGGCGGTTTTTTTGTAAGTCCCCGGGGGCCGAACACCGCCCGTATCGGGCGAGCGGTGCATACACAAGTGTCGCATTTGAGTTCAGTAGGCAAACTCATGAATGCTGCGGTTCACCGCCTCGCATCCTTTGGAGCAAACGCCCGCCGTCGCGCCTCCTCCCAAGCCTCTTGGATCGGCCGGTTCTCTTCTCGCCTCCGCACGTGATATGCCTCTAGCTTCGCTAGCGTCGCTTCGTCAGCGCACCTCATGGAATCGACGATTGGAAACTGGTTCGCGACAACGACACGCCGGCCAGGTTTCGCGGTATCGCCCCAATCAACGAAGGACGCTGGGCCAACCGGGTCGAAAACCACCGTTTCACCAAGCAAATCGCCAGTCCTGACTTCGTAGGCTCGTTTGAAAACGGCGGCGTTCCACACCCTGCCCAGTCCGTAATGTGTTCCTTCGGGACGAGGAATCCGGTGGAAAACCGACGGCAGCACCCAAAATGGCTCGTAGGTATCAATGCGAATGCACCCGTCGGGACTCAACTCCGACGATTCGTACTTCGCATACGCGCGCTCCCACCAGTTCGAAACTTCAAAGAAGGCCACGACACCGACTACCACTACGACCCCGACGAGAGCGGCCTTCACGCCCATCAGCCGAGATCCAGCGTCAGGTCCGCGCGCTCCCAGTGCACATCGGAGTAGATGACGAAGTCGCCACCGAAGCCGGCCGTGCATCGGTAGGCATTGAAGTCGTGGTTGAACACGTTGCCGATTGGCTCGCCACCCCAACGGAATGCCATCCCGTCGAGCGCCGTGTTCATCAGCATCTGCGCCTTGCTCAGCACACCGTCTCTCGTCCACGTGCCCAGGAACTGAAAATCGTTGAAGTCATAGGTGTCGCGATTGTAGAAACCCGCATGAGTGACCTTTAGGGCAGGTCGTTGGGTGCGCTCGTCGCGCACCGCCTCACCAATGACCGCTACCTTCAATGTGGCCATCCCGAGACTTCCGTAAAGATCGTCCATCGTATCGAGCTTTGCCCCGAACGTTTCGTAGTTCGATTGGCAGGTCTTGTCGAGCAAGACCGCCGGGTCTTGCAGGCTACCGAAGGCAATCCGGTTCTGCGTCCCCCATGACATGTCAGCGAGACGCGAGCGCAGGATGCCCCGAGCCGGAGTATTAGCCATCTTCGCCCTCAGCTCTCGCATCGCAATACGTACACGCGGATGCGACATCGCCCAGCTCATGCGCACGATCCGTTGATCCACGTGCAGCGAGGACAAGCTCACAGGATCGGGCGGATTGTTCGACTTCCACTCAGGCGGCAACACCCAAGGCGGCGATTGCAGCCACCGCTCCATCAACTCGGCAGAGACGGTCCATCCCATCTGACGCATCGCGCCGGGAATGGCTTCGATCTTCTGTTTGACGGCCGTACCGTTCTCGCACAACGACGGATTCCCATTCATGGTGATGCTCCTTGTTTGAAGGTGAACGCACTCGCCGTTTCCGTGCGGCTGGTCGAGCGAACTCCGGCGCGGATGGTAGTCGCACCGTTTCGTGCGCGAAAGCTAGTGAATTTCCCCTCGTTCATAGACGATTGGACTGCGTCCACGCAAGCGCGATTCGTAGAGTGAACGGCTGCACTACGACGAACATTGCCATCCGTTTTTCTCAAACATTCGAATGAGAAATCATTTAGAAAGTTCACTCGGACTCTGACACCGTCGTCCACGACGCATTGCCTCAAAGATCAAGAAAGGAATTCGATGAAAAGCATATATCTGAAACTGTCCGGACCCGATCTGACCGGCGAATCCACCGACAAAGATCACAGCGGGTGGATCGAGCTAAATTCATTGCGTCACCAAATGCACCAGCCGGCATCCTCATCCGCCTCCACTGCGGGCGGCCACACGACGGGACGCGCCGAGCACGGCGACATATCTGTGCGCAAAGAGGTCGACTCATCCAGCCCAATGCTCTACCAGCCCTGTCCGGTGGCACGACTTTTCAGTCAGCACAGATCGATTTTTTTCGCGACGCCGGCGATGGCAAACGGGTCAAGTATCTTGAGATTCAACTCAAGAGCGTTCTGATATCACAGGTCACGCTGGGCGTCGGTGACGGTCCAATGCCTATCGAGACGATGTCGTTGAGGTATGCCACCGTTCAGTGGAAGTACCACAAGCAAAAAATCGATGGCGGACTGGGTGGTATCACGCAGGGCGCGTGGAGCCTGACTAAGAACGATAAGACGTTCACTGTGTGATGCAGTGGCGCGGACGCCCCAAGATCAACGTCCGCGAAGCTTTTCTGCATGAATACAAAAAAGGGGCGCTCGAAAGCGCCCTGGAGACATCCTAGCGGGTGGACCAGCCACCGGTCAGATGTTGGAATCGAAATTACTCTCGCAAGCGATTCCTTGCAAGGTCGTCGCAAGCTTTTGGCACGCAATCTGACATAAACGCACGGTCTCGGCGTACGCGCTTTCCAACACTGGACAAGGGTGTGCTACTACAGAGCGAGCACATCTCCCAGCAGCGCTTGCGCGGTAATCTCAGGACCAGCGCCTGGGCCTTGAATCACCAGCGGCGTCGCGTGATACCTCGTTGTGGTCAGCGCAAACTGGTTATCCGTACCCGATAGACGCGATGCCGGATGCTCGGGGCCTACTTCGAACAAGCCGACGCGAGCACGGCCTCGCTGGTTCAGGCGTGCGAGATAACGCAGCACCTTACCATTCGCCTTGGCTGCGGCCTGGCGCTGACGTAACGGCTTGTCTAGCTCGTCAAGGCGGTCGAGAAATGTTTTCGTATCCAGCGTACGAAGCGCGTCAGGCACGAGACTTTCGATCTCCACTTCCTCGCTACCCAACGAGAAGCCTGCGTTGCGCGCGATTATCAGCAGCTTACGCGCCACGTCTTCGCCCGAAAGATCGGAGCGCGGGTCCGGCTCGGTGAAACCTAGGCGACGGGCGTCTCGCAGCAACGCGGAGAAGGGGCGACTGCCGTCGTACTGGTTGAATAGCCAGGATAGCGAGCCGGAGAACACGCCCTCCAACGTAAGCAGGCTGTCGCCGCATTGGCGCAGGCGACGCAGGGTGGACAATACCGGCAGCCCCGCACCGACCGTGGCGGCGTCGCCGTAGACGCTCCCACGGGCCGAAGCGGCCTGCAGCGCGCGCCAACCGGAAAGCTGTCCACCGGCGAGGGCCTTGTTGGCGGTGACCACGTGATAGCCGGCGGCCAGCCATTCGGCATGGCGACTCGCCTCGATCGCGCAGGCGGTGGCGTCGATCACCACCTTGCGCGTCGCCCCGGTCTCGTCCAACGCCGCCAGGAGCGGCGCGTTCTCGCGACCGTCCCTGCCCTTGCCCAGACGCTCGACAACCTCTGCGGGAACGACGCCGCCCGCGAAAGCGTGCTGGCGACGCGAATTAGCGACGCCGACGAGGCGCACCGATCGCGCCGCCGGCGTCGCCAGTAGCGTCAGTAGCGCCTGGCCGACGACACCCGTGCCGAGGAGCACGACGGCCGTACGCGGAGAATCCTCGACGAGGGGGGCGACGACCACCGCGCTCATGCGCCGACCTTGCGTTTCGACGTGACCGACGCGACGGCCGAAGCGCGGGCGAGCGCCGCATCGAGGTCGGCCAGCAAGTCGTCGCCATCTTCGATACCGACCGAGAGACGCAGCAGGCTATCCGAGATGCCGGCGACCAGACGGGCCTCCGGTGCCATGGATGCATGCGTCATCGTTGCCGGATGGGCGACCAGGCTTTCGACGCCGCCCAGCGATTCCGCCAGCGAGAAGTAGCGCAAGCCATCGACGAAGGCCTCGATCGCATCGTTGCCACCGGCGATCTCGAAGCTCAGCATGGCACCGAAGCCCTTCTGCTGGCGCTGCGCCAGCGCGTGCCCGGCGTGGGAAGCGAGACCGGGATAGTACACGCGGGATACCGCATCGTGATTGTCGAGACGCTCGGCGATACGGTGCGCATTCTCTTCATGCGCGCGCAGGCGGACGGCGAGCGTACGCACGCCGCGAAGGGTGAGGAAGCTGTCGAACGGCGAACCGGTCAGACCATTGCAGTTGCCCCACCACTTCAGCTGTTCGGCAACCGCCTGGTCGCCCGCGATGACGGCGCCGCCGACCACGTCGCTATGACCGTTGATGTACTTGGTCGTCGAGTGCACGACGATGTCGGCACCGAGCTTCAGCGGCTGCTGCAAGGCCGGGGACAGGAAGGTGTTGTCGACGACAACCAGCGCTCCCACCGCGTGCGCGGCCTGTGCGACGTGGCGAACGTCGGTGATACGCAGCAGCGGATTGGACGGGGTTTCGATCCAGACCAGCGCCGGTCGTTCGGCAAGGCCCTCGGCGAGTGCGGTCGGGTCGGTGAAGTCGACGAAACGGACGGTGAAACGACCCTTCTTCTGCCAGGCATCGAGCAGGCGCCACGTACCGCCGTAGCAGTCGTGGGCGGCGAGCACCAGCGCACCGGCGGGCACGAGTTCGAGCGCGAGGGCGACCGCGGACATACCGCTGCCGGTGACGACCGCGCCCGCACCCTCTTCCAGTTCCGTGAGCGCCTCACCGAGCAGGTCGCGCGTGGGATTGCCGCTGCGCGAATAGTCGTAAGCGCGCTTGCGACCAAAGCCCTCGAAGGCGTAGTTGGTGGAAAGATGCAACGGTGGCACGACGGCGCCATGCTGCGTATCGGATTCGATGCCGGCGCGCACGGCGCGGGTACAAAGACGGGAATCGGTCATGACTTAGTGGTCTCCGCGACAGTCGTTGAGTGCGTGACGCAGCACGGGAGCGAGCTGCACGGTTTCTTTGAGGAAAGCGTCGTGGCCATAGGGCGACTCCACGACTTCGAGGGTGGCGGTACCGGCGAGGCGACGCTGCAATTCGCAGAGGTCGGCCAGCGGCACAAGGCGATCGGAAGGGAAGCCGACCAGGGTCGTCGGCGCGCAGACACGCTCCGGCGACACGTCGTGCAGGTCGATCGACTCGGACAGCGCAAGGAAGCGTTCGGCTTCGAAGCGCTCGACGAAACGACGGCCGGCGTGTTCGAGGTAATCCTCCACCGGGAAACGGAAACGGCCCTCTCGCAGTTCCGGACCCGCGGCAAAACGACGGGAGAACTCTTCGCTGCCGCGATACGTGGTCATGGCCAGTTGACGTGCAAGGGCGAGGGCTTCGTCCGTGCGGCCCGAGTCCACGCCGAGCCGGACGATGCCGCGCTGGATCGAACGTTGGGCCGTGGACAGCGGATGCGGACGGTGCGCGCCGGCGATGAGGATCAGCGACTTCAGTTTGTCCGGGTGATTCGCCGCGAAAGCCAGACCGGTCATCGCGCCGTAAGACGAACCGACGAAGGCGTGCACGCGACCGATACCCAGTTCGTCGACGAGCGCGGCCAACGCGGCCGCCTGGTCTTCGCTCGATACCGACTCGGCTTCGCCGAGGTCGGCTGGTACCAGCCAGTCGATCGACAGCACGCGGCAATGGTCGAGATCGATCGCCGCCCCGCTGCCGACCAGTTCCTGCCACCAACCCGAGGAACGCTCGCGGCCGGTGCATACGTCGCGGTCGGCGGAGATGCCGCCCTGGACGATGACGGTCGGCGCGTGCGGCGCACCGCACCACAGGTAATGGACATCCACGTCGACGGCACCGCTGCCGTACTTCGGCGTGAACGACACCCGGCGCGTGCCGCGCTGCTCGGTGAGATCGGCTGCACTACGCGACGCCGTGGAAACGACCGTTTCGGGGAGGGAGATCACAGTGAGGGGCTCTGCTGACATATCCGGGTTCCTGCATTCGGGATCGAGCCCCGCGGGGAACCGGCAGTCGGAGTGCCCTGAAGCGGATGCGCGAACGCATGCCCGCAAAGGACATCCCATCTATCGGCTGACGTGAAGACACGCCCCGCAGGAGTTGGCACCGTCGCGGAAATCCGCAGGTTGCCCCGGCTTCAAAGGGCCTGTCCCTCAGCCGGTCTCGATGAGTGAAACCGACGATACGCCCGGATCCCATGGGTGTCAACAGCCGTTTAGACGTCCAGATGTCCAGATGTCTCTTTGTTTCGCGAGAACCCATAACCCTTGCGCGAAGCCATAGCCCGTGTGGGAGCCGCTTCAGCGGCGAAACAGACATGACTACGAAGCCTGACCGAATCGCCGCTGAAGCGGCTCCCACAGAGGCCATACGAAGGCGTTAGCATTGCTCCATGACCACCCATGCCAGCTTCGCCGCCGCCGTCGGCAACACCCCCCTCCTGCGCCTTCGGGACGCCTCGGATGCCACCGGCTGCGAGATCCTCGCCAAGGCCGAATTCCTGAACCCGGGAGGCTCGGTGAAGGACCGCACGGCACTCGGCCTGCTCGACGACGCCGAGCGGCAGGGCCTGCTCCGGCCCGGTGCCACCCTGGTCGAAGGCACGGCGGGCAATACCGGCATCGGGCTGGCCCTGTTGGGCGCCAGCCGTGGCTACCGCACCCTGGTGGTCATGCCGGATACGCAGAGCCGGGAAAAGATCGACGCGCTGCACGTCGCCGGCGCCCGTGTCCACCTGGTCCCGGTCGTGCCGTTCACGGATCCCGGCCACTACGCGCGGACCGCCCGCCGCCTGGCCGATGAGATGAACGCCGCGAACCCCGGCAGCGCCTGGTTCGCCAACCAGTTCGACAACACCGCCAACCGGGACTGGCACGAGGCCCATACCGGGCGCGAGATCTGGGAGCAGACCGGGGGCAGGATCGATGGCTTCGTCTGCGCCGCGGGCACGGGCGGCACGCTGGCCGGCGTCGGGCGGGCCCTGAAGAGCCGCCACCCCGGCGTCCGTATCGCACTGGCCGACCCGGCGGGCTCCATTTTCGCCCGCTACGTCCAGGCCGGCGAACTCGTCGGTGAAGGCAGCTCGATCAGCGAAGGCATCGGCAACAGCCGGATCACCGCCAACTTCGAGGGTGCACCGATCGACATCGCCTGGTCCATCCCGGACGATGAATCGGTCCCACTGTTACACGACCTTCTCCACCGCGAGGGCTATTGCGTGGGCGGTTCCAGCGGTGTGAACGTAGCCGGCGCCCTCCGGCTCGCCCGGGAGCTGGGGCCCGGCCATACGATCGTCACGGTGCTATGCGACGGGGGCATGCGCTACCAGGCGAAGCTGTTCAACCCGGTGTTCCTGCGCAGCAAGGGCATTCCGGTGCCGAGCTGGCTGGACGAGGCATTCCGCAGCTGATTGGAGCACCTGTGTGGGAGCCGAGTGAAGCACCTGTGTGGGAGCCGAGCGGGCACCTGTGTGGGAGCCGAATGGAGCACCTGTGTGGGAGCCGATTCATCGGCGATCCCGCGGCAGCGGGCCAAACCGGGGCAAGCCCCCCCGTCGCCGCTGAAGCGGCTCCCACAACGACTGGGGCAAGTGCACATCGCCGCTGAAGCGGCTCCCACAACGACTGGGGCAAGTGCACATCGCCGCTGGAGCGGCTCCCACACGGGGCTGGGGCGAGTACACGTCGCCGCTGGGGCGGCTCCCGCGGGGTAGACGGCTCTTGCCGTTCAATTCGCTGATAGAATAAGCGGTTAGCCTATCGATCCCGGCCTGAAGACATGTCCTCACACCTCACCGAAACCCGCCGTCGGCGCAGCTTCGCCATTGTCAGCCACCCCGATGCGGGCAAGACCACGCTGACCGAAAAGCTGCTGCTGTTCGGCGGCGCGATCCAGATGGCCGGCTCGGTGAAGAGCCGCAAGGCCGCGCGCCACGCGACCTCGGACTGGATGGCGCTGGAAAAGGAACGCGGTATCTCGGTGACCTCGTCGGTCATGCAGTTCCCGTACGACGATGCCATCGTGAACCTGCTCGACACCCCGGGTCATGCGGACTTCTCCGAAGATACCTACCGCGTGCTCACGGCCGTCGACTCGGCGCTGATGGTGATCGACTGCGCCAAGGGCGTCGAGGAACGCACCATCAAGCTGATGGAAGTCTGCCGGTTGCGCGACACGCCGATCATGACCTTCATCAACAAGCTCGACCGCGAAGGCCGCTCGCCGATCGAACTGCTCGACGAGGTCGAGTCGGTGCTGGGCATCGCCTGCGCCCCGCTCACCTGGCCGATCGGCATGGGCTCGCGCCTGAAGGGCGTGTACCACGTGCTGCTCGACGAAGTGCACGTGTTCGAACCGGGCAAGAACTTCACCCGGCAGGACTCCACGATCTTCAAGGGCCTCGACCATCCGGATCTCGCCGGGCGTATCGGCCAGGCCGCGCTGGACGAACTGCGCGAGGAACTGGAACTGGTGATCGGCGCGTCGAATCCGTTCGACATCGATGCGTATCTCGCCGGCAAGCAGACGCCCGTGTTCTTCGGTTCGGCGGTGAACAACTTCGGCGTGCAGCTGCTGCTCGACTTCTTCGTCGAACACGCGCCGTCGCCACGCCCGCGCGACACGCTCACACGCGAAGTGAAGCCGGAGGAAGAGAAGCTCACCGGCTTCGTCTTCAAGATCCAGGCGAACATGGATCCGGCGCACCGCGACCGCGTCGCCTTCATGCGCGTCTGCTCGGGCACGTATACCGCAGGCATGAAGATGCAGCAGACGCGCACGGGCAAGGAAGTACGCATCGCCAACGCGCTCACCTTCATGGCCTCCGACCGCGAGATCGTCGAGCGCGCCTATCCGGGTGACGTGATCGGCCTGCACAACCATGGCAGCATCACCATCGGCGACACCTTCACCGAAGGCGAGGCGCTCTCGTTCACCGGCATCCCCAACTTCGCGCCGGAACTGTTCCGTCGCGCGCGCTTGCGCGACCCGATGAAGATGAAGGCCCTGCAGAAGGGTCTCGCGCAGCTGTCCGAAGAGGGCGCGACCCAGTTCTTCCGCCCACTGATGTCGAACGACCTGATCCTGGGTGCCGTCGGCGTGCTGCAGTTCGACGTCGTCGCGTATCGCCTGAAGGACGAGTACAACGTGGATTCGGCCTTCGAACAGGTCGGCGTCGCCACCGCGCGCTGGATCCACTGCGACGATCCGAAGAAGCTTGAGGAATTCCGCGAGAAGAACGCCGGCAATCTGGCGATCGACGGCGCGGGCGAACTCGTCTACCTCGCGCCGACGCGCGTGAACCTGCAGCTCGCCCAGGAACGCTGGCCGACCGTACGCTTCGCCGCCACCCGAGAACACGCCGCCTCGGTCGACGTCTGATCGCTTCCCACGAATTACAGGGGGGCGGGGTTGAGGAACCGGTGGATCGCCTGGACCACCACCGAGCCCTCGCCCACGCCGGACGCCACGCGTTTCACCGATCCCGAGCGAACGTCGCCCACCGCGAACACGCCGCGCAAGGTCGTCGCATACGGTGAGGGCGTCGCATAGCCGTCCGCGTCGCGACCGGTGAGCACGAAACCCTTCTTGTCCAGGTCCAGGCAGCCCTGCAACCAGGCGGTATTCGGCTCGGCACCGATCATGACGAACAGGGCGCCGATTTTCTTGCGCACCTGCTTGCCATCGACCTGGCACGCCCAGCCGACCTCGCGCAGATAGGTATCGCCATCGAGGTGATCGATCTGGCAGTGCGTGTGCAACGTGATGCGCGGCGACTGCTGGATGCGCTGCACGAGATAATCGGACATGGTCGCGGCCAGCCCCCCACCACGCACCAGGATGTGTACGTGAGCGACGGTACGGGCGAGAAACATCGCCGCCTGGCCCGCGCTGTTGCCTCCACCGACCACGGCCACTTCCTCGCCGGCGCAAAGCTGCGCCTCCATGGCGGTCGCGGCATAGTGAATGCCCTGGCCTTCGAAGCGTTCGTAGTCGACATGCTCGAGCTTGCGGTAGCGGGCCCCCGTGGCGATGACGATCGCCCGTGCCGACGCCACGCTGCCGTCGTCCAGGCTCAGCCGATAGGGATGGCGACCGCAGTCCACGCTTTCCACGGTGCGCGCGATAGCCATGTGCGCGCCGAACTTCATCGCCTGGACCTGTGCGCGACCGGACAGCGCCTGCCCTGAAATGCCCGTGGGAAAGCCCAGGTAGTTTTCGATCTTCGAGCTGGTGCCCGCCTGTCCGCCCGGCGCCAGCGCCTCGATGACCAGGGTGTCCAGCCCTTCGGAGGCGGCGTACACGGCGGCGGCCAGGCCGGCCGGACCCGCGCCGACCACCACCACGTCATGCACGTGGTCCTTGTCCAGTTCGATGCTGATGCCGAGGTCGTCGGCAAGCTCGCCATTGGTCGGACAGCGCAGCACGCGCCGGTCGGGCATGATCACCACCGGGCATTCGCCGGGGTCGAGCCCGAAGCCGTCGAGCAGGTGCCGGGCGTCCTCGTCGATGTCCGTATCGAGCAGCCGATAGGGATAGCCGTTGCGAATCAGGAAGCTGCGCAGCCGTACGGTGTCCGCGGCGTGCGCCGAGCCCGCGAGGATCACGCCGCCCTGACCGCTCTGGATGAGCCCCACGCGGCGCAGGATGAAGGCGCGCATGATGATCTCGCCGATGTCCGGCTCGCCCGAGACCAGCTTGCGGAAACTGGTCGGGTTCATGCGGACCAGGCGGGTCTCCATGCCGGTACGCCCGTTGACCATGATCTTGCGTTCGCTGAAGAGGTCCACCTCGCCGGTGAACTGGTTGGGTCCGTGCACCACGAAGATGTTCGGCGTGCCGTCCTCGGCGGTGTCGTAGACCTCGATGGAGCCCTCGATCACGAAGAAGTAGTCGACCCGGCGCTCGCCGCGCCGGAATAGCATAGTGCCGGCGGGAACGACCTCCTCGACCCCGTATTTCACCAGCCGCGCGGACATCTCCTCGTTGAGGTGGGGGAAGGTCTGCTCACGGCGGTTCATCGGGCTCGAAGGATCGTTTTCGGACGGTATGGCCATCGTGCAATTCCAGTAGGTATCGGGCGCGACAGCCCGCGGCTGCCACGTTAGCGGACGTGCCGCCGGCCTTCTTGTATCGGAGCACCATCATGCCTGCGTAGACTGCGGCCGCAAGCCCCCGCCCGAGAGATCCATGTCCGCCGCCGAGATCGTCGCTACACCACTGCGCCGCGCCGCCCGCCTGCTGCACTCGCCGCTTGGCAGGCTGTTCGCGTTCTTCGCCTTGCTGAAGACGTTCCAGTGGCTCGAGGGGCAGGCCTGGACCGCTCTCGGCTTCCCCGCGGGATTCGTTCCCTTCCGCGATACCACCCTGCCGATGGAGGCGCTGCGCCTGGCACCGATCGTCCTGGCGTATGGGCTGCTGGTCCGATTTCTGGAGCGGCGCAAGCTGGACGAACTGCCCCCCGCCAAAGCGATCCCTCATATTCTGCTGGGCCTGGCCGGCGGCGCGCTCTGCTTCTCGCTGGTCGTCGCCGCCCTCTGGGCACTGGGCGTCTTCGCCGTCGACGGCATCCATCGCGATGTCGACTGGCTCGGCCCCGTCCTCGTCATGGGCGTGGGCGCGGGGGTCGGTGAGGAGATCATCAGCCGCGGCGTACTCTTCCGTATCGTCGAGGAGGGCCTGGGCACCTGGGCCGCCCTGCTGATATCGGCCGGCGTGTTCGGCGGCCTCCACGCATGGAATCCGCACGCGACGGCGTGGAGCGCCCTGGCCATCGCACTCGAGGCGGGGCTGTTGTTCGGGTTGCTCTACCACGTCACCCGCTCGCTCTGGATCTGCATGGGCGCCCATGCCGCCTGGAACATCGCCCAGGGCCCGGTCTACGGTATCCCCGTCTCCGGCTTCGAACAGCGCGGCCTGCTCGCCTCGCACATGCAGGGGCCGGACTGGCTCACCGGCGGGGCGTTCGGCGCCGAAGCCTCCGTGGTCGCCCTGTGCATCTGTTCGCTCGTCACATCCGTATGTCTTGCCGTGGCGGTCCGCCGCGGCAGCCTGGTTCCGCCTCCCTGGGGGAGACCTGGCACTCAACCCGGCTGAGCAAAGGCCGTTAAAGTGCAGAACGCTACGTAACGGTGGCATTGTTCCTCCCTGAATCCCTGAACGGTCACGGCATGTCATCGAACGAAAAGAAACGCAGCTGGCTCGCAGACCAACCCCTGCAGCGCAAGATCCTGATCGCGATCGGCGCATTGCTGGCCCTTTTCGTCGCCGCCTGCGTGGCCAACCTCGCCTCGCTATGGCGGGAAAACGATACCCGGGCATGGACCACGCACACCTACGTGGTGCTCATCACCCTGGCCGACGTGAACGACGACGCCCAGGCTCGCCAGGTCGCCGCGCGCGGATTCCTGCTCAACCAGTCCGATAGCGAGTACGCCGACTTCGAGACAGCCGACCGCGGCCTGGCCCGAAGCCTCGCCAGCCTGCGCCAGATGACCGCCGACAATCCGCTGCAGCAGTCGCGCATCGACCGGCTGCAGGACATGCTCGACCGCTGGAAGGATGAAGTCGTCAAGTACGCGCTGGCGCCGACCCGTGCCATCGGCAATGCCGCCACGCCCGAAGGCGCGCTCGCACGCGAGTCGATACGTCACGAATACCTGGCGCATCGCACCGTCCTGATGAGCGACGTAGGCAAGCTGATCGACGAGATGTCGACCACCGAGCGCGTGCTGCTCGACAAGCGCAACAGCGCGCTGGACAACGTGCTGGCCGCGACGAAATACATCGATATCGTTTCGCTGGTCGCCTGCCTGGCGTTCGGCTTTTTCATCATCGGCATGACCTTCCGCCTGATCACCCGCCCGATCGTGCGCATGACCGAACTGATGACGCGCCTCGCCGCACACGACCACGATATCGAGGTACGCCAGCTCACCCGTCGCGACGAGATCGGCGAGATCGCGCGCGCCCTGCAGGTATTCAAGGAAATGTCGGTCGAGACGGCGGGCCAGACCTGGCTGAAGTCGACGGTCACGGCGATCTCGAACACGTTGCAGGGTGCCAACACCTATCGCGAGTTCGCCAATGCATTGGTGACCGAGCTGGTCCCGGTGATGAAGGCTGGCCTCGGCGTTTTCTATCTGTTCCACGAAGAGACCGGCCGCCTCGAACGGCTCGGCACCTATGGTTTCAAGGAGCGCCGCCATCTCACCCCGGAATACCAGCTGGGCGAAGGCCTGGTCGGCCAGGCGGCGATCGAGCGGCGCACGATCGTCCTGCAGGATGTTCCCGACGACTACACCCGCATTCATTCGGGGACGGGCGAAGGCGCGCCGCGGAGCATCGTGGTATTGCCGGTGACCTCGCGCGATCGCCTGCTGGGCGTGGTGGAGATCGGCAGCTTCGCGCACCTCACCCCGATCGAGGATCGCCTGCTCGAGGAGCTGATGCCCATCGTCGCCCTTTCCCTGGAGAATCTCGGTCGCGCCATCAGCACCCGCGCGCTGCTCGAGCGAACCCAGAGCCAGGCCGACGAACTGCGTGCCTCCGAAGAGGCCCTGCGCAGCCAGCAGGAAGACCTGCGCGCGACCAACGACGAACTCAAGAGAAAGACCGGCGAACTGCAGGAGCAGTCGCAGCGTCTGGTCGCCTCCGAAGAAGAACTGCGCGTGCAGACCGAGGAGCTGCATGCCTCGAACGAGGAACTCCGCGAAAAGAGCGTCACCCTCCACGAGCAGAAGGAGGCGCTCGAGGCACTCCAGCGGGACACCCAGGACAAGGCCGAGGAACTGGCTCGTGCAAGCCAGTACAAGTCCGAATTCCTCGCCAACATGTCGCACGAGTTGCGTACGCCGTTGAACAGCCTGCTCATCCTTTCGCGCAGCCTGGCCGACAACGACGAGGAAAACCTCTCCGGCGATCAGGTGGAATCGGCGCGGATCATCCACGACGCCGGCTCCAACCTGCTGCGCCTGATCAACGACATCCTCGATCTGTCCAAGGTCGAGGCCGGCAAGATGGAGCTGGTGGTCGACACCTTCCCCCTCGCCGACCTCGCGCGCACGCTGGCCCGGACGTTCAACCACGTCGCCCAGGAGAAGAAGCTGGCGTTCTCGGTGGAGGTGGAACCGGGCCTGCCGGAATCGATCCGCACGGACGGCGCCAAGCTCGAACAGGTCGCCAACAACCTTCTCAGCAATGCCTTCAAATTCACCGCCACCGGAACGGTAGGCCTCCGTGTTTCCCGCCCGCCGGCGGACGCCACGCTGCCTGCCGGGCTCGTCCCGGGGACCTCCGTCGCCATCGCCGTGAGCGACACCGGCATCGGTATTCCGGCCGACAAGATGCAGCGCGTTTTCCACGCCTTCGAACAGGTGGATGCCAGCACCAGCCGGCAGTACGGCGGCACCGGGCTCGGGCTGGCCATTTCGCGACGCATCGCGATGCTCCTCGGCGGCGATATCGTTCTCGCCAGCGAGCCCGGACGTGGCAGCACGTTCACCGTCTACTTGCCGGAAGAGGCGCCCGACATGGGCCGCACGGCCGAGGTCGTGCCGCTGCAACAGGCGGCGGCCGAAGCGACCCTGCCACTTTCCCCGGGTCTTCTCGCCGACACCATCGACGACGACCGCGCGTCCATCGGCCCAGGGGACACGATCATCCTCGTGGTCGAGGACGACCCGGCCTTCGCCCGGATCCTCGCCGACATGGTCCACCGCAAGGGCCATCGCGTGCTCGCCGCGGCGGATGGCGAATCCGGCCTCGCCCTGGCCAGGCGCTATCGCCCCACCGGCATCCTGCTCGACGTCATGCTGCCCGGCATGGATGGCTGGACCGTGATCGAGCGCCTGAAGAACGACGTCGCCACGCGACACATCCCGGTGCACTTCATCTCGGCGACCGACGACGCCACCCGCGGCCTCGAACTCGGTGCCGTCGGCTTCCTGACCAAGCCGGTCAGCCGCGAGGCCATCGCGACCGCCTTCGACCGCATGCTGCATTTCGCGACCGGCCGGACGCGCCAACTCCTCGTGGTCGACGACGACGCCAGCGCGCGTACCGCCGTGCGCACCCTGCTGAAGGACGACTCGGTGGTGATCGAGGAGGCCGCTTCGGGCGAGGAAGCCCTCGAGAAGGCCACCCACACCGCCTTCGACTGCATCGTGCTCGATCTCGGCCTGCCGGGCATGTCCGGCATCGAGTTTCTCGAACATCTCTCGCGCGGCGACCACACGCCACCGGTCGTCGTCTACTCGGGACGCGACCTGAGCCGCGAAGAGAGCATGAAGATCCGCCAGTACACGGACAGTATCGTGGTCAAGGGCGCCCGCTCGCCGGATCGTCTCCTCGACGAGGTCAGCCTGTTCCTGCATTCGATCCGCCATGGCGGCGGAGCACGCGACGAAGCCGCCACCGCGGCCGGCGGCGTGGACGAAGCCAGCCTGCGCGGTCGTCGCCTGCTCCTGGTCGACGACGACATGCGCAACCTGTTCGCCCTGTCGAAGGTGCTGCGGGCCAAGGGTATCGATGTGGTCATGGCCCAGGACGGGCAGAAGGCGCTCGATACCATCGACACCGACAAGGGCATCGAGCTGGTGCTCATGGACATCATGATGCCGGTCATGGACGGCTACGACACCATGCGCGCGATCCGCTCGCGTCCCGGGGTCGCGAAGGTGCCGATCATCGCGCTCACCGCCAAGGCCATGCGCGGCGACCGCGAGAAGTGCCTGGAGGCCGGTGCGAACGACTATCTCTCCAAGCCGATCGATGTCGACCGCCTGCTGTCGATGATCCGCGTTTGGCTGCCGACCAGGAGCTGAGGTGGACGTCGAAGACATCGAGGTACAGCTCTTCGTGCGCGCCATGCAGTTGCGCCACGGCTACGATTTCAGCGAGTACGCGCCGGCGTCGCTGAAGCGTCGCGTGCAGCAACTGGTCCGCACCCACCACGCGGCCTCGATCAGCGAACTCAACAGCCGGCTGCTCCACGAGGAAGGTTTCGTCGCACGCGTGATCGAGGGCCTTTCCGTACCGGTTTCGGAGATGTTCCGCGATCCGCCGGTCTTCCGTGCCCTGCGTGACAAGGTCTTTCCGGTGCTGGCCTCCTATCCAGAGATCAACATCTGGCAGGCCGGCTGCGCGCATGGCCAGGAGGTCTACTCGCTGGCCATCCTGCTCGAGGAGGCCGGCCTGTACGAGCGCTCGCGCATCTACGCGACGGATTTCAACGACGCCGCGCTGGCCGTCGCCGGCGAAGGCATCTATGCCACGCGCGAGGCACGCGACTGGTCGCGCAACTACATGGAAGCCGGCGGTGGCCGTTCGCTGAGCGACTATTACAGCGCCCGCTACGACTTCATCAAGCTCGACCATCGGCTGCGTCGCAACGTCACCTTCTTCAACCACAACCTGGTCACCGACGAAGTGTTCTGCGAAGCACACCTCATCCTTTGCCGGAACGTACTGATCTATTTCAGCAACCCCTTGCAGGACCGCACGCTCGGGTTGTTCCGCGACAGCCTGGTGCGCGGTGGCTTCCTCTGCCTGGGCACGCGCGAGAATATCGACTTCTCGCCGGCCGCCGCCGGTTTCGCCGACATCGACCACGCACTGCGCATCTATCAGGTCGGCGGCAACGGCGCGAGGGCATTGGCGCGATGACGGCGCGACGGGCCATCGTGATCGGCTGCAGCGCCGGGGGACTCACCGCCCTGCAACGCCTGCTGCCCGGCCTCGATACACGCCTGGGCGTGCCGGTGGTCATCTGTTGCCATACCGGCTCGGCCGACGTGTCCATCCTGGTCTCCCTGCTCGACCGTTACGCCAGCCTCCCCGTGGTCGAGGCCAGCGAACGCGCGCCCGCCGATCCCGGCGTGATTCATGTGGCACCGAGCGGTTATCACCTGCTGGTCGAGCCGAACTTCCATTTCTCGCTGAGCGTCGATGCGAAGGTCGCCTATGCGCGACCTTCGATCGATGTGCTTTTCGAGACGGCGGCGGATGCCTGGCAGGACGGACTGATCGCCGTGTTGCTGACCGGCGCCAACTCCGACGGTGCCCAGGGTCTGGTCGCCGTACGCCGCGCCGGCGGCTATGCCATCGTGCAGGATCCCCTCACCGCGGAAGCGGACGCCATGCCCCTCGCCGGGCTGCAAGCGGCAGGCGCCGACGCGTGCCTGCCGCTGGACGCCATCGCGGCCAAGCTAAACGAACTGTGTCTGCCATGAATACGAATCGCCCCAAGATCCTCGTCGTCGACGACACCCACGCCAACCTTGTCGCCATGCGCCGGCTGCTCGCGCGCGCCGATGCCGACATCTTCGAGGCCGCCAGTGGCAACGAAGCGCTGGCGCTGTGCCTGGACCACGAGTTCGCACTCGTTCTGCTCGACGTCAACATGCCTGAGATGGACGGCTTCGAGGTGGCGCAGTTCATCTCCGAAACCGATCACCTCAGCGAGACGCCGATCATCTTCGTGACGGCGGCGTACGCCGATGACATCAACCGCATCAAGGGCTATACGGCCGGTGCGGTCGATTACATCGCCAAGCCGATCAACGATGTGATCTTGCAATCGAAGGTGAAGATCTTCCTCGAGCTCTATCGTTCCCGCGCACTGCTCCAACAGGCGCTGGACGAACTGTCGTTGCGCAACGAGCAGCTCACCACCGAGGTGGCCGAGCGCGCGCGCATGGAGCAACTGGTGCGCCACCAGGCGACGCACGATGCGCTTACCGGCCTACCCAATCGCAGCCTCTTCCGTGACCGCCTGGAGGAAGCCATCGACTTCGGCGATACGGACGGCGGTTCGTTCGCTTTGGCCTACATCGACATCGACGGCTTCAAGGGCGTCAACGACGGTCACGGGCACGCGGCCGGCGACGCCCTGCTGAAGGCGATCGCGGGGCGCCTCGACGGCCGCACGCGCGACTCGGATACTGTCGCGCGCCTGGGTGGCGACGAGTTCGCGGTGCTGTTGAACGACGCCGCCGATGCACAGGCCGCCCTCGCCCGTTGCCAGACCCTGTGCGATGCGATCGCCGAACCCTACACGCTGGAAGTCAACGGGTCGCGAACGGGCGTCACCATCGGTGCCAGCATCGGCGTGACGCTCGTCCTTCCTGGCGACGCGTACGATCGCGTCGTCGCCGCCGCCGACTCGGCCATGTACGAGGCGAAGCGATCCGGCAAGAACCGTTGCGTCCTCGGCTGACTCATCGGAGGCTGGCCAGAAAGGCTTCCATCACCGCGCCGCGATAGCGCTGCCGATGCAACAGGATGGACAGGGTCCGCGTCAGGTCCAGGAACGGCGTCGGCAAGACGGCCAGGCGACCGGTTTTCACCGCGTCCGCGATCGCCACCTCGGGCAAACAGGCGATTCCCAGTCCCGCGATCACCGCCTGCTTGATGGCCTCGGACTGGTCCAGTTCCAGGACCACCCTGCTTTCGGGCAATGCCGCCAGCGCCTGCTCGCTGAGCGCACGCGTGGCCGATCCACGCTCGCGCAACACCCAGCGCGAGCCGGCGAATTGCTCACGCTTGAGCCGGACCTTGCCGGCGAGCGGGTGGTCGGGCCGGGCACAGACGACGAGACGATCCTGGCGCCATGGACGGGCTTCGATCGCAGGGTGATTGACCGGTCCTTCGACACAGCCGATATCGAAATCGTGATCGAGAACGCCCTGGGCGATGCGCGCCGTGTTGGCGACGCCCAGCCGTAACGCCACGCCGGGATGCTCGCTGGCGAAGGGTCCGAGCAGGTCACCCACGAGGTAGTTGCCCACCGTGTTGCTCGCCCCGATACCGATATCGCCGGCCAGGCCGGCCACCGAGCCCTCGGCGCGGCGACCGAACTCGGCGTGGCGTTCGATCAGCTCCCGCGCGAGCGGCAGGAGTTCACGACCGCGGTCGTTCAGCCGGAGGCGGCCGCGCTCGCGGGCGAACAGCGGCGATCCGAGTTGTCGCTCCATCTCGGCGAGGGCCATGCTCGCCGCGGGCTGGCTCAGGAACAGGCGCTCGCTTGCCGCGCGCACGCTGCCGGCCGTGGCGACGGCAACAAAGACTTCGAGCTGGCGCGGACTGATCGCATGCATAAGTATCTCTTATACAGTTCATCAGGCTTTTTCAATATTCTTATTCCCGGCAGCACCGGACAATAGGCCGTCGCCCCAAGGATCGCCCCCGTGTCCACTGTCGCCGTTCCGCCCTCTTCCGCGTCTCGCCTGCCGGGGATTCTCCTGGCCCTGTCCGTCGCCGCCGTGGCCTTTGGTCTTGGCCGCCTGGTGCCGCTCATCGGCGGCGCCGTCTGCGGCATCGTCCTTGGCATCCTGGTACGCCATTTCGCCCCACCGGAGGAGCGTTTCCAGCCGGGCATTCGCTTCGCCTCGAAGCAGGTCCTGCAGTGGTCCATCATCGCGCTGGGCTTCGGCCTCAGCCTTTCCCAGGTGGCTCATACCGGCATGGAATCGCTTTCGGTGACGCTGGCCACGGTCGCGGCAGCAGGCCTGGCCGCATGGATCCTCGGCCGCGTGCTCGGCGTGCACGACAAGCTGAAGCTGCTGATCGGTGTAGGCACCGCCATCTGCGGCGGTTCGGCCATCGCGGCGGTGGTTCCCATCATCAAGCCCGACGAGCACGACACGGCGTTCGCCATCTCGACGATCTTCCTGTTCAACCTCGTCGCCGTGCTGCTCTTTCCCGCGATCGGCCATGGGCTGGGTCTCTCCGATCTCGGTTTCGGCCTCTGGGCGGGCACGGCCATCAACGACACGTCGTCGGTGGTCGCCGCCGGCTACAGCTACAGCCACGCCGCCGGCGATTTCGCCACCATCGTGAAGCTCACCCGCGCCACGCTGATCATTCCGATCAGTCTCGGGATCGCGCTGATCGTCGCCTGGCGCGAGAAACGCAGTGGCAGCGGCGATTTCAGCCTGGCGAGGATCTTCCCCTGGTTCATTCTCTGGTTTCTCGTGGCATCGGGCATTCGCACGGCCGGCCTCGTTCCCGACATCGTCCTGCCGATCATCCACTTCGCGGCCGAGTGCCTGATCATCGTCGCCCTGACCGCGATCGGTCTTTCGGCGGACCTGCGGCGAATGGCTTCCACCGGTCCGCGCCCCATCCTGCTCGGCCTGGGCGTCTGGGCTGCGGTTGCCCTGACCAGCCTGCTGGTACAGCATCTGATCGGGCGGTGGTAACCTCGGTTCCAAAGGTCTAGCACAGCATGAGGGCCTAGATTGACTCACGCGGTCCACTAACACCGGGAGGCTATCGTCATGACTGCTGATGCCGAATCAAGAGTTCTGGATATCGTCGCGGCGCAGAGCGGCAAAGATCGCGCTACGCTGACAACCGCGTCCACGCTGAAAGAGCTGGAAGTGGACTCCCTCGAGGCGATCGAGATCGTGTTCGAAATCGAGGAAGCGTTCGGTATCCAGCTCGCCCAGGAACAGGGGCGCCTCGACACCGAAACGCTACAGAGCCTGGTCGACGCCGTGAACGCGGCGCTCGCCGAGCCCGGCCGTTCCGCCGCGGCCTCCTGACCGCCCATGCCGCACCCGGAAGCGTCGCGCGTCGTCGTTACCGGCATGGGCGCGGTCAGTGCCCTCGGCAACGATGCCGACGTGATGTGGCGCGCCCTTGCCGCAGGCCGCCCCGGCATCGAAGCGCTCGTCCACCCCCGGCGGGACGACCTGCGCGTGAAGGTCGCCGCCCAGGTGAAAGGCTTCGATCCCCACGACTACCTCGACGACCGCGCCATCAGCCTGATGGACCGGGTCTCGCAGTTTGCCGTGGTGGCTGCCCGGGAAGCGGCGTCACAGGCGCAATTGCCGACCTTGCGGGCGAGGGGCGCGCGCGTCGCGGTCATCATCGGCACGGGCGTCGGCGGCGAAACCAGTCGGGATGAAGAAAGTCGCAAGCTGTACGCGGAAGGCGCCGCACGCGTTCATCCCCTGAGCATCGTGCGGACCATGTCCAGCGCACCGGCCAGTCACATCGCCATCGCCTTCCAGAGCACCGGTCCAACCTTCGGCGTCACCAGCGCCTGCGCTTCGTCCAACCATGCGATCGCCCAGGCAGCCCTGTTGATCCGCGCCGGCGTCGTCGACCTGGCTATAGCGGGCGGTGCCGAAGCCTGCCTCAGCTTCAGCGTGCTGAAGGCATGGGAGGCGATGCGCGTGCTGGCCGACGACACCTGCCGGCCGTTCTGCCTTCAGCGACGCGGACTCGTCCTGGGTGAAGGTGCGGGCATCTTCGTGCTCGAATCGCTGGCGCATGCCATGGCGCGTGGCGAGCAGCCGCTTGCCGAGCTGGCAGGTGTCGGGATGAGCTCCGATGCGGGCGACATCGTCGCACCCTCGGCCGAAGGCGCCGCCGCGGCCATGACCGCGGCCCTGAACGACGCAGGCCTCGAGCCCGGGGATATCGACCACATCAATGCGCACGGCACCGGCACCGTGGCCAACGACGTCACGGAGACCCAGGCCATTCATCGGGTTTTCGGCGAGCATGCCTCTCGCATCGCGATCACATCGACCAAATCCATGCACGGCCACGCGCTAGGCGCGGCGGGTGCGCTCGAACTGGTGGCGACGATCGGCGCGTTGCGCGAGAGCCTCGTACCGCCGACGATCAACTTCACCGAAGCGGACCCGCAGTGCGACCTCGACGTGGTGGCGAACAGCGCACGCCGCCTGGACGTACGCGCTGCCCTTTCGAATTCGTTCGCGTTCGGTGGGCTGAATGCGGTGCTGGCGTTACGGCGCTGGTGAGCGCCGGGCGCGGCGCGCTCAGATCAACGCGAGAAGCCGCTCGTTCAACGCATGCTGCTCGGCCTGCCATTCGGCCAGACGCATCGCGTCGATCTCTTCCTGGCCATCCATCGCGCTCAGGCGACGCTTCCACCATGACGTGTATCGGTACCGGGAGATCTCGCCGGTAACGTCGCTGGCGACGACCCGACCGCGCACCGCGTCGAGGATTGCCGCGCCACCCGCTTCGCTCAGCGTGCCCTGGTCCCAGTTCGTCCGGGCCACGTCGGCGGCGTAGGCGTCCTTGTCGATCGAAAGATAGACGGGCTCGGAGCTGTTCGCCTGCATGGCGACGAAGGCATCGACCATCTCCGCCGACGTCGCGTGCGAGCGGAACGCGTGACCGAGACCGACCTTCGCGGCCCAGCCGGTGTCCACGCCCGTCGACCAGTAGGTCAGCTTGCCGGCGCGCAGCGGGCCCAGGTAGTTCTCCCACGCATGACCACGCCCGATGTCGGCCGAGGTGATGCCAATCACGTGAACGTGACTCACACGCGGAAGCATGGCTACGCGGCGCACCCAGGAACCGCAATGCACCCCGAACGGGAAACGCATGTTGTCCGGATGGTTGTCCAGGACCACGACCTGGAAACGCTCGCTCCCGCGCACGCGCGCCACGAGGGGCCAGGTCAGGTGGTGGAAGTCGCCGCTACCGAGGAAGACGGTGCCGTGAACCTGCGGCATCGTTTCATCCAGCATGGTGCCGAAGCGACGCAGGCGTCCGAGCGAGCAGCCGAAGCGAATCGATTCCTCCCAGTCACGCAGCGGAAGCACGAGGCGTCCGGCCAGCGGCCCGACGGAACCGTCTACATCAAGAACGATCGGTTGCCGCATCATGGCGAGCCTCCCACTGGCTGTCTGGCTCGAAACGATGAGCGAGGCGGCGAAGGATAGCGCGCAGGACAGGGTTGCGCACGAAGACCGCATGTCGCGTCACATGGAACCGCGCACCCAGCGAGGCCTTCACTTCGGGATCGGTCCACCCAGCCACGTAGTGCGTGAGCCCACGCGACAGCGCGTACTCGAGATTGACGAACCAACTGACGAAGTACAGGTCGAGCTCACGCGCGGCGGGGTAGACAAACCCCACGTATTTGTCGAGCAGCTTGCCCGCGTGCTCGTAGCAAAGGTTCCAGCCGATCAGTTCGCCGTCCGCGCGGTAGGTGAAGACCACTCCACCGGGCTCGCGCAGCGCAGCGGCGAAGAACTCGCGTGTGAGCTTGTCGAAATGCACCTCGCTCTGCGCATACACGTTCTCGAACAGCGCGTAGTACGCATCGACCACGCTCTCCTCGGCAAAAGCATCGCCGGTCGGCACGACGTCCACTTGCAGCCGGTCGCGCGAACGCAGCTTGCGACGAAGATTCTTCCGACGCGACGACGACAGTCGCGACAGGTAGTCGTCCGTCGAGGTGAAGTCGATCGGCACATAGGCCAGCGCCTGGCCTTCGACGATCAGGTAGCCGCTCTCGCGCGCGGCGTCGACGAAGCGTGCGGTCCACGCTCGATCGCTCGCACTGGTCAGCGGCGAGTCGAGCGCGAGGTCCTTCACGATCAATAAGGGATAGGTGCGTCCGGGCCCGCGTGCCCAGTCTGCGGCGACCGCGGCCGGATCGCTGGCGGCGACGAACAGGGAGTATTCCGACACCGTCGTGCCCGCGAAACAGGTACGCGGGGTGAGCAGGCGCTTGAGCATGGCCTGCAACGGCAGGCGCGCCACGCGCCGGCGCAAGTCGGCGTCGGCGGTGGTGAGTAGATCGAAGGGCGCCACGAAAAGTGGCGCGCCATCCGCCGCGGGGAATGGGGTGAACCCCCGCGGCGGATGGCGCTGGAAATGCCCGAGCAGTGCATCCGGCTCGAGCTGGTTCACAAACGCCACCGCAAGGCTGCCGGTTATCAGCCGCGCTTGGCCAGCGTCAACAGCTGGTCGAGCAACGCGATGGCCAGGTCGATTTCGTCGTGCGAGATATCGAGCGACGGGGCGAACGTGATCACGTTCTTGTACCAGCCGCCTACATCGAGCACGAGACCGATCTTCTTGCCATTGTGGGTGAGCCCGCCGGCGAGGCCGATGTCGACCATGCGGTCAAGCAGCGCCTTGTTCGGCGTGAACCCGTCGTCGGTGCAGATCTCGGCGCGCAGGGCGAGGCCCAGGCCGTCGACGTCACCGATTTCCTTGTGACGCTTCTGCAGGTCGCGGAGACCGTCGAGGAAGTGCTTGCCCTTCTCGGCCACGCGCGTGCCGTAGTCGAGCTCGTAGCCCATCTTGATCACTTCCAGGCCCAGCGCGGTGCCGAGCGGATTGGAATTGAACGTGGAGTGGGTGGAGCCCGGCGGGAAGATCTCCGGGTTGATCAGCTCTTCGCGCGCCCAGATACCCGACAGCGGGTTGAGGCCGTTGGTCAGCGCCTTGCCGAACACGAGCACGTCGGGCTGCACGCCGAAGTGCTCGATCGACCAGAGCTTGCCCGTGCGCCAGAAACCCATCTGGATTTCGTCGACCACCATCAGGATGCCGTACTTGTCGAGCACCTTCTTCAGGTCGATGAAGAAGTTCTTCGGCGGGATCACGTAGCCGCCGGTGCCCTGGATCGGTTCGACGTAGAACGCGGCGTATTCGGCCTCGCCCACTTTTGGATCCCACACGCCGTTGTATTCGGTTTCGAACAGGCGAGCGAACTGGCGCACGCAGGCGTCCGAGTACTCTTCCGGCGTCATGCCCTTCGGGCGGCGGAACGGATACGGGAACGGGATGAACTGCGCGCGCTCGCCGAAGTGGCCGAAGCGGCGGCGGTAGCGGTAGCTGGAGGTGATCGACGAGGCGCCGAGCGTGCGCCCGTGGTAGCCGCCTTCGAAGGCGAACATCAGGCTCTTGCCGCCGCGCGCGTTGCGCACGAGCTTGAGCGAATCCTCCACCGCCTGCGCACCGCCGACGTTGAAATGGCAGCGACCGTCGAGACCGAACTTCTCCTTGGCGTCGACCGCGATGGTCTTGGCCAGTTCGATCTTGCCCTGGTGCAGGTACTGGCTGGCAACCTGCGGCAGCAGGTCGATCTGCGCCTTCAGGGTGTCGTTGAGGCGCTTGTTGCCGTAGCCGAAATTCACGGCCGAGTACCACATCTGCAGGTCGAGGAACGGGATGTTCTCGCTGTCGTAGATGTAGCTGCCTTCCGCGTGACGGAAGATCTTCGGCGGATCGACATAGTGCACGGTGTCGCCGAAGGAGCAGTACTTCGCCTCGTCGGCGAGCAGGGTGGCGTCGTCGATGACGACCTGCGGGGTCTTGGAGAGGATGGTCATGCGGAAATTTCCTGGACGCTCGTCGCGATAATGGGCATTACGGTCTGCGGCAGCAGAGTGCCGTCGATCAGGGCGGGAAGCAGTTCGATGGCTTCGTCGAAACTGGCGATCGGCACGTAGGGAATGCCGGCGGCACGGCAGTGCTCGATCAGACGGTTCTTGGCGAAGACGAAGTCCACGCGATCGGCGGCGCAGAAGTCGGACGCGCCGTCGCCGATCAGCAGGGTCTTGCCGCCACGCGCCTTGGCCACTTCGGCGCGAGCGCACTTGCAGGTGCCGCTGCGGCAACCGGCCACGCTGTACGGCGAGGTGAGATTCCACGCCCGGGTGTCCGTCTGGTTCAGGTGATTGGCCACGGTCGGCAGGCTGTCGATGCCGTGACTGGCGAGGATCGCGTGGATGGCGTGGTCCAGACCGTCGCTGACGATCTCCATGGGGATGCCGCGCTCCCTGGTCGCCTTGACGAATCCGGCAAAACCGTGGTCGATGTGCAGACCGGCGAGATGACGTTCCAGTTCGGCGCGGCTCATGTCGAGCAGGGCCACCTGCCCGGCCATGCACACGGCCGAACCGATCACGCCTGCACGCCAGTCGCGCTCAAGGATTTCCCAACCCGGGCGACCGAAACGGTCCAGTAATGAGTCGATGACGTCCTCGACGGCGATCGTGCCGTCGAAGTCGCAGAGGATGTTCCATTTGGTTGAGCTCAGCACGACGTATTCGTCCTTTTTTCAGGATGCTGCGCAGGCTACGTCTACTCCCTTTCGAACCCCTTTCCCGGTGATGAAAGCGTGAGCTAAGCCGAATTGTGGCATGCTCTGGCCATCCTGTTCCCGGCTCTTCACATGCGACGTTCGTGTTTCGCCGCCCTGCTCCTGCTGGCAGCCTCCGCAGCCGTCCACGCCGACGACGAAACCACGCCGACTTACGCGTTCGGCGCAGGCGCACAGCGCATGCCCGCCTGGCAGGGCTCGAAGGACCGGCGCAACCAGGGTATGCCGTATGTCGACATCGATATGCCCGGTCTCGGCGAACTTTCGACGGCGGATGGCCTCACGGTCGACCTGATCCACGCCGAGCATTGGCACGGCGGCCTGTACGCCAACTGGCTATGGGGCCGTACGCGTAACGACCTGGGCTCCCTGGGTGGCAAGGTGGCATCCCTGTCGCCACGGTTCCAGGGCGGCGGCTATCTCGAATACGCCTTCACGAAGGCTTTCAGCGTAGGCGGCCACGTGGCGCACGACACCAACGGCGCCGGTGCGTACGTGGCGCTTTACGCCGACTATAAACTGCCCGACATCTGGTACATCCAGCATTCCATCGAGCTGCAGGTGGAAGGCATGAACGGTCCGGCCATGCGTCGCTTCTTCGGCGTCACGCCCACCGAGGCAGCCAATCTGGGCACGCGCGCATGGCGCCCGGGCGCTGGCGGCCAAGCCGCGGACATCGAGTACGACGCGTTCATTCCCACCTCCCGGCAGACCGGCTTCGCTCTGGCGGTGACCTACGGAAAGCTGTTCGGCGGTGCTGCCTCGAGCCCCCTGGTGAGCCACTTCGGGTCGACCCGCCAGGTCACCGAGACCCTGGCCTTCGTGTACCACTTCTGAGCCGAGGGTCAGGCCAGGTCGGCATCCATTCCGTCGCGCTCGAACGATGTCGGGATCGCGAACAAGACGCCCATCATGACCAGGTGCGCCGCCGCCGAGAGGAACGGCGACCACGACGTCGACAGCGCCTCGTACGGCAGGATGTCCCCGATCAGCACGTTGGCCAGGTTCCATCCCCAGTGCAAACCGACAGCCAGCCATAACGAGCCCGTACGTGCCACGGCCGTGGCGTAGGCCAGGCCGTAGCAGAAGAGCATCGCCCACTCGGAAGGCCCCTGTCCCCAACGGTAGATAGGGTTCAGGGCATAAAGCGCACTGGATGCGAGAACGAACACCCAGGGCTGCCAACGGACGCGAACGGCGCGATACGGGAACCCTCGCGTGAGGATGTCCTCGGCCAATGAGGGCACGAAGGTCACCACGAGCGCCCAGGGAATGGACGAGAGGAAAGACACGGCGGCCGCCGGCGTCGACTCGGGCGCGCGCGCCGCATAGACGTTCAGTGCCATGCCAACGCAGACAGCGACGTACTTCATGAGCAACGCGAGCGCGAGGCCACCGACCAACAGCAGCGGCGCCCCACGTCGCCATTCCAGCGCATAGGCCTCGTAGCCGCGAAAGCCCAGCCAGCGACCCAACGGCCAGGCACCGACGACCATGGCGAGAAGAAAGACGGCCTGGACGGACACACTGCCGAGCAGGCGCGCGCCGATGCCTTCGGCCGCCTGGTACAGAACGAACAGGAGCGCGAACGCGAGCGCGGTGCGCCGACGGTCGGTCGAAAGCATGGATTCCCCAGTACGAGTGTCGCCGCGGCAAGCTTAGGGCGTGAATGCGTTGCGCGCCATAGGCTGAAGCCAGACTACGCGGGCCCGCTCAGCGATCGTCGCGGGTCCAGATGGCGCCATCGCGCTCGTCGACCGGGAACACCGTGACCGGCTCGTAGGCCGGAGGACAGGTGACCTCGCCCGTGCGCAAGTCGAATCGCGCGCCGTGGCGCACGCACTCCACCTCGAAGCCGACCACCGGGCCACCGGCCAGCTCGCCGCCGTCGTGCGTGCAGACATCCTCGATGGCGTAGAGCGCACCGTCGATGTTGTAGACGGCGATGGCCGTATCGCCATCCCATACCACCTTGAACTCGCCCGGCAGGAGTTCGCTGCGCGTGCCGACACGGATCCATGCGCTCATCGGTGCAATTCCTTTACCAGGTACTCGAAGCGAAGGTCGTCGCGCTGCGGCAGGCCAAAACGTTCGTCGCCGTAGGGAAAGGGTTTGGTGCGACCGGTGCGGCGATAGCCACGGCGTTCGTACCAGGCAATGAGTTCCGCGCGGATGTCGATGACGGTCATCTCGATGCGCTCGCAGGCCCATTCCTCGCGGGCGATACGTTCGACTTCCTCGATCACCTGCCGACCGATACCGGAGCCCTGCAGGGGTGGATGCACGGAGAACATGCCGAAATAGCAGACCCGCCCCTGGCGCTCGATATAACAGGAGGCCCCGATCGCACCGTCGCGCTCGAACAGGACGAAGCGGCCGTTTTCGCCGGTCAACAGTTCCTCGATCTCGGTGATATCGGTGCGCCGGCCATGCAGGAAATCGGCCTCGGTGGTCCATCCGGCGCGACTGGCGTCGCCGCGATAGGCGGACTCGACCAGGGCGGCGATCGACGAGGCGTCGGCGACGGTGGCGGTGCGGAAGGTGTGTGTCGGGGTCATGAGCAAAGGGGCTTATTCTGTCTAGACAAGGAGCTTGCGCACCTTGCCGATCGCCTCGATGAAGCCGTCGACCTCGGCCTTCGTGTTGTAGAAAGCCAGCGAGGCGCGCAGCGTCGCGGGGACGCCGAAGAAGTGCATCAGCGGATGCGCGCAATGATGACCCGAGCGAACGGCCACGCCCTGCAGGTCGAGCAGCGTCGCCATGTCGTTCGCGTGCGCGCCCTCGAGCAGGAACGAAACGACCGGCTCCTTCTCCTTCGCGCGACCGAAGATCCGCACGCCCGGCAGGTTCTCGATCGCGTTCGTGGCATAGGCCAGGAGATCCTGCTCGTACGCCTTGAGGCGGTCGAAGCCGATGTCCTCGATGTAGCGGATCGCCGCGGCCATACCCGCGAAACCGGCGATATTGGGCGTACCGGCCTCGAAGCGATGCGGCGGATCGGCGAACACCGTGCCGTCGAAACGCACCTCGCGGATCATCTCGCCGCCGCCGAAGAACGGGGGCATCGCCATCAGGTGCTCACGCTTCGCCCAGAGCGCTCCGGTGCCGGTGGGCGCGAGCATCTTGTGCCCGGTGATGGCGTAGAAATCGCAGCCCAGCGCCTGCACGTCGATGCGACGATGCGGCGCTGCCTGCGAACCGTCGACGAGCAACGGGATGCCGCGCTTGCGGCACTCGCGGGCGATCTCGCGGATGGGATTGACCGTGCCCAGCACGTTGGAGACGTGGCCGACGCAGGCCAGCTTGACCTCGGGCGTGAGCATCTCGACGTACTTCTCGACGATCAGGTCGCCATTGGCGTCGATGGGCGCCGCTTTCACGGTCGCGCCCGTGCGTTCGGCGACGAGCTGCCAGGGCACGATGTTCGCGTGATGCTCCATCACCGTGGTGAGGATCGCGTCGCCGGGCTTCAGGCGAGGCAGCGCATAGCTGTACGCGACCAGGTTGATCGCCTGCGTGGTGCCCGAGGTGAGGATCACCTCGTCGCGCGAGGTTGCGTTGACGAAACGCGCCAGGGCATCGCGTGCGCCTTCGTAGGAGGCCGTCGCTTCTTCGCCAAGCTGGTGAACGGCACGCGCCACGTTGGCATTGTGCTGGCGGTAGTGGCGATCCACCGCCTCGATCACCGACACGGGCTTCTGGCTCGTGTTGGCGTTATCGAAGTAGATCAGCGGCTTGCCGTGGACGGTGCGCGACAGCAGCGGGAAGTCGGCGCGGATGCGCTCGATGTCGAGCGGCAACACCGCTGGCTCGGGCTTGGCGTTCATGGCTTGGCTCCGGTATTCGGTGTCGGGTATCGGGGTTACGGGGCGGACGGGCCGCTGGGCAGGTGTGCGACCAGCAGCTCGCCCAAATGCTCGCGCAAGGCCTCGTTCGGCAGCGATTCGAGCGCCGCACGGCAAAACGCCAGGGTCAGCAGGCTGCGTGCCTGCGCCAGCGGAATCCCGCGCGAACGCAGGTAGAACAGCGAACGCTCGTCGAGCTGGCCGATGGTCGCGCCATGCGCGGCCTTGACCTCGTCGGCGTAGATCTCGAGTTCCGGCTTGGTGTCGATTTCGGCCTGCGCCGAAAGCAGCAGGTTCTTGTTGCTCAGCGCGGCGTCGCTGCCGTCGGCACCTTGCGCCACGACGATGGCACCACGGAACACCCCGCGCGAGCGGCCATCGGCGATACCGCGCCAGAGCGCGTCCGATGTGGTGTCACGCGCGTTGTGGCGCACCTCGAGCTGGGTGTCGACGTGCTGACGGGCGCCCAGGGCGAACACGCCGCGCGAATCGAAACGGGCACCATCGCCGACGAGTTCGCCGGTGAGTTCGTGGCGCACCAGCGTTCCGCCAAGCTCCAGCGCGTGGACGGTCGCGGTGCCCTTCGCCTCGACGCGCACGTGGCCGCGACGGACCAGGGTCGTCCCGGCAGAAGCATCCTGCAACACGGCCAGCCCGAGGGTGGCACCTTCACGCACCACGACATCGGAAACGACCGTACCCAGCTGGGTGGCCTCGCCCAGGGAGACGAAATGCTCGACGACCTCGACGCGGGCACCCTGGCCCACGTCGATCAGCACGCGCACATGCCACGCGGTGTCCGCCTGTGCGCCGCTCGAAACGTGCACGAGGTGCACCGGCTTCGCGACGACCGTGTCGTCGGCGATGCGCAGCACCAGGCCGTCGAGGGCCAGCGCCGCATTCATGTGAGCGAACGCATCGGCGGCGCCACGACGGTAACGATTGGCCAGCGCGAAGCGCACTGGTTCCGGCTGCGTGGCCAGTGCCACGCCCAGCGGTGCCAGCGAAACGCCCGTCCCGGCGTCGAGCGAAGAAAGGTCGGCACGGAACGCGCCGTCGACGAAGACGGCACGCGCGCCGTCGACACCCGGCAACGCGTAGGCCGCGGAATCCACCGCGATCCCGTTTGCCACGCCGGCATCGGCAAGCGAGAACGCGCGCTGCGACAGCGCGCGAAGCGGCGTGTACTTCCAGGACTCGTTGCGCGACTCGGGCAGGCCGGCCTCGGCGAGCGACGCCAGGTTCTCGCGACGCGCGGCATCGAGCCAGGCGATGCCGCTGGACGGAACGGTCGCGGCGGCATCCAGCGCCGCCCGCACGAACGGGGACGGCACGGGAGTCATGCCGGCGCTCCGGCGAGATCGGCCTTGCGCAGCTCCGGGTGCGTGTCGGCGAGCCAGGCATAGCCTTGTTCTTCGAGCTTCAGGGCGAGGCTCTTGTCGCCGCTCTCGACGATGCGGCCGCCGGCGAGCACGTGAACGAAGTCCGGCTCGATGTAGTCGAGCAGGCGCTGGTAATGGGTGACGATGAGGAAGGAGCGCTGCGGCGAGCGCAGCGCGTTGACGCCCTCGGCGACCTGCTTCAGCGCGTCGATGTCGAGACCGGAATCGGTCTCGTCGAGGATCGCCAGCTTCGGCTCGAGCACGGCCATCTGGAATATCTCGTTGCGCTTCTTCTCGCCACCGGAGAAGCCTTCGTTCACCGCGCGGTGGAGCAGGTCGTCGGAGATCTGCATCACCTTGAGCTTCTCGCGCACCAGCTTGAGGAAGCGCATCGAATCCAGCTCTTCCTCGCCCCGGTACTTCCGCTGCGCGTTGAGCGCGGCACGCAGGAAGTAGGTGTTGTTCACGCCCGGAATTTCCACGGGGTACTGGAAGGCCAGGAACATGCCGACCGCGGCGCGTTCTTCCGGCTCCAGCGTAAGCAGGTCACGCCCGTCGAAATGCACCGAGCCTTCGGTGACCTCGTAACCGTCACGCCCGGAAAGCACGTTGGCCAGGGTCGATTTACCCGCGCCGTTCGGTCCCATGATCGCGTGCACTTCACCGGGCTTCACGGTGAGCGAGAGGCCTTTGAGGATCTCCTTGCCTTCGACGCGGGCATGGAGGTTGTCGATCGTAAGCATGTGCATGGTGCTGTCCGTCAGGGCGTGAGGTGCGACAGCGCGTCGAGCGCGTCGTCGCGGCGATCCCAGGGCACGAAGAGGTGATCGTGCAGGAACGCGGATACGGGGTTGCAGGGAATGCCGCGCTTGGCCAGCGCGGCGGAAACGGCGGCCATCAGGCCCACCGCGGTAAGACTCGATTGCACGCGCAGGGTGATGCGCGCCCAGAGCATGCGCTCGTTGCCGAGGGTCTCTTCGTCGACATCGACGATGAGCGTGGTGCCCTCGGCCTCGCGAAACATCATCAGGGCGTCGGCCATGCGCTCGCGCGCCTTCTCATGAGAGGCGTGCAGGAAACGCTTGGGCACCGGGTCGAGTTCGGGATCCAGCGCGGCCAGCAGCGCGCGCAGATCGGTCAGGCCCGGGGCGGAGCCGGCGATGCCCATGCTCAGCCCACCGCGCCTTCGAGGGAGACCTCGAGCAGCTTCTTGGCTTCCACGGCGAACTCCATCGGCAGCTCGCGGAACACCTGCTTGCAGAAGCCGTCGACAATCATCGATACGGCGTCTTCCTCGCCGATGCCGCGGGAGAGGCAGTAGAACAGCTGATCGTCGGAGATCTTCGAGGTGGTGGCCTCGTGCTCGACGATCGCGCTCGGGTTCTTCACTTCCATGTACGGGAAGGTGTGCGCGCCGCATTTCTTGCCAATGAGGAGGGAATCGCACTGCGTGTAATTGCGTGCGCCATCGGCGCCCTTCTCGATCTTCACCAGGCCGCGATAGCTGTTCGAGCTGCGCCCGGCGCTGATGCCCTTGGCGACGATCTTCGACTTGGTACCCTTGCCGATGTGGATCATCTTGGTGCCGGTATCGGCCTGCTGGCGGTGATGCGTAAGCGCCACCGAGTAGAACTCGCCCACCGATCGGTCGCCGCGCAGCACGCAGCTGGGGTACTTCCAGGTGATCGCCGAACCGGTCTCGACCTGGGTCCAGGATATCTTCGAATCCGCACCGCGGCAGTCGCCGCGCTTGGTCACGAAATTGTAGATGCCGCCGACGCCGTTCTCGTCGCCCGGGTACCAGTTCTGCACCGTGGAGTACTTGATCTGCGCGCGTTCGAGCGCGACCAGCTCGACCACCGCCGCATGCAGCTGGTTCTCGTCGCGCATCGGCGCCGTGCAGCCTTCGAGGTAGGACACGTAGGCGTCGTCCTCGACGACGATCAGCGTGCGCTCGAACTGCCCGGTGTTGATCGCGTTGATACGGAAGTAGGTCGACAGTTCCATCGGGCAACGCACGCCCTTGGGAATGAAGACGAAGCTGCCGTCGGAGAACACGGCCGAGTTGAGCGCGGCGAAGTAGTTGTCGCCGGTGGGAACCACGCTACCGAGGTACTGGCGCACGAGATCGCCGTGTTCGCGGATCGCCTCGGACATCGAGCAGAAGATCACGCCGGCTTCGGCCAGTTCCTTGCGGAAGGTGGTGCCGACCGAGACCGAGTCGAAGACCGCATCGACGGCCACGCCGGCCAGCCGCGCTCGCTCGTGCAGCGGCACGCCGAGCTTCTCGTAGGTTTCAAGCAGCTTGGGATCGACCTCGTCGAGCGACTTCGGGCCGGCCTTCGGCGCCGAGTAGTAGCTGACCGACTGATAGTCGATCGGCGCGATGTCGAGCTTGGCCCAATCCGGTTCGGGCATGGTGAGCCAGTGCCGGTAGGCGGAAAGGCGCCACTCGGTCATCCACTCCGGCTCGCCCTTGATCGCGGAGAGCTGGCGGACGATGTCCTCGCTCAGGCCGGGCGGAAGGCTGTCGGATTCGATATCGGTGACGAAGCCGGCTTCGTAGCGACGATTGAGCGCCTCTACCACTTCGGCGTTGTCGCGTACCGGGGCTGCCACGTCGCGTGTCATGTTCTCACTCTCGTTCATGCGTTCGCCTGCGCGACCGGGGCCGCGTCCTTTGCCGGCGCCGTCGGGCGCCCGGCCAGCATCTGAGCCAGGGTCATGGCGCGCAGCACGCCGCCGATAGCCCCGGAAACCGAGCGCCAGCTGTCGCTGACGCCACATTGGGACTGACGGTCGCACTGGCCCTGGGCCACGCTGCATTCCGTCATCCCGATCGGCCCCTCCATCGCCTCGACGATGTCGGCGAGGCTGATCGCCTCGGCCGGCCGCGCCAGCCGGTAGCCGCCGTTGACCCCGCGAAACGATTCCACCAACCCCGCGTGGCCGAGCAGCTTGAGCAGCTTCGACACCGTGGGCAACTCCAGGCGCGCCTCATCGGCGATCTGGGCGGTGCTCAGAACGTCGGCAGGGTGCGCGGCGATGCAGGTCATCACCACGGTCGCGTAATCGGTCAATCGGCTGACACGGAGCATCGAGGAAGGGGGACATTCAATACCGGACCAAAATGGTACTGTTTTCCGCCCGACTGTGCAATCCGAAGGCCCTTTGTGGGAGGCCAATGGATCTTGTGGAGGCCAATGGATCTTGTGGAGGCCAAGGGATCTTGTGGAGGCCAAGGGATCTTGTGGAGGCCAAGGGATCTTGTGGAGGCCAATGGATCTTTGGAGGCCAAGGGATCTTGTGGGAGCCGATTCATCGGCGATCCCGCGGCAGCGGGCCAGCGTGTCGCGAGCACCCTATCGCCGATGAATCGGCTCCCACATCTATCGCCGATGAATCGGCTCCTACAACCATCGCCGATGAATCGGCTCCCACAAGGAGCTTCACAACATTAGCCCCATTATGGGGAAATGTATCGACCAATTCGGTGCATAGGTGAAGTATCCCCGCCGACGTTTTCTCCCTTATGCCGCACCGCACAAGGCTTCCGGCGTCTCCATGCACGCTGGCACGCATCCTGCTCCCTCTCCCCCAGTCCAACCATGGGGAGCAACGGTAGTGAAGTGGATCAACGCGATCATCAAGCCGTTCACGCTGGACGACGTTCGGGAGGCCCTCGCCGAGGCGGGGGTGCAGGGAATGACCGTGACCGAGGTCAAGGGCTTCGGCCGGCAGCACGGACACACCGAGCTTTATCGCGGCGCCGAGTACGTCGTCGATTTCCTGCCCAAGCTGAAGATCGAGATCGCCGTGACCGACGAGCAGCTCGAACGCGCCGTGGAGGCGATCAGCACAGCCGCACGCACGGGAAAAATCGGCGACGGCAAGATCTTCGTCATCGACCTCGAACAGGCCATCCGGATCCGCACGCAGGAGGTCGACGCCGATGCGCTCTAACTTCGCACGCCTTTTCGCCGCCACATCCGCCTTCGCGCTCATCCCCTGCAGCGCCTTCGCCCAGGCGACCGTTCCGGCGAGACTCGACTCCGGCGACACCGCCTGGATGCTCACCGCGACGATGCTCGTGCTGCTGATGACCATCCCTGGCCTGGCCCTGTTCTACGGTGGCATGGTGCGCGCCAAGAACCTGCTCTCCGTCCTCATGCAGTGTTTCGCGATCACCGCCCTGGTCACCATCCTGTGGGTGGTCTACGGCTACTCCCTGGCCTTCGACAACACCGGCATGACGGCCGGCACGACCAACCTGCATTCCTTCATCGGCGGTCTCGGACACGGCATGCTGGCCGGCCTCACGCCCGGCAGTCTCTACCAGACCGTTCCCGAAGCCGTCTTCGTGATGTTCCAGATGACCTTCGCCATCATCACGCCCGCGCTGATCGTCGGCGCGATCGCCGAACGAATGAAGTTTTCCGCCCTGCTCGTCTTCACCGCGCTGTGGTTCACCGTCGTCTACCTGCCCGTTGCGCATATGGTCTGGGGTGGCCCGGGCTCCTTCCTCGGCGATCTCGGCGTGCTCGACTTCGCCGGCGGCACCGTGGTGCACATCAATGCGGGCATCGCCGGCCTGATCGGCTGCCTGGTCATCGGCAAGCGTCGCGGCTACCCGACGACCGCCATGCCACCGCACAACCTCGGCTACACCCTCGTGGGCGCCAGCATGCTGTGGCTGGGCTGGTTCGGCTTCAATGCCGGTTCCGCCGTCGCCGCCAATGGCAGCGCAGGGATGGCCATGCTGGTGACGCAGATCGCCACCGCCGCGGCAGCCATCGGCTGGACCGCCATCGAGTGGATGATCCACCGCCGGGCCAGCGTGCTCGGCATCGCGTCGGGCGCCGTGGCCGGGCTGGTCGCCATCACCCCGGCTGCGGGTACCTGCGGCCCGGGCGGGGCACTCGTGCTTGGTCTGGTCGCCGGCGTGGTCTGCTTCTTCAGCGCCACGACCCTCAAGCGCCGGTTCGGCTACGACGACTCGCTCGACGTCTTCGGCGTGCACGCGATCGCCGGCATCATCGGCGCCTTGCTTACCGGACCACTCGCCGCACCGGCACTCGGCGGCTTCGGCACCGTCACGGACCTCGGCCTGCAGCTGTGGATCCAGTTCAAGGGTGTGTCCTTCACCGTCGTCTACAGTGCCGTACTCAGCTATGCCATCTTCAAGGGCATCGCGGTAACGATGGGCTTGCGTGTCGACGAGGAGCAGGAGCAGATCGGCCTCGACCTGGCACTGCACGAAGAGCGCGGCTACAACCTTTCGTAAATGGCCTACTGTGAACTGACCCCCGGACGTTGGAGACCGTCCAGTCTCCGGGGGTTTTTCATGACTAAGTACGACTAGGCGTTCAAGTTAAAGATTGTGAGGCCGAGGGCATCGGTTCAACGGCTCGTGCCGCGGCGAGTGCTGACGTGGCGGCGCAGAGCCTTCGGTGCCCACCCTCGCTGCTCAGACAGGTCCTCCGCGTTCGGTGCGGAAGGCCGCTTCGCGGCGTGTCTTATGTGGCCTGCGGCCGCTCACTTGTGCGGAACTCGCCTCGAGGGTGGGCACCGAAGACTCTCCCGAACCGTGAGGCTCGCGTGGTCGAGCCAAAGCCGCCACGGCATCGCCAGCAAGCACGCCGACACAAGCGCGACGAAGGTGTTGGGCAACCGGGTACCAGCAACCGCGTCCGCTTCGCCCGGATGTTCCGGGCGCGGCCGGGGCCGACGAAGCATCCCGCACCGGCTCTCCTTGCACTCGACCGTATCGTCGTGAGAGACCTTGGCGTCCACCCTCGAGGCGAGTTCCGCACAAGTGAGCGGCCGTAGGCCAGATAGATAAATAGGCCGCGCAGCGGCCTTCCGCACCGAACGCGGAGGACCTGTCTGAGCAGCGAGGGTGGGCGCCAAGGTCTCCCCGCGAAACGCCCAAGTGTACAAAGCGACGGCGCAGCCGAGCCCGCGAGGCCGAAGGCGAGCCATGCGCGCGATGCGAACGAAAGCCCGGCATGCCCAGCACCCGCCCCCGGTAGTCCGCGAAGAACCAAAAAAAAGCCGGCGATACGCCAGCTCTTTTTTTCATTCGCTCGGAAAATCAGCGATTGACCCAATGACACTGGCGAGCGTTGTGATAGTGACCGTGGTGGTCGGACACGCGCGCGTTATGGCAGACCTGGTGACGATGGTGAACCGGATGGTGCGGCGGGTGGTGATCGTCGGCGTTGGCGGCCAGCGGCGCCATGAATGCGGCGCCGACCACCAGAAGTGCGAGAACTCGCGAGCGGCGGTGCGTGCTGCTTCCGGCTGTGTTGATCATGGCTGGTCTCCTCTGTGGGGACACCAACGTCGCCGTTCCGGGCGGGTGAGTCAATACTTGCGGAAAACGCGCCACGCCGGCGTTCAGAAAGGTCGCCGAAAGGCGAAGGGACGCAAGTTCTTGCGCCCTCCGAGCACGCTCCTTCGTGGATCGTTCGCGAGCACCCTTCGCCGATGAATCGGCTCATTTGCAGGAGCACCTTCGTCACACGGGCCGTGGTGGATTACAGGCGTCCGTCGACGCTGTCCTGGGGGAGCACGGACTTTACGTCGTAGACGACCGCGCCGCGCTTGCCGAATCCACGGATCGTTTCCGGCCCGAAAGCGCGGAAGGCATCGTGCGCGACGGCGACGATCACTGCGTCGTAGACACCGTCCTCGATCGCTTCGATCGTGCGTACACCGTATTCGCGGACGCACTCCTCGTTGTCCACCCAGGGGTCGTAGACGTCCACGTGCGCCATCGACTGTTTCAGGTCGCGCACGATATCGATCACGCGCGTGTTGCGCAGGTCGGGACAGTTTTCCTTGAAGGCGAAACCGAGCACCAGCACACGCGCATCGACGATATGCAGGCGACGCTCGCTCATCAGGCGGATCACGCGATCGGCCACGTAAGTGCCCATGCGGCTGTTGATACGGCGTGCGGCAAGGATCAGCTCCGGGTGGTAACCGGTCACTTCCGCCTTGTGCGTGAGGTAGTACGGATCGACACCGATGCAATGGCCGCCCACGAGCCCCGGCCGGAACGGCAGGAAGTTCCACTTCGTCCCGGCCGCCTCGAGCACTTCGCCGGTATCGATGCCCAACCGGTTGAAGATCAGGGCAAGTTCGTTGACCAGGGCGATATTGACGTCGCGCTGCACGTTCTCGATGACCTTGGCCGACTCGGCAATGCGGATCGACGAGGTCTTGTGCGTGCCCGCGCGGATGATCGTGCGATACAGCGCGTCCACACGCTCGGCCGCCTCGGGGGTGGACCCCGAGGTGAGCTTGCGGATGTCGACGACGCGACGGGCGTGGTCGCCCGGGTTGATGCGTTCGGGACTGTAGCCACAATGGAAATCCACATTGAAGACCAGGCCCGAGCCGGCTTCCAGGATCGGCACGCAGATCTCTTCGGTGGTCCCGGGGTAGACCGTGGACTCGAAGATCACCAGGTCGCCATGGCGAATGACGCCGCCGAGCATGCGGCAGGCCTTCTCCAGCGGCTCCAGATCCGGCCGCTGGGCCTCGTCGATCGGCGTGGGCACGGTGACGATATACACGTTGCGATCGGCCAGGTCGGCGATGTCGCCGCTGTAACGCAGGCCGGCGGCAGCGGAGAGCGCCTCGGCGGTGACTTCCATCGTGTGGTCGCGGCCCGAACGAAGCTGCTCGAGCCGGGCCGGGTCGATATCGAAACCCAGCGTATCGAAGTGCCGGCCGAACTCGACGGCGAGGGGCAATCCGACGTAACCGAGACCGATGATGCCGATCCGTGGATCAGGAGTAAGAGCCATGGGGCGCCCGGGCGTCCAAAAGAAGCGAAGCGTACACGCCGGAGCGGCGGCTTAGTACCACCACCCCGGCAGACGGTCTCAGGGGCGGACCGCGGTGACCTCGATCTCGACCAGGAAATTGGGGCTCGCCAGCCCTGCCACCTGCATCGCCGAGCGCGACGGCAGGTTCGGCTGGGCCGGGGTGCCGAAGAACTGCGTGTAGCCCGCCATGAAACCGGCGAAGTCCATCTTGCCACCCTTCGCCGGATCGCCGACCAGGAACACCTGCATCTTGACCACATCGCCCAGCGACAGCCCCATGCCCTTGAGCTGCTTGTCGATCGAGGTCAGCACGCCGATCGTCTGGGTGCGGGTGTCGCCATAGGCGGCCGGGGTGTCCTTCGGCGCGGCGGTGTCCGCGACCGGGGGGACGGCGCCGCTGAGGAAGACCAGGGTCTTGCCCGCGGGCACTTCCACCGCGGCCGAGATCGGGAACGTGCTGTTCGGAATCTTGTGGCGGACGACGTCGGCGGCGGACCCGGGCATGGCGGCGATGAGCAGCAAGGGAGCGAAGATCAATCTCTTCAACATGTCACATGCCCTCCTCGGGCGGCTTGGCAGGATGGAACGACGTGACGTCTTCCGGCTTCAGGGTGTCGGTGTAGGCATTGCCGAAGTGCGTACGGACGTAGTTCACGACATCGGCGATCTGCGCATCGGACAAGCCGCTGCCGAACGACGGCATCGCGCCGCGTCCGTTGACGACCATCACGACGGGATAAGTCGCGGCGGCGAGCTTGGGGTTGTTCGCCAGCGCCGGGTAATGGCCGGCACCGACCGCGCCCTTGCCGTCGGACATGTGGCAGCCCTGGCAGATGTGGGTGAATATCTGCTCGCCCGTGGCGTGCGGAATATCCTTCTCGGCGATGAAGGCGGCATCGTTGCTTTGCGCATGCGCGGCTCCGAAAGCGAGCAAGGCGAGAGTCGGCAGGATGGGCTTCATGAGCGACCTCCCGCGACCGCGCGCGCATGCAGGGCATCGATCGCCGACAACGAAGACAGGATCGCCCCCTCCTGCCAGGCCGGCAGGTACGACGCGTGCTCACCGGCGAGCACGATGCGCCCATCCATCGAGCAGATATCCGCGTAGTGCTTGGCGCGGCTCGCATCGTTCCAGCCGCCGAAGCAACCGAGGGTGAAGGGCGAACGATGCCATGCCACGGCCATGCCGTTCTCGAACGACCTGGTGTATTGCGGGTGGATCGTCGCGCCCTGCGCGACGGCCTCGCGCACGCGCTCGGCCGGCGTGAGCGCCGTGAACTCGAAGGCCTCGGTCGAGAACGTGTAGGAGCCGAGCAGGACGCCCTTCTTCGTACCGAATCCATGGCTCGGGTACGAGATCATGCCGATTGGCAAGGCGGTGCTGGTGATGCCTCCGTAGATGGCCTCGTCTTCCTCCCAGAAGCGGCGATCGAACTGCAGGCCGATCTTCGAAGAGGCCCAGTACGGCACCGCCGAGATCGCCGCGGCCTTGGCTGCCGAGACCTGGATGGGAATCTGACTGAGGATGGACAACGGGATCGTACACACGCACCAGTCCGCCTTTGCCTGCCGGGGCTGTCCGGCGGATCGGGCGTCTTCATACGTCACGGTGACGCCGTGCTCGTCCTGGGCGATCGCCGTGACCTTCGCGTCGTAGGTCACGACGTGGCCGATGCGCTCGACAAACGCCTTCGAAATGGCGTCCATGCCGCCAACCGGCTGCATGAGCGTGGTCTGGTATTCCTGCTGTTCGTTGGTCCCCAACCCCGCCCAGAGCCGTGCCTGGAGCACCTCGGCCAAGGCGTTCGGTTTCGAGAATACCGGCTTGCCGTCGGCGCCGCCGCCCGCGTGCTTCGCAAAGCCGCGTCGCTCGCTGCTTGCACGGCCCTCCACGTAGCGGAAGTCCTTGTCGAGGCCGCCGATCTCGCGCAGGGCCTCGAGCAGGATCTCGCGATCTTCCTTGCTCACCATATCGTCGAGTCGACCCTTGCCGCTCGCCTTCGCGAGCAACTCGGTCACGCCGCCGTTGAGGTCGGCCTGCACTTCACGCAACCGCTGCGGCTTGCCGCCATAAGCGTCGGGGCTATGCAGGTACGCGTTGTGATTGACCTGCACGAAGGGCTCGAGCGGAATGCCGAACTGCCGGCAGTAATCGAGCACGCCATGATGATGGTAAGGAATGCGCCAGGGGCCAGGATTGAAATACAGGCCCTTGTCGAACGCGCAGACCTGCTTGTGTCCGCCAAGCTCGGTGTATTCGTCGCCGCCGCGCAGTGTCCAGTTACGACCGCCGGCACGCGCGTTGTACTCGAGCACCTGGACCTTGTAGCCCGCTTTGCCCAACTCATACGCGGCGACCAGTCCAGCCAGCCCCGCACCGAGGATCAGCACGGTTCCCCTGCCTGTTCCCTGCAGACCCGACGCCCGCCGATACGGCGATTCGGCGGCGAAGCCAAGGTTGTTCATCGCCTGATACATCAGCGCGCCGCCCCCAGCGACGCCGATCATCCGCAGCAGATCGCGACGCGTCATGGACGCGGACTTACAGTCGTCTTCCATCCACCCTTCCCCGATTACGGCCCCGTCGACTCAAGATAACCACACGTCGCACTGCACAACAACTGCCATCGTCATGCACCAAACGAGTGCTATGACAGGCCCGCGCAAACACTCTAAGCTGCTCGGCAGCACTGTTCTCCCGAGCCCCCTATGAACGTCACCCAAGACCGTTCCGCCGCCCGCCTCGCCTGGGCACGTCACGCCACGGGCCAACCCCGACTCACACTGGAAAGCGCATCGGCCGACGCGAGCTTCCGCAGCTACTGGCGCGGTTATGTCGACGGTCAACCCGTCATCGTGATGGACTCGCCGCCGGACAAGGAAGACCCCGCGCCCTGGGTGGCCATCGGCAAGCGCCTGGCGGACGCCGGCCTGCATGTGCCGACCGTCATGGTCGCCGACCTCGCGCAAGGCTTCCTCCTGATCGAAGACCTCGGCACGCGAACCTACCTGCCGGAGCTCGACGACACCACGGTCGATGCCCTGTACGGCGATGCCCTCGATGCCCTGCTCCGCATGCAGATGCATGTCGGCACGGAAGGCCTTCCCGCCTTCGATCACGCATGGCAGACCATGGAAATGGAAATCATGCCGGCATGGCTGCTGGAACGGCATCTTGGCGTCACGCTCGAATGCGGCGAATGGGACGTCGTCGAAAATGCATTCACCGCCATCATGCACACCATCGCCGAGCAGCCGCGCGCATTCATGCACCGCGATTTCCACAGCCGCAACCTGCTGGTGACCGCCGAACGCTCCCCGGGGGTGATCGACTTCCAGGGCGCGATGTCCGGGCCGATCACTTACGACCTCGCTTCGCTGCTTCGCGATGCCTATATCGTCTGGGACAACGAACGGGTGGAAGGCTGGGTCGAAGCGTATCGGCTTCGTCTGCTCGACGCCCGGCTATTGGAGGAGAAGATCGACACCGACCGCTTCCGTCGCTGGTTCGATCTCACCGGCCTGCAGCGCCATATCAAGATCCTGGGACTGTTCTGCCGTCTCTGCTATCGCGACGGCAAGCCGGCTTACCTCGACGACCTGCCCCGCGTGTTGCGCTACGTGCTCGACACCGCGCGCCGGCATGCCGATGTCGCGCCCCTGGCCGACCTGATCGAAGCGAAGATCGGCCAGCGTGACATCCGTATCCCGGTGACGGCATGAGGCACGCACTGATCCTCGCCGCTGGCCTGGGCGAGCGCATGCGCCCGCTCACCACGTACACCCCGAAGCCCCTGCTCGACGTGCACGGTAAACCGCTGATCGTCCATCACATCGAAAAACTCGTCGCCGCCGACGTGCGCTACATCGTCATCAACACCTCGCATCTCGCCGGACAGTTTCCCGAGACGCTGGGAGACGGTTCGCGCTGGGGCGTGCGCATCCGCTATTCGTACGAGGGGCCGACTCCACTGGAAACCGGTGGCGGCATGCACAAGGCCCTGCCCCTGCTCGGCCCCGAGCCGTTCATCGTGGTCAGTGCGGATATCTGGAGCGACATCGACTATGCCGCCCTGCCACGCGAACCGGAGGGCGTCGCCCACCTGGTGATGGTCGACAATCCCGACTTCCACCCGCAGGGTGATTTCGCGCTATGGAATGGACGGCTATACGAGGGAGACGGGCCGGCGGGCGCACAGCGCCTGACGTTCGGCAACGTTGGCGTTTACCGGCGCGAGATCGTCGAGGACGAGATCGCGGGGCGCTTCAAGCTGCTGCCGATGTACCGGCGCGCCATGGCGGCAGGCCGGCTCTCCGGTGAGAAATACGACGGTTTCTGGCGCAACGTCGGGACACCAGCGCAGCTCGACGAACTGCGCGAAACCCTGGATTCCCGACGTGCGTGATCAGGTCGTACTTACTGGATCGTTTCGGTGCTCAGTGCACGCAGGCGCTCATGACCCATCGCGAACGCTTCGTTGAAGGCACTGGTGATGTCGTCGAAATCGTTGGTGCCGGTGTTGGTTTCGATCTCTTCGCCGACGTGGTCCAGGATCCGGTAACTCGACCGATAAACCTGCCCACCGCCGTCGTCGTGATACTTCACCGCCTTGGCCACCACTCTGAACTTACTGTGATTTTCCATTGCGCTTTTCCTTCCCCTGTACCCCGATACTGACCGGGGAAGGTGGCGGTTGCAAGTGACCCGGATTTCCGGATGAAGTAGCTGGCGCGACGCGCCAGATGGCGTTGCCGACATCGTCCGCGACCAGCAAGGCGCCTCGTCCGTCGATGGCCACGCCAACCGGTCGTCCATAGGCTTCGCCGGTGGCGCCGAGGAACCCGCCGAGAACATCCTCCGGCATGCCGGATGGACGTCCATTCGCGAAGGGAACGAACACCACCTTGTACCCACTGAACGGACGACGATTCCACGAACCGTGCTGCCCGACGAACGCGCCATTGGCGTAGCGATCCGGCAACAGGCCACCGCCCGCATAGAAGGCGAGACCCAGCGACGCGGTGTGGGCACCGAGCGCATAGTCCGGAACGATCGCCTTGGCGACCATGTCCGGCCGCGACGGAACCACCCGCGCGTCGACATGCGTGCCATACCAGCTATAGGGCCAGCCGTAGAACCCGCCCTCCTTCACGGCGGTCATGCCATCGGGCACCAGGTCGCTACCCAGCTCATCGCGCTCGTTCACGGCCACCCACAGCGCGTGGCTTTGCGGCTGCCAACCCATTCCACCTCACGCCGGATGCGGCACGTGAAGACCTCGCGCGATCAGCCGCCCGGCGCGCCCTGCACGGCCACCGGCGTGGCGTTGCCGACCGCCGCCGGCGCGTCGGGAACGCCACCGTTCACATGCTCGGCTTCGGCCGAATGCGGCGCGCCTGGAGCCGAGATGGTCTTCTCTTCGTTCGCGACTTCCGTCGAGAGGGCGGCCCTGGCCGCTTCGTTGGTCATCACCACGATGCTGATGCGGCGATTGATCGCGGCCGACGGGTCGGCCTTGTCGAAGGGCACCGATGCGGCCAGGCCGACGACGCGCGCGACCTTGTCCGGCTGCATGCCGCCTTCAGTGAGCGTACGACGGGCCGCGTTCGCGCGGTCGGCGGAAAGTTCCCAGTTGCCATAGGCACTGTCCGCGCGGATATACGGCGCATTGTCGGTATGGCCGGAGATGCTGATCTTGTTCGGCACCTGGTTCACGAAGCCAGCCAGCTCGTGCAGGATCTGCACGGTATACGGTTTCAGCGCGCCGCTGCCGAGGTCGAACATCGGGCGGTTCTGCTTGTCGACGATCTGGATTCGCAGGCCTTCCGAGGTGATGTCGATCAGCAGCTGATCCTTGTACGGGGCCATCGCCTGGCTTTTGGCGATCGCCTCGGTCAGGTCCTTCATCAGCTGCTCGAGCCGACGCTTTTCCTTTTCCTTGGCCAGTTTGTCGATGTCCGAGGCGCTGGGCTTGGCGAACGCCTGGTTGTCGCCGGGACCCTTGGGCAGGTCCATCGCACCGCCCAGCTTGATCATGCTGGTGCTCGCACCGCCGGGCCCGATCTTGCCCGAGGGCGCCATGGTCGACTGGCCCTGGGTCATGCTGGGATTCTTGAAGTATTCGGAGATCGCCGCGCGCTGCTGCTTGGTGCCGGCACCGACCAGCCACATGACCAGGAAGAACGCCATCATCGCCGTGACGAAGTCGGCGTAAGCGACCTTCCACGCGCCACCGTGGTGGGCGTGGCCACCCCGCTTCTTCCTGCGGACGATGATGACTTGCTTCAGGTCGCTCATCGGGACTTACCGTGCGCTCTTCAGATGCGCTTCGAGGTCCTGGAAGGTCGGCCGCGACGTGGTCTGCAACGACTTACGGGCGAACTCCACCGAGACCATCGGGTTGTAGCCACGCAGGTTGGCCAGCAGGCCGACCTTCACGCACTCGAAGGCGCGGCCGTCGGTGCTCACGCGCGCTTCCATCGCCGCGGAGAGCGGGCCGATGAATCCGTACGACAGCAGGATGCCGAGGAAGGTACCCACCAGGGCGCCGGCGATGTGCTCGCCGATCACCGCGGCGTCGCCGTCGATCGACTTCATGGTGATGACGATGCCGAGCACCGCGGCGACGATACCGAAGCCCGGCAGCGCGTCGGCCATCTTCTGCACGGCCAGGGCGGGCGCCAGCGCCTGGTGATGATGCGTTTCCAGCTCGACGTCGAGCAGCTGCTCGAGCTCGTGCGGATCCATGCTGCCGCCGACGATGAGGCGCAGGCAGTCGGTGATGAAATCGATGAGGTGGTGCTCCGCGATCAGGCGCGGATAGGCCGAGAACAGGCTGCTGTTGGCCGGGTCCTCGATGTGCGACTCCATGCCGAGCTGCCCTTCCTTGCGCATCTTCGTGAAGATGTCATAGAGCAGGGACAGCAGGTCGATGTAGTCCTGCTTACGGTAGCGAGGGCCCTTGAACAGGGCGATCGCATCGCGACCCGCGCCCTTCACGATGTCGATCGAGTTGGCGCTGACGAACGCACCCACGGCGGCGCCGAAGATGATCAGCAGTTCGTACGGCTGCCACAGGGCGCCGATCGAACCGTGCGAGAGCACATAGCCACCCAGCACCGAGACCAGGACGACGATAAAACCGATGATGACCAACATGACGTACTTCCTCCCAGTCGCTTTTCTTATCGGCCGGCATGGCTAGAAATTGAGGAACTTCGTCACGTTTTCTGAACGCTTCACTCAGGCAGCTCGAGAGGTTCGGGGTAACGCGGAAACACCAGTCGGATACGCGTCCCGACCCCGGCCTCGCTTTCGATCTCGATACCGCCCCCCGCCTGGGCGACGGTGCCGTACACCTGGGCCAGGCCCAGCCCCGAACCACCCTCCTTGGTCGTGAAATACGGCTCGAACAAGCGCTGCCGCACGTCGTCGGCCATGCCTCCGCCGGTATCCGTCACGCTGACGAAAATCTGTCGCGTCGCCGCCCGTTCGCGTGTCACCTCGCCGGTGGAGGCGCCGCCCATCCGCTCGCCCACCTCGATCACCATCGAGCCCATCCCCTCCATGGCGTCACGGGCATTGAGGCAGATATTCATCAGCGCCTGCTCGAGGCCGTGGCGGTCGAGCCATACAGGCAGGGGCCCGGGCTGGCGGAAGACTTCGATGGCGATGCGGCCGCTCATGCCGTGACGGGCGAAGTCGGCAAAACCTTCCACCAGGTCGCCCAGGTCGAAAGGCTCGGGACGGGCCTGCTGGTTACGCGCAAAGGCGAGCAGCCGCCGGGTCAGCGCCGTGGCGTGACGCGCCCCCTCGACGGCATAAGTAAGCATGCGCCGATGCCGAGGCGCGAGTTCGTCCACGTCGTCCTGCAAGCCGGACAGGCTGACGATCACCGTCTGCAACATGTTGTTGAAGTCGTGGGCGATGCCGCTGACCAGCTGGCCGATCGCCTGCTGCTTCTGCGCCTGGCGCGCACTGGCTTCGGCCAGGTCGCGCGCACGGTTGGCCATGGCCAGCTGTTCGCTGACACCGGCCAGCGAACTCTCCGCCTCACGGCGGGCGCCGTGCTCGGATTCGAGACGCTCGAGCAGAGTGCCGTACTGCGTCGTGGCACTGGCGGACCGGGCGACCGACTCGTTCAACCGGTCCTGCAGGAGTTCGTTGATCGCCTCGAGTGCCGCCTGCAGGGCGACGCGTTCGGTGACATCGCGACTCATCACGATGAAGTGGTCGAGGGTGTCGTTGCAGACGACGGGCGAGACCGTCACTTCCCACCAGCGGGACGAGCCCAGCGAGGTCTGCCGCGCGCTGACGAAGTCCACGCGCTCTCCGCCCGCGGCCCGATCCAGGGCCCTGGCGACCATGTCGCGTGCCTCCACCGGCCAGAGGTCGAGCCAGCGCGTCCCCAGCAGTCGCTCGACCCCTTCGGGTGCCAACGCCGCGCAGCCGAGGCCGGCCACGAAACGGATGACTCCGTTGCGGTCCAGCTCCTTCATGCAATCGGCGGAGGCCTCGACAAACTGCCTGTATCGCCCGTCCCCATTGCTCATGGCGCGCCCGTCTTCCCCTAGCCGTGTGCCGTGATATGACGCGCCGCGGCATGCCTTCGTGTCAAGGCATATCTGTCACGTCGTCGCCACGAAGGCAGGGGGAGAGTGCCAGCCATCGCCTCCATGGAATACCCATGACCGCCACGGGACATGTACTGGTCGTGGAAGACGACCCCAATGTGCTCGACATCACCAGCTACGTGCTGGAGCTGGAAGGCTACGACGTACTCACCGCGATGAATGCCAACGAGGCCCTGACAACGCTCGCCGACCACCCCGAGGTGGAACTGATGCTCACCGACGTCAACATGCCGGGCGACATGGACGGCATCGATCTCGTCCGCGAACTGCACCGGCAGGGTAGCGCGGTGAGCTGCGTGGTCGTTTCAGGTGACGCCCTGCATGCCTCGGACAGGCTCGGCAAGATGAACACGTCGGCCGCCTTCCTGGCCAAGCCCTACGACCGTCGCAGCCTGCTGAAAGCGGTCAGCGACGCCATGGCGCACTGAGCCGGGCCCGCCGCGACGGGGCTCACCGGCGCTCGTGGTCGTCTTCGTCGTCTTCGTCGTCGTCGTCGCGGTCATGGTCCTCGACGTCCTCATCCGGCGTCTCGTCGCCGGGAAGGTCGTCGTCGAAGCCTGTCTCCCCTTCCGCGAAGATGGGTGCGCCGTCGTCTTCCACGCCGAGCACCAGCCCAAGCGCCTTCTCCGCCGCGGCCGCCGCGCTCGCCTCGTCCCGGAAGCTACGGTTGTCGTAGACCGTGAAGTAGCTGGGAAACCCCCTGCCCGCCGGATGCGACGAGAGCAACGCCTTGAATCGCGAGCCATCCTTGGTCGCGCTGCTGCGCAGGGTGAAACCGGGAAACTCGCGTTCTGCCATGGGTGGAACCTCTTCGGGGGTGGAAATTCTAGCCCAGGCGGGACCTTGCGTGCCGTACCTCGGCAAAGGTGCAAGATTCGCCCAGGTCATTCAGCTAATGGGCACTTGTTCCTCGACATTTTGTAGGGTATTTCCTACATCAAGCGGCCTCACACAGATTTCACGAATGCCGCGAAACAGGGGAAAACAGGGGCAACAGCAGCATGAACGTCATCACCGCCACGTCGCCTTCCCGGCGTCTTGCGTGGACCGTATCGGCCGTACTCGCGATCGCCGGCATCATCGGCCTTGCTCTCGCACCGAGGGTCGCCGCAGCGATCCCGAAGACAGCCATACAGATGGTCTACGCCTGGCTTTGCGCTTCACTCGTGGGCTCCGCCTACGTCGTGCTGACGCTTGCCAACGACGCCGAAGGCGCCACCGAGGACAGGGACGATTTCTGATCTCAGGGACGGGATGTGACCAAAAAAGAAGCCCGCCGGAAACGGCGGGCTTCTTTTTTGTAGGAGCCGCTTCAGCGGCGAAAGCCAGGTTGACTCGACCCCATCGCCGGCATAGCCGGCTCCCGCAACGGACTTACGGACGACGCTCCAACTCCGGGTCTTCCTTGCTACGCGGCATCAGGTCCTTTTTCGACACGCCAAGCCACAGCAGGATCGGGCTGGCGATGAAGATCGAGGACAGCGTGCCGACCAGGATGCCGATCAGCATCGTGATGGCGAAACCGTGGACCACCGGACCGCCGATGAAGAACAGCGCCGCCATGGTGATGCCGGTGAACAGCGAGGTGATGATGGTTCGCGACAGCGTGCTGTTGATCGAACGGTTCAACACCTCTTCAGGCGTGGCATTGCGGCTGGCACGGAACAGTTCGCGGACGCGGTCGAACACGACCACCTTGTCGTTGATCGAGTAACCGACCACGGCGAGGACCGAGGCGAGCACGGTCAGGTCGAAGTCGCGCTGGGTGATCGCGAAGATGCCCAGGGTAACCAGCACGTCGTGGATTTCGGTGGCCAGCGCCGCAAGGGCGAAGCGCCATTCGAAGCGGATCCACAGGTAGCCCATGATGCCGATGATGACGAAGGCCACGGCGACGACGCCGTCGCTGCGCAGCTCTTCGCCGACCTGGGGGCCGACGAAGGAGCGGCTCTTCTGGATCACGTCCGGACGGGTCACCTTGAGGGCGGCGACGACGTCACCGGCGACCTTGGCGGCGGCTTCGTCGCCGGTCAGCGAGACCGAGTTCTTGTCGTCCTTGGGCTGCATGCGGATGGTGAAGTCGCGCGTACCGCCAACGGCCTGGACCAGCGGGTTCTCGAGACCGGATTTCTCCAGCGCCGAACGGACGTCGGCCGGGTCGATCGGGGTCTGGTACTCGACCTCGACCGCCACGCCGCCGACGAAGTCCTGGCCGTAGTTGAAGCCCTTGGTGAGGATCAGGCCGATCGAGCCGATCATCAGCAGGATGCCCAGACCGATGCTGAAACGGCGCAGACCGAGGAAGTTGAAGTTCGAATTGTGATTGAAGATTTCCATGGCTTCCTCCCGTCAGACCGACAGGGTCTTGAGCTTGCGGCCGCCGTGGATCAGCGCGGTGATGGCATGAGTGACCGTCACCGACGTGAACATCGACGTGAGGATACCGATGAAGAGCGTGACACCGAAGCCCTTGATCGGGCCGGAGCCCATGGTCATCAGGCCGAGCGCGGCGAGCAGGTGGGTCACGTTGGCGTCGAGAATCGTCGCCCAGGCCTTGTCGTAGCCGGTGCGGATCGCGGCCAGCGGCGAGGAACCGTTACGCAGTTCCTCACGGATGCGTTCGCAGATCAGCACGTTCGCATCGATCGCCATGCCGAGGGTCAGCACGATACCCGCGATGCCGGGCATGGTCAGGGTCACGTGGATCATCGACATCACGGCGATGAGCAGCACCAGGTTGAAGAACAGGGCGATATCGGCGACGAGGCCGAAGAGCTTGTAGTAGATCGCCGCGGCCACCAGCACCAGGCCGAGGCCGAGCATCACCGCCTTGAAGCCCTTGTCGATGTTGTCCGCGCCGAGGCTGGGACCGATCACACTCTCACCGACGATGTCGATCGGCACGGCCAGCGAGCCGCCGCGCAGCAGCAGGGCGAGTTCGGAGGCTTCCGAATCGCTGGGCAGACCATTGGTCGAGAACTGCTTGCCGAAGGGCGAGCTGATGTTCGCGTAGTTGATCACCTCTTCGGTGGTCTTGGGCGTCTTCACTTCCTTGCCGTCGACCATCTTGGTTTCGGTGGTACGCGTGATGTAGAGCACGGCCATCGGCTTGCCGACATTGCCGTTGGTGAAGTCCTGCATCTTGCGGGCGCCGGCGCTGTTCAGCGAGACGCTGACGTTGGGCGAGCCGTTCTGCTGGTCGCGACCGGAGACCGCCGAGGTGAGCTCGTCACCGGTGGCGATGATGGTCTTGCTGAGCAGGTACGGGCGGCCATCGCGGCCGTAGTAGAGCTTGGCATCCGGCGGCACGCTGCCCGAACGGGCGGCGTCCATCGCCTGCTGCGGCGTGTAGAGACCGGCGCGATACTGCAGCGTCGCCACGGCACCGATGATCTTCTTCGCCTCGGCGGTATCCTGCACGCCGGCGAGTTCGACCACGATCTGGTTGGCGCCCTGCTGCTGGATCAGCGGCTCGGACACGCCCAGGGCGTTCACGCGCTGGCGCAGCGTGGTCAGGTTCTGCGTGATCATGCTCTGCGACAGCTCGCGCAGCTTGGCCGGCTTGATCACCGCATTGAGGATGAAGCGATTGCCCGTGGCCGCGCCGTCCGTGACCGTGAGGTCCGGATAGTCGGTGGCGATCAGGGTGGCGGCGTTCTGGCGGTCGGCATCGCTACGCAGTACCACGCTGACGCCCTGCCCGCGCGCATTGCGGTTGACGGCGTCGTACGACACCTTCTTCTCGCGGAGCAGCGCACGGATGTCGTCGGCGTAACGGGTTTCCTGCGTATCGACGACCGCGCCCTGGTCGACTTCCATGAGGAAGTGCACGCCGCCCTGCAGATCGAGGCCGAGCGGCATCGAGAAGGCGTTGATCGACTGCAGCCACGCCGGCACGGTCGAGGCCTGGTTCAGCGCCACCGTGTAGTTTTCGCCGAGGGTCGTGCGCAGGGCGTCCGAGGCCTTGGCCTGCGCGTCCGCCGTGGCGAAGCGGGCCAGCAGACGGCTCGTCTTCGCATCGACGTCGATCACCGAAGCCGGCGTCTTCGCCGTGGCGAGAATGCCCTCGACCTTGGCCTTCAAGGCCGAATCGACCGTCGCGCCACGGTTACCCGAGATCTGCACCGCCGGCTGCGGCGGGAAGACGTTCGGCAACGCGTAGACGATGCCGAGCAGCAACACGATCACGACCAGCGCGTATTTCCAGCGTGGAAAATCACTCATGCCTTGCCATTCCATGAAAAGCGGCCACAAGCGGCCGCGGCTGACGCCGTTGAGACAAAGCTCAGGACTTCTTGAGGCTGCCCTTCGGCAGGACCTGGGTGATCGAGCCCTTCTGGACCTGGACGACGGTGCCCGGGGCGATCTCCACGCGGACGAAGGACTCGCCCACGTCCTCGATGCGGCCGGCCAGACCACCGCCCATCACCACTTCGTCGCCCTTGGCGAGGGCGGCCAGCAGGTTGCGGTGCTCTTTCTGACGCTTCATCTGCGGGCGGATCATCATGAAATAGAAGATGCCGAACAGCACCGCCATCATGATCAGCGGCGAGAGGCCGAGTGCCCCACCCTGGGTGGCCCCGGCGGCGGGAGCGGTGGCCTGTGCAATGGCGGCGAAGGTCGGAAGGCTCATCGTCAATTCTCGCAAGTCATGGAACAGCCACGGAAAAGCGGCTGCTCACGTAAAAAGATCGTGGATTATGCCACGCACCCCGGTGCTTATGTACGCGCCCCGCCAAGGCGTGGGGGCGCCGTGTAGCGGCCGCAAGGCCGCCGGGTCAGCCGTCGACCCCGGCCTTGCGCCGCGCCGCATAGAAGTCGGCGACGAAATCGTCCAGGCTGCCGGCCTCGATCGCCGAGCGCAGGCCGGCCATCAGCCGCTGGTAATGGCGAAGGTTGTGCATCGTCGCCAGCTGGCTGCCGAGGATCTCGTTGCAACGGTCCAGGTGGCGCAGGTAGGCCCGACTGAACCCGTTGGCGCAGGCGTAGCAGTCGCAATCTTCCTCGATCACGCGCGTATCCATCGAAAACTTCGCGTTACGGATGCGCAACGTACCTTCGCGCGTGAACAGGAAGCCGTTACGCGCGTTACGCGTGGGCATGACGCAGTCGAACATGTCGATGCCGCGGCGCACCGCTTCGACGATGTCCTCCGGGCGTCCCACCCCCATCAGGTAGCGCGGGCGGTCCCGGGGCAGCCTGTGCAACGTGAGGTCGAGCGTATGGTTGCGCTCGGCCTCCGGCTCACCCACGGCGAGACCGCCGACGGCGTAGCCGTCGAAGCCGATCTCGACAAGGCGTTCGGCCGAGCGGTGGCGCAGGATTTCGTAGGTACTACCCTGGACGATGCCGAACAGGGCGTTGGGATTCTTCAGGTCGTCGAAGGCCCGGCGCGAGCGCTCGGCCCAGCGCAGGCTGAGTTCCATCGACTCCGAAGCGACCTTTTCGGTGGCCGGATACGGCGTGCACTCGTCGAAGATCATGGCGACATCGGAATCGAGCACCTTCTGGATCCGCATCGACTCCTCCGGTGAAAGGAACACCTTCGAGCCATCCACGGGAGAAGCGAACGTGACGCCTTCTTCGGTGATCTTGCGCTTATGTGCCAGCGAGAAAACCTGAAAACCACCCGAATCGGTGAGGATCGGCTTGTTCCAGCCGATGAACTTATGCAGGCCGCCGAATTCGCCGACGATCTCCAGGCCCGGACGCAGGAACAGGTGGAAGGTATTGCCGAGGATGATCTCCGCGCCGGTATCGAGCACGTCGCGCGGGGTCATGGCTTTCACCGAGCCATAGGTGCCGACGGGCATGAAGGCGGGGGTCTCCACCGTACCGCGGCCAAAGCGGAGACGGCCGCGCCGGGCGGCCCCGTCGGCGGCGAGGAGGTCGAAATTCAGTGAGGTCATCCACCCATTCTAACGTCCCCGCCGCGCTCGCGCCCGAGGGCGCCTACAACTAAAGGCCAGTGCCCCGACCCGATCGATCGGCCTAGGATGAGCCACGCATGGAATGCGCAAGGCCATCGCCCACCCCGGCGAGGCCATGGAAGCTCTCAAGGAGGACGACATGACCGACGACACGACGACGACCGGCACGCAGCTGGCCCGCACGCAGCCGACCGGCGCGGGTAACGCCGCGACCTACACCGGCCTTTTCGCCTGGCCCAAGACGGTGCAGCCGGGGGCCCTGAACGACAACACGAACCCCCTCGCCTACGTTCACGATCTTTTCGTGCTGGCCACGACATTGGAGGCCGGTGCCGACGCGTCCCAGGCCCATCCGCTCGACCAGCGCCGTCCGGACCTCGGCGCCATGCCGATGGACGAGCAGTCGTTGAAACAGACCTTCCCCGCGCTGCGCTTTGCGATCGACCGCCTGGAAGACACGATCCGCGAAAGCCAACCCGAGGGCGCGGAAACGCCCCTGCACGAAGCCATCGCGCAGGCGGCCTATCCGACCTCCCTGCCTTTCCACTTCGCCTGGGAGCAGGTCAAGACGGTGCTCGCGCAGCGCAAGCTCACGATCTGGGACGTCGTTCGCAAGTCCGATCCCGACTACCCGAACTTCACCTTCGGCAACGTGACCTCGACCTCGCTGCGTGCCGCGATGACGCTCAGCAACGGATTTGCGCCCGAGATGCGGGCACACCTCACGGCGGATCCATCCACCGCGAGCGACAGCTCACGGACCGTCGGCACCCTCGCCGAGCTGACCGTGGCCGACACCTTTCGGCGCCGCCTCGGGCTCAGCCGCAAGCAGCTGCGGCAGATGCTCGCGGTCTACCAGCCCGGCAAGGCCGCCGAAGGCGGGATCGTGGATCGCCAGCCGGCGGTCGTGCGCAGCGCCTATGTATCCGGCGACGATGCACCGGTGTCGAGTGCCACCTTCGGTGCGGCATTCGTCAACGACGGTGGCGATGCCCTGTATCTTCGCTATGAAGACGACGACGAAAACCAGCCGATCAGGATCGAAGGCCTCACCGAAGGCCATGTCGACCGGATCCTTCGCGTCCTGCGCGTCCATCATGCGACGAAGCTCTCCTTCGCCGATATCGACGTCCTGTTGACGACGGCCCTGCGTGCCGAAGGCCAGACGACGGGCCTGCACATGACCGACAGCACCCTTCGGGCACTGGGCCTGTTTCAACACCTGCGGGAAAAATACTCGGTCACCGCATCGCAGTTCGCCTCGTTCATCGGCGACATGCCCTCATCCTCGAATGGCCGGGAGAGGTCGTTCTACGACACCCTGTTCAATCCCTCCGGCATCGAGCCGCGAAGCGATTCCGAGTCGGTATTCACCATCGACGGCAGCACGTTCGACCTGTATGCGACCGCCGGCGCCGACGCTATCGCGGTGCGTCAGCTGAGCCAGGCACTGAAGGCCGACGAGGCGACCGTCCGCTGGGCGCTGGAACGCGTCGTCGAGACGCAATGCCTGACCGCGGCCACGCGCAGCCTCGCCGTCGTCTCGGCGTGCTATCGCCTGATCGCGCTGCCCCGTGTGTTCGGCCTCAAGACCGGCGAAGCGCCGGTACTCATTACCGCGCTCAATCGCGAAAACCCCAACATCCTCCGCCAGCTCGCCGGGGTGCCCACGCTGGATGCCACGACAACCGACGTCGGCGAAGCCTGGTCGATCTCGACCACGGGAGACGACGACCTCGAGCTCGCCCTCGACGACATGATCGACGAGGTCCTGTTGGCGGAACGCAAGAAAGTCCTTCAGCAACGCACGGACGCCCTCGACGTCATCGCCATCGTCATGAACGCCGCCGAGTGGGCGATTCAGCACAAGCGCCGGATCGACGCGTTATGCCTGCCGCTGCTCGCGCCCGCGCCCACGCAGCCGGCGAAGCGCTGGATCGACGCCACCCACCGCGCCATCGCCGCCCTCGCCGCGCCCGACGAGGAACGCCTTGCCGACGACGATATCGTCGGCGCCGCGATCCAGCAGGGCCTTCAGCTGAAGGATCTGGCCTTGGCGCTGCCGCTGCTGAGATGGACCGCTCGAACCACCGGAGACGTCGTCGCCTCGCTGCAAGCGCTTGGCGCATCGACGGACGCCGTGACCACCCCGGAGGGGACGAAGGACGTCACGCACTGCCTGGGGGCAGACGAGCTTCGCTTGTGGAACGACCTCGAGCGATACGCCGCGGTCGCCATGCTCTTCGGCCTCAGCGCGGCCGGCCTCACGGCCATGGTCGACCACCCGACGTGGTTCAACCTCGCCAGCGAAGACGGCCGGGCCATGCGTCCGCTGGACTTCACCACGATCTACCAGGTGAGCCGTTACGCCGACTGGCTGGCCGCGCTTCCCGAGGGCAGCGACGAAGACCAGGCCATCGACTACTTCCGGCAAGTGCATGAAAACCGCAGCCTCACCTCCGAACAGTGCGCGGCGATGCTGTCGCGCCTGACCGGCGGGTCGCAGGACGTCATGGCATCCATCGCCAGCCGCATCGACAGCAAGACCATCGCCGACACTGTCGAAGACCTTCGCGATATCGACTTCGTCATGCGCCTGCAGGAGCTGGCCCACGCCAGCGGACTGTCGGTCGACGCCTTGTTCGACGTCAACACACTGAAGTTCGCTACCGATCACGCCGCGTTCGAAATCGCGGCCGCCGCACTCGTCGCCGCGTGCTCCGAGGAGGACGCCGCGGCGGTGGAAGGCATCCATGGCGAAAGGTGGCGCGACGCGCTGGTCGCATGGATGCTGGAAACCTGGGTACCCAGCCAACCCGCGCTCGCCCATGTCACCGATGCGGAAGCGCTCTCGGACCATCTGCTGCTGGATGTGATGGTCGGCCGTGAACCGGTCACCTCCCGCGTGGCGTCCGCCATGGCGAGCCTGCAAACCTATGTCCATCGCCTGCTCAGTGGGCTGGAGCCGGGCCACGACATCAACCCGGCGATCACCCAGGACGTGCGCGACACCTGGAACGCCTCGCAAAGTCAGTACGGCCGCTGGAAGCTGCTGCGTCAACTGAAGAACTACCCTGAGAATCGCATCGATCCCACGCGCCGGCCCCGCAAGACATCGGCCTACGCGGACCTCGAAAACCTTCTTGCGCAGGGCAAGTTCAGTGGCGAGGACATCCAGACAGCCATCCTCGCCTACCTGACCTCCTTCGAAGCCACCAGCAATATCCAGCCGCTCACGGCGTATCACGATGGCGTGGACCCCGCCCACGACACCTATCACTTCATCGGCAAGTCGAACGTGTCGCCGGCACAGTACTACTGGCGCACCCTCGACATGTCCGTACGTGACGCCGACGGCGCACCGAGCATGCTTGGCTGGAGCGCATGGGAGCCGATTTCGCTTCCCGTCAATGGGACGATCGCCACGACGCCGCTGCCGTCGCAAGACACAGTGAATGCATTCGACATCCCGGCATCCACGAAACAGGCGATCGCCGAAGATCCGCGTAAGCGCATCGACACGATCCGTCCCGTCGTCATCGACGGCCGCCGCTATGTCGTCTGGGTGGAGCGCGACACGACCGGCGTGCCCCTTGGAAAGGACCAGAAAACCAGTCCCTTCTTCGCCCTTCGCGTCTGCTATTGCTATCAGCAGATCGATGGGCTCTGGGGTCCCTCCAACGTCTTGATCGAGCTGAATGGTCGCGAGGGTAGCGGAAACCTCGACAAGTCCTTCCCCACAGCCGCCGCTTATATCGAGGAGTTCGATTTCAAGGGGGAGACGTGCTACGCCGACAAGAAAGGCGCAACCGATAACTACTATCTGAAGACCAAGCATTGGTCACCGGGCCTGGTCGTGATGGTCAACACCAGCGGACACCGAAAACACGATCCTTGGTTGACGGTACTTCTTTTCCAGGCTGGCGTTAAAGACATCCAGTGGAAACGCGACAGGAACTACTACTTCGCGTCGCGTGATCTACTTCTTCTCGAAGAAAAGCAACTCGACAGAAACGACGACGGAACGATTCGATCCAGAGAAGAAATCGACAACCATGGGGTGACTCACGTCGTACACATCGTGCCCATCGAAGACGCACTCAGGAACGATTGGCTGACCCTGTTCAGCGACCCACGCGTCGTACAGCACCAGTACGCCGGCAAGGTCATGGATCTGGTCGAGAAGGAGCAGGCACTGGTTCCTTATGCCGTCAAGGACGAAGCCGCCGCCGCCCTTGCGGGTACGCGTTACGGCCTGGCCGTCGACAAGCTCGGCGCAGGCCTTCTCGACGCCTCGATGATCGAGGGCAAGGACTTCATCGAGATTCGTGCGGGGTTCGATGGAAACTGGACTGTCGCCCCCTCGGCGCCCGTTGGCACAGGCAACCTGCTTCTCGAATATGTCAGCCCCGTGGGGGACAGTGAACGATTTCGGGTCACCGCGAGGGCGGACATCGGTGAGAAGGTGCAAGACGACGAATTTGTCGATGTACAGATCGACTTCGAGTGGCTCACTTCGCCGGATGACGTGATGGAAGTCGGTTGGGAGGCAGATTACAAGATTTGCATATGGAATCGAAAGAAGTGCAGTAGCTGGAATCCAGCTGCACCGAATGCGGCTCTACCCAAAAAAGACTGGAAATCTTCCATTTCGATCTGGGTACCTAAGGAGAGACTGACCGCCTCACGGGCACTCAAGGCCAATCTTCTGCGCACCAAAGGAAGTGGTGAAGGCTTACTCAGCTCCTTGCACATGTACCACATAACGCTAACCCAAAAAAATACGTCGTCCGCTCGCCTCTTCGAGTACATCGGCTACCGCGACTCAAGCAAGCTGTACCGAATCACCGCGAAAGCCGATATTCCCGACAACGCGCAAGACAGCGATTTGCTGGATGTAGAATTCACCGTCGAATGGTTCAAAGACTACGACGTCATCAATGGCGCTTCGTTGTCGACCGATGAATCTGCCCGTCTCGATCTGACCTTCCCCGAGTCAGACACCAATAGGCGACCTACGGGCCAAGATCGCATGGCCGTATGCACGCTGGCTACGTCAAAGAAAAGGCTGACCGCCGAGCAGGGGCTCAATGTATCGCTGCGCGTCGGTTATTTTTACCGCGCCTCACCCGGTCCTCGCCAATCTATCATCGAAGAGAACATCGTGCTGGCGCCTAATGCGCCAGCCAACGGCAAAGCCCGCCTCGTCCTTCGAGGCGGCATCGATCAATCGAAGGTGAGGGACATCACCCTGTCCACCGAGGACAACCATGTCCTGACCAGGCTTGGACTCGACGGCCTGCGCAAGTTCGCGCAGGACAAGCCCAAGGACTTCGCCGCTATCCGTGCACAGCTCGCATTCGACCCGCCCACGGACAATGACGATTTCTACAAGAGAATAAACCTCCCCGGGTGTCGATTTGGCGGCTACACCCATGTGTCGGACTGCGTCCGTCGTGCAAGGCACGAAAAGCGGGACGATGTCGCCGACTTCTACATCGACTGGGAAACCGCCTGGTTCAGCACGACCGCGATCACGCCGCCACCGGGCGTGACCTTCCGCAATGCGGTGAAGCTCAAGCACTACTATCCGGACACCTATGCCCGTTTCATGGTGGCGACCCAGGTCGAGAACAACATCCTGGCCCAGACCGATGTCGTTCTCGACGGTAGCGACGCCTCGCGCGCCATCACGATCAGGTTTCCCGCCAACAACGATGTGGCGCTGTACACGTTCCAGCTGGATGTCTATTCCGAAGACGATACCGCGGCGATCGGTTCGATCACCCGGCAGTACAACCTGGTGGAGAAGAAGACCTCGCGCTGGAGCAAAGGCGCCGGCCATGTCGACGACGCGGTCCCCAGTGCGCGGCTGGTGCAGAACCGGTATCAGGTGCACTACCTCGACCTCACCGAAGTCAATGCCAAGGCGGCGGATGCCAAGGACCGGCTGCCGGGCGACGCCGTCCGCCTCAACACCCTGATAGGCATGCGCTTCGCCGCCCTCGCCACGAAATCCGCGCGCAGCGTACTCGACTGGGAGGTCCAGGTCCTTCCTTCGCCACGCATGGAGCCTGGTCAACCCGATGGCATGCTGGACTTCGATGGCGCCAACGGACTGTACTTCTGGGAGCTGTTCTTCCACATGCCGATGCTGGTGGCATGGCAGCTGCGCAGCACGCGGCAGTACCGGGAGGCCTTCGACTGGTGTACGCAACACCTTTTCGATCCCTATGACAGTACGGGTACACCCGGAACCTTCAGACCCCCCCTTTGGCATAGCCGTCCCTTGGCCAACCTGAAGGCGGCGCTGGCCGTCGATGCGGACGTTCTGACCGACGACGTGGACGATCTGGCCTATGCGGAACCGGAACGGTATCGCAAGGCCGCGTTCCTGTTCCTGGTCGACTTCTGGCGGCAGCAAGGCGACGACTTCTATCGTCAACTCACTCGCGACGATATCAACGAAGCGGCCAACTGCTATCGGAAGGCCCTTCGCCTGATCGGTCCGCTACCCGAACAGATGACGGCGGCCTCTCCTGCCCTGCCGACGCTGGCGGGAACGAGCGGCAAGGACTTCCTGCCTCCGGTGAACGTGGCCCTGACCGACGCGCGTGACCTCCTGCAGAATCGTCTGTTCAATATCCGGCATGGCCTGACCATCGACGGCAAACGGATGGACCTCGACCTGTACGATGCGGCCGACGACGTCGCCTCGCTGGGCCACTGGCGCACGGGAAGGCTGTCGGGCACGAAGCGTATCCCGCGTATCGACGTTCCGCCGCATCGGTTCAAGTACGTCTTGCCTTCGGCCAAGGAAGCGGTGGCGCAGCTGATCGACATGGGCGGCAGGTATTCCACAACTATGAGGAGGAGTACAACGCGGGGCTCGGCGTCCTTCAGCAGGCCAACCTGATCAAGCTGGCCGATTTCACGCTCCAGCTGGAATTGCAGGCGCTGGCGGCAGCGCGAGCGGGTCGCGAGACGTTGGTGGCCAGCCGGCGCATGGTCGAACGACGTCGCGATTACTATCAAGGGCTGGACGATGACGGCCACCTGGCCATGGAGCAGGCAGCCAGCACGACGGCGAGCCTTGCGACCGCATGGAAAGCGATGGCGATTCCGTTCAACACCGTCGGCGCATCGATTGGGACATTCCCGAACATCTTCGGGATGGCCAATGGCGGTCACAAACCAGGACGGCTCGCCACCGAAATCGGCGCGACTCTCGGTACGATGGGGGAAATCGCTGCCTTCACCACCGATGAGCTGCGCTGGCAGGCGAGTTTCGAACGCGATCGCGCCGGCTGGAAGAACGAAGTCGTCCAGGCCAACTGCGAGCTGGCGGTCATCGACCGCCAGCTCGCCGAGCAAGACATCCAGATCCGCGCGGCGACGCTCACCGTCGAGAACGAGAAAGCCAGGCAGGCCATCATGAAGGAGGAATACATCTTCATGACGACAGGCTTTGCGATCGGACCGACCTATGTCTGGATGATCGCGCACTTGTCCGACATCTATGCGGCCGCTTACGACGCCGTGATGTCCCTGTGCCTCGCGGCGCAGGACTGCTGGCGCTACGAAACCGGTGATTTCACCACCCGCTTCATCAAACCCGGCGCATGGATGGACAACTGGCGCGGCATGCTCGCGGGTGATGCCCTCCAGCGCGACCTGACACAGATGGAGGCCGCCTACCTGCGCGGCCGCGAGCGGCGCATGCATATCCGCAAGACGGTCTCGCTGGCGAAGCTCAACGGCCTGACGGCAAACGCACTGGCGACGGAGATCGAGAACAAGCAGGCGATCACCTTCGCCCTGCCATCCTCACTCTACGACGCCGACTTCCCCGGCCACTACCTGCGGCAGATCGTGGGCGTCTCGGTCACCTTCCGGATGGCCTCGTCGAACGAGGTGCAAAGCATCGCCGCCGTGCTGACGCAGACCAGCAACACCCTCCTCATCAAGCCCGATATCGAGGGTGCGGCTTACATCTACGACAACAGCAAACCCGACCCGGGCACGGTCCTGGCAAACCTTCGGCACGAACAGAAGATCGCGGTGTCGACAACCAAACCCGTCATCGATATCGATGGCTACAGCGGCTTGTTCAGCCTGACCTTCGGTGACGACCGCTACCTGCCCTTCGAAGGCACGGGTGCGATTTCGAACTGGACGCTGTCCTTCCCCGGCGACAAGGACACCTTGCTATCCACAGTCAAGCGCGATGCCACGGGGTTGCTGGAGGATATCGTCGTTACGGTCGACTATACGGCCGCCGACGGCGGCGAGACGTTTGCACAGGGCGTGCGCGAGCTTCGCTCGGCCGCGGAAACCGGCGCGCCGGCCGGCCCGGCTCCGGCGGGGAATCCGAAGAAGCCACCGGTGGTCGTCCCGGCAGGCTTTTCCGCGCCGCGTGTGGTCATCGGCAGCCAGGGGCCGTCCGTGTCCATCGCCCCTCATCCCTCGGTCCCGGCAGGCACCACCGTCGTGGTCACCTACACCGGCGCGGATGGAAAGGCCGTCAGCACGACAGCGCAGAGCTGGAATGGCAGGGGCCTGACCCTGCCCATCGCGCGAGCGATGCTCGGCGCCAATGCGGGTAAGCGATTGAGCGTGGCCTACACCGTCGATGAGGCGGGCAAGTCGACCACCTCACCGGCCGTGGAGGTCATGCTGCCCGAGGCCGGGCAGTTGGACAACCCGACCTTCCCTACGCCGGTCGCCCCGCAGGTCCGTGCGAACCATGCCATCGACCGGCGGGACACGCTCGACGGCGCGACGATCACGGTGGCGCCCTGGGCGTATATCCAGAAGGGTCAGAGCATCTGGCTAAGGTGCGTGGGCATCAAGGCCGATGGCAGCACGCACGATCACGATCTGCGTCTTCCGCCGGCCGGGATCACGGAGGAAGAAGCGCGGCATGGCCTCGACCTTTCGATTCCGCCCGATTATCTCGACGCGTTGGGTGACTACGCACAACTGAGGGTCGTGCTGAAAATCTCGCTCGACGGAAGCGGCGACGAAAGCAAGGGCACGGCGTTCCCCGAGCTCAAGCTCGACATCCCCGGATGCAGAACCGTGACCGCCAGGACGAGTGAGTGGGCGAAGATCGAACCCCAGCTCGACCCCTCGCTCAAGTCGAATTTCGGTTTCGTAGCGACGACGGAAGACGTCGGCCCGGTTGGCCTGGTCTTCGAGCTTGGCAGCTGGGAAATCAGCATCCCGGCTGTCGACAGTGCGGGCAACGCCCATCGCGTCATTCTGCACGCCGGTCGCTGGCCGTTCCCGCGTGACGGCGGCAGTTCGCCTCCGCGGCGTTTCGGCAGCTACAGGCCCGCGAAGGATAACGTCGACGACCGTTCCGCCAGACTGTGTGTGCGGTTCGTCTCGAGCCAGAACGCCCATCTTCCACCGGGCAGGTACGTGGGAAGTGCTGTCGTTCAACTGATCGGCTGGCAAATACCCGTCGTCAGGGAGTCCATCGTCGTCCAGGTCGACGTGACACAGCCGGAACCGGCTCCGCCCTCGAAGCCGACGCCGAAGCCGGATCCGAAGGCGACGCCGAAGCCGGGTCCGAAGCCGACGCAAACGGCACCCACGACCAAGCCTGCGGCTGGGACACCGACCGAGGCAAGCCCTGTGATAGTGCATCCGGCGAAGATCAGGAAAACCGCTCCGGATGTGTACATCGATGCGGCAGGGGAGGTATCCATCCTTCTGCGATCTTCCGATCCCATTCAGCCGGGCGATACCGTCCTATATTGGGCGTCCATCCTGAGTCCGGATCCGGCAAAAGGGATGGAAAAAATCTGGACCTCGGCGTCAATGGCGGCCGACTCGCCCGACGCCCGGTGCGCCGTACCCGCAGATATTCTCACCAGGCATGTCGAAAAAAGTATTGAATTCACCTGCGAACATAGCCGGCCTGATAAGCGTTCCGGAGTTGCCTTCGTTCATAACAGCTGGCGAACGGTCCTCCCCGCCAGGCTCGATCCACTCGTCCTGCCCACGCCAGCCATGCCCAAGGCGGCCACGAGCGGCACACTCGATCGCCGTACCGCCGCCGATGGCGCCACGGTAACCGTCGCGCCCTGGCCGTATGCTCAGGAAGACCAGGCGCTCTGGCTTCGCTGCGAAGGCAAGGACGCAAAAGGTGCCCGGGCGGACCTGGAACTGCGCCTGCCGCCCACCCACCTGACGGCGAACGAGGTCAGGGATGGCCTGGCGCAGACGATCCCGGCCAGCTACCTCAACACCCTGGGTGCCAACACGGAACTGAAAATCGTGCTCAAGGTATCGCTCGATGGCGGCAGCGAGAGCACGGCGCGTGCGTTCCCGGTGCTGACGGTCAAGCTGCCATAGGCCCGCGACCTTGCCATGCCCAGGGGCGGGACCGGTTCGACACCGGCCCCGCCCCTGGCTGGCCCGGGTCCGCTCGAGGCGGGCTGCCGCCAGCCCTCCCCTAAAGTTTCGCAAGCATCCGCCGATCTCCTAAACCACAGGAGCGCGCCCAGCCGGACTCGCCCAGGCCCTCGGGAGGACCTGCCCTTGATCATCCAGCCGACCAGTATCGCTGCCCAGCTTTGGGCGGGCGCGGTCTCGGGCACCACCGCGGCCGCGGATACTTGGCGCGTGGGCACCCTGCTGACGGCGCGAATCCTGGGGCAGACCGATATCGGCAAGCTTCTTCTCGACATCGGCGGCCTGACGGTCGAAGCCGACGCGGCAGGCACATCCCTGCCCCAGCAGTTCCAGGTGCGCGTGCTGACCCAGGGCATCCAGCCCCAACTGGAAGTCATCCCCGGCAAAGTGGACGAACAGGTCGCCATGCAGGGCCTGCGCGAACGACTGCCCCAGCAGAACGGCTACGCCCAGTTGCTGGGCGTGCTGTCCGCGCTGGCCAGCCGGCCCATTGCCCGGACCCTGCCCGCGCCGCTGCGCGCCGCGCTGGCCACGCTGGAAGCCGCGATCAGCACGCCGGACGACGTCAGCTCGCCGCTCGGCATGAAAGAAGCCATCGCCAGGAGTGGCGCCTTCCTCGAAGCGCATCTCGCCGAGCCGAAAGAAGAGACGCCGGCCGCCGACGATTTCAAGGCGGCCTTGCTCGCCCTTCGTCGCACCCTTGCCGACCTTCCGGCCGCTCGTCCCGCCCAGGCATCCGCCCAGGGTGCCGCGCGTCCGCTCAACGACACCCCTCCGCCACTGGCACAGCGGGCCCTTGTCGCACAGCCGCGCGCCGCGCAGGTCGCCGTGACCGAAGAGAACGTCGACGACGTGGTCACCCAACTGCGCGGCGACGTTCGCGCCGCCGTGGCCCGTGTCGAGATCGGCCAGCTGGAATCCCAGCCCCCAGCGGGCCTGTGGATGATCGAGATTCCGCTGGCCGGCGTACGCGGCTACGACGTACTGCAGCTGCGTATCGAAGAGGGCAAACCGGGCCCGTCCGAGCCGGATGGCATGTGGACCATCGGTTTCGCCATCGATCCGCCGACGCTGGGCGCCGTGCAGGGCGAAATCCAGCTTCGCGTGCCGCGCGTTTCGGTGCGCCTGTGGGCCCAGCACGGCGAGACCGTCGCGCGCCTGGAAGCCGAATTCATGTCGTTGCGCCGGCAACTCGAAACGAGTGGCCTGCAACTGGACCACTTCGCCTGCATGCACGGCCTCCCGGTTCCGACCAGCGCCTACAGCGCGGTCCTGCTCGAAGCACGCGCATGACCCAGTCCCTTCCATCGCCCCGGCGCAGCGTGACGCTTCGTCTTGCCTCGCCCACCAGCAACGGCAGCAACCAGCGTATCGACGCCGCCGGCGTGAAGTCGATGCTCGAACGTGCGCAGGCGCTTGGCCTCGCACCGCAGCTGGATCCGCAGATCGCTACGCTGCTCGCGGCCGTACGGCTGCGCGACGACGTTCCACCGGAGTTGTATGCGGCGTTGGCCGCGGTGGTCGGCACGTTGTTGAGCGCAACGCGCGATTGAGTGCCATGCGCGATTGAGTGCCACCTGCGACGGATCGCCAGCACCCATCGCCGCTGAAGCGGCTCCCACACCAACCGCCCAACCCCGCACAGACCCACGCTCGGCAAACGATCAGCCGACGCCGAGGCCCTGGATATGGGCTGCGTCGGATTCGAAGCCGGCAAGCTCGGCGAAGCGCTGCCCACGCTCGGCGTAGTCACGAAACTGATCGAAGCTCGGCGCGCCCGGCGACAGGACGACGACACCGTCACCGCGCAGCGCATCGCGTGCGGCGCCCACCGCAGCGGCGAGATCGAGCGCACGGTAGACGTTCGGAACCCCGGCGTCCTCCAGGGCATCGGCGATACGCGGCCCATTGCGACCCTGGCAGACGATCGCCTCGGGCGCATGGATACGCATCGCCTCGACGAACGGTGTCCAGTCGAGGCCCCGGTCGTGGCCGCCCACGATCAGCGCGGCACGCGCGCCACCGACCGTTTCCAGTGCGGCGAGGCTGGCCAATGGCGTGGTGCTGATCGAGTCGTTGATCCAGTCGAGGCCATCGCGCTTGCCCAGGGGCTGCAAGCGATGCGGTAGTGGCACAAAACTCGACACGGCGGGTGCCGCGGCACGCGCATCCAGCCCCGAGATCTCGAGTGCGGCCAGGGCCGCGCAGGCATTGATCGCGTTGTGCAGTCCGGGAGCCGATACGCGATCGGCACGGATGATGTTTTCGTCGCCCCGGCGAATCCAGCCATCCGCGACATGCCAGTGCGCGGTATCGCCGAAGGTGTGCAGCCCTGGGTGATCGGCAGCGCGGACCAACAGCGCCGGCTGCATCGCATTGACCAGCACCGCCGCCGACGAAGACAGCAGTTTCAGCTTGTCGTCGACATAGCGCTCGCGCGAGCCGTGCCAATCCAGATGTTCTTCGTACAGGCTGGTCACCACACCCAGACTCACGCCCGATGCGTCGCCCGTCTGAAAGCTGGATAGCTCGATCACCCAGAGGTCGGCCGTCGCGTCGTCCAGTTCGAGCAAGGGGAGACCGATGTTACCGGCTAGCCCGGTACGCACACCGAGCGACCGGGCGAGGTGGGCGATCAACGCCGAGGTGGTGCTCTTGCCCTTGGTGCCCGTCACCGCGATGGTGTTCGCCATCTCATGTGCGGCAAACCACAGCGCGGTGCCGGAAGTGAAGCAGGTGCCGCGCGCCTGGGCGTCGAGCAGTTCCGGCTTGTAGGCTGAAATGCCCGGCGACTTGATAACGATGTCGTAGCCGGCCAGTGCATCGGCATCCGGCGCGACGTCGCGAACGCGCGCCGCCGGAAAGGCGCTGCGCGCCGCGTCGACTTCATCGGCCGCGCAGTACAGATCGACCGGCTGGCCCGGCACGTGCCGCGCCAGTGCATTCAGCGCCGCACGCCCTTCGCGACCGAAACCCCAGACGGCGACGCGTCGACCGACAAGATCAGCCCAGCGCATCCAGCGCTCCGGCCAGCCGCTGCGGCACCAGGTGCGATGCACCCGGCTTCAACCACGGTTCGAGCGCGAGTTCGTCGCGATCCAGCTGCGGCAGGATCTCGCGCCGGAAGCGCGCCACCAGCGCATCCTCGCGCCACTCCGGGCGCTCGGCCAGTGCCGCCATGGCGGCGCGCGCCTCGGCACCTTCGCCGACGCACTCGAAGGGCTTGTGATCCTTGTATTCCAACAGCGCATCGAACGCACCGGCAAGCGCGTCGTCGTCGAGCAGGTTGCGCCCGAAGATCGAGACCAGCCGCGGCTTGGCCATGAACGGCGCCAGCGCGAGGAACACGAAATGGCACTTCGGACACTGACCGCACCAGCGATCCGCCGGCTTGGGGCCGAGAATGCGGAAATTGCGGTTGCAGCTGGAGAACACGTCGAAGTACGCGCCGCCAAGACGGGCGAAAGCGCTGGTCACGGCCAGTTCGGACCATGGCCGCAGCAGCGAGCAGTAGTCGAGGTCGGCGGCGACATGCGTATGGATGTAGTCGTGCAAGGTCTTCTCGAAACCGAATCCCTTGCTCCACTGGTGGTTCACTTCCTGGCCTTCGTATTCGAGCGTCGCGACGGACGCGGAGCGCTCGTTGGCGAAGACCACCGAATCGTAACCGTACAGCACTGCCGCCACGGTAAGGATCACCGAGTTGATGGCGGTCACCGGAATGTGGCCATTCCACGCACCGAGACGATTGAGCTCGAACAGGCCCGGTGCGAGTTCGCGCGAGATGTTCAACGTGGACAGCCCGGTCCGCGCCGCGCATTCGGCGATGAGCGGCGAGTTGCCGACCCAGGTCGCCGTCGCGTCGGCGCCGATCGACTTCACGGCCTCGACCGCCACCACCGAATCCTTGCCACCGCCGATGGGCAGCAGCGAACGCTGCGGCAAGCCGATCGCCGGCGCGCGCGTGGGCGCCTTACGCTCGAACGGAAAGGCAATGCGCGAGCGCAGGTCGAGGCGATTGCGATAAGCGAACTCGGCCAGCCCATGCAGGTACAGCGCATCGAGCATGGCTGCGCTGTCTTCGTCGAGCGCGTCGCCTTCGACGACGATGGTTTCCGGAATGCCGGCCTTGTAGTAGCTGACGCCGGCGACCAGATGAAGCAGGCGCAGCGCAGCGGCGAACGCCGCCTCGCGTTCCGCCGGCACCGCGGGAGCACCGGGGAAGGTCACGCGCTCGATCAGTTCCGGGCCGTTATCGAAGGCATAGACGAGTTCGGCGACGCCATCGGCAAACGCATGGCGAACGAAGCGGAAGCGCTGGCTGGCGCGCGGATCGATGGGCGTATCGGTCACGGCAGGAGCACCTCGTCGGCTTCGTCACGGAGGTTGTAGCGGGAGGCCATGGCGGCACCGTAGGCGCCGCCCTGTGCCACGAGGATCACATCGCCCTCCTTCGACTCGGGCAGGCGTCTGTCCGAACCGAGGATATCGCCTGACTCGCAGATCGGACCGACGACCTGGTACATCGTCGTGGCCGGTTCACCGTAACGGCTGAGGTTGACGATCTCGTGCCAGGCGTCGTAAAGCGCCGGACGGATGAGGCTGTTCATGCCGGTGTCGAGGCCGAGGTAGCGCATGCCTGCGCCCTTCTCCTTTTCCTGGGTGACCTTCGCCAGCAGGACGCCCGCGTCGGCGACGAGGTAGCGGCCCGGCTCCATCCACAATTCGAACTGTGGGTAGGCCTGGCGTACGGAGGTGAGCACGCGGTCGAGTGCGGCCATGTCCAGCGCGGTCTCGCCGGGATGCGAGGGCACGCCCAGGCCGCCACCGATGTTGAGCACGCGGATCGTGCCGATGCGCTCCGCCAGGGCTGCGAGCTGCGAGTAGACCTCGCCCCAATGGGCGGCGTCGAGGATGCCCGAGCCCAGGTGCGCATGCAGGCCGATCACGCGCGCGCCGGCCGCATCGGCCAGGCGAAGGAAGCGATCGAGGTGTTCGATCGGCACGCCGAACTTGCTGCCGGTGCCGCCGGTCTTCACCTTGTCGTGGTGACCGAGGCCGCGACCGAGATCGACACGCAGCATGATGTCGCGATCGGCGAACAGCTCGCCCCAGTGTTCGATCGGATGCAGGGCGTCGATGGTGATCGTCGCCCGGGTCTGCAAGGCGGCTTCGAAATCGCGACGCGCAGCGAAGTTGGGGGTGAACAGCAGGGGCACGTTATCCGGCACGTGGGCGGACACCACGGCGAGCTCGCCGGGCGAAACGCATTCGAACGCGAAGCCTTCCTCGGCCAGCACGGTGAGGATGCCCGGATGCGTGTTCGCCTTCACCGCGTAATGCGCCCGATCCACGGCACGCAGCGACTTCACGCGACGCGCCTGCGCGCGCACCGTCGGCAGGTGGTAGACGTAACGCGGCGTGCGCTCGTCGGCCAGTCGAAGCAGCGTCGTGCGCTCGCCCTGCCACCACGCCGCCGCCGGCAGCACTGGGTCGCCGGCCCCATAGAGGGTCTGCCAGGACGGGCCGAAGACCATGCTGTCGTCTGTGCGCAGGGCGCCCGCGCCGATCAGCAGTTCGTGCAGTCGCGGCAGCATGTCGTCGACCACGTCCTCGTCGACGACGAAGGTGATGTTGAGGTTGTTCGACGACTGCGAGATCAGGTGCACGCGCAACTGGCCGAACTCGGCCAACACACCGGACAACTTGTGCAGCATGGAACGCATGCCGCGGCCGACCAGGGTGATGGCCGCGCAAGGTGCGATGACCTTCACCCGGCACACGCGCGCCAGATCCGCCGCCAGCGCGGCGATCGCGTCGGAGTCGAGCAGGTTCTCGGTCGGGTCCAGCGACACGGTCACGTTGGTCTCGGCCGAACCGATCAGGTCCACCGATAGCCCATGACGCTTGAAGGCGTCGAACACGTCGGCGAGGAAGCCGACCTGCTGCCACATGCCCACCGATTCCATCGAGATCAGGGTGATGCCCTTGCGCGCACTGATCGCCTTGATGCTCGGCGCATGTTCACGCACCTCGGGACCGATCGACGTGCCTTCCAGCTCGGGCCGGTTGGTGTCCTTGATCAGCAGGGGAACACGCGGCTCGCGCAACGGCGACAGGCAGCGCGGATGAAGCACCTTCGCGCCCGTGGAAGCGATTTCCTGGGCTTCCTCGTAGTCCAGGCGCTGGAGCAGCCGGGCACCGGCCACCTGGCGCGGATTGGCGCTGAACATGCCGGCGACGTCGGTCCAGATCTCCACCCGCAACGCCGACAGCAGCGCGCCGAAGTAGGCAGCCGAGGTGTCGGAACCACCGCGACCGAGCAGCACGGTACGCCCGGCCTCGTCGCAGGCGATGAAACCCTGGGTGATGAAGACCTCGCCACGGGCCGCCAGCGCGGCGGAGAGGGCGGGGTCGTGATGCGGCTCGACCATCGCCGAGAGCAGACGCGTGCGCTCGTTCTGGTTGGGCAGGGCCACGGAGTGCAGGCACTCGCGGGCATCCACCCAGGTGGTCGGCAAGCCGTTCGCACTGAGGAAAGCCGCACCCAGTGCGCTCGACATCAGCTCACCATGCGCCTGCACACGTGCCTGCCATGCCAGTTCGCCCAGCGCCGCCGGTCCACCTTCCGCCAGGGCGGCCAGGTCTGCCAGGCGCGCACCGAGGGTCTCCGGCAGCGCCAGCGACATCTCGGCGAGCAGGGCATGATGGCGATCGGCCAGGGCGGCGGCCGCGTCCGAGCGACGTTTCGAATCCGAGTGCGTGCAAAGCTGTTTCAGGCCATCGGTGATACCGGACAGGGCCGAGACCACGATCAGCACGCGCGCGCCTTCGGCGCGGCGTCTGGCGGCCAGCTCGAGGATATTGCGCCAACGTGCGGCGGTGGCCACGGAGGTGCCGCCGAACTTCATGACGATCCAGGGCGCGTTGGCGGGCAACGGCGCGTATGCGTTTTCGCTCACGGGATTCTTTGCAGTGAAAAACCCCCGAAGTGTTGCGCTGCAACGGAAAAAAGGCAATCGAAGGCTTGCCGTGTGTCGCGTTGCGTTGGGTCGCAAGAGCCGGCGGGTCTCACCCTCGGGGCGATTAGCGCAGGCGAGGGCTCCGACTGGGGGCGCTTTTACTGTGGGAGCCGCTTCAGCGGCGATGGGAGCTTGCCGCACCCTGGCCCGCTGCCGCGGGATCGCCGATGAATCGGCTCCCACAAGATCGCCGCTGAAGCGGCTCCCACAACATCGCCGATGAATCGGCTCCCACAACATCGTCCTCGTAACGTCGAGGTGCGGCCCTATCGCGTCGAACGAAGCCCGACCCGGCCCGTAGGGCAATAAGTAAACGGCCGCGGCACGCGGCCCTTCCGACGCGGGTCGCCGTAGACGGTGCCCCGAGGGTGAGACCCGCCGGCTCTTGCGACGCAACGCGAGCCGCAAAACGCGAGGCCGAAGGCGAGCCGCCCCCGCGAAATACACAACGAACCTTCCAAATCAGCGCAGAGCAAGCCATTCTCCTCGCCTCATTCTCGAAGGCCGCCGACACGCCATGGAAAATCCCGGATACGCCCGCCGCCTCACCTTGATGGACGCCGCCCTGATCGTCGTTGGCGGCATCATCGGCGGCGGCATCTTCCTCAATCCGGGCATCGTCGCGCAGCGCACCGCCTCGGGTTGGGTGCTGCTCGGCCTTTGGGTGGCCGGCGGCCTGCTCACCCTCATCGGCTGCCTGTGCTACGCCGAACTCGGCGCGCGCCGCCCGGAAGCCGGCGGCAGCTACGTCTACCTGCGGGAGGCCTTCGGCAGACTGTCCGGCTTCCTCTTCGGCTGGACCATGCTCCTGGTGATCTACAGCGGCAGCAGCGCCGCCGTCGCGACCATCTTCGGCAGTTACGCCACCGCCGTGTTCGGCCTGTCGCCCGATCTGGTCAAACCGTTGGCCGTCGGCGCCCTGGTCTTCGTCACCGGCCTGAACCTGTTCGGCATCCGCTTCGGCGCGCAGGTCCAGAACGTCTTCGCCATCCTCAAGCTGGCCGCGATCACCGTGCTCGTCGTCACCGGCCTGGCCTTCGCCGGCGCCGGCGCCGGTGCCACGCAGGCGCTGGCCACCAGCCCGACCGCGGTGACCGGTTCGCTGGCCGGTGCCCTGCTGCCGGTGCTCTTCGCCTTTTCCGGGTTCAGCTACCTCAACAACCTGGCCGGCGAGGTGCGCGACCCGCAGCGCACGCTGCCACGTGCGCTGGTCGTCGGCATGCTGGTGGTGATCGCGGCCTACGTGCTGGTCAACTATGCCTATCTGGCTGTGCTCGGCCACGACGGGCTGGCCAACAGCAACGCGCCCGCCGCGGACGTGATGAGCCGTGTTTTCGGCGCGGCCGGCGCCAAGCTGATCGCCATCGGCATCGCCATTTCCACGCTGGGCTTCTGCAACATCACCCTCGTCGCCGGCGCGCGCGTCTTGCAGGTGATGGGACAGGACGGCCTGTTCTTCGGCAGCGTGGCACGGCTGCATCCGCGTTATCGCACGCCCAACATCGCCCTGATGATGCTGTCGGCCTGGGCCATCGTGCTCGTGCTGCTGGCCAACTACGGTCAGCTGCTGGACTTCGCCGCGTTCGGCGATTGGGCCGCCTACGCGGTAACCATCGCCACGCTGTTCTGGTACCGCCGGCACAGCACCGAGCGCCCCGCCTTCGCCACGCCGGCCTACCCGCTGCTGCCGCTGATCTTCCTCGTCGTGGTGATCGGCGTGGTCGTGGCGTACAGCCTGGATAAGCCGCTGAGCGCGGGCGTCGTGTGCCTGGTGGTCCTTGCCGGCCTCCCCGTCTACGCGGTGTGGCGACGTCTGTTCAGTAAAGTGACTCGCTGAACAGGGACACCGATGCCACAATGGCTCGGTTCAGCTGAGGAAAGCAGATGGCACAGCAAGGCCCGACGTCTCCCGTACCCGTCCCCCACAAGGATGCCAATCAACCGGCGCCCAAACCCGTACGTGAAGGCATCGACCTCATCGTCAACGACAAGCGCTATCGCCACACCGGCGAGGCGGGCATGCCCCTGCTCTGGTATCTGCGTGACACGCTCCGCCTGACCGGCGCCAAATACGGCTGCGATCAGGGCGACTGCGGGTTCTGCACGGTGATCGTCGACGGCAAGGCGGTCGCCGCCTGCCAGACCAAGATGGAAACCATGCGCGGCAAGCGCGTCACCACGGTCGAAGGCCTCGCCGGTGCCGACGGCAAGCTGCATCCCGTGCAGCAGGCGTGGATCGACGAGGACGCCATCATGTGTGGCTTCTGCCAGCCCGGCCAGATCATGGCGGCGGTGGACCTGCTCTCGCGCCAGAAGAATCCTTCCGACGCGGACATCGACAAGATCGGCAACCTCTGCCGCTGCGGCAGCTATGGCCGCATCCGCAAGGCCATCAAGCGTGCCGCGGGCACGATGAAGGATGCCAAGGCATGAGCGGTGAAGTCCGTCTTTCCCGCCGTCGTTTCCTGAGATACGCCGCCGGTACGGCAGGCGCCCTGGTGATCGGCATCGGTAGCGCCCAGGCGCTCGAGCGAGCCACCCCGGTCGCCCTGCTCGGCGATGCCTGGAGCCAGGTCGGTCCCTATCTGCGGGTCGCCGCAGACGGCCGCATCTTCATCGGCGTTCGCGACCCCGACAACGGTGAAGGCACCTCGACCTCGCTGGCACGGATCATCGCCGAGGAAATGAGCGCCGACTGGAACCGCGTCGTCGTCGAGCCGCTCGGGCTAGGTATCGAGCAAGGCAACGGCGAGCCGCGCTTCACCTACGGCCGCCAGCGCAGCGGCGACGCCACCAGCATTCCGGCGGCCTGGGCCGACCTGCGCCAGGCCGGTGCATTGGCGCGCTGGCTGCTGTTGCAGGCGGCCGCCCGTCGCCTCGGCGTGCCCGCCGACCAGCTGCGCGGCGAGAACGGCATGGCTGTCGCCGCCGACGGACGGCAGATTTCATACGCCGACCTCGCCGCGGCGGCGGCCGGCATCGAAGCACCGAAAACCCTGCCACCGCTGAAGCAACCCGAGCGCTATACGCTCATCGGCCAGCCGGCAGGCGACGTCGACGCCACGGCCGTCGTGACCGGCAGCCTGCGCTATGCGCTCGACGACAGCCTCGGCAACCCGGTGATCGCGGTGCTCGCCCGCTGCCCGTATCCGGGCGGCGCGCTCGACACGGCGGACCGCGATGCCGCGAAGAAGGTCCCGGGCGTCTACGACGTCATCGACATCACGCCGGAACAGGGCCAGGTCGCCGGCATGGCCGCGCAGGCGCCGGCACTGGCCGTGCTCGCCCAGGACACCTGGTCCGCGATGAAAGGCCGCGCCGCACTCAAGGCCACCTGGAAAGCTCCGGAGCATCCCGAACCGTCGACTTCGGCGCTGGAGCAGAAAGCGCTGGAGCTGTTCGGCGACGACGCGGCCACGCCGAGCATCGTGCGCCAGGACGGCGATGTCGCCCTGGCCCGCAAGAAGGCGGCACGGGCCCTCGAAGCCACGTATTTCCAGCCCTGGGTGGCGCATGCCACCGCCGAGACGCCCAATTGCGTCGTTCGCCTGGACCCGGACACCAGCGTGACCGTGATCGCCGCGACCCAGTCGCCGCGCCAGGTCTATACGGTGGTGCAACGGATGACCGGCTTCCGCCCGGACCAGATCGACATCCAGGTGCCCCGCGGCGGCGGCGGATTCGGCCGGCGCCTCGAGCAGGACTACATCGCCGAGGCGATGGCGATCGCCCTCGCCAAGAAGGACGACGCCATCCGCAGCCGCCCGCTGAAGGTCCTGTGGACCCGCGACGACGATCTCGCCCGCGATTACTACCGGCCCATGGCCGTGCACCGCCTCAACGCCTCGCTTGGCAAGGGCAACAAGATCGTCGGCTGGCACCAACGCATGGCGAGCCCGTCCGCCCTGGTGGGCCGCGCCGTGCCCGGCGATCGCCTCTGGCAGTCCGAACTGGTCGCCGACGCCCTGCCGGCCGGCCTCGTGCCGAACTTCCGCAGCGACTGGTATCCGCTGGACTCGACGCTCGCCCGTGGCGAGTGGCGCGGTTCTCCGCACGTGACGCCGACGTTCGCCTCGGAAAGCTTCATCGATGAGCTGGCCCATGCGGTCAAGGCCAATCCGCTCGAGTTCCGCCTCGCCCTGCTCGGCGACGCGCGCCAGCTGCCGTACAGCGGCCGCGGCGGCCCGATCGACACCGCCCGCCTGGCCAACGTGCTCAAGCTCGCCGCCGAAAAGATCGACTGGAGTCGCTGGCTGCGCAGCGAGAATGGCCTCGGGATCGCCTGTGCCTATGTCTTCGGCGCCTACGTCGCACATGCGGTCGAAGTCGCCCCGACGGCCGACGGCATCGACATCCACCGGGTGGTCTGCGTGGCCGATGTCGGCCGCGTCATCAACCCGCTGGGTCTCGAGGCCCAGTTGCAGGGAGCGACCATGGACGCGCTGTCCACCGCCCTGAACCTCGCCATCACGATCAAGGATGGCAAAGTGCAACAGACGGGCTTCCGCGATTACCCGATCGCCACCACGCAGCCGCTGCCCTATGAGATCGAAACGGCAATCGTGCCGTCGACCGCCGAACCGACCGGCGCCAGCGTGATCGGCGTACCCTCGGCGGCACCGGCGCTGGCCAACGCGGTATTCCGTGCCACGGCGGTGCGCGTACGTCGCCTGCCCCTGCTCCGCGAGTTTGCCCGCCTGCGCTGATCGTTCGCTCTCCATCGTCCCGAGGTACCGCATGACCGTTGCATCCTTTACCTCGGGCCCACCTGCCCCACGCACCGACGCCGATCTGATCGGCAGCAACAAGCGCTTCTACGACGCGCTGTGGTCGGAAGCGAAGCTGTTCGCACCCGAACGCTTCAACACCTGGCCGCTGGTGGCCGAACTGGCGGCGCAGACCTCGCGCCGCCTCGAGGTGGCGCCGGGCCTGCGGCCCCGCCTTCCGCTGGCGGATACGCAGTTCGTCGACCTCAGCCGCCCTGCGCTGGCCGAGCTGTCGCGTCACGGGGCGAGAGTCGCCAACGCCATGATCGGCGCGCTGCCCTTCCGCGATGCGTCCTTCGACTTCGTCTGCGCCTTCGACATCCTCGAGCATGTGGTGGACGACGAAGGCGCATTGGGCGAGCTCGCGCGCGTGGCCGAGCCAGGTGCCCGCCTGCTGCTCTCGGTGCCGCTCCACCCCGAGGCATGGACCGCTTTCGACGACTTCGTCGGTCATTACCGCCGCTACGAGCCCGAAGCCATCCGCGCCCTGCTGGCGCGCCACGGGTTCAGCATCGAGCGCAGCGCCGTCTATGGCATGCAGCCCAAGTCCTCCAAGCTGCTCGACCTCGGCCAGTGGTACCTCACCCACCAGAGGGCTCGCGCCATGTGGTGGTACAACAAGGTGTTCATGCCGCTCGGCGTGCGCTTCCAGAAGGCCCTGACCTTCTCGCCCGGCTTCGCCCCGGCGCCCGGGGTGGACGAAGTCCTGCTGGTCTGCCGCAAGGCTGGCATTTAATTCGAGCAAAAACAGGGGCTTTACACATGACGCGGCGCAAGTGGTTATGATGCGCCACCTCCCCGCCCCCCGGACCCTGCATGCTCTATCTCATGCACGAATTCCAACGCTCGATGCTCAGCCCCCTCACCTACTGGGCCGAAGCGAGCGCGAAGATGTTTGGCGACATCGCCAGCCCGTTCGCCCGCATGCCTGGTGCCGACCGCGCCGCCGCGGGCTACGAGCTCATGTTCCGGCTGGGCAAGGCGTACGAGAAGCCCGAGTTCGGCATCCACACGGTGCAGGCGCACGGTCACGATGTCGCCATCGTCGAGCAGGTCGCCATGGCCAAGCCGTTCTGCACGCTGAAGCGCTTCAAGCGCTTCTCCGACGACCAGGCCACGGTCGACCGGATGAAGAACGACCCCGCCGTGCTCGTCGTGGCGCCGCTTTCCGGCCACCACTCCACCCTGCTCCGCGACACGGTGCGCACGCTGCTGCGCGACCACAAGGTGTACATCACCGACTGGGTCGACGCGCGCATGATCCCGACCGACCAGGGTTCGTTCTCGCTGGCCGATTACGTGTCGTATGTCGAAGAGTTCATCCGTCACGTCGGCGTGCATCGTGCGCACGTCGTGTCGGTATGCCAGCCCACCGTGCCCGTGCTCGCCGCCGTCTCGCTGATGGCCGCGCGCGGCGAAGACACGCCGCTGACACTCACGCTCATGGGCGGTCCGATCGACACGCGCAAGAGCCCGACCAGCGTGGACAACCTGGCGACGACGCGTCCGCTGTCGTGGTTCCGCAATCAGCTGATCCACAAGGTGCCGTACCAGTATCCCGGCGCGGGCCGCGAGGTCTATCCGGGCTTCCTGCAGCACGCGGGCTTCCTGGCGATGAATCCCAGCCGCCACGTCATGTCGCACTGGGACTTCTACGAGAACCTGCGCAAGGGCGATCTCGACGACGCCGAGCAGCATCGCAAGTTCTACGACGAGTACAACGCCGTGCTCGACATGCCGGCGGAGTATTACCTCGACACCATCGAAACCGTGTTCCAGGAACACCGCCTGCCCAAGGGCACGTGGGACGTGCACGGCGAACGCGTACTGCCGGCCACGATCAAGAACACCGCGCTGCTGACGATCGAAGGCGAGCTCGACGATATCTCGGGCCTCGGCCAGACCGAAGCCGCCCACGGCCTGTGCAAGGGCATCCCGAAGAAGCGCAGGAAGCACATTACCGTGAAAGGCGCCGGTCATTACGGCATCTTCAGCGGCCGCCGCTGGCGCGACGTGGTCTACCCGGATGTCCGCGACTTCATCGCGAAGTTCGACAAGGGCAACAGCAACACCGGCGCCCAAGGCAACCGCAAGGCCTAAGACGCCTGCCGCTCGCCCTGTATGGTGCGGGAGCCGCTTCAGCGTGTGGGAGCCGCTTCAGCGGCGTATGAGAGCCGCTTCAGCGGCGATGCGTGCTCGCGGTACCCTGTCCCGCTGCCGCGGGATCGCCGCTGAAGCGGCTCCCACACAGCACACCCCCAGGCAACGCCCGCATCAAAGCACCGCTTACATCAAAGCACCGCCGACATCAAAGCAGCGCCCAGCCGATCAGTCCGATCACCACGAAGAACGGCAGCGACCACAGATGGAACGTCGCCCACGCCTTGCGTTCGCCGAGCAGGCGCAGGGCGATCAGGTTGGCCAGCGAGCCCAGCACGAAGCCGAATCCGCCCGCATTCACACCCCAGGCGATCGTGCGCCAGTCCTTCGAATACTCCGCCAGCAGGATCGCTGCAGGCACGTTGCTGACAACCTGTGACGCCAGCGCACCTGTCGCGTAGAGATGGGCGGGCTGATCCAGCCCGAGTCCGCCAAGGAAGTGCTTCACCCCATCGAGCCCGGCAAGCATGCGCAGGTCGATGAACATAAGGACGAAGGTGAGCAGCAGGCCCCAGTCGATAGTGGCGACGATGCGACGGCGAAAAACGAGGAAAACCGCCAGCACACCGAGCAATCCCCACGCCGCGTGATGCAGGTCGGCCAGGACGAGGAAGGGAATGTAGAGCACGGCGGCGACGATCAGCATCGAGTGGTCGACGCGTCGCTCGCTGTCCTCGTGGACCTGAAGCGGCTTGCCCGGAAACGCCAGCGCGGTCACCACCAGCAGCAGCACCAGGGCCACCGCCACCAACGGCAGCATGGCCCAGACGAAGCCGCCGAAACCATTGTTCCACTGCTGCCAGAGAAACAGGTTCTGCGGGTTGCCGATCGGCGTGAGCATCGAGCCTGCATTGACCGCGAGCGCCTCGAACACGACAAGGCGCGTGGCAGGCATGCGCGCGATGCGGCACATGCTCAGGGTGAGCGGCACCATGACGAACAGCGACACGTCGTTCGTGAGCAGCATCGACAACAGTGCCGTCGCCGCGACCAGGCAGAGCGCCGCGACGCGTCGGGTAGCTGTCCGTTCGATAAGCCAATGGCCAGCCACGTTCAACGCGCCGCTGGATTCGACGGCCTTGGTCAGCAGGAGCAGGCCGGCGAGCGCGGCGATGGTCGGCCAGTCCACCAGCGAGGGCCAATCGGGAATGCGCGATGGCATGGCGATCCCCAGGATCACCAGCACTGCGAGGAGTACGAGGAAAAACACGTCGCGACGCAGGGCGCGCAACGATTTGGGCAACCACATCATGGATAGGATCCCGCCGGCCAGGACCGAATCATATCGGGTGTCCGCGTCGCCGGGGCGTGCATGCCCCGGCGCGTTGCCTCAGCGGTCGCGGGGGACGTCGACCTTGCCGGTGACGCCGTGCTGCGTAATGTCGCCACTGCCTTTCGTATTGACGGTGAGGTTGCCCTTGACGCCATCGACTTCGATCTCGCCCGAGCCGACCGTTCCCACGCTGACATCACCGGTGATATCGCGCAGCTTCGCTTCGCCCGAACCCACCGTCGCGATGCGAACGCCACCATTCGCACCCGTTGCCGCGAACGAGCCCGAGCCCACGGTGGTGACATCGACCGCACCGGTGTTGTCGATCTTCACTTCACCGGACCCGACCGTCGTGCTGAAAGCGCCCTTGATGTCATGGGCTTCGAGTTCACCGGAGCCGACCGTGCTTTCCAGCGTAGCGAGACCACGTGCGGTCGCTTCGCCCGAACCGACGTTGATCGTCACCGGGATGGACGACGGCACGGCCGCATCGACCTTCAGGTCGGTGTAGTTGTGGCCGAAGTTCCAGCCGCGGCCCTCGTTTGTCAGCTTGACCACCAGCGTGTCGCCTTCACGCTCCTGCGTGACCAGGAGCTTGTCGAGAGACTCCTGGCTGGAGGCGCATGCCTTGCCACGCACGGTGCCCTTGCCTGCCGGCGCGGTGCCCTCGACGTGAAGCTCGTAAGCGTTGGTGACGAAGGTCACCCTGCGCACGCCGGAAAGATTGAGATCGAGATTGCGGTCCGCGTGGAACTTGCATTCGCTGCTGTCGGCCATGGCAACGGCCGGCGCCAGCAGGAGGGCAGCGAGGATCAGGTGGCGCATGATTTTGCTCCTGTAGTGATTCGGTGTACCGGTGATGGATGCCGGCCAGCCGAAAAAGGTTGCAACCTTCTCATTTCTTCACATGAAGCTGACCGGCCGACAACGTACCGGTCAACCGGTGGCGAGGCGACACGTTTTTCCCCGTGCATCACCTAACCGGGAGACAACCTATGCAACGCAAGATCCTGATCGCCAGTGCCGCTTCCCTCCTCCTTGCCGGCTCGGCCGCCTTCGCGTTCGCGCAGGACGCCGCCCCGCAGGCCCCGTCGGCTCCTGCCGCACGCTCCGCCCAGCCGGGTGGTCCCGCCGGCCAGGGCCCGAAGTGGGGTCGTGACGGCCACGACGGCCGGGGCGGTGAGCACGGCCGCGGCGAGTGGGGCGGGCATGGCCACGGCAGGGAACAGGGCGGCGTGATCGGCGACCTGCACAGCCTCGAGCGCCTTTATGTCATGACCGGCCGTAGCAAGGAACTGCCGGCGCTGTACAACGAAGTGCTCGCGAAGTCGCAGAACCCGCGTGTGCGCGACTACGCCTACCGTCACCTTGCTCGCGTGCAGATGCAGCCGACCAATGTCGACGCCGCGATCTCGACGCTGCGCAAGAGCCTCGACGAGAACCTCGCTCAGGACCAGAAGCGCCACCAGGAGATGGAAGCGTTCAAGGCGCGCATGCAGCAGCGCGCAGCGGCCGCTCCGGTTCCGGCTCCGAGCGCGAAGTAAGTCGTTGAAGGGATGCGGGGCCCTTGGGCCCCTAGTCTCGATGCGTTCGTGCGAGTACCCATCGCCGCTGAAGCGGCTCCCACATTGTGTCGAGAGAGCGCCTTCGCAGGAGCCGCCTCATCGGCGATAGCTCTGTGTGGGAGCCGATTCATCGGCGATAGCTCTATGCAGGAGCCGATTCAGCGGCGATAGCTCTGTGTGGGAGCCGATTCATCGGCGATAGCTTTATGTGAGAGCCGATTCAGCGGCGATAGCGCGCAGCGCCAACCTCACAACCCCTCGCGCTTCACCCGAACCCAAAGCGCTTCCTGCTCGTCCAGCGGATACGACGCCAACGACCGTCCCTCGGCTGCCGCCATCGCCTCCATCGCGCGAAACCTGCGCTCGAACTTCGCATTCGCGCCACGCAATGCACGCGACACATCCACTTTCGCATGCCGTGCAAGATTCGCCGCAACGAAAAGCACGTCGCCGATCTCATCGGCAAGACGCTCTTCGTCTGCGCCATTGTCGAACTCGTGCCGAACTTCCTCGATCTCCTCGACCATCTTGTCGAGCACCGGCCGATGGTCCGGCCAGTCGAAGCCGACGTTAGCCGCGCGCTTCTGCAGCTTCACCGCGCGCTGCCATTCCGGCAGGCCGTGCGAGATGCCAGCCAGCGCACTCGTGTCTTGACCGCCTTTCGCCGCACGCTCTTCCGCCTTAAGGCGATCCCAGTCACGCGATTGCGCCGCGAGGTTTTCATGGATCACGTCTTCGAAGACATGCGGATGGCGGCGAACCATCTTGTCGCAGATCCCCGCGACCACGTCGCCGAAGGCGAAGTGCCCCGCCTCTTCGGCCATGCGCGAGTGGAACACCACCTGCAACAGCAGATCGCCCAGCTCGTCGCGCAGGTCGATCATGTCGTTGCGATCGACGGCATCGGCGACTTCGTATGCTTCCTCGATGGTGTACGGCGCGATGGTCGCGAAGCTCTGCTTCACGTCCCAGGGGCATCCGTTTTCCGGGTCGCGCAAGCGCGCCATGATGGCGATGAGTTCGTCGACCGGTCGGGTCATGCCATATCCTCGGGATCGATCAAGCGCCCTGCCCAGTCGATCGACGTGTCGCCGCAGGCGATGAATTCCGGGTTGATCAGCGAATCGCGCGTGTTGTAACGGAACGGGCGACCGGCAAGATCGAGTACCGCGCCACCGGCTTCCTCGAGGACGCACTGCGCGGCGGCGGTATCCCATTCGGAGGTCGCGCCCAGGCGCAGGTAGATGTCCGCGTCGCCGCGTGCGATCACACAGAACTTCAGCGAGGAACCGAGGGCGAAGGTCTCGTGTTCGCCCAGCCGGCCCAGCAGGGTCGCGGCGCGCACGCCGGTGTGCGAACGACTGCCGGTCACGCGCAGCACGCCGCCCGCGGGTCGGGCGCGTATGGCGACGCGTTCGCCGTCGGGTGCGCTCTGTCGCCAGGCGCCGCAACCGCGCGCCGCGGCGTAGAGATCGCCGGTGACCGGCGCCAGCACCACGCCAAGCACGGGCCGGTGGTCTTCGATCAACGCGATGTTCACGCTGAACTCGCCGTTGCGCTTGACGAACTCACGCGTGCCGTCGAGGGGATCGACCAGCCAGTAGCGGCGCCATGTGCGTCGCTCGGACCAGGGCGCGGCAAGCGCCTCCTCCGAGATCACCGGCACACCGGGCGCGAGTTCGTGCAGGCCCTCCTCGATCACCCGCTGCGCGGCGAGATCGGCGGCGGTGACCGGCGAGTTGTCGTCCTTACAGACGACTTCGAAGTCCTGCGCGTAGACGGTGAGGATCGCCTCGGCCGCACGCTGCGCGATGACGCAGACGGGGTCCAGCCAGCGAGCGCAGGGCGCGGCGGTCACGCGGGCTTGTAGCGGCCGGCGAGGTACTCGCGGGCCATGAAGAGGGCGGCGATCGAACGCCCCTCGGTGACGTCGTCACGGGCGAGCAATTCGTGCAGTTCGTCCATCCGCCAGGGCACCACTTCCAGTTCCTCGGGTTCGTCGCCCTGCAGGCGTTCGGGGTAGAGATCCTCGGCCAGGACGACATAACCCATGTGCGTCATGTACGACGGCGACAGCGACAGCGTGCCGAGGATCTTCAGCTTGCGCGCGCCGTAACCGACTTCTTCCTTCAGCTCGCGATCGGCGCCCTGTTCGGCGGTTTCGTCGCGGTCGAGACGACCCTTGGGTACGCCCAGTTCGTAGCGATCCACGCCCACGCCGTACTCGCGCACGAGCAGGACCGTTTCCGGATCGCGCATGGCGACGATCAGCACCGCACCGAAACCGCTGCCCTTGAGGCGCTGGTACGTACGGCGTTCGCCGTTGGAAAACTCGAGGTCCACCTCTTCCGCGCGGCGGAGGTAGCTGTCGGGCGCGTCGCGCGTCGCCAGGATCTTCGGACGTTTGTTCATCGGTCGATTGTAACGCCGGTCAGTCTCGCCAGCGCCGTGGCATGGATGGCGGGGGTTCCCGCCAGCACGCCGCGTGTTTCCAGGCCGAGCGCGGCGCCGTCGAGATCGGTGAATACGCCACCCGCCTCGCGCACGATCACCGCCAGAGCGGCAATGTCGAGGATATTCACGTCGGACTCGATGACGAGGTCGAGTCCGCCGCGTGCAAGCAGGTGGTAGTGGCAGAAGTCGCCGTAGCCGCGAATGCGATTGCTTTCGCGGATCATCCCGCCGAGGACATTCCAGCGCGCATCGGCGGTAAGCGTCTTGATGTTGCCGGTGGAGATCGACGCGTCGGCCATCGCTGCCGTCGCGGCGACGCGGACCGGCTCGCCGTCGAGCCACGCACCGCGACCGCGCACCGCCCACATGCGCTCGCCGTAGACGGGTGCCGAGGACACCCCGAGCACGAGTTCGCCGCGATGCATCAGGGCGATCTGGGTCGAGAAGAACGGTGTACGACGGACGAAACTCTTGGTGCCGTCGAGCGGGTCGACCAGCCAGAGGTAGTCGCGCGAGGTATCGTCGGCGCCGTATTCCTCGCCGTAGATGCCGGCTTCCGGCAGCGCCGCCGCGAGGATGCCGCGGATGGCCATTTCCGCTTCGCGATCGGCGACGGTCACCGGGGTGTCGTCACCCTTGACGATGACGTCGACGCCGGTGCGCCAGTAGTGTTGGATGATCTCGGCAGCGGCGCCGGCGGCATCGCGGGCGGCGGCGAGGGCCTTGTCGAGTAGGTCGGTCATGGCGTCGTGATCGAGGGCGCGAGCCCCGCCTTGCGTTGGAGGTTGACGGCACCGTCGCGGCCGATCGGCCCGAACCGTGCGATGAGATGGGATAACGCGGTGTCCTCGAGGCGCGGCACCAGCCTGCCATCGAGGCGCCAACCCAGCGGCGACGCGGCAAGTGTGGCATGGACCGCCAGCGAGCCCTGGCCGTCGTCGGCGAGCGTCGCCCGCAGGATGCCCGCCTGACTCGCCGCCTTCAGCGAGATACCGCCCAGGGCGATGTGACCTTCCGGGGTTTTCACGGCGGCGGCGCGCCAGAGCACGTCGGCCTCCAGCGCGACCGGCCAGTTGCCCTGCAACTCGGCGCGCGGCACCCTGCCCTCGATGATCCCCACCGGAATCAGCTCCGGCGGGACGGCGGGTCCCGTCAGCGCGGTGGCGTCCAGGCGGAAGTCGATACCCGTCCAGATCATGTGGTCCGCGTCGGGACGCTCCAGGTGGCCCTGGAAGCGACCGGCACGACCGTCGAGGTGCAGATCCAGATGAGTGCGCCCCAGAATGGCATCGCGGCCCAGTTGCCAGGTCAGCGCGCCCAGCTCACGTCCGTCGATGGTGGTGACCTTGCCGGCGCGGCCGTCCCAGACCGTGCCCGAGACGTCGTCCAGCACGACGCCATGCGCCCGGCGGGCGAGGAGCGACACGGCCACGCCAGCGGGCATGAACCAGTAGAACAGACCGGCGGCGAACGCCAGCAGCACGACAACCAGGCCGATCCGACGGAACCACTTCAAACGATCACCTCACCTGCGACTTGAGGACCGGGCGGGAGCGGGCGATCATGGGCGGATGACCGATGCCCTTGTCGCGCGCGACCTCTCCGTCCTCTGGCACCCGTGCACCCAGATGCACGACCACGAAACCCTGCCCATGGTACCCGTCGTTCGCGGCGAAGGGGCGTGGCTGGTCGGCGCGGACGGCAAACGTTACCTGGATGCGGTGAGTTCCTGGTGGACCAACCTGTTCGGCCATGCCGAGCCGCGTATCGCCGGCGCGCTGAAAGACCAGCTCGACCGCCTCGAACACGTCATCTTCGCCGGCTTCACCCATGAACCCGCGGTGGAGCTGGCCGAAGAGCTGGTGCGGATCACGCCGAAGGGACTCGATCGGGTGTTCCTTGCCGACAACGGCTCGGCGGCGATCGAAGTGGCGCTGAAGATGAGCTTCCACTACTGGCTCAACCGCGGCCACGGCGAGAAGACCCGCTTCATCGCCTTGACCGGCAGCTATCACGGCGAAACGCTGGGCGCACTCTCGGTCAGCGACGTGGCGCTCTATCGCAAGACCTACGCGCCGTTGCTGCTGACGCCCGAGCTGGCGCCCTCGCCCGACACGTACGAAGGCGAGCCCGGCGAGACGCCGAAGGACATCGCGGCGCGGCGACTGGGCCAGATGCGTGAGTTGCTCGAGCGTCACGCCCACGAAACCTGCGCGGTGATCGTCGAGCCCCTGGTGCAGTGCGCCGGCGGCATGCGCATGTACGACGCCTCCTACCTGACCGGTCTGCGCGCGCTCTGCGACGAGTTCCAGGTACACTTCATCGCCGATGAAATCGCGGTCGGCTTCGGCCGCACCGGCACCCTGTTCGCCTGCGAACAGGCCGGCATCTCGCCGGACTTCATGTGCCTGTCCAAGGGCCTGACGGGCGGCTTCCTGCCGCTGTCCGCGGTGGTCACCACGAACGATGTGTACCAGGCCTTCTACGCCGAGTACGCCGCAGGCAAGGCCTTCCTGCACTCGCACAGCTACACCGGCAACCCGCTCGCCTGCCGCGCCGCGACGGCCACGTTGCAGATCTTCCGCGACGACCCCGTGCTCGCGCGCAACCGCGTGCTCGCCGCGCACATGGCGAAGCGGATCGCCCCGCTCGTCGACCATCCGCACGTTGCCGACGTGCGCCAGACCGGCATGATCGCCGCCATCGAGCTGGTCGCCGACAAGGCAACACGCACACCCTTCCCCGCGGCCGACCGCCGCGGCCTTCGCGTCTACCGGCACGGCCTCGATCGGGGCGCGCTGCTGCGGCCACTTGGCAACATCGTCTACTTCATGCCGCCCTACGTCATCACCGAGGACGAGATCGACTTCATGGTCGATACCGCTATCGCGGGGATCGAGAAGGCCACGGCGTGATTGCCCTGCTCACGATGGGGCCGAAGGCTCAGACCGAGCCGCGCCCCGCTTTGCCTACCGCCTTCGTTAGTACGGGCTTTTCAGGTGCTCGCCTATCGCCCGGAAACCAGAAATACATGTCTTTCCCGCCGTATCTCCAGTCAAGCCCCCAAAACCCTTGAATCTTCTCAAGCATTGGCCAGAGCGCATACGTGACGTCCGACTGCAGTTCTTCCATTTCCACAAGACCTGAAACCGGGCCGAACCTCTCATCAATCGACATCACCAGGGATTGTGCGACAGGGTCAAAACGGGACTTGATATGAATGGGAAGCCTGTCGTCCTCGAAATACGGCTTCGCATTGGCGATGTGATTGGCAATCTCATCAACGCGACGCTCGATGTCATGGCGACTGTCGATACTCATCGACGATACGGTGACGACACTTCGATCGTCGGCCTTCACCAAGCTCGACCATGCTGACATTCCGATAACTACAAACGTTGCAGCCGCCGCTGCGCATGCCTTCATATACATTTTCTTCATCTGCCCGACTCCATAGGATCAAGATGCGGGCCCCGAACGACAGCGCGTCGTCCGAACACCGCAAGTGCAGCCTACGTTCTGAGCAGGGCGCTTCTCTACGGGAAGATTCTGAAAAATCGCACTGATCCGTGTGCGGTGCGGCTGCTGTCGTCTCGCCAACCGATCGATACGACAGACGTAACGTCTTCCGCATCACACCGTGGCTCATCGCGGATCGGCTTGCATCCAGAGCGGGCAACGAAAACGCCGGTACACGGATCTTCCGTGTTTCACGTCAGATGCGCGATAGACCAACAGGCAGTTCACCGAGCCTGGCCATTTCGCCCTCGTCGAACATGCCTGGATTCGCAAGGAAATCCATGGCGAAGTCATGGGCATCGGCACCCCAGAAGAGCTCGCCACCGATAGCCAGCGTGGGCACGCCGAACACGCGGTCCTGCATGGCCAGTTCGAAGTTGGCCTGGAGTGTCGCCTTCACCTCGGGTGTCGACAGCGCGGCACGCAGGTCGGTAATACCCAGGGAGACGGCCAGCGGTGCCAGCGCCTCCGGCGTGTCGGCGGCGCGGCCGTGCGCCCAGATCCATTCGAAGATCGCGCCCACGGCTTCCACGGTGCCACCCGCCGCAACGCACAGGCGTAGGGCCGGCAACGGATTGAACGGATGGGTGGGTGGGAACTTCAGCGGCACGTTGGCCTGCCGCGCGCGCCACAAGGCATAGCGGTAGGTGAACTCGCGTTTGCCCTCGATCTCGGCCGGGCCGCGTTGCTCCATCTGCTTGAGCAGGGCACCGAAGAGGATCGGCCGCAGCGCTACATCGTGCGTACGGGAGAGTTCGCGCACCGCCGGCCACTGCAGCCAGCTGAACATGGAAACGAAATCGAAGTACCAGGCGATCGGCATGCACGCGGCTCCGTCGTGAATGATCCGACGATAGCGAGCCCCGCGGCTGGCTACAATGGACGTTCCGTGACACAAGGCACATTCATGCGCACCATCCGCATCCACGTCGACACGCCGCTGGCCAGCGGCCGCGACATCACCCTGCCCGCCCAGGCCGGCGAGCACGTGGCCCGCGTGCTGCGCATGGAGGTCGGCGCACCGGTGGTGCTGTTTTCCGGTGACGACGGCATGGAGTTCGACGCCACCCTGACCGCGGTCGGCAAGCGGGAAGTCGTTGCCTCGGTCGGCGAAGGTCGCGAGGTCGCCAACGAGTCCCCGCTGTCGCTCACCCTGGCCCAGGGCGTGGCCCGCGGCGAGAAGATGGACCTGATCGTGCAGAAGGCCACCGAGCTTGGTATCGCGCGGATCGTGCCGATCCTGACCGAGCGTTCGGAGGTGAAGCTGGATGCCGCCCGTAGCGAGAAACGCCTTGCGCACTGGCGTGCCGTGGCCTCGAGTGCGTGCGAACAGTCGGGGCGTGCGCGCGTGCCGGCGATCGAAGCCGCCCAGCCGTTGTCGATGTGGCTGGCCTCGCTCGGCGAGGGTGGTCCGATGCGTCTGGCGCTGTTGCCGGAAGGTTCGAAACGCCCCGGCGAGTTGAACCTCAGCGATGCCGCCGTCCTCGCGATCGGCCCTGAAGGCGGATTCGGCGAGCGCGACCGTAACGCTCTCGCTGCTGCCGGCTTTACCGGCCTGAAGCTCGGCCCGCGCATCCTGCGCACCGAAACCGCCGGCCTCGCCGCCATCGCGGCGCTTCAGGCGCTGTACGGCGATCTCTGAAAGTGTGGGAGCCGCTTCAGCGGCGATCCCGCGGCCGGGGTAGAGCTCCGGAGAAGCACCATCGCCGCTGGCGCAGTTTAAGTCCTTCCACCGGCGAGGGCTTGGCCGTCGCGACCAACGCTCGGCGGCATAGAAGTTTTCTGAAAAATAGGCGAAGCGCGTCTCTGACCAATGCTGATGGGGAATACTGACCGTCGGCATCGACGTTCGGGATGGAGCTTGTGCGAGCGCATTTGATCGGAATCTGGCTCGCGTCGCTCGCTTGCCAGACAACTGCCGCGTATTCTGCGGCGCCGCCCTCGGCCACCGTTCTGCAGGCGGAAACGCCGCTGGCGACCATCGACCGGATTCTATTAATGGCCGATCAGGGAAGGGATATCGCGGCCATCAAGGTCGCCGTCGACAAGTTCATCGACCCGAGGATCAATGAGGCATCGGTGCTCCGCCAGATCAATGAGATGGCGGAACGAATTCGCACGAAGATCCCTCATGGCGCAGATGCGATGGAGCGAACCGCCTTGATCCTCAAGTACCTGTCCGAGGACAGTGAGTGGAACCAGCACCAAACATTCAGCTATGACCTCGATGACCCGTTTGGCACAAAACTCGAGAACAAACTTCTCAGTACGTACCTGAGAACGAGGCGGGGAAACTGCGTATCCATGCCGATATTGCTCCTGGCACTCGGTCAGAAATTAGGACTTGAGATGACGCTGGCCACGGCACCATCGCATGTCTTTGTAAAAGTCAGGCACAACGGCACATGGAAGAACGTCGAAGCAACAAGCTTTGGGGTGATGACGGACGAGTCATATCGCACAAAAACCCATATATCCGATCTGGCGATCGCGAATCAGATCTATCTAAGGCCGCTGTCGAGGCGCGAGTCATCGGTGGTTGTGGCGGAAGCCATTCTTGAAAAATTGAAGACGACGGGCTCGCAGCAGACCAGGCTGGATGTCGCCGACAAGCTTCTCTCATACGATCCGAAAAGCGTGCAAACCATGCTCCACAAAGGGAACGCGTACTTTCACATGTTGAAGAATGAGTTCCTCGACCACGGTCCATCGTCGACCCCTCTATCCACGCAGTCCATGTTGCGGTATCGCCATCTCCAACGTGAGAACAGGCGCTGGTTCAGCCGGGCGGAGAGCCTCGGCTGGCGCGAACCTCGAACAGATGACGACCAGCGCTACTTGGAAGACATACGCCGAAAACGCGGCTCTCTAGAGGAAAATGGTTGATGAGAAAGCGAGCTATATCCACGATGCTAATCGCGCTCTTTGGGACGTTAGCTGGTGGTGTCGAAGCACGGTACGTGCAATCCGATCCCGCCGGGCTACGAGGCGGAATTAACACGTACGCTTATGCCCGGTCGAATCCCCTCGTCTATACAGACCGAACGGGCCTGGCCTGCGACCAAACCGGGTGCTGGGTAACGTCGGCGGAGCAAGGGTACGCGAGCGCAGGAAACTGGAGCCTGTACTACCAAGCGGCGTGTAGCGGCGGAGATCCTTATGCATGTCGCGCGCGCGAAGTTGCCAGTAATCAGGGATTCCTGTCAGGAATAACGAATACCCGACTATCGAACTCAATATCAAGCAATCTGCCTAATGGCATGGGCTGCGCAGCAAGCCAGCAGGAGGTCGGGCGTCGAATGGAGAACATACGGATGGGACTCGCACGAGCGCATGCAAGCGCGTTGAACGGCGAGAACGCTAGCCCCGCGAATCCTGTGAAGCTTGACAGGTGGAATCACGTTGGCCGATTCCACGACCAAGTCTTCTCAGAACAAGGTGCAGGCCCCGTCTTCGGCGGCAAGACTTACGACAGCATGTTCGGACGAGGCGGCTTTGGGTACGATTGGTGCCCTTCACCCAGTTGCAGGTGACAGTGTCCGAAATGAATACCCAGATGGCGCTGCTGCTTTTTCTACCGGTATTGCTCGTTGCAGACGTCGTTGCGGCCATCATTGCGCGGCGGCATCAAAACCTGATGTCGCGGCTCGTTTATCGAATCGCCCTTCTCGCGATCGCCAGCTTCGTTGTTACGGTACTCGGCGTCCTGGACGTCGTTTCGCAGATATGGGTGACTCATCCAAATCCGACTCTATTCTACGAAATAGCACGGGTTATTTTTTTCGTCCTGTCGACGGTGAGCATCGTGGGATGCGTCGCCGTACATAGAATGGATCGCAAGAGCTGACCACACTTCGTCGCTGAAGCAGCACCTATGTAGCGTGAATTCCTATAGGGTTGGCGACAAGGCGCTCTCGATCCTGCGCATCACCGAATCGTCGAGCAACGTCACCGCGTCGAGCGCCTTGAGGTTCTCCTCCAGTTGCGCCTTCTTGCTCGCACCTAGAATCACCGTCGAGACGTGCGGGTTCTTCAGGCACCACGCCAGCGAGAACCGGGCCAGCGACATGCCGAGCTCGGCGGCGATCGGCGCGAGGGCGCGCACGGTCTTCAGCTTTGCGCCATCGTCTTCGAGAAGCGCGTCGCGCAGCCACGCGTAATCCGCGTGACCCAGCCGCGAGTCGTCCGGCACGCCGTCGTTGTACTTACCTGTGAGAAGGCCCGACGCCAGCGGCGACCAGATGGTGGTGCCCATGCCGTACTGCTCGTAGAGGGGAGCGTATTCGACCTCGACGCGCTCGCGATGCAGGAGGTTGTACTGCGGCTGTTCCATCGAGGGCCCGACGAGATGGTTCTCGCGAGCGACGCGATGCGCTTCGGCGATCTGTTCGGCCGGCCATTCGCTGGTGCCCCAGTAAAGCACCTTGCCCTGGCGAACCAGCGTGTCCATCGCGAAGACGGTCTCGAGTACCGGCGTCTCGGGGTCGGGACGATGGCAGAAATACAGGTCGAGGTAGTCGACACGCAGGCGCTCGAGCGCCTGGTGGCAGGCATCGAAGACGTGCTTGCGCGAGAGGCCGCGCTGGGTCGGCTTCGGGTCGGTGACCGCACCGAAATAGACCTTGCTCGATACCGCGTAGGCGTCGCGCGGCAAGCGCAGGTCGGCGATGACGTCGCCCATCAGCCGCTCGGCGTCGCCGGCGTTGTATGTCTCGGCGTTATCGAAGAAGTTCACGCCGTTGTCGTAGGCAAACGCGATCAGTTCGCGAGCGTCCGAGCGCCCGACCTGCCGACCGAAGGTCACCCATGCGCCATACGACAGCGCGGAAACTTTCAGGCCGGTCGAACCGAGACGACGGTATTCCATGGCGATTCCTCAGCGAATGAGTGACAGGAGCAGGTAGAGCGCGATGCCGGCGAAGATACCGGCGATCACGTCGTCGAGCATGACGCCGAAGCCACCTTTCACCCGTCGGTCGAACCACGCGATGGGCCAGGGCTTCCAGACATCGAAAAGACGAAACAGGACGAATCCGGCGACGACCGCCCACCAGGGCGCTATCAGCGCAGGCAACAGGGCGATCCAGAGTCCGACGAATTCGTCCCACACCAGACTGCGATGATCGTCGACGCCAAGGAGGCGGCCGGCGACGTCGCACGCCCACACGCCGATCGCGAAAGCGACGACGATGACGCCGATCCACGCGGGTACGGAAAGGCCACGCATCAGCAGCCAGGGCACGACAGCCGCCAGCGAGCCGAACGTCCCCTGCGCTTTCGGGGTGAGGCCCGAGCCGAAACCGCAAGCGATCCAGCCCGCCGGCGATGCCCGCAGGCGACGGCGGCCTTCCGTATCGAGGACGTATTTCGTGCTCATGCGGCGAAGTGGTTCCAGCCCGTGCGTGACGGCAGCATGTCCGTGCCATCGAGCGCCAGCACCCGCACCCCGCTGCCCTCGACGATGCGCCCGATGCGCGTGGCGCCACCGCCCAGGCGGGCCATGTTCGCGGAGACCTCGCCGGCGCGATCGGCCGGAACGGTAAAGCACAGCTCGTAGTCGTCGCCACCGGAGAGGGCGAAGTCGAGGGTGTCGGCGTCCTCGAAGTGGGTCAGCAGGGCGGAGGAACGCGGCAGCATGGCCGCGTCGATCTCCGCGCCGACACCGCTCGCCTTGCAGATGTGCCCGAGGTCGGCGACGAGGCCATCGGAGACGTCGATGCACGCCGTGGCTATGCCACGCAGGCCGTTGCCCGCCGCCACACGGGGCGTCGGACGGTTCAGCCGCTCGATCAGCGCCGCATAGGGCGAGGCATCGGCCTCGGCCAGGCAACGAAGGCCGGCCGCGGCGTCGCCGAGGGTGCCGGTGACCATGACGACGTCACCGACCCGCGCACCGGAGCGAAGCAACGCTTCGCCGGGTGCGCTGAAGCCGTGCACGGCCACCGTCACGGTCAGTGGCCCGCGCGTGGTGTCGCCACCGATGAGGGCCAGGCGTAGTGGCGTGGCCAGTTCGGCGAAGCCGCGTGCGAGCCCGTCGACGAAGGCCTCGTCGCTGTCGGGCAGGGTCAGCGCGAGTAGCGCCCACGCCGGCGTGGCGCCCATGGCGGCGAGATCGGAGAGATTCACCGCGAGCGCCTTCCAGCCGATGTCGGCGGCGGCGGTCCCGGCGGGAAAGTGGACACCCTCGACGAGGGTATCCACGGCGATCGCCAGTTCGCGGCCGGCGGGTACGGCGACGACGGCGGCATCGTCGCCGATGCCGGTCAGCACGTCGTCGCGATGGACGTCCGTATGCCGGCGGATGCGTTCGATCAGGTCGAATTCCATGCAGGTTCCTTAGCCCGCGAGGATTCGCGGCACGATCAGGATCGCTTCTCGGCCGTACGCCAATGTGTCGCGAGTTTGTCGAGCACGCCGTTCACATAGCTGTGGCCGTGGTCCGCGCCGAAGCGCTTGGTGGCTTCGACGGCCTCGTTGATCACCACCCGGTACGGCACGTCCGGACGGTATTTCAGCTCGTAGGCACCCATGCGCAGGGCCGACAGCTCGATGGGATCGATCTGCGAGACCTCGCGATCGACGAACGGCTTGATACCGTCGTCGAGTTCCTTCACGTGCTTCTCCACGCCGCGCAGGATGTCCTCGAAGTATTCGAGGTCCGCGACGACCATGTCCTGTTCGTGACGGAACTGCTCGATCACGCTGCCCATCTTGCTGCCACCCACTTGCCAGGCATACAGCGCCTGGAGGGCGCGGCGACGGGCGCGCGAGCGTGCGGCGAGGTCGATGCCGTGCGGAGGAGTGTTGTTCATTTACTTACCGAGCTTCGCGTAGAGGTTGACCATCTCGATCGCGACCATGGCCGCATCCACGCCCTTGTTGCCGGCCTTGGTGCCGGCACGCTCGATGGCCTGCTCGATGCTGTCGGTGGTGAGCACCCCGAACGACACCGGCACGCCCGAGGCGTACGCCGCCTGGCCGAGGCCCTTGGCGGCTTCACCGGCGACGTAGTCGAAATGCGGAGTCGAGCCACGGATGACCGCGCCAAGGCCGAGCACGGCGGCGTACTTGCCCGAACCGGCGATCTTGTAGGCGGCCTGCGGGATTTCGAACGCGCCGGGCACGCGGATCAGGTCGATCGCGTCGTCCTTCACGCCGTGGCGAACCAGCGCGTCGCGCGCGCCCTCGACCAGGGGCTCGACGACGAACGCGTTGAAACGGCCGGCAACGATGGCGAAGCGGCCCTTGGGGGTGGCGAAATCGCCTTCGATGATCTTCATGGGTAGTCCTGTGGCGGGCGGGCCGCTGGCGGCCGGTTATTTTACGGGGTTTTCGGCCTGGGGTGGCCGCTGAAGGTGAGCATGGCGTTCCCGTCGGCGACGGTTAGCCGTCCCGGGGCGCCAAAAGGCAGGGTGAACTTGGCCGCATCGTGGCCGAACGGCAGGCCGCGGACGATCGGGATGCCGGCCACGGCGGCGATCCGCTCGAAGGTGGCATCCAGGTCGTAGCCGTTGTCGTATTCGGTGGTGCGGTAGCTGGTGAAGTCGCCGATGACCAGGGCCTTCTGCCGTGCCAGCACGCCCGCATGGAACAGGTGATAGAGCATCCGCTCGACCCGGTAGGCCGGCTCGGCGATATCCTCGACGAACAGGATGCCGCCCTCGATCTGCGGGAAGAACGGCGAACCGATGAGGCTGGTCAGCATGGCCAGATTGCCGCCCCAGACCGTGCCCTGCACATCGAGGGTCAGGGTGTCCGGCGTGCTCCAGCCGGCCCGGCCTTCATCGGTGGACAGCGTGGCCCAGAAGTGCTCCCAGGTTCGCGCATCCAGCTCGGGAGCCCCGAAGTCCGCGCCCAGCATCGGCCCCCCCAGGGTCACCAGGCCACTGCGAGCGAACAGCGCGCACTGCAGGGCGGTGAAGTCGCTGTGCCCGACGAGGGCGAGCGGCGCATTCCCAAGGCGGCGGCGCAGGCCGTCGTAATCGAGCAGCGGCAGCAAGGGGTGCGCGCCGTAGCCGCCACGAATGGCCAGCGCCACGTCGGGCAGCGGCTTCGACGGATCGGCCAGGTCGTTGATGTCGGCGGCGCGCTCGGCGTCGCTGCCGGCGAAGCGGAGCTGGCGTCGCTCCAGCACGTCCTTGCCTTGTACCGTGTGGCCGGCCTGTTCCAGCCGCGCGATACCGCGCGCCATCGCGTGGGCATTGTGCGGGTAACCGGAGGGGGCGATGAGGCGGATATCGTACGATGGGGTCATCAGCCAGCCTGCTCCACCACTTCCAGGCCGAAGCCGGCGATACCGACCAGCTTGCGCGGGGTGCCGATCACACGCAGGCGCTTGATGCCCAGGTCCGCCAGGATCTGCGCGCCGAGGCCGGTCTGCCGCCACTCCTGGTCGTCCTTCTTCGCCGGCACGGGCAAGGCATCACGCCTGAGACGCGCCAGCAGCGCGTCGGGCGTGTCCTCGCCGGAGAGCACCACCAGCACGCCGCGCTGCTCGGCCTCGATCTTGCGCAGCGCCTCGGTGACGGTCAGGCCGAGGTCGTCGCGCTTGAGGTGGAGCACGTCGGACAACGTGTTGCGCACGTGCACACGCGTGAGCACGGGCTCGCCGTCGGCGACGTCACCGCGGACCAGGGCGAAATGCAGGCCGCGACGGATGCCGTCGCGATAGGCGACGAGGCGGAACGGACCGAACTCGGTGTCGACGTCTTCTTCGTGCACCCGCTCGATCGTCTTCTCGGTCTCGAGGCGATAGCGGATGAGGTCGGCGATAGTGCCGATCTTCAACCCGTGCTTCGCGGCGAAGATCTCCAGTTCGGGACGACGTGCCATCGAGCCGTCGTCGTGCAGGATTTCGATCAGCACGGCCGACGGCTGCAAACCGGCCAGCGTGGCCAGGTCGCAGCCGGCTTCGGTGTGCCCGGCACGGCTGAGCACGCCACCTGCCTGCGCCGTCAGCGGAAAGATATGGCCGGGCATGGTGATGTCGGCGGGCTTGGCGTCGGCCGCGGCGGCGACCTGGATGGTCCGTGCCCGATCATGCGCGGAGATACCCGTGGTCACGCCTTCCGCCGCTTCGATCGAAACGGTGAAGTTGGTGTGGTACGGCGAATTGTTGTCGCTGACCATGGGCTTCAGGCCGAGCTGGCGCGTGTGCTTCTCGGTGAGCGTCAGGCAGAGCAGGCCGCGTGCTTCGCGAACCATGAAGTTGACGTCTTCCGGCCGCACCTTCTCGGCGGCCATGACGATGTCGCCTTCGTTTTCGCGGTCTTCGTCATCGAGGATGACGACCATGCGGCCCTGGCGGAAGTCTTCGAGGATCTCGGGAATCGTATGGAATGGCATGGGAGGTCCGGGTCAGACGAAGCCGTGTTGCTTCAGGAAGGCCTCGTCGAGGCGCGGGGTGTCGCCACTGGAAAGCAGGCGCTCGATGTAGCGGGCGACGACGTCCACTTCGATGTTCACGCCGTCGCAGGGGCGACGCGCGGCGAACGTCGTATGTTCCACCGTATGGGGAATAAGGTTCACTCCGAAGCGATGGCCGTTCACCTCGTTGACCGTGAGGCTGGTGCCATCGATGCAGACCGAGCCCTTGTGGGCGATATAACGCGCCAGGTCGCTGGGCACCTCGAAGGTCCAACGCAGGGAGCGGCCATCGGGCACGACGGAGACGACCTTGCCGGCTCCATCGACATGACCCGAGACGAGATGGCCGCCCAGACGGTCGGCCAGGCGCAAGGCCTTCTCGAGGTTCACGGTATCGCCGGCCTTGTGCGCGCCGAGCGTCGTGTGCGCGAGGGTTTCGTTGGAGACGTCGGCGGCGAAGCTCCTGGCGTCGAAGTCGATCACGGTCAGGCAGACGCCGGCGACCGAAATGCTGTCGCCCAGGGCGACGTCGGCCATGTCGAGCGCGGCCGTGTCGACGACGAGGCGGACATCGCCGCCACGCGGTTCCAGCCGCGCGATGCGGCCGACGGCCTGGATGATGCCGGTGAACATGTCAGTGGCCTCCTTGCGAGGAGACGGTGACGACGATCTGGATTTTCATGAAACGTTTCCCGCGGTAATGAGCGAAAAACGCCCCAAGGCGCATGGCGCCGCACGTCCCCTGGGGAACGGGCGATCGCCGTCTTCTTTCATCCGGACTGTAACCGTCGGCTCCGGCATCGAACCGGATCTGCTGACCTTCCGACCGAAACCGGAAGCGCTCGCGGGCTCGTTTCCTTGCGGAAACCTACCGCCGGTGGGGAGTTTCGCCCCGCCCTGAAGACGCTGTGGAGGCCGGCTCCCCAAGGGGAACAGGCCGGCGGAGGATAGCATGGGGTCCGCGACCCGAATTGCAACTGGGGGCCGTGTAGGAGCCCTTGTGGGAGCTGCCTCAGCGGCAACAGTGTCCGCGGCGAACGGGCCGCTGGCGCGGGATCGCCGATGAATCGGCTCCCACAGGGGGCGAACGGGCCCGTTGGCGCGGGATCGCCGATGAATCGGCTCCCACATGGGGTAGTCAACGCCGATGAAGCCGTCAGTTCCGAAGGACCTGGTCCATCACCCAGCTGGTGCGCGCGCCGCTCTGGGCGGTCGATGGACAAACGCCTTTCCCGGTCAGTTCCGCCACGATCGATTCGATCAGCGGCTGCTGGATGTGCTCGGGGTTGGCGATGTGGATGTCCTCCACGTGGCCGCCGGCTTCGCATCGGATCGGCCCCTCACCGAAGGTGGCGAAGACCAGCCGTCCGCGGTCGCCGACGATCTCCACGCGATCCTCGCGGCGGTCCGCGCCGAAGTTCCACAGCCCCGTACCCAGCACGCCGGACCCGAACGCGAACGCCATGGCCACCGTGTCTTCGGCCGGATAGGCGTCCAGCTGGTTCGAGGCCATGCCACGCGCATCGACGATGGGACCGAGGAGAAAGTCGAGGATATCCAGCGTGTGGCAGCCGATGTCGACGAAGATACCGCCGCCGGAAAGTTCGGGCTGCACGGTCCACGGCAGCCTGGCCGGATCGCGATACCTCGCTTCGAACGGATGGTGCAGGAGGACATTGACCAGCCGTGGGGTGCCGATGGCGCCCTCGGCCAGCAGCGCCGCGATGCGCCGGAAGCGGGGCAGCATGCGACGGTAATAGGCGACGAAGACCGGCACGCCGGCCGCCCTGCCCGCCTCGAGAATGGCGACACATTCGGCGTGGTCGATCGCCATGGGCTTTTCCACGTACACGGGCTTGCCGGCGGCGATGGCCATCAGGGCGTATTCGCGGTGACTCGACGGCGGCGTGGCGATGTAAACCGCGTCGACGTCGGGATCGGCGATCAATGCCGCGGCGTTGTCGTACCAGCGGGGGACGCCGTGGCGCTCGGCGTAGTCGCGGGCCTTGTCGCCATCGCGTCGCATGACGGCGACCAGCGACGAATCGGCGACCTTCGCGAAGGCCGGGCCACTCTTGACCTCGGTCACCGCACCGCAGCCCACGATGCCCCAGCGTACGTGGGACAGCACGGTCACGACGTGGGACGCAGCTGCAGGCGCATGTCGTCGCCGACCTGGCGGCGGTCCACGGTCTGCAACTTCCAACGCGAGGCCATATCGTCCAGCGGCGGCAGGTTGAGCATCGGCCGGCCAGTGTGGCCGAGCAGGATGGGGGCGATGTAGACGAGCAGTTCGTCGGCCAGTCCCGCGGCCAGAAGCGCCCCGCAAAGCACGGGACCGGCCTCCACGTGGACTTCGTTGATGTCCTGCTGCGCCAGCCAGTACAACGCCGCACGCAGGTCCAGGCCACCGGCCTCGTCGCGCCGGATGGCCGCGCGAGGCACGTCCTGGAGATGCGCCGGCACGATCGTATCGGCGGCGTGCAGGAGCACGGTCGGCGCCGATCCGTCGAGCACGTTCGCCCCCGGCGGTGTACGCAGCCGCGTGTCGAGGATCGCGCGCAGCGGCGGCACGAAGGCCTCGCCTTCCGGCAGGCGAACGGTCAGGTGCGGATCGTCGGCAAGCACGGTGCCACTGGAGGAAAGAATCGCGGACGAGCGTGCGCGCCAGCGCTGCACGTCGGCACGCGCGGCCTCGCCGGTGATCCACTTCGACGAGCCGTCGGCAAGCGCCGTGCGCCCGTCGAGGCTCATCGCCAGCTTCACGCGCACCCATGGACGCTGGCGCTCGATACGGCTGAAGAAACCGATGTTCAGTTCGCGCGCGGCGTCGCGCATCAGGCCCACCTGGACACCGATACCGGCGTCCCGCAACGCCGCGATGCCGGCGCCGTCCACCTTGTCGAACGGGTCTTCATGGGCAATGACGACCCGACCGACACCTGCCGCGATCAGCGCATCGGCGCAGGGCGGCGTACGTCCATGGTGGGCGCACGGTTCCAGCGTGACGTATGCCGTGGCCCCTCGTGCGGCCTCGCCCGCTTCGCGCAGCGCGAAAATCTCCGCATGCGGCTGACCGGCGCGCGGATGCCAGCCGGTACCGAGCACGGCCTCGCCGCGCGCGATGACACAGCCCACGCGCGGATTGGGTTGGGTGGTATGCAGACCACGTTCGGCCAGGCGCAAGGCGTGCGCCATGTGTACGTGATCCATGGCGGGGAAGAACGGCCGCGACATGATCAGCTCTTGCGCCCGCGCCTGGCCACGTCTAGCAGCGGCAGTTGCAGACCTTCGAGCGACGGCAGGTCGCGTTCGAGCTTCTCGATCTCCTCGCGGAAGGCGTGTACGTCCTCGAACCGGCGGTACACGGAGGCGAAGCGCACGTAGGCGACCTGGTCGAGCGCCTTCAACTCGCGCATCACCAGTTCGCCGACCTGTCGCGACGGTACTTCGCGTTCGCCGCAGCGACGCAGGTCGTTCACCACCGCGCGCACGGCACCGTCCACCGCATCGCTGGCGACCGGACGCTTCTGCAGCGCACGCTCGAAACTCACGCGCAGCTTGTGTTCGTCGAAAGGCTCGCGACGATCGCCGGATTTGACGATCGCCGGAAGCTTCAGTTCCGCCGTTTCGAACGTATTGAAACGCTCGCTGCATTGCGGACACTCACGGCGACGCCGCACCGTGCCACCGTCCTCCGTGAGACGGGAGTCGATGACACGGGTGTCTTCATGCTGGCAGAACGGACAATGCATCGATCAGCCGTAGACCGGGAATCGTGCGCACTGCGCCGTGACCTTCTCGCGCACGGCTGCGATGACCTTGTCGTCGCCCGGGGCGTCGAGCACGTCGCAGATCCACTGGGTGAGTTCCACCGTGGCCGCTTCGTCGTAACCGCGGGTGGTGATCGCCGGCGTACCGACGCGCAGGCCCGAGGTGACGAAGGGCGAGCGGGGGTCGTTCGGCACGGCGTTCTTGTTCACCGTGATGTGCGCCTTGCCAAGCGCCGCTTCCGCGTCCTTGCCGGTGGCGTCGCGACCGATCAGGTCGATCAGCATGAGGTGGTTCTCGGTACCGCCGGAGACGATCTTGTAGCCGCGCTCGATGAAGGTCTTCGCCATGGCCTTGGCGTTCTTCACCACCTGCGCCTGGTAGGTCTTGAACGAGGGCTCGAGCGCCTCCTTGAACGCGACCGCCTTGGCCGCGATCACGTGCATCAGCGGACCACCCTGGATTCCGGGGAAGACGATGGACTGCAGCTTCTTCTCCAGCTCTTCGCCCAGGCCCTTGGCAATGATGATGCCTCCGCGCGGACCGCGCAGGGTCTTGTGCGTCGTGGAGGTGACCACGTGCGCATGCTCGATCGGGTTGGGGTATTCGCCTGCGGCGACCAGGCCGGCAATGTGTGCCATGTCGACGAACAGATAGGCGCCGACCTTGTCCGCGATGGCGCGGAAGCGGCCCCAGTCGAGGATCTGCGAATAGGCCGAGAAGCCGGCGACGATCATCTTCGGCTTATGCTCGACGGCGAGGCGCTCGACTTCGTTGTAGTCGACCAGACCCGACTCCGGATCGATGCCGTACTGCACGGCATGGAAGATCTTGCCCGAGAGGTTGACCTTGGCGCCATGGGTGAGGTGACCGCCATGGGCCAGGCTCATGCCGAGGATGGTGTCGCCTGGCTGCAGCAGGGCGAAGTACACGGCCTGGTTGGCCTGCGAACCGGAATGCGGCTGCACGTTGGCGTAGTCGGCACCGAAGAGCTGCTTCAGGCGGTCGATGGCAAGCCTCTCGGCGACGTCCACGTACTCGCAGCCACCGTAGTAGCGCTTGCCCGGGTATCCCTCGGCGTACTTGTTGGTCAGCACCGAGCCCTGGGCTTCCATCACGCGCGGGCTGGCGTAGTTCTCGGAGGCGATCAACTCGACGTGATCCTCCTGGCGGCGGGCCTCATTGGCGATGGCCTTGGCCAGTTCGTCATCGTAACCGGCGATCGTGCAGTCCTTCGGGAACATCCTGACCTCATCTCATCAAGCGGGTAAGGCCGAAAATTGTAGCGGTTATGGGGGGTTGCAGCCAGTGATCAGCCCGGCCTCCAGGCCGGGGGCCGGCGGGATGGCTCCGGACAGCCCCCGGCCTTCGCTTACGCAGCCCCCGGCCCAGGCCTACAGCATCCGCCCGAGGGTTTACGTAGCTTTCTGGATGGGCGTCACCCGCCCTCCCCTCCCCCGAATGGAAGCACCCATGAAGTTCAACCGAAATATCGCCCGTATCGCCGTCGGCGCGGCCCTGATCACCTGCCAGGCCGCCGCCCTCGCCCAATCGGCTTCCGCCGCCTTGTTCGACGGTCATGTCGCCGCCGGCCTGCCCCAGGCTTTCTCGCTCCCCCGCCCGGAGGACGACGAACGAGGGCCCGGTGTCGACCAGGTCGTCGTCGAAGAAAAGCTCGAAACCGACGTGGTTTATCCCGACGGCAGCCACGCTGTCACCTATACGGGAACCGCGAACGGCCTGGAAGCGACCTTCACCCGGATCGGCGACGCGCTGGCCATCGATGCGTTCGAAGAAAAGCCCGCTGCCGACATGACCGCCCTGGCCGGTCTTACCGCCGCGCCGGAACCGGACGACGTGGTCGCGCCCCCGTGGGCGGATACCTTCGCCGCGCCTCACGTCACCGGCAACACGACCTCGACGCCAAGCGAACTGCAGTTCTGGATTTTCCTGCACAACCAGTCCGGCGAATCCAACTACGCGAAGTTCCACAACTGGTACATCGGCTGGTGGGTGCGCGACATGGAACGCACGGTCAAGCCCGGCATTCCGGTCAAGGTGTTCATCAAGGACCGCATCGCCGGGGTGACCGATTTCGACTACGACCAGGGCACGAATGCCGAGGCACTGATCCGTTTCAGGACGGTCTCCAACGACTACCTCACCAGCGTCGGCGCGGTTCCGTCGAGCCTCACGAAGACCATGCTGTTCGTCGACCGGCGGCCGCAGAACTGGGGCGGCGACGGGGTGTATGGTGTCGCCCTGCCGCGGGATACCGTTGCGATAGCGAGCGGTACGGGCCCCAGGCACATCATCGCCCACGAGTTCGGCCATACGCTGGACGCCCGGCACGAACACGGCGAACTTCGCTTTCCTTGCGTGACGAACATGAGGGGTTACGAAGTGCCCTATTACAGCTGCCGAATCTATTCCGGACACAACGACACCTTGATTCGCAACTATGTTCGGCGGGAACTGGATCAGTAGGTAACCGATCGTCGCGCATAGCGGGTGAGGCGAATCCTTTCCTGCCTTCGGTGTCAGCGAGGAAGCGAGTGGCCTAGGACAACTCCTGTATTGCGTGCGGTTTTGTCGCGACGTCCGTAAGGGCGCGAGAAAAAAGAGATCGGTCACGTTAGCGTTGCCGGTCTCCCTCGCCATCCGACAGGACGAACCGAATGAAGACATGGACTGCCCTCTCCACCCTCATCGCGATGACGCTTTCGGCGACCGCCGCCAACGCATCGACATGGGACGCTTCGACGTCACTGGACCGCTTCGACGAACAGATCGCCCGGGGTTTACCCCAGCCGGCCTTCCAGATCGGCGCGTCGGACGAAGCGGGTGTGGCGACGAACGCGCTCCTTGCCGTCGAATCGATGCTCGATACCCCTGTCGAGCTTCCCGACGGAAGTGTGATGACGACCTACACCGGCTCCTGGAACGGCGTGCCTGCCACCATCTCGCGTGGCGACGGCCAGCTCCTTGTCGATCTCGATGCGGTCACCGATGCCAATGCACCCCAAGCGGTGGCGAGCTTCGACCTCGCCGTTGCGACGGCCTTGCCCGCACACGTCCACCTCGGTGAACCGGCCATCGCGTCCCCTCATGTCGCGGACGACAACGACGACCTCGTCGTGTCCGGCGAGCTGGGTGGCGACATCAGGTTTGCCGACGGCAGCCACGGCCGGATGTACGACGCAACATGGCATGGGGTGCCGGTTGTCGCCACGCGCTCGGGCAATCGTCTCGACATCACGTCGCAGTCGACGACTGGCATCGATATCACCGGCTTTACCGCCGGAAGCATCCGCGTCGAACACGAGAACCTCCCCGGAGGAAACGTTTCGAACGATGCATCGGTGCCCCTAGGTGCATCGACGGTAGCGGCCCCTCGGCCGCGCGTCCGGCGGAGTTCCAAGATCGAACTCGTGCCTAACCGGCTCACGTTCCACCTGATGCTCCACGACGACGTCGGCCACCTGTCCTCGCAACACATCCACGCCGGCTATGTCGCCTGGTGGCTGGCCGACCTCCTGCGGAACGTCGTTCGCGGGGAGAGAGTCGACGTCCTCTACAGCCAGGGGATGCGCGGCGTCACCGACCTGCCGTACCAGTACATCGGATCGCTGTACAACTGGTCCGACGCGGTCCGCAACTTTGCGTACGAAAACCGCATTCCGCGCACGTACAAGCACAAGTACCTGCTCATCGTTAACGGCATGCCCGAGCCCGGGCTGTATGGACGCTCCTGGCAGAAGGGCAGCGAAGGCATAGCGTCGATCGGCGGCAGGTATCCGGAGATAGCCCATCAGCTCGGACACCTGCTCGGCGCGACGCATGCCAACGCCGAGGTGCGTTACAGCGGATGGTGGTGTGAGACCAACATGATTGCGCCCAGCCTGGCCCTTCGCTCCAACTGCTATGGATACTCGGCGGCGAACATGCGCCTGATCAACGACTACGCCAAGACGGGCGTGGGCTTCGTTGCCGACAGGCGGCTGTCGGACGACCGGTGACCGATCACCGCGAACATGGGCAAATGGCGGCAGCGACCTCGCGGATTCCCCGCCCCCGTACCCTGGGCGGGGGCTCCCCGGGACGAATGTCCGAGAGGACGGCGCGCGACGCGGGCGTTCCCGTCCGCACCGACGCCCTGACACCCGAAGCCGCTATAATCGGGGTTTGCCCACCCGGTGTGCATCGGCCCCGGGGGCGCGGCCTTGGCCTACGGAGCATCCATGCAGTACATCTACACCATGAACGGGGTGAGCAAGATCGTCCCCCCGAAGCGCCAGATCATCAAGGACATCTCGCTGTCCTTCTTCCCCGGCGCCAAGATCGGTCTGCTCGGCCTGAACGGCGCGGGCAAGTCCACGGTGCTGAAGATCATGGCCGGCGTCGACACCGACTTCCAGGGTGAAGCCCGCGCCAACCCCGGCACGAAGATCGGCTACCTTGCCCAGGAACCGGATCTGGACCCGACCAAGACCGTGCGTCAAGTGGTCGAGGAAGGCGTGTCCGAGACCCTCGGCGCCCAGAAGCGCCTCGAAGAGGTCTACGCCGAGTACGCCGAAGAAGGCGCGGACTTCGAAAAGCTCGCCAAGGAGCAGGAAGCGCTCGAGGGCATCCTTGCCGCCAACGACGCCCACGCGCTCGAGCGCCAGCTCGAAGTGGCCGCCGACGCGCTGCGCCTGCCGCCTTGGGACGCCCTGGTCGGGCCCTTGTCCGGTGGCGAGAAGCGCCGCGTGGCCCTGTGCCGCCTGCTGCTGTCCAAGCCCGACATGCTTCTGCTCGACGAGCCGACCAACCATCTCGACGCCGAATCGGTCGACTGGCTGGAAACCTTCCTGCACGACTACGCGGGCACCGTCGTCGCGGTCACCCATGACCGCTACTTCCTCGACAACGCCGCCGAGTGGATCCTCGAGCTCGACCGCGGCCGCGGCATTCCCTGGAAGGGCAACTACACCGACTGGCTCGAGCAGAAGGGCGAACGCCTCAAGCAGGAAGCCAACCAGGAAAAGTCGCGCCAGAAGGCGCTGGCCAAGGAACTGGAGTGGATCCGCACGGCCGCCAAGGGACGCCAGTCCAAGGGCAAGGCCCGCATCAACCGTTTCGAGGAGCTGAACTCGGTCGAGTACCAGCGCCGCAACGAAACCAACGAAATCTTCATTCCACCGGGCGAGCGCCTGGGCCAGGAAGTGATCGAGTTCAAGAACGTCACCAAGTCGTTCGGCGACCGCGTGCTCATCGAAGACCTCTCGTTCAAGATCCCGCCGGGTGCGATCGTCGGCATCATCGGTCCGAACGGCGCCGGCAAGTCCACGCTCATGAAGATGATCATGGGCAAGGAAACCCCGGACTCCGGTGAAGTGAAGACCGGCCACACGGTCAAGCTCGCCTATGTCGACCAGTCGCGCGACGCCCTCGACCCGAAGAACAACGTCTGGCAGGAAGTGTCCGGCGGTTCGGACATCCTCACCATCGGCAGCTTCGAGATCCAGTCGCGCTCCTACATCGGTCGCTTCAACTTCAAGGGCACCGACCAGCAGAAGATCGTCGGCCAGCTGTCCGGCGGCGAGCGCGGCCGCCTGCACATGGCCAAGACCCTGCTCCAGGGCGGCAACGTGCTGCTGCTCGATGAGCCGTCGAACGATCTCGACGTCGAGACCCTGCGCGCCCTGGAAGACGCGCTGCTCGAATTCCCCGGCTGCGCCGTGGTCATCTCCCATGACCGCTGGTTCCTCGACCGTATCGCCACGCATATCATCGCGTTCGAAGGCGATTCGCATGTCGAATTCTTCCCGGGCAACTACAACGAGTACGAAGCCGACAAGAAGCGCCGCTTCGGCGACGACGCCGGCCCGAAGCGCGTGAAGTACAAGAAGCTGGTCTGACACGACCCGCGGCACGGGCATCGCCGCCCCTCGGCGGCGAACAAGCCAATGTGGGAGCCAATGTGGGAGCCAATGTGGGAGCCGCTTCAGCGGCGAAAAGCCAACAAAGCGGTGAACCCGCATGGCCTATCGCCGATAAATCGGCTCCCACAAAATGCACTGCCGCAACCCCTGTAGGAGCCGCTTCAGCGGCGAAAAGCCAACGAAGCGGCGAAACCGCATGGCCCATCGCCGATGAATCGGCTCCCACAAAATGCACTGCCGCAACCCCTGTGGGAGCCGCTTCAGCGGCGAAAAGCCAACGAAGCGGTGAACCCGCATGGCCTATCGCCGATGAATCGGCTCCCACAAGATGCACTGCCGCACCCCATGTGGGAGCCGCTTCAGCGGCGAAAAGCCAACGAAGCGGCGAAACCGCATGGCCTATCGCCGATGAATCGGCTCCCACAAAATGCACTGCCGCGCCCCCGCCCAAACCACCAGGAAAAGCGAAGCCGCCCATGAACTTCATGACTGCCCTGAAGGACGCCTGGCGTCGCAACGACTCCCTGGTCTGCGTGGGACTCGACCCCGAGCCCGGTCGGCTGCCGGCAGGCCTGACCGGCGAGGAAGGCATCTTCACCTTCTGCCGTGACATCGTCGATGCCACGGCAGACCTCGTCTGCGCCTATAAGCCGCAGATCGCCCACTTCGCCGCGCAGCGTGCGGAAGGGGTTCTGGAACGACTGATCGCCCACATCCACGACAAGCACCCCGGCATCCCGGTGATCCTCGACGCCAAGCGCGGCGACATCGGCTCCACCGCCCGCCACTACGCCACCGAGGCGTTCGAGCGCTACGACGCCGACGCGGTCACGCTGAACCCCTACCTGGGCCGCGACTCGATCGAGCCTTTCCTGGAACGCGCCGACAAGGGCGTGATCCTGCTCTGCCGCACTTCCAATCCGGGCGGCGCGGACTTCCAGGCCCTGGATTGCGGTGGGCAACCGCTCTACATCCGGGTCGCCGAAACGATCGCCCGGGAATGGAACGAAAACGGCAACTGTGCGCTGGTGACAGGCGCAACCTGGCCGGAAGAACTCGGCCGCGTCCGCGCGGTGGTCGGCGATATGCCCTTGCTGGTGCCAGGCATCGGTGCCCAGGGGGGCGACATCCAGGCCGTCATGGCCCAGGGTCGGACCGCCGACGGCAGCGGCCTGATGATTTCTTCTTCTCGCGCCATCCTTTACGCTAGCGCCGGCTCGGACTTCGCGGACGTAGCACATCGGGCCGCGGATGAAATGAGAAAATCGGTCAACTCGCATCGTCAGTGACCGACGAAACAAAAAACAGTCGCAAATTGCACGACTTGGCAACTGCAAAAGGCTTACGCTGCCTGTCCGGGCTATCCAACAATACCGGGTCTTGAAGCGCCAAAGCGTTCAACCGGAGTTGTCATGCCACCTATCAACCGAGGTTTTTCCCAACGCCTGCATGTCGCGCTGGACATGGCTGGCGTGAAGAAAGGCCGCGGCCGCATCACCCAGCTGGCCGACCTGTTCGACGTCAGCCGGGAAACCGCCCGAAAATGGCTGAGCGATCTCGGCTTGCCCGAACTGGAACGCCAGATCGACATGGCGACGCGGTTCGGCGTGAATTTCGAATGGCTGGCCACGGGCCGCGGCGCACCCAACGGCGCCACGGGCGTTCGCGAAAGCCCTGCCCTTTACCGAGCCGACTCGCGCGAACAGCTGCGCCTGGTCGGGCTGGTTAGCCGCCTGCCCAAGGAACGCCGGAAGGCGCTTCTGGTCATTGTCGAGGCGCTGGCCGAGGCCGAATAACCACGCGAGCTTGCCGGACCTGCGACGGACTTTTGAGAGGTACCTCAATCGTCGCCGATATCCATGCCCGGAAAGAGCACCTCGATGTAGCCGAACTTGCTGAAATCCGTGATTCGCGAGGGGTAAAGCCGTCCGATCAGGTGATCGCACTCATGCTGGACCACACGGGCATGAAAGCCTTCGGCGGTCCGGTCGATCGGCTCCCCTTGCGGGTCGACCCCCTGATAACGGATGAGCGAGTAGCGGTTCACCGCCCCCCGCAGGCCGGGAACCGAGAGGCAGCCCTCCCAACCCTCTTCCATATCCTGGGACAGCGGGGTGATCAGCGGATTGAGCAGGATGGTTTCCGGCACCGGTGGCGCATCCGGATATCGCTCGCTGCTGTCGAACCCGAAGATCACCAGTTGCAGGTCCACGCCGATCTGCGGCGCGGCGAGACCGACGCCGCCGGCGTGATGCATCGTGTCGAACATGTCGGCGATGAGGGCGTCCAGTTCGGCTGTGCCGATCATCGCGTCGGGAACGGGAGGTGCGACGCGCAACAGGCGCTCGTCACCCATTTTCAGGATCTCGCGGATCATCGCTATCGCCAGGGGAGTGGGGATGGGTCGAGCATACGACGCCGGGCGGCCATTCGACCAATGGCTAATACGCCATACCCTCGCCACGCATTGACCCCCGTGAGCAGGGGGACGACCCTTGTGCCATCCGCGAGGGGAGCCAACCACCATGCACAGCGCCATCCCGAAACCCAGTCCCGCAGGAAAGATCCTGTGGGCCGCCATCGCCATTGTCGGCGCCTGGTGCCTCGGTGTCGTCGCCCTGCGACGCGACGAGCCCATCAACGCCATCTGGCTGGTGACCGCGTCGATCGCCGTCTTCCTGATCGGCTATCGCTTCTACAGCCGCCTGATCGCCACCAGCGTGCTCCAACTGGACCCCTCGCGCGCCACGCCGGCGGTCCTGCGCAACGACGGACTGGACTACGTCCCGACCGACCGCTGGGTGGTCTTCGGCCATCACTTCGCCGCGATCGCCGGCGCCGGCCCCTTGGTCGGGCCCGTCCTCGCCGCACAGATGGGCTACCTCCCCGGCACCTTGTGGATCCTTGTCGGCGTCGTCTTCGCCGGCGCGGTCCAGGACTTCATGATCCTCGGCCTGTCGCTTCGCCGCGATGGCCGCTCGCTCGGTCACATGCTGCGCGAGGAACTGGGCGAGGTGCCCGGGGTCATCGCCATGGTGGGCGTGCTCGTCCTGATGATGATCGTGCTGGCCGTGCTCGCGCTCGTGGTGGTGAAGGCGCTGACCCATAGCCCCTGGGGCACCTTCACCGTCGCCGCCACCATTCCCATCGCGCTGCTGATGGGCGTGTACCTGCGCTATATCCGGCCCGGCCGCATCCTCGAGATATCGATCATCGGCCTGGTGCTGCTGCTGGCGTCGATCTGGTACGGCAAGACCGTCAACGACACCCCGGCCATGGCCGCCCTGTTCGACTTCGACGCGAAATCGCTGGCGTGGCTGCTCATCGGCTATGGCTTCTTCGCCTCGGTACTGCCGGTGTGGCTGTTGCTCGCGCCACGCGATTACCTCTCCACCTTCCTCAAGATCGGCACGATCGCCCTGCTCGCCCTGGCCATCTTCCTGGCCGCGCCGACGCTGCAGATGCCGGCCGTCACCAAGTTCATCGACGGCTCCGGCCCGGTGTTCTCCGGGAACCTGTTCCCCTTCCTGTTCATCACCATCGCCTGTGGCGCGGTCTCGGGCTGGCACTCGATCATCGCCTCGGGCACCACGCCCAAGTTGCTCGCCAACGAAGGCGAGGCACGCATGGTCGGCTATGGCGGCATGCTGATGGAGGCGTTCGTCGCCATCATGGCGTTGATCGCCGCGTCGTCCCTGCACCCGGGCGTGTACTTCGCCATGAACTCCCCCGGCGCGCTGGTCGGCACCACGGTCGAACAGGCCGCCCAGACGATCAGCACGTGGGGTTTCCTGGTCACTCCGCAGGAGTTGACCGAGACCGCGAAGAACATCGGCGAAGGCACCATTCTGGGTCGCGCCGGCGGAGCCCCGACCCTGGCGGTCGGCATGGCCCAGCTACTCCACGGCATCCTGCCCGGCGAAGGCATGATGGCCATGTGGTACCACTACGCGATCCTCTTCGAAGCCCTGTTCATCCTGACCACGGTGGACGCCGGTACGCGCGTCGGTCGTTTCATGATCCAGGAACTGGCGGGCATGGCGTATGCACCGCTGAAGAAGACCGAGTCGTGGGTGAGCAACATCATCGCCACGGTGATCTGCGTGGGTTTGTGGGGTTATTTCCTGTACCAGGGCGCCGTCGATCCACTGGGCGGCATCAACACCTTGTGGCCCCTGTTCGGCATCGCCAACCAGATGCTTGCGGCGATCGCGCTGATGCTTGCCACCTTGGTCACCGTGAAACTCAAGCGCGAGCGCTACGTGCTCGTGCCCGGCGTACCCGCCGCCTGGCTGGTCGTCTGTACGCTCACCGCGGCCTGGCAGAAACTGTTCGACGACAAGATCAGCTTCACTGCCGCCGCACAGAAGTACGCAAACGCCATGGCCTCGGGCAAGCTGCTGGCGCCGGCCAAGACCGCCGAGGAAATGCAACGCATCGTCACCAACAACCGCGTCGACATGGCCCTCACCGGCCTGTTCATGCTGCTGGTGCTGACCATGCTGTTCTTCTCGCTCCGCGCCATCGCCCGCGCCTGGCGCGCCAATCACCCGACCGCGCACGAAGAGCCGTACGTCGCGCTGTCCAGCGTCGCCTCGTGAGGAGGTCGCCATGAGTACGCCGAATGCCCCGACCGGCCCGCGCTCGTTGTGGAAGTGGGCGGTGCAGACCGCCCGCCTCTGCTGTGGCGTGCCGGATTACGAGGTCTACGTGAAGCATCTGCGGGAGCATCATCCCGAGCGAAAGATTCCCACTTACGGGGAGTTCTTCCGCGAGCGCCAGGAAGCCAGGTATCGCGGAACGGGCGGGCGCTGCTGCTGAGGCGTGCCTGTCTCCCGCCCGCCTGGCATACCTGCGCCCCCCTGTGGGAGCCGCTTCAGCGGCGATAACCAAGTCGCCTGGACGCCCATCGCCATCGCCGGCGTAGCCGGCTCCCACACAGGGCAAGCGCCGCGCCCCCCCTGTGGGAGCCGCTTCAGCGGCGATAACCAGGTCGCCTGGACGCCCATCGCCGGCCTAGCCGGCTCCCACACAGGGCAAGCGCCGCGCCCACTGTGTGGGAGCCGCTTCAGCGGCGATAACCGGGTCGCCTGGACACCCATCGCCGGCCTAGCCGGCTCCCACACAGGGCAAGCGCCGCGCCCCCTGTGGGAGCCGCTTCAGCGGCGATAACCGGGTCGCCTGGACGCCCATCGCCGGCCTAGCCGGCTCCCACACAGGGCAAGCGCCGCGGCTCAACCGCGGCGTTTGCCCTTGCGCATGTTCGCCCGCGAGTCCGCGATCATGGTGCGCATGGCCACCGCCGCTTCGTTAGGCCGGCGGCGACGGATCGCCTCGTATACCGCGCGATGGTGCGGCAGCGAGTACTTGAAGTTCTTCGCCGTACGCGCCGACATCACGAAGAACGTGGCGAGCGCGGTTTCGATCACCGAGAACAACGAGCTGAGCAGTTCGTTGTTGGTCGCGACCAGGACGGCATCGTGGAATCGCAGGTCTGCCTGTGCCCAGGCATCGAGGTCGGGGGCATCCTCCATGGCGTCCAGCGCCGCGCCGATCACCTCCAGCTGCGCCGGCGAACGACGACGTGCTGCCGCCATGACCGCGGCGGGCTCGATGATCTCGCGCATCTCGACCAGTTTTTCGACGAAGTCCTCCGTCGGCATCGCCGCGCAGCGCCAGGACAGGACGTCGGCATCGAGATGGTTCCAGAAGGCGGGATCGCGCACACGCATGCCGGTCTTCTGGCGCGTCTCGATGAGGCCCTTGGCGGCCAGCACCTTCAACGCCTCGCGCAGCACGGTCCGGCTGACCGACATCTGTTCGGCCAGCTGGGACTCGCCCGGTAGCGGCTCACCCGGGCGAAGCACGCCGCTGACGATGGACTCGCCGATCTCTTCGATGACGCGCGCGTGCAGGTTACGCGTTCCCCCTGCTTTCAAAGCCATGGACCTTCCAACACCTGACGAAACGGGAAGTCCATCCTAGCCGACTTGCCGGTCGGTGCGATGACGCACCGCAACTTGTCATTTGTCTGACAAATATGATCTTGTCGGGAGATTGCCGGCAACCGGAGTGAATGATGAGAAAGTTCGGAACGGGTGTGGTCACAGCGATCCTGCTGGCCAGTGCGACGGCCGCCTCGGCCGGTGAAGCGTCGAAGGCGTCGTTCGGCAGCACACCGGATGGCAAGGACGTGACCCTGGTCACGCTGACCAACGGCCACGGCGTCACGGCAAAGGTTCTCTCGCTCGGCGCGGCGCTCTATGCGCTCGACGTACCCGACAGAAACGGCAAGCCCGGCGACGTCGTGCTCGGCTACCCGGACCTTAAGGGCACGTTTGCGATGCCCCAGTACTTCGGCAATACCGTGGGCCGCTACGCCAACCGCATCGCCAAGGGCAAGTTCACCCTCGACGGCAAGCCGTACAACGTGCCGGTCAACAACGGGCCCAACTCGCTGCATGGCGGCAAGATCGGCTTCGACAAGGTGGTCTGGAGCGTCGACAAGGTCGAGTCGGGCGCGACACCGAGTGTCACCCTCACCTACGTCAGTCCCGATGGCGACCAGGGCTATCCCGGCAAGCTCACGGCGACCGCCAGGTACTCGCTCGACGACAAGAACGAACTGACCATCGAATACACGGCCACCACCGATGCGCCGACGATCGTCAACATCACCAACCACACGTACTGGAACCTTGCCGGCGAAGGCTCCGGCAGCGTGATGGACCAGCGCCTGATGATCGCCGGCGATGCTTACCTGCCCACCGATGCCACCGCGATTCCCACCGGCGAGGTGCGCCGCGTCGCAGGCACGGACTTCGACTTCCGCAAGGCCAAACCGATCGGCAAGGATGTCCGCGATGCGAAGGAAGAGCAGATCGTGTTCGGCCGCGGCTACGACCACAACTGGGTGATTTCGCGCAAGGAAGCCGCGCAACCGCGGGAAGTCGCCAGGGTCAGCGATCCGAAGTCGGGGCGCGTCCTGTCGCTCTGGTCCGCGCAGCCAGGCCTGCAGTTCTATTCGGGCAACTTCCTCGATGGCACCACGTCGGGCAAGTCCGGCGGGGTCTATCGCCAGGGCGATGCCTTCGCACTGGAACCGCAGCTCTTCCCGGACACGCCGAACCACCCGGACTTCGGCTCCGCCCGCCTGGAACCGGGCAAGACCTACCGCAACGTCATGACCTACAAGTTCTCGGTGGACAAGGGCGCGAAGTAACCCGCCCCGTCACACGTCGTGATGCAGCGCTTCCGCCGGTTTCTTCCGGCGGAAGCGCGGCGCGAGTTCCACCATGTACATCGCCGCCAGCACCAGTGCGCCGCCGCCGACCATGCGGGTGGTCAGGACATCCACGCCCAGCAGCACGGCGAATCCCGCCGCGAAGACCGGTTCGGTGGTCATGACGATGGCCGCGCGCGTGGCGGCCATGTGCGCCTGTGCCCAGGTCTGCACCAGCATGGCGAAGGCCCCGGCGATCAGCGCCATGTAGAGCACCGCGATCCAGGCCTTCGGATCGGGCGGCAGCGCCGGACCGTGATGCGGCAACGTCGCCGCGAGGCAGACAGCGGCGATACCGACCATCTGCACGGCGGACATGCCGAAGGCTTCCCCGGATCTCGACCAATGGCCGAGGCCGACGATGTGCAGCGCGTAGAGCGCGGCCGAGGCGAGCGTAAGCAGCACGCCGAGATCGACCTCGAAACCGTTCAGCGCCAGCACGCCGAGGCCGACCATGGCCAGGCCGACGGCGACCCATGTGCTGACCGGCATGCGCTGTCGAAAGATCAGCAGGGCGAGGATCGGTGTGATCACCACGTACATGCCGGTGACGAAGCCACTGACGCTCGGCGAGGTCAGTGCGAGGCCCTCGGTCTGCAACCACTGCGCGAAGCCGTAGAGCACGCCCAGGGCCAGACCGCGCACGACCTGCATGCGATCCATGCGCCAGACCGGCCGGGCGAACAGGATCAGCATCGTCACGGCGGCGATCAGAAAGCGGATGGCGAGGAAATCGGTGACGGACATGCGCCCGACCACATCCTTGATCAGGACGAAGGTCGAGCCCCAGATGGCGGTGACAGCGAGCAGGCCGAGCGTGGCGGGGCCGCTGCCGCGCGACGACGTACCCCTCACCGACGAGATCGCGCGAGCTGGCCGGGGATCTTCAGGATGAAGTGCGTCCATATCCCCATCCACACGACCGCACGCACGAGCGCGTTACGCGCCGCCGGGTCGTGGCGGCGGAACCAGAGGTACATGCTGCGATGCTTGTGCCTGCTGACGAAGACGGGCCGATGCCGGCTCGAGCCGCCCTTCCCGTGCAGGACGCGGACGTCGCCGGCCAGCAGGACGCGATAGCCGGCATCGCGGGCCCGGCGGCAGAGATCCATGTCTTCGCAATGCAGGAAGAAGGTTTCGTCGAAGCCGCCGAGACGTTCGAACACGGCGCGTGACATGAGCAGGATCGCGCCGGAAACGATCTCGACCTCTTCGACACCGTTCGGGATGGGCCCGGTGATATCGATGCCGTCGTCGCCCTTCTTGCCAAGCAAGGTGTGCAGCGAGCGACGCAACAGGGGGTCGCGCCGCCGCGAGGCGGCGTCGGGATGTCCGGCGCTGTCGCAGACCACGGCACCGACGATGCCGGTATGGACATCCATGTGCGCAGCCATGCGCGAGATCGTGTCCGGCTCGACCAGGCAATCGGGGTTGAGCACGAGCAATCGGTCGCCGCGGGCCTGGGCGGCCCCGCGATTCACGGCCGGCCCGAATCCGAGGTTCGCCCGGTTGTAGACCACGCGAACGCGCTCGTCGTCGGCATAGGCCCGGTCGAGCGCTTCGGGAATGCCGTCGGTGGAGCCATTGTCGACGATGACGATCTCGACGGGGACGTCACTGGCGAGCGCGTGATCCACGCATTCGCGGGTGAACGGCCCGCTGTCGGCGAGCACGATGACGATGCTGGTGAGTTCGCCGCTCATCCCACCCAGACACGTGCATTGCGGAACATCCGCATCCACGGCGAATCCTCGCCCCAGTTCTCCGGATGCCAGCTCAGCTGCGCCGTGCGGAACACCCGTTCCGGGTGCGGCATCATGATCGTGACACGACCGTCGGCCGCGGTGAACGCGGCCAGGCCGCCGGGCGAGCCGTTCGGATTGAGCGGGTAGCTTTCGGTCGGCTTGCCGCGGTTGTCGACGAAACGTGCCGCGCCATGGCTCTTCGACGGACTGCACACGTTCGGGAAATACACCCGGCCCTCGCCATGCGCCACGGCGACGGGGATGCGCGAACCGGTCATCCCGCGGAAGAAGACGCTGGAGGAATCCAGGATCTCGAGGGTCGCCAGACGTGCTTCGTACTGCTCGGACTGGTTGCGCAGGAACTGTGGCCAGTGTTTCGCGTCCGGAATGATGTCCTTCAGCTGCGACATCATCTGGCAACCGTTGCACACGCCCAGGGCGAACTTGGTGCCGTCTTCGAAGAAGCGGGCGAACTGCTCGCGCAACGCATCGTTGTAGAGGATGGACGTGGCCCAGCCACGACCGGCGCCGAGCACGTCGCCATAGGAGAAGCCACCGCAGGCGGCGAAGCCGCGGAAGTCCTTCAGGTGATGACGGCCATTGGCGAGGTCGGACATGTGGACGTCCACCGCGTCGAAGCCGGCGCGGCTGAACGCCGCGGCCATCTCGACCTGGCCGTTGACGCCCTGCTCGCGCAGGATCGCCACGCGCGGACGCACGCCGGTATGGATGTACGGCGCCGCGATGTCTTCGGCGGGGTCGAAGGTGAGCTTCGGCGACATGCCCGGATCGGCATCGTCGAGGCGCCAGTGGTTTTCCTGGTCCGCGCTGTGCGGGTTATCGCGCAGGCCCTGCATGGCATAGCTGGTTTCGTTCCAGGCCCGGAACAGCTCGGTGAAGTTCCACTTGAAGGCGGTTTCGCCGTTGAGGTGGAGCTTGATGCCGAGCTTCTCTTTCGGACGCCCCACGTGGTGGGTCATGCCGGCCAGGTTGTGCTTCACCAGCAGCAGCTCGAACGCCTCGCGGTTGGCCGCGGCAATCTGCACGACGGCGCCGAGCTCCTCGTTGAACAGGGCACGCAAGGTGGCGTCGGCCCAGCCGTCCAGACGCAGCTCGAGGCCGCAGCGGCCAGCGAAGGCCATTTCGAGCAGGGTGACGATCGCGCCACCGTCGGAGCGATCGTGATAGGCGAGCAGCAGGCCCGCCTGGTTCGCTTCCTGGATCAGTTCGAACATCGCGCGCAGGCGCTTGGGATCGTCCAGGTCCGGCGGCACGCCACCGGCACGGTTGAACACCTGGGTGAGCGCCGAACCGCCAAGGCGATCGCGACCCGCGCCGAGGTCGATCAGCCACAGTTCGCTGTCGCCGCGGTCGAGCTTGAGCTGCGGCGTGAGCGTGCGGCGCACGTCGTCCACGCGAGCGAAGCCGGTGATCACCAGGGACACCGGCGAGACGGTCTTCTGGGCCTTGCCGGTCTCGTCCGTCCACACCGTGGTCATGGACAGCGAGTCCTTGCCCACCGGGATCGAGATATCGAGCGAGGGACACAGTTCCATGCCGACGGCTTTCACCGCATCGAACAGCGCGGCGTCTTCGCCAGGATGGTTCACGGCGGCCATCCAGTTTGCCGACAGGCGCACCTCGTCGAGCTTCAGCGAGGCAGCCGCCATGTTGGTGATGGCTTCGCCCACGGCCATGCGCGCGGCGTCGGCGCTGTTGAGCAGGGCGATCGGGGCGCGTTCGGCCATGGCCATGGCTTCGCCGGTGTAGCCGTCGAAGTCGGTCATCGTCACGGCGACATCGGCCACCGGCACCTGCCACGGGCCGACCATCGGATCGCGGGCGTTGAGGCCGCCGACCGTGCGATCGCCAATGGTGATGAGGAAGTTCTTGCTGCCGACGGCCGGAAGGCGGAGAACGCGCATCAGCGCTTCATCCATGCCGATGCCGGTGAGATCGGCCACGAGATCCACGCGCGGCTTCACGCGCACGGCGTCGCGGTGCATGCGCGGCGGCTTGCCGAACAGCACGTCCATGCCGAGGTCGATCACGGTGAGATCGCGGCGCGGATCCTTGACGATGAGTCGCGGCTCCGCCGTGGCGTCGCCGACGACGGCGTACGGGCAGCGTTCGCGGGCGCAGAAGGCCTCGAACAGCGGGAGATCCTCCGCGCCGATCGCCAGCACGTAACGCTCCTGCGATTCGTTGCTCCAGACCTGCATGGGCGACAGCGTCGGGTCGTCGCACGGCAGTGCCGACAGATCGATGATGCCGCCCACACCGGCGTCGTTGAGGATTTCGGGGATGGCGTTGGAAACGCCGCCCGCACCGACGTCGTGGATGCTGACGATGGGGTTCTCGTCGCCGCGTGCCCAGCAGCTGTCGATCACCTGCTGGCAGCGGCGTTCCATCTCGGCGTTGTCGCGCTGTACCGAGGCGAAATCCAGTTCCGCGCTGGAGGTGCCGGAGGCGACCGACGATGCGGCACCGCCGCCCAGGCCGATCAGCATGGCCGGACCACCGAGCACGATGACCTTGTCGCCCGGACGCACCTTGCGTTTCTGCACATGGTCCGGACGGATCGCCGCGAGACCGCCGGCGATCATGATCGGCTTGTCGTAGCCGCGACGAATGCCCTTGTCGCCGGTTTCCTGTTCGAACGTGCGGAAATAACCGCCGAGCGCGGGACGACCGAATTCGTTGTTGAACGCGGCGGCGCCCAGCGGGCCGTCACGCATGATTTCGAAGGCCGACGCCATGCGCGGCGGCAGCGGGCGATCTTTTTCCCAGGGACGCGGTAGACCGGGAATGCGCAGGTGCGATACCGAGAAGCCGGTCAGGCCGGCCTTCGGCTTGCCGCCGCGACCGGTGGCACCCTCGTCGCGGATCTCGCCGCCGGCGCCCGTCGCGGCGCCCGGCCACGGTGCGATCGCCGTCGGATGGTTGTGGGTTTCGACCTTGATCGCATACGGCGCGGATTCCGCCACCGTGCGGAACACGCCGTCCTTCGGATCGACGAAGAGCCGGTTGCCCTCGTGGCCCTCGATCACCGCGGCGTTGTCGTGATACGCCGACAAGGTATGCGCCGGCGACTTCTGGTGGGTGTTCTTGATCATGCCGAACAGCGAGTTGTCCTGCGTCTGGCCGTCGAGCGTCCAGGTCGCGTTGAACACCTTGTGCCGGCAGTGCTCCGAGTTCGCCTGCGCGAACATCATCAGTTCGGCGTCGGTCGGCGCACGGCCCATCTCGGCGTAGCGCTCGGCGAGGTAGTCGATTTCGTCGTCGGCCAGGGCGAGACCGAGCTGCTGGTTGGCTGCGGACAACGCGGCACGCGGGTCCTGGCCAAGCTCGACATGGCCCAACGGGCCGGGTTCACCGGCAAGGAACAAGCCCGCGGCGTCGGCCAGGGAGGCCAGCGGCGACTGCACCATCGGATCGCAGAACGCGCCCATGACCGCGGCGTAGCTGGGGTCGGTGGCGGCCGGCATGCCGGTGACACGCCAGGCGGTGCCGCGCTCGACCCGGCGCACGTCGAAACCGGCGCCGTGGAGGATATCGGTGGCCTTGCTGGACCATGGCGAGATGGTGCCCAGGCGCGGCACGACCCAGAAGGTGGCCTCGTCGGGAGCGCCCGGCTTCGCTTCGAGCACCGACAGCAGGCGCGCGCGCGCTTCGCCTTCCGGTGCGACGGCGACGTCGACGAAATAAGTGAACCAGGCGGCCTGGACGCGCGTGCCGTGATGCAGGGCATCGAGGTGCGCGTTCAGTCGTTCGAGGCGAAACGGTGAGAGGGCGCTCTGCCCGTCGAGTGCGATCATGCGGGGGAAAAGGCGCTGCAGGAAAACGCCCATTCTACATGATGTTGCGCGGCAGCATGGGGCGTGGGGAATCGCCGCTGAAGCGGCTCCCACAAGGAGCCTGAACGACCTCGCCCCTGTAGGAGCCGCTTCAGCGGCGATGCTCCCACTCGCCCCCTGGATGCTCCCACTCGCCCCCCCTGTGGGAGCCGCTTCAGCGGCGATGCTCCTACTCCCCCCCTGGATGCTTCGGACCCCCTGTAGGAGCCGCTTCAGCGGCGATGCTCCTACTCAGCCGCTGCGAGCGCTACCCGCCGGGGCGCTCAGCGCCTTCAGCATCTGCTCGGGTGTCAGGTACCCACCGATCACGTCGCCATTTTCGTTGACGATGGTGGGCGTACCGTTTACGCCCAGGCGCTCGCCCAGCTCGAATTCGTCCTTGACCGGGTTGGCGCAGCTGGCCGCCTTCACCGCCGCACCCGTCATGGCCGAGTCGAAGGCGCTCTTGCGGTCGGCGGCGCACCAGACCGATACGGCCTTGGTGTACGACGGCGTATCGTTGCCGGCCGTGGTCTTCACGCCTTCCCGCGGCCAGAACACGTACTCGACGGCGATGCCCTGCTTGTTGAACTCCTTGATCTGCGAGTGCAGCTGGCGGCAGAACCCGCAGTCCACGTCGGTGAAGACGGTGATCTTGTGCTTCGGGTTGGCCGGCGAGTAGATCAGCCGCTGCGACTCGGGCACCTTGGCCAGCTCGGTCTTGCGCATGCCCGCCCACGCGGCGGCGCTGAGATCGGTTTTCTTCTGCAGGTCGACCAGGTTGCCGGTCAACATGTAACGGCCGTCGGCGCTGACGTAGACCATGCGACCCGAGGCAACCACCTGGTAATAGCCAGGCATGGGCGCGGGCGCGATGCTCTGCACCTCGATGCCGGGACCGATCCCTTGGACGGCGGCGCGCACGGCGGCCTGGTCGTCGGCGGCGCATGCCGTCATGGCGAACGCGCCAGCCAGGATCGCCGGGAGGATTTTCTTCAACATAGCGGACTCCAATCTGCTACCGGGGGAGAAGCGGGGCACTGTTGGAACACATGCCGCGCTTTCGGTTCCCCCGATTGTGCCACGGACGCTCAGCCACGCGGGTGATGCTGGGCATGCAGCCGCTTCAGGCCTTCCTTGGCCACCAAGGTGTAGATCTGCGTGGTGCTGAGCGAGCTGTGCCCGAGCAGCATCTGCAACGCGCGCAGGTCCGCGCCGTGATTGAGCAGGTGGGTGGCGAACGAATGCCGGAGCACGTGCGGCGAGACGCGTTTGCCCGGAATGCCCACCTGCATGGCATAGCGCTTGACCAGGGTCCAGAACATCTGCCGCGTCATGCCGTCGCCCCGGCGTGACAGGAACAGCGCGGCGGGCTGGCCGTGGCCCTTGGCCAGCTGCGGGCGCGCTTCGCGCAAATAGGTCTCGACATGGTTCAGGGCCTCCTCGCCGACCGGCACGAGGCGATCCTTGCCGCCCTTGCCGGTGACGCGGAGCACGCCCTGCCGCGTATTCAGACCGGTCAGCGGGAGTTCCACGAGTTCCGACACCCGAAGGCCGGACGAGTACATCAATTCGAGCATCGCCCGGTCGCGCTGGCCGAGTGGACTGGTCAGGTCGGGGGCGAGGATCAGCGCCTCGATCTCTCGCTCGGCCAGGGCCTTGGGCAGGCTGCGCGGCATGCGCGGCCGCTGCATGAGCAGGGTCGGATCCACGCGCGACGCGTCGTCGCGGGCCAATTGGGTGAAAAAGCGGCGAAACGCCGACTGGCGCCGCGCCATGCTGCGCACGGCCACGGGCTGGCTGCCGTGGTACGCGGAAATATCCTCGCGCCCCGCCGACGCCAGCGAGCGACCGCGCGTGCCGAGCCAGCGCGCCAGACCTTGCAGATCGCGCCGGTAGGCCTCGAGCGTGCGATCGGCAAGCCCATCCTCGGCCCACACGCGCTCGATGAAACGCTCGATGAGACGTGCGTCATCGGCGGCGAGTTCGGCGGATTGAAGTGGCTGTGATTCGACGTGCATGCGTCGATGGTCGCATGCATGGTCATGGCCTCAAAGTCGCTGGATACTCGACTGATACCCCGCAACGACGTAGCCGATCTGGTGCTCGATCGCCTCCTTGAGTTCTTCGCGCCTATCGGGGAGAAGCTTCGCCCTGCGCGCCTCGATCGCGACACGCTGCATGCCCTCCACCATGGCATCCGCCTCAGCCAGCAACTGGACGATCGCCTTGCCCAGCGGCGTCAGCGAATCCGCGTTCGCCGTCACACCGGTCACCGCGTTGACGTGTTCGTCGGCCTGGTCGCGAATGGCCTGCAATTCCACGGGAGAGGTCGAGTCATCGCTGTCGATCCGCCGCAGGTAAGCATCGAGCGCCTTGTTCGACGAGGTGAGGATGAGGCTCATGGCTGCGCTCCTTGCGATGGTGGGAATGACCCTAACGTAGCCACCACGCACAGGACTGGTCAATGGATACTTCCTAGCATAAAGACTAGTACAAACAATGCTTTAGCGCAACACTTGCCCAAACGGCCTGATGAAAATCCACGCCGGTCGCCGCCCCCGCGACGCCCGCTACAATGCGTCGATGACAGCACCCCGGAATCGCATGACCCCGACCCCGATCGCCCCCGCCTGGCGCCGCTTTGCCGCGATCGTCTACGACGTGCTCGCCGTGATCGCCATCGTCATGGTCGTCGGCCTGCTGGCGCAGATGGCTACCGGGGGGCGCCTGTTCGACGAACACGGGCGGATGCTCACCTGGTGGTACCAGCCGCTGCAGGGTGTGGTGGTCGGCGCCTATTTCCTGCTGTCCTGGATGCGCGGCGGGCAGACGCTCGGCATGCGGCCCTGGCGCATCCGCGTCACCGATGCGGAAGGTGCGCCGGTCGACTGGAAACGCGGCCTGGTCCGCCTCGTCGTCGCCGCGCTGCCGCTCGCACTCGTGCTCGTCTATCCGCTGACCTCGTTGAAGGCCGCGCTGTGGGCACCGGTGATCGGCTGGCTCGTGCTGCTGCTTCCCGCGTGGATCGACCGCCGTCGCCGTGCGATCCACGACATCGTCGCCGGCACCGAAATCCGCCGCCTGCCTACTTGAACTGATCGCTCGCAGGGACCCACGAGCCACTCGCCGCATTCGGCACCGGCACGTTAATCTTGATCGATGCCTCGCAGCCGGGCGGTAGCGGACCACCGGCAATCCGCGCCGCGGTGCAGTAGGCGGTGTTGTCCAGCGCCACCGGCGCGGCGGCGACGGTCGCCGCATTCGCCGGCGGCAGGTTTTCGGCCAGTGGCTTGGCGGGTGCCATCGTCTGATTCTTCGCCGTGGCATCCACGCTTGCCGGCTTCGGCGGGCCATCGCCACCGCTGCAGCCGAGGCTGAAGATCGAGATCGCGTTCATCGCGGCGCTCGCGTTCTTCGCGCCTGCCGTGCCAGGCCCCGCGGTGCAGTTGAGGCGAATCCCGCGCGGAAGCGGGACGGCGAACTGCGTGGTAGTCGCCTCCACACCGTGGCGCAGCGCGGTGTCCACGCTCGACTCGCCCTTGGGCGTCCATGCGCCCTCGAAGCGCGTCGGCTTGTAGTCCACATGGAAATGAGGGCCGTTCTGCACGGTGACGTTGCCGCGCGGCTTCAGCTCCGTATATGCGCCGACCTGCCCGGTCTTGTCGCCCTGCCCACCGGCGACACCGTCGCTGCGGTTGGAGGTGCCGTTCGCGCCGGTCAGGCGCTCGCCTTCGTCGGTACCCTTCGCGGCGCCCGGCCTGCCCGACGCCTGGGCGGCACCTGGCGTGTTCGAGCCTGCGACATCGGCGTCGCCCGGAGTCGCTTTACCGGCGGACTGACCCTTGACCGCTTCGGCGGCCTTGTTCTCGCCCTGCTTGCCCTGGGTCGCGGAAGCCTGTGCCGTGGACTCGCCCGCTGCGATGTCTCCCGGGGCCTGTCCCGGTGCCGACGGCGCGGTATCGGCGCCCGCAACCGGCCGCTGCATCTCGCCCGGCGACACGGCCGGCGCCTGCACCGCTGGTCGGTCGGCCATGCTGACCGGGGCCGAGACGGACGGCTTTGCCACCGCATCAGGCAGGGGAATGGCTTCCGCTTCCGCCTCGGCCGCGACCGGCGGCGCGGATACGGGCTGCACCGAGATCCTGGGTGGAACGGGCCGCGTGTCGACCGTGAGGTCGGGCGTCGGCGTGGCTGGCTCCGTGGCCACCTGGGGCAAAGGCGTCTCCTGCGGCGTCGGCGGCGCCGAACTTTCCTCGACCTCCGGGCGCGGCACCGTTGCCAGCGTCATCGGCTGGGTGGGTACCGGCGTCGTGCGCTCGGCGGTGATCGTGGGTGGCGTGGGCGTGACCGTCATCTGCGATGCCGGGGTCGGCGGGATCGACAGCGACGCGGGCGGCGGCATGGGTTGCGACCCTTCTTCCTGCGGCCGGCGCACGGGATCGGGCTGGAAGCTCGGCGGCACGACCTGCGGCTTCGGCGTGTCGACGGCGAGGTCGGGCGGTGCCGGCGTCGGCACCGGCACCTTCTCCAGATCGCGCTGCGCTGGCGGCGCCTTCGGCTGGACCAGGGGACGCTCGGCCACGGCGGCGACGCTCGGCGGTGGGGCGGCAGGCTTCGGTGCCGCCTTCACTTTGGGCGGCTGGGCGGCGGGCACGGCGACGGCGGGTCGCGACGGCGCTTTTGCCGAGGCCACGGCGGCCGCGTGGGCGCCCCGCGCGGCGCGGCTGGCCTTGGTGTCCCACATCGTCGTGTGCTTCACCGTGGCGACGGGCGCCGTCGACGGCGTACCCCGCACGGGCGGCAGCGGCGGAGGTGGCTTGTCGAGCAGGCGCACCTGCAACGCGTTGGGCGTGTCCGGCTCGGGCGGCGGCGGCAGCACGTCGTAGGCCGGGCCGAGAATCATCCCGAACAGGAAGACCAGATGGATGAGAAGGGTGCCGACCCAGCCGGCGATGCGCCGCATGCTCTCGCGGGGCTTCTCACGCAGGAGCCGTCGGTACACGAGCGCGCGCATCGCCGCCTCGCGGGGCGAGACGGGCAGCGAATTCGCGGCGATCTGTCGATCGCTGTCCGGCGGGCCAGGAGTCTGCATGGACGGCTAGTGTCCATGCTGCGGGCGCCGCAGACAATCGCCGCGTACGCCGGTCGCCTCACTTGCCGGTACGACGGTCGCGTTCGGCGTTCTCCTGATCCATCGCCTTCAGCGGAATGTCCGAAGCACAGCCCTGCGGCAATGGCTTGTCGGCACGGAAGGCCGCGATGCACTGCGCCTCGGTAGGCGGCGTCGGCTGGTCGGGAAGGTCTTTCACCAGCGGATTCGCCGGCGCCATGCTGAGTCGGACGTCGCCGTCCTTCTTCGAAGCCTTCGAGGGATCTTCGCCACTGCATCCTGCCGGAAGCACGAACAGAACCGTCGCGCAGTTCACGCGGGTGCCGTGTCTAAGATCGATGGTCTGCTTCACCGTGGTCTTCTCGATAACCTGGCGAACACCCTTGCTCAGGGCGTTTTCGTCACGTGGGGCCCAGTCCTTTTCGAAGCGGGTCTGCGTGTAGGTCACCGTGGTCTTGTGCGACATGATGCCGGTGTTGTCGGTGGGCTTCTGCGGCACGAAGTCCGGCTTCGACCCGGGACCCGTGCTCGGCATGGCGACCGAGCCGTCGCTGCCGAACAGGGTGGGCCTGGCCGCCGCGACGGCCGGGACCGACGCCGGCGCCGGCGTTTCTGCCGGGGGCTCGTCGTCCGGCTTCTTCTTCGGACGCGGTGGCTCGGGCCGCGTCGCTTCGGGCGAGCGCACCTTGGGAGGCGGCTCGGCAACGGGCGGCGGCGGGGGCACATCGGCGACGGGAGGGGGCGGACGCGTCGGTTCGATGAAGCGAACTTCGAGCACGTCGGGGTGATCGTCGGGCGTGGCAAAGGCCACCTGCACCCGCGGCTGCATCTCGTACCGGACAAGGAAGATCAGCACGATATGCAGGATCAGGGCGGCGGCGAGCGCCAGCGTGAAGCGCACCCGGTCGCGCGGCGGTGGGCGACGGCCGATGGCGTGCAGCGCGACCAGCGTCGCCGGATCGATAGGGGCCAGCCCGCGCGCGCGCGACGACCCCTCCGGTTCGAGCCGGTGGGGTTCGACGAAGGACGGTGGCGCCTTACCGGGATAGTGCACGCGAGCGGGAGTCCCCATGGGGCCTTCGGAAGTGGGACAGGATAGTGGCGCGCCGCTGAGTGCAGCGTAAGCCCCCGCCTAGAGACCGCGCGGGCGGACGAAGATTCCCCTTGCGTCGGGCACGGGTTCGGAGAACCCTTGGACGTGGCGTTGGCGCGCCTGAATCACCACCGCCATGAGCGTCCGGATTGCCCGGACGACCTTGAGAAGGAGGGTCGCATCGTGTCGCCATCCACGGAACGCATCCGCAGCCTCGCCCTTGCCGGACACGCCGGCGCCGGCAAGACCACCCTGTTCGAAGCCATGCTACATGCCGGAGGCGCCGTGACCACACCGGGCAGCGTCGAGCGTGGCAGTACCGTCTCCGATACCGATCCCATGGAAAAGGCACGAGGTCATTCGATCGACGCCTCCATTGCCTCGATCGAGCGCAACGGCTATCGGATCCATCTCATCGACACGCCCGGCTACGCCGACTTTCGCGGCCCCGCGCTTGCCGCGCTCGCCGCGGCCGACACCGTGGCGATCGTCATCAACGGCGCCAACGGCATCGAACACGGCACGCGTACGATGATGGCCCATGCAAAAGAACGCGGCATGGCGCGCATCCTCATCGTCAACCGGATCGATACCGAAGGCCTCGACCTTGCAACACTGGTCGACACGTTACGCGAGGAATTCGGCAACGAGTGCCTGCCGCTGAACCTGCCTGCTTCGAAAGGGCACTCCGTGCGCGACGCGTTTTTCCAGACCGCAGGCGATACCGATTTTTCCTCGCCCGGCGAAGCGCACCGACGCGTCATCGACCAGGTCGTCGAGATCGACGACGAGGTCATGGAGCATTACCTCGAAGCCGGCGAGTCCGCCTTGTCGGCGGCGGAGATCCACGGCGCGCTCGAACATTGCCTGCGCGATGGGCATCTCGTGCCGATCGTCTTCACCGGAGCGCGCGACGGGATCGGCGTGAGCGAGTTGCTCGAGCTGGTCGAGCGCATCCTGCCCTGCCCTACCGAGACCAATCCGCCGCCCTTCCGCGACCAGGCCGGATCGCCCTTCGACGTTTCCGCCGATGCATCGCGTCACGTCGTCGCCGACGTGTTCAAGATCGTCAACGATCCCTTCGTCGGCAAGCTGGGTGTGTTTCGCGTGTGGCAAGGCACGGTGCGCAAGGATGCCCAGCTCCTGGTCGATGACGGACGCAAGCCCTTCAAGGTCGCGCACTTGTTCCGCCTGCAGGGCCGGGAACACATCGAGGTCGACGAAGCCCTGCCCGGCGATATCGCCGCGGTCGCCAAGATCGAAGACATCCATTTCGATGCCGTGCTGCATGATGCCGCCGACGAATCGCGTATCCACCTGGAGCCTTCCGCCTTCCCGGCCCCGATGTTCGGCCTGGCCGTCGAACCGGCGCACAAGGGACAGGAGCAGAAGCTGTCACAGGCGCTGGCGAAGCTCGCCGAGGAAGACCCCTGCTTTCGCGTCGAGCACCACAAGGAACTCAACGAGACAGTGATCCGCGGTCTTTCCGACTTGCACCTGAAACTCATGCTGGAGCGGATGAAGGCACGTTACGACGTCGACGTCGTCACGCATCCGCCGCGCATCGCCTATCGGGAAACCATAGGCGCGGGAGCGGAGGGCCACCATCGGCACAAGAAGCAGACCGGTGGCGCCGGCCAGTTCGGCGAGGTATTCCTCCGCGTGGAGCCGCTGGAACGCGGCAGGGGTTTCGTCTTCGACGATGAAACCAAGGGCGGTGTCATCCCGGGGCAGTTCATGCCGGCAATCGAGAAAGGCGTGCGTCAGGCCCTCGACGGCGGAGCCATCGCGGGCTATCCGATCCAGGACGTTCGCGTCGTGGTGTACGACGGCAAACACCATCCGGTGGATTCGAAGGAAGTGGCCTTCATCAGCGCCGGTCGCAAGGCTTTCCTGGACGCCGTGTCGCGCGCCCAGCCACAGGTACTGGAGCCCGTGGTCGACCTGGAAGTATCCATTCCGGAACGCTACGTGGGCGATGTCACCGGAGGCCTGGCCTCGAAGCGGGCCCACATCATGGGGACGGATTCGCTACGCGGCGGCGAGACGCTGATCAAGGCGCGCGTCCCGCTGGCGGAACTCACCGACTACCCGACGCAGCTGAAAGCGATGACGGGTGGGCAGGGTCGCTACGCCATGGAGTTCAGTCATTACGACGCGGTACCGGCCGGGGTTCAGCGCAAGCTGGTGGAGCAGTGGAAGCCGCACGTGGAGGATGACTGACAAGCCACGCCTATGGGAGCCACTGCAGCCCTGTGGGAGCCGCTGCAGCCCCCTGTGGGAGCCGCTTCAGCGGCGATAGCCAGGTCGCCGCACAGCCATCGCCGCTGAAGCGGCTCCCACAGGGGGCTCTCACAAGGTCTCTCACAAGGGCTCTCACAACAGCTCCCACAGGGGGCCCAAGCGACTGCGACGGGGGCTCAGGCGGCCTTGCGCTTCGGCTTGAGCATGGTGCCGATGCAGTTGGGCGAGCCGCAAAGGCAGGCCCAGACCTTCTTGAGACGCGCCGTATGCGGCATGTCCAGCGTGATGCCGTAGTCGTAGGTCAGCTCTTCGCCGGGCGCGATATCGCGGATGGCTTCGATCAGCACGCGGTCGTTCTTCGACGGCTTGCCATCCACGGCTTCCTCGATCACGGCCTGGCAGTTCGGATCGCAGCTGTGGTTGATCCAGCGGGCGGTGTTGCCGTTGCTGTTGCCGTCGACGATGAAGCGCTCGTTGAGGGTGAACAGGAAGGTGTGGCCCGTCTCGCCACCGTCGCCGTATTTCTTGTCGGCCTGGGCGTGGGTGATGCGATCGCCCTTGTATTCGACGATCTCATCACCGGCCTTGATCGGGGCGGTGGCGAAAACGCCATTTCCGTGGATGGGAGAACGTCGGGCGGCGATGCGTCGGGTCATGGGAAGGCACGTAGAAAGGACAGTACGGATGATGCCTGCTCGACCGGCGCTTGGGAACCGCGTTTCAAACGCACGTCTCGCGCACAGGGTCCGCCCGGCGTTACCATCGAACGATTGTTCGACACCGCCGCCTACCCAGGGAATGACCTCGATGTCTCGCACCATGCTTCTCCGCGCGGCGCTGCTGGCCTTGACGGCGCTCCTGGCCGCCTGCGGGCCCGAGAAGAAAAGCGTGTATCCGCCGGCCGTGACCCTTCAGCAGGTTGCCGCCAAGCCGGGCGGGACGTGGCACGTCACGCTGCGCCTGCGCAATAACAGTTACGGCGGCATGTCCTTCGATCGCTTCCAGGGCACGCTGCGCGTCGGCGATCTCGGCGGCGTCCTGCTCGACGCGAAGATCGACCAGGACATCCCCTCCTTTGCCGCGGACGTGACTGTGATCGACATCCTGCCCACGGCCGAGATGTCGAAGGCGCTGGCCGACCTCGCCGCCAAGGGCAGCGGCGGTTCGCTGCCTTACGCCATCGACGGAAGCATTTCGGCCACGCCGGAAAAAGAGGACAAGTCGCGCTCGTTCGACGTGCACGGCAGGAACTGGCTTTCGCCCGTCCCCGGCATTCCCGACACCTACCGCTCTCCCTGATTACTCCATAGCCGCGCTCGCCGCGCCTGCCAGGATTCACCATGACGATCTACAAAGCTCCCCTGAGCGACATGCGTTTCGCCCTCTATGACGTGCTCGGCGCCGATGCCGTGCTCGGCCGCCTCGAGGGCGGCGAGGCGCACACGCGGGACCTCCTCGACGCCGTGCTGGACGAGGCCGCACGCTTCAACGAGCAGGTGCTGGCGCCGCTGAACGCTTCGGGTGACCAGGAGGGCTGCCACTACGACAAGGCGACGGCGACGGTGACCACGCCGAAGGGCTTCAAGGAAGCCTATCGGCAGTACGCCGAGGGAGGCTGGGCGGGGCTGACCGCCCACGAGAAGTTCGGCGGCCAGGGACTGCCCGCCGCACTAGGCGCGATGACCAAGGAAATGATCGACTCGGCCAACCTGGCCTGGGGCATTTACCCGCTGCTCTCGCATGGCGCGACCGACGCCCTCGAACACCATGGCGACGCATGGCAGCAGGAAACCTTCCTCAAGCCACTGGTGGAGGGCCGCTGGACGGGCACCATGTGCCTGACCGAGCCGCAGGCCGGCTCCGATCTCGGCCTACTAAAGACCCGTGCCGAACCGCAGGCCGACGGCAGCTATCGCGTCACCGGCACCAAGATCTTCATCAGTGCGGGCGAGCACGACTTCGCCGAGAACATCGTCCACCTGGTGCTGGCCCGCCTGCCGGATGCACCGGCGGGCAGCCGCGGTATCTCGATGATCGTCGTACCCAAGTTCCGGGTGAACAAGGACGGCTCGCTCGGCGAGCGCAATGCCGTCGCCGCGGGTGCCATCGAACACAAGATGGGGATCAAGGGCTCGGCCACCTGCGTCATGAACTTCGACGGCGCCGAAGGCTGGCTGATCGGACCGGCGCACAAGGGACTCATGGCGATGTTCACCATGATGAATGCCGCACGCCTCGCCGTCGGTATCCAGGGCCTGGCCGTCTCCGAACGCGCACTGCAAAACAGCCTCAACTACGCGCGCGAACGCCTGCAGATGCGCGCCCTTTCCGGCCCGGCATTCCCGGAGAAAGCCGCCGACCCGCTCACCGTGCATCCGGATGTCCGCCGCATGCTGCTGACCCAGCGCGCTTTCGTCGAGGGCGGACGCGTGCTGGCTGCGTACGCCGCGCTGCAGAGCGACATCGAGTCGCGCGACGCCGACCCGCAGGCGCGCAAGAACGCCGGCGAACTGCTCTCGTTCCTTATTCCGATCGCCAAGGGCCTGCTGACCGAAGCGGCGCAGGAATGCACCAAGGAAGCACTGCAGATCTTCGGCGGCCACGGTTACATCGCCGAGCACGGCATGGAACAGTTCGTCCGCGACGCCCGCATCATCACGCTCTATGAAGGCACCACGGGCATCCAGGCTCTCGACCTGCTCGGCCGCAAGATCATGCAGTTGCAGGGCGCCGGACTGAAGCACTTCCTCGGCGAAATCTCCGCCTTCTGCCAGGCAAACGCCGAGAACGACGCCGTGAAGGCTTTCATCGGCCCGCTCGCCGTGGCGACGAAGACCTGGGGCGACGTGACCCAGGCCATCGCCCAGCGTGCGCAGGCCAATCCGGAGGAACTCGGCGCAGCCGCGGTGGATTACCTCTATTTCTCCGGCTACGTGACCCTGGCCTACTTCTGGGCGCGCAGCGTGCTTGCCACGGGCGGCTCCGCCCTCTCGGCGAACGACAAGCAGGCCAAGCGCGACACGGCCACCTTCTACTTCACCCGTATCCTGCCGCGCATCCACGTGCACAAGGCGGCGATCGAAGCGGGCGTGGCCACGTTGCCCGAACTGCTGTAACGCTGCCCTGCTCCGTGTAGGAGCCGATTCATCGGCGAAAGGGTGCTCGCGACACGGCCCTGCCCGCTTGCCCGCCGCCGCGGGATCGCCGATGAATCGCCTCCTACGCAGAGCACACAGGAGCGCCGGTTTTCACGAAGCCCCCGCCAGGGCTTCCGTCGGCCAGCGTGAAGGTGTAGAAAACAGACTCTTTCCGGAATCCTTCAGCCGCGACGGTGCCCGATACGATGAGCGACTCCCCGTTCCTGATCCGTCTCGCCGAGAGCGACGACGACGAGTTCATCCTGGATCTGGTTCCACGTTTCATCAGCTTCCCGCTGCCCAACGGCCGTACGCGCACCGACTGCCTCAAGGGCATCGAGGCGGACCTCGTCCATCACCTCGACGACCAGCCCTCCAACAGCTACATCTTCGTCGCCGAGAACGAAGAAGGCGACGCGGTGGGCTTCCTGCAATTGCAGAAGACCAAGGATTTCTTCACCCATCGCGACAACTGTCACATCGCCAACATCGCGGTGGCCGAGAAATACGAAGGCGTCGGCGCAGGCAAGTTCCTGCTCGATCATGCCTACGCCTGGGCGAAGGAACACCACTGCCAGTTCGTCACCCTGGCGGTGTTTCCCGGCAACGAGAAAGCCAGGGACCTCTACGCCGCGCACGGCTTCGACACCGATCTGATGCGCCTGGCCAAACCGGTGCGCTGAGCAACGAAAAAGGCCACCCGAGGGTGGCCTTTCATGTCGTTCCGTCCCGGGTCGATCAGACCTTGGCCGGTTCGTCCCTGGCTTCGCGCGTATCGAGGCGCATGGCCATGCGATCGATGTTGGCCAGCGAGACGAGGTGCGAGTAGATCCAGCCGAACGCGCCTTCGCGCAGGAATTCGTGGGCGACCTTCTCGTCGAGCGAGCGCAGCTTCTCTTCGTTGATCACGAACAGGCCGTTGAGGTTGATACCCTTGCCTTCCTTCTGCAGGGTGATGGTGCGCTCCTCGAGCAGGTTGTGCTCGCGCAGCTTGCCCATGAACCACTGCGTGCGGGCGACGTGGTCCTGGAACTCGCCGAGGAACTTCACCGCGTTGGTGAGCGCCGGCGCATCGGTGCCGTCTTCGTTGAAGAGACGCTCGCCTTCGGTCTCGTTGAAGCCCTCGTAGGCCTCGTCGAGGAACACGGTGAAGTCGTCACCCTCGGCACCGGCCGGCTTTTCCGCCAGCACGAACGGATAGCGGCGAATGAAAGCGGGGATATAAAGACCCGTTTCCCAGAAGCCGTTCTCGCCGACCAGCAGGTTCTCGCCCTGGCGCAGGCCAAGAAGAGCCATCGGGCCCGCTTCTTCGATCGTGTTGCCGGCGAAGAGGATCGGGTAATCGCGCGCGGCGGGCGCGAATTCGACACCGGTCAGCGGCACGGAGTGCGCGCCGGCGGCGAAACGGATGTTGTTGACCGCCTTGATGCGGAGGTCGCGGTGGGCGGTGCGGTTCAGCGGAACCGGACGCTCGTAGAAAAGCACTTCTGCCACAGTGGAACCCTCTATACCCGCCGGACCTGGGAAGCCACCCCGGCCCCCCTTCCAAACCCGTCGGGACTCTATCGAACGCCCACTATATCAGCGCTGCGCGCCCCGGACAGCCCCGCAAGAAGTGGGCCGCCGGCGGTGCTTTTCTGTAGCAATAATGGGCTATGCTCGGGTCAACGCCCCTTGTGGGGTCGGATCGGAGCATCGATCCGCACGGAGTTCGACTGGCTGGAACGCTCTTTCGCTTATGTGAAGGACGAGACACGATGACGATGGAAGTGCTTCAGGATGACCTGCCCAGGGTGACCGCGCTCAACACGACGCGCGTGCTCTCCCTCGACGCGGCAGGCCGCATCCTGGACTGGATCAGCTGGCAAGATGCCGTCTGCCTGTACGTTCGTGGCGTGGTCGCCTGGACGCTCGGCGACCCCTGCCTGACCGTCCACGGCGGCCTCAGCCGTGCCAGTGGACTCCAGAGCCGTCTCCAGCTCCATCCCATCGTCGCCAGCACGGGTCATTGCCGCGAACACGCCATCGACCCGGCGCCGGCACTCACCAACACCGCCCTCTTCGCACGCGACCGGCACATCTGCCTGTACTGCGGCCATCACTACACGCGCCATGAGCTGACACGCGACCACGTCCTGCCCCTGTCCAAGAAGGGCGCGGACGAGTGGGAAAACGTCGTCAGTGCCTGCCTGGCCTGCAATCTGCGCAAAAGCAACCGGACGCCGCAGCAGGCCAACATGCCGCTGCTGGCCGTGCCCTATCGCCCCAGCTGGGTCGAGCACCTGATCCTTTCCAACCGCAATATCCTGGCCGATCAGATGGAATTCCTGGTCGGCCATCTGCCCCGGGACCGCCGTCCGGCCTGAATCCGCCCCGATCCGTCCGCAAACATTCACGCCTCGTCCCTTGCCCCGGCCCGTCCGTAGGCGAACAATAGGCGGATGAACGACCTCTCCCGCTACCCCTATCTGGCGCAGATCGAATCGCCGGAGGACCTCCGTCGCTTTCCGGACGATGAACTGCCGGCCATCGCCGACGAATTGCGCCGCTACCTGATCGAGGCCGTCGCCTCGTCGGGCGGGCATTTCGGCGCGGGCCTGGGTGTGGTCGAACTCACGGTCGCCCTGCACCATGTCTTCGACACCCCTCGCGATCGCCTCGTCTGGGATGTCGGCCACCAGTGCTATCCGCACAAGATCCTGACCGGTCGCCGTGACCGCATCACGACGATCAAGAAGAAAGATGGCCTCGCTCCTTTTCCGCGCCGCGAAGAGAGCGAGTACGACACCTTCGGCGTCGGTCATTCCTCGACCTCCATCTCGGCCGCGCTCGGCATGGCCATCGCCCTGCAGCGCCGGGGCGACAACCGCAAGGTCGTCGCCGTGATCGGCGACGGCGCGATGACCGCCGGCATGGCCTTCGAGGCCCTGAATCACGGCGGCGATGTCGAGCCGAACATGCTGGTGATCCTCAACGACAACGGCATGTCGATCAGCGAAAACGTCGGCGCGATGACCAAGATGATGGCGCGCGCCATGTCCAGCCGCACACTGAACGCCTGGCGCGAGCGTGCGAAGAAGGCCATGCCGCGTGAGTCCTTCTTCGGCCGCTTCTTCAAGCGCTGGGAAGAGCACGCCAAGGGCATGTTCGTGCCGTCCACGCTCTTCGAGGAACTCGGCTTCCATTACACCGGCCCGATCGACGGCCACAACATGGCCCAGCTGGTCACGGCACTGGAGACGGTCAAGGGCCTCCCCGGCCCGCAACTCATCCACGTCATGACGACCAAGGGCAAGGGCTACGAACCGGCCGAAAAGGGCCCGATCGAATACCACGCCGTCGGCCCGTTCGACCCCGTCGCCGGTGTCGTCAAGAAGGGAGCGCCGGCCAAGCCGACCTACACCGATATCTTCAGCGACTGGCTGTGCGACATGGCGGCGGCCGACGAGCGCCTGCTCGGCATCACGCCGGCCATGCGCGAAGGCTCCGGCCTGGTCCGCTTCTCCAAGGAGTACCCCCAGCGCTACTTCGACGTCGCGATCGCCGAGCAGCATGCGGTCACGCTGGCCGCCGGCATGGCGGTCGAAGGCGCCAAGCCCGTGGTGGCGATCTATTCCACCTTCCTGCAGCGCGCCTACGACCAGGCGATCCACGATGTGGCCCTGCAGAACCTGGACGTGACCTTCGCCATCGACCGCGCGGGTGTCGTCGGTCCTGACGGTGCCACCCATTCGGGCAGCTTCGACCTCTCCTTCATGCGCTGCCTGCCGAACATGGTGATCATGGCGCCGGCCGACGAGCACGAATGCCGGACCATGCTCAGCACGGGCTTCCACTACAAGGGGCCCGCCGCCGTGCGCTACCCGCGCGGTACCGGCCCCGGTGCGAAGATGGCCGAAGCGCTGGAAACCTTCCCGATCGGCAAGGCCGAAGTCCGCCGTCGCGGTCATCACGGGCTGGCCATCCTTTCCTTCGGCACCATGCTCGCCCCCGCCGCGGTGATCGCGGCCGAGGTGGACGCCACCCTGGTCAACATGCGCTTCGTCAAACCGCTGGACGAAGAACTGATCCTCGAGATGGCACGCACGCACAAGGCCTTCGTCACGATCGAGGACAACGCCATCGCCGGCGGTGCCGGCGCGGGGGTGGCCGAGTTGCTCGCCGCCAACGGCGTGACCATCCCGATCTTCCACCTCGGCCTGCCGGATGCTTACCTCGAGCACGGCAGCCGCGAGGAAGTGCTGACCATGGCTGGCCTGGACCTGCCGCAGATTCGCCGTGCCATCGTCACGCGGTTCCCGCAGTTCATTGCCAGCGTCGTGGCAAGCGCGGGGTAACCCCGCGCTGCCCGCGCAGGCGCGACGATCCGCTCAGGCCGGCTTGCAGCCGCCGCTCACGCGGTCGCGCCGTTCCAGGTCCTGCGCGGTAAAGGTGTTCAGGAAGCCGGCGCGTTCAAGCACCTCACGTACCGCCGCGCCCTGGTTCCAGCCGTGCTCCAGCAGCAGCCAGCCCCCCGGCGCGAGCCGGGCCGGGGAAGCCGTTGCGATGCGACGGATATCGTCCAGGCCGTCCGTCCCCGAGGCTAACGCCGTGAGCGGTTCGAACCGCAGATCGCCTTCGCGCAGATGGTGGTCGGCGGACTCGATATAGGGCGGATTGCCGACGATCAGATCGAACGCCTCACCGCCGAGCGGCACGAGCCAGTCGCCATGTGCGAAGACCACCCTTTCGAGACCAAGGCGCCGAGCGTTACGGCGGGCCACCGCCAACGCATCGGCGCTGGCATCCACCGCGAACACCAGCGCATCCGGTCGCTCCTTGGCCATGGCCAGCGCGATCGCCCCACTACCTGTGCCCAGATCCGCCACACGGCCACCTTCGGGCAGGCGCTCGAGTGCGAGTTCCACCAGCAACTCCGTCTCGGCTCGTGGAATGAGCGTGGCCGGTGTGACTTCCAGCGTGAGCGACCAGAAGTCACGGGTGCCGGTGATGTAGGCGATCGGCTCGCCGGCGACGCGGCGGCGGACGAGCGATTCGAAGCGCTCCGTTGCCGCGGCCTCCGCGGGATCGTCCGCATGGGCGAAGAACCATGCGCGACTCACGCCCAACGCGTGCGCCAGCAGGAACTCGGCTTCGAGGCGGTCACCGAGGGCGTCCGTCGCCTGGCGCAGGATCGTGCGAATGTCGGTCATGCAGGCATTCTAACGTCGATGGCATCGGCTCCTCGCCTAGACTAGGCGAATGATCGGTCGCATCGCACTGCTTTCCCTCCTGCTGCTGCTCGGTGGATGCCGCGCCGCCTTCTTCGGCACGATGAACCTGCGCCAGCCTTCCGCGCATGTGCTGGCGCATCGGAACCTCGACTACGACGTGCCGCACGCGTTGGCGCTCGACGTCTACTCGCCGTTGCACGCAGACCACGCGCCGGTGGTTGTCTATTTCTACGGCGGCAGCTGGATGACCGGCAAGCGGCAGTGGTTCCGCTGGATGGGCGAGGCACTCGCGACGCAAGGTGTGGTCGCCATCGTGGCCGACGTTCGCCTGTGGCCGCGCACCCGTCTGGACGGCTTTCTGCACGACGGCGCCGAAGCTGTGCGCTGGGCACACGACCACGCGAGCGAATTCGGCGGCGACCCGACCCACCTGTTCGTGATGGGGCATTCGTCGGGCGGTCAGATCGCCGCCATGCTGGCGATGGACAAGGAGTGGCTGGCGGCCGTCGGCATGACGCCACGGGAGCTGGCCGGCTTCATCGGCGTCGCCGGCACGTACGACTTCATTCCCTTCGACGAGCCCGAATTCTACGACATGTTCGGCCGCACGCCGGACGTACAGGCACGGTCCCAGCCGATCAACTTCGTCGATGGCGACGAGCCGCCCGCCCTGCTCCTCCAGGGCGAGAAAGACACCGTCGTCTATCCGTCCGAAGCGCTGTCCCTGGAGGGTCGCTACGCGGCGTATGGCGAGCCTGTGGAGCTGAAGCTGTATCCGCAGCTTGGCCACGAGAAGCTGCTCCTGGCGTTCGGCCCGCTGAAGAACCGGGCACCGGTCCTGGCCGACACCATGGCCTTCATCCATCGCTATTCGGCTGCGCCTTCACCCTGACGCACGCCCACTTGCATCCGTCTTCACGCCGGCTCCGTAAGTTACCGGCATGACCCGACTCTTTCTCGCCGCCCTCGGCAGCCTCCTCCTCAGCGGCTGCCAGTCCGCTCTCTTCAGCGTCGTCAACGCCCGCCAGCCATCGGCGGGCGTCGTGGCCCACCAGGACATCGTGTTCGATGCCTCTCATGGCCTGTCGCTGGACGTGTACACCCCGCCGAACACGCATAAGGCGCCCGTCGTGGTGTTTCTCTACGGCGGAAGCTGGAAGAGCGGCAAGCGCCAGTGGTATCGCTGGGTCGGCGAGGCGCTGGCCGCCAAGGGCATCGTGACGGTCGTTGCGGATTACCGGCAATGGCCGACGGTGCGGCTGGATGGCTTCATGCACGACAGCGCCGAAGCGGTTCGCTGGGCGCACGACAACGCGGGCGAGTTCGGCGGCGACAGCGCGCATCTGTTCGTGATGGGTCATTCGGCGGGTGGCCATATCGCGGCGCTGCTGGCTACCGATGCACGCTGGCTGGGCGCGGTAGGCATGAAGCCTCGCGATCTCTCCGGCTTCATCGGACTGGCAGGGCCCTACGACTTCCTGCCTTTGACCAACGACGATTTCGTCGACATGTTCGGCCACACCGCGGAGCAGCAGGCCCGTTCGCAACCGGTCAACTTCGTCGACGGCGACGAGCCGCCAGCCCTCCTGTTGCAAGGCGAGACGGACGGGACGGTGAAGCCGTCGAATGCGCTCTCGCTGCAGCGGCGCTATGCGATGCACGGTGAGCAGGTCGAGTTGAAGCTCTATCCGCATACCGGCCACATGGGCGTGCTGTTCGGCCTTGCGGCGGGGAAGCACAAGGCCCCCGTGCTCGACGACGTGGTGGCCTTCATCCGCAAGCAAGCCAACGTGCCGTGATGCGCGCTCCGGTTGGAGCCGCGCTCGCTATCGGGCCTTCATCGCGTCACGCCCTTCGGCATTGCCGCCGCGTGCCGCATCCAGCACTTCCGGATACGGGTAGTTCAGCCCCAGCAACTGACGAATATCCGGACTGGCATGCTTGACGAATTCCGCCGGCAACGCCGCGGGCAAGTCTTCCATCGGCTTGACGAACTTCGGCAGGTACTGCGTGATGATCGCGGAGCGATCGATGTTGCTGCGATTTGGCATGGCGCAATGCCAGACGGCGCCGAAGAAGATCACCGTGTCTCCCGGCTCGCCGAGCATGCGTTCGCAACGTTCGAAGAACCGGTCGCTCTCGTCGGGATAGTGCAGCTCACGTTGCGTGCCGGGCACGAAAGCCGTCGCACCGGTTTCCGCGGTGAACGGGTCGAGCATGATCGTCGCCTGCGCGTTCAGCGGAAACGTCGCATTGATGCGCGCGGGATGTGTCTGCGGCGAATGGAAGTCCCAATAGGGATAGTCGATGTGGGGCTCCTGGCCCGGCCCGCCTGGCAGAATGCGGTTGGCCGCGATCGAGCCCATGATGAACTCGCTGCCGATGAAGGCGCGCATCACCTTCATGATCGCCGGATGCGCCGCCATCCGGGAAAAGATCTCGCCCTTCGCAAGCAGGTTCCAGACACGACGTTGCAGGTTGATACGCCCGGCTTTTTCCGCATCGCCCTGGAAGTGGGTCACCTTGCGGCCACGCTCGTCGGCGTCGGACTCATGCATGACGATCGCCCGCGCCTCGGCGATCTCCGCCGGTGTGAACAGGCCCCGTAGCGTGACTGCCCCGATACCGTCGAGCAGCTCGCCCACGATGGCGTCGGTATCCAGCGCGTCTTCGGTAAAGACACGGATACGGGAGGACGACGGAGTTACTGGGCGTGCGGAGGCATGCATGACTGGCTCCTGCCGCGGATGCGGCGTGGTAGGGCGGGTAAAGCGCCGATTCGCGGACTACGGTATGCCGGTTTGCAAGCGCTTGCAAACCGCACTGCAACATCCCTAGAGTCGACCGTATCCCCCGCCAGGAAGTGCCATGACGATGAGCGAACTGAGGATCGGCCTGATCGGTGCCGGCTACATGGGCAAGGCGCATACCGTGGGCTACCAGGGTGTCGGCACCCTGTTCGACACCCCGCTACGACCGGTATGCGAAATGATCGCCACCTCGACCACCGAAGGCGCGGCGGAGCATGCCCGGCGCTGGGGCTGGCAGCGGTCTACCGGCGACTGGCGCGAGCTGGTGGCCGATCCGCGTGTCGACGCGGTGGTCATCGCCACCCCGCCGCGCACTCACCTGGACATGGTGCTGGCCTGCATTGCGGCCGGCAAGCCGGTGTTCTGCGAGAAACCGCTCGGCGCCAGCGCCGACGAATCGCTGCGCATGACCGAAGCGGTCGAACGCGCCGGCCTGGCCAACATGATCGGCTTCAATTACATCCGCACGCCGGCCAGCCAGCTGGCCCGGCAGATCATCGCGTCCGGTGAGATCGGCGACGTCATCCAGGTCACCGCCGAACACGTGGAGGATTACCTGCACGACCCGGCCCTCCCCGCTTCCTGGCGCACACGCATCGCCACCGGCACGGAAGCCGGCGCCCTGGGCGACGTCGCCCCACACATCGTCAACGCCTGCCTGCGGCTGGTCGGGCCGATCGACAGCCTCGTCGCCGATACCCGCATCGTCCATACCCGACGCGACGGCCCGAATGGCTGGGAAGCGGTCGAAAACGACGATCAGGGCCAGATGCTCCTGCGTTTCGCCAACGGCGCAACGGGAAGCATCAGCTTCAGCCGCATGGCCGCCGGACGGAAGATGGGCTACACCTACCGCATCACCGGCACCCGTGGCGCCATCGCCTTCGATCAGGAAGACCAGAACGCACTGTGGCTGTACGACGCCACGCGCGATCCGGCACGCAGGGGTTTCCAGAAGCTGCTGATGGGCCCGGCGCATCCGGACTATCTCGCGTTCAACCAGGGCGTCGGCCATGGCACCGGCTACAACGACCAGATCGCGATCGAGGCGCGGGATTTCCTGCAGGCCGTGGCGACCGGCGAAACGGTGTGGCCCACCTTCCGCGACGGCTACGAGGTCGACCGGATCATCGAAGCAGCCCTACTGTCGCACCGCGAGCGCCGCTGGGTAACCATCGACTAAGCCTGCCGGAGACTTCCACGCACCACCAGGTCACAAGGAAACAACTTGCTGCGCGGCACCGCATCGGGCTGATCCATCCAGGCGACGATGCGCTCGATCGCATGCAGCACCATGTCGCGAATGGGCTGCCTCACCGTCGTCAAGGCGTAGGACGCCCAAGCCGCCAAGGGCATGTCGTCGAAACCGACGATGCTGATCCGCCCGGGCACATCGACGCCCTTTTCGCGACACGCATCGATCGCGCCGAGCGCCAGCACGTCATCGGCACAGAACACACCGTCCAGCAACGCATCGCGGTCGAGCAACGCGTGCATCGCCAGGCGGCCATGCTCGTGCGTGTAGTTACCCGCATGAAGGGTCTGTCGCACCGACGCCCCTGCCACGTCGGCAAAGCCTCTATGGCGATCGATCGTCGAAGCGTCGTGCGCCGAACCGCCGAGAAACGCGAGGCGGCGAAGGCCGCGCGACCGCATGGCCCGGGCGACCAGACGGCCACCCTCGATATTGTCGACCGTCGCCACGGGCACGGGCGACGACCGACCCGCCCGACCGAATACATGCAGCACCGGCAGCCCGGCCGCACGGCATGACGCGGCGAATCCATCGGGCGGTGCCGAGGTGGCGATGAGGACAGCGTCGACGTTGTACTGCTGCATCATGTCGAGCGCCGCCTTGCCGTCTTCATCCTCACCCAGGTTCGCGAGCAGCGGCCGCAAACCGCGTGCCTGCAGCTCACGGGTAAACAGGTCGAAGACCTCCATGAAGGTCGGGTTGGCAAAGTGATTGGAGACCAGGCCGATCAGCTCGGTGCGCCCCGTCATCAGGCTGCGCGCAAGCCGGTTGGGCCTGTAGCCGAGCCGCCCGGCCGTCTCGGTAACCAGCTGGCGCGTCTTCGCCGACACACTGGCGCCCGGTGTAAATGTCCGCGACACCGCCGAGATGGAAACGCCCGCCGCCTCCGCCACGTCGCGTGCGGTGGCGGGAGAGGTTCGGGTCGGCAGAGGGTTACGAGGCGGCATGCAGCAAGGTTAGCGCATCAGGCGACGACCGAAATGGGAAGCCCTTGGGCTTCCATGAGCTTCATGCGATCCGTCAGGCCGGTGTAGAACGCCACCAGCGGTTTGGATCCGCCACCCCGCGCGGCGTCCGGTTGGCCGCTCGCATGCATTAGGTCCAGGGCCTGCAGGCGAGTCGGCGCGACATCGGAGAAATCGATGGGTTTCGCGGTCGATCTGTCCGGCGTTCGCGCCGACGGGCGAGCATCGACTGGCGTTCGCATGGTCGTCTTTTCCACCGCGTACGCGCCCGGGCCCAGGACCGGACGGCTGATCTGCACAAGGCCGGCCATCACGCCATCACCGAAAGGGACTTGGCTTGAGCCTCGACCATCTTCATCCAGTCGTTGAGGCCTTCGTACAGACTCACGAGTTTCGCGGAACCCTGACCACGGGCGAAGCCCGTCATGCTGTCGATCGTCGCGGTCAGATCCATGGGGACGTCAGCTCGTTCGGTGTACCACTCGCCGGGTATCGAGCCGAAAAGTGTCGTGCAGTAGAGGCCGTCGGGACCGTCGACCCTTCCACTCATGAGCCGATCATCGAGGTATGCCCGCAGCTGTCGTGGCGTGACATTCGAGAAATCGATCACGTCGGGAGCGCTCTTGCGAGCCGTCTTGATGTCTCCAGGCGCTTCGACGGCCTTTTCCGTCATCGCCCTGGGCGCCGTATGCGCAACCACACTCGGCACTGAACTCGTAATTTGCATGACGCCACCTCCTGGTCGGTATCGACCAAGAGACCAGAGAACCGTTGTCGACGATAGTCATCTCACTTATGCCGCGGCGATAGATGTCACAACGTGATTGAACATGCCTACACCTACGACCATCAGGAAACTGATCACACGCCAGCAAGATGTGATCCGCCACAAGACTCATCCTTGCGCCATCGATTCGCGCGAACAGCCAATCGATGATGACCTCGGCCGATTTGGCCTGATGAGAGCAAGAACATGAAACGATTCTTCGCCACTGCGGGCGCCTTCAGCCTGATGCTTGGCATCGGCTCTGCCTACGCCAGCAACAATCTTTCGCGGGTCTACGTGCATCACGTCGTTTCGTCGAAGGGAGGCACCGAACTGATACCCCAGGGCGGATCGTGGACCGCTCGAGATCACGGCGGCGCGACCTTCCAGATCGTCACCGATGAAATCGGCTACGGGCACGGCGCGCAGGCTCGGTTGCTCGGAACACCTCTGCGCGAGATCAAATACGAGTCCCTCTGCAACGTCGGTGGCCGCCTCGGATCTTGCCGTAACGGCGCCACGATCGTCGGTCATCGCAGCACGTGGGACGCCAGTGGCCGCGAAGGTGGCAACTTCGAAGTCGTCGTACTGCCAAGTGGCTCCGGCGGCCCGAAGCGGGCCACGCTGCAAATTCGCTGAATGATGACGCGAAGGCCGGGACCCCGATGGCTCGGCTTTCGCGTAACAGTCGGCCAGATGATCCTGCCAAGCCGCACCATAGACCAAGGAATCGATGGGCGAATGCGGCATCGAAAACCTAGGCCGCTGATTCTTTGGAACAATCGTCAAATCGAGCCCACCCTTTCGAGGGGCTCGGGCACTCCTTGCCGAGCTACTGTTCGTTTGTCTATGTCAGACACAAAAGGAGCATGAAATGAGCATTAAACGGAATGGGTGCCACCTCATGGCTGCAGCGGCGATCCTGCTCTTCGCCGGCCAAGCCGCCGCGGCGAACGTGGCGTGCCCTGCGGCGGGCGATATCAAGCTTGCAGGAAGCTCGGCGGACGAAACGAGTTACAAGGCGGTCGTGGGTGAAACCACCTGGAAAGGCGAGGTTTCCAAATACGACGACGACGTCGATCTCAAGACGCTGCACTTCGTGGGCGCATCCATCGCCAATGCCAAGAATTTCGTAGCGTGCGATTACTATGGCGAGGGCCGATCCAATCTGCGCATGACGATCGACACCAAGAAGGCGAGCTCTCCGGCGAACCCGTCTGCCTGGACAGGCAAGGACGGTGAGCCGCTCTCTTGCAAGAATTCCGACGTGGCCAAGTGTGAGTTCCACTGATCCTGGCTCCCGCTAACGAAAAGGCCGGGCGATTTCTCGCCCGGCCTTTTCGTTACATCGACGGATCGATCAGCGTGTGATCGCCTTCGGATCCTGCTTGGCCTTCAGCGCCGCACACAGCAGCGTCGACTCGCTGGTCTGCGCCAGGTCGCGCTCGGCACCGCTCACCTGGGCGAGCTTCGGCTTGAAGTACTCGTTCATGCGATCGGCTTCGGCCTTGGAACAGCTGCCGGCGGCAGCCATGGTGACGACCTTGCCGCCAGCGAAGCTACCGGTGCGCGCAATGATCTTGTCGTAGTTGGTGGTGTACCACTTCCACAGTTCATTGCGCGAGGCCTCGGAATCGCGGCTGCCACGCAGAATCGCAGCCATCTCACCCACCTTGACGTCTTTGCTCAGCGAGAAGTCACGCGCTTTGTTCGACTGCGCAACGTCCTTGGTGCTGGCCAGAGCGGAGAGCATGGCGTTGCGCTTGGCCGGGTCGGAGGTCTTCGGGATCTCCGCGATCAGCGCGTCGACGGCCGGTGCGCCGCGCTCCTGCACGGCGACGCCGAGTGCATCGGCGAGCAGGTCGGGGTCAGCGGCGTCGAGGTCGAGATGACCGTCCTTCGTCTTCAGTGCAGCGTCACCCTGGCGCAGCAGTTCGGCACGGACCTCCGGCGCGGCGATGTCGTCGTCACCGAGGAAGCCGGCAAGCGTCGTGCGGGTGATCGTGTCGTTGTCCGCTTCACCGGCCTTCTTGCGATAACCCAGTTCCTTGAGCTTCGGCAGGTAGGCGTCCACGGCCCACTTGCGCAGGCGATCGCGCTGGGCGTCGGTGACAGCTTCATTGTGGAGGATCCAGTTGAAGGTAGTCATCGGTGCGGTGAAGACCTCGCGGGTCTTCGAGGCCGTGATCGGCTTGAGTGCAGCAAGCACGTCGCCGGCATCGAGATCGCCGTGCAGGAAGGCCGCGCGCACGGCGTCCGCATAGGCCAGCTGCTCGGCATCGCTCAGCGTGGAGACCACCTTGCTGAGCGCAGCGAGATCGGTCTTGCTCTGCGCGAAGCGGTAGTAACCACGGCCGTTCGCGTTAGGCAGCACCCAGGTGCCCTTGCCGGCGTCGTCCAGCACCATCGTACCGGTGGCCTGGTCGAGCAGCTCGCACTTGACCTTGTTCGCACCGCCGGCGGTACCGTAACGCACGCACATCGGCACACCCCACACACGGCTGGCGTCGCCGGTGCTGCCCAGCGGCAGGTAGCGACTCTGGGTCAGGTGCAGGACGGTCTTGCCGCCTTCGGTCTTCACCTCGGTGGTGACGTAAGGTACGCCCGACTGGTTGAGGAAGCTGCGGAAGGCATTCTTGAACGCGTCGCCCTGGCCTGCGGCTTCGGCAATCGAGTCGATCAGATCGTCGGCCGTCGCGTTGGCGAACTTGTGCTTCTGGATATAGGCACGCATGCCCTTCTGGAAGACCGGATCGGTGACATAGCCTTCGAACATGCCGAGGACGGCAGCGCCCTTCTGATAGGTGATGCCGTCGAACGCGGTTTCGATATCGCCGTTGCCGGTGATCGGCTGGCGAATCTTGCGGGCGCTGACCAGGCTATCGTTGTTCATCGCGCCCTGCGCACCGCGAACGCGGTCGAGGTCGGCCCGGTATTCCGGGTGCACCTTGGTGGTGACCTTCTGCTGCATCCAGGTGGCAAACGCCTCATTGAGCCAGAGGTCGTCCCACCAGGCCATCGTCACGGTGTCGCCGGTCCACTGGTGGGCCAGTTCATGCGCGTTGACGTTGAACGAACCACGGACGTACTGCGCCGCCGAATCCGGATCGATCAGGAGGAGCCAGTCACGGAACGTGACCAGGCCGGCGTTTTCCATGGCGCCGGCACTGAAGTCGGGCGCGGCGAGCAGGTCGAGCTTGTCGTACGGGTAACCGAAGCCGTAATAGTCCTCGAGCGTGTGGATGATCGAGTTGGTCTCGCCCAACACGTGCTGCATGCGATGGCCTTCACCCTTGGCGGCGATGCCGCGCAAAGGGGTGGCCGTGGAACGGAACTCGGTCGGCGAAATATCCGGGCCCTTCACCACGTCCCACGGGCCGACGGCGAACGCGACCAGATAGGTCGGCAGCGGCTTGGTGGTGGAGAACGTCAGGGTCTTCCAGCCCGCCCCCGCCTTCTCTTCCTTCACCTGCGCGGTGTTGGCCACGCCCTGGTCGTCGGCCGGAATGGTCAGGCTGAGATCGAACGGCACCTTGAACGAAGGCTCGTCGAAGCCCGGGAACGCGTAGCGCGCGGAGACCGGCTCCATCTGCGTCATCGCGTACGGCACGCCTTCGTGCGATACCTTGTAGAGGCCCTGCAGCTGCTTGTTCAGCGGCGCAGTGAACTCGATCGCAAGGGTGATCTCCTGCGGCTCGAGCTTGGCGCCGAGATCGACGCGTGCGACGCCTTCCTTCTCGGCGGCGACGGTGTACTTGCCGACGTGCTTCTTGCCCGCGGCGTCGGTGATGGTGACCTTGGAGACCTTGAGGTCCTTGCCGTGCAACCAGATGAAGTCCGACGCCTGGGTCAGCTTGACCTTGATCGTGGCGGAGCCGGCATAGTCTTCCTGCTTGGGATCGACCTTGAAAGCCAGCTTGTAGCTTTCGGGCTGGGCCCAGGTGGGCAGGTGGCCGAGGGGCGCGGCGGCGTCCGTGCCGGCGGCGAACGCGGCGCCACAGCAGGCGGCGAGCGCGGTGAGAACGAGAGGACGGACGAAATGACGCATGGCGGGTGGGACTCCCCTGTGGGTAATCCCCCATCCTGCGAACAGGGATGACCTTCGACACAGTGCCAGAAGGCACCCCCGCCGCGCTGCGGTGCGTCAGAGTTCGACGATCGGCTTGAACCCGCCGAAGAACATCCGCTTGCCGTCGAAGGGGAGTTTCTTGGGGTCCATGAAGGCGGCAAGTCGCGGATCTTCCATGATTTTCTTCATGATGCGGTCGCGTGCGCGCTTGTTCTCGTAAACGATCCAGGAGAACACGACGGTCTCGCCGGGTTTCAGTTTCACCGATTGCGGGAACGAGGTGGATTTGCCGGGTTTTACATCGTCGGCGATGCATTCGTTGTAGGCGAGGGCGCCGTGCTCCAACCAGACCTTGCCCGCGAGTCGGGCCATCTTCTTGTAGTCGGCCATGCGGTCCAGGGGTACGGGTAATACGAAACCGTCGACGTAGCTCATGGTGCGACCCTCCCGAGATGAATGTCGGGGGAGCGTCTCCTATCACGAGGAAAGGCCGCGTTAAACGCGGCCTTTCGGCAACACCCTTTTGGGGCGCGGCTTGTCGTGGGAGGTGGCTATGCCGGCGATGGTATTGTCCACGGGGTGGCTGCTTCACTGCTCCGTTGGTTTTTCGCCGCTGAAGCGGCTCCCACATTGGCTTGATTTGTCTTATATCAACCTGCGGCGTCTTCCTATATCAACCTGCGGCGTCGGCCTGTTCGAGAACCACGGCGACACCGTGGATCACCGAAGCGATGCGGACGGCGCTCTGGATCGCCTGCACGGAGATGCCACCGTCGCGGAGCACCTTGTCGTGCGAGTCGATGCACATGCCGCAGCCGTTGACGGCCGAGACCGCCAGCGAGACTAGCTCGAAGTCGTTCTTGGCGTCGCCCTTGTAGGCACCGATCACGTTCATGCGCAGCTTCGCCGGGATGGTCGCGTACTCCGGATGGCTGACCAGGTGCTGGAAGCGGTAGTAAATATTGTTCATGCCCATGATCGCGGCCGAGCCCTTGGCCGCGGTCAGCTGTTCGGCCGTGGCGTGCTCGGCGGCGAACGCGGCAATGGCCTCGGTCAGCGGCTTGTAGCGCGCCGAGAAGGCGGCGCCGAGGGCGACCATCGAGATCTGGGCGAGGTTGAGGCCCGGGGCGCCCGCTTCGCTCAACACGGAGTCGAGGTTCAGCTTGAGGTCCTTGGCGTATTCGGGAAGCTTGCTGCGAAGATCGGCGACGCTCATGGGATGCACCTTGTCTTGGATAGGGAATGGGGCGCGGAATGGCTCGGCGCGCAAGGCGCCGGTTCACGCGGGACACGGGGGACGTGCCGGTGATGCGGTAACGAGCTTGGAAAAGAGGCGGTGAAGCGAACTTCACCGCCTCTCGGGTTGCCCGCGCCACGCGGGGGGAGGGAGCGTTGTGGCGCGGGACTTACGACCGGCGGAGCCTTAGGCGACCTTCAGGGTCTCGTCGCCGGACTTCCAGTTGCAGGCGCACAACTCGTCGGTCTGCAGCGCGTCGAGGACGCGGAGCACTTCGTCCGGGTTGCGGCCGACCGAACCGGCGGTCACGTAAGCGAACTGGATCTCGCCGTTCGGATCGACCAGGAAGGTCGCGCGCTGGGCAACGCCTTCGTCGGTCAGGATGCCCAGGGCCGTGGTGAGGTCCTTCTTGATGTCGGCAACCATCGGGAACAGGAGGTCCTTCAGGTCGGCGTGGTCCATGCGCCAGGCGCGGTGGACGAACTCGGAGTCGGTCGAGACAGCCAGGACCTGGCAGTCACGGTCGGCGAACTTCTCGTTCAGATCGCTGAAGCCCTTGATCTCGGTCGGGCAGACGAAGGTGAAGTCCTTCGGGTAGAAGAACACGAGCTTCCACTTGCCCTCGTACGACTTATCGGAGACGTCGATGAACGCGTCTTCGATCTTGTTCGCGAGCGGGCCGCCGTTGACGGCCTTGAGGTTGAACTGGGGGAACTTATCGCCAATGCTCAGCACGTTTGACTCTCCGTTGAGGGTGGAATGAACTCTGCGCGCGCTCATGGTGCCGCGACTGAAACGTAAGGTTAGCGGGCCGGAACATATATCTCAAATCGATTGTAGACATCAATGTGATAGGCTGGCCCTATCGATTCGAGCTGAGCCCGTCGCCATGAACCTGCGTGACTTGTCCTACCTCGTTGCCCTGGCCGAGCACCGGCACTTCGGCCGCGCCGCCGAAGCCAGCTTCGTCAGCCAGCCCACCCTGTCCACCCAGATCCGTAAGCTCGAAGACGAACTGGGCGTGGCCCTGGTCGAGCGCACGCCACGGAAGGTCCTGCTCACCGAGACCGGTCGCGAGATCGCCCGACGAGCGCGGGGTGTGCTTTCCCAGGTGGACGAGATCAAGTCGATCGCCCAGCGCACCCGGGACCCGGAGTCGGGGACGATCCGCCTGGGCATCTTCCCCACGCTCGGGCCTTACCTGTTGCCCCATGTGATCCCGCATCTGCGCGAGCGTTTTCCGCGGCTGGAGCTGCTGCTGCGCGAGGAGAAGACCGAGCAGATCCTCGGCATGCTGCGCGAGGGCACGCTGGATGCGGGCATCCTGGCGTTGCCGATGCACGACGAATCGCTGCATATCGAGTTCCTGTTCGAGGAACCCTTCGTCCTCGCCGTCCCGGACAACCACCCGCTTGCCGGGCGGCAATGCCTGAGCATGGACGACCTGGCCGACCAGAACCTGCTCCTGCTCGAGGACGGCCATTGCCTGCGCGACCAGGCCCTCGAGGTCTGCCACCTGGCCGGCGCGGGCGAGAAGACCGGGTTCCGTGCCACCAGCCTGGAAACGCTGCGCCAGATGGTCTCGGCGAATGTCGGGATCACCTTGATGCCGATCCTCGCCGTCAAGCCGCCGGTGGCCCAGTCGGGCAATGTCCGCCTCATCGAGTTCGAAAGTCCCGCGCCGAGCCGTCGCATCGCGATGGTCTGGCGGAAGAGTTCGGCCATGACGCCGTTCTTCAGCGCCCTCGCCGAGGTGATCCGCGACGTGCCTGCCGAGCTCTTCAATGCCCGGGAATGCGCCACGCGTCAACCGTAAAGCGCGCCAGACGTTGCCTCTCCATCTTCCTGAGAGTTTGGCGAAAGATGCGCTTCTGGTTGGTCGTCCTGCTCCTGCTATGCGGCATGGGGGCGTACACGTGGTGGCACCAGCGGCCGATGCACGCCGCGCCCGGCGTGTTGGCGAGCGACATCCCCAGCCAGCAGGATCTCGGCGCCGGGCCGTCGTTGACGCGTGGCCATTTTTCGCTGGAGCCCCGCGCGAAATTCGCCATGACCGGCCGCGTGCTGTCGCGCGAGGACTACCAGCTGGACGACCTCGCGCCGATCGCGCCGACCGACCTGGCGCTGGGCTGGGGCCGGATGTCGGATACCGCGGTGCTCGACAAGATCCGCATCTCGCAATCCAACCGGTTCTACTTCTGGTACACGGAAAACTTTCCGATTCCGCGCCATGAGATCGAGGATTCCAGCGCCAACATGCACATGATTCCGGCCAACGACACCGTGGCCCGCGAACTGAGCAACGTTCGGCCGGGCGAAGTGATCCACTTCGACGGCTTTCTCGTCGACGTCAAACGCGACGATGGCTGGCACTGGAACACCTCGCTCACCCGCGAGGACACCGGTGCGGGCGGTTGCGAGATCGTCCTCGTCGAGGACCTCCGCGAGGCCGGACCGTAAGCCTCGCCCCAGGGCTCCTCAGCCGCCGATCAACGCGTGCAGCGGTGCCGGACCGGACCACTTCGCCCGGCCGTGAAGCCCCGAGAGTTCGATAACGACACTGGCGCCGACGACTTCGGCGCCGAGCCGCTCGACCAGCCGGCGGCCCGCCTCCAGGGTGCCACCCGTGGCAAGGACGTCGTCGACTACGATCACGCGCTCGCCCGGCGATAGCGCCTCGGTGCCGATCTCCAGCCGGTCGTGGCCGTATTCCAGACCGTAGTCGACGCCGACGATCGGCGGTGGCAGCTTGCCGGCCTTGCGCAGGGGGACGAAGCCGGCGTTGAGCGCGCGGGCCATGGCGGCGCCGAAGATGAAGCCGCGCGATTCGATACCGCACACGGCACCGATGCCAAGCCCGTGCCACGGCGCGCACAGGGCGTCGATGCAGGCGCTGAACGCGGCGGCATCGGCGAGCATCGGCGTGATGTCCTTGAACATGATGCCGGGACGCGGAAAATCCGGAACGTCGCGGACGAGGTCGGCGATATTCGTCAAACGTGGGGCCTGCATGGGTGGATTGTTCCTGGATGGGGGCGCGCCGGTCAGGCCGGCAGGCTGGCGGCGCCAAAATCGTCGTCGGCAGCCGCGGCGGCGCGTGCCTGGGCAAGTTGACCGTCGATGACGCGGACGATCGCCTCGGCCGCTTCCGCAGCCGCCTCGGGAACCATCACGGCGAGAAAGTCCCGAGCGGGTAGCTGGCCGACCGCCCCGGTGAGAAACTCACCGGCGATGAAGGCGGGAATTTCGGCCTGCTCGAGCGCATTCTTCACCAGATGGGCGTCGATCAGGGATTCGGCGTGGTAGACGGTGTGCATGGTGGGAAGCTACCCGCGCGGCCGCCCGGCGGCAAGCGCCACGCGGCTCAGGTAAACTCGGATGTTTGCCCCGCCCCACCCTCCGAGTCCCTCGCGATGTCGACCGAAACGCCCGTCCCGCAGCAGAATTTCATCCGCCAGATCGTCCGCGAGGACCTGGCCTCCGGCAAGCATGCGGTGGTCCACACCCGCTTTCCACCGGAGCCCAACGGCTACCTGCACCTGGGTCACGCCAAGTCGATCTGCCTGAACTACGGCCTCGCCGCCGACTTCGCCGGTACCTGCAACCTGCGCTTCGACGACACCAACCCGTCGAAGGAAGATGTCGAGTACGTCGACGCCATCCAGCGCGACGTGAAGTGGCTCGGCTTCGAGTGGGCGGAGCTGCGTCATGCGTCGGACTACTTCGAGGTGTTTTATCGCGCAGCGCTCAAGCTCATCCGCCTGGGCGTAGCCTACGTGGACGACCTGTCGGCCGAGGAGGTGCGCGAGTACCGCGGCACGCTGACCGAACCGGGCCGCAACTCACCGTACCGCGAGCGTTCCGTCGACGAGAACCTCGACCTGTTCCAGCGCATGCGCGCCGGCGAATTCGCCGACGGCAGCAAGACCCTGCGCGCGAAGATCGACATGACCGCCGGCAACATCAACCTGCGCGACCCGGCGCTTTACCGCGTGCGCAAGGTGCATCACCAGAACACCGGCGACGCATGGCCGATCTACCCGATGTATGACTTCGCGCATTCGCTTTCTGACGCGCTCGAAGGCATCACCCATTCGCTATGCACGCTGGAATTCGAAGATCACCGCCCGTTGTACGATTGGTGCGTGGACAAGGTCGACCTGGCGAACGATCGGGACCTCTGGCAGCCATTGGTCGACGCAGGCCTGCCGACCACGCCGAGCAAGCCCCGCCAGATCGAGTTTTCGCGTGGCAACCTCAACTACACCGTGATGAGCAAGCGCAAGCTGATCACCCTCGTCTCCGAGAACCTGGTCGACGGCTGGGACGATCCGCGTATGCCGACGATCGCCGGCGTGCGCCGTCGCGGTTTCACCGCCGCCGGCATCCGTCTGTTCTGGGAGCGCGTCGGCGTCAGCAAGCAGAACAGTACGATCGACATGAGCGTGCTCGAAGGCGCGGTGCGCGAGGACCTCGACGGTGTCGCCCCGCGTCGCCTCGCCGTGATCGATCCGGTCAAGCTCGTCATCACCAACCTCGATGCGAGCCACCGCGAGTCCCTCACCTTCCCCAACCATCCCAAGGACGAAGCCTTCGGCACGCGCAGCGTTCCGTTCTCGCCCGAGTTGTGGATCGAACGCGAGGACTTCGCCGAGGTGCCGCCGAAGGGCTTCCATCGACTCAAGCCCGACGGTGAAGTGCGCCTGCGCGGCGTCGGCATCGTCAAGTGCGACGAAGTGATCAAGGACGCGAACGGCGAGGTCGCCGAACTGCGCTGCACGCTGGACCTCGAAAGCCGGACGGGCATGCCGGGGGCCGACCGCAAGGTGAAGGGAACCATTCACTGGGTGAGCGCACACGATGCCGTGCCCGCTATCGTCCGACTCTACGACCGGCTCTTCGACGCCGCCGATCCGGACGACGACAGCGATGGCAAGACATACAAGGATCACATCAATCCGCAGTCGCGTCGTGTCGTTCACGGGTATGTGGAGCCGGCCGCCGCCCACGCCGCACGCGAGGATCGCATGCAGTTCGAGCGCCTGGGCTACTTCGTCGCCGACATGCACGACCACACGCCGGGTACGCCGGTGTTCAATCGCGTGGTGACGTTGCGCGACTCCTGGGCGAAACAGTCCTGATGCTGTACGCACAGGTCCACCTCACCCTGCCCGCCTGGGTCCATGAAACCGTGGACACCTCGCTCACCTATGCGGGCGACGAGACCAAGGTCGGGTTGGCCATCGATCTGTCCGCACGCAATATCGATCTCGCCACCGGCGGCCCGTTCGGTGCGGTGGTGTTCGACGGCAACGACCGTATCGTCGCTGTCGGCGTCAACCGGGTCGTTCCGCATGCCTGCTCGGTGGCGCACGCGGAAATGATGGCGTACATGACCGCACAGCAGCGCCTGCAGCGCTTCCGCCTCAATGAAGACGGCGGCCGCTTCGTCCTCGCCACCAGTTCCCAGCCTTGTTGCCAGTGCTATGGCGCGACGGTGTGGGCCGGGGTCGACGAACTGCTCATCGGCGCGCGCTCGGAAGACGTCGAGGAGCTCACGCCCTTCGACGAAGGCCCGCTTCCCGCCGACTGGATCGGCGAGCTCGAGCGTCGTGGCATCGCCGTCCGCCGCGATATCCGCCGTGACGAGGCCCGCGAGGTGCTTCGTCGCTATGGCGAGTCGGGCGCCAGCTATTGATCCCGGTCCTGCGCAGATGAGTCGCTGGCGCGCCGTGCTGCCGTTGTCGCTGCTGCTGATCGCAGGCGCGGTGATGCTCGGCAGCGGGGCGCTCGATCGCTTCCACCCGACACGGCTGCTCGCCGAAGAGGGCGCGCTGCGCGGTGCGATCGCCGAACACCCCGTGATGTCGCGGCTCGCTTTTACGGGCGTGCTTACGTTGGCGATCGCGACAGGCGTGCCCGGGACGATCGTCATCATCCTGGCCGGCGGCCTGCTGTTCGGTATCGCGCAGGGCACCGCCCTGTCGTCGGTCGCGCTCGTGCTCGGCTCGCTGCTGCTGTTCCTCGCCAGTCGATACGCGTTCGGACCGGGTGGCCGCCAACCGCCGGAACTGGCGACACGCATGCGTAGCGGCTTCGCCGCCCATCCGGTCAGCTACACGCTCGCCCTGCGTTTCATCCCTATCGTGCCGCTGGGCGCCATGACCGTCGCCCTGGCATGGCTGCGTTGCCCGTTGTGGCTGTTCCTCGGCGCCACGTGGCTGGGTGGAACCGTGTCCCTCGTGGCGGAAACCGCGGTCGGCGCCGGTCTGGGCGATACCTTCGCGGGCGATACGCCGTTCACCCTGGCCCGGCTCCTCGACGACAGGATTCTGTTGCCCCTGGTGGCCTTTGCTGCGCTGAGCGTGCTTCCTCTGGTCATCAAGAAGGCCCGTGACCGCCGACGTCGGCGCGGCTGACGCCGGGCCGGTGGAACTGCGCTAGGCTGTAGCCTCGCGTCGCCCGGGAGGGGCGCGCAAGGGGAGACGGATGCGCGACGTATCGGTTACGTGGCTTGAACGGGTCTGGCGTCGCACGTCGCTGGTGCAGCGCCTGACCTGTGTCGCTCTCGTACCCACGGCGATCAGCGCCATTCTCCTGGTCACCCTGCTCACCCGCCACCAGATGGACACCCTCCACGAGATGGGGCGATCCACGGCGGACGCGATCGCCCAGCAGGCCGCGAGCGTCTCCGGCGAAGCACTGCGCAACGGCGAACGGCGCGAGATTTCGCACATTTCCCAGTCGATCGTGCAGTTGCCGCAGGTGGCGCGGGTGCGCATCAGCGACCGCGACGGCGAGATCATCGCCGACCGGGTCAACGGCTCGATCGACGACGAGGATAGCCTCACCGTATCGCGCGAGGTCCTCGACCCGGTCAGTCATCGCGTGGTCGGCTCGGTCACGGTCGATGTCAGCGTCGAGGACGCCATCGCCGCGCAACGGGCCAGCGTGCACAACGCCCTGTTGTGGCTGGGCCTGAGCCTGTTCATCGCGGTGATGATCGGCTGGTCCACGGCCCGCTGGCTCAGCGCCCCCCTGCGCAATCTCGCCATCGCCGTTCGCCAGCTCGGCCTTGGCGATCGCACGGTGGTCGTCCCGGTGACGGACGATACCGAGATCGGCGACCTCCAGCGCGGCTTCAACGGCGCCGCCTCGCAACTCCTGCATGCGCAGATCGGCATGGAGCGCGAGATCGCCCTGGCCACCGAGGAACTCGCCCGGAAGAATGCCGCGCTGGAAGCCGCGAGCGTGGCCAAGGCACGTTTTCTCGCCGCCGCCTCGCATGACCTGCGCCAGCCGCTGTATGCCCTGACCCTGTTCTCGTCGGGCCTTGCGGTCGACGAGTACGACCCGGTGCGCCTGAACCGCATCGCCCACATCCAGGAGTGTGTCGAGGCGCTGGACCATCTGTTCAGCGAGTTGCTCGACCTGTCCCGTCTGGAGACGGGTGCCATGCCGGCGGTGTTGCGCGACTTGCCGCTGGACGAGGTATTCGAGGAGGTCAGCGTGAACTTCCGCATGGTGGCCGAGCAGCACGACCTGCGCCTGGTCGTGCGGACCACCGGCCTGTGGGTGCGCTGCGATCGCACCATGGTCGCGCGCATCCTCAACAACCTGGTGAGCAACGCCCTGCGCTACACACGTTGCGGTGGCGTGCTGGTGGGCGCCCGCCGGCGTCTCGACGGCACGGTTCGCGTGGATGTGTGGGATACCGGGCTGGGCATTGGACCCGAGCACCTGCAACACATCTTCGACGAGTTCTACCGGGTCGAGAGCGGCCCCGAGGTCGGCCGCCCCGAGAGCACCCGGCGCGGACTGGGCCTGGGCCTGTCCACCGTGCAGCGCCTGGCGGGACTGCTTGGCACACGAGCCATGGTGCACTCCAGGCCCGGCAGGGGCAGCCTGTTCTCGATCACGCTACCCGAGGTCCAGCCCGGAAAGGTCGAGGCGCCCGTGCCGGCGGCGGCGGCAGGTGGCGCACCGCGGGATGTGGTCGGCATGCGTGTCCTGGTGATCGACGACGAACCCAGCATCCTCGCCGGGATCAGTTTTCTGCTGGGCAGCTGGGGCTGTGAGGTCATGACTGCCGAAGATGCCCAGCAAGCCATCGAGGCGGTGCACCAGTGGATGCAGCCGCCGGATATCGTGATTTCGGACCTGCGCCTGCGCGAAGGCACCGGCCTGGACGTGATCGACCTGCTCGATCGCTACTACCGTCGACGTCCCGGCGACCCGCCGCCGTTCGCGCGGGTACTGATTACCGGCGAGACCCGCGGCGATTTCTTGCGCAACGTGGACCAGACCACGACGCAAGTTCTCTACAAGCCGGTCTCGCCCGAACGCCTGCACGATGTCATGGTTTCTGCGTGGGCAGTCCATCATGCACCCGTCTGAGCCGGATGGCTGGCTTGCCGCGAGGCGCCCGGAGGGCTATGTTCCCAAGAACGGGGATGCTCGCGGCAGTGCGGGCGGAGGAGTGGCATGCGTGTTCTGATCGCGGACGATCACCGGCTCATCATCGAGGGCGTCAAGCTCAAGCTGAGGGAGTTGGGTGATTTGCTTGAGCCGGGGACCAAGGTAGAGATCGAGTTCGTCGAGGCGGAGACGGTGGCCCAGCTTCGCTCGCAACTCGACCGCTTGCCGCTTCCCGATCTCGCCCTGATCGACATGGCCATGCCGGGCGCGAACGGTGTCGACCACATTCGCGAGGCGGTGGAGAAGCTGGCCGATGCCAACGACGAAGTCACCTTGCAGGACGGCGAGAGCCACGAGTTGACCGCCGAGGAACGCCGCCACGCGAACGATCTGATCGGAACCCGTACCGCGCGCAAGCGGGCCGTTATCGTGCTTTCGGGTACCGAAGACTCCGCCGCCATCCGCCACGTGCTCGATCTTGGCGTCCAAGGTTACATCCTCAAGTCATCGTCTCCCGCCGTCATCCTCAGCGCGGTGCAGCTGGTCATCGGCGGTGGCATCTATGTGCCGCCCGAAGCGATGAAGGCGGCAGCATCGAGCGCTCCCCAGCCGTTCTTCTCCACGACCGACGGCGCCGATGGACTGACCACCAAGGAGCGGCTGGCCACCGTACTCACCGATCGCCAGATCGACGTGCTCAGGCTGCTGGCCAAGGGCCGGCCGAACAAGCTGATCGCCCGCGAGCTGGGCATCAGCGAAGGCACGGTCAAGATTCACCTGGCCGCGATCTTCCGTGCGTTACATGTGCGCAACCGATTGGAGGCACTGGTCGCCGCGCGGCACCTGGGCGACTAGCCGAAACGAAATCCACGCGAGGCAGGCGCGATGTGGGCAGGCGTTGAGAGCGCGGCGAAGAGTCGGGTGCGCGCGTGGTTCGGCGCATGCCTCATTGCGGCCGCTCTTGCCGGCCCGGCGCTGGCGGCCGCCCCGGGCCTGGGCGATGTGGATCCGAATGCCCCGCTCACCTTCGGCATCCTTCCCATTGGCGGTCCCGCCGAATCGCTCGAGGCATGGCGACCGATGCTCGACGATCTGAGCAAGGCCCTCGCCCGTCCCGTCCGCGCGGTCTCGGTTGCCACCTACGAAGGCATCGCGCAGGCGATCAGCGAGCAGCGGGTGGACATCGCGTTCCTTTCCGGCCGGCTTGCCCTGGATGCGGTCACCCAGAACAACATGCAGGTGATCGGCCAGCTCACCCGCGGCGACGGTTCGAAGGGCTATTACGCGGTGGTGCTGGTGGCCGCGGATTCCCGGCTGACGAGCGTGGACCAGTTGTTCGCACGACCGGGGAAATGGCGGTTCGCTCGCGGCGAGGCGCTTTCCGTGTCCGGCTACCTCGTCCCCGAGACGCAGCTGTTCGCGGCACGCAACGTCGACTCGGACACGTTCTTCGCCAGCGTCCATGTCGACAACCACCAGAACAACGCGCTGGCCGTCGCCAACGGCGAAGCGGACGTCGCCACGAACAACACGGCGGATCTGGAACGCTTCAAGCAGCACTTCCCCGACCAGTACGCACGACTGCGCGTGCTATGGAAGTCGTCGCTGATTCCCCACGCGGTCATTGTGATCCGCAACGACCTGCCACTCGCCCTGCGCGAGCGTGTCGCCACCTTCATCACCAGCTACGGGAAGGGCAAGGAAGGGTCGCGCGAAGAAGCCAACCTGAAGCTCATCCACGACATCAGCGGTTTCGCCCGGGCCGACAACGCTGTCCTCGTACCGTTCGTCGATATCGAGTATTCGCTGGAGAAGCGCCGGGCCACCAGCGCCCAATGGGTCAGTGAAGCCGCGCGTGAAGCACGCTTCCGGAAGATTCAGGTCGACCACGACACCGTCGTGAAACGGCTGGCCGGCAAATAGCGCCAGCCAGAAGGCATAGGCCCCAAGGCATAGACGTGCAGCCTAGGTCCCCTTGTCTATCGCGCGACGAACGCGCGTTTCATAGATTCGTCATGAGATTGTGTGCAACAGGCCCCCTCATGAACGCGCCGCCGTATTCGCATGCAAGGCCCGCAACGCTGCATCGACAGCTGATCCTCCGGGGATTGCTGCCGATGACGCTGGTCGCGCTCGCCCTGTGCGGTGCGCTCGGCGTCTTGCACATGCGGTCGTTGTCCGCGGAAGCGCGAACCGTCGCCCGCATCCAGGCCATCCGCCTGGGCGCGTCGCTGGAGGCGGCATCGAACGAGGATGCGGTTCGCTACGCGCTGACGCGTGCATTGTCCCGCAGCGCGCCGACGGAGAGCCTGACGCTGCGCCGAGACGATGCGCCAGACCTTGTCATCGACAGTGGGCGTCGCGTGCCGGACGGCCGCGCACTGCGTGTTCGCCTGAATACCTCCCTGGGCGAACTCGAGACAGTGTCCGACGCCACCTCGCTACACGAGCGGCGCGCCGCCGCAGCCATCATGACCTTGCTGCTGTGTTGCGGCGTCCTGGCGGTTTTCCTGCTCACGAAACGGGCGATGGAACGTGACGTGATCGCACCGATCGAAGGCATGCGCGATCGCATCGACGCCTTTCTCCATCCCCGTCAATCCGGCCCTGTCTTGCGCGGCGGGAATGCCAGCGAACTCTCCGCCATCGACGCTTTGCTCGACGAGCTGGTCGACCTGCGTCGACGCCACGATACGGCGATGGCCGACGCACTGCGTCAGCGCCTGCAGGACATTGCACGGCACACGCGTTTCATCGAGCAGATCGGCGATCACTTTCGCCAGCCGTTGCAGGCGCTCGCCCTGTTCGTTGCCGGTATGCAGCCGGGCGACGACCTGCGCCAGCGCGCCGTCCTCGGGCAGATGCGCGCGAACCTCACCCGCCTCAACGAACTGCTCGACGGGTTGCTGGCGATGGCACGGTTCGATGCGGGCGCCGTGGAACCCCGCGCCGTCGGCCTCATCGCGTCGGACCTCTTCGTGCGTGAGCGCGCCGCGATCGAGGAAGAAGCCAGCCGGCTTGGCGTCGACGTGCACTGGCGAGGCGGCCACCTGCCGCTTCACGGCGATCCCGCCTTGCTGGGCGAACTCCTTCACCGCCTCGTCGCCAACGCCGTGGTCAGCACGCCGAATGGGCGTGTCCTGGTCGCGGTGCGTCGGCGCGGCGATGCCGTGCGGCTGGAGGTTCGGGATAACGGCATGGGCCTGGAACCGAGCCAGCAGGAACGCGTTTTCGAGGAGTTCACGCGACTGCCCGGACATGCCGGTTATGGCATCGCCCTGGCGGTGGCCCGGCGCATCGTCGACACCCTTGGCGGCAGTATCGGCGTCCGCTCGAGACCCGGGCGCGGCACGCTGTTCTGGGTCCAACTGGAAGGCGCCGCCATCGGACCGCCGGTTCGCGCCACGGCGAACCTGAGCCGCCATCCGGCGCTCTGACCGACGACCACCTGTCGGCGACGCCCCGACCGGCGTATCGTTACGGAAGTACACGGACCTTTCCGAGGATCACTGTCGTGGCGAGCGTCAATTGGTCTGATACGGCGCCGGTCGTCGCGTTCGTCGGCGTGTTCGCGGGCGCCATCGGCCTTCCCGTGCCGGCGATGCCAACGCTGATCGTGGTCGGTAGCACCCTGGTCGCCGCGCGCGACCCCGCTCTCATCATGGCGACCTTCCTGGGTGCTCTGGCGGGCGCTTTCGCCGGCGATGCCGCATGGTTTCTCACCGGCCGGCGCTTCGGGTATCGCGTCCTCGACAGCCTCTGCCGTATCTCGCTTTCGCCCGACACTTGCGTGCGCCGTGCCAGCGGATTCTTCGAGAAGCGCGGGGTCAAGCTGCTGCTGGTGGCGCGTTTCATTCCCGGGCTCTCGCTGGTCGCCATCCCGATCGCCGGCGCCGGGGACACCCGCTTCTCGCGCTTCACGCTGTACGACCTGCTCGGTGCAGCCTTGTGGATATCCGTCGGCCTGTCGATCGGCATGCTGTTCTATCGACAGATCGACGCCGTGCTGGCCGCGCTGAAACAATTCGGGCTCGGGATGGTCGCGATCGCCCTGATCGGACTGCTACTGTGGATCGGCTTCCGCTACACCCGTCGCGCGCTGCTCATCACCCAGCTACGCAAAAGCCGGATTTCCGTCGACGAGCTTTCGGTGCTGCTCGCCAACGAGCCCGGCGCACTGATCGTGGATGTCCGCTCGGCGCTCAGTCGCCGCGACGATCCTTTCGTGATCCCCGGCTCCCGCCTGTTCGACCTGGCCACCGCCGACACTGCCCTTGCCACCCTGCCCAGGCACACGTCGGTGGTGATCTATTGTTCCTGCCCGAACGAGGTTTCCGCCGCGAAGGTCGCCGAACGCCTGAGCAAGCTGGGCTTCGCGAACGTCCGTCCGCTGACCGGGGGCATCGGGGCATGGCGCCAGGCCGGCCGCGACGTCGAGGCGATCGTCGCCACGACCTGAACCGCCCGGCGGATCGGGTTGTGCCACCCCCCTTGCGACCACTAAACTAGCCGGCTTCCCGCGTATGGGTCGTTAGCTCAGTTGGTAGAGCAGCGGACTTTTAATCCGTAGGTCGCCGGTTCGAATCCGGCACGACCCACCATTCGCCCCATCGTCCGACGCGCAACGCGTTCTTCTCTGACGAAAAACGGTCCAGATTCTCATGCTCTCGGCGCTGACGAGCCGATATCGTGCGGTTATCTCACTCAAGGGAGCCGACATGCGTCAGTACACCACCAAGCACGACGCCCAGTACATCGGCCCGATCTTGCACACATCGGCAAGCTGATGTCGGCACGCTGGAATGGCCGCAGCCGCGGAAAGGTATGGCTGCTAGCCAGCGAAGACCATTCCACCGGCACGTTCGGCGCCCACTGATCGCTCAGGCGTAGTGCGTGGGATCGGGCACGCCAGCCTTGGCGAAACCTTCCGCCCGAAGGCGGCAGGCATCGCAGTGGCCGCAGGCGCGGCCCTGGGCATCGGCCTGGTAGCAGCTGACCGTGGCGGCAAAGTCCACGCCCAGGCGCATGCCTTCGCGGACGATGTCGCCCTTGCCCATGTCCATCAGCGGCGCGTGGATGCGGATACCGGCACCTTCGACGCCGGCCTTCGTCGCCACGTTGGCCAGCGCCTGGAAAGCCTCGATGAAAGCCGGACGGCAGTCCGGGTAACCCGAGTAATCGACCGCGTTGACACCGCAGAAGATGTCGCTCGAACCCAGTACCTCGGCCCAGCCCAGGGCGATGGAAAGCATGATCGTGTTGCGCGCCGGCACGTAGGTCACGGGAATGCCGGTGCCGCCGTCTTCGGGGACGTCGATGTCAGCCGTGAGGGCCGATCCGCCGATGCTGCGCAGGTCCACGTGCACGGTCTTGTGCGTCACCGCGCCGAGCATGCTGGCGACGCGCTCCGATGCCTCGAGTTCCGAACTGTGGCGCTGGCCGTAAGCCACGCTCAGCGCATACACCTCGAAACCCTGCTCGCGCGCCATGGCAATCGTCACCGCGGAGTCCATGCCGCCGGAAACGAGGATGACGGCCTTGGGAGAGGAATTCGACGTGTTCATGGCATTACCTTGGTTGTGTCAGTGACCCGCCGCGTCGTTCCAGAGCAGCTTGTGCAGTTGCAACTGGAATCGTACCGGCAGGCGTTCGGCGAGGATCCACTCGGCCAGTTCACGCGGCTGGACCTTCGACCAGACCGGTGAGAAAAGCGGCATCACGCGTTGATCCAGCGCATGCTCGCGGACCACGTCCCGCGACCACTCGAAATCGGCGCGACTGGCGATGACGAACTTGACCTGATCGTGCGGCTGGAGATGATCCAGGTTGGACCACAGGTTGCGGGCGCTCTCGCCGGAATCCGGCGCCTTGAGGTCCATGACCTTGCGCACGCGAGGATCGACGCCGGACACGTCGAGCGCGCCGGATGTCTCCAACGAGACCTCGTGGCCGGCATCGCACAGCTTGCGCAACAGGACCAGGCAACGCTTCTGCGCGAGCGGCTCACCGCCGGTCACGCAGACGTGCTTCGCGCCGAAGCTGGCGACATGCGCGACGATGGCGTCGATGTCATGCCACTGACCACCGTGGAACGAGTATTCCGTATCGCACCACACGCAGCGAAGTGGGCAGCCGGTCAGGCGGACAAAGACCGTGGGCCAGCCGATCGCGTCGGCCTCGCCCTGCACGGAATGGAAGATCTCGGTGATCCGCAGTCGTTCCGCGACGGGAGCGACCGGCGGAACGTCCGCCGGAGTTGCGGTGTTACCGTTCATGGGATCAGTTGGCCGTCTGGCGCTGCAGACGACGCAGGCGTTCCTGTGCGAGGCCGGCGGCCTTGGTCCCCGGATACTTGGCCGATACCTGCTTCAGCGTCGCGATGGCCGCGTCCTGCTGCTTCAGTTCGATCTGGCAGTAGCCGACCTTGAGCAGGCCGTCGGAGACCTTGTCGCTCTGCGGGTACTGCTTGACCAGGCGCTGGAACGCCTCGATCGCGACCGGGTAGTTCATGGTCACGTAGTACGACTCGCCCAGCCAGTAATAGGCGTTGGGGGCGAGTGCGCTGTCCGGGTACTTGGTAAGGAAGTCGCGAAAGCCCCGCGACGCCGTGACGTAATCGCCGGCGCGCAGTGACTTGAACGCGGCGTCGTACGCCGCTTGCTCGGTGGCGCTGGCTGCCGCCGGCGCGGCGGCGGGCGCCGCCTGCTGAGCCTGGGCGGCAGGAGCCACGGCGGCGGCCGCAGGGGCCGGGGCTTGCGATGCGGCGGCGGGCGCGGCAGGCGGCTGGGCCTGCGCTGCTCCGCCCTTTTCGAGACGACTCAGGCGCGAATCGATATCCGCGTACTGCGCCTTCTGGGAATCCTGGAGTTGCTGGTTCTGGTGCTGCAGCTCTTCGATCTGGCCCTGCAACTGCGAGAGCTGTTGCTGGAGATCGTTGACCTGGTTGACCAGCGGGGTCGTGCCGGCGTCCTTCTGTGACTGCTGCTCGAGGCGCGACACACGGTCGGCGAGGCTCAAGCGAGAGTCTTGCGCATGGACGGGCAGACCAAAAAGCGTGGCGGACGCGATTGCGCCCGCCACGCCAAGCCTGGCCGTAAAACAGGTAGCCAGAGTCTTCTTCATTACTTACTTCGCGGTGTAGACGATCTCAACGCGACGGTTCTTCGACCAGCAATCATCGTTGTGCTCACGGCAGGTCGGCTTTTCCTTACCGTAGCTCGTGACGTTGATCTGGCCAGCCGAACCACCAGCAGCCTGGAGGGCGCTGGAGACGGCGTTGCCGCGGCGCTCGCCGAGACCGAGGTTGTACTCACGCGTACCGCGCTCGTCGGTGTTGCCCTCGAGGGTCATGGCCGACTGCGGACGGTCCTGCAGGTACTTGGCGTGGCAAGCGATGATCTGCTGGAACTCCGGCTTCACATCGTTCTTGTCGAAATCGAAGTACACAACGCGCTGACGGAGGCAGGCGTCGGTATCGAGATCCGACGGCTGGTACTTGCCGTCGTTGGTGGGGGCCTGGGTCTGGGCAACCGGCTCCGGCGTAGAAGCCGGCGGGGTCTTGACCTGCTTCTTGTTGCAGGCGACCGCGCCCACGCAAAGCAGGGCGGCCAGGGTGACGCTAACGGTCTTATTCATGGGACGTTCCTTCAACAGTTGAGTTCCGACAGTCGATATACGGTTTCGGGACAGGCACCGCCGGTTGTCCGGCTGTTTTTCTACTTACATCTACGCCGACGGGGCGCTGTCCCGCACCCTACGTCTTCGCTCCGGCGACTGCCATTAAAGCAACTGCCGGTTAACCTTGCGTCCGCAGAAAAGGCGCGGAACACCCGCGCCCTTTCCCTGGACTTTGCCAATGTCGCGGCCCGAAACGGGCGCGCCATCAACGCTGTCTATAAGGTCCCCAGGACGGCTCGCGCACGTCACCGTCCGAGAGGACGAGACGCTGGCGTACCAGGCCGTCTGCCGAAACCGCATACAGGACACCTCGCGTACCCTGCGATGCCGCATAAAGCAGCATGCTGGCATTTGGCGCGAAGCTGGGCGAATCGTCCACGTTACCCGGGGAAACGAAGCGTACCTGCCCGCCCAGACTGCGGTCCATGATAGCGATACGATACACGTTCCCGTTGCCCTGCACCATCGCAATCTGCTTGCCGTCGAAGCTTACCGAGGCGCTGGCGTTGAAGCCGCCCTGGAAGGTGACGCGCGTAGCGGCGCCACCCGATGCCGACATCTGGTAGATCTGCGGCTTGCCCGAGCGATCCGAGGTGAACAGGATGCTCTGGCCGTCCGGGGTGAAGGTCGGTTCGGTGTCGATCGAGAAATTGTTGGTGAGGCGGGTCTCGGCGTGGCTGGCCACGTCGATCACGAAGATCTCCGGGTTACCGACGTACGAAAGGCTGACGGCGAGCTTGCTGCCGTCCGGCGACCAGGCCGGCGCGCTGTTGATGCCGCGCGGGTGGGCGGCGATCAGGCTGCGCGACCCGGTCGAAATGTTCTGCACATAGACGGCCGAATTGCCGCTTTCGAAGGACACGTAGGCGATCTTGCTGCCGTCGGGCGACCAGGAAGGCGACAGGAGCGACTCGCGGGAGCGGGCCACGACCTGCGGGTTGAAGCCGTCCGAATCGGCGACGATCAGCGAGTAGGTGGCGTTGTTACCCGTACCCACGGCCGTGATGTAGGCGATGCGGGTCCAGAAGGCACCACGGACGCCGGTGATCTTTTCGTAGATCTGGTCGGCGATCTGATGGGCGACGCCACGCAGGTCACCCGCCGGGGCGGTGAACGACTGGGCCAGCAGGCTCTGCTGCTTGTTCACGTCCCACAGCTCGTATTCGACCTTCAGCATGCCGCCGCCGGCATCGCTGATGCGACCGATGGTCAGGAAGTCCTGCTTGAGCAGGCGCCAGGTCGGGAACTTGATCTCCGAACCCTGCGACGGTGTCTCGACGATGTCGGCCTTGTCGAGCGAGCGGAACTTGCCCGAGCGGTTGAAATCGGCACGGATGACATCGGCGACATCGGTGGGCAACGGCGCACCGCCGGCCTGGGCGAACGGCACCACGGCGATCGGCGTCGCGGTCTTGAGGCCGCCGACGATGTCGACATTGAGCGACTGGGCGGCGACGGGACCGGCCACGAAGGCGGTCAGCGCAACCAGGAGGAGAGCGAGGCGGGAAAGCGTTCTGCGCATGGGCGGATTCATTGCGACCTGGAAGTGTGAGACGGCGACGGCATGGTAGCGCGATGGGCCGGACCAGCATGACCCGAATCTGAACCGCCCCGACCGTGGAACGACCGGTTCGGGGCGGCCGCCATCATTGCGGTCGGAACGTGAAGGTGAGGTTTCTCTGGAACACGTCCTCGAAGCCCGCATAGGGCAACGGCTGGGCGCGCAACACGGCGTTCTCGATCGAGGCCTTGCCGGCGGCATCGTACGGACAGCTGGAGTCGGCCTTGGCGCTGAGCACCTGACCACCCGGGATCTGCGTGATGTGCACCTGGCAGGGCGCGTTCGGCATGTTGTCCGGATGCAGCCAGTTCGGCGTCACCGCGTTCTGGATGGCCGCGATGTACAAGGCCTGCTTGCTGTTGTCCTTGCCGTTCTGGCCCGATTGGACCTTCTCGGCATACGGGAGGTCTTCGCGACCGTCATCCTTGGCTGTGTCGAGGTCCTTCAACTGCTGCTCGGCCTGCTTTTTCTTGCTGTCGGCCTGCTTGGTCTGCGACTTGGCCGCGTCGAGCTGCTTGAAGATCTCGTCGATCTCCTTCTGCTTCTGCTTCTTCTTTTCGTCCTGCTGGGCGTCCAGCTCGGCCTGCCGCTGGCGCTGCTGTTCTTCCTGCAGTTGCTTGGCGTTCTCGGCCTTCTGCACGGCGTCGTCGACGACCTTCTCCTGGTCTTTCAGGGCTGGCGTCTTGGGCGGGGGCGGCAGGGTCTCGACCTTCGGCTTCTCGGGCTCCGGCGGCGTCGGAGTCGGCTGCGCGGGAGGCGGTGGCACCGTATTCGGCACTGGCTTGGCGGCGTGCTTGGGCGGCGGCGCGCCGGTAGGACCGACCAGGGTGGCCTCGATGATCTGTCCCGGTAACTGGATCGGCGCCGGACACTTCAGCGGGTTCCATTCCGCGGGCACGCCCAAAGCCTCGGCCCACTTTTCGTAGTCCGTGCAGGGAATGATCGCGAAGCCGAGGAAGGCCACGATGCCCAGATGGAGAAGCGCGGCGAGGACGACCGCGCGGGGCGTGCCGTTACGGTTTTCCATTCTGCGCCGACTGCGGCTGGCTCATCAGGCCGATCTTGGAAATACCGGCCTCCTGAAGGATCGGGAGGATCGAATAGACCTTGCCATAGCCGACGCGCTCGTCGCCGGCGATCAGGACCTGGAGTTCGGGGTTGGCATCGTGGAACGCGGTGATCTTGGCCTTGAACTCGTCCACGCTCACCGGCTCGCGCTTGGCGCCGTTGGCGGTGAGGTATATCTGCCCTGCCTCGTCGACGGAGACGACGACGGGGTCCTTCTTGTCCTGCAAGGACTTCGCATTGGTCTGCGGCAGCTGGATGTCGACACCGAGGTTCATCATGGGCGTGGTGACCATGAAGATGATCAGCAGCACGAGCATCACGTCGATATACGGCACGACGTTGATCTCGGACTTCAGCTTCCGCTTCTGGCGGCGGTAGACGTTACGGGCCATGGTCCGGGCTCAGGCCACGTCGTCGGCGTGAATCTGGCGCTGCAGCACCGAGGAGAATTCTTCCTGGAACACCTCGTAGCGCGAGGCGATGCGCTCGACCTTGGTGGCGAAGCGGTTGTACGCCCAGACGGCCGGGATGGCGGCGAACAGGCCCATGGCCGTCGCGATCAGTGCCTCGGAAATGTGCGGGGCGACCACGGAAATGGTCACGTCCTTCATTTCGCCCAGGCCCTGGAAGGCGCCCATGATGCCCCACACGGTGCCGAACAAGCCGATGTACGGGCTGATCGAACCGACGTTGGCGAGGAATTCCAGGTTTTGTTCGAGCTTGCCGATCTCGCGGGTGCCGGCCACGCGCATGGCGCGCTCGGAGCCTTCCATGACGCGGTTGGCGTCGGTCACCCGGCGCTGGCGCTGGCGGGCGAATTCACGGAAGCCGGCCTCGAAGACGTTCTCGATACCGTGCTGGCCCTCGCGGTTACCCACCTCGCGAAACAGGGCGGCCAGGTCGGCGCCCGACCAGAAACGATCCTCGAAGGTCTCGGCGTTGTCGTGGGCGGTCTTCAGCTGGCCGTACTTGCGGATGATGATCACCCACGACAGGAACGAGAACACCAGCAGCAGAAGCATGACCAGTTGTACGGGCAGGCTCGCTTCCGCGACCAGCTTGAAAATGTTCAGTCCACCGTTCATCGCTTGAAGGCTCTCCGCCGGTATCTATGGCTTTAGGAAATAGGGAATGCGTTGGGGAACAGGTCCGCCGGAATCTGGGCGGGGCGCATCGTGTCGAGGTTCACGCAAGCCGCGCGCACCGTGGCGCGCACCAGCACCGTGCCCCCGCGCACGATCTCCTGATCGAACAGCATACTGGCTGAACGACGTTCTTTGACGACCACGCTGACCAGGAGTTCATCATCCAGACGGGCCGGCCGCAGGAAATCGAGGTGCATGTCCCGGACCACGAAGCCCAGGCTGGTGGCATCGCGCAGGGCCACCTGGTCGATGCCCTGGGCGCGCAGCCACTCCGTACGGGCCCGCTCCATGAAGCGCAGGTAGTTGGAGTGGTAGACGACGCCACCGGCGTCGGTGTCTTCCCAGTAGATTCTTACAGGCCAGCTGAAAACGCTCATACGTCGTCCGAGAACAGGTCCGGGGCCACGGTCTGGCGCGGTGGCGGGGTCAGGCCCAGGTGGCGCCAGGCCTTGGCGGAGGCCATACGGCCCCGGGCGCTGCGGATCAGGTAACCCTGCTGGATCAGATAGGGCTCGACCACGTCCTCCAGGGTGCCGCGGTCCTCGCTGAGGGCGGCCGCCAGCGACTCCACACCTACCGGACCACCATCGAAGTTCTCGATGATCGTCTTCAGCAGGCGCCGGTCGAGGTCGTCGAAGCCCAGGGCGTCGACCCTGAGCATGTCGGTCGCTGCACGCGCCAGGTCGTGGGTTATCTTGCCATCGCCACGCACCTCGGCGTAGTCGCGCACGCGGCGCAGCAGCCGGTTGGCGATCCGGGGCGTGCCCCGCGAGCGCCGGGCGATCTCGATGGCGCCGTCGATGTCGCACTCGATGTTGAAGATGCGCGCCGCGCGCCGGACGATCGCGGTCAACTCGTCCACGCTGTAGAACTCCAGCCGCTGGATGATGCCGAAGCGGTCGCGCAGCGGGCCGGTGAGCAGACCGGCACGAGTGGTCGCGCCAATCAGGGTGAAGGGTGGCAGGTCGAGCTTGATCGACCGGGCCGCGGGGCCCTCGCCGATCATGATGTCGATCTGGAAGTCCTCCATGGCCGGGTAGAGCACTTCTTCGACCACCGGCGACAGGCGATGGATCTCGTCGACGAAGAGCACGTCGTTCGCCTCGAGGTTGGTCAGCAGCGCGGCAAGATCCCCTGCCCGCTCCAGCACCGGACCCGAGGTGGAGCGGACATTCACGCCCAGCTCGTTGGCGATCACGTGGGACAGCGTGGTCTTGCCCAGGCCCGGCGGCCCGAAGATCAGCACGTGGTCCAGCGCACCCTGCCGGCGCCGCGCCGCCTCGATATAGATGGCCATCTGCTCGCGCACCGTCTGCTGGCCGAGATATTCGGCAAGGCGCTTGGGACGAATGCTGGCTTCCAGCGCATCGTCGTCCATGGCGGCGGTGGCTGAAATGATGCGGTGCTCGGACATGGCCGCATTATGGCAGGTCTGCGAGCACCCTATTCCTCAAATCTCGACCTGCGCACCCAGCTCGATCAGGCGGTTGCCCGGGATCTGGAAGAACGCCGTGGCCGGCATCGCGTTACGCGCCAGGAAGGCGAACAACTTGTCGCGCCACAAGGCCATGCCCGGACGGCGGGCGTCGGCGACGATGTTTTCGCGGGACAGGAAGAACGTGGTGTCCATCATGTCGAAGTCGAGGCCCTTGGCACCCGCGCGAGCGAGCGAGGCCGGAATGTTCGGATCCTCGGCAAAGCCGTAGCGCAGCTGCAGGCCGTAGAACCCGCCGCCGTACTCGATGACTTCCATGCGCTCGTCGTAGTCGGCGACCGGCGTCTCCAGCATTTCCACGGTAAGCAGCACGTTGCGCTCGTGCAGCACCTTGTTGTGCTTGAGGTTGTGCAGCATCGCGTGCGGCACCGAGTTCTGGTTGGCCGTCAGGAACACGGCCGTACCCGGCACGCGCAGCGGCGGATGGTCCGAAATATTGGCGACGAAGGGCTCCAGCGCGAGGCCCGATTGCTTGATCTCGCGGACGACGAGGTCCCTGCCCCGGCGCCAGGTGGTCATCACAGTAAAGATGACCACGCCCAGAACCAGCGGGAACCAGCCGCCATGGGCGATCTTGAGTGCGTTGGCGCCGAAGAACGCGACGTCCACGATGAGGAAGACCACGCCGACGGTGATGACCGCGGACCAGTGCCAATGCCAGCGGTAGCGCGCGACGACCAGGGCCAGCAGCGTCGTCATCGTCATCGTGCCGGTCACCGCGATACCGTACGCGGCGCCGAGGTTGTTCGACGAACGGAAGCCGATCACCGCCAGCACCACGAGGACCAGCAGCAGGCGATTCACCCAGGGCACGAAGATCTGCCCGGACATCTCGTGCGAGGTATGCACCACCGCCATGCGCGGCGAGTAGCCCAGCGACATCGCTTCGCGGGTCATCGAGAAGGCACCCGAGATCACCGCCTGCGACGCGATCACGGCGGAAGCCGTGGCCAGCGCGATCATCGGGTACAGCAGGCTTTCCGGCACCATCTTGTAGAACGGGTTCTCGATCGCGCTCGGATCGTGCAGGAGCAGCGCACCCTGGCCGAAATAGTTGATCAACAGGGCCGGAAGGACGAAGAAGAACCAGGCCAGGCGGATCGGTTTCTTACCGAAGTGACCCATGTCCGCATACAGCGCTTCGCCGCCGGTCAGGGCCAGCACGACGCCGCCCAGCGCGATGAAGGCCTGCTTGCCGTGCTCGAGGAAGAAGCGCACGGCGTACATCGGATTGAGTGCGTACAGCACCTGCGGATGGTCGACGAGCTGGCGCAGGCCAAGCCAGGCAAGCACGAGGAACCAGACGATCATGACCGGCGCGAACGCCTTGCCGACGATCTCGGTACCGTGGCGCTGGATCGCGAACAGCGCTACCAGGATGACCAGGCAGATCGGCAGCACATAGGATTCGAGCGAGGGCGCGGCCACTTCAAGGCCCTCGACGGCCGAAAGCACCGACATGGCAGGCGTGATCACGCCATCGCCATAGAACAGGGAGGCACCGAAGATACCGATCGCGGCGAGCACCCAACGGGCCCGCGGCGAACCGCTCACGCTGCGCTGCGCCAGGGCCATCAGCGCCATGATGCCGCCCTCGCCCTTGTTGTCCGCGCGCATGACGAAGGTGACGTACTTGAGCGAAATCACCATCAACAATGACCAGAAGATCAGCGACAGCACGCCGAGCACGGCCATCGGCTGGGGCGTCATGCCGTGCGTGCCTAGCGTTTCCTTCATCGTGTACAGCGGACTGGTACCGATGTCGCCGAAGACAATGCCGATGGCGCCGAGCGCGAGCGCGGCCAGTTTCTTGCCGTGCGCGTTGCGCAGTTCTTCAGCGTGGTTAGGCTGACCCATGGTTCAACTTCCCAGCGCGGCGCGTAGCGCCTTGCGAATGATGGCTTCGGCGGTATCGCCTTCCGCGGCGACTTTCTGCACGAGGCGCGAGGCCTCCACGGGCTTGTAGCCGAGTTGCTGGAGCGCGACCGTGGCCTCGGCCACCGGGTCGGTGGGTGCGACTTCGCCCGCGATCGTCGACGGCAGGCGCACGCCCACCGCGTCGACGCGGTCGCGCAACTCGACCACCATGCGCTCGGCCGTCTTCTTGCCGATGCCCGGGATCTTGGTGAGGGCGACCACGTCACCCGCGTGGACCAGCCGGGAGAGATCGTCGGTCGACACACCCGAAAGCACGGCCAGCGCGATCTTCGCCCCGATACCGCTCACCTTGAGCAGGTGGCGGAACATGGCGCGATCCGGTTCGCGAAGGAAGCCGTAAAGCGAGACGCCGTCCTCTCTCACCGCATAGTGGATAAGGAGGGTGACTTCCTTGCCGGTCGCCGGAAGGTCGTAGATGGTGGACATCGGGGCGTCGACGTCGTAACCGACACCGCCGACTTCGATGAGCAGCGAGGGTGGCTGCTTGCTTATGAGGGTTCCGCGCAGTCGGCCGATCATCGGCGTCTCCATGCCGTGCGCGGGATACCCACGCGTTCAAGACTGGTCCGGGTGTGCGCATGGGCGATCGCGATCGCCAGCGCGTCGGCGGCATCCGCCTGGAGCGGGCCCTTGATGCCGAGGATCATCCCGATCATGTGCTGGACCTGGGTCTTGTCGGCGCGGCCGGTACCGACCACCGCCTGCTTGACCTCGGTCGCCGCGTATTCGTGCACGACGATTCCCTGGCTGACCATGGCGACGATGGCCGCGCCGCGTGCCTGACCCAGCTTGAGGGCCGAGTCGGGATTGCGCGCCATGAAGACCCGCTCGATCGCAGCCTCCGCCGGACCGTGCGTGCCGATGATGGCGCAGAGTTCGTCAAAGATACGTTTGAGGCGCAGCGGAAAGGTAGCCTCCCCACCGATCACCAGCGCACCGTGCCAGACGTGAGTCAACGTGCCGTTGTCGGCCACGTCGATCACGCCCACACCCGTGCGCTGGCTGCCCGGATCGATACCCAGAATGCGGGTCATGACAGCGAGGGATTCACGAGCTCACGCGTCTTCCGCATCCTGGCTGGGCAGGATGGCGTTGTGATAGACCTCGTCCACATCGTCGAGGTCGTTCAGGCGGGTAAGCAGCTTCTCGAAATGCTCCAGGGCCTCGCCGGTCGGCGTGACCAGCGGGCCGTTCGGCCGCATGACCACGTCGGAGCCGTCGATGTCGAAGCCGGCCGCGGCGAGCGCCTTGCGCATGGCTTCGACCGCGATCGGGTCGGCGGCGAGCAACACCGTGCCGACGCCGTCCTGGATCACGATGTCTTCGGCGTTATTCTCGATCGCGCCTTCTTCCAGCTTCGCCTCGATCTCGGCGTCGCCACCGGTGTGAACGACCACCTGACCGACCTTGGTGAACTGGAAGGCCACCGAGTTGGTCGTACCCAGGCTGCCGCCAAGCTTGGTCAGCGCGGCGCGGACGTCGGCGACGGTGCGGGTCTGGTTGTCGGTGACGCATTCGATGATCAGCGCGGTACCCGCCGGACCGTAGCCCTCATAGCGGATCTCGTGCATGTCGGCACCACCCTCGGCGCCCGAGCCGCGCTTGATCGCACGGTCGATGGTGTCCTTGGTCATATTGGCGGCCAGGGCCTTGTCCACGGCCGCGCGCAGGCGCGGGTTACCGTTGGGATCGGGCACGCCGCCACGGGTGGCGATGGTGATTTCGCGGATCAGCTTGGTGAAGACCTTGGCGCGCTTGGCGTCTTCGGCATTCTTGCGACCTTCGATGGACGGGCCTCTACCCATGTGCGTTTCCTGGCTTTACCGGACGGACGAGGGCGCGATTCTAGCCGCAATCACGTTAAGGGGCTAAGGGGGTGTCGAACCGCCCGTCACGGAGGAAAACGGCGACCTGCCTTGCGACGTCCGCGGAAACCAGCATTCCGGTGTGACTGGTTTCCAGTACGCAATGGCCGGTCAGGCCCGGCAGACGGGTCTCCTCCACGCCGACGGAGCCGTCGTGCTCATCGCCCAACGCGCCGACGAAGGCGCCCAGGCCGACCGGCATGCGGCCGGCGATCATGCCGACTTCGCGCGCGCCGTCCCAACGGTCCAGGCCATGCTCGAGCAGTTCGCGCGAGCGGCCCAGCAGCATGTCGCCGCCCCAGCGATGCGTGAGCCCACGGGCGGCGCCGCTGCCGTTGAGCGGCGAGCCGAGGCAGACGATCCGCCCCGGCGGCAGATCGTCGTCCCGGCAGGCAAGCAAGGCGAGGACGCCGCCGAGGCTGTGGCCGACCACATGGACCGGACCCGGACCGAGGCTGCGAATCCGCTTGCGCAGACGCGCGATGGCCTGCTCCGGCGGCGCGGCCACACTCATGTACTCGAACTGATGAACGCTGAAACCTTCCTCGCGCAGGCGCCGGTGCAGCATCGCCATGGCGAAGCCCCGCATCCACAGACCGTGGAGCAGCAGGACCTCGGGCAGGTTGTCGGTCATCGGTGTGCGGCGCCGGTCAGGCCTTCGGCTCCACGGCGACGCGGACGTGGAGTTCCTTCAGCTGCGGCTCGGAGACCGGGGACGGCGCATCGGTCATGAGGTCCTGGGCGCTGGTGGTCTTCGGGAAGGCGATGACGTCGCGAATGGACTCGGTACCGGCCATCAGCGCGGCAATGCGGTCGATACCGAACGCCAGGCCGCCATGGGGCGGCGCGCCCATGCGCAGCGCCTTGAGCAGGAAACCGAACTTGGCTTCGGCCTCGGCCGCGCCAATGCCGAGCAGCTCGAACACGGCGCTCTGCATGTCGGGGCGATGGATGCGGATGGATCCGCCGCCGATTTCGTTGCCGTTGAGGACCATGTCGTAGCCGCGGCTCACCGAGATCGCGGCGTTTGCGCGAAGGTCGGCGATGTCGTCGACCTTGGGCGCGGTGAACGGGTGATGCAGGGCGACGTACCGCTGCTCCTGCGCGTCGTATTCGAACATCGGGAAATCCGTGACCCACAGCGGCTTCCAGGCGTTCTCGACCATGCCGCGGTCGCGACCCAGCTTGATGCGCAGCGCTCCCATGAAGTCGGTGACCGTCTTCCAGGCGCCCGCGCCGAAGAACACGATGTCGCCGGAGGCGGCGCCGGTAAGCGCCAGCACCTGCGCGAGCGCGGTGTCGTCGAGGAACTTGGCCACCGGTGAGTTGATGCCTTCGCGACCCTTGGCGAGGTCGTCGACCTTCAACCAGGCAAGGCCCTTGGCGCCGTACTTGCCGGCGTACTCGGTGAGACCGTCGATGTCCTTGCGGGAGAGGTCGGCAGCTCCCGGCACGCGCAGGGCGGCGACGCGACCGGCCGGGTCGTTGGCCGGGCCGGAGAAGACCTTGAACTCGACGTGCTTCACCGCCTCGGCGATGTCGGTCAGTTCCAGGGGAATACGCAGGTCGGGCTTGTCCGAACCGAACCGACGCATCGCCTCTTCATAGGTCATGCGGGGGAAGCTGGCGTCGAGCTCGACGTGGCGGACCTCGCGGAACACATGACGGATCAGGTCTTCGACGAAGTCCTGCACGTCACGCTCTTCGACAAAGGCGAACTCGAGGTCGAGCTGGGTGAATTCCGGCTGGCGGTCGGCGCGAAGGTCTTCGTCGCGGAAGCAACGGGCGATCTGGTAGTAGCGGTCGAAGCCGGCCATCATCAGGATCTGCTTGAACAGCTGCGGCGACTGCGGCAAGGCGTAGAACTGGCCGGGGTGGACCCGGCTGGGCACGAGGTAATCGCGCGCGCCTTCCGGCGTGGCCTTGGTCAGGATCGGGGTTTCGATATCCTGGAAGCCCGCGGTGTCCAGATACCGGCGCAGCTCGCGAACCAGCTTGGTCCGGGTGCGCATCATCTGCTGCATTTCCGGACGGCGAAGGTCGAGGTAGCGGTAGGTCATCCGCATGTCTTCGTTCGGCGTCTCGTGCAGCGCGAACGGGAGATCACGGGCGGCGTTGAGGATCTCGACCTTGTCGGCGATGAGCTCGACCGTGCCGGTCTTCAGTTTGTCGTTGGCGGCGAGGCGCTTGCGCACCTGACCGGTGACCTTGATGCAATATTCGTATCCCAGTTCGCCGGCGACGGCGAAGGCGTCGGCGTTCTCGCGCTCGATCACCACCTGGGCAATGCCCTCGTGATCGCGCAGGTCGACAAAGGCCACGTGACTCTGCAGTCGCAGGGTGTTCACCCAACCGCAAAGGGTGACGTTCTGGTCGATCAGCGACTCGTCGATGAGTCCGCAAAAATGGCTGCGCATGCGCTTGAAGCTTCATGGGAAAAGACCCCGGATCGTACCACGACCCGGGGTCCGGCCTAGCTTTCGACCGCTCAGCGACCGCCTACGGAGAAGATGCCGCGGCAGCCCTTGTCGACCCAGATACCGTCGCGATCGACGCCCCAGCTATAGCCTTCCTGGCAACGCGCATCCGAGTCCTGGCGAAGCAGGCGCGGGCGCGCGAAGCGAACGTCGACATCGCAATGGCCGTAACCGTTGTCGCGGCTGCCGCAGTCGATCGTGCGCTGGGGACCGCCACCCCAACCCGGGCCCGGGCGGTCGTCGTCCCAACCGGGACGATCGCCTCCCCACCCCGGACGGCCGTCGCCGCCCGGACGACCGCCGCCACCCCAGCCGCCAGCCTCGGCAAAGATGCCCCGGCAGCCACGGTCCACCCAGATGGCGTTGGCCTGGCGATCGAAGCCCCAGGTCCGCTCGCGCACGCAGGCCGCCTTGGAATCCTGCCTGACCAGCTGTGCGTCTCGCCACGGCACCGGGCAACGCCCCGGCTTGTTGTCACCGCTTCCGCAGTCGATCGTGCCGCGCTGTGCTTGCGCCATCGGCGAGACCACGCTCATCGTCACTGCCATCGCCACCAGGGCAAGGCCACCCAGCACACCACGCATACACACTCCTTTGTCACTCGATCGGGAGTCGTACGCTAGCGCAGGAAATTGCAACGCGATTTGAATGAAATAACGAAGGCCACGCTGCGCGGCGCGGATCTTGCCCAATCAGGACGAGGCGGCCCCGCCATCGCCCTTGCCCGCCGGCGCGGCTGCGGGCGCCGGGGCCGGGGCCGGGGCCGGAGCGGGCGCTGCTGCCCCGGCAGGCGCAGGCGCCGGGGCGCCGGAAGAGCCCTCCGCAAGATTCTTCTTCTTGTCGCCGTCCTTCTTGAAGTCGGTCTCGTACCAGCCGGCACCGGCCAGACGGAACTGGGGCGCGCTCAGCATGCGGCCGACCTGCGGTTGGCCGCAGTCCGGGCAGACCGTGGGATCGGCGTCGGACATCTTCTGCAGGCGCTCGAAACGGTGCCCGCAGGCTTTGCATTGAAACTCATAGATGGGCATGGGCGGTTCTCTGAACGTCAGCCGGAGATTATCTGCCCGGACGCTTCGCGCCGGAATACTTTTGCATTGCACCAACAAGGAGAAAGAAGCCAGTTCCGTGCCAATCCCTTGAAAACAGGCCTGTACATGCTTCCGTTTCACCATTATGGCGCAGATGTGACGAATCGGTTGACGCGTCGCAGCGAGAATGCCTAGCGTCGATCCCAACGCGGCTTTTCGACCGCGTCCGCGGGGCACTCCCGCCCTGCGTGCGTAGCTCGCCTAGGGGATCCATCGATGACGACAGGCAAGACCTCTCGACGCAAGCCGGTGGCCAGCTTCTGGCTTCCCGCGCTCGGACTCATGATCGTGACGCCCGGTTACGCCCAGGACGCCACGCCACCCCCGGATGCCAAGCAGGCACGTCAGCTGGACCAGGTCGTGGTGACCGGCACGCGCAGCACCAACCGCACCGAAGCGGAGTCATTATCGCCGATCGACGTGCTCTCGCCCAAGGACCTCACGTCCTCCGGTGCGACCGACCTGGCCACGGCGCTCGGACGACTCCTGCCCTCGCTGGATTTCCCGCGACCGGCGATCAACGACGGCAACGATGCCATCCGACCGGCAAGCCTGCGCGGCCTGTCGCCCGACGCTACGCTGGTACTCGTCGACGGCAAGCGTTACCACACGTCCGCCCTGGTCAATTACAACAACTCCGTCGGCCGTGGCGCCGCACCCGCCGACCTCAACTCCATTCCGATCTCCGCGATCGACCACATCGAAGTACTTCGCGACGGTGCCGCCGCGCAATACGGCTCGGACGCGATCGCCGGCGTGATCAACATCGTACTCAAGCACGGCGCGGGAGAAGGCAAGAACAGCATCAATGTCAACGGCGGCACCATGAGCAAACGCGACGGCGACACCAATGGTGTGGACGGCTCCGTCGGCATCGATCTCGGCGGCAAGGGCGCGGATGCGAAGGGCTGGCTGCGCGTGGCCTGGAACTACCAGGACTCGATGAACACCAACCGGCGCTCGCCGCTCTCGCTGTACACCCCGGAGGAAGCCGCCGACGGCAACGTCGCCCACCAGCGCTATGGCGACCCGGCGGTGAAGACGTACCAGGCACTGACCAACTTCCAGTACGAAGTGGCGCACAACATCGACGTCTACGGGTTCCTCAGCCTCAGTCGGCGTGACGTCACCTCGAACGGCTACTACCGGGCGGCCGCCAACGCGCGCAACGTGCCCGAGATCTATCCCAACGGCTTCCTCCCGCAGATCGTCAACCACACCAACGACACCACCGCGGTACTCGGTGTGAAAGGCGTGACCGACGGTGGATGGCGCTGGGATGCCTCCGGCAACTACGGTATCAACAACCTCGGCTTCGATATCCAGAACAGCGTCAACACCAACCTGTACTACACGACCGGTTCGTCGCCGACGTACTTCAACGCCGGTACGTTCAAGAACTCGCAGGCCCTGGCCAACCTCGATATCGGCAAGGAGTTCAACGTCGGCTGGCTGAAGAACCCGCTGACGCTCGCCTTCGGTGCGGAGTACCGAAAGGAGAAGTACCAGATCGATGCCGGCGACCCGACCTCGTACTTCTTCGATCAGAACACCCTCATCCCCGGCACGACGACGCCGTATGCCGGCGGCTCGCAGGTCTTTCCCGGCTTGTCCCCCGAGGCGGCAGGCAGCTTCACCCGGCACAGCGAAGCGCTCTACGCCGATCTCGAGAACGACCTCACCGACAAGTTCTCCGCAGGCATCGCGGGCCGCTACGAGCACTACAGCGACGCGGGCTCCACCCGCTCGGGCAAGGTCTCCGGGCGTTACCAGTTCACCCCGACCTTCGCCCTGCGCGGCACGATATCGAATGGCTTTCGCGCGCCGTCGCTCGCCCAGCAGAATTACCAGTCGGTGGTGACGATCATCGATCCGACCACCGGCCAGCTGGCGCAGACCGGCACCTACCGCACCTCGGACCCCGCAGCCATCGCGCTGGGCGCCAAGCCGCTGAAACCCGAGAAATCGGTGAACTACGGTCTTGGTGCGGTGTGGGAACCGATCGCGGATTTCAGCGCGACGCTCGATGTTTACCAGATCCGGATCTGGCATCAGGTGCTGTACTCCGACACGATCAGCCTGACCGATCCGCTGCTAGCCGCGTACTTCAACAGTATCGTGCCGGGTCAGCAGGTCACCGCGATCCAGTACTTCGCCAATGCGGCGGCAACGCGCACCCGCGGCGCGGACCTCGTGTTGAACTACCGTATCCCGACGACGTCGTGGGGCCAGGTCAACCTTCTCGCCAGTGGCAACTACAACCAGGTGAAAGTGCTCTCGGTGAGTGCCACGCCTGCCGTACTGCAGGCCAACTCGACCGACCCCATCGAACTGTTCGGTCGCTCGAGCCAGGGCATCCTGACCAAGGCGACGCCACGCACGAAGTTCCTGTTCGGCGCTGACTGGGCCATCGCAGGCTTCAACGTGCACGGCGACCTGACCCGTTACGGCTCGGTCACGCGCGTGAATACGGACCCGACCACGGACCAGGTGTTCTCGGCGCGTTGGCTGTTGAACACCTCGCTGGGTTACGCCATCGACGCGTGGAACTTCACGCTCGGCGTGGATAACGTGACCAACCAGTACCCGACGCGCGTGAAACCGAACAACAGCGGCGAGGACTTCGCCAGTGGCCTGCAGTACTCGGCGCTGTCGCCGTTCGGTTTCAACGGGCGCTATTACTACGCAAAGGTGGGCTTCCGGTTCTGATCCAGCGGCTCCTACACCGCCTCGAAGACGAGGTGGTTGCCATCGGAATCCACGCGTACCGTCTGCCCGGGCGTGAACAGGCCCTGGAGAATCCGCTGCGCCAGCGGGTTTTCCAGCTGTTGCTGGATCGCCCGCTTCAAAGGACGTGCACCGTACACCGGATCGAAGCCGGCCGAGCCGAGCAGATCCAATGCCCGGTCGGTCACATCGAGGCCGAGCTGACGTTCGGCCAGCCGCTTGCCCAGGTAGGCCAGCTGGATCCGCGCGATCGAACGGATCTGCTTCTTGTCGAGCGGGCGGAACACCACGAGATCGTCGAGACGATTGATGAACTCCGGGCGGAAGTGCGCCTGCACCACGCCCAGCACCGACGCCTTCATCTGCATGTAGTCGGCTTCGCTGTCGCCGGCCTGCTCCTGGATCAGGTTCGAGCCCAGGTTCGAGGTCATCACGATGACCGTGTTGCGGAAATCCACCGTGCGACCCTGGCCATCCGTGAGGCGGCCATCGTCGAGTACCTGCAGAAGAATGTTGAAGACATCCGGATGTGCCTTCTCCACTTCGTCGAGCAGGATCACGCTGTAGGGGCGACGACGCACGGCCTCGGTGAGGTAACCGCCTTCTTCATAGCCGACATAGCCCGGAGGCGCACCGACGAGCCGGCTCACCGAGTGCTTCTCCATGAACTCGCTCATGTCGATGCGGATCATGGCGTCCTGGGTATCGAAGAGGAAATCGGCCAGCGCCTTGCACAGCTCCGTCTTGCCCACGCCGGTCGGGCCGAGGAAGAGGAACGACCCGTATGGGCGGTTCGGATCGGAAAGGCCTGCGCGGGCACGGCGGATCGCATCCGAGACGGCCTTAACCGCCTCGTCCTGGCCGACCACGCGCGAATGGAGCGCACTTTCCATCTGCAACAGTTTTTCGCGCTCGCCTTCGAGCATCTTCGCCACCGGAATGCCGGTCCAGCGAGCGACGACTTCGGCGATCTCCTCGGCCGTGACGCGATCCTGCAACAAGGTGAAGTCCTGCTTCTCGGCCTGCTGCGCGGCGGCCAGCTGAGCTTCCAGTGCCGGCAGGCGCCCGTACTGGATCTCGCTCATGGCCGCGTAATCCTGCCGACGCTGGGCGCCTTCGAGTTCCAGGCGCGCGGCCTCGATCTGCTCCTTCACCTTGGTCGTGCCCTGGAGCATCGCCTTTTCGGACTTCCACACCTCGTTGAGGTCGGAGAACTCGCGGTCGAGCTTGTCGATGTCGGACTCGAGGGTGGCGAGGCGCTGCTTCGACTCGTCGTCGTGCTCTTTCTTCAGCATCTCGCGCTGGATCTTGAGCTGGATGAGGCGACGCTCGAGGCGATCGAGTTCCTCCGGCTTGGAGTCGATCTCCATGCGGATGCGCGAGGCCGCCTCGTCCATCAGGTCGATGGCCTTGTCCGGCAGCTGGCGGTCGGGAATGTAGCGCGCGGAGAGCGTGGCCGCGGCGACGATCGCCGGGTCGGTGATCTCCACCCCGTGGTGCACCGCGTAGCGCTCCTTCAGGCCACGCAGGATCGCGATGGTGTCCTCGACGCTAGGCTCGCCAACGTACACCTTCTGGAAGCGACGCTCGAGGGCGGCATCCTTTTCGACGTACTTGCGGTACTCGTCGAGCGTGGTCGCGCCGATGCAATGCAGCTCGCCGCGCGCCAGTGCCGGCTTGAGCATGTTGCCGGCATCCATGGCGCCATCGGCCTTGCCCGCGCCGACCATCGTATGCAACTCGTCGATGAAGAGGATGACGCGACCTTCCTGCTTGGAGAGATCGCTGAGCACGTTCTTCAGGCGCTCCTCGAACTCGCCACGGAATTTCGCCCCGGCGATGAGCGCGCCCATATCGAGCGACAGCACGCGCTTGTCGCGCAGGCCTTCGGGTACTTCACCGTTGACGATGCGCTGCGCGAGCCCCTCGACGATCGCCGTCTTGCCGACGCCGGGCTCGCCGATCAGCACGGGATTGTTCTTGGTACGCCGTTGCAAGACCTGGATGGTGCGGCGAATTTCCTCGTCGCGGCCGATGACCGGATCGAGCTTGCCGGCCTCCGCACGTTCGGTCAGGTCGATGGTGTATTTCTCGAGTGCCTGGCGCTGCTCTTCGGCGTTTTCCGACTGCACTTTCTCACCGCCACGCAACTTGTCGATCGCCGCCTCGAGCCGCTCCTTCGTCGCCCCGGCCGCCTTGAGGGCACCACCGACGTCGCCACGATCGTCGAGCAGGGCCAGCAGGAACAGCTCGCTGGCGATGAACTGGTCGCCACGTTGCTGGGCCAGCTTGTCCGTGAGGTTGAGCAAGCGGTTGAGATCGTTGCCGAGATTGATGTTGCCTTCCTGCCCGACCACGCGCGGCAAGCGGTCGAGTATCTCGCCCACGCGCTGGCGTAAGGCGGGAACATTGACCTGGGCCTGCGTGAGCAGTGGCCCGGTCGAGCCCCCCTGCTGGTCGAGCAGCGCGGCCAGCACATGTGCCGGCTCGAGGATGTTGTTGTCGCGGCCGACGGCCAACGACTGGGCGTCGGCCAGCGCTTGCTGGAATCGCGACGTGAGTTTGTCCATACGCATCGATGGTGTCTCCCAAAGGTGTTGGCGCGCCCCGGGCCCTCCCCGCGACCGCCTCTGGCCTCACAGATGCGGGTGGAAGCATGCGCCTTCAACGGTGAAGGAGCAGCGCGGCAGCCCTCCTCCGCTTTTTTCACACTACACCCTGCATCCTCGGCGAATCGCCACCCCGTGGAGCCTCCGTGACAGCCAGCCGCGACACCTTGCCCCGCCCGGCTATCGACCTTGTCGATGCCGACACCGCCCTGTTCCTGGACGCGGACGGCACGCTGCTTGCCTTTGCCGACGATCCGGACGCCGTCGGCCTGGCCGATGGGCTGCTGGACACCCTCGACAGCCTCCACGCGGCGCTCGGCGGCGCGATGGCCCTGGTCAGCGGCCGGGCGATCAGCGCGCTCGATCGCATCTTCGACCGCCCGCACTGGGCCGCCGCCGGCCAGCACGGCATGGAGCGGCGCGACACGACGGGTAACCTGGTCACGCTGCCGGTGGATACGGCGGAACTGGCCCGGCTACGCGAGGCCGTTCATGCGGTGGCCGCCGAACTGCCCGGCGTGCGCGTGGAAGACAAGAGCTGGTCGGTCGCCTGGCATTGTCGCGAGCGTCCCGAGTACCAGGCCGAGCTGGCGCGGCGGGCGCCGGAGATCGCCGCGGGCTTTCCAGGATTCGAGCTCCAGCCGGGCAGTTACGTATTCGAGTTCAAACCGCGCGGCATGGACAAAGGCGTCGCGGTGGCCGCCTTCCTCGACGAGGCACCCTTCCGCGGACGCCGCCCGGTCTATCTTGGCGACGACCTCACCGACGAGCACGGTTTTGCCGTGGTCAACGCCCGCGGCGGCGCGTCGGTTCGTATCGGCGCAAGAACACCGTCACAAGCGACGTTCACATTGTCTAGCCCGGCCGACGTCCATGCTTGGCTGGATTCCGTGAAAGCCAGGCTGACGCAAGGAGCCGCAAGCGCAACATGAGCCGACTAGTCGTCATCTCCAATCGCGTCGCGCTACCGAAGCAGACGCAGACCGGCGGATTGGCGTCCGCGATGAACGCGGCGCTGCAGGAAATGGGCGGCCTGTGGTTCGGCTGGAGCGGCAACATCGCCGCCGAGACCGGCAAGGAACTGCACGAAGTCACCGACGGCAACATCAGCTACGCCACCATCGACATGTCCAAGGCGGACCATGACGACTACTACAGTGGCTTTGCCAATCGCGCGTTATGGCCCTTGTTCCACTACCGCGCCGACCTCGTCGACTACCGCCGCGATCATCTCGAAGGCTATCTCCGGGTCAATCGGATCTTCGCCAAGCGGGTGGCGAAGCTGCTCAAGAAAGACGACATCATCTGGGTCCACGATTACCACCTGATCCCGCTGGCGGCGATGCTGCGCGAGCTCGGCGTCGAGAATCGGATCGGCTTCTTCCTGCATACGCCGCTACCGGCGGCGGGGCTGCTGATCACCCTGCCGCGACACCGGGAGCTGCTCGAGCCCTTGGCCTCGTACGATCTCGTCGGCCTGCACACCCAGCGCGACCTGCGCGCGCTCGAAGACTACTTCCTGCACGAACTGGGCGCGGCCATGCGCACGGGCGGTCGCATCCGCGCGGCCAATGGGCGCATCTTCCGCGCCGGTGTCTTCCCGATCAGCATCGATACCGCCGAGGCGGTCGAGCTCGCCCATAGGGCCGAAGACAGCGGTGCCGTGGCCAAATTGAGGGCGAGCGTGGACGACCGTTCGCTGATCATCGGCGTGGATCGCCTGGATTACTCGAAAGGCCTGCCCGAGCGTTTCGAAGGCTTCGCGCGCCTGCTGCGCGACCACAAGGAAATGCGCGGCCGCGTGTCGCTCCTGCAGATCGCCCCGCCCTCGCGCTCGGACGTGCCCGAATACCGCTCGCTACGTCGCGAGCTCGAGCGCAGCGCCGGCCATATCAACGGCCAGTACGCCGAGCCGGACTGGGTGCCGATCCGTTACGTGAACAAGTCGTTCGCGCATAAAGTGCTCGCGGGCTATTTTCGCGTGGCCAAGGTCGGTCTCGTCACGCCCCTGCGCGACGGTATGAACCTGGTCGCCAAGGAGTACGTCGCCTGCCAGGATCCCCAGGATCCGGGCGTGCTCGTGTTGTCCCGCTTCGCCGGTGCCGCGCAGGAGCTGGACGCGGCCCTGCTGGTCAACCCCTCGGATCTGGACGAAGTTTCCGAAGCCCTGAAACGGGCCCTGGAAATGCCGTTGAAGGAGCGCCGCATGCGCTGGCAGTCGATGATGGACGTGCTCGAGCGCAACGACATCACCACCTGGCGCAATGCCTTCCTGCACGCCCTGACCGAGCCGCCGAAGGTGAAGCCGGAGATCTACGTGCAGACGCCGATGACAGCGCCTTAGCCGCCGGTCCAGACCAGCGAAGCGAAGCGGCCGCTGTTGGCGCCGTCGCGACGGTAGGAGTACAGCCGCGCGTCGGTCAGGGTGTCGAAACCGCCGCCCGATACCTGCGCCACCCCCGCGGCCGCCAGCCTGCGCCGCGCGAGCGCGTAGAGATCGCAATGCCAGTGCCCGGGACGGGTGACGGCGAACGCGCCGGCCGCGCCGGCATCGCCGTCGACGAAGGCCGCGCGCACCTCCTCCCCGACCTCGTACGAGCGGGCCCCGATCGCTGGCCCGAGCCAGGCCTGGATGCGCTCGGCGCCCATCGTCGTTACGGTGTTTTCGAGTACGCCGGCCGCCAGCCCGCGCCAGCCGGCGTGGGCGGCGCCGATCGTCCGGCCGTCGGCCGAGACGAACAGCACGGGCAGGCAGTCCGCCGTGAGGATGGCCAGCACCTGGCCCGGGCCACGTGCCACGGCGGCGTCCGCGACCGGCTCGTCGTCGCCGGCCGCCGGCGCTTCGACCACCGCGATGCCATGGACCTGGCGCAGCCACAGGGGCGGCGCCGGCAACGCCAGCGCTTCCGCCAGCGCCCGTCGGTTGACCTCGACCGCGGCGGCATCGTCGCCGGACCGCAGCCCCAGGTTGAGTCGGTCGTACGGAGCCTCCGACACGCCCGGTCCCCGCCGCGTGGAAACGGCGGCGCCGACGCCGGCCGGCGCCGTCCAGTCAGGCACGATCCAGTCGGCGTCCATCCTCAGTCCTCGATCGGATGAAGGACGGTGTCGGCCCTCAGCGCCTCGATCAGGGCGTTCTGGTCGTCCGGCCTCGCCGAATCGAATTCCAGGTACTCGCCGGTGATCGGGTGGTCGAAGCCCAGCTTTTCCGCGTGGAGGGCCTGGCGCCGGAAGCCGCGCAGGGCGTCGATCAACGCCTGGCTGGCACCGCGCGGGAGGCGCAGGCCATTGCCGTAGAGCTGGTCGCCGACCAACGGATGGCCGATATGGGCCATGTGCACGCGAATCTGGTGGGTGCGGCCGGTCTCCAGGTTGCACTGGATGACGCTGTGGGCACGGAAGCGCTCGCGGACGCGGTAATGGGTCACCGCTTCCTTGCCGCCGTCGATGACGTCGCGAATGCCCTGCTTGAGGCGGTCGTGCTGGTGACGGCCGATCGGCTGGTCCACCGTGCCGCCGGCCACCATCGTACCGAGCACCACGGCCTCGTACTGGCGACGCACTTCGTGGCGGGAAAGCATTTCCACCAGGCGCGTCAGCGCCGGGAGGGTCTTGGCGACCACCATCAGGCCCGCCGTGTCCTTGTCCAGGCGATGGACGATGCCGCCGCGGGGCAACTCGGCCAGGGCCGGATTGTGGTGCAGGAGGGCATTGAGCATCGTTCCGGTGGGGTTGCCGGCACCCGGGTGGACGACCAGCCCCATGGGCTTGTCGACCACCATCAGGTCGTCGTCCTCGAAGCGGATATCCAGGGCAATGTCCTCGGCCTGGGCGTGGACCTCATTCTCCAGCTCCGCCTCCAGCTCGACCTTCTCACCGCCCCGGACGAGCTGGCGTGGCGCCGCGCGGGTCCCGTCCAGCAACACTTTGCCGTCCTTGATCCACCCTGTGAGGCGGGATCGTGAATAATCGGGGAACATCTCGGCCACGGTCTGGTCGAAACGCCGTCCAGCCGCCGTTACCGGCACAATGGCTTCATGTCGTAACGTCGTCATACCGCCCCGCCCGGCCCATGGCCGGTTTCGGCTATCATGCCTTTTCGCTCAAGCATCCGAACTCTCTCAATGCGTGTAACCAAGATCACCATTCTGCTCGTCCTCGCCCTGTCGATGAGCGCCTGCTCGATGTTCCGCAGCAAGAAGGAGACGATCGATACGATGCCGGAAGACCGGCTGTATGCTTCGGCTCACAATTCGCTGGAATATTCGGACTATTCGGCCGCCGAGAAGGCCTACCAGCGCCTGATTGCGCGCTTCCCGTCCGGTGACGTCAATGAGCAGGCCCAGATCGAACTGGCCTACGCGCAGTACAAAGACAACAAGCCGGACGACGCTTACTCCACGATCAATCGCTTCATCAAGACGTTTCCGACCCACAAGCATGCAGATTATGCCTATTACCTGCGCGGCATGATCAATTTCGACCGCACCGGTGGTGTGATCGAGCGCTATCTGCAGCGCGGAAGCTCGGCGTCGACCCGTCGTGACCAGGGTTTCAACCTGACCTCGTTCGACGATTTCAGCCAGCTCACCCGTCGGTATCCGAACAGCGCCTACGCCACGGACGCCCGCCAACGCATGATTTTCCTGCGTAACCAGCTGGCAACCTTCGAAATCAACGTGGCCGAGTTCTACCTGCGCACGAAGGCGTACATCGCTTCGGCCGACCGCGCCCAGTATGTGATCGAGCATTACCAGCAGTCGCCGCAGACGGCCGACGCCCTGGCCATCCTCACACGTAGCTACGTGGCCCTGGACCGCAAGCCGCTGGCCGAGCAGAGCCGCAAGGTGCTGGCCCTGAACTACCCGAACCACCCCTACCTGACCGACGACACCTGGCCGCACAGCCCGTCGATCTGGCGCAAGGCGATTCCGTTCTCGGGTCACCATTGATCCTTGGGGTATGAGAAGAAAGCCGGCGAAAGCCGGCTTTTTTTGTTCGCGGCGATGGTGGGCTGGCTCGCCTTTGGCCTCGCCTTCGTTCGGCTCGCGTTGCGTCGCAAGAGCCGGCGGGTCTCACCCTCGGGGCACCGTCTGCGGCGACCCGCGTCGGAAGGGCCGCGTGCCGCGGCCGTTTACTTATTGCCCTGCGGGCCGGGTCGGGCTTCGACCGGGGGTTTTCGACGCGACTCCTGTCGCGCGAAAACGGCCGGCCATCCATGGCCGGCCCCCTACGGGCCTCGTCCGGTCGGAGCCCTCGCCTACGCTAATCGCCCCGAGGGTGAGACCCGCCGGCTCTTCCGGGCACTGAGGTTTCGTGGGGTCGAGCGTAATGCTCGCTGGCTGGTGGGTCTTCGTTCGACGCGATCGGGGCTGCACCTCGACGTTACGAGGACGATGTTGTGGGAGCCGATTCAGCGGCGATCTTGTGGGAGCCGATTCATCGGCGATGTTGTGGGAGCCGATTCATCGGCGATCCCGCGGCAGCGGGCCAGGGTGCGGCAAGCACCCATCGCCGCTGAAGCGGCTCCCACAGTAAAGGCGCCCCAGGTCGGAGCCCGACCGGGCCCGCAGGGCAATAAGTAAACGGCCGCGGCACGCGGCCCTTCCCTCGCGGGTCGCCGAAGCGGGCCCCCGAGGGTGGCACCCGCCGGCTCTTGCGACGCAACGCGACCCAACGCAACGCGAAGCCAAAGGCGAGCCAGCCCCTTCCCCCAAAGAGCCCATCCACCCCAAGCCGGATCTATCGCCAGCCGGAGGTGATCGGGTAGCGGCGTTCGCGGCCGAAGGCCTTGGTGGTGACGCGGGGGCCGGGGGCGGCCTGGCGGCGTTTGAACTCGTTGATGAAGACCATGCGGATCACCCGGCGTACGGTGGCGTCGTCGTGGCCGGCCGCGATGATGTCCTCGGCCGAGGCCTCGCCCTCGATGAAATGCTCAAGGATCGCATCGAGTTCGTCGTAAGGAGGGAGCGAGTCCTGGTCGGTCTGCTCGTGGCGCAGCTCGGCCGACGGCGGGCGATCGATCACCGCCATCGGGATCGCGCCGTCGATCGCTGCGCGCCAGCGCGACAGGGCGAAGACCGTCGTCTTGTAAACGTCCTTCAGCGGAGCGTACGCACCGCACATGTCGCCGTAGAGGGTGGCGTAGCCGACCGCCATCTCGCTCTTGTTGCCCGTCGAGAGCAGCAACTTGCCGGTCTTGTTCGACATCGCCATGAGCAGCACGCCACGGGCGCGCGACTGCAGGTTCTCTTCGGTGATGTCCGGCTCGCGGCCGACGAACACAGGCGCCAGGGCACCGGTAAAAGCCTCGTAAATGCCCTCGATCGGTAGCACGTGGTACTCGACACCGAGGTGCTCGGCCTGGGCCTTGGCCTCGCGCAGGGAGAGATCGGAGGTGTAGACCGTGGGCATCATCACCGCGGTGACCTTGTCCTTCCCCAACGCATCCACGGCCAGCGCCAGGGTCAATGCCGAGTCGATCCCGCCCGACAGGCCGAGCAGCACGCCGGAGAAATGGTTCTTGCCGATGTAATCGCGGATACCACGGACGATGCCTGCGTACATGAGTGCTTCGGGCGAACGCGTGTCCGCAGCCGGCCAGTCGATGGCCGCGAGTCGCCTGGTCACGGTGTCGAATTCGACCGTGAGCAGCATCTCCTCGAACGATGGCGCACGGGCGAGGACCTCGCCATCGGCCTGGACCAGGAGCGAATGGCCATCGAACAGCAGGTCGTCCTGGCCGCCGACCAGGTTCACATAGGCGATCGGCAGGCCGGTTTCGCGGGCACGCTGCTTGAGCAGGGCCTCGCGCGTTGCCGCCTGGCGGCGATCCCATGGCGAGGCATTGATGACCAGGATCAGCTCGGCACCGGCCTGCGCGACATGGGCGGCCGGCTCGGCCTCCCAGATGTCCTCGCAGATCAGCATGCCGACGTTGACGCCTTCGATGTTGAACACGCGCGTGGCTTCACCGTGCTGGAAGTAGCGCTTTTCGTCGAAGACCGTGTAATTGGGCAGTTCCTGCTTGTGGTACGTCCATTCGATCCGGCCCTCGCGGATCAGGGAGGCGGCGTTGAACACCTCGCCCTGCGAGTCCGGGTAACCGACGATGGCGGAAATGCCCTGGATGGTCGGCGCCAGCGTCCTGAGCTCGCGGTGGCAGGCATCGAGGAAGCTGGGCCGCTGGAGCAGATCCTCCGGCGGGTAGCCTGACAGCGTCAGCTCGGGGAAAGCGACCAGCGAAGCACCCAGGCGATCGCGCGCCTCGTCGGCCAGCGCCTTGACCCGTCGTGCGTTGTCGGCGGTGGCACCCACCGGGAAATCGAACTGGGCCAGGGCGAAGCGAAAGGTGGACATGGGGGATCCGTGCGGTCGCGGGGACTGGCTATGATAAGACACAAGGGCTGAGGCGAGTCGGCGAAGCGCCGTGCTCACTCCACGGGAACGTCGTAGATCGTGTCCGCTGCCGCCGCGGAGGGCAGCGAGTAGTGCCACCACTCCGGCGCATAATTGACGAAGCCTTCGGCCGCCATCGCATGCAGCAGACGCTGTCGATTGACGCGCTGCGCCGCCGATATGCCCGGATCGTCGGTATGCGCGCGCGGGTCGAAGAAGTCGAAGTCCGTGCCCATGTCCAGCGGCGCGCAACGCGCGTCGTCGCAGCGCATCAGCGTGAGGTCGACGGTGGCGCCCCGGCTATGACCCGAGATCGGCGCGATGTACTCGCCAAGCAGCTTGTCCTTGCCCAGATTGGGATAGTGCGCCGCCTTGGTCCGCGTATCGGAAAGGTCGCCGGCCCAGCGCACGAACGCCGTCACCGCGCGCGCAGGGCGGTAGCAATCCCACACCCGCAGGCGATAGCCATCCTTGCGCAGGGTCGCTTCCACCCGCGCAAGGGCCTCGGCGGCGGCCGTACGCAGGAAGCATTTCGGCGCGCGATAACCATCGACCGGCGCACCGGTGAAGTTGTCGCTCGTCGCGTAGTGGATATCCTCGGCGATGTCGGGCACCAGCGAACGGACGTCGGTCAGGCCGGCCGCGAGCGGGGTTCGGGCCGGCGACAGCCGGGGCGATGTCTCGCCGGCCTTCGCGCCAAGCGCAATCGCGCCGGCGAGGAAGAGCCAGGTCTTCATGGTCGTTGCTGACATCGACATCGGAATCGACCCTGGCTGCTGCCGCCGTTCGGTATGGCCGATGCTACCGTGGAACGACGTCAAGGCAGGGCTGCGTGACATGGTCGTAAAGCGTGGTCGATAATTCATGCCATGTCATCATCCGTTTGGAATGCCTATTCCTGACGCCCGTCGTGACAGCACCCGGGGAGGGGACGCGTGATCCAGTCGGTTTGGCCTTATCTGGCCGTGATGCTGCTGGCTGCCGGCTTCTGGCCCGCGATCGAACGTCGTTACGGCTGGAAGGTATTCGGGATTCTTCCGCCCATCGTCCTCACCTACCTCACCGTCACCGCGCTTTCCGTCGCTGGCCTGTGGACCTCCTCGGAGGAAATCCATGCGGCGCAGAACATGCTGGTCGCGCGGCTCGTGCCTGCCCTGCTCTTCCTTTTGATGATCAACTGCGACCTGCGCGCGATCCTTGCGCTGGGTCCGCGCGTGCTCGGCGTCTTCGTCTGTACCTCGATCAGCCTGTTCATCGCCTTCGTGCTCGCCTTCCTTATCTACCGTCACTGGATGCCGGCCAACGGCTGGATGCCGCTGGCCTCGCTGTCGGGGAGCTGGGTCGGCGGCACGGCGAACATGATCGCGGTGAAGCAGGCGATCGAGATGTCCGACACGGCACTGGCCACGACACTGCTTACCGACGCGCTCTGCTACTCGATGTGGGTGGTCGTGCTGTTCGCGGCGGCACCGCTCGCGCCTGCGTTCAACCGCTGGACGCGCGCGGTATCGAGTGCGGACCTCACGGTCGCCGAGACCGCGCCACGTGCTCCCGCCACGCCGGACAGCGTGTTGCTATGGCTGGGTCTCGCGCTGCTGGTGGCCGCATTGTCCACCGTGGTCGGCGCGCAGCTACCCGTCGGCAGCATGCTCTCCGCGACCACCTGGACCATCCTGCTGGCGACGGCCGCCGGCCTGGTCGTCGCCCATACGCCGCTGGCACGACTGCCCGGTGCGCAGGCGGTCTCCAGCGCCATGCTGATCGCCGTGGTGGCGGTGCTTGCCTCGCAGAGCAGTTTTGCCGGCATCGCCGCCGCGCCGGTGTACCTTCTCGCGGGCGTCACCGTGATCGCCCTGCACGCCGTGCTGCTCTGCCTCGCTGCGCGCATCTTCCACTTCGATCTGTACCTGTGCGGCATTTCATCGCTCGCCCATATCGGCGGCGTGGCCGCCACGCCGGTGCTCGCCGCGACGTATTCGCGCTCACTGGTGCCGGTAGGCATCCTGCTTGCGCTGCTCGGATATATCCTCGGGACTGGATTCGGTCTCGTGGTCGCCACGGTGCTTTCGGCGCTGGCTTCCTGACCAAGGACCCCTTCATGACGACGCTCCGCCACAGCCTGCTCGCCGCCCTGCTCGCACTGACCCTCGGCGGTACGGTCGCCGCTGCCGATATGCCCGTGCCGCCATTGGGCATCCCCGGCATGTCCGACGCGCAGCTCTCGCCGGCGTTCTGGGTCGCGCGCCTGACCGGCGCCGACAAGGTCGTGCTCGATACCGCCGCCATTGCCGCACTCAACGCACGCGTGGCCAGGCTGGACTCGTCGATGCATGACATCCGCCACCTGCCCGCCACGTTGCCACGCGACCAGGTGAAGGCCTGGATCGAGAAGCTGACTCGCCGTCCCTCGGGGCCGCTCTTCGACACCGAAGGCAGGCCGGTAACCGCCACCGTCATCGACGCGGTGATGAGCAACGCGGCGATCGCCGCCGTTCCCGCGCAGGTAACGCCGCGCTACGGCATGGCGGTGCGTCGCGGCGCGTTGCGTGGATACCCCACCGATCTCCGGGTGTTCAACCACGCCGGCGACACCGATATCGATCGCTTCCAGGAAAGCACACTGTTCCCGGGCGATCCGCTCGTCGTGGTGCATACCAGCGAGGACGGCAAGTGGGTGTTCGTCGTCAGTCCCCGGTATGCGGCCTGGATGCACGCGGACGATGTCGCCTACGGTGACGCTGCCGCGGTCTTCGCCCATGCCGACGCCACGCCGTATCGCATCGTCACCGGTGCCAAGCCGCTGACCGTGTACACGCCGGAGGCACCGGCCGTGTCCGAGCTGCAACTGGACATGGGCACGCGCATACCCCTCGATACCTCGCTGCCGCCGGACCAGCCGGTGAACGGGCAGAACCCGTACACCTCCTGGGTACTGAGCCTTCCCGTGCGCGATGCGCAGGGCGCGCTGTCGTTCCACCCCGCCCTGCTCCAGCGCAACCAGGACTCCTCGGCCGACTACCTGCCGATGACGCGGGCGAACATCGTGCGCCAGGCCTTCAAGTTCCTTGGCGAACGCTACGGCTGGGGTCATGCGTACAATGGCCGCGACTGCAGCGGCTTCGTCTCCGATGTGTATCGCAGCATGGGTGTACAGATGCCGCGCAACACGGGTGACCAGAGCATCAGCCCCGGCCTCGCCCACACCGTCTATACCGACAAGGACAGCCACGATGCGCGCGTGAAGGCCGCGATGGCGCTCGAGGTCGGCGACCTCGTCTACATCCCCGGACACGTGATGATGGTGATCGGCAAGATCGACGGCGAACCCTACGTGATCCACGACGTGGGCGGCATCGGTTACCGGCAGGCCGACGGCAGCCTGCGCCGCATCAAGCTCAACGAGGTGTCGGTGACACCGCTCCTGCCCATGATGTTCGGCGACGACGAGACCTTCGTCGATCGCATGACCAGCATTGTGCGCATCCGCTGATCCGGTCGGGAGAGCCGCCATGAAAATCACCGATATCCGCTTCGGCATGCTGCGCGTACCGCTGAAGACCCCATTCAAGACGGCATTGCGCACGGTCGAGAAGGTCGAAGACATCGTCGTGATGGTGCATACCGACGAGGGTCGCGTCGGCTACGGGGAGGCACCGGCCACCGCGGTCATCACCGGCGACACCCACGGCTCGATCGTCGACGCCATCCGCCATTACATCGCGCCACGCCTGATCGGCGAAGACATCGCCGACCTCAATCGGATCACCAGGCTGATCCAGGGCACGATGGAGAAGAACACCAGTGCCAAGGCCGCGGTGGAGATCGCCGTATACGACCTCTGGGGCCAGCTCTACGGTGCGCCCCTGTACAAGCTCCTCGGTGGCGGCAACCCGGTGATCACCACCGATATCACCATCAGTGTCGACGACATCGACAAGATGGTCGCGGACGCCATCGCCGCGGTGGATCGCGGATTCGCATCACTGAAGGTCAAGGTCGGCAAGGATATCGGCGTCGACATCGAGCGCGTCCGCGCGATCCATCGAGCCGTCGAAGGCCGCGCCCTGCTTCGCCTCGACGCGAACCAGGGCTGGACCGCGAAGGAAGCCGTTCGTGCACTGCATGCGCTGGAAGATGCGGGCGTACGCCTCGAACTGGTCGAACAACCGGTGAAGGCGCGCGATCTGGAAGGTATGCGCTATGTCACCGAACGCGTGCAGACACCGATCATGGCCGACGAAAGCGTGTTCGGCCCGGTGGACGTGATGGACCTTATCCGCCTGCGCGCCGCCGACATCGTCAATATCAAGCTGATGAAGACGGGCGGCATCTCCAATGCCATCCGTATCGCGGACATCGCCGGCATGTATGGCATGGAATGCATGATCGGATGCATGCTGGAGAGCAGCATCAGCGTCGCCGCCGCCGTACACGTCGCCGTCGCCAGGTCCGATGTCATCACCAAGGTCGATCTCGACGGGCCTTCGCTTTGCGCGTACAACCCCGTCGACGGCGGCGTGAACTTCAACGAGTCGGAGATCTCGGTGAGCGACGCCCCCGGCCTGGGCATCCGCGCGATACGCGGCCTCGAGCCGCTATGAGAGATGCCGGCCATCCACCGTGCAGCCATGGCTGGACACCGACTTCATGCTTGAACCCTGACCGGACCCTCACCATGCCGTCTCCCCGTACACTCGGCCGCCTGCTCGCCCTGGCGGGCATTTTGCTCACCGCGTCGAGCGGCGCTTTCGAAACGCCGGCCGCCTGGTCGGTATCCCGGCAGATGGTCGTGGTGACCACCGATGGCTGGGACGCCGACCATGGCATCCTGCGTACCTATGTGCGAGAAGGCACGCAGTGGAAACCGCAGGGCCCGGCCACCGACGTGACCATCGGCACGCACGGCAGCGCCTGGGGCGTGGGCCTGAATCCGCCCGAGCACGATGGCCCGGTGAAAAAGGAAGGCGACGGGCGTAGCCCGGCCGGGGTGTTCCGCATCGGCGATGCCTTCGGTTACGCGCAGACCCATGCCACGGCCTTGCCCTATCGTGCACTGACCGTCTCCGACTATTGTGTGGACGTGGACGGCTCGCCCTATTACAACCAGCTCGTCGACGCCACGAAGGTCGGTGAGAAGGCCGTCGCCGGCGCCACCGAACCGATGCGCCGAGACCTCCATTTCGACGGCGACCATGCCTATCGCATCGGCTTCGTCATCGAGCACAATCCCGATGGTCGCAAGGGCGCGGGCAGCTGCATCTTCGCCCACGTGTGGAAGTCGCCCACCTCACCGACCGCCGGCTGCACGGCCATGACCGACGCCGCGATGGAGCGGCTGCTCGGCTGGCTCGACCCGAAGAAGAAGCCGGTGTTCGTGCTGCTGCCGGCTTCCGAATACGCCCGTCTGCGCGAGGCCTGGAACCTGCCGGCCCCATGACCGACGGCTAGCCGGGAATCGTCACCTCGACCAGGCGTTCCAGCAGGGTCAGGGACTCCTGCCAGCCCAGGTAGCATTGCTCGACGGGGATCACATCGGGGATGCCTTCCTGGACGATCTGCAGCTCGGTGCCGCAGGAGACCGCACACAGGCCGATCGTGGTGACCATGGTGCCCGGCAGGTTGGGATCGTCGAAGCGGTCGTCATGGACGATACGTTCGTTCGGGACCAGTTCCAGATAGGTGCCGCCGAAGCTGTGCCCGTTGCCGCTCGAGAAGTTGGTGAAGCTCATCCGATAACGGCCGCCAACCCGTGCGTCCAGCTCGTGCACGGTGCAGGTGAAGCCGTCCGGCGGGAGCCATTTGGCAAGAGCGGGGGCGTCGAGGAAGGCGCGGTAAACGCGTTCCGGGGGCGTGGTGAAAACACGAAGGAGGCGGACGGTGCCAGACATCGGAGTATCCCTTGGCGAGGAGGAGCCCTCATTCTGTACGACGAATGGCGGGGACACGAATCGACATGCTCGCCAAATAAAAAAGGTTCATCGCGGAAGTCCGGGGACGCCGAAGGCATCGGTTCACTCAGCGGCTGATGCCGCGGCGGCGGGCTCGGACGTGGCGGCGCAGAGCCTTCGGTGCCCACCCTCGCTGCTCAGACAGGTCCTCCGCGTTTCGTACCGGAAAGGCCGCTGCGCGGCCCATGTATCTATATGGCCTGCGGCCGCTCCACTTGTGCGGAACTCGCCTCGAGGGTGGGCACCGAAGACTCTCCCGAACCGTGAGGCTCGCGTGGGTCGAGCCAAAGCGCGCGGCGGCATCGCCGGCAAGCACGCCGAGACAAGCGCGACGAAGGTGTTGGGCAACCGGATACCAGCAACCGCGTCCGCTTCGCCCGGGTGTTCCGGGCGCTGCCAGGGCCGACCACGCATCCCGCACCGGCTCTCCTTGCACTCGACCGTATCGTCGTGAGAGACCTTGGCGTCCACCCTCGAGGCGAGTTCCGCACAAGTGGAGCGGCCGTAGGCCAAATAGGTACATGGGCCGCGGTTAGCGGCCTTTCCTTGTCGAACGCGGAGGACCTGTCTGAGCAGCGAGGGTGGGCGCCAAGGTCTCCCCGCGAGACGCCCAAGTGTACAAAGCGATGGCGAAGCCGAGCCCCGCGAGGCCGAAGGCGAGCCATCGGCGAGGTGCGAACGAAGGCCCGGCATGCCCAGCGCCCGACCCCGGTAATCCGCGAAGAACCATAAAAAAACCGCGGCCCGAAGGCCGCGGTTTCGTCGACACACGCCGAAGCGAGTGAGGCTTACTTCATCAGACCGGCGAGGGTCTTGCCGAGGTCGGCCGGCGACTTGACCGTGGTCACGCCGGCCTTCTCGAGCGCGGCGAACTTGGCTTCCGCCGTGCCCTTGCCGCCGGAGATGATCGCGCCGGCGTGGCCCATGCGCTTGCCCGGAGGCGCCGAGGCACCGGCGATGAACGAGACGACCGGCTTCTTGACGTACTGGCTGATGAATTCGGCCGCGTCTTCCTCGGCGCTGCCACCGATTTCGCCGACCATGATGATGCCTTCGGTCTGCGGGTCGTCCTGGAACAGCTTCAGGCAGTCGATGAAGTTCAGGCCGTTGATCGGATCGCCACCGATACCGATGCAGGTGGACTGGCCGAGGCCTTCGTTCGTGGTCTGGAACACTGCCTCATAGGTGAGGGTGCCCGAACGCGAGACGATGCCGACCTTGCCCGGCTTGTGGATGTGGCCCGGCATGATGCCGATCTTGCACTCACCCGGAGTGATGACGCCCGGGCAGTTCGGACCGACGAGCACGACGTCCGGGTGCGACTTGAGCACGTTCTTTACGCGCATCATGTCGAGCACCGGAATGCCTTCGGTGATCGTGACGATGATCTTGATGCCACCGGCGATGGCTTCGAGGATCGAGTCGGCAGCGAACGGAGGCGGCACGAAGATCACCGATGCGTCGGCACCGGTCTGGTCGACCGCGTCACGCACGGTGTTGAAGACCGGCAGATTGATGTGCTCGGAACCACCCTTGCCCGGCGTGACGCCGCCGACGACCTTGGTGCCGTATGCAATCGCCTGTTCGGCGTGGAAGGTGCCCTGCTGTCCGGTGAAACCCTGGACGAGGACCTTGGTGTTCTTGTTGATCAGGACGCTCATTTGAATATGCTCCTCAGGCCGCTGCGGCCACGGCCTTCTGGGCCGCATCGTTAAGATCGTCGGCCGGCGTGATCGCCAGGCCCGAGTTGGCCAGGAGCTTGCGACCTTCATCGACGTTCGTGCCCTGCAGGCGCACGATCACCGGAATCTGCAGACCCACTTCCTTCACCGCGGCGATGATGCCTTCGGCGATCAGGTCGCAGCGCACGATACCGCCGAAGATGTTGACCAGGATGGCCTTCACCTTGTCCGAGGAGAGGATCAGCTTGAACGCCTCGGAGACGCGCTCCTTGGTGGCACCGCCGCCGACGTCGAGGAAGTTGGCCGGCTCGCCGCCCGCCAGCTTGATCACGTCCATCGTAGCCATCGCCAGACCGGCGCCGTTGACCATGCAGCCGATCGTGCCGTCCATCGTGACGTAGTTGAGGTTGTGCTGGACGGCGGCCGCTTCGGCGGCGTCTTCCTGCGTGAGGTCGCGCATCGCCGCGAGGTCGGCGTGACGGAACTCGGCGTTGTCGTCGGAGTTGACCTTGCCATCGAGGGCGGCGAGGTTGCCGTCTTCGAGGATGGCGAGCGGGTTCAGCTCGACCAGGGCGAGGTCCTTCTCGTTGAACAGCTTGTACAGGCCAAGCATGATCTTGACGAGCTGGCCGACCTGCTTCGGATTCAGGTCCATCTTGAACCCGAGTTCGCGGCACTGGTACGGCTGCAGGCCTTCGACGAAGTCCACCTGGAAGGTGTGGATGTCTTCGGGCGTTTCGGCGGCCACCTGCTCGATGTCGACGCCGCCGTGCTTGGAAGCGATGAACGAGATCGACTTGGTGTCACGATCGGTGAGGATCGAGAGGTACAGTTCCTTCGCGATATCGGTCGCGTCGGTCACCAGCACCAGGTTCACCGGCAGCGCACGGCCGGCGGACTGGTACGTTTCCATGTTCGTGCCGAGCATGCCCTTGGCGGCGGCGCGGACGTCATCGAGGCTGCGGCAGAACTTGACGCCACCGGCCTTGCCGCGACCGCCGGCATGGATCTGGGCCTTGACCATCCACTGCGAACCACCAAGGTGCTTGGCGGCATCGACAGCGGCATCGGGAGAGTTGGCAACCTTGCCCGGCGGCACGGCGATGCCGTACTTGGCGAACAGTTCTTTAGCCTGGTACTCGTGGAAATTCATTCGATACCTCGAGCGAACGGGAAAAACATGTGGACGCGTGCAGGCCGTGAACGGCTCGCACGGGGATGGGGGGATGGAGCGACTGCGCAAGTTTCACGCAATACGGCCGCGTATTTTCCCGGAAGGCGCTCCGGATGGAAAGGGGCGCTGCCGCATTGGCGGCGCGACGCCCCTCGCGGCCCGGCCTGCACGGCCGGGAGGCGAGTTGCCGCGGCAGCGCCGACACCTATACTGGGGGTCATCCAGGCCCCGGGGGCCCCGGCGGAGAAGTAACCACGTGTCCACTCCCGCGTCGACGCCAGCCGCCAGGCCCAGCGCAAGCCTGGCCACCGCACGTCACGAACTGTTCTTTTTCAACTACTTCCGCCTTGGACAGGCGGCGGTCTACACGGCGCTGGCGTTCCATCCGGAGCACCTGGCCTGGCCAAGCCTGCCCGAGCCCGTGTTCGCCCGGCTGTTCGCCCTGGCCTACCTGCTGGCCGCACTGGTCATGGTCACGCGCACCCGGCAGTCGCTGAGCCGCCCTGTGCTCATCGTCTCGATCGGCCTCTCGCTGGACATCGCCGCGGCCCTGCTCGCCCTGGTGCTGATGCACGACGTGCGCATGGGCGTGGCGATGATGCTGGCGGTGAATCTGGCGACGGGCGCCTTGCTGCTGCCGTTCCGGCTGTCGATGTTCTTCGCCGCGTTGGCGACACTGGGCATGCTGGGCCACTCGTTTTTCGGCCTGGTCGATGCCGGTTCGTCGGATCGCGAGCTGGCCGAGTACGGCTTGTTCGGCGCCGCCTACTTCGCCTGTACGTCGCTCTGCTATGTGCTTGGACGGAACATCCGCGCTTCCGAAGCCCTGGCCGAGCAGCGCGGGATCGACCTGGCCAACCTGTCCCAGGTCAACGAACTGATCATTCGCCGCATGAAGACCGGCGTGCTGCTGGTCGACGAGGGCAACCGCATCCACCAGCTCAACGAGTCTGCCTGGATGCTGATGGGCAACCCCTCGGCCGACCAGCGCGACCTCGGCACGCTGGCCCCCGAACTCTCCCGACGCCTGTACCACTGGCGTACCTCGGGCAAGCTGGACGAGAGCGCCACCATGCTGGCCGACGGCACGCCCGAAGTGATCCCACGCTTCTCGCGCCTGGCGCCGAACGACGACTCCCACGTCCTCATCTTCCTCGACGACACCTCGCTGGTGTCCCGCCGCGCCGAGGAACTCACGCTGAGCTCGCTGGGACGCCTGTCGGCGTCGATCGCCCACGAAATCCGCAATCCGCTCGCGGCGATCCACTACTCGGCGCAGCTGCTCGCCGAATCCACCGATATGAACGATACCGACCTGCGCATGGTCGAGATCATCAACAACCACTGTTCCCGCCTCAACGAGATCATCGAGAACATCCTGCAGCTATCGCGCCGCGAGCGCTCGCGGCCGGAAACCCTCGACCTGAGCCAGTGGGTGCACCACTTCGTCACCGAGTACCGCCAGGGTAACGATCTGGGCTCGGACATCCTGCGCGCCGTCTCCGGCGGCGAGCCCGTGGCCGCGGTGGCCGATCCCCAGCACCTCCAGCAGGTGATCTGGAACCTGGTGCAGAACGCCCTGCGCTACGGCCGCCTGCCCGGCGAGCCGGCCCGCGTGATGCTCGTGGCCCGTCATTCCGAGGTTGGCATCCCCATCCTGGAGGTCATCGACCGCGGGCCGGGCATCCCGCCCAAGGTCGCCGCGCAGATTTTCGAGCCGTTCTTTACGACGCACGAATACGGCACCGGGCTGGGGCTGTATCTGGCCAGGCAGATGACCGAGGCCAACCAGGCCGCCCTCGAGTACGTCCGCGTGGCGGGCGGTGGCAGTTGCTTCCGGATCAGCCTCACCCCGCCAGCGCGCAGCGCCTCGGCAGCCCCCGTGGCGGCCAGAGCGTGAACGGCGCCCTTTGCTCGCGCCGCCCAGACGGTTACATTGGGAACATTCACCGAAGCCTTCGGACCCAATGAGCAAGCAGACCGTTCTGGTCATCGACGACGAGCGGGACATCCGTGAATTGCTGACCATCACCCTCGGTCGAATGGAACTCGACGTCGACGCCGTGGGGAGCGTCAACGAAGCGCGGAGCGCACTCGCCAATCGTCGTTACGACCTGTGTTTCACCGACATGCGGCTACCTGACGGCAGCGGCCAGGAAATCATCGAGCTGATCGCGGCCAACCATCCGGACATGCCGGTGGCGATGATCACCGCTTATGGCAACGTCGACGCGGCCGTCAACGCCCTCAAGGCCGGTGCTTTCGATTTCGTTTCCAAGCCGGTGGACATCCACCTGCTGCGCCGGCTGGTGCGCACGGCCCTCAAGCTTTCCGAAGAACGCAGGGCCGAAGCCGGCAACAAAGGCGCCCCCGGTGCCGACCGTCTGATCGGCGACTCGCCGGCCATGGCTGAAGTGCGCTCGAAGATCGCCAAGCTCGCCCGTAACCAGGCTCCGGTGTATATCGGTGGCGAATCGGGCGTGGGCAAGGAGCTGGTCGCCCGGCTCATCCACGAACTCGGCCCGCGCGCGGCCGGTGCCTTCGTGCCGGTGAACTGCGGCGCCATTCCCTCCGAGCTGATGGAGAGCGAGTTCTTCGGCCACCGCAAGGGCAGCTTCACCGGCGCCCACGCGGACAAGGAGGGCCTCTTCCAGGCCGCCCAGGGCGGCACCCTGTTCCTCGACGAAGTAGCCGAACTTCCGCTGCACATGCAGGTAAAACTGCTCCGCGCGATCCAGGAGAAGGCGGTCCGCCCGATCGGTGGACGCGACGAGATTCCGGTCGACGTACGCATCCTCTCCGCCACACATAAGAATCTCGCCGCGCTGGTCGAGGAAGGCCTGTTCCGACAGGATCTGTTCTATCGGATCAACGTGATCGAGTTGCGCGTGCCGCCGCTACGCGAACGACGCGGCGATGTGCCTGCCCTCGCCGAGTTCATCTTGCGCCAGCTGGCCTCGGAATCCGGTGGATCGCCGGGCCGCCTGCGCGCCGATGCGCTTGCCGCGCTGGAGGCTTACCATTTTCCCGGCAACGTGCGTGAGCTCGAGAACATCCTCGAGCGCGCCATGGCGATGTGCGAAGGCGACACGATCGAGGCCGACGACCTTATGCTACCGCAGCGCAGTGCCTCCGCGTCGCCGGCGATCGCACCGCCGGGCGCGCCGGATGCCGTCGCTGCGAATGCAGGCGCACCTGCCCCTCGTGTCGCGGCTACCGACGGCTCGCTGGAGGATTACATCTCCAACATCGAGCGCGACACGATCATCAAGGCGCTTGAAGAGTCTCGCTACAACAAGACGGCGACGGCGAAGAAGCTTGGCATCACCTTCCGCGCGCTGCGCTACAAGCTGAAGAAACTCGGGATCGATTGATCCCCAACAGCCGGGACGCGCCAGGCGTCCCGGCTCACGGTCCGGACGATCGCGCCCGCTGGGCTGCCAGACACTTTTCCCACCGCCGGGCCTTCCAGTGGCGATACCCCCGATGCGCGGCGATCCCCACTGCCCAGTACAGTGCGACAGCCAGCAAGGCGTTGAGCAGTAACCAGGCGCCCAGCATCGGATCCCGCTCGTAATAGTGATCGGGCGACGGAAGACCCAGCCATGGGGTGATGAAAAGAGGAACGTGCATCACGGCGCGGAACATCTCGAAACGGATGCCGCCGACGCACGGTGGTACGGCGCATGAGGTTTGCAAGCCGAGCAACAGCGCCGATGCCGCGAAGTGCGCCAGCGATGCGCCGATAAAGCCGGCGATGCGCGTGTTGCGCACCATGCGTCGCCGGATGTGTTCCGCTTTCTTACTGTGATCCGGGTACATCGCGTCCCTCCACGCCTCGATGGATGTTTCACGGCGAGCCGGAAACACGTCTCGGTTGACGTTACGTGGAGAGAGTCGACCTCGATATGGAAGGATTCTGAAAAAACAGACCTATGTACGCTTACCGGGGGAAGCTCACCACGGTATCGCTCAAGGGAAGCTGGTCGAACCCATGGCGGATCTTCGCCGGTTGCCAGCGATCGCCGATGCCGAACAACTGCCCTTCGCTTTCCGGCCCGAAGCTGTCGACCTTGTCGAAGACATACGGCACACCCTCGGCGCCCTCGAAGGTCGCGGCGTTGGCCATCTGAAAATGAAGATGCGGTGCGGCGGAGTTGCCGGACTGCCCCAGCGCACCGATCACCTGCCCGCGCGCAACCGTCTGACCCAGTGTCACCGAGACACTTCCCCGCTTGAGATGCGCATAGCCGGCGAAGTTGCCTCCACCCAGGTCGATCACTACGTAATTGCCGAACAGGCCGTCTAGCGAGAGCGAGGCCGGTTCGGGCTGGCCTTCCAGCGGCTTATGCTCGTCTTGACCGTCGCGCACGGCGACGACCGTGCCACTAGCCACCGCCAGCACGTCGGCGCCATAGCCGAACCAGTCGGCGTAGGTGGTGGCGTGGATATCCTTCACCGACTTGAACGCGCGCCCCCGCTTGTCGATACCGACGAAGTCGATGGCGAAACGCTGCGGAATCGTCAACGTGCCGTTTACCGCGACCAGGCTGCCCCAGTGATGGGAATGCGCGTTGCCCGGCCCTTCGTGCGCCAGCCAGAGACCGCCCTTCAACGGCGCGCCCAGATGCAGTGGGGTGCGGTCGGATACGGTCACCGACACGCCATCGACGCGGCTGGTCCGCCCCTTCTCATCGGTGAATACGATGCGGTGACGAAGCGTCTGCGGTGGCGCCCCTGCCGGTAGCGTGATCCATACGAAAAGGGTGCCGCGCTTGCCGGCGGCGATCCCGGCCGGCTTGCCGTCCTCGGGCGCGGGCCTGATCGCGGCAGCCATACCGGCTTCGTCAAGGTGCAGGAGCACACGATCGTTCTCGTCGAGAACGTCCAGCGATCGCGGCCGCAACGTACCCGTGTCGCCATACACGTTGGTGACCTGCACCTCGTAGGCAAGATGCTGGTGGCCATCGCTACCGTTAAAGGGCGAAGGAGCGAATGGCACGTGCGCCTCGACGGGTGCCGACGCGGCCTGGTGGAGCAAAGGTGCGTCCGCCGCCACGGCCGACGCACTCGCCCACACGAGGCAGGCCAGCAGAATCGTCTTCAGACGCCTTTCCCCTCGCTCGCCTCGAGCGCCTCACGGACCTTCCGCAACAATGCGCGAGACTGGATCGGCTTCTCGAGCACGTAGAGGTGATCCAACTGGGGTAGTTCGTCGAGATTCAGAGGCTTGTCAGGGCGGGCGAGCAGCAACACCGCACCGGTATAACCGTGGTCGAGCAAGGCAGCGAGCGTGCGCACACCCGTAAACAGGTTCATGTCGGCATCCATGACCACGAGGTCGGGCACGCCATGGGCCTCGATCCACTGCAAGGCGGCCGTGCCGCTCTGGCTGGCGCCCGCCTGGTAACCGTAGGCATCCAGCGTGTCGGCCAGCAGCGATAGTTGCACGGCTTCCTCGACGACCACGAGCACGCGCTCGGCTTCGCCCTGCAGGCCCGACTCCATCACCAACGGCTCGGCGTCGGCACCGTCTTCCGGATTGAGTGGCAGGTAGAGATGGAACTGCGTGCCTTCGCCGACCTTGCTGCGCACACGCATCAGGCCACCGTGGCTCGCCACGATACGTTTGCACGAAAGCAGGCCCAGACCCGTACCCAGTTCTTTCGTGGTGAAGAAGGGCTCGAACAGGCGTTGCAGCACATCGGGCGTCATGCCTGAACCGGTGTCGATCACCGACAGGCGCAGATAACGTCCCGGCGCGGGCTGCTCGCCTTCGATGAAGAAATCCGCGGGCAGGTTCGTCTGCGCGGTCTCGACCTTCAGGTGGCCACCGTCCGGCATGGCCTGGATGGCATTGAGGCAGAGATTCAGCAGGCACTGCTGCAGTTCGGTGTGGTTGCCTTCGAAGGCGACGTCGGCGTCGAAGATGTCCACGTTCATTTCGATCGAACGCGGCACGCTCCCCTGCATGAGCAGCTTCAGGGCTTCGAGCAGCGCCCCCAGGCGTACCTGCTCCGCACGGCGTGCGCCGCGGGCGAACGAGAGCATCGAGGAGACCATCTCGAGGCCGCGACGACCGCAGTCGCGTACGAGCGTGCCCAGACGCGCCAGCCGCGGATCGTCCGCGTAGTCCTCCAGCGTGTCGCCGGCGAGAAGCAGGGGTTGCAGCAGGTTGCGCAGGTCGTGGCTGAGGCCTCCGGCCAGGAGGGCGAGGCTCTCGAAGCGCTGCGCACGAATCAGCTCGAGCTCGGCGCGGGCGCGAGCGCGTTGTTCTTCGGCTTCACGGAGCGCGCGGCGCACAGCCGAGGCCAGGCGTGCGGTGTTCTGCTTGAGGATGTAGTCGGTAGCGCCGTTGCGCAGCGCCACGATGGCGGCCTCTTCGCCCAGCGTTGCCGAGATGAAGATGAAAGGAATCTCCGCGCTGCGCTCGCGAAGGATCTGCAGCGCGCGTTCGCCGCTGAAGGAGGGCATGCTCAGGTCGGACAACACGATGTCCGGCTCGAAGCTGTCGAGTGCCTCGGTGAACGCCGGCTCGTCGTCGACCAGCAATACCTCGTATGCCAGTCCATCCTGGTCGAGCTCGGTCAATACGAGTTCGGCGTCGAGGGGATTGTCCTCGACCTGAAGGATTCTGACTTTGTTGTCGTGCCCGCCCATGCTTTTGCTCGTGCGCCCTTGGTTGACTGGTTACTCGCCGTCCGGGCGCTGGTTGAGCACGGCCCAGAAATGGCCAAGCGTCTGTACTGCCGTGAAGAACTGTTGCACGTCCACCGGCTTCAGCACATAGGCATTCACACCGAGATCCCAGCTACGTGCCAGGTCGCTCTCTTCGCGCGAGGACGACAGGATCACCACCGGCAACCGCTTCCACTTCTCTTCGGTACGCAGCTGCTTGAGGACTTCCAGGCCATCCATGCGCGGCATCTTGATGTCGAGCAGGATCACCGAGGGGTCGCCTTCGGGACGGTCGGTGTACTGGCCACGCCGATACAGCCAGTCCAGGCAGTCCACGCCATCCTCCACATGGACCACGGGGTTGGCGAGCTTGGCTTCGCGAAGCGCGTCGATAGCCATCTCGGCATCGGCCATCGAGTCTTCGACGAGGAGGATCGTGCGCAGGTCGCGCTTGTTCATGTGTCACCCATTCTGGAGCCCGGGACGTCCGAGGCCGGCAAGGAAAAATGGAAAGTAGCGCCGCTATCGGGCTCGCCTTCGGCCCAGGTGCGGCCGCCATGGCGCGCGATGATGCGCCGTACATTGGCAAGGCCGATGCCGTTGCCGGGAAATTCCGAAGCACGGTGCAGCCGCTGGAACACGCCGAACAGCTTGCCGGCGTACTGCATGTCGAAGCCGGCGCCGTTATCGCGTACGGAGAACTCGTAGTCGCCGGCCGGGGTCCGATCGAGTGCCACCTCGATCTGTGCTCGCTCACGATTGCCGGTGTACTTCACCGCATTGCCGAGCAGGTTTTGCCAGACAGTGCGCAACATGTTCTCGTCGCCGATCACGATCGGCAGGGGCGCGACCTTCCAGTCGATACGGCGGTCGCTCGCCTCGGTCTCGACCAGCGCCCGCGCCTCCTCGACCAGGGACTGCATGTCCACCGGCTGCAGGCGCAGGGCGCCGCGGCCAAGGCGCGAGAAGACCAGCAAATCGTCGATGAGCTGGGCCATGCGCCGCGAGGAGCTGCTGATCACGTCGATGTAGTGACGCGAACGTTCGTCGGCCTTGTCGCCGAGTTGGGCCTCCAGCTTGCTGGCAAACCCCGAGATATGTCGCAAGGGCGCGCGCAGGTCGTGCGAGACCGAATAACTGAAGGCTTCGAGCTCGCGGTTGACGTCGGAGACCTGCTCCACCTTGCCTTCCAGCTGGCGGTTCAGTTCGCTGACCTTCTGCTCGACGAGGGCGCGCGCGGTGATGTCGCTGACCGTGAGCAGCAGCGCCGGCGCCGTGCTTTCGGGCTGCTCGATACGACGCGCGTTGATCACCACGAAGCGATCGATGCCGTCCACGGTGCGCTGGGTGAGTTCGTAATCCCACAGCTCGCGATCGCGTGTGAGGACGTCCGAAAGGCGTTGCCGCAGGGCCGTGTCGTTCCAGGCACCATGACCGATGGCGTCCAGCGGCGCGTTGTGGTCCTTCTCGCTGTCGTACCCATAGACCTCGGCGAACGCGGCGTTGGCCAGCAGGATCCGCAACTGGCCGTCGAGCATGGCAATGGGCTCGCGCACGGCCTGCACGATCAGCTGCGAGCGCTGCACGGCCTGGGCGACGCGGGACTCCGCGGCAAGACGGATCGCAATCTGACGTTCGGAAACGAAGACGACGATGCCGAGCAGCGCGATCTGTGCCAGCGCCGCCACCAGTAGCACGATGCGATTGCTCGCGGCGAGGTCCTGCGCGGTCTGCCGGCGGATATCGAGGAGTTTCGATTCCTCGTCGAGGATTTCCTTGACCTGCTCGCGAAACGGGAACAGGCGGCGCGAATCTTCCATGGTGTCGAACGCGGCGGCACGATCGCCCGCCTGCAGCTGTTGCATGGCCTTGTCGAACATGCGGATGCGCCCGTTGGCGATCGATTCCAGGCCGCCAAGGCGCGTGAGCTGCTGAGCGTTGTCGCGCATCATTTCGCGCAGGCTGGCGATCAGGCCAGGGAGCGTCTTTTGCGGCGCCTCGATGCGCACGGCCAGGTCCGGCGCGTCGGGCGCCCCGGCCACGCGGGTGTAGACCGCGGCCTCGCCGCTCCGCAGGATGGCATCGATCCGGTACACGGTGGCCTTGATGTCCGCCGTGTGGGTGACCCAGTCGCGCGAGTTGAGGGCATCCTCGGAACTCGAGCGGGTGACCACATAAGGCAGGGCGACGATGACGAGCACGGCGGCGAGCAGCCCCGCGAGTCGCCAGCGCCATCCGGTACGGAAGATCATGCTGTGGTCATCCCCGTGACGATTCCTGCCCTTGAAGGACCCTCATTGTAGACGCCGTGCGCCCCGCTTCGGTGATTCGGCATGACAGGACCTCGGACACGATGACGGGTGCGCCCCCTGTCCCGCTCGCCGCCCCGTGGGGCGGCGGATACGGATAGGGAAAGGCGCACCCGTCCAGATGGAGTCGTGCTTAATGCCCAAGGGTCCGTGAAGGCCCTGTGACGGGTCCTACGGCGCGGAAGGCGTCATCGAATACGGCAGCGAGGCCGGCGTCTGGCCCCAGTCCTTCGCCGGCTGGGCCTGCATCGTGAAATGCAGTTCTCCCCCGGCGACGATTTCCTCGTGACGGACGAAGGTACGGTCCAGCGGCTGCCCATTGAGGGTCACCTTGCCCACGTACGGATGCTTCGCGTCGAGATGGTCCGCCGAGACGACGAAGTGCTTGCCGCCCGGCAAGTTGAGCGTGGCCTTCTCGATGAAGGGGCGCCCGATCACGTACTGGTTGCTGCCCGGCGCGACCGGATAGAAACCCAGCGCGGTGAAGATGTACCAGGCCGACATCTGGCCCAGATCGTCGTTACCGACCAGGCCGGTCGGCGTCGGCGTGTACTGGGTCCGCATGATCTGCACCAGGCGTTCCTGGGTCTTCCAGGGCTGCCCGGCATAGTCGTACAGGTAGGCCACCTGGTGGCTCGGCTCGTTGCCGTGCGCATACCAGCCGATCAGGCCGGTGATGTCTTCCACATGGGCGAAGGACTTGGGGTCCACCTTGGCGTCGAACACCGAATCCAGCTTCTTGACGAAGGCTTCCTTGCCACCGAGTGCCTGGATCAGGCCGGCCACGTCCTGCGGCACGTACCAGGAATACTGCCAGGCATTACCTTCGGTGTAGTCGCTGCCGTAGCCCGCCGACGAGGGATCGAACGGTTCGCGGTAATTGCCGTCGCTCTTGCGCGCGCGCAGGAAGCCGGTCTTCGTGTCGAAGCTGTTCTTCCAGTTACCCGCGCGCTTGCTGAAGGTCGCGGCGACATCGTCCTTGCCCATGGCCTTGGCCATCTGGGCCAGCGACCAGTCGTCGAAGGCGTACTCGACCGTCTTCGACGCGGCTTCCGGCTGGCGATCGATCGGCACGTAGCCGAGCTTCATGTAATCGTCGAGGCCGCCATAGGGACCATAGGTCGCGCTGGCCACCATCGCCTCGAGCGCCGCATTGGCGTCGTAACCGCGGATGCCCTTCATATAGGCATCGGCGATCACCGGCACGGCGTGGTAGCCGATCATGCACCAGGTCTCCATGCCCTGGTAGGCCCAGATCGGCAGGATACCGAACGGGCTGGACTGGCGTGCGGCGATCAGCGAACTGACGAAGTCGTTGCTCTTGGCCGGCTGCAGAAGGGTGGTCAGCGGCTGCTGCGCGCGATACACGTCCCACAGCGACCAGGTGGAATAGAAATCGAAACCCTTGGCCGTGTGCACCTGGTTGTCCGGACCACGGTATTGGCCGTTGACGTCCATCGACAGGCTGGGCGAAATCATCGCGTGGTAGAGCGAGGTGTAGAAGTTCTTGCGGGTGTCCGCCGGTGCCACGAGGTCGACCGTCGACAGCGCCTTCTCCCAGCTCTGCCGGGCTTCGGCACGGCGCGTATCGAAGTCGAAGCCTTCGCCGTCCTTGTCGAGGTTGGCGATGGCGTTCTCCTCGCTCACCGAGGAGACCGCCACCTTGACGATCAGGGGCTTGGACAGGTCGCCGAAGTCGAACACGCCTTCGATCGCGCGCCCGGTCATCGCATCGACATCCTCGGCCCGGTTGCCCGGGCCGCTGAAACCCTTGTACGGCACGCCGGTCTCGCGATTCTTCAGGCTGCGCGAGGCCATGGGCTGGTTGAAGCGCATGGCGAAGTACAGCTGGCGACCCGGTGCCCAGCCGCGCGTGGTGCGTCCACCGGTGACGGTCCCGTCGGCACGGACGCGCAGGCTCGACCAAAGGACCTTGCCCTCGTAGTCGTAGATGCTGGGACGCATGTCGAGCAGCAGGTGGGCCGGCTTGCCCTTGGGAAAGGTGTAGCGGTGCCAGCCCACGCGCTGGCCCACGGTCAGCTCGGCGCGGACGTCGTAGTCGGCCAGCGTGACGGCGTAGTACCCTGCCTCCGCTTTCTCGCTCCTGTGGTCGAACCGCGAGCGGTAGCCGCTACCGGGCTGTTCGGGGGAGCCGGGATCCAGCTTCACGTCGCCGGCGATGGGCATGACGAGTACGTCGCCCAGGTCGGAATGGCCGCTGCCGGAGAAGTGCGTATGGGAAAAACCGAGAATGCTCGAGTCTCCGTACTGATACCCGGCGGCCCACTTGTACGCGTGCTTGACGTCCGGCATCGCCGTATCCGGCGAGAGCTGGATCATGCCGAACGGGACAGCGGCGCCGGGGAAAGTATGACCGTCGCCACCCGTGCCGATCATCGGGTCGACGGCCGCGTAGGCGGACGAGCCAGCCTTGTCGCGGGAGGCCCCGGCAGCGAGCGCCGGCAGGGCGAGGCACAGGGCGGCGGCCAGCAGGCCACGGCGCAAACGGATGGAACTGGACATCGGTGGTTCCCCTCGGGTGGACGCGTTACGAGTGGTCACGAACATTTGGATCGTGACAAACAGACCGAAAGTAGCAAAGATGCCGCAGCCTCGCATGTTGCAGTGCGTGATGCATCCCTTTCGCCGGCGCGCGATGATCGCCCGGTTTAGATCGTTTGAAGGAGCCATGATGCCGAGGATCACCCCGCAGCGCCGCAAGGTCACGCTCGCCGATATCGCTCTGGGTTGCGATGTTTCGCGGGCCACCGTGTCGCTCGTGTTGCGTGGCAGCCCCCTGGTCAACTCGGCGACCCGCGCGCGGGTCGAGGCCGAGCTGAAGCGCCAGGGCTATGTCTACAACCGTGCCGCAGCCAACCTGCGCCGGCGTACGTCCTCCAGCATCGGTCTGGTCGTCAACGACCTGGGCAATCCCTTCTTCGCCGAATTCGCCGCCGGCGCCGACGAGGCCCTGGCCAGTGCGGGCTACGTCACCCTGCTCGGCAATACCGGCGAATCGCCGGAGCGCCAGCAGGCCGTGCTCAACTCCCTGGTCGAGCATGGCCCGGCCGGCATCATTCTTTCGCCGGCCGAGGGCAGCGAGGGCGAGCGGGTACTGGCCGCCGTCGGCATGCATACGCCGCTGCTGGTGTTCAACCGCGAGTTGCCCGACGACGATGGCACCCATCGCTGGGACACCCTCGAGATGGATAACGAGCACGGCGCCCTCCTCGCCACCGAGCACCTGATCGGCCTTGGCCACCAGCGCATCGCCTTCTTCGGTGGACACCGAGAATCCAGCTCGGTGGAACAGCGTCGCCGCGGCTATGCCAAGGCGATGGGCGCAGCCGGCCTCAAGGTGGATCCCGCCTGGATGATCGAAAGCGCCCCCACCCGCCTCGAAGCCGCACGCCAGACAGGCGCGCTGTTCGCGCGCGATCCCGCCCCCACGGCGGCGGTTTGCTACAACGACGCCGTCGCGCTGGGCCTTATGCTTGGTCTGACAAAGCGGGGCCGTCGCCCGGGCGAGGACTTCGCCCTGACCGGCTTCGATGACGTCGCCGAGGCCTCGGTATGCGTGCCCCCCCTGACCACCGTCGCGGTCGATCCGCGCGGCCTGGGTCGGCGCAGTGCCGAACTCATCCTGGAAAGACTTCGTAATCCCGAGACGGACACGGCTTCCACTATCGCGCCCGTCCGGCTGGTCGTTCGCGAAAGCAGCTGCCCGCCGTCCTCCCCCTGAAACCACCATTGGAGCGCCCCATGGCCACCGCTTCCACGCCATTGCCCAACTCGTCGAATTCGACGGGCGCCGGCGACACCCGCTACACCTACTTCCCGCTCGCGCTTGGCGTGATGACCACGATCTTCTTCATGTGGGGTTTCCTGACCTGCCTGAACGACATCCTGATCCCTCATCTCAAGGCCGTGTTCGAACTGAACTACGCTCAGGCGTTGCTCATCCAGTTCACCTTCTTCGGCGCGTACTTCATCATGTCGTTGCCGGCGGGCCGGATCGTCGCCGCGCTCGGCTACAAGAAGAGCATCGTCGTCGGCCTCATCGTCGCCGGCATCGGCGCGGCGCTGTTCTGGCCGGCCGCCGGCATGCGCCTGTACCCGTTCTTCCTCGGCGCGCTGTTCATCCTGGCTACCGGTATCACGGTGCTGCAGGTGGCGGCCAATGCGTACGTGGCCCTGCTCGGCCCCGAGAAGACCAGCTCCAGCCGCCTCACCCTGGCCCAGGCGCTGAATTCGTTCGGCACCTTCCTCGCCCCGTTCTTCGGCGGCTTCCTGATCCTGTCCAACGCGGTCAAGAGCAGCGCGGACATCGCCAAGCTTTCGGCGGCGGAGCAAGTCACCTACCGCGCCCATGAAGCGTCGTCGGTGCAGGGCCCGTACATCGGCCTGGCCATCGTGCTGGTGCTGCTCGCCGTCGGCGTGTACCTGTTCAAGCTTCCGGCACTGGAAGAGACCACCGAGAAGGCCGACGACAGCCATCACTCGCTGATGGATGCGCTGAAGACCCCGCACGTGTTCTTCGGCGTGCTCGGCATCTTCTTCTACGTCGGCGGCGAAGTGTCGATCGGCAGCTTCATGATCAACTACCTGCAGCTGCCCGAAATCGGCAACATGTCGGGTGAGATCGCCGCCAGCCACGTGGCGTTCTACTGGGGTGGCGCGATGGTCGGCCGCTTCATCGGCTCGGCACTGCTGGCCCGGTTCTCGCCGCGCAAGCTGCTTTCCGCGTTCGCGGTGATCAACATGCTGCTGGTCATCACGACCATGGTCACGTCGGGCACGGTTGCCGTGTACAGCATCGTCGCCATCGGCCTGTTCAACTCGATCATGTTCCCGACGATCTTCTCGCTCGGTATCGAGCGCATGGGTCCGCTGACCGGCAAGGCCTCGAGCCTGCTGATCATGGCCATCGTCGGTGGCGCGCTGATTCCCTGGATCCAGGGCGTCGTCGCCGACCAGATCGGGCTGCAGCACGCGTTCTTCATCCCGCTCATCTGCTACGCCTACATCGTGTTCTACGGCCTCAGTGGTTCGAAGGTCCGTTCGGTGCCTGTCGCGCGTTAAGCCCCATGGCGACGGCCGGCCTCGCGCCGGCCGTCGTGTAGCATTTTCTTGCCCCAAGGACAGGCCGCAGCATGTCTTCCATCCTCTGCTTCGGCGAGGCGCTGATCGATTTTCACGCACAGCCCCAGGGCGGCGCCGGTCAGCCTCCCGCCTTTGTTCCCTTTGCCGGCGGTGCGCCGGCCAACGTCGCGGTCGCCGCGGCACGCCTGGGCGCCCACGCCCGCTTTGCCGGCATGCTCGCACGCGACATGTTCGGCGATTTCCTCCTCAAGAGCCTGACCGAGCTTGGCGTCGGTACGGTCGATATCGCGCGTACCGACGAGGCACGCACCGCCCTGGCCTTCGTCGCCCATGACGATAAGGGCGACCGCAGCTTCAGTTTCTATCGTCCGCCCGCCGCGGACCTGCTGTTCCGTCCCGAACACTTCCGCAAGGAAGCGTTCGACGACGTCTCGATTTTCCACGTCTGCTCCAACTCGCTCACCGAAGCGGCGATCGCCGCGACGACGATCGAGGGCATGCGGCGCGCACGTGCCGCCGGTGCGCTGGTCAGCTTCGACATGAATCTGCGCCCGGCTCTCTGGCCCGCCAGCGAGGCACCCTTGCCCCGCCTGTGGGAAGCGCTGTCCGAAGCGGACGTGATCAAGCTCAGCGCGGAAGAGTTCGCCTTCATCCATGCTGGCGCCGGTTCCGACGACGCCGTCCTCGAGCGTCTCTGGCGTGGCAAGGCGCGCCTGTTGCTTGTCACCGACGGGGCCGAGCCGATGCGCTGGTTCTCCCGCGCTGCCCACGGCACGGTAAAGGGTTACGCCGTGGAAGCCGTGGATACCACGGCCGCGGGCGACGCTTTCGTCGGCGGTCTTCTTGCACGGCTGGACGCCGAACACGTCACACCCGCCCGCTTCGATGCCCTGGTCGACGATACGGCGCGCCTCGACGACCTGATCCGATTCGCCGCAGCCTGCGGTGCGATCACCGCCACCCGCAAGGGCTCGTTTACTGCCATTCCCGACCAGGCCGAAGTCAGGGCCTTCATGGAGAAGCACGCATGACGAACTACCCCCTCCCCGATTTTCAAAACGTCGATGTACTGCGCGACCATGTCGCCAAGACCATGGCTTTCTATAAGCCGAACGAGGTCGATCCCGCCGGCGGCTTCTTCCAGTACTTCAAGGACGACGGCTCGGTCTACGACCGCGGCCATCGTCACCTGGTGTCGAGCACGCGCTTCGTGTTCAACCACGCCATGGCCTACCTGGAATTCAAGAAGCCGGAAGACAAGGATCTCGCGCTGCACGGTCTGAGGTACCTGCGTGAGGTTCATCTGAATCCGGCGACCGGCGGCTACGCCTGGACGATCGCCGACGGCAAGCGCGACGACCAGATGAATCATTGCTACGGCCTGGCCTTCATGCTGCTGGCCTATTCCTGCGGCGTGAAAGTCGGCATCGCCGAAGCACGCGGCTGGATGGAAGAGATCTGGAACCTGCTCGAGCAGCGTTACTGGGAGCCGGGCCCGGGCCTGTACCGTGACGAAGCCGACAAGGACTGGAACTTCACCGGCTACCGCGGCCAGAACGCGAACATGCACATGACCGAGGCGATGATCGCCGCGTGGGAAGCCACGAAGGACGATCGCTTCCTCGACCGCGCCCTGCTGCTCGCCGAGCACATGACCCAGCGTCAGGCCGGCCTGACCCCGCAGAAGCTGGTGTGGGAGCACTACCACAGCGACTGGACGATCGACTGGGAATACAACCTCGACAATCCCAAGCACCTGTTCCGCCCCTGGGGTTTCCAACCGGGTCACCAGACCGAATGGGCGAAGTTGCTGATGATGCTCGAGCGCTATACCAAGGGTACGCCCAGGCACAAGGACTGGCTGGTGCCCACCGCTCGCCATCTGTTCGATGAGGCGCTCGCCAAGGCCTGGGACGACCAGTACGGCGGCATTGCCTACGGCTTTTCGCCGGAAGGCGACGTCTGCGACGACGACAAGTATTTCTGGGTCCAGGCCGAATCGCTGGCAGCGGCGCAGCTGCTGTTCGAGACCACCGGCGATGCCAAGTACGACCAGTGGTACCAGAAAATCTGGGCATACAGCTGGGAACACTTCGTCGATCACACGTACGGCGCCTGGTATCGCATCCTCACGCGCAAGAACGACAAGTACGACGACGAGAAGAGCCCCGCAGGCAAGACCGACTACCACACGATGGGCGCTTGCTACGAAGTGATGGCTTCGCTGCGCCGGACGCAGTCGAAGTAAGCGTCGCGGCCGGATTCCCGCATGGCGGGAGTCCGGCCAGCCTTACGTGGGCAAGGTTTGCTCGAGGCTCGCGATGCCCTCCCAGGGGTCCGCCTCGAGGCTTGCCGCGCGCTTCAACGCACGCTTCACGTCGAATGCCCCACCCGTTTTCAGCCGTGCGATTTCCTCCCAGCGTAGCGGCATCGCCACCGGCGCTCCCGGGCGGGCACGCAACGACCATCCCGCGACACTCGTGGCTCCGCGCGTATTGCGCAGCCAGTCGATGAAGATCAGGCCTTCTCGCCTGGCCTTGCTCGCTTCGGCGATGTAGCGCGTTGGCGCATCCGCGACCATGGCATCGGCCATCCCTTCGCAGAACGCCTTCACGGCCTCCCAGGACGGCCCGCGCCGCAACGGGGCGACCACGTGCAGTCCCTTGCCACCGGAAGCGCGTACGAAGCTTTCGAGCCCGTTCGCCTGAAGTCGCTCGCGGATATCTCGCGCGCAGGCGACGACGGTCTTCCAGTCCACGCCTTTGGCCGGATCGATGTCGAAAATGAGCCGGTCGGGCTGGTCGGGGTTGTCGACGCGGGCTCCCCAGGGATGGAACTCCAGCGCATTCATCTGGACGAGCTCGAGGAGGCCCTCCACGTCGTCGACATACAGGTACTGGGCGTCGGCGCCATCCTTCTCCTTCAGTGACACGGCTTTGACGTGCTTGCCCAGGGCATCGGCGTGATGTTTCTGGAAGAAGCAGGCCCCGCTCGTGCCACGCGGACAACGCACGACCGACAAGGGGCGGCCGCGAAGCTCCGGCAACATCAACGGTGCTACCGCTTCGTAGTACGTGGCGACATCGCCCTTGGTCGGTCCGCCCTGGCCGAAGACCTCCCGGTCGGGATGGGAGATCGCGATACCGTCGACGATAAGCGGTTGCATGGCCTCAGCCGGCCTTGCGGCGCGCCGGCGCCTTGCGCGATGCCGTCTTCGCCGGCGATCCCTTCGCCGCGCCCTTGCCCGCCGACGCCTTGGGCGGCGCCTTCTTGGCCACCGCCTTTCTGGTCGGCGCCGACTTCGCGGCCTTCTTCGTCGCTTCGGTCGTTTTCTTCGCCGGCGTGCGCGTCTTCGCGCCGAGGCTCTTCTTCAGCAGGGCCATGAAGTCGACGACATTGGTGGTGGCGTTCTCCGGCGTGCGGTCGTCTTCCTCGATGGTCGCGGTGACGCCCTTGCTCTTGAGCCGCTTCTCGATCGCCGCGCGCAGCTTGTCGCGGAAATCGTCGCGGTAATCGCCTGGCTTCCAGTCGCTCGACATCGACGCAATGAGATCCTTGGCCATGTCGATCTCGCGCGGCGAAATGCGGTAGTCGGCCGTGGATTTGCCCGGCAGTTCGAAGTCGTCGGCATCGACGATCTCCGATTCGTAACGCAGGATGTTGAGGACCAGGGCATCGCCCTGCGGCAACACGGCGGCAAGGTACTCCTTCGTGCGGATGACCACGCGCGCTATGCCGATCTTGCCGGTCTTCTTCAGGGTTTCGCGGAGCAGCACGTAGCCCTTTTCGGCCTTCTTCGCCGGCAGCAGGATGTACGGTTTCTCGAAGTAGGCGGGAGCGATCTGCCCGGCGTCCACGAAGGTATCGATCTCCACGGTTTCGTGGGCATCGCTGGCGGCGTTCTTGATGTCCTCCTCTTCGAGGACGACATAGCTGCCTTTCTGGTACTCGAAGGCCTTGACGATGTCCTTCCAGGGCACCTCTTCGCCGGTATCGGCGTTGACCCGCTCGTAGCGCACGGGCGTATTGCTGCGCTGGTCGAGCATGCGGAAGTGGATGTCGCTGCGCCGTTCGCCGGACATCAACCGGATCGGCACGTTGAGCAGGCCGAACGACAGGGTTCCGGTCCAGATGGGACGGGCCATGGGGCGATCCTCGAGCCTCGGGGAGGTCGAGGATCGCCCTGGGCGCGTGCAGGGAACGCCAAAGGCTCGGCGCCCACGAGAGGGGCGCCGTGAGCGGCCGTGCCCGCCGAGACGCAGGCAAAAAAAAAGGTTCTTCGCGGATTACCGGGGTCGGGTGCTGGGCATGCCGGGCCTTCTTTCGCACCTTGCACCTCGCTCGCCTTCGGCATCGCGGGCTCGGCTGCGCCGTCGCTTTGTACACTTGGGCGTTTCGCGGGGAGACCTTGGCGTCCACCCTCGCTGCTCAGACAGGTCCTCCGCGTTCGACAAGGAAAGGCCGCTAACCGCGGCCCATGTACCTATTTGGCCTACGGCCGCTCCACTTGTGCGGAACTCGCCTCGAGGGTGGACGCCAAGGTCTCTCACGACGATACGGTCGAGTGGAAGGAGAGCCGTTGTGTGGTGCCGTCGTCGGCCCCGGCCGTGCCCGGAACTCCGGGTCGATGCGGAAGCGGTTGCTGGTACCCGGTTGCCCACCCCCTTCGTCGCGCTTGTGTCGGCGTGCCTGCCGGCGATGCCGCCGCGCGCTTTGGCTCGACCCACGCGAGCCTCACGGTTCGGGAGAGTCTTCGGTGCCCACCCTCGAGGCGAGTTCCGCACAAGTGGAGCGGCCGTAGGCCATATAGATACATGGGCCGCGCAGCGGCCTTTCCGGTACGAAACGCGGAGGACCTGTCTGAGCAGCGAGGGTGGGCACCGAAGGCTCTGCGCCGTAACGTCCGCGCTCGCCGCGGCATCAGCCGCTGAGTGAACCGATGCCTTCGGCGTCCCCGGACTTCCGCGATGAACCAAAAAAAAACCCGCCGCTCCCGAAGGAGCGGCGGGTTCGGTGGTGCGTACTACTTACTGACCAGCGGCGGTCGAAGCCGGAGCCGGAGCGGCCGTGCCGGCAGCAGCCGGAGCGGTCGTGGCAGCAGCCGGAGCGGCCTCAGCCGGAGCAGCAGCGGCCGGGGCGGTGGCAGCGGCGGCCGGAGCGGCGGCCGGGGCAGCGTCTTCGCTCTTGTTGCAAGCGGAGAGCATGGCGGCGGCGACGAAGGCAAGGGCAGTGATCGAAGCAATCTTCATAGGTGTGGCTCCTCAGTTGTTATGTATAGGCGCAAGCGCGACGGCGGATACCCCCGGACGGCGGGCCCTCCACGGCTTTCGCCGCGCGTGCAGATGATAAATGGTTTCATCCCTGGCGTGCCCGTGCGAAGACAGACACGACAAGATTGCAACGATCATGATGAAGCGTAGATGTCTGGTGAAGCAAGCGTGACGTCATCGCACGCTTTTTTCAGAATAATCGCGTTACACCTTCGGAAGCCAGCCCCTAGCCTTGTCAGCCATAAATTGCGATTCGGACGCCCCGTCCGGTCGCCTGACAAGGAGAAAGGGAATGAGCACGGAAAAACTGATTAAAACCCGGCACATGGTGGCGATCTTAGCTGCTTTTGCACAGCCTGCCATGGGCGCAGAGGGACCACCCTGGGTTGTCGATGGCGGCGATTTCGATCTCCCCGCAGGATCTTGGCAGACCACGTCGCCCGACGTTCCCGCCCTGTGGCTCAAGGGCGGGGCCACGGCGACGGTGTCGAACGCCACCCTGAAAACCTCCGGCAAGAATGCCCATGCCATCAGAACCGAGGGGGTCGGCGGTGCGCTCACGCTGAGTGGCACCGGCCTGCACACCTCGGGCGTCGGTGCATACGGCTTGCGGATAGACGGAGCGGGTCCAACGAAGCTCACCGACGTCACCCTCTCGACCGAAGGCGGCGGCGCCTATGGCGCACGTTTCGGAGGCGCGAACGTGGAGGGTCGGATCGTCGGCGGCAGCGTCACCACCACCGGCTACGCCGCCATCGGCATCCTCGCCGAGGACGGTGCCCAGTTCTCCGTCGATTCGACCTCGATTTCCACCGGCAACAAGGCGGCGCACGGTTTGGCGGCGCACGGACCATCCGCCGCCCTGCGGGCCGTCAACGCCACGATCGAAACCCGGGGCGAGGGCGCGAACGGCGTTCTGGTGTCGAGATCGGTCACCGCCGTTCTGACCGACACGTCGATCACCACCGGGGGTGACGGCGCCAGCGCGATGCATGCCAGCGAGGAAGCCGGCCTGGTCACGATCACCGGCGGACGCTGGCGTACCACCGGCCGCCAGGCGGCGGGCTTCGAGGGCGCGAATCGATCGTTGGCGAAGATGAGCGGCACGTTTATCGAAACCGTCGGCTTCAACGCTGCGGGCATCCACGCCAAGGCGGGGTCGCTCAGCATGAGCGATGTCGATATCGTCACCCACGGCAATCAGTCGTTCGGCATCGTCGCGACGGGCACCGACTACCCCGACCGACCGCCCTCGGTGGATGCCACCCGCACCCGCATCTCGACCGGGGGCGAAACCGCGAACGGCGCCGATGCCAGGGAAGGCGCCCGGATAACGCTGGACGACACGGACATCGGCACGACGGGAAAGTACGCCAACGGTCTGAGCGCGTGGAAAGCCGCGATCGTGGTCAACCGGAGCACGATCCGCGCCGCCGGGGTGGCGGCCTACGGGGCCGACGTGAGTGAGGGCGGCTCCCTGACGATGCAGGGCGGCACGATCGAAAGCGTGCAGGCGGCCGCACTTCGCCTGTACAACCCGACCAGGGTTCGCATCGGCGGCGCGGCGACGCTCGGTGGCGTGGCTTTCGTCGACGTCTACCCCACGTCCACCCTGCCCTTCACCGTGGTGCTCGAAGGCAAGAGCCAGGCGACAGGTGACATCCGTCTGGCGCAAACCACGGGCACGCCGGTCCCCGACGCGACGAAGGCGTCGCTGAGCCTGCGCAGCGGGGCCGTGTGGCAAGGCGGCACCGATATCGTTCGCGACCTCACGCTGGAAGACGCCGGCCAGTGGTCGATGACGCGTCAGAGCCTGGTCGGCAAGCTCTCCAGCGATCATGGCGTGGTCACGTTCGCTTCGGCGCCCGGGACATTCACCACCCTGACCATCGCCGGCGATTACAACGGCAACCAGGGACTCTTCCGTATGCGCAGTCGCCTCGGCGACGACACCTCGGCATCCGATCTCCTGCACATCATGGGCAACACCTCCGGCAACAGCTTCATTGCCGTGGATGCTCTCGATGGCGCCGGCGACTACACCAAGGACGGTATCCGGCTGGTGCAGGTGGACGGCAGTTCCGACGGCCAGTTCGAACTTGCCGGTCGCGTCGTGGCAGGCGCCCATGAATACTTCCTCTATCAGGGCGCGCTCAACGCGGCGAACGACGGCCACTGGTACCTGCGCTCGTCGCTGGAACCGGAAACGGTCGACCCCACCATCGTCGATCCACCGGTCACGCCCGAAACGCCCGAGCCCGAGGTGGACCCGGATCCGGTCGTGGTCCTTCCGCGCGTGCTGCGCCCTGAAGTCGGCGCCTATCGCGCAAACCAGACAGCTGCCCTCGAGATGTTCCAGGGCGGTCCCGGCGCCGGCGAAGACGACGAACGCGATGGTGCCCGGCATGGCGTTTGGGCACGTTTCGACCGACGTCACACCCGCTTCGACATCGGCAGGGAGCTGACCACGACCTCGTCGGCCAACGAGCTCACGCTGGGCGCCGACCTGCTCCGCCGTCCAGACGACGAAGCCCACCTCGGGATCATGGCTGCGGTCGGTCGTGCCGATACCCGCGGCACGTCGCTGCTGACCCGGTACGCGGCCCGGGGGCGAGTGCGCGGCGCCGCCGCCGGGGTGTATGGCGGGTTCCGTGGCGACGACGGAACGTATGTGCGCGGATGGGCGCAGTACGCTCACGTCAACCAGCGTGTGGAAGGCGATGCGCTCGCCGCCGAGCGCTATGGCACGGGCATGCTCACGGCCAGCGTGGAAGCGGGCCACCGCTGGCGGCATGCGCTCAACCGCAGCACGGACACCTACATCGAGCCGCAGGCGCAGATCCTGATGACCCGGCTGCGTGGCGGCACCCACCGCGAGGTCAACGGGACACGCATCGCGCCGCTCCACGGTACGGGCGCCACGGCGCGGATCGGCGTACGCGCCGCGGCGCGCTGGAACACGCCGAATGGTCACGTCGCGTCGCCCTACCTCGCGGCGAACTGGATCCGTCGTCTCGGGCACCTCGATGCCACGACCTTCAACACCGAGGCATACGACGCTGGTGTCCCCCGTAACAGCTACGGGCTGAAGCTCGGCGTCGCGCTCATGCGCCGTAGCGGCTGGCGACTGTGGACGGACGTGGAAACCCGTTTCGGCGCGCATCGCTATCGTCGGGTGGTCGGCTCCATAGGAATCCGCAAGGTCTGGTAAGCGCGAAACCGTCTCGGGGCGTCATGCCGACAGGCGCCCCGAGACGGGGCTCACCTCAGCCAGCCAACTCGACCGCTTGCGGACGCGACCTGCGCGCCGTGACCGTACTGCCGATCGAGGCCATCACGATGAAGCCGATGGCCAGCCACTGGCCGCCGGCGAGGTGCTCGCCCAGCAACACCATGGCGAGCAACGATGCGACGGCAGGCTCGAGGCTCACCATGATGCCGAAGGTTTCGCTCGGCAATCGCTTGAGCGCCATCATCTCCAGCGACATCGGAATGGCGCTCGATACGATGGCCACGCCAAGGCCGGCAAGCAGAATCATCGGATCGAGCAGGCTCGCACCGGCGTGCGCCACGCCGTAAGGCACGACGACCAGGCTCGCCGCCACGAGGCCGAGCGAGACCGATTGCCCGGCATGCAGGTGCCCCGCCTGTTTGCCGAAGAGGATATACAGCGCCCAGCAGACCGCCGCGCCAAGGGCGAACATCACGCCTGTCGGGTCCAGCATGCTGTTGTGACCGAGCGGCAGCAGCATCACCAGGCCGGTGATAGCACTGGCCAGCCAGACAAAGTCCACCGCGCGCCGCGAGGCGACCATCGCCACGGCAAGCGGGCCGCTGAATTCGATAGCCACCGCGATGCCGAAGGGTATGGTCCTCAGCGCCAGGTAGAACAGCAGGTTCATCACGCCGAGGGTGAGTCCGTACCGGATGACGAAGCCGGCATCCCGTCGGCTCAATGGCCAGCGCCACGGCCGCCAGAAGATAAGCAGGACAAGGGCGGAAAAACCGACGCGCAGGGCCGAGGTGCCTTCGGCGCCGATCAGCGGAAAGAGCTTCTTCGCAAACGACGTGCCGATGCACAGCGATGTAACCGAACCAAGCACAGCGAGTGCCGGGAGCACGAGGGAGGGACGTGGGGAGGTCATGCATGCACTGTAACGGCTGCCGCAGGGGACGCCCATGGGGCTGAACATCACTCCTGACAGGAACTGTAGACAATTTGTCTATACCAGACATATAGTCCACGTCACGATCGCCTCCCGATGGCCACCGATGACCGCCCTGCCCGACTTCCGCCTCGAAACGTATTTCTCCCGCTGGGAGTTCGCCGCGCGTTTCCACCTGACGGCTTCGGACGCCCAGAGCCTGCGGGTGGACGAACTGCTCGCGCTGGCGGAGCCGGCAGACCGCGACGCCTTCCAGTCGTTGCATCTCGGCTACACGCAGACCTACGGAGCGCCCGCCTTGCGCGAGGCCATCGCCACTACGTACGAGGTTCGCAAGAGCGACGATGTGCTCTGCTTCGCCGGTGCCGAGGAGGGCATCTACATCGCTATGCGCGTCTTGCTGGGTGCGGAGGATCACGCCATCGTCGTGACTCCGAATTACCAGTCGGCGGAAACGGTGCCGCTGTCGATCTGCGAGGTGACCGGCGTCGCCCTGGATCCCGACGATCATTGGTCGCTCGATATCGATCGCGTCGCTGCCGCCATCCGGCCGAACACGCGAGCGATCTCGATCAACTTCCCGCATAACCCCACGGGCAAGATCCTCGAACGCGATCGTTTCGACGCGCTGGTGGCACTGTGCCGTCAGCATGGCATCTGGCTTTTCAGCGACGAGGTGTACCGTCCCCTCGGTCCCCCAGGCACCGTGCACCTCCCGCAGGCGGCCGACATCTACGAGCGCGGCATCTCGCTGGGCGTCATGTCCAAGGCCTATGGCCTGCCCGGCCTTCGCATCGGCTGGATCGCCTGCGCCGATCACGCGCTGCTGCAAAAGATGGAGCGCTACAAGCATTACCTGTCGATATGTAACGCCGGTCCATCGGAACAGCTCGCGATCGTCGCGCTCAAGGCGCGAGAGACGATTCTCCAGAGGAACCGCCAGATCGTCGGCGACAACCTTGCGCTGCTCGATGCTTTCTTTGCGGCGTGGCCGGAGCACTTCCAGTGGTACCGGCCCGACGGAGGTTGCGTGGCGTTTCCACGGTATCTCGGCCCGGGCAGTGTCGAAGCGTTCGCCGCCGACCTTGTGGAGCGGGCCGGCGTGCTCTTGCTGCCCGCCGAGCACTACCGATCCGATCTGGCCCCGACACCGACCGACCGCTTCCGCATTGGCTTCGGCCGCGCCGATTGCGCCGAAGCGGTGGCGGCCCTTGACGACTATCTGCGTCGCTGACGACAACACGTGTTTCGCGTAGCGATTTAGCGAGGGCTTCACCGCCCCTTGGTTTTTTGCTCCTTGACGTACTCCCTGTACGCCTCGACACCCTGGTCGCGACGAAGCAGCTTCGAGTCGGGATCCAACGTGTAGATCGCATGATCGGGCAACGTCACTTCGCCCCGGCCGTCGGCCATGGGCAAGGTCAGCACCTGGTCGCCGACCCGCACGTCTACCGGCATCGGGAAAGGGCCCTTGCCCGGCACCGACCAGGCAAGATGCAGGACCTGCCCCTCACGCGTCACCTGGAGATCGGGTAGCGCGGCCTGGTAAAGATAGACGTCGAAAAACCAGTGCAGGTCCTTGCCGGTGACTTTGTCGACGATGTCGATGAACTCGCTCGTGGTGCCGTACCGCGGGGCGAAGTTGCCGGGAACCGGGTGCTCCGTGCCATAGACCAGCAGGCGTACCGAACGGTAGAAGGCCTCGTCGCCGATGAGATTGCGCAAGGTGTGCAGCATCATCGCACCCTTGCCATAGATGTCCTGCCCCGGACCGCCGCGCGAATCCTCGTAGACATCCTCCTCCCGTCGCGGCTTGCCCGAGACGATCGGATGGCGATTGGCAAGGCCACTGCGGATCCGCATGAGGCTGGCGAAATAGGCCTGCTTGCCACCGATGGACTCCGCGTACAACGGCTGCATATAGGTGGCGAATGCCTCGTGCAGCCACATGTCGTCCCAGTTGGCATTGGTCATCTGGTTGCCGAACCACTCGTGCGACAGCTCATGCTGGAGCAGGTCGTCGTAGCCGTACGGCGTTTTCGCGTACTGGTTGCCGTACGCGTTGATCGTCTGGTGCTCCATGCCCTTGAACGGTGTCTCCGCCACGCCCATTTTTTCCGCGCCGAACGGGTACGGGCCGATCTTGCTCTCGAGAAAATCGAGCATCGGCGGGAACTCGGCGAAGAGCTCCTTCGCCTGCTTCTCGTCGTCCACGTACCAGTAGTGGAGGGGGATGACGTTGCCGAAACGACTGGCATACGGCGCCGACAGTTCGCGATAGGGGCCGATGTTCAATGCGACACCATAGGTGCTGACATCGTGGCTGCGCCAGTGGTACGTGCGCATGCCGTCGACCTCGTCCATGCCCATCGCCACGCCGTTGCCTACGGCAACCAGCGGCGTCGGCACGGTGACATGCTCGTCGACGAGTTTCGGCCGGCCCATCGGATGGTCGATGCAAGGCCAGAAGATGTCGCAGCCTTCGCCTTCGACCGCCGTGGCGATCCATGGCTTCCCGCCGGGCGCGGTCGCCCATACGAAGCCGCCGTCCCATGGCGCGTGCACCGCGATGTGCGGGCTGCCGTGGTAGATCACCCTGACCGTCGTACGCGCGCCCGCCTGAAGAGGGTGCGGCAGATCGATTTCCAAGCGGCCTTGCGGATTGCGGAACGCGTGACGGGGCAGCGCCTGCCCGTCGACCTCGACCGCATCGATGGGCAGGTTGCGGTCGAGATCGAGCACCGCCCGTCGCAGCGGCGCGGTCAGGGCAAAGGTCAGCCTCGCGTCCCCTTCGATCCAGTGCCGAACAGGGTCCACGCGAAAGCTCAGGTCGGCATGCTCGAAGGTCACGGCCAGCTGTTCCGGGGCGCGGGGAGCGCCGGAATTGACGGTGTAGTCCGTCAGCGCCGGAGGCGCCGGCGGGGTCGAAGGCGTGCAGGCAACCGCGCCCAGCGCAAGGCTTACGCCAAGCAGCAACGTATTTCGCATGATCGGTAAGGCCATCAGGGGAAGAGAAAGCGCGGGAGCTACCATAGCCACCCGTCCGCGCCTCGTCATCGGTCTTTAGATGGGTATGCGGAGGTACCCGGAGCATGTAGAACCTTATGCCCGCTGCCGTCGGCGCTTCGTCCAAGCCATTCGACGGCCAAGGGCCGATCCTGTCGTGGCAGACAGACGCCAGGAGTCCGGACCGCCATGAAAGCACTCAGACTGCTACACCTCATGGCGGCGAGCGCCCTCGCGATCGGAGCCAGCTACGCCTATGCCGGAGCCCCCGCTGCGACGTCGGTGCCCTCGGCGCAGGTCCTTCCGGTGGAAGGGACGTTCCCCGCGTTGAGTGGCGCGACGTCGTGGCTCAACGGACCTGCCCTGAACAGCGCGGACTTGCGCGGAAAGGTCGTGCTGGTCGATTTCTGGACGTTCTCCTGCATCAACTCGCTCCGCCCATTGCCTTATCTCCGCGCGTGGGCAGCCAGGTACCAGGCGCAAGGCCTCGTGGTCATCGGGGTGCAGTCGCCGGAGTTCGCTTTCGAACAGCGGCTCGACAGTATTCGCGATGCCGTGAGCCGTCAGGCGATCCGCTTTCCCATTGCGATCGATAACGGGCATCGCGTGTGGACCGCGTTTCAGAACGAGTACTGGCCCGCCATCTACCTCATCGACGCGAAGGGGCGTATTCGTTATCACCGCTTTGGCGAGGGCGACTACGACCTGACTGAGCGAGCGATACAGCAGCTCTTGGCTGAAGCGGGCGCTTCGGATGTGGACCGCAGTCCGGTCAGCGTACGCGGAGAAGGCGTCGAAGCGGCACCGGACTGGGATAACGTGAAGTCGCCCGAGACCTATCTCGGTTACGCGCGGACGGAGCGATTCGTATCGCCCGGAGGTCCCGTGCAGGACACGCGACACGCCTACAAGGCACCGGCATCTCTCGATCTCAACGATTGGGCGCTCGTCGGCGAATGGACCATGGGTGCGGAGGCGACCACGGTCCGCAAAGCCAATGGCCAACTGCTCTTTCGATTTCATGCCCGCGACCTGCATCTCGTCGCCGGTCCCGCCACCCGCGGCGCCCCGGCGCACATCCGGGTACGGATCGACGGTAAGCCACCGGGTAGCAGTCACGGCGCGGATACCGACGATCAAGGTAACGGGACGATCGATGGTCACCGCCTTTATCAACTGATCAGACAGAAGGCACCGATCGAGGACCGGACGGTCGAGATCGAGTTCCTCGACCCGGGCGTGGAAGTGTTCGCCTTCACGTTTGGCTGACTGGTAGCGCGCGACTGGCGCAAAAAAAAAGCAGAGCGCTTGCTCTGCCTTTTTTCTCTGACAGGTGTCGCGACGTGATTCGCTGCCGAGGCGATTCCTGTCTCGACGCGATGCCGGCCGTCGATCAGAACGGGATATCGTCGTCGTCGAAGCCTTCGTTGACCGGCGGAGCGGAGCGCTGCGGGGGCGCGTTGCCACCGCGAGGCTGGCCGTAATCGTCGCCACCGCGCGAACCGCCGCCGTAGTTGCCACCGCCGCGCTGCTGGCCGCCACCGCCGCTTGCGCCGGCACCGCCGCCGTAATTGCCGCCGCCACCGGCGGCGCGCGCCTGCTGTGGACGAGCGCCACCGCCGCCCTGGCCGCCGCCGAACCCGCCGCCTTCGCCGCCACCGGCGTTACCGCCGAGCATCTGCATTTCGTTGCCGATGATGTCGGTCGAGTAACGCTCGACGCCATCCTTATCGGTGTACTTGTCGGTGCGCAGCGAGCCTTCGATATAAACCTGGCGACCCTTCTTGAGGTACTCGCCGGCGATTTCGGCGAGCTTGCCGAACAGTTTCACGCGGTGCCACTCGGTGCGCTCCTGCTTTTCGCCGGAGGCCTTGTCGGTCCAGGCTTCCGACGTGGCAATGCGCAGGCTGGTGATCGCCGTGCCGCTGCCCGTGTACCGGGTCTCGGGATCCGCGCCGAGGTTGCCGACAATGATGACCTTGTTGATGCCGCGTGCCATGGATTTCCCTCGTCTATGTGTCTTCCCGCCCATCACAGCCAGCCTGCGCATAGCCAGCCTGCGCCACCTACGGGCCGGCGGGGTCGGACCGGGTAGTTTGGGCGATGGCCGCCCTCACCGCAAACCTTTCGATGTGGGCGTGTTCCATCACGAGCCCGCGCGCCAGTCTCATTCCCACGTGATCTGAACCAGCGCCGTTCCCAGGGCATTCCCGGGCTTCAATGGGCCGACCCTGACATACCGCGCCTCGAAGCGTAGCTCGGGCGCGATACCGCCCAGTTCGAAGGCGACCGGCGACAACCCGTCGGGCAGGACCGGCTGACCCGAACCCGTGCGCATCTCGATGGCCACCCCGCGAGCCTCGCCGGCGGTGGCCAGGTAGCGGGGGTCTTCGGCCGCCGCCAGCGCGCGCATGACCACGGACGCGCGCGTGGCGCCCACGCACTCCGCGCCGATGAACGCCGCCGCCCGCCAGCTGCTGCCGTCTCCCACCGAGGGGAGATCGGCAAGCGGAACCTCGCCAAGGTCGATACGGATCCGCTCCGCGACCAGTGTGCAGGACGGCGTAATCGCTCCCGTGACGTCGAATCGGAGGGTCTCGGCTGAACGGAGGGCGCGGGCGGGCGTGGGCGCCACGGCCCCGCACGCCATGCCGGAAGCCAGCGCGAGGCCAAGGAAGCGCCAGGCACCGGGCCCGTGAAGCCCGGCGCTCATCGGCACACTCCCGCCAACCGCACGAGTCCATGCGCGGCCGTGGCGCCCCCTTCCGGCCGGATCACGCAGCGATCCGCCGGCCGGGGGCCCCAACGAATCGTCAGGGCTGCGTCCGGCACGACGTTACGGACGAAGATGCTCCCCGCCTGGCCGACCACCCCTACCGACCGGCCGTCCTCATCCAGCACGTCCGCGCCGAAAGCGGGCGGCGAACCATCCGCCAGACGTACCACGAGAAGCGAAGTGCGGCCGACGTCGGTCTCGAACGGCACCCTTACGAGCGCGCCTGCCGTGGGCGCGACCCGTCGGCGTGTCGAGGCGAAAGACACGTCCAGCGACAATCCGGTCGGATCGACCTCGACCGCATTCCAGCGGAACGGTGCGAGGTAAGGCACGGCGCCGTAGCCACGTCGGTCGAGTCGCACGCCCACCGCGGATGGCAGCCTCGCCCCGGCGGCTCCCGGCGCGTGGACCAGCGCCATCGCCGCGCCCAGCCTTTGCGCCCGCGTGACGCCATCGCCGTGGAACAGCAGGGCACCGCCGGTGGAGAAGGACTCTCCATGCGCGGTGCCGGATCGATCGATGGCGAGGCTCGACTCACCGCCACTGGACAGACGGGAAGCGGATAGTCCCATCCGGCGATCGTTGCGGGCACCCTGTTCCACGAAGGCGCCGTAACCGAGTTCGCGGTCGGGGCCGGCCGCACCGGCCAGGCCGACATGCACGCGTCCCCCGTTATGCCGGTCGCCAAGACCGACGACGGCGAACGATGGCGGGGAGGACACCGCCCCCATGGGCATCGAAACCCCGACGCGCAGGCCCGCGTCGTCGATGTCGTGGCGCAGGGAGAGGTCGAGCGCGACACTCCGCCATCCGCGCGTCCAGGCCAGCGCATACGAGTGCGCCGATCCGGAACGTTGCGGACGAACGGCATGTCGGGTCCGACGGTAACTGGCGCTCGCCGTGAGCATGCCGCCATCCGCCGACAATTCGCGATGAAGCGCGACGTCGAGTCGTTCCTCGTCGATCGCCACGCCACGTTCGCGCACCGCGCTCACCCACACGCTTGTCCTGTCGCGCCAGCGCCGGCCGTGGCGAAGGCGCCAGGTCCTGCCACGGCCGGTGCGATCGCGTGGCGGGCGACTGCTGAAACGGCTGCCGGTGAAGTCGACAGCGAAGGCGCCGACTGGGGTATCGACCGCTCCACCCAGCAATGCCGCGCTACGGTCGCCCCATCGACGCAAGCCGGTGTACAGCGTGGTATCGCGCGCATATCCCCGCCGCCACACGGCCTGGATCAGGTTGGCGTCCCGACCGCGTGCGAGCGGCGCACGGCCTGCGCTCATCGCCGACAGGCTTTGGCCTTCGCCGAGCAACTCCGGCATCGCGAAGAACGGCAGCCGAAACGATCGGCGCTCGCCGTCTTCCTCGTACACGACGACGTGTAAATCGCCGCCGCGACCCAGCCCCTGCAGGTCGTCGATAACGAAGGGTCCCGGCGGAACGGAGAGCTCTTTTACCAGGACCCCCGCCTGGCTCACTCGCACCCGCGCATGCGTTCGCGCCGTGCCACGCACGGTCGGTTTGTAACCCAGGCTCGCGTCATCCTTCATGCGCGCATCGCTCGCGAGCGTCATGCCGCGCATGCGAACGGGCGCGAACATGCCGTCACCCGCCATGAGTTCGCCGATACGCCACTGCGCCTTCCAGGCGTCGACCTGCCTCTCGACGTACAGATGCTGGCGGGTGTAACGCGAGGCACTCCACGACCCTGCGCCTCGTGCCCGCCAGTGTCCGGCATTGACGCCCGCCTCGTGAGCGAAAAAGCGGGATGTCCGCGAACGGTTTCCCGTCGTACCGCGATGGACGTTGAGGTGCCAGGCAAGCAGACCCGACGGGATGCCCGCATCACGCGCGGATGGTGGGACCAGGCCAGGACGACGGCGTGCGAGCGCCGCCTGCGGTACCTCGATGTCCAGCCTTTGCTCGCTCACGTCGAAGCGGGCAGTCGCGCCGGGCACGCGATCGCCGACGGCGAGGCAACGGTCGTCGCCGCCCTCCGCGTGCGCGGCCAGCGCCACGCCTAACGACGTCAGCGTCGACGACGTGAGGCAAGGCATCGCATCGTTTTGGGCGTCTTCGGCGGCGAACCTGACACGGCGACGCGCTTGCCATTCACCGTTCAACCAGATGTCCGCTTCGTAGCTGCCGGGCATGACCGGGTTGCCTCGCGCGTAGCGGGATAGATCGACGTTCATAGCGGAACCACCGGGTAGAAATGCGGGATTGAACTCCACGGTCTTGCCGTCCTTCGATGCAGGGACCTCGGCCCAGGCTAGTGTCGCGCCGGACATCAACGCCGTTCCCGCCGCCAGCACGCAGGCGCGAAGTGCCGGCAAAGCCGCTTGCCGGGGCAGGTCTTTTTCAGTCATCGACCGCGGTGGCGGCGAGCTTCGCCGCCCCGGAAACGATGGCGCCGTAGTCGTTGATGTTCGCGAACTTCACCGTGGCATCCGACGGCACGGACGCACCCTTCGGCCATGGCCAGTTTGTATGTCCCATTGCCGTGACCATTCCGCCGCCCAGCGACAACGGTTTGTCCGGCGACCCGTCCGTCATGACGGCAACCTCGTTGAAGGAAAGGACATAAGGGGTGGGGTTGCTGACACGAAGCCGGCGCATCGCACCGTCGACTTCGATCGACCACGTCAGGAGTGACGGCGCGATGGCTGGTTTGACGCCGAGACCGGAAGGTCGGTGCAACAGCTTGAGCCGGTGCCGGAACGCGAACTGCAACGTATTGACCGTCTTTCCGGCATCGGGGCTCGGCGGGATTTCGAGAACATTGAGCCAGTACAGGACTTCGTGATCCGTCGGTGCCTGGTCACCGATATGAACGATACGAAGCGCATGCCCACGACCGGGATCGATGCGAAATATCGGTGGCGTTATGGCAAAGGGCGCATGGGCATTCTCCGGCGTGGATCGATCGTCACCATCGTCGATCCACGCCTGGACCAGCGCAGGCTCCGTCCCCTTGTTCTCCACGCGCACGGCCACATCGCGAGCCTCTCCCGGAAACACGATACGCGTGGCGCCGATGACGATGCCGGCGCTGGCTTCGGGGACGGCGCATGCGGCGAGGACGAAAGCCGCCAGTACACGGGTCTTCACTGGTAGACGACCTGAAATCCGACGCGCGAATTTGCGACCCCCTTCTCGGCCTTGCCCAGGCTGTAGTACCGCGCGATCAGCGGAATCACGGCACTGTTCCCGACGATGGTCGCGCCTTGCGCGTCTTCGGTGTACATGTTGATCGGCGTGCCGTCCTCATTGGCGATCTGGATCTGCACGTTCTTCGCCGCGTCGACGACCGCGTCGATGTTCAGGCGACCGGTAGCGCGATCCAGCGACGGGCTGGCCGGATCGAAACGGATCGTCGCCATGCCGCCATCGACGCATTCTTCGTTGCCGCCGATATGGATCTGGAAGCTGCGGTCGCCGGCCGTCTGTCCTTCGGTCGCGAGATGTCCCGCACTGACTTCACCGAAGTCGACCTTCTTCGTGGCGGCGCCCGAGCCGGGTGGGTTGCCTTCCACCTGGCAGGTGGTTGCGGTGATGCGGCCGGCGATCTCGATGGTTCCGTCGTTGGTGGCGTTGGCGGGGGTTGCGAACGCGAGAGGAATCGCGACAAGCGCGATCGCGAGGGACGAAGCGGTAATGGCGTTCACGGCAATGACCTTCTCGTGGGAGGAGGATCAGTGTCTGTGTTGGGCAGGGATGGGATCGATACGCGTCGGCTGAAACGCACGCCATCACCCGGCTTGTTCGCCAGCGGGGCTTCGACGACCCGCCGGACAGGTAGTTCCCGCACAGGTCCGGGTGAGCGCCTCGATGGACGGAAGAGCCTCCCGGCACGGGTGTCCGATGGCCGGAACGCGTCCGTCGACAGGCCGATAAGGAGGCAGGACAGGGAATCGGGCCGATTTGCCCGGCCGTAGACAGCGAAACCCCATGGCAGACCCTATACTGTGGGCCGATTTGTCGCACACGAACCTGGTCCATGGATTCCATCGCCGATCGCACCACCTCCCTCGATTTTGCCGGCGTCCGCGCCCTGGCGGCCGACGACATGAAGGAGGTCGACGCGCTGATCCGGCACCGACTGTCCTCCGACGTCGTGCTGATCAATGCCATCGCGGACCACATCATCGCCGGGGGCGGCAAGCGCCTGCGCCCGATGCTGCACGTCCTGGCGGCCCGCGCTGCGGGCTACGGTGGCCAGGAACATGCGAAGCTGGCCGCGATCATCGAGTTCATCCATACGTCCACCCTGCTCCACGACGATGTGGTCGACGAGTCCGACATGCGTCGCGGGCGCAAGACCGCGAATGCCCTCTGGGGCAATGCGGCCAGCGTGCTCGTCGGCGACTTCCTCTACTCGCGCTCGTTCCAGCTGATGGTGGAGCTGGACGACATGCGCATCATGCGGATCCTCGCCGATACGACGAACACCATCGCCGAGGGCGAGGTGTTGCAGTTGCTCAATATCGGCAATGCCGACGTGGACGAAGCCGCCTACCTGGCGGTGATCGAAAGGAAGACCGCGGTGCTCTTCGCCGCCGCCACCGAGCTCGGCGGCGTGCTGGGCGGCCTGCCGGAAAACCAGATCGCCGCGCTGCGCCGCTACGGCATGGAGCTGGGCTACGCGTTCCAGATCGCCGACGACCTGCTCGACTACGTGTCCGACGCGGAGACACTCGGCAAGAACATCGGCGACGACCTCGCCGAGGGTAAGCCGACCCTCCCCCTTATCTATGCGATGCAGTCGGCCGATGCCGAGCAGCTGAAATCCCTGCGCCATGCGATCGAGCACGGCGGACTCGACTCGCTCGACCGCATCGTGGCCGCGATCCGCGATTCGGGCGCGCTCGAACGCACCCACGATCGCGCGGTCTCCCATGCCCGGGCCGCACGGGCGGCGCTGGAAGAAATCGGCGCATCGCCGTTCCGCGATGCGCTGGCCGCCCTGGCCGATTATTCGGTCGAGCGGCGATTCTGACCGAACGAGTCGATCACTTCCTTGCGAAGGCTTCCGTCAGCCATGCGCGCATGGCTGCGTAGGCGCGGTTCGCCACCTTGGCGTCGTAACGGCAGTTGCCCGTGCTCGTCGTGGCTTCCTTCTCGGTGAAGCAGTGCACCGCACCACCGAAGTCGGTGGACGCCCAGTCGACCTTGGCATCGCGCATTTCCGCCTCGAAGGCGGCACGCTGCTCGGGCGGAACGTTGGTGTCGTCGGCCCCGTTCAGCGCCAGCACCTTGCCGTGGATGTTCGAAGCCAGCTTGGGATCGTCCGTGGCGAGCAGGCCGTGGAAGCTGACGACGGCGGCGACATCGGCGCCGGCGCGGGCCAGGTCGAGCACGGCGGAACCGCCGAAGCAGAAGCCGATAGCGGCGAGGCGCGCGGGATCGATCGGTGCATTCTTCTCCTGCGCCTTCAGTTCGGCGAACGCACGCGACACGCGCGACCGCATGATCTTGCGATCCGCGTAGAGGGGCTTCACCGCCGCACCGGCCTCCGCTTCCGAGGTCGGCCGCGTGTCGCCGCCGTACATGTCGGTCAGCAGGATCACGTAATCCTTGCCGGCAATGTCCTTGGCTTTCGCCAGTGCCATGTCGTTGACGCCGTACCAGTTGGGCACCATCACCAATCCGGGGCGCTTGGTCGCAACCGCATCGTCGTAGACCAGGAAGCTCTTGTAGGTCACCCCGGCATCGGTCCACTGGACCGGCTTGGCGACCATCGCGGCCGAGGCCGCCCCGACATGACCGAGCACGAGCAAGCAAAACACAAGCGACGAACGGCGCATCGGCGTGACTCCCTGGTTGAATGCGGCAAGCATAGGGCCGACCGCGAGACCTTGGTAGCGTGTGCGGCGCCCCCTCAGAGACCGGCGGCGTGGCGCGCCAGCCGGCTCTTCAACGGACCGAGGCGATCGAGAAGGCGGACCCCGAGGCCGCGTGCGGTGACCAGGGGGGACGATTGCCAGGCGTAGACCCGGGCAAGGGCGTCGAACGACCAGGCATCCAGCCCGTCGGCGCTGCGGCGGCGGCGCGCGTATCGCCGGAGGACATGGGTCGCCGCGAAGTCGCGACCTGCCTCCCGCGCTTGCACCAGGGTGTCGCGCAGTTCGGCGACATCGCGCAGGCCAAGGTTGACGCCCTGCCCCGCGAGGGGATGCACGGCATGGGCGGCGTCGCCGAGCAGGACCACGCGACCGACCTCGTAACGCTCGGCCAGTTTCAGCCGAAGCGGAAACGCGGCACGCCTGCCGACCGAAAGGATGGGACCGAGACGAAAATCGCTGGCAACACCGAGCGCCTGGCGGAAGGCCTCGTCATCGAGCGCCAGCACCCGCCTGGCTTCGGCGTCGGGCAGCGACCAGACGATCGAACTGCGCCCGTCGTCGAGCGGCAGGAAGGCAAGGGGTCCGCTGGGCAGGAAACGCTGCCAGGCCGTGCGTCGATGGGCGGCGGTCGTTTCGACATGGGCGACGACGGCACGCTGCGCGTAGTCGCGCCCATGGGTACCGATGCCGACCATGGCCCTCAAGGGTGACTCGGCGCCATCGGCAGCCACGACCAGGCGCGCGGTGACCGTCTGGCCGTCCGCCAGATCCAGCTGGGCCCGGTCTTCGCGCATGGCGTAGGCCGTCACCTCGGCCGGAACGATGCGGCGCACCCCGGCGTCGTCGAGCGCGTGCCAGAGGGTCGCCTGGACAAGGTTGTTCTCGACGATGTAACCGAGCACGTCACGCCCTTCGTCGGCCGCGTCGAAATGGATGGCAGCACCATTCTCCGCGTCCCATACATGCATGCGTTCATAGGCGGAGGCACGCGCCTCGCGGATGCGCGCCCAGACGCCGAGCTGGTCGAGCAGCGCCACCGACGAGGGCGCCAGGCCGACGACGCGCAGGTCCACCTCGTCCGACGCCGCCCAGGCGGCCGGCTCCCGGGCGTCGATCAGGGCCACCGAAAAACCGGCGCGGGCCAGGGCCAGGGCCGCGGCGGCGCCCACCATGCCACCGCCCACGACGGCGACATCGAGCAGGCTGCCCCGACGGCGGGAGGACTCGTTAGACCAGGCCTCGCTCACGGCGTTTTCTCCCTCACCGCCAGTGGCGCATGCGGCCGAAAGCCCATGCCGCGGCGGCTCAGCGCGTGGCGCAAGGGCGGCACGCGATCGAGCGCCAGCATTGCCAGCGAGCGCAACGGCCCAAGCAGGGGCTGGTCGAGGCAGGCGAGTCGCACGAGGCCGTGGCTCATGGCCATCGTCCCCTCGCGATCGTCCTCACGCCGCGCGGCATACGCCGCCAGCAAGGCCTGGGCGCCAGGATCGCTGGCCGCGGCGACGAGCTCGGCCAGCGTCAGGGCGTCGCGCAATCCCAGGTTGAAGCCTTGCGCGCCGATGGGATGAACCGTCTGCGCCGCATTGCCGACCAGGACCGCACGTTGCGCGACGAGGCTGTCCGCAGCGACGCGGCGAATGGGATACGGCGAACGCTTGCCCGGACGCGACAAGCGGCCCAGGCGCCAGCCGAAGCGCTCCTGGGCGAAAGCCGCGAAGGCCGCGTCGTCCATGGCGGCCACGGCACCGGCTTCGGCGGCGGCAACGGTCAACACGATGCCGATGCGCCGATCGGCCAACGGCAGCACGGCGACCGGGCCATCGTCGGTGAAACGCTCGAACGCGCGGCCGCGCGGGTCGCGCTCGGGAGTCATGGTGCTGACGAAGAGCCGCTGTTCGTAGTCGTACTCGCGCGTGCCGATACCCAGCTGGGCGCGAACGCCCGACTGGGTTCCGTCGGCACCGACAAGGAGCGGCGTGGCGATGACGCGGGTCTCGCCCGCGGACACGACGGTTACCGACCAGCCGTCTTCCAGGGCTTCGATGCCTTCGACCCGAGCGGGAGCGAGCCGGGTGAGAAGGCGACAGCTGTCGAGGCGGCGCAACAGCGCGGCACCGAGTTCGCGTGCCGGCAAGGTCCAGCCCAGCGCGTCCACCCCTTCGGCAGCCGCATCCATGCGCACGCTGCCGAAATCGCCGGCGCGGCTCGTATGGATGTGCGTGATCGGCGTCGCCCTGTCCTGCGCAAACGCCCAGACGCCGATCGCCGTCAGGCCGTTCACCGTGGCCCGGGCCAGCGCCAGGTTGCGCTCGTCGTAGCTGGGTTGCTCGTCCACCCGAGGGGCGGCCGCTTCGACGAGGGTGGCCGGCACCCCTGCGTTGTCCAGCGCGATGGCCAGGCTGGCACCCACCAGGCCGCCGCCGACGATAAGGATAGGTTGGGAAGATGTCATGCGCGGATGATAACCCCGCGGCGTGAAGGCGCCGCTGGTGCGGCCCCCTGCCACAGCCGGGCCCCAGCATCGAGATGGGCCGCGATAGAATGCCGCGATGGGCAATCGACTCTCGAAGATCTACACACGCACCGGCGACGACGGCAGCACCGGCCTCGGCGATGGCAGCCGCACCGGCAAGGATTCCCTGCGCGTCACCGCCTACGGCACCGTCGACGAGCTCAACAGCGCCATCGGCATGACCATGGCCGCCGACGGAGTGGACGACGATATCCGCGACGCGCTGGCGCAGATCCAGCACGAGCTGTTCGACCTCGGCGGCGAGCTATGCATCCCCGGCATGGCCATGGTCCAGCCCGGCGACATCGACCGCCTCGAGACCGTGCTCGACGCCTTCAACGCGGACCTGCCCGCCCTGAAGGATTTCATCCTGCCCGGCGGCGGCATGGCGGCCGCGACCTGCCACCTCGCCCGGACCATATGCCGGCGCGCCGAACGTGACGTCGTCGCGCTCGGACGCGTGGAGACGGTGCGACCCGAGGCCCAGCGCTACCTGAATCGTTTGTCCGACCTGCTCTTCGTCGTCGCACGCGTTCTGGCCCGTCGAAGCGGCCATGGCGAGGTGCTCTGGCAGCATGAACGCCGCCCGCGGGGCTGAGCGGGCGGTGTAAGCTCAATCGGCAGGCGCGGCGATCGACGGCGCGCTCTCTAGGGGTCCAGAGCTATGGGTGACTTGCCATCGTGCGATGTGGCTGACGATTCTGCTAACTTGGCCGCCTTTCGAGCGAATAAGACCGAGCCTGTGACGCCACGCAACAGCATCCTGCCTAAACGCCGCCTGCTGGCGACAGCCGTCGCCTTCATCGTGTCCAGTGCCGCCCAGGCCGCCCAGGTGGCGCCGGCGCCGGTAGCTCCCGCCCAGGCGGGTACCACGACCCAGGCCGCACCCGTCGCCACCTGTGAACTGGGCTCGTTCTTCTGCCCGGCCCGGCCGGTGAACTACAACATGTGCCGTCCGAACGCCATGCTCTCCTTCTACGAGCCGGCAATAACCAAGGACACGTCGCTGCGCGAGACCGCGGTGACCGACGTGCATTCGGGCCTGGACGACGGCACCAGCGGCGTCAAGGTCGAAAGCCCGGAGCCGGACGTCTACCACCTGACCGGCGGCGTTCGTCTCGAGCGCGCCGACCAGGTCATGCGCGCCGACGACGTCACCTACAACTCGGCCTCCACCGCCTACGACGCCAAGGGCAACGTGCGGTACCAGGAAGCGGGCATGCTGGTTTCCGCCGACCGCATGACCGGCACCACCACGCCCAACCAGGCCGACGCCGATCACGTCACCTACCAGCTGCTGCAGTCGCGCGGCAACGGTGTCGCCGACCACGCCAAGGTCATGGACCCGCAGCACGGCCGCTTCAACATGGCCACGTATTCCACCTGCGACGTCGGTAGCCGCATGTGGGAGTTCCGCGCGAAGACGATGAACCTGAACAAGGATACCGGCGTCGGCGAAGCGCGCAGCGCCACCATGCGCTACAGGGGCGTGCCCTTCGTCTACCTGCCCTACTTCAGCTTCCCGCTGGACGACCGCCGGAAGAGCGGCTTCCTTTACCCGAACTTCGGCTCCAACAGCTACTCGGGCGCGTACTTCACGATTCCCTACTACTTCAACCTGGCGCCGAATTACGACGCCACGCTGGAGCCGGGCATCTACACCGATCGCGGCATCATGCTCGGTGGCGAGTTCCGTTACCTGACGCCGCGCTCGAACGGCAGCTTCGACCTGCACTACATGGCCCACGACAAGGGCGAAGACCAGGACATCAGCCACACCAGCGACCGCGACGGCTCCAAGCAGCGCTGGCTGCTGCAGATCGCCAACTCGACCAACCTCGGCGACGGCTTCGGCTTCGGTGCCAACATCAATCGCGCGTCGGACAACCAGTACTTCCGCGACTTCGGCAACAACATCTACACCAACGGCGTCACCCTGCTTTCGTCCAGCGCCTATGTCAGCAAGGGCGGCAAGTACTGGACCGCCAGCCTGGGCGCGGACGACTACCAGAACGTCGACGCCGGCCTGCCGAACTACGTGGCGCCGTACCGCCGCTGGCCGCGCGGCACGTTCAACTTCAACGCGCCGGTGCTCAGCTGGCTCGACGGCGGCATCGACAGCGAAATCGTGAACTTCCGCAAGGAAGATCCCGCGCCGGTGAGTCCGGGGTTTCCCGGCCAGGTCGACGGTACCCGCCTGGATCTCGCGCCGTTCCTCGCGGCCGACTTCCAGGGCGCCGCGTGGTTCATCCGTCCGCGCATCGAGTATCGCTATACCGATTACCGCCTCGACACCGACTACCAGCACTACAACTACACGCAGCGCGATCCGTCGCGCTCGCTGCCGATCGCCAACGTCGACGCCGGCCTGATCTTCGACAAGCAGACGAACCTGTTCGGCACCAACTACACGCAGACGCTCGAGCCGCGCCTGTATTACCTGTATGTGCCCTACCGCAACCAGAACAACCTGCCCCTGTTCGATACGAGCGAAATGTCGTTCGACTTCTGGCAGTTGTTCAGCAACAACCGGTTCTCCGGCGCCGATCGTCAGATGGACGCCAACAACCTGACGGCCGCCCTGACCACACGCCTGCTCGACGACCACGGCGTGGAACGGTTCTCGGCCAGCGTGGGCCAGATCCGCTACTTCAGCGACCAGAAGGTGCAGTCTCCCTTCGTCGCACCGACCAATTTCGCCGGCTCGGACTACATCGCGCAGGTCGGCATGCAGTTCAACGACAACTGGCGGATGAACACGTCCTACCAGTGGGATCCGAACAAGAAGCCCAGCCCCTACCTCAACGGGGACGCGCAGTCGTTCCAGCAGGGGCACGACACCGATCTGGCCACGGTCCAGGTGCAGCGCCGTATCAAGGGCGACGGCATCATCAACTTCTCGTACCGCTATCGGCGGAACGTGATGGAACAATTCGACACCTCCGTGGTCTTTCCTGTGTCCGAGCGCTGGCGCGCACTGGCGCGATGGGTCTTCGCCCGCCGCGACGTCCTGCCCGTCTACACGCCCGGCGGCATCGGGCCCTTCAACACGTTCACTTACTCGCATCGCACGCTGGATGCCGCGGTGGGTTTCGAGTACGACAGCTGCTGCGTCGCCTTCCGCGTACTCGGCCGCCACTTCGTCCGCGACTACACCCGGCAGACCGCCAACGCGATCATGTTCGAGATGGAATTCAAGGGCCTGGGCTCCGTGAACCCCGAGACGGGTAGCTATCTGCGGCGTGCTATCCTTGGCTATCAATAAAGAGGGGCAGGTGCCCCGGGCTCCCTATTCGATGAAGCAGATTCTTGCGTATTCCCTGCTGGCCGCCGCCCTGGCGACGGCCGTCCCCACCGCCCATGCCCAGCTGATGCCTTCGGCCCAGCCGGCAAAGGGCGGGAGCGCTTCCGGTAACGGTTCGCTCGACCGCATCGTCGCGGTCGTCGAGGACGACATCATCCTGCAGAGCGAGCTGGACGAAGCGATCAACGCCATCGTCAAGCAGTACGCCGCGAATCCCGCCCAGTTGCCGCCGCACGATGTGCTCGCGCGGCAGGTGCTGGATCGCCTCATCCTGATGAAGATCCAGGTCCAGCAGGCTGCCAACCAGAACATCAAGGTCTCCGACCAGGATGTGGACCAGGCCGCCGCCAACGTGGCCCAGCAGAACAAGATGAGCCCCGAGCAGCTTCGCGCCGCGGTCGAGCAGGACGGCTACAGCTACGCCGGCTTCCGTCAGCAGCTGTCCGACCAGATCACCGCCCAGAAGCTGCACGAGAGCGTCGTTCGCGACCAGGTCAACGTGACCGATACCGAGGTCAACAACATGCTCGCCAGCCCGACCTACAAGGGCGGCGAAGTGCACCTGGCGCACATCCAGATCAGCACCCCGGCCAACGGCAGCGCGAACGATATCGCCGCCGCGCAGACCAAGGCGGAAGAAACGCTGAAGGCGATCAAGGGCGGCATGGACTTCAACGCCGCGGCCATCCGCTACTCCGACGCGCCCGACGCCCTCGATGGCGGCGACCTCGGCTGGCGCCGGCTCGATGAAGTGCCGCCGGCATTCGCCGATGCGGTCACCGGCCTCAAGCCGGGCGAGAACACGGCCGCGCTGCGCGGTCCGACCGGCTTCCATATCCTCAAGCTGGTCGAGACCCGCCAGCCGGGCCGCCAGATCGTCACCGAATACCACGCCCGTCAGATCCTGATCAAACCGTCGGAAATCGTCACGCCGGAACAGGCGGAGAAGAAGGCGCAGGACATCTACACCCGCGTGGTCGACAAGAAGGAAGACTTCGCCAAGCTCGCGAAGGAAGACTCCAAGGACACCACCACCGCGAACAACGGCGGCGACATGGGTTGGTTCGCCGCGGATGCCTGGGGCCAGGCCATCGGTGCGCAGATCGCCACCCTGAAGGACAACGAGGTATCGCATCCGATCCAGACGGATGCCGGCTGGATCGTCCTGCAGCGCCTTGGTTCGCGCCAGAGCGACCTGACCGACCAGCTGCAGCGCGACCAGGCCCGTCAGGCCATCGGCAACCGCAAGGCCGACGCGGCCTACGAGAGCTACCTTCGCGAACAGCGCTCCTCGGCCTACGTGAACATCCTGGTACCGGAACTCAAGGATCCGGACGACAAGCAGGCTTCGGCCACGCCCGCCCAGTAAGCCACCATGACCGCGACCACCCTGCCACGGCTCGCCGTTACCGCCGGCGAGCCCGCCGGGGTAGGTCCCGAACTGGTCGCTCGCCTTGCCGCGAGCGACCTGCCCGCCGACCTCATCGCGATCACCGATCGCGACCTGCTCCGCCGGGCCGCCGCCATCTGCGGCATCGACCTCACCATCAGCGACGACGACGGCTCCCGCCTCACGGCCAGGGCGCCCGGGCACGTGCGCGTGCGGCACGTGCCCCTCGGCGAGCGGGAAGTCCCTGGCCAGCCGAGCCCCGCCAATGCGCGACACGTGCTCGACATGCTCACGGTGGCCGCCGACGGCTGCCTCGACGCCGGGTTCGACGCGGTGGTCACCGGCCCCGTACAGAAATCCAGCATCAACGAGGCCGGCGTGCCCTTCAGCGGACACACCGAGTTCTTCGCCGAGCGTGCCGGCCGCGACGTCGTGATGATGCTGGCCAGCCCGGCTCTGCGCGTGACCCTGGCGACCACCCACCTGCCGCTGTCGGCGGTGCCCTCGGCCGTGACCGCGGATCTGCTCGAACGCGTCCTGCGCATCGTCACCGGTTCGCTGACTTCGCTTTATGGCCTGGCTCGCCCGCGCGTGGCCGTGCTCGGCCTCAACCCGCACGCGGGGGAAGGCGGTCACATGGGCCGGGAGGAGATCGAAACGATCATCCCCCTGATGGAGCGCCTGCGCGGCGAGGGGATGGCTCTGCTGGGGCCGCTCCCGGCCGACACCGCCTTCGTGCCGGCCATGCGCCCACACTACGATGCCGTCCTCGCGATGTATCACGACCAGGCGCTGCCCGTCCTGAAGAGCGAAGCGTTCGACAGCACGGTCAACGTGACGCTCGGCCTGCCCTTCATCCGCACGTCCGTCGACCACGGAACGGCGCTGGATCTGGCCGGCACCGGCCGCGCGGATCCGGCCAGCCTGTTCGCCGCGACACGGCTTGCCATCGACTTCGCCAACCATCGGGCCGCCGTATGAACGCACGCCCCAAGAAAAGCTTCGGTCAGCACTTCCTGCATGACAAGCGCTACATCGATCGCATCGTCTCCTCCATCGCCCCGAAAGACGGCGACACCGTGGTCGAGATCGGTCCCGGCGAGGGCGCGATGACGATGCCCCTGCTGGCCGTGGCCAGACGGATGACGGCGATCGAGCTGGACACCGATCTGATACCCGGCCTGCAGGAGCGCGCCACCGCCATCGGCGAGCTGCGCATCGTGCATTCGGATGTCCTCAAGGTGGACTTCACGGCGCTTGCCCGCGAGCTTGGCGCCGAGCGCCTGCGCATCGCCGGCAACCTGCCCTACTACATTTCCAGTCCCATCCTGTTTCATTGCGTGGAGCACGCCGCAGCGATCCAGGACATGCACTTCATGCTGCAAAAGGAAGTGGTCGACCGCATGGCGGCCGAGCCCGGCAGCAAGGTCTATGGCCGGCTCAGCGTGATGCTGCAGCTCGCCTGCAAGGTCACGCCATTGTTCACGGTCCCGCCGGGCGCCTTCCGCCCGCCGCCCAAGGTGGATTCCGCTGTCGTCCGCCTCGTGCCGCTACCCGCCGATCAGCTGCCCACGGCGGACCCGGTCAAGATCTACAAGGTCGTGAAGGCCGCCTTCGCCATGCGCCGCAAGACCCTCTCCAACACGCTGAAAGGGCTCGTGGACGAAACGACCATCCGCGATCTCGGCATCGATCCGCGCGCCCGGGCCGAGACCCTTCCCCCCGGCGACTTCGTGAAGCTCGCCAACGCGATGTGAAGGTCCTTGCGGGCATACTTGCCCGCCCTGTCCCCGTCCCCGACAATCGGTCCATGAACTCCAAAACACCCTACACGATCGACGTGGAGGTCGAATCCCGCTTCGTCCCCGACCAGTCGCAGCCAACCGACAACCGCTACGTCTTTGCCTATACCATCACGTTGCGCAATGCGGGTGCGACGGGTGCGCAGCTGATGACCCGCCACTGGGTCATCAAGGATGCGAACGGCAAGGTCGAGGAAGTACGTGGCGACGGCGTAGTCGGCGAGCAGCCGTGGATGCGCCCGGGCGAATCGTTCGAGTACACCTCCGGCGCCGTTCTCGAGACCGCGGTGGGCACCATGGAAGGCAGTTACAGCATGATCGCCGATGACGGCACGCAGTTCGATGCCCCCATTCCGACTTTCGTGCTTTCGATACCTCGCACGCTCCACTAGGATCGACTCATGGATAGCGTGCACGCCGGCAACGGCGCCATGGAGCAGCAGGACTGATGGCCGTCTACGCAATCGGCGACGTCCAGGGCTGCTACCCCGAACTCCAGCGCCTGCTGGAAAAGATTCGCTTCGACCCGGCGAACGACCGCCTGTGGTTCTGCGGCGACCTGGTCAACCGTGGCGGCGAGTCGCTCGCCACGCTGCGCCTGATTCATTCGTTGCGTGAGCAGAGCATCATCACGCTCGGCAACCACGACCTCTCGCTGCTGGCGATCGGCCAGCGCCGCGAAGACGCGCAGCAGCGCGTGAATCCGGAACTGCGCGAGGTGCTCTTCGCCGACGACGCACCGGTGCTCCTGGAATGGATGCGCATGCAGAAGCTGCTGCACCACGACGAAGCGCTCGGATGGACGATGATCCACGCCGGCCTCGCGCCGAGCTGGACGTTGCGCCAGGCACAGCGTGCGGCGCTGGAGGTGGAGCGCGAACTCGGTGGCCCGCGGCACCAGCGTTTGCTCAAGAATCTCTTCGGCAACCGGCCGCCAGGCTGGAACAACCGGCTGCAGGGCGTCGAGCGTCATCGCGCCACGATCAACACGCTTACGCGGATGCGTTATTGCGACATCAACGGCCGCATCGACTTCGAAGGCAAGGGCACGCCTGGCACGCAGAAGCCCGGCATGTATCCGTGGTTCGAAGTGCCGGGTATGCGGCGCCGCGAAACGAAGATCGTGTGCGGTCATTGGTCTGCGCTGGGTCGCTTCGCCGGCCTGGGTGTGTACGCGATCGACACCGGTTGCGTATGGGGCGGCCAGCTCACCGCGCTGCGCCTGGATACGCCGGAGCCGGAGTACGTCACCGTCGACGCCGAACCCTATCGCCAGAAGCCCAAAGGCGGCGGCGACTAGTACAGTGGAATCAGGAAACCCCTGCGCAGAAAAAACCCGCCTTTCGGCGGGTTTTTCGTTATCAGCTCAACTGACCGTGGCAGTGCTTGTACTTCTTGCCGGATCCGCAGGGGCAGGGATCGTTGCGACCGACCTTGGGGCCGTCGTTCAACACCGGTGCGATCGCCGGTTCGGCCACGGCATTGTCGCCGCCCACACCCATCTGCTGGGCATCGGCATGCTGGAACTGCAAGCGCTGTGCCTCGGCGGCACGCTGCTGCTCGGCCTCCATGGCGGCGACTTCGTCTTCGCTGCGAATGCGGATACGCGCAAGCATCTGCACCACTTCACTCTTGATGCGGTCGAGCATCTCCGAGAACAGCTCGAAGGACTCACGCTTGAACTCCTGCTTCGGCTGCTTCTGTGCATAGCCGCGCAGGTAGATGCCCTGACGCAGGTAATCCATGCTTGCCAGGTGCTCCTTCCAGGCGTTGTCGACCACCGAGAGCATCACGTGCTTTTCGAGCGAGCGCATGGTGTCGGCGCCGACCTGGACTTCCTTCTCGGCGAACAGCGCGTCCACGGCCGCACGCACGTGCTCGAGGATGGCTTCGGCATCGACGTCCTTCTGGCTTTCGACCCAGTGCGGCAGGTCGATACGCAGATTGAGCTCACTGGCCAGCTCGCGGTCGAGACCGGCGATATCCCACTGGTCGTCGATGCTGTCGGCGGGCACGTACTTGCGGACGAGCGCCACCACGACATCCTGGCGGATGTCGACGATCATGTCGGAAATGTCGTCGATCTCGAGCAGCTCGTCGCGCTGGGCGTAGATCACCTTGCGCTGGTCGTTGGCGACGTCGTCGAACTCGAGGAGGTTCTTGCGGATGTCGAAGTTGTGCTGCTCGACCTTGCGCTGGACCTTTTCGATCTGGCGCGTGATCAGGCGATCCTCGAGCGCTTCGTCTTCCTTCATGCCGAACATCTGCATCCAGCGGCCGATACGCTCGCCACCGAAGATGCGCATCAGGTTGTCCTGCAGCGACAGGTAGAAGCGCGAGGAACCCGGGTCGCCCTGACGGCCCGAACGGCCGCGCAGCTGGTTGTCGATGCGACGCGATTCGTGGCGTTCGGTGCCGACGATATGCAGGCCGCCCGAGGCGAGTACCTGCTCGTGGCGCTTCTTCCATTCCTCGCGCGTCTTCTGGCGATCGGCATCGGTTGCCGTTTCGGGCAACGTCGCCAGCAAGGCTTCGAGGCTGCCACCGAGCACGATGTCGGTACCGCGACCCGCCATGTTGGTGGCGATCGTCACCGAGCCCGGCGCGCCGGCCTGGGCAACGATGTGCGCTTCGCGCTCATGCTGCTTGGCGTTGAGCACCTCGTGGGGAATCTTCTCTTTCTTCAGCAGGCCCGAGACGAGTTCCGAGACGTCGATGGACGCGGTGCCGACGAGCACCGGCTGGCCCCGCTGGAAGCACGCCTTGATGTCGTCGATGACCGCCTTGTACTTGGCGTCGGGGCCGAGGAACACCGAGTCCGGGTTGTCCACGCGGATCATCGGCTTGTGCGTCGGGATGACCACCACTTCCAGGCCGTAGACGGTCTGGAACTCGTAGGCTTCCGTGTCGGCCGTGCCGGTCATGCCGGCCAGCTTCTTGTACATGCGGAAAAGGTTCTGGAACGTCACCGTGGCGAGCGTCTGGTTCTCGCGCTGGATCGGCACGCCTTCCTTCGCTTCGACCGCCTGGTGCAGGCCGTCGGACCAACGACGACCCGCCAGCGTACGGCCGGTGAACTCGTCGACGATGATGACTTCGCCGTCGCGGACGATGTAATCGACATCGCGCTGGTAGATCGCGTTCGCGCGCAGCGCCGCGTTCATGTGATGGACGACGGCCAGGTTCTTCGAGTCGTAAAGACCGCTGTCCGGCTCGATGACACCCGCCTCGCGCAGCAGCTGCTCCGCGTGCTCCATGCCCTCTTCGGACATGTGCACCTGCTTGCCCTTCTCGTCGACGAAGTAGTCGCCGCCGGTGTCTTCCTTTTCCTGACGGGTCAAGCCCGGCACGATCTTGTTCACCGCGATGTAAAGCTGCGGGGAATCCTCGGCGGGGCCGGAGATGATCAGCGGCGTACGGGCTTCGTCGATAAGAATCGAGTCGACCTCGTCGACGATGGCGTAGTGCAGGCCGCGCTGGTTGCGCTGCTCCTTGCTGAGCGCCATGTTGTCGCGAAGGTAGTCGAAGCCGAACTCGTTGTTCGTGCCGTAGGTGATGTCCGCCTGGTAGGCGCTGCGCTTGTCGGCGTGGTCCATGCCCGGGTACACCACACCGACCGTCAGGCCGAGGAAGTTGTATAGGCGTCCCATCTGCGCCGAGTCGCGGCGAGCCAGGTAGTCGTTCACGGTAACCACGTGAACGCCCTTGCCTTCGAGCGCGTTGAGATACACCGGCAGCGTACCGACGAGGGTCTTGCCCTCACCCGTACGCATTTCGGCGATACGACCGCCGTGCAGCACCATGCCACCGATGAGCTGGACATCGTAGTGGCGCATGCCGAGCACGCGCTTGGCGGCCTCGCGAGTGACCGCGAAGGCTTCGGGCAGCAGGGCGTCGAGGGTCTCGCCAGCGGCGAGACGCTGACGGAAGTCGTCGGTCTTGCCGCGCAGCGCGTCGTCGGAAAGCTTTTCGAATTCCGGCTCGAGGGCGTTGATGCGCTTGACCGTCTTGGAGAGGTCACGCAGCACCCGCTCGTTACGGCTGCCGAAAATACTCGTCAGTGCACGATTGAACATCGATCATCCGGATCTGAAACGAAAAGGGCTGCCGGAAAGCGCAAAGCCGACCGGCACGAAGGGACGATCATACTACGGGCGTCCCCGGCTTTCCTCGGGGTGGCGGCTGAGGGTTCCGGATTCAAGCCCGATCAGCGGTGGCTCTTCACGAAGGCCAGCGGATTCACGACGCGGTCGTGGTACCAGACCTCGAAATGGACGTGCGAGCCGGTCGAGCGGCCGGTGGATCCGGCCTTGGCGATGACGTCGCCCACCCGAACGCGCTGACCAGGGTGCGCGACAAGGGCGCTGTTGTGCGCGTAACGGGTCATGTACCCATTGCCGTGGTCGATTTCGACGACATCGCCGTAGCCGCTGCGCTGACCCGCGAAAGTGACCATGCCTTCAGCCACCGCCGTGACGGGCGTACCCGTGGGGGTGGCGATATCGATGCCCGTATGGCGCGCGCTGTGCCCGCTGAACGGATCCGGGCGACCGCCGAAATAGGAGGAAATGTAGCCATTGACCGGCATACCGGTGGGCCGGAGGCTGGATTCGATGCTGCGGTCCATCAGCATGTCACGCAGGGCCTCGAGCTGGGCCTGCTGGGCATCGAACTGGCCGGACAGCTGGTCGATGCTCTTGCCCAGGGACTCGGGAAGCGCGTACGCGCCGGCATCGGCTGGATTGGTCACTTCGAGACCACCCTGGCCGGGCTCCTCGTCGAAATTGAATTCGCCGTCATCCAGCTTGCCGACCTGGGTCAGACGCTCGCCGAGGGCATTGAGCCGGACCGACTGGGCCTGGAGCTGGCCGAGCTTGACGGCGAGGGCGTCGAGGTCGCGTTGGGCGTCGCGCTTGATCTGGGCGACCTGCGCATCCTGGCCCCCTACCTGGGCCTGCAGGCCGCCGAGGTCGCCCAGTGCGCGATCTTTCGGACTGGCGACCGCTAGAGCCACCGCGGCGCCGACACCGGCAATGCCGATAAAGCCGGCCAGGGCCATCGCCGTCACCTTGCAGCGCAGGCGCCGGCAGGTGAGATCCAGCGTTTTCGGCCCTTTCTGGCCACGAGACACGAGTATGATCTGCATACGTTCCACATCGAATAGTTGAAGCCGGTCCATGCCACCGCCGTACCAACCGTCCCGCCGCTCCACCCATGGACTGAAGTCCATCTCGGAGTTCGGACCTGTCGCGTCGCTGGCCAAACGAGCCCGCGAACTCGACACGTTGGACCGCCAACTGCGCGCGACGCTGCCGCAACCGCTGCGCGACAACGTCCGCTTTGCGGACCTGCGCGACGGCCGGCTCGTCTTCCTTGCGCCCTCCTCGGCCTGGGCATCGCGGGTGCGCCTTTACCAGACGCAGATCCTCGAGGCCGCCCGCGCCCTCGGCGCGAAAGCCAGTTCGGTTGCCGTGAAAGTGGCCCCCCTACCGGTCGAGGAAGTCATTCCCGACCGACATAAACCGCTTTCCGCCTCGGCCGCCCGCCATCTGCGCGCTGCCGCGGCGTCACTCTCCGACCCCACGTTGCGGGATCTGTTCCTGAAATTGGCCTCCGAGGCCGAAATTTCAGAATAATTCTATACTTACGACCGAAACGTTCGATCCGTAAGTAGCACCGGATCCGCCGGGGCGGCCAACTTTATAGCACGCATGATCCCCGTGAACACCTAAAATGGACGTAAAGTTCACGTGGTCGTGACGGCGATCACGGGGGCTCCCACGCCCCCCATGGCCCGGCTCGTACTGCGCAACGAAAATGGTTCATCGCGGAAGTCCGGGGACGCCGAAGGCATTGGTTCACTCAGCGGCTGATGTCGCGGCGGCGGGCTGGGACGTGGCGGCGCAGAGCCTTCGGTGCCCACCCTCGCTGCTCAGACAGGTCCTCCGCGTTTCGTACCGGAAAGGCCGCTGCGCGGCCCATGTTCTTATTGGCCTACGGCCGCTCCACTTGTGCGGAACTCGCCTCGAGGGTGGGCACCGAAGACTCTCCCGAACCGTGAGGCTCGCGTGGGTCGAGCCAAAGCGCGCGGCGGCATCGCCGGCAGGCACGCCGACACAAGCGCGACGAAGGGGGTGGGCAACCGGGTACCAGCAACCGCTTCCGCATCGACCCGGAGTTCCGGGCACGGCCGGGGCCGACGACGGCACCACACAACGGCTCTCCTTCCACTCGACCGTATCGTCGTGAGAGACCTTGGCGTCCACCCTCGAGGCGAGTTCCGCACAAGTGGAGCGGCCGTAGGCCAAATAGGTACATGGGCCGCGGTCAGCGGCCTTTCCTTGTCGAACGCGGAGGACCTGTTTGAGCAGCGAGGGTGGGCGCCAAGGTCTCCCCGCGAAACGCCCAAGTGTACAAAGCGACGGCGCAGCCGAGCCCGCGAGGCCGAAGGCGAGCGAGGTGCAAGGTGCGAAAGAATGCCCGGCATGCCCAGCACCCGCCCCCGGTAATCCGCGAAGAACCACGAAAAAGGCCGCGATTCGCTCGCGGCCTTTCTGCTATGACGGGAGCCCCGGAGGGCCGCGCCTCAAACCGCGTGAGCGGGCTGGGCGTAGGAGATCGGCGCCTTGGCCGGGTCCTTGAAGCTGACTTCTTCCCAGGCGGTGGCGTCGGCCATCAGGCTGCGAAGGAGCTTGTTGTTGAGCTCATGACCCGACTTGTGCGCGGAGTACGCGCCGATCAGGCTGTGGCCCAGCATGTAGATGTCGCCGATGGCGTCGAGGATCTTGTGCTTGACGAACTCGTTGTCGTAACGGAGACCGTCTTCGTTGAGTACGCGGTAGTCGTCCAGCACCACGGCGTTGTCCATCGAGCCGCCGAGCGTGAGGTTACGCTCACGGAGCATCTCGATGTCGCGCATGAAACCGAACGTACGGGCGCGGCTGACTTCCTTGACGAACGAGGTCGTCGAGAAATCCATCTCGGCCTGGGAATTGCGCTTGTTGAACAGCGGGTGGTCGAACTCGACCGAGAAACCCACCTTGAAGCCGTCGAACGGCTCGAGCTTGGCCCATTTGTCGCCGTCCTGGACGATGACCGGCTTCTTGATACGGATAAAGCGCTTCGCGGCTTCCTGCTCTTCGATACCAGCGGACTGGATAAGGAAGACGAAGGGGCCGGCGCTGCCGTCCATGATGGGGACTTCCGGCGCGGAGAGGTCGACATAGGCGTTGTCGATACCCAGGCCAGCCATGGCCGAGAGCAGGTGCTCGACCGTAGAAACGCGAACGTCGCCGTTGATCAGCGTGGTCGAAAGACGCGTGTCGCCGACGTTCTCGGGACGCGAATGCAATTCGATCGGTGGATTGAGATCGGTGCGACGAAACACGATGCCGGTGTTCGGCGCCGCGGGACGAAGCGTCATGTACACCTTGTCGCCGGTATGAAGGCCGACGCCAGTGGCGCGAATGATGTTCTTGAGCGTGCGCTGCTTAATCATATTGGGTCAAACCTTAGCCGGCAGCAGCCTTAAGTGGCGGATATGCTAACACAGTCTTAACCTCGGGCCAGACAAACCGAACGGCACAGTACAGCAACGCTTCACTGTTCCTTCAGTATCAGCAGTTAGCCGCTCAGCAGTCGTGAGACTGCAAGCAACGCAATTCAAGCAATTGAAAATATTGAACTATTTTCCCGTCATCGGGGCAACACCCCGCCGCCCGGACGGGATCGGCGGCGGAGCGTCGGGCGTCCCGGCGTCATGCCGGGGCAGCCTCACGTTTTCCTTAACGTGCCTCTCGTTCCACGTTTCGGCAATCAGTCGGCCTGGCGGCGCAGGAACGCCGGGATATCCAGGTAATCGATTGCCGGCTCGGCGCCCTTCGACGGTGCCGGCTCCGACCGCGTCGACGAAACGACGTCGGGCTGCGCGTAGTCGACCACTTCGTTGCCGGTACCGGTACGCAGCACGACCGGACGCGGGCGCTGCCGCATCTCGACCTGCTGCTGCACCGGCTGACGCACCGGCTGCTTCGAAGCCACGCCCGCACGGTTCAGGCCGGTGGCGACCACGGTCACGCGAACGTCGTCCTGCATGTCCGGATCGAGCGACGTGCCGATGACCACGGTGGCGTCTTCCGAGGCGAAGTCGTGGATGACGCGACCGATCTCGTCGAACTCGCGCATGGTCAGGTTCGGGCCGGCGGTGACGTTGACGAGGATGCCGCAGGCGCCGTTGAGGTTCACGTCCTCCAGCAGCGGGTTATTGATCGCCGCCTCGGCCGCAGCCTGGGCACGATCGTCGCCCCGGGCGGTGCCCGAGCCCATCATCGCCATACCCATTTCGCTCATGACCGTGCGGACGTCGGCAAAGTCGACGTTGATCAGGCCGGGGGCCGTGATCAGGTCGGCGATGCCCTGGACGGCGCCCTGGAGGACGTCGTTGGCCGCCTTGAAGGCATTGAGCAGGGTCACTTCGCGACCGAGCACCGAGAGGAGCTTCTCGTTCGGCACCGTGATCAGCGAGTCGACATGCTGCGAGAGGTCTTCGATGCCCTTGAGGGCCACCTGCATGCGGCGACGACCTTCGAACGGGAACGGCTTGGTCACCACCGCGACGGTGAGGATGCCCTTCTCCTTGGCGAGCTGGGCAACCACCGGCGCCGCGCCCGTACCCGTGCCACCGCCCATGCCGGCGGTGATGAAGACCATGTCCGCACCTTCGAGCATTTCCTCGATGCGCTCACGGTCTTCGAGCGCGGCCTGGCGGCCGACTTCCGGGTTGGCACCGGCGCCGAGGCCCTTGGTGACATTGCCGCCGAGCTGCAGGTGCGTGCGCGAGCCGCAGGACTTCATCGCCTGCGCGTCGGTGTTGGCGACGACGAACTCGACGCCTTCGATATTGGAATTGACCATGTGGGCCACGGCGTTACCGCCACCGCCGCCCACGCCGATGACCTTGATGACCGCGTTCGGTGCCAGCTTTTCGATGAGTTCAAACATTTCCCGTCCTCCGCAGAACTTTTAGTTTTTATGGTTTATGTCCCAAGTCCGACTCCTGTCGGCCATGGGTTGCGGGCCATCCTCTTGCCCCGGCGCCCCCCTTCCATCGGGCACCGACAATCCGCTCGACGCTTAAAAATTCTTGGTGAACCAGCTCCGGAACTTCTCGACCACATTGCCGACGTTACCGACGGCCGAGCTCGTGTTACGCGAGGCGCCGGTCGACCGCGAACCATGCAGAAGCAGGCCCACGCCGGTCGAATGCAACTCGCTGGATACGACATCGCCCAGGCCCGACACGTGCTGGGGCACGCCGATACGGACCATCTTGTGGAAGATTTCTTCCGCCAGCTCGAGCGCGCCTTCCATGCGCGAGGCGCCACCGGTGAGCACGATGCCGGCGGCGACGAGGCTCTCGTAACCCGAGCGGCGCAGTTCGTCCTGCACCATCTCGAAAATTTCCTCGTAGCGCGCCTGCACCGACTGCGCCAGCGCCTGGCGAGCCAGGCGACGCGGCGGACGATCGCCGACGCTCGGCACCTGGATCGTTTCTTCCGCATGCGCAAGCTGGGCGAGCGCGCACGCGTACTTGATCTTGATCTCTTCCGCGTGAGCGGTCGGTGTGTGCACGCCATAGGCGATGTCGTTGGTGACCTGATCGCCACCGACCGGAAGCGACTTGGTGTAACGAATCGCGCCCTGCGTGTAGATAGCGATATCCGTGGTGCCGGCGCCGATGTCGACCAGGCAGACGCCGAGTTCAAGTTCGTCCTCGGTCAGTACCGCCTTTGCGCTGGCGACGGCTGCCGGCACCAGCTCGTCGACCGAAAGACCACAGCGCTGGATGCACTTGGAAATGTTCTGCACCGCGCTGGCCGCACCGGTGACCAGGTGCACGCTGGCTTCCAGGCGCACGCCACTCATACCGACGGGGTGGCGGATGCCGTCCTGGCCATCGATGCGGTACTCCTGCGATTCCTTGTAGAGCACCTTGCGGTCGGCCGGGATGGCGACCGCGCTGGCGGCTTCGAGCACCTGCTCCAGGTCGGCGGCCATGACTTCGCGGTCGCGGATGGCCGCGGTGCCGTGCGAGTTGCGCGTTTCCAGGTGGCTGCCCGAAATCGAGGCGTAGACCGAGCGGATGTCACACCCGGCCATCAGCTCGGCTTCTTCCACGGCGCGCTGGATCGAGTGCACCGTCGATTCGATATCGACCACCGAGCCGCGCTTCATGCCGCGCGACACATGGGTGCCGATGCCGATGATCTCGATCGGTTCGCCCGGCTCGTATTCGCCGACGATCGCGACGACCTTCGACGTTCCGATGTCGAGGCCGACGACGAGCTGTTTGTCGTTCTTGTTTCTCATGGTTTAGCTCAGCTTCCGACCTTGGGTGCGGCCGTGGTTTCCGGTTCCGGCCACCGGATGGCGAATCCGTTGGTGTAACGAAGGTCGGCATAGGCGAAACCGCCACGCCGACCGGCGACGAGTTGTGGGTAGACATCGAGGAAGCGGGCGAGACGACGGTCGGCCTGGTCGCGATCGCCGATGACGATCTCGGCACCGCTTTCCGTGGTGACGCTCCAGCTACCGCGTTCGCTCAGGCTCACGCCGACGATGGCGAGCTGCGCCCTGCCCTCGAACGCCTTATGAGCCTGCGCGTAGAAGCTCACGACTTCGGCCAGTCGCGAATCCGGGCCGCGCAGGCGCGGCAGGTCGCCCATCTGGTCGGCACCCGGAGCGTCGAAGACGAGGCCCTGGCGGCTGATCAGACGGTCCTCGTTCCAGCGCGCGAACGGCTGGCGCTCGTAGATGCGGACCAGGAGCGTGTCGGGCCAGCGCTTGCGCACTTCCACCGACTCCACCCAAGGCAGCGCGCCGATCGCATGGCGCACGTCTTCCAGATCGGTCGCGAAAAAGCCTTTGCCCAGCCGCGGCAACACGGCGCTGCGGATCTGTTCGGCGCTGACATGCGCGAACTCCGCCTCGACCTTGATGTTCGTCACCGGCCAGCGACCGGCGGCGAACCAGCCCTGCATCACGCCGACCACGGGCAATACCACCAAGGTGATGGCGATACCCCAGGCGACGATCCGCGTGGCGGCGGCTCCCTTCATGCCTTCGCACCCTCCCGCTGCATGGAGGTTTCGAGGACGCGCCAGCAGAGAGCCGGGTAATCCAGGCCCGCGACGGCGGCGGCTTTCGGGACGAGCGAATGCGAGGTCATGCCCGGCGCGGTGTTCACTTCGAGCAGCCAGTTCTTGCCGTGGCGGTCGCGCATCACGTCGACGCGGCCCCAGCCGAAGCAGTCGAGCGCATCGAACGCGGTCAGCGCGAGGGCGCGCATCTCGTCTTCGGCGGTGCCGGCAAGGCCGGGCACGATGTACTGGGTGTCTTCGGCGATGTACTTGGCGTTGAAGTCGTAGTACTCGCCCTTGTAGTCGATCTTGATCGTCGGCAGCACCTCGCGGCCGAGGATGCCGACGGTGAACTCGCCACCTTCGTCGTCGCCGCCTTCGATCAGGGTTTCCATCAGCATGTCGCCCGGATACCGGCGAGCGAGTTCCACGGCGGCATCGAGGCCGGCTTCGTCGAACACGCGCGTCACGCCGACGCTGGAGCCTTCCCATGCGGGTTTCACGATCAGCGGGAAGCCTACGTCGCGCGCTGCGGCGTGGACGTCGGCACCACGTGGCAGCGCGCGGAACCGCGGGGTCGGCAGGCCGAGGGCGATCCACACCTGCTTGGCGCGGACCTTGTCCAGCGACAGTGCCGAGCCGAGCACGCCGGAACCGGTATACGGCACGCCGAGCGACTGCAGTGCACCCTGGAGCTCGCCGTTCTCGCCGCCGGCGCCGTGCAGGATATTGAACACGCGGGCGAAATGACCGGCGCGCACCGCGTCCAGCAGGGCCGGAATACCATCGATGGCATGCGCATCGACGCCGCGCGAGCGCAGCGCCGCGAGCACGCCGCGACCGGAGGCGAGCGAGATCTCGCGTTCGGCGGAACTACCGCCCATCACCACGGCGACGCGGCCGAAATCGGCGGCGTCGGTGACCAGGCGGGGGAAACGTGTGTCTTCCATTACTTCTTGCTCCTCAGATGGCCGGCGTTACCCAGCTCGATAGCGGCTGCACCGATGTCACCGGCACCGAGCAGCATGATCAGGTCGTTGTCGCGCACCAGCGCGGACAAGGTGTCGCGCAGATCGCGCGGGTGATCGACCAACACGGGGTCCGTCTTGCCGCGCGCACGGATGGCGCGGGCAAGCGCCTTGCCGTCGGCCCCGGCGATCGGCGACTCGCCTGCCGGATACACCTCGGTCAGGACGAGTACGTCCACCTCGGCGAGCACGTTGGCGAAGTCGTCGAGCAGGTCGCGCGTGCGGCTGTAACGATGGGGCTGGAAAGCGACGACCAGGCGGCGGTCCGGCCAGCCGCCACGGGCGGCGGCGAACACGGCCGCGAGCTCGCGCGGATGGTGGCCATAGTCGTCGACCAGCAGCGCGCTGCCGCTGTCGAGCGCGACTTCGCCGCGACGGTGGAAGCGGCGGCCGACGCCCTCGAAACGGGCGAGCGCACGGGCGATCGCTTCGGCCTCCACGCCGAGCTGCCAGCCCACCGCGGCCGCGGCAAGCGCGTTCTGCACGTTGTGCCGGCCCGGCAGGTTGAGCGTGACCGGCAGTGTGCCGGCCATGCCCGGCAGGTGCAGGTCGAAGTGCATCTCGAAACCGATCTGGCGCACGTTGGTCGCGGTGACGTCCGCGCCCGGCTTGTCGATCGCGTAGGTCAGCATGCGGCGCGAGGTGTCCTGCGCAAGCAGGGCCGTTTCCTCGTCGTCGATGCACAACACGGCCATGCCGTAGAAAGGCAGGCGGTGCAGGAAGTCGCGGAACGCCTTCTTCACCTGGGCGAAGTCGCCGTTGTAGTTCTCCAGGTGGTCGGCGTCGATGTTCGTCACGACCGCCATCACCGGCGAGAGCATCAGGAACGAGCCGTCCGATTCGTCGGCCTCGGCGACCAGGTACTGACCGGTACCGAGCCGGGCGTTCGCCCCGGCCGCATTGAGCTGCCCGCCGATGACGAAGGTCGGGTCGTAGTCCGCTTCGGCGAGAACGCTGGCAACCAGGCTCGTCGTCGTCGTCTTGCCATGCGTGCCCGCGATCGCGATACCGCGCCGGAAGCGCATCAGTTCGCCGAGCATTTCCGCGCGCGGCACCATCGGCACGCGGGCGGCCTGGGCGGCGACGATCTCGGGGTTGTCCTGGCGGATCGCGCTCGAGGTGACGATCACGTCGGCGCCGTCGATATTCGCGGCGCTGTGGCCGATATGGACTTCCACACCGAGCCTGGCCAGCCGTTCGGTGGTCGGCGACGGCGCACGGTCGGAACCGGACACGCTGTAACCGAGGTTCTTCAGTACCTCGGCGATACCGCTCATGCCAACGCCGCCTACGCCGATGAAGTGGACACGGCGGAACGAGGTCATGAAATCGTCGTGGGCGCGCAAACGACCGGGCGTCATGCGGAAACCTCCATGCAGTGACGTGCAATCGTTGCTGCTGCGTCGGGCTTGGCCAGCGTACGGGACGCATTGGCCGCGGAAAGGATGTGCTGGCGATCCTGCAGCATGCGCGACAGGATGACCGCGATTTTCTCCGGACCGTCGGACGAGGCGGCCACGGCGTCGGCAAGTAGCAGGGCACCGCCGGCGTCGACCATGGCACGCGCATTCGCCGTCTGGTGATCGTCGACGGCATGCGGGAAAGGAACGAGCAGGGCTTCGAGCCCGGCGGCGCAGAGTTCGGCGACGGTCAGTGCGCCGGCGCGGCAGACCGCGACGTCGGCCCACTCGTAAGCGCCCGCCATGTCATCGATGAAGGGCACGACGTTGGCGTGCGTGACGCCTGCCGCCGCATACGCGGCACGTGCTTCCTCGAGGCCACGCTCGCCGGTCTGGTGGACGATTTCCGGCTCGCCGGCGCCGAACCCCGGCATGCCACGCATGAAGGCGAGCGCCTTGGGCAGCGCGAGATTGAGCGTGCGCGCACCGAGGCTGCCGCCGAGCACCAGCAGGCGCGGACGGCCGTCGCGCTGTGCGAGGCGCTGATCGGGCGCCGGCAAGGCGGCGATTCGCGCGCGCACCGGGTTACCCACCCACTCGCCGTTCGGCAGCACATGGGGGAACCCCGTGAGGACCTTCTTCGCGAACGAAGCGAGCTTGCGGTTGGTGAAGCCGGCGACGGCATTCTGCTCGTGCACCACCAACGGGATACCCGCCAGGCGCGCGGCGACACCGGCCGGACCGGCCACATAGCCGCCCATCGACAGCACGCAGCGCGGACGCAGCTTGCGCAGCAGTTTCAGCGAGGCGAACAGGGCGCGAGCGAGCATGAACGGCGCCAGCAGGCGGGTCGCCACGCTCTTGCCGCGCAGGCCGCCGACGGCGACGGTGTGCAGGTCGAGGCCGTGGGCCGGCACGACGCGCGTTTCCATGCCGCCTTCGGCGCCGAGCCAGGCCACCGGCACGCCGCGCGAGCGCAGCTCGTCGGCCACGGCGAGCCCCGGGAAGATGTGTCCCCCGGTACCGCCGGCCATGATCAACACGGGGGCGTTCATGCCATGCCCCCGAGCGGCGCGGCCGAGTTCGGCACGGCGTTCGCCGGCAGGCGCACGGCGGTCTGCCGCGCATCTTCGGCGCGGTTGATCTCGAAGGTCGCGCGCAGGAGCACGCCAACCATGGCGCAGGTCATCAGCACGGACGAGCCGCCCGAGCTGATCAGCGGCAGGGTCAGGCCCTTGGTCGGCAGCACGCCGAGGTTCACGCCGATCGAGACCATGGCCTGGAAGCCGAGCATCAGCGAAATGCCGTAAGCGACGTAGCCGGAGAAGCGATGACCCAGTTCGACACCCTTCAGGCCCATGTACAGGCCACGGCCGACCAGCACGATGTACAGGAAGATCACCAGCACGATGCCGGCCAGGCCCAGCTCTTCGGCGAGCACGGCGAGAATGAAGTCCGTGTGTGCCTCGGGCAGGTAGAAGAGCTTCTGCACGCTCGAACCCAGGCCGACCCCCGTCCATTCGCCACGACCCACGGCGATCAGCGCCTGGGTCAGCTGGAAGCCGTCGTTGAACGGATCCTTCCAGGGATCGAGGAACGAGGTGAGGCGCTTGATGCGGTAGTCCTCGGCGGTCGCCGCGTAGATCAGCGCGGGGACCAGCGGCGTCGCGAGCACCAGCAGGTTGCGCATGCGCGCGCCGGCGAGCCAGACCATGCCGACGGTGGTGGCGACGACCAGCGCGGCCGAGCCGAAGTCCGGCTGGGCCAGCAGCAGGAGCACGATGAAGCCCGCGACGCCGACCGGCTTGACCACGCCGAACAGCTCGTATTCCACGCCTTCGCGGTGGCGCACGAGATAACTGGCGAGATACGCGACGAGGATGAGCTTCACCGCTTCGACCGGCTGGAAGCTCGTCACCAGCAGGTTCACCCAGCGGCGCGCGCCGTTGATGCGCATGCCGAACACCGGCAGGAACACCATGAGCAACATGATGATGCCGAACAGCAGGAGCAGGAAGCTGTGCTTCTCGAGGGTCTTCAGTTCGGTACGCATGGCCGCGGCGGCGAGACAGCCGCCGAGGACCAGGAACACGAGATGGCGCTTGAGGTAGTAGAACGCACCCTGGTGCGAGCCGTCGGCCACGGCGATCGAACTGGAGGTGACCATCACCACGCCCAGCGCCGCGAGTGCGAGCGCGGCCAGGAGCAGCGGGAGGTCGAAGCTCCCCCGCGGGCCCTGTCGGCGTTGCGCCTGGTTTTTGCCGAAGCCAAACATGATTCTCAGCGCACCTTCAACGTGGCCAGACCGATAAGCACCAGCACGACGCTGATGATCCAGAAGCGAACGATGACCCGGGGTTCCGGCCAGCCCTTCAGCTCGAAGTGATGGTGGATCGGCGCCATCCGGAAGATCCGCTTGCCGCGCAACTTGAAACTGGCGACCTGCAACATGACCGAGGCGGTTTCCATCACGAACACGCCGCCCATCACCAGCAGCACGATCTCCTGGCGCACGATGAGGGCGACGCAACCGAGTGCGGCGCCGATGGCGAGCGCGCCCACGTCACCCATGAAGACCTGGGCCGGATACGTGTTGAACCACAGGAAGCCGAGGCCGGCACCGGACAGCGCGCTGCAGAAGATCGCCAGCTCGCCCGCGCCGGGAATGGCCGGGATGCCGAGGTACTCGGAGAACAGCTTGTTGCCGGCAAGGTAGGCGAAGATGCCCAGCGCGCCGGAGACCAGCACGCTCGGCATGATCGCCAGGCCGTCCAGGCCATCGGTCAGGTTCACCGCGTTGGAAAAGCCGACGATGATGAAGTAGCCGATCACCACGAAGAACAGGCCCAGCGGCACCGCCACCTGCTTGAACAGGGGCACGTACAGGGCGATCTCCGCCGGCGCCTGATGCGTCTGGTAGAGGAAGACGGCGGCGGCCAGGCCGAACACCGACTGCCAGAAATACTTCCAGCGGCTGGCCAGCCCGCGGCTGTCCTTGAGCACCAGCTTGCGGTAATCGTCGTAGAAACCGATGACGCCGAAGGCGAGCGTGACCAGCAGCACCACCCAGATATAGCGGTTGCCGAGGTCGGCCCAGAGCAGGGTGGCGATGCCGATGGCGAAAAGGATCAGCGTGCCGCCCATGGTCGGCGTGCCGGCCTTGGAGAGGTGGGTCTGCGGGCCGTCGCTGCGCACCACCTGCCCCGCTTTCAGCGCGGCCAGCTTACGGATCAGCGCCGGGCCGAGCAGGAGCGACACGGCCAGCGCGGTGAGCGCCGCCATGATCGCGCGGAAGGTGATGTACTGGAAAAGATGCAACGACGTGAAGTGCCGAGCCATCCATTCCGCCAGTTCAAGCAGCATCGGATGCTCCTTCAGCGTGTTTCTTCATTGCCGCCACGACCCGATCCATGCCGGACGAGCGTGACCCCTTCACGAGGCAGGTCACGCCCTCGTGGATCTGCGTGCAGGCGGCCTCGATCAGCGCCTCCTGTGTCGCGAAATGTTGCGCGCCCGGCCCGAACGCTTCGACTGCCGCGGCCGACTTGATCCCCGTGGCGAGCAGGCGCTCGATGCCACGCTCGTGTGCGAACTTGCCGATGCCGGCATGCAGCTTGATCGTTTCCGGACCCAGTTCGGCCATGTCGCCGAGGATCAGCCAGCGCTCGCCACGGGCGAGCGCCAGGGTATCGATGGCGGCGGCGGCGGAACCCGGATTGGCGTTGTAGCTGTCGTCGATCAGTGTCCAGTTTCCCTGCATGGCTTCCAGGTTCAGGCGGCCCGCCACGCGCGGCACCTGCTCGAGACCTTCGACGATGACATCGACCGGAACATCCAGGGCCGTCGCGATGGCCGCCGCGGCGAGCGCGTTGGCGACGTTGTGGCGGCCGGCCATCGGCAGGTGCACATCGCCGTCGCCGTGCGGCGTCGACAGCACGAAGTGCGTCCCGTCGATGCGCTCCTCGATGATGTCCGCGCCGATATCCGCGCGGTGCTCCAGGCCGTAACGAAGTATCTTGCGGGTACCGGCGAGGTTGGCGAAGAAGCCGGCGAAACGTGTGTCGTCGGCATTGATCACCGCGACGCCGTCGACGGGCAGCGACTGATAGAGCGCGCCCTTGGTTTCGGCGACGCCTTCGATCGTGCCCATGCGCTCAAGATGCGCGGGCGCGATGGAATTGACGAGGCCGATATCGGGCCGCGCGATGGCAGCCAGGTAGTCGATGTCGCCCGGCTTGCCGGCGCCCATTTCGAGCACCAGGTACTGGGTATCCCGCGGCATCGCCAGCAGGGTCAGCGGCATGCCGATCTCGTTATTGAAGTTGCCGGCATTCACGTGCGTACGGCCATGGCGCGACAGGATGGACGCGGTCAGCGTCTTCACCGTGGTCTTGCCATTGGAACCGGTAATGCCGACCACGCGTACGCTGGTCTGGGCACGCACGGCGCTGGCGAGATCGCCCAGGGCGATCTGCGTGTCGTCGACGATCACCTGGGCAATCGCCACGTCGACCGGGCGCGTCACCAGGGCGGCGACCGCACCACGCTCTGCCGCGGCGGCGACGAAATCATGGCCGTCCACGCGCTCGCCCGGCAGCGCGACGAACAGGTCGCCGGCCTTCAGCGTGCGGGTATCGATGGAAAAGCCGGTCACCTCGACATCGGCGCCATGCAGGCGGCCGCGGGTCCACAGGGCGACGGCGGACAGGCGCATCATGCGCGGGCTCCTTTCGTGCTCTTGGCCATCGCCTCACGGGCGACGGCGAGGTCGTCGAAGGGCAACTTGCCCTGCGGACCTTCCTGATAGGTTTCGTGACCCTTGCCTGCGATCAGCACGACGTCGTCGGCTTTCGCATCGGCCAGGGCCAGGGCGATGGCCTGCGCACGGTCGCGCTCCACCAGCACGGTGTCGCGGTGCGCGAAGCCTTCCATGATCTGGGCGACGATGGTGTCGCCGTCTTCGGTGCGCGGGTTGTCGTCGGTAACGATGACCATGTCGGCCAGGCGCTCGGCGATCGCGGCCATGATCGGGCGCTTGCCCTGGTCGCGGTCGCCGCCGGCGCCGAACACGCAGATCAGCTTGCCCTTGGTGTGCGAACGCAGCGCCAGCAAGGCCTGCTTCAGTGCATCCGGCGTGTGCGAATAATCGACCACGACCAGCGGCTTGCGGCCGTCGCCGCCGAGGCGGCTCATGCGGCCGTTCACCGGCTCGAGCGCTTCCAGCGCGGCGTGGATACGGTCGAACGGTTCACCCAACGCGCCGAGGACGGCGGCGACGGCGAGCAGGTTGGCGACGTTGAAGCGGCCGAGCAGCGCGCTGCGCACGGTGCGCATGCCCCACGGCGTATTGAGGTTGAACGACAGGCCCTTGGCCGACGTCACGATGATATCGGCGCGGACCTCGGCATCCTTGTCGGTGCTTTCGCCCGCCATCGTGGTGCGCAGCTTCGCGATGCCCTCGCCGAGACCCTTGGCCAGTTTCGCGCCGAACGGATCGTCGATATTGATCACCGCGGCGCGCAATCCCTCGAAGGCGAACAGCTTGGCCTTTGCGGCGCCGTAGGCTTCCATCGTGCCGTGGTAATCGAGGTGGTCACGGGTAAGGTTGGTGAACACGGCCACATCGAACGCCAAGGCGTTGACCCGGCCCTGCTCCAGCGCGTGCGAGGAGACCTCCATGGCGACGTGCGACGCGCCGGCGTCGCGGAAGCCGGCAAGCAGGGCCTGCATGCTGATCGCGTCCGGGGTCGTGCGCTCGCCTTCGACGACCGCACCGTGCATGCCGGCGCCCAGGGTACCGACCGTGGCCGGCTTGCGGCCGAGGAAGGCCAGCGCCTGCGCGATGAGCTGAACCGTCGAGGTCTTGCCGTTGGTACCGGTAACACCGATCAGGTCGAGCGACTGCGACGGTTCGCCGAAGAAGCGGGCAGCGATGGCGCCGGTCTTCTCACGTAGTTTTTCCACCGCGATCACCGGCACCCCCGCGTCGATCGTCGTGAACGGCGGCTCGGCGAGGATCACGCTGGCGCCCTGCTCCACGGCCTTCGCCGCGAAGTCGATGCCGTGGCCCTTGCCGCCGCGCAGCGCGACGAAGGCTTCGCCTTCGGCGATTTGCCGGGAATCCAGCGAGAGCCCGGAAACGACGAGTTCGCCGGCACCCGAGGCGTCGGCGAAACCGTGAAGGAGTTCGGCCAGGGGCATGGTCATGGGACCACCTCTTCCGCCGCACTGTCGTCCGCCGGCGGCGGCGGTGCGTTCGCGGTGCCGATGAGGCCGCCCACGCTGGGCCCGCCGACATACCAGCGACCGACGTTGTCGGGCGGGATATCGAGCAGGCGCACGGCACCCTGCATCACCTGGGCGAAGGCCGGGCCGGCGACCGAGCCGCCGTAGTAATGGCCGCCCTGCGGATCGTTGATCACGACGACCGTTACCAGGCGCGGGGCGCTGGCCGGGATCATGCCGACGAACAGCGAGATGTAGTTCTTCGCGTAGTAACCACCCACGGAGAACTTGTGCGATGTACCGGTCTTGCCGGCGACGCTGTAGTTGGCGACCGAGGCGAAGCCGAAGCCGGTACCGCCGGGCTGCAGAACGGTTTCGAGCATCCGCACCAGCTGCTGGGCGACTTCGGGCGTGATGACCTGGTTCGGCGGGTTGTCCGCGCCCTTGATGAAGCTGGGCGAGCGCAGCGCGCCGCCGTTGGCGATGGCGGCGTAACCGGTAGCCAGCTGCAAGGGCGTCACGCTGAGGTTGTAGCCGTAGGCCATGCGCGACTTTTCGATCGGCTTCCAGGTCCGGCTGACCGGCAGGTAGCCGGCGGCTTCGCCGGGGAATCCGCTGCCGGTGCTGCTGCCGATGCCGAACGACTTCCACATGTTGTAGAGGAACTCGGTATCGAGCGTCATCGCGATCTTGGCCGCGCCGACGTTCGACGATTTGGTGATGACGCCGGTCGGCGTGAGCGTGCCCCAGTTGTGGGTGTCGCGCACCGGGTGGCCGCCCATCATCCAGGTACCCGGCGAGGTCTCGATCATCGGCGAGGTGGGTGTGTACTTGCCGCTGGTCAGCGCCGCGGCCATGGTGAAGGCCTTCATCGTCGAGCCCGGCTCGACCACGTCGGTGAGGGCACGGTTGCGGCGATCGTTCGGCGTGCTGCCGCGAACGGCATTGGGGTTGAAGGTCGGCAGGTTGGCCATGCCGAGCACTTCGCCCGTATGCACATCCATCACCACGATGGATCCGGAGTCGGCCTTGTTCTTGTCCAGCGCGTCCTTGAGCGCGCTATAGGCGAGATACTGGATGCGACGATCGATGGACAGCGTGATGTCGCGACCCGGCTGCGGCTCGCGCACCAGCTCGACGTCTTCGACGACGTGACCCATGCGGTCGCGGATGACACGCTTCGCGCCCGGCTTGCCGGCCAACCATTCGTCGAAGGCCAGCTCCAGGCCTTCCTGGCCGTGGTCGTCGATATTGGTGAAGCCCAGGATATGGCTGTTCACCGCGCCCGACGGGTAATAACGGCGGTACTCGCGTTGCGAGGAAATGCCGGGAATCTTCAGGTCGACGATCGCCTGCGCGTCTTCCGGACGCAGCTGGCGGGCGATGTACATGAATTCCTTGTCGGCGCGCGCGGCAATCTTCTGCTTGAGATCGTCCGCGTCGACGTGCAGCGCCTTGGCCAGCTCGGGAATGCGGTCTTCGTTCTCCAGCACTTCCGGCGGATTGGCCCAGATCGAGGCGACCGGCGTCGACACCGCCAGCGGCTCGCCGTTGCGATCGAAGATCGTGCCGCGCGACACGGCGATAGGCATCTCACGCAGGAAGCGGGCATCGCCCTGATCCTGGTAGAACTGCTTGCGCACCACCTGCAGGTCGAACGCACGGACAACGAGGCCGGTCGCGCATACGCAAAGCAGCGCCACGACCACGGTCATGCGCTTGCGCGGGCTCGGCCCCTGGCCGCGGCGGCGGCTCGGCACGACGGGCTTGCCGTAGCGGGCCTTCATCGACGCACCAGCTGGATGTCCTGCGGCTTCGGCGTCACCATGCCGAGTTTGGCACGGGCTTCCGCATCGATACGGCTGGGCTCGGCGTACGTGGCCTGCTCGAGCTCGAGGCGACCGTATTCGACGCCGAGATCGTCCTTCTGCGCCTGCATCTTCGAGAGTTCGACGAAAAGCACGCGGCTCTCATGGCGCGTCCACACCACGCCGATCGCGCTGGCGAGAACCGCCAGCAGCAAGATCGAGAGGCAGATCGCGCCGAAGACTTTCATGCGAGTTTCTCCGCGACGCGCAGCACCGCGGAACGCGAACGCGGGTTCGCGGCCACTTCGGCATCGGAGGGGAAGATCGCCTTGCCGATCGGCTTGAGGCGGGCCTGGCTGGCGGCCGGCGGCGGGCCGCGGCGATTGCCCTGCACACGGCCTTCGTGCGAACGGATGAACTGCTTCACCGTGCGATCTTCCAACGAGTGAAAGCTGATCACGGCGAGGCGGCCGCCGACCTTGAGCAGGTCGAGGGCGGCATCGAGGCCACGCTCGACGGATTCGAGTTCGGCGTTCACGCGGATGCGCAACGCCTGGAACGTGCGCGTCGCCGGATTCTTGCCGGGTTCGCGGCGGCCGACACAGCCGGCGACGAGGTCGGCGAGTTCGGACGTGCGGGTAATCGGCGCGGTGGCGCGACGCTCGACGATGACCCTGGCGATACGACGGCTGAAGCGTTCTTCGCCGAAGCGCCAGAGCACGTCGGCGATCTCGGCTTCATCCGCTTCGGCGAGGAAGTCGGCGGCGCTGATGCCACGCGTGGTGTCCATGCGCATGTCGAGCGGGGCGTCGGCCATGAAGCTGAAGCCGCGGCTGCGATCGTCGAGCTGGGGCGAGGACACGCCGAGGTCGAGCAGGATGCCGTCGAGGCCGCCTTCGAGCGCCGGCCACTCGCCCATGGTGGCGAAGTTCTCGTGACGCAGGGCGACACGCGGATCGGTGGCGAGGTCGGCTTCGGCCACGGCGATCGCCGTGGGATCGCGGTCCATGAGAAACAGGCGACCGTCGGTGGACAGGCGCGCGAGAATCGCCCGGGCGTGACCGCCGCGGCCGAAAGTCCCATCCAGATAGCGCCCGTTCTCGCGCAAGGCGAGGCCCTCCACCGCTTCGTCGAGCATCACAGGGATGTGCACATCGCGCCCCGCCATCGCCACATCCCGCTCCCGTTCCACCAAGACCTCGAATTAGTTCGTCACAACCGCAGTTCCGCCATGTCGTCGCTGATCTCGTCCTCGCCGATCGTTTGCCGGATCTTGGCGAGGTGGGCCTGTTCGCTCCAAAGCTCGAACTTGTTGCCCATGCCGAGGAGGACGGCCTTTTTTTCTATCCCGGCCGCCGAACGTTGGCTCGATGGAAGGAGGATGCGGGCCGCTCCGTCAGGCTCGACGATGGCCGCGGCACCCACCAGCTTCATCTGCAAAGCGCGGTGGACGGCCTTGACGCTGGGTAGCGCGTTGACCTGATCGCGGACCTGTTCCCATTCCGCGTACGGAAAGATCCAGAGGCAACCGGTCTCGAAGGGGTTGTAGGCAACGACCAGACGATTCGCACAGGCGTCGGCCACCAGATCCCGATACGAAGTCGGGATCGTCAGACGACCCTTGTCGTCGATCGTGATGGCTGTCTCACCTTGGAACATCTTCGTTGGCCGCCCCACCAAATCCCACGATTTCACACTGGGGCCCACGATAGTCTCGGGTCCTGAGACTGTCAAGGAAATTTTTCTTGTGAATCAAGGAGAAAGCTCACGTTCATCACCAATTCCAGCCGTTTCTGAGGAAGGGGCGGAAGGTGGTTGAATCATTGAGGTTTTTTACGAACGACCTCGGCGTTTCAAGGGCCCCGCAAAGGGGAATTCGAATGTGTGACTGAACTCACGTTCATGCGACGGTTGAGACCATCCGGAAGCCATGTGGAAACCATCTGGGAGCTATGTGGAAGCCATGCGGGAACGATGTGGGAACGATGTGGGAGCCATGCGGGAACCATGTGGGAGCCGCTTCAGCGGCGATGCTCTTTCTTCGCTGGGGGTGAAGCAAGCAACCTGGCAAGAGTCGCTGCTACGCAGCGGGTGTATTTGCCATTCGCCGCTGAAGCGGCTCCCACATGGCTCCCACATGGCTCCCGCATGGCTCCCGCATGGCTCCCGCATGGCTCCCGCATGGCTCCCGCATGGCTCCCGCATGGCTTCCACATGACTTATCAAGCAAAACGGCGCCGTCGTAAGACGGCGCCGTTTTACCGCGAAGAAAAGGAGTCGGCCTGTAAGCCGGGTTCTGTTCGTCTTGCGACGTGACAGTCATTCTTCTCGGCCTGGCGTCACCGCCAGGCTCTAGCAACCTACCCGGGAACGACGCGGGCCGCGTCATAGTCCCCTTATTTGGTCTTGCTCCGGGTGGGGTTTACCGTGCCATGCGACGTTAGCCCCGCATGCGGTGCGCTCTTACCGCACCCTTTCACCCTTACCTGATCCCCTTGCGGGGCCATCGGCGGTCTGCTCTCTGTTGCACTGGCCGTCAGCTCACGCTGCCCAGGCGTTACCTGGCACCCTGCCCTATGGAGCCCGGACTTTCCTCGATACGCCCGAAGGCGTGACGCGACTGTCCGGCCGACTCCACCGCCAATGATACATGGGGCAGCCTGGTCCAAGCACCATCGCCGATGCATCCGCTCCTACAATGCCCGGTCACCGCTCACGGATTCCTCCGATGTCTCTCTCCCGCCCCGGCATGCTCCATGTGGTCGCCACGCCGATCGGTCACCGCGACGACATCAGCGCGCGCGCCATCGAGACGCTGCGCCGGGTGAAGGTGATCGCCGCCGAGGACACCCGGCATACGCGCCCCCTGCTGCAGCACCTGGGCATCGACACCCCGCTGGTCGCCCTGCACGACCACAACGAGCGTACCGCCGTGGACGGACTGGTCGAGCGCATGCGCGCGGGCGACGACGTGGCCCTGGTCTCCGACGCCGGCACCCCCCTGATCAGCGATCCCGGCTTCCGCCTGGTCCGCGCCGTGCGCGCGGCAGGCCTTCGGGTGAGCCCGGTACCCGGTGCCAGCGCGGTCATCGCCGCGCTTTCGGTCGCCGGGCTACCCAGCGATCGCTTCATCTTCGAAGGCTTCCTGTCCGCGAAGGCCGGTGCCCGACGCGCCCGCCTGGGCGAACTGGCCGGCGAATCGCGCACGCTCATCTTCTATGAGTCGTCGCACCGCATCGTCGAGTCCCTCGAGGACATGCGCGACACATTCGGTGCCGACCGCGAAGCCGTGGTGGCGCGCGAACTCACCAAGATGTTCGAGACCGTGCTCGATGGCCCCCTGTCCGACCTGGTCGAGCGCGTCACGACGGACGCCAACCAGCAGAAGGGCGAGTTCGTGGTCATGGTGGCCGGACGCGAGGAAGGCGAGGACGAGCGGCTGGCCGAAGGCCTGCGCGTGTTTGCCATCCTCAAGGAAGAACTGCCGCCGGCCAAGGCGGCGAAGATGGCGGCCGCCATTACCGGCGCGCCTCGCAAGGCCCTGTACGGCAGTTGATCGCCGTCGCCATTCGCTGGACCGCCTCACATCGGCCTCGCGAAGCGATGGGCTATGATCCGGACGTTTCGGCGCCGGAAGGGCGCCGCCGTGCCGCCCAAGGAATCTTGCGATGCAACCGATCCGCGCCACCACTCTCAGCCTCCTGCTCTGCGCCGGTCTCGCTGGCTGCGTGACCCAGGGCGGCGTGAGCCAACATGGTTCCGCCCCCTCGGGTGACGCGACGCAGGCGGCGCAGGCGCTGTACACCAAGGGACAGTTCGACCAGGCCGCGCAAGCCTATCTCGCGCTGGCCGGCCAGGACGCCGCGCACCGGGACTACTACAAGCTGCTCGCCGCCGAAGCGTACCGCCAGGAAGGCGCGCTCGATCGCGCCGCACCCGTCGTCAGCGACATCCGTCGCTCGCACCTCGATGGCGAGGATGCGCTGCGCTTCGATGCCCTGCGCGCCGAGATCGCGCTGAAGAACAACGATCCCGCCGCCGCTCTTTCGTACACGGGCAAGCCGTCGTCGCGGGTGTCGCCGCAGATCGACCAGCGGCTGGCCGAGTTGCGCGCGCGGGCCCAGGCGGCATCGAACGATCCCTGGAGCGCCGCGCAGACCCGTGTCGAACTCGACGGACAGCTGCGAGGACTCGACCGTGAGCAGAACCGCAAGGAGATCCTCAACCTGCTCACCGGCATGGGCGCCCAGCCCCTTGCCGAACGCGGCGGCGCGCTGCCCGCCGGCGACCCGATGCGCCCCTGGGTGACCGAGGCGCAAAGCCAGCTCGGCAGCGTGACACGCTCGCCGGCGGTGCTCGACCAGGCGGTCGGCACGGTCACCGGCGACAAGGGCGTGCGCGAAGGCTACAAGGTACCGACCAAGGTCGCGCTGTTGCTGCCCCTCACCGGCCCGCTGGCCGGCGCCGGCGCAGCCATCCGCGATGGCTTCTTCACCAACTACATCGAAGCCGCGCACACGAACGCACCGCGCCCCGAGGTCGTCGTCTACGACGCCGGCAACGACGCGCAACATGCCGTCGCCGCCTACGACAAGGCGGTGGCCGAAGGTGCCCGCTTCGTCGTCGGCCCACTCAACCGTGACGGCGTGACCGCCATCTTCGCCAAGGGCGCCCTGCCCGCGCCGATGCTCACCCTGAACTACCCCAACGACAACAAGAACCTGCCCCCCGCGGGGGCGAACGAGTTCGGGCTGCTGCCCGAGACCGAGGGCGCCCAGGTTGCCGACCATATGGCCGACCGCGGCATGCGCAGCGCCATCGTCGTCATCTCCACCGACGATTTCGCCCGCCGTGCCGGCAACGCGTTCAAGGCCGAGTGGCAGGCGCGCGGCGGCACCGTGATCAGCCAGGCCACCCTGGATTCGGCGAGCATCGATTTCGCCTCCCAGTTGTCCGCCCCGGACAACCAGGATCCCGCCACCAGCGGCGTCTTCATCAGCATGAAACCCCAGCAGGCGCGCCTGCTGTTACCCCAGCTGCGCCTGGCGAAGATCACCCTGCCGGTGTTCGCCACCTCGCATGTCTACAGCGGTGGCGACGACGCCACGGCGGACCGCGACCTCGAAGGCGTCGAATTCTGCGACGCGCCGTGGCTGTTCGATGGACAGCCGGGCCTGCCCCGTCGCGCCGACCTGTCATCCGCCCTGCCCTCGACCAAGGGTGTTGCCGCGCGCCTGTTCGCCTTCGGCATGGATGCCTGGGGCCTGGTGCCGTACATCGACTGGATGCGCGGGCACCCGGGCAGTTACCTGCCGGGCGCCACCGGCCAGCTGGTCGCGGATGAGTTCGGACGCGTGCGACGCGTACTGATCTGGGCGCGCTTCACCGACGGCGTAGCCCACCCTGTCGCGGGTAGCCTCGAACTCGAAGCGCCGGCAGCGGCCCCCAACGTGGAAAGCGGCGGCGGCTGATTCCCGTCGGCGCGGCCGGGAGTGCCGCGTGACCGCCACAACGAGGAAAACCACCGCGCGCCGCGCCACCGGAGACCACTTCGAGGGCGCGGCGCTGTCGTATCTGCAATCGCGCGGCTTGCGCCTGGTACGGGCCAACTTTCTCTGCCGGCACGGGGAGATCGACCTCGTCATGCGCGACGGCCAGACCCTCGTGTTCGTGGAAGTACGCTATCGACGCAGTTCGGCATTCGGCGGCGCGCTGGGCTCGATCACGACGGCCAAGCGACGACGGCTGATCAGCGCGGCTCACCTATGGCTGGCCTGGCATCCGCACGATGCGCGGCGCCCCTGCCGCTTCGATGTGCTCGCGTTCGAGGGGGAGTCGGTGGAATGGGTGCGCGCGGCCTTCGAGGCCGCTTGAGCACCCATCGCCGCTGAAGCGGCTCCCACAGATGAAGCGGCTCCTACAGATGAAGCGGTTCCCACACGAAGGGTGCTGCATCGCCGACGGATCGGCTCCTGCAGACGCCGGCATCAGGCGGTGGCGAGGAACGCCTCGCGGCCCATCGTCGCCAGCTCGCCGACGGAATCGATGGTGATGTCGGGCGGGGTTTCCTGCAGCTCCGCGCCCGCCGCGGCGGCATAGTGCCCCTGCCTGACGAACACCGTGGTCACCTTGTCGCCCAGTAGTTTCTTCAGCGCAACGAGGATGCGTGGCTTGTCGTCGACCATGACATAGTGGTCGGCCGGGTAGCGCTTCCGCATGTCGTCGAGCATGTCTTCCTTGTGCACGTAAATGAGCACGTCCTCGCGAAAGGCATCCCACAACCCGGCCCGGCGGATCTTGCGCGGTTGGAACACGGTGTCGCCGTCGGACATGATCACCGGCCGGCCCAGGGTGCGAAGGTGATCGATCGCTTCGAGCACGCCCGGGAAGCGGCGCTCGTCGAAAGGATAGTCCAGCAGGAAGAACGACATCTCCATGAAGGCGAGGCTGCTGTCCTGGCCGCGCAGACGCTGCAACACGCCGAGGTAATCGGCGTAGCCGACCTGGTCGCGGATCTCCTTGTCGATCGCGTTGTAGCGCACCCGTCCGTCTTCGCCGAAGTCGCGCAGCAGACGGGCGGCCAGATCGGCGCTGAAACGGTCGTTGTCGATCAGGGTGTTGTCGACATCGAAGAGGAAAACGATGGGGTCGTGGGTGGACACGATGGATCCTTGCACGGGAACGTCCGGCTTATATGGGGATGCCCAGCGTGGACCGAAGGGGTCGCCGGGGTCTTGTACGAGCGGACCCGATCAGGCGCGGCGCGTCGGCACGAGCGACAGCCGGGTGCCGCCACTGGCCTTGGAGTTGGGCGCGAGCAGACGCTCGATCTCGTCTGGCGGCAGCGGACGCGAGTATAGAAACCCCTGGCCCTCCTGGCAGCCGGCGCGCAGCAGGAAATCGTGCTGGGCTTCGGTTTCGATGCCTTCGGCGATCGTGTGCAGGTCCAGGCTCCGCGCGATGGCGACCATCGCTTCGGTGATCGCCACGTCGTTGCCGTTGAGCGGCAAACCGGTGACGAAGGAGCGGTCGATTTTCAGATAGGCCACCGCCGGCAGTTTCAGATACGCCAACGAGGAATAGCCGGTACCGAAATCGTCGATCGCCACGCCCACGCCCAGCTTGTGCAGGGCGAGCATCGCGCGCTCGGTGTCTTCGCCCAGACGGAGGATCGCGCTCTCGGTGAGTTCCACGAGCAGGCGCTTGGGTGGTATCCCGGTGGTGAGCACGGCCTGGCTCACGCCCGCAAGAAACTCCGGGTGGCCGAACGAACCCGCCGAGACATTCACGGCCAGGCGAAGCGGAGGCAGTCGCGCGAGGTCCCATTGGCGCAGTTGCTCGCACGCGGTCTCCAGCACCCACTGGTCGATCTGGCGGATCAGGCCGAGACTCTCGGCAAGCGGAATGAACTCGTCCGGTCCCACGTTCCCGCGATCGGGGTGGCGCCAGCGGATCAACGCTTCCACGGCCACGATGCGGCCCGTCTTCATCTCCACACTGGGCTGGTACACCAGGTGGAACTCGTGCCGGGCCAGCGCCTGGCGCAGTTCCGAAGCGAGTTTCAGGCGACGCCGCGCGTCGGCATGCATCTTCGGTGTATAGAAGCGCAACGCGTTGCGTTCCTCGGTCTTGGCCACGTACATGGCCGCGTCCGCATTGGCGATCAGGGTGACCGCATCGTTGCCGTCCAGCGGGTAGCCGGCGATGCCGATGCTCGCGCTGACATACAGCTCGTAGTCGCCCAGGTCGAACGGGCGGGCCAGCGCGGCCAGCATCGCCTCGGCCACGACCAGCGCCTCTTCGCGCGAACGCAGGTCGGCGAGCAACACGGTGAATTCGTCGCCACCGATTCGACCGGCGACATCGTCGGGGGTCAGTTGCGCGCGGATGCGTTCGGCGACACGCATGAGCAACGCATCGCCCGTGGCATGGCTGTAACTGTCGTTGACGACCTTGAACGCATCCAGGTCGACGAAGAGCACGGCGATGGCACCGCGCTCATGCGCGGCCCGGGTGATCGCTTCGGCGCAGCGGCGCTCGAATTCGGCGCGCGTGACCAGGCCGGTGAGCGGATCGTGCGTGGCCATGTGCTGAAGGCGCTGGCGATCGGCCTTGCGCGCGGTGATGTCGGAGACGACGGCGACATAGTGTTGTGGGCGCCCTTCGCTGTCGCGAATGGTGCTGATGCTCATCAGTTCGGGATACGTACTACCGTCGGCACGCCGGCTTTCCACTTCACCGAGCCAGTTGTCGCCCGAAGCGATGTCTTCCCATAGCGACGCCGGCAAGGGACGGCCGTCGGGCAATGTGCGCGTGGCATCGAACCGCGTGCGCCGCAGTGCCTGCAGAGAGATGCCCGTGAGCTTGGCGTGCGCCGCGTTCGCCGTGGTCACCCGACGGTCGGCATCGGCGATGATCACGCCTTCGGCGATGCTCGCCAGGGCCTCGGCCGCGATCTTGCGCTCCTGCTCCATGGCCACGCGATCGGAGATATCGCGAACGATCGCCTGGCACACCTGGCGCGATCCCCAGACCACCAGGCTGCTTTGCGTTTCCACCGGCCGGCTGCTGCCATCCGCATTGCGCAGCACACCGGTCCCCGCGTGGTCGGAGCCTTCGACGAAGAGACTGGAAAGCTGCATGCCTATCAGTTCGGCGCGCGAACAACCTGACCAGGTCGCCGCACGCCGGTTGGCATCGAGGATACGGCCGCTTTCCTCGTCCACCATGAAGATGGCATCGGCGGCACTGTCGAACAGCAGGCTGTAGCGCTCCTCGGTGCCGCGGATGGTGGCGACGATACGGCCGGCCATGCGCAGCCAGAGCAGGGAAGCGAGCGCGGCGACGGCGAACACCGTGAAGAAGAGGACGCGACCGATCCACGAGGCGCCATTGGCGATATCGAGCGAGAAAGCCTTGGTCCGCGGTTCGACGTAGCTGTTGAGCGCGGCGATATGGGCGCGCTCCGCGTCGATCGTCGCGGCCGGCGGCGCGCCGGCGGCATACGCGCGATCGAGCCGGTCGGCGGTATCGGCGAGGTCGATCAGGCTGGCGTCCACCGAACGCCACTCCGTGACGGCTTCGCGCACATACGGCATGCCGGAAAAATACTGGAAGATGAAGACCATCCCGGGGATGGCTTCCGGAATCACCCCGCCGCGTGCGAAGGCGTCGTAAACATCCGCATGGACGAAGTCGCCGCTGGCAATCGCATCGCGTGCCCAGCGGTCGGCCATGAGTACATCGTAGTTTCGCCGGAATCCGGCAAGGTCCGCCGGACGACCGTGCGTGGCATATTCGTCGAGGTCGATGACGGCCTGCTTCTGCGCCTTCGACCAAAGACTCTCGCCGTTGAGAAACCCGGCGAGAGTCACTTGCGTCTGTAGCGCCACCCACGTCAGGGCGAGGATGAGGCCAACGACCGCAACGAGCGCGTAGGCCAATGGCCTCAGACGCCTCGAAAGGGGCAGTTGATGATTGGCCTCAACGCGTTGCATCGCTTCCTCAGATCCTCATCCGGTCGTGATAGTGCGCCACATGGTGCCCAACTTGCGAGTTACGCGGCTGCCTCGTTCCACTTGCGGATCGACGCCGTGGCATCCATGCACCGATCCAGCGTAATACTCATGCTGACGTAGCTGCGACGGACACATTCCCTGATGTGCTCGATCTGGTCCACCGGAGGATTCGTCCCCAGCAGGGTGCAGACGATCTCCAGCGCTTCCCACGGATGTGTATCGTCATAAGCGGCGTGAAGCTGAAGCCAACGCAGCCCGGCTTTGCGGCCCGTAATCGGCAGGCTTTCGGCGTAGGTCACGCTTTCATAGACGATTTGCGACCAATCGCCGGTTGCCCCCTCCACCGCATAATTGGTCGCGGCGATACCCGCGGCCAGCGAATCGTCACGGCTCACTTCCTCGCACCACTGGGCCAGGGCCTGCGTACCTTTGGGCGGTTCGGCCCGGAGCACGTCCTCGCGGGACACCCCGGCGCTCTCGGCCCAGTTCAGCCAGTACTCGGCGTGATTCTGTTCCACCCGGATGTTACGCACCAGCCAGCGGCGAGCGAGGTCGTCGCCCGGGCTGCGGCCGTAACGCGTCTTCAGGAGGCTGTGCGACATATAGCCGGGGAAGCGTTCGATGACCGGCCAGACACCGATCATGAAGTTGCGGGTGGTTTCCGGATCGAGGGTGGCGGCGATCATCGCCGACCACATCTCATGGCCGACGATCTGCCGCCGTGTGTCCTCGCAGGACGAAACCATGTCCTGTGCCCAGAGCGGATAGCTGGCGATGTCGGTCTGTGAGCCGGTCAGTTCGAAACGAGCGTTCATATAGATCTCCCAAAGGATCTGCTGCCAATTGAAGGTCGAGGCAGGCCCGGGCGACCCGCGGCCCGCCTTGCCGGCCCCGTTGCGGGGCCGGACGACCATTAGGGCACAATCGCTACGGCACATTTTCGGCAATTTCGGCCATGGCGGCCGTCGCAGAGGCCGCTTGCGTGTAGCCCATTCGTCATGGACACAGTCGTCACCGCGGGGTCTATCGTTGGCATCCCGAATGCCAGGACATCCTTCCATGGTCACGATCAACCGCATCCTCGCCGCCGCCATCGTGTGTGGCCTCGCTTCCACCGGCGCGCTCGCCGCCGGCGCACCCGTCGGGGTGGACCTGAAGGGAATCGATCACTCGGTGCAGCCAGGTGACGACTTCGACGGCTACGCCAATGGCGCCTGGAAGAAAACCGCGGTGATTCCGGCCGACCGGGCCAGCACCGGCGTGTTCCTGGAGGTATTCCAGAAAGCCGAAAAGCGCAACGCCGAACTGATCAAGGCGGCAGGCGAAGGCCATCCTGCGGCGGGCAGCGAACAGCGCCTCATCGCCGACTACTACAAGGCCTACATGGATGAGGCCGGCATCGAGAAAGCGGGACTGAAGCCCCTCGCGCCCGCGCTTGCCTCGATCGACGCGATCAAGGACAAGGACGGCCTGTCGGCCGCGCTCGGCGCACAGCTGCGCGCCGACGTCGATCCGATCAATGCGACCCACCTGGACACCGAGCACCTCCTCGGCCTGTTCGTCGCCCAGGGGCTGGAAGATCCCTCGAAGAACATGCCGTACCTGCTGCAGGGCGGCCTGGGCATGCCCAACCGCGATTACTACCTGAAGACCGATAAGGACATGGCCGACACGCGGGCCAAGTACGCCGCGTACGTCGAAGCCGTGCTGACGCAGTCCGGCACGCCCGATGCCGCCGGCAAGGCGAAAGCCATCCTTGCCCTCGAGACGAAGATCGCCCAGGCCCAGGCCTCCATCGTCGAAAGCGAAGACATCCACAAGGCGAACAACCCGTGGCCGCGCGCGGCCTTCGCGAGCAAGGCGCCGGGAATCGATTGGGACGCCTATTTCAAGGCGGCCCACCTCGACGACCAGCCGACCTTCATCGTCTGGCAGCCGGCGACAGTGACCCGGTTCGCCGCGCTGGTCGCCAGCGAGCCGCTGGACACCTGGAAGGCCTGGCTACGTTTCCACACGATCAATGCCGGTGCGAGTGGCCTGCTGCCCAAGGCCTACGACGATCTCGCCTTCGGCTTCTACGGCAAGACGCTCACCGGCACGCCGCAACAGCGTGAACGCTGGAAGCGTGGTATCGGTCGCGTCAACGCCGACCTTGGCGATGCCGTCGGCCAGATCTACGTGAAGCGCTACTTCCCCGCCTCCTCCCGCGCCCAGGTGCAGGACATGGTGAAGAACATCCTCAAGGCCTTCGACGCGCGCGTGGACACGCTGGACTGGATGTCGCCCGAGACCCGGCAGAAGGCCAAGGCGAAGATCGCCACGATCAAGGTCGGCGTCGGCTACCCGGATACGTGGCGCGATTATTCGAAGCTGGAGATCCGGCCGGACGACGCGCTCGGCAATCACCAGCGCGCCGAGATGGCCGAATATCAGCACCAACTGGCAAAGCTCGGCAAGCCGGTGGATCGCGACGAATGGTGGATGACGCCGCAGACGGTCAACGCGGTGAACCTGCCGCTGCAGAACTCGCTCAACTTCCCTGCGGCGATCCTCGAGGCGCCGTTCTTCGATCCGAAGGCGGACCCCGCCTCCAACTATGGCTCGATCGGCGCGGTGATCGGCCATGAAATCAGCCACAGCTTCGACAACACCGGTGCCGAGTTCGATGCCCAGGGCCGCCTCGCCAACTGGTGGACCGATGCCGACCAGAAGCATTTCAAGGAAGCCGGCCAGCGCCTCGTCGAACAGTTCAACCAGTACGAGCCCCTACCCGGCCTGCACATCAACGGCCAGCAGACGCTTGGCGAGAACATCGCCGACCTTTCCGGCCTGACCATCGCCTTTGCCGCGTACAAGGAGAGCCTGCACGGCAAGCCCGCGCCGGTGATCGACGGCATGAGCGGCGACCAGCGCTTCTTCCTCGCCTTCGCCCAGTCATGGCGGACGAAGACGCGCGACGCGGCCTTGCGCGCACAGGTGATCGGCGACGGTCACGCACCGGGCGAGTTCCGCGCGCAGACCGTGCGCAACCTGGATCCCTGGTACGACGCGTTCCAGCCGAAGCCGGGGCAGAAGCTGTACCTGGACCCGAAGCAGCGGGTGAAGATCTGGTAAGGGATTCGGCCATGCCGAAGTCGTAAGAGCATCGCCGATGAATCGGCTCCCACACAAAGCAAGGTCAGGCTATGTGTGGGAGCACCGGCCGGCTTGTGTGGGAGCACTGGCCCGGCTATGTGTGGGAGCACTGGCCAGGCTATGTGTGGGAGCACTGGCCAGGCTATGTGTGGGAGCCGCTTCAGCGGCGATCAGCCTTGCCGGCGAATTCGCCGCTCGAGGGTTCCGAGCAAACCGTCGATCGAAAGCGCCAACGCGCCGACCAGCAGCGCCCCCTGCACCACATACGCCGTATTGTTCCCCACCAGCCCCTCCACGATCGGCGAGCCCAACGTGGTCGCGCCCACGGCCGAACCGATCGTCGCGGTGCCGACACCGACGATGGCCGACAGGCGCACGCCGGCCATGATCGGCGCGGCGGCCAGCGGCAATTCCACCTCCCACAGGCGTCGCCAGCGACCATAGCCCATGCCGTCCGCCGCGTGCAGCGCGGCCGGCGGTACGTTGTCCAGGCCTGCCACGGTCTGGCCGAGCACCGGGAGCACCCCATACAGCGTCAATGCCAGCAGCGTCGGCGCGGCACCGAAACCGAGCAAGGGCACGGCGATCGCCAGCACGGCAACCGGCGGAAACGTCTGCCCGATCACCGCCACGGCACGCACGGTCGGCAGCAACTCGCGGCCGCGAGGTCGCGTCGCCAGCACGCCCAGCGTGAGACCCGCCGCGACCGCGATCAGGGTGGCCAGGACGACCAGCCACAGATGCGACAGCGTCAACACAAGAAACGACGTGCGCGCGTACAGCGGATGCGATAGCGACGGCAGCCAGGCGTGGAACCACGGCGCGCTATGGGGCAGCACGAGGAGCAGGACGACCAACAGCAACGGGGCGACGATCGCCTTCACTCGCGCAAGGCCACGAGATCGGCCAGCAGGATTGCGCCGGCAGGCTGCCCGGCTTCGGACACGGGCAGACGATCGCGCCCCTGGGCCAGCATGGCGCCGAGCGCGTCCTGCAGCGAGGCGCCGCCGTCGACGGCATCGCCATCGGCACGCTCGTCCTTGCGCATGCTGTCGCGCACGCGGCGCACCGCCAGTTCGCGCAGGCGTGCGCGCGACCCGCCGACGAATTCACGCACGCGTTCGTTCGCCGGATGGCGGATGAGTTCGAGCGGCGTACCGACCTGGGCGACCTTGCCGTCGAGCATCAGCGCCACGCGCTGACCGAGGCCGAACGCCTCGTCCATGTCGTGCGTGACGAACAGGATCGTCGTGGCCGTATCGCGCTGGATCGCCTTCAGGCTGGCCTGCAACGATTCGCGCGTCACCGGGTCGAGTGCACCGAACGGCTCGTCCATCAACACGATGCGCGGCCGCGCCGCCAGCGCACGCGCGACACCGACACGCTGTTGCTGCCCTCCCGAGAGCGTGTCGGGATAGCGATCGGCGAAAGCGGGCTCGTCCAGCTTGAGTAGCGCCAGCAGCTCGGCCACGCGTGCACGGATGTCGACGCTCGACCAGCCCAGCAGCCGCGGCACCGTGGCGATGTTCTCGCCGACGGTGCGGTGCGGGAACAGACCCACGGACTGGATCGCATAACCGATGCCGCGCCGCAGCGTCTCGACCTCCTGGGTAGCCACGTCCACGCCATCGATACGCACGCTGCCCCTATCGATGTGGACCAGGCGATTGACCGTGCGCAACAGGGTGGACTTGCCCGAGCCCGAAGGCCCGACGAGGACGAAGAACTCGCCGTCCTCCACGCGAAGCGAGAGGTCGTCGATGACGACGTGCTCGCCGAAGCGCTTGTGGACGTGGTCGAACTCGATCATGGGCGGCGTTCCGTAAGGGCGAGCATGGCCTGGAAGAGAAGATCGACGACCAGCGCCAGCGCGATGATGGCCAGCGTACCCAACATCACCATGTCGTTGGCGCCCTGGCCGATGCCGAGGAAGACGAAGCGGCCGAGTCCGCCGGCACCGATCAGCGTGGCGACGGCGGCCAGGCCGATCGTCTGCACGGCGACGATGCGCAGGCCGGCAAGCAACACCGGCCAGCCCAGGGGCAGCTGCACGCGCGCCAGCAACTGCACTCGACTCATGCCCAGGCCGCGCGCCGCGTCACGCGCATCCGCCGGCACCGCCCCCAGGCCGGCGACGGTATAGCGCACCACCGGCAACAGCGCGTACAGCACGAGGGCGAAGACCGCCGGCGCGGCACCCGTGCCACCGAAGCCGATCGCGCCCAGCGCTGGCCATGCCTGCGCCAGCCAGGCGAAAGGCCCGATCAGCAGCGCGAAGAGGGCAAGCGACGGGACTGTCTGCAGGAAGGCGAGCCCGCCGACCACGAGGCCATCCGTTCGTCGCGTGCGCCATGCCCACCAGCCCAGGGGAACGCCGACGACGAGCGCCAGCACGAGCGTGGTCGCGGCCAGGACCAGATGCGTGAGCAATGCATCCATGAAGGGTCCACGCTGCGCATGGAATTCACGGACCAGGGCCAAGGTGTCGAAGCATCCACCGAGCCCCATCGCGACCAGTGCCGCCAGCAGCGAAAGCCAAGCGCCGATCCGTCCGGCCATGCGCACGTCGCGCAAGCGGTCGAGCATGAGCAGAACCGCCGCGAGCCACATCGACCAGAATCCCGCACCCAACGGCACGCGCGCACTGGGTATCGTCGTGAGAAGCAGCGAATGCGCGTCGATACTCGCCAGCAGGGGCAACCCGGCAATGAGCAGCCACGCCATCGAGGCAACGGCCACAGGGCCTCCCTTTGCGCTCGTCGTGCCGAAGGCCGCTACCAGCGCCCACGTCGCGGCCAGTGCCAGCGCCTGCGGACTGTGCGGCGCACCGCTCAGCAACCGGTTCGGCGTGAGGTACAGGAAAGGGAGGGCCAGCGCGGCGAAAAGGCCGGCGCCCGCCAGCACCGCCACCGGCAACGCGCGCCGGTTCATCGCAGCAGGCCCGCGTCGCGCAGGAAGTCGCGGGCCACGACGGCCGGATCCTCACCGTCGATCTGTGTGCGTGCGTTGAGCTTGCGCAGCACGTCCACCGTCAACGGCTGGAAGGCGGCTTCCAGCGAACGCCGCATGGCCGGATAACGGCGCAGCACATCCTCGCGTACCACCGGCGCAGGCTGGTAAACCATTTCCACATGTCGAGGGTCGGCAAGCACGGTCAGCCCGGTGACGGCGATGGCGCCATCCGTGGAGTAGACCATGCTCGCGTTGACACCCGATATGCCTTCGGCAGCGGCCTTGATCGTCGCCGAGGTATCCCCGCCGGCGAGCACCAGCAACTGGTCGCCACGCAGCGTGAAGCCGTAAGCCGACTGGAATGCCGGCAAGGCCGCGTCGCTTTCCACGAACTCGGCGGAGCCGGCCAACCGTACGTCGCCACCACGGGTTACCCAGTGTGCGAAATCGTCGAGCGTCGCGAGCTTCGCAGCACGCGCCACGTCACCGCGCACGCCGATCGCCCAGTGGTTGTCGGCCGGCGCCGGGCGCAACCAGACCAGGCGATGGGCGGCGAGATCGAGCGAGGCGGCGAGCGCATACGCCTTCGGCGCGTCGCGAAACGCGGGATCGCTCTCGCGATGGAAGAAGAATGCGGCGTTGCCGGTGTATTCCGGATAGACGTCCAGGTCGCCATTGAGCAGGGCACGACGCACGATGGAAGTCGGCCCGAGCTGGGTGCGGTCGACGACCGGAACGCCGTCGCGGCGCAGCACCTGCAACAGGATCTGCCCGAGCACCGCGCCTTCGTTATCCGCCTTCGAGCCTACCCGCACCACGGCCTGCCCCTGCGCCGCGAAGGCGAGCATCGTGAGCAGGACGCAGAGCAGGCGACGCAACGCTCAGCGCCCCAACAGGCTGGCGAACGTACGCTTGAAAGCCGCGTCGATCGGCGTGGCATCCACGCTCGCCGGCAAACCGCGGAAACGCGCTTCGAAGGCGAGGACGGCATCCATGAACCGCTGGGCGCGACCTTCGTCGTCGCCCTCCTCCACCGCATAGCCCAGCACGCGCGCCGCCTGGCCTGCGAGATCGACGTCGTCGGGAAGGGCCGAGATATCTCCCCAGACCTGCTTCAGGTACGCCACGGCGATCCCGGCACGCCGCATCCGATGGAGCAGGCCGACCGGCATCGTATGTTCGGGAGTGAAGCGGGCGACGATGTCCTGCGGTTCATCCAGCGAGACCGGACCGAGGTCGACGCGGATGCAGAGCGACGCCGTGTCGAACAGCCAGGTCCGCGCCTTGGGCGACGCGCCGTACGGCAGGCGCACACCGTTCACCTCGACGCTTTCCGGAATGCCTGCGTCGAGCAGCTCCACGATGTACGAACGCGTCGCGGGCCGGCCCCTGTACTGCCCGCGCATGGCGTCGATGTGAACGCGCTGCGCGCGATCGCCGCGACGGCTGCGTACACACGTGCGCGCGAACTCGCCGCGCTGGTAACCCTGGGTCTCGCCGTCGTCGTCGTAGAGTTCGGTGGCGCCCTCGTCGCCGGGAAACACCTGCAGGATCAGCGCGTCGGGCACGCTGGCAAGGTTGCTCATGCCCTCGGGGTACAAAGGCACGACGCTGCCGGGACGTACGAAGATCGGTATCTCCTCGAGCGTGTAGTGTCGCTCGATCATCTGCCCGCCTTCGAAGGACTCCGCGCCGTCGCGGCTATACCATAGGCCCGGTGGCAGCCAGACGGGAAAAGCGGCCGCGCCGTCGTCGCCCACCGGTTCCGTCACCGGCGCGACAAGGATATCGTTGCCGAACATGTACTGCGCCGGATGGTTGTACGACGCTTCGTGCTCGGGCCAGTGGTAGTACATCGGCCGCACGATCGACAGGCCCGTATCGTAGGCGTGGCGCGCGGCGCCATAGATATAGGGCGCGAGCTGGTAGCGCAGGCGGATCGCGGCGAAGATCGCGTCGCCATAAGGCGGCCCGAAGTGCCACGGCTCCTTGTGCAGGCTGGCTTCCTTCGCCGAGTGCGTGCGCAGCACCGGGCTGAAGGTGCCCAGCTGCATCCAGCGCGCATACAGCTCGGGCTCAAGATGCCGCTCGGGCCGGGGGATGTGCTTATGGAACGTATGCCCACCGATGTCGTGGCTCCAGTAGCCGTAAAGGACATTGGACGCCATCGCCGTGAAGTGCGGCTGGAAGGCCAGAGAATCCCAGGAGATCACGCTGTCGCCCGAGAAACCGATGGGATAACGGTGATTACCCAGGCCACCCCAGCGGTGGTAGATCAGTCCACGGTGGTCGCCTTCGCGCTGCATCTCGGTGAAGAAGGTGTGGTTCAGCCACCACGTATTGGACAGCCCGGGATACGCCTTCGATTCCGGCCATTGCTGCCAGTCGAGCCACCAGAAATCGACGCCGATCTTCTCCAGCGGGTGGAGCACCGTGTCGAACAGCGCACGCATGTATGGCTTCGAGGTGCCCTCGAAAGGAATCGCCGCCTGCGTCGAGGTGTCCCACGACAACGCCTTCGCCATCGCCTCGTACTGCTCTTCGTGCGGCAGCACGCCGGAGGCCGGATGCAGGTTGAGGGTCACGCGCAGGTGCTGTCCGTGGGCCCAGCGCATGAAAGCCTTGGGGTCCGGAAACAGGCTCCGATTGAAGGTGTAGCCGGTCCAGCCCGACTGCTCGCCGAAGACATCCTTCTGCTCGTGGCCCGGCCGCAACGAGAGTCCTGGCGTGGTGTGCCAGTCCATGTCGAGCACCAGCACGTCGAGCGGGATACGCTCCTTGACGAAACGCGCCCCCAGCGTGCGGAGTTCCTCGTCCGTGTAATTCCAGTAGCGCGACCACCAGTAGCCGAAGACGAAGCGAGGCGGCATCGGCTGGGGCCCGGCGATGGCGGCGAAGTCGGCCAGGGCGGCACGGTAGTCGTGGCCGTAGCCGAAGAAATACAGGTCCTGACGCTCGCCGGCCGGACGTTCGAGCACCCAGCCTTGGTCATCGATGCCGAAGCCTTCGGTGTCGTCGACCACGTGCCAGCCGTCGCGCGCGATCAGTCCTTCCTCGATCGGCAGCTTGCTGCCGTCCTGCCAGGTGTCGCCGTCGTAGCGGTCGAGCGTGCGGTAGGTGCCGCCGAGATTGGCCTTCTGGACATCGCCGGGTTTCCAGGAGAGGTCGCCATCGCCCTGGCGGACCACGATGGCGAGGTTGGCAGCGGTGAAGCGCCCGGTGCCCTTCCGGTAGCGAAGCCGGAGCGCACCGGTGTCGATCTCGAGGGAGTGCTCGTCTTCGGCAATCCGGAAGCGGGGCACGTCGAGCGCCCTATGCACCACGACCTGGGTGCGGCTGTCCCGGAAGGCGCCGGTGGCACTCCATTCCAGCCGGACGAGCCGTGGCGTGAGGACACTGAAGCGCACCCCGGCCCGCTCGATCACGGCCTCCGGGTGGGCCGCGGCGCCGGCTTCGGACCGCTGGTCTGTCGTGGCTTCCATGGGCGCGGAGCCCCTTCTTCGGCGCGAGGTGCACCATTATGACGCGTCGCCGCATGGAACCGGTGAAAGCATGCGCTTGACGGCGTCTTGTCGCGGCGTGCACTTCCGGACCGTCACCTTCTGCTCTTCAATCACCGGAGGAGCGGGACCATGACAGAAGACCAGATCCGTGGCGCAGCCAACACCATCGGCGGACGCGTCCAGCGGGCCGCCGGCGCCCTGGCCGGCGACCACGGCCTCGAAGCCGAAGGCGCCATCCGCGAGACGGCCGGCCGTGTCCAGGCCAAGGCCGGCGAGGCGGTCGACACCGCCCGCGACGTGATCGCCCATCGCCCCCTCGGTGCCATCCTGAGCGGCTTCGGCGTCGGTATCCTGGTCGGCATGCTCCTCGCCCGCCGCGACTGATTCGCCTGCAAGGGGACGCCGGCGGCCCGCGATGATCAAGCGGACGTTTCACCGCCGGCATCGTCCTCGAACCTGTACAGCGCCGCCTGTCCACGGCGACGCCCATGCATGTCGTGAAGCTCCCAGACCGAGCAATCGTGAATGCGAAACGTTGTACCGTCCTTGGCAACTCGTATTCCGGAGTAGCCGTGGGCGATGCCGTGTTCTTCGAGCGCCCGAAGGAAAGCCGCGCGGTCGCCGCGACTTTCCGCCGGCGCGCTGAGGCGCGAAGGAAGCCGAAGCAATTCACCCATCGAATAGCCGAAACGGCCCTGGGCCGATCTGTTCGCGTAGATGAAACAAGGATCGACCTCGGCGCTGTGAGCCATGAGACCGAATCGGGCTTCCCTATGAAGCCATAGCAATCGGCACTGTCGCACCGACACAGGCGTCTCGAGCGGGTGACCCATCCAGCGCCGATAGGAATCGTCCACCAGGCGGATGATGTCGAACGGGATCGTTGGCCTCATGAGAATGCCCTGCCTTCAACGCGACACGCAGCGCTCAGAGGTTACGCAGCCGAGGGTTCTTCCCGAGTTCCTGTCGCCCATCGACCGGTATATCGACGAGGATGGAGCGCTGCGGATGTGAGAGGCATCGGGTGAGTAGCTCGTCCAGGTTGGAGAGATCGGCGCGAAGCCGAAAAGCGTCCCAGCCACAGGCTTGCGCGATCCCGGCGTAGTCGAGTTTTTCGAGGTCGGCGTGGTAACGCTCTGGAGGAACGTCGTCAAGAATCTTGCCGAGCCCTTGCTCGACGATGGCGTACGTCCCGTTGTTCAGCAGGAACACCACCAGACCCAGGTGACGTGCTTCACCGAGGTAACCGGCGAACAGGCGAAAACACCCGTCGCCAGTGAAGGCGAACACGTGCGCGTCTGGTGCACCAAGACTCGCACCTACGGCCGCGCCGAACGCGCCCCCCATGGCGGATCCGCGATAGAAGCTGTGAAACCGGATATTCGGGTTGGGTCGCTGGGTGACATATTGACGATCCTTGTAGGCAAGACAGACATCGTCGAAGCCTATGCTCCCCTCGGGCCACCACGCGTCCAGACGTCGGTACAGATCGACGAGGTCGACATGGCCAGCGGAGGCAGTCGCGTAGGGTCCGGCATTCAGCTCCGCGGGTGCGATGGCGGCAGGCCTGTGCCTGAGAGGTTCTTCGAGCAATCGTTCGAGCATGGCTTCGAGGGCTTCCGCCAAGGGTGCACGTAACCAATAGCTGGCGCCTTCGACGCAACGGGCGAATCCGCCCGAACCGATCCCATACCCACTCTCCTTACCGGTAACGATGAAAACCGAGTGGACACCGACGGGATCGAGATTCGTGGTGTATTCGTCAGGAACCGCACCGAGCACCAGGAGGACGTCGTTCTCGCCAAGCGAGCGCCACAACGCGGTGGCTTCGTCGTTTCCGCCGAACAGGATGTATCCGTATCCGTAGGGGTTGTCGCGCGCCACACCGTTGGCGCCATTGATGCTCCAGATCAGGGGCGATGCGACAGCCTCGCAAAAGCGCGTCGTCAAGGACGAGGCACCTTCGATGCGCGACAGTTCCTCACCCACCAGGACGACGATTCGTCGTCTGTCACTACGGGTGCGCAAAGCACGGACAAAGGCGTCAACGGCATCGCCATCGGCATGTACTTGTCGTTTCGCGCGTTGCCGAGGCGGTGCGACCTGGGACTTCCGAAGCGCTTCGTCCACCAGGACGAGTACGACCGGCTGGCCCCCGGACACGACCTCCCCCGCCCGAAGCAGCTGGCCGTTAAGCGCTTTCGCACTGTCCAGAACGAATACGTTCCCGCCGAGTTCGGCCCTCAGCTGCTCGACGATGTTACTACCGTGGATCGACGTGTCCTGCAGTGGTCCCCATCCCTCGGCCGAAGAAGGCGATACGGGAACGATGTAGACGGCCGGAATGTCATGCAATTTCGCATCGGAGAGACCGCAGGCGAGCAGCTTCGTGGCGGCTCCGGTGGTGGCGATGGCAGCGGCCGGCCTCCCGGTAGCGAGAAAGTGACCAAGAGGAATGAATCCGGCCGCGTATTCGCCGATCGAGAAGAACCGCAGCATGTCCCGCGAAGGGGACGGCGCGCTCCACGGCGGCAGGTGTTTCAGTAGATGAATCACACCGCCGCCGGTTACACCGGCGCATAGACCGATGCCCCAGTGGCGTAACGTGGCGGCAAGCACTTCGTAACCCGTCGGAGCCGACATCGGCCTTGCTGACATGCGCATCCCTCCATGGTGGCCATCACCCTTGTAGGTATAGCGCAAATGCGTGCCGAAACCGCTCGAGGCAGCTTGCGGTCGATACCTCCATTCCGGAGCGTCTTCTTGCTAATCAAACCGCTCACGACAGCGCTGCCGTTTACACATCATGTTGCCGAACCCGGGCGTCGCGGTCGGGTTGGCTCTTGGGGCTTTCGCGGAAGCATCGCCGCTGAAGCGGCTCCCACAGTGGCTGCTTGGGGCGCAGGGGCGATCCCTTTCGCCGCTGAAGCGGCTCCCACAGGGGCTGTGTGGGTCCCACAGGGGCTGTGTGGGTCCCATAGCGGGTGTATGGGTCCCACCGTGGCTGTTCGCTCGACTCAGAGCAACAGGCAGCGATTACGCCCTGCCCGCTTGGCGGCGTAGAGCGCACGATCCGCGCGATCGAAAACCGTTGCGGCGGTGTCGTCGGGGAGAAAACGCGTGACGCCGCCGGACATCGTCACCGTCACCGGTTTCTGACTGGCGTGGAAGGCGAGCGCCGCGACCGTCTCGCACAATGCCTGGGCGGCGGTCACCGCCTCCTCGGCGGAAATGCCGGCGAAGACCACGACGAACTCCTCGCCGCCGTAACGGGCGACGAAGGCCGGTTCGGGCAGTTCACGCGTGAGCGTCTGGCCGACGATACGGAGCACCGCGTCGCCCGCGGCGTGACCGAAGCTGTCGTTGATCACCTTGAAATGATCGATATCGAAGGCGCCCACGCAGGCGACGCCACGATGCTCTCGCACATCGCGCTCGATCTCGGCCATCCGACGCTCGTAGGCAAGGCGGTTCGGCAGCCCGGTGAGCGGATCGGTGAGAGCCAGTTCGTGTTCCCGGCGCAGCGAGTCCTGCAGGGAGGTAGCCTGGGTTTCCAGCTCTTCGACGCGATCCTTCATGCGTGCGGCGCGATCGCGGTACGTCGCCAGCCGCTCGTCTTCGCGCACGCGGAACGCGCGGAAATGTTCGTCGATCAGGGAGAGACGCGCGTTGACCTGGGCCTGCAAGGTGTCCAGGTCGGTGGCGCCCTGCGTCTGCTCGACGAGAAGGCGCATTTCCTCGCGCACCGTGGCATCCAGGTCGCGCCCCTGTTCGTCGGCGGCGGCCATGTTCTCGGTCTCCGCCACGAGATAGCGAGTCATGTCGCCGAGCCTGCCGCTGACGTCGGCAAGCAGGTCCTGCAGTCGGGCGATATCGTGCTTCAGGGCGTCGCGCTGCAGGTTGACCAGATCGGCCAGAGCGTTCGCGGCCGCGGCGACTGCGTCGGTATCGTGCGCATCGATCAGCGCGGCCCGCAGTTCGTCGGCACGGCCGGCGAGGGTGGGCGCCAGGACGATGCGTTGGAGGACCTGGCGCAAGGTTTCGATCGCGACCCTGTCCGCGCGGCTGTCTTCGGCGACGTCCCGCGTGGCGCCTACGAGCGTGACCGTGTCGTCACCCGGTTCCCGCGCCGACGCTTCACGCGGCTCCAGCGCCGTAACCGCCTCGGCCAACGCGTCGAGCAAAGGCTCGAGGGTATCGGGGGACGAGACGTGGCGCAGGTCGTCGCCAAGCTGGTCGAGCAAGCGGTCCGCTTGCGTGCTCTGCCCGCGGGCCAGCGCGACCAGGCGTAACACGAGTCGCCGCAAGCCTTCTTCGAGCTTGCGGAAGTCCTGCTCGTCGCGCTCCATCCGCTCGAGGGCAAGATGGTATTTGCGCTCCCAGACATCCTGCGTCACGTCGTCGCCTTCGCTCATATCAATACATCACCCGCGCCAGCAGCTGCAGCTGGTTGCCACGTTCATGGGGCGAGAGTCCCACGTCTGCACGAGCGTCGCGAGTGGCAGCGACGTGCAGCCACTCGGCGGTGAGGCGTAGCCAGTCGCTCGGCCGCCAGTTCAGTGCGGCGGTGACCGCACGGCCACGCTCGCCCGACGGCCAGGTGCGGAAGCGTTCCACGCGCAAGGTCGGACGCCAGGCGCCACGGTTCCAGCCGGCAAGCAGGAAGCCCGACTGGAAATGGGTGCGGACGATGTTCTGTCGTGGCTGCACGTCGGTATCGCCATCCATGCCTTGTGCGATCCAGGTCACCGGACCGGTGGCGAACTTCGCGCCCACCGACCAGAAGCGCGTGCGCCAGGCGAACAGCTTGTCGCCCCCGGCATAGAGTTCGTGGGCGTGGGGGTCCGCGCGGTTGTCGTAGCGCAGGAGGCGCAGATCCAGGCCGGCGGCATTCGTCCAGCGGGTGTCGGCATACCACCCGGTGCGACCACCGACGCTCTGCAAGGGCGCATACGCCTGGCGACCACCGTCCTCCTCGGACGGCTCGCGCAACCGCCCGCCCACGCCATACACGAGGTCGCTCAACGACCAGCCCCGCGTGGCCAGGATGTTCCCTGCCGGATCGCCGTGCCGGAACAGGCCGCCGCCAAGGCCGAGCGTCCCGTTGTCGCCGCGCCATTCCTCACGGGCTTCGGCGCCCAGGCCACGCAGTTCCTCCCCGACCCAGCTGTTGATGGCCGAGGGCGTGACGGTCCACGGGCTGGTCCAGCCGATACCGTCGTTCTCCAGCGAGATCGGGATGAAATACAGACCGCCCTTCAGCGACGCCCGCCATGCCGACAGCGATAGCGGGCGGTAGCGAAGGAAAGCCTCCATCAGCTGCGGACTGGCGTGATCGGTCTGTTGCAGCTGTACGTCGGCAAGAGCGAACAAGGCCGGGGTGACTTGTGCCGTGACGACGAGGGCGGCGGCGCCGAACCGCGCCCTCGTATCGCCATCCCCATAGCGCAGGCGTCCGGGGCCTCCGTTGACGAAGCTCGGGTCGTTGGCGGCATCGACCAGACGCGCATCCGCGTACGCGTGCACCTTCACCTCCTGCGCGCTGGCGAAGGGCGCAACGACGCAGACGGCGATGGCGGCGAGGGCGCGGCGGAGTCGACTCACGCGGATCCCACGCCTTGCGCTCCCTGGCGCGCGACCAGGGCCGCGAACGTCATCGGCCGGTCGACGTGGAATCCCTGCACATGATCGCAACCGACCTCACCGAGGAAGGCGACGGTCGCCTCGTCCTCCACGCCTTCGGCGGTCACCCGGTAACCCAGGCGATGGCCGAGCTCGACCAGCGATCGGACGATCACGCGGTCGGTTTCATCGGTGGCGAGGTGTTGGACGAACATCTTGTCGATCTTCAGTTCCCGGACGGGCAGGCGGCGCAGGTAAGCGAACGAGGTCTGGCCGACCCCGAAATCGTCGATCGCTATGTCGATACCCATATCGGCCAGCCGCCGGAGGACTTGAAGCGCGGCCTCCGGTTCACCGATCACCGCGCTCTCGGTCACCTCGAGGATGAGCGACGTGGCCGGCAGGCGGTGGACCTGAAGCAGGTGGGCGACGCGATCGGGCAACTCGATATCGCCGATGTCGCGCGCCGAGAGGTTGATCGAGATGCGCATGCCTTGTCCGCCACGGTCGAGTTCGGCCGCCTGGGCGATGCCGCGCTCCAGCACCCAGCGGGTCAGCCGGCCGATGTTGCCGGTCTCCTCGGCCACGGCGACGAACTGCTCGGGCGAGACCATGCCGCGCCCCGGGCGCGGCCAGCGGACCAGCGCCTCCGCGCCGTCGATGCGACCATCCACGAGGCGCCGCTGTGGCTGGTAATAGAGTTCCAGCGCGTCGCCGTCGATCGCCGCACGCAGCTCGCTCATCAGCGACAGACGCTCCGGCCGATGCGGATCGGCGCGGGGATCGTAGACGTCGACGCCTCGCGCCGAGCCTACCGCGGCGAATTCCGCCACCTCGGCGCGACGTAGCAGGGTCGCCGCACGCTCGCCATGGCTGGGCGCCAGGGCGATGCCCACCGCCGGGCCCATATCCATATTCACCTCGGCGTCCTGGTAAGGCTGGCCGAGCGCATCCATCACGCGGAACGCGACCGAGATCGCCTCGGTACGGTCCGCCCCGCGAAGCCATACGGCGAACTGGGTATCCGTGGCACGCGCGACGTAGTGCGTGCCGGCCGCCTGACCCACGCGTTGGCCGGCGTCGCGCATGAGGCGGTCGGCGAACGCGTGGCCGATGGTCTTGATGATGTCCGGCAGGCGCGTGACGCCGACGATCAGCAAGGCGCCTTGCTGGCCCGGCGCGGTCGCCAGATCCTGGTCCACCGCTTCCTCGGCGGCCGCGCGATTGGGCAGGCCGGTCACGCCATCATGCATCGCCTGATGCCGGATGCGTAGCTCGCGTTCGCGCACCGCGTCGCCCATGGTGCGGAACGCCTTCGCCAGTTCGCCGATCTCGTCGCGCCGATGCACCTCGGGTGCGTCGCGGTAGTCGCCACCGGCGATCCGCCGCGCCGCGGCCGCCAGCGCTTCCACCGGACGCGAGACGCCCCGCGCCACCAGCCAGGCGACGAGCAGTCCGGCCGCCAGACCCATGGCGAGCAGGACCAGCCATGCATTCCATACCGCCTTATACGGGCGAAGCGCATCGTCGAGCGAATAGCCGAGCACCGCGTACACGGCCCCGCTGCCCTTGGGTTGGCGGAGCAACTGGGCAAACACCAGATAGTCGCGACCGCCGATGGTTACGGCCGTGGGCCGCGACGGCAGCGAACGATCGGTCGAGGAAAAACTCGCCGTCAGCTCGGAATGGCTGCTACCGCGAGCGATCACCGCATAGTGACCGGCGCTGCTCGGCGTGGCGAGCTCGATGTCGCGAGGCAACGCGGACAGCTGCTGCATATGCGCGATCATCGCGTCGTCGACCGGAATGCTGGCGACCACCAGTCCGACCGGCTGCGGCGCATAGATCGGCACGACGACGACCCAGTAGGCCTTCCCATCGACCACCGCAACGGCGGCGGTGCGCTCGGAGAAGGCACGGCTCAGCAGGTCGGGAAACGCGAACGGCCGGGCGTCGTCGGCGGCGGCCATGGTATCGGCCTGGACCTTGCCGTCGAGATCGAGCAGTTGCATGCGCGATGCGCCGACCCGACGGCCGTGGTTGCGCAGCACCGAGAGAATGGTTTCCTTGTCGCGCGCACCGATGGCCGAGCGCAGCCCGTAGTCCAACGACATGATCTGCACGCCATTGGCGACACTCGCCGAGAGATCGTTCATCTGCGCCACGAAAGCGGTGGCGTTCGCAGTCAACTGGTGACCGCCTTCGTCGATCAACTGACGGCGTGCGACGTCGTAGGCCAGGATAGCCGTGAGGCCCTGGACAAGGACCAGCGTGGCAACGAAGAAGAGTGCCAGCCGGGTGCGGAAGCCGAGGACCGGCATGGTCCGCTCAGTAGCCGAGGTGCTCGCGATCCATCGCGCCACGTGGATCGGGCAGCAAGGCGAGGTTGAAATGGACGGTGGCGGGCACCGCGTCGCCGACGGTGACACCCTGGATCGGCAGGGTCACGCCAGGGCGCAGTTGCGGATGCCAGGCATGCGCCCGGTACTGTCCGGCCATGACGCCTTCGATGCTGGCCCTGCCCTGTGCGTCGGTCGTCGCCATCTCGGGATCCTTCGTCACGTAGAGGTAAGTGAGCATCTGATCGTGGATGTTGCAACCGACCGCGGCGTTGCCGGGATTCGTCATCGCCAGCGCAGGGGAGCTCTCCCCCGGGCCGAGCATGTATTCGAACTTCACCATGTCCGAAAACGAGTAGACGTGGTGTCGCGTGGTGTCGCTGTTGCGGAAGATCACGCTGTCGCCGGGGTGCAACGCGGTGACGTAGGGAAGGAAGGTCTCGTCCTTCTGGTCCACGTAGCGGGTGGCCGGCACGATCGCGCGCGGCGTGGTGCCGGGCATGGGCGCGAGGCTGACCACCGCGTCCGCGATGGGATGGCCGCTGGTGTCCACGACCTCGATGACCACACGCCCGGCGTGGGCCGGTGCGGCGCCCAGGATGAGTACGGTCGCGATGGCGAACAGACTGCGCATAGGATTCCCCAGTGATCCGGCGCTAGCCTAGCTCAGTCGGAGGCTCAGCCGCGAACGGGGCGGAGCATGCGACAGACGGCGGCCATGGGGCGGTGCGGTCCGCAGGGGTCGGTGCTCCAGAAGTCGCTGCGATGCACCGCGGCAACCGCATCGAACGACGGTTGGCCCGGGCCCTGAAGCCGGCCGCCGGCCAGGGCGAGTACGAGCCCGGCCAGCATGGCAATGGATTTCCTGGTGACGTACATGGCCTTCCCCCCGGTTGACGATGCCGACGTTAGGCCCCCGCGCGTGAAGGGACAATAGACCGAAAGGTGGGGCCGATCGTCACGCAATGGTCGGCAAGCACCGCGACACCTTCCCGATGGGAGACGACGAGCAGCAGGGCGCGTGGCAATCGGCGCTTCACGGCCGAGAGGACGGCGAGTTCCGATGCCGCATCGAGTGCTCCGGTGGCCTCGTCCAGCACGGCCACCGTCGGCTCGTGGAGGATCACCTGGGCGAGTAGCAGGCGCTGGAGTTCACCACCGGAGAGGCGGCTGGAGTTGTCGTGCAGGGCGGTTTCCAGGCGTTTGTCCAGGCCGACGTCGCGCAACACCCCATGCAACTCCTCGTCCGTTGCCGCCGGCGCCGCCCAGCGCAGGCAGTCGCCGATCGTCGCCTGCCACGGCCGCACGCTCTGGCTCACGTAGGCACCATGGGCGACGTACGCGCGATACGCGTCGTAGTCGATGCGGCGTCCCTGGATGTCCACGTCGAACACCACCGGGCGCGCCATCCCGGCGAGGACATCGACGAGGCTGCTCTTGCCGATACCGGAATCGCCCCGGATGAGCACGAGCTCGCCGGGACGCATCACGAGATCGCCAAAGTCGATGCCCGGCAGCGGTGGCGACACGTGGATGCGCCCGACGTGGATGCCACAGGCCGGTAGCGTCGGTCGTGTCGTCGCCGCAGGCGCTACCGCGCCCGGCGTGCGCATGTAGCGCTGCCACAGCGCGAAGGCCGGTGCCGCCGAACGCATCTGCTGGAGACTCTGCCGGGTGGAAACCAGGTAGGGCAACAGCCGGCCGAGCAAGAGACAGACCGCGATCAAGGCGCCCCTGTCGATACCGTGCCAGCCTTGCGCCAAAAGGAACAGGACGGCGATACCGCCCACCGCCAGCAACTCGAGCACCAGCCGCCCCGAGGCGATAAGCTCCAATTGACGGGCATAGCCGTGCGCCAGGGCCGCCGACACCTCGCTCCAGCTGTCGGATTCCGCGTCCTCACGACCGAACGAGCGCACGTGACGCAAGCGCCTCGGGAAATCCTCGCTATGCCAGAACAGGCGCGTCATGTCCGCCACGTACCGTCGACTCACCTCGACCTGCTCGCGACCGTGGAAACGCGATGCAAGCAAGGCGAGGATGCCTAGCGGCGGCGCCAGAAGGAGCAGCGGCGGCGACACCCAGAACGCCAACGAGAGGCTGATCGCCGCGGTGACGCCGGCGACAAGCAGCTGCTGCAAGGCACTGAATCCCTGCACCACGATCTCGGTGTTGTAGGTGAGAACGTTGGCGATTTCCGCCGAACTGGCGTCGGCCAACGGGCCGATGTCGGCGGCGACGAGGCGTGCATGGACCTGGCAACGCAGCCGCATGCCGTAGCGACCGGTGAGACGCGCGCCCAGACGTGACGCCTGCCAGCGCAGCAGTGCGAAAGCCGCCGTCACGCCGGTGAACGCGGCCGTGCGCCCGCCGGCACCGATCGACGCAGGGAACCAGCGACCTTCGAATGGCAGCCGTGCACCCGGCTGGACCAGCGGTACGAGCAGAATGGCGGCGAGCGCGCCGGCAAGCGCCGCGGCCAATGAGAGCGCGACATAGACAGCGATCCTCCAGCGGTCGGCGCGCGGAAGTGTCGCGACCAGCGAGCGAAGGAGGGCATGCAGACCCGCACCGGAGGTCGCGCTGGCCACGGTCAGGCGCTCGCCACCTGGCTCGAAGCCAGCCACTGTCGCAGGGCATCGACCGACGCGAGCGGATGACGCCCACGTCGAAGCAGCTGGACGTCCATCTCCGCCAGTCGATGCACGAAGCGATGCCAGCCGGGCTGACCGGCCGCGTAAGGCTGGTCGGCGAGAAGGCGCGCCGCTATCTCGTCGCGATCGAGCGGCCTGAGCATGTCGGCGACATCCTCGGCCGCGTCCGCCGAGACGAACACGGCACCGATCAAGGCCAACGGCGAGGTCGCGACATGCCCGTGGCCCTGGCGGAGATCGGCCTCGAACTTGGTCACGCCGCTGCGTCGCGTGATCGTCGGCGAGTGCGCGATCCAACGGCGCAACGGGCCATCGTCGATGAAGCGCAAGGCGTCCTCGCGCACATGGAGGAAGTTACCCACCCCCCGCGCCTCCATGCTGCGTGGGTCGACGAAGATCGCGTCTTCGGCCACGAAGTCCATGCCAGCGATGAGGCCGTGCAGGGCAAGCGTCGATTTGCCCGCGCCACTGGCGCCGAGCAAGAGGACACCCCGGCCATCCAGACCCAGGCATGCGCCGTGCAGCGGAAGCAGATCCATGCCGCGGGCGGCGAGCAGGAAGACGGCGAACTCGATGAGCTCGTAACGTACGTGGTAGGGCCAGTCGAGCATGTCTTCGGAGACGACGACAAGAGCTCGTTGCCGCGAGTGATCGACGATCACGTAGTTGGACGCATCCATGATCCCACAGAGCAGCCCCGCACCCGATTGCGTGACGACCGGCGGTGGTTCGTGCGCGATCGTCGCCTCGCGGCGCGGTGACATCCGTAGCTCCACATGAAAGCCGGGCAACGGCGTATCGGGGTCGTCGGCCGGCATGCCGCCATAGGCCGCTTCTACCGGCTCGAGCAGCGCGGAGTGCGTGCTGTCGAAACGGAAACGCGCACCGAGAATGGTCTTGACCATGGCGAAGGGATAAGGCGAGCGCTCGAAGAAGGGATCGGCGCCAACGTCGCCAATGCCCGGAAGGGTGATCTGGGCCATGCGGCGTCCCGGCAGTTATGCCCGTGGGTGCGGTGCTTCCCTGGAAAGGTTGCGCTTGCGATGGAGGCAACCGTCGCCGTACGCCGGGGCACTCACTGACCAACGCGACGATTGAGGTCCCCCCGACATGCTCAAGATCCAGGTCGGCCACTCCTACTTCCTTCGATACGATCCGAAGCAGTGGGAACGTGGCAAGCCCTATCCCCCGCTGGCGACCATCCAGGTCGCCGCCCTGCTCAGGGAGATGGGCCACGAACTGTCGTTGTTCGACGCCATGCTGGCCGAGGGCGTAGAGGACTACACCGCCGCGTTGCACGCCGCCAGTCCGCACCTTGTCGTGATCTACGAAGACAACTTCAACTACCTGACCAAGATGTGCCTCAGCCGCATGCGCGATGCGGCGTGCCAGATGATCGCCGAGGCGCGTGCCCACGGCGCGCGCGTCATCGTCGCGGGCTCCGATGCGTCCGACCAGCCAGAGCCCTTCCTCGCCGCGGGCGCCGACGCGGTGCTCGTCGGCGAAGGCATCGCCGCACTGGCGGCCCTGGTGGACCGGCTCGAACGAGCACCGGATATCGATACCGCGCGCTGGACGGCCGGGCTCCCCGGCGTCGCTACCCTTGTCGACGGCGCGACGCAGCTCGTCCGGCTCGGCGCCGTGCCGCCGGATCCACGTGTGGTCGGACGTCCGGCCTGGGATCTGGTCGACATCGATCGCTACCGCTCGCTGTGGCAGGTACGCCATGGCTACTTCAGCCTCAACATGGCGGCATCCCGCGGTTGCCCGTTCCGCTGCAACTGGTGCGCGAAGCCGATCTGGGGCAACCACTACAAGCAACGCAGCGCCGAGGACGTCGCCGCCGAGATGACCTATCTCAAGCGGACATTCCGCCCGGACCACATCTGGATGGCCGACGATATCTTCGGCTTCCATGTCGACTGGGTGACGGCTTTCGCCGCGCACCTGCGTGACAGCGATGGCTCCGTGCCCTTCACCATCCAGACCCGCGCCGACCTCGGCAGCGAGCGCATGGTCGCCGCGCTTGCCGAGGCCGGCTGCGCCGAAGCCTGGATCGGTGCGGAAAGCGGCAGCCAGCGCGTGCTCGACCGCATGAACAAGGGCACGACGGTGGCCGAGCTGATCGTCGCGCGGCGTCGCTTCGGCGAACACGGCGTTCGCGTCGGCTTCTTCATCCAGCTGGGTTACCTCGGCGAGCAGCTCACCGACCTGCTTGCGACGCGCGATCTTGTCGCGGAGGCCGCGCCGGACGACATCGGGGTCAGCGTGTCGTATCCACTGCCGGGCACGAAGTTCTACGAGGAAGTCAAGGCGCAATTGGGCAGGAAGACCCATTGGCGCGACAGCAACGACCTCGCGATGATGTTCCGCGGCGCGTATGACTCCGACTTCTATCGCAGCATGCGCGACCTCCTGCACCAGCAGGTCAACCTGCGCCAGTCGCGCGAGACGCTATCGCCCGCGCGCCGCAACGAGATGCATACACAGCTGGAAGCGCGCTGGAACGCCCTGTTCGCCGATGAAGCCGGACATCGCAGCGAACAACCCACGCCATCGCCGTTCATCGCGATGCAGACCATTGCCCTGCCCTTACTGTAGATGCCGCCATGATGCCCTCCCTGAAGCTCGTCCGTCGTGGCCTGAACCGCACTACCGAGGCACTCGCCGCGGAGCTTGCCCTGGCCAGGCCGGGTAGCCGGTTGCCGGCATGGACCGACCTCGAATGGCGACTCGCATCCGCCGTGGCCGTGGCGCACGGCGTGTCTCCGCTGCTCAGTCGGCTGTCGACCTGGCAGAAGCCGGCATGGCGGCGTTTCCTCGCCGCGCAGCGCGAGCACGTGGAGCAGCGTCACGCCCGCATCGCCGCACTGCTCGAGCGCATCGATTCAGGCGCGCGCGACGTCGGCCTGGCGGTGGTCCCGCTGAAAGGTTCGGCACTGCATGCCTTGGGCATCTACGCACCCGGCGACCGGCCCATGGCCGATATCGACCTCCTCGTTCGCGACGAGGATGTCGGGCCGACCAGCGCCCTGCTCCTGGAACTGGGCTACGTGGAGTCGTTCGCGCAGTGGAAGCACCGCGTCTTCAAGCCGGTGGACGGGAGCGATTTCGTCGGCCTCGGCGAACACCGCGACACCCCGGTCAACATCGAGTTACACACGCGTATCCAGGAGCGGCTCCCGGTATCGACCGTCGACATCACCACGCGGATCTATCCCCGTCATCCGCGTCCGGGCCTCAATCCTTACCCGTCGCACGGCGCCTTGATGAGCCACCTGCTGCTGCATGCCGCCGGCAACGTGTGCGGTCGCAGCGTGCGGCTCATGCATCTCAACGACATCTCGCTGCTGTCGACGCGAATGGTGGCCAGTGACTGGCAGGCCCTGTGGGACGACGGCCGCACCGGCTCCGCGTGGTGGGCACTGCCGCCGCTGCGCCTGGTCGCGCGCTATTACCCGAACGCGGTCCCGCCGACGACGCTCGACCGCCTCGAGCGCGAGTGCCCACCCCTGCTCCGCGCCCTGTCGCGTCGCTGGACGCTGACCGATGTGTCCTGCTCCGATCTGTGGCTGCATGCGCTCCCCGGCGTCGAGTGGTCGCGCAGCGTGAGCGAAGTGATGCGCTGCTTGCGCAATCGTCTGCGGCCTTCGGCGGAAAGCGTGAAAGAACGGGCAGACATGGTCCGCACACAGGTGTGGTTGCAGGGCCAGAGCTGGGTGACGCAGGGTCATCGTCGCCGCATGCTCACGTGGCTCACCCGCCCGGTGCCGCGCATGGACACGCTCTACGTCGTACGCGCCGCGCTCGAACCGGCGGCGCCACTGGCCTAAGCCGAACCCCCGCGCCGCGCGAGCAGTTCGCGGTACAGGGCCTCGAACGTCCGCGCGGTGTAGTCGGCATCCTCGGCAAGAGCACGATGCTGCGCAGCCTCGGCCAGGCGACAACGCAAGGCCTCGTCGACCAGCACCCGCTGGATGGCGGCGGCCAGACCGACCCAGTCGCCGACCTCCACCGCGATGGCCGCCGAGGGCGACCATTCCGCGATATGACCGACCGCCGTCCCCACCGTGGGTACGCCGGCGACCGCCGCTTCGAGCAAGACGAGCGGGCCGGCCTCGTGGACGGACGACATCACCAGCAGGTCGGCCGCGGCGATCAGCGGGCGCAGTTCGCGCTGCGTGCGGAAGCCCAGGAAACGGACGTGAGCCTCGAGTCCCAGTTGAAGAGCGAGTCCGTGCATCCGACCTTGCAACGTATCGACCCCGACAATGTCCATCGCGAAATCCACGCCGGCGTCGCGCAAGGCGGCGAGCGCGCGTAGCAAGGTCGTCTGGTCTTTCACCTGGTTGAGGCTGGCGACATGCATCAGCCTGGCGCGCGGCGCGGCGCGACGACGTGGCGCGAGGGGGGGCCACGCCGTCAGATCGACGCCGAGCGGGATGCGTCGCGCCGGAATACCGAGCAAAGCCAGCGTATCGACGATCGGGGCACTGGCTGCGGACACCGCGTCGGTAGCACGAAGGACAACGGCCTCGCGAAGCCGCCCTTTCCAGCGCCGCCTGCCGCCGTAGTCGATAGCGTGCAACGCGACCAGCTCGCCGCCCGCGATGTGGACCAGGCTGGGCAGCCGCAGCAGCTTCGCCGCGGCGACCGCGATGAGGCTGCACGATCCGGAGAAGATCGCCTGGATCACGGCGAACGGTGCGACCCGGTGTTCCGCACGAAGCGCCGCGATCGCGCGCAAGCGCGTCCATCCGTTGCCGATGTTGTGCACCGTTGCACCCAGCAGCGACCAGGTCGCCGGCAACGGCTCCTGGTGCAGGACGAACACATGCACCTCGTGGTGACGGGCAAGCCGTGCGATAAGCGCGAGGAAGACCGGAATCACGCGGTACTCGCCCGTGCGGTCCATACCGCCGGGGACCACGATCGCGAGCTTCACGAGCGTCCCTCCCGACGGTCGGCGAGCAGTCGCGCATACGCGTCGGCCCATTGGCGGCCCACCGCGGCAAATGAAAGCGTCGCGTCGAAGAAGGCTCGCACGTCCGCGCGCGAAGGCCGTATGCCCGCCGCACGCACGAGGGACTCGGCCAACCGCCCGGCGTCGCCGCAAGGCCACAGCTCGCCGACCACATTCGCGGTAAGGGACCGAAACGACGGAATGTCCGTGACGACCGGTGTCACGCCACAGGCCAGGGCTTCGAGCAATGCGAAGCCACAACTCTCCGCGCGGCTTCCCGACACGAACAGGTCGGCAGCACGCATCAGGGTTTCGATGCGCGCATGCGGCTGGTTGCCGAGCAGGTGTACCCGGCCCTGGAGCCGCGGGTCGCTATCGATCCTGTGACGCACCGCGTCCATCAGCGGAGCGCGACCGAACGCGCAGTACAGGCGTATCCCCGGCAGCCGTTGCGCCGCACGCGCCACGCCCTCGAGGACCGTCAACGGATCCTTGCCATCACTGAGATGGCCCACCCACAGCACGCAGGGATCGCCGTCCAGCCCGGTCTCGGCACGGGCGGCGTGGCGATCGCCCGGCTGGAAGCGACTGCTCGACTCCGGAATCGCGAACAGGCGCGTGCGCTGGGCGAACAGCCCCTCGCGGGTGAACGGCCCTGCCAGTGCGGGCGAGGTGAAAGCGATACCCGAAGCCGCCGCGTACCACCGGCGCCAGCGTGGCCGACGCCACCAGCGTGGCGGTCGGTCCGCATGGTCCTGGATCAGGATAGGTACGCGTGGCAGGCGCTGTGCCACCGCGAAGGCATCGGCGGCGAAGCCGAGGCTGTGCACGTGCACGACCTGGCCGCCGATGTCGGCGACGAGGTCGGCGAGGAAGCGGCCGCGTGCGGCCGACGAGCGCAGTCCGCGCAGGTCGACGAAGTGATAGTCGATACCATGGCGCTGGAGTAGCCGCTGCTGTGTCGCAAGCTGGATCACCGACACGCGCCATCCCGATGCCGCTGCCGCCTCCGGGATATCCGCCAGCGATGGCCAGCGATCGAACAACGCCTCGGCCGAGCAATCCGCCGGCGCGCGGAGGAAATTGATCTGCGCGACATGCACGGGGCAACCTCGCCTAGAGACCGGAAACCTGGGGCATGCGTAGCCGCACGAGCTTGTTCGCCAGGTTGAGTTCCCAGGGCCGGTCGTACTGGCGGCGACGATAGCGCCACGACGCCATCGCACTCAGGCCACGCTTGGCCCACGACGGCGAACGAAGGTCCTGCACCGTGGGGAACCGGCAACGCAGGACCGTCACGAAGTCCTGGATGTGTCGGCGCAACTCGTCCGTCAGCCAGGGCGCATCGGCGTGGCAGGCGTAGTCCACCCAGCGCCGCTCCATCCACTCTTCGGGTGTCGACGGGAAGATCACCGGCTCGCCGTGCAGGTCGAGCAAGGGCATGGAGGCGTGCTTGCCGCGGTCCTTTTCGTGTTTGCTGCTTTCCGGCAACGGCGTGTAGATGTAGACGATGATCTCCGACGCCGGATTGATGCGCTTCAGCTCGCGGATGAACTCGAACGTGTGCTCGGTCTCCTCCAGCGTGTTCTGCGGCGGCGCCACCATGAACGACAGCTCGGGGATCACGCCGTTCTTCCGGCACAGTTCGGCCACCTGCAGCGTCTGGTCGGGACGCGTGCCCTTGCGGATCTCCTTGAGCATGGCGCCGCTCGGCGACTCCGCGCCGACGTAGGCCATGCGCAGGCGGCTCTGTCGCACCAGGTCCCAGGTGCCCTCCGAAAGATTCAGCAGCGCGTCGGAACGTGCGTAGCACCACCACGGCATTTCCAGTTTCGCCATGACTTCGAGCAAGGGAATCATGTCCACTTCGCGATCGAAGAAGTTGTGGTCGAAGAACTGGATCGAATCGGCGCCGAGTTCGTATTTCAGGTAGCTCAGGTCGCGCTCGAGGCGCTTCGCCGTGGGCAGCGCGGTCGTGCCGCCGAACATCGCGTTGACCCCGCAGAACGTGCAGCGGAAGCGGCAACCTATCGACGCCTGGTGCGCGGCGGTGCGCTCGCCGAGAAAGGTCCGCGCGAGATAGCGCCGAGGGTCGCCCAGTTTGTCGTAGGGCAACACGATGCCGTTATCGCCGAGCGAGAAGCGCCGGCTGGGATTGTGGACGACCGCGCCGTCGCGCTTCCACGACAGGCTGCCGATATGCGCGACCGCCGGCTCTCCGGGGCGACTCAGCGCGGCGACCAGTTCCGGCAGGCTTTCCTCTGCCTGCCCGCGTATGGCGTAGTCGACATAAGGCGCGGCAAGCGCGGTGTCCGTGTAGAGCGTGGGGAAGTAGCCGCCCCAGACGATCGGCAAGTGCGGATAACGCTCGCGAATGACGCGGGATACCTCGATGGACGGGGCGATCTGCGGGCCGCCCATCACGCTGATGCCGATCGCGTCGAAGCGGTCGCCGTCGATGGCCGCCAGCGTGGCACCGATGAAATCGCGATCGACATTGCCGTCGACGATCTGGCTGTGACCGTTGCGATCCAACGCCGCCGCGAGGTTCAGCAGTGAGAGCGGAAAGCGCGCGCTCGAACGCGAGGTGATCGTCGGATTGATCAGCAGGGTCCGGGGCGATCGGCCGGTGTCGGCCGCGGATGCATCGAATCGGTTCACGCTATGCGCCTCAACTGGAAGACCAGGGCCACGGGAAGTTCGAGGGCCATCGGATCGAACTGCGCGCCGGCGGGGATGTCGGCGGGATCGAGCATCGGTTCTTCCACGCGTTCGATCGCCAGGCCCAGCGCCGCGCAGGCCGCATGCCAGTGACTGTAGAGATGGCGCGTGTGACGTACCGCATAGCGCTGGCCGCCGGCGCGGAAATCGCGCTGCCAGCCCAGGGCGTGGCCGATCGGATGAACGTCGCTGCAGAGGATGCGCCCGCCCGGACGGGTCGCGCGCCGAAGTTCCGCCAGGGCCGGCTGCAAGGCTTCGAGGTGGCCGATCGTGAGCGCGCATACCGTCAGGTCGGCGATCGCGCCCGGCACCGGCATGGCGGCGAGATCGCCCTCGCGCAGCGCGACGCGCGCGTGTTCGGGGTGCTCGCCCAGCGCTGCGCGCGCACGCGCCAGCATGGCCGGGGACAGGTCGACGCCGGTGACGCGCGACGCGCCACGACGCAGCGCGTGCATGAGGTAGCGTCCGCTGCCGCAGCCGGCGTCGAGCACATGCCGGCCGCGGAGCACCTCGGGTATCAGGGCCAACATGGCGCGCTCCTCGGCCATCATGACCGGGTTGTGCGCGTGCGCGGGATAGCTGGCCGACCACAGCGCGTACGCGGCCACCGGTTCCAGCTCCGGCAAGGGTGAGGTCAGTGACACGGTGCCTCCATGGCGAGATCCGACTCGCGTTCGTCATCGGCGAGGAAAACGTCCAGACCCGCCTCGAGGACGCAGACGGCAGGGTCGACCAGGGATCGCGCGATCAGCTTCGGGCGACCGTCGAGCGTGGCGGGCACGGCATCGACGCCGGCCGCCGCGAACCATTCGGCGAAGTCGGGATCGGCGACGCGTGGCACGCCTCCACGGACGACGGCACGGATGTCGCCGCGGGACACGCCGACCAGGCTGTCCGCGGCCAGGCCGTCGCGATCGCGCACGATCAGCAGGTCCGCCGGCGCACCCGGCGCGAGGCTGCCACGCAAACCGAGGCGGAAGATGCGAGCCGCATCGGTGGTCACCAGGGAAAGCAGCGCGGTGTTCGACAGTTCCCCACTGGCCGAGACGGCGCCCAGTTCGTCGAGAAGATCGCGACGACCGCTCAGTCGCGAGTCACTGCCCAGCGCGAGGCGCCCTGCGGCATGCAGGCGACGCGGGTCCAGCGTGCGGCCGAGAAGCGCATGGTTACTGCCGGGACACCAGACGACGGCGGCCCCCCTGGCGATCACGCGTTCGATGTCGGCCTCGTCCATACCGACCCCATGGACCAACACCGTATGGGCGCCGAGGCAGCCCAGCGCATCCAGGCGTGAGAGCTCCGACGCGGCCACGCTGTCGGTGCCCTCCGCCAGATGGATCATCCACGGTCGTCCCGCCGGCGTGGCGAGGTAGCTCTCGCGCACCGGCGGACCGAAGTCCGGACCGTCCAGCGCATAGCTCCATCCGTGGTCGCGGAGCAGCGTCACCGGGAAATCGTCCGCATCGAGCTCCGCATGCCAGGGATCGTGATGGACGACGAAGGTGGTTCCCGCGAGCAGGTTCTTCAGCGCGCCGTGACGCAGGCGCACGGCTTTCGGCACATGCAATGCGCAGACGACCCCGGCGTCGCGGAAATGCGGCTGGAACGCCGCGATCCACGCGTAGCTGTTCGCGAACGGCGCGCCGGTGCGCAACGGCGGCACGGCGTTCACCTGGAGGTGCTCGTGTCCATTGATCAGGCCCGGGAAGATCCGATGTCCCCGCACGTCGACAGCGAACGCCCCGCGCGCCGCGGATGCGGAGACGCGACCGGCACTGAGCGTCAGCGGCGCGCGCGAGACGCCGCTGCCGAGCATCGTCAGGCCGCCTTCGAGTGTCGAATCGATCATGGTCGGTGGCGCTGCCATGACGTCAGCGACGGCGCAGCACGATCAGGAAGTGATCGCCCATGTCGCGCAGCAGAGGCAGCGTGCCGAAGCGGTCGTCGAGCCGGCCCAGGCGCTCGTACCACGCCGGTCGACGCTCGTAGCGCTCGACCATGTACGGGGGCGGCATGAACAGGCTCAGCGCACGGTAGCCAGCCAGCTCGAAGCAGGCGGCGAAGGGCCGGTAGAACTCGCGCGGCAGGTAGTACTTCGTCCAGATGGTGTGGCGATTCATGCCCACCGCGGTCGCCCCGCGCGCCGCGCGTACCGCCGCACGGCGAAACCTGCCGCGCAGTGCGTAGTGAACCGCTTCCCAGGGGCAGATGCGACCCATGACGGAGAAGATCATCACGCCGCCGGGACGCACGAGACGTGCGCACTGCCCGGCCACATCGTCCAGATCGGGGGCGCAGTTGAGTGGCCCGAAGTTGGAATACACCCCGTCGAACGTTCCTTCGAGACTACCGAGTTCCTGTACGCCGAGGTGCCGCGCCGTCAGGCGGCCATCCAGTGCCGCGTCGCCTGCACGGGACAGCGTGCGTGCGACCATCGAGGGCGACCAGTCCGTCGCGACGACCCGGTGACCGCGCCGCGCGAACTCCGCCGCGTCGATGCCCGTGCCGCAACCGATGTCGAGCAGGCGCGAGTCGTTGCCCAGCTCGGCCGTCACGGTGTCCCAGAGCGTCAGGCGCATGCGCTGGATGAGCGCGTTGTTGCCGCGCGGACCGTCGTAGTCGGCGGCGACGCTGTCGAATGCCCGCTGCGTGTCGAGCAGACGCGCGGCATCGATCGGTTCGGGCGTCGGTTGGGCACTCATATCGGTCGCTTCCGGGTGTTCGGATCAGTGAGTGCCGTGCGGATGCGCTTTGGTTGAACGGCGGCGCAGGGCGTTGCGTGCGATCGCCGCGACCCCGCCGAGAAACAGGCCGAAGACGATACCCATGCCGAGTGCCAGTACATGGTTGGGAAAGGCACGCGTGTCGGGCACATACACCGGCCAGGGCATCGACGTCTCATAGGTGTAGTTGGGCGCGAGCCGCACCAGAAGCTCACTGCGCGCCTGCTGCAGCGCACGGATGTCCTGGTTCTTGCTGGCGAGCAGGACGCCGGACAGGGCTGCCGCCGTGCGGTCCGCGGCGTTCGTCGAACTTTCCAGACGGTCGCGATCCGCCAGCGCGACGCGCAGGTTGCTCTCCAGTTCATCGAGCCTGTCCCGGGCGAGCTTCAACGGCAACGCGTCGATCCGCTGGTGAATCGTCTGTAACGCGGCGAGCGTCGCCTTGGCCAGGCCCTTGGCCTGATCGGCCGAGTACGCGCGAAGGGTGAGCTTGAAGAGGTTGGCATACGGCTGCGGGTCCGTCTTCAGGCTCCGACGAAACAGCCGACCCTCGGGCGAATCCGGGAAGAGGCCGAGGCTACGGAGGACATCGTCCTCGAACGCCACCGACTGCACACGCGCGATCACGCGCAGCAAGGGCTCGGCCTTGGGATCCTGGCCGACCGGACTGGAACCCACCTGGCCGATCTGTATCCACGCCGTGGCCTCCCACTGGCTGCGCGCCGTGGCGACCCAGGCCAAGGTGAGCCCGAGCACCATGACAAGCACGGCGACGAACCAGCGCCACTCGCGACAGAAGATGCGCCATAGGTCGATCAGGTAGATTTCGTCTTGTTCCATGCGTGGGGCTCGGTGGAATGGGAAAGGGAGAGACCGCCGCGACGGCTCGGCAACAGGGCTGCACAAAGTTGCATCGACAGGCAAAGCACGATGAACGCGCCGTTGGTCCAGATGAAGGCCTGCGGTGCGAAGGGCGACATCACGCAGACATAGGCCACGCGCAGGAAGATCAGCAGGGAGAACAGCGACACCGACGCGCGAAGCCGGCGCACGCTCCACACCAGCAGCGCGTAGAGCAGGAACATCGAGGCGACGGCGCCAAGCGGCCCGAAGGCGAGCAGGAACGGCAGGAACTCGGTCCCCACGTTGATGTTCGCCGCATCGAACGGAATGTCCGTCGGCGCGGATGTCATGGGTCCGGCCTGCGGGACGAGTTGGCCGATCAGGAGGCTCGTGTCGGTGTAGCCCTTGGCCACCATCGAGGCGAAGTTGTACGGCCCCGCGCTGACATAGAGCACCAGCCATTTGATGCCCTGCGGCGAGGCGAGGTACAGCGGGCTGAACGGCAGGGCCACGTTGTCCAGCGAGCCCGAGCGCACCGCACCGAGCACCGAGAACACGGTCGCCCCGAGCACGCCGATCACACCGATGGATTTCCACGGCAGGGGCCGACGCTCGTCGCGCCTGAACAGAATGACGAGGGCAAAGGAGAACAACGCCGCGAAGATCCGGTTGCGGTCGATGACCAGCACCGGAAAGACCAGCCCCACGATGATCAGCGCGTTACGCAGGCCTCGCTGTCGCGTGCACAGCAACCCGATCGGCGGCAGGGTCCAGCACAGCGACGAGATATGCCGCACGTGCTCGCGACCCGGTTCCATCGTGGCGTAGGACGCCGGGTTGTCGAGCAGCGGCACGGGAAACAGGGCCAGGTCGAGGCCGCAGAACAGGATCACGACCGCGGCGAAGACGAGGGCCACCAGCGCTTCGCGGCTACCTGTGTAGTCGCGCGCACGAACGCGCGCGATGGAAGGAAGTCGGATGCCCGCGAAGGTATCGACGAGGACGATCGCGCCCGCGGCCATCATTAGCAGCGACATGCCCTGGAGATAGCCGGCAGGGAGATCGTAGGCGAGCCAGGTGACCGCGCAGGCCAGCAACAGGGGCCAGGCGATATACGTTGCCGGCGAGCGCAGGAGCCACTTCATACACCCTCCGCGTGAGGGTGGACGGCACGCCGAAGACGCAGCTTCGACACGAGCAGGAGAGCGGCATAGGCGGCCAGGTGCAGGGCGACGCGAGTGTGGCGCTTTTGCAGAAAGGCGATCTTCGCACCGATGTATTGGGCCTGGGCGCGCAGGAGCGTGCGGTACGGTTCATCGAACAGGCAGACGCGGCTCATCGCCACCTCGCGCGATTCGACCAGGTTCACGATGCGCGTCGCGGTGTGCCGCGTCTTGCTGAAGTTCGCGCCGTGCAAACGGTAGGCGCATACCGCGACGTCGATGAAGCCCAGGGCGTCGCGGGCGGCCAGACGCAGGAACATGTCCCAATCGTCGATACGCAGGCCCTCGGTCCAGCGTGCCACGGTTTCCAGCACGCTCTTGCGCAACAGGGTGACCGGGCCGCCGACCGCCCAGTGGCCGATCACGGCACGGCGGATGCCGTCGCTGGAGTCGTACAGCCTTTTGTCCGCCCCGTGCAGGTCGCACATGCCACTGTCGTAGAGCCGGTTGCCGTCGCCGTCGATCACGATCGAATCGCCGATGACCGCACCCTTGGTCCGGTGCGTCACGAGATAGCGAACCTGTGCCTCGATACCGCCGGGCAGGAGGTAATCGTCACTGGCCCCGATGCGCAGGAACTCGCCATGCGACCGGGCCGCCAGTTCGTTGAGCGTCGCGGCGATACCGCGATTCTCCCGACGGACGAACTCCACCGGGATTTCACTGCCATGCGCCGCTACCCAGTGCTCGATCCGCTCCGCCGTGTGGTCGGTCGACCCGTCGTCGATGATGACGATCTCCTTCGCCGGGTAAGGATCCTCGAGCACGCTATCCAGGCAGCGCTGCACGAAACCCTCGTGATTGAACGCCGGGATCAGCACCGACACCAGGGGCACGCGGGTCCATTCGTCCAGTTCGACGGTCATGCGCGCAGCCCCCCAAGGTAGTGGCGGACCACCAGCAGGTTGAAGATCAGGTAGCCGACATAGTTGATGGCGAAGGCATACATCGCGCCGACCAGCCCGAAATGTGCCGTGCACAGGTAGACCAGCAACAGGTAGCTCACGCCGAAGGCGATCTCGGCGGCCACGAACAACCGGGTCATGGCCTTGGCCAGCATCACGTAGGAGAGAACGAAGGAGGCGATCTTCACGACGTCGCCCACGAGCTGCGGGGCGTAGAGCGCATCGGCCGAGGTGAAATCCGTGCTGAAGAGCAACCGGGTGACCCATCCGCGAGCGAGGTAAACCAGGGCCGCCAGCACGAGAACCGCCGGCAGGATATGCCGATAGGCGTTACGCAACTCATCGACCAGCGCGCCGCGTTCACTGATCGATGCGAGCTTTGGCAGGTAGTAGATGTTGATCGCCGCGGTGAGAAAGAGCAGGTAGGCGTCGGAGACCTTGCTCACCGCCTGCCAGTTGCCGACCTGCTCCCAGCCGAACTGCAGCGCGAGATGGTCGCGCACGGCGATATTCACCAGGGGCGGCAGCACGGCCGAGCTGATCGTCATCAACGAGAACGCGGCGAGCCGGCCGTTCATTTCCCGGTCGAAACGCAGCCGCGGCAGGCTCTGCCGGAAATAAGGGCTGCGCCACCACGAGGGCAAGGCCACGGCGAGCCAGGCCAGCTGACCGAGGACGAGGGCGAGCAAGGCGCCATAGAGCTGGAAGCGGCTGGCGAGCCAGGTGGCCATGGCGATGCCGAACACCGAACCGATCACCTGGATGAAGGCCAGCCGGCGGACATCCATGAAACCGTTGATCACGGCCAGCACATAGTTCACCGCGGCGATGCCCAGTTGCGCGATCGCGAGGACGCGGATGAGGCTTTCGAAGCTCGCGTCGCCGAGGATCCACACGGCGAGCTGCCGACTGAAGACCAGCGCGGCGATACCCATCAGGCACGATGCGCACAGCGCATAGGACAGCGCCGCGGCGAGCAAGCGCGACAAGCGTTGCGGATCGCCACGGTACTCGGCGACGTATTTGACGATACCCGCGCTTATACCGCCACCGGCCAGCACGGCCAGCAACGACATCAGGCTCATGAATTGCCCCAGCCGGCCGACGCCTTCGGGCCCGGCGAACCAGGCCACCAGCTTGATCACGACGAGTCCCGCCAACAGGCGCGCGGCCGTGCCGATGGCCGAATAGAAACCGGCACGCGCCAGGCTCATGGCCGAACCTCGAAGCTCATGCATGCCGAGATGACCCGCGCCACTTCTGCGTCGTCGAGTGTCGGGCCGATCGGCAGGCTCAACACTTCCTCATGCAGGCGTTCGGTCAGTGGCAGATTGCCGGCGAAGATGCCGGCATACGCCGGCTGCCGATGCGGGGGCACGGGGTAATGGACCTGGGCATGGATGCCATGCGCCAGCAGGTGCGCCTGCAGCGCGTCGCGGTGGGTGCTGCGAACGACGAACAGGTGCCATGCGTGGCTCTCGTCACGCACGACCTCCGGCAGGGCGATGTCCCGATGCTGGATCGCGGCCAGGTAACGACGGGCGACCGCGCGGCGATGGGCAACATCGGCGTCGACGTAACCCAGCTTCACGCGCAACATCGCAGCCTGCATCTCGTCCAGTCGCGAGTTCACGCCCTGGTAGAGATGCCGGTACTTTTCGAGCGAACCGTAGTTGCGCAGCGCGGCGACGCGCGCGGCCAGCTCGGCATCGGCGGTGACGACCGCCCCGCCGTCGCCCAGCGCGCCGAGGTTCTTCGCGGGAAAAAAGCTGAATGCGGCGGCATCGCCGAACGAGCCCGCACGACGTCCCGCCCGGATGGCGCCGTGCGCCTGCGCCGCATCCTCGATCACCAGCAGCCGGTGTCGGTCGGCGATCGCGGCGATCGCGGGCATGTCCGCCAGCTGGCCGTAGAGATGCACGGGCATGATCGCGCGCGTTCGCGGCCCGATCGCCGCCTCGATGCGTGCCGGGTCGATGTTGAACGTGGACGGCTCCGGCTCGACCGGGACCGGGACCAGTCCGCTGTGGGTGACCGCCAGGAAGCTGGCGATGAAGGTATTGCCCGCTACGATCACTTCGTCGCCTTCGACCAGGCGACCCAGCGACTGGTAGGCACGAAGGATCAGCAGCAACGCGTCGAGCCCGTTCCCGACGCCCACGGCGTGCGGCAGCCCGCACCATTGGGCGAACTCGCGTTCGAACGCGTCGACCTCCTGGCCGAGCACATACCAGCCGGAGTCGATCACGCGCGCCGCCGCCGCCTTCAGTTCGTCGGCATGGCGCGCATTGATGGCGCGTACATCGAGGAAGGCAACGTCCATTACGCGGACGCCGTCACAGGGCAAGGCCTTCCACATAACGCGCACCATGCACTTCACGCAGGAACTGCGCGTAATCGGTGATGTAATCGCCGGGGTCGTAGAACTGGTCGGCGAGCACCATCAGCACGCAGTCGTCGCTGAAATCGTAGAGTTCGCGCCAGACCATGCTGCCGAGCAACAGGCCCTCCGCGGGATCGTCGAGCACGACGGTCGACGGACCGCTGCCGTCGTCGAGCAACAGCGTGACCGAGCCGCGCACCGGTACCGCCAGCTGCGTGAGATGGCGATGGGCATGCTGCCCGCGGTGGACATCCGGCGTATTGGCGAAGATGTAGTACACACGACGGATCTCGAACGGGACGTTCCGATGCTGCTCGAGGGAGACGAGCATGCCGCGGCTGTCGCCGTGCTTCTGTAACGGGATGCGCTCGATGTGCATGCTCTGGGCCAGGCACTGTTTCGTTGATGGCGTCATACGAAGCTGAGTGCCGGGCCTGTGATCAAAGGTTGCGGCAACCTTCCGCCGCCAGCGCGGCACTCAATCGCATTGGCAGCGATACGAAGGGCAGCTGGGGCATGGGACTGAATCCACGAATCCCGTCGAGGGACACGTCGTTGTCGGGCGAACGGGGCCTGGCACCCCTGCCCCGGCGCCTGCGCGTCCTGCACTGGCTTACCGTGGTCTGCGTGGTCCTGGCCGCCGCCTTCATCCTCACGCGCGACCAGCTGGACGGGCGCAGCGTGCGCTTCTGGCTACTCGAGGGGCATCGCCACTTCGGCCTGTTCGTGCTCGCACTCTTCGTCGTCCGTGTGGTCGTCCGCCTGCGGGTTGGCAAGCTCCCCTCGGCCGGCGAGATGGCGTGGCCCGTGCGGGTTGCCGCCGGCCTCACCCATGTCGCGCTCTACGCCTTGCTGGTCACCCTGCCCCTGCTTGGTTGGGCGCTCAGCAGTGCGGAAGGCAACCCCGTCCACGTGTTCGGTGCCACGTTGCCCAACCTCGTGGCCGCCGACGAAGACCTTGCCGACAACCTGCAGGCCTGGCACCTGGATGCCGCCTGGGTCTTGCTGGGTCTGGTTTGCCTGCATATCGCCGCTGCGCTCTGGCATCACTTCGTCATGCGCGACGGCGTGCTCCGCCGGATGTGGCCCAAACGCCGTCGCTGACCACACGAAAACAAGGAAATGTCATGGTGTCCCCTTTGATCAGACGCGCTATCCGCTGGGCACGACCCACACCACTGGCCTGGGTGGTCGCCGCCCTGCTGATGTTTGCCAGCACCGCTGCACAGGCCATCCCTGCCTATGCACGGCAGACAGGCTCCGCCTGTGCGGACTGCCACGCGGGCTCCTATGGCCCGCAGCTCACTCCGTATGGCATGCGCTTCAAGCTCAATGGCTATACCGACACCGACGGCAAGGGATTCAAGGTTCCGGTGTCGGGCCAGCTGAGGGAAACGTATACGAACCCGGCAACCGGCAAGAGCACGACGAACCTCACCGAGGGTGACCTGTACCTCGCCGGTCGCCTCACCGACCAGGTCGGCGGCTTCGTGAAGGTCGAGGCCGATCGCACCGGACACGACACGTACAACACGCGACTGAGCAACGTGGACCTGCGCTTCGTCGCCAGGGAACTGAAACTCGGCGGCAAGGATCTCACCCTTGGCGTGAGCGTGAACAACAGTCCCGGTTTCCAGGATCCGATCGCCGCGCTGCCGAATGCGTCCTTCATCGCACCGGTGGGCGTGACCGGCTCGCTGCTCAGTCTCGCCACCCCTAACGCGCCGAGCAACCGGGTCATCGGCGCGACGATGTACGCGCTCTACGATCGGAACTGGTACGGCGAGGTGGGCACGTACCGCTCGCTGCCGAAATCCACACAGGACCACCTCGGTTACAACGTCGCCAGCGATCCGGGCAGCTTGCACGACACCGGCTATTTCCGCTTCGCATACATGAAGGATATGAAGAAGCAGTTCTTCTCCGCCGGCGTCGTCGCCCTCACGACGCATCGATCGCTGCCGCGCTCCGGGCCCAGCGACCATCTCACCGATCTCGGCTACGACCTCACGTACCAGTACCTCGGCAACCGCGAACACATCCTGCAGTTGAGCTACGTCAACATCCTGGAGCAGCGTCACTATGGCGCGGCGCTATTCGGAGCCGGTGGCGTGGCCGCGCCGGATCGCGGCAACGTGCACGACCAGACGCTCACGGCCACCTACACCTTCCACCAGACCTACAGCCTCTCGGTGTCGCGCCTGCTCAGCACCGGCAGCCGCGACAGCGTGCGCTATCCGCCCTTCGGCAATCCGGATGCGACGACCAACATGGTCACGCTGTTCTGGGCACCGTTCGGCAAGGACGATTCGTACACCACCATCGCCAACCTCAAGCTGGCGGCCACCTGGTACCGCATCACGCGGTTCAACGGTCGCGAGGACAACATCTTCGGCGCTCCCCCCGGCGTCCGCCCCACCCATGCAGGAGACCTGAATGCTTTCACCCTTTCCGCCAGCCTCGCGTTCTGAGGCGCGTCGCTCCCGCCTGCTCCACGGCGTCGTGTTGGCCGGGCTGCTGTTCGGCTGGTACGCGGCATCCCCCGCCGTGCGAGCCGGTGACGCCAGCGCCGGCGCCGACGTCTTCAAGTCCGAATGCGCCGAATGCCATGCCGTGAAGGAGGGACGCAACAAGAAGGGTCCCAGCCTGTTCGGCATCGTCGGCCGGCCATCGGGCAGCATCGCCGACTACAGCTATTCCGACGCCCTCAAGCAGGCCAACTGGACCTGGACCGCGGACAAGCTCCACTGGTACCTGTCCCAGCCGGCCAAGACGGCCAACCCCGGCACGAAGATGAAATACGATGGACTGACCGACGCCAAGCAGCTGGACGATCTGCTGTCCTACCTGGGCAACGTGCACTGACGACCTCCGAATGACGACCTGATGCGGCAAAGCCACCCCGGATCCACACACAGGGGCATGCGATCGGCACGGTGGCTCGCCACCCTGCCGACGCGTGCCTGCGTCCGACTTGGCATCGGTGTGTCGGCCGTGCTCCTGGCCCTCCCCGGGACGGCCCTGCATGCCCAGTCGTCGACCCTCGGAGGCGCCCTGGCGCTGAGCAACCAGCTCGTCGATCGCGGCCTGGCCGTCACCCCGAAGACGCCGGTGTTGCAGGGCGCGCTGTCCTGGACCACGCCATCGGGCTGGTCGCTCGGCCTCTCGGCCAGCACCGAAACGCGATCGCCGGCCCAGGTCGTCGAAGCCCTGGCCCAGGCTTCGTACGCGTGGTCGCTGTCGAGCGACTGGCAGATGCAGGCCGGCCTGATGTACTACCGCTATGGCAACGACTCCCACTGGCGAAGCTACGACCGCGTGGAACTGGCGGCGACCTGGATCTACCGCGACGTGCTCACCTTGGGCCTCTCCGAGGCCCAGCTCATCCACAGCGGCGGCCGCGGACCGCGGGGTGCCGCGGACATCGGCTTTCGCTGGCCACTGGCGTGGAAGCTCGCCGGGTCGGCGGGGATCGGCACGGCCCAGTACCTCGTCCCGCCTTACTACCGCCAGCATCCCCGCTACCAATACGGACACGTCGGCCTGGTGTGGGAGAATGCCGGCTGGCGGGTGGAGCTCAACCATATCGTGACCCAGCACGCGCCGCGCCCTGCGGGCTCGCCAGCCGTCTCACCGTGGAATGCGACCATCGCACGCACGTTCTGACGAGGCGGCACCGGGGCCGCGCAACCTTTCCCCTCGCATGGGGCACTCACGCTGGTCTCCCGACTCGCTCCAAGCCAACCATGAATGACGCGGACACCGACGCCGATACCACCGACCGCCTCTTACTGCAGCGCATGGCGGCGGGCGATCGTACAGCGCTCAGCGTGCTTTACCGCAGCTACCACGGACGATTGTGCCGCTTCCTTTCGCGCCTGACCCGGCGCGCGGACATCATCGAGGAAGTCATCAACGACTGCCTCTGGATCACCTGGCAGAAAGCCGGGAGCTTTCATGGCGACTCGCGCGTTTCCACCTGGATCATGGGCATCGCCTATCGCTGCGGCCTGAAGGCCCTGCGCCAGCACGGCAGCGAACCGGTGGACGAAGATTCGATTCCCGAAGACCGCGTTCCCTCGCACGACCCCGACGAAGACCGCGAACTGCGCGACTGGCTCGGCAAGGGAATGGACCGCCTCACCGTGGACCAGCGAGTCGTGGTGGAACTGGTATACGGCGTCGGCCATACACTGGACGACGTCGCGGTCATCATGCAGTGCCCGGTAGGTACCGTGAAGGCACGTCTTTTCCACGCGCGGGTGAAGCTGCGCAACGTCCTTCCCGGCCTCGCCGGTGCGACGTCCGTTTCGAGGGAGAATGCGCCATGAGGATGCCGACGGATACGGGCCGCGACTGCGGTCGCGCCTGGGAAGCGATGCCCTGGGTACTCCAGGACAGCGCACCGCAGGAACAGACCGAGTGGCTGATGGGCCATCTCGCCGAATGCGACAGCTGCCGCGCGGAATTCGAACAACAGAAACGCCTTCGCCTGGCAATGTCCTTGCCGGCGGATGTGTCCATCGACCCCGAGCTGGGCCTGCGTCGCCTGCTCGCCCGCGTCGATGCCCCGGAAATCGTCACGCCGCCGGCGCGTGCCGCCGGCGGCAGCTGGGTGACCCGCGCCCTCGTGGCCGCCGTGCTCATCCAGGCGATCGGCCTGGGCACGCTGGGGGCGAAATTCTGGGCGGAAGGCACGCCGCAGCCGGCGTACCACACGTTGAGCCAGCCGTCGGCGCACGTCCCGGCCGGCGCTATCCATGTCGTTCCCGACACCGGCATGAAGCTGGCCGACTGGAACGCACTGCTGCAGTCGATGCAGTTGCAGGTCATCGGTGGCCCGAACGATGTCGGCGCGTACACCGTGCTGCCCGAGGGTGGTGCGGCGGCTTCGCCCCAGCTCGTCCAGCGTCTCCGCGCCGCGCCGGGTGTCCGCCTCGCCGAACCGGTCAACGCCAATCCATGAAGACAGGCCTCGTTGCGCTGTCGTGCCTGCTCGCCATGTCGACCGCGTGTGCGCCTGCGCGGTCGATGCCGCCGGTCGATACGAAGGCGACTGCCACGCCGGCCGGCGCGGTCGTTCGCATGGACAGCCAGCGTGACATCGTGCTCGCCGTCGCCAATCCGCTGGCGCCGGCCTCGACGCACGCCGGTTCCAGCCTGCTCGGCTACGCGCCCTCCGCGCACTACGGCGCAGGCCAGCGGGCGATTTCGGAGTTGAACGACCTGAAACGGCACTACGACCTGCAGGAAGTCAGCGGCTGGCCGATCAAGACACTCGACCTTTATTGCGTCGTGCTGCATCCGGCGCCGGGCGTCGACCGCGACCAGCTCATCGCCGCGCTGCAGAAAGACGAGCGCGTGCAGCTCGCGCAACCGTTGCAGGATTATTCGGTGTATTCGAGCGACACCGACGGCGCCGACGCGCACAAGTACAACGATCCCTACGCCGACCTGCAACGCGGGTTCGTGGAAACCGACGCGGCCCTCGCGCACAACGCGAGCCAGGGCGAAGGTGTCCGCGTGGCCATCGTCGATACCGGCGTGGACATGACCCACCCGGACCTGCGCGGGCATATCGGCGATACGCGCAATGTCGTCGACGACGATACCTCGGCTTTCGATCACGACAGCCATGGCACCGAAGTGGCCGGCATCATCGCCGCGATCGGCGACAACCACCAGGGCATGGTCGGCATCGCGCCGAAGGCCAGGCTCAGCGTCTACAAGGCCTGCTGGTATCCCGCCGAGGCGCATGGCGGCGCGCGCTGCAATTCGTTCACCCTGGCCAAGGCACTGGCCGCGGTGAACGACACGGATGCACGCATCGTCAATCTGAGTCTCGGCGGCCCCGCCGATCCCTTGCTCAGCAAGCTGCTCGCCAAGATCCTCAGTGAAGGCCGTATCGTCATCACGGCGATGCCACCGGACGGCAAGCTCAGCGGCTTTCCCGATGGCGCCCCCGGGGTCATCGTCGTCCGGACCAGCGCCACCACGCCCGCCCCCGCCGGCGTGGTCAGTGCGCCCGGCAACGACATCCTCACCACCCAGCCCGGTGGCGGTTACGACTTCACCTCGGGCTCCTCCATGGCCACCGCCCATGTGAGCGGCATCGTCGCCCTGATGCTCTCGCTGGCGCCCGGGCTGGATCCCGCCTCGGTCCACGCGATCCTCCTCGCCAGCAGCGTGCAGAAGCACGGCATGCTCGAAGTGAACGCCGCCGGAGCCGTCGCCGCCCTGAAAAGGGCCGGAAAAGCCGTCCGCTGACCCGCCGGGGTGGGCCTGGACACGGTGCCTTCGCGGATCGCGTAAAATCGCCCCATGCGCATCGGCCCCTATTCCATCGCACCCGGCGTGGTGCTCGCGCCCATGGCTGGCGTCACCGACAAGCCCTTTCGTCTCCTGTGCAAGCGCATGGGGGCCGGCCTGGCGGTGTCCGAGATGACCACCGCGGACCCGCGCCTGTGGAATACGACGAAGTCGCTGCGGCGGATGGATCATGTGGGCGAGCCGGAGCCGGTCAGCGTGCAGATCGCCGGCTACGACCCCGGCATGCTTGCCGAGGCGGCAAAGTACAACGCCGACAACGGCGCCCAGATTGTCGACATCAACATGGGGTGCCCGGCGAAGAAGGTCTGCAACGTGTGGTCGGGCTCCGCCCTGCTGCAGGACGAACCGCTCGTAGCGCGCATCCTCGCCGCCGTGGTCGAGGCGGTGGATATTCCCGTCACGCTGAAGATCCGCACGGGCTGGGATCGCGACAACCGCAACGCGCTGACCATCGCGCGCATCGCCGAGGACGCCGGTATCGCCGCGCTCGCCGTGCATGGCCGCACGCGCGCGGACAAATACGAGGGCGAGGCGGAGTACGCGACCATCGCCGCGGTGAAGGCCAGCGTGCGCATTCCAGTCATGGCCAATGGCGACGTGGTCACCCCGGAAAAAGCGCGCGACGTGCTCGAGGCGACCGGCGCCGACGCGATCATGGTCGGCCGCGGCGCGCAGGGCCGGCCGTGGATCTTCCGCGAGATCGCGCATTTCCTCGACACCGGCGAGCAGCTCGCCGAACCCACGCCCGGCGAAGTCCGCGAGATCCTCTGCGGCCACCTCGAGCACCTCTACGCCTTCTACGGCGAGAAGATGGGCGTGCGTATCGCGCGCAAGCACCTGGGCTGGTATGCCAAGGACCGCCCGGAAAATGCGGCCTTCCGTGACGTCGTCAATCGCGCCGAGGATGCCACCACGCAGATGCGCCTGACCCGCGAGTACTTCGACGCACTGGAAGCCGGCACCTCGCTCGCTGCCTGACGCGACCCGCTCAGCCCGTGCGCGACTGCGGCGGCGGCACGTGGGCCGCCTCGCGTAACGATCCGGTCAGGCCGCTGTCGCCGTACCTGTCCAGATAGCGCGCCAGCGTCGCCGCGAATGCCTCGTCACACGCCCAGCGGCCATGCCCGCTCGATGGCGAATGCCGGTGGACGAAGTCCAGCAATTGGACGCACTCGTGGCGGTAGCCCAGGTCCAGGAAGCGGTCGGCCGCACGCGTCGTCTCGCCCAGCGGCGCGGCCGCGAAACCCGTCGCCCCTGGATCGTCGATCTGCAGGCCGGCCATCGAGCAGCCCAGCTTGAGGCCAAGTGCCTCGCGCAGCACGGCGTCGAAGTCCTCGCCCTTGTAGCGGCAGCGATCGCTCCACCAGGTCCAGTAATGGATGGTGTCGCCCAGCGCATGCAATGCCGAGGCCACCAGGGCGTTCCCGCCCTGCACCGCGTCCTGCGCAATCACGAAGGCGAAGCTCTCGCCCGCGGCCAACCTCACGGAAGCCGTGGCGACCCCGTCCGCAAACGAGAGCGGCCGTGAACATGCCACGTGCCAGCCAGCCTCAGCCCGCCCGGCCGTCGCACTCGATGCCTGCCGCCCCGACCCACATTCGGTAGCGATGCCCACCCGGCAAGCCAGATCGAAGTCCAGCACGCCCTCCGTGCAAGTCACCAGCCGCACGAACCGCCCGGCCGCGATCGCCTCGGCCTGCCCCGGCCGTCCTTCCGCCAGGGCCATGAAATCGACCACCCGAAGCTCGCCGGTCTCGGTTCGCGCGGTGGATTCGAGGACGTTCGTCCCGGGCACATACGCGGTCACCCAGACGGGGGCGCCATCGAAGGCAAGGCTCAGCAAAGGCCGACCGGCTTCGATCTGACCAAGGAGACCGGCATGCCTGTCCAGTGCCAACTGGATGATCGAGGCATCGCCCCGCACCCGACCGAAGCCGCGCAGGTCGCCGATCGGCAGGCCGCAAGCGATCTGCCGTTCCTGGGTAACGGCGGCAAGCTCTTGTAGGGACACGTCAGTTCTTCCTGGCGCCTTGGGGAGGACGCCGAGCGGCGCGGAGGTTGAAGCAGCGTCCGGCAAAGTCGTGTGAAACCTTCGTAAGGGGGGTCTTAATTAACGCTGTCCCGTTTAGGATTGGCGTCAGGTACAAAGATCGGGCCAGGCCATGAGCGAGAAAGACCTTCCGGAGGTTCCGGGCGTTTCCGACTACGACGCTGCCGCAGGCGGTTGGGGCGCCCTGGGCGCCGTGGCGCGTGCCATCAGCGGGCAACTGGCCTTCGGCCGCGAGACGCTCGCCCTGCACCGGATGAATCAGCCGGCCGGTTTCGACTGCCCGGGGTGCGCCTGGCCCGATCCGAAGGAAACCTCCTCGTTCGAGTTCTGCGAGAACGGAGCCAAGGCGGTGACCTGGGAGGCCACGTCCAAGCGGGTCAAGCCGGAGTTCTTCGCGAAGAACACGGTGGCGGATCTGTGGAACCTCACCGATTACACGCTCGAAGGCCTGGGGCGAATCACTCATCCCATGGCGTACGACCGTGCCAGCGATACCTACCAGCCCATCGCCTGGGACGAAGCCTTCCGTCGCATCGGCGAGGCCTTGCGCGCCCTGCCCAACCCCGACATGGCGGAGTTCTACACCTCCGGACGCGCCTCGAACGAAGCCGCCTTCCTGTACCAGCTGTTCGTTAGGGAATTCGGCACGAACAATTTTCCCGACTGCTCGAACATGTGCCACGAAGCCACCAGCGTGGGCCTGCCGAAGTCGATCGGCTCGGGCAAGGGCACCGTGTCGCTGGAGGATTTCGACCATTGCGATGCCATTTTCTGCATTGGCCACAATCCCGGCACCAATCATCCACGCATGCTGTCGACGCTGCGCGAGGCCTCGCTGCGCGGGGTGCCGATCGTCGTGCTCAATCCGCTGCCCGAGCGCGGCCTGGAGCGTTTCACCTCGCCGCAGCATCCGGTCGAGATGCTCACCAACAGCTCGGTGCGTATCGCTTCGACGTACTACAAGCTGAAGATCGGCGGCGACGTGGCCGTGCTCAAGGGCATGATGAAATACCTGCTGGCGGCCGACCGGCTGGCGATCGCCGCAGGCCTGCCCGGCGTCATCGATCGCGACTTCATCGAGGCGAACACCACCGGTTACGAAGCGCTCGTCGACGACGTCGACGCGACGAGCTGGGAGGCCATCGAAGCGAAGTCCGGGCTGACCCGCGCCGAGATCGAATCCGCTGCAGATATCTATGCCAAGGCCAAGCGTGTCATCGTCTGCTACGGCATGGGGATCACCCAGCACGCGCATGGCACCGAGAACGTGCAGCAGATCGCCAACCTGCTCCTCCTGCGCGGCAACATCGGCCGCCAGGGCGCCGGCATCTGCCCGTTACGTGGGCACAGCAACGTGCAGGGCGATCGCACGGTCGGCATCTCCGAAAAGCCGAACGCGGAACTCAACGACGGCATCCGTGCCACCTACGGCTTCGAGCCGCCCGTGGCGCATGGACACGATGCGGTCGCTGCGGTCATCGCCATTCGTGACGGTCGCTCGAAGGCGCTGGTCGCCCTTGGCGGGAACCTCGCCGTGGCGATGCCGGATACGGAAGAAACCTTCGAAGCGATGCGGGGGCTGGACCTGGCCGTGCACATCGCGACCAAGCTCAACCGCTCGCATCTCATCCTCGCGAAGCAGTCCTTCATCCTGCCCTGCCTGGGCCGCACCGAGTTGGATGTGCAAGCGACGGGTGCGCAATCGGTGACCGTGGAAGATTCGATGTCGATGGTGCACGCGTCGGCCGGCAGCCTTTCTCCCGCGTCCGAACACTTGCGTTCGGAGCCGTGGATCGTCGGCGGCATCGCCAAGGCGACGCTTCCGCACACGCGGGTGGACTGGGATCGACTGGTCGGCGATTACAACCTGATTCGCGACGACATCGAGAAAGTGTTCCCGATCTTCTTCGACTTCAACCGACGTGTGCGCCAGCCGGGCGGCTTCCGCCTGCGCGTGGCGGCGAGCGAACGCGATTGGGCGACACCGGACAAGCGTGCGCAGTTCCTTCTCGCACGCGGCCTCGACGAGGATCCGTTGCCGGGCGACGGCGAGCTGATGCTGACGACGATTCGTTCGCACGACCAGTACAACACCACGATCTACGGCTTGAACGACCGTTATCGCGGCGTCACCGGCAGGCGCGATGTGATCTTCATGCACGCGAACGATCTGGCCGCGCGCGGCCTCAAGCACGGCGACCGCATCGACGTCGTCGCCACCGGCGTCAACGCCGCCGACGGCAGACGGCGCGCCGTGGACGGCTTCGTCGCCGTGGAATACGACATCGCCGAAGGCTCCGTGGCGATGTACTACCCCGAAGGCAACGCCCTCATCGCCCTGGAAAGCCACGACCGGCGATCGGGCACGCCGGCGTACAAGTCGGTGCCGGTACGGATCACCGTCTCGGCCCTGCCCCACCTCGCGAAACCGAAGGCGCGCGCCGCGTATGCCAGCTGAGCGACAGCCACCGAAAGGGTCGGCCGCGCGGCCGGTACTGCGCGTCGAGCGCGGCATCGCGACGCCGGATGACGATCGCCTCGCGGAAGAAGTGCCTGTCGCGATGCATGTCGACGGCGAGCCCTTCGCGGTGATGATGGCGACACCGAACGATCTCGAGGATTTCGCACGTGGGTTCGCGTTGACCGAAGGCATGGTCGGCGCGGTCGAGGAGATCGAACGGATCGACGTGCAGGAGGTGCTGGAAGGCATCACCGTCAACATCCGCACCGCGAAGACCTGCGGGAGTCGCTTCAGCGGCGACTTCAGTGCCGAAGCCCACTCCCCCCGGGAACGGCTGCTCCCGGGTCGCAGCGGCTGCGGCATCTGTGGCAGCCGTGAGCTCGAGGATGTGGTGCGTCATCCGGACCCCGTGGGCACCGGCCCGACCATCGGCTGCGACGCGATCGAACGAGCACTGGAGTCCCTGCGTGCGGCGCAGCCGATCAACGCCTTCACCGGTTCGGTTCACGCGGCGGCATGGGCGCTACCCGATGGCGCCCTCGTCTGCGTGCGAGAAGATGTCGGTCGCCACAACGCTTTGGACAAGCTGATCGGGGCGATGAGCACGGCGCACATCGATGTCGATGACGGCTTCGTGGTGATCACCAGCCGCGCCAGTTATGAAATGGTGACCAAGGCGGCCGTGGCCGGCATCACGATCGTCGTCGCGATATCGGCGCCCACGGCGCTGGCGGTGCATCTGGCGGCCGATTGCGGCGTGACCCTGATCGGCTTCGCCCGGCCCGGGCGGTTCAATGTCTATAGCCGGCCGCAGCGGATCATCTGAGCGAGCGCCGCGAGCGCCTCAGTTGCGTCGACGGCGCAGGCTGTCCTTGACGTCGACATCGAAACGCACCGTGGTGGCGACCGTGTCGTGCCCCGGGATATCGAAGACAAGGCCGTCCTTGCTGGGCAGGCGCGACTGCAGTGCGGACAGTTCGCTCACCGGCACCTTCAGGCGCCATTCGTGGGCATTGCCTTCGAGCGTGCATGAGGGCGCATCGGTGGCGTCGACCGAATAACGCATGACGAAGGCCTTGCCGAAGGCGGTCGAGCCCAGCAGGGCGACGTTGCCGAGCAGTTCGCCCAGTTCGTCCTCGTCGATTCGGACGCGGACCGTGTCGTTCTCCAGCTGTACCCTCATGCGTTCGCCTCGCGCCATTCGTCAGGGGTGTTGCAGTTGGCCAGGAGCAACGGATCCAGGCCGTCCAGCGGCAGTGTGGTCGCGCCGACGCGCGCCTGCAAGGCGGAGACCGAGCGATCGCGTCCCGTCGCCGTCATCAGCGTGGCGAGCGCGTCGCGCGTGCCGGCGTCGAGGGTGATCCGCATCGGCAGGGGATGACCCGCCCAGCGCGTTGCCGATAACGTGCGCTCCGCCAGCAGGGGCAGGAGCACCGCGGGGCCAAGCTTCGGCATGTCCACGGGCACCACGAGCAACTCGCCGTCGGGAAGGACCTCCGCGGCACTGGCCATGCCACCGACGGGACCCGCGTGCGGCCATCGATCCGGAACACCGCCCGGACGCGAACCACTGACCGCCACGAGTCCGGCGCCGAGGTTGCGCAGGATGGATGCCGTGCGCCGGAGCATCGTCACGCCATCGATCGCCAGCAGCGCCTTGTCCTCGCCCATGCGCGACGACAAGCCGCCGGCGAGGATCAGGCCGACGATCATGCTGCGTCCGTGGGATCGAGCGGCCATGCGTCGACGACCTCCGTGTAACTATCGGTCGCGGACAGCCAGACGTTGGCGCGCGTATACGGCAGGATGCGATACGCGGCCTGCGCAGGGGTCATGCGCGCGACCGGAAGACCGGACTCGTCGTGAAAGAGCTCGCCCAGACCGAAATGCTGCATGCCCTCACGTACGTCCGGCACGGCGTCCAGGCGCGCGCGAAAAGGCCGCTCCGGTGGCAATCCCGCCATCGCCCGCAGGATCGGGGCGACGAAAAATCGATAGCCCACCGCCACGGCGATCGGGTTGCCCGGCAAGGCAACGACAAGCGGCCCATGGTCGAAGCGTGCGGCGAGCAAGGGTTTGCCGGGTCGGATGGCGACCTTGTGGAAGAGTTCGCGGGCGCCAAGAGCGCAGAGCGCGGCAGGGACAAAGTCGAAGCGGCCTGCCGAGACCGCGCCGGTGGTGACGATCAGGTCGGCATGTCGCGCCAGCGCATCGCGGACGGCGATATGAAAGGCCTCGCCATGATCGGGCACCCGCGTGCGTCCAACGAGCTCCGCACCCCAGCGGGAAAGACTCGCCGCGAGGAAGGGTCCGTTCGAATCATGGATGCCGGCAAGGGGCAACGGCCCGCCGTCGTTGAGCTCGCTGCCGGTGTTGACGATGGCGACACGCGGCCGGCGCAGCACATCGATGCGATCGACGCCGAGCGCGGCGAGCAGCATGATCGCCGCCGGATCGACGCACCGCCCTGCGGGCAAGGCCACTTCGCCCGCTCGTATGTCGCTGCCTGCGTGGCGCACGTTCTGGCCGCGTCGTTCTTCCACGGTGAAGCGCACACGATCGCCATGGCGTTCCGTGCGCTCCACGGGGACGACGGTGTCGAAGCCCGCGGGCATGCGCGCACCAGTGGCGATCTCGCATGCCTCCGCGTCGGGGTAATCATAGGTGTCGTCGCCCGCCGCATGCATGGCGGCGATGGCGTAGGTCGAATCCGCGGGAAGCGTCTCGCCGTTCGCACGGACGGCGTAACCGTCCATGGCGGCATTGTCGAAGCCGGGTAACGCGTGCGGACTGACGATGTCGCGTGCGAGGAAACGGTCCGATGCGAACGCAAGGTCGACGCGCTCGCTATCGAGAGCGGCGGCTTCGCCCAGCAACCGGGCAAGGGCATCGGGGTAGGAGATCATGGGCGAAGCGTAACCCGGCAGCGTGGTGCCGGATAGCAGCCGCTTTGGCGGCAATGGGCTCGTGTCGCCAGCACCCATCGCCGATGAATCGGCTCCCACAGTACAGCCGGAGTGCCGTGATGCTGCTCCATGCTCCTGTGGGAGCCTGCCACCTACCACCTACCTACCTGCTACCTGCTACTTGCTACTTGCTACTTGCTACTTGCTACTTGCTACTTGCTACCTGCTACTTGCCACCTGCTACCTGCTACTTGCCACTTGCCACTTGCCACTTGCCACTTGCTACCTGCTACTTGCCACCTGCTACTTGCCACCTGCCACCTGCCACCTGCTACTTGCTACTTGCCACTTGCCACCTGCCACCTGCCACCTGCCCCCTGTGGGAGCCGCTTCAGCGGCGATGCCTTACGCGCTCCTGCGCGACGCCTCCTGCACCGCTGCCGGCCGGTAAGCGTGGAAGGCGACCGTCGCCGAGGCGCGTCCCTGGCTGAGGGAGCGCAACGCCGTGCTGTAGCCTTCCAGTTGAGCGAGCGGAACATCGGCTTCGATCTCCGTGCGCTCCTGCGTGTCGGTCAGGTTGACGATCTGCCCGCCACGACGCTGCAGGTCGCCCAGCAGGTCGCCCACCGCCGAACCCGGCGAACTCACCGAGACGCGCATCACCGGCTCCAGCAGCACCGTACCGGTCGCTTCGAGCGCGGCCTTCACGCCGAGCTGCGCGGCACGATGGAAAGCCATCTCGTTGGAGTCCACCGCATGCGCCTGGCCGTCCGTGACCACGACATGGGCACCGACCACGGGGTAACCGCGCGGACCTTCGAGCAGGGCCGACAACGCCCCTTTCTCCACCGCCGGTTGGAACGGCTTCGGAATGACGCCACCGGTGGTCTTGTCCTCGAAGCGGTTGCTGTCCTCGCCGGTCGGCGTGACCGAAAGCACCACCCGTGCATACTGGCCACTGCCGCCCGTCTGTTTGGCCAGTTTGCCTTCCACCGGGCCCGAGGCCGACGCCGGCGTTTCCTGATAGGCCACGCGCGGCGAACCGGTGCGCACTTGCACACCCCACTCGCGACGCAGGCGCTCCACCATCACTTCCAGATGGAGTTCGCCCATGCCCCAGACCAGCGTCTCGCCGGTATCCGGATCCGTGCCCACGCGGAAGGACGGATCCTCCTGCGCGAGGCGCGCGAGCCCGTTGCCGAGCTTGAGCAGGTCGGCAGAGCGTTCGGGCGAGAGTCGCCACGAGAGCACCGCTGGCTGCGCCTGGATCGTTTCCAGGCGCAGTGGATGATGCGAATCGGCAAGCGTTTCGCCGGTAGCGACATCCTTCCAGCCGGCAATCGCGACGATGTCACCCGCTTCGGCAGCCTCGACCGCCTCGGTGTCTTCGGCGCGCACGACGGCAAGACGGCCGACGCGCTGCACGCGATCCGTGCCACTGCGCCATACCGCATCGCCCACGTGCAGGCGGCCCGAGTACACGCGCACGAAAGCCAGCGGACCATGCGCCTGGTTGACCACCTTGAAGACGAGCGCGGCCAGCGGCGCATTCGCGTCGGGCGCGACCATGACGTCGCCCTTGTCGGTATGCGCGACCACGGCGGGACGATCCAGTGGCGACGGCAGGTAGGCGATGAAGGCGTCGAGCAAGGGTTCGATACCGACATTGCGGAACGCCGAGCCCGGCAACACCGGGGAACCGGCGCGCGCCAGCGTGCCACGACGCAAGGCAGCGGTGAGCGTGGCCGCGTCGATCGTCTGATCGGCGAGCCAGAGTTCGGCCAGCGTTTCGTCACGGTCCGCCACCGCGGCGACGAGGTCGGCACGCGCTTCCGCGTGGGCGGCGCGTTCGGCGTCATCCCAGGGATGGATGCTCGGCACACCGGCATCGTCGAAGCGCCAGATGCGCTCGCCGACGAGGTCGACCAGACCGGTCATGTGTTCGCCTTCGACGATCGGACGCGCGACCACCCACGGATTCGCGCCGAGCTTGTCGCGCATCTGCGCGACGACGGCATCGAAGTCCGCGCCAGGGCGATCCATCTTGTTGACGAAGGCCATCAGCGGCACGCCATGGCGACGCGCCTGGTGCCAGACGGTTTCCGATTGCGGCTGCACGCCGGCAACGCCCGAGAACACGGTCACGGCGCCGTCGAGCACGCGCAGCGAACGCTCCACTTCGATGGCGAAGTCGATGTGGCCAGGGGTATCGATCAGGGTCAGGCGGTGGGGCTGGCCGCCTTCGGGCGTCCAGTTGGCGCGCACGGCCGCGGCGCCGATCGTGATACCACGCTCGCGCTCGAGTTCCATGTGATCGGTGGTGGTGGCGCCGTCGTGCACTTCACCGGTGCGATGAATCGTGCCGGTCTTGTAGAGCAGACGCTCTGTGAGCGTGGTCTTGCCGGCATCGACGTGCGCAATGATGCCGAGGTTGCGCCAACGGCCGACGGGGATGCTGCTTTCGCGAATGGTGGTACTCATGGCTAACGGTTCCTGATGGGGTCGCCAGGGGCTCGATGCATTCGTCGAGCGAGGCACTCCCCGATCCTGTTACCGCCGCCCCTGGCTGAGCGGGACGGTCAGGATCGAGGGTCGCGGCTGATCTTCATGGCACGTTTCTCCGGCAGGGACTTGCAGATTTCGAGACAAAAAAAAGCACCCTTGCGGGTGCTGTCGGTGTTCTTCGAGGCCAGGGTGCCGTTACGTGAACGACACTCCGCCAGGCATGGGACGCGCGCACCCGCGACGCGCCCATGGGGCGATCGGTGTGACGGACATCAAATCATGCTTGCAGCGGAACATGGCCGGGCTCTCTTGGTGAGGGGCAAATGCTACGCCTGGCCGGTGAGGGCCGGCAAGGGCGTCGCGTCTTTGCTGCACGCTAAGTTAGGGAGGCTGTGGCAGGTTTCAAGGGGGCGCTTCGCAGGAGGCGCCCGGGCGAGATTAACGAAGTTTCATTTCACCCACCCGCTTTAGGGATCACACTTCCGGGCAGTCCTCACCGGAGTTCCCCATGCGCTACGTGAAACTCGGCCGTACCGGCCTCGACATTTCCCCGCTGGTCCTGGGTTGCATGACTTACGGCGTGCCCGAGCGCGGCAACCACGCGTGGACACTGGACGAAGAAAGCAGCCGGCCCTTCATTCGCAAAGCGCTGGACCTGGGCATCAACTTCTTCGATACCGCGAACGCCTACTCGGACGGCACGTCGGAAGAAATCGTCGGTCGGGCCCTGAAGGACTTCGCGCGGCGGGACGAAGTCGTGATCGCCACGAAGACGTTCTTCCACTGGCGCAAGGGACCGAACGGCGGCGGCCTGTCGCGCAAGGCGATCTTCCACTCCGTGGACGACAGCCTCTCGCGGCTGGGCACGGATTACATCGACCTCTTGCAGATCCACCGCGCGGATCACACCACGCCGGTCGAGGAGACCCTGGAAGCGCTGCACGACGTGGTGAAGGCCGGCAAGGTGCGTTATCTCGGCGCGTCGTCGATGTACGCATGGCAGTTCGCGAAGATGGTCTACACCTCCCGGCTACATGGATGGACCGAGTTCGCCAGCATGCAGGACCACTACAACCTGCTCCAGCGCGAAGAGGAGCGCGAGATGATCCCGTTCTGCGAAGACCAGGGCATCGCCGTACTGCCGTGGAGCCCGCTTGCGCGCGGACGCCTCACCCGCGACTGGGACGTGAGCAGCACGCGGCAGGAGAGCGACGTCTTCGGGCGCACGCTGTACAACGCGACCGAGGACTCGGACCGGGCCATCGTCGAGGCGGTGAAGAAAGTCGCCGAGCAGCGCGGCGTACCGCGCGCGCAGGTGGCCCTGTCCTGGGTTGCGCATCGTGCCGGTGTCACCGCGCCGATCGTCGGCGCCTCGAAGCCACACCACCTGGACGACGCCGTCGCCGCGATCGACCTCGTGCTGTCCGCTGAAGAGACGGCGACGCTGGAGAGCGCCTACGGCCCCCACCCCGTGGCCGGCTTCGAGTAGCCGCTTGACATGTGTGCGTATGCACGATCATGATGTGCCCATGGCTACCCGCAACGACTTCTGCAACTGCTTCGCCGCCCGTCAGGCGGCGCGAGCATTGACCCGTTCGTACGAGCGCCATCTGGCACCCAGTGGCCTGACCAGTTCGCAGTTCTCGATTCTGGTGGCGCTCGAGGACCGACCGGGAATCGGCATGCGCGATCTGGCCGAGGAAATGGTCATGGACCGGACCAGTCTGGTCCGCGCGCTCAAGCCCCTGCAGCGCGATGGTCTGGTCGCCGTTGCCGCTTCGGCCGAGGATCCACGGCAGAACGTCTACGTGCTCACCCCCGCCGGCTTGGCGAAGTCTGCCCAGGCGGGCGAACTGTGGGCGCAAGCCCAGACCGAATTCGTTACGAAGTTCGGCGGCGAATCCGCCGCCGAGGCGGCGCGCCAAGCCTTTCATCGCATGGGCCAGATGGGCTGACCTTTTTTTGTCTGCAATAGTGCATACACACACAATCTAGGAAACACGATCATGAGCACAAAGACGTTCGGAACAGCACTCGTTACTGGCGCCTCCTCCGGCATCGGCGCCGTCTACGCCGACCGGCTCGCGCGTCGGGGCTACGATCTGATCCTCGTCGCGCGTAGCAAGGACAAGCTGGACGCGCTGGCGAAGCACATCGCGAAGTCCACCGGCCGCGACGTCCGTATCCTTGCCGCCGACCTCACGCTCGATGTCGACCTCCGGCGCGTCGAGCAGCTGATCGGTGAAGTCACCGACCTCACCTTGCTGGTCAACAACGCCGGGGTCGGCGCGACGGCGCCGCTGCTGCAAGCGGATGTCGGCAAGATGACCGACCTCATCGCCCTCAACGTGACCGCACCGACGCGCCTGGCGTACGCGGCCGTCCCGGGCTTCGTCGCGCGCGGCAACGGCGCGGTCGTCAACATCTCCTCCATCGTCGCGATCGCGCCGGAGCTGCTGAACGGCGTGTACGGCGGCAGCAAGGCGTTCGTCCTGGCCCTGACCCAGTCGATGCACCATGAGCTGGCCGACAAGGGCGTCAAGGTGCAGGCCGTGTTGCCGGGTGCTACCGCGACGGACTTCTGGCCGGTCGCCGGCTCGGCGGTCGAGAACCTGCCGAAGGACTGGGTGATGAGCGCCGAGGACATGGTCGATGCATCGCTCGCCGGTTTCGATGCGGGTGAGCTGGTGACGATTCCCTCCGTGGAGACGACGGCGCTGGTCGACGGGCTGGAAGCCGCGCGGCGCGCGCTGTTCCCGGAGCTGTCGAAGTCGGTGCCGGCATCGCGGTATGGCGTCGAGACCAACGTCGCGGCGTGATCGCGGGGCGTCGTCGCTCGGCAGGCGTCGCCTCAGCGCCGGGCGATCGCCTGTTCGATCCCATCCGCGGCGACGCGCGCGCCGTGCTCCGCACGAATCACCACAGCGGCGCGCCGGGCTCGCGCCGCCACACCGTCATCACTCAGCAGAGCGCGCAGCTTCGTTGCGGCCATGTCGGCGCGATAGCGCGCCGCCGGCAACACATCGCCCACGCCAAGGCGAACCACGCGCGCCGCGTTGTCCGGTTGATCGAAGCCGTGTGGCACGACCAACTGCGGACAGCCGGCACGCAGCGCTTCCTGCGTGGTCCCGATGCCGCCGTGATGGACGACCGCTGCCGCGCGTGCGAACAAGGCGCCATGCGGCGCATAGTCGGCCGCGAACACGCCGGCAGGCAGCAGGGCAGGCAGGCGCGCACGCATCTCCGGTGAGCCTGTCAGCAAGACCGCGCGTCGATTCAGGGCCGTCGTGGCCGCGATGCTCTCGTGCAGAAAGGTCTCGCCGGCATGCACCGCGGCCGAGCCCAGCGTGAACACCAGCGGTGCGTCGCCGGCGTCGAGAAACCCCGCGAGTTCGGCGGCAAGCACATCGGCGGACGGCGTGTAGCGGCAATACCCGGTCACCACGGTGTGCGCGGGCGCATCCTGTGGCGGCCGCCCCAGCAGCGGCGAATACATCGCCAGCACGCCGTCACGCGCGTGTTGGCCGCGATGGAACGGATCGCCCCATACGGACACCGGTGCCAGCCCCAACGATTGCCGGAAGCGGCGCACCGCCTGGGTCCACGGCGACGTGACGGTCTCGCCGATACGGCGCACCCAGGCTCCCCGTCGGGGCGACGAACGCAGGAAGCGGTCCAGCCCGTCGATGCCGGTCGCGGGCGGATCGAAGGCCGAAAGGAAGACGGCTGGCGATAGCGCCGCCGACAGCCACGCGATACGCCGCGTCTCGCCGAGAATCTGCCCGGCGAAGGCCAGGGTGGAGGTCACGATGGCGTCGGCATCGACACAGACCGGTGCCAGCGCCGCGTAGCTGCTGGCGACGTCGGCGGCGGCGAGGTCGCGGACGACGAAACGCGGTCCGCGCCAGGGGTGGAAGGCGCGTGCGGCGAACGCCGCCTTGTCCTCGGGCTCGGCGATGCCGCTGGCCAGCACGAAGTCGAGGCCGGCCTCCGCCACCGCACCACGATGGATGCCGTGGGCGCCGATGGTGACGCGATACCCCCGCTGGCCCAGTTCCCGGCCGACGGCGAGAAAAGGAAACAGGTCGCCCTGCGAACCGACGGTCGCCATCACGATATGCCTTCCGCTCATGCCGCGCTCCTTGGTGTGGTTCCATCCTCGCCGCCCGGATGTCGAGGCGATGCATCGTCGCCGATTGACTTTGGGCGTCCATACGGCTAATTTTCCGCCCGTCAGCGGTCTTTATCTCTTTATTCGAATAGAAAGATAAAGCGAAGAGGGAAGCCGGTGGGAATCCGGCGCTGCCCCGCAGCGGTATGTGGAGACGACCCCGTCACAGGCACTGGATCGATCGGATCCGGGAAGCGACGAGCAAGGCGGCACCGGCCAGGTGCCACATCCACGAGCCCGAAGACCTGCCGCCGACCGGAACGAACGCGCCGTCATGGGCGCGGGCGCTCCGTCCGACCTGGACAGCCGCCTTGCCAAGGGCGGCCTCCGGTTCGCCCGCGGGGGCGAAGGTCGACGGCTAGCCGCATGACGCCCTCCTGCCTGCCGCGCTCGCCGCGGTAGCCCGCGTGCGTTCGCGTCCAGCCGCCCTTCCCTCCTCTTTGCCACGAAGAGGAATCATCCATGCCACACGTAACTTACCCGGGCTTCCCCCGCATCGGCCGACGCCGCGAACTCAAGCGCGCCCTCGAGAGCCACTGGAAGGGAGAAACCCAGGCCGACGAGCTGCTAGCGGTCGCCCGCGAACTGCGCCAGCGTCATTGGAAGCTCGCCCGCGACGCCGGGGCGGACAGCGTCCCGGTGAACGACTTCTCCCTCTACGACCATGTGCTCGACGCCGCCGTGTCGGTCGACGCGATCCCGGCGCGCTACCGCGAACTCACCCGCCACAACGCCCTTGCCGGCTACTTCGCCATGGCCCGCGGCCACCAGGACGGCAAGGTCGACCTGCATGCCTTGGAGATGACCAAGTGGTTCGACACGAACTATCACTACATCGTGCCGGAACTCGAGGCGGGACAAGCCTTTGCTGCCCATCCGGAAAAAGTGGTCGCCGAATACCGTGAGGCCGTCGCCGCCGGGCATGTCGCCCGCCCCGTCCTGCTGGGCCCGGTCAGTTTCCTGCGTCTGTCGAAGACCGTCGACGGCAGCGATCCGCTGGCTCTGCTCGATGCCCTGCTGCCGGCATGGCTCGGCGTGGTGGACGCCCTCGCGGATGTCGGTGCCGACTGGGTGCAGGTGGACGAACCCACCCTCGTGCTCGACCTGGACGCGCCTTGGCGCGAGGCCTTCCGGCGCAGCTACGCGGCCATCGCCGCGCACGGTCGCGTTCGTGTGCTGCTGGCCACCTACTTCGGCGAGCTCGGCGCCAACCTCGAGCTGGCCGCGGCGCTGCCGGTCGCCGGCCTGCACGTGGATCTCGCCCGCGCGCCCGAGCAGTTGGATGCCGTGCTCGACGCGCTGCCCACCGACCGCGTGCTTTCCGCCGGCGTGCTGGACGGCCGTAACATCTGGCTGAGCGATCCGGCGACGGTCCTTCCGCGCGTGGACCGCCTGCTCGCTCGTCTCGGCGACGATCGCTTGTGGTTGTCGACCTCCTGCTCGCTGCTTCACGTGCCGATCGATCTTGCCGAAGAGAAGCACCTGCCTGCCCACCTCGCCGGGTGGCTGTCGTTCGCACGGCAGAAGATCGCCGAACTGCGTCGCTATGCCGATGCGGTCGCCGGCCATGAGGCCGCGCAGAAAACCCTGACCCGCCAGCATGAGGTCGTGGCCAGCCGGCAGACCTCCGGGGATGTCGTCCGTGCCGATGTGCGCGCCCGGGTGCGCCAGCTCACGCCACAGTTCGGCCAGCGTCGCTCCGCCTTTGCCTTCCGCGCCGCCGTTCAGCGTGAGCGATACGACCTGCCCGACCTGCCGACAACCACCATTGGGTCGTTTCCACAGACCGACGACCTGCGTATCGCCCGCGCCGCGCATCGCTCGGGCAAGCTGGAAGACGATGCCTATACGGCCATGCTTCGGGATGAAGTCCGGCGTGTCGTGCGCTTCCAGGAAGATGCCGGCATCGACGTACTGGTCCACGGCGAGCCCGAGCGCAACGACATGGTCGAGTACTTCGGCGAGCAGCTCGCCGGCTATGCGTTCACTTCGCTCGGCTGGGTGCAAAGCTACGGCTCGCGTTGCGTCAAGCCGCCGATCATCTACGGCGACGTCGCGCGTCCCGCGCCGATGACCGTGGCATGGTCGACCTACGCCCAGTCGCTCACCGACAGGCCCATGAAGGGCATGCTGACCGGACCGGTGACGATGCTGCAATGGTCCTTCGTCCGCGACGACCTGCCGCGTTCGGAGGTGTGCCGGCAGATCGCCCTCGCCCTGCGCGACGAGGTCCACGACCTTGAGAAGGCAGGCATCGGCATCGTGCAGATCGACGAACCGGCACTACGCGAAGGCCTGCCGCTGCGTCGCGCCGACTGGGACGCCTACCTTGCCTGGGCGGTCGACGCTTTCCGCATCACGGCGGGCGGGGTCAGCGATGCCACCCAGGTACACACGCACATGTGCTACTCGGAGTTCAACGACATCATCGAGGCCGTCGCCGCGATGGATGCCGACGTGATCTCGATCGAGACCAGCCGCTCGCGCATGGAGCTGCTCGACGCCTTCACCCGCTTCCAGTACCCCAACGGCATCGGCCCCGGCGTCTACGACATCCACTCGCCGCGCGTGCCCACCCAGGCCGAAATGGCCGACCTGCTGGCCCGTGCCCTCCAGGTACTCCGTCCCGACCAGCTCTGGGTGAACCCCGACTGCGGCCTGAAGACCCGTGGCTGGCCCGAGGTATCCGAGGCCCTGAAGGGCATGGTCGCGGTGGCCAGGGCGGCCCGCGAGCGATTGGCCGCAACGGCCTGACACCAGGCGGCTCCCCCTGCGTGGGGGAGCCGCTTCCGTGGCGACGGCCGGCTTGCGTGCATGCACGCGCGTCGGCGTTGACTGACGCGCGTCCAAGTTAAAAACCTGGGCGTCGACCCACCTTTTTCTGACGGAGTAGCGGCGTACAAGCTCCTAACCTAAGCGCCCCATCGGAAGGAGCGTGACATGAGCAAGAAAGGATTCGCCGTGCTGCTTGCCCTCGCAAGCGCGCACGTCACGGCGGGAGAGCGCCAGTATGTGCATGACCTGGATCGCCGTTTCGACCAATACACCTGGGTCACCGCCCACAACGCGTTCAATACCTGGTTTCCTTTCCCTAACCAGAGCAAGAGCATTTCCCAGCAGCTGCTCGATGGCGTGCGCGGCTTGTCGCTGGACCTGCACGAATACCAGGGCAGGGTCAGGGCCTGCCACGGGTCATGCTTCCTTGTGGGCCAGCCCCTGGCCACGCACCTCAACGGCGAGATCGTGCCCTTCCTTCTCGCCGATCGCCAAGCGCTCGTCACCATCCATCTGGAGGATTACGTCTAACGCAGGCCGCTACACCCTCCCAGGCGGCGTGGCCACCATCCTGTCCTCAAGGAGCGGTACGACGGAAAACCACTGGGAGCTGGGCAAGACCATCTTCACGCACGATACGTCGTGCAAGAGCCGCTGGAGTGACACGTTGGCACCCGGGCAGGTGTCGTTCCCGGGAAAATCATGGCCCCGCCTGTTCGTCATGAACCATTTTCACGGCGTCGGCGAGCCCCAGCATTCAGCATGGCGATGCTTTCGAGCTTGCCGGCGTACTCAACCAAGGCGGCATCGTCCTCTACGAAGGCAACAAGGCGACCCAGGACATCGTGTGCGGCATCCCCGGCGGCGAGGCGGCCACCATCAACTTCAAGAGTGGAGACCGTCGGGGGTGCGAGAACGACGAAGCCCGCTCGGCTCGCCTGTTCGGGTTACCCGCCGGCACGACGTTCACCGTATTCGACTCACCCAATGGGAACTGGTCCGACGACTACACCACGGTTCGCGTCCTCAAGGACCTCAAGGGCCGCAGTGTGACGATTCCTTCGTTTCACACCTCGTACAGCAGTGGCGACATGGCCGTCCAGGCGCGATACCGAAATGGCCTGGACGGGAAAATCTCCCGTATCGTGGTCGTCCCTGCCCCCTAGACCCGCTGCCCGGCGTGCCGCCGTAGCCTGACTCCGCGGCCGCCAGGGGCGGCTTCAGCGCCGATCCTGCGCCAGCGCGGAACGGCCGGGTCGCCGCCGAAGTGCCTCCTGCCGGCCACCGCCCGGCAGCCCGCCAGGCCGCGGGCGCCTGAACGTCCATGCAATCGTAACCCCCCGGGCGTACCCTTCTTCCTGCAAAGCCGACAAAGGCCGTGTATCATGGCGCGCCCCCATTTATCTCTTTATCCGTAAAGAAGGATATATACCCACGATGAGCAACTTCCTCTTCACCTCCGAGTCGGTCTCCGAAGGCCATCCGGACAAAATCGCCGACCAGATCTCGGACGCCGTTCTGGACGCCATCCTGGCCCAGGATCCGCGCGCTCGCGTTGCCTGCGAGACGCTGGTGAAGACCGGCGTCGCCATCGTCGCGGGTGAGATCACCACCAGCGCCTGGATCGACCTCGAAGCGCTGACCCGCAAGGTCATCCTCGACATCGGCTACGACTCCTCGGAAGTCGGCTTCGACGGCGAGACCTGCGGCGTGCTGAACCTCATCGGCAAGCAGTCCCCGGATATCAACCAGGGCGTGGATCGCAAGAAGCCCGAAGAACAGGGCGCCGGCGACCAGGGCCTGATGTTCGGCTACGCCACGAACGAAACCACCGAATACATGCCGGCGGCGATCCACTACGCCCATCGCCTCGTCGAGCAGCAGACCAAGGTCCGCAAGAAGAAGAACTCGCCCCTGCCGTGGCTGCGCCCGGACGCGAAGAGCCAGGTCACCCTGCGCTACGAGAACGGCGAAGCCGTCGCCATCGACGCCGTCGTGCTGTCCACCCAGCACGATCCGGACGTGAAGCAGAAGGACCTGATCGAAGGTGTGCGCGAGCTGATCCTCAAGCCCGTGCTGCCGGCGAAGCTGCTGCACAAGGGCACCAAGTTCCACATCAACCCGACCGGCAAGTTCGTCATCGGCGGCCCGGTGGGCGATTGCGGCCTGACCGGTCGCAAGATCATCGTCGACACCTACGGCGGCTGGGCCCGTCACGGCGGCGGCGCGTTCTCCGGCAAGGATCCGTCCAAGGTCGACCGTTCGGCAGCCTACGCCGCGCGTTACGTCGCCAAGAACATCGTCGCGGCCGGCCTCGCCGACCGTTGCGAAATCCAGGTCAGCTACGCCATCGGCGTCGCCGAGCCGACCTCGATCTCGGTGACCACCTTCGGGACCGGCAAGATTCCCGACGAGAAGATCGAGAAGCTGATCCGCAAGCACTTCGACCTGCGCCCGTTCGGCATCATCAAGATGCTCGACCTCGTGCACCCGATGTACCAGCAGACCGCTTCGAACGGTCACTTCGGCCGCAAGCCCTATGAGATCACCGACAAGAACGGCAACACGTTCACGGCGTTCTCGTGGGAGAAGACGGATAAGGCCGAGATCCTGCGCGATGCCGCCGGTCTTGGTGTGAAGGCTGCTCGCGCAAAGTAAGCGAGTCGCGACAGGTGACAAGAAGACGGGCGCCGTGTGGCGCCCGTTTTTTTGCTTACCGCCGCCAGCGTCGCGCGGTGCAGCTTACGCTGTCGTTCACGGTCATACGCCGCACTCGACAACTGCGATACACGGTCACGGCGGCCAGATACAACAAGGCCACGATAAGCGGGGCGCCGACAAACTCGAGAAATTGTTGCCGTGCGTCGCCAGACGGATGTTCATCACGAGCCGTGGAGATTTCGTCGCGTATGACGACCAAAATCAAAGTAGGGCAACAACCGACACGTCCAGCCAACGACTGCGCACACGATGCGCCGGCGCACTTTTCACCTACGCCGTTCTTCGCACATCACAACGGCCAACCAACGCCAGACGAAGCATCCAGCAATGTGAACGCAAGTGACCGCGACGATTGATGTCGACCAAATGTAGACATCGGAGGTACTCTCCACCGATGTAGCACCAAGGAAGCCACTAACGGATCTTCCGGTACGTCATAAGATCGGTACCGGGAATGTTGCGCATGAGAAATGCGTGATCAACCTGGACATTTGCGCGCCACCTCTGCCCGAGTACGCATAAACCTGAAGACTGCACCGTGCATAAGCGCGCAAACCACCGAGCTTCCGACGAAGGCCAGCAGGGGTAGGTGCCGAGCATCAGGCACCTCGATTGCGAAGGCACGTACGACCTCATCCGCGATACCAACAATGATTTCCGTGGCAACGAGAAACCAACACGTCCATCCGACTACTTTTGAAAATCGTTGCCATCGCGATTTCCAAGCCCAGCCTTTCAAGCAGAGTCGCGAAAGTGTCAAAATGAGGACAAGCGCGACAACGTGCATCGCGAGCACCACGGCGCCCCCGGTTGTCCAGATTTCAAGGTCGTAGCTCGCCTCTGGCGATCCCGGTTCGAAAGTGCTGTCGAGCCACTCATACACCGGCTCCGGCAATGCCGGACGCAAATCAGAATCAAGTCCCAACGCTACTACCAGATAGCCAGTCGTAGCGACGGAAAGCCAGGATATCCATCCCACCACACGCTTCAGCAACGTCATGACACAGTCACCGTGCCGTATGTTGCAAACGGGGTGTTGGGAATGGGGTAAACCTGCGCGGCATCCAGCATTTCGCGAAGGAGGGCAAAGTCCGACGCTTTCTCCAGCGTAATACAGCCTTTGCTTAGTCCTCTGAACCCCTTGGGATGCAATCGAAATTGTCCTCGAAGCACTGCGTTGCAGAAAAGCTCGTCATCGACGACCTGATCCCTCGCATACAATGCGAACCAACCGGACTTTAGCAAGTCCCACACTTGACCGAATTGACCACCTGTAGGGCGATCGACGATGTAGTAGACACCTACCGGAATCGGACCTCTGTCTGGGACGCACATGTGAGTGCGGCGGTTGCGAAGGGCACCGTCACCGGAGAAGGCCGAAAAAGCATGCCCACCGATGACCAACGCCGTCTCGGGTTTAAGCTTGAACGTGCCGTGGATCATACCGCCCCCTAGACCACGAATGTCTTGTCGTTCTTGGTCAGGCTCCACGCGCCCTGCGTCATGCCACCCTGGCCTCCATCGATGTTCTGCTTCTGGTACTTTCACTGGATTGCGGCGTACCTGAGCGACATCGTTTCCGTAGGAAGCAGTGCGTCGTCGATACCAAGAGCGACTTGCGAAATCAGCACATGCTTGAGTTGAATCTCGAGGTACTTGACGCGCTTTCCGTCGCCCGCAGCCCGATAGAATTCGACTTGCGCTGACTGGAACGTGGTGCCGCCCGATACGGCCTGGAAGATCGCGGGGCTGGCCATGTCGAGGTCTTTGACCAACGCGAGGTCGCCATGTTCCGTCCGGCCCACGGTGTGCCCGCCACCCGTTGATACTGCGCCTGACGCAGGCTGCCGCACTTCATGATGAAAGCCGGTGAGTTCGATCCACTGGGCGTGGTCCTTGTCCAGCGACTCGCCTTTCAGGTCGGGGCCGGATAATTTCAGGTAGATATTTTTCATCACATTCCATATTGAGTTCGAAGGGGTCGGTACATACCGCACGCCAGGAACTGCGCGGGACGCTCTTGTATCGAATCCGGCTCGGAAATGTCTGAGAAAAGCAGGCGAACGATTCTTCCGTATGCGCTTCATTCATGTGCCCAATCGATCTCACTCGACCGATTTCGCGCAATACATTTCGGGCAAAACCCTAAGAAGAAGGCATTTTTGATCGTTGGCGGCGGCGCCGAGTGCGCCGGGAAATCAGTGAAAACGACCATAAAAATCATGGCGTAAATTGCGAAAATCGAGGACGTCCTCCTCTTCGACGCGCTGATTTCGCTAGCACATCGAGCCGTGGTTCCAAGGTCATTCTCAAAGCAGGTGCCTACACTGGCCGCGTATCGACATACCAGCGCCTCAGATAGGCCACCACAGCTTCTCGGTGCGCATCGCCGTCGAGTGCCATAGCCGGGGGCGATCGCGGCGTCAGCCGTTCCGCGGCCAAACAACGGGTACTCCATATCTCGCATGCATCGATAGCACCATGCCAACGCCGCCTCTAAGGTCATGCTGCCTGCCTAGCCGTGAGGCTCACGGCCACTTCGCCAAGAACATCGTTGCTGCCGGCCTGGCCGACCGTTGCGAAATCCAGGTCAGCTACGCCATCGGCGTCGCCGAGCCGACCTCGATCTCGGTGACCACCTTCGGGACCGGCAAGATTCCCGACGAGAAGATCGAGAAGCTGATCCGCAAGCACTTCGACCTGCGCCCGTTCGGCATCATCAAGATGCTCGACCTCGTGCACCCGATGTACCAGCAGACCGCTTCGAACGGTCACTTCGGCCGCAAGCCCTATGAGATCACCGACAAGAACGGCAACACGTTCACGGCGGTCTCGTGGGAGAAGACGGATAAGGCCGAGATCCTGCGCGATGCCGCCGGTCTTGGTGTGAAGGCTGTTCGCGTCAAGTAAGCGGGTGGGAAACGCGTTGTACGTAGCGGGCGCCTTCGGGCGCCCGCTTTCGTTTGTGCGTCCCCGCGCCGAAAAAGAATCGAAACGAATAAAGCCGCTGGGTGAAGCGACCTTACCTCTAGTTATGGGCTGTGTCGAAAAGTGGGTCGACGTCAAAGAAAGTAGCATCAGACGGTCACCCGCGAGAGAACGTCTGGCGGTTTCCACTTAGTAAAATACCGTTCACGTGGAGCCGGCTCCGTCAACGGAAGATCCGAACATTTCTGCCCTGAAATCTGGCAGTTCTCACCCATGCCAGCATCTTGCTATCAGTATTGACCCAGTAGTGGCTGGGCCCGGGAACCACACTCTTGACGCACCCCGGCACCGACGCAGGTGGTGGCCTTGACGCGGCGCGGTGTCGTATTGGAGCGGCTCGCAGCGTTAAGCGAAACCGTAACCTGGTTCGCTCCCGCCTAGGGATGTGCCTTGCTGTGGGTGTCCGCCGTGTAGACGTCTAACGAGAGATCCAGCCCAAGGTTCGACAACGCCACTAACAAATCGCTTGGTAGGGCGTCGCCACCGTCCTTATCGAGGAACCACCCAACAAAAAGCTCGGTCTTTGCACCGCGTTGTCTCAGCTTGTCCAACACAGAAGCGAGGTGATCCAACTGACGCACGCAAGATGACAATGCATCTGCTAACCCGATGCGCTGCCCATCCATAAGTCGAAACGTCACGTAGGTGTTTTCCCACACGCCATCAAGCACACGACCACTAGGCGCTGTTCTGATTTCGCCCTTGGTCCATTGCCTCGTCGGTGTGAGGTTGAGCGAAGCCACGATGTCAGCAGCAGTGAGGTCTTGGCTGAAGATTCTCAGGCTGACGGAAATTGTCATGAATAAGTCACTCACTGCGTGTAGTCCCCGTCGTTTCCGTGATTCACAGCGTTCCCCTCATGGTCGCCCGTGATGACATCAAGCCGATGGGGTCGCTCTGGAATTATCGTCTCCTCGCCGCCTCATAATCCCTATTGACGTTGTAGTTCAGGCCCGATTCGGTATCGAAGTACTGGCCGGGAAAGCGCAGGTTGACCAGTTAGTCGCCCTCCGATTCTCAAGCGCTGCTAGTCAGCGGAGAGCAAATGATCAATATCTATAACGGCACCGATTGTTCCAGCAAAAAGTGACATCGAAGGCGGGATCATGATGGACGGATACCGTCCTTCCATACCCCGAATTGCTATCGTAAGCACGGCCGATCCTTCGGAAGCGAAACGACGAAATGCCTCAGTGCGTGGCACGAGTTCAGGTTCGAGCGTCCGCCAGCATGCCTCCAAAGACCCCTCGAGGCTTTTCGTCGACTCGATCGACCAGAGATTCGATCTCGGAAGGACGCGAGCTGCGTCGCGTTCGCCCTTCAACGATGCAGTTGATGGCTTGACACCCGTAGCCGTCGAAATCTCGCGCGGCGGCGTCGTAGTATTTCTGAGAGAGAGTGAGATAAACATGTAGTCGGACATCATTTCCACCCATTTACGTTCATGTGCAGGTATTCCATTTCTCCGGCTCCCTGGTGGAGACCCGATTACATGTTTCCATTCCCGTCCACGAAAATATCTCGATCGCTACCCAGTTGGAGATCCCGTTTCATCGCATGGGCGTTTTCACATCCGTTCGCCTGACAGGCCTCATCCAAAGGCTTTATTGATTGGATTCCCGACGAAGGTGTAGTCGCTCGCAAGGCAAACACCTGTATCTCCTGAAGAACTGCCTGTACCCAGTTCGCGCCCAGTGTTCGCCCCGGGGATTCTGCGGCAGGCGAACTTGAAATCCAAAAAGAAGAATGCTGCCAGGAGGTTTCTGTGCCGCGTTTTGGTCGTGTGCCCGCACCTTCGTCAAAAATGGCGAAAGGTTAAGCGTCGGCCTCACGTCAGCCTATGGAAGGAGTCTGAGAAGCGGCACTTAGGAGTGACTTTGTGAGGCGTATAACACTTCCAGCGACGGGGACGGCTCGCGGCCGACAATCTCATGACGCGTGAAGCAAACGCTGCTAGCGCTCCGCCCTGCAGATGGACTTCATCGACCACCTCCGCCAGTCGTCGATGGCTGGCGAAGCCCGCGTCTAGAACGCGGCCGTCGAACCAAGACGGACTTACGCCGCAGTCACGGCGATTTCATGGCCCGGATGCGACATCTGGGGCCTGTCAACGGAGAGCCCCCATGTCACGCACCCTGCCCCGCCTCGTGGCCACCGCCTTCCTCGCCGCCGCTATGCCCATGGCCGCCTTTGCCCAGCACACCGACTCCAAGGGCGGTACGCCGACCGACGCCGGCTTCGTCACCAATGCCAGCGGCGCGGGCCTCGCCGAGATCGAAGCCGCCAAGCTGGCCGATACGAACGCCGGCTCGGACAAGGTGAAAACCTTCGCCCATCAGATCATCGCCGACCACACCAAGGCCGGCGAAGAATTGAAGACTCTCGCCGCAGGCGACCGCGGTTATGCCACGGCCGAGTCGCCGCCACCGGCGAACCAGAAGGACATCGACGCCCTGCAGATGCTGCATGGCGCGGCCTTCGACAAGGAGTTCGCGAAGGTGATGGTCGCGGACCACCAGAAGGCCGTGGCGATTTTCGAGGTCGAGGCGGAGAAGGGATCGAACAAGGAACTGCAGGCGTTTGCGAAGAAAACCCTGCCGGTGTTGAAAGACCATCTGAAGATGGCGCGGGCTTTGAATAGCGGAAAGTGATTGCAAGGAATAGCGGGAAGTGACTCCCAGCCGGTAGTGGAATCGCGAGCACCCAATCGCCGCTGAAGCGGCTCCCACACGAGGCATCGCCCTTGCTCATGTGGAAGCCGCTTCAGCGGCGATGCTTTTTCTTGCCTATGTGGGAGCCGCTTCAGCGGCGATGCTCTTTGCTTTGCGCTAAACAGCGCCGCACCGAACGAACCCGCGCAACGTCAGCCCTGGCGATGTCGCGAACTCGACTGGCCGCGGCTTGCCTTCGTCTCCCGCGATGAAGACGAACGAATCGCCGTCCAGCACGTAGCTCGCGGGCAGGTGCTTCCCCGCGTCCTCGCCCATGCTGTCGATCCAGGTGATCGAGCGCGGCGTGGTGCTCGGATCGAGGATGAAGCGCCCTGCGAGGAGCAGGTCTCCGCCTGGCAGGCGAACGGCGAAGGCATCGCCATCAATGGTGGTGATCGCGCCGTTGCCGCCGTGCATATCTGGTGGGTCGATGAGACCGTTTTCTTCGAAGCGGGTCTGCTCCCAGCTGCCCTGGAGGGCTTGGAGGTCTTCCATGGTTCTTCCTTGACGGTCTTTGACGGTCTTTGGCCAGCACCCAATCGCCGCTGAAGCGGCTCCCACAAGAGGCATCGCTCTTGCTCATGTGGGAGCCGCTTCAGCGGCGATGCTTTTTCTTGCCTATGTGGGAGCCGCTTCAGCGGCGATGCTTTTTCTTGCCTATGTGGGAGCCGCTTCAGCGGCGATGCTCTTTCTTGCTTATGTGGGCAGCGGCGATGCTTCGGCGAGCGATCAGCCGTTGCGATTGGAACCGGAGAGGACATCCACCCACACGGCGAGGACGAGGATTACGCCCTTGATGATCATCTGCCAGGAGTTGTCGACGTCCATCAGCTGCATGCCGCTGTCCAGGCTGGCCATGACCAGCGCACCGATGAGCGCGCCGTAGACCGTGCCCGAACCGCCGCGCATGGAGGTGCCGCCAATGAAGCAGGCGGAGATCGCGTCCAGCTCGCCACCGGTACCGGCGGAGGGCGAGCCCGAGCCGGTGCGGGCCACGGTGATGATGCCGGCGAAGGCGCACATCAGGCCCATCACGGCGAAGACGACCAGCTTGACGCCGGCCACGTTCACGCCCGAGAGGCGCGTCGCCTCCATGTTGCCGCCGACGGCATAGATATGCCGGCCGAACACCGTCTGCGTCGACACGTAGGTGAAGACCGCCAGCAGGCCCAGCAGGATCATCACCGGGATGGGAATGCCGTTCGCGTCGTTGAGCATGCGAACGAAGCCGGCGATGAACAGGCCGATCGCAACCAGGCGGGCGACATCGATCCACAGCGCGCCCTGCATCAGGCCGAGCTTGGCGCGGCGGAGGCGACGACGCACGGTCAGCGCGACCATGGCGAGGAAGATGATCCCGCCTATCCACATGGACAGCACCGGGGGAACGAAGCCCTGGCCCAGTGCGATGAGGTCGTCCGGCGCCGGCGCGATGGTCGAGCTGCCGGTGATGTAGAGCACGATGCCGCGGAAGGCGAGCATGCCGCCCAGACCAACGATGAACGACGGCACGCGCATCTTCGTCACGACGAAGCCGTTGAACGCGCCGATCAGCATGCCCAGGACGAGGACGGCGCCGATGGCGGACCACGTGCCCCAGCCCTGGTTCACGGTGAGGATGGCGACGACGCCTCCGAGCAGACCGAGTTGCGAGCCGATCGACAGATCGATCTCGCCGGCGATGATGACGAAGACCATGCCGCAGGCAAGCATGCCGGTGATGGCCATCTGCCGGAACAGGTTGGACAGGTTGCCCGGGGTGATGAAGGCCGCATCGGTCTTGATGTGGAAGAACACCCAGATGATCGCGACGGCGATGAGCAGCGCGAGGATCTTGTAACGGACGAACAGTTGCTGGATTTGCTGCGACTGCATGGAGGAGCTTCCTGGTAACGCGTGAATAAGAGGGAGGATCAGGCCGCGTGCGCGGGGCCCTCGGCGGCATGCGAGATGGCGGCGGCGAGGACCTGTTCCTGCGTCAGGCCGACGTTCTTGAAGTCGCCGCGCAGCTTGCCCTCGCCGACGACCAGGACGCGATCGCTCACGCCGAGCACCTCGGGCATTTCCGAGGAGACCATGATGATCGCGACGCCCTTGCCGGCCAGCTCGAACATGAGCTTGTAGATGTCGTACTTGGAACCGACGTCGACGCCGCGGGTCGGCTCGTCGAGGATCAGCACCTTGGGACCCGGCAGCAGCATCTTGGTCAGCACGGCCTTCTGCTGGTTGCCGCCGGAGAGACCGACGATGGCGAGTTCCGGACTGGCCGTCTTGACGCGCAGACGCTTGATCTCGGTGTCGACCACCTGCAGCTCGGCCTGGCGGTCGATCTGGCCCGCGTGCGCGTAATGCGACAGCGTGGCGAGGGTGATGTTGTCGCCCACGCCCAACAGCGGGACGATGCCCTGGCGTTTGCGGTCTTCCGGCACGAGCGAAAGGCCGGCCTTGATCGCCTGCTCGGGATTCTTGATCTTGATCGGCTTGCCTTCGAGGACCAGCTCCGCCTCGTACCGGCCGGGGTACGCGCCGAAGATGGCCGAGACCAGTTCCGTACGGCCCGCACCCACCAGACCGGCGATGCCGAGGATTTCACCGCGGCGCAGCTCGAACGAGATGTCGTCGACGCGCTTGCGGTTCGGGTTGGCGAGATCCCAGCAGGTGACGTGCTTCGCTTCGAAGATCACCTCGCCGATGTCGTGGTCCACCTTCGGGAACAGGTTCTCGATATCCCGGCCGACCATCGCCGTGATGATCGAATGCGTGGTCATCTCGCTCATCGGCTTGGTGACGATATGCTTGCCGTCGCGAATCACGGTGACGGTATCGCAGACGCGCGCGACTTCCTCGAGCTTGTGCGAGATGTACACGCAGGCCACGCCGTCTTTCTTCAGGTCTTCGATGATCGCCAGCAGCGTATCGGTCTCGGAGGAGGTCAGCGACGACGACGGTTCGTCGAGGATCAGCAGGCGGGCGTTCTTCGCCAGCGCCTTGGCGATCTCGAACAATTGCTGATAGCCGCCACCGTAGTTCGATACCGGCGCGGCCACGTTCACGTCACGGAGCTTCAGGCGCGCGAGCAAGGCCTCGGCCTTGGCGTACATCGCGTCGTAATCCATCAGGCCACCGAACTTGCGGATCTCGTTGCCGAGGAAGATGTTCTCGGCCACGGAGAGCTGGGGAACCAGCATCAGTTCCTGGTGGATGATGACGATGCCGGCCGCCTCGCTGTCGCGCACGGATGCGGCACGCAGAGGCTTGCCATCGAAAAGAATCTCGCCTTCCCAGGTACCGTACGGGTACACGCCGGAAAGGACTTTCATCAGGGTCGACTTGCCGGCGCCATTCTCGCCGCACAGGCCGACGCATTCGCCCGGCCGGACGGCCAGGTCGATGCCATTGAGCGCGCGCACGCCGGAAAATTCCTTGACGATGTTGCGCATCTCGAACAGGTATTCGCTCACCGATATTTCCTTTAGCAGGACGACGCCCCGCCATGAGGCGGGGCGTCGTCGATCTTACGCTAACGCTGGTTTACGGGCCGACCTGGGCCTGGGTGTAGAAACCGTCCTTCACCACGAGGTCGACATTCTGCTTGGTCAGCAGGGTCGGGGTGAGCAGGATGGTGTTGATGTCGCCCTTGCCGTTGTTCATCTTGGAAGTGAACTGCGGCGTGGTGCCCTGGGCGAGGTCGATCGCCAGGTTGGCGGCATCCGTGGCGATCGTCTTGATCGGCTTGTAGACCGTCATGGTCTGCGTGCCGGCCTTGATCCGCTTGATCGCGGCCAGATCGGCATCCTGGCCCGACACGGCCACCTTGCCGGCCAGCTTCTGGCCGTTGAGGGCGGCAATGGCGCCACCGGCGGTGCCGTCGTTCGAGGCGACGATGCCCTGGATGTTGTTCTTGTTCGCGGTCAGCGCGTTCTCGATGATCGACTGGGCGTTCGAGGCGAGCCACTCGTTGGTCCACTGCTGACCGACGATCTTGATGTCGCCCTTGTCGACCAGCGGCTTGAGAACCTTCATCTGGCCTTCGCGAAGGATCTTCGCGTTGTTGTCGGTCGGCGCGCCGCCGAGCAGGAAGTAGTTGCCCTTGGGTGCGGCGTTGACCACGCCCTGGGCCTGCATCTGGCCGACCTTGTCGTTATCGAACGAGATGTACGCGTCGACGTCGGCGTTGAGGATCAGGCGGTCGTACGAAATCACCTTGATACCGGCCTTCTTCGCTTCGGCGACCACGGTGGTGAGCGTCTTGGCGTTGAACGGCACGATGACGATGACATCGACCTTGCGCGAGATCAGGTTCTCGATCTGCTGGATCTGCTTCTGCTCGTTGGCGTCGGCGGACTGCACCGAGACGGTGCCACCCTTGGCTTCGACGGCAGCCTTGAAGTAGTCGCGATCCTTCGTCCAGCGCTCGACGCGCAGATCGTCGATGGAGAAACCGATGACCGGCTTTTCCTTGCTCGCGTGGGCCTGCGGCGTGGCGAAAACGCCTGCGGCGATCATCGAAATGGCCAGCACCGTGTGTAGAGCCTTCTGCTTCATGCTTATCTCCGTGCTTATGGAATCGCCCTTCAGGAAGGGCGGAAATCGTCGCCGCGAACGGCGTCGGTAGTCAGGGACTTCAACTGTTCGTAGGTACGGCGGAACAGAGGGTGGCGCGTTTGCAGGAAATAAGCATGACGCGCTGCATCGGGCTCGTAGGTCGCCGTCACGGAAGGCATCGGGCAGACCGCTTCCAGCGTGGCCTGCGGATCCACCGCAAGGTGGGCCAGGCGGGCCGCGCCCAGGGCCGGGCCGACCTCGCCTCCGCTACGCAGGACCAGCCGTTTGCCGAGAATGTCGGCCAGCATGCGAATCCAGTAGGCACTGCGCGAACCGCCACCGATGACAGTGATCTCCTCGGCCACCAGCCCGGTGGATTCCACCGCAAGCAGGCCATCGAGCAGACCGAGGCCGACGCCTTCCAGCGTGGCATTGGCCAGGTCGGCGCGATCGGTCCCGGGCCCCAGTTGGGTGAACGAGCCCCGAGCATGCGCGTCGTTGTGCGGCGTGCGTTCCCCCGTCAGGTACGGCAGGAACATCGGCCCGTCGGGCTTGAGCCCACTTGCTTCCGCTTCGGCGAGCAGTGCCGGAACGTCCTTCTGCCCGGTCAGCCGTGCCGTGAAATCCAGGCAGCTGGCGGCGTTCAACATCACCGACATGAGGTGCCAGGTGTCGGGCAAGGCGTGGCAGAAGCTGTGCACGGCCTGCTCGGGGCTGGAGCGGAAGCCGTCGGACACGGCGAAGTAGACGCCCGAGGTGCCCAGCGAAAGCATGGCCTGGCCATCGCGCACGATACCGACACCGACGGCGCCTGCCGCGTTGTCGCCGCCACCGGCGGCCACGGGCACCGCGTTCATGCCCCAGCGATCGGCCAGTTCCTGGCGCAGCCTGCCGGCAGGCTGGCTGCCCTCGAACACCTGCGGCATGTGGGACCGGTCGAGCCCCGTGGCGGCGAGCATGGCGTCGCTCCACTGGCGCCTGGCGACATCGAGCCACAACGTGCCGGCGGCATCCGAGGCATCGGTCATGTACTCGCCGGTAAGGAGCAGGCGCAGGTAGTCCTTCGGCAGCAACACCTTCGCGATGCGCCCGAAGACCTCGGGCTCATGCTTGCGCACCCACGCCAGCTTCGGAGCCGTGAAACCCGGCATGGCCAGGTTGCCGGTGATCTCGCGAAAGCCCGGGACCCTCTCCAGCTCGGCGCACTCGACATCCGAGCGGCCATCGTTCCAGAGGATGGCCGGCCGCAGGATATGGTCGGACTTGTCCAGCAGCGTGGCACCGTGCATCTGTCCGGACAGACCGATGGCCGCCACGCGGCGGGCATCGGTTGCCTTGAGGACTTCCGTAACGGCGGCCTCGGTCGCCGACCACCAGCTCGCGGGGTCCTGTTCGGACCAGCGCGGCCTGGGGTGGGAAACCTCGAGCGGGCTGGTGGCGCTGGCGCGCACGTCTCCCGAGTCGTCGACCAGCACCGCCTTGACCGAGGAGGTGCCGAGGTCGATGCCGAGGAACATACGTGCCGAAGCTTCCATGTCGGGTCTCATATCACCCATAGATATAGCGGTTGACGATGTTCTCGAGCAACTCCTGGCCGCCCGAGACGTGCTTCGGGTGGATATCGCGGGAGATTGCCTCGTCCGCCAGCGAAGCCAGCGTGAAGCCACCCTGCAGGATCTTGCTGCCGAACTCGGCGTCCCAGCCGGCGTAACGCCTGGCCTTGAAATCGGCCAGGGCGTCGCGCTCGATCATCTTCGCGGCACGCTCGAGGCTGAGCGCCAGCGCGTCGATCGCGCCGATGTGGCCATGGAAAAGGTCTTCCGGCGCGCTGCTCTGGCGGCGGACCTTGGTGTCGAAGTTGTAGCCACCCGTGGTGAAGCCGCCGGCCTTGAGGATCTCGTAGGTGACGAGGGTGAGTTCTTCGACGCTGTTCGGGAACTGGTCGGTGTCCCAGCCGTTCTGCGGATCGCCGCGGTTGGCGTCGATCGAGCCGAACAGGCCCAGGGCGATCGACGTGGCTACCTCGTGCTGGAACGAGTGGCCGGCGAGCGTGGCGTGGTTGGCTTCGAGGTTGGTCTTGACCTCGTTCTCGAGACCGAAGTCCTTGAGGAAGCCATAGACCGTGGCGCTGTCGTAGTCGTACTGGTGCTTGGTCGGTTCCTGCGGCTTGGGTTCGATCAGGATCGTGCCCTTGAAGCCGAGCTTGTGCTTGTGCTCGACGACCATCTGGAAGAAGCGTCCGAGCTGGTTGCGCTCGCGCTTGAGGTCGGTGTTGAGCAGGGTCTCGTAGCCTTCGCGGCCACCCCAGAGCACGTAGTTCGCGCCGCCGAGGCGATGCGTGGCTTCCATGGCATGGCGCACCTGGGTCGCCGCATAGGCGAACACTTCCGGCTGCGGGTTGGTGGCGGCACCGGCGGCGTAGCGCGGGTTGCTGAAGACGTTGGCCGTGCCCCAGAGCAGCTTCACGCCGGTCTCGGCCTGCTTCTTCTCGAGCACGTCGACCATCGCGGCGAAGTTGTTCTTGTACTCGGCGAGGCTGGCGCCTTCCGGGGCCACGTCGGTGTCGTGGAAGGTGTAGAACGGCGTGCCCAGGCGGCTGAAGAAATCGAACGCCGCGTCGGCCTTTTCGCGGGCCTTTTCCATCGGGTCGCCGGCGGTGTGCCACGGACGGTCGAAGGTGCCGGCGCCGAACACGTCCGAGCCCGGCCAGACGAAGGTGTGCCAGTAGCACACGGCCAGGCGAAGGTGCTCGGCCATGCTCTTGCCCAGCACCAGCTTCTTGGCGTCGTAGTGATGGAACGCCAGCGGGTTCTCGGAGCCGGCGCCTTCGAAGGCGATCTTGGGGATGTGGGAAAAGTACGACATAACAATTCCTTGACGAACGTGGGGACGAATCCCGACGATGCTGACGAGCAGGAGGCATGCGGCGCAATTGCGATTTCCCACGCGCCTCCCGTGGTTTTCTTTGCCGCGGTGCGTCATGGCCGGTTTAACGCGTGGCGTGGTAATTTCTCCGGCCATGGCACCCCATCGCATCGCCCTGCTTTTCAACGCGAACAAGGTTTATGACCGTCAGGTCATCGCCGGCATTGGGCATTACCTCAACAGCACCCGCGTCGAGTGGGACCTCTTCATGGAAGAGGATTTCCGCAGCCGCCTGCGTGACATCCGGCAGTTCCGTGGCGACGGCGTCATCGCCGACTTCGACGATCCGGAAGCGCCCGACACCCTGAGCGACCTGCACATCCCCGTGGTGGCCGTGGGCGGCTCCTACCACGACCCGGCGAACTATCCGGGCGACGTGCCGTACATCGCCACCGATAACGCCCGGCTCATCCGCCTCGCCTACGACCACCTGATCGAGCAAGGCCTCACCCGGTTCGCCTTCTATGGCCTGCCGCCCCACCCCACCAGCCGCTGGGCGCACGAACGCGAGCATGCGTTCCGCGCGATCGTGGCCGAAGAGTCGGTGGAGGGCCTGGTGTACCAGGGCTCGCCGACCAGCGCGGGCGGTTGGGGACAGGCGGTCGAGGAACTGGTCACCTGGCTGGCCGAGTTGCCCAAGCCGATCGGTATCGTCGCCGTCACCGACGCGCGTGCGCGTCAGCTGTTGCAGGCCTGCGTGATGGGCGGTATCGCGGTGCCCGAGCAGATCGCCATCGTCGGCATCGACAACGATCCGATGGCCCAGCTACTTACTCGCATTCCGCTCACCTCGGTCATCCAGGGCGCGGAGGAAATGGGCCGGACGGCCGCTCACCTGCTGCACCAGATGCTACGTGGGATGGACTGCGCCGGCACGCGCGTGCTGGTGCCACCGGTTGGCATCAACGTGCAGGCCTCGAGCAAGTTCCATCCGATCCGCAGTCCGCACGTGATGCGTGCCAGTCATTACATCCGCCAGTACGGCTGCCTGGGCATCAAGACCGAACAGGTGGCCGACTATGTCGGCGTATCGCGTACGGTGCTGGAAGAACACTTCAAGCGCGAGCTCAAGCAGACCGTGCACCAGGTCATTCTTACGCACAAGCTCGACACCGCGTGCGACCTCATCGTGAATTCGGACGTACCGCTGGCCGATATCGCGCTGCGCTGCGGCTTCACTTCGCTGCAATACATGTATGCGGTATTCCGGCGCGAGTACGACTGTACGCCACGCCAGTACCTCGACCTCCATCGCAAGACGGCGGCAACCTGATCGTTGCCCGCAGGGACCGCTTCATCCATGCCCGTATCCAATGCCACCGCCTGGGGCCAGCTTCCCGACGGCCGACCGCTCCACCGCTGGACCCTGCGCAACGCACGCGATGCGCAGATCGACATTGCCGACCTCGGTAGCAGCCTGCTCTCCTGGCAATCGCCCGATCGCCAGGGCCGCGTCGGCGAGGTGCTGCTCGGCCATGCGACGGCGCAGCAGTACCTCGACTCGAACGCATACATGGGCGCCGTCGTCGGCCGCTGGGCCAATCGCATCCGCGGCGGGCGCTTTCGCCTGGACGGGATCGATTACAAAGTGGATCGCAACGATGGTGGCAACCACCTGCATGGTGGCCAGTACGGCTTCCACCTGCAGCGCTGGGACGTGGAACCGGAGGGCGAGTCGCTGGTGATGCGCCTGGTCTCGCCCGAAGGCGACGGCGGCTTTCCGGGCGAGGTACGCGTGGAGCTGCGCTGCCGCTTCGACGACGACGGCACCCTGGACCTGCAGTACGAGGCGACCTCGGACGCACCGACGCCGCTCAGCCTCACCGCACACCCGTATTTCAACCTCAACGACCGCCGGCCGGATATCCGCGACCACGTGATCCGCATCGACGCGGACGAGTTCCTCGCGATCGACGCGGGGGCGATTCCCGTCGGTCGCCAGCATGTCGCCGGCACCGCCTTCGACTTCCGCGACGCCGCGCCGATCGGATCGCGGTTGCACTGGCCCGATCCGCAGCTGCGCCTGGTCGGCGGCTTCGATCATTGCTACATCCCGCACGGGCCGATGGGTTCGTCGTTGCGGACGGTGGCCGTGGTCACCGAGCCATCCAGCGGTCGTCGCCTCACCGTCGAGACCGACCGCCCCGGCCTGCAGTTCTACAGCGGCCAGAAGCTCACCGGCCAGCCCAGTCGCAACCTGGAGCCCTATGGCCCTTTCGCCGGCTTCGCGCTGGAGACCCAGGCCTTCCCGGACCAGATCAACAGCCCCGAGGCCGAGGGCGCGATCCTGCGACCCGGGGTCGTATGGCGCCAGCACACGCGTTACCGGGTCGATACCGCCTGATACCCCTGCCTGCCCTGGCAGGAGCCTGTGCGAGCCCGTACCCGGGTAGAATGGGCGGATGTCCCTTATCCAACTCCTCAATGTCGACTACAGCGTCGGCGGCCCGCTCCTGCTCGAACAGGTCAATCTTTCCCTCGATGCCGGCGAGCGCGTCTGCATCGTCGGGCGCAATGGCGCCGGAAAGTCCACCCTGCTCAAGCTGATCGCCGGCGAAATCCACGCCGACGACGGCGAGATCCGCCTGCAGGGCGGCACCCGGATCGCCCGCCTGACCCAGGAAGTGCCGCAGGACACCACCGGCAGCGTTTTCGACGTGGTGGCCGATGGCCTGGGTGAACTGGGGCATCTGCTCGCCCGCTATCACCATCTTCTGGAAGAAGGCGACATGGAAGCCCTGGGCGACGTCCAGACGAAGATCGAGACGCTGAACGCCTGGGACCTCGATTCCCGCGTGCAACAGGTGATCGAGCGGCTCGAGCTGCCGGCCCATACCGATTTCGCCGACCTCTCCGGCGGCATGAAGCGTCGTGTACTGCTCGGTCAGGCCCTGGTGCGCGATCCGAACCTGCTTCTGCTCGACGAGCCGACCAACCACCTCGACATCGAAGCGATCGCCTGGCTCGAAACCTTCCTGAAGAACTTCAGTGGCAGCATCGTCTTCATCACCCATGACCGCAGCTTCCTGCGCTCGCTGGCCACGCGCATCGTCGAGATCGATCGCGGCAATGTAACCAGCTGGCCCGGCGACTACGACAACTACCTGCGCCGCCGCGAAGAGCGCCTCCATGCGGAAGCCCAGGCTGTCGCGCACTTCGATCGCAAGCTGGCCCAGGAAGAAGTCTGGATCCGCCAGGGCATCAAGGCACGTCGTACCCGCAACGAAGGCCGCGTGCGCGCCCTGAAAGCCCTGCGCAACGAGCGCGCCGAGCGGCGCGAGCAGTCGGGTACGGCCAAGATCACGCTGGCCGTCGCGCAGGCTGGCGGACGCAAGGTCGCCGATGCCAAGCATGTCACCCAGGCCTACGGCGGCCGCACGCTGCTCGACGACATCTCGACCACGATCATGCGCGGCGACCGCGTCGGTATCATGGGCCCCAACGGCGCGGGCAAATCCACGCTGCTGAAGATCCTGCTCGGCGAGCTCAAGCCACAAGAGGGCGAGGTCACCCTGGGCACCGGCCTGCAGATCGCCTACTTCGACCAGCACCGCTCCACGCTGGACGACAACCTGAACGCGCTGGACAACGTGGCCGAAGGCCGCGAGTACATCGAGCTGAACGGGCAACGCAAGCACATCATCGGCTACCTGCAGGATTTCCTGTTCTCGCCGGAACGTGCGCGTGCGCCGATCACCCGTCTTTCGGGCGGCGAGCGCAACCGCCTCCTGCTGGCCAAGCTGTTCGCCCAGCCGTCCAACCTGCTGGTGATGGACGAACCGACCAACGACCTCGACGTGGAAACCCTGGAGCTGCTCGAAGAACTGCTGGGCGACTACACCGGCACCTTGTTGCTGGTATCCCATGACCGCGACTTCATCGACAACGTCGTGACCAGCACCCTGGTGCTCGAAGGCGGTGGTCAGGTCGGCGAATACATCGGCGGTTACAGCGACTGGCTGCGCCAGAAGCCGATCATCGCGGCGGCGCGTGCGGCCAATGCGAAGGCGACGCCGGCGCCCGCTCCGGCACCGGCACCCGTCGCCGCCACGCCGAAGAAGAAATTGTCGTTCAAGGAGCAGCGCGAGCTCGACCTGCTCCCGGCAAAGCTCGAGGAGCTCGAGAACGCCATCGCGACGCGCACCGCGGCGATGAACGATCCGAAGTACTTCCAGCAGGATGCCGCGGCGATCACACGTGGCAATGAGGAACTGGTGAAACTGCAGGCCGAGCTGGATGCGGCGTTCGCGCGGTGGGAAGAGCTGGAAGGCTGATTACGGCGCGGGTGCGATCGCGAGCTTTTCATGTGATCGCGAGCACCCATCGCCGATTGAATCGGCTCCCACAATCAGTCTTCGCTGGTCTTGTGTGGGAGCACCTATCGCCGATGAATCGGCTCCCACAGTCAGTCTTCGCTGGTCCCGTGTGGGAGCACCTATCGCCGATGAATCGGCTCCCACAATGCGTCTTCGTCGGCTCCTACAATGCGTCTTCGCAGGGCCCGTGTGGGAGCCGCTTCAGCGGCGATGCTCTTGCCTACAACCGAAACACTTCCACCACCCGCGCCAGTTCCCCCGCCTGGTCCTCCAGGCTCTTCGCCGCTGCCGCCGCTTCTTCGACCAACGCCGAATTCTGCTGCGTGGAGTCGTCCATCCGCGACACCGCGTGATTGATCCGGCCGATCTGTTCGGATTGCTCGTTCGTCGCACGGCTGATATTGCCCATCAGTTGGGCGACATCGCGAATACGGTCGAGCACCGTGGCCATGTTGCGACCGGCTTCGGTCACCAGGCCGTGGCCGGCGTCCACCTGCTCGACCGATTCGTTGATGAGCGATTCGATCTCCTTCGCCGCGGTCGCGCTGCGCTGGGCGAGGTTGCGCACTTCCTCGGCCACCACCGCGAAGCCCCTGCCCTGCTCGCCCGCGCGCGCCGCCTCGACGGCCGCGTTCAAAGCAAGGATGTTGGTCTGGAAGGCGATGCCGTTGATGATACCGATGACATCCGCGATGCGCTGCGCCGAGGCCTGGATGCCGTTCATGGCGTCGACCGCTTCCCGCATCGAACCCGCCTCCTGCTGCACGGCGACGCTGGCATGCTCGGCCAGCGTGCTCGCGCGCGCCGCATTCCCGGCGTTGTCGCGCACCGTGCGCGTGAGCTCGTCCAGGCTGGACGCCGTCATCTGCAGCTCATGCGCCTGGGTTTCCGTACGCGTGGAGAGATCGGCATTGCCCGCGGCGATCTCGGAGGTACTTCCGGCCATGCTCGACGCGGCCTTGCGTACGGAGCGGGCGATATCGCCAAGGCCGTCGCCGATACCGTCGATGGAGCGCATCAACTGGCCGATCTCGTCACCGCGCGCGTTCGCCAGCCGCGCGGTGAGATCGCCCTCGGCCAGCCGTTTCGCGGCTTCGACCGCACGCGCGAGCGGCCGCGTGATGCGCACGCGAATCGCGATGAACAGCAGCACGCAGAGTACGGCGACCATGCCGATGGCGGTCCCGATCGCGACCATCCGCAGGTGCCGCACCGGGCCATACAGCTCGTCCATGTCCACCGTACCGGCGACCAGCCAGCTCCATGCGGGATCGGTCGCATAGATGGAAAGGCGGTCCACCGTATGACCGTCCACGTTCACGCTGTAGCGTAATGCGCCCTGCCTGCCCGACAACATGCGACCGAACACCGGCTGGCCGTCGATGTCCATCACCTTGAGAGCGGCGCCGTCGGCCTTCGCCACAGCGTCCTTCATCATCGGATCGACGACGAACGTGCCATAGCGCTTGCCGGCACTGGCGTCGACGACCGAGTAGTAACCGCTCTGGCCGATACGAATCGAAGCGATCTCGTGCGAGAGATTGGCCATCTCGCTGGTGATCTCGACGCCGACGAACCATGCGCCGACCACGTTGCCGGAGGCGTCGTGGATCGGCTCGTAGCGGGTGATGTACGGCCGGTCGAACAACACCGCGGGGCCACCGTACGACTTATTGGACAGCAACTGGGGAAACGCGGGATGGGCGTGATCGATCGATGTGCCGATCGCGCGGGAGCCGTCTTCCTTCTTCAACGAGGTGCTGACGCGGATGAAGTCCGGCCCGTCACGCACGAACAATGTCGCGACCACGTGCGCGCGCGCCGAGAACTCGTCCACCTGGACGAAGTCGCCGTTGAGCACCTTGCCGTCGTGGAGCAGGGTGGGAACGGTATGGCCGCCCATCATCACGCGGTGCTTGTCGTCGATCGTGAACGTGCCGGGGTAGTAACTCTGGAACACGCCCAGGAAACGGTCCGACTCGGCGAGCAAGGCCCCGGAGAAGGTGTTCACCGTGGCGATGATGGCGCGGTTGCCGCGCTCGAGGTCGGCGCGGGCGCGGGTCTCGAGTTCGCGCGAGACCATGGTCGTCACGACGATGGTCAGCACCGCGACGCCGAGCGCCACGATGCCCACCACGAGCAGGGTCAGGCGCGCGCCCACGCTCATAGTGCGCACCGTGGCGCGATGGAAGATGCTGTTCATGCCCAGAGCCTATGCGAAGTCAGCGGCCACCCCTTGCGGATGCCCTTACACCGGCATTGTCGGCAGACTTCCTGTGGACTTTAGGCCCAGCCCTGCATTCTCTTACCGCGGTGAGACAGCGGAGCCCGCTGCCTCACCGATTTGTATGGCAAATCGATCAGCCGGTGTTCTGCAGTCCCTGGGACACGCCGTTGACGCAGGCCACGAGCGCGTTGAGCAGGGCGTCGTCCGTGCCGCCGGTCGCGCGCCAGCGCTTGAGCAGGTCGACCTGGAGCAGGCTCATCGGGTCCACGTACGGATTGCGCAGGCGGATCGACGTGGCCAGGCGCGGATCGCCTGCCAGGAGCTCGTCCGCCGCCTTGAGCTTGAGCACCCACGCCACCGTGCGCTCGAACTCGGCGCGGATCATCGGGAAGAAGCGTTCGTGCAGGGGCCCGGCGAGCTTTGAGAACGCTTCGGCGATATCGATGTCGGCCTTGGCCAGGACCATCTCCACATCGTCCAGCATGGTCGAGACGAAGGGCCACTCGCGCGCCATGTGCACCAGATGTTCTTCGCCGCATTCCTTGGCCACGGCGTCGAGCGCGCTGCCCAGCCCGTACCAGCCGGTCAGCACCGCGCGACACTGGGTCCAGGAGAACACCCAGGGAATGGCGCGGAGATCTTCGACGCCCTTCATGCTGCGCCGACGCGCCGGGCGCGATCCGAGGGTCATGCGCTCGATCACATCGATAGGCGTGGCACCGCGGAAATAGTCGACGAAGCCCTCGGTATCGACGAACGCGCGGTACGCCTTGCGGCTTTCCGCGGAGAGCTTCGCCATGGTGTCCTTCCATCCCGACTCACGGACTTCCACCTCGCGCGGACGCAACGAGGCCCGCATCACCGCACCCAGCGTCTGTTCCAGGTTGCGCACGGCGAGGGCGCGGATGCCGTACTTGCGATGGATGACTTCGCCCTGCTCGGTCACCCGCAGCACGCCGCCGACGGAGCCACGCGGCGACGCCATCAGGGCCGGCGTGATGCGGGAGCCACCGCGACTGGCCGAGCCACCGCGACCGTGGAAGAAGGCCACGCGGATGCCCGCCTTTTCGGCCACCTCGAGCAGGTCGACCTGCGCGCGCTGCAGGCTCCATTTCGAAGCCAGCGTGCCGCCGTCCTTGCCGCTGTCCGAATAGCCGAGCATCACCCACTGGCGGTCGCCGCGCGCCTTGAGGTGCTCGCGATAGATCGGGTCGTCGAGCAGGGCCTGCAGCGTTTCCGCGCCGCCGGCGAGATCGTCGATCGTCTCGAACAGCGGGGCAACATCGAGCGGCACGCGTCCGTCTTCGACCAGACCGCCACGGCGGGCCAGCGCCAGCACGGCCAGCACGTCGGCCGCACTCTCGGCCATGCTGATGATGTAGAGACCGGTGGCTTCCTGGCCGTAACGCCGGCGCGAATCGGCGAGCGTGGCGAACACATCGCGCAGCATCGTCGCCGCATCGTTGTCGTCGCCGGCGACGAAGCTGCGTTCGCCGGCGGCGTAGGGGCGCAGCGCCGTCACCCGGGCCGAGGTGTCGCGGTTGGCGAACTCCGCGTCGTCGAGCAGGGCGGAAAGTGCCTCGTCGTGCACCCGCGCATCCTGACGCACATCCAGGCGAGCCAGATGAAAGCCGAACGTGCGCGCACGCCACAGGAGCCGGCCGACCGCATACGCACCCGCATGCTTGCCGCCATGCGCGAGGAGGCTCTTCTCGATCAGCGCGATGTCGTCGATGAACTCGTCCGCCGAGGCATAGCCCACGGGCTGTTCGTGCAGGGTCGCATCCAGTCGCGCGGCAACGAATTTGAGGAAGCTTCGATACGGCATGTCCGCATGACGCGGACGGATGCTCGCCGCGGCTTCGGGAAGATCCTCGTGGTAGCGCCCGAGGCGGCGGACGAGGCGGTCGTCGAGCGCCACACGGTCGTCGGTCTGGCTGAGCAGCCGGCCCAGCGCCGCCGTGTCCTCGAGGTACCGTTCCAGCACCAACGAGCGCTGCGCGCCAAGCGTCGCGGCGATGGTCTCGGCGTTGACGTTCGGGTTGCCGTCCATGTCGCCGCCCACCCAGGTGGCGAAGCGAAGCAGGCGGGGAATGGCGATGCCATCGCCGTAGGTCTCGACGATGGCCTGCTCCAACGCTTCGTACAGCGCCGGCAACACGCGGTAGATCGGCCTCGCGATATAGAAGCCCACGTGGTCGAATTCGTCCTGCACGCTGGGTCGCACGGGCGAGGCTTCCGCCGTCTGCCAGCCGGCGGACAACGCCATGAGAATGCGCGCATCGTCGTCGCGCCGTTCCTGCGGCGTGCGCGTCGGATCGAACTCGTCGACCAGGGCGCGCACGATCTCCTGTTCCTTCTCCAGCAGCGAGCGCCGCACCGCCTCGGTCGGATGGGCGGTGAAGACGGGTTCGACATCCAGACGATCCAGGAGCGCCGTCAGTTCGTCGCGACCCACCCCGTCCTTCTTCAGCAGGCCGAGCACCGCAGCCAGCGACTCGGGCTGCGGCGCGCCACCTTCGCGCTGGTAGTCGCGACGGCGGCGGATGCGATGGACGCGCTCGGCGGTATTCACCGCCTGGAAGTAGGTGGCGAAGGCACGCGCCAGGGATTCGGCGTCGGCCGCCTCCAGGCCGGTCAACGGCTCGGCGAGCGCATCCACGGCGGCGCCGCTGCGTCGGCGGTGGATCGCGGTCGTTCGCACATGTTCCACGCGCTCGTAGAAGGCCTGGCCGCCCTGCTCAGCGAGCATCTGGCCGACCAGGGTGCCGAGGCGGCGTACGTCCTCGCGCAGGGGGCCGTCGTGGGGCAGGAATTCGGGATCGCGTGCGGCTTCCATCGGGCTCTCGGCAGTCATCGGAACCCCGAGAGTACCTAAAAAAGTGTGTTCATCCCTGCATCCGGATTCCGCGATACAATGGGAAACCGTTTTGCCCGCCGAGGGGCGCTGCGACCATGGGGACTCCCATAGGCCAGGCTCGGCGCGGCCTCCTGTACAACGGCGCCCCCGTAACCAATCGGAGCTACGCCCCATGAACGCCGTCACGAAACCGACCTCCTTCCAGGATTTCAAGGTCCGCGATATCTCGCAGGCCGCCCTCGGCCGCCGCCGTATCCGCATGGCCGAAGAAGAAATGCCCGGCCTGATGCAGATCCGTGCCCGCTACGCCAAGGAAAAACCGCTCCAGGGCGTGCGCCTGTCCGGCTCGCTGCACGTGACCAAGGAAACCGCGGTCCTCGCCGAAACCCTGCGCGAGCTCGGCGCCTCGGTGCGCTGGGCCTCCTGCAACATCTTCTCGACCCAGGACGACGTCGCCGCGGCACTCGCCGAGGGCGAGCTGCCGGTATTCGCCTGGAAGGGCGAGTCGCTGGAGGAATACTGGGACTGCACGCTCGACATGCTCACCCACCCGGGTGAACTCGGCCCGCAGCTCATCGTCGACGACGGTGGCGACGCCACCCTCTTCATCCACAAGGGTGTCGAACTCGAAGACGGCAGCGACTGGGTCAACACCCCCAGCGGCAACCACGAAGAGCAGGTCATCAAGGATCTGGTCAAGCGCACCGCCGCCGCCCGTCCCGGCTGGTTCAAGAAGATCGCCGCCGAATGGCGCGGTGTCTCCGAAGAGACCACGACCGGCGTGCACCGCCTGTACCAGCTCGCCGAAGCCGGCAAGTTGCTGGTCCCGGCGATCAACGTCAACGACTCGGTGACCAAGAGCAAGTTCGACAACCTCTACGGTTGCCGCGAGTCGCTGGCCGACGGCATCAAGCGCGCGACCGATCTCATGGTCGCCGGCAAGGTGGCCGTGGTCTGCGGCTATGGCGATGTCGGCAAGGGCTGCGCCCATTCGCTCAAGGGCTTCGGCGCCCGCGTGATCGTGACCGAGATCGATCCGATCAACGCCCTGCAGGCCGCGATGGAAGGCTTCCAGGTCACCACGATCGAAGACACCCTCGGCCTCGGCGACATCTATGTCACCACCACGGGCAACAAGGACATCATCACGCTCGAGCACATGGCGGCGATGAAGAACAACGCCTTGGTCTGCAACATCGGCCACTTCGACAACGAGATCCAGATGGATCGCCTCAACGGTGCGAAGGACGTCACCCGCGAGACGATCAAGCCGCAGGTCGACCGCTACACGTTCGCCAAGGGCAACGCCATCTACATGCTGGCCGAAGGCCGCCTGGTGAACCTCGGTTGCGCCCATGGCCACCCTAGCTTCGTCATGTCGAACAGCTTCTCCAACCAGACGCTGGCCCAGCTCGACCTGTGGGCCAACAAGGACACCTACGAGAAGACGGTCTACCGCCTGCCGAAGAAGCTCGACGAGGAAGTCGCCCGCCTGCACCTGGCCCAGATCGGCGTGAAACTGACCGTGCTGACCCAGGACCAGGCCGACTACATCGGCGTGCCGGTGGAAGGCCCGTACAAGCCGGACCACTACCGCTACTGATCGATCGGCGTTAGGGCTGAACCGGAAAGGCGCTCCCTCGGGGGCGCCTTTCTTTTTGGTGACCCCGTGGCAAATAGCCATCTTTCCATCTGGATGGAAAGATATATACTCGGGACATCGTTCCGGGAACCCCGTCCATGCCCGCCATCAGCTTCGAGTTCTTCCCACCCAAGACCGACGAGCAGCGCGCCCAGCTCGACACCACCGTGAGCCGCTTGAAGAAGCACGCGCCGGACTACGTCTCGGTGACCTTCGGCGCGGGCGGCTCGACCCTGAGCTATACCGACGAAACGGTGAAACGGCTGCGTGCCGAGCATGGCCTTTCCGTGGCGCCCCACCTGTCGTGCATGGGTGGCACGCGCGCCGAGATCGCCGCCCTGCTGGATCTCTACAAGGCCACCGACTGCCGACGCATCGTCGCGCTGCGCGGCGACCTGCCTTCGGGCATGGCCTCGCCCGGCGACTTTCGTTACGCCGCGGAACTGGTCAGCTTCATCCGCCAGCACAGCGGTGACCACTTCCATATCGAAGTGGCCGCCTATCCGGAAACGCACCCGCAAGCGGAGAACGCGCTGGTCGACCTGCGCCACTTCAAGGCCAAGGTGGACGCCGGTGCCGATGGCGCGATCACCCAGTATTTCTTCAATCCGGACGCCTATTTCCGCTTTGTCGACGATGTGACCCGCCTTGGGGTGAAGGTTCCGATCGTGCCCGGCATCATGCCGATCGCGAACTTCAGTCAGTTGCGCCGCTTCTCCGACCAATGCGGCGCGGAGATTCCCCGCTGGATCGTGAAACGCATGCAGGCGCATGGCGACGACGCGGCGGCCGTCCGCGACCTGGGTGCGGACGTCGTGGCCGAGCTCTGCCAGCGCTTGCTCGATGGCGGTGCGCCCGGCCTGCACTTCTATACGATCAACCGGGCCAAGGCGACGATCAGCGTCCTGGAGCGCCTCGCCACGCGCTAAACGTGCGCGCCGTCACTCTCCGCTGAAGCGCGTACGCGGATGATGGCGCACCGTCGCCAAGCGTGCCGCCCCGTGAAACGTGCCTTCGTCCTGCTACTGCTCCTGATCGCCCTGCCGGCCGCCGCGCAGACGGCGATCCATCGTTGTGTCGGCAGGGACGGCCGCCCCGTATTCTCCGACCAGCAGTGCACGAGCATCGGTGCGACGTCGGTCATGCCGCCTACGCCTGCCGCCGCCAGTTCCAGCGCCGGCTCGTCCGACGCACCGGCCGGTCCCAGCACGGGCCTTCTCTGCGCAAAGGACGTGGCAGGGCTGCGCGAAGGCATCGCCCAGGCCTTTGCCAGCCACGACGCCAACCGCATCGGCGGTCTGATCCTATGGAGCGGGTACGGGAGCAGCGGCGCCGTGGAGAACATCCGAAACATGGATGCCCTGGTCCGCCAGCCGCTCCTGGCCGTGGAAGGCAATGAAGCCGGGGGACTCGACGCCGTGACCTCCGGACCCGGCAACGAGGCTGCGACCCGGCGCGCGCATTTCAGCGTAGTACGGGACTCGGGCTGCCTCTGGCTGCGCCCGCCGGCCTGAGCCCGCCCAGGCCCATCCCGGCACGCCATCCGCCCGCGCACTGACGCGTCGCGCCATGGCAGGGGTCGCGCTGCGCGTTATCATGGGCGGTCCCCAGGAGAGCGCACCATGCAGAACTACCCCGATTGGATCTGGCAGAACGGGCAGATCAAGCCCTGGCGCGATGCCACCGTCCACGTGATGGCGCACGCGCTGCATTACGGATCCTCGGTGTTCGAGGGTATCCGCAGCTACGAGACGCCGGACGGCGCGGCCATCTTCCGCCTCACCGACCACCTCAAGCGCCTGTACCTTTCGGCGAAGATCTACGACATCGAAATTCCGTACACGATCGACGAACTCGCCGCGGCCTGCCGCGACGTGGTCAAGAAGAACGACCTGAAGGCGGCTTACCTGCGCCCCGTGGCGTTCCGCGGCCTGGGCGGTTTCGGTCTTTCGGCCGAATGCCCCACCGATGTCGCCGTGGCCACCTGGCCGATGGGCCCCTACCTCGGGCCCGAGGCGCTGGAGAACGGCATCGACGCCTGCGTCTCGAGCTGGCAGCGCTTCGCGCCGAACACCATTCCCGCCGGTGCCAAGGCCGGCGGCAACTACCTTTCCGGCCAGCTGATCGCGCGTGAAGCGCGTCGTCTCGGCTTCGGCGAAGGCATCGCGCTCGCCTCGACCGGCCTGCTCAGCGAAGGCGCCGGCGAGAACCTGTTCCTGGTCTTCGACGGTGTGTTGCACACGCCGCCGGCAAGCGCATCGATCCTCACCGGGATCACTCGCCACACGCTGATGACCCTCGCACGCGAGGAAGGCATCGACGTGGTCGAGCGCGATCTGCCGCGTGAGTATCTCTACCTCGCCGACGAAATCCTGATGTGCGGCACCGCGGCGGAAGTCACCCCGATCCGCGCCGTCGACGGCAAGAAGATCGGCAACGGCAAGGGTGGCCCGATCACCCGTCGCCTGCAGGAGCTCTACTTCGGCCTGTTCAACGGCAAGACCGCCGACCGTTGGGGCTGGCTCGAGGCGCTCTGAGCCCCTCCACCGTAGCGCAAGGACGCGCTACGATGCCCCCGCCAGGGAATGAGCCAACAGGACTGGCCAATCAACAGGGGGAAAACATGAAGCTCCGTCATATCGCCACTGCGGCGATCGTCGTCGCATGCCTCGTCAGCGGCTGCGCAAGCGTGAACAAAGCCGATCGGAACGCCAGCACACAGGCGAAGACTTTCTCGCCGATCACCGACAAGGCCGTGGTCTACATCTATCGCGACGAGATTCTCGGCTCCGCCATCAAGCTCCACGTCAGCGTCGACGGCATCGTCGTCGGCGACACGGGACCGAAGAGCTTCCTGCAGCTCGCCCTGCCCCCCGGGCCGCACACCATTACCTCCCGAGGCGAGAAGATTGCATCGCTTTCGCTGGATACCCAGGCCGGCCAGACCTACTACGTCTGGCAGGAAGTGAAGATGGGCATGTGGTCGGCGAACAGCATGCTGCATGCAGTCGACACGACCAAGGGCCAGGACGGCGTCCGTGAGTGCGAATTGCTGCAGACCGAAGCGCCGGCGTTTCGCATGCCCGATGCCCATGCGATGCGGACCGATGCGCCTGTCGCTGACACCTCGACGCAGTCCGCTTCTGACGCCGCCCAGGCCAGCGGCCGCAGCCTCCAGACGGAAGGCGGCCCTGCCTCGCTCGATCCGCGTGTGACCGTACCGATGTTCAACGCGGCGCAGAACATCGCAGCGATCCATCAGTGCGATCGCCTGGTCCGCGTACGCAATGTCGAAGGCGACAATGCGCATCTTTTCAGCACCTGCCCAAGCGGCGGTGCGCCGCTTGAAATCATCTGCAACGGCGCGAACTGTCACGAAGGCCCGCCGCAGGGTTGAGCGAAAAGCGTCGCGGATCCGGGAACGTGCGCGGACGGCCAGCCGTCCGCGTTGGATCAGCGAAAATCGATCGTCGAAATCGCGCCGGCCATGTCGGGCCGTGGGCGCAGCGAAACATCCCATTCGTACAATTCGCACAGGCGACGCACGATCGCCAGGCCGAGGCCCGCACCGCCGCCGGTGGCGCTTTCGCCGCGAATGCCTCGCTGGAAAAGCTTCTCCGCATCCTCCGGCTTGATCCCGGGACCGGTATCGATCACATCCACGCGGCCGTCGAGCACACGCACCGTCACCTTGCCTTCCATCGTGTACTTGATCGCGTTGCCGATCAGGTTGGTCAGGGCGACGGACAGCACGGAAGCCGGCGCGTTCACGGTCACCGATCCATCGGAAATCAGCTCGATCTCGATCGGCTTGCCGCCCATCTGCGGGCGCTGGCTTTCGATCACATCCGAGGCGACCCTGGCTACGTCGGTCGTTTCTCCACGCGTCGGACCACGACGTTCCGCTCGCGACAGCAGCAGCAGGGCTTCGATCAGTTCGGTAGCCTGGCGCGATGCACGCTCGATACGCTTCAAGCGCTCACGCAGCTTGTCGGTGAGATCGGGCGAGCCCTGCAACAGTTCCGTCGTACTGGCGATGACCGCCAGTGGCGTGCGCAGTTCGTGGCTCACGTCGGAATTGAATTCGCGATCGCGTTCGACCACCGACGTCAGGCGCATGGCGTATTCGTCGAGTGCCACGGCCAGTTCGCCCACTTCGTCATCGGCAAAATGGGGCGCCAGCGCCTCGGCCTTGCCGATGCGGCGGAAGTCGCGCAGGCGTCGCGCCAGGTCGGTTACCGGACGCAGCACGCGCGAGGACAACCATACGCCGAGCACGAGCGAGAACAGGCCGAACAGGAACACCGCGGCGATCACGCTGGTGACGAGCTGGCGCTTGCCCAGTTCGTCGCGAGAGACGTCGAACTGGAGGAAGTTGATGATGCCGCCCTTCCGGCGCACGGCCACCTTGTAGTGATGGGCGCGCCCGTCCTTGCCCGTCTCGTAGATGTCGTGCACGCCGGTGTCGAGCGGCTGCCACGCGAGCGGGGCCTTGTAGATAGTCCGGTCGCTGAATGTCGCGCCCTTGACGATCTCGATGGGCGGCGCCTGATTGGGATTGGCGAGCACTTTCTCGTTGATCGAATCGACTTCGTCCTGCATGGCCGAATTGATCAGCTGCTCTTCGACGCGCTCGCGGATGTTGAGTGCCGCGTACGCGAAAAGAGCGCTCAGGCTGAAGCCGAACAGCGTGAAAGTGACTATCAGGCGAAAACGAAGCTTACGTCTGGACCGCATCCGGATCGACCATGCGATATCCGATACCGTGACGCGTGTGGATCAGCGGCTTCTCGAAAGGTTTGTCGATGGCCGCACGCAGCCCGTGAATGTGTACGCGCAACGAGTCCGAATCCGGCAACTCCTCGCCCCACACGCGCTGCTCGAGGTCCTGCCGAGTCACCACGGACGGACTGGCTTCCATCAGCGCCTGCAACAGCTTCAGACCGATCGGGTTGAGCTGGATGGACTTGCCTTCCCGGCTCACGGTGAGCGTGTCGAGGTTGTAGGTAAGCCCGCCCACCTTGAGCACGCGGCTCTGCGGGCCCTTGCCGCGACGGGCCAGCACTTCCAGTCGCGCCGCCAGTTCCTGCAAGGCGAAGGGCTTGGTCATGTAGTCGTCGGCACCGGATTCGAACCCGGTGAGCTTGTGCTCCAGCGAGTCGCGCGCCGTGAGCATCAGCACCGGCGTCTGCTTGTGGGCCTCGTGGCGGAGCTTCTTGGCGACATCCAGCCCGTCCATGCCCGGCAGGGTCAGGTCGAGCACGATGACGTCGAAATCGTGTACGACAGCCAGGTGCAGTCCGGTCACGCCGTCGCCGGCGAAATCGACCACATGGCCGCGATCCTCGAGGTAATCCCCGATGTTGGTCGCGATGTCGGTGTTGTCTTCGATGACCAGAACGCGCATTCGGCACTCCATTGTGCGGTCGCGGGTGAGTCTTAACAGTATTGCGACCGGAAGCTTAACGCCGAATCCGTGAAGCGGACAGCAGTAAAAGAGAGGCCCGGACGGGAAACCCGCCCGGGCCGAAAGAACTACTGCCCCGATACCGTCACCCCGCGTCGCGGAATCACAGTGGAACCTTTATAGGCGAGGGTCGTTTAAATCGCTGTTAATCCCTTGGCAGCCCTTGGCCGGCGGGCCTTGGCGACCGCCGGTCGCGCGGCGACCCGGCTTTCGCAGTGGGCGATGATGGCGTCGGCGACGTCCACGCCGGTGCTGCCCTCGATGCCTTCCAGACCGGGCGAGGCATTCACCTCGAGCAGCAACGGACCCCGCGACGAGCGCAGCAGATCGACACCGGCCACCTCCAGACCGAGGGCCGAGGCGGCCTGGATGGCCACGCGACGCTCGTCATCGGACAGCTCGACCGACGCCGCGGAGCCACCGCGGTGCAGGTTGGCGCGGAATTCACCCGGCGCCGAGGATCGCTGCATGGCGGCCACCACCTGGTCGCCGACCACGAAGCAGCGCAGGTCGCTGCCATTGGCCTCGCGGATGAATTCCTGGACGAGGAAGTTGGCGTAGAGACCGCGGAAGGCTTCGATCACGCTCTGCGAGGCCGAGCGCTTCTCGGCCAGGACCACGCCGGCACCCTGGGTGCCCTCGTTCAGTTTGATGATGTGGGGAGGGTCGCCCAGCATGGCGAGCAGGTCGGAGGTGTCGTCGGGGTTGTCGCCGAAGGCGGTCACCGGCATGTCCACGCCTTTCACCGCCAGGATCTGCAGGCTGCGCAGCTTGTCCCGGGCGCGCAGCACGGCATCCGAGGGATTGGGCGTGAACACGCCCATCAACTCCAACTGGCGGAGCACGGCCGTGCCATAGAACGTGCTGGACGCGCCGATACGCGGGATCACGCAGTCGATCGGGCCCAGCGGTTTGCCCTTGAAGTGAATCGCGAACATCTGCGGCGCGATGCTCATGTAGCAGCGCAGCGGATCGATCACGCGGACGGTGTGCTTGCGCTTGCGCGCCGCCTCCACCAGTCGCTGCGTGGAGTACAGCCGCGCATTGCGCGACAGGATGGCGATCTTCATGTGGGTTCCCGGACGGCGCGGCGCGGCGTCTGTGAATAGGAAAGCGAAGGATCGACCTGGAAGCGCCCGTGCAGCGCCGTCCGGCCGAGCAAAAGGGGAAACAGCATGTGCCGGCGGTCGGTCAGGTTCACTTCGGCAACGAAGGATTGCCCGGCCAGCTCGATCTCGGTCTGGATGAACCAGCGCGTGGTCGCGTGGCCACCGGAGTCGGTCACCGTGCGCTGGCCGATGGCTTTCGCCTCGCAAGTCGAGGACACGCCGCCCTTTCGGGTCGTGCGCACCTGGAAACGCAGCCAGGTGCCGTCGTCACGCACGTCGACTTCCAGCCACTCGACGTGCAGCGACGACGAGCGCGCGCCCGTATCGAGCTTGGCCTTGAGGACAGGGACGCCGAGCGACGGAAGTGCGAGCCGTTCGCGCCAGCCTAGGGTGATGACATCAGTCATGGGTCTGGTGCGAAGGTAGGGGGACGACGGTGGACCGGGGGAACGGTCCGGATACAAAAGCATGCCGAAGGTGGTGCCGGGTTTCAACCGGCACGACCGATCCGGGGGCCCAGGCTTGTCACGCCCATGAAATCGGCGTGAACAGGGCCGCGCCGGAACCTGTTCAGCGGCTGGCCGTGTCCCGGGGGCCGACCAGCATGTAGATCGACGCGGCCACGCCAGCCAGGCAGACCAGGCCCACGTAATGGGCCGGCCCCAGGCCGCCTGCCGTCGTGATGAGGTAGCCGACCAGCACGGGCGTAGCCGCGCCGGCGATCGCGTAGGCCACGTTGTAGGAGACTGAAATGCCGGAGAACCGGATCGCCGGAGGGAAAGAGGCGACGAGAACCGCGGGAACGATGCCCGCGACGCCCGCGAACAGGCCCGCCAGCGCATAGAGCGGGAACAGGTTGGCACCGCCCGCCTTCAGGTCGAAGTACAGCGCGTAGGTGCTGAGGGCGAGGCCGACCGAGGCGATGAGCATGGCCCACGCGCGTCCGATGGCATCCACCAGCAAGCCACCGCCGATGCAGCCCAGGCACAGGGTGAAAGCCGCCACGCTGCCGGCGGTGAACGCCCGCGGTGGTGCGACGTGGAACGCATTCTGCATCAACGTCGGTGTCATCAGGATGACCACGACGATCGCCGCGGTGAGCACCCATGTCACGGTCATCGACAGCAGCACACCCGGCAGGTGATCGCGAATGACCACCAGCGCCGGCAGCTCCTCGGTGAGCTCCTTGCGCTCGCGCATGCGCGCGAACACCGGCGTCTCGCTCAGCCAGCGGCGCAGGTACACGGCGATGAAGCCGAATACACCACCCAGGATGAAGGCGATACGCCAGCCGTGATCGAGCATGTCCGCTTCGGAAAGGTTGGCATTGAGCCACGCCGCGAGCAGCGAGCCGAGCAGGATGCCCGCGGTGAGACCTGCCGAAAGACTGGCCACGGCGAGTCCAACGCGGCGCCGAGGTACGTGCTCCGCCACGAACACCCATGCACCTGGCACTTCACCGCCGATAGCCAGGCCCTGCACCACGCGAAGCAGGGTGAGCAGCAGCGGCGCAAGCACGCCGAGCGTCGCGTACGTGGGCAACACACCGATAAGCAGTGTCGGCACCGCCATCAGGAAGACGCTCAGCGTGAACATCCGCTTGCGGCCGATGCGATCGCCGAAGTGCGCCATGACGATGCCGCCGAGAGGACGCGCGAGATACGCCACCGCGAAGATCCCGAAGGCCTGCAGACTTGCCAGCCAGTCGGAGGTCCCCGGCGGAAAGAACAGGTGGCCGATCGTCTTCGCGAAATAGACGAAGATCACGAAGTCGTAGAACTCCAACGCGCCACCGAGCGCGGAAAGGAGCAGCGTTTTTACATCGCCGCGGTCGAGCGTGCGGCGATCCGTAGGTTCGAGGGTTGCGCTCATGGGTGGTTACGACAGTCCCGATGACGAAAAGTGTGACATACGACCGGCGCGGGCGACGGCTCAGCGCAGCAGATCGGCCACCGAATCGAGGATCTCCGCGGGACGGAACGGGTAGCCTTCCACGTCGGCGCGGGTAGCGATGCCGCTGAGCACCAGCACGGTATGCAGGCCTGCCTCGATACCCGCGACCACGTCCGTATCCATGCGATCGCCGATCATGCCGGTATTGTGCGAATGCGCACCGAGTTTGTTCATGGCCGAGCGGAACATCATCGGATTGGGCTTGCCGATCACATAGGGCTCGCGGCCCGTGCAGCGCGTGATCAGTGCCGCCACCGCACCCGTCGCGGGCAAGGGCCCTTCGGCACTCGGGCTGGTCGCATCGGGATTGGTGCAGATGAAGCGCGCGCCGTTGCCGATCAGGCGGATCGCCTTGGTGATCGCGGCGAAAGAATACGTGCGTGTCTCGCCCAGCACCACATAGTCCGGTGCGGTGTCCGTCATGATGAAGCCCGCCTCGTGGATCGCCGTGGTGAGGCCGGCCTCACCCATCACGAAGGCCGAGCCGCCGGGCGACTGGTCCTTGAGGAAAGTGGCCGTCGCCAATGCCGAGGTCCAGAGCTGCTCCTCCGGCACATCCAGGCCCGAGGTGCGCAGGCGCGCGCTCAGGTCGCGCGGGGTAAAAATCGAGTTGTTGGTCAGTACCAGGAAAGGCGTGCCGTTGTCCCGCCACTGGCGGATGAGTTCGGGTGCGCCCGGCAGGGCCTTGTTCTCATGGACGAGGACGCCGTCCATGTCGGTCAGCCAGCAGGCTACGTTCTTGCGGTCGGACACGGGGAATTCCTTGCGGCAGCGCGAAACACAGGCGTCAAGGGTACCGCGCCGGCGCGCCCTTGGGCATGGTTCGCGAAGGCGCCGGCCGTTACTCGCTGGCGAGCCGCTTGTGCAGGGCGAGATATTCCTTTCGATACTTCTTCGCCAGCCCGGTCTTCTGCCGGTCGGTAAGGATCTTGCCGCCAAGCTGGAAGAAGCTGCGTTCCTCCTCGCGAAGATGGTCGTGCAGTTCGTCGGAGAGCTTCCCGAGGTTGGCAGTCCACTTCCGACCGGCATGGTTCACGGTCTGCAGTTCCTCCACCAGCTCGTCCATCTTGTGGTGGTCGGCCAGGGCGTCGCGCGACGGGTGCAGACCGCGGTCGTCCATCAACATCGGGACGTAGAGGAAGCGTTCCTCGGCGGCTTCGTGGGCGGCCAGTTCGATACGCAGTGCGGTGAACAGCTCCACGCGATGTTCGCCCGGGTCGGAACGCATGAGCTTGCGCATCAGCGCGCGCTGGATGACGTGGCTTTCGCGGAGGGCTTCGAAGATGGTCTCGGACATGGCATTACCGGCGGTGGCATGGAGTCGCCATCCTGGCCGGCATCGCGTCAGGGTTTCGTCAGCGAACGGAAGCGGGGACGGCATCCAGCGAATGCGAACCGACGGGTCGCCCGAGGAAACGCTTGCCCAGTCCCCGCAACAGGGGTCTTTCGACGAGGTGGTAGCTGAGCAGGCCCACAGCAAGCCCGACAAGACCCATGACGAGGGCGAGTACGGAACGGTCGACCACGCCGACCCAGCCCAGGCGGGCGTAGGCGGCGCCCACGCCGATGAAGATCACCGCGTGCCAGAGGTAGATCGAGAACGACGCATCGCCCAGCGCCTGAAGCCATGCGGGCATGACCCGCGAATGCCCGAGCTCGAACGCTGCGGCTCCGTAAACGACGAATGCGGCCGGAACTCCCCAGCAGCCAAGACGAAGAAGATAGGACAGCGCAGCGCGGCCCCCGTCCGCGTGCAAGGGAATGGAGCCGATGAGCAACCACACCAAGCCGAGGCAGAGCGCGAGCCCGCGGTACCGGTGCTCGCCGCGCTCGATGAGCATGGCGACACCCATGCCAAGCAGGAACTCGAGAAGGATCGGCGCGAACACGTAGTCCAGCGGGATAGCGAGGCCGAACACCGTCGTCAGCACGGCGACCACACCGATCGTCGCGAACCAGCCGAACAGGCCGGCATGGATCCGCTTCGGAAACACGAGCATGCTGAGCGCCGTGGCCGCATAGAAGTACACCTCGAACGTCAACGTCCAGGCTGCCTGGACGCGGTAGTTGGGGATGCTGTTTACCAGGAAGATCAGTTCGAGCTGAGGCTTCTTCATGAAGCCGCTTGCCGGTGGCAGCCAGATCATCATCACCGTGGCGGCACCGAACACGATCCAGTACAGCGGGTAGATCCTGATGACTCGCTTCATGGCGAATTCTTGGAACGCCCGGTATCGACCCCCAGGGCCCACATGTCGGGTCGACCGCCTCGTGACCTGATAGATGATGAAGCCCGAGATCACGAAGAAGATATCGACACCGGACGGTCCGACGGCCGTGAACCATGGCTTTGCCCAATGCGTCCGCATCGGCACGATATCCCAGAACAGATGGCTGGCCAGGACCATCAGGGCCGCGACGGCGCGCAGGCCCTGGATGTTGCGATAGTTCGTGCGGCCAGGTTCCATGCTGCAGGCGCGACCAGGCTAAAAGCAGGTAGTGCCGCCGGCGCGGCGAAGGGTTGCGTCGCCATCGACGATCGCGCGGACGATGCCGGGGTATCGACGAGGGCGGAACAGCGGGGGCAGGCGCCTGGCGCGGCGATGGAGCGGGTGAAGGGAATCGAATCGAGATCCGGCTTTTCCCCGCACCAGCCAATCTACAGCCTGTTCAGCAGCTTATGAACAGCGATACCCAAAACGATACCCAGGAGACGTATCAGGCTACAGAGAGCCTTGTCGAGTCTGGACCGGGCCGGGCGTGGGCCGCGACCATTTCGGGCCAACCACACCGCCGATGCCCCCGCCCAGCCTTATTCGGGGTCGCCTGCATCCCATCGAAGCGCCGTCTGAGCTGCGTGCGCGACCGACTGAACTCGCTCGCACGGCAAGCTAGCTTTTGAACTTCTCGGGCGCCTGCATGTGCCACGGCGTGTCCTCATTTAGGTGCTCGGAAGTCCGGTGACGATGCCAACGCTCACCGTTCCAGCATAGAGATACATGCCAGATGCCTAATCGCGAACACCGTAGCCAAGGTTTGCCAGGATCGGCGTGTTACCGATTCTGGTCACTCAGAAGCAGAAGCATCCGATCGATTTACGTGCGGATCTGATTTCAAAGCATGCGGGGCCAATGCATGCTTCCCGTCTTGCTCGACGCGCTTTAATTTTTCCTGCGCGTCCTTATAGCCGGCGTTGGCTGACTTCCTCAGCCAGAACAGCGCACGCTCGCGATCAAGCGCCGTGTCGTTGTTCACGAAGTCCTCGTAGACATTGTATTGCGCGACAGGATCGCCATTCTCCGCAGCAATGAGCGCCCAACGCCTTTCCTCCATAGGGTTAAGAAGCACAAAACCGTAAAACACGGAGATCTTAGACGCCGCTTCCGACGACCCACGCATCGCCTCAACCGCAAGGGTTCGCAATTGCTGCTGCGTGAGGACCAAGTCTTGATTGAGGTTTACCGGCTGCTCCGACGCATTTTGTGCGTAGGCGGTATGACTCGCGAACCACAGCACCGACATGAGTAGCGCTTTAGATTGCTTCATGAGAAAGCGCTAGGGCTTGAAGCGACCTGAAGAGTGATGAGCAAGAGAAGCGAAGAAGCGAGGTGGCGCACTGACTTAGTCCATGTCGTCGGCATCACGAAGCACTCGGGGCGTAGAGGTGCGGAATTGTTGGCACAACAGTCCGCCGACGCGTGTCAGCGTAATCCCCTACGAGGTGTAGGGGCTTTCCTACAAAGGACTGAATCGCGAACTGCGTCGCTTTTCTCTCAACCGCACCACCAAGGGCGCCCAAGATGCGGGCGCCCTGATTCATTACTAAAAACCAGCCGGAGGACGCCCGAGGGCTGGCCGCGACTGTGGTTCGTCGGGCGGAGCCACCGCATTCGCCATGGTCTGAAACGCGAGCATCGGCTCCTCCCGCGCGGAATACAGCTTCCTCTCGCCGAGGTGGCGTTTCACGACCCGGCGATCATGGATGGCTTGACGACACCTCGGACGACACCTCTGGGGAGGCCGCATAGGTCCGCTGACGAAGCCAAGAAAGACGTTTCAGAGAAGGCACTTGGCGCATCACGTCGCGAAGTGGAGCGGGTGAAGGGAATCGAACCCTCGTCAGTAGCTTGGGAAGCTACAGCTCTACCATTGAGCTACACCCGCATCGGGAGGGGATGGTAATACGTCGGCACGCTCGGGGGAAAGGTGGCGCCCGGCTGAACGCCCAAGGGAGCGGCAACGCCGGCCACCGGTGGCGAGCGCATAATCGTGACGGGGAATTCTTACGAGGGCCGGGCCATGCATCGAATCCTGTCGCTTTCCGTCTTCGCGGGGCTTGCGCTCGGTGCGGTCGGGGTCGCTTCGGCCCAGTCCCGAACGGTGTCCACCGCGGACATGCCCAAACCCGGCGTCAGCTATATCTCGGGTCCTTCCGCACCGGTTCGCCGGGAGACGGTCAGCACTGGCACCCTGCCCCAGCCGGCCCGGCTGTACGTGGACGGTCAGGCCAACAGCGGCGGCTACCCGGACCAGGGCGGGTACGGTAACGGCGGCTACGACAACCAGGCCGCCAACGACGGTGGCGGTGGCTATTACTCCGGCGGCTACGGCAGCTACCCGAACAACGACAGCTACGGCTACGGCCATGACCACGATCACGGCGGCTACCCCGGCCATGGTCATGGCGGCGGCCACGACGGCAATGGCTACCAGCAGCCCGGCAACTCGGTCAGCGTCGGCATGAAAGCCAATCCGCCCAACGGCAGGCCCGCGGTGCAGGTCGCGCCGCCCAGGCAGGCGCGCGACGGCGGCCACCGTGGGAACAACGGCTGGAACCCGTACCCCCAACCGATACCCGTGACCAACGGCGTGAACGCCAATCGCGCCTCGGAGCCGGGCACCGGCATAAGCACGGGTAACCAGCCGGGCACCGGCATTCCGCTGCGTGGCGGTGGCGGCAACGGTTACGGCCGCTGAGGCGACGGGTTCGCCGCGGCCACGGCCGCCCGTTACAATCGGCGGATGCATATCACCCTCAATGGCGATGCGCGTGACTGCGCGCCCGGCACGTCCGTGTCGGCCCTGCTCGATGCCGCCGGCTATGCCGGCAAGCGCGTGGCCGTGGAAGTGAACCTCGAAATCGTGCCGCGTAGCGCGCACGCGACCCACCTGCTCGCCGACGGCGACCGGGTCGAGATCGTCCATGCCATTGGCGGCGGCTGAGCCGCGCCCACCGACGGAAGACTCCGCATGAACCACTATTCCCCCGCCGACGACGACCTGCTGACCGTCGCCGGCCGCACGTTCCACTCGCGGCTGCTCACCGGCACGGGCAAGTACAAGGACTTCGACGAGACCCGTCGGGCGACGGATGCCGCGGGCGCGCAGATCGTTACCCTGGCCATTCGCCGGGTGAACATCGGCCAGGACGCGAGCCAGCCGAACCTGCTCGACGCGCTGCCGCCGGACCGCTTCACCCTGCTGCCGAATACCGCCGGCTGCTATACCGCCGAGGATGCGGTCCGCACCTGCCGACTCGCCCGCGAACTGCTCGACGGCCACAACCTGGTCAAGCTCGAAGTGCTCGGCGACGAGCGCACGCTTTATCCGGACGTGGTGCAGACCCTGGTCGCCGCCGAGAAGCTCGTCGCCGACGGCTTCGACGTCATGGTCTACACCTCGGACGACCCGATCCTCGCCCGGCGGTTGGAAGAGATCGGCTGTGCGGCGATCATGCCGCTGGCCGCGCCGATCGGTTCGGGCCTCGGCATCCAGAACCGCTACAACCTGCTCGAGATCGTCGAAAACGCCAGGGTGCCGGTGATCGTCGATGCCGGCGTCGGTACCGCGTCGGATGCCGCGATCGCCATGGAACTCGGTTGCGACGGCGTGCTCATGAACACCGCGATCGCCGGAGCGAAGCACCCGGTGCTGATGGCGCATGCGATGAAGCTCGCCGTGGAGGCCGGCCGCGCCGCGTTCCGCGCGGGCCGCATTCCGCGCAAGCGCTTCGCCTCGGCGTCGAGCCCCGTCGACGGACTGGTTGGCTGAGATGACGCACGACGACGACACCACAGGCGACGCGCCCTACCTCCGTCGCATCCGCAGCTTCGTGCTGCGCGAAGGTCGCATGACGACGGCGCAGCAGCGCGCCTTCGACGATCACTGGTCGCGCTTCGGGCTGGATTACCAAGGCGCCGAACGCGATCTCGGCGCCACGTTCGGCCGCGAGGCACCGCGCGTGCTGGAAATCGGCTTCGGTAATGGCGAAGCGCTGGCCTGGGCCAGCGAGCACGATCTGGCCCGCGACTACATCGGCGTGGAAGTGCACAGCCCCGGGGTCGGCCGCCTGATGAACGCCCTCGCGGCACGCGAGGCCGGCAACGTCCGCGTGTACAAGCACGATGCCGTCGAGGTGCTCGAACACGAGATCCCGGCCGGCAGCCTGTCCGAAGTGCGCATCTGGTTCCCGGATCCCTGGCACAAGAAGCGCCACAACAAGCGTCGACTGGTCCAGCCTGCCTTCGTCGAGCTGCTCGCCTCACGCATGGCGCCAGGCGGCCTGCTCCACCTGGCCACGGACTGGGAGGCGTATGCGGAACACATGCGCGAGACCATGGAAGCCGCCCAGGGCTGGCATAACCGCGTGGGGCCCGGTGCGAGCGCCGAGCGGCCCGAGTGGCGCATCGAGACGCATTTCGAGCGTCGCGGCACGCGGCTAGGCCACGGGGTGTGGGATTTCTTGTACGAATGGCGCGGCGCGGTTTGACCACGACACCTTGACCGCCCGGCTGGCATAAAGGGGGCTTCGTGCTTACGGAGTCTCCCCGATGTCCATTTCAAGCGTGGCCGATCTGATCGCCGAAACCCTCGAAGAAGCCGGCGTCCGTCGCATTTACGGCCTGGTCGGCGACAGCCTCAACGCCATTACCGATTCCCTGCGCGAACGCCACCGCATCGACTGGGTGCATGTGCGTAATGAAGAAGCCGCCGCCTTCGCCGCCGGCGGCGAGTCCCAGCTGACCGGCGAGCTCGCCGTCTGCGCGGGCAGCTGCGGTCCCGGCAACCTGCACCTGATCAACGGTCTGTTCGACTGCCATCGCTCGCGTACGCCGGTGCTGGCCATTGCCGCACACATCCCCAGCGCCGAGATCGGCAGCGGCTATTTCCAGGAAACCCATCCGACCGAGCTGTTCCGCGAGTGCAGCGTGTATTGCGAGATGGTTTCCGATCCCGCGCAGATGCCCCATGTGCTCGACTCGGCCATTCGTGCCGCCGTGGGCCAGCGAGGCGTGGCCGTCGTGGTGATCCCGGGCGACGTGGCCATGCGCAAGGCGTTGGTCAAGGCGGCGACGCCTGCAGCCGGCCTGTTGCCGCCGAAGCCCAAGGTGATCCCGGCCGAGCGCGAACTCGATGCGCTCGCCGCCCTGCTCAACGCGGGCAAGCGCGTCACCCTGCTTTGTGGGCGCGGCACGGCCGGCGCGCACGACGACCTGATCGCCTTGGCCGATGCCCTGAAATCGCCGATCGTGCACGCGCTCGGCGGCAAGGAGTATGTCGAGTACGACAATCCCTTCGACGTCGGCATGACGGGCCTGATCGGCTTCAGCTCCGGCTACCATGCCATGGAGGACTGCGACACCTTGCTCATGCTCGGTACCGACTTTCCTTACCGGCAGTTCTATCCGGAAGACGCGAAGATCGCCCAGGTGGACCTGCGCCCGGGCAACATCGGTCGGCGCTGCCGCGTGGATCTCGGCGTGGTCGGCGATGTAGGCGAGACGCTTCGTGCCCTGCTTCCACGCATCGAACCCAAGCGCGTGCGCGGCCACCTGGACCGCTGCCTCGCCCATTACGCCCGTGCCCGCCAGGGTCTGGACGATCTCGCCGCGATCGAACCGGGCCATGACCTGATCCATCCGCAGCAGCTCACCCGCCTGGTCAGCGAGCTGGCGGAAGAGGATGCGGTCTTCACCGTCGACGTCGGTACGCCGACCGTGTGGGCGGCGCGTTACCTGCGCATGAACGGCAAGCGCCGCCTGCTTGGCTCCTTCGTGCATGGCTCGATGGCCAACGCCATGCCCCAGGCCATCGGCGCGCAGGCTGCCTATCCCGGGCGGCAAGTCATCTCGCTCTCGGGCGATGGTGGCTTCTCCATGCTGATGGGCGACTTCATCACGCTCGCCCAGCAAGGCCTGCCGGTGAAAGTCATCGTGCTCAATAACGGCACCCTCGGTTTCGTCGAGCTGGAGATGAAGGCCGCGGGCCTGCTGGAAACGGGCGTGGAACTGAAGAATCCCGACTTCGCCGCGATGGCCAATGCCATGGGTATCCACGGCCGCCGCGTCACTCGCGCCAGCGACTTGTCTTCGGCCGTCGCCGAGGTGCTTTCGCACGAAGGCCCCGCCCTTCTCGACGTGGTCAGCAATCGCCTCGAGCTGTCGATGCCACCGAAGATCAGCGGCGAGCAAGTGAAGGGTTTCAGCCTGTATGCGCTGAAAGCGGTGATGAGTGGACGCGGCGATTCGATCGTGGACCTCGCCCTGAGCAACCTCAGCCGCTGATAAGCGGATCGCCGACAGCAAAAAAGCGGGCCGTCGTGCGGCCCGCTTCAGCCGGGAGCCACCCCCAACGCGTATACTCCTGCGGCATCAATCGCCGCCTGGCAAGACCATGCCACCGCACGTCCCAATCGACCGGATCCGGATAGCCGGCTAGTGGCACTGACCCTCACTCCCGAAATGATGCTCGTGCTGGGCCTGGTGGGCTTCACCATGCTCATGCTCGTTCTGGAGTGGATCCGGGCCGACATGGTCGCCCTGCTCGTCGTGGTCACGATCGGGCTCACCGGCCTCATTCCCGGCGACCAGGTGTTCAACGGCTTCGCCGGCAACGCCGTCATCGCCATCATCGCGATCATGATCATGGGCGCCGGCCTGGACCGCGCCGGCGTGCTCAACCTCACCGCCGCCTTCGTCATGCGCATGGCGCGCGGCGTGGAGTCGCGCCTGGGCGTGGTGGTCAACAGCGTGACCAGCCTGTTCAGCGCGGTGATCCCCAGCCAGGCGCTGGCCGCCTTGATGATTCCGGTGACCAGTCGGCTGTCCGCCCGCACGGGCGTGCCGATGTCCCGCCTGCTGTTGCCCATGGCGTTCTGCATCCTCACGGCCACCAACACCACGCTGATCGCCAACTCGCCGCTGATCGTCCTCAACGACCTCATCGCCAGCGCGAACAGCAACCTGCCGCCGGGCGCGCATACCATTCCCAAGTTCGGCCTGTTCAGCGTGACCCCCGTCGGCCTCGTGCTGGCCGTGGTCGGTGTGCTGTTCTTCTACCTGTTCACCCGCAAGCTCCTGCCCGAGCGCGAGGACGAACGCCTCAAGGTCACGCCAGGCCGCACGGAGAGCTATTTCGCCGACACCTATGGCATCGCCGGCGAAACGGCCGAGCTGACGGTCACCGCGGAGAGCCCGCTGGTCGGCATGAGCATCGGCGAGGTGGAGCAACTGCACGGTGCCCCGTTGATCCTGGCGATCAAGAACGGCAACGAGAGCCGCGTCGCGCCGCCGTCCGACCAGATGATCTGGGTCGGCACCGTGCTCGGCGTGCTCGCCCCGCGAGATGCGATCAATGCCTTCGCCAACAATCAGTTATGCCGCGTCTCCATGCGTATGCGCCAGCTCGGCGAGCAGTTCAACACGACGCGCGCCGGTATCTCCGAGGCCGTCGTTCCACCCAGCTCCCGCTTCATCAAGCAGACCGTCGGCGAGTTGCGCCTGCGCAAGCGCTTCGGTATTTCGGTGCTGGCGGTCAACCGCGGCGACGAAGTATTCCGCGAGGACGTGCGCGCGGTCACCCTGCGAGCCGGCGACACCCTGGTGCTGCACAGCAAGTGGCGCGACCTCATGCTCGCCGAAGAGGATCGCGACTTCGTCGTCGTCACCGACGTCCCCAAGGAAGAGGCGCGTCCGGGCAAGATCTGGCAGGCCGTCGGCTTTTTCGTGCTGGCCAAGTGCCTGGCCCTGTTCACCCACCTCGACCTGTCCGTGGCCATGATGACCGGCGCGGTCGGCATGCTGCTGACCGGCGTACTGAACATGGACGAGGCATATAAGGCGATCAACTGGAAGACGATCTTCGTCACCGCCTGCCTGATTCCACTCGGCTGGTCGATGGATTCCACCGGCACGGCATCGTGGATTGCCCAGGAGGTGTTGGCCGTGCTCGGCCATGCGCCGCAGTGGACCCTGCAGCTGTCCATCGCCGTGCTGACGCTGATGTTCTCGCAGGTCATGTCGAACGTGGGCGCCACCGTGATGATGGTGCCCATCGCGATCAGCGTGGCCGTGAGCACGGGCGGCAACCCGTCGGCCTATGCGCTGATCGTGGCCGTTTCCTCGTCGAATACGTTCCTGCTGCCCTCCGGCCATCCGGCCCTGATGATGGTGGCCGGTCCCGGCGGTTACCGCGCGAAGGATTTCCTGCGCGTCGGCCTGCCCCTGACGCTCATCGTGCTGACGTTGACCCTGGTCACCATCAACTTCATGTACCGATAAGCCGCACCGCTCCGTCATCCACCTCGACAGGGACGGCACGCAAGCGGTCGCCGCGGCAGGGACCGGCCGTGCAGTCGCCGCTGTCCGCCGTGAAGGTGGCGCCGTGAGCCGCGCAGATGATCGTTCCGTTGCGGACCAGGAAGCGCCCGGGCGCATAGTCGAGGCGTCGGCCGGCATGCGGGCATACGTTGAAGTAGGCGCGCGCCTCGCCGCCGTGGCGGTAGACCAGAAGCGACTCCACCTCGCTGTTGACGATGGCTTCCACCTCGATGGCCTGGCCATCGGGAATGTCGGCCAGGAGGCACAAGGGCGGGGTGTCGGCGTTAGGAGTCATGGCACTTGTCTATGAGGATGGGTTGCCCCAAGGTAAAGGGGCACCACGCATGTCATTGTGCCATACGGATTTTTAACCAATGCGCTTCGTCTTCCCGCCCATCCGCCGTTCGCGAAACCCGCTGCTTCGCGCCCTGTCCGTCGTGGCCGGTCTGGCTGTGCTCGGCGTCCTGCTGGTGTTCGGCGTGGTCGTCATCGGCGTGCTGCTGGCCGGTGGCCTGGTCTTCCTCGCCGTCCGCCAGTGGAAGCTCGCCCGCGGCGGCGCCAGCGCGGCGCCCCAGGCGTCGGCCGCGCGCCCGACCCAGGATCCCAAGGTCCTCGAAGGCGAATTCGTGGTTATCCGCCAACGCGATCCGGTCCACCACTAAGTTCCGACCGCGCAAGAAGCGGATGGTGGCGGACACCGTGCCCGCCTACGCTGGCCTCCAACGATCAGGAGGCCACGATGAAAACCCAGGTCCAGTTCATGCGCCCCGCCGCCGACGAAGCCCTCGAACGTGTCCGCACCGCGCTCGACCGCGAGGACTCCGCCAGCGATCTGGCCAGCCTCGCCGCTATCGCGGGACTCAGCCCTACCCACCTGCAGCGCGCCTTCCGTCGCCGCTATGGCGTCAGCCCGGCCGAGTACGCTCGCGCCCGTCGCTTCGGCCAGTTGCGTGAAGCGCTACGCGACGGCGCCGCGGTCACCGATGCGGTCTATGAGGCAGGATTCGGCTCCGGCAGCCGCGTCTACGAAGAGAGCGATCGACGGCTGGGCATGACGCCAGCCAGCTACCGCGCGGGCGGCGCCGGCGCTTCGATTCGCTACACGACCACGCATACGCCGCTCGGCCGGTTGCTGGTGGCCACCACCGCCAAAGGAATTTGCTCGGTGACTCTGGGCGAGAACGACGCGGCGCTGGAAACGCGACTCGCCGAGGAGTTCCCGCTGGCCGGGCGTGAGCGCGTCGACGAGGGACGCGACGAATGGCTGGACGCCGTGATCGCGCGCGTCACCCGTGACCTCGGCTGGGACGCCGACGACACGCCGGCGATGCCGCCGATCGATATCGCCGCCACGGCATTCCAGTGGCGCGTCTGGGACGCGCTGACGCGAATCCCCCGTGGCGAAACCCTCAGCTACGGCGAACTCGCCGCAAAGCTCGGCGTCCCCAAGGCCGCCCGCGCCATCGGTCGTGCCTGCGGCAGCAACAAGCTGGCCCTGCTGGTTCCCTGTCACCGGATCATTCGCGAAGACGGCAGCCTGGGCGGCTGGCGCTGGGGCTTGGAAATCAAGCAACAGCTGCTCGCCACCGAACGTGCCATGAGCGCCACTCAAGGCTGACCTTCGAACGTTTCGCTACCGCCGCCCGCGCGGCGGCGATATCGTTCCGGATTCAACCTGGATCCGCCATGCCCGACGCCGCCTGTACCGCGAACGAAGTCCCCACCGTCGCCAGTCCCCGCTGGCTGGTGCCGCTGTCGTTGTTGTCGATGTACCTGATCTGGGGCTCGACCTATCTCGGCATCCGCTATGCCCTGGTGAGCTACCCGCCCTTCATGCTCGCGGCGATCCGCTTCGCCGTCGCCGGCGTGCTGCTGTTCACCGTGCTGCGCCTGCGCGGCGCCACCTTGCCGACGGCGCGGCAGTGGAAGAACGCAGCCATCGTCGGCACGCTGCTGCTCGCGGGCGGCAATGGCCTGGTCTGCTTCGCCGAGCAGTCGGTGAGTTCGGGCATCGCCGCCGTCGCGGTCGCCAGCATGCCCTTGTTCGCGGCCGTGTTCGGCGGTCTTTACCGCGAGTGGCCCACGCGCGGCGAGACCGTCGGCCTGCTCCTGGGCTTCGTTGGCGTCGTCGTGCTGAACCTTGGCGCGGGGCTGTCGGGATCGCCGCTCGGCGCGATCGCGCTGATCTGCGCCGCCATGGCCTGGGCCTTCGGTTCGGTCTGGTCCAAACGCCAGGACATGCCGTCGGGCCCGATGAACACCGCCGCGCAGATGCTCTGCGCCAGCGTATCGCTGACGATCATCGCCCTGCTTCACGGCGAGCGCTTCCCCGAGCATCCGCAGGTCGGTGCGACCGTCGCCCTGGGCTACCTCATCGTGTTCGGCTCCATCGTCGCCTTCAGCGCCTACCTCTATGTACTGAAGACCGTACGTCCGGCCCTGGCCACCAGCTATGCCTACGTGAACCCGCCGGTGGCCGTACTGTTCGGCGTCGCGGTCGCCGGCGAACACGTCGGCCCCTTCGATCTGGCCGGCATGGCGATCATCCTGGTGGGCGTCGGCATCATCACCATGATGCGTACACGCAAGGCCTGAAGCCGCCGTTTGTGACGGACGTCGCATTCGCGGCCTCCGGCGACGCATTTTCAGAATTATTCGATGTCGGTCGGCGATAGCGACACCTAGGCTCGGGCCTTTCCGTCCCAGGAGCGACCATGTCCCGCCTTACCCCGAAATCGTCGCGACGCGTGTATCTGTGCGTCGCCCGCGGCGGCACGCTGTTCGGCATTGCCATCCTTGCCGTGGCCTCGTGCCAGACGTTTCGCGACACGCCTGCCTCGCGCCTCGCCTCGCCAGTGGCGGACTACCTGGAATACGACGCCTGCCTCGACCGCGGCGGTCGCTGGCTGATGCATGCGCATACCTGCATCGAGCCGAGCGAGCCCGGTGTTCGCGAGCTGCGCGAAGCCCTGTAGGGCTCCGCGCGAGCCGTCTCAGAGTTCTCGCAGCGCCGTCGTCACCGGCACGCGTGCCGCGCGCAGCGCGGGGAACAGGCCGCCGATGAAACCGATGGCCAGGGCCCACTTGATGCCCGTCCAGAGCAGTTCGCCACTGACATGGAAGCGGAAAACCACCTGGCTGAAGTTGGCGCCGAGCGTGGACGTGGTGTAGCCGTTGAAGATCACCCACACCACGCCGGCACCGATCAGACCGCCGAGCAGCGCGAGCATCATGGTTTCGAGCATGACCGAGACCACCACCGGGACACCCCGGAAACCGATGGCGCGAAGGGTGGCGATTTCACGGGCCCGTGCCTGGATGGCGGCGAACATGGTGTTGAGCGCACCGAAGATCGCGCCGATGGCCATGATGATGCCGACGGTGATGCCCACCGCGCGCAACACCTTGGTCAGGCCTTCGGACTGCTTGCTGAAATAATCCTGCGTGGTGCTCACGTCCACCTTCAGTCGGGGGTCGGCGACGAGATTGGCCTTGAAGGTGTCGAACGCTTTCGGCGAATCCAGCATCACCGTGACCGATTGCACGCTGCTGCCGCGGCGATACGCCGAGGCCACGCTCTGCGTGTCCGCCCAGAGCTCCGACTCGAGCGCATCGTGGGACTCGAAAACGCCGACCACGGTCCAGCTCTGCCCGGCGAGGCGGAGGGTCTTGCCTACATCGATCCCCTCAAACTGCGCTTTCGCGCCCTTGCCGACGATGATCTCGCCCAGGCCCGGACGGAATTTCCGGCCTTCGACGATCTTCACCTGGTCCCTGAGCGTCCACACGTCCTCGCTGACCCCACGGATGGGCACGTTGGAGTCGCTGTTCGGGTCGCCCTTGCGTGGCAGGTTCGCCACAACGACCAGTTCGCCGGAGGCGATCGGCTTGCCCTGCGCATCCTTCTTCACGCCAGGCGCCTGCATCACCACGTTGGCACTGTCACGATCGAGGATGGAATTGAGCTCCGCCTGCGAACCGCCGCGCAGGACGATGGCGGTGCGGTCGTTGCCGGTGGAGCGCAGGGTTTCCGCAAAGCCATCGCTCATGGCCAGCATCGCCACGAGCACGCCGACGACACCGGCGATGCCGACCACGACGACCGAGGACGAACCCAGGCGCTGGGTCACGGTCGCCAGGCCCACGCGGGTCACCTGCCAGGTCTGCCGCCCGCGGCGCGTGAGTGCCATCCACAGGGCGAGGAGTACGGCCAGCGACACGACGCCCTGCCAGGGCAGCGCGATCCAGAGCGCGAGAAAGGCGGCGACGATCAGCAGCATCAGGAGGCCGAAGCCAAAGGTCTTGAGTGATTTCATGTCGTGCTCCTCAGCGCCCGGCCAGCGCGTCGACGATATTGAGACGCATGGCGCGGATGGCGGGCAACGCGCCGACCAGCGCGCCGATCGCCACCATCAACGCGAGCCCGAGTATCCACGTGGAGGCACCGATCGGCGGCAGGTTGAGCATGCCGCCGCTGCCCTTCGCGACGATCGGCACGACGACGCCGGCGAGCGCCAGCCCGAGCACGCCGCCCAGCAGCAGCAGCAACACGCCTTCGGCGAGGACCATGCCGAGCACGCTCTGGCTGGAGAAGCCGATGGTCTTGAGCACGGCCAGTTCGTTGGTCCGCTCGCGCACCGCCTGCGCCATGGTGTTGCCGGTCAGCAGGATGAGGGTGAAGAACACCGCGCCCATGATCGCCGAGACGATCAGCCCGATATCGCCGAGCTGCTTGGCGAACGAGGCATTGAACGCCTGTTCCGTCTGTGTCTTGGTCTCGTGATCGGAATTGGCCGAGAGCGCGTCGATGGCCTTGGCCACGCTATCGGCCTTGTCGGCCGAGGTGAGCTTCACGACATACCAGCCCACGGTGGTGCCGATGCTGCGGAACGCGTTGGCGTCCTCGAAGTACTTGTGATGGAAAAAGAACTGCTGGTCCGTACCGTTAGCCGCGCCCTTGGCCGGCGTGTAGATGCCGACGATGTCGAAGGGCCAGGTCTTGTCGCCGTTCCGTTGCGGGAAGATCGTCGACTGCAGGGGAATCTTGTCGCCTACTTTCCAACCGAAACGCTTGGCCAGTGCAGCGCCGACGATAGCTCCCGTACGGGTGGTGTCGTAAGCCTTGCGCTGCTCCGCCGGCAGTTCCATCTCGTGGTAGATGTCCAGGTAGTTGTCGCTGACGGCGAAGCTGAGCACGAAGTTCTTCGGATCCTGGTAGATGCCACCGAACCAGTTCGCGTAGCCCACCGACTTCACGCCCGGGATCGCTTCCATGCGCGTCTGCAGGCTCGCCGGCAGGGACTGGATGATCGAGTAGCGTGAGGTCGTGATAAGTCGATCCACGCCGATGACGCTGTCACCGGAGTCGAACGCCGCACGCGTCGCATCGAGCATGCCGAAAAGCAGGAAGGCGGCGAGGATCGACACCAGCGTGAGAAACGTACGGGACTTGCGCCGGAACAGCGCCGCCCAGATGAGATGCATGTATTTCATGCGCGTATCCCCGCTCAGGCCAGGGCTTGCTCGACAAGGGTGCCCTTGTCGAGATGCAGCGTGTGGTTGGCGTACTCGGCGGCCTTCGGATCGTGCGTGACCATGACGATGGTCTTGCCGTGTTCGCGATTGAGTTCGCGCAGGAGGCCGAGGATATCTTCGGCGGACTGGCGGTCGAGGTCGCCGGTCGGTTCGTCGCAAACCAGCAACGTGGGATCGGAAACGATAGCGCGTGCGATCGCCACACGCTGCTGCTGCCCGCCGGAGAGCTCCGAAGGCTTGTGCGTGGCACGGTCGGAGAGACCCACCAGCTGCAACGCGATGGACGCATTCTGTTTGCGCTGGGCTGCCGACAGCCTGGTCAGCAGCAGGGGAAGCTCCACGTTGCGCTGGCCGGTCAACATCGGCATGAGGTTGTAGAACTGGAAAACGAAGCCGACGTGCGCGGCGCGCCACTTGGCCAGGGCGCCGGAGCCCAATTGGTCGATACGCTCGCCAGCCACGGTGATGCTGCCGCCCGTCGGCGTATCGAGGCCGCCGATGAGATTCAACAACGTGGTCTTGCCCGAGCCCGAAGGCCCCATGAGCGCAAGGAAGTCGCCTTCCTCGATCTTCAGGTTCACGCCGTGCAGCACTTCGACCTTCTGCCGGCCACGTTCGTAGACCTTGGAGAGATCCTGGATGTCGATCAGGGTAGCCATGTCATGTCTCCGAAAACGTCAGGGCGTGGTTTTGGCGATGCTGACGGCGGCGCCGTCGGCGAGTGATTCGGGCGGCGAGACGACCACGGTCTCACCGGTGCTCACGCCGTCGCTGACCAGGCGCATGTCGCCGCTGGCCTGCATGGCGACGGTCACCGGACGGCGCTTCGCCGTGTTGTCCGCGACGACGAAGACGACGTCGTGGCCGTCCCGCTGGACGACGGCCGCGGCGGGAACGAAGACGCCCTTCGGAGCCGCGGACGCCACGGGGGCGCGACGCTCGAGGAAGGACACCCGCACGCCCATGTCGGGGACGATGCGCGCGTCCTTGTTCTCCAGCGCGACGCGAACCTTAACCGTGGCCTTGCCGCGATCCGCCGCCGGCACGATGGCGATCACATGGGCGGGAATCTTCCAGTCGGGGTAGGCATCCAGCACTGCCTCGGCGGGCATGTTCGCCTGGACGCGCCCGATATAGGCTTCGTTGACGTCGACATCGATCTCCAGCGAGTCCATATCGACGATGGTGCCGACGCCGGTCCGGGTGAAACCGCCGCCGGCCGAGAGGGGCGACACGATCTCGCCGACCTGGGCCGCCTTGTCGGTGATCACGCCATCGAAGGGTGCACGGACCACGGTGTAGTCGAGGTTGACCTGTCCGACCTGGACCTGCGCGTCGGCGGAGTCGGCCTGGCGCCGCGCCGTGTTGAGCTGCGCACGAAAGGTATTGGCCTGGGTGCGGGCCTGTTCGGACACCTGCCTGGAGACGAGCCCGCGCCCGACAAGGGCCTCCGCACGATCGGCGTCACGCAGGTTCTGCTCGAGCTGGGCCTGGGTCTGGGCCACGGTGGCGCGGGCCGCGGCGGCACTGGCCCGTGCGGCGTCGAGGCTGGCACGCAGCGCGTTGTCTTCCAGACGGGCGAGGACCTGGCCCTTCTTCACCCGGTCGCCTTCCTCGATCAGTACCTCGGTCAGCGTGCCGGTGATCTGGGCCGATACCGTGGCCTGGCGACGCGCCGTCACATAGCCGGTGGCCTGGAGCACCGCGCCCGCTTCGGCGTTGGCGGAAGGCGATACGGCCGTGGCGGTTTTCACCTCGACCGGGCGGTGGGCGACGAAGACCCAGGCGCCGGCACCCACCGCGAGCAGCAAGACCACGACACCGGCTGCGATCAGCGCGAGCCGGATTCCCCTGCCACCGCCTCCGCCACCATGGGCTTCCTTGTGCGATTTATCGATCTTCAGCTGCCTCAGCAGCTCGGCGTTCGAATTCATGCTTCCCTCTATCCCCCGCGGCCCCACCGCATGGCAAGATCATGCGACCCGGGCCGACGCTGCGCCACTTCCGCGCATCAGTCATCTGCCGTGACAGGTGTCACCTGCTAACCTCATACGATGAATACGATCATTCCCGCGCCGGCCCAGCCGAGCATCCCCGTCGTCGGCCAGACCGCGCGTTTCCCGGTCCGCCGTATCTTCTGCATCGGCCGCAATTACGCCGACCACGCCCGCGAGATGGGCGCCTCGGTCGACAAGGCGAATCCGATGTTCTTCACCAAGCCCGCCGATGCCATCGTCACCGACGGTGCCGACGTACCCTACCCCTCCGCCACCAGCGACCTCCATCACGAAGTCGAAATGGTCGTCGCCCTGGGTGCCGGCGGTTCGGACCTGTCGGTCGAGCAGGCCGGCAAGCTGGTCTGGGGCTACGGCGTCGGCCTGGACCTGACCCGCCGCGATCTCCAGGCGCAGGCCAAGGCCAAGGGCGCGCCGTGGGACGTCGCCAAGGGCTTCGACCACTCGGCGCCGGTCTCGGCCCTGGTCCCGGCATCGGAAGTGACGCCGACCGCCTCGACCCGTATCGCGCTCGAGATCAATGGCGAGGTCCGCCAGCAGGCCACGCTAGGCGACATGGTCCTGGATGTGCCGGAAATCCTCAGCGCGCTGTCGAAGATGTTCGAGCTGAAGGCCGGTGACATCGTCTACACAGGCACCCCGGCCGGTGTCTCCGCCCTTGTACGCGGCGATACATTTCGTGCGACCCTCGACGGCGTCGCGACGCTCGAAGGCCGCGTGCGCTGACTTCGCGAACCGCCGACATCCATCTCGCTAGTTTCCACCGTTCCACGTTCGGCCAATAAGGAGAAAGACCGATGAGTTTCGTCGCGGAATTCAAGAAATTCGCTCTACGCGGTAACGTTGTCGACCTGGCGGTCGGTGTCGTGATCGGTGCGGCATTCGGCAAGATCGTCACCTCGCTCGTCGAGAACATCATCATGCCGCCGATCGGCTGGCTGATCGGCGGTATCGACTTCTCCGACTACAAGTGGGTCCTCAAGCCCGCCGACGCGGTCGCGAAGAAGGCCGAGGTCGCCATCCAGTACGGCCTCTTCATCAACGTGTTGATCCAGTTCTTCATCGTCGCCGTCGCGATCTTCGTCGTGGTCAAGGCGATCAACCGCCTCACCCGCCGCGAAGCGGAAGCCCCGGCTGCACCGGCGGCGGATGTCGTGCTGCTGACGGAGATCCGCGACCTGCTTCGCTCGCAGCAGGGCCGCTAAGGAAAGCGATTCGTCGCAAAAAAGAGGCCGCCGATGGGGTATCGGCGGCCTATCTGGGGAGACGCATTGTGCCCGGGAGTTGAGCCGTCACCGGCTCGGGCACTTATTATTGGTATTCGGTTTTTACGGGTGTTCGTGCGTATGCGCTGTCGGTATCAGAAGTCGTAGTTGATGCCGAAGCGGACATAACGCGGCTGACTGAAGTACGTGACCCTGTTGTAGTTGGTGTCGGGTGCGGCCGTGCTGCCGTAATTCACGTACGTCGCCGTCGGCACGGATTCGCCCAGGGCGTTGTAGATCATCACGTTGAAGCCCAGCTTCTGGTCGGCCCACTTCGGACGGTATTCCGCCGAAAGGGAGACGATGTGCTGCCACGGCTCGCGACCGGCCGCGCCCGGGGGCGAAGCGACGCCACCGCAGTAGTGGTAGTAGCTGCCATAGCCGACCGGGTTGCTCTCATCCGCACCGTAGAAACCCAGGCAGGTTTTCGGCGTACCTGAAAGCAGCGCGATATTCGCCGAGAGCATCCACTCCGGCGCCACCTGCCAGGAACCGTAGATCTTCAGCTGGTGCTTGCGGTCGTTGGCGAGCAGGCCGTTGGAGTTCTCCATGAGCTTGCCGAAGTCCCAATCCACCGTCGCGGAAACGTCGGTCTGGCCGATATCGGAACGCACCTGGCCTTCGGTATCGCCGTAGCTGCGCGAGAACACGTAATCCACCTTGGCCTGCCATACCCCGTCGAACGGATGCTCGAGGAAGGTTTCCAGTCCGTAGTAGCTGCGCTTGGCTTTCGGCATGCCGAAGTCGTCCGCGGAGACGCTGACATTGTAGTAACCGCCGGCCGGGTCCGGAATACGGTAGGTATTGCTGCGTCCCGGGTTCGACAGGTAGCAACCATTGAGCGTGCTCGGGTCGATGTCGTAGCCAAGCGCGGCCGCTTTGTCGCCGATCGTGCCGGTATCGCAGATGTCGTCGAGGATGTTGCGCAGCTTGCGGACCTGCGCCTTCATGCCCCACACGTAGTCGGGATTGATCTGCTGGGTAAAGCCGAGCAGGTACTCGTCCTGGTACTCCGACCTGATGTTGCTGGCGGCGACCGTCTTCGGGTCCGGCGACTGGCCGTATTCGTTGTTCGCCGATACGGCGCCGCCCGTCGACGAGGCGAGCTGGGTCAGACCGGTCGGATTGCCGTTACCGTCGATGCCGGTATAGGTGAAGTACTCGTTGGTGTAAAGCGATCCGGCGGCGGCGCGCAGCGCGACCGACGCGGGCATCGCAAGGTAGTAGCGGCCCGCATTGCCGTAGACCTTGAGCGTCGAATCGCCGTTGACGTCCCAGCTGAAGCCGAGTCGCGGGGCCCACTGTGGCTTGGTCATGCGCAGGAACGCATCGCCATTGGGGTTGTAGTTGGTGAACTGGTCGTTGCGCAGGCCGATCTTCACCAGCCAGCGATCGTCGACTTGCCAGCTGTCCTCGATGTACTGCGCGCGCTGCTTCACGCGAACCGAAGCGGCCGTGCTGTACAGGTACTGCGACACGTAGTAGCCATTCTCGCCACCCACGCCCGTGTTCGGCGCGGCGACGAAGGGGCTGTCGCTGATCGCCGTGCCTGGGTCGCCGAAGCCATAGTCCCAGGCGCTGGCGGTCTGCCCGTCGTCGATATCGTGCGAATTGAGGTTATCGATACCACCGGTGATCGTGTGATCGCCGACTTTCCAGGACAGGTCCAGGCGCAGGTTGTTCGTGGTCGCCCGGTGACTGGGATCGTTGGCCGTCAGCACCGTCTGCGAGTTGACGATGTTGTTACCGCCGGTGATCGCCGGATTCTGGTTCTCGGGATTGTCGATGTACGTAAGCGTCGGATCGTACCCCGGCGTATCGCTGTAGTACTTCATCTTCTGCTTGCCGTAGAGGGCGGTAAGCGTGAGATCGTCGGTGATGTAGCTGGTGAACTTGGCGACATAGACGTCGGCGCTGTTCTTGGTCGAGGTGTCGTAGCTGTTCAGCGCTCCGGTGGTATTGGTCGCATAGTCATAGTCATACAGGTTTCCCTTGTACGACGTCTTCTGCGATGCGCCGGTCAGCTCCAGGATGTTGTTGTCGGTGATGTTCCAGTCGATCTTGGAGTACCACTTGGGATCGTGATATTCGTAGTTGGTGTTGTATGACGACGTGACCGACCCCACGCTATTGCCGACGTTCTTCGACTCCTCCACCGCGGCGAAGAAGAACAGCTTGTCCTTGATCAGCGGGCCGCCGACATACCCGCTTTCCGTCGTCGTCCACGATTTGTTGTCCGAGTAGCGACGATAGATATTGCCCGCGTCGGAACCCGTGACGTAATAGGAGCCGGGACTGACGCCGTCGAGCGAAGCGGGCGTCCACTGCACCTGAGCACCGAAATGCCATTCGTTCGTGCCGCGCTTGCCGCTCTGGCTGATGACGCCGCCGTCGGACCGACCGTAGGCGGCGCCGTAGCCGCCACTGAGGATTTCCTGCTGGTCGATGGCACCGTAGGGAAGGCTGATACCGCCGAAGCCGCTCAGCGGATCCGTGGTGTTGAATCCGTTGAGGTAGTAGGCGTTCTCGGTGACCGACGAACCACTGAACGACACCAGCGAGCCGCCGGTCGTACCACTCTTGAAACCGCTATAGCCAGGAACGACACCGGGCGCGAGCAAAGCGATGGCTTCGGCGCTGCGCGACAACGGCAGCTTGGCCAGCTGTTCGGAGGTGATAACCGTGCGAGCGTCGACGCTGGTCACGTCGATGGCCGGCAGCGCGTTCGCCGACACGGTGACTGAGCCAAGGGCGGTGGCGTTGCTGCTGGCGGCCGCGAAGGATACTTCGGTACCCGAGCCGACGCGCAGCGTGACATCGTTGCGCGAATCGATGGCCTTGCCACCCTGGATCAGCGCCACCGTGTAAGTGCCGAGCGGCAGCGAGCCGATGCTGTAGCGCCCTTGGGCGTCGACCGCCACCTCGCGCGTCAGGCCGGACGTGCTCTTGGCCTGGACCGTTTCGCCCTCGGCGATCGGCGCCTGGCCGAAGATACTGCCCGTGGTCGACTGGGCTATCGCCCCTGCGCTACCCAGCGCCATGCTCAGCGCGAAGCTGATACGGCTCAGGCGCACCCATTGGAATTTATTCATCAGCACTGTGAAGCACTCCCCGAAATTGAATTGACGTCGCCGCCGGACGGGGCGCCCGGCAGGCGCTTTCCTCCACTTGGTCCGGCGACCACAATCTCAATTTAGTGTTAAGACGACGTTCGAATGTGGCGAAAAGTGCCGCGTGACTTGTCGATTAATCGGACGTATGGACGGCCGAAAGAAGTTGCTTCATTGGATCTCCATCGAGGCTTGCCTGGCGGTATCCGCGCGGTGAGACGCCGAAGATTTCGCGAAACGATCGACTGAAGTGCGTCATGTCGCCAAAACCCCACGACTGCGCCACCTGCGCGATACTGCGATGGCGCAAGGCAGGGTCCGCAAGTTCCCGACGGCAACGCGCAAGGCGCTCGGCACGCACCCAACGCATCAGCGTCAGAGACTCGTCGGCGAAGAGTTCGAAGATATAGCTCGGAGAAAGCCCCACGCCCAGGCCGATCATCTCGACGCACAAGGCCGGGTCGGCGAGGTGATCTTTCGCAAAGCGGCGCACTTGCTGTTTGTACTGATAGCGAAGTTGCGAAGGCGATGGCTCCGTCCGCCCCCTCGATGCGAAGGCGGCCGCAAGCATGTGCGGAATGGCGTCGGCCAAACGATCCGCTACGGCTTCGGTGAGGTCGCAAGTGTGTGCGAACATCTCCCCGAGAAGGACACGCAGGTAACCGACGGCGCCCAGGTTCCCAGGCAGACAGACCGCCGACAGCTGGTCGAGCCTCGGCATGACCTCGCGCAACGTCGCCAGTGGCATATAGACCACCTGTACGGTGGCCGTCCCCATCTGCAGCCTGAAGGGTCGGGAGAGATCGATCAGACAGAAGTCGCCCGCGACGATCTCCTCCTGCCGGCCATGCTGTTCCACGGCAGCGCCTCCCTCCAGGTGGTGACTGAGCAGCGCCGCGCCCCGATGGGTGCGCGCCAGACCATCCCCCGTCAGCACGTGCGGCCTGTGACGGAACGTGGCCAGACGCAGGCGCTCGCCGGCGTAGCCATCCAGCATCGTGCTCACGCCCTGGCCTCGGAAGAAGTCCTGCCAGAACAGTCGGCCGGCCTTGCCCGCGTCGGGTGGCGGGGGAAAGGCGGATACATCGTGGGGCTGGGTAGACAACGGAGGGCGACTCCCGAATCAGGGAAGGGAGCGACGTAGCGGCGGACCGCCGTCGGGCCCCGGTGGCGGTCCTCCCGGCGGATCGAACCCCTTGTCGGCCATGCACAGGTCCATCAGGTCGGCGTCCACGCCATCGTCCGGATCATCGGTCCTCCCACCGGTGTCGGCCCAGCAGTCGTCCAGCGCTGCCTGCACCCGCGAGGCCTGTGCAGGGTGGACACGCGGCGTTTCCTGGGCCGCGGCGAGCACGGCGCCAGAGGCGAACAGCAGGCACGGCAGCGTGGGAAAGGGCTTCATGCGGTTGGCATCCATGGGATCGAGCGGAGAGGCCAAGCTAGTCGGCGTCCGTCACCGCCGGTTGTCCGCATGTGTCCGGTTTGTGTCAGCTTCTTTGCCGGCGTGGCAAACGCGCCGTAGACTGGTCTGATATCACGTTATGCATGACCATGGATCTCCAGTCGCTCATCCTCGTCGTCGACGACGACCCCGAACTGCGCCGTCTGATCACGGCGTTCCTCGGTGGTCATGGATACCGCGTGCAGGCCGCCGAGAATGCGCTGCAGATGAACCTGGCGATCGAGCGCGAGCGCCCGGACCTTGTCGTCCTCGACGTGATGATGCCGGGCGAGGACGGGCTCAGCGCCGCACGGCGGCTGGCCGCCGACAAAGGGCCGCCGGTGATCATCCTCAGTGCGCTAGGCGGCGATACCGACCGCATCATCGGCCTGGAAGTCGGCGCCGACGATTACCTCGCCAAGCCATGCAATCCGCGTGAACTTCTCGCGCGTGTCCGCGCTGTGCTGCGCCGAATCGGCAACCGCGAACCCGTGCCGATGGAGGATGCGCGGCCCTACGCCTTCGCCGGATGGCGCCTGGATGTCACGCGGCGCGACCTTCGCGATCCCACCGGCATCTTCATCAACCTTTCCGACGGTGAATTCGCCCTGCTGCGCAGCTTCGTCGAGCATCCGCAGCGTATCCTCAGTCGGGATCAATTGCTCGACCTGGTCCATGGCGGACGTTCGGAAGTGTTCGACCGTGCGATCGACACGCAGATCAGCCGGTTACGCCGAAAGCTCAACGATCGTGTGCAGGCGGAGATGATCCGCACGGTGCGCAACGAGGGCTACATGCTGGTACCGAAGGTGTCGCGCCTGTGATGCATTTGCCGCGCCTGTCGATCTTCGCACGTACCTTCCTGCTGATGATCTGCGCCTTGCTGGCGTCCGTGGCGATCGGCTTTGCCGTGCTCATCATACGGCCGCCGCTGCATCCGTCTTCCGTCAGCCTGTTCGAACTCGCCGCCGTGCTTCAGCCGGAGCGATCGCCCTTCACCGGCCACCCCTTCGGCGACGATCGCCCTGCTCCCGAAGGCGCCGAAGGGCCACCACCGGGCGCCGGTTTCGACCGTCGCGGCGAAGCCGAACTCGACGTGGTCTCGACTGCGGGGCCGCCGGCCGCGCCGTCCTCGTTCGACGAGCCGACCTCCGCGCGCATCGCCATGCGCCTTGCGGACATTTTCAATGTACCCAGCGAGCGCTTGCGTGTTTTCGCGACCGAACGCGACTTCGCCGGCGCCCATGGGCCGACCCGCCTGGGCCTGGCTGGCGGTTCGATCGTCGCCCTTCGCCAGGCCGATGGCCGCTGGCGTGTCGCGACGGTACCCGTCGAACCCTTCCCGACCGTGCTTCAGCAGCAGCTCTTCCTGCTGCTCGCCCTGGGCATCCTCGTCCTGCTCCCCGTGGCCTTCCTTTTCGCCCGCGCGCTCGCCGCACCGATCCGGCGTTTTTCCGAAGCCGCGCAACGGCTCGGCGGCGACACCAGCGCGCCACCGGTGGTCCGCGAAGGGCCTCCCGAAATGCGCCAGGCGGTGGACTCCTTCAATGCCATGCAAGCGCGGATCAACCGCCTCCTGCAAGAGCGCACGCAGATGATCGCCGCGATCGCGCACGACCTGCGCACGCCGCTCACGCGCCTGACGTTTCGTCTGGACGGCCTGCCATCACCGCTGGCGGAAAAGGTCGACTCCGACATCCAGGAAATGAAGGCCATGATCTCCGCCGCGCTGGACTTCATTCGCGACAGGTCGCTGGGTGTGCATCGGCAGAGGCTGGATGTGCGCTTGCTGGTGGAGAGCGTCGTCGACGATCTCGCCGACGTCGGCCACGACGTCACGGTGCAGCCCGGTGCGGCGATCACGCTCGAAGGCGATCCTGTCGCGCTGCGGCGTGCCGTGGTCAATCTGGTCGAGAACGGACTCAAGTATGGGGAACGCGTACGCCTACGCCTGCGCAGCACCGGCGACGGATGCGTGCTGGAAATCGACGACGACGGCCCCGGCATCCCCGAAACCATGCAGCAGCAGGTGTTCGAGCCGTTCTTCCGCCTGGAAGCGTCACGCAACCGCGATACCGGCGGCATCGGACTGGGTCTGGCCACCGTGCGCGCCATCGTGCTGGACCACGGCGGCACCGTGCTGCTGCGCAATCGCAGGGACGGCGGCCTCCGTGCCATCGTAAGCCTGCCCGCCACGGCGCCGCCCGGAACGTGATGCCGGCCAGGCATGACTTCCTACCTACGCGGGGGCACCCCGTCGTGGGGCCATAATCGACCTTTCCGTCCCCGGGGGTCCCCATGCGTCATTCGCTTCGTCTCACCGCGCTCGCCGCGTGCCTTGCGCTCGCCTGTTCCGCCCACGCCGCCGACAAGGCAACGACGATTCCGGACAAGGCCGTCGCCGCGGCGGCCGAGCTTCGCGATCGCGCGATGAACGACAACACGGGCTATGAGTTCGTTTCCGCGCTGACTACCGAAGTCGGCCCCCGTCTTGCCGGCAGCGCCGCCGACGCGCGCGGCGTCGCCTGGACCGTGGCGAAGTTCAAGGCCATGGGCTTCGACAAGGTCTACACCGAAAAGGTGAGCTATCCGCTGTGGCAGCGCCGCAGCGAGCACGCCGAGATCGTCGCACCGTTCCCGCAGTCGCTCGCGCTCACCGCGCTCGGGTACTCCGCTGGCACCCCCAGTGGCGGCCTCACCGGCGAGGTGGTCGCTTTCAACGACCTCGATGCACTCAAGGCCGCCGACCCGGCCACGGTGAAGGGCAAGATCGTCTACGTCAGCACCCACATGCAGCAGCAGAAGGACGGGCACGATTACGGCATGGGCTCCGCCACGCGTACGCACGGCGCGGTACTGGCCGCCCAGATGGGCGCGGCCGCCTACCTGCTCCGTTCGGCGGGCACCGATGCGCACAGCCGCACGCCGCACACGGGCGTCACCGGCTTCACCGATCCGAAGCAGGCCATCCCCGCCGCCGCGCTGTCGCTGCCCGATGCGGACCAGCTCGAGCGCATCCTCAAGGAAGGCAAGCCGGTTACGCTCAAGCTCGACCTCGACGTCGGTTTCGCCGGCACCTATGAAGGTGCCAATGTCATCGCCGAAGTCACCGGCCGCAAGTACCCGAACGAAGTCGTCGCGATCGGCGGTCATCTCGATTCGTGGGATCTTGGCACCGGCGCGATCGACGATGGTGCCGGTGTGGCGATCGCCGCCGCGGCTGCCAAGTTGATCAAGGACATGCCGCAGCGCCCCGACCGCACTATTCGCGTCATCGCGTTCTCCAACGAGGAAATGGGTCTGTGGGGCGGGCGCGCCTATGCCGAAGCCCACGCGAAAGAGGTCGCGAAGTTCCAGCTCGGCACCGAATCCGACTTCGGCGCGGGCCGCATCTGGCGCATGAGCGCCAGCGTGAAGCCGGAAGCTCTCGGCGCGATCCAGCAGATCGCCAAGGTGGTCGAGCCGATCGGTGTCGCCTACGATGCCGGCAAGCCCGGCGGCGGCGGTTCGGACCTCTCGCAGATGCACGGCAAGGGCATGGCCGCACTGTCGCTGACCCAGGACGGCACGGACTACTTCGACTACCACCACAACGCCAACGACACCCTCGACAAGATCGACCCGAAGGCCCTCGCACAGAACGTGGCCGTGTATGCCGCGTTCGCGTACATGGCCGCCCAGGCCAACGGCGACTTCGGTTCGAAGCCGGGTGCGTTCGCGAAGGATGGCGCGCACGATTGATCGATCGAGCGGCTCCCGCAGACATGCGGGAGCCGCTTTCTGTAGGAGCCGCTTTCTGTAGGAGCCGCTTTCTGTGGGCGCCGCTTTCTGTGGGAGCCGCTTCAGCGGCGATGCCTTACAGGAAAGCCGGCCACGCCGGCGACGGCATCAGCGGCTTATCCGCCCTGTCGGCTATTCGCCGCTGAAGCGGCTCCCACACGTCCTGCCGCCGGCGCGAGGCGATCCTGCAGGCGGTTCATGTAGAGGTAGATCACCGGCGTGAGGTACAGCGTCAGGATCTGCGACACCACCAGACCACCCACCACGGCCAGGCCCAGCGGCTGTCGCGTGGAGGCGCCGGCGCCGATGCCGAGCGCGATAGGCAGCGTGCCGGCGAACGCGGCAGCCGTCGTCATCATGATCGGGCGGAAACGCACGCGGCACGCTTCGGCGATGGCTTCGTACGGCGTGACGCCACTCTCACGCTGACGCTCCAGGGCGAAGTCGATCATCATGATCGCGTTCTTCTTCACGATACCCACCAGCATGATGATGCCGACGAAGGCGAACAGATCCAGCGAGGCATTGAAGATCGCCAGCGTCAACAACGCGCCCACGGCTGCCGCCGGCAGGCCCGAGAGAATCGTCAGCGGGTGAATGAAGCTTTCGTAGAGAATGCCCAGTACGAGGTAGATGACGAAGACGGCGAGCAGGAGAAGCAGGCCCATGCCCTTGACCGAATCCTGGAAGGCCTGCGCCGTGCCCTGGACACTGCCGCTGAGCGTCGGCGGCAGCTTCAGTTCCGTCGTCGCGCGATCGATGCTCGCCACGGCATCGCTGAGCGATACCCCCGGGGCAAGGTTGAACGACACCGTCACGGCCGGAAGCTGGCCCTGGTGATTGACGGTGAGCACCTGCGGTTTACGTTCGAAGCTTGCCACCGTGTTCAAGGGCACGAGCTTGCCGCTGTCCGAGGTGACATAGAGCCTGGACAGCACGGCCGGATCGTCCTGCATCAGGCGCTCCACCTGGAGAATCACCCAGTACTGCGTGGCCGACCCATAAATGGTCGAGATCTGGTTCTCGCCGAACGCCGAGCCAAGCGCCGTCTGCACCTGGGCCATCGTCAACCCGAGCGGAGCCAGTTTGTCGCGATTGACCGTGACCACCAGGGACGGGCTGTTGAGGTCGAGGTCGGTAGTGACGTCCTGGAAGCCGGGCAGCTTCTGGAACGCGCCGACGAGCTTGCCCGACCAGTCGTACAACGCATGCAGGTCGGTCGACTGCACGGTGTACTGGTATTGGGCCTTCGACTGCCGGCCACCGACCTGGATCGACGGCGGGTTCTGGATATAGGTGCGGATGCCAGGCACCTCGGCGAACGCGTGCCGCAGTTCCTGGATGATCTGGTCCGGCGTGGTATGGCCACGCTCGCCGGGCTCCTTCAGGCGAAGCAACAAGGAGCCCGAGTTGATCGTGGCGCGTGCGCCACCGGCACCGACGCTGGACATGACACCTTCGATGTTCGGGTCTTTCAGGGCGATACCGGCCAGCGACTGCTGGCGCGCGGACATCGCGGCAAAGGAGATGTCGGTGGGCCCCTCCGTCGTCACGCGGAGCTGGCCGCTGTCGCCCGCCGGGATGAAGTCCTTCGGCGTGATCACGAACAGGACGCCGGTCGCGGCCAGGCTCAGCGCGAACACCCCCACCACGGTACGCGGGTGGCGCATGCACCAGGCCAGCGTACGCGTATAGCCGTCGGTCATCGCGGCGAAACCGCTATCGAACCAGACGACGATGACGCTGCGTCTGTCGTGCGCGTGCGCCTTGATGAAACGGCTGCACAACATCGGCGTCAGCGTGATCGATACGAACCCGGAGATAAGGATCGACACGCTGATGACGACCGCGAACTCATGGAAAAGACGGCCGACGATGCCACCCATGAACATCACCGGGATGAACACGGCGACCAGGGAAAGCGTCATCGAGAAAATGGTGAAGCCGATTTCGTTGGCGCCTTTCACCGCGGCATCGAATGGCGTCTCGCCGAGTTCGATATGACGCATGATGTTCTCGAGCATCACGATGGCATCGTCGACAACGAAGCCGACCGCCAGGGTGAGTGCCAGCAGGGACAGATTGTCCAGGCTGTAGCCGAGCGCGAACATCGCGCCGAAGGTACCCAGCACCGAAATAGGCAGGGCGACGGCCGGAATCAGCGTGGCCGACGCATTGCCGAGGAACAGGTAGATCACCAGGACGACGAGGATGCCGGCAAGGACCAGGGTGAACTGGACGTCGTGTACGGAGTCGCGGATCGATACCGAGCGGTCGTACATCACGTCCAGCTTCACCGACGGCGGCAGCGTCGCGTTGAAGGCAGGCAGGAGGGAGAGGATCTTGTCGACCGTCTCCACCGTATTCGCCCCGGGCTGGCGCTGGATCGCCAGGGTGATCGCACGGGTGCCGTTGTACCAGCTCGCCTTCTGGTCGTCCTGCACGCTATCGCGCGGGACTGCGATAGCGGACAGGCGTACGGGCGCGCCATTGCGATAGGCGATCACGATCTGGCCGTAGTCGGCGGCACGCATCAACTGGCCATCCGAACGGATGGACAACAGCTGTCGCCTGCCGTTGAGCGAACCCGTGGCCTTGTTGACGTTCGCCGCGGCGATCGCATCGACCATCTTGTCCACGCCGATGCCGGTCGCGGCGAGTCGGTCGGGATCGACGGCGATGCGCACGGCGTACTTCTGCGAACCGTACACACTCACCTGCGCCACGCCATCGACCATCGACAGGCGCTGCGCGAGCTCGGTTTCGGCGTAGTCGTCCACCGTGTACAACGGCAGGGTCGACGATTTCATCGTGAGGAACAGGATGGGTGCGTCCGCCGGGTTCACCTTGCGATACGTCGGCGGCGTGGGCATGTCCTGCGGGAGCTGGCGCTGCGCGGCGGAGATCGCCGCCTGGACATCCTGTGCCGCGCCGTCGATGCTGCGGTCGAGCGAGAACGTCACGGTGATCGTCGTCGAGCCGAGGGAGCTCGACGAGGTCATCGAGTCGATGCCGGCGACCGTCGAGAGCTGCGATTCGAGCGGCGTGGCGACCGAAGACGCCATCGTCTCCGGCGACGCGCCAGGCAGCGAGGCGCTGATGTTGATGGTCGGGAAGTCGACGTTCGGCAGTTCGTTCACCGGCAGTCGCGGGTACGCGGCGATGCCGAAGATGACCAGCGCGGCCATCAGCAGCGTCGTCATCACCGGGCGACGGATGCAGAGCTCCGGCAGGTTCATGAGCGCCCCTCAGCCCTTGTCCAGGCGTACACGCGCTCCGTCCACCAGTAGCATCTGACCTTCGGTGACCACCCGCTCGCCACCTTCCAGACCCTTGTCGATCACCGCGCGGTCGGCCGTGGTCGCGCCTGTGGTGACGCTGCGCTGCTCTACCGTTTCGTCGGGCTTGACGACGAACACGAACGAGCCTGATGTGGAACTCTGCAGCGCGATGACCGGTACGCTCACCGCGTCGGTCAGCCGCGTCGTGGGAAGCGTGACATCGGCGAACTGGCCCGGCGTCAGCCGCCCATCGGCATTGGGGAAGCGGCCCTTCAGGACGATGGTGCCCGTGGTCGCATCCACCGCGTTGTCGACGAACTCCAGTTCACCCTGCAGGGCCGCGCCCTTGTCGCCGGGAATGCTTGCCTGCACCGGCACCGCGGCTTTGCGCAGGCTGGAGCGCACGGCGGAAAGACTGTCTTCCGGGATGGAGAACGCCACGCGAATGGGATCGACCTCGTTGAGCACCACGATATCCGTGGTGTCGGCGGCGAGCGTGGCGCCTGGATAGGCCAGCGGCGCACCGGTGACGCCGTCGAAGGGCGCGCTGATCGTGGTGAAATCGAGCTGGGTCTGCGCGGCACGCGCCGCCGCCCGATCGCTTTCCAGCGCCGCGCGCGCGACACCCAGGTTGGCCTTGTACAGATCGTAATCCGCGCGGCTGACGAAGCCCTTGCCGAGCATGTTTTCGTAGCGGGCGAGGTCTGCCTCGGCTTTCACCAGCTGTGCCTGGTCACGCGATACGTTGCCCTGTGCCTGGTCGTAGGCGGCCTTGAGGGGACGCGGATCGACCCGGGCAAGCAGGTCGCCCTTCTTCACATGAGCGCCAGGAGTGAAGGCAAGGGATTCCAGTTGCCCCGCCACGCGGGAGCGCACGTTCACCGTGGAATACGCCTCGGCCCGACCGATCACCTTCAGCGACAGGTCGATGTCGCCGCGCACAGCGAGCGCGGTGGTAACCGGGACACCGGTCGCCGTCTTGTCGCCGGGCTTCGGGCCGTCCTTGCTACCCGCGTCGTGGCGCCAGATGGTAGTGACCATGGCACCGACGGCGGCCAGCACGACGATGACGAGAAGTTTCTTCCCTGGGGAACGTTGCATGTGGGCTCCGGCCGAATCCTGGGGATCCGGTCGCCGCGCTGCCGAGCGCGGGCTTGGTTTTGGTTCGGACATCCGCCATTCAAACGCATGCGCGGACGTTCGGTTGACGCCCGGTCAGCCCTCTTCCGACGGACCGTCGAGACTCTGCAGGTTGTCTTTCATGCGGTCGAGGACCGTCAGCATCATGGTCAGGTCATCGGGAGAGATGCCGGCCGTGGCATCGCGGCGAAGGCCGCGGGCGATATCTTCCATGCCATCGATGACACCGCGTGCCTGCTCGGTGTCGTGAAGACGCCAGGCGCGGCGGTCCCTCGGATCGGCACGGCGCTCGACGAAACCGGCAGCCTGAAGGCGATCGATGACGCGACCGACCGCGATCGGCTCCATGTCCAGCTGTTCGGCCAGTTCGTTCTGCCGCATCCCCGGACGCCGATGCAGGGCCTTGAGGGCCCGCCATTGCGCGCGGGTCAGGCCAAAGCGTATGGCCCTCCGGTCGAAGTGCTTGCGAAAGAGCAAGGTGACGTCGTTGAGGAGGTAGCCAAACGAGATGTCTTCAACTTTGAGCGAGTCAGCCATAACCTAGGAGCATGCTGCGTAGGGAGTACGGCCATCCTAGCCAATTGCGGCGCCACCGTCACAGAAGGATTGGGCATGGTTTTCGAGCTGATCGAGACCGACATCACGCGGCTGGCGGTCGACGCCATCGTCAACGCGGCCAATGAATCCCTTTTGGGTGGCGGGGGCGTGGACGGAGCCATCCACCGCGCCGCCGGGGCGGCCCTGCTGGCCGCCTGCCGGGCCTTGCCGGAAGTGGCCCCAGGCATCCGTTGCCCGACGGGGGAGGCTCGCATCACCGAAGGCTTCGCCCTGCCCGCCCGTTTCGTCATTCACACCGTCGGCCCGATCTGGCACGGTGGCGGCCACGCAGAGTCAGAACGTCTGGCGGCTTGCTATGGGAATGTTCTCAAGCTGGCCAAGGCTCATGGCCTGACGTCGATCGCGTTCCCCGCGATAAGCGCCGGCATCTATGGCTACCCGGCCGACGCGGCGGCGCGGATCGCGGTATCTACCCTGCGCTCGGCAGCATGGCGGCCCGAGCGCGTGATCTTCTGCACGTTCGGACCGTCGATGACCAGGGTCTACGAGCCCTTGCTCTGAGGACGCCTATCGGGGGTAGAGCGGCGGCAGTCCCGAGGGTCCGTCACCGCCCGGGCGGACAGTCCAGTCGAATCCCCGGGTAAACGCGGCCTTTAACCCCACGCCATCGACCGCCCCGTCGGCAAAACGGGCACGCTCCAACATGGCGATCGCCGCACGCTGATCGCTGGCGGCCAGGGCGTCGGACAGGGCACCCGTGCTGCGCAGGGACGGCCGGACCGTTTGCGCCCAGGCCAGCAGCAGACGGTCCAGCGTCGCGGGATCGGCGGACGTCGAGGAAAGGAACGCCTCGCGCGCGGGGCGCTCGCGGACGGGCTCGCGCGACACCGGCGCCGCCGTACCGGCCGCTTGGCGGCGGCGCCCATGGAGCAGCCATGCCGCGACCGTCGCCAACCACAGGACGACCACGCCAACGAACAGCCAGCGCCAGGGTATGGACGACGCCGACGACGCGACCGACGACGCGGCGGCCGGCGTCGACGCGGTCGCCGGAGGCTGCGCAGCGGATGCACTCGCCGCGGGCGCCGGGATCGCACCCGCGGCCGCGGTCACTTCGATGTCATGAGCCGGCACGGTGGCGACTTCGGCCTTGTCGGTCACGACGTTCCACCAGTGCAACGTGGTCTGGGGAATGTGCAGCGTTCCCGGGCGCGTCGGAACCACGGCAAAACCCTGCTGGCGACGCCCGGTCACCCAAGACCCGCTGGCACCGCCGCCGGTGACGGCCTTGTCGGGATAGACGTCCGCGCCGTCGATCTTTGGCAACGACAATGCCGGCAACGCCTCGAACGGCATGCCCACCGCGTCGAGGCGCATCGTCAGGGTGATCGGCTGGCCGACACGGCCCTTGCCGTCGGAGGGCAGGCCTTCCAGACCGAGCTTCAGTTCCCGCGCTGGAATCCAGGCGGCGTCCGGTGCAGACGAGGGGCGGTCACGAACCGTTACGCGAAGGCGTTCGGCGACAGCGCTGACCGGTGCACCTGCACCGAAGAACGAGCCCGCATCGGTGGGATCGACCGCCGTGCCCTGGAAGGTCGGCGGCTGGATCTCCAGGCTTCCGGCACGTTGCGGAAAAATGGCGTAGTGACGCTCGATCACATTGAAGCGGCGGCCACCGCGCATGCTCTGGTAGTTCGCGTCCTGGCCGATCCGGCGTACTTCGGCGCCTTCGGCGGCGGGATCGCCGAGCTGGCCGTCGGCCAGATTCACCGCGAAATAGAGGCGCAGGGTGTAGTCGATCTGCTGGCCGACATAGGCCTGGGTCGGCTCGGCCTTGCCTTCGAGCACGACGGGTCGGTCCGCCGCGGCGGCGTTGGTGTCCGACGAGCTGGCTACCTCGAGCGACACCGGCTGGGTACGCTGGCCACCGATAGCCAGCGCAGGCACCGTGATCCGGCCTTCGTGACGTGGCCGCAGGGCCACGCCCAGAATCGTGCGAGCTTCGCGCCGTCCGTTGACGATGCTCAGGGAGTGGTTGGTCGACGTGCCGAGGACGACGAAATCCGCCATCAGCGGCGACAGATCCGGCGCATCCGTGGACTCGTCGCCGATCTCGATGTTCAGCGTCACCGTCTCGCCCAGCCCGACGGTACTGCGATCGAGCGATGCCACCGGTGCCGCCGACTGCGCCATGGCCATGGACGGTATCGCCAGCACGAGAACCAGCAACAGGTAACGCATCGTCATTCCTCTGGCTCGGCGCCGTGGCGGCGCTGGTATTCGAGCATGAACTTTCTCCGCAACAGACCACCGGGATCGTCGGGAACGCGCATCAGTGCGCGGCGGACGTCGGCAGGTAACTTCGAGGAAGCGTCCTCGGCCGAGATCGCGCCGAGGTCGTGCCCCTTGTCCTCGCCGGGCTTGGCCTGCTTGCCGGCGAGTGCCGCATCCATCTGCTTCTTCAGCGCCGCCTGAGCCTGCGCCGCCTGCTGGCGCTCGGCGGCGGACTTGGCCTCCGCGTCGCCTTGTGGCGCCTGCGACTTGCCCGGTTCCTTGCCCTTGTCGCCACCCTCGCCTTCGCCCGTCTTGTCCTGCGAACCCTGCTGGCCCTGTTGCCCGTCCTTGCCGTCGGCGCCGGGCTGCTGGCCGCTTTCGCCCTTCTTCTGGTCGTCGCCCTGCTGACCTTGCTGACCCTGCTGATCCTTGCCCTGGTCGCCGGACTGGCCCTGCTTCTGATCCTGCTGGCCCTTGCCGTCCTTCTTGTCGTTCTTCTTGTCCTGGTCCTGCTGCTGTTTCCGCTTTTGCAGAAAGTCGGCGACGGCCTTGCGATTGGCGGCGGCGTCCGCGTTGGCCGGATTCGATCTCAGCGCACGGTCGTACGCGGCGAGCGCGTCTTCATAACGCTGCTGCTTGGCGAGCGCATTGCCGAGGTTGTATTGGGAGTCGCTGTCCGCTCCATGCGCGAGCGCGGCCTCCGACGCCGCGTAGTCGCCGGCACGATACGCGGCCACGCCACGCAGGCTGTCGCTCGCGGCCAAGGCCTGGGCGCGTTTCGCATCGCCTTCGGCCAACGCTTTCGCGGCCTGCTGGTCGCGTGTGCGAAACACGTCCGCGATACCGTCGGCGCGCGCCGGTGCCAGCGGCATCATCATCAGCGCCAGCGTGAGCAACCATCCGCGTCGAAACGCCAGGGCGACGATCGGCAGGAGCGGCAGCAGCAGCCATGGGCCACGATCCTGCCACTGCCCGGATGCGGCGCCCTCCACGGCCTTACCTTCGCCATCGCCATGCAGGGCCGCTGCAAGCGCGGTCACGTCGGACTGGTCGTCCGTGGTCGCGACGTAGCGACCGCCGCCGGCGGACGCCACGGCGGTCAGCGACGCGTCGTTGCGCGGCGCCATGACGATCGCGCCCTGCTCGTCCTTCAGAAAGCCGCCATCGTCGCCGGGGACCGGACCGCCGCGTGCCGTGCCCAGGCCGAGCACCGACACGGTATCTCCCGCCGCGCGCGCACGACCCGCGGCAGCGGCTGCCGCCGCGTCCGCGTGATCGGTCACCAGCACGATCGAACCGCCACGCACGTCGGTGTGGCGAATCAGATCGGCGGCCATCTCGATCGCCTTGCCGGGATCGTCGCCGGCCACGGGCATGGTATCCGGAGAAAGCGCGGTGAGCAGGTCGTCCACGCTGTGCGCGTCGGTGGTCAGGGGCGCGACGGTGAACGCTTCACCGGTATAGGCGATCAAGGCATTCATCCCGTCGCGATTGGCCGCGTACAGTTCGCGCACCTTGTAGCGCGCGCGACTGAGCCGATCCGGTACGACATCGTGCGCGAGCATGTGTGGCGACATCGAGACGACCACGACCTGCGCGGCACGCTCGGCGAAAAGCTGCTGCGACTGACGGTTCCAGGTGGGACCGGCCAGCGCGAGAACGGCCAGGACCGCTGCGACGGCAAAGGCGACGACGGGTGCGCGCGATGCACCGGGCTTGCCATCGAGCAGGTATGGCAGCAGCAGTGGATCCGCCAACCGCGTCAGCACGCGCACTTCCGCCGAACGCCGGCTGACCAGCCAAGCCAGCACAGGTACCGACAGGAGCAACCAGAGCCAGCGCGGCTCGATGAAGTGGATGGCACCAAGCCACGCCATCATGCGAATGCCCTCCGGCCGAGGTAGCGCGGCAACGCGGCGATCGCGAACAGCGCGAGCGAAGCCAGCAGGGGCCAGCGGAACAACTCGTAGCGCGGCCTGAGCGCGGCGCCCTGCTGGGGCACCGGCTCGAGCGCGTCGATCGCACGATAGGCCTGGGCGAGTTCGTTGCTGTCCGTCGCGCGGAAGAACCGGCCCCCGGTCTGGTTGGCGATGTCGGTAAGCATGCCCACGTCCAGATCGGCGGACGGATTGACCACTCGACTGCCGAAGAAGTCCGGTACGCGCATGGCTGTCGCGCCGATGCCGATCGTATAGACGCGAACGCCGGCGGCCTTCGCGGCACGCGCCGCCTCGCGCGGAGCGATGGAACCCGCGTTGTTCACGCCGTCGGTGAGCAAGACAACGACGCGAGCCTGTTCGGGCATGTCGGCGAGACGCTTGACCGCCACGGCCAGCGCGTCGCCGATGGCTGTCTCGCGCCCGGGCAAGCCGACGACGGCGCCGTGCAGTTGCGCGCGCACCGCATCGAGATCATAGGTAAGCGGGGTGACGAGATACGCCTGCGTTCCGAACAGGATGAGGCCGAGTTCATCGCCTGCACGACGATCGATGAAGTCGCCGGCGATCGCCTCGACGGCGGCGAAACGGGTGACGTTACGTCCGGCCAGTTCCATGTCGTCGAGCGACATGCTGCCGGAGAGATCGACGGCAAGCATGGTCGCGCGACCACTGCGCTGCTGAGGTTCCGGCGGACCGAGACGTTGCGGCCTGGCCGCGGCGCTGACCAGGCAAAGCCAGGCCAGTGCCAGCAGGAGGGTCGCGGCAAAAGGCGCACGCGTCACCGACGCCGCCACCAGGGAAAGTCCCGGCTGTGGCAGGTTCATGGCTTGCGCGGGCTTCAGCGGACGCAACACGTGACGCAGCAGCCAGGGCAAGGGAAGGGCCGCAAACAGCCACGGCCAGGCGAACTCAGGCAGCGACATGCGACGGCCTCCTTCGCATGGCCTTGCGCACCCAGGCTTCGACATCCTGGGCGGTCGGCGTCACATCGAGCGTCGCCTCGGGACGGTAGATGGCGTCTTCGATCGCAGCCAGGCGATGGACATCCTGGCGCGGCGCCATCGCCGCGAGCGCGGCGCGCCACGCCGCGCCCTTCATGACGACACTGTGCGGATCGCGCGTGCGGGCCACCCGACGCAACAGCTGGCTCGCCGCCGTAGCGAACGCCGCCACATCGCCGTCCTGCGCGTAGCGCGCGGTGGCATCGCGGAGATCGGCGAGCGTGGCCTCGACATGGCGCTTCCATGCCGCCCGACGACGAAGAAAGATCACGCCCACGGCCACCGCCGCGAGCAGCAAGACGAGAAGGAGCCACCATCCCGGGGCAAGGGGCCACCACATCGAGACCTGTGGCACATGGATGTCGCGAAGCTCGGGGCCGGCGGTCGGCATCAACGAGCCCTCCCCGTACCGAGCAAGGCGACGATCGCATCGAGCGGATCCGCCGTGGTGTCGATCGTGTGCGCGCGCAGGTTGAGCCCCGTCGCCAGGGCGGACAGACGTCGCACGCCGTCACCGAGTGTCCGAGCGAATTCCGCCCGCTGGCGATCGCCCTGCAGGACGACGTCGTAGTGCACGCCGCCATGCGCGAACGGATAGCGGCCTGCCGGCGGCTCGGCGAGCTCGAGCGCGTCCGCCACAGTGAGCACCGAGACTTGCGCCTTGCCGACCAGGCCAAGCATGCGACCCCGCGCCGCCTCGTCGACGGCAAAGCCGTCGCTGACCAGCAGCACCCGCGAGGCACCATGCATGAGCCGGCCGGCGCGCTGGAGGGCGGAAGAAAGCGTTTCGTCGGCACCCGGCGGCAAGGCGTCCCACGCGGCGATCGCGCCGGCCACGCCAAGCGCTCCGCGGGAACCGCCCATGGGGCGAAGCAATTGGCGCTGCCCACCGAAGGCGAGTACGCCGACCCGGTCGCCACCGCGCACGGCATACCACGCCGCCATCGCCGCGGCGCGCGCCGCCTGCACCGATTTGAACCGCGCGCGCGTGCCGAAGCGCATGCTCGCGTTGCTGTCGAGGAGGATGAGCAGGCGACCTTCGCGCTCTTCCTGGAATAGCTTGGTATGCGCGACGCCACTGCGCGCGGTCAATCGCCAGTCCATCCGGCGCACATCGTCGCCCGCCTGATAGACGCGGGATTCGGCGTAGTCCATGCCGCGACCGTGCAACCGACCGGGCCGCTGGCCACTGCGCTGGACACGTGACACCACGGGCGGTGCCGGCGCACGCGCCACGCGGGCGCGCAGCGCGATCAGTTCGGGCAACGATACGTGGACGCGCCCATCCGGGAGAGGGACGACGGCATTCACGGCAGCGGTACGAGATCCAGCAGGCGATCGATCACCGAGTCGATGCGCACGCCTTCCGCTTCGGCTTCATAGCTGGGCAAGACGCGGTGACGGAGGACTTCGTGCGCGATGACGTGGATATCTTCCGGAATGACGTAGTCGCGGCCGGCGAGCCAGGCATGCGCGCGGGCGCAGCGGTCCAGGGCAATGGTCGCGCGCGGGCTGGCGCCCCAGGCGATCCAGCGGGCAAGCTCCGGACCGTACTTGGCCGCGTTGCGCGTGGCGACGACGATCTGGGTGATGTAGAGCTCCAGCGGCGCGGCCATGTGCACCGCGAGCACGGCGTCGCGCGCGGCGAACACATCCGCGGGCCGCAGCACATGTGCCGGCGGGGGCACCGGGTGCATGGCTTCGCGGGCCTGCTCTCGCGCCAGGCGCAGGATCGCCAATTCGGCGTCGGCATCGGGATAGCCGATGGTCACGTGCATGAGGAAGCGATCGAGCTGGGCTTCCGGCAGGGCGAAGGTGCCCTCCTGCTCGATCGGGTTCTGCGTGGCCATGACCATGAACAGGTCGGGCAGCGGCCAGGTACGGCGGCCAATGGTGATCTGGCGCTCGGCCATCGCTTCCAGCAACGCGGACTGCACCTTGGCCGGCGCGCGGTTGATTTCGTCGGCGAGGACGATGTTATGGAAGAGCGGGCCCCGCTCGAATTCGAAGCTACCGGTCTGCGGCCGGAAGATATCGGTACCGGTGAGATCCGCCGGAAGCAGGTCCGGAGTGAACTGGATCCGGTGGAAGTCCGCCTCGACGCGGGTCGCGAGGGCCTTGATCGCGGTGGTCTTGGCCAGGCCCGGCGCACCTTCGACGAGAAGGTGGCCGTCGGCCAGGAGGGCGATCAGCAGGCATTCGACCAGGTGCGGCTGACCGATGATGCCGCTGGACAGCTCCTCGCGCAGGCGGACGAACGCTTCCTGGAGGGGCGTCGTGGCAATCGGCAGCTCGGACATCGGCGATTCTCATACGGGTAGAGGGACGATGAGACCACAGCCGACGGGAGAAGTTTAGGGCCCCAAAAAAAAGGCGGCCCGAAGGCCGCCCCTTATCACTCGTTGCAATCGAACTTAACGCAGGGAATCGGAGAGGATTCGCGGCGTCACGAAGATCAGCAGCTCGGCCTTGTTGTTATCGCGTGTGGTACGGCGGAAGAGCACACCGAGGCCGGGGATGTCACCCAGACCCGGCACCTTGCTCGTCGTATTGTTCTTGGTGATCTCGTAGATACCGCCCAGGACCACCGTCTGACCGTTGTCGACCAGCACCGAGGTGTTGATCTCGCGGGTATCGATCGAGGGTACGAAGCCACCGCCCGGCGATGGGGTCTGGCTGGCCAGCGCATCCTTCTTGACGTTGATCTTCAGGTACACGCGGCTGTCGGCCGTGATCGTCGGGGTGACGCGCAGTTCGAGCACCGCGTCCTTGAACTGGACGGTCGCGTTCTGTGCACCGCCGCCCGAGCTCGATGCCTGGTAGGTCACATAGCCGATCTGGGTACCCTGCTTGATCACCGCTTCCTGCTGGTTGGCGGTAATGACGCGGGGGCTGGAGATCACTTCGCTGCGACCTTCAGTCTGTGCAGCGGAGAGCTCGAGGTCGACCATGTAGTTGGCGCCGAGGATCGCCAGGCCGATGCTGCCCGACGGGTTCGAGACCGGCAGGTTGACGTTGTAACCGCCCGGGTAGGTGAGCGTGTTGTTCGTCTGCGCACCGTTGTTCAGGTTGGCGACGTTGGTCACAAGACCGGTGGTACCAAGCTGCGTGCCGGTGCCGCTGGTGAGATCCGGCGTGGTACCGATGACCTGCCCGCTCGGATTCGTGCGAAACGCCTCCGCCCCCCAACGAACGCCCAGCGCGCGGGTGAACTGGTCGGTGGCGACCACGATGCGCGACTCGATCAGCACCTGCTGTACCGGACGGTCGAGCGTGCCGATCAGCTCGCGCAGGTCACGGATCTTGTCCGGCGTATCGTTGATGAGCAGGGTGTTCGTGCGGTCGTCGAACGAGACGCTGCCGCGACCGGAAAGGAAGCCCTTCGAGGCGTTGCTCGACGAACCGCCGCCCGTGCTCTGCATGCTGCCCTGGGTCAGCAGCTTCGCGATGTCTTCCGCCTTGCCGTAGCTGATCGGGATGTAGTCGGAGATCAGCTCGGCCGAGTCCTCGGCCTTCTGGCGCGCATCGGCGAGGCTCTGCTCGTAGTTGGCAAGTTCGGTCTGCGGGGCGATCCAGATCACGTTGCCGCTGCGGCGCTTGTCCAGGCCCTTGGCACGCAGGATCACGTCGAGTGCCTGGTCCCATGGGGTGTTGACCAGGCGCAGGGTGACACTACCGCCCACGCTGTCGGAGGCGACCAGGTTGAGCTTGGCTTCGTCGGCGATCAGCTGCAGGGCCGAACGTACCGGGATGTCCTGGAAGTTGAAGGTCAGGCGCGAACCCGAATACGTCGGATCCTGCCCCTTGGCGGCCTTACCGGTCGGCGCGGTCACTTTCTTCGCCGCCACTTCGATCACGTACTCGGTGCCGCTCTGGTAAGCCGAGGTCTCGACCTCGCCCTTGGTGCGGATGTCGAGGCGCGCACCACCCGGCGAGGCCTTCGATTCGATCGACTGGACCGGTGTGGCGAAGTCGAGCACGTCCAGGCGCTGGGCGAGCTTGGCGGGGAGGCTGGAACCGGCCAGGCTGACGATGACGTGATCGCCCTCCCGATGCATTTCCGGCGTCGTCGCCGTGCTACCGAGCGTCACCAGGACGCGACCTTCACCGTTCGGACCGCGGCGGAAATCGATGTTCGACACCGGCGTGCCGGCACTCGAGGGGAGCGCCTTGGTCGGGTCGGAAACGACAGCCGTCGTCGTCGTCGCACCGGTCGGACCGTTATTCACGGTGACGATGAGGTTCTTGCCCTCGGTACGCGTGCGGTAGGCCGATTCGCGGAACAACTCGACCGTGACGCGAGTGCGCCCACCGGCGGCGATCACGGAAACACCGGCCGTGGAACCCTTGCCGATGTCGATGTGACGGCTGCTGAAGGCGTTGGTCGTATCCGGCAGGTCGATCGCGATGCGTGGCGGATTGTTGGTCGTGAAGACCTTCGGATCCGGCGCGGTGTCGGAGAACGCGAGGGTCAGTTCGATGCGGCCCCCGGGCTGTGCGTCGTAGCTGACATTCTGCAGGGCGTTTGCCGCCGATGCGCTGCCGGCGAACACGCCAGTGAAAGCGAGCGTGGCACCGAGCACCCAGCGGCGCGCGCGAATGCGCGCGCTACCCGGCAGATGATGGAAGTTGGTCGTCATGTGCGTCATCCCCGAGTTCTTATTTTTCGCCGACCGCGATGCTTGCCGGACGCTCCATCCACCCGCCCTGGCCATTTGGCACCAGTTCGACCAGATCGATCCGATCCTCCCCGACGGCCGTTACACGACCGTAGGCCTGCCCCATGTATTCATTGCGGTGGATGCGATGGATCACCCCACCCGGATCTTTTACGAGTGCCTCGAGCGAGGAACCAGCACCGACCGTGCCAACCATCTTCAGGGTATCGAGCGAGAACATCTCGAGCGGCTCCTTGGGACGGTTTTCATCCGGTCGCGGCCCCGAAGCCACGTTCGTGTCCATCTCGGCCGTACTCGGGCTGAAGGGGTCACGAGCGCCCTGGTCCTGGTAAGCGAACGTCTCGAACGTGCGGATCACCGGGAGGACCGGAATCGGCTCTCCCTTCTTGTGCTTTTCGGCGTCGACCCACTCGCGCAGGTCGGACGTGCCCTTGGTGCAGCCGGCAAGCGCGAGGGCGGCGAACAACAGACCGGCCGCGGGGCGCCGCTTGATGTACGTGGCGTTCATCATTTGGCCCCCTGTGCCGGCGCGGCCTGGGCCGCGGTCTCGTCGTCTTCCAGATAGCGGTAGGTCTTGACCGTTCCCTGCAGGACGAGCTGACCGGAGCTGACACCGTTCTTGTCGGCAACCTTCGGCGACAACGAAACGTCGTGCAGCGTCAGGATGACGACGCGAGGCAGCGATGCCACGCCGCTGATGAACGTACCGAACTGATGGTAGGTACCGACCATGCGCAGCGTGATCGGCTTCTCGGCGTAGAAGTCCTTCGGCGTTTCCGGACCCGGCTGGAACAGCTCGGTCTCGATACCGGCGGCGAGTGCCGTCTGCGAGATGTCGATGAGCAGCTCGGGCATTTCCGTGCGGCTGGGCAGCTGGCGCAGCAAGGTACGCAGCATGTCCTGCATTTCGGTCAGCTGCTGCTCGAGGGCTTCCAGATTTGCCGATTTGGCCTGCTTGGTCGAGAACTCGGTCTTGAGCGACAGCTCCTTGCTTTCGGCCGAGGCGAGGTCGTCCTGCTGCGAGCTGATCTCGAAATACCAGCCGGCGAGCACGACGACGACGAACAGCAGGCCGGTAAAGAACAGCTTGATCGCCTTCGGCCAGCCGCCGACGTTATGGCGATCGAGGTTGCGCAGATCGTCGAAGAACTTCATGGCTTGGCTCCTGCCGTGGTGGCGGAAGCCGGACGCGGCGCTGCCACCGGAGCGGCAGCCGGGGCCGCGGCGGCGGATGTCGACGTAGCGGCCGGCTTGCCGACCATGGCTTTCGCCGCATCGACCAACGGCGCCGGGACGGTCGCCGCGGCCGGGGCGGCCGGGCCAGCGGTGCTGGAGGATCCCGCCGGCGCCGCATCAGGCGTATCGCCCGGATGGTTCAGGCGCACATCGAGGCCGAAGACGTAAGGCATCCGCGAGGCGTCGTGCGTGTTTTCGGTCTTGCGCAGGTCGGCATGGCCCATCCAGGGCGACGCTTCGATGTTGCGCATGTACTCGGCCACGCTGGAGTTGGACTGCGCCACGCCGTCGAGGGACATGGAATCGCCCGACTGCTTCATGCCCGCCAGGCGCGCGCTCGAGGGTATGGTCTTCACCAGTTCGTCGAACAGGTGAACCATCTGCGATCGGTTGGCCTGCAGCTGTTCGATGATCTGCTTGCGCTGGAGCAGGCCGGCACGGACCTTCTCGAGATCCTTGATCTTGGCGATGCGGTCGTCGAGCTGCTTGATCTCGCCCTGCAAGTAGGTGTTGCGCTCGTTCTGGTTGTCGATGCGCGCATCCATCCAGAACGACCAGGCGATCAGGACCACGAGGGCGGCGCCGAAGGCCATGCCGAGCTGGATGTAGAACTCACGTTCGCGCAGCTTGCGTCGTTCGGCGCGCCAGGGAAGCAGGTTGATATGTGCCATCAGTCGAAGCTCCTCATGGCGAGGCCGACGGCAATCATCAGCGCGGGCGCATCCTGGGCCAGGGTCTGTGCCTGGACACGGCTGGAAAGCGCCATGCGGGCCAGTGGGTTGGCGACGACGCAGGGCACGCCGAGCTGCTGTTCGAGCAACTCCGTGATCCCTTCGATCGAGGCGCAGCCGCCGGCCAGGACGACCTGGTCGACCCGGCTGTACTCGCTGCCGGCGAAGAAGAACTGGAGCAGGCGGCTCACCTGCTGGACCAGCGACTCCTTGAACGGCTCGAGGGCCTCCATCTCGTAGGACTCGGGCAGGCCACCCTTGCGTTTGGCCCGACCCGCTTCCTCGTAGGACAGGCCATAGCGACGCATGATCTCATCGGTGAGCTGCTTGCCGCCGAAGACCTGCTCGCGGGAGTAGATCGTCCGCTGGTTCTTCAGCACGGCCAGGGTGGTCATGGTCGCGCCGATATCGACGACGGCGACCAGGGCGTCCCGCGATACCGCCAGCTGGTCGGCGACCATGGCGAACGCGTTCTCCATGGCGAACGCCTCGACATCGACCACCCGGGCAGTGAGCCCGCCCAGGTCGAGCGCCGCGATGCGCATGTCCACGTTCTCGGTCCGCGAGGCGGCCAGGAGGATGTTGTTCATCTCCGGGTTGTCCCGAACGGGGCCTATAACTTCGAAATCGAGGCTAACTTCCTCGATCGGGTAGGGAATGTACTGGTTTGCCTCGACCTGGATCTGACCTTCGAGGTCATCCTCGGAGAGGTCGGCCGACATGGGAATGATGCGGGTGATCACGGCGGAGCCGGCCACGGCAGCCGCGCCGTGTTTGAGCTTGGATCCGGATCGGAGCAGTGCCCGCCGGATAGCCTCGCCCACCGCTTCGACCTCAACGATGTTCTTCTCGACGACGGCATTCGGCGGCAGCGGCTCGACTGCATAGTGTTCGACGCGGTAGCGCCCACCTGCCTGACTGAGCTGCAGCAACTTTACTGCGGTCGAACTGATGTCGACGCCGATCAAAGGCGCCGCCTTGGGTGTAAAGAGCCCCACGTTGTCCCCCTTCCCCGCGCCTTTGTCGGAATTGGTCTTCGGCGCGAAGGCATTAGATCTAAAACTTAACAGATTGGCAACGGCCGAAATCGCCCCTTACCGGCACTAATTCACAAATCCTGTCACTGGGTTAGCGAAAACCCCTCACCGCTGGTCGAGCATCCGCCAGCCCTTTGCCTCCCCGGCTTAGCTCTATACTCCGCCACGACCCACACGGCGGTGACCCCTTCCCCCTCCATGCGAATCCTCAAGCGTCTGCTGCGCATCGCGCTGTACCTCGCCCTCGCCGGCATCCTTTTCGTCGCTGGCGCCATTGGCGTGGCGTACTGGCTGCTCGCGCCGCGCCTACCCTCGGTCGCGGTCCTGCGCGACTATCACATGCAAGTTCCGCTCCGGGTACTTAGCTCGGACGGCCGGCTGATCGCCTCTTTCGGCGAAACCCGACGCATACCCGTGCACATAGCCGACGTGCCGGCACGTTTGAAGAACGCTGTCTTATCGGCAGAAGATGCCGATTTCTATAGCCACCCCGGCATCGACTGGCACGGCATCGCCCGCGCCGGCATCCACGTCATCGTCTCCGGGGGAGACAAAGGCCCCGGCGGCTCGACGATCACCCAGCAGGTGGCGCGTAATTTCTTCCTCAGCCCCGAAAAGCTGTACTCGCGCAAACTGACGGAAGTATTCATCGCCCTGCGCATGGAAAACGAGCTAACCAAGGACCAGATCCTCGAGCTCTACATCAACAAGATGTTCCTGGGTCACCGCTCGTACGGCCTTGCGGCCGCGGCGTCCTACTACTACGGCAAGACCCTCGACCAGCTGACCGTGGCCGAGAGCGCCACCCTGGCGTCGACCTTCCAGCTGCCTTCGGTGGTCAACCCACTGAACAATCCCAAGCGGATGATCGCCCGCCGCGACTGGGTGCTGGGCCAGATGCTCTCCAACCGTTTCATTACCCAGGCGGAATACGACGAGGCCATCAAGGAGCCGAACGACGCCTTCCCGCATGAGCAGCAGATCGAGGTGGATGCGCCTTATCTCGCCGAGATGGTGCGCCAGCAGGTACTCGAGAAATTGGGCAACGATGCGCTCACCGAGGGTTACGTGGTCCACACCACGGTACCCAGCGACAGCCAGGCGGCGGCCAACGACGCCCTCCGCGGACGCTTGTCGGCCTACGACCGTCGCCACGGCTACCGTGGGCCCGAGGGCCACGAGGAGCTCCCGGCCCAGGCCGGTCCCGAGGACTATGACCGCGTTCTCGCCGGCTACACGAGCGTGGCGGGCATGATGCCGGCGATCGTCACCGAGACCGGGGCGAAGGAGGCGACGGTGTACCTGTCCGCGAAGGAGACGGCGACGTTGAGCCTGGCATCGATCGCCTGGGCCCGTCCCTACGTGAACGAAGCTCGCGCGGGCGCCGCGCCGACGCGCGTCGACGCGGTCCTGAAGCGCGGGGACGTGATTCGCCTCATCCGCAGCGAAAAGGACGATATCGACGAAGACGCCAAGGCGGCGGACACCGCGAAGGCCACCACCGAGGCGAAGCCCGACCCAGGCAAGGGTGCTTGGCACCTCACCCAGATTCCCGCGGTACAGGCAGCCCTGGTCTCGGTCGACCCCGAGGACGGCGCCGTGCGCGCGCTCGTGGGCGGTTTCAGCTTCCTTCGTTCCAAGTTCAATCGTGCCGTGATGGCCGCCCGCCAGCCCGGCTCGAGCTTCAAGCCATACCTTTATTCGGCGGCGTTCGAGCGCGGCTTCACGCCCGCCTCGATCGTCAACGACGCGCCTGTCGCCTTCCCCGACCCGTCGCGTCCCGACGGCATGTGGACGCCCGCGAACGACGACAACAAATTCGACGGCCCGATGCGTCTGCGCGAAGCCCTGGTCAAGTCGAAGAACCTCGTCTCGGTGCGCCTGCTCGATGCCATCGGCGTGCGCTACGCTCGTGAGTACATCACGCGCTTCGGTTTCACGCCGGATGCCCTGCCGCAGAACCTGTCGCTCGCCTTGGGCACGGCTTCGGTCTCGCCGATGAGCATGGCGCGCGGCTACGCCGTGTTCGCCAACGGCGGCTATCTCGTCACGCCCTACTTCATCTCGCGCATCGACGATCGCGATGGCAATCCGGTCTATGTCGCCAATCCGGAGCGCGCCTGCGCGGATTGCCAGGAGCGCCTGCTCAATCCGACCCCGGCCGGCCCGCCGACCCAACCATCGACCGCCCTGATTCCGGCCAAGCCCGCCGTCGCCAGCAGTTCGGGCGGCAACGGGACGGGCGACGCGGTGCTCCCCGCCGATGCCCACGCCGACCAGGCGAAGGTGCCGAAACTGGCCCCGCACGTCATCGATGTCCGCAACGACTACCTCGTGACCTCGCTGATGCAGGACGTGATCAAGCGCGGCACCGGTTCGGCCGCGCGCGCGCTCGGCCGCGACGACATCGCCGGAAAGACTGGCTCGACCAACGACCATCGCGACGCCTGGTTCGTTGGCTTCAACGGCGATGTGTCGACTGCCGTCTGGGTGGGCTTCGACGACTTCAGCTCCCTCGGTCGCGGCGAGTTCGGCGCCAAGGCCGCCTTGCCGATCTGGATGGATTACATGGGCACGGTCCTGAAGGACAAGCCGTCGCATACCCTGGCGATGCCTCCCGGTATCGCGAACGTGCAGATCGATCCAGGCTCCGGCCTGCCGTCGCCCGGCGGGATGAGTGAAATCATGAAGGTCGAGGACGTCGATCGTCTTCGCGAACAGGCAGCACAAAAGCAGCAGGAGGAACAGCAGGACCACGCCTACGACATCTTCTGACGTACACATACACACCACACGGGGGTGAGTCATGGCACGAGGCGAGCATCACAAGATTCATGCACAGGACCGGACGCAGCGTCACCGCGCCCTTGTCGCCCAGGAAGCGGCGCGCCTGATGAGTGAACACGGCATTCGCGACTTTCACCACGCGAAGGTAAAGGCGGCCGAGCGACTCGGCATCGCCGACGCGCAGGCCCTGCCCCGCAACAACGAGATCGAGGATGCACTGCGCGAACACCAGCGCATCTTCAAGGCGGATTCCCAGCCCCAGGCACTCCGCCTTCGCCGCGAAGCAGCGGTCGAAGCGCTGCGCTTCCTGCGTGGATTCGACGCGCGCCTGGTAGGCGCCGTACTCGAGGGCACGGCCGACGAGCATTCGGCCGTCTGCCTGCATGTCTTCAGCGACGATCCCGAAGCACCGGCACTGTTCCTGCAGGAGCAAGGCATTCCGCTGGAGACGCAGACGCGTCGTTTGCGCTGGTCGGGCAACGAGCAGACCGAGCATCCGGTCTTGCTGTTCGGCGCGGACGGCATTCCGTTCGACCTCACCGTGCTCCCGCTGGATGCGCTACGCCAGGCGCCGCTGGATCGCGTCGATGAACGGCCGATGCGCCGGGCGACGGCGTCGATGGTGCAGGCACTGCTCGCCGAAGAAGACATCGCTGCGTTCGATGCCTCTGCCCTTGCCCGCTAGCGTGACCTTTGTGGGAGCCGCTTCAGCGGCGATAGCCAGGCTTCCGCAACCTGGGTTTCGCCGCTGAAGCGGCTCCCACACAAAGCGGCTCCTACACACAGCCGCTTCGGCACACGGCCGCTTCGGCACAAGGCGGCTTCGGCACACAGCGGCTTCGGCACAACGTCTTGCCCATAAAAAAACCCCGCTTTCGCGGGGTTTTTCTTCTTAGCGCTTGTCGCTCGGGGTGTAGTCGCGAACGTCGGCGCCGGTGTAGATCTGGCGGGGACGACCGATGCGGGCTCCCGGGGTTTCGTGCTGCTCGATCCAGTGCGAGATCCAGCCGGAGGTGCGCGCGATGGCGAACATCACGGTGAACATTTCGGTCGGAATGCCCAGGGCCTTGTAGATGATGCCCGAGTAGAAGTCGACGTTCGGGTAGAGCTTACGCTCGACGAAGTAGTCGTCCTTCAGGGCAGCCTCTTCCAGCTTCATGGCGACGTCGAGCAGCGGGTCGTTGACGCCGAGCTCCTCGAGCACCTTGTGGCACATCTCGCGGATGATCTTGGCGCGCGGATCGAAGTTCTTGTAGACGCGGTGACCGAAGCCCATCAGTCGGAAGGAGTCGTTCTTGTCCTTCGCGCGCTTGACGGCGGTCTCGACCTTGTCGGCCGTACCGATCTCTTCGAGCTGCTTGAGCACGGCCTCGTTCGCACCACCGTGGGCCGGGCCCCAGAGCGCGGTGATGCCGGCGGCGATCGACGCGTACGGGTTCGCACCGGTCGAACCGACCAGGCGTACCGTGGAGGTCGACGCATTCTGCTCGTGGTCGGCATGCAGGATGAAGAGCAGGTCGAGCGCCTTGGCGACGACCGGATTCAGTTCCAGCGGCTCGCTCGGCACTTCGAACATCATGTGCAGGAAGCGCGTGACGTACTCGAGGTTGTTGCGCGGATAACGCGTCGGCCAGCCGATCGAGTGACGGTAGATGGCGGCGGAGATCGTCGGCATCTTCGCGATGAGGCGGATGGCGGCGAGCTTGCGGTCTTCCGGATTATCGACGTCGAGCTTGTCGTGATAAAAGGCCGACAGCGAAGCGATCGAGCCGGCCAGCATGGCCATCGGATGCGCGTCGTGATTGAAGCCACGCAGGAAGAACTTGAGGTTCTCGTGCATCATCGAGTGATGCGTGATGTCGTGCTCGAACTTGGCGAATTCGGTCTTGTTCGGCAGTTCGCCGTTGAGCAGCAGGTACGACGTCTCGAGGAAGGTGGACTTCTCGGCGAGCTGCTCGATCGGGTATCCGCGGTACAGCAGGACGCCCTTGTCGCCATCGATATAGGTGATGGCGCTCTTGGTGCTGGCGGTGCTGCCGTAACCCGGATCGTAAGTGAAGTAACCGGTGTCCTTGTACAGCGTGCCGATGTCGACGCACTCGGCGCCGAGCGTGCCGCCGATAACCGGCAGTTCGCTTACGGGCTTGTTGGATTCATCGACCAATTTGACGGTTTTGGCGTCGGACACGGCGAGCTCCTCTTTCTCTCTGTTCCCGCTCCGCCAGGGGGTGGCGAAGCGTAGCGATGTTGGGAAAACGACCCCGGGGGAGAGGTGTCGTACCGGCCGCCGCGTGCGGCCGAAGTCCCCCATTATCGCACAGAGCCTATTCAAACGTCCGTTGGCTTGAGCCGGATTCGCGCACGCAAAAAGACACGGGGCAAGCCGTGGGCTCGCCCCGTGTCTGTCTATCCTCGCGAAACGCCACCCCGCAGGCGGCGCGCGGATGGAACCGGCTTACTTCTGGCCGTAGCGCTGACGGAACTTGTCGACGCGGCCGCCGACGTCCAGCGTCTTCTGCTTACCGGTGTAGAACGGGTGCGAGTGGCTCGAGATATCGAGCTTGATCACCGGGTATTCGTTACCGTCTTCCCACTTGACCGTTTCCTTGCTGGACATGGTCGACCGCGTGAGGAACGCGAAATCGGACGACAGGTCCTGGAAAACGACGGACTGGTACTTCGGATGGATGTTCTCTTTCATGGTCGTGACTCTGAGAATTAGCGGGGTGAAAAGAGCGGCATTGTAACCAGCGGGGTCGCCGACATCAAGTCAGGCCCTCTCGACCACCCAGGCCATCCTGGCTGGAATCAACGGGCGCCCAGGGCAGCGGCGATCAGCTCGGCGAACCGGCCCTGGTCCACTTCCAGCACGATCCGGGCGTTCGGCTTGCCGCCCAGGCGGTTGTGCCAGTCGACCACGGTGGCTCCACGGGTCAGCCGGCCGTCCAGCTCGATGGCGACGTGCCGGGTCTCGGCCCGGGTCACCATGCCCGGATCCAGCGCCACCGCCATGGCGAGCGCATCGGCGGCGATGAACCCCGTGCGCTCGTGCTCGGCATTGAACCGGCGCGCCGTCGCGAAAATTTTCTCGAAGAAGGAAGCCCGGGCGTCGCCGCCGGCCACCCAGCCCTCGTAGGTGGCGTCCGGAAAGGCATGCCGCACCGTCGCTTCCCAGTCGACCAGGTCGAACATCTCGAAGGCCTGGAAAACCACGTGCGCTGCCTCGGGGTCGAAACCGATGTTGAACTCGGCCGGGATCTTCCCGGTGTTGCCGTGCCCGGTCACTGCGCCACCCATGACGACGAGGCGCTTGACCCGCTCGGGCAGCGAAGGGTCGAGCCGAACCGCCAGGGCGAGATTGGTCAACGGGCCCAGGGCGACGAGGGTCAGCTCGCCGGGGCGCTCGCGGGTCAGCCGGATGAGGGCCAGCGCCGCATGCTCGGCCTCGACCGGATGCTTCGGTTCGGCAAAGCCGACGTCGCCGAAGCCATCGGCGCCATGGACGAACGCCGCATCCTCGTCCGGCGCCCTCACCAGCGGCGATGGGCAACCGCCGAATACCGGGGTGGCCGCACCGATCAGCTCGACCAGCGTGCGCGCGTTGCGAACCGTATGCCCCAGGCCGACGTTACCGGCCGCCACCGTGAGCGCGGTGACGTCGCCGTGCTCGTGGGCCATCAGGATGGCGAGGGCATCGTCCACGCCAGGGTCGGTATCGATCAACAACGAGGGTCGGGTCATCGCAGGTCAGGTCCGTGAACGGCCGGACAGCATAGCGCCGGCCGGCCGGTTCAGACAGCCTGTGCCGTCGCGCCGTCGACGCCTTCGAGCTCGAATCCGAGGTCTCGCGCCACCTGGATCACGCCCGCGCAGGCGGCGTCGAGCGCCGGGCTGCGCTGGGCGATGCGCGAACGCAGATCGAGGGTGCAGGCCAGGCCCATCTGGAGCAGATCCGCGTGGGCCACATGGAGCGTATCGGCCTGGGCCTGGGTAAGCAGGCCCACCGCACGCACCGCATCGATCAGCGTACTGCTCGCCGTCGTGTCGAGGATCGCCGGGAACTGCGCCGCGTGCGCGAGGACCAGCCCCTGCAGCACGAATTCGATATCGATGAGTGCGCCGATGCCCTGCTTGAGGTCGATGCGTAAGGCGTCCGAGCGATCGCGCTCGGCGCGCCAGCGGCGACGCATCGCGCTGACCTCGGCGACCACGCGCGCGGCGTCGCGCGGCGCCGACAGGATATCGCGTCGGATATCGGCGAGGACGCCGCCCAGCCGCACATCGCCGGCGACCGGCCGCGCCCGCAGCAGCGCCTGATGCTCCCACGTCCAGGCGCGGTCGCGCTGGTAAGCCTCGAAGGCGTCCGCGCTGGCGACCAGCAAGCCTTTCGAGCCATCGGGCCGCAAGCGGGTATCGACGTCGTACAACTTGCCGGCATGCGTCTGCGCACTGAGCCAGTGCATCACACGCTGGGCGAGGCGCTGGTACCAGCGCGTACCATCGACCGGTCGCGCACCGTCGCTCATCGCATTGGCGAGCTTGCCGTCGTAGACGAAAACGAGGTCGAGGTCCGAGGCGAAGCCGAGCTCTTCGCCGCCAAGGCTGCCGTAGCCCAGCACGGTGAATCCACCGCCATCGCCCGGCAAGCGCCCGTGCTGCGCGGTGAGTTCGCGCGTCGCCAGCGCCAGCACGGCGGCGACCACGGCCTCGGCAAGGCCGGCGAGTCGCCGCGCGGTAGCGGGTGCGTCGGCGCGACCGTCGTTGAACGCCAGGCCAAGCCGGAACGCGATGCTCGAACGAAACTCGTTGAGGCGCTCGAGCTCGCGCTCGGCATCGCGCTCATCCAACGTGCCCAGCGTGCGTGCGATCTCGGCCGAGATATCGGCACGCTTCAAGGGCAACTGGTCGATGCGTGGATCGAGCACGTCGTCCAGCAACAGCGGCTGCGCGATCACGCGCTCGGCAAGGAAGGCGCTATCGGAGAAAACGCCGGCGACACGGCGCCGCGCATTGGGCTGCTCGTCGAGCAGCGCGAGATACGACGATCGCCGCGCCACCGCCTGCACCAGGCGCACCATGCGGAGCAGGCTGGCGGAGGGCGACGTGCTCGCGCGGGCGGCGCCGATGAGTTGGGGCATCAGGCGCTCGAGGCGTTCGCTGGAACGCGCGGACATCGAACGCACCGCGGCGGCTTGCGGAAGTTTCGTCAGCTGCTCGAGGGCGTCCGCGCCGCCGGCGAAACCCGAAGCTTCCAGTGTGGCCGCACTCAATGAACCGTCGCGCGCAGCCGTCCACAACGCCATATCGGCGACCGGCGCCGTGGCGGTCTGCCCGGCTTCGGGTACGAGCACGGCGGCAAATTCGGCGGACACCGCCGCGCGATGGGTAGCGAGTTCCACCGCCAACGCGTCCCAGGAGGGATAGTCCAGGCCGAGCGCCAGCCTTTCGCGGGAGAGTTCGTCGTCGGGGATATCGTGCGTCTGTGCATCGCGCAGCATCTGCACGCGATTCTCCAGACGGCGCAGGAACAGGTACGCCGTGCGCAGAAGCTTTGCGCGCGCGGCCGGAATGTAGCCGCGTGCCTCGCAAGCGCGCAACGCCGGCAGCAGACCGCGTACGCGCAGGGCGGGATCGCGGCCACCGCGGATCATCTGGGTCAACTGGACGACGAATTCGATTTCGCGAATGCCGCCGGGGCCAAGCTTGAGATTGCCGGCGAGATCCTTGCGCGCGACCTCGGCGTCGATGAGCGACTTCATCTCGCGCAGACCGGCAAAGGCGGTGTAGTCGAGGTAGCGCCGGTAGACGAACGGACGAAGCATGTCCTGGAGCTCGCGGCCGGCGGTGCGATCGCCGGCGACCGGGCGCGCCTTGATCCATGCGTAGCGCTCCCAGTCGCGACCTTCGCGCTGGTAGTACTGTTCCATCGCCGCGAATGGCAGGGCGAGGCGTCCGGCGTTGCCGAACGGACGCAGCCGCAGATCGACGCGCGCGCAGATGCCGTCGACGGTCGGCTCGGCGAGAAGTCGCACCAACTGACGCGCCTCGCGAATGAAGTACTCGCCGTTGTCGAGGGAGCGGGTGCCGTCGGTGTCGCCAGCGGATGCATAGGCGAGGATCAGATCGATATCCGACGAAAAATTCAGTTCGTTCCCGCCCAGCTTTCCGAAACCGATCACCACCATGCGCTGCTCGACGCCGGCGCCGTCGCGCGGACGGCCGAAGCGGGCGTGCAACGAATTCTCGGACCAGCGCAGTGCGGCACTCAGGAGGGTTTCATAGAGTGCGCTCGTCGAGGCCAACGTTTCGTCGATATCGTCCAGCCCGTTGACGTCGCGAAACACCAGACGCACGGCCTCGGCGTGACGAAACCGCCGCAGGATGGCCATGCAGCGCTCCTCGTCCGCCGGCAGGTCGAGCAGGCCGCCGCGTGTCGCCGCATCGGCCGTTGCACGCAGACGTTCCAGCCCGGCGGGTGCGAGCAACTCCGGTTGTCGGCGAAACACGTCGAAGGCGAAGTCGGACGCGAGCAAGGTGCGCCGGATGCGCTCGGCCACTCCGGCGTCGTCGTGAACAGGGATGCGAGCCGCCCGGCATGCCGCCATCACGTCGGCATAACGATGGTCGATGAGTGCGCGTAGTTCGGGGCTTTCGCGCGGAGCCGGCGTGGAGGCATTCATGAGGTGGCCATTGTGCCTGAAGCGGCAACTTGCGAAGAATCGTAGAAAAGTCCATTACTTCCGCTGACAACCGATTCATGTCGGTTCCGTTACAGTCCTTACCCCCCATCGGGATCTGGACGCGGACGTCGGCTCATATGACCAGCGAATCGAAAACCTGGCGCCACCGCGCGGGACGCATCGCGCTCCCGGTCGTGACGGCACTGATGTTCATCCTCTTCACCGGTTTCATCGACGGCAACCCCGGCGTGGGCACGGACCAGTGGATGACACGTCCGGGCCACCTGATCGCCAATGCCATGCCCGGCCTGATGCTGGCCAGTCTCCTGCTCACGCTCACCCGCCGCACCTGGTTGTCGTTCGGCATCGCCTTTCTTGCCCAGGGCGTCGTGTTCGCGATCAGCGCGATCAAGGTGAAGAACCTCGGTACGCCGCTACTGCCGGCCGACTTCGGCCTGATCGGCCAGCTGAGCAACGGCGGTCTCTCGTTGCTGTCGGGCTATCTGCCGCGACAGGCCGGTCCCTACCTGGCCATCGGCGCCCTGATTGCCATGGTCGTACTCCTCGTACGTTTCGAGCCACCGGTTTTCGCGCGCCATACCTATGGACGCCGGATCGTCGCGACCTTCGCCCTCGGCGCCCTCTTCGTCACCTTGTTCGCGGGTACGCCGGGCTGGGCGAAAATCTACAACGGCCAGCGCCTTGGCATGATGCCTTGGTCGCCTTCGGAGAACGCCGGATACAACGGCGTCGTATCCAACCTGATGCAGTTCCACCTGCAGGCATCGCGCAACAAACCCAAGGACGATCCCAAGGCCGCGCTCCAGCTCATCGGCGACAACGACGCCGCGTTGCGCGAGCACATGGCGCGGGCGGCTGAGCATACGCGGCAGCGGCCGGATATCGTGATCATCCAGAGTGAATCGTTCTTCGACCCATCCGCGGTGAACGGCTACGACGAGGACCTCGCGCCCAACCTGCACCGCCTCACGCAAGAAGGCAGCGGCGGCGGCCTGCATGTGCCTACCTTCGGCGGCGGCACCATTCGCACCGAGTTCGAAGTGCTCACCGGCCTCTCGCTGCGTTACTTCGGCAACATGCGCTATCCCTACCTGGACCTGCACAACCAGGTGGTACCCAGCATGGTTCGCGCACTGCGCTCGCACGGGTACGAAACCGTCGCCCTGCATGGCCACAATCCGAACTTCTGGAACCGTCCGGCCGCCTTCAAGGCCATCGGCTTCGATCGCTTCGTCTCGCGCACGGGCTTCCCTGCGGATGCGAAGAACGACGGCACCTACATGGCCGACAGCGCGATGACGGACGAGATCATGGCGCAGTTGCCGGATGCCGGGCCGTCCCGCCTCGTGTTCGCGATCAGTATCGAAGCGCATGGGCCCTACGATGGCTCCGACAACACGAATGTCGCCGAACGCGATGCCATACCCGTCCCCGCCGGCGTGGAGGGCAAGGACAAGCTCGAATGGCAGAACTACGTCTATCACATGCATCACGCGGACGCCGAGCTCGGACGCCTTGCCGACCTGCTGGCCAAGCGCGAGCGCCCGACCATCCTCCTGTTCTACGGCGACCACCTTCCGGCACTGACCAACACGTACAACCACGCGGGTTTTCGCGACGGCCAGTCCTTCGATACACAGATGGTTCCCTGGGTACTGATCGACGCCCATGGCGACGGCCCGCCGCCGGTGCATGGCGATATGGCCTCATGGATGCTTCCAGGCCTCGTGCTCGAACGCGCCGGCATTCACGACGATGCGTATTTCGCCCTCACCCAGGTGCTCGGCAGCCAGCTCGCTTCACTCACCCGCTCCCCGGACGCCAACGCCGCCCCTGAAGACGCGGGCACGAAGCAGACCGACGCCGCCATGGGCAACGTCGCCCTGCTCCGCCTGACGAACAAGCTCGATCCCCTTCTCGCACGTTATGCGTTGCCCGACGCCGGCATCGACGTGGCGCGACAGCCTGGCGGCGCGGAACGCAACGCGGAGTCTGGCGCCGGTCAGTAGGAAAAACGCACTCCGGCGCAAAATATAAGGGGCTTCGCGGATTACCGGGGGCGGGCGTTCGGCATGCCGGGCCTTCGTTCGCACCTTGCGCCTCGCTCGCCTTCGGCTTCGCGGGCTCGGCTGCGCCATCGCTTTGTACACTTGGGCGTTTCGCGGGGAGACCTTGGCGCCCACCCTCGCTGCTCAGACAGGTCCTCCGCGTTCGGTGCGGAAGGCCGCTGCGCGGCCCATGGTTCTATATGGCCTACGGCCGCTCACTTGTGCGGAACTCGCCTCGAGGGTGGACGCCAAGGTCTCTCACGACGATACGGTCAGCTGGCAGGAGAGCCGTTGTGTCGTGCCGTCGTCGGCGCCGGCCGCGCCCGGAACACCCGGGCGAAGCGGACGCGGTTGCTGGTATCCGGTTGCCCAACACCTTCGTCGCGCTTGTCTCGGCGTGCTTGCCGGCGATGCCGCCGCGCGCTTTGGCTCGACCCACGCGAGCCTCACGGTTCGGGAGAGTCTTCGGTGCCCACCCTCGAGGCGAGTTCCGCACAAGTGAGCGGCCGCAGGCCACATAAGACACGCCGCGAAGCGGCCTTCCGCACCGAACGCGGAGGACCTGTCTGAGCAGCGAGGGTGGGCACCGAAGGCTCTGCGCCGCCACGTCAGCGCTCGCCGCGGTATGCCTTCGACGTCCCCGGCATTTTGCGTTGAACCAAAAAAAATCCCCGCTTGCGCGGGGATTTTTCGTCAGGCAAGTCGGATGGCTGGACTTAGAAGTCCATACCGCCCATGCCGCCCATGCCGCCGGGGGCGCCATGGCCGTGGCCGTCGTCCTTCTTCGGCACTTCCGTCACGGCCGCTTCGGTCGTGATGATCGAGCCGGCAACCGACGCGGCGAACTGCAGTGCCGAGCGGGTGACCTTGGTCGGGTCCAGGATGCCGAAGGCGATCATGTCGCCGAACTCGCCGGTGGCGGCGTTGTAACCGAAGTTACCTTCACCGGCCTTGACCTGGTTGACGATGACCGAAGCCTCTTCACCGGCATTGGTGACGATGGCGCGGAGCGGGGCTTCCAGCGTACGACGGGTGATCGCGATACCGAGATCCTGGTCCGTGTTCTTGCCCTTCAGGCCTTCGAGCGCCTTCAGTGCACGGATCAGGGCGACGCCGCCGCCCGGGACCACGCCTTCTTCGACGGCTGCGCGCGTAGCGTGCAGGGCGTCTTCGACGCGGGCCTTCTTTTCCTTCATCTCGACTTCCGTCGCGGCGCCGACCTTGATGACGGCAACGCCGCCGGCAAGCTTGGCGACACGCTCCTGCAGCTTCTCGCGGTCGTAGTCCGACGAGGTCTCTTCGATCTGCGCCTTGATCTGCTTGATGCGCGACTGGATGCCTTCGGCATCGCCGGCACCGTCGATGATCGTGGTGTTTTCCTTGGTGATCACGACGCGCTTGGCATGGCCGAGGTCGTTGATCGTGGCCTTATCGAGCGCCAGGCCGACTTCCTCGGAGATGACCGTGCCGCCGGTGAGGACGGCGATGTCTTCCAGGATGGCCTTGCGACGATCGCCGAAGCCCGGCGCCTTGACGGCGGCGACCTTGACGATGCCACGGATCGTGTTGACGACGAGGGTGGCCAGGGCTTCGCCCTCGACTTCCTCGGCAACGATCAGCAGCGGCTTGCCAGCCTTGGCGACAGCCTCGAGCACCGGCAGGAGCTCACGGACGTTCGAGATCTTCTTGTCGTGGATGAGGATGAACGGGTCGTCCAGTTCAACCTGCTGCGACTGCTGGTTGTTGATGAAGTACGGCGAAAGGTAGCCGCGATCGAACTGCATGCCTTCGACGACGTCGAGTTCGTTCTCGAGGCCCGAGCCTTCTTCGACCGTGATCACGCCTTCCTTGCCGACCTTGCCCATCGCCGTGGCGATGATGTCACCGATGTTGGAATCGGAGTTGGCCGAGATCGTGCCGACCTGGGCGATCGCCTTGTCGTCGGCGGTCGGGTTGGAGAGCTTCTTCAGCTCGGCAACCGCAGCGGTGACGGCCTGGTCGATGCCGCGCTTGAGGTCCATCGGGTTGATGCCGGCGGCAACGGCCTTGAGGCCTTCCTGAATGAACGCCTGGGCGAGGACGGTCGCGGTCGTGGTGCCGTCGCCGGCCACGTCGGAGGTCTTCGAGGCGGCTTCCTTCACGATCTGCGCGCCGATGTTCTCGTACTTGTCGGCGAGTTCGATTTCCTTCGCGACCGAGACGCCGTCCTTGGTGACGGTCGGAACGCCGAAGCTCTTCTCGAGCACGACGTTGCGGCCCTTCGGGCCCAGGGTGACCTTGACCGCGTTGGCGAGGGTGTTGACACCCTTCAGCATGCGGGCGCGGACGTCTTCGCCGAAGCGGACTTCTTTCGATGCCATAAAAATTTTGCCTCAAGATTCTTGAATTAGGAAAAGGGGAAATGCTTGCCCCAGGACAGCTACGAAGCGCGGCTTATCGCGCTCACAGGCCGCCGAAGGAATCAGCCTTCGAGAACAGCCACGATGTCGTCTTCCTTCAGGAAGACCAGATCTTCGCCATCGACCTTGATTTCCTGGCCGGCGTACTTGCCGAACAGGACCACGTCGCCTTCCTTCACGCCCATCGGGCGGAGCTGGCCACTGGCCAGGAGGAGGCCGGTGCCGGCGGCGAGGACCTTGCCGCGGGTGGGCTTCTCGGTGGCGCTATCCGGGATGACGATGCCACCGGCGGAAACACGCTCCTCTTCGAGGCGCTTGACGATGACGCGGTCGTGCAGCGGGCGCAGTTTGCTCATGACTTCTCCAAACATGTGTTTGACGGATAAGGAAAAAGGTCCACCCTGTTAGCACTTGGTCAGGGTGAGTGCCAGAATTTTAGCCCTAAGCTTTCCTGATTCGGAAGAGCTACGGATGGTCGACAGATGGCGGCGGCACGAAACCGTTCAAGGCCCCGGGTTCAAAAAAGCCGACGAAGGCCCACAATCGGCCCATGTCCGAACCCATTGCCGTCCTCATTGCCTGCCCGACAGGCGACACCGCCGATACCCTTGCCCGCGCCCTGGTCGAGGCCGGGCTGGCCGCCTGCGTGAACCGACTGCCCGGCGTGCGGTCCACCTACCGCTGGAAAGGCGAGGTGGTCACCGACGAGGAAGACCTGCTGGTGGCCAAGACCACCCGCGAGACCTTCGCGGCACTGGAGCGCTTCGTCCTGTCCCGGCATCCGTATGAAGTGCCCGAGATCGTGGCGCTGCCGATGGTGGACGGCCACGCAGCCTACCTGGCCTGGCTCGAAGCGAGCGTCGACGCAAGCTAACCCGGGTTCGCCCGGTCATAATGATCGACGCACCACGCGCCTCGTCACCGCATCGCTCCACGGAGATCACCATGTCGTCGCTTCGCCGCCTAGCGCGGAACCTGGTCGCCGCGTTCGGCCTGTTGCTCGTCGCCCTGCCCGCTCTCGCGCAAAGCGACGACGATCTGCTGCCCGTCACCCAGGCGTTCCACCTCACCACGGACGCCAGCCAGCCGGGCGTGGTCAAGCTGCACTGGCGCATCGCGCCGGACTATTACCTCTATCGCGGCCGGATCAAGATCAAGGCTGTCGACGCCGCCGCGGTCTCGCTTGGCGCGCCGATCCTGCCCGATGGCCTGAAGAAGCACGACGAGTACCTCGGCGACGTCGAGATCTACCACGGCGATATCGAAGCCAGCGTGCCGTACCGACTGCTCGCCGCCGGCACGACGACGCTGGCCCTGGACGTGCAGTACCAGGGCTGCCACGAGGTGGAGCCGAAGATCTGCTACCCGCCGAACACCGAGCACCTGAAGCTCACGATCGGCGGACCCTCGACCATTCCGACCTCGGCGGCACCGACCGCGGCCGCCCCCGCCACCACGCCGGCCGCCGGTGGCGCCTCGCTGCTGGGCGCGCCCGCTGCCGTGCCCGGTACGGAAGCCACCGCGCTCCCGGCCGAGCAGGCCTTCCGCTTCGAGGCCCTGGTCAAGTCCCGCGATGCGCTGCTGCTGCGCTGGACCATGCCGAAGGACTACTACCTCTACCGCGACAAGACCGAGCTCACGGTCGCCTCGTCTGCCGGCGTGACGCTGGGCGAACCCGATTGGCCGAGCGGCGTGGCGCATCACGATGAACACTTCGGCGACACCATCGTCTATTTCGACCAGGTGGAAGTCCCGGTCCCGGTGAAGGGTGCGGCGGACGCCAAGACGGCCGAACTCGAGGTCGCCTACCAGGGCTGTCTCGAGAACGGCATCTGCTATCCGGTCATGAAGCGCCATGTCAGCGTGGACTTCGGTGCGGGTACGGCGACCGTGGGCGCTCCGGCCACCGCCGCACCCGCGGCCGCCAGTGCCACCGCCACCGAGGAAGTCGCCCCGACGCCGCCGCCTCCGGGCCTGGTGCCGACGAGCGAGGCTCCGCTCGGCTTCGTCGCCGCGATCGGCCTGGCCCTGCTGGGCGGCCTCGTTCTGAACCTGATGCCCTGTGTGCTGCCGGTACTGTCGCTCAAGGCGATCACCGTGCTGGAAAGTGGCGAGAGCCAGGGTGCCGCGCGCAGGCATGCGCTCTGGTACACCGCCGGCGTACTGGTGGCCTTCGCCGCCCTGGGCGTCATCATCGTCGGCATCCGCGCGGCCGGTCACGGCATCCAGTGGGGTGCCCAGTTCCAGCAGCCGCTGGCGATCGGCATCCTCGTCTATGTGATGCTCGCCGTGGGCCTGTCGATGTCCGGCGTGTTCGAGATCGGCGGCTCGCTGGGCAATGTCGGCAGCGGACTGGCGTCGCGCGCCGGTCCTTCGGGCGACTTCTTCACCGGTGTGCTCGCTGTCGTCGTCGCCAGCCCGTGCACGGCACCCTTCATGGGTTCGGCGATCGCCTTCGCGTTCGCCGCTCCGGTGGCTATCGCCTTCCTCATCTTTCTCGCGCTCGGCCTCGGCCTCGCGCTGCCCTTCCTGCTGATCGGCTTCGTCCCGGCGATTGCCCGCCTGTTGCCGCGTCCTGGTCGCTGGATGGAAACGCTGAAGCAGGCCCTGGCCTTTCCGATGTATCTCACGGCGGTATGGCTGCTGTGGGTACTGACCAAGCAGCGCGGCGCAGATGCCACGGCGCTGGTGCTGGCCGGCGGCGTGTTGCTCGCCATGGCGCTGTGGTGGTACGGCCGCACCCGTAATCGCAGCGGCGCACTGTCCTGGATCTTCACTGCCGCGCTCGGCCTCGGTGCGGTGGCCGCGTTGTGGACCGTGCATGGCCTGCCCGCGCAGACCCCGTCCGCGGCGACTGCGGAGGGCATCGTGCCTTATTCGCCGGAGAAGCTCGCCGAACTGCGTGCCGCCGGTACGCCGGTGCTGGTCGACATGACCGCCGACTGGTGCATCACCTGCAAGGCCAACGAACACGCCGTGCTCGACACCGACGCCTTCAAGGCCTTGCTCAAGCGCACCGGCACCGTCTACATGCGCGGTGACTGGACCGACGTCAACGCGACCATCGCCACCTTCCTCGAGCAGTACCACTCCGTGGGCGTACCGCTTTACGTGGTCTATCCGAAGGGTGGCGGCGACGGGCACAAGCTGTCCACCGTACTCACCTACGACACCGTGCAGCAGGCACTCGAGGCCGCCGCATCGCCATGACGCGCGGCCCGACCTTCTGGATCGTCGTGCTGGCGATCCTTGGAGCGACGGCCGGACTGTGGGTCGAACATCGGCGCCTGCATCCGCCCCCGCCGCAGGGTGTCACCGTGGCCGACGTCGGCGACCTCGCGCCAGCGGCCAGCTTCGTCGCCATCGACGGCAAGGCGCGCCGGCTTTCCGACTGGCGCGGCAAGCGGGTGCTGATCAACTTCTGGGCCAGTTGGTGCGCGCCCTGCCGAGGCGAGATGCCCCTGCTCGACGCCGCTTTCACGCGCTATCGGGACCGCCACGTCGTGGTGCTGGGGCTCGCCGAAGATACCGCTGACGGCGTTCGCCGCTATCTCGCCGAGCGCCCGGTCGGTTATCCCGTCATGCTGGTCGATGCCGACGCGGCGGGTGGATCGCTTTCGTTCGGAAACACGCGACGGGTCTTACCGTACAGCGTCCTGATCGGCGAAGACGGGCGTATCCTGCGCCGCAAAGTGGGCACCTTCACGGGCCCGGAACTTGACGAATGGCTGGGCCCCGCACAATGAACGACATCCCCATCGACGGTCTGCCGACCCCCGACGAAGCGATCGAATGCAGCCGCCAATGGCTCGAAAAAGCCGTGATCGGCCTGAATTTGTGCCCTTTCGCCAAGGCCGTGCACAAGAAAGGCCAGATCCGCTATGTCGTCAGCGCCGCCACGCAGCCGCTCGAACTGCTCGACGACCTCAAGCGCGAACTGGAATACCTGCGTGACGTGAGCGCGGAGACCGTCGACACGACGCTGTTGATCCACCCCGGCGTGCTGGACGATTTCGAAGACTTCAACGAATTCCTCGAGGTGGCCGACCTCGCCGTCGAGGACCTCGGGCTCGAGGGCGAGATCCAGGTCGCCAGTTTCCACCCGGCTTTCCAGTTCGAGGGCACCGGCCCCGACGACATCACCAACTACACCAACCGCTCGCCCTATCCGACCTTGCACCTCCTTCGCGAGGACAGCATCGACAAGGCCGTGGCCGCCTTCCCGGAGGCCTCGAAAATCTTCGAGGCGAACATGGCGACCCTGGACGAGTTGGGTATCGAGGGCTGGAAGAGATTGTTTCCGCAAGGGTGAGCCAGCGGGCGTCTCCCCCTGTGGAGATCCCCCTGTGGACATCCCCCCCTGTGGAGATCCCCACTGCACTGTGGGAGCCGCTTCAGCGGCGATGCTCTTCCTCCGGCGGGAACCGAAACAAGCAACCTCGAGGGCGCAGCGGCGCCGCGGGAATATTCACTATTCGCCGATGAATCGGCTCCCACCCCGCCTATGCTCGGGAAAGGCAGTCCGCAGGAATAGGCAGAGGCCTCACCATACGCTGCAGTGTGGAAAGTCGCGATCTCCAGCGATCTACGGCGAACTTCACCGAACTGGACAAGTGGGGATGACAGGCGCACACTGCGCGGCGTTCCGGAACCCCGGACCCAAGGCACAGGTGAACAGTGGCCAGGATCCTCGTCCTGCACGGACCCAACCTCAATCTGCTCGGCGTGCGCGAACCGTCGCTCTATGGGCATGAAACGCTCGCCGACATCAATGTCTCGCTCCAGGCCCGCGCCCAGGCGGCCGGTCATGAGTTGAGCTGGTTCCAGTCCAACGCCGAGCATGAACTGATCGCGCGGATCCATCAGGCCCGCGACGAAGGCGTCGCCTGGATCCTGATCAACCCCGCCGCCTTCACCCATACCTCCATCGCCATTCGTGACGCCCTGGCTGGCGTGTCGATCCCGTTCATCGAGATCCACCTGTCCAACCCGCACGCGCGTGAGGCCTTCCGGCATCACTCCTATATGTCCGACCTGGCCGCGGGCGTGATCTGCGGCTTCGGCGGCGACAGCTACCGCCTCGCACTCGAAGCCGCCCTGCTGCGCCTCGCGGTGCCCGCGGCCTGAACCCCCATTGGCGGCCCGCCCCACCGGCGTGTCGCATCCACCACCAGAAGGTTTGTCCCATGGACCTGCGCAAGATCAAGAAGCTCATCGACCTGCTCGAGGAATCGAACCTCGCCGAGCTGGAAATCAAGGAAGGCGAAGAAGTGGTGCGCCTGTCGCGCGTGCCCAAGGGTACCGCCGCGCCGCAGATGTACGCCGCTCCGATGCAGGCCGCGCCGGCCGCCGCCGCTCCCGCAGCAGCCGCACCCGCCGCCCCTGCCGCTGCCGCGGCACCGGTCGAGTCCGGCCTGCCGGCCGGTCACGTGACCAAGGCGCCGATGGTCGGCACCTTCTATGCGTCGTCCACGCCGGGCGCCCCGGCGTTCGCGACCGTCGGCAAGCAGGTCAAGGCCGGTGAAACGCTGGGCATCATCGAAGCGATGAAGATGTTCAACCAGATCGAGGCAGACGTCTCGGGCACCGTCGTCGCCGTCCTGGTCGAGAACGGCCAGCCGGTCGAATTCGACGAACCCATGTTCGTCATCGCCTGAGGCCTCACGTCATGCTCGAGAAGGTAGTCATCGCCAACCGCGGCGAAATCGCGCTGCGGGTGTTGCGCGCGTGCCACGCGCTCGGCATCAAGACGGTCGCGGTGCACTCCACCGTGGACCGCAACCTCAAGCACGTCGGCCTGGCCGACGAATCGGTGTGCATCGGCCCGGGTCCCTCGGCCGAAAGCTACCTCAATATTCCAGCGATCATCGCCGCCGCCGAGATCACCGATGCCCAGGCCATCCATCCGGGCTACGGTTTCCTCTCCGAGAACGCGAACTTCGCCGAGCAGGTCGAGAAGTCGGGCTTCGTCTTCATTGGCCCTACCGCCGACGTGATCCGCCTGATGGGCGACAAGGTCGAAGCGATCCGCGCCATGAAGGCCGCCGGCGTGCCATGCGTGCCCGGCTCGGGTGGCCCGCTGGGCGACGACAACGATGAGAACCTGCGCATTGCCCGCGAGATCGGCTATCCGGTCATCATCAAGGCGGCGGGCGGCGGCGGCGGCCGCGGTATGCGTGTCGTGCGTACCGAGGCACACCTTGCCAACTCCATCGTCATGACCAAGCAGGAAGCGAAAGCCGCTTTCAGCAACGATCAGGTCTATATGGAGAAGTTCCTGGAAAATCCGCGCCACGTGGAAATCCAGGTGCTGGCCGACGGCCAGGGCAACGCCATCCACCTCGGTGAACGCGACTGCTCCATGCAGCGCCGCCACCAGAAGGTGGTCGAGGAAGCACCGGCGCCGGGCATTACGCCGGAGCTGCGCGCCGAAATCGGCAAGGTCTGCGTCGACGCCTGTGTGCGTATCGGTTATCGCGGCGCGGGCACGTTCGAGTTCCTGTTCGAAAACGGCCGTTTCTATTTCATCGAGATGAACACCCGTATCCAGGTGGAGCACCCGGTGACCGAACTGGTGACGGGCATCGACCTCGTTCGCGAGCAGCTGCTCATCGCCGGCGGCGAGAAGCTTTCCCTCCGCCAGGAAGACATCGTGCTCACCGGTCATGCGATCGAGTGCCGCGTGAATGCCGAGGATCCCGACACCTTCATGCCGAGTCCCGGCACGGTGAAGCGTTTCGAGGCACCGGGTGGCCCGGGTGTCCGCGTCGACACACACCTGTACGACGGTTACCGCATTCCGCCGAACTACGATTCGATGATCGGCAAGATCATCGTGCATGGTCCCGACCGCGCCACGGCCATCGCGCGCATGCGCATGGCGTTGAACGAGACGGTGATCGAAGGCGTGAAGTGCAACATCCCGCTACAGCAGCGCATCATGGCCGACGTCGGTTTCCAGCAGGGCGGACAGAACATCCACTATCTGGAGAAGCGTATGGCCGAGCAGAAGGAAACGCCGCCTGCGGCGTGATGTTGCGATCGGTGTGATGTTTCGAAACGAGGCCGGAGCTACGCAGTGATCTCGCTGTGTGGCTTCGGCCTTTTCTTGTTGCGGATAGCCTCGTCTACGCGCGGCGACGCCCGCTGATGCGCACCCAGTCTTCCAGCGTGCGCACTTCGAGGTCTTCGAACCAGTTCGCATAGCGCACGAGGAGCTCCTCGTGCTGGCCGTGCAGAATGCCCGACAGGGCAAACGGCGCGCCCGGCTTTACGGCGGCTGCAAACGTCGGCGCCAGCTCACCTAGCGGGCCGGCGAGAATATTGGCGACGAGTACGTCGGCCAGCTCGGTCGGTGCCTCGCCCGGCAGATAGACCGCCAGATCCGCATGCACGCCGTTGCGTTCCGCGTTGTCGTGCGAAGAAATCAACGCCTGCGGATCGTTGTCGATGCCGACGGCGCGGGACGCGCCCAGTTTCAGCGCGGCGATCGCGAGGATGCCCGAGCCGCAGCCGTAGTCGAGGACCAGCTTGCCGGCCATCTGCTGGCCATCGAGCCACTCCAGGCACATCGCGGTGGTCGGGTGGGTGCCCGTACCGAACGCGAGGCCCGGGTCGAGCCGCACGACGACGATGTCGCCCTCCACCGGAGGCTCGATATTCCAGGGATAGACCCAGAGGCGCCGGCCGAACGGCATCGGCTTGAACTGGTCCATCCAGGCGCGCGTCCAGTCCTGGTCGTCGACCACGCGCCAGGTGATCTGCGCCGGCTCGATAAAGGGCAGGTCGTCGGCGATGGCCTCCGTGAGTCCACGTTTGTCGGCATCGGCGTCGAACAAGGCGTTCAGAACGATCTGGTTCCACAGGGGAAGCTCGCCCACGCCCGGCTCGAAAATCGCTTCCTCGTCGGGCGTCTCGGCGTCCGCATCTTGCAGGGTGATCGAGAGTGCGCCCAGGTCTTCGAGGGCGGTTTCGACCCGCGGCTGCTCGGCGGCGCGGATCGTCAGGGAGAGTTCGAGCCAGGGCATCGGGACGGCCATTCGGTGAGCGGGTAGACGATTCTACCGGTCGCGCACGTTATGATCGAACGATGTATACGCAGTGTCCCGAGTGCCTGACGGTCTACAAACTGGAAGCGGAGCTGCTGGTCCCGGCCTGCGGCTGCGTGCGCTGCGGTCATTGTGCGACCGTGTTCAACGCCCTCGGCACGCTGGCCGCGCAACTGCCGCCCGAGCCTTTCACGCGGCTGCCCGAACGCGCACTCGACCAGGATCCCCCACTGGCGGACGTCGCGGTGTTCCGGCCGCGGCCGATGCCGCATGCGTCCGGCGAAGAGACCGGCGGCGAGGCCGCCCCTGTCGACGACACCGCCGACGACTTCTCCCAACTGACCTTCACGCCGAAGTTCGCCAAGACCCGGCGGCGCTCCTGGCACGGTGCCGCATGGACCACGGTCTGCGTCGCACTCATCCTCGGCCTCGGCGCCCAGCTCGCCTGGGCCAAGCGCGATTCGCTCATCGCCGATCCGACCATCGGCCCTGCCTTGCAGGCCGGCTGCTCCGTTCTCGGCTGCCGGCTTCCACTCGTCGCCGATCCGGCACGCCTGCGCCTGCTCGCGCGCGATGTCGAGCAGCACCCAGCCGTGCGTGACGGACTGCTCATTACCGCGAGCGTGCGAAACGATGCGTCGTTCGCGCAGCCCTATCCGGTCGTCACCATCGTGCTTTCGGATGCCAATGGCCAGCGCCTGGCCATGCGCCGGTTCGAACCCGCCGACTATGTGGGCGACCCCGCCGTGCGCGCACACGGGCTGGACGGCGGCGCGACCACCGCCATGGTCTTCGAGGTGCAAGACCCGGGCCAGCGGGCGGTCGCCTTCGCATTCAGCTTCGACTGACCGTTCGATAAAATTTCTTTTTACAAGCCTGCACATCGTTCCCCGGGACGAGTACACTCGATTCCCTTCGCGACGCTCGACCCCCCTCTACGGTGTGGCCGTGTCGCAATCCAAGCGACCATACCGAAAGAACCGACCGGGAACTCGTGTCCCGGCCTGCGAGAGGGGAATGCCTTGAACGCTGTGAGACTAACTGCCGGTGAGGCCGCCAACGAGACCTCCATGCAGAGTGCCCTCAGCGAATGTGTCAGCCGTACCGTCCGCCGCTACCTGGCAGACATCGGCGACACGGAAGGCGGCGAAGGCCTCCACGCCCTGGTGATCCGCGAAGTCGAAGGCCCCCTGCTGCGTGAAGTGCTGGCCTTCCACGAAGGCAACCAGAGCCGCGCCGCCGTCGCCCTCGGCATCAACCGTGCCACGCTGCGCAAGAAGCTGGCGGCCCACGGCATTTCCTAAAGGGCGGCTATAATGGAGCGCTTTCCTCCCCGGAAGTGCCCATGCCCACGCCCGATCTCGTTTCCGTCCGCCGCGCGCTCGTCAGCGTTTCCGACAAGCAGGGCCTGACCGAACTCGCCCGGCGCCTCGTCGCGGCCCATGTCGAAATCCTTTCCACGGGCGGCTCGGCGAAAGCACTGCGCGATGCCGGTATTCCGGTGCGCGACGTCGGCGATCTCACCGGCTTCCCCGAAATCATGGACGGCCGTGTGAAGACATTGCACCCCCGTGTGCATGGTGGCCTGCTCGGCCGCCGGGGCATCGACGACGCCGTGATGGCCGACCATGGCATCGTGCCGATCGACCTGCTCGTGTTGAACCTCTATCCCTTCGAGCGCACCGTCGCCGATCCGGCATGTTCGCTTGACGACGCCATCGAGAACATCGACATCGGCGGCCCGGCGATGCTGCGCGCGGCGGCAAAGAACTGGAACGATGTCGGCGTCCTTACGGACCCGGCTCAGTACGAAAGCGCGCTGGCGGAGATCGAGGGCAAGGGTGGCCTCTCGCGCGCGACGCGATTCAAGCTCTCCGTGGCCGCGTTCAATCGCGTGTCGAATTACGACGCGGCGATCAGCGACTACCTCTCTGGCGTCACGCTCGACGAAAGCCACACCGCCATCGCCGGGCGCGCCGAGTTCCCCGAGCAGTCGAACGGCCGTTTCGTGAAGGTGATGGATCTTCGCTATGGCGAGAATCCGCACCAGGCCGGCGCGTTCTATCGCGACCTGTATCCCGCGGCGGGCACGCTGGCCACGTTCCGCCAGTTGCAGGGCAAGGAACTCTCCTTCAACAACATCGCCGACGCCGACGCGGCGTGGGAATGCGTGCGCCAGTTCGATGCACCTGCCTGTGTCATCGTCAAGCACGCGAACCCGTGTGGCGTGGCCGTGGCCGCGAATCCGCTCGACGCCTATGAGCTTGCCTACGCCACCGACCCCACCTCGGCGTTCGGCGGCATCATCGCCTTCAATCGCCCACTCGACGCGGAAACGGCAAAGGCGATCCTCAAGCGCCAGTTCGTCGAGGTCCTGATCGCCCCGGCGGTCGATGCCGGCGCGGTAGACGAAGCGGCGAAGAAAGCCAATGTGCGCGTGCTCGAGATTCCGCCTGGTGACGGGCGCAACACGCACGACGTCAAGCGTGTCGGTTCGGGCCTGCTGGTGCAGACCGCGGACCACCGCCAGGTGCAGCGCGACGAGCTCAAGGTCGTCAGCAAACGCCAGCCGACGCCCGCGGAATTCGACGACCTGCTGTTCGCCTGGCGCGTGGCCAAGATGGTCAAGTCCAATGCCATCGTATACGCCCGCGACAACCGGACGATCGGCATCGGTGCCGGGCAGATGAGCCGCGTGGTCAGCGCGAAGATCGCCGGCCTCAAGGCCGAGGAAGCGGGCCTCGTGGTTCCTGGCAGCGCGATGGCTTCCGATGCGTTCTTCCCGTTCCGCGACGGCATCGACGCGGCCGCCGCCGCCGGCATTCGTGCGGTGATCCAGCCGGGTGGTTCCATGCGCGACAACGAGGTAATCGCTGCCGCGGATGAGCACGATATGGCGATGGTGTTTACTGGCGTTCGTCACTTCCGCCACTAAGGCCAGAGCATCGCCGATGAATCGGCTCCCACACAGAGCCGCCCTCGGCTACCGAGCGGCGGCTGTGGGAGCCGCTCCAGCGGCGATGCTCCATGTGGGAGCCGCTTCAGCGGCGACGCTCCATGCGGAAGCCGCTCCAGCGGCGATGCTCCATGCGGAAGCCGCTCCAGCGGCGACGCTCCATGTGGGAGCCGCTTCAGCGGCGATGGGTGCTCGCGACCAGGTTCGCCGACGCCGCCTCGCGCCTCACCGCATAACGCCGCGCCAGCACCGCGCAGGTCATCAGCTGGATCTGATGGAACAGCATGATCGGAAGCACGATCAGCCCCAGCGGATGCCCGGCGAACAAGACCTTCGCCATCGGCACGCCGGAGGCGAGGCTCTTCTTCGAACCGCAGAAGACGATGGTGATTTCGTCGTCGCGCGAGAAACCGAGCGCCCGGGCACCATACCGCGTGGCCAGCAGCGCACACGCCAGCAGCACCACGTTGACGACCACCAGCCCGCCGAGCACCGGCACCGGCAACTGCTTCCACAGACCCTGCAGCACCGCCGCACTGAAGGCCGTGTACACCACCAGCAGGATCGAGCCACGGTCCACGAAGGTGAGCATCGCCGCGTGCTTGCGTACCCAGCCGCCGATCCAGCGCTGGGCGATCTGACCAGCGAGAAACGGCACGAACAGCTGCAACACGATCGCACCGACGGCGTGCCACGACAGACCGCCCTGCCCGCTGCCGGCGATCAGCGCGCCGACCAGCAGCGGCGTGATGAAGATGCCAAGCATGCTCGATGCGGAGGCCGAGACGATCGCCGCAGGCACGTTACCGCGGGCGATGGACGTGAAGGCGATCGACGACTGCACGGTCGATGGCAAGGTGCACAGGAACAGGATGCCGAGATACAGGTCGGGCGTGACCAGCGGCGAAAGCACTGGCTTCAGCAGCAGCCCTAACAGAGGGAACAACACGAAGGTGCTCGCCAGCACGGTGAGGTGAAGCCGCCAGTGGGTCATCCCGGCGACCACGGCCTCACGCGACAACTTCGCCCCGTGCAGGAAGAACAGCAGGGCGATCGCGATGTCCGTCAATGCACCGAACGCCTCGGCGAACACGCCGCGGCAAGGCAGGAAGCTGGCCAGCAACACAGTGCCGACCAGCGAGAGGGTGAAGCCGTCAGGCAGAAAGCGACGCATGAGCGTATGACCGATGGGAGCGGGATGCGCCTATTCCAGCGCCTGGCGACTGATAAGACAATTCGTTTTATCTTATTCAGTGATACATTAATCGCATGAATGTCTCGATGCGCCAGCTTCGCGCCTTCCTCGCCGTGGCCAGCCACCGACATTTCCGCCGCGCGGCGGAGGCCCTTCACCTCACCCAACCCGCCGTCAGCCGCCTCATCGCCGACCTCGAAGCCGAGCTCGATGTGCGCCTGTTCGACCGCAACACGCGTGAGGTCGTCCCCACCGAAGCGGGGCGCTACCTCGAGCAGGCGGCGTCCCGCGTACTCGACGAACTGGACGGGGTGCTGACGCACGTACGCACCCAGGCCGACCCCCTGCGTGGCCGCGTGCGCGTGGCCGCCGTCCCGACACTGTCGGCCGGCCTGGTACCCCTGTGCATCGCCCGGTCCCTCAGCGAGCATCCGGCGATCGAGATCATCCTGCGCGACCAGAGCCAGGCACAGGTTCTGGATGCCGTACGCGGCGGCGAAGTGGACTTCGGACTGACCGTGGAACCGGCCACGCCGGAGGAGTTCGATGCGGAAACCATCCTGCGCGACCCGTTTCGTCTGGTCTGTCGTGCCGACCATCCGCTCGCATCGAAGCGCCACGCCACCTGGAAGGCCCTCGAGCACGAACCGCTCATCCTTCTCGACTACACCTCCGGATCGCGTCGGCTGATCGACGCGGCCTTCAGCACACGGGGCATTTCGATGCGCGTGGCGCTGGAGGTGGGCCATCCCCACACCGCGTTCCGCATGGTCGAGGCCGGCCTCGGCGTGACGGTGACTCCCGCGCTGTCGCTGGACGCCTTGCGCCCCGGCCTGGTCGTCCTGAATGTCACCCCCGATGTGTATCGCGAGGTCACCCTCCTGCGGCGGCGAGCCCGCTCCCTGTCGCCGCCCGCGCAGACCGTTTGGGACGCCTTTCGCGACATCGCACTCACACTGGCTTGAGTGGCGCCCACGCATGATCGCCACCTTCCGAACGGAGGCATGCGATGAGCTATCGGCTGTACTACTGGACAGGTTTGCAGGGCCGCGGCGAATTCGTGCGGCTATGCCTGGAAGACGCGGGGGCCGAATACACGGATGTCGCGCGCATCGAAGGCGACGAAGTGATGACGCCGTTTCTCGACGGCGAACACGAAGGCGCCGTCCCGTATGCGCCGCCCTTCCTCGCGTCGGGCCGGCTGATCGTGGCGCAGGTGGCCAACATTCTGCAGTACCTCGGGCCCCGTCACGACCTGGTGCCCGAGAACGAGTCGAAGCGCCTCTATGCGCACCAGCTCGAACTCACCATCACCGACCTCGTGGCCGAGGTGCACGACACGCATCACCCGGTCGCCTCGGAGCTCTACTACGAGGACCAGAAGGCCGAGGCGAAGAAGCGCTCGAAGGACTTCCGCGACCATCGCATCCCCAAGTTCCTCGGTTACTTCGAGAAAGCGGTGGAGCGCGGTGGCGGCAAGTTCCCGCTACGCGAACACTCGTATGTCGATCTGTCGCTTTTCCAGATCATGGAAGGCCTGGAATATGCGTTTCCCAAGGCCATGGCGAAACAGAAGGTACCCCTGCTCCGCGACTTGCGCCAGCGCGTGGCCGCACGCCCCAACGTCGCGGCCTACCTGGCCTCGGAACGGCGGATCCCGTTCAATACCTCGGGAATCTTCCGCCATTACCCCGAACTGGACGGCTGATCGTGCCTCAGTTCGAATCGACCGGCTTGGGCGCCGCGCCCCACTCGTAGACCTTGTAATAGACCGGGTCGACCGGGCCGTTCTTCGGGTCGTGGAGCTTGCCGTCGGGGTCGGCCATGTAGGTGTGCGGCACGCCGTTCTTCGGCGTCACCACGATCATGGTCAGCTTGCCGCCCGAGCGATACTCCTGGACCTGGTCGTCGCCCTGCTGGCGAATGGTCACCTGGGGCGGCTCCTGGCCACGCGCGTCGGTGCCACCGTTGTCCTGCATCGAGGGCAAGGCGACCGGCGAGCGCGCCGCACCCTGGGCGTCGGAGGTGGCCGGCGTGGTGCGCCCGTCCTGGGCCTCGTCATAGGGTACCGGGCGCTCGATCGGCTTCAGCCCCGAGCGGTCCGGCTCACCCGCCTTGACGCCCGGATCGTTGAGTGCCGGCGGCGGCGGCAACGGCGTCAGCTTCGGATTCGTGGCGGTCTGGGCGGCCACGGGAAGTGCCAGGGCCAGGGCGAGCGCGGCAACGAGGGCGTGCGTGCGGTTCATGGGGAATCTCCGTGCGGGGTGACGAGGATAGCAAGGCGCATGCCGGTTTCCACGTGAACGAACGGCCCGTCTTCGGCCATGAGAGAATCGGGGGTATGCCTACGCTCACGCTCATCGACGGGTCGTCGTACCTGTATCGCGCGTTCCACGCGCTGCCTCCCCTGACCAATGCCTTCGGCGAGCCGACCGGCGCGTTGTTCGGCATCGTCAACATGCTGCGGACAACGATGAAGGCCGGCTCCGATTACGTGGCCTTCGTCTGCGACGCGCCGGGACGCACCTTCCGCGACGACCTGTACCCCGACTACAAGGCCAACCGTCCGTCGATGCCGGACGACCTCCGCGCCCAGGTCGATCCGATGATGAAGATCGTCGCCGCGCTCGGCTTTCCGATCCTGTGCATTCCCGGCGTGGAAGCCGACGACGTGATCGGCACCCTCTCGCGCCAGGCGGCCGAGGAAGGCATCCACACGGTCATCTCGACCGGCGACAAGGATTTCGCGCAGATGGTCGGCCCGCATACGCTGCTGGTCAATACGATGACCAACACCACGATGGACGTCGACGGCGTGTTCGCCAAGTTCGGCGTGCGCCCCGACCAGATCGTCGATTACCTCACCCTCATGGGCGACAGCATCGACAACGTCCCCGGCGTGGAGAAGTGCGGCCCGAAGACGGCGGCCAAATGGCTGGGCGAGTACCACAATCTCGAGAACCTGCTCGCCAACGCCGACAAGGTCGGCGGGAAGATCGGCGAGAACCTGCGCGCGGCGATCCCGCGCCTGCCGCTGTCGCGTGAGCTGGTCACCATCCGCACCGACGTCCCGCTCGAGTACCGCCCCACCGATCTGGCCATGCGCGAGCGCGATATCGAGGCCTTGCGCGAGCTGTATGCCCGCTATGACTTCAAGGCCGCGTTGAAGGATCTCGACAGCGTGGGCACGCCGACGGCCGCAACCGCGCCTGCCGCCGCGACTCCGGCCGTCGCGCATACGCCGCCGGACGCGTCGTTCTCGGCCGAGGGCGACTACGAACTCATCGTGACCGAAGACCGCTTCGCCGCATGGCTGGAGAAACTCGAAACCGCGCCGCTGATCGCCTTCGATACCGAGACCACCAGCATCGACGCGATGATGGCCGATATCGTCGGTGTGTCCCTGGCCGTCGAACCGGGCAAGGCCGCGTACATCCCGCTGGGGCACGACTATCCCGGCGCCCCGGTGCAGCTGCCGCGCGACCACGTGCTGGGCGCGTTGAAGCCGATCTTCGAGGATGCCGCTCGCCCGAAGGTGGGCCAGCATGGCAAGTACGACATCAACATCCTCGCGCATTACGGTATCGAGGTGAAAGGCCTGGTGCACGACACCATGCTGGAGTCGTACATCTACAACGCAACGGCGACACGCCACGACATGGACTCGCTGGCCACCCGTTACCTCGGCTACACCACCATCAAGTACGAACAGGTCGCCGGCAAGGGCGCCAAGCAGATTTCGTTCTCGCAGGTGGACCTCGACACGGCGTGCCGTTACGCCGCGGAAGATGCCGACGTGACACTCCGTCTGCACCACGCACTCTGGCCGAAGCTGGAAGCCGAACCTTCCCTGCGCGAGGTCTATACGAACATCGAGATCCCGCTGGTACCGGTTCTGGCCAGGATGGAACGGACCGGCGTGCTCATCGACGCCGGCGTGCTCCGCCTGCAGAGCCAGCAGTTGGGCAAGCGCATGGTCGAACTGCAGCAGCTCGCTCACGCGTCCGCCGGTCACGAGTTCAACATGGACTCGCCCAAGCAGTTGCAGGCGGTACTGTTCGACGAACTCGGGCTCGCGGCGAAGATCAAGACACCGACAGGCCAGCCGTCGACCAACGAAGAAGCGCTCGAGGCCATTGCCGAAACCCACGAGCTGCCGCGCCTGATCCTCGAGTACCGTGGCCTGGCGAAGCTGCGTTCGACCTACACCGACAAGCTTGCGGGCATCGTCAATCCGCGCACCGGACGCGTGCACACCAGCTATCACCAGGGTGCCGTGGCGACAGGCCGCATCAGTTCGTCCGACCCGAACCTGCAGAACATTCCCGTACGCACCGAAGAGGGTCGCCGTATCCGCCAGGCCTTCATCGCGCCGGAGGGCTGGCGCATCGTGGCCGCCGACTATTCGCAGATCGAGCTGCGCATCATGGCCCACCTTTCCAACGACGAAGGCCTCGTGCGCGCCTTCAAGGAAGGCGGCGATGTGCATCGCGCCACGGCGGCGGAAGTCTTCGGCGTGCCGGCCGCCGAGGTCACCACCAACCAGCGTCGCGCGGCCAAGGCGATCAACTTCGGGCTGATGTACGGCATGAGCGCGTTCGGCCTGGCCAAACAGCTCGGCGTGGACCGTGGCGAAGCGTCCGACTACATGGGCCGCTACTTCTCGCGTTATCCAGGCGTGCGCGCGTTCATGGACAGCACGCGCGAACAGGCCCATCGCGACGGCTTCGTGCAGACGCTGTTCGGTCGCCGGCTCTATCTGGAAAACCTCAACTCGCGTAACCAGGCGTTCCGCGCCGGCGCGGAGCGCGCCGCGATCAATGCGCCCATGCAAGGCACGGCGGCGGACATCATCAAGCGTGCCATGATCGCCGTCTCGGCCTGGATCGAGCCGCGCGACGACGTGCGCATGCTGATGCAGGTGCACGATGAACTGGTCTTCGAGGTCCGCGCCGACGCCGTCGACGAAGTCCGCGCAGGCATCGAGCGGCACATGACCGATGCTGCCTCGCTCAGCGTGCCGCTTCAGGTGGATATCGGCGTCGGCGCGAACTGGGACGAGGCGCACTGAGGTCCGGATACTAAGTAACGACTAAGCATTCCCGGCGCACCGGGGCTGCCCGTACGTAAGTTTTCCGTTTAGTCGTACATTTCGACACACCCAAGTGATTGAAAAATCAGCCCATGAACACGGGCTGATTTTTTTTGCCTCCGCGTTGCAACTTTGCGTCGTTCCGGACGTCTATATATTCGGACGCACGCAACGGCGTCCCATCGGTGGGTCTCGCCTCCCTGAGACCCCCTCAAGGTGGACCGGTTCTTCCCCTGGTTCCGGTCTTCCACCCCGCCCCGAGAGCTCCCCTGGCTCTCGGGGTTTTTTTTGCCCACAGAACCTGCACATCCGCCCCCGCATTCTCAGCCCCACTTAGAACGGGAGGAATCACTATGCGCGCAGGTCTCATCGTCGTCGGCGTCATCCTTATCGGGCTCGGCCTCTGGGTCACCCTGGGCAATGGCAGCTACCAGAAGACCGACACGGTCGCCTCGATCGGCTCGGCCAAGATCGAGGCCACGCACGACAAGTCCATTCCGCAGTGGGTGGGCATCGCCGGCATCGTCATCGGCGGCATCGTCGCCGTCGCCGGCATCGCCCGGAAGAACTGAGCCCCAGCCGGTACAATGGGGGGATGGATGTTTCCCATCTCCTCGATTCCCTCAACGACGCCCAGCGCGAGGCCGTCAGTGCCCCGCCCGGGCATTATCTGATCCTCGCCGGTGCCGGCTCCGGCAAGACCCGGGTCCTGATCAACCGCATCGGTTGGCTGACCCAGGTCGAGCGGGTCCCGCCGTGGGCGATCCTCGCCGTGACCTTCACCAACAAGGCCGCCGGCGAGATGCGTACCCGCCTGGACGGAATCATTCCCGGGGGGACGCAAGGGCTCACGGTCGGCACCTTCCATGGCATCGCCCACCGTCTCCTGCGCCGTCACTGGCGCGAGGCGGGACTGGTCGAGGGTTTCCAGATTCTCGACTCGGACGACCAGCAGCGGCTGATCAAGCGGATCGTCGCGGGCCTCGGCCTGGACGAAGCCCGGTTCCCGCCGCGCCAGGCCAGCTGGCAGATCAACAACTGGAAGGACGAGGGCAAGCGGCCCGACGCGATCGAGCATCGCGATCATCCGGTCACGCGCACCTTCGTCGAGATCTACAAGGCCTACGAACAGCAGTGCCAGCGCGCCGGCCTGGTCGACTTCGCCGAACTGCTGCTGCGTGCGCACGAGCTCTGGCTGAAGGATCCCCAGGTGCTCAAGCACTATCAGGATCGCTGGCGCTACCTGCTGATCGACGAATTCCAGGACACCAACACGCTTCAGTACGCGTGGATCCGCGTGCTCGCCGGCAGCACCGGCCAGGCCTTCGTGGTCGGCGACGACGACCAGGCCATTTATGGCTGGCGCGGCGCGAAGGTCGAGAACGTGCAGCAGTTCCTCAACGACTTCCCCGGCGCGAAGACGATCCGCCTGGAGCAGAACTATCGCTCCACCTCGACGATCCTCAACGCCGCCAACGCGGTCATTTCGCGCAACGGCGGCCGTCTCGGCAAGCAACTGTGGACCGACGGCGGCGAAGGCGAACGCATCGCGTTGTATGCCGCTTACAACGAACAGGACGAGGCGCGTTTCGTCATCGAACGGATTCGCGAGCACATCGCCGAAACCGGCAATGCGCGCGACTGCGCCATCCTCTACCGCTCGAACGCGCAATCGCGCAACTTCGAAGAACAGCTGATCCAGCGCGACCTGCCGTATCGCGTCTATGGCGGCCTGCGCTTCTTCGAGCGCGCCGAAATCAAGGATGCCCTTGCCTATCTCCGCCTGGCGTCCAACCGGCATGACGATGCGGCCTTCGAGCGCGCCGTGAACACCCCTCCGCGAGGCATCGGCGACCGCACCCTCGACGAGCTTCGCCGGCGCGCACGATCGGACAGCAGTTCGATGTGGGAAGCCATGCTGACGGAAGCCTCGATCGGCGGCCTCGCCGGGCGCGCGAAGAACGCGCTCAAGGGCTTCATCGGTCTCATCGACAACCTCGCGCGCACGTTCGGCGGCCACGACCGCCTGGACAGCGACGAAGAGCCGACCGCGCTCAACCTCGCCGAGCAGATCGAACACGCCATCCTGCACACCGGCCTGCGCGACTTCTACGAGAACGACAAGCGTGGCAACGGCGAGGCGCGTGTCGAGAACCTCGACGAGCTGGTCAATGTCGCCAGCCGCTTCGAGATGACCCCGGAAGATGTGGATGCCGGCCTCAACGAACTCTCGGCCTTCCTTTCCCATGCCTCGCTGGAAGCCGGTGAAGGCCAGGGCGAGGCATGGGACGACTGTGTCCAGCTCATGACCCTGCATTCGGCCAAGGGGCTCGAGTTCCCGATCGTCTTCCTGGTCGGTATGGAAGAAGGCCTGTTCCCGAGCCAGCGCTCCACCGAGGAAGAGAACCGCCTCGAGGAAGAGCGCCGTCTGGCCTATGTCGGCATCACCCGTGCCCGCGAGCGCCTGTATGTCTCGCATGCCGAGTCGCGGCGCATGCACGGTACCGAGATGCTCGCCCGGCCGTCCCGCTTCCTGGGTGAGATCCCGCCGGAGTTGATCGACGAACTGCGTCCACGCGTGCAGGTGTCGCGGCCTGCGTATGCCGACCGCTTCTCCGGCGGCGGTGGCGGCAGTTCGCTCGTCGAAGCGTCGCCGATCGCGCTCGGCCAGCGGGTCAGCCACCCCAAGTTCGGCGAAGGTACCGTGGTCAGTGCCGAAGGTGCCGGTGCCCATATGCGGCTCCAGGTGAACTTCGAGGATGCCGGGAGCAAGTGGTTGGTTTACGCTTACGCGAATCTGACCGCGTTGTAAGGGGCTCCAACGCGCCACGCTCCCCCTTCCGTGGGAGCGTCGTGGCGTGCCCTGCGAGCCGCGGCGCGAACGCAGCAGGGAACAGACCGATGATCGTGGGGATCGACCTAGGCACCACCAACAGCCTCGTCGCGGCATGGATCGATGGCGCGCCGCGCCTCATCCCCAACGCGCTGGGCACGATGCTCACGCCCTCCTGCGTCGGTATCGACCAGGACGGTAGTGTGCTGGTGGGCGAGGCCGCTCGCGAACGCCTGCAGACCCACCCGGCGCAGACCGCTTCCCTGTTCAAGCGCTACATGGGGAGCGCCAGGACGGTGCGTCTTGGCGACCGCGACTATCGGGCCGAGGAGCTTTCGGCACTGGTGCTCCGCGCGTTGAAGGCGGATGCGGAAGCCGTGCTCGGCATGCCTGTCAGCGAAGCGATCGTCACGGTTCCCGCCTATTTTTCCGATGCACAGCGCAAGGCCACCCGTGTCGCCGGCGAACTGGCCGGACTGCGGGTCGAACGATTGCTCAACGAACCGACCGCCGCCGCGCTGGCCTACGGCCTGCACGACGCCCCTGGCGAGACGCAGTTCCTCGTTTTCGACCTCGGTGGCGGCACGTTCGACGTGTCGATTCTCGAGATGTTCGAGGGTGTGATGGAAGTGCGCGCCAGCGCCGGAGACAACATGCTGGGCGGCGAGGACTTCGTCACGCTGATCGCCGACCTCGCCTTCCGGCACGGCATTCCCGCGGCGGCGCGTGCGGATGAGATCTTCATGCAACGCCTCATCGCGCGTGCCGAGACGGCCAAGCGCCAGCTCGGCACCCAGGGCACCGCTGCCTTCGAGATCGCCTGGCGCGGCAGCGAAGCCCGCGTCGTACTGGACACGGACGCTTTCGAGAAATTGTCGCAGCCGCTGCTCATGCGCCTGTGGCGGCCCATCGAACGAGCCCTGCGCGATGCGCGCATCCGCGCCGCGGACCTCGACAACGTGGTCCTCGCGGGTGGAGCGACACGCATGCCGATGATCCGCTCGCTTGCCACGCGCATGTTTGGACGTTTCCCCGCCATGGGACCGAACCCGGATGAAGTCGTCGCACTCGGCGCCGCGGTGCAGGCCGGCCTGAAGATGAAGGACAAGGCGCTCGACGACATGGTGATGACGGATGTCTGTCCGTACACCCTCGGCACGGCCATCTCGCGACGTATGGAAGGCGGCGCGCGTGCGGACGGCCTGTACTCGCCCATCATCCAGCGCAATACCGTCGTGCCGGTCAGCCGCGTGCAGCGCTATGTGCCGATCGAGCCGGGGCAGTCGTCGATTCGCATCGACGTCTACCAGGGCGAATCGCGCCTGGTTCGCGACAACATCCTGCTCGGCGAAGTGACCGTTCCGCTCACGGCAGGCCCCGGCCACGCGGAGGGTGTCGATGTGCGCTTCACCTACGACGTCAACGGTCTGCTGGAGGTCGAAGTGACCGTCGTCGCGACCGCGGAAACACGTCGCCTCGTCATCGAGGGCAACGAAGGCAGCCTGGGCGCCGAGGAAGTCGCCCGACGGCTCGACGCGCTGGCGGCGCTCAAGGTGCATCCGCGTGACACGCTCGAGAACCGAACGCTGCTCGCGCGTGCCGAACGCCTCTACGAGCAGTTGCTCGGCCAGGGCCGGGACCATCTCGGGCAAATGATCCTGCGCTTCGAACAGGTGCTCGCAACCCAGGATCCACGCCTCATCGCACGCGATGCCCCACTCTTTCGCGAGGCATTGCAAAGCATCGAGTCGAGCGACCACTTCGCCCCCGACCTGGCGGACTGAGGAAGCCCGCATGTCCCTGCCCTGGTTCCTGGAACTGTTGGCGCTTCCTCCCCACGCCGACGAGCGCGCGGTGCGGCGCGCCTATGCGGCACGTATCAAAGCGATCGACCCGGCTATCGATGCGGCCGGTTTTGCCCGCCTGCGCGAAGCCTATGAAGCAGCGCGCGCCTGGGCGGCGGACGAGGATCACGCGATCCTCGAGGAACTCTCGCCATCGACGTCTCGCGATGAGCAAGGCGCCGCGCTCACGGATGGCGTCGCCGACCAGGCCCCCATGCAACCGGGCATGGCGGCGGTCAACTCCCAGGAACAGGCGGCGCGCCTTGTCGACCGCTTCGCCGAGCGCATCGGACCGGGCATGGTCCTGGACATTCGGGCGGAACTGGAAGCATGTACGGCCGAACTGCGGCTGCAATACATCGATGCGCCGGGCATGTTCGAAGAAGTCCTCATCGACCGTCTCGCCAAAGGCGACATCGAAAGGCGCGCTCGGGTCTTCACCCTCGCCTCGGAGCACTTTCATTGGCAGGAGATAGGCCATGTCGCCTCGCTCGGCCCGAAAGGCAGGTGGATCGAAGCCGTGGAATCCCAGCGCATGGCGTGGGACGGCCTGCCGTCCCACGCCTGCTCCAGGCGCCTTTCGCTGATCGAACGCGTCGCCGCGACGAAAGGCGATTTGCCGAACGAGATCGCTCGGCGCTGGATCGACGTTCGCGAGGACTTCCGGCGCTTTCCCGCCTACCTTGGCCTGTACCTGGCACCGCTCCGGCAACTGGAATGGGCGGCTTGCTACGGCGCCTTGCCTGCCGCGCAAAGGCAGGCCCTCGAGGCGCCCGCGAAGCCGCGTCGCTGGCGATGGCCCAGCCGCGACGCGATGTACCGCGCATGGGGCTTTCTATTCATCGCCCTCGTCGGCGGCCTGATCTATGTCCTCGAATCGGCTGCCCCGATCCCGACGGCGGACGGCCCGGCGTCGCTCGCGAGCCTGCACGCCGCCGCCGGTCGGGCGAGCGGCCTGGCGGTCGTCGTCAGGGAGTCGTCCGGGCCGACCGGCAAGGGCTGGATCGAGGTCACGCTGACCAACCACGGTCACGCCACCGTGTATCTGGCAAAGTCGCGAACCCCGCCGATGACGCCGGGAGAACGCCTTGCCAGCCCGCTGTTCACCGTGATCGATCGACACGGCATGCCGATGTCGTTCCTGCATCGCGACGTGCCGATGGAACCGGTGGAAGCGGACGATCCGGACACGTTCTATCTTCGGCTGGAGCCGGGACAGACGCTCTCGAACCGGATCGATCTCGGCAGCTATTACGACCTGGCGCCGGGGGCCTCGTACCTGGTCGCGTACCGTCAGCCGGTGACGCGGAGCGTCCGTTTCGATGCCCATGGCCGGCCCCAGGACGAAGGCGGCTACGTCGACAGCATCGCCTTGTCCATGACCGCCGGCGGTCCGGGCGATAGAGTCACGGAGAAAGCCGCGGCACCCCGTGCTGATCGCGTTCCTCGACCGCCGTGACCCGCGTGTCGATGCGATGGTTGCGCGACTCCGGCAGTGCTTCGGTCGCTTCGCCACGGGCAAGCGCCAGCGCGTTGCGATAGCAACGCTGGGCAAGCTCGGGATGCGCTTCGCCCACGTAGACATCCCCCAGGGCTTCCCACGCATCGGCGTTCGGCTCGATCGCGAGCGCCCGCTCGAGGAAGGGTTTTGCCTTGCCCCACAGCCGCGCACGCACGCACATGCGACCGACCGCGGTCAGCAGGGCCGGATCGTTCGGATGCGTATCGACCCAGGCTTCGGCACGACGCAGGCGCTGCTCGAGGTCTTCCGCACCCATGCCGCCATAGGTGGCGACGAGTGGCGACGACCATTCGCGGCGGAGCGCCGTCTCGATCTCGTCCATCGCCGCCATGCTCTGGCCGAAGCCGGATGCCCGACGCGCGTATGCATCGACCGCCGCCGGCAGGCGGCGCTGGCCTTTGGGCAACTGCGACCACAACGTCGAAAGCGATGCGCCATCGGGCGCACTGGCGATGTACGCCGCGACGGTGCGGCTTTCAAGATCGGCAAAGGCACGGGCGCCGAGTTCGCCACTTTTTTGCAGCGGCTCGAGCGCGCGCGCGGCGCTGCGGGCATCACGAGATTCCAATGATGCCTCGGCGTACTCGACCCAGCCCGAAGGCGTAAGCGACCCGCTGTTGGCTTCCGGTGCCAGCAGTGCCGCCGCCTCGGTGGCGCGACCGGCGCGACGAAGAAGGCGCGCACGCAGCACGCGCGCGGCGCGGGGTGTTTCCTGGGCGGCGAGATCGAGGGTTTCCAGCGCACGCGTGGATTCGCCGTGGCGTTCGGCGGCCTCCGCGGCAGCGAGCAGGGCCGGACCGCGAACCGACGGATAGCGCGCCGCCCGGTTGAGGTCGCGCTCGGCTTCACCGTGACGACCTTCGATCAAGGCGACGAGACCGTCGGCGAGGCGACGGCGGCTGAGCCGGCGATGCCGGCGGTTCAATGCGCCGAACGGCCAGCGGATAAGCGTGACGAGCGCAGCGACCACCGCCCAGGCAAGCAGCAGGATGACCACCGCGCTGACCACGGTCAGTTGCAAGGTGGTGCCGCGCAGGTGAATCAACACGTAGCCCGGGTCGTCCGCGACCCAGTGCCAGGCGAACGCCGCGATGACCGCGACGAGGATGAGGCCGACGATCCAGCGCCAGAGCTTCATGGCGTGGCCTTCGAGGCAGCCGTGGAAGCGGGTGCCGGCACAGGCGCCCCAGCCGGCGCGACAGGGGCGGAACCGGCCTGCAACGCATGCACCGAGCGCAGGTTGCGCAGTTCGGTCAGCGCGGCGCCGAGCTTCGGCTCCGTGCCCTTGGCCTGGCTCGCCAGCAGCGCGGCGACGCGCGCACGCGCGGCCTGTACGGCCGGCGCATTCGGCTTGAAACGTGCAGCCAGCGTGGCATCGACTCGCTTGAGGGCCGCGGCCCGGCCCAGGTCGTCGTAGGCCAGCACCGCGGCTTCGGCATGCGCGACATCCAGCGCGGCGAGTTCGCGGGCGAGTCGATCGTCGGCGAGGCCCATCGGCGTGCCGTCGTCGTGACTGACCTTGACGATGCTGCCGAGCGCATCGCCGGCGCGCTGCCAGAAGGTGCGCGATTCGTTCTCGCCTGCGGGCGCGTCGAGATCCTTCAGCGGCAGCGTGGGCAACTGGGCGCGCAGGTCGGCCAGCGTGTCGAGATCGCTCGCTCGCGCGGACGGCGCGACGGCCGCCAGGGCTTCACGCTCGGCGGTCAGGTTCTGGCGAACGGCCGCAAACGCGCTGTCGTTTACGCCGGCCAGTGTCTTGTCGGCAAGGTCATACGCGGACAGTGCGCCACTGGCGTCGCCGAACAGCGCGAAACGTTCCTTGGCCATGCGCAGCAGGGATTCCGCCTCGTCCAGGAGCATCGCGTCATGACCGCTGAGGCTGCGTTCGGACAGATTGGCGACCGCGTCTTCAAGATTTTTCGTACGTTCGGAGACACCGAGCATCTCTTCGCGGGCCGAGCGGTTCACGCCATCGGCATCGCTGACGCGGCGGCGCAGGTTGGCGTTGTCGTCGCGCAGGCCGTCCACCGTGCCCTGCAGCGTGTCGACCTGGCCACGGAGACCGTTCGCCGCGCCCAGATCCTGGCGCATGCTCCAGACGGTGTACGCCGTGTAGCCCGCGGCACCCAGGGCGGCCAGCGAGATGAGGATGGCCACGGCAAGGGCTCCGCCGCCGCGGCGGGGTGCCGGATCGGCAGGCCGACGAGGGGTGGCGGAAGCGGCCGCGGCGGCCGGGGCCGGCGTCGCCGGGATGGGTGCGGTCGGTGGGGTCTCGGTCGTCATGCGAGGCATGCTAGCAGGCCATACGCCAACGCATGGAATACATCCATCAACGGCGGGTGAACGAGACCTCGGCCGCCGCCGCGAGCAAGTCCCCCGGAAGGGCCGATCGCGCCACGACGACGCGCTCGAATCCGGTCGCCAGGGCGATGTCCCTGAGCCGTTCGCTGCTGACCACGGCGACCGCCTGGACCAGCCGTCGCCAGGCTGGCGCGATCAGCGCGCGATGCAGGTGATCGAGGGCTTCCGCGCTGGACAGGAGTACGGCGGAGCGACGACCCAGCTTCAACAGCGGATCGATATGGCGGCGATCGATGCGCGGGGCCACGCGGTGGTAGACATGCACCTCGTCCAGGCGGGCGCCGCGCGCGACGAGCTGTTCGCGCAGCAGGCCGCGGCCGCCGGGGGCCCCGATCAGCGCGACGCGCTTGCCCGCCACGGCGGCCAGTTCGGGCAGGCCGAGCACACCCTCGCTATCCTGCGAGGTCTCGGGAAAGCGCACGTCGGTGAGTTTGGCGGTGCGCAGGGCCCGCGCGGTGCCGCGGCCGACGGCGATCACCGTGGCGCGGGTGGCCAGCGGCAGCACGTCGGCAGCGAAACGCACCGCGGCGGGGCTGGTAAAGACCAGTACGTCGCCCTCCAGCGCGCCACGCAACGCGGTGTCCACCGCCGATGCGTCCTCGATGGCGCGGAGCGACAGCCCTGGCACGCTGACCGGAATGCCACCCAGCTTGCGTACCCGGCGGGAAAGCGGTCCGGCGGTGCCCGCGGGGCGGGTAATGACGACGGTGACGTTGCGAAGGGGGTGGCTACGGCTCACGGAAGCATCCTGCTACTGAGGGCCCAGAATAGGAAGAAGCCGACCGGCGGACCAATGCCGAAGGTCGTGGTCCGGCCATACGGGTGCGAACGGTTTGCCTTGCCTCGTAGACTCGCCTGCTTATGACTCCCAACGACATCTCCCTCGCCGATCTCGAGCGCTTCATCCTCGATGGCATTCCCCTCGCGCGGGCCATGGCGGTAAGCATCGACAGCTTCGATGGCATGCGTCTGGTCATGACGGCACCGTTGCTGCCCAACATCAACGACAAGGCCTGCGCCTTCGGCGGCAGCATCGTCGCGCTGATGACGTTGACCTGCTGGGCGCTGGTCGAAGCGGTGCTGCGCGAACGCGGGGAGGACTGTGACGTCTTCGTCGCCGATTCCACCGTGCGCTACCTGGACCCCATCTGGGACGATCTCCGCGCCGAGGCCACCCTGGCTCCGGGAGCCAACTGGAAGGGCTTCTTCGGCATGCTGAAGGCCCGCGGACGGGCGCGCGGCGACTTCACCTGCGTGGTGCCTGGCGCGGACGGCAAGCCGATGGCCAGCCTGGATGCGCGTTTCGTCGCCAAACGCCGGGCATAATGCCTGCCGACGCCACGATGGAACCCGCCATGCGCCGTATCGCCCTGCTCGCCCCCGCTCTTTTCGTCACGCTGCTGTCCGGCTGCGCGAGCGATGTACGTAACGAAGCGCTGACCCGCACCACCAACGGTTATGCGTCGTCGGTCCGCTGGAACGACTGGGAAAGCGCGCAAAGCTTCCTCGACAAGGACTACGTGGTCGAACACCCGCTCAACTCCGTCGAGCAGGGGCGCCTTGGCCAGCTTCGCGTCACCGGCTACGACGACGGCGCCGGCCCGCGGGCCGATGGCGAGGACGACGCGGTCCAGATCGTCCAGATCAACGTGGTCAACATCAACACCCAGGCCGAGCGCACCGTGATCGACCGCCAGCGCTGGCACTACGACCGGGAAAAGAAGAAGTGGTGGCTAATGACCGGCCTGCCCGACTTCTCGCCGAAGTAAAGCCTATATAATCGGCCGTTTATCCCCACTGGGACGCGCAAGAACCCGATGAACGACGTACTGCACAAGTTGCCCGAATTCGCGAGCAACCATCTGGCGCTTGTCGCGCTGTTCGTGGCGATCCTGGTCGCCCTGATCGGTGGCGAAGTGATGACCCTCTTCCGCAAATGGAAGACCCTCACCCCCGCCGGCCTGACCCAGCTGATCAACCGCGATACGCCGCTGATCATCGACCTCTCGGCCAGCGCCGACTTCGAGAAGGCCCACGTGCCCGGCGCGAAGAACGTGGCCATGAGCCAGTTCGACCCGGAAACGCAGAAGGACCTCAGCAAGGCCAAGGATCTCCCGGTCGTGCTCATCGACAAGGACGGCCGCGGCGTCGGCAAGGCCGCCAACCGCCTGATCAAGGCCGGCTTCCAGAAGGTCTTCGTCCTCGACGGCGGCACCTACGCCTGGCAGACCGCACAGCTTCCCGTCGCCAAGGGTAAGAAGTAGCGTCTCGCGGCGCGGCGCAAGAGCCGGCGGGTAGGTCTTCGTTCGACGCGATAGGGACTGCCCCTAGACGTTACAAGGACGGTGTTGTGGGAGCCGATTCATCGGCGATGTTGTGGGAGCCGATTCATCGGCGATCCCGCGGCAGCGGGCCAGGGTGCGGCAAGCACCCATCGCCGCTGAAGCGGCTCCCACAGTAAAAGCGCCCCAGGTCGGAGCCCCCGCCTGCGCTAATCGCCCCGAGGGTGAGACCCGCCGACTCTTCCGGACGAGGACGATGTTGTGGGAGCCGATTCATCGGCGATGTTGTGGGAGCCGATTCATCGGCGATCCCGCGGCAGCGGGCCAGGGTGCGGCAAGCTCCCATCGCCGCTGAAGCGGCTCCCACAGTAAAAGCGCCCCAGGTCAGAGCCCGCCCCCCATCCCCCCAGCAGGCGCAAACACCCCCCTCAGAACCCGTGAATTCCCGCCCGTCCCCGCAGGATCGCATCCAGCACGTCGGGCGCCACGTCGAACGAATCGAAGTACAGCCGGTCTTCCGGAAGGTTCGCGTCGATGAACAGCTGGCGCCCGGCTGCGATCATGGCCGGTGGCCCGCTCATGTAGAGGTCGAAGGCACTGAGGTCCGGATGGTCCTCGAGCAAGGCCTCATGGACGAGACCTTCGCGCAGGCCACTGGCATGTGCGGCTTCCGGGTCGGACAGCACCGGCGTGAACGTGATCGTGGGAATCTCGGCCGCCCAGCCTCGTGCGAGGTCGGCAAGATAGAGGTCTTCCGCGATCCTCGCGCCCCAGTAGATATGCATGGGCCGACGCGTGCCCAGCGCGATGAAATGCTCGACGATCGCCTTGACCGGGGCGAAGCCGGTACCGCCCGCCATGAACAGCATCGGCCGCTCGGAATCCTCGCGCGGTACGAAAGTACCCAAGGGCGCCTCGATGGTCAGCCTGTCGCCCACCTTCAGCGATTCGTACACCCAGGAGGTGAACCCCCCGCCGGGCACGTGTCGCACGTGCAGCTCGATCGCGCCATCGGCACGTGGGCCGCTGGCGATCGAAAACGGGCGGTGCTTGCCATCGTCGAGGATCACATCGAGGTACTGGCCGGGAAGCCAGTTGAGTCGGTCGTCGCCGACCGGCTTCAGCCAGATGCCGACGACATCGGGCGCGAGCATGCGGCGCTCGATCGCCACGGTCTCCGCGCGACGGTGCGGAATGTCTTCCACCGACGCGATCTCGCGCGCCTGGATAGCGATATCGCCACAGGGAACGGCCTGGCAAAGCAGGATCGCGCGACGTGTGCGCGCCGGGCCGGAGAGCGCCATCGGGGGGTTGCGTGGGTAGCTGCATTCCCCTTCGACCAGGGTAGCCTTGCAACTTCCGCACACGCCGCCGCGGCACGAATACGGGAGGGCGATTCCCGCGCGCTGAGCGGCTTCGAGCACGGTTTCGTCGGCAGCGGCGTCGAATCGCTTACCGGACGATGTCAGGGTTACGGTGGGCACCCGCGCATTGTAGGACAATGACGGCTTGCCCATTAGACGACACGTAGCCATGGCCATCTGGAAGCAACCCATCGACCTCGCGCGGATCAACGGCTGGAGCCGCGGCACGATGATGGAGACGCTCGATATCCGCTTCACCGAGGCCGGCGACGACTGGATTCGCGGCACGATGCCCGTCGACCACCGCACGCAGCAGCCGTTCGGTCTGCTTCATGGTGGCGCGTCGGTCGTACTGGCCGAGACGCTTGGCAGCACGGCCGCCCTGCTCACGCTCGATGTGGAAAAGGAAATCGCCGTGGGCCTGGACATCAACGCGAATCACATCCGCGGCGCGCGTAGCGGCATCGTCACCGGTACGGCCAGGGCCATCCACCTGGGACGCACCACCCAGGTCTGGGAGATCCGCATCGAAGAGGAAGCCGGCAAGCTGGTCTGCCTCTCGCGCCTGACCATGGCCGTCATCCCGTCTCCGGGCGGCGCTCCGGGAAATCTTCGCTCGTGAGTGAGGGCGCGCCGTATGCGGCGCTGTCGCCCGACGTGGTGCTCGCCGCCGTAGATGCGGCCGGCACCTGGAGCGACGGCCGCCTGCTGACGCTCAACAGCTACGAGAACCGGGTCTTCCAGGTCGGCCTCGAGGACGGCGGTTTCGTCGTTGCGAAGTTCTATCGACCCGGCCGATGGACAGACGCCGCGATCGAGGAAGAGCACGCCTTTGCCCTCGAGCTGGCCGCCGCCGAATTACCGATGGTGGCCCCGCTCGCTTTCGACGGTCAGACGCTTTTGCGCCACGCCGGTTATCGCTATGCGCTGTACCCGCGGCGTGGCGGCCGCGCGCCCTCGCTGGAATCGCCCGACCAGCTGGAATGGCTGGGCCGCCTTCTCGCCCGCATGCATGGCATCGGTGCGCGCGAGCGTTTCCAGGCCCGCGGCACGCTCGATCGCGCGACGATGATCGAAGCGCCGATGCGGGCGACGCTCGGATCCGCGCTGCTGCCCGCGCACCTGTTCGACGCTTACCGTTTCGCGGCGGGCCGCGTCGATGCCGCCGTCGCCGACCGTATCGAGGCGGTCGGCCCCGTGCAGCGCATCCGCCTGCACGGCGACTGCCACCCGGGCAACGTGCTATGGACCGACGCCGGCCCGCACTTCGTCGATCTCGACGATGCACGCACCGGTCCGGCCGTGCAGGATCTGTGGATGCTCGCAGGCGACGACGCCATGATGAAAGCCCTGCTCGAAGGCTACGGGCAGTTCCGCGATTTCGATCCTACCGAACTGGCCCTGATTCCCGTGCTGCGGGCGATGCGTCAGGTGCATTACGCGGGATGGATCGCCGAGCGCTGGCACGATCCCGCCTTCCCCACCGCGTTTCCCTTCGCCGCCGAGGCGCGCTGGTGGGAGCAGCACATCGCCGATCTCCATGAGATCGCCGACGACCTCTAAACCACGGAGACCCCATGCATTCCTTTTTTACCCGCGTCATCGCTGTCTTTGAAATCGCCGGCGGCCTGTTCGGCCTGGTCCATCAGTTCGACCGCCTCCTCGGCGGGCGTTTCAGTGGCGTGGATGCGATCGTCGCCGTGCTTGGCGTGCTGCTGTTCGCCTTCATCCTCGTCGCCGGCGTCCTGTTGGCGAGCAACGACGGGCGCGGCACGCAGATGTCGATCTGGGCCCAGTTCCTCCAGGCGCCCCTGATCGCGACACCCGTGTTCAGCTACGCGCTGTCGAGCGGGGCCTTCGCCAATCTCTTCATCACCCTTCAGCATGCCCCGCGACTCGGTTTCGACTGGTCCATCGCCACCCACGGCTGGCTGCTGGCGCTCGGCGGACCCTCGCCCTCGCACCTGGGTATCAACCTGCTGGCCCTGGTTTCCTGGCTGATCCTGCGCTTCGGCCGCTGAGCCCCGGTATCATTCGCCGATGAATAGCCCTGTCCTGCCCAGCATCCGCCTGAAAACCGACCGCGTCCCCGGCCACCCGTGGGTCTGGTCGGCCCAGATCGTCAAGCCCGAAGAACGCCTGCCGCCCGGGAGCGTCGTCGATGTCCTCGATGCCAAGGGTCGCTTCGTCGGCCGCGGCTTCTGGAACGGTCATGCGCGTGTCGCGCTGCGCCTGCTCACCACCGACGCGGACCAGGCCATCGACAACGGCTGGATCGCCGAGCGCATCGCCAGGGCGGTGGAACTTCGGCGCGAACTGCTCCGCCTGGACGAGGTGAGCGACGCCTGGCGCGTCGTCCACAGCGAAGGCGACGGCCTTTCCGGCCTGGTCGTCGACCGCTATGCGAATCATCTCGTCGTGGAGTATTTCGCCGCCGGCATGTGGCGTTTTCGCGACGCCATCCACGCCGAACTCGAGCGTCACTTCCCGGGCGCCTCGCTCTACTGGTTCGCCGAGGATCACGTGCAGCGTCAGGAGTCGTTCGACGTGCGCTCCAACGACGCGCCGGCGGCAGTCGACGTGCACGAGCACGGACTGGCGTTCCATGCCGCGCCGGGCCTCGGCCACAAGACCGGCTTCTTTGCCGACCAACGCGACAACCGGCGCCGTTTCGCCCAACTGGCGCGCGGGCGTCGTGTGCTCGACCTCTGCTGCAACGCCGGCGGCTTCGCCGTCCATGCGATGAAAGCCGGTGCGCGCGACGCCATGGGCGTGGACGCGGACGCGGCCATCCTGGAGGTCGCCCGCGAGAACGCCCGCTTGAACGGTGTCGAGGCGACGTTCGAGCAAGGTGACGTCTTCGAGTGGCTACGCGCGGCGATCGCCCGTGGCGAGACCTGGGACGCCGTCGTCCTCGACCCACCCAAGCTCACGCGCGACCGCAACCAGGTGGTCAACGCGCTGAAGAAATACTTCGCCATGAACCGCACGGCGCTCGACGTGATCGCGCCGGGCGGCATCCTGCTGACCTGCTCGTGCACGGGTCTGGTCGGCGAGGAGGATTTCCTCGAAATGATCCGGCGTGTCGCCCTCAACGCCGGTCGCAACATCCAGATCCTTCACGTGGATGGTGCCGGTGCCGACCACCCGGTGGCGAGCAACGTGCCCGAGAACCGCTACCTCAAGGCCGTTTACTGCCGCGTCGACTGACGTCGCGTTCACCGAGTCTTGATCGCTGGCCGGCTCACACTGCCGGCCATGTCCAGGAAACCGCCAGACGACGCCCTCGTGGTGCCAGATGCAGAACGAGCCCACGCAAAGGCGGCAGGGCTCGTCTATGTCTGCGACACGGATGCCGGCATCACCCGGTGCAAAAGAGGGCAGTCGTTCCATTACCTGGATGTCGACGGTCGGCGGATCACCGACGAGGGCGTGCTTGCGCGTATTCGAGCCCTCGCCATTCCGCCGGCCTATACGAAGGTATGGATCTGCCGCAACGAGCGCGGCCACCTTCAGGCCACCGGACGCGATGCACGGCTGCGCAAGCAATACCGATATCACGCAAAGTGGCGCAGCGTACGCGACCGCGACAAGTTCGAACGCATCCTGGAGTTCGGCGAAGCGCTTCCACGGTTGCGCCGTCGCCTGCGCAAGGACCTCGCCCTGCCCGGCCTGCCGCGCGACAAGGTGCTGGCCCTCGTGGTGAGCCTGCTGGAAGAGACCATGATCCGCGTGGGTAACGATGCCTACGCGAAACAGAACAACTCGTTCGGCCTGACCACCCTGCGCTCGCGTCATGTCGCTGCGCGCCAGGGACGCATCGAGTTCCACTTTCGCGGCAAGAGCGGTCAATGGCGCGATGTGACGCTCGACGACCGCCGCCTGGTGAAAGTCGTGCGCCGAGTCCAGGAACTGCCGGGCCAGCGACTCTTCCAGTACCTGGACGACGACGGCCAGCGCCAGCCCGTCGACTCCGGCATGGTCAACGATTACCTGCGCGAGGTTACCGGGGGCGAGTTCACCGCAAAGGACTTCCGTACCTGGGGAGGCACCATCCACGCGGTCGCCGTGCTGGCTGCGACGTCCCTGCCCGCCGAAGGCGGCGAACGCGCCGTAAAAGCGACCCTGGCAGCAGCGGTCAAGGAAGTCGCCGGGATACTCGGCAACACGCCAGCCGTGTGTCGTGCGTCCTATATCCACCCCGAAGTGTTCGCCGGTTGGCTCGACGGCGAACTGCACCGTCGCGTACCCGGAGCCGGTGTGTCGTACCCGCGCAAATTGGAAGCGTTGACCCTGGCTTTTCTGCGTCGTCGGCTCCATGTATCGCGACGCTCCCCCTGAGACGAACGGATGGCTATAGTGCTCACACGGGGTTCGCGTTCGATTTTCCAGGGGTTGCGTTGACGATGTTGCGGTGGAAGGTGATTCCCGTCCTGTTCGGCCTGACGGCAGGCCTGGGCGCGCATGCGCAGGAGGCACCGGCGGCACCGCCGTTCGCCCTGCCAAACGAGGGAGCCCATCGCGGCGTGGTGGACGACACCTGGATCATCGCGTCCAAACGATTGCGCGACGCCACGCTCAGTGCGGTCAAGAACTACGCCGATGAAGGCGATATCGCGGCGGGTGTTTCGCTGCGTTACCGCGTCGATCGTGCGGAGTGGATCATCGCGGACGTCTTCATCTATCCGGCAGGGGAAGGCGACAGCGCGAAGATGCTGCACCAGGCGACGGAGGATTTCCGCGAGTCGGTGGCATATGCCGAACGCCAGGAGATCTATCGCAATGTCTGGTGGGGTGACGAATCCGCCTACACCGCGTCCCTGGCCGGCGGTAAGAAAGCGGAGGGTCGCTTCCTGCCCATCGTCTTCGATGCGCAGCAGGACATGCTGACCTCGCGCACCTACCTGTTCTACCGCAAGTTGTATTACGTGAAGATACGACTCACCACCACGGTCGACGCCGTCGACTCGCTTGCGGAGAACGCCGATCCGTTTGTCGGCGCGCTTCTGGACGGTGTCGAGATCGTCAGCGCCGGAACCTGCGGACGCAAGATGGAAGTCTTGGCCCTGCAACCGGGCGAGGCACTGCCGGGAGACCTTCCCGATGGCGTCAGCGCCGACGGGTTCCGCATGGCCCTCAAACTCACTCGCGCCGGAACGCCGGCGTACGGTGCGCAGATGGCGAAGGCGATGTCGCTGGCGTCCAAGCGACAACTGGCCGGCGGGTGCACGACGCTCGACTACCATCCGCCGCTGGAAGACGGCACACGTACCGTGCTGCACCTGTCGTTCACGCCCGAGGACTGGGGCGCGGCGCCCAAACCCTGAGAAGAAACGACCGGGGACGCGTCCCACGCCCCGGCCGCTGCCGTGCCTATGCCACGGGGAACCCGCTGATAGGCGCGACCGGTGCATGATGCGGGAGCCGATCGCTTCCGCCCATGGAAGGATTCTGAAAAGACAGCCTTATTTCAGATGGGGCGCCAGCAAGGGCATGTCCGCCGGGCCGAGGCGATCCGACGCCGTCATCAACTGGTGCCAATACGGATAAAGCACTGGCGGCGAACTGACCTCGTCCAGGCGCTGACGCTCCTCGGCCGTGAGCTTCAGCTCGGCGGCGGCCAGGTTGTCCTTGAACTGCGCTTCCGTACGCCCACCGATGACCAGCGACGTCACCGCGGGACGCTCGAGCAGCCAGGCCAGGGCGACCTGCGCGCCGGACACACCACGCGTCTCGGCAATCTCGACCAATACGTCGACGATGCGCCACAGGCGCTCTTCATCGCGGATCGGCGGTTCGGTCCAACCGGCCAGTTGGCGCGAGCCCTCGGGAGCCTTGGCGTCCCGGCGATGCTTGCCCGAGAGCAGACCGCCGGCAAGCGGGCTCCACACGAGCACGCCCAGTCCCTGGTCGATCGAGATGGGCAGCAGTTCGTACTCGGCCTCGCGCGCTTCCAGCGTGTAATGGATCTGCTGGCTGACGAAACGCTGGCGATGCTCGCGCTCGCTGATGCCCAACGCCTTCATCAGGTGCCAAGCGGAGTAATTGGAACACCCGAGGTAACGCACCTTGCCGTCGCGGACCAGGGTGTCGAGCGCCTCGAGGGTTTCTTCCAGGGGCGTCAGGCCGTCCCATTGGTGCACCTGGTAGAGATCGATCACGTCCGTGCGCAGGCGCTTAAGGCTGGCTTCGCACTCGCGAATGAGGTGATAGCGCGACAGGCCGCCGTTGTTGGGACCATCGCCCATCGGGAAACGCGCCTTGGTGGCGATCAGTACATCCTTCGGACGCTTGCCGGCGAGCACCTCGCCGATGATCTCTTCCGAGCGACCATCGGAATAAACGTTGGCCGTGTCGATGAGATTCACGCCGGCCTCGATGCACATGTCGATCAGGCGGCGCGCCTCGTCGACACCGGAGCTGCCGACCGAGGCGAACTTGCCCTGGCCGCCGAAGGTCATCGTGCCCATCGTCAGGGTGGAGACTTTGAGGCCGGAGCGGCCAAGCAATCGGTATTCCATGGGGATTCCTTGTGGGGAGTGAACCGACCCACGTTAGCCTTCCGACCATTGATCTGTAAAATGGAAAATTCTGATTGCATTTAGCACCCAACAAACTCAATCGCCATGGACCTCAAGCAACTCGAGTATTTCGTCGCCGTCGCCGAGGAGCGCCACTTCACGCGCGCCGCGCAGCGTCTCAACGTGGTCCAGTCGGGTCTGTCGCAGACCATCCGCAGCCTGGAAGAGGAACTGGGTGGGCCGCTCTTCGTCCGCACCACGCGCAGCGTGGCGCTCACCGCCGCAGGCGGGGTATTGCTCGAAGAGGCGCATCGCGTGCTCGATGCCGCGCGTTCGGCGCGCATGGCCGTGACCCAGGTGCATGGCCTCGCGCGCGGAAGGTTGCGCATCGGCGCCATCCAGAGCCTCGCCCCCTTCATCGACCTTCCCGCGACGCTCGGACGATTCCGCGAAGCCTTCGGCGGCATCGACATCGAGCTTCGCTTCGATGGCTCGGCCAACCTGCTCGAGGAGGTGCGCGACGGCCATCTGGATATCGCCTTCGCCCAGCCACCGACGGTACCCGTCGCCGACGTGGTCACGAAGTTGCTGGTCTGCGAGGGGCTGGTCGCCGTCTGTCCCCCCAAGCACCGATTGGCCGGTGCCCATGATGTCACCCTGCGCGACCTGTCCGAGGAGAGCTACGTGGACCTGCGTGCCGACTGGGTGATGCGCCAACTCATCGACGCCGCCTTCGCGGAAGCGGGACTGGCCCGGCGCATCCGCTTCGAGGTGAACGACATGAGCATGCTGCTCGAACTGGCGGCACAGGACCTGGGCATCGCGCTGGTGCCGGAATCGATCGCGAAGATACGCCGCGACGATCGCCACGCCCGACCGATCGCCTTCGCCGATATCGCCGAAGCCGAAGAGCCGTGCTGGGAAATCGTGGTCGGCTACCGCGCTGCCAACGGGAAGGCCCCGGGCCGGCTCGCCCAGGCCTTTCTCGATGTACTCGTGCAGCCGGCGGGTGCGCTCTAGGGCTCGCCGTCCCGGCAAGCTCTTTTGCACGATCGGCCATGGTTACGGTCCTTACGCGATGGCGTCAGGCATCCGCTAGTGCACCGTCGGACGACATTCCGCGACGCCACGCGCGCAAGCCGAACCCGGCCAGGATGACGAAGCCCGCGTAAAGCACGGCCGTTATCGGCAAGGACTTGTACACATACTCGCCGACGTAAATGACGTCGACCGCGATCCACAGCCACCACGCGGCAGCGTGGCGGCGTGCCTGCCACCATTGGGCGACGAGACTGAAGGCGGTGAGCGCCGCGTCGAGCCACGGCAACGACGCGTCGGTGTAGCGGTGCATCGCATAGCCGAGCGCCAGCGCCGCGGCCGTGCCGATGGCGAGGTGCTGGATCGCGCTGCGTGCATCCAGCGTCGCCACCCGAACATGCCCGCTACCGTCGAGGTTCCTCGACCAGCGCTGCCAGCCATACAGAATCAGCACGGCGAAGATCACCTGCAACACGGTGTCCGAATACAGCTTGGCATCGACGAAGATCCACGCGTACGCGATCACCGAGACCAGGCCCACCGGCCAGCACCATGGACTGCGTCGTGCGGTCAGCCACACGCCGGCCGCGCTGACCAGCGCGGCGGACAGTTCGAACAGCGACAGTTCAAAAGTCATAGGTCATCGACAGGCGAGCCAGTCGCGGCATGCCGGGGAAGAGATAGCTGTCGCCACCGGAGGTTCCGGTGTCGCGCCAGTAGAAGTGATTGAACACGTTGTCCACGTTGAGGCGCCAGGTCATCGCGTGGCCCTTGAGCGCCGTCACGAAGCGCAGGCCGGCGTCGAACACATGGTAAGCCGGCACGCGCGTCTCCCCATTCGGCGTCGCGACATTGGTACCGACGTAACGCCAGCCACCGAGGACGGCCAGCCGAGGGGCGAATGGCAGCGTGTAGTCGGCATAGACAGCCGTGCGCCAACGCGGCACGTTGACGACCTGGTGGCCCTCGTAGTCCGGTGCACCGGTGTTCTCGGCACGCGCGCGGATCACATTCGCGCTGGCGGTAAGGCGCAGGTTGTCGGTGACCCGCCCGGCCAGGTTCAGCTCGACGCCGGTGTGAACCTCCTGCCCCTGCTGGACGAACGTAAAGCCTTCCGCCGTGTCGTCGGGGCGGGCGAACTGATAGGCCTGGCGAATGCGGTAGACCGCCGCCTGCAGGTCGAGCGCATCGCTCACCGCATACTTCACGCCGGCTTCGACCTGGCGCGACTGCAACGGCGCGAGCGTGGTGCCGCCGTTGGACGTCCAGTACGGTGCCTCTCGCCCGAGCGAAAGACCTTCGCCGTAGCTGACGTAGGTGGTCAAGGGCGCCGTGGGCTGCCACAGCACGGCGGCCTGCGGCAGCGTCTTCGTCATCCGCGTAGCCCGCTCGAGGGTACCCGTGTCGTCGTAGGCGCGCTCGTCGAGCCTGACCAGGCGCGCACCGGCGAGCACCTGCCAGGTGTCTCCGAGGTGGATACGGTCGATCGCGAACAGCGTGCGCTGCCAGCTGGTGAGGCGTCGCTCCGAGGGGCCCGGCTCGTTCGGCGACGGGTCGAAGTACGGCGGCACGCGATCGTCGATATTCGCCGTACCGACATAGTCATACACGTAGGCGCGCTGGTCCATGGTGCGGCGGAACGCGCTGGCACCCACGTTGACTTCGTGGTCGATCGATCCCGTCGCGAACGTACCGGTGAGGACCGCACGCACTTCGTCGTTCTGCCGCGTGTCGTCCGGGCTACGGAAGTCGTAGACGTCGTAGTCGCCGTTGGGCGCGAAGAAGTAGCCTGGCGTCGCGCCGGACGCGCACGATGCCGCATAGAAGCAACCATAGGCGAAGGCGACGTTGTCGTCGATCACCGTGTGGCTGTGTCCGGCCGAGATCTGCGCGTTCCAACTGTCGTTGAAGCGGTAGTCGAAGCGCAGCGACGTGTTGCTCGAATGGATGCCGACCGGACGCTGCCACGGCTCGTAGCCCAATAGCCGGGTCCGACTGGGGTGCTCGGGAATCTGCGTGCCGCCCAACAACTGATAGCCCGATGCGGAGCGCTGGCCGCTGGTCTGGTAGTCGGTATCGAGCTGCAGGGTCGCCTGGTCGGTGATCTTCCAGTCGGCCCCGAGGGATACGAAGCTCCGTCGGCCATCGGTATGTTCGATGGCGGCATGGGTTTTTTCGTTGGCGGCATTCACGCGCAGGCCGAACGAAGGCGTGAACCATCCACCCAGATCCACAGCCTCGTAGTTGGAGCCGTGCGAGTCCGTTCCGATCGTCACCGTATGGACGTCCGAGGGACGCTTGCTCACGTAGTTGATCAAGCCACCCGGTTCGACCACGCCCGCTTCCAGCCCGCCGAGTCCCTTCAATACCTCGACGCGCTCCTTGCCTTCGAGCCCGGGCAGCTGCTCCGCCGACATGATCATGCCGTTGAAGCGAAACCCGGTGGCAAGGTCCAGCGGAAAACCGCGAATGGAGACATCCTGGTAATAGCCCGCCGGCGCGTAGTTGTCGTTGATCGCCGAATCGCCGCGCACCAGTTCGCTGAGCGTGCGCGGCTGACGGTCGTCGATCTGCGCACGCGTGATCACGGTGATCGCTGCCGGCGTGTCGTGCAACGGGGCGTTGCCGAAGCTGCCGAAGGTATCGAGCTGCGAATCCGCGGCCTGGTAACCGGTGGCCGTCGTGGCGTTGACGTCCACGGTCGACAGCGTGCGTGCTTTCTGTGCCGCCGTGTCGTCGGCGGCATGCGCCACGCCGAGCATCGAGAGTAAGGCCAGGGCCAGCGGGGTACGGGAAAAAGTCATCGTCGTCTTCAGGTTCACGGACGAAGCGACGGCGAGCCACGCCGTCCTGGAACGTCCGTGGCTCTGCAAGCTCCCTACGCCGGTACTAACCGGGTCAGGTTCCAAGGGACTCTCTCAGCCTGGCAACGCCAGGCACCCCCGCTTCTAGAACCGCTATTGAACCACGAATTGGCCGGCGGCGTGACGGATGGCGTCCAGCAACGCCTGCCCATGCCTTCCGGTGAACCAGGCGGCGTGGCCCCGCAGAAACGTGTGGTAAGCCACGTCGGCGTGGTCGCGGCGACGGGTCACACCCTCGAAGTACTCGACTTCGGACAGGGCGAAATCCAGGTGCACGATCGGCAGCAGATCGGCCAGCAGGACGAGGTCGGCCCCGGCCAGCGGGCGAATGCCGCGATAGCCGTCGATCAGGGCCAGCGCCAGGTCGGTGCGACCGATATCGCCTTGCGCGATGTCCAGCCACGCGATCGCGTTGCGTTCGATCGCCGTGGCGAGGTCGAACAGCGCGAATGTGGCAGCCGAGAGCCCAAGATCGAGGACATCGGTGATGCGTGCATGGTCGCTGGCGTCGCTCCAGCACAGGTTAGAGACGTGCCAATCGCCGTGGGTCCACAGGCGCGGTTGTCGCGCGATGCCTTCGAAGGCACGCGCATGCCAGGGCATGATGGCCTCGCCGATGTCGGCGCGCCAGTCGCGCTCCCCTAGATACACGCCCAGCGCCTGCCGCGAGGAAAGCGACGTCGCGATCGCATCCAGCGGATCGCGCGACGACAGGATGTCCGCACGCGCGACCAGAATGTGCGTGGTCCTTTGTGGTGCTGCGTAATCGAAGGCCGCCATGTGCAACCTTGCCAACATCGCGCCGGCAGCCCGTGCATGGGCCACACCCCCGATCGGCGACCACGAAAAGGCATCGCGATAGACGTCGGTGCCCCGTGCCGGCTCGTGTACCTCGTAGACCCACTCATCGAGGGCGATGGCGGATGCGCCATCGACGTCCAGCAGCACGCGCGGCAGCGGAATGGCACGGTCGCGCAGGTGCGCGCCGAGACGATGCTCCTCGGCAAGCGTCGCCGGCGAACGCACGCTTCGATGGTGCCGCTTCACGAACGCCGCGCCTGCGGACGTCTGCACGAGCGCCGCCGCCGACAAGGGCCGCGGACTGTGCCAGGACAATGCTTCGACCGCGCCCAGGGAAGGGAAACGACGCAGCAGTGCGCTGACTTCCGCCAGCGTCAGTGGCGGCCAGTCCGGGGGTAGTTCGTCCCCCGCGAGACCATGGGCGAGGTGGGCATCGTCAGTCATCGGCGCAGTCTAACCGTTGTGTCAGAAAGCGAGGTTCAGGCCGATCGTCGCCCATCGCGATGTCGGCAAGGCACGTGCGCGCGCACGTCCCACGACGAAATCGACGCTATCGCCATCGTCCTTGCCGAAATAGAACCGCGCGCCAGCCTGCGTCGTCTGCGAAAGACGCGCCGTCCACAGGCGCTCGACCAGCAAGGCCAGGTCTTTCGTCACTGCGAACTCGAAGCCGACGCCCGTCAGGCGACGCCACGCACCATCCCTGGCCTGGGTCATGCCGAGGTTCACGTTGGCCATCAGCCGACGCCCATCGTCGATACCGAAGTTGCTTGCGGCATAGGCATTGGTGCCGATGCGACGACCGTTCTGTAACGTCGTATCCGTGGCGAGAGCGAAGCCGATGCCGGCATCGTCGCCATTGCGCAGCTGCCACTTGATCGAGGGATTCTGCATGTTCTGTCCCGGGTGGGACTGACCACCCAGACCGATCCCGAACTCCACCGGGCCGACGCCGCAGGCCGGCACGGTCCACCCTGTATGCGTGCCAGCGCGAAATACCTGCAGCCAGCTTTCCAGCTGGCAACGGCCGGGCGTGGCCGTGGATGCGTCGTCGACCAGGTAGCTACCGCCCGAGGCCAGCGCCGGCGAGATGACCACGACGAGAATCGCCGTAAAGGCAAGGATGAAAACAGTGCGCATGCTGCAAACCTCCCCGCCGGAGATGTGCAGGTCTGGAAGTGAGCGGATTGTCGTTGCGCCTGCCGACGGGGTCAACCTCCCGCCGCCTCGAACGGCCCTTATCCCTGCCGGAGCCGCAGGACCAGCCCGTCCCCTATCCAGGCCCGGAGAAGCCTCCCGGCCTCGGGCGCCGTCGAGGCGTGGCCATGCCATCGAGTGATCTGTTCACAGATTTCAGCAAACGTGGCGCCCGCCAAAGCCAGGTCGAGGCAGGCGCATTCGTGCGCATCCATGCTGGCGAACTGGGGGGAGAGCCCCCGACGCCAAACGCGGACGCCTCCGTCGGCATCGAGGCGCGCTGCCCCGGGAGGCATGGACTCGTCGGCCAGGGCCTTCCAGACGGCCACGGCATTGCTGCGCAACCGCCGGAATCGCAATGTCGGCACGAATACGAACTCGACGCGGTCCCAGTCGTCGGCGCCCAGGGCATCGAGTTCGAGAGCCACGGCATCGGGCCCGCTGAAGGCCCGGCGAAGCGTGCCATCCAGCCACGCCAGTTCGCTGACGTCCGGGTCGTTCGGGTACTCGGCCTCGAGCATGTCCGCGAAATCGTGGCCATAGTCATCCAGGGTCCATGACGATGGGGCGTGCGCGTCGACGTAGCGCGCCGCCACACCGTCGAAATCGTCGTCGCCCAGCCATGCCCTCGTCTTCGCATAGGTGTCGCCGAGCGCGGCGATGAGCTGACCGCGGTAGTTGTTCGCGTAGACACGCATACCACGCTCGTCGAACTCGCCCGACCCACCGAGACCGGTCAGCGAGGCGGCGAAGCGTCGTTGCAGCGCATCGAGCTTCATGCGGGGCACGGTTCCGGCGACGAGGCGATCGCGCGCGCGTGCTGCAGCTCCGTGAGCAGCTCGCCCAGCGGGGGAATATGGTCGTCGCGCTCGATCATGGTGGCCACCCTGCCCAGCCGGGAGGCGAAGCGTGCGTACAGTTGCCAGACTGGGTCGGGAACGGGCGCATCGTGGGTATCGATCAACATGTCGCGCCCCTGGCTGTGGCCGGCGAGGTGTACCTGTCGAACGCGTTCGAGCGGCAGGCCATCCAACCAGTCGTCGGGATTCAGTCCATGATTCGTGGCACTGACATAGACGTTGTTGACGTCCAGCAGGAGGTAGCAACCGGTTCGCTCGCACAAGGCCGCGAGAAAGCCGGCCTCGGTCATCGACGAGCCCGCGAACGCGATGTAGGTCGATGGATTCTCGAGCACCAGGGCACGCCCGAGCACGTCCTGCGCGATCGCGACGTTCGTCGCAAGCACATCGAGCGATTCTTCCGTATAAGGCAGCGGCAACAGATCGTGCGAGTTGAAACCGTCGATGCCCGTCCAGCTGACGTGATCGGATACCCACAAGGGATCGACGCGTTCGGCCAGCCGACGAAGGCGCCGAAGGTAGAGCGTATCGACCTCGTCGACCGAGCCCAGATTCATCGACACGCCGTGAAGAGCCACACGGTAACGTTCACGAACGCGGTCGATGATGTCGAGCGGACGACCGCCCTCGACCATGAAGTTCTCGGAGACCACTTCGACGAAATCGACCGGCTGTTGCGTGGCGACGAAATCGGCGTAGTGAGGAATGCGCAGGCCAAGACCGAAGCCATGGAATGCCGGCGGCGACTGAACAGGCATGGCGTACTCCAGGAGAAGCCCGGTCGCCGTGGCGACCGGGCGAGGGCCGATTACTGGGCAGGCGGTGTGGTGCTGCCACCCTGGGCCGAGCATTCCTTCATCGAAACGGCCTTGAAGCCCTGGCCCTTGCAGTCGTTCTGGCCCTTGCAGGCATGGTTGCCGGACTTGCAGTCCGATGTGCCCTTACAGCTGTTGATGCCGTAGCAATGAACGGTCTTGCCGGCAGCCGGCTCGGCGGCCTGGGCCGGCGCGGAGATGGCGGCGGCGGACACGGCGAAGATGGCGGCGGCAGCGGCGATGCTATGGGTGGCGGTGTGCATGGTCGTTCTCCGGAAGATGGGATTTGCCGTTGTGGCATGGTGTGATTCGTGAGACCGGGTCGATCGGTTACACGAGGGGACGAACAATTTCAACGCACGCCGATGGCATGGTCGACCGACAGCCGGCCACCACCCCGAGCGATGAGATACAGCAGGATGGCCGCCCACGACAAGTGGGTGGGCCACGCATCGGGATAGACGAAGATTTCGATGATCGTCGTCATGCCGAGCAGTACGAAGGCCGACAGCCGCGTCGCCAGCCCGAGCACGAGCAACATCGGCACGAAGGTTTCGACATACGCCGACATATGCGCAGCGATCTCCGGGGGAACAAGCGGCAATTTGTATTCGGTTTCGAACAACTCGTACGTACCCGCGGTAATCGTCAGGAAGCCTTCGACCTTGGTTCTTCCGGACTGGAAGAAGATCGCGGCGATGGACCACCGGGCCACCAGGGCAAGGAACGAATGGCCGACGAATACGCCCAGGCGATCCGCAAGAGCGTTCCAGCGGGACACGAGGGTAGGACGAGGCGACAGCGGTTGGGCAAGCGAGTCCATGGCGGATCCTTCAGGTAGCGAAAGCGCCGGCCTGCAACAGGTCGGCCAGGAGAAGATCGATGCGAGCATCGGGCGAGTGGCTCAGCGTCGATTGCGCAGCGTCGGCCAGCGAAGCGCCAGCGTCGATGGTGGCGAGTAGATGCACGGCTGCCACATCAAGCGGGGCGATACGTACGCCATGGTCGACGCGGGTGACGATGGCGGACTCGGCTCTCCACACCAGGCCGGCATCGACCGCGATGCCGGCACGGCTCGCCTCCCAGATCGATACAGCAGGCTGTGACGAGGTAAAGGAACGCGTGGCCGGGTGGACCCGGAGCCTGAGCGACGCGATGGCATCCGGCTCGAGGGTGACCATGGTCGCCGCGGTGAGCGTGACCGCATCGGCAGCCACGAGGCTCTCGGACCAGAGGCGGTCCAGGCGCGCGACGTCCGCGAGGTACGGTAGCTCGCCCGCCGGCTCGAAGGCCGCGAGGAAGCTGGCGAACGTATCGCCGTAGTCGCTCAGCCGCGGGTCGCGTGGGGGCGACTGCGAGACATAGATCGCCGCGGCGGCGCGAAACCATTCGCGACCGACCAGACAGGCCACCGCGGGGTAGTTCGCTTCCAGCGCATCGAGGCAGGCACGCAGGGCCGTGTTGCGGTAGACCGCGAAGGCGGCCTGGTTCGCCGCCGCGAAGGTGGCGACGTCGCCGTGCAGCGCGTGGGCGAAGCCGGCCTGGAATCGTGCAAGCGCACTCATGCGGCCACCCGCTCGACGTCCAGCAGCGCGTGAGCACGATCGCGCTCCGTGAGCAGGGTGGCGAAGGACGGTACGTCACCATCGCGTTCGATAAGTGTCGGTCGTGCGCCGCCACGCAAGAGCACGTGGTCATAGAGCGACCAGACCGAGTCGGCGACCGCCGAGTCGTGCGAATCGATGAGCAGCGTCGCGTCGTTATCGTCCGCCGCATGGCCGGCGAGATGGATCTCGGTCACCGCCGGGAGCGGAAAGGCATCCAGGTAGTCGAGCGGATCGTGACCGAGGTTATGCGCGCTGACGTAGACGTTGTTGATGTCGAGCAGGAGGCCACAGCCACTGCGACGGGCCAGTTCGGCGAGGAAGTCGGTTTCGCTCCAGTCGTGCCCCTCGAGCCGCAGGTAGTGCGACGGGTTTTCCAGCGAGATACGCCGCCCCAGCCGCTCCTGGGTGTGCGTCACATTGCGCACGAGATGTTCCAGCGCCTCGTGCGTCCGCGGAAAGGGCAAGAGATCCGGAATATAACGGCCGCCCCACGCCGACCAGGCCATGTGCTCGGAGACCAGTACGGGCCGTATCCGGTCGATGAGCACGCGCAGTCGCCGCAACTGCGTCGCATCGGGCAGGTCGGCGGCCGCCAGGGAGAGCGAGACGCCATGCAGGGACAGCGGAAAGCGCTCGGCCAGCGCATCGAGCATCGCCAGCCGCGGGCCGCCATCCACCATGTAGTTTTCGGGATGAACCTCGAACCACAAGCCGCTCGCACGACTGCGCATGGCAGCGTCGAAATGCGGGGGCTTGAAGCCGATCCCTGCGGCTGGCGTCATGCTCATGGCGTCGACTCAGCCGATCTTGCTCAACGAACCGTGGCCCTTGGGCGTCTGGATCGCGGTGCAGGTTCCGGCCGGCACGTTCTTCCATGCATTTTTCTGATAGTCCGCCTTGGCCGTACCGGCGCAGGTGGTACCCGGGCCAGCGGCGCAATCGTTCTGGCCGGCCTTGGCGACACCCCAGCATTTTTCGACGGCAGGCTTGCCGGCATCCTTCTGGGCGTCGGCGTGGGCGACACCGGCGACCAGGGCGGCGAGGGTGAAGGCGACGGAGGCGACGTGACGATGGTTCATGGAAACTCCTTTCGGGGAGGGACGGACGGGATGCCCGGCTTCACCCATGAGTTCGCCACGCCGGGTGGTTCGGTTACATGGCCGCGATGAAATCTTCTTCGCTCGCGTTGTAACCGGATCCCGCGTGCGAACGAACTGATCTCCATGTGCCCCATGTCGTCATCGCCAGGCTCGGCTCGCGGCGCTTGCGATAGCGAGCCCGGCGTGGCTATATCCCTGTCCATGGTCAGCCCGGCAAGTACAGCGACATCCCCTATGGATCGGGCGACGGAGGGACTCTCGGCGCCGGAGTTCCATCTGCGCGACTGTTTCATTCGCGGCCTGGCTGGCGATGCCGTGCAGTACCGGCGCTTTCTCGACGGCCTCGGCTCGCATCTTCGCGCGTACCTGCGCCGTCGCCTGCCCCGCGCGCAGGCCGATGTCGAGGACATCCTCCAGGAGACCCTGCTCGCCGTGCACAATGCTCGCCACACCTACCGCGACGACCAGCCGCTCACCGCCTGGGTGCATGCGATCGCCCGTTACAAGCTGATGGACTTCTTTCGTGCGCATGCGCGCCGCGAGTCCCTCCACGAGCCGTTCGAGGACGATGGCAGCCTCTTCGTCCAGTCCGATGTGGAACCCGCCGATGCACGCCGCGATGTCGGCCGCCTGCTCGAGGCACTGCCGGACCGGCACCGCCTGCCGATCGTCTTCGTGAAGCTGCAGGGATTGTCCGTGGCCGAGGCGGCGCAACGCTGCGGCATTTCCGAATCCGCGGTGAAAGTAGGCGTGCATCGAGGCCTGAAAGCGTTGGCCGCCAGAATTCGGGGCAGCGCATGAAGACCGACGACTTCATCGCCATGCTCGCAAACGAGGTTCCGCCGGTGGACCGGCGCGCGCCCGGACGCCGCTTTGCCTTGGCGCTGCTGCTTGGTTTCGCCTCGGCGACACTATTGATGGCAGCGGGATTGGGCGTGCGCCCGGATCTGGCCGAGGCGATTCACCTGCCGATGTTCTGGGCGCGCCTGGCTTTCGCCGCCGGCATCGGCGGCGCGGCCTTGTGGCTTACGCTGCGGCTGTCTCGCCCCGGTGTCCGCATCGGCGCTCGCTGGGCGGGGCTGGCCGCACCGGTCGCCATCGCCTGGACCGGTATGGCCATCGTGCTGGCCCAGGCGCCAGCCGGCGCACGGGTGGCCTTGCTGCTCGGCCACACCTGGCACGTCTGCGCGATCCTCATCGCCCTGCTCTCGACGCCGACCTTCGCGGCCATGCTCTGGGCCGTTCGCGGCATGGCGCCGGTGCGACCTCGCGTCACCGGAGCCGCCGTGGGCCTGCTCGCCGGCGCCACGGCGACCATGGCCTATTGCCTGCACTGTCCGGAAATGTCGCCGGCGTTCTGGTCCACCTGGTACCTGCTCGGCATGGCCATCCCCGCGGCGGTCGGTGCGCTGATCGGTCCCCGCGCGCTTCGGTGGTAGCCGACGCGTCGTAGCGATGTCCCGCTGCTCCCGGCGATCCGGGGGCGGATTCGGCAAAGCTCCGCGCCAACCCTGTATTCGATAGCAGCCCGGTCGCTAACCCATCAAACTAGGCACTTTGGTGCAAAGGGGCGACATGAGCTCAAGCAGCAGGAATCTGGCAGTCTGGGGACGGTATCTCGCCGTCGCCGGGGCTTATGCCGCCTGCTACGAGCTCACCCGCAACGTCTCGTTTTCGCACTGGATGCTGCCTGCCGGCCTGCGCATGGCGTGCCTCTTCCTCGTACCACGCCGTTACTGGGTGGCCCTGGCGGTGGGTGAGACCCTCCCCATTGCCGAGATGGCCGCGCTTCACGCCTCCGCGTTCGGCACGCTCTGGGCACTCGTCGTTTCGTTCCCGCCGATCGCGCTGATGATGCCGGTGGTTGGCTGGATGCGCGGTCGATTTGGTCTGTTCCGCGGCGACGGTCAGATCCACATGGGCATGATCATGTCCGCGACCATGATCTGCGCCGCGATCAATGGCGTTGCCAACGGCGCCGCGCTTGCCAATGTATCGATGCGCGATGGTTCCGAACCGCCCGCCGTGACGATCCCCCTCTTCCTGGCCTGGTTCCTCGGCGCTTATCTCGGCGCCCTGACGCTCACCCCGATGATCCTCGCCCTGCGCGAGCGCCTGGCCTCGCAGCCCGGGCGCGTAGTGACCTTGAAGTCGATATGGCAGAGCACACTGACGCGCGACGCGCTACTCATCGCCGTCCCTGCGCTCGCCTTGCTCATGGCCATGGCTTCGGTGCTGGACGGCGCGGCGCAGCAATGCGCACGCATGGCCATGGCGATGCCGGTGGTCATGCTGACGTTGCGTCACGGCTGGCACGGCACCGCCATCGGCGGCATGCTGGCGAGCATCGCGCTGGCCTCGACCTCGTTCGTCCTTCGCGATCCCGCCATGATCCAGGCACAGGTTGTCCTCGCCTTCGTCATCTCGACCTCGCTGTTGTTCGGTGTCAGGGTGGCGCGCCGCCTCGCCGCCAGCCACACACTGGTCCCACACGCAGGCTCCCACCGCCGCGGCTGACTCGATGAGAGCGCCGGGCAAGCGCCCAGCGCTCTTCATGACTCAGGGGCCGTGCGTACTGCATTCGCTCGGATCCTTGCAGTCGCCGATCAGCAGGTTGATCTGCATCGTGCCATTGGGCTGCGGCGCCACGAACACGTGCGTCGATCCATCCGTATAGACCGTCTCGCCCGTGGTCACCGCGGGTGGGGGCAGCGGCTCGTCCGGTGTGGCGAGCCGGCTGGCATCCGAACCGACCGGCAACCCGACCGCCTTGTATGCGGTAACTGCAAAGGCACCGCGCACGGCACCGCTGGCGTCGTTGATCTGGATATAACGGGTACCGCCGCGAGTAAACACATAGACGTGATAGTTCGAACTAGTGCTGACGTCACCAACGGCAGTGGTCGTCGCTTGTCCCAGAGAAAGGGCGGTTTGTGCATGCACGACGGTCACGCCCAGCGGCAGCACGAGGAGGGTGGCAAGCAGAAAGCGGGTCGAAGTACGCATGTCGGATGTCCCTTGGGAGGTTGACGAGCCCGCGCGACCGTCGCGCCGGACCGGCATCTCGACCCTGGGCCGTCCAGGGCCGGGCAGCCCATGGTCGATCACCTCACTTTCCCTCATCCGTGCGGCTGCCGCGGGCAGCCTGCCGAATCCGCTCAATGCTGCCTTTGCTGGAAACGGGGTTCATTTGCGCTAGAAAAGTTGGCTAGGTTCAACGGCTCATGCCGCGGCGGGCTCGGACGTGGCGGCGCAGAGCCTTCGGTGCCCACCCTCGCTGCTCAGACAGGTCCTCCGCGTTCGGTGCGGAAGGTGCGGAACTCGCCTCGAGGGTGGGCACCGAAGACTCTCCCGAACCGGGAGGCTCGCGTGGGTCGAGCCAAAGCCGCCACGGCATCGCCGGCAGGCACGCCGACACAGGCGCGAGGAAGGTATTGGCAACCGGGTACCAGCAACCGCGTCCGCTTCGCCCGGATGTTCCGGGCGCGGCCGGGGCCGGGCCGGGGCCGACGACAGCATCCCGCAGCGGCTCTCCTTCCACTCGACCGTCCGGTAATCCGCGAAGAACCAAAAAAAAAGCCCTGCGTGAGCAGGGCTTTTTCGTTTGGCTGGGAGACTAGGATTCGAACCTAGATAAACGGAGTCAGAGTCCGTTGTCCTACCGTTAGACGATCTCCCAATAAACCGGGGTTCGACGCGCTCTGACCGTGGTGCGTCGAACTCTGAAGCGCGATTAGCGCTTCGAGAACTGCGTTGCGCGGCGGGCCTTGTGCAGACCGACCTTCTTACGCTCGACTTCGCGGGCGTCGCGGGTCATGAAACCGGCCTTGCGCAGCGGCGACTTCAGCGCTTCGTCGTATTCGACGAGGGCGCGGGAGATACCGAGGCGAATGGCGCCGGCCTGGCCCGTGATGCCGCCACCGGCGACCGTCACCATGATGTCGAACTTGTCGACGTTCTCGGTGAGTTCGAGCGGCTGGCGCACGATCATGCGCGAGGTCTCGCGACCGAAGAACTGATCAAGCGGCTTGCCGTTGACCACGATGCCACCGGTGCCCTTGCGGAGGAACACGCGGGCGGCGGAGGTCTTGCGGCGGCCGGTACCGTAATTCTGCTGGGTAGCCATGTGAATTCCTTAGATTTCCAACGCCTGGGGCATCTGCGCGGTGTGCGGGTGCTCGGCACCGCCGTACACCTTGAGCTTGCGGTACATGGCACGACCCAGCGGGTTCTTCGGCAGCATGCCCTTGACGGCGATCTCGATCACGCGCTCCGGATGGGTAGCGAGCAGATCCTTGAGACTCGTGGTCTTCAGGTTGCCGACGTAGCCGGTGAAGCGGTGGTACATCTTGTCGTCCAGCTTGGCACCGGTCACGGCCACCTTCTCGGCGTTGATCACGACGATGTAGTCGCCGGTGTCGACGTGCGGGGTGAACTCGGGCTTGTGCTTGCCGCGGAGGCGACGCGCGACCTCGGTCGAGAGACGACCCAGGGTCTTGTTCGTGGCATCAACCACGAACCAATCGCGCTTGACGCTTTCCGGCTTGGCGGTGAACGTTTTCATTTCTAATACCTGGTTTGCCGCCGAATGAGGCGGAACACGGAATCGGTGAAAGCAAAGGCGCGAGAGAATAGCGGACTTTTCCCTCATCGCGCAAGCCCACCGTGCAGGTGAGCTTCGGGCCGACAATCATAATTGATCACGGGGCCCGTTCACAAGCGGTCCCGGTTCCTGAGCGGCTACCGCGACAAGCGGCCGCAGCGTCTTCATCTGGATTCGGGAGTCGCCCATTATAACCTGCGTGGTATCCGTACGTAAGGAGTCCTTCATGACCGTTCGCACCCTGAGCCCCCTCGACCGCCTCCTCAGCGGCCTGGAACGCGCCATGGAGGCCGTCGCCGGCTCGCCCGAGGCCACTCGCCGCTCGCCGGGCGACGCCGTCCCGGATGCGCCCATGGACGACGCCGAACGGCGGCACGCGGCGGGCCTGATGCGGATCAACCATGTCGGCGAGGTCTGCGCGCAGGCGCTTTACGTCGGCCAGGCCGCCCTCGCCCGCACCGACGACACACGCGAGCACCTCATGCACGCCGCCCAGGAAGAAACCGACCACCTTGCCTGGTGCGCCGAGCGGCTCAAGCAGCTCGACAGCCGCCCCAGTCTGCTCAACCCGCTGTGGTACGCCGGCAGTTATGCCATCGGCGTCGCCGCGGCGGCGGTGGGCGATCCGATCAGTCTCGGCTTCGTCGTAGAGACCGAACGCCAGGTGGAGGCGCACCTGGCCGAGCATCTGGAGCGTTTGCCCGTGCAGGACGAGCGCAGCCGCGCCATCCTGCGCCAGATGCAGGCCGACGAGATCCGCCATGCCAATGCGGCCGAGGCACGCGGCGGCATCGACCTGCCGTGGCCTCTCCCGCGACTCATGCACGCGGCATCGACGGTGATGAAAGCGGTGGCGTACCGGATCTGACGACAGCGGCGGAATCAGCCCGCGCGCTCGCTCGCGATGCCATCGAGTTCGGCGATCGCGCCGTCCGGAAGCCGCAGCGACGCCGCGGCCAGGTTCTCGCGAAGATGCCCCAGCGAGGACGTGCCCGGAATGAGCAGGATGTTGGGAGAACGATGCAGCAGCCACGCCAACGCCACCTGCATGGGTGTGGCATCGAGACGCTGCGCGACCTGCGACAGCGCCGAGGATTGCAACGGACTGAAGCCACCGAGCGGGAAGAACGGCACGTAAGCCGTGCCTTCGCGCGCGAGATCGTCGATGAGTGCGTCATCTTCCCGATGCGCCAGGTTGTACTGGTTCTGCACGCCCACGATCGTCGTGATCCTGCGGCCCTCGGCGATCTGCGTCGCGGTGACGTTGCTCAGCCCGATATGACGGATCAGTCCCTGCCGCTGCAGTTCGGCCAGGGTTGAAAGCGGCGCCTCGATCGAACCCTCCGCGGGCCCGTGCACATCGAACATGGCACGCAGATTGACTACGTCGAGCACGTCCTTGCCCAGGTTTCGCAGGTTGTCGTGCACGGCGCGCGTCAGGTCGTCGGCGGAGAACGCCGGGTGCCACTCGCCTTTGGAACCACGCACCGCGCCGACCTTGGTCACGATGACGAGGCCCTCACGATACGGGTGCAGGGCCTCGCGGATCAGCTGATTGGTCACGTGCGGACCGTAGAAGTCGCTGGTATCGATGTGATCGACACCGCTTTCCACGGCCTCGCGGAGAACGGCAAGGGCCGCGCCGCGGTCGTTCGGCGGACCGAAGACGCCTTTGCCGGCGAGCTGCATGGCACCGTATCCGAGCCGCTTCACGGTGTGGCTGCCGAGGTTGAACGTACCGGATGCATGGATCTGGGACATGAGGATTCTCCGTGGAGGATGCGGGGTGAAAACGCATCCTAGGCGCTGGGCGATGCCACGATAACCGTGCACAATCGGCACAGGTCGTGCGCCTTTCCGCACAATGTCCCGGGAGAATCGTCATGGTCGACCTTGCGGACCTGAGCGCCTTCGTCGCCGTGGCGCGCGCCCGCGGCTTCCGCGAGGCTGCCCGCCTGAGCGGCGGCAGTGCGTCCGCCCTGAGCGAGGCCGTCCGCCGCCTGGAAAGCCAGCTTGGCGTGAGGTTGCTCAACCGCACGACACGCAGCGTCGTGCCCACCGAAGTCGGTGAGGGCCTGCTCCTGCGACTCGGGCCCGCACTGACCGAGGTCGATGCCGCGATCGACGTAGTGAACGGATTCCGCGACCGCCCGGCAGGCACGCTACGCCTGAACGTACCGGTGAGCGCAGCCCGACTGGTCCTGCCGTCCATCGTGCCGGCGTTTCTCGCCGCCTATCCCGACATCCGGCTGGACATCATCACGGAAGAGAGCTTCGTCGACGTGCTCGCCGCCGGCTGCGATGCGGGCATCCGTTACGACGAGCGCCTGGAACAGGACATGATCGCGGTGCCGATCGGACCGCGCGTCCAACGCTTCGCCGCGGCGGCCTCGCCCGCCTATCTCGACCGCCGTGGGCGCCCCGACCATCCGCGCGACCTCCTCGATCATGCCTGCCTGCGCGGTCGCTTTCCGAGCGGCAGCACACCACCGTGGGAGTTCGAACGCGACGGGGAAGACGTCGCCGTCGACCCGACGGGGCCGATGATCGTTCGGATCGGCGGCGGCATCGACCTGACCGTGGATGTCGCTGTGGGTGGAACAGGCATCGTTTACCTGTTCGAAGACTGGCTGCGCCCTTACTTCGAACGGGGCGTTCTCGAGCCGGTACTCGAGCCATGGTGGCCGAGCTTTCCAGGTCCATTCCTCTACTACCCGGGGAGACGCCTCGTGCCGGCGCCGTTGCGCGCCTTCATCGAGTTCATCAAGGCCAACCCGGCGACCTGAGCACCGCAAGAAAAACCCCGCTTTCGCGGGGTTCGTCGTCACATCAGGTTGCGGCCGTGGAACAGTTCCTCGATCTCGCGGCGGAGCAGCGACTCGATGCGCTGACGCTCCTTGAACGAGAGGTCGTCGGCCTGGGCCTCGAAGAGATAGGTATCGAGGTCGAAGTCCTTGATGTGCATCTTCGTGTGGAAGATGTTTTCCTGGTACACGTTCACGTCGAACATCTCGTACTTCTGACGGATGTGCTTGGCCAGGTAATCCTGCACCGAATTGATCTTGTGATCGATGAAGTGCTTCTTGCCCTTCACGTCGCGCGTGAAACCGCGAACGCGGTAGTCGGCGATGACGATGTCCGACTCGAAGCTGTCGATCAGGTAGTTCAGCGCCTTCAGCGGCGAGATGACGCCGCAGGTGGCGACATCGATATCGGCACGGAACGTGGCGATGCCGTTGTGCGGATGCGTTTCCGGATAGGTATGGACGGTGATGTGGCTCTTGTCCATGTGCGCCACGACGGCGCCCGAAATCGTGTCGCGCCCGAGCTTCTCGACCACCGGCTCCTCGGAAATGAGGATGGTGACCGACGCGCCCTGCGGATCGTAATCCTGGCGCGCGATGTTCAGGATGTTCGCACCGATGATCTCGGCGACGTCGGTCAGGATCTGGGTCAGGCGATCGGCGTCGTACTGCTCATCGATGTACTCGATGTAGTTCTGACGCTGCTGCTCCGAGACGGCGTAGCAGATATCGTAGATGTTGAAGCTCAGCGCCTTGGTGAGGTTGTTGAAACCTTGCAGGCGAAGGCGGGGAAGCGGTTTGACCACAGCGACTCTCCGAGGCCGGGGGATGAACGGCCAGCAGTAGACGCGGGTTAGCAGCTAGGGTCCCCGCAAAGAAGAAAGAGAACAGGCAAACCCGAAGTCTGCCTTCCCCTTATGAACGGCGTAAGACAAGGGGTCCGACGCCGAGGGGGTGAAATTATGAGGCAAGATGGCGAAAATTTGAACACGCCGGCCACCTTTCACGTAATAATCCGCCGGGGACATGGCGAGTCAACGACACCTGACGGAATTCCGTCGGCCAGTCGGTGAAGGGGACGCCATGCCAGTGAGACTCAACGGAATCTGCTGTGGCTCAACTTAAATATCTGTTGCAACAGGCATTCGAACGGTCCCAGGCACCACTGGGCTTCGCGCCCGACCCGGCCTCGATGGGCCGTTTCCTGGATGCCTGCCACCGCCGTCGCTATCCGGGGAAAACGGCGATCATCCGACCGGGTGATCCTGCCAACACGCTCTATTACGTGGTCGAGGGCTCGCTCGCCGTCTGCACCGAGGACGAGGAAGGCCGCGAGCTGATCCTCGCCTACATCAACCGCGGCCAGTTCATTGGCGAGATGGGGTTGTTCGTCGAGCAGGCCCAGCGCGAATCGCTCGTACGCACCCGTACGCCCGTGGAAATGGCCGAGATCAGCTACGAGCGCCTGTTCCAGCTGCTGGAGGGCCCGCTCTCGGCCGAATGCCCCAAGCTACTGTTCGCGATCGGCTCCCAGCTGACCCAGCGTCTGCTGCGCACGTCCCGTCAGGTCAGCCGCATGGCCTTCATGGATGTGACCAACCGCGTCTCGCGCACCCTCCTGGATCTGTGCCAGGAGCCCGACGCGATGACTCACCCGGATGGCACGCAGATCCGTATCTCTCGGCAGGAAGTCAGCCGGATCGTCGGCTGCTCGCGGGAAATGGTCGGCCGCGTGCTCAAGCAGCTCGAGGAAGAGCGCATGATCGACGTGGCCGGCAAGACGATCGTGGTACGCGGTACTCGCTGAGTTCTCAGGGCGCCTCGTAGATCATGTAGACATCCGCCCGCTCGTAATGTGAGCCAGGGCGGATGGCTGGCTGGCGCACGAAGCCAGCCCGCTCGTACATGCCGACCGCCCGGGCCAGCTTGCTGTTCGACTCGAGGAACAGATGCGACCCGCCGCGTCGATGGTATTCGCCGATCGCCGCATCGAGCAGCTTGCGGCCGGCTCCCAGCCCGCGGTAGTTCTCGTCCACGCCCATCTTGGACAGCTCGTACACCCCCTCGCCTTCGCACAGGAGAGCGCAGGTACCGATCACCTCGCCGGCGTACAACGCAAAGAAGATCGCTCCACCGCGCGCGAGCACCATGCCCTCGGGGTCCGCGAAGAGGCTCGTGTCCACGTCCTCGACGCGGAAATACCGCTCCAGCCACGCCTGGTTGAGGCGACGAAAATGCTCGCGCAGCGCCGGCTCGAACGGCACCACCTCGACCTGCTCCGCCGAGAGCGCGGCGCGCTGGGTCAGGATCGCCTCGACCAGGGGACGCTCCGCCAAGGCCTGCTCGCAGCCATCGATGGCGTCCAGAAGAGCGAGGCCACGCGGCCCCATCGACTCCGCCATACCCCGACGAATCGCCAACCAGACCGGACCGAGCGCACCGAGGGCACGCTCACCCGCATCGGTCAGGGCGAGCACGCTACGGCGGCCGTCCTGGGGATCGCGCTGGCGTACCACCATCCCCGCCTCGACCAGCCGGTCGGCAAGCTGGCTCACGGCGGAATGGGTCTGCCCGATGGCGCTCGCCATGTCGGTGACCGTGGTCGGGCCGACGTCACGGAGAAAGCGCAGGACCGGAAACCAGCGCGACTCGATATCCGCCCCGCAGGCCCGGTAGACCTCGTCCACGGCCTGGTAGAAGTAGTCGCTCAGCGCCTTGAGGCGACTGCCGAGGGCGAGCTCGCGCAGGGAAGACAGGTACATCGTTGATCCGGGAACGGGGACGGATAACGAGGCTAGCGGCGGCAGGATGCCCTGCGCAAGCGGCGAAGCGGCACTAGTACCAGTAAAGCACTTCGAGCTTGTCGCCGAGAGCGCGCATGGCCTTCTTGCCAACCTTCGGGCTGGGATTGATCAGCTTCGCCTCGTCGGCGGCGCGCAACATCGGCAGGTCCGACAGCGAATCGCTGTAAGCGATGGCCCAGGGCCGCGGCACCCCCGCGCGGTCGAGCGTCGAGACCTTCACGCCATCCACGTTGTGCCGGGTGAAGTGGACGCCGAACAGGCCACCCCGCGTCTGCGAGGCGATCAGCTCGTACCCGGTCAGGTTCACCTCGTCGAGGATGGCCTCGACCATGGTCAGGTCGTTGCCACTGATGACGATCACCCGGTCGCCGGCGTCCACGTGTCGGCGCAGGGCCGCCACCGCGTCGCGCAGGAAGACCCCGGGCCGCCGTGCGTAAGTGCGCGCATAGGCGGCAACCTGCTGTCGATACGTCGCTTCGCGGCGGCCGAAGGTCACCACACGAAGGAAGACGCGCCCGAGCAAGCGGTTTCCGGCCACCGTGCCGATCAGCAGCGGAATGAACGGCCATAGCGGCAGCGCCAGCAGCAGGCGCCAGCGACCGAGGCCGGAAAGACGCTCGCGAAAGAACAGCTCCAGCGTCTGGTGACGGACGATGACACCGTCGAAATCGAACAAGACGACGCGTCGTGCGTCAGCGGCGGTGTCATCGACGACCGCCGTTTCAATCCCCTGGTTCATTCGGCTTCTAGTGTTTGTGCGACGGGCTGGGCGGTGACGTACCGAACAGCTTCTGCAGTTCGGCACCGGGATCGGCGGCGCGCATGAACGCTTCGCCGACGAGGAACGTATGGATGCCCGCGGCACGCAGTTTGCGTACGTCTTCGAGCGTGTGGATGCCGGACTCGGCAACGATGGCGGTCTCCGGACCGACCCGGTCTTTCAGCGTGAGCGACGTTCCCAGCGATGTCTCGAACGTGCGCAGGTTGCGGTTGTTCACGCCGATCAGCGGCGCTGGAAGATCCAGGGCAACCTCGAGCTCGTCTTCGTTGTGCACTTCCACCAGCACGTCGAGATCGAGCTCCGCGGCCAGCATGGAGAGTTCCAGCAGCGCGGCGTCGTCATAGATGACGTCATCGCCCTGCTTGCTGGCGAAGGCCGCCACGATCAGCAGGATGCAGTCCGCCCCGATGACGCGGGACTCGTACACCTGGTATTCGTCGACGATGAAATCCTTGCGCAGGATCGGCAGCGAGCAGGCTTCGCGCGCTTCGCGCAGGAAGTCTTCGTGACCCTGGAAGAAATCGGCATCGGTCAGCACGGACAGGCAGGTCGCGCCACCCTTTTCGTAGCTGCGGGCGATCTCGGCGGGATTGAAGTCGGCGCGGATCAGTCCCTTGCTCGGGCTTGCCTTCTTGATCTCCGCGATCACCGCAGGCTGGTCGGCGTGCAGCCTGGCATCGATCTCGGCGACGAAGCCGCGGGTGGGCTTCAGGTCCGCCACGAGAGCGGCAAGGTCGTCCAGCGACCGCTTGCGCTTGCGCTCGGCAACTTCTTCCGCCTTGCGGTGGAGAATGCGATGGAGAATGTCGGGCATCGAAGCGCTTCCTTGGGTAAGGACGGGGTGGGGAACCCCGACGATATCAGGCGCCGAGCCGCTGCGTCGCGGCCACGAACGTGTCCATTTTTGCACGAGCGGCACCGCTTGCGATGATCGACCGTGCCAGATCGATACCCGCCCGAATGGAGGGCGCCACATCGGCCGTGTATAGCGCCGCCCCGGCGTTCAGGCAGACGATGTCGTGCGGAACGCCCGGGACGCCGGAAATCGCATCCAGCAGCATGGCTTTCGATTCGTCCGCGTTGTCCACGCGGAGGTTGCGGCTGGAGGCCATGGGCAGGCCGAAATCCTCTGGCTCCACCTCGTATTCGCGCACCACGCCGTCGCGCAGTTCGCCCACCAGCGTGGCCGCACCCAGCGAGATCTCGTCCATGTTGTCGCGCCCCCAGACCACCAGCGCGTGCTTCGCTCCCAGGGCCTGCAGGGCGCGCACCTGGATACCGACGAGGTCGGGATGGAACACGCCCATGAGGATATTCGGCGCACCTGCCGGATTGGTCAGCGGGCCGAGGATGTTGAAAAGCGTGCGCACGCCCATTTCCTTGCGCACCGGCGCGACGACCTTCATCGCCGGGTGATGGTTGGGTGCAAACATGAAGCCGATGTCGGTCTCGTCCATGCAAACGGCCACCTGGGCCGGCAGCAGGTCGATGCGTGCACCGAGTGCCTCGAGCACATCGGCGCTGCCCGACTTCGACGACACGCTGCGCCCACCGTGCTTGGCCACGCGAGCGCCCGCCGCCGCGGCAACGAACATCGACGCCGTGGAGATGTTGAACGACGACGCGCCGTCGCCGCCGGTGCCGACGATATCGACGAAATGAGGGTGCGGACCGACCTCGACCTTGGCCGACAGGTCGCGCATGACACGCGCGGCACCGGTGATCTCGCCGACGGTTTCCTTCTTCACCCGCAGGCCGGTGAGGATCGCCGCCGTCATCAGCGGGCTCACGTCGCCACGCATGATCTGGTGCATCAGCTCGATCATCTCGTCGTGGAATATCTCGCGGTGCTCGATCGTGCGCTGCAGCGCCTCGGAGGGAGTCATCGGCATGGAACGGGGATCCTTTCTTACGCGGCGAGCGGCAACGGCATGCCGAGGAAGTTACGCAGCAGGTCGTGACCGTGCTGGGTCAGGATCGATTCCGGGTGGAACTGCACCCCTTCGATATCCAGCGTGCGATGGCGCAGGCCCATGATCTCGTCGAGCGAGCCGTCTTCGCGCTCCGTCCAGGCGGTGACCTCGAGGCAATCGGGTACGGAATCCTTCTCGACCACCAGCGAGTGGTAACGGGTGGCCTCGAAGGGATTCGGCAGGCCGGCGAAGACGCCCTGCCCGCGATGCTTCACCGGCGAGGTCTTGCCGTGCATGATCTCGCGCGCCCGGATCACCTTGCCGCCGAACACCTGGCCGATGGCCTGGTGCCCGAGGCAGACGCCGAAGATCGGCAGCTCGCCGGCCATCTCGCGAAGGATGTCGACCGACACGCCCGAATCGTCTGGCGTGCCGGGCCCCGGCGAAATCATGATGCGCGAGGGCGCCATGGCGCGGATGTCCGCGACGGTGAGGGCGTCGTTACGCACCACCTTGACCTCCTGACCCAGCTCGCCCAGGTACTGGACGAGGTTGAAGGTAAAGCTGTCGTAGTTGTCGATCATCAAGAGCATAAACGGCCTAAGCTGTTGATTTTGAGGAAGGTCTTAGACCATTCTCGCTAAATACCCCTAAATGTACCCCCATTCACTTCCGACTGGGGACGCACAGGCTGTAGCGATTCGACCATTGTAGCGGCAGGCCGGCATCTACCGAGATCCGCGCGATGTCAAGCGTGCTGCGCAAGAACCTGCTGCCGATATAGACCCATCCCCTAAGTCCGCCACGGAGCGCACGATGACCAATCCCCCCCATCCCCCTTCCCTCGACCATCGAAGACGTCGCTGAACTCGGTTCGCGCATTGGCGCGCTTGGCTCCCTCGGTACCGGCTTTGCCGCTGCGCTACACGTGGGAACAATCGATCACCACGCCGTCGCCATCCTGCTCGACGGTTAAGCCAGCAGCCTAGTCGCACTGCAGAAGAAGATCGCTGCAGACCTGGGCGACCACGTAGACGCGGCGGCCGACGTCGACACAAGCGTGCGTGGCCAACGCGTTGCTGGCTGGCGCGTGCCGGTTCAACAGACCGAGTGCGCTGATAGCAATGCAACGAGGAAGGCGGCTGCAGCAGCGTAAGCCAGTGAGCGCGATCGAGGATCGCCTCCTGCACGTATACCCGCCACAATGTGTGGCCGCGTGGGAACGAGGTAATTTTGGCAATTCGGGTAGCGACGAAGCCAGATTTTTTAATATATACAGATACTTATAAGGTTTTTTCAACAGTAATTTATTGGTAACCCGAGGGTGGTTCGATTACACTAGGGGGAGGTAATTTTTCGCCGTGTAGGTGACTGATTTAACTGCATGTTTTCAGATGGGTAGTTTAGATCACCGCGACATTGCCATTTCCCGAAATGGGTACGCCCGTTGGGGCGCAAGGCCTTCGGGACCCCGTGGGGGTATTGGTTACCTTCATTACCTTTTCCCGACCCCAAGCGGCCAGCGGCCGCTCCGTGTCCAGCTAGGCCTACAAGGGAAGGTTCAAGCGCCCACCGCCGGCGAGCTCACAAGGGCGCCGCCTAGACCCGAGCTGCTGCTACTCAGCGAGCGAGAAATGGACCAGAATGGGACACGTAACAACCGAGCCCACCGGGACCACGATGGCAAAGCACATCGAGAAGATCGCGCGCGCTGCAGAGTCGCTTTTCAAAGGGAAGGCGGCGAGCGGCGACCTTGCGCGTGCCATCGGCGCTATTGCGAAGCGAAGCGCGGACCACGAGAGGGAAATGGATCGCGTTAAGGGAGATATGGCACGTGGCGCACGAGCAGGAAAAGGTCGATTCCGTATTTGATTTTCTTTACGTAGACCGGGCTAGGCTCGGCTCTCTGCTGGCCCAGTTAAGCGACGACGGCGTTGTCACTACAGCCAAGCGAACATCCTCCCATAGCGGAACAAACAACGGCAAAGTCATGATCACCGCCGCGGTTGTGACGGCCGATGGCAGCGTCACCGACACCGCAAGCGAAGGCTTAGAGCGATCCTTCGATGCGAGCTGGCTGTTGCCGATCAATGCTCTGACCGTTCTACAAGAATCGGGAATGCTTCATGAGGGCCTCGTAGCCCCGCTGGGAAGTCTGGTGCACGTCAAGGGCCGCATCAGCATCCGCGATCTAGAGCTGACGAGGCGTTTATGGGAACCTCTGACAAAAGCGATGATCAGCAGTTTCCCGCCGAACCAGCAGAAGGAACAGCGGGGACAGATCGATGTTGCCGGAAAGATCATCAATCAAATGCCGCCGTCTACGCACCTCTTCATGGATACCGACCAAGGTGACGAGGTCTGGGGCCTACTAGTTGAAAACGATCCTATATTCAGCACGCACGCATTGGGCCTGAAGTTTGGTTCCACAGTTCAAGGCGAATGGCACGTAATCGCTATCATGGACGCTCAGCCCGACGACGATGATCAACCGCAGGTCGGAGCTTCCGGCTTGCTGTCGATGCTTGCTCCGGTGATCGATGAATTTCGCAACCTGATGGGTCGTCCGAAGACAGCTTATGGAATCACGCCCCTCGCTGTTTTCCGGCCTTGCAGAGCTATCGAGCTCGATGACGTCTGAAGGATGATCCCGGAATGAAAGCCCTGAGCAAACTTGTGGGCGACCTTACTTCGAGTAAAAGTCTTCAAAGCGCGCTTTATAAGGCGCTCGCCATTGCGGAACGACTCGGTGATCCTGAGTTGAGGGCGTGAGTCGAGGCTGAAATTTCCGGATACCCCGACGCTGTCTCTCCGGCTTATCGACGCGCCCCTCAAGCCGTCATTGGGAACCGTTACGAACGGACACTGTGTCCACAACTATCATCTCATCACGTTGACGCAGTTGCACGCGCACGTCAAAATCTGAGGCCCCAGCTCTGTGTCAGTTCGCGTTATAGCCTCGATCTAGTTTCGACGGCTTGGCGACAACCATTGGTGGTGACCCCGCTCGCGATATTCCAGCTCGTCAACTCGGCGAAAAGCTCGGCGGATCGCCAGCGCGATGGTCGCGACCTGCCCCCAGGCATCCCCCTAAAAGCGCTTCGCCAACATGGCTATTTCCCTTGCTGCCTTCGCTTCGACGGTATTGTCGCCGCTACGCCAGTAGGGAACTCCGTCCAGATAAGAGAGATCGCGTTGAGGCGGGATTGAAATGACCAGCAACCCGTACCCGAAGTAGCTGCTGTAGTCCATGCTCGAAAGGACCGACGCCTTCAGTTCGTCCGAAAGGCTGGAGTCCTTGATCCAGTTGCGCCACTTCGCGTAATAGTCCTCGATACTGATACCGAGCGCCTTTGCCTCACGGTCAACACCCACAATCCAGCGACGACCAACCTTCTTCGGCTCAATGGCAAACATTTCCTTGATACGTTGGGCATCAGCGTCCTTGTCAGTGACACCGACGATAATTTTTCCGGAACACCCTGCGCCGTTGTTCGCAATGGCGCATATAGTCTTTAGGACCTTCTCTCTAACGCCGTCATCAATTCGCCGCTTACCGTCTAGCAGCAGAATGCCCTGCTTGAGCTCGAAGTTGGGAAGCTCGACTTCGGAACGACGTATCGAAGCATCAATATCCGTCGTGCTGTGGCTCGCGTAGATCTCTTTATGCACAGTCGCGTCCGCAACGTAGTACTGAGACACAATGCCCTTTACGACATCTATATTCTTTCGCCGCTCCACGGGATTGGTGGAGCGACGCGTCGTGATGATATGGTTATCGAGATCCGTCAATGCCTTCTTAATTGCGGCGTAGTCGGTAGCACGCTGAGTGCCCTGGACGACTACCTCATGCATCGCAATCATTACCGTGGTAAATACGTTCGGGAACGGATTCGTCGTGTTCTTTGTAAAAAGAATCGAACGCAATTTGTCTTTCTTGCCGCCTCCAGCGCAAATGCGTAACACCTCGTCCACGCAGTACTTAAATTCTTCTTCGAACTTCGTTGCGCCATATACGTCGACGGCGTCAAGCACGCGGTCGCCCTCGACGCTATCGCTGAAAATTAAGTCGAGCGCGTCCTTTGACCTCTCAATTATTGTCCCTCCAACGATGCAAGCTGCAATGTCGGCTATGCACTGCTCATCCATGCTATCGCGCAGGTCCGTCGACCGAAGGACACCCTCTACGACCCAGAACACTTCGTCTGCCTGGACCTCGTAGCCGTGCTTCGACATCGGCAGGTCAATGCTGATCGACGGCATATCCTCAAGACCGAGCACGTCGGACGAAACGTCGCCCCGCACCGTGCACGCAATGCGTCGAACCATGTCTGAGAATTCGTTTCGCACGCCCGCCTGGCGTCGCTCCTGGTCGCTGAGGCGATGCCCGTAGGTATTAATCCGGCTAAATACGTCGTTGACCTCCGCCTCAGAGGCATTACGCATGATCGAGAGAGCAAACGTATAGTCTAGAAAGGTCGAGACATCCTTTTGGCTGAGCGCATTCCCCTCTTGTGGAATGAAACGCCCCTCGTCTGCGCGGCTCTGCGCGGACGGATAGTGCTTCAGGGCGAACACTTCATCCTCCAGGGTAGGAAATGCCGTCTCAATAAATGAAACAATCGCATGAAGTCTTTGCAGACCGTCAATTATTTCGTATGTTCCCGGCGACTCTTCCCTTTCAGCCACGATAATTGCCGGAATAGGAAACTTGTTTAATATGGATTCGATCAGCCGTTGTTTCTCGTCAAGCGTCCAAACCAGCTTTCGCTGGTAGCGACGATTGACGAACAACTTGTTGTCGCGAAACCACGCGTACAACGACTGGACCGATGTTGGCTGCGAGTTAAGTTCAAGCATCCCTGACGCCCTCCTGTGGAACGAGGAGCCTACCATGCCGACAAGACCGTAGAACGGCCGCCTGGGTGCATCAAAGTGCGTCAGCCATGCTCCATAGGTCATCTTGTTATAGCCCTTGGCGTGCCTGGCTTTGAGGTCATGCATCACCTGCATCAGGAACCGGGGGACAAGCGCGTAGGCGAGGTGGGGGGACGACCGCGCGCGCAGACGTCTGACAGGCGCCGAAGTGGTCGCTTTCTGACCACCCGCGCCACGCCTCGCAGGAGCGCGCGTGCGCGCGCCTGCCTCGCCCCACACCCACGCCGGCCGCAGGCAACACGCGAAAGGAACGCTGCTGGAGCAAGACCACGGTCGGCCACGTCGTGAACGTCATTGCGAGCGAAAATGGATTGACGCCGCGCGTGTCGCGGAAGCTCGCCGCGACCGAAGTCATGCAGATCGACCAGGCCAAGAGCGATATCGCCCTGTTAAAGCGGATCGGCAGGATGGGGGGTGCGGTCGCAACGGTGAAGGCGGGGAACCCGGTCGTCGGCCCCATCGACGGTGAGCGGGAAGGCGCTGGCGAAGATCCGCCTCGTTCGTGCGACCGGCGACCGCCATCGCTATCACCAGGCGAAGCGAGACGCGTACACGGGTGTGCGGGCCAAGTGGCACGACGTCGACGCGGCGACTGATTCAGGATCAAATCAAGGGGAACTCGACATAGGAGCTTCATATGAATCGGAAGGCACGCGCGAAATACCTAATCATCCTATGTGCCAGTGTTCTGACATATAGCCACATCGTCACGGCTCAGGATTCACCGCAAGTCGTCCTATCGAAGCCAGCGGATCCGGGTCTGGCGGAACGGGGCGTCATCACGCTGTCGATAACCAACCCGACCGACGATCGCGTTGCGATTGTCTCGTTTGAAACACCGTTTGCTACTGACGGTGATCGCCTGGCGAACGTCGAGTTCCAGGTGTCGGATTCGACCAACAAAGATCTCCCTTATCGAGGGCGCAACGTGTATTTCGGACCGCCCGATTCGTCATCATTTCTGATGCTCGAGCCGCACGAGACTGTGAGAAAGAACGTCGATATCGTAAAAGAGTATGGTATTGCGGAGGGTGGCGCCTACAAGATCACTTATGTCAAAAACATTCGGATATTACGCTCATCTAGCGTCCTTCGTGTCGCTTCAATAAAGCCTGGAGACGAAATTCCCCTAGAGGCGATTCGTAGTAATACATTGACTGTCTGGGTTAACGATGCACGGATCAAGGCGCAACGCGCTACGACTCACCAGCAAGCCGAAGTGGACGCCGCAGCCAGATCGACGTGCACCGCAAGTCAGACGTCTACGTTAAGCAATGATGTGTCGGCCAACAAACCTAACGGACGATCCCGTTGCGATCGTGTCGTTTGGAACACCGTTTGCCACTGGTGCTGGTCGCTTGGCGAACGTCGAGTTCCGGTGTCGGATTCCACTGACAAGGATCTCCCTTACCGGGGACGCAACGTGTATGTCGGGGCGCCCGATTTGTCATAGCCCGAACACTCACGACCACCACCTCCAGCTACCAGGCGCCGACTTCACCCAGCACGCTACGCAGGTGGTCGAGCGTCAGCGCGAGCGCATCGTGCGAGCCCTGCATCGCCGCACCTTCCGCCGCGCCACGGGCCGCCTCGACCACACGTTCGAACATGTCGTTCTCGAACGCCGCGACGGCGTCATCCCAGTCGAGCGTGCCGACCAGGCGAGCGGCCAGTTCCGCCGCATCGCGCATGGCGGTATTGACGCCTTCGCCGCCGAACGGCGACATCGCATGGGCGGCATCGCCCAATAGCGTCAGGCCGCGTCGATGCACCCAGCGGTGTCCCACCGGCAAGGCGAACAGCGGCCGGGCGACGAGACGGTCGTTGCCGGCGCGAATCAGCTCGAGCACGTCTTCACTCCACCCGGCGAACTCTGCGACCAGGGCATCGCGAAACGATGCCGGCGACGACATGTCGAAGCGCCGCTCCACCCAGTCCATCGGTACGCGGAAAATGGCGTACCCGCGAACATGGGAATTCGCGTTGCGCTGGGCGACGATGAGCCTGCCCTCGCCCACGATATCGACCTTCCCCGCTCCGACCAGCGTCGCCAATGCCGGATGCGACCGGTCGATGTCGTCGATACCGAATTCGATGAAGGTCAGGCCGATGTACTCCGGCCGATACGACGACAGCAGCGGACGCACGCGCGACCATGTGCCATCCGCGCCGACGACGAGGTCGTGATTGGCGACCGAGCCATCGTCGAAATGCAGGTCCCAGGTGAGATCGTCGCGTGGGCTTGCGCTCTCCACAGCGTGACCCCAGCGAACCGCATCGGCCGGTAGCGACCCAAGCAACATGTCACGCAAGGCGGTGCGATCGACCTCCGGCCGATCGCCATCGGTCGGGTCCGCGTCTTCGAACAGCACGCGTCCATCGCGATCGAGCACCCGGGTGCCTTGGTCTTCATACCGCGCGATGCGACGAAAGGCCTCGCCAAGTCGGGCTTGCGCCAGGGCGTACTGACCGGACTCGGCGTGAAGATCCAGCGTTCCACCCTGCGGGCGCTCGAGCGCGTGCCGCTCGCGCTCGTAGACGGTGGCGCGGATGCCATGCACGTGAAGGATCCGGGCCAGCGTCAGCCCACCAGGACCGGCGCCGACGATGGCGATGCGTGGAGGGGTGCTCATGATGGCCTCGATGGATTAACATAGGTGCCTATCCATTAAACATAGCCACCTATGAATCGTCAAGCCATCGATGCGTCCGGCGCACCCACTGGCGCGCTCGCCCTGGTCGGGCGGATAAGCCGCGGCTTCGCCCGACTGTATGAGCCGAAGTTACGCGAACAGGGGTTGTCCCTTGGCCAGGTGCCGGTTTTCGTCATGCTCAAGGGCGGCAAGGCGATGTCGCAGAGCGATCTCGCCCGGCTCGTTCGCGTGGAGCAACCGACCATGGCCCAACTGCTGGCCCGCATGGAACGCGACGGCAACATCGTACGCACGGCGGATCCGCAAGACGGTCGCAGCAAGCTTATCTCCCTCACCGCCGATGCGGAAAAACGCATGCCGGCGGCGAAGAAGATCCTGTTCTCTGGCGAGGCCGTCGCACTCGCCGGTTTCAGCGACGCGGAGAAGAACACCCTCGTCGCCCTGCTCGAGCGGCTCAGCGCCAATCTCGACAGGGCGGCGGAGGAAGGCTGATCGTCAGCCGATCGCCTTGAGCAGGTCCGCCGTCGTCGTCGTTTCGGCGATGCGCGGGAAGATCGTGTTGACGCTGTTGTCGTGGGCGCTGGCGACCATGTCGGTCATCGCGTCGGACACGATCACGACGTGATAACCGTGCTCGCTGGCGAAGCGCGCGGTGGACTCGACGCCGATGCTGGTCGCCACACCGACCAGCACCACCTGCTCGACGCCTTTCCCGCGCAGCCAGCTGTCGAGGTCGGTGCCGTGAAACGCACCCCATCGCTTCTTCTCGACGACGTGATCGGAGGGTGCCTGCTCGATCTCGGGCACGAATTCGAAGAACGATGGATCGGTCGGCATCGCGCGCGATCCGGCATCCGTGCGACCAGGCGCGGCGCCCGTGACATGGACGAGAACCACAGGGCGAGCCGAGGCACGGAAGGCGCGGGCGATCGCCGCGGAACGCGCGACGATATCCGCCGTGTCGTGCGCCGTCGGCAGCGCGACGATGCCCTTTTGCAGGTCGACGACGATCAGGGCGGCATTCGCATCGAGTTGGCTGAGCGGCATGGTGCAATCCTCAAGGATGATTCATTGGGTGTCGCGCGTGCTCGAATCGGCAAGGCGACGGATCACGGCGGCGGCCGTGAGAAGGTCACGCTGCTCGTCCGCGGTGAGTGTGGCAACGGCGCCGGCCAGCCACGTCTGCTTAGCCGCACGGACGCGCCGACGCGCTTCGACGCCGGCAACGGTCAAGGCGAAGAGGAACTGGCGGCCATCCGTCGGATGCGGCCTGCGCTCGAGCAAACCCTCATCTTCCATCACCGAAAGCGTCACGCCCATTGACTGCGGCTTGACCGACTCGGCACGCGCCATATCCGCGATCGACATCGGGCCGGCGGACTCGAGGCGCGCCAGCACGGCCATCTGCGACCAGCTCAATTCCTGATTGTTTGTCTCGGCCCTGAGCCGTCGAACAAGTTGGCCGCAGGCGGTCAGCAGATCCGCGGCAGCGATGTCGACGCCAGGGAAATCGGAAGGTGGCTTGGGCATGCCCATACGCTAAGGGCGCTTGCACCAACTTACAAGGCAAACTTGCAAGTTTGCCTTCGAAAGTTCCTGCGACTTCCTGTGGCGTCGCGATGCGGGAACTATGCATTGATCCATAGTTTGGCGGCGCCGCCACACTATGGATGAATTGGCGCGAAGTTTGGCGCCCCGGTGGCGACAAAGCCATCTATACTATTGATATCTATCACTAAATTGATGCATTCGTCACGGATGCGCAAACTATGAGCGAATCCACGCGGGTCGCCACAGAGCACCATTCAGCGGCGTGTAAAATCCGTCATTTGAAGGATTCGCAGGGATGGCGCCGCCCCGCTCATGCGACACGGCGCTGGCTGCGATCGCGTCTAATCCCTCTTTCGAGTGGGCCGGCATGTCCGGCTTATTCGTCGCCCCTGCTTTTTGGAACCTTTGGTGACAAACAGAGGCACCTGTGCCAACCCTTTAGGCCAACACTTCGCCATTAGAGGCGCCAATTTGGAAATGCCGAGATAGTTGGTGCCCGGTCTACCGCTTATGCAGACTCGCATCGGCCCCTATTATGCCGACATTCCATGATGGCGCCCTGACGAACGGCCATACCTTCGGATGACCATGAAACTCTCAGGCATCTGCGACGAGGCACATCGCGGACGCCCAACTATAGTCGTGCACGTGTTCGACTTTGACTGCACGAAAGCCCGCTGACGTGAGTTCGTCAAGCCACGCACTTGCTGGCTGCTCCCAGTTGGACGGCGTCGCGGCACGAAGCTGTCCGAGCAACATCGGCACAAGAAAGCCCGATGCAACCAGGTCGGCATTCTCTTCCTGTTCGCTCGCGGCACATTCGTACCTCGTGGCAAGCGATTCATGGAGGTCGCGACTACCAAGGGGGAGGTCCGGCACATCGAACTCTATGACAACCAGCCTATCGACATGGCGTGCAAGCCTGCGGAGGGCTTTGGTCCTGGCGCTAGGAGGTATCGATTGCAACGCGAAGCTCGATTGCGCCATATCCCAATGATTCTTCTGAGCTAGGTCCTCGGCGAAGGCCTCAAAACCTTGGGTGTAGCCGGCATGGACCGACAGTGATCCAATCAGCTTTTCGAACATCTGCTCGCTGGGCTCAATAACATCGATCTCTCGCGGTACGTGCGTCGCCTCGGCTATGGCCGGCAAGAGCGCCATGCCGTCACCCGTGCCAATGTCCAGAAGCCTGTGAGGTCGATAGTGGTCATACAGGCGAGCCAGCGTCGAACTAACCGCGCCGTACAAGGCGATGTTTCCGCGGCTTCGGATAAACGCCTCGAAGGCCGACGGCGCATCATAAGCATTGGCTAGTGAGCCGCTGCTTAAAGCGAGTGCAAGAGCCCGAGCCATAACCGATTCATCCTTCATGCGCGACAGCGCATGCCGCGCCTCGTCGTCCTTGCCCGCAGCGAGGGAGGACAGAGCGCCACCTAATGGGGTATGCCTCACGGCCATCACCGTCCCTCTCTGTTGCCGGATTCCGGAGTGGACCTCTGAATCGAGTCTTCGATAAAGGACATGATCGCGCTTGCTGCCGGGCTGACAAGGCGCCCCCCAGTGGGAACCGCCCATATCTCGTCGGTGGGTAACTTCCAGCCCGCAAGGGTGGGACGAAGCGATCCATTCGCCAGCTCCGGTGCAACGTCCCACTCGGAGACAACGGCAATCCCGGCCTGGGCGAGTAAAGCATCGCGCATACCTTCGCGCGAGTCGACTCTCAGCCGCCCCTTGAGTTCGACGCGATGCACGGCATCAGCTTGGCGGAACGACCAAGCGTTCGAATCCCGGTCGACAGACCATGTGACCACCTGGTGCGCCGATATGTCACGGGGTGATTCGGGTTCGCCGTGGCGCTCGAAGTACTCGGGAGATCCCACAAGCAGGCGACGTGCCATACCGATGCGCCTGCTTCCAGGGATCTTCGTCACGGGCTCACCGTGGCGGAGGCAGAGGTCAATACGGGCCTCAACTCGATCAATGACTGCATCGTCCATGACGACCTCGACTTCCAGTCCAGGATGTCGATCGAGGAACCGGGGCAGCTCCGACACGACGTGTTGGCGCGCAAAGCCAACTGGGGCCGCAATCCTGATCTTTCCGGTCAGCTGTTTTGCTTCGGATCGCGCGGCGCCCAAGGCCATGTCGAGTTGCGCGAGCGCCGACTTGGCGTGCTCGTACAGTCGCCGCCCAGCATCTGTTGTGCTCAGGCTCCTAGTCGACCGGTGCAGGAGCCTGACGCCCAAGTCGGCTTCCAGACGAGCCATTGCCTTGGATGCCCCAGATTGACTCATCCCCAGACGTCTGGCGGCCGCCGAGAACGACCCCGAATCCACGATCCGTACAAACGTCTCGAGCGCGGCGAATTGTTCCATCACTCGCTCCTCAACGGGTCGCGACCGGTTTGACGTTCGCCGTGTCGTCCCAACCGCCGCCAAGTGCGCGAATCAGGTTCACCGTGGCGATGGCTTGAAGCCCTTGCAACTGCACAGCGTCACGACGCGCGTTGAGAACGGTCCGCTGGGCGTCGAGCACGTCGAGGTAGTTCGTCTGACCCTCGTCGTACTGGATCCGCAAGAGCGACGCAGCCTTCGAAGCAGATGCCACCGCCTTATCCTGGGTCTGCGTCTGGTTTTCGAGGATGCGTAACGTGGACAGGTTGTCTTCCACTTCACGGAACGCCGAAAGTACCTGCTGCTGGTAAGTAGCCGCCTGCTCCTCGAGCGTTGCCTTCGCGTTGGCAAGGTCGCCCCGGCGCTTCCCGCCGTCGAAGATCGGCAGGCTGAGGGCGGTTCCCGTCAATGGCCCGAGCAGGAAAGATCGGCTACTCCACCTGAACAGGTTGCCGAATGACGAGGACTCGAACCCACCCGTCCCGGTCAGGGACAGCGACGGGAAGAATGCGGACCGCGCCACGCCAATCTGCGCATTGGCCGCCGCCATGGCGCGCTCCGCAGCAGCGATGTCTGGCCGGCGTTCGAGGAGCGACGACGGCAATCCGGCGGGGATTCGCAGGTTGACAGCCTGCAATGGTGATGCAGGCATGGAAAACTCCGCCGGCGTCTTGCCGAGAAGGATGGCGAGGCTATGCTCGGACGCGGCACGCAGCCGCTGTGCCGTCATCGCCGCGGATCGTGCCGTCGAGAGCTCCGTCTCGGCACGGAGTACATCGACTTCCGAGATGTCGCCTTCGGCGTATCGGCTCTTGAGCAGCTTCAGGCCGTCCTCGCGCAGGGCCACGGCATGCGCGTAGACCTCAGCCTCCGCGTCCAGCTCGCGCAGGGCAAAGTAGTTCTGCGCGACATCCGCCTGGAGCGCGAGCTGCACCGAGCGAAAGAGCGCTTCACTGCGCTGCGTGTTTGCCTTTGCGACATCTACACCCGAAGCAACGCGGCCAAAGAGGTCGACCTCATAGGAAACGCTCGATTGCGCGCGGTAAACGGTGGACGGCTGGACCCGCGCACCGTCCGGCAGGCCTTGTGAAGCTGCCGACGGCTGCTGACGCGTGGCACCGAGACCCGCATCGACGTTCGGGAAGAAGGCCGACCGGGCGACCTGGTTGAGCGCGCGTGCCTCCTTCACGCGCGCTGCCGCGGCCTTCAGGTCCTGGTTCGCCTCGAGTGCTTGGCGCTCGAAGTTGTCCAGGACAGCGTCGTTGAAAATCTTCCACCATTCCCCGCGTGCCGACTCCTCGGAAGGCGTGGCCGCCTTCCAAGTGCTTCCGTCGAGTGCCGTGGCGGTCTCCTGCGACCAGGAGGGAGACGCCTCTTTGAAGGCTGCATCCTCGGGAGCAGCCGGCACCTTGTATGCGGGGGCCAATGAGCAGGCAGCGAGGATCAGGGTGGCTGCCACCGCGGCGGCACCTTTGAACAGACGGCCCATGAAAACGGTTTTCATGACGTACTCCTCAATGTTCTGACGCAGCATCGAGCTGCATGTGCGTATGGGTGCCGTGCTTGTCGACCAGCGGCTTGCTACCGGCAAGCTTGCGCAACAGCACGTAGAAGACGGGCGTGAGCATCAGGCCGAACAGGGTGACGCCGAGCATGCCGAAGAACACCGCGATACCCATGGCGTGGCGCATCTCCGCGCCGGCACCGCTTGAGGTCACCAGGGGAATCACACCCATGATGAAAGCGAACGAGGTCATGAGGATCGGACGCAGGCGCAGCCGGCTCGCTTCGATGGCTGCCTCGACGATGCCGCGGCCATCCATCTCTAGCTCTCGGGCGAACTCGACGATCAGAATCGCGTTCTTCGCCGAAAGCCCGACCAGCACCATCAACCCGATCTGGGTGAAGATGTTGTTGTCGCCTCCGGTCAGCCACACACCGAACAGTGCAGACAGGATGCTCATGGGAACGATGAGCAGGATCGCCAGCGGCAGGGTGAGGCTTTCGTACATCGCGGCCAGCACGAGGAACACGAGCAGGATGCTGATCGGGAAGACCCACATGGCCGAGTTGCCGGCAATGATCTGCTGGTAGGTCAGATCGGTCCATTCGAAGCGAATGCCGCGCGGCAGCGTTTCGGCGGCGATCCGCTCGATCGCAGCCTGTGCCTGGCCAGAGGAATACCCCGGCGCAGGACCACCGTTGATGTCAGCCGCCGTGAACCCGTTGTAGCGCACGACGGTGTCCGGACCGTAGGTGGGTTTGACCGTCACCAACGACGACAGCGGAATCATCTGGCCGTTCGCGTTGCGCGTCTTGAGCTGGCCAATGGCATCGGCGTTCATGCGGAAGGGCGCGTCCGCTTGCGCACGAACCTGGTAGACGCGGCCGAACTGGTTGAAGTCGTTGACGTATAGCGAGCCAAGGTAAATCTGCATCGTGTCGAACACGTCCGTCACGGACACATCGAGTTGCTTGGCCTTGACGCGATCGAGGTCGACGTCGAGCTGCGGAACATTAATCTGGTAGCTGCTGAACATGGGGCCGAGCTCGGGAGCCTCCGATGCCCTCTTCATGAACGCCTGCACGGCATCGTTCAGAGCCTCATAGCCGAGAGCACCACGGTCTTCGATCTGCAGCTTGAAGCCACCCAATGCACCCAGGCCCGACACCGGCGGCGGCGGGAAGGTGGCGATCTGCGTGCCTTTGATCTTCGCGTACTTCGCATTCAGCGATGCGGCGATCTTGTCGGCAGAGAGGGCCTCCCCACGCTCCTTCGACGGAGCGAGCACTGGAAACACCAGGCCGGCGGATGACGAGTTCGCGAAGCCTGCCACCGACAGACCGGGGAACGACGGGACGGCGACGACACCGGGTTCCTTCAGGGCGATGGCAGTCATCTGTTCGATGACTTCGTCGGTCCGCTCCAGCGAGGAGCCGGCGGGCAGCTGGGCAATACTCACCAGGTAGTCCTTGTCTTGTGCCGGAACGAAGCCGCCCGGTACGACCTTGCCCAGCACGCCGGCGGCGGCGAGCAACACCACATAGACGCCGATCATGAGGGCCTTGCGGCCCACTGCACGACGTACGCCCTTGCCATAGGCATCCGAGCCGCGGCTGAAGAGTCGATTGAAGCTGGCGAAGAATCGTCCGAACACGCGATCCATGCCGCGGGTCAGCCAGTCCTTGGGAGCGTCGTGGCCCTTGAGGAGAATGGCTGCAAGTGCCGGCGACAGGGTCAGCGAATTAAAGGCCGAGATCACCGTCGAGATAGCGATGGTCATGGCGAACTGCTGGTAGAACTGACCGGTGAGGCCGGACATGAAGGCCAGCGGCACGAAAACAGCAACGAGGGTCAAGGCAATGGCGACGATCGGCCCGCTCACCTCGCGCATGGCTTGGTAGGTGGCATCCCGTGGACTCAAACCTGCGGCGATGTTTCGCTCGACATTTTCCACAACAACGATCGCATCGTCGACGACGATACCAATGGCCAGCACCATGCCGAACAACGAAAGCGCGTTAATGGTGTAGCCGAAGGCGAGCATCAGCGAGAACGTGCCGACAATGGAAACGGGTACGGCAAGCAGGGGGATAAGCGACGCGCGCCAGGTCTGCAGGAAGACGATCACCACGAGTACCACGAGAATGATGGCCTCGAACAGCGTGTGGATGACGGCGTCGATGCTCTCACGGACGAACTGTGTGGGATCGTATTTCACTGCGTAATCCACACCCTCAGGCATATCCTTCTTGATGTCGGCCATGACGGCACGGACGTCATCCGAGATCTGAAGCGAATTTGCGCCGGGCTGCTGGAAGATGATCAGCTGCACGGCTTCCTTGTTATCGAGGCGCGCACGCAGGGCGAACTCCGAGGATTCCAGCGAAACGCGGGCAACGTCGGATAGATGGGTGATGCCGCCGTCAGCGTTCTTCTTGACGATAATGTCGCGGAACTGCTGCTCGGTCTTCAGGCGGCCCTGCGCGTTGACCGAGAGCTGGAGCGGCACGTCCTTCGACATGGGTGCTCCGCCGACAATGCCCGCCGCCACCTGCACGTTCTGCTCGCGGATGGCAGCGACCACGTCGGACGCCGTCATGTTCTTGCCGGCGACTTTCTGCGGATCAAGCCACACGCGCATGGCGTAGTCGCCTGCACCCCACATCACCACCTCGCCGACGCCGGGCACGCGTGCGAGGCGGTCCTTGACGTTGATCAGCGCGTAGTTACGGAGGTAGGTAAGGTCGTACTTCCCGCTAGGCGACGTGACGCTCACGCCCATCGTCAGCGTGGGCGACGACTTCACCGTCGTCACGCCGAGGCGCTGCACGTCCTCGGGCAGGCGGGGCAATGCCTGCGCCACGCGGTTCTGGACAAGTTGTGCAGCCTTGTCTGGATCGGTACCCAGCTTGAAGGTCACAGTGGTCGCGGTATTGCCGTCGGCATTCGCCTGCGACTGCATGTACAGCATGTCCTCCACGCCGTTGATCTGCTCCTCGATCGGCGCGGAGACGGTCTCCGCGATGACCTTGGGGTTCGCGCCGGGGTACTGCGCGCGAACGACGACGGAGGGCGGCGCCACTTCGGGGTATTCCGCCGTCGGAAGCTTGGTGAGCGAGATGATGCCTGCGAGCAGGATCACCGCACTCAGCACGCCCGCGAAGATCGGCCGGTCGATGAAAAATTTCGAGATGTTCATGGGGAGAGGCTCCGGTTAGTCGGCAGCCTGGGCCGTCGCTAGTGCGGCGCCCATGTCGACGGGGGTGGGCTTGACGACATCGCTGGGGTGCACGCGCTGTACGCCATGTACGACGATTCGGTCGCCGGCATTCAGACCGGCGGTCACGATGCGCAGGCCGTCGTGCAGGTCGCCGATTTTCACTTCGCGGTACTGCACCTTGTTGTCGGTTCCGACGACCAGGACGTACTTCTTCGACTGGTCCGTGCCGATGGCGGCATCTTCGATGAGGACAGCGTCGTGTGGCGTGCCGGCTCCGACTTTCAGGCGCGCGTACAGGCCGGGCACCAGCGAGCCGTCGACATTGTCGAAACGGGCGCGAACACGGATCGTGCCGGACGTGGTGTCGAGCTGGTTATCGATCGAATCGATCACTCCACGCTGCGAGTAGCCCGCTTCATTGGCGAGGCCGAGCGCGACGGGGATTTTAGTGCCGTCACGGCCGCGAAGGTTGCTCAGGTACGTCTGCTCATCCACTTCGAACGTCGCGTAGATCGGCGACACGGAGACGATCGTGGTAAGGACCGGGCCGCTTGCGCCGGCATTGACGACGTTGCCCACCGTCAACTCGGCGCGCGATACGCGGCCGGACACCGGAGCGACGACGTCGGTGTAAGCGAGGTTGATCCGCGCTGCCGATAAGGCGGCGCGTGCCCCCTTGAGATTGGCCAGTGCTTCGCGCGACGCATTCATCTTCTCGTCATAGTCGCGACGCGCAATGGCGTTGCTCCCGATCAAGCGGTCGGCGCGGGCCGCGTCCGACGTCGCGTATGCGGCCCGCGCTTCGGCGGCGGCAACCTGCGCCGCGGCACGCTCGACTTCTGCCTGATAGGGCTGCGGGTCGATCGTAAGCAGCTTGTCGCCCTTCTTTACGAGCGACCCATCGCGGAAGTTGACCGCAACGATCTTGCCGGAGACCAGGGGACGAATGTCGACGCGGTCGACCGCCTGCAGTCGGCCCGAGTAGCCTTGCCACTGAGTAATGCTGCGCGCTATGACGGGCGCAACATCGACCTCGGTCGCCGGCGCCACCGTGTCCGCGTGAGCGACAGCGACAGCCTCGTGGCCGTGGTAGGTGGCAATGCCGGCGGCGCCGCCGACGACAAGCAGGGCGCCGAGCGCAACGGAAAGTCGTTTGCGGGTAGTGGTCATGAAATGTCTCCTGAAGCGTGTTTGAAAGAGGGGGGAGCTCGTGTCGGTCAGGGCCGGAGGGGGGCGCGGGAAGCGCGCGGGCATGACGTTCATGACTCACGGTGCATAGATTGGCTTTCGCCGCTTGCGGAATAAATCCGGCTAATTGCGTTTCTTTGGCGCCACGCCGGCGACAATCGCCTGCGTGGCCCCTCAGCGCAGCAGCGTCTTTACGGCTGAGGCGAGCGCGTGGACATAGGCGTCCGCCGCCTTGGCCGCAGCCAGTTCGTCATCGAGGCGGAGTACGTACTCGGCGTTGCTGCCGTATGGACCGCTGGCCATTGCAACGAGGGGTGCGACGGTTGCGACGGAGGAATCCTGCGCGTGCATCGGGTGGTTTGCGTTGGCGGCAAATACGAGAGATGTAACCTGCCTGCCATCATCGAGTACGGCTTTCTCCCACGTAGGCAGATAGGCGCCGGTCGGCATTTCGCGACGCCACAGCAGGCGTAGCTCGTCCTGGACATGGGTACCGGATACGCGCAGCGCGACACCGCGGAGGGAGCCGCCAGGCTGGACGCCAAGCATTCGGCCCGGATGCTCCGGCGATCCCCTCCCCGCCACCATGCCGAGGCTGAAGCTGCGGCGCCACCCGGGCAGTGTGGCCCAGTGGCGCTCGTCGAAACACAGCATGGGATTCCAGATCAGCGAGCCGTAGCCGAAGACCCAGATATCGGCGTCCCGCGCGGGCGCGGCTGCCATCGTCTCGGCAATCGAGCGCGCCTGCCGTTCGTCGTCCCAACAGATCGCGGGGTCGAGGCCGCGAAAGTGATCAAGGTACGCACCGGATTCAATGAGCTTTCTCGTCAGCATTGAGAAATTTTGATCTGCGCCGATTGACGGATAAATCCGGCAAGCGAATACTCTTTGGCGCCCAGGGGGACACAATGACCGAGCGCGCCGATGCATCCGTACCCGAGATCGTGGCCTTCACGGCTGTTGCCCAGACGGGCAGCTTCACGCGGGCGGCAGAGAACCTTGGGACAAGCAAATCCAACGTCGGCAAGGCGGTCCAACGGCTCGAGAGCCGTCTCGGTACCAAGTTGTTCCAGCGCACGACACGCGCCGTGCGCCTTACCGAAGACGGGGAAATCTACCTCCAGGCTTCGCAAGCCGCCCTGGCGGGATTGCGTGATGCCGAGCAGGCGCTGGCCGCCAGGCGTGCCGAACCCATCGGCAAGGTGCGCATCGATCTTCCAGCAGGCTTTGGCCGGCTGTTCCTGCCGACGCTTGCTGCCCTACGCGATACGTATCCGAAAATCGCGCTCGAGCTTGCCTTCGTCGATCGCATCTCCGATCCGGTCGTGGAGGGATGGGACCTAGTCGTGCGTATCGGTGAGTTGCCTCCGGATAGCGACATGTCGGTACGCAAACTGTGCACGCTGCGGAATGGGCTCTATGCCTCGCCGGGGTACCTCGCGCGCAAACCGACCATTGCCTCGATCGCAGACCTCAGTGTCCACGATGCCGCGATCTTCCGCGCGTCGTCCGGTCGCTTGCGGCCCTGGACGGTGCAGGACGGGGACGCGACGCGGGACATCGTGCCTGCGCCTGTGCTCGTCTTATCCGACGGACAGGCGCTCATCGATGCGACGGTTCATGGGTTTGGCATCTCGCAGTTGTTCGATCGTGTCGCTCGACCGCTTGTCGCATCCGGCGCGCTCGTCCACGTGCTTCCGGAAGCCGACATTCCTGGTCCGCCGGTCCATGCGCTTATCCCGCTGGGCCACCGCATGCCGTCGCGCACGCGGATCGTGCTCGAAGCGCTTGCGGAGTTCCTTCGTTAGGCCGTCTCGGCTTCCAGCGCTGCACGGACTGCGGGACGTTCGGCGATGCGCGCCTGGAAACGCGGGAGGGCTGGCCACTCCGAAAGGTCGATGGCAAACCGGTGGGGCCAGCGAAGCAGGTTGAACAGGTACTCATCGGCAACGCTATAGCCCGCGGTCGCGAGATAGTCCTGGACACTCAGGATGGCTTCGAGCGAACCCAGGCGCCGAAAAAGACGCGCCCGGGCGACCGCTTTAGCTTCTTCGGGCACGGCCTTGTTGAACAGCGGGCTCATGGCGCAGTTGAGTTCGCACGAGAGGAAGCTCAACCTTTCGCGCATGCGCACACGCTCCCAGCTTCCCTGGGGTGGAGCGAGACCGGCGTCTGGCTTCAGGTCGGCGAGAAATTCCAGGATAACCGAGGTTTCGGTCAGGACCTCACCGTTGTCGAGTTTCAGCGCGGCGACGTATCCATGCGGATTGACCGCCATATAGTCCTCGCCATCCGACGTTGTCTTCGTAGGCTGGTCGACCTTGGCCAGCGCGAACGGGAGGCCGAGTTCGCGCAGCACGATGTGCGGAGCGAGGGAGCACGCATCAGGTGTGTAATAGAGCTTCATCGCGGCCTCGACACATGATCGGAGCGGTCTGAGAAGGTAAGCAGAACGGCGATGCGTCGGCTTGTTGATTCGCGCCCACCGATTGTCGCTCCACCAGAGACGCGCTGTAGCGAGGCAGACCGTTTATCCCGGCAGCGCGCGCGACCAGACTGTGCGCCTACTCGCTGTTGCCGTGGAAGACGCGCGATGAACCGCAGGAAATTACGGGGGGCCCTCGGCAAACACTTGCCTGGGTCGCTGCGTACCGCTGTCGGCGCCTTTGTTGGCATCGCGTCGCTAGGAGCCGTTTCCGCGACGCTTGGGCCCGATGCCGGCACCTCGCCATTGCTCATCGCGCCGCTCGGTGCAACGGCGATGATCCTGTTTGCAAAACCCGGTCGGCCAGCGGCACGCCCCTATGTCGTGCTTGTCGGAAATACCGCCGGCGCACTAACGGGCTTGCTCTTTGCGCAGTTGGCATCTACGGGCATGCTCGCCGTTGCTCTGGCGCTGGCCACCGCCGTCCTTGTCATGACCCTGTTGCGCGCCGTGCATCCACCCGGCGCGGGTATCGCGCTCGTGGCCGCGCTCGCGGGAACGCAGCCGTGGGCCGACGCGCTTCGCTTCTTGCTTGCCAATGTGCTGCTGAGTTCGTCGATCCTCGTTGGCGTCGCCCTTGCTTGGGATTCGCTGGCGTTGCGTCTGTCCCGCCATTTCCAGTTCTAGCGTTACCTTTGCGCAAGCGAAAAAAGCCCCCGGCGGCCCTTAGCCGCCGGGGGCTTTCGCGTCGCGGTGCTTAAGCAGCCGCCAGCGACTCGTGGAGAGCCACCACGTCAGCTTCGTCCTGCAGCGCCTTGCGCACTGAGGGCCGCGCGTCGACGCGCGCCTTCCATGCCATGAGGTGCTCGAGGTGCTCGATACGTGCACCGCTGCGCTCGTGCCACATGGTTGCCCAGACGTAGGCGTCCGCCACGGTGAAGTTGTCGCCGGTGAGCCAGGGCCTGCCATCGGCGAGTTGCTTGTCAAGAACGGCGTAGGCGCTGACGATCTTGTTACGGGTCCACTCCGTCCCTTCGGTAGTCATCAACTTGCGCATGAGCGGAATGTGCTTCTGCGCGATTTCGGTCGCGGTAAAGGTCAGGAGCTGATCGAAACGGACGCGCTCGAACGTACCGGGCGCCGGAATAAGGCCCGACCCTGGGTGCTGGTCCGCGAGGTAGGACACCACCACAATGGTTTCGGAAAGCTGGTCCCGGGCGGGATTGTCGAGGACGAGGACCGGAACGTAACCGAGCGGATTAACGCGCCCGAAGTCGTCGCCGTTCGAGGTGCTCTTGTCGAACACGTTGTAGTGAATGAGTTCCGGCGTGAGGCCAAGCTCGTTCGCCGTAATCTGGACGGCCTGCGAGCAGGTCTGGTTAGCAATGTAAAGCTTGGACATGGCGCTTTCCTCAACGGTGAAAGGGTGGGTGCGGTCCTGTTTGAACCGTCAAGCACAGTTTGAAGATCGCCGATTGAGAGATAAACCAACATAAAAGATCATGTCTGTAGCTGATCTGGCGACAATGTCAGGATCCAACCGCCTGACAGCAACCGAGGCCCATGTGGGCCTCGGCTGCATGGAACGCTTCGTCGATCGCTTACGTCGCGACGTTGACGCTTGCGCCATCCGCTTCTTCAACTATCGGCGTTCGGCTTAGGAAGGCAAAAACCGTGACAGCAGAGAGCACCGTTATGCCAGTGAGGATATGCAGCAGGGCGCGGAATGCCTCCTCATAGCTGCTCTGTAACTGCTCATGCGTTACAGCTGGCAGCGTCGCAACGGCACGCGTGATGTCGCCGGTCGCCAGACGCTGGGCGGCTTCCGCAACGTCGCGCCCACCGTCGGGCAAGAGATGGCCAAGATTAGCTGCAGCAAGGCCCGCCAGCACGGCACTAACGATGGCAAGGGTGATGCCTTCGCCGGCAACTCGCGCCGTGTTGAAGATGCCGGCAGCCATGCCGGCGCGCTCCTTCGGAACAACGCTGATCGAAAGGCCGTCCATCAGACCCCACGGCATCCCGGCACCGATGCCTGTCAGCACCATCGGAGCCAGCAACGAGAACATCGAGTCGCCAACCGTGTAGAGGCTCAGCCAGTGCAGGCCGACGGCTGCGATGAGGAACCCAATGCCGGAGAGGATCCCCGCGGGAATCCAGCGCGTGAGCGACGCGACCGTGATCGGAACGACGAGCATCGGAGCCGAGAGCGCAATCATCAGCATGCCCGCCTGGATCTCGCTCACGCCCTCGACGCCGATGAAGCGTAGCGGCAACATCACCACCAGGACGATGTAGCAGTAGCAGGTCCCGATCGGCAGGATCTGCACGCCGACGAAGCGCGGAACGCGAAACAGGCTCAAATCCAGCATGGGTCGTTCGACGCGATTCTCGATTACAACGAACGCAATGAGGCTGATGACCGAGCCCGCGAGCATGAGGACGACGTATGCGCTCGACCAACCGCTCTCCGGCGCCTGGATCACCGCGGACGTGAACAGGACCAGCGTCGCCGTGAACGACAGGGCACCTGGCCAGTCGAGCCCCTTCGCGCCCGGATCGCGCGTTTCGCGCATGCGCGGCACACCAAACACCATCGCAATCGCACCAAGTACCGCCGTCAGCACAAAAACGGACCGCCAACCGAATGCATCGATCAAGGTGCCGGCGATGAGCGGACCGAATGCCAGACCGATCCCGAACGTCGTGCCAAGCATGCTGAATGCGCGCGTCCGCGCATGCCCATCGAACTCCTGCGCCAGTGCGGCTGTGCCGCTTGCCAGCGCTGCAGCGGCGGCAATGCCCTGCACCGCCCGCAGGATGTCCAGCCAGCCGACCGTAGGCGCGAACGCAAGCGCAAGCGAGAGCAGGCTGTAGAGCGAAATACCTGCCGCGAACATTCGCTTGCGGCCGAACTGATCGGCGAGAGCACCAGCAGCCATGAGGAGGCTGCCGAAGGTAAGCATGAAGGCGTTCGTGATCCACGTCAGGCCCGTCGGGCTGCCGCCCAGCTCACGGCCGATCGCAGGCGTTGCGACGGCTCCTCCCGTGAAACTCAGCGGGAGCACCAACGCCGAGAGACAGATGGCTGCAAGGATAAGTGGGCTCCCGCCGGACGAGGTTGCACCCCCGCGGACGGGAACGATTTCCTTCGGTTTCATGAAAGCGACCAACATGAGAATGAGGCCGGCGACTATCGGCCCCTGGCGTCTACCGACCAACCCCGAGATCCGCGATGCTGTGTCGCTTAAAAAGCGACAGTCGGGTTTCGGTTGCTACCGGAACGGCGGCGGCAGGACCGATGGCTGAGACGCGCCCGCTGGCGTCGCGTTTCAGGTGGAGCTGGAAGGCCGTAGCGTGATATCGGTCAGCGCACAGTTCGCATCGTAGGCACGGGTTCCTTTGCTTCCGCCAAACCATTGAGGTCGGCTAGCCATCGCACGTCTGACAGCTCGTCGCAGGAACTCTCCTACAGACACGTTACCCGTCGCGCGGCACCATTGGTCCCATCGCCTCTAAGTGAACCTGCGTATGGTCGACGTCCCCCCAGATTTGAGTAGCGGCCCGGTTTCGAGTCCAATCCCCCACGAGAAGGAGATTGGACGTGAAGAAGCGTTTTTCCGAAGGACAGATCATTGGCTTCCTGCGTGAGTTCGAGGCCGGCATGCCGGTCAAGGACCTGTGCCGCAAGCACGGTTTCAGCGAGGCCTCTTAACTACCTGTGGCGGAGCAAGTTCGGTGGCATGAGCGTGCCGGAGGCCAAGCGACTGAAGGACCTTGAGACCGAGAACGGTCGGCTGAAGAAGCTGCTGGCCGAGCAGCTTTTGGAAAACGAGGTCATTCGAGACGCTCTGCGAAAAAATGGTGAGCGCACCGGACCGGCGCGAGCTGGTCGGTCGCGTCCTTCTTCGACGCGATCTCGTCGGTTTAACCCATGTAACCGACTATCCCCCAAAATGGTCCGCAATGCTCTGCGTTCGGGTGAGAGTTCTCTCACTTGGAGAGTTCCTTACCCTTTCTAAGCAACCAAAGATTCCGCCCGTAGAGTGCGGGCAAAAAGAAGTAACTTAGAATAATGGGCAACTTGTCGAGATGCAGGGCATAGACGAGCGAGAGAAGACTGCCCCAAAAGCTAATATGCCAAAACAGCGGGGGCACTACGACGCGGCCAGAACGCTCCGATTGGAGCCATTGCAGTACGAATCTCGAACTGAACAAAAAACCACCCGACAGGCCAACGATCGTCCAAACGAGTGAGTCCGTATATAACCAAGGCGCAATGTGATGGAGGTATGGCTCAAGGAAACCTTCATTGGAATGCATATCTCGTCACTTATCGAGTGAAGCCTGCACTTTACACGCAACGGCATGTCGCACAGCTTTCGTAACACCGCTCCAGAGCACCATCCGGCACCCCTGTCCATGAGAATATCCGCGAGGGAAAACGGTAAAACATTTGATCAATGCGCCAACGACTCTTGCTAAGTTCACACTTCTGACATCGGCAATGTACGCACTGCGTGTCGAGGAAATTGTGTTTATGCCACTCTTTCGATGGTTCGCTATCTTGCCTATCGCCGGTGTCATCGCCCTGCCCGCCTCGGGCCAGCAGTCGGCGTCTCCAGGCAACGTAAATCTGCCTGGCGTCACCGTCACCGCCGATGCGTATACGGAGAGCCGCGGCGGCTACCTGAATTCGGGGGACTTCGTGACCGATGCTCGCATGCCGGGCGTCGTGTTTCCGGCGACGGCGCTGGTGGAACGCGATGTGCTCAGCATCGAGCCGCAGTACCTCAACGGCAACGATTATGTCGTGCTCCAGGAATGTGCCTCGGACGACTGCAGCCGCTCGCGCATCGTCCGCGTCTGGTCGTCCGTCGAAGGCCGACCCGTCGGCGGCGGCAATGACCGTCGCATCATGATCCCGCACGAGAACAAATACTGGATCTGGGCCAAGCGTCTTCCCGAGATCAGCCATCCCGACTGCGAAACCTGCTCCACGCGCTTTACCAGTTTCGAGCGATTCGGGCCACCGATGACGATCACGCCGACAGGCGAAGAAGCACGCTATCACCGGACCGAACTGGATGCGATGGCCGGCGCCGATCCGCTCCCCGTGACCAGGCAGGCGCATGAGGGCTCGACCTTCGTCGTCACGTTCGCTGGCGGCTCCACCGTCCGGATCCGGCGGATGCACGCCGCGCCGCCATGACCGCGCACAGGCACCCTTGCCACGAAGGGCCCTAACGCCGATGCTTGGGAATCGCTTCCGGAGTTTCCCATGCCTTTCCTCGGTGCCATCACCTTCCTGGTCCACGATTACGACGAAGCGATCGCCTTCTTCACCACCGCGCTGGGTTTTCACCTTGTCGAAGACACGCCGCAAGGCGATGGCAAGCGATGGGTCACCGTGGCACCACGTGGTTCGGACAGCGGTACCCGCCTGCTGCTGGCGCGGGCGGTGACCGAGGAGCAACGCGCGCACGTAGGCAAGCAGGGCGGCGGTCGCGTGTTCCTGTTCCTGCAAACCGATGACTTCGCCGGCGACCACGCTCGCATGCGCGAACACGGCGTCCACTTCCGCGAGGAGCCACGACACGAGGCCTATGGCACCGTCGTTGTCTTCGACGATCTTTACGGCAACGGCTGGGACCTCATCCAGCCAGCCTGACCCGGGACATGCACGATGACCGACAAGACGATTCGACTGGCCGTGCTGGACGACTACCAGCATGTGGCGATAGAGAGCGCGGACTGGTCGCCATTGGAAGGCAGGGCGGAAGTGATCGTCTTTCACGACCATCTGCATGAACACGCCGCTCTGGTGGAAAGGCTGTCGTCGTTCGACGCTGTCTGCGTGATGCGCGAGCGCACGCCGATGACGGCGGAACTCATCGCCGCGCTGCCCAGACTCGAGCTGATCGCCTCCACCGGGCGGGCGAACGCATCGATCGATCTCGATGCGGCCGCGAAGCACGGTGTCGAGGTCATGCATACGAACTACTCCTCGACGCCGACCATCGAGTTCGCCTGGGCGGCGATCCTCGGCCTGGCGCGAAACATCGCCGTGGAAGCCGCCTCGGTACGCGAGGGTGGATGGCAGGTCGGTCTCGGTACCGAGTTGCGCGGCGGCACGCTCGGCATCCTCGGATTGGGCCATATCGGATCCGCGGTGGCGCAGATCGGCAAGGCGTTCGGCATGCGGGTGATCGCCTGGAGCCAGAACCTCACCGAGGATGCCGCCAACGCGATCGGCGTGCGCCGTGTGACGAAAGCCGAGCTTTTGACACAGTCGGACTTCCTCAGCATCCACACACGCCTGAGCGAGCGTACACGTGGTCTCATCGGTGCGGCCGAACTCGCCACGATGAAACCGACGGCACGCCTGATCAACACCTCTCGCGGCCCCATCGTCGACGAGCAGGCATTGATCGACGCGTTGACGCAGGGCCGGCTGGCCGGCGCGGCGGTGGATGTGTTCGACGACGAGCCCCTGCCTGCGGATCATCCTTTCCGCCGTCTGCCCAACATGCTGGCGACGCCGCACGTCGGCTACGTCACCCGGGAGATGTATCGCACGTTTTACGGCGACAGCGTCAGCAACGTCGTCGCATGGCTCGACAAGGGCCTCAGAAGCTGACGACCTTGTGATCGCTGTCGTGATCGTGGTCGCTACCGTGATGCTCGCCCTTCGGCTTGATCGCCATCAGTTCCAGCGGCTTGCCGTTGGCGAGGCGAACGCCCCAGCCCTGCTGCAGGCTGGCGAGGTCGTTGAGTTGCGGGCAGATGGCGTTGCTCTTCGCCTCGAGCGCCTTCGAGCGCTTGCTCATTTCGCGGTCCATTGCCTTGTCCAGCGAGTCCGCGCGTGCCTGCAAGGCGGCGACCTTGCTCGCGTCGCCGGATAACGCGGCCGTTACCGCACTGGACGTCACCGAACCGACCAGCTCGCCCACCGAGTCGGAGACCGATCCAGCGACGGTCTCGGTCATGCGATTGCTCGACCAGTGGCCCGAGCCGACGCCTTCGTCGATCTCGCGCAGCGCCTCGACCTGCTTGCGCTTGAGTTTCTCGAGCATCCTGCCCCGTTGGTCGCCGTCCGCGAAGGACAGGGTGACCGTGGTCATCGCCGAGAAGCCAAGCTCCACGCCGTCGCGCGCGATCGCCGCCACCTGCGGCATGAGGGCGCGCACACCGGCTTCGTAGCGACGCAGGGCGTCGGCGTCGCCCCGCGAGACGGCGATGTCCTTACCGTCGACGCGGAGACCGCCGTCGTGGAGGAAAATCTCAGCCGGGGTGCCATCGGTCCGATGGAAGGAAAGGCCGGCCGCCGTGACATCGACATCGTAGGGTGTCGAGTAATCGTGCTTGCAGGTGTCCGAATTGAAGTTCAGATCGGTTGCCTGAGCCGCCGTCGCGGCGAGCGCAAAGGCAAAAACGGCAGTGCCGGCGATGATCGGATGACGCATGGCCCTTCTCCCCAGGGAACGGAGCCTATGGTTTAGCCCCTTCGGGCGCGAGAAGCATGGGCGGTTGGTCACGCCCTGACTTCCGGCAGGGGTCAGGAGGCGATGCCGCGCTCGCGTGCGTATTCGGACAGCCGGCTGTCGTGGTCGATGCCGAGCTTTCGCATCGCATCGCGTTTCTGGCGGCTGACCGTCTTCACGCTACGGCTGAGTCGCTCGGCGATCTGCGAGATCGACATGCCGCCCACGTACAGGCGAACCACCTCGATTTCCCGCGCGGAAAGACGGACCGTATCGGCCGTGCTCTGTATCCCACCCGCATCGAACTGGCGCCGGATGGTGTCGCTCATGTAGGCACGGCCGGTGGCGGCGTAGCGGACGGCGACAGCCACCTCTCTCAGGGGCGCGCGCTTGTCGCAGAGGCCGAGCGCGCCGCGACTGCGCATGGTCTGCAACACGGCGGGGTTGTTGACCATGGTCAGCACGACGACAGGCATGCGCGGGTAGCGGCGGCGAATGAGGTCGATCAGGGACAATCCGTCCCCATGGCGGCCTCCGGGCATCGAGAAATCCGTTACCACCACATCGCACGGAAGCGACGCCAGCAGATCGACGAGCTGGTCGCCGTTCGCCGCTTCGCCGACCACTTCGATGTCACCGGCCGCCTCCAGGGCGGCGCGAGCCCCCATCAGGACCACCGGATGATCGTCGGCAATGATCGTTCGCAAAACCATGTCTTCCCTCGTAAGCGGATGCGTGCAGCCGCTCTCCATGAGATGTGCTACTCGTCTTACCCTCGCAGAGATTACAGTAATCGTCTGCTCGTGGTCGAAGGAGCACCATGGCGAAATTGAGAATTACGCCCATTTTTTTCGGGGTTTTACTTGCATCCGGCTCGCAAGCGGGCGCGGCCGACACGTCCCGTGAGCACATAGGACAGCGCGACCCTGCCGCAATCTTTCAAGCCGCCGCGGGCTCCCTCTCGGCAAAACCTGTCGCGCGCGCAGAAACACACGAACCTGTTGCCATCGCGCCCGTCACCGTGACCCTCAGTGCAGAGGAACGATCGTGGCTGGCGGGTCTTCCGGTGCTTCGCATCGGCATCGACCCGACCGCGGCCCCCGTTTCCCAGATCGGCAGGAACGGCGATGCCGAAGGTCTGGCGATCGACTACCTGCTCGAAGCGACCCAGGCGCTCGGACTGCGGACCGAGATCGCGCACACCGCGGACTGGCGCGACACCGTGCGACTGGCCACGGCCGGAGACATCGATCTGCTTCCCGCCGCGTCGCAGAGCAACCTCGCGCTCGACCGGCGCTTTCGATTTACCGCGCCCTATCTCCAGTTGCCGGTCGTGATCGTCACCCGCGAGAGCGGGCTCTCCATTGCGGGAACGGATGATCTGGATGGACACAGGATCGCCGCCAACCTCGCCCAGGGCGCGGTGGCGGCCACCGTCGCACCGCTGTCCTCGGTCGACATCATGCCGGTATCGACGACGGCCGAAGGCCTTGCAGCGGTGGCTTCGGGCAGGGTGGATGCTTATGTCGGAGACATCGCCACGGCCGAGGTGCTCATCCGTCGCGACTATCCGGCCCGGCTCAGGATCGCCGCCCCGACGGGTGGGCAAGCCGGCATATCGATGGCCGTCGATCAGCGGTTCGCGGCCCTGGTTCCATTGCTGGACCGCGTGATCGCACACATGCCCGAACGACGGGGCATGGCCATTCGCAACACCTGGCTTCGCTCGGACTACATCTGGGGCGGGTCGTGGCGGGATATCGCGCGCAAAGTCGGGCCTGCCGCGATCGTCGTACTGGCCCTGTTGTTCCTTGTCAGCCACGCCTATCTTCGCCTGCGGCGCGAAACGCGGCGACGCGAGCGCACCGAAGAACAACTGGCCGACGTTACCCGGCACATGCCTGCCGTCGTCTACCGCTTTCGCTACCACGGCGATGGCCGTATCGCCTTCCTCTACGTGGGCGGCAACCCGGAGCCCATCTTCGGCGTCCCGGCCGATACCTTTCTGCATGACGAGCGCCGCGCGTTCGCGACGATCGACGGTCGCGACCAGGCCGCCCTCATGGACGAGGTCGTCCGCGCCGCGTCGTCGCTCACGCCGATCCACGCGGAAATGCGTATTCGCGGCGTATCGCCCGAGCGTTGGGTCGCTTCCCACGCCGTGCCACGGCGTGTCGGCGATATCGTGGAGTTCACCGGTTACTGGATCGACATCTCCGAGCGGCAGTCGCAGGCGGCCCAGCTGGCGGTGGCCCGGGACGCCGCCGAATCGGCCACCCAGGCGAAGAGCCGGTTCCTCGCCACGATGAGCCACGAGATCCGCACGCCTATGCATGGCGTCATCGGCATGCTGGAGATGCTCGGTACGACGTCGCTGGACCCCACCCAGCATCGCCTGCTGCGCACGGCCGAAACCTCCGCCGGTGCCCTGCTGCAGATCCTCGACGACGTGCTCGATTTTTCCCGGATCGAGGCGGGCCAACTGGCGGTCGAACGCGGGCCGGTCGACCTGCGGGAACTCACCGCCGCGGTCCTCGAACTGTTCGCCTGGCAGGCGGACGAGAAAGGACTCGCCATCGCATGTCGGATCGACGAACGTCTCGCCCTGCATGTACTGACCGATGGCGCGCGCTTGCGGCAGGTCCTGCTCAACCTGGTGAGCAACGCGATCAAGTTCACCGCCCGGGGCAAGGTGACTGTCGCGCTCGATGTGCTGGACGACGGCAGCGAGCGTCAACAACTTCGCATTGCGGTGGCGGACACCGGCGTCGGTATCTCCCGGGACGACCTGGGCCGGCTCTTCTCGCCATTCACGCAGGCGGAAACGTCGATCGCGCAACGCTTTGGCGGCAGTGGTCTCGGCCTTGCGATCAGCCGCCAACTGGTTGCCCTGCTCGGTGGAGCGATCGCCATGCGCAGTGAGCCCGGCGTCGGCACCCGGGTAACGGTCGATCTGGACCTGCCCGTCGTCAGCGGTCCGGCGACGGACAATGCGACCGTCGCCGTCCGCGCGACGCCGACCGACACCGTGCTGGATGTCCTCGTGGCCGAGGACAATCCCACCAACCGCGAGCTGGTCGCCGCTCAGCTGGAACGACTCGGCCACCGGTACACGGTCGTGGACGACGGGGAGCAGGCATTGACGGCGGCGATGGAGCGGCCGTTCGACGTGGTGCTGACCGATCTGCAGATGCCCGGCAGGGATGGCTATGCGTTGGCGCGCGCCCTTCGGCAACGCGCCATCACATGGCCTATCGTCGCCATGACGGCCAATGCCCTTCCAGGGGAACGGGAGCGTTGCCTCGCCGCCGGCATGGATGGCTTCCTCACAAAGCCCACCCGGCTCGATGCACTGCGCGAAGCGCTGTCGGCCGTCGCGCCGGTAGACCTCCTGTGGGACATCGATGCCTTGCAGGAGAACTTCGGAAGCCTCGCGGGCCTCCCCGCCATGGTCGATCGCTTCGCGTCGAGCATGCGCAGCGACCTGGACAGCGCAACCCATCTGCTCACCGCCGAGGATGCCGCGGCGTGGAGCCACCGCATCGGTGGCGGACTGCGGGTGTTCGGTCCGTCCCGCATGGCCGCGATGCTGGAGCGCTTCGAGGCGGACTTACGCGGCGAGGATGCCGCCGGCGCGCTGCGTCGACTTCCGAGCCTGTTGAACGCCCTCGAGGGCCACGTGACACGCATGGTCGACGCGGCGCGAGAACTCGCCGCCAATTGAGTTTTTTCTCAACGAAAGCCCGGATTTTTCAGACTGGTCTGATTTCTTGTGCCGCTCGCACCCTCGATTCTGGTCGACGTACGCCTTAAGGCGCGTCCAGACCGAGGGGTCGCTCATGAACCAGTACGTCATCGATTACCACATAGCCGACATCGGCCACGCATGGGCCATCTATCGCGAGGGCATGCAGATCGCCGTGCGCGAGGATCCAGCCGATGCGATCGCCTTTGCGAATTTTTTCGCCGATCGCGAGACGAGAATGGCGGCACACCCCGTGCGGGTGTCGGCCGATCACAACATGCACAGGACACTGAGCGCACTCAGGCGAGCCGCCTGACCTCAGCGGCCTGTCGCCCCGCCCATGTGAATCATGTCCAGGTGCAGCAGGCGCAGACGCGCTATGTGGCGGCCAACGATAGCCCGATCCTTCGACGACGACTCAAGACGCAGGAAGGCATCGAGCAGGCGCCGCTCCATCAGCTCGAGCGTACGGATATAGGTGACGTCCGGATCGTTCGAGAGTTTGGCCGACGCCTCCATCATGCTGCGTCGGACGCCGCTCATGGGGCCGCCAGCGGTGGCAGGCCGCCCACCCGTCGCGGTGACTTCGCCCTGCAACTCGGCGGCGATCGCGGTCAGCGAATCGGCGGATTCCTGCAGAATCGCCTTCAGGCCCGGCTCTCGAACGCCGCGGGCGGCCTGACCATAAAGATCCCGATCCGCGATGACTCGGCGAATCAGCCCATTCACGACACGGATCGAATTGCGTTCCATGGGCGAAACGTTAGACCTGTCGGACTTAGCCGGTCATAAACGCCCCGGCATCCGGTCAGCGGGCGGTCATCCGTCTCGTTCGATCACCATGAGGGGCTGACCGGACGCGTCGCGCAATCCCGATTGCAGCTCGATCAATTGCTGGACAGCCGGACAAAGGGCCTGGACCCTCGGCTTGAGCGCGCTTTCGAGCCTGGCCAAGACACGCGCCTGTCCGCCCGTGGAAACGTCGGCCACCCGGTCGCGCAACGCTGCCGCGCCCTCGAGATCGCCATTCATGGCCAGCTGAACCGCTTCGCCGCCGACGTCCTGGGTCAGTAGCGGCGTAATGTCCGACACGATTTCCTGTGCGTAGGCGCGCATGGCGTCCGGCTGCCAGTCGCGGGTGCTCTGGCTGCTGGCGATACGCCGTTTGATATCGCCGACCCGGCTGGCCAGGACCCTGTCCAGTTCGCCACTGCTCAGCGAACCCGGCGACGCTCTTGCGACCTCCTCGCGGACGGCACGCGCGGCGATATCGACACCGTCGCTGGCGATGGCCTTGGCCTTGGGCACCAGGGTCCGGACATCGCGCTCGAAGACCGCCACGCGATCCTGCTCGTCCGGCCGCAGCGGAACGGCGCGACCGTCCGTGGTCAGCGCCCCGTCGTGCATCCGCACGCTACGGGGGGCCACCTCCGGCCGCTCGAACTGGAGGGCATCGGGACGCACCGTCAGGTCGTAGCTGCTGGCTACGCCGCAGGAGACCTGATGCCCCATATCTTGGGCCGCGGCACCGCCCGCGAGACCGGCGGCGGCCATGAATGCGAAAACGCGTGAGGCGGCCCTCGTCACAGGACCGCCGGAGCGAACTGTTGCCTGACCGAGCTACGGCCGAGCACCCACGCCAGCCAGGCCAGCACCGGCACCGAGACGATCTTGAGCACGATCCCAACGACAAGGATCGAACGCATCTTCATGTCGCGAAGCATGAGGTCGGGTGGCAGTCCGGGCTGGCCGAGCTCCATCCCGATCGCCTGCCACTGCCGGAAGGCGAGCAGCGCGGTGACGATCGCCCAGACGACGAGCACCCCGGCCGCGATGCGCAGGTAGCTGCGACCCCACTCGCGCCAGCGCAAGGTCCCCAGGGCGAGGGCCATCACGGCGAAGGCCCCGAAGGTGGTCACCAGGGCCCAGGCCATGAACAGGCGCGGATCGGGCGCGCCCGCCGCCGCCTCGGGGCTGAACGAGCCGATGGCGCCGGCGGCGACGATGGCCGCGTTGGCATTGATCACGAAGCCCACGGCGGCCAGCAACATCACCATCCAGACCACGATGCGCCACAAGGCGAACGGACGCGCGCGGCGCGGACCTTTGACAGCCTTCGCCATGCTCAGGTGCCCGATGCCTTCAACTGCTCGAGATCGGCGAGCACCTGCCCGGAGTTCTTCTCCGGATCCACGTCTTTGTAGACCTTGGCGATCTTGCCGTTCGGGTCGATCAGGAAGGTCTCGCGACGGGCGTACTTGCTGCCCTTCTCGTCGCTGAGCACGTCGTACTTCGTCGCCATGGCGCCATCGGCGTCCGAGAGCAGCGGGAACGGCACGTGGTACTTCGCAGCGAACTCGGCATGCGACTTGACGTTGTCCAGGCTCACGCCATAGACGACGGCGCCAGCCTTGTGCAGCTTGACGATGTCGTCGCGGAAGGTACAGACCTCGGTGGTGCAGCCGCCGGTGAAGTCCTTCGGATAGAAGTAGACGACCAGCCACTTGCCCTTTTCGGTATCCAGGGTGTGCCATTCGCCCTTCTGGTCTTGCAGCTTGAAATCGGGCGCCTTGTCGCCGACGGCGGGACCGGTCGGGGCGGCGGCCCAGGCCGAAACGGTGACCAGGCAAAGAGCGAAAAGCGTGAGGACGCGACGCATAGGAACCTCGATGGGTGGAATGGGGGAAGTGTACTCGTCCGCGTGAATGCGGGTTTCCTCCCTTTCGGTTGCTGGCTACGAGCGATTCGCAAAAAAAAGAGGCGCCCCGAAGGGCGCCCCGTCCGCTCGCCGAAGCGGCGTCTTACTTGATCTTCTCGATCTCGAACTTGCTGAGGTCGACACCCAGGTTGAAGCCGCGACCCGTGCCGGTGACGGCCAGGGAAACTTCGCCCTTGGTCATCGCGGCGCTTTCGGCGCTCTTCACGACGCCGGCATTGGCGCCACCGCTGGCGTATTCGCCATAGATCTCGTTGATGCCGTGGACGTGGGTGAACTCGCCCTTGCCGCCTTCGATGCTGAACTTGCCGGCGGTCAGGCCACCACCGCGGACGTGGATGATCACGTCGGCGCTCTGGCCGTTATCGCAACGGACGTGGCCACGGCCGTCGGCCTTCTTGTAGATCGCAGCCCAGCCCGTGGTGCTGAACGTCATGTGGCACCGCACCTCGGCGCTGGAGTCAGCCTTGGCAGGCTGTACGGAGAAGGTACCTGCAGCGGCGAGTGCCAGGACAGCCAGACCGGTAATGCGCTTGATCATGTTCGTTTCTCCGTGGGTAAGTGGCAGGAAGCTGCGAGACGGATTCTGTACTCACGAATGTGAAGAAACACGGAGGCCCCGACCGCCCGTTCAGGAAAGCGGAGGATTCGTGGACTGGCCGTGAACCGGCTCCCCGTAGGCGGTTGCCCGGCTTACTATCGAGCCAACGCCGCGCTTCGAGGGGGAAATCCGATGCCCAAGCACATCCTGGTTGGCTATGACGGTTCCGAAACCGCCCGCCGCGCCTACCTTTTCGCCCTGGAACTGGCCGCCTGCGCCGGCGCAAGGGTCCAGGTGCTCTCGGTGCTGCAGATCGACAACGGCGCCGATACGGCCGCCCTGATGATGACCGACAACGGCCGGGAACGACTCGAGGCGCTCCATGCCGAGGTCCACGCCCTGAAGCCCCAGGCCGGCGTACCGGTGGCTGTCGACCTCATCCACGGCAGCCCCGGGGACGCTTTGCTCTCGTATGTGGCCCAGCATGGGGTCGATCACATCGTCATCGGCCATACCGAGAGGGGCGCACTGGCCCGCTGGCTGGTCGGCTCGACCTCGACCGATGTACTGGCCAAGGCGCATGTGCCGGTGACCGTGGTCCGCTAGTCGCAAGGATGCCGCGTAGCCATGCTTGCCCGGCTTTGTCACAATTCGGTCAGATGCCCACCGGGCGATAAGACAAAGCGATCGGGGAAAACGCGTGAGCTACGCCGCCACTTTGCCATGGACGCTCGAAAAACTGGATCTGTCGCGGATCGATGTCGCGAAGGTCAGGGACAACGAAGATCTCTTCCTGCTGCTGTGCAGCTCCTCGTTCGTCGAGAGCGGCTCGGATCTCTACACGCACCTCCTGGTCGACCATTTCGCCGGCGACGACACGCTGCAGGCCTGGCTCCGCGACCACTGGGAGCACGAGGAAATGCAGCACGGCCGTGCGCTCGCGGCGTACGTGCGCCACGTCTGGCCGGAGTTCGACTGGGAAACCGGTTTCCGCGACTTCTTCGCGCACTACGGCTCGGTCTGCACGCCCGACGAACTGGAGCCGAATCGTGGGCTGGAGCTTGCCGCGCGCTGCGTCGTCGAAACGGGAACGGCGAGTCTGTACCGCGCCCTCAACGAAGTGACCGACGAGCCGGTGTTGCGCGAGCTGACGAACTACATCAAGAGCGATGAAGTCCGTCATTACAAGAATTTCTACCAGCATTTCCGCATCTATCGCGAGCGCGACAAGATCGGTCGCTTCAGCACCTTGCGCACCTTGCTCAAGCGCCTGAGCGAAATCAAGAACGAGGACAGCGACATCGCGCTGCGCCACGTTTTCAACGTGCGCCATCCCGACAAGGCGCATGACGATGCCGAATTCCGCCGCATCGCCGGGCGCGCGGAGAGCCTGCTCAAGAAGCACCTCCCCGCCGAGATGACGGTGAAGATGCTGCTCCGGCCGCTCGACCTGCCGGCGCGCATCAACACCATGCTCGAGTGGCCGCTCACGCGGATCACCGAGAAGCTGTTCCTGCACTGACGCAAACACGCGATTCACCCTGATGGAGCCGATGCTGGCGCGAGTGTGGGAGCCGATGCTGGCGCGAGCATCGCAATGCATCTGGCCGAACGCGGTGATGGTGTGGGAGCCGATTCATCGGCGATCGGGTGCTTGCGCGGGCGTCACTTCTTCGGAAGCGGCGCCCACTTGTCCGCGTCAAAACCACCGGTGTCGAAGGTCAGCGTCGTTTCACCGCGGCTGACCGTGACCACGTCGATGGTGATCCGCTTGGTCTTCGCCATGTCCTTGATGAACTGGGGATCGTTGCGGAAGATCAGCGCCGGCTCGCCGGTGGGCGGGCGGAAGGCCTTAAGCGTCTTCGGCTTGCCATCGAAGTTTGCCTTGAGTGTGCAGTCGCCCTGGCAGACGAAGCCCTTGCCCGTCGTGGCGTAGAGGAAGACGGTCTGACCCCAGGCGGTATGGCGGCGCAGGATCAGGCGCACGGTTTCCTCGCCGGTCGGACGCGTGGACTGGATCGTCGCGGTGCTCTGTGTGCCGCCCTGCATGGGCGAGGTCTGGTAGAGCCACAGCGCCGTCAGGCGCGCCTTTTCGCTGGCCGCCTTGTAGTTGGCCTCGAGGCTGTCGAGGGTCTTCTTCACCTCGGCGGCGGCCGGCGTGTCCGGGTATTTATCGACGATCTCATGGCCGAGCTGCACCGCAGGACCGTCATTGTGCAGCTTCAGTAGCTGCTGGTAGGTCTCGAGCTTCTTCGCCGCTGCGTCGGCCTGGTTTTCCGCGGGCGACTGCTGCGCCGCCTGGGGTTCGGGCTGCTGCGAACAGGCGGCCATCGTGGCGGTGGCAAGGAGAACGGCAAGCGGGGCGAAACGGCGCATGGCGGGGGCATCCAGGGAACGAAGCCCTAGCTTCGCCCTTCGGCGCGGCCGCTGGCAAGGCGGGCGTAGAATCGCCCGACTCCCAAGGATCATCCATGTCTTCGTCGTCCCCCGAAGCGGTATCCCTCCTTCGCCATCGTGCCTTCCTGCAGTTCTGGTTCGCCAAGAACGCCTCCAGCTTCGGTTTCCAGATGATGTCGGTCGCCGTCGGCTGGCAGATCTACGAGATCACCCATCGTGCACTCGACCTGGGCCTGATCGGCCTGGTCCAGTTCGTCCCCTCCGTCCTGCTGGCCCTGCCCGCCGGCCATGTGGCCGACCAGTTCGACCGGCGGCGCATCGTCACCGTGTGCCAGGCCATCGAATGGGTGGCGATCGCCCTGCTCGCCGTCTTCAGCCTCACCGGACACATCGACGAGCTGGGCATTCTCGCCCTGGTCTTCGTGGTCGGCGTAGGCAAGGCCTTCGAGTTTCCCGCCCTGCAGTCGATGCTTCCGGCCATCGTGCCGACCAGCGTGCTGCCCCGTGCGATGGCGGCCACGGCCTCGGCCGGACAGGCGGCGATGATCGCCGGCCCTGCCCTGGGCGGCCTGCTTTATGTCGCCGGCCCCGGTGTCGTCTACGCGGTCGCCGGGTGTCTGTACCTGGTCGCGCTGAGCTTGATGTCGCGACTGTCCTACGACCACCAGCCGCCGCGCCGGGAGCCCGCCACGCTGAAGACCCTGTTCGCCGGGGTCCACTTCATCCGCCACCGGCCCGCCGTGTTCGGGGTGATTTCGCTGGACCTCTTCGCGGTCCTCCTCGGCGGCGCCACGGCGCTGTTGCCGATCTTCGCCCGGGACATCCTGCATACCGGGCCGTGGGGCCTGGGCCTGCTTCGTGCGGCGCCGGCGGTCGGCGCCCTGCTGATGTCCGTCTGGCTTTCCCGGAATGGCCTGACGCGGCGAGTGGGTCCGATCATGTTCGCTTCCGTGGCGGGCTTCGGCGTCGCCACCATCGTGTTCGCGCTGTCGTCCACCCTGTGGCTCTCGCTGGCCGCCCTGTTCGCCCTCGGTGCGTTCGACATGGTCAGCATGGTCATCCGGGGCGCGCTGGTTCAGCTGGAGACACCGGACGACATGCGCGGGCGGGTCAGCGCGGTCAATGCGATCTTCATCAACACCTCCAACCAGCTGGGCGAATTCGAATCCGGCATACTCGCCGCCGCGCTCGGTGCAGTAAATGCCACGCTTATCGGCGGCATCGGCACCCTGGTCGTGGTCGGCCTGTGGACCTGGTGGTTTCCCTCGCTTCGGCGTCGCCAGGGCCTGGTGTCGGAACCGGAGCCGGTCGAAGGGGCCAGCGGCACCCTCTGACACGGCGCCGAAAACGTGCTAATAGAGTGGACGTCTATACCGCCAAAGGTGATGCCCCGATGAAGCGCCTGCTCGCCGCCGCCCTGCTCACCCTCGTCGCACCGGCCTATGCCGCGCACGAGGGCCCCGCCAGTCTCGATGCCGCCCTCGCCCAGGGCAAGCGCGAGCACAAGCCGGTGCTGGTCGATTTCCAGGCGGTCTGGTGTTACTCGTGCTACTACATGGCCAGCCACGTCCTCAACGGCAAGGAGTGGAACGATCTGGAAAAGAAGATCGTCTTCTACGAGGCGGATGCGGACAAGCCCGCCGACAAGGCCTGGATGACCAAGCTCAATGTCCACTTCCTGCCGACCTATGTCGCCATCGGTCCGGATGGAGAAGAGCTGGGGCGCATCCTGGCCGAGCGGCCCAGAGAGAAGTTCTATCCGGAGGTCGCCGCACTCCTGTCCGGTGACGCGCGTCTGTCGCACCAGAAGGACGAAGCGGTGAAGGGATCGCTCGCCTCGGTGGCCGACGTACTCGATACCTACCAGCAACGCTACCAGGGCAAGGAGGGCATGGCCTGGTTCGATACCTTGCCGGCCATGGTTCGCAACGTGTCCGATAAGGACAAGCGCGTCGCCCTGGCCAAGCAGAAGCTGCTCCTGCTCGAAGGCAAGGCGGACAAGAACGACACGGCCATCGCGGCTGCGGCAACCAAGGTGCTTGCCGGGAATATCGGCTGCGACCGTCCGTACGTGCTCGACGACCTCATCGAGGCGACGGCCGCCCAGCCGCCGACAGCGCGGCAGGCGTCACTCTCCCCGCAGAAGCCTGTATACGACGACTACCTCGCCACCCAGATCTTCGTTGCGTCTCCCGCATGCGCCGACCAGCGCAGCGCCGTGCTCACCGCTGCCGACCTCGACGCCGCCCTGGGCGACACAACCGGTGAGCAAGCGGTACTGCGCAAGGCCATCGACCTCAGCCGCGAGAAGCTCCACGGCGATCTCAAGAGCGATCGCAACCTCGCGGACAACCTGCGCGTGTACCTGGTTCGCGCGAAGGCTGGCGACGAACTCGACACGCTTGAGAAGCAGCTGATCGCCGCTTATCCGAACGACTACGTCTACAACTATCGCTACGGGCGTCGCCTCGTCGAGAGCGGCAAGTTCGAGCAAGGCCTGCCCTACCTCGAAGCGGCCGCGAAGAAGGCCTACGGTGCCAACACGATCAGCGTGGCCACGTATCGAGTGAAGGCACTGCATGCACTGAACCGCGATGCCGAGGCCCGCAAGCTTGTTGCGGCTACGGTGGCGGCGCAGGGCAGCGCGTTCCCCGAGCAGGCGAAGAAGTTGCAGGAAACACTCCCAGCAACATAGCGGGGTGCTCGTTGCGGGAGTGCTCGTTGTGGGAGTGCTCGTTGTGGGAGTGCTCGTTGTGGGAGCCGCTTCAGCGGCGATAAGACGTCGCTACGTAGGCGGCCCCTATCGCCGCTGAAGCGGCTCCCACAGTGCTGCGCTTTACGTCTGCGAGGTTCCGTACGTGACCGAATCCAGGTGCTCCACACGCGCAATCGTATCCAGCGAGACCGTCGCCGACCACGCCGGCCGGTCGTTATCGATGAGCTTCACCACGCCGTTGATGCCTTCGGTGCCGTCGGCGTCGACGAAGGTCTGCACGGTCGGCACCACGGCCACGATACCTTGCAACGTCGAGCCATCCTGCAGATGGATGACGACCTTCGCGTTGTCGCGAAGCTCCCGGATCAGCGCCTGCATACGGCCGATCGTTCCCTGGTCGGTATGAATCGTGTCGGCTTCGCGGCCCATGGCGGTATCCTCGTGAGATGACAGAGCACCGACGCTACTCTCCGCCCGTCGATGGAATGTGCACGGCGCGCGCTGCTACGCTGCGCTCTCTTCCCCGTGCGAGCTGTCCATGATCATCGTCCATCACCTGAACAACTCGCGCTCCCAGCGCGTCCTCTGGCTGCTGGAGGAACTTGGCCTACCCTACGAGATCGTCCGCTACCAGCGAGATCCGAAGACCATGCTGGCACCCCGCGAGCTTCGCGCCATTCATCCGCTCGGCAAGTCGCCCATCCTCCAGGACGGCGAGGTGACACTGGCGGAGTCCGGTGCCATCGTCGAATACCTGCTCGAACGCTACGGCCAGGGGCGCCTGAAACCCGCCGTGGGCAGTGCCGATTGGATACGCTTCGTCTACTTCCTGCACTATGCCGAAGGCTCGGCCATGCCGCCCCTGCTGCTCAAGCTGGTCTTTGTCCGCATGGAGAGCGCGCCGGTCCCCTTCTTCGCCAAACCGGTCGCGCGCATGCTCGCCAAGGGCGCGCAGAAGGCCTTCGTCGACCCCCAGCTCAAGCTGCACCTGGACTACCTGGAAGGCGAAATCGGCAAGTCCGAGTGGTTCGCGGGCAATGCGTTCACGGCCGCCGATATCCAGATGAGCTTCCCGCTGGAAGCCGCCGCCAGCCGGGGTGGTCTCGATGCGTCCCGGCCGAAGCTACATGCCTTCCTTGAGCGGATCCACGCGCGCCCCGCCTACCAGGCTGCGCTCACGAAGGGCGGCAAATACGATTTCGCCTGATATCGACCCAGTCTGAATCCCTGTTCAATCCGGCACTTGGCCGTTTACACGACCCTCACGACGCCAGCCGCAAAGTCGGTTTCCGTCAGCAACGCTTGAGAGGGAGCCATCCAATGAGCAGAAATCGTGAGTTCGCGCAGCAGGTCGAGAGCGCCGTCAACGGCGTATCCGGCCGCGTTCGTCACTATGCGGACGAGGCGAGCGGCGCAGGCAGCGACCTGCTCGAGCGCACCCGCCGCGTCACCAACAAGTTTGCCAAGCGCAACAGCGGCAGCAGCCAGAAGGTTCGTTACCTGGCGGAAGATCTCGCCGACGAAGCGACCTACCAGTACCGCCGCCTGCGCAAGCAGGTGCGCCGCAACCCGGGCCTGACCATCGGTATTGCCGCTGCGGCTATCGGGACGTTTCTCCTGATTCGTCATGCGTTGCGCGACGACGATTGATTGGCTTATTTAGATAAGGATTGGAGGCCGGGAGAGATCCCGGCCTTTTGAACGTTTGTCGCATGCTCCGGGTCCGCCCAGAGGTCGTTTTCCGCGCCATCGAAGTTTGCAATGCATAGACGCGAGTGAGGGTCAGACCAGTCAAACATGTGCGGAACGGACAGACCTCCAACTTCCTGCGCGGCCTTCGCGTATAGCTTTCGATCCGCGGCCGCCACTGGGTCCGTCCTCACGGCATCTTGCACGCGACCACGAATGTCACGCTTATGCTTTTCCACCACCTCCATATACTCCGGTTAAAATGTGTGTGAGTACGCCACAACCGGATCGGCTCGGAGCGTGCTGTACCTGTTCGTCGGATCAGTGGGGTGAAGCAGGTAGATCCATGCTTTCATGTAGACATGTATCGAGCGGTCCTCGACCACCAGAACTATGTCGGGGGCACTGGGAGGCACGCGAAGGTTTACGTCGTTGACATCCAGATCAGGCGCATAGCGAACCGTTCGAGAGCGAAATATCTCGCCGAGATCGATCTTCTCGTCATGATTCGTGCCGTCCTTCGACGTCCACACAATGCGAGTAACTGAAGGAAAATCCAGGTTCGCCCAGCCACCCGATAGGTTGTCTCGATCGCGCTCAGTAAATGGCCCGCTCGGCGATCCGCTATTCACAATGTAGGCGTTTTCGTAGAGCACGCGACACCTCAGCGTGTCGAAGCACCTAGCGCCGAAACTGTGGTCGTAGAATGGGATCTTCAGCACTCCGTTTTCGACCTTCGATTTCATGTGCCAGGACTTGATTCCCGAGTGACAGCCGCCTGTCACCGTCATGGCAGCCGCCATGGCCAGATATCTAAATTCCATTGTTTCCTCCTTCCTCGAATCTGAACCATGCGTCTCGGCATTCAATGGCGCGATTGGCAGTTCGGGCTCCGCTTGGTTGCCACCGGAAGCCCACCAGCCGGCAACGGGCCGAGTTCACGCCACGTCCGGGCGTTGACTATCTCGAGATCGCGCGGTTCGTCGGTGATGCACTTGAGAAACCTCACATGGAAAGTCCTTGCTGACCCATCTGAGCACTCCGCTCCTGACTCTGCTGAGCGATCTGATCCATCTGCTGGTCGAACTGCTGGATCTGCTTGATCGACTGCTCGGACTCTGGCGGGGGAGTGCTCATGTCGACGACAGCGGGCGTCGCCGTCAAGCCATGCGAGCCGATGGTCAACGTCATGCTGTCGTAGTCCATATGCAAACCGCTGAGGTTTCCCGCGTTGATCCGGTGCCGGTGGCACGCAGCGGTGAACTGCATAAGGCGCTCTTCCGTTGCTTGCGGAAGACAATCCTGCAACTTGCTGTAGAGGGCGTGATCGGCGCTGTTCGGATTGCGTGGGTCGCTGCGGGAGGGCTGAGCCAACATTGCCGGCACGGATGCCCGCGACACGGTGTCTTGCATCGGTGACTCGTACGCGGCCATGGCGGGCGAAGGCGTCGCGATATGGGATACACGAGCCTCGGTAGGCATCCTGACCTGACCCGGCTTCTGCAACTCTGCAACAAAAACTTGCCCCTGAATCGTGTTGCAGGTCGCGTCGTCGGCCTGCCCCGTCACCGGCAGCGCGTGACTCGACTGGAACCGCGCCACGGCTGTCTGAGTCGCCACGTCGTAAACGCCGTGGGTGGTCAGCGGCTCGCCCGCCATGTCGCGGATACCGAGCGTGTTGAGGTTCTTCTGTAGCGTGCGGATGGCGTTGTCGTCGGCTTGCTCGAAGGCGGCAGCCTGCGAGGGGCTCACGACAGGCGCGGGCTGTACCGGCGCGGAAGCCGAAGGTTCCAGCGTGAAGGATCTATCTCTCGACAGGGGCACTTCCTGCTCTCGACCGACAACCGCCTCCCTCTCGAGATTGAGCATGTGCAACTGCCGGTTTGAAACCTCGAGCGGAACCTCGAGAGCTTTCAGCGCATCGATGCTCGCCGTCCTGGATCGAGGATTGTCGATGTCGTCACCGAACACCTCAAACGCCCGGAGCGTCGGCCGCTCCCGACTGAAGTCCTTACCGAACTGGACATCCTCGATAGCCGTCATGTCGCCGCGCTTGGCCTCGATGACGAGACCCGCGGTCAGCTGGTCGACCTGACCCCGATTGAGGTCGATGCCTGAGCGAGCGTGCAACTCCCCAAGCTGCACGCTGGCGGAGCGATACATGCCGTGATCTGGATGCATCGGGTCGCTGAGTTCACGGATGGCATCGGGACCATGGACGCCCACGAGGTGCCGTGGGCCGAGCTGCGAGGCGATCCCAGGATCGAGGGGGTCGGGCGGCGCGCAGAGAATGATCTTGCGATCGTCGTTACAGTGCGGCGGCGACGCCTGCGAGCCCATGATGTCGCGGTAACCATCGTGGCGGAATTCCGATGTGCTGTAGATCAGCAAGTGACCTTCGGAAAGATGGATCCGGAACATCTCAGGATCGGTCGGCACCAGCATTCTGTGCACCAGCGGCTTGTCGCTGAGCGCGTTCAGATAGTCGGCGACGATATTGAATGTGAGAACGGAAAGGCCGTCACGGTGGTAGCTGCCACCGATATCCGAATGGGCGCCGGGAACGATAACGCCGACAAACCGACCATCCGCCGAGCGTCCGGGCCGAATGATCTGTGTGGATGGAAACGCATTTCTACGTTCATCACGGGCAGTGATCTGTATCCCCGTTACCGTTGAGCTAGTGGGCTGCCGATCATGGTTGTTGGGAACACCTGTCCCGACGGGATCGAAGAGAATTTCGCCCATCACGACCCTGCCAGGTGCACGCAGAGGCGCAAGCGTCCATTTGACAATGTCGGGGCCGAAGGCCTGATGGATGACCTCCCTTCCTTCAGGGTTCTGGATTCCTCGCTCGTGGACCAAGCGAAGAAATCCAGCAGCTTGCTCCGCTCCGCGGCTGAAGCCCGTAGCCAGGATTCGGATGTCAGCATCGGGGTCAGCGTCGAGCCACTTCTTAGCTTGCGTGATGAACTCAGAATACATCCACTCAATACGCTCGTCGTAAGACCCACCGGTTGCGCTGTCGATTGTCCTGGCAATCACACCTTCTTGGGTTCCTGCTCCCTTGATGTAATTCGAATGAATCCGATACTCGCGATCACCTGCGTCGACAAGCTGAAGATGAAGCTTGCCGACATTCGTCGCGTGCTCGGGGTCCTTCCATAGGTCATTCCCCGTGCCGTCGAAGTTTGCGATGTAGAACCGAGAGTGCGGATCTGACGAATTGAACATGCGCGGGACAGACAGGTCGCCAACCTCCTGGGCCGCCTTGGTATATACCTTCCGATCGGCCGCCGTCACCGGATCTGTTCGCACGTCGTCGCGCAGGCGACCCTTGCTGTCACGCTTGTGTTTCTCTACCACGTCCATGTACTCCGGTTAGAACGTCTGCGAATACGCTATGACGGGATCGTGTCTAAAGTCTGAGTACTCTCTGCCGGGGAATCGCGGCCGAAGTAGCGAAATCCAGGCCCTCATGTAGACGCGTATCGCACGGTCCTCGACTACGAGAATGATGTTCGGTGCGCTCGGAGGCACGCTGGTCTTTACGTCATTAACATCGAGGTCGGCTGGATAACGAACCATCCCAGAGCGGAAGATCTCGCCAAGATTGATCTTCTCGTCGTGGTTAGTACCATCCTTCGATGTCCATGAAACACGAACTACCGAAGGGAACTCGAGGTTCCCCCAACTCGCGCTGAGGTTGTCTCGATCGCGCTGAGTAAATGGCCCGCTCGGCGATCCGCTATTCACAATGTACGCGTTCTCGTAGAGCACGCGACACCTCAGCGTGTCGAAGCACCTGGCGCCGAAACTGTGGTCATAGAACGGCATTTTAAGTACGCCATCCTCAACCTTCGACTTCATGTGCCAGGACTTGATTCCCGAATGACAACCGCTTGTCACCGTCATGGCAGCCGCCATGGCCAGATATTTCAGATCCATTGTTTCCTCCTTCCTCGAATCGTCACCATGCGTCTCGGCATGCGATGGCGCGCTTGATAGTTCGGGCCTCCGTTTGGTTGCCACCGGAAGCCCACCAGGCGACAACGGGCCGAGGTCGCGACACGTCCTCGCGTTGACTATCTCGAGAGCGCGCAATAGTTGGAGGTCGTAGTGACGATCGGGGGCGGTTAGCCGATATACGGGCTGTAGCGATGAAGGCCGTGCGCCTTCGTCCTTATCGAGCCCGTCGTCTGCCACGGTCGCTCGTGTCGAGCCGATCATGCGGCACGGGCTTGTTTCGGCGACTCGGCGAACGGATCCGTCGATTTCGGCTCACCAGATGTCGTCAAAGCCATCGACTGCGATTGCGGTTCCGGTTGCGGTTGCGCCTGCGTCTTACGTCGAACGGCCACGGGCGGGACACCCGCACGCTCCTTGAACATCTTGTCCTTGAAGAACCAGTTCTTCCTGGCTCGTATCGGTTTGCACCCCTCGTAGAAGATCAACTCCTCGTCGGCCGGAAGCTCCTTGATTTCCTGCGGCAATAACAACGCGCGACGCTCTTCGCTGTGGCTGGTTGACACCTGGTGGGAGCCGTTACCGCGACTGGTGTTTCGGTGTTCCTTCCGCACGGTCTTGAAGCCGAGCATCTCGCTGTACTGGTTGGCGTCACTCTGCTCGCGCGGCGCAAAGACGATTTGCGCACCGTGGTTGGTGATGAAGTTCTCGGCATCGTGGTCGCCGTAGGCGGCGCGCAGCTGGGCGCGGCTCTGTACGATGCAGAGGTCGCGCACGCCGTAACTGGCGGAGATGGAGATACGCTTGGCCCAGACATCCACCCGGCCCATGGCGGTGAATTCGTCCATGAGCATCAGCATCTGGTACTTGAGGCCGGGCTCTTCCCCGAGCTGCTTGCCGAGGTTATTGCCGATGACCGTACTGAAGAAGATGTTCAGCAGCTTGGCACTTTCGTCCAGCTTGTTCGTCGGAATGATGACGTAGAGCGTGGTCAACTTCTTCCGAAGGCTCGTGACGTCGATGTCGCTGGCGTTGGTGGCTGCGGCAAGGATGGGGCTGAGGAATTGCTGCAGCGGCGCCTGCATGGAAGCGATGACCGACGAGAACGTCTGCTCGGCCAAGCCCGCCAGGTTGCCGAACACCGTTCGGGTCTGCGGTGTAATGAAGACGAACGTCGGGTCTTTGAGGACGGCATCGAGGAATTCCTTCGTTCCGTCCATGTCTTCCCCACTGGAGAGGCGAAGGACGCGCTCGAAGCTCGGATAATCCGGAGACGCGTTGATGTCCGGGGCGTCCTGTGCGCCCGCGATACAGCGCGCCACCTTGTCGTCCCATCGTTCGAAGAGGAAGGACGCAAAGGCCGTAAACGCCGCGCGACTCTGCGACGTCCAGAACGGATCGCCGCCCGGCTGGTCGGGATACAGGATGGCGGAGATGGTCTGGATCTCGCCGATGCGCTTCTCCGGGCTCATGCCGGCGAGCGTCGTCATGGGGTTGAACCGGTGCGTGTTGCCGTTCTCGTCGTACGGTGCCCACACTCGGATGTCGTGGCCGAGCGCCTGGCGCCAGCCGCTCGTCGCCTTGTGCAGTTCGCCCTTGAGGTCGAGCACGACCATCGATTCTTCGTACGACAGCAGCACCGGGATCGCGACGCTGGTGGTCTTGCCCGAGCGGGTGGGGCTGATGGTGATGACGTGCTGCGCGCCACCGAGCCACAGGTAGCGCCCCTTGTACTTGCCCATGAGGATGCTCTGCGACGTCTGCTTGAGCAGGCCGGCCTTTTTCAGGTCGGACAGGGTCGCGAAGCGCGCCTCGCCGTGCATCGATTCCGGCCTCGACCTGAGCGCGGGAATGAGAAGACATAGCCACGCCGCAAACGGCACACCGAAACCAAAGGCTCCGCACAGTTTGATTTTCAACACGTACGGGGCGACCTGCGGGAGGTCGAGGGCCCGAAAGTACTGCCAGTAGGTGCTGGCCTCCAGTCGCACACTGCCAAGGCCGAGTGTCCGCAGTGTCAGATACCCTGCGAGATACTCGCCGCCCACGGTCCCGAGCAGGCCCAGGACCAAAAGGGTGATTGCCTTCATCTTGCCGCTCATGCACTCGTGTTCCGTCACGCCAAAGTTGTCGTACAAGCATGCAATAGATGACAAACGAAGCGGAGCCGCGCTGGCGCATTGGGCGCATTTTTCCGATTTCTTCTATTCGCACCGCCCTCCACTCTCACGCGCCGTGGCCAGTTCCCACGACATCCGCGCATGCGCATCCGCCGTGTAGTGCAGACCCATGCGTATCAGCGCACCGATGGCATCGAGGCCGAGCGACATGCGCTGGCAGTCGACGGCATCCGCTTCGTGGACGAGCTCCGAAACCAACTGCGTGAGACCTCGAGCGTATTGCAGCCACTCGGTGGCCTCGTTCAGGAGATCGTGAGGATTAACGTAGGGATCGGCCCGACAATTTGCGCAGTTTGTGGGTGATGCATTCATGCTGGTCTCCCGCAGAGATGGCGAGACCGCGCCCAAGGTGCGGCACGTCACGCACAGCGCAACGTGCCGCGGGTGAAACGCGGACTCGCAGATTCATCGGCGGCCCGTGACCGGGCGCCGGGTGACGTGCTTTGACGAAGTGGGTTGCGGCGTCAGGCCGGCTCGTGAACGCATACGGCTACGCGCCGGGTAGGACGGCCACGAAAATACTCATGGATAGGACTGCCGCCGCGGTTCGTCAGGCGTATCTGCCGTGTAGGCAAACGTCCCGGTAACCGTTGGGTTTGTCGCCGAGGGGATTCGGCGGGCGAGCGAGTGCCGTATGATGTGGCGCAGCCATATCAACTCCAGGTTAGTTGGTTGTGGTTAGCGGTCCGGGAGTGTTCTAGCACTCTCGGGCCGCGCTTCTCACCGCATCGAACGGTGGTTGCCTGCGACGTGTTTTCGAATCGACAACGCAGGCAACGAAGTCACCGTATCAAATCAACTTGCAGTTGTCTGTAGTCGCAAGGCGCGACTTACTGCACCGGGTGCTGGTCTGCCGGATGCTGCTCGACAATCTTGTCGACATGCCACGTCACCGACGAAGCGTCAGCCGGCACATTCTTCGCGTGCACTTCTGTGATCTTCACCAGGTACTCGTTACCCGCCTTCCAGTCCAGCCCTTCGATCGGCGCGTAGTTGATCTGCCAGGCCTGCGACGGCGTTTCGCGGTACTGCAGGCATTCGGTCTTCATGACGCCGTTCGTGCAGGGCACCTTGCTGCCGGCGATGTACAGCAGGCGAGAGCGCGAGCCGTGATCGGACGGCGTGGTCGCGCAGGCGGCGATCGAAAGGACGGTGGTAGCGAGAAGAACGTTGCGCATGGCTGGAATCCCGAATCGTATGCCACGAAGAAATACCAGTTTCACGGTGGCAAAGCCATGGACGTGATGTGACGTCGGCAAGAAGAAGTTCATCGCGGACGTCCGGCCGCGCTGAGGGAATCGGTTCACTCGCTTCGCGAGTGCTTGGTCTCAGCGGCTGATGCCGCGGCGAGCGCTGACGTGGCGGCGCAGAGCCTTCGGTGCCCACCCTCGCTGCTCAGACAGGTCCTCCGCGTTCGGTGCGGAAGGCCGCTGCGCGGCGTGTCTTATGTGGCCTGCGGCCGCTCACTTGTGCGGAACTCGCCTCGAGGGTGGGCACCGAAGACTCTCCCGAACCGTGAGGCTCGCGTGGGTCGAGCCAAAGCGCACGGCCGCATCGTCGGCAAGCCGACACAAGCGCGAGGAAGGTATTGGGCAACCGGGTACCAGCAACCGCGTCCGCATCGACCCGGAGTTCCAGGCACGGCCGGGGCCGACGACGGCACGACACAACGGCTCTCCTGCCAGCTGACCGTATCGTCGTGAGAGACCTTGGCGTCCACCCTCGAGGCGAGTTCCGCACAAGTGAGCGGCCGTAGGCCATATAGATACATCGGCCGCGCAGCGGCCTTCCGCACCGAACGCGGAGGACCTGTCTGAGCAGCGAGGGTGGGCGCCAAGGTCTCCCCGCGAAACGCCCAAGTGTACAAAGCGATGGCGAAGCCGAGCCCCGCGAGGCCGAAGGCGAGCCATGGGCAAGATGCGAAACACGAAAAAATGCCCGGTATGCCGAGCGCCCCCCGCTAATCCACGATGAACCAAAAAAGGGCCGGATTGCTCCGGCCCTTTTTGTGTCCTTAGCTATCAGGCGACAGCGGCGATCAGGCGTACAGCGGGTTCGGCTTGTCGACGTCCAGCTTGTATTCCTTGATGGCGCGGCTCACGTCCTTCGCGTTGACCTTGCCGTCCTTCGCCAAGGCAGCCAGCGCGGCGTGGGCGATCCAGTAGCGATCGACCTCGAAGTGGCTGCGCAGGTTGGCACGCGTGTCGCTGCGGCCGAAGCCATCCGTACCCAGCACCGTGTAACGCATGCCATCCGGCATGAAGGCGCGCACCTGATCGGCGAACTCGCGAACGTAGTCCGTCGCGGCGATCGCCGGACCCTGACGCTCGCCGAGCAGGCCGGTGATGTACGGCACGCGCTGCGTGGCTTCCGGATGCAGGCGGTTCCAGCGCTCGGCGTCGAAGCCTTCGCGGCGGACTTCCGAGAAGCTCGGTACCGACCAGATATCCGACGTCACGCCGAAGTCCTTCTCCAGCAGCTCGGCCGCGGCGATGACTTCGCGCAGGATCGTGCCCGAGCCGAGCAGCTGCACGCGCGGCTCGTTCTTCTTCGCCTTGCCGCCGTCCTTGAACAGGTACATGCCCTTGACGATGCCTTCCTCGCTGCCCTTGGGCAGATCGGGGTGGGCATAGTTCTCGTTCATCACGGTGATGTAGTAGTAGACATCTTCCTGCTCCTGCATCATCCGGCGCGTGCCGTCCTGCAGGATCACCGCCAGTTCGTAGGAGAAGGTCGGGTCGTAGGAGATGACGTTCGGGATCGCGCCGGAGAGCAGGTGCGAATGACCGTCCTCGTGCTGCAGGCCTTCGCCGTTGAGCGTGGTGCGGCCCGAGGTGCCGCCGATGAGGAAGCCGCGCGCACGCATGTCGCCGGCCGCCCAGCAGAGGTCGCCGATACGCTGGAAACCGAACATCGAGTAGTAGATGAAGAACGGCAGCATCGCCACGTTGCTGATGCTGTAGCTTGTCGCCGCGGCCAGCCAGGCGCTCATGCCGCCGGCTTCGCTGATACCTTCCTGGAGGACCTGGCCCTTCTGGTCTTCGCGGTAGTACAGCAACTGGTCGGCATCCTGCGGACGATACTTCTGGCCGAACGGCGCGTAGATGCCGATCTGGCGGAACATGCCTTCCATACCGAAGGTACGGGCTTCGTCGGCAACGATCGGCACCAGGCGCGGGCCGAGTTCCTTGTCACGCAGCATGAGGTTCATGCCGCGAACCAGGGCCATCGTGGTCGAGATCTCGCGATCGCCCGTGCCCTTGGTGATCTGCTCGAAGGCTTCGAGCGTGGGCGCGGTGAACGACTTGTCCGATTTGCGACGACGCTGCGGCAGGAAACCGCCCAGCGCGCGACGGCGCTCGAGCATGTACTGCACTTCTTCCGAGTCCTTGCCCGGGTGGTAGTACGGCACGTCCTCGAGCTTGTCGTCGGGAATGGGGATATTGAAGCGGTCGCGGAAGGCGCGGATCGCGTCGGTGTCCATCTTCTTCTGGTTGTGCGCCGGGTTCTGCGATTCGCCCGCCGCGCCCATGCCATAACCCTTCACCGTCTTGGCGAGGACCACGGTGGGCATGCCCTTGGTGTTCACCGCCGCGTGGTAGGCCGCGTAGACCTTGTGCGGATCGTGACCGCCACGGTTGAGGCGCCAGATGTCGTCGTCGGACATGTTGGCGACGAGGGCTGCGGTTTCCGGGTACTTGCCGAAGAACTTCTCGCGCGTGTACGCGCCGCCGAAGGCCTTGCAGGCCTGGTATTCGCCGTCGACGGTTTCCATCATCAGCTGGCGCAGCTTGCCCGTGGTGTCGCGGGCAAGGAGCGGATCCCAGTAGCTGCCCCAGGCCACCTTGATGGCATTCCAGCCAGCGCCGCGGAACACGCCTTCCAGCTCCTGGATGATCTTGCCGTTGCCGCGCACCGGGCCGTCGAGGCGCTGCAGGTTGCAGTTGATGACGAAGATGAGGTTATCCAGGCCTTCGCGGCCGGCCAGGGAGATCGCACCCAGCGACTCCGGCTCGTCCGACTCGCCGTCGCCCATGAAGCACCAGATCTTGCGATCGGACTTCGGGATGAGGCCGCGGTGCTCGAGGTACTTCCAGAACTGGGCCTGGTAGATCGCCTGGATCGGGCCAAGGCCCATGGACACGGTCGGTACCTGCCAGTAGTCCGGCATCAGGTAAGGATGCGGATACGAGGATAGACCCTTGCCCTTGCCTTCCACTTCCATGCGGAAGAGATCGAGCTGTTCTTCGCTGATACGGCCTTCGAGGAAGGAGCGCGCGTACACGCCGGGCGCCGAATGGCCCTGGTGGAACACCAGGTCGCCCGGGTGGTCGGCGCTCGGGGCGCGCCAGAAATGGTTGAAGCCGACGTCGTACAAGGTCGCCGAGGAGGCGAAGCTGGAGATATGACCGCCGAGGTCGCCCGGCTTGCGGTTGGCGCGCACGACGGTGGCCAGCGCGTTCCAGCGGATCAGCGAGCGGATGCGCCATTCGATGGCGGCATTGCCGGGGCTGCGCGCTTCCATATGCGGCGGGATGGTGTTCACGTACTCGGTGGTCGGGTCGAACGGCAGGTAGCCGCCGGAGCGACGCGTGGAGTCGACCATGCGCTCCAGCAGGAAGTGCGCGCGCTCGGTGCCATCGTGATTGATGACGGCGTTGAGCGACTCGACCCACTCTCGGGTTTCGGTGGGGTCGAGGTCCTGGTTCAGGATATCGTCGATCTGGTCCATGGATGCTCCGCTCGCGCGTGGCGCGCGCTTCATGAGGTCTGTAGAGCCCGCTGGGGTGGCGGGAAAACCTTTCCATGATACCGCGAAGTTTTCACATACGCGGCGGTATGGGGGTTTGTCTCGTGATAAAACGTTCTGTAGCAGGGGTTTTCGCGGCCTGGCCCGGCTGGCGCCGGGATCGCCGCTGAAGCGGCTCCCACACAAGACCCGCGCAGGTCTTGTGTGGGAGCCGATTTATCGGCGATTGCGACACAAAACACCGATCAATCAATCATTTACAACAGTCCGGGGCTTGCCCGCCCGAATCTGCGCTTCGACACCGGCCACCGCGGTCATGTTGACCACCCGACGGACCGTCGCCTGCGGGGTAAGGATGTGGGCCGGCTTGGCCACGCCCATGAGGATCGGGCCGATGACCACGCCGTCGCAGAGCACGCGAACCATGTTGTAGGCCGTGTTGGCGGCGTCCAGGTTCGGGAAGACGAAGACGTTGGCCTTACCTTCCAGGCGCGAGTTCGGGAATATCCTCTCGCGTAGTTCGGGGGTCAGGGCGACATCGGCCTGCATCTCGCCTTCGACCTCGAGGCGCGGAGCTTTCTCGCGGATCAGGCGCAGCGCGTCGCGCATCTTCTTCGAACTGCGGGTCTCGCGGCCGCCGAAGTTGGAGTTGGAAAGCAGCGCGATCTTGGGCTGGATACCGAACAGCTTCAGGCGAAGCGATGCCTGCAGGGTGGCCTCGGCGATCTGCTCGGCCGTGGGGTCGTCCTGCACATAGGTATCGAGGAAGAAGAAGGTGCCCTTCTCCGTCGACACCGCCGCCATGGCGGATGCCTCGGCAATACCCTCGTCCAGACCGATGATGTCGGTGATGTAGTCGAGCTTGCTGTGATAGGTGCCGACCAGGCCACAGATCATCGCGTCGGCCTCGCCCCGCTCCACCATGAGCGCCGCGATCACCGTCGGACGCGAGCGAACCACGGCTTTGGCCGAGGCCGGCGTGACGCCGCGGCGCTCCATGATCGAGTGATACAGGCGCCAGTAGTCCTCGAAGCGCGGATCCGAGTGGATGTTGCACATCTCGAAATCCACGCCTGGCTTCAGGCGCAGTCCGGCACGCGCGATACGGCGCTCGATCACGTCGGGGCGGCCGACAAGGATCGGCCGGGCCAGGCCTTCGTCGACCACCGTCTGCACGGCGCGCAGCGTGGTTTCTTCCTCGCCTTCGGCATAGACCACGCGCTTCGGATCGGCCTTGGCACGATCGAACACCGGCTTCATGAGCAGGCCGGTGCGGAAGACGAAGCTGGTGAGCTGGTCGATATATGCCGGGAAATCCTGGATGGGGCGTTCGGCCACGCCGGAATCCATCGCCGCCTGGGCGATCGCCGGCGGCAGCTGGATCAGCAGCCGCGGATCGAACGGCTGCGGAATCAGGTACTCGGGACCGAAACTCGGCGGCTTGCCGCCATACGCGCGTGCGCTGACGTCGGACGCCTCGCGTCGCGCCAGCTCCGCGATGGCCTTCACGCAGGCAACCTTCATCTGCTCGTTGATCACCGATGCGCCGACATCGAGCGCACCGCGGAACAGATAGGGAAAGCAAAGCGCGTTATTGACCTGGTTCGGGTAGTCCGAACGACCCGTGGCCATGATGCAGTCCGGACGGACAGCCTTGGCATCTTCCGGAAGGATCTCGGGATTCGGGTTGGCCAGCGCGAAGATGATCGGGCGCTCGGCCATGGTCGCGACCATCTCCGGCTTGAGGATGCCGCCGGCGGAGAGACCCAGGAAGATGTCCGCGCCGACGACGATCTCGGCGAGCGTGCGCTTGTCCGTGTCGCGGGCGTAGCGCTGCTTGTCCGGGTCCAGGTCGGTGCGGCCGGTGTGCAGCACGCCGTCGCGATCGAAGGCGAGGATGTTCTCGCGCTTCAGGCCGAGCGTCACCAGCATGTCGACGCAGGAGATGCCTGCGGCGCCCATGCCCGTGGTGGCGAGCTTCACGTCTTCGATTTTCTTGCCGGTGACCAGCAGCGCATTGATGACCGCCGCACCGACGATGATCGCCGTACCGTGCTGGTCGTCGTGGAACACGGGAATCTTCATCCGCTCGCGCAGGTTGCGCTCGACGATGAAACATTCCGGTGCCTTGATGTCTTCGAGGTTGATGCCGCCGAACGTGGGCTCGAGGCTGGCAATGATCTCGACCAGCTTGTCCGGATCGTTCTCGTTGATCTCGATGTCGAACACATCGATACCGGCGAACTTCTGGAACAGGACGCCCTTGCCTTCCATCACCGGCTTGCTGGCCAGGGCACCGATGTTGCCCAGGCCGAGCACCGCGGTGCCGTTGGTGATCACGGCGACAAGGTTGGAGCGCGCCGTGAGTTCGGCGGCCTCGCGGGGGTCGGCGACGATCGCGTCGCACGCCGCCGCGACGCCGGGCGAATAAGCCAGGGAAAGATCGCGCTGGGTCAGCAGCGAGGTGGTCGGGGTGACCTTGATCTTGCCCGGACGGGGAAGGCGGTGGTACTCGAGCGCGGCTTGCCGCAGTTCCTCGGAGATGGCCATGGGGTCCTGTGGGGAGCTTGATGGAAGGAACGAACAGCGGGCCGGAGGCCTCGCCGTGAAGCGTCGATGTTAGCACCGCCTTGGCAAATCGCCGGACCCGGGGTGTGTTGCATTGCGACATCCAGTGATATGAAAAGGCGACATATCAGCCATGCGATAGCCGACAGATTGCGCCTGTCGCGACAGCTAAGGTCGACAGCCCTTCGTGCTTAACGAGACTGTCATGTCGCGCTTGTTTCTTGTTACGGCCCTTGGTTGCGGCCTTTTGCCTGGGGTCTGCCCGGCAACCGCCGCCACGGTCGATGAGCCGTCGCTCCGCCGCATCCTGCTTCGACTGCCCGACGATGCCAGCCGCACGAGCGACGTCAGCCTTCCCATCGATGCCACCCGGTCCTCGCTGTTCCACCTCCGTGATTCGGGCACGCTCCCAAGAGCGCTCGCGGCGAAATTCCCTGGCTTGCGGAGTTTCCGCGGCGCCGACGACCACGGCCGGACGGTACGGCTCGATGTGTCGAAGGCGGGCGTAAGAAGCAGTGTCCGCGATGGCGATGCAGAGTGGATTCTTCGCCCGGGCGACCTCGCTGCGCGAGCGCGCGGCGATTCCTCGCTTCCGCACGCCGGTGCCGCTACCAGGGCATCCGCCCTCCCCGAGGGCATGGCCATGCCGCGTGGCGGCAGCAGCGTGCGCTACGACTTCCGGCTGGCCGTGGCCGCGGACAGCCATTATGTCGCCCGCTTTGGCGGGACGGTCGAGGGCGCGCTCGGCGAGATCGTCCACGCGGTGAATCGCGCGAATGAGGTCTTCGAAACCGATGTCGGCGTGCACTTCACCCTGGTCGACGACAACGAGAAAATCATCCGTGCCGATCCCGGACGCGATCCCTTCCGCGGTAGCGATCCAGGCCCCGCCGCCGTACGGCTGATCGACCGCGAGATCGGCCGGCGAAACTACGATATCGGCCACGCCGTCACCACGTACGTCGGCGGCGAAAGCCATATCGGCAACACGTGCAGCGACGATCGTCGTGCCGATTTCTTCGCCACCCATAAAGCGGCGGCCTGGAGTGGCCATGCCCGGCCGGACACCGAGCCCTATGCCGTCGGCTTCATGATTCACGTACTCGGTCGCCAACTGGGTGCCTGGCCGACCGCTGCCGGTTGCGGCCGGATGACCCTCCCCGATCGGGCGGTGGAACCCGGCGGCGGCAGCACGGCCATGGGCTTCGCACCGTCTGCCTGTGGCGGCAGCGCGCAGTGGCTGCAACCCCGCTCGGACCTGTATTTCCACGCCGCGAACATCGACCAGATGCGTGCCTGGCTGGGTTCGCGGGGCGGACGCTGTGCCCGGAAGCGCATCAATGCGGTGCCCGCCCCGTGGATCGATCCCCTGCCCCTGGCCGAGGAGAAGATCGTTCCGGCGCGCACGCCCTTCGTTCTCGAAGCCTCGGCCGAGCCGGCAACGCACGGTGACCGCCTGACCTACACGTGGGAGCAAATGGATGCCGGCGACGAGCAGCGCGGTGTGCTGGCGGACAACGGCCACGGCCCACTGTTTCGTTCGTTCGCACCGGCGAAGACAGGCATCCGGCACTTTCCCAGGATGGCCGTGGTCCTCGGCCACGAAACCGCCGGCCCCGGCGAGACCCTGCCGACGACCTCACGCCTGCTCAACTTTCGGCTGACCGTGAGGGACAACGGTGGCGAGCAGGCGACCATCGCCAGCGCCGACACCCGCGTACGTGTCGTCGACACCGGACGACCGTTCGCCGTGTTGCTGCCGGATGCCGCCACGCGCGGCGTGGGTGGCGGGAACGTACGCGTGCGATGGGATGTCGCCGGGACCACCGCCGCACCGATCGATTGTCACTTCGTCGACATCGACCTCTCGCTCGACGGCGGCGCTTCGTGGCTCGACACGCCGCTGGCGACGGATGTGCGGAACGACGGCGACACGGAGGTGGCCCTGCCGTCCCTCGGCGCCCCGTCCGGGCATGCAAGGTTACGTGTGCGCTGCGACTGGCGACCCTTCTTCGCGGTGTCGCCCGCCGATTTCACGGTGCTGCCGGGACCGTGACTTGCGAAGGCTCACAGGCCGAGGGAAATTTCCTCGGCCTCGACGCCCGCCATGTGGATGTGGTTGACGAACAACGAAAACGCCAGCTTCCCGGCCAGACCATGCACGTGCTGCATCCACGGCGGCAGATAACGCGGCGCGACGATATCCCCGCTAGCGAAGTGGGCCTCGAGGCTCATCACGTCGTGCAGGGCGAGCTTGCCGGCGAACAGGTTGCGCAACAGGTCGAGGCGACGCTGGCGCAGTGCCCAGCGGAAGAACGTATGCACCGCCAGGAGACCGGAAAGGTAGACGTTGTCCTTCGCGAAGGCCGAGCCGCCGGTCAGCGGTACGCCACGAAACACACGCTGCGCGGAGTGGAAGCTGTCCGCCACGTTCTGCCCGCATTCGCGGAAATAACGGAACACGTCGACGAAGTCCGCACCGCTCAGCGCCATATCGATCGCAAGGATGCGCAGGCTGATGCGCTTGAGCCGCGAAATGTCGATCGCACCCGACATCAGCTCGGCGAACACGGCCAGGCCCTCCTGCGTGGCGGTGACGCGAGGCGACGTACGCGCCAGCGAGGCGAGCACGGGTTGCTCGCGACCGTTGAGCGCGGTGAGCGAATGGACGAATGCCTCGTGCGCCAGCAACTGGTGTCGGTCGTATTCGGTGAAGTGAATGCCGCCACGCAGGCGGATGCGGGTCGCACCCGCCGCGGCCTTCGCGGTGAGTTCGGGATCCACCTCGACCGAGATGGTGCCCGGCGAGAAGAAGGCGTCGAGCATGTCGGACATGTCGCGGCGCAGTTCTTCGGCCGGAATGGTGCCTGTCGCGTCCTCGGTCTGCAGATCGGCACCCAGCTCGTCGGCGAGGTCGACGAAATAGCGGGCGGCGTCGAGGTTGCTGCGATTGCTCCCGGGGATGGCGTCGCCGGGCTTGCCGTAGAGCGCCACGGAGGCCACCGTCACGCCATCGGTGCCTGCGGCATCGAGCATTTCGGTGGCCACGCGCCAGGATTCCGCCGTGCGCCGCAGGTACTCGGCGATCGGATGGTCCTCGCAGACCTCCCGCTCGATCGCTTCCAGCTCGGCCCGGGTGCCACCCAGGTCGGGCGGCCGATAGCGGATATCCGGCAGGGAAAGCCGGCCGGCACCGAACTCCGCGATCAAGTGCTCTTCGACCGAGGCCGGCCACGACACCGTCGGCAGGATGCGGATGGCTCGGACGGCGGCCAGCAGTCGCTGGTCCAGCGTCGCGTAGCGCCGCATTTCCGGGGTGAGATGAGGCGGGAGGACGTGGGCGTGCATGGGGCGGAAGTATAGGCCGGGGGGCCGTTTCAGCGCGAAGAGATGTATTTCTCGCGACGAATGTGCTGGACCGGGAGCCCATGCTCCTTCAGCGCCGCGAAGGCGGCGTCGACCATGTTCGGATTGCCGCAGAGGTAGGCAATGTCCTGCTCGCCACTGGGCTCCAGCTCCGCCAGCATGTCCTGGACATAGCCCAGGCGGTCGTGGGGACGCGGGTTCGGCCGCGCGCCGCGGCTGAGGCAGGGGTGGAAATCGAAGCCTTCATGGGTGCGCGCGAAAGCCTCGAACTCCTCGCCGTAGAGCAGCTCTCCCTCGTTCCGGGCGCCGTAAAGGAGCACGAAGCGGCAACCGCGGCTGGCGATCAGGCTGGCGATCTGCGGCAGCATGGCGCGGTAGGGGGTCACGCCGGTGCCCGTGGCGATCAGGATGTAGCGCGCGTTCCGGTCGCCGTCCATCAGGCAGAAACGGCCGTACGGGCCGCTTGCGTCGATCGTCTCACCGGCTTGCAGACCGCCCAGCAGCCGGGTCGCCGCCCCACCCTCCACGTAGCTCACGGCGATCTCGATCCGCTCGACCGGCCCGGTCCCGTCGCCGATCGTGCCCACCGAATAGCTGCGCTTGGTCGGTTTGCCGTCGTCGTACTGGAAGTGGACCTGGAGGAACTGCCCTGGCACGAAGGCCAGCGGCTGGCCGTCGGCACGCTCGAACGACAGGTGCCGCACCGAGGGGGCGAGCATGAAGCTGTCGGCGAGTCGGAGCTGGAATTGTTCGGCCATGGAAAGTCTCTGTTGACGTGCGGGAACAAGGTGGACAGACAAAGCCCGGTATAATAGGCGGCTTGTCATCCCGGCGCAGCCCATGACCACTCCTGCTTTAAACGTCAATAATTTACGGAAGACCTACGGCAACGGCGTGGAGGCCCTCAAGGGCATCTCCCTGACCGTCGAGCAGGGCGATTTCTTCGCCCTGCTGGGGCCTAACGGCGCCGGCAAGTCGACCCTCATCGGCATCCTTTCCTCCCTGGTCAACTCGACCTCGGGCGACGCGGAGGTGTTCGGGGTCTCGATCCACAAGCACCGCAGCGAAGCCATGCGGCTGATCGGCCTGGTGCCCCAGGAGCTCAACTTCAACCAGTTCGAGAAGCCCTTCGACATCTGCGTCAACCAGGCCGGGTTCTACGGCATCGGTCGCGCCGAGGCATCCGAGCGCGCCGAGAAGTACCTGAAGGAGCTGCGTCTGTGGGACAAGGCGCACCTGCAGGCACGGACCCTTTCGGGCGGCATGAAGCGCCGCCTGATGATCGCCCGCGCCATGATGAACGAGCCGAAGCTGCTGATCCTCGACGAACCCACCGCGGGCGTCGATATCGAAATCCGCCGTTCCATGTGGCAGTTCGTCAGCGGGATCAATGCCGCCGGCACCACGGTGATCCTCACCACGCACTACCTCGAGGAAGCCGAGCAACTCTGCCGCAACATCGCGATCATCGACCAGGGCCGCATCGTGCAGAACACCGCGATGAAGAGCCTGCTGGCCACGCTGGACGTGGAAACCTTCGTCCTGGACGTTCCCCGCGCGCCCGGCATCCTTCCCGCCCTGCCCGGTGTCGTCCTGCGCACGCTGGACGATCACACCATCGAAGCCGAGATGTCCCGCTCCCACGACCTGAACTCGCTGTTCGCCGCGCTTTCCGAACACGGCGTCACCGTGACCTCGATGCGCAACAAGTCCAATCGCCTCGAAGAGCTCTTCGTCCGACTGGTCGAGCACGGCAGGGAGAACGCCGCATGAGCGCCGCTACCAACCTCGTCGCGCTGAACACCATCGTTCGCCGCGAGATCGCTCGCATCCTGCGCATCTGGACGCAGACGCTGATCCCGCCGGCGATCACGATGACGCTGTACTTCGTCATCTTCGGCAAGCTCATCGGCAGCCGCATCGGCCTGATGCATGGCTTCACGTACATGCAGTACATCGTGCCGGGCCTGGTCATGATGAGCATCATCACGAACAGCTACGGCAATATCTCCTCGTCGTTCTTCGGCGCGAAGTTCGGCCGTTTCGTCGAGGAAATGCTTGTCTCGCCGATGCCCAACTGGGTGATCCTGCTCGGCTACGTGACCGGCGCGGTCACCCGCGGCGTGATCGTGGGCGCGCTGGTGCTGGTGATCGCGCTGTTCTTCACCGACCTGCATGTGGCCCATCCGATCATCACCTTCGTCTCGGTGGTGCTCGGCGCCACCGTGTTCTCGCTAGCCGGCTTCGTCAACGCCGTGTTCGCCAAGAAGTTCGACGACATCGCCCTGGTACCGACCTTCGTACTGACCCCGCTCACCTACCTGGGTGGCGTGTTCTATTCGGTCGACCTGCTCGGCGAGCCGTGGCACACCATCTCGCTGGCCAATCCGATCCTCTACATGGTCAACGCCTTCCGCTTCGGCGTCCTCGGCGTGAGCGACGTGCCGATCGTCACCGCGTTCGTGGTGATGCTGGTCTTCGTGGCCGGCCTGAGCTTCGTCGCCTTGCGCCTCCTGTCGCGCGGCGTGGGTCTGCGCTCGTAACGCCATGCGGGTCAACAAGTACATCAGCGAAGCCGGCTTGTGCTCACGCCGCGAAGCGGACGAGCTGCTCGTCGCCGGCCGCGTCACGATCAACGACGACGTGGTCGGCATGGGTGCCAAGGCGCTCGAAGGTGACGTCGTGCGCGTCGACGGCGAGATCGTCGTCGCGCGCACGATGGCGCCGGAGTCCGCGAAATCCCGCGGCGTCTACATCGCACTGAACAAGCCCGTCGGCATCACCTGCACCACGGACCAGACAGTCGACGGCAATATCGTCGACTTCGTCGACCATCCGCAGCGCATCTTTCCCATCGGGCGCCTCGACAAGGATTCCGAGGGCCTGATCCTGCTGACCAGCAACGGCGACATCGTCAACGAGATCCTGCGCTCGGAAAATCGTCACGAGAAGGAATACCTCGTGGCGGTGAACAAGGCGGTGACCGACGAGTTCATCCGCGGCATGGCCAAGGGCGTGCGCGTGCACAACCAGATGACCGATCCTTGCCGCGTGCGCAAGATCGCGAAATTCGGCTTCTCCATCGTGCTCACGCAGGGCCTCAACCGGCAGATCCGCCTGATGGCGGCTGCGTTCGGTTATCGCGTCACGCAGCTGCGCCGCGTGCGCATCATCAATGTGAAGCTCGGGCACCTCAAGCCGGGTCAGTGGCGCAACCTGACCGAGGCCGAGCTCAAGGGCTTGTTGCCGGAGCGCACGCGCTGGTAGCGCCGCGGCGGAGTCCGTCGCGCGCCCTACGGCGGCCGGGAATCCGCTGACATAGCAACGGGAAGCATGACCGCAACCGTCTGGGGCACCCCCGACGGCGGCTCCTCATGCGTTCTCCGACACTACGTGGGCCGACATGAAGACGGCCCCGGACCCGAACAAGGATGTTCCACCGACATGAAATGCGTACTACGGCTGGCATGCGTCGCCGCCCTGCTCCCCTGTCCCGCACTCGCCGCCAAGCCGACCGCGGTCGACATTCATCACCAGCTCATTCGCTACCGCGTCGCGGAGGAGGGCGTGGGCCGTGCGCTCGATTACAGCACACGCGAGTTCGTTGCCAACTTCCTCGAAGATCCAGACTCTCCCTACAGTGCGCTGCGCGGCGCACCCCCGATCGCCAATGAAATCTGGTGGTCCGATTTCGTCGACAGCCTGCCCTTCAACGCCGCCGACAAGCCGGCGGTCGCCCTCGACATGCTGCAGTGGCAGAGCGGGTTCACCAAGGCGAGGCCGGGCATCGAGGTTGCCGTGGATGCCGCCGCGGCGCGTCGATATCGCGGTCGCGAGGTCGCCGCCAATGCGATCAAGGCGGGCGTCGATGCCGATATCTTCTGGAAGGCCTCGGACATGAACGGTGCCATGTCCACGGTCGCCGCCGGCCACGCCGTGGCGCTACAGCTGCTTCGCGAACTGAGCCGGATGAAGGCGACCACGGATGACGATCAGGCGCATGGAATCAAGCCCGACGTCCTTGCGCGCTACCTCGCGCAGCGCAATCCGCAGAACATCGACGAGAACGACCAACGCTACCTCGCCGATCTGCTGCGCTACGCGATATCGAAGGGCGATTTCACCGTCGACACCGACGGGCACAGGCAACTTCCCGCCGCCTACCGCGTCGCCCGCGTCGCAGCAGCGTATCGCGATGCGAAGGGTTACATCAACGCCAATGGTTACTGCCTTGGCAACGAGCCTCACCCAAGGGAGCCGAGCGGTTCCGATGCCACCGAGTACAACCGCCCGCTCTGTTTCGTCGCAGCCACCGACCGGGCGGTGCAGTCCTGGTTCCGCCGGCAGATGCGCGAGGAAGCGTCCAGCGTACGCCTCGCCCACCAGGCAACGGACACCGCGTCCGCACGTCTTTCCTTCTGGCTCAACACGGTGCTCGTCCTGACCGACCTCGCCCCGTTCGTCGAGATCGGCGAGGCCGCCGTCGTCGACGAGATGGTCGGCGCGGGGGCCCTCGCCGAAGACGGAGCGGCGTTTGCCGAAGACCGTGCCAACCAGCTGACCTGCAGGATCCGCAAATGACGAACCGCACCACCTTGAACGTTCTGCGCCTGGGCGCATTGGCATGGAGCCTGTCGGCCTCGATGGCCCATGCCGGAAAGATCGCCATTGCGCCAGCCGCCGGCGAAGGGATCGTCGCCATGCTCAACGGCGAGTCGACGCTCTTTGCCAACGCCTATCGGACCATGCTCGCGAAGGAAGGCATCGCTACCACCGGTAACTCCACCGCCTGGAACCGGGTCAGGTTCGCCACACATTCGCCCACGGTGGCGCGCATGGAATATACGTTCGTGAGGAACGGCCGCCAGTTCACGCGTATCTATCATGCGCGAAGCGGCCCCGCCATGGAGGTCGTTCTCAGCCGGATCGATTTCACTGCCCCCGGTAACGGCTCGCGAAGCGGATCGAGCGGCACCGAATCGGAAGGCTCCAGGCCTTACAAGATCACCGAAGAGGATATCGCGAAGGACTTCGCCGAACGCAAGTACTACCCCATCGACACGGAATTCAATGTCCGCGCCCCCAATCTTCCGCCGCAGGATTCCGTGCTCGAGTCCCTCGCCACGAACAACGGCGGCGACGCGGAGTTGAAGATCTTTCGGCAGATCGAGAACGATATCGCCACGAAGACGGTGTCCCGCGGCGGAAGACTCGTCGGCTATGTAAGCAAGGCGGTTTGCCAGTCCTGCAGTGCGGCGTCGGTGGCGCTGGCGGAATCGTTTGGCATCGAGGGCCATATCTACCAACTGGTCGAAGCGGCAACCGGCGTGCCCCTCCCGCGCGATCCGAAGCTGCTCGCAAGCGGCGAATCGTCCGCCGAACTGAAAAGCCTGCGCAAGGCCTACGCGGCGAGCCATTTCAAGCGCGACACCGTGACCGACCCTGGCGAGACGTCGTGGGCGGGTACCGAGGCCCTCGAACACATCGATCGCATCGAGGCAGAAGAAGCCCGGACCGCGCTCGCGGCGCCGTGTGGTGACTGACATGAGAAAGCACGGGCGAGCAGTGGCTGTCTGCGTGGCTCTGCTGGGAAGCGCTGGCACGCATGCCACCAGCACCTCGGGTATCGACGTACTGTCGCACCTCCAGCGCGAGCGGGTCGCCCGTCTGGGCGTCGCCGAGGCGTTCGCCGGTTCGGAGAGCACGTTGCTGAGCCAACTGCTCAGCGAACCGACATCGCCTTACTCGGCAACCGTCGAGAAGCCCGATTTCACCAACGACATCGACTGGCCCGAGATACTTGCGGGCTTGCCTGGCGAGGTGTCGACGGCGTCGGCTGTGGCGGTTCTCGACTGGGATCTGGGCTTGACGCGCGCCCGACCCGGGCGCGACGTAGAAACACGCGCCGGCTACAAGGACACCTTCGTCGCCGCCAGCGCCACGAAGGCGGATGTCGATGCGGACATCTTCTGGCACATGGTCGATCTCACCGGCTTTCGCCACTCGACGCGGGCGGCGACCTACGCCGTGGCCATGCAGCTGTTGCGCGAACAGGTACGCCATACGGCGCCCGCGCGCCGGGCCGTACTCGGGATCGACGAGGGGGTATTCGAGCGCGTCATGGCGGCGGCCTATCTCGACCAGATCTCCCACCATGACATGCAGTACCTGTCCACCCTCGTGCAACACCGACTGATCCACTGGCAGCCGGGCGGGCGGGCCACGAGCGGTCTCAGGCAACTTCCCATCGCCTTTCGCATTGCCCGCGTCGCCGCGGCGTATCGCGACTCGCAAGGCTACGTCGGCAGTTTTCCGTGCCGGCCCGACGCCACCCCATGGGAGGGCAGGGCGGGAACGGGAACGGACGGCGACCCGCGTCCGCTCTGCTTCGCCGCCGCGACCGATCGCGCGGTCCATCGTTGGTACGTCGAGGAATCCGGCAGACAAGCGGCATGGGTCCCGCCGCATAAGCAAAGCGGCATGCAACGGCTGGCGGGCTTCGCCGCAGCCGTGCTGGTACTACTCGACCTCGCGGCCCTGGTCGAAGTCGTCGAGGCCGTCGTGGCCGACGATCTGGTGACCGCGGAATCACTGACGCCGGCCGAGGCCGACGTGGCCGCCGAACGAGCCGACCTTCTTTTCTGCCCCCTCCCGGAATGAACGCCATGCGCTTTTCCCGTCTTGCCGTCTTCTCGGCCGGCCTCCTTGCCTTTGCCAACTCGCCAACGACGACGGCCGGTGTCGTCGAACTGGAGCGCGTCACGCTCGACGAAGGCAATGTCACCGCGTTGCTCGAAGTCACCAGCCAGTTTTACGTCGACGCCATGCGCGCGCTGATCGATGAGCGCTACCGCGACGACTACCGTGCGATCCGCTGGGAAGCGCTGGAAGATGCCATGCGCGACGCACCCGTCGCCCGTTTCGAGTATCGATTCACTATCGACGGTGTGCCTGGCGTAAGGGTTTACCACGCCATGGGCGGCCTGCCACTGAGCTCCGTGGCGAAGTCGGTGTTCGAAGGCCCTACGCGGCCGGGTACGCCGGAGACGCCCTCCAGCCCCACGGAGTCGGAGGACGAGCAATGGCAAGCGGGTCGCCGCGCCTCCTCGGTCGACGAGGTCGCCGTGGACCTGACCGACGAGCGCTTCTATACCCATTTCGACGACGTCAACGTACGCGCGCCGGTGCTGGCCGACGATGAATCCGTTCTCGACGCCTTCGTCGTGGAAGGCAGGTGGCGCGCGTTCGACCCGGAGTTCAAGGCGCTGCGAGCCATCGAGAAGGACCTGAAAAGCGGCACGATTCCTCGTGGCGGGAGCGTCTACGGCACCGTGAGCGATATAGCGTGCACGTCCTGCGAGTACGCGATGACGCGTTTTGGAGAAATCTATGAGGTCGACTTCCGGGTGGCGCAGGTCTTTCCCTCCCTGCCTCGCGTGGCGCAGAGCGAACTCATCGCCTCGGGCAGCGCCCGCCTGAAAGGCAACCAGCTGGTGGATGCGATCAGCGAGCGCCCCCTGCTGGCGGCCGACCTCCTGCGTGGCGCCCGCGAGGGTCAGTTTCGCAGGTCGCTGAGTCCGCGCGCCATGGGACGAAGCTTCAAGGGCACGCCATGGGCACGCCGCTCGTTCCAGCTCAACCCCGCCCGGCTTCCACGTCTTTCGGAAAGCTCGTCGGAGGACTCTCCGCCGTCCAGGCCTCGCGTCTTGAGGGCTTCGACACCCGACTGCTGAGGACGCGAAAGGGCGTCCGCGGGCCCGGCATGCGATCATGGGCGTATGAATGCCTTCGCCCAGACCGCCCTGTCCCCCGCCCTCCTCGCCGCCGTGGAATCGCTCGGCTACACGGAGATGACACCGATCCAGCGGGAAAGCCTGCCATCGATCCTCGACGGCCGCGACGTGATCGCCCAGGCCAAGACCGGCAGCGGAAAGACGGCAGCGTTCGGCCTGGGCCTGCTCCAGCAACTCGACCTGACGCAGATCCGCCTGCAGGCCCTGGTGCTGTGCCCCACCCGTGAACTCGCCGACCAGGTGAGCAAGGCCATCCGCCGCCTGGCGGTGAACCTGCCCAATGTGAAGCTGCTGACCCTGTGCGGCGGCATGCCGCTGGGTCCGCAGCTCGCCTCGCTCGAGCACGATCCACACATCGTCGTCGGGACGCCAGGGCGCGTGCAGGAACACCTCAAGCGCGAGAGCCTGCATGGCGGCGGGATCAAGGTACTGGTGCTCGACGAAGCCGACCGCATGCTCGACATGGGCTTCGAGGAAGCGATCGACGATATCGTCAAGCGTATTTCGAAGCATCACCAGACACTGCTTTTCTCCGCGACGTACCCCGACGCGATCCGCGCCGTCAGTGGTCGCGTGCAGCGCGACCCGGTCACGGTCACCGTGGAGGAGACGCACGATGAGAACACCATCGAGCAGCGCATGATCGAGGTGGAGCCGGCGAACAAGCCCGATGTGCTGTCACGCATCCTGACTCACGAGAAGCCGGAAGCGACCCTGGTCTTCTGCAATATGCGCAAGGACACCGAGGCGCTCGCCGCGGAACTCGATCGCCGTGGATTCTCGCCGCTGGCATTGCACGGCGATCTCGAGCAGCGCGACCGCGACGAAGTGCTCGTCCGTTTCGCCAACCGCAGCTGCAACATACTCGTCGCCACGGATGTCGCGGCGCGTGGTCTGGACATCATCGATCTACCCCTCGTGATCAGCTACGACGTCGCGCACGACGCCGACACCCATACCCACCGGGTCGGCCGGACCGGACGCGCCGGTGCGAAGGGCCTGGCGATCACGCTGGTCGGCTCGCGCGAGCAACCGAAGATCCGCGCTATCGAGGAACGCCTGGGCGGCCCGATGCTGCGCTACCCGGCCAAACCCGTCGGTGACGGCCGCAAGGTACTCAACCTCGCGGCGATGAAAACCCTCGTGATCGACGCCGGCCGTCAGGACAAGCTGCGCCCGGGCGATATCCTGGGCGCCCTTACCGGGGACGCCGGCCTAGAGGCCAAGGACATCGGCAAGATCGACGTCTTCGCCACCCGCGCCTACGTCGCGATCCGCAGGGACCTGGCCAACAAGGCTCTTGAACGCCTGCGTGCCGGCAAGATCAAGGGCCGCAACTTTCGTGTTCGTCCGCTGGCCTGATCGTCGCGCCTGCGTCAGTAAGATCGCGGCGCCGCACAGTACGCCGAGACGCCGCCCGCGGGCGGCGGCGTTGGTGGACCGGGACCGGGACCGGGACCGGAGGTCGTCGACGATGCGAGCGCCGACGTGAAGAAGGCGACGCGCTTCCGCATGAAGCGTTGGGACGCCCATGCGCTGTCGCTCGACAAGACATTCACGTGCACATCGATGTCGTACTGGAGGGCGAACATGCGGACCGCCATGTCGCAGGACAGGCACATCGGTTGACTGACGAACGCCGTGACTTCGCCGCCCAGCGGTACACGCCGGTTGATGATATCGCGCTCGATGCTACGCACGGCCTTCAACTCCGCGTCATTGCGGCGCGCGTCGGAGCCCCTGCCGTCATCCAGCGCGGTCCAGGTAATCGCCGACCTGTCCGAAGGCAGAAGCATGGCATGCACTTCGGCAGGCTGCGTCTGCACGTAGCTGCTGAAAGGCGCCGGGGTGGGCCCACGCACATCCAACCTCGGCGGTTCCTCACCGGATCGCGCGTAGTACGTCCGGGTGTGCTCCTTGCCCTTGGAGACGTAGGTGTACTGAAAAGTCGCGAAGGTGGAAGAGAAGAACTGACGCGCGAACGCCCGAAACGCGTGGCGGTTGCCCCGCATGTGCGAGGTCGCGCTGACGAACCATTCCACCGATGGAATCGCGTGGTGAAGGAAGCTCAGACGCAATTGCCACAGAACGACGTCATCGTAGTCGTAGGTCCATTCATAGGTTTTCACCTCACCCGCCGAGACCGTGGTTCCCACCGCTGCAAGCAGAAGCGCCAGGGTTGCCCTCGCGATTCGACATCCTCGTTCGCGGATCACCGGCGACTGCCGAAACACAGATGAGCGGCGAGGTGACTATCGAGTACTTCCGCTGCTTCTTCGTCGGAGAATCCCCCACGCATGTGGTCCTCGATGAGCAGGCGGTCGGCGGTTTCGGTATGCCCCGCATGCCGGGCAATGCGTTCGCCATGCGGCGTGGTTTCCCGCACGGACCGCGCGTGGGCGAGCGAAGCCAGCGCCGGTCCAAGCTCGACGGGCCATAAGCCGTGGTGCGATTCGTCCTGGGTCATCTGCAGGTCGAGCACCCGCCGAAACCAGGCGTGCAGCGCACGATCGCTGGCATGGGACGCGCAGAGCTCACGCCTCGGATCGTATGGGCTCAATGCCGCGACCTTGCGGTTCGCCAGGCCCTTCGCGGTGCAGGGTGGATCTCCCACATAAGGCAGCGACTGGCGATACGCCGCCGCCACCCGCGCGATGCGGAACGGCAGGGGAATCTCTCGATGGCCGTAGATCGTCGTTCGCCCCGCGTGCCATCCCGATCTTTCCGATTCGACGATGTTCGCCAGATACGACCAATCCGAGCCGACGATTTCCGCTATCCGGTCGGCCATCATGAAGCGAAAAACCACCATCTCGCGAATGCCCGACACCCGGCGTCTCGCCTCCGGGAGCACGTGAACGCGGTCACGTGCGAGCTGGGCGGCAACCGCGTAGTAAGCGGCAACCGCGTAATGGCCTTCGCCGAACAGGCGAAGGGACTGCAAGAAGATATCCACCGACACTCCCGCCTTGATGAGATTGGCCTGGACCAACGCATCTCCGGCGAGGGAGACGGGCTGGTCGCCCGCGGATAGTCCTGGCAGCGCATGGGTGAAGCCCAGATCCCATGCCACCGTGCGTATCGCATCGAGGTCCGTCATCGGTGTATCGAGTTCCTCCGCCATGCGCCGAAGTGCCCGTTGCCACGGCATACCGCCGAGCTTCCATTGCCGCGGGTCGGCGGCCGCGCTGTAGACCGACGACGGCTCGGCGAGCAACCCCGACGCAAAGCGGTCATCGTCGCGCATCGCCGCGGCAAGACCGTCAGCCTTGATGCGCTCTTCCATCCAGACCGCCGTGAAATCGCCCACCGGCGGTGAACGATGAGCCTGGTCGTTCGATGGAGCGGCAAGACCTCGGCCGGAAGTGAGCCCCAGGGCGCATCCGAGCAAGGAAGCGGCGAGGCGCGGGCGCAGGCGCCTCGAAGGGTTGTCGAACATGGGTAATGTCCCTCGTGGTCGAGACCGATGACAGGCGGTGGCCCGCAGCGAATGCCGTCAGCTGGCGCGGAAGAAGTAACTCACCAGCAACGCGGCGGCGACTTCCCGCACCTGGCGAAGCGCCCGGAACAGGGGCGTCCTGCGGCCATCGAGGTTCGCGCCATCCACGTAGTTGATTCGAACCGTCGCGCCAGTTTCACTGGCGAAACGGCGCAAGGCGGGACTGCACGACACGCACGGCCTTTGACTGACGAATCCGACGAGCTCGCCACGGGCCATCTCGGGATTCAGGCGAATGTCGCTCTTCAGCGTCTGCAGTATCTTGATCTCGGCATCGTTGGCTCGATTGGCCTGGGGATCGTGACTCGGCAGCACGGTCGAGCCCGGCACCGCGACGGCCGTCCTCGCAAACCGAAAAACGCCGACATCGGGTAGGTAGTGTGCCTCGGTCGTTCCGGGTTCGGACAGGTCGCTCGCTCCTGCCGGAATGTATCGTGCGAAGTCGTGGTTCGAACGCGATACGTAGATGCGTGTGTGGCGAACGCCGCCTGCATGCCAGCTGTACTCGAAGAACGCGAACGTCCCCCTCAGCAACTGGTCGCGGAATTTGCGCAGCGAGGACTCGCTTACCCCGCCGTGAAGGTCGCGCGCGGCGTCGGTGATGTAGCCATGCATGCCCTGCGCATAGACGTTAATCAGAAAGCCGAGACGATGCATGATCGTACCCTCGACATCCTCCGTGTAACCGGCTTCGATCACCCAGCCGGGCGAGGGATCGGGAAGTTCCACCGGTGATGGCTTTGGCTTGGGCGCATCGGCCCTGCCTTGCGCTGACGCGACCGCGCCGCCGAAGCAGAGCAAGGCGACGAGGCCCAGGCGTGCCGTCAGAATGAAGAATCGACGCATGCTCAGTGCTTCTCCGGGTTCAATAGATTCACGGCACGACGGATGACCGGTAGCGACGCTTCGTAGGAGAGATCGCCATCGGCCACCAGCCGATTGACGATCTTCATCTCCACGACTTCCTTGCGTATGACGGCATCCAGCGAGCCATCGGCGAGCGCATGCTCACCGAACTGTGTGTAGCGGAACGGCCGGGTGATGTTCTGCCAGTGGGGATCGCCGGTCTCGCTGCGGCGCTTTTCCGTCATTTCGCGCCGCAGTTGCCGCACGAACCAGGCGTACACCGCGCGGTCCGTCGCATCGTTGAAGCACAGCGGGCGAGAATCGTCGCCGCCCTTACCCGCCGTGAACGGATTTCGCTGCCGGGGTGTGAGGCATGGTTGAACATCGAAGGGCTGCTGATCGCGATATGCCGCCGCCATACGCGCGACGCGTAGCGGCACGGACAAGCGCGGAAGCAGAGGATTGCGGGGCGCGTCGATATCCCAATCGCGTACCGCGCCATCGAGCAGAATGGCGAGGTACTGTCGATCGAACTCGGACGGTCGCCATTGACGCGGGGTGGACGACATACCGTTGAGGACGTCCGGTCGCAGTCCGATCCGTTTCTGCTCGGCCACCGGCGTGTTGCTCAGCTTATCCCGCAGCAGCTGCGCGGCAACGGCGTACATCGCACCGATCGCCGGATAGTCGTTGCCGACCATGTCCCGCACGGCAATCACGATGTCCGCGTCGATGTCCGCCTTGGTATGGCTGGGTACGCCGGGATAGCTGTTGATGGGAAAGCCATAGAAGTCGGCGACATCGGTCCATGGGCGGCTTTTGGTGAAGCCGAGTTCCCGCTGCTTTCGCTGACTGATCTCGCGCTGACTGGGCACATGCCCGGCGACGGTCAGCATCTTTGCAGCCAGGCGCACCGCGTCGTTGAGCGCCTGAAGATCGCGCTCGGCCTGGGACGAGTACGGTGACGACGGCTCGGCCAGCACCCACGCCGCGTAGCTCTCGTCGGTGCCGGAGAGGACATAGGAGGCGTTGCCATCCAACTGGGCATAGGCGCGAATGAGCGTGACCAGCGCGCTGTGGGTCGGTCGCCGGATCGCCAGGGGAAACGCGATGACAGGACGACCCGCGACGCACATGGCGGGGGCCCTGCCTCGTATCGGGGGCGCCTGCGCGGGACGAAATCGTTCGCGACCGATGAGTGAACTGCGGACCGTCGTCAGATACGCCGCCCGCCGGGCACGGAAGAGATGGTTGGTCTGTGAACCCGTCGCCAGGTTTTCATTCGCCACCAGGCTCAACTCATAGGCATTGGCGAAGTTGCTCAGCGCCTGGCTGCAGGCCAGGCAGATCGGACGACTGACGAAGACGGTGGCAAACCCACCCTTATCCACCACGTGGTCGTTCAAGTCCTTTTCCAGCGTCCGTACTGCTTTTATCTCTGCGTCTTGCAGATCCCACGTCGCTTCGGGCCGGGGCGCCGGCATATGCCAGGGCACCCGTGTGTTGCCGTCGTCCTGAATCGTCGCCATGACCTCGCCTGGCCATGGCTCGAGCCAATCCGGCAAGTCGGACGTCAACAACGACTCCGGCCCGCTGTCGACGCTCCCGCGGCTGCCGGACATGGCGTAATAGGTTCGCGAACGGGACACGCCGTCCGCGCCCCGGTACGTGTAGAACAGCGTGACGAAGGTCGAATCGGTCATGCGCTGCTCGAAGGCCTGCCAGTTCTGTTCGGTCGCCGGTCTGATGCCCTGATTGGCCTGATCGATATAGCGCGCCGAAAGGCCGTCGGCGTAGAAGCGGAAGCCGTTCATCAGCGCGTTGACCGCGGTTCCGTTCGGGTCATCGTCGAGTACGCGGCTGCCGACCACCACCGCGCCGACCGACAGGCTGGCCACGGCGCCACAGGCCATGAGGCCCCCGCGAACCAGGCGACGAAGGACCACGCGATTCATAGCGCGCTCCCCCGGCATAGTCGGTCGGCGGCGAGTTCCTCCAGCGCGTCCAGTGTCGCGGCTCTGACCCGGCCCTGCCATACCAGTTCGCGTGTGGTCGTGGCCGACACCACCTCGGTGTCCAGGGAGGCATCGGGCGCATCCCCCACGAACGCACCCAACCACGCCGGGTGCAGCCGGTCGACGGCTTTGATAAGGGGAGCCGCCGCGGATGCCATCGTGTCCGGATCCTCCCGCTTCTCAGCCAGATCGTCACGTAAGGCGGCGCCATACCAGGCGAGCACACGACGGTCGATCATGTCCGCGAAGCAGAAAGGTCGCGTCGCATCGGCCAGGCTGGCCGCCGCCACAGCTGTGACGACGACGCCATCGTTCGCGCAGGGGAAGGGTGCCTTGTAGGTCTTCGACTGGTACGCCGCCGCGGCGCGCGCCACGCGAACCGCCGTGGGCACCTGGCGATATCCGTAGGCGGAAGGCGGCACTTCACGCCGCGACGAGAGCTCGTTCTCGAGCAGTCGCATCAGGTAGGAGGTTTCCACATCGGTCAGCGCGAAGGCCCTGCGCGCTGCCATCATGTGTTCCAGGGGACCGGACCATAGACCGCTGTACGTTTCGCCCGAGGCGCGTGCCGCGGCGAGCTTCTCCCGCAGCAATTGAGCGGCCACGGCGAGATTCGCGGCGAGCAGCGCATTTCCCGGCCCAGCGAGCAACTGCGCCTGCGTGAAGAGGTCGCGGTCGATACCGGCCTTGACGATGTTCGCTGCGACCCAGGGCTTTCCGAGTTCGGGAAAGCTGTGCAGGAGCGGCATTTCGACGCCGGGGCGCGCACGGGTCAGTCCGAGGTCCCAACGAAAACTGGTTTGGGTCTGCAGCAGCGACATGTGGAACCCCTGAAGACCCAGCAACGACCAGGCGGAACGCCATGTCGCATCCACGCCCGTTACGCTGAGGGGAGCGAGTTCGGTGTAAAGGTTTGCCGGGTCGACCAGCGCCAGCCGTTCCACCTCGGAATCGTCGCCAAGAGGCGATGCGAATGGCGTGATCTGCCATGTCCGTTCGGTGATCAACTCGCTGATGAAGTCCCCAGGAAGCGGACGGGGGTAGATAGAAAAAGGCGTGGACTGCTGAGCCGACGACGCCCCGCACCAAAGGCATGCGAGCCCTGCCAGACGACGCAGACGAGAAATGGCTGTCGGCCACATACCGGGAACTCCGTAATCACTCAGTACGAGGGAGCGACGTAGTTCAACGCGAATGCAGAGGCCGGCGTAGCGGCGGCGACCGCGTACGGCGGCTTGCGACAGCGATTATCGGCGCAGGCGCCCCGCCGTACGGGGTAGGCTTGAGCTGACTCACGTAACCGCGAGACGGACGTATGCGGCGCGCCGGCCGCGAGTGGATCAGGTACCGCGCGGCTTCGCGCGATGAGTCGCTGCGGCGGTCCATGGATCGTCCGGCCAAGGGTGGCGCGGGTAGCGTCCCTTGAGTTCCTTCTTCACTTCCGGATAGGTACGGTTCCAGAATCCGGCCAGGTCCTGGGTGACCTGTATCGGACGGCCCGCGGGCGATAACAGGTGCAGCATCACCGGCACGCGACCGTCGCCCACACGTGGCGTATCCGCAAGCCCGAACAATTCCTGCAGCTTCACGGCGAGAATCGGCGGCGCCCCGGCATCGTCGTCGCGCGTGCCGTATTCCAGCCGGCGTGTCATGCCGCTGGGTACTTTCAGTTCTTCCGGCGCGTGGGCGTCGAGCGCGCGACGCTGCTCGTAGTCGAGCATGGCCGAAAGTGCTTCGGACAACTCCGACGCCTGCAAGGCTTCGAGACGTCGTTTACCCGAGAGGTAGGGAGAAAGCCACGACTCCAACGAGCGGAGCAAGGTCGCATCGGCGACGTCCGGGAGATTCAGCTCGGGACGCCACGCATGCAGGGCGCCGATGCGCGCGCGAAGGCGTCGGGCGTTATCGCTCCACGGCAAGCTGGCGATGCCACGCGCGCGAATGGCGGCGAGCAGCGCTGGCATGGCATCGTCGCCACTGATGGGAATCGCCTTTCGCGAGATCAACAACGCATCGAAACGTCGTTCTTCGAAGGCTTCGGCGATTTGTCGCTCGTCGTCCCATCGCAGCACGCGCTCAGTGACGAATCGATCCGCATGGTCGCGCTCGAGGACATCCGGATCGAATGGCGTGGCAGCGAAGACCAGGCTGTCGCGCGCCTCCAGGCGCAGGTCGAGGATCACCAGCCACGGCTCTCCGTGAAGTGCGCTCGTTTCGTGCAGTCGCGCCCCCCGTCCGTTTGCCAGCTGGTAACGCATCGGCTGGCTATCGTCGCGACGCGCGACGCGGTCGGGAAACGCGTGGACGAGAAGATCGCCCACCGCGTGCGAATCGGGTACGCCACTGGCGGCGGAACGGACGTCGAGCCGGCGACGCCAGCCCGACGACACCTTCTCGATAGCCGCCAGTGCGCCCATGTCGGCGGACCCGGCGCGAGCGCCGCGGGCGCCTGCGTCGCGCCAAAGATGCAGTGCGGCCACGCGCTGACGAAAATCGTCGGTCCGCCCCTGCTCCCCTCGCAGCGGCGAGCGGGCTTCGGCCAGGGCGAGAAGATCGGCGACGAGCGCGCGACGCTCCGACGGTGCGCGCAGCGCCGCGGCGGCGAGGCGCGGCGCTGCGCCCAGGGCCAGCATGTCGCGACCCAGAGCCGTGATTGCGGAGGCGGCGTCGAGGGCGCCAAGGCGTCGCAGCAGGTCTCGCGCCTGACTCATCGCGCCCGCTGGAGGCGCGTCCAACCAGGGCAGGTCGTCGCTCCCCCAGCCAGCCAGCTCGAGCGCGAGGCCGGAAAGTTCGGCCTGCTCGATCTCCGCCGTACGTGAAGGCTCGAGGCGGCGACTTTGCGGCCACAGGCGATACGCCCTGCCTTCGGCGACGCGACCCGCGCGACCCGCGCGCTGATCGGCCGAGGCCTGCGAAATGTTCACCGTCTCCAGACGCGTAAAACCGGACTGCGGATCGAACCGCGGCTCGCGCGCGAGGCCGGCATCGACGACGGCGCGGATGCCCGGCAGTGTCACGCTCGATTCGGCGACGTTGGTGGCGAGCACGACGCGGCGCACGCCCGGTTCCGCCGGTGCCAGCGCGACTTGCTGTTCGGCCAGCGACAGCTCGCCATGCAGCGCGACGACTTCGACCTCGTCGCCTTGCTTCTCCAGCATGCCGCGTGTGCGCTCGATTTCCCGCCGGCCAGGCAAGAACGCGAGCACGTCGCCCGGGTTCTCACGCAGGGCCTGAAGCACGGTGCGTGCGAGATGCTGTTCGGTGGTCTCCTGCGGTCGCGCGGGAGCGTGCACGACAGATACCGGGAAGCTTCGCCCGGGGCTGCTGAGACGTGGTGCGTCCAACCAGCGGGCGATGCGCTCGCCGTCCAGCGTGGCCGACATCAGTAGAAGGCGAAGGTCGGGGCGCACGCCGGCCTGAACATCGAGGGCGAGCGCGACACCCAGATCGCCGGCAAGATGCCGCTCGTGGAATTCGTCGAACACGATCGCGCCGATGCCATCCAGGATCGGATCGTCCTGGATCAGGCGACTGAGGATGCCTTCGGTCACGACCTCGATACGGGTCCGGGGGCCCACGCGCGATTCGAAGCGAATGCGGTATCCGACCGTTTCGCCGACCTGCTCGCCGATCTGCGCCGCCATGAACGCCGCCGCCGCGCGCGCCGCGATCCGCCGCGGCTCGAGGACAACGATGCGAGCACCTGCCAGCCACGTCGCGTCCAGTAGCGCGAGTGGCACCTGCGTCGTCTTGCCGGCGCCGGGAGGAGCCTCCAGCACGAGGCGCGGACTCCTGGCCAGGGAGGCGACGATCTCGGGGAGTAACGGAGTGATCGGAAAGACAGGAGTCATGCGCCGGCTATGTTACCAAGCCGGCGCGGAATCGCCTGCCTTACCCCGCCTTGTCGGCAGCGATGGGTGCGGCCCCCTCGGTGACAGCCTCGAGCGGCTGCAGCGAGCGGAAGCGCTTGCGGTACTCGTCGACGACACGCTTGGCGTCGTCGCCGCTGGCGATGACCTTGGGCGTTATCAGCACCACGAGCTCCGTCCGCATGAGGTCTTCGCTACGGCTGCGGAACAGGGCACCGAGCAGCGGTATCCGTGACAGGTAGGGCACGCCGGCGTGGCCACGACTGTCGCGCTGCCGGATCAATCCGCCCAGCAGTACCGTCTGCCCGCTGCGCACCGCCACCTGGGTGTCCAGTTTGCGCTTGGCGATGGAGACGTTCTGTCCCGGCGTCACGGGATCGTCGGCCCGACTCACTTCCTGGGTCACGTCAAGGTAAACCAGACCACCGGGATTCACCCGCGGGCGCACCTCGAGGATCACGCCCGTGTCCTTGTAGGTCACCTGCCCTACTTCCTTGTCGCTGCCCAGGCCGGGGTTGACGAAGGTCTGGGTAACGGGAATCTGGTCACCGACCTGGATGCGTGCCTTGCGGTTGTTGACCACGACGAGCGACGGCGCGGACAGCGTTGTCGTGTTGCCATTCGTCTCCATGGCGCGCAGGGCAACCTGCACATTCTTGTTCACGAAGGAATAGAACAGGGTATCGGCGCCCGATGGCTTGCCCCCTCCACTACCGAGTGCCCACTGTTGCTTGTTGCCGGGCTGGCTGACTGCGCCGTTGCCACCGGCAAGCCCCTCGAGATACCACTGCACGCCAAAGCGAAAATTATCGCGAAGCACGACTTCCAGGATGCGGGTTTCGATTTGTACCTGCAGTGGAACGGCGTCGAGGCGGTCGATCGCCTGGCGGATATCGGCCCACTGCGAGGGACGCGCGTGGATCATCAGCTGGTTGTTCGCGTCGACCGCCGTGATTCGAATGGTGGCCTTTCCGTCGCCTGACGATGGCGTGGATGGCGTGGACGGCGGCTGGAAGAACGACGTATCGCCATCTGCCGTACCGCCCTCGGCAAGGCCGCCGCCGTCGCCCGCAGGCATGCCAAGGGAGAAGCCGGTGAGTCCGGGCACCACGGGCGACTGCGGCGAGTCGCCACTGACGGCACCGCCGAAGATGTTGCCCACGTAGCGCGCGACATCCGAGGCGAGCAGGTTGCGGACATCGTAGACGAAGAGGCGCGGTTCGTTGCCGCCGCCGCGATCGATGCGCTCGATCCATTCGCCCACCTGCTCGACGTGTTCGGCCTGTGTGGAGATGACGACGATCGCATTGGTACGCTCGATCGGGATGAAACGGATCAGGCCCGCCACGGGCGCACCACTCTTCTGCCCGAACACCGAATCCAGGGCCGGCATCAGTTCGGTGACGCCGGCGTTGCGCAGGCCGAATACGCCGACCGACATACCGCTCACCCAGTCGACGTCGAAGGTGTCGATGGTCTCCGCGATGGTGTCCAGCTCGTCGCGCGTGCCCGCGATGACCAGTACGTTCCGTGCGGGATCGGACAGCAGGATGGAGTCGGTCTCCGCGAACGGCGTGAGCAGCTTGACCATTTCCGGCGCAGCGACGAAGCGCAACGGAAACAGCCGCGCGCTGAGACCGTCGCGTGGTGCGTGCGCACCGAGACTGGGTGCGAGCCGTCCGGCGACGGCACGCGATATCGGCACGACGGTGTAGCGGCCACGCTCGTGGATAAGCGCGTTTCCTGTCCAGGACAGCAGGTTTTCGAGAATCGGCAGGGCTTCTTCCCGCCTGACCGGCTTGGACGTCGAGAACGACACCGTGCCGCGCACGCCAGGTGCCACCGAATAGTTCGCGTCCAGCAGATCGCCAAGAATGGCCTTGACCACCGCCTCGATAGGCTGGTCCTCGAAGTTCAACGTGATCGTTCCGTCCCCGGCAGCGACCTCTCGCGGCGAACTCAGCGCCTTGGGATGAATGAAGCGACCACTCCCCCGACTGATTTCGCGCTGCGTTCGAAGACTGTCGCTGGGCGAAGGCCGTTCGGCCAACTCGCCTTCCGGTGCCAGCGGCAGCGCCGCGGGCACCGGGTCGTCGACGCCGGCAAGTGCCTCACGTGTGATGTCGCCATAAGCCGGCCTCGCCGCATGCGGGGCGCACCCCGCCGCAAGCAGGCTCGCTGCGACGGCCATGCCAAGATTGAGTCGCTTCATGATGTGCTTCCTTCCGTGGTGGGCGCTTCATGCGCCCGCTACTGCGAATCCTGCGTCTGCTGCCGCTGTTGTTGTTGCTCCATGCGGCGCTTCTGTACGGCTTGTTTCAGTGCTTCGATCCTGGCTTGTTGGAGCGCGTTGTCGTCCTGTCGCGGGGGGGCGTCGCGCGCGGGCGTCGAAGACGGCCGAGGCAGGCTGGGGCCGGTCATACCGGTTGCCTGTTGCTCCACGTGCACGCCGTTGCCCGCTGGCGTCGGCGTGTTGCGCGGCGGCTGCGGGGGTTGGCCTGGGATCGACGCGGCACCCGGCCGTGCAGGGTCTTTCGTCAACGCCTCGGGCGCGGCGACTTTCAAGGTCAATTCGCGGCGCTCGCCGCCGTTATCGAAAACGGCACTGCGAGGGGTCAACGATGCGAGCGTCCAGTGCCCATCGGCCAACGCGGAGCCTTCCTTGACACGCACGGTCATGTCCTTGCCGCGATCGCGCAGCAGGGCCATGCGAAGTCCCGAGGTCATGATGATGCCCGTCAGTTCGAGATCGCCGATGTTGCTGGACGAATCGTCCGTGTCCGCCGCGGCGACGGGCTTGCGGTCGGCCATGAAGAGCGGTCGTTGCCAGACCTCCGCGTAGCGATTCAAAGGCGACGTGGCTGGCATCGCCGCGGCACGCAGCGGCGGCAACGCCTCCGGAGGCGCGGGGTCGTCCCAGCGCACGCCCTGCCCGACACCCATGGCGAAGGCGGCAACCGTGCCGCCTAGCGCCAGCGCTATGGCCGCCAGCACCGGCGTGAGTCGACGTTGGCCGGCTGCGTTCATGTGGCCGCCTTCGCCGCGCGGGCGGCATGGATGTATCCGGACACGGTGAACTGCACTTCCATGGGGGCTGCGCCACCGGAACGGGCGGCGACGGGATTGCGGTAGATGCTGAAGTCCTCGATGAAGAGGTAGGGCGATTCTTCCTCGATATCGTGAAGCACGGCGGTCATCGGTTGCACCTGGCAGCGCAGACTGATGTTGACGGTGACCTTGCGGTAAGGGTCGCCGGCTTTTTCCTGGCTGGGCACGGGCATTTTCTGCACGACATCGCACGCGCCGTCTTCCTTATGCGCGGCGGCGACATCGACGATGCGCTGCATGAGTCCCGCGGCAGCGGCATTGGTGTCGTCGCCGGGCAGGAAGGCATCGCTCCGCGTCTGGCCCTGTTCGAGCGTCGCCAGGCGCTTCTCCAACTGCGGACGCTCGGCGATGGCGGCGGCATAGCGACGTTGTGTATCGCGCAGGTCGTCCATGTCACTGGCGATCGCCAGTTGGGGTGCGACGAACCACCAGTGGATCAAGACGAAATAGCCGATCGCCAGAGCGACGACCAGGAGCACGATCGCCGCAGCGCGAGACTCAGCGGGCTTCATTCGCATGAGCGTCCCCCTTGATCGCGGTGGCGGCCTTCGCGCCGGTCGATGCGGACGCCGGCGCGGCGACGGATGTCGCCTTGGCGGGCGCGGTTGCGCCGGGCTTTGGCATCAATGCCTTTGCCTGCATATAGAAGCGTTCCTTGCCGGACGTGGGATCGGTCTGGATGGTGCCCTGGAAGCTCGGCTCGCCGATGCTACGCGCGCCCTTCAGGGCGTCGATGAGGCGTGCCGCCTGCGGGCTCTGGCCCTGGAAACCGATCTGGCCCGTCGCATTGAGGGTGAAGCGCTCGAGCCAGGTGTCGTCGGGCAGGCGATGCGTGAGCTCGTCGAGCACGGGAAGGATGGAAGGTGATTCGCTCTTGCGACGCACGAGGAAACCGGAGGCACCCGCGCTGTCCATGAGCCGTTGGCGCAGGGCCTTCACCCGTTGTGCGTCGGATTGCATGGCCTCGACATCCGCGCGCATGGTTTCCAGGGCGACGTTTCGGTTATGCAGCCACGCAGCCATGGCACCGAGAAGGAGCAGGACGATCGCCGCGACCAGGGCGAGGTTCAACCGGCGGCGACGGTCGACGCGCCGTGGCGCCCGCGCGGGCGGTAGCAGATCCACCCCGGCCAACCCATAGCCGAGGGGCACGTCGACGCGGTCGGGTGCCACCTGCAGCGCGGCGAGTTCGTCGAGCAGGGGGTCAAGCGAAGCGCGCGGCGTGGCGGCCAGCTCGGCGACGAAGCGCCCCTCGGGACCGCCCTCGCCAAGCTCGCGCACACCGAAGTGGATGTCCTCGGCCCGGAACGGTGTTTGCCGGTCGATGTCGTAGCCGACGACCTGGCGGAGGTTGTCGCGCGCGGCGACGGGCAGCACCAGCCGGCGCCGAAGGACCTGGGCCGCTGGCATGAGCAAGGCGATACGGCGATCGGCGGGGTCGCATTCGTCCAGGGCCCGTGCCAGCAGGGCGCTGCGATGATCGAGGGTATCGGCATCCTGGGCGTCGGCGATGGACAGGCTCTCGCCGGCGCGGCGCAACTGCCACGCACCGGCGCCGCGTTCGAGGACGTACCAGCGCTCGCCACCGGCGAACGCCTGGCGCCAGCGTACCGGGAGGAGCGCGGACAACTCGCCGCCCCACCAGCGCAGAAAGCCCGGCAGCGCACTACCGCGCCACGCGCGGCGAAGGCGGTCGAGCTGGAGCTGGGAGGCGTCCTGCAAAGCGGTCATTCAACATCTCCTTCGCGCCAACGCAGTATCGCGTAGGGCTGGTTACCGGATCTTATCCCACGCAATCGGACGGTCGATGTAAGGGAACTTCGGGTTCCGTCGTCAAGGATCGCCTCTGCACGTATCGTGTGCGTGACACCGTTTCCTCCGGCGACCGAGGCACCACTTGCCTGCCCGCGACCGGACAGGATGGCCTGGGCGCCGGCTTCGCCGAGTCCGGGGATCGCCGCCAGCGCCAACGGCTGCGCGTGCTCCGTATTCGGCCGCTCGCGACCCGACCAGATCGTCAGCACGGGAGCGACAACCGTCCAGATGGCGGGATCCATGCCGAGGACCATGCGTGCTTCCTCGACCGTGGCAAAGGGCCCGTTGCGTGGGCCGTAGCCAAGGCCTGCCGCGTCGTACTGCGGCTTCTTCGCGCCGTTGGGCGAGGCGGCATCGCCCGGGCGCCGCCAGTCCTGGATCGCGGCGGACAGGCTCTTCGCCTTGTCGTCGTTGGCGCCAGCCGCCTTGAACAGACCGGTCAATACCTGATCGGAAGCGGCGTTGAGATCGACCTTGCCGTCTTCATCGACGACGGTGATGTTGACCTTGGCGTCATCGAACTCGAACACGTACGGCCGCCCGTCCGCGATCCAGCGAGCGTCGGGGTCGGTCGTCTGCAGGCCCTCGATGGCGCGGACCACGCCGGCCTCCGCGGCGTAATGGGCGCGCGTCTGGGCGAACTGGTAGCGCGCTTGCAGGCCTTCGGTTCGCGCCAGCGCGGCGAAGCCGCCCAACATGATCGCCAACAACGTGCAGCCCCACAGGACGATAAGCAGCGCGACGCCCCTGCTCCGTTGACGGTTCATCGGATCACCGGTCCGCGCGTCCCGCGCGTCGACGACAAACCGTTCCTCGATGCCGAGGGATCGATTCGGATGGGCGCGACCAGGGTCGGAAAGACCACGTTGCCGTCAACGTCCAGGTCGATACGGACCAGCGACGGAGTGCGTCGCCCGTCGTCCCAGCTCTCCTGCCAGTCGCCAGGTCGATTCTGGTCATCCATGCCACGGTACGAGATCGATCCCTTGCGGATACCGCGAAGAAGGACCTCGGGCTGGCCGATCGGCTGCGGTGCGCCGCCGTCCGGCGGCAACATCGCGAGCGTCACTTCGAGTCGATAACCCTGGCGGCCATCGTCGACCAGCGAAACGGTCTGCAACTGCGGACCGAGTTTCGACAGGTAGCCCGGCATCGGGGCCACATAACGCAAAGTGCGGGACGTGCCGGAGAAGACGATGGGGTCGCCGTCGTCCGTCTCGTCGAACGGAATGGCCAGGGCCTGCGCGAGTTCGCTGCGCAGAAAACCCTGTGCGGAGCGAATCTCGTCCATGCGTTCGATCGCCTGGTCGCCGCTGCGGACGATACGCGAGGCGGTGCTGATGCCCGAGTACACCCCGAGCAGCACGATGGTGAGCAGCGCCAGTGCGGCGAGCACCTCCATCAGGCTGAAGCCCCGGGTGCGCTTCATGGCGAGCCGTCCGTATTGGCGCCGGCCATGCGCAGGGTGGAAAACCGCGCATGCCGCTCGTTGTCTGCGATACCCCATGTCACGTCCAGGTCCAACCGGTATACCCGGCTGGCGGGGGCGCCGTCCGCCGGCGGCTTCGCGTCCGGCGTGACGTAGCGGGACACATTCATGTGCCACCGGTAGATGTCGTCGAAGCGTCCCTCGCTGTCGCCCTCGCGCAACGGCTCCATGACGAACGCGCCGTCGAGGAGCGTGCGTGCACGTAACGCCGCCTGCGTCCGTTCGTTGGCGCGCGCCGTGAGGCTCATCGAACTTCCCGCGACCTGCATCAGCGCGGCGAAGGCGATCGCCAGGATGGCGATGGCGGCGATGATTTCGAGCAGGCTGAAACCGCGCTGGCGAACGGCGAGTTTCACTTCGAATCCACCACGCTGACGGCGCCGGTGAGCCAGGCCACGTTGACGTGCCATTCCCGCCCGCCGCGCGACAGCGTCACGCGGCCGCCGGTCGAGCTACCGTCGGGAAAGAAACGAATACGCCCGGTGGTCGCATTGGCCTGGTCCTCGCGCGCGCTGGTGATGGAGACACGCATGTCTTTGGGCAACCTGACAAGCGACTTACCCGGTGGCTGATACGTCGATGCCGAGGTATCCACCTCCAGCGCAAGGCTTTCGCCCTTCACGATCGACTGCGCGCGTGTCCAGCGCAGCGCGGCCGCCAGTTCGCCGCTCGCCGCGTTGACCCGCGCGCTGGCGAGCCCCTGGGTGATGGGAATGGAAACCGCCGCCGCGGCGATCGCGATCAGCAGGATCACGGCCAGCATTTCGAACAGCGTGAATCCGCGCGTATGCATGGCCGTGCAGGTCGCTTACTGCCAGTTGCCGTAGTCGGCGGAATAGCCATCGCCGCCGGCCTTGCCATCCTGGCCGTAGAAGACGAGGTCGAAGCTGCCGTGTTCACCCGGGTAGCGATAGCCGAACGGATGACCCCAGGGATCCTTCAGGTCGGATTCCTTCGCGTAGGGCCCCTGCCAGTTCTGCGCATCGGCCGGCTTGGCGACGAGGTCGCCCAGGTCGTGGGGCGGCGCACCGTTGTCGAGCGCGTAGTTCTCGATCTTCTGCCCGAGGGTGACCACCTGCGCCTTGCCCGCGCCGTACTTGCCCTTGTCGACGTTCTTGCCGACCTGGGTCACGACGATGGCGCCGATGATGCCGATCAGGACGATGACGGCGAGCATTTCGAGCAGCGTGAAGCCACGGGACTGGCGGGGTCGGAACGTACGTGTCGCGCGCATGGCAGAACTCCTTTGGAACGAATGCGGTCAGTTGATATTGCTGGTGAGGCTGAGCAGGGGCAGCAGGATCGCCGCCATGATGAAGGCGACCATGACGGTCATGACAATGGTCAGGGCCGGCACCAGCGCCGCCAGCAGGCGATCGATGGCGCGTTTGGCTTCGATGTCGAACGTGTCGGCGACCTTGAGCAGCATGGTATCCAGCGCGCCCGCTTCCTCGCCGACCTGGATCATCTGCAATGCCAGCCTTGGAAAGCGTTCGGTCTGGGCGAGCGAGCTGCCGAGTCCGGCGCCACCCTTCACGCGTTCGGCGGCCTGCTCCAGCGCGAGGTCGAGCGCGCGGTTGCCGGTGACCTGGCGGGCGATGGCCAGCGAGGAAAGCAGCGGCACGCCGTTCTTGAGCAAGGTGCCCAGGGTGCGCGCGATACGCGCTGTTTCCACCTTGAGCAGCAGGGGGCCGGAGACTCGCATGGTGAGCAGTCGTGCGTGGAAGGCCAGCTTCGCATCGGGATCGCGCAGGCGCAGACGAACGAAGGCCCCGAGCACGAACAAGGCCAGCGCGAGCGCCCACCACCAGTCACTGATCACCGTACCGAGGGCTAGCACCAGCTTGGTGATGAGAGGAATCGGAACCTGCATATCGGCGAAGATCGGCACGAACTGCGGAACCACGTAAGCGAGCAAGAGCACCAGCGAACCGAGCACGCCGACCATGAGGAAGGCGGGATAGATCAACGCGTTGATGATGCTCCCGCGCAGCGCCTGCGCGCGCTCCAGGTAGTCGGCCAGGCGGCGCAGCGTTTCGTCGAGCGAGCCGCCCGCTTCGCCGGCGCGCACCAGGCTGACATAGAGGCGCGGAAAGACGCCGTTCTCTTCGTCGAGGGCGGTGGAGAGGGTCGTACCCCCACGCACGCGGTCGCGGACGCGCTCGACGAGATTCTTCGCACGTTCGCCCTCGGGGAGGTCGAGCAGGATGCCGAGCGCACGATCCAGCGGCTGGCCCGCGCTGAGCAGCGTAGCCAGCTGGTGTGTGAACTGGGCGAGCTGATCGCCGGTGAACACCCCTTTGCGGAACAGCGCGGCGAAACCACCGCCGCTCGCCGCACCGTCGGCGGGCGCGGCTTCCAGCGGCGTGTGGCCCTGGTCCTGCAGGCGTGCGACCACGTCCTCGACCGACGTGGCTTCCATCCTGCCGGTGAGCGCTTCGCCTGCGGCGCTGATAGCTCGGTAACGGAACTGGCTCATGGCAGGGCCTAGGATTCCTGAGTGACGCGAAGGACTTCTTCGATCGTGGTGACGCCGGCCACCGCCTTGGCCAGGCCGTCTTCGTACATCGTGCGCATGCCCTCGGCGCGCGCCTGGCGCTCGATCTCGCCAGCGTCGGCCCGCTGCATGACCAGCCGACGCAGGGGATCGCTCATCACCAGGAACTCCATGATCGCGCGACGGCCGCGGTACCCGGTCGGGTTGGTCGCGCTGGTTCCCGGCTTCCACAGGCGGATCGGCCGCTCGTCGGTGTATTTATGCAGTTCGAACTGCTCGATCACCTCGGGCAGGGCCTCGTATGGCACCGCCGTTTCCGGATCCAGCCGGCGCACGAGTCGCTGGGCGAGGATGCCGTTCACGGTCGAGCCCAGCAGGTAGTCCTCGACACCCATGTCGAGCAGGCGCGTGATGCCGCCGGACGCGCTGTTGGTATGCAGCGTGGACAGCACCAGATGGCCCGTCAACGCCGACTGGATCGCGATGCGGCAGGTCTCGAGATCGCGCATTTCGCCGATCATGATGACGTCCGGGTCCTGACGCACGATGGAGCGAAGCGCGCCGGCGAAATCCAGGCCGATCTGTGGCTTGACCTGGATCTGGTTGATGCCTTCGATCTGGTATTCGACCGGATCTTCCACCGTGATGATCTTCACGTCGGGCGTGTTGATCTGCGACAGGGCGGTGTACAGCGTCGTGGTCTTGCCCGAGCCGGTCGGGCCGGTCACCAGCAGGATACCGTGCGGGCGATCCAGCACCTCGACGAAGCGATCGCGGAAGTGGTCGGTGAAACCCAGCGAGGCGAAGTCGAAGATGATGGATTCGCGATCGAGGATACGCATGACCACGGACTCGCCGAAACTGGTCGGCACGGTGGAAACGCGCAGGTCCAGTTCCTTGCCTTGTACACGCAGCTGGATGCGGCCGTCCTGCGGCAGCCGCCGCTCGGCGATATTGAGTCGCGCCATGATCTTTACGCGCGAGATCACCGCGGCGGTGGAGCTCGACGGCGGCGCTTCCACTTCATGTAGCACGCCATCGATGCGGTAGCGCACCTTGAGCCGGTTCTCAAACGGCTCGATGTGGACGTCCGACGCGCGTTGTTCCACGGCACGTTGGAGAATGAGGTTGACCAGGCGGATCACCGGTGCTTCGGAAGCGAGATCGCGCAGATGCTCGACGTCGTCTTCTTCGGTCGCGTTGCCGTCCAGGCTTTCGACGATGCTGCCCATGGCGGAACGGCCCTGGCCGTAGTAACGCTCGATGAGGCCGTCGATTTCCGAACGCAACCCCACACGCAGGGGCAGGTCGCGGCCGGTGGCAAGCCGGACGGCCTGCAAGGGATAGGGGTCGGCGGGATCGGCGACGAGAAGCGCCAGACCGTCCTCGCCTTCGCGCACAGGCGTGACGTGGTACTGCTTGAGGAAGCGAACCGACAGTTCGATGTCGGCTGGCGGGAGGTCGGGAGCATCCTTGGCGGCCAGCAAGGTCAGGCCGAGCAGTTCGGCCCAGGCGTCGGCCAGGTCACGCTCGGACACCAGGCCCAGGCGAGCCATCAACGAGGTCAGGGTACCCTCCGGCGTCTCGTCATGCAGGCGTCGCGCCCGCGCGAGGTCGGTGTCCTTAAGGCGGCCATGCGCCACCAGGTGCGCGCAGACCTGAGCTTCGCCCGGTTCCCCGGTCAGCATATCCTTATGCTCAGTCATCGCAGACATGCCTTCCTCACGGTCGTTGAAGCGGTCTATCCGCACGATCGATCCGGACCGCGCGGGCCGCTATTGGTAGCACATACCGTGCGTCGACGGCGACCGTGAATGCCGTTTCCGCGACGTGGCGCAACAAGCGAAAGCCGGCGTCGCCGCCGGCTTTCGGGCCCTCCGGGCTTATCCGTAGGATTTCACTGCCTTGTTTACCAGCCGATGCCGACGCCGACGCCTCCTGAAGTCTCACCGCCGCTGATCGCGGCGCCGAAGGTGAGCGCCGCCTTCGGGCTGAGACTACGCGAGAAACCGACCGACATCGCGCCCTGCCCCTTGTAGCCGCCGACGCCCACGCCGAGCCGGTTGTCGCCATTGACGCTCTGGGTGCTGAACGCCATCTGCGACATCGCCGCACCCATGGCGCCCACCTTGTTCAGGCGGTCGTTGAGGTTGCTGAAGCGATGATCGACCTCGCGCTTGTACTGGTCGAAAGCCCCGCCGCTGACGACGTCCCCGAACTTCTGGTCGGTGTACTGTTTGGCGCTGTTCAGCGTCGCTGCGTCGCCCTGGTCGGCGTAGGTCTTCGCGGTGGCGACAGCCTGGTCCACCTGGCTGACATTGGCGCCGTCGGTCGCCGCGGTACCCGCGGCCACGTTCGTGATGCGCCGTTCGGCGCCCGCGGCACCGACCGATACCGTGTTGGCCTGGTCCGCCACCGAACCGGCGCCCAGGGCGACGCTGTTGGTCGCCGCCGCCGTCACGGTCGCGCCGTTGCCGACCGCCGTGCCGTTGTCGGCCCCCACGCTGGCGTTGTTACCGACGGCGATGTCGGTGGGGTCCTTCGCATAGCTGCCGGTCCCGATCGCTATCCCGTTGCCGGTGCCCGGCACGACCGCCTGCGCCGTCACCGCGGGCGCGGCCGCCGCGACCGGCGCGGCCGCCGCCGATGTGACAGCCGGTGTGACAGTTGCCGCCATCGCGCCCTGGGTGATCGACGCAGGTGTCGCGGCGACGGCATTGCGGCGAATCGGCGTCGTCCCCGTTCCGGTGCCGCCTGTCGATTTCGACTCGAGGGTACCCACGCGGCTGTTGAGCGAGGTAAGTGCGCCATCCAGTGCCCCGACCGCGTCACCCACCGTGCCGTACGAGCCGCCTTGCACCCGATAGACCGGGCCGACAAAACCACTCGCACCCATGCTCGCTCCACCGCCCAGAGCCATCGCCACCGCGTTTCCGGCCGCGCTCGAGGTACCCGCGAAGGCGCCGGAAAGTGCGGTATTCAACTGCCCGAGGTTCACCGCATCGTTGGTCTGGGTACCGGCGGCCACGTTGGTGATCTGGCGATTGTTGCCGGCGCTGCCGACGGACACCGTGTTGGCCCGGGTCGCCAGGGACCCGTTACCGAGCGCCACGGAATTCGCCGCCAATGCCCTGGCACTGTCGCCGATCGCCGTGGCGCCGACGGCCCCCGCGTTGGCCGACGCGCCGATGGCCGTCGACGACTCCTTGCTTGCCGTGGCGAAGGCACCGTTGGCCGTGGACACGTCACCGCTGGCGCTGCTCCCTGCACCGGTCGCGACGGCCAGCGCGCCGGTGGCACTCGCATCGTCCGAACCATCGGCCGCCCCGGTGGCGGAAACGTAGTGCCTTGCGCTGCTCACGCTATCGGAGAGGTCGTTCAACTGCTGGACATTGGTCGCGTCGGTACCTTGCACACCCGCCGCGACATTCGTGATCTGACGCTCGCTGCCACGGTCGCCGACCGACACCGTGTTGGCGCGCGTGGCGAGCGAATTCGAACCCAGCGCGACGCTGTTCGTGGCGTCGTGCTGCACCGTGCTATTCGCACCGACGGCAACGCCGCCCGCGCCGATAGCCGTGGAGAAGTCGCCCACCGCCACGCTGCTGGCACCGGAGGCCCAGCTGTTGATGCCCAAGGCCGTGGCGTTCCCGCCCTGCGCATAGGCGAAATAGCCCAGCGCCGTGCTGCCTACGCCTTCGGCGGCGGCGACACCGCCCAGTGCCGTGGCGTAGTCGGCCGTGGCCTGCGCGCCCGCACCGAATGCCGCGGCGCTATCGCCCGTCGCACCGGTATAGACGAGACCCACGCCCGGGAGGTTGCTCGGACCGCCTACCGCCACCGAACCGGCACCTGACGCCGTGGTCGAGGTACCCACCGCGGTCGCGTAGTCACCGGTGGCGTTGGCGACCGCGCCGAGCGCCGTCGATTGCGCGCCACTGGCATAAGCGCCCACACCGACCGAGGTTGCCGCGAAGCCACCCGCTTGCGCACTCGCGCCGATGGCCGTGGCACCGACCGCCGCACTCGTCGCACCGGTATCGACCGGGTTGCCGTTTCCATCGGAGATCAAGGCGTTGCCTTTCTCGTCGACCGCATTGCCGCCGACGGCGACGCTACCGGCACCGATCGCCTGCGCGCCGGCACCGAAAGCGGCGCTGTTGTTGCCGCTGGCCGTGCTGCCGAATCCGTTCGCCGTGGCGAACCGATTCACCGCCGTCGCACCCGCGCCCGTCGCTGTCGCGCCGGTACCGGATGCGAAAGCACCCGAACCTGCGGCCGTGGCGTAGTCGCCCACCGCCTGCGCGTCGTCACTGCCGTCGTTCAGACCGGTCGCCTTGAAATAGTGGCTGGCGTCGCTGACGCCGCCGGCCACCGCGTCGAGCTGACCCTTGTTCACCGCGTCGGTCGCTTGCGTGCCGGCGGCGACATTCGTGACCTGCCGTTCGCTGCCCACGGCACCGACCGAGACCGTGTTCGCGCGGTTGGTGTACGAGCTCGCACCGAGGGCGACCGAGTTCGCAGCGTCGGCCCACGACGATTCGCCGATGGCCGTGCTGCTTGCTCCGTTGGCCCAGCTGCCCCAGCCCACGGCGGTGGCGTAGTCGCTTGTCGCCCATGCGCCTGCGCCGAAGGCGGATGCACCCAGGCCGGTCGCCTGCGCCGGAACGAAGCCGAAGAACGTGCTGCCACCGACCGCGACACTTTCGTCGCCGGTAGCCTGCGCGCTCTCGCCGACCGACACACTGCTTGCGCCTGTCGCCGCGCTCTGCGTGCCGACGGCCGTCGACAGGGCGCCCGTGGCGTTCGCGACCGCACCGACCGCTGTCGCTTGCGCACCGCTCGCATAGGCACCGACACCGAAGGACGAGGCGGCAAAGCCGCCCGCCTGCGCGCTGGCACCGACCGCTGTGCCACCGACACCCGCGCTGGTCGCACCGGTATCGACCGGCACGCCGCCGTTGGTGATCAGCGGATTGCCATCCGCATCGACGGCCACGCCGCCGACCGCGACGCTGCCCGGACCGTTGGCCTGCGCACCGGCGCCATACGCCGCGCTGTTCTGACCGGTCGCCGCGCTACCGTAACCGTTCGCCGTGGCGTTCGTGCCCGTCGCCACCGCGCCGCTGCCGGTCGCCGTCGCTCCGTCGGCACCGGCGAATGCGCCGGAACCGGAGGCCGTGGCGAACTGGCCGCTCGCTAGCGCATCGTCACTGCCGTCGTTGAGACCATTCGCCTTGAAGTAGCGGGTGGCGCCACCTACCGATGAGTCGAGCTGGCCCTTGTTGACCGCATCGGTCGCTTCCGTGCCGGCGGCGACATGGGTAATCTGCCGTTCGCTGCCGACGTCGCCCACCGAGACGGTGTTTGCCCGGTCGGCATAGGAGCTCGCACCGAGCGCAACGGAATTTGCCGCGCCCGCGATCGCCGACTCACCGATGGCCGTGCTGCTCACGCCGTCGGCCCAGCTATTCCAACCCAGCGCCGTCGCGTAATCGTTCGTCGCCCATGCGCCTGCGCCGAAGGCGGACGCGCCCGTTCCCGTCGCCTGCGCCGGAACGAAGCCGAAGAACGTGCTGCCACCGACCGCGACACTTTCGTCGCCGGTAGCCTGCGCGCTCTCGCCGACCGACACACTGCTCGCGCCTGTCGCCGCGCTCTGCGTGCCGACGGCCGTCGACAGCGCGCCCGTGGCGTTCGCGACCGCACCGACCGCTGTCGCTTGCGCACCGCTCGCATAGGCACCGACACCGAAGGACGAGGCGGCAAAGCCGCCCGCCTGCGCGCTGGCACCGACCGCTGTGCCACCGACACCCGCGCTGGTCGCACCGGTATCGACCGGCACGCCGCCGTTGGTGATCAGCGGATTGCCATCCGCATCGACGGCCACGCCGCCGACCGCGACGCTGCCCGGACCGTTGGCCTGCGCACCGGCGCCATACGCCGCGCTGTTCTGACCGGTCGCCGCGCTACCGTAACCGTTCGCCGTGGCGTTCGTGCCCGTCGCCACCGCGCCGCTGCCGGTCGCCGTCGCTCCGTCGGCACCGGCGAATGCGCCGGAACCGGAGGCCGTGGCGAACTGGCCGCTCGCTAGCGCATCGTCACTGCCGTCGTTGAGACCATTCGCCTTGAAGTAGCGGGTGGCGCCACCTACCGATGAGTCGAGCTGGCCCTTGTTGACCGCATCGGTCGCTTCCGTGCCGGCAGCCACGTTCGCGATCTGGCGTTCATGCCCGGCGGTACCGACTGACACCGTGTTGTCGCGATCGGCTTGCGAGTCGGCGCCCAGGGCCACGGCGTTTTCACCCAGCGCCCAGGCATTCGCACCGAGGGCGGTGGCGTTATTGCCCAAGGCCCAACTGTTCGTGCCGACCGCGACGGCATTCGCACTCTCCAGACCGAACAGGCCAAAGCCCGTTTCGGCGAAGTTGCCGATCGCCACGCTGCCTTCGCCCGATGCGCTGGCGCCGGCACCGACCGCCGTGGACCCCGCGCTGTAAGCTGTCGAGCCAAAGCCGCTGGCGACGGACTGATCGCCCGCCGCCGTGGCCTGCGAACCGCTGGCCGTGGCGTAATCGCCGAGCGCATTCGCCACCGCACCTACGGCGGTCGACTGCGCGCCGCTTGCGTACGCTCCGACACCTAACGACGACGAGGCAAAACCACTCGCCTGCGCGCTTGCACCGATCGCCGTGCCACCGACGCCCGCGCTGGTCGCGCCCGTATCGACCGGCACGCCGCCGTTGGTGATCAACGGATTGCCAGCGGCATCGACGGCCACACCACCGACGGCGACGGCACCCGGACCGTTCGCCTGCGCACCGGCGCCATACGCGGCGCTGTTCTGGCCCGTGGCCACACTGCCGTAACCGGTCGCCGTGGATTGCCGACCCGTCGCTACCGCGCCGCTGCCGGAAGCACTGGCGCCCTGAGCGCCTGCGAAAGCACCGGATCCGGATGCCGTGGCGCCGTCGCCGGTAGCCAGCGCATCGTCGCTGCCGTCACCGTTGCCGTTGGCCTTGAAGTAGTGCGCGGCGTCACGGGTGTCTTCGGCGAGCTGATCGACCCGTGTCGATACGCTACCGACCGAGGACGAGACCTTGTCCAGCTGCCGTTTGTTGACCGCATCGGTCGACTGCGTGCCATCGGCGACGTTGACCAACTGGCGCTCTTCGTTAACCTTGCCTACCGATACCGTGTTGGCGCGATTGGCGACCGATCCGTCGCCGAGGGCGACCGCGTTCTTCGCCGTGGCGCTCGCGTCCGTCCCGAATGCGGAACTGGCCGAGCCACTGGCGAACGACGATTCGCCGACGGCGACGCTGTTCGTGCCGGTCGCGCGGGCATTCTGGCCCAGCGCCGTCGACCAGGCGCCTGACGACTGGGCATTCTGTCCCAGTGCGACGCTGTAGTTGCCGCTGCTGTTCGCTGCCGTGCCGACGGCCGTGCTGTAGTCGCCGGCCGCCTTGCTCGAGGTGCCGCAGGCGAAGGCATCGTCGCCCCTGGCGACCGGTGCCTTGCCCTGGATGCCGAACAGATAGCCGCCGCACACGTTGCCTGCCTGCGCGGGCGTGCTTGCCAGCGCCAGCATCGCGCCGGCAGCCAGTGGCAGCGCCGCCATCGCGGCGCGCAGACGTCGGGAGGCACCGCCCTTGCCGTTGGCTCTCGCCAGCTCCGACGCGACGACCAGGATGCCGAGCGATGTGTTCCAGACCTTGCTGTAGATGGTATTCACGTGAACCTTCCTCCCAGATGCCCGCTTGTTAGCGATCAATGCGCGGGCGCGCGACGCGCGGCCCATCGCCAGTCCGTCGCGACCGCGGCGGACGAGGTGTCCCGAAGACCGGTGGCGCGAAGCCGCCCAGCCGTCCAGACGTCGTGTCTGTTCCCCTGCCCGCAAAGCGGGCCCCACGAAGGTCGAGGCCCCGGCGAACCGGGGCCTCTTTCGGGTCATGCGTCAGAGCGTGTATGCACCGAGCACACTCACGCCGGAGTACGCCTTCTCGCCCTTCACGGTCAGCGTCCACACGCCGGCCGCGGGCTTGGTGGCCGTAAACGGCTCACTGTTACCCGGACGATTCGGCTGTGCCTTCACCACGCCCTTGGGGTCGGCCACCGAGATCGACACGTCACCCGAGCCACCGTAGGTGCGCAGGGTGAGCGTCTTCGCGTTGGCCGGTACCGTGAGCTGGTACGCCGTGGTGGCACCGGCCGCACCCTTCTGGTTGTTCAGCGCGGTGTTGTTGGCCAGCACGATCGCCGGCGGAGCCGCCGGCGGACCGAAGGCGTCGTACTGCTTCTGCGTCTCCGCGTCGGACAGGCACGCGTTGAGGCTCGATGCCTGTCCGGCGGTGACCAGGCCATCGCTGGCGAGCTGCGTCGCATAGGCATGGATGCCACTGCGGTAGTCGCCCACGCTGGCTGCGGCGCCAGCGATGATCTTCACGTTGGCGAGCACGTTGGCACCGACGATCACGCCACCCGGGACGAGCGTCGGAATGCCGGTATCGCAGGTGAGCAGCTTCTGCGTGCTGCGGTTGAGGCCCCAGCCGATGTCCTGGAACAACGCGGGCGTGAGGTCGACGTCGATCTGGCCGACGAGATCCTGGCTGATCGCGTATTCCATGATCGCGTTCGGCGTCAGGCGGGTGTCGTAGTGCGAGAACGACGAGCCCTGGGCGAGCACGGTCGGCGCGTACAGCTGGACGTTGCCCTGCGCATCCGCGCCGGCAAGGCCGGTGCCCTGGCCCACGGCTCCGGTGAGGCCGGCGAGGTTGGCTTTGAGCTTGTTGCCATCCACCTGGCTGATCGCGATCACGGGAATCGTGACCGGGGAAGCAGGCGTGCCTCCCGGCGTGATGGCGCCGGCCTGGTTGTTGGCGATCAAGACCGCCTTCGCGCCCGCCGCCTGCGCATTGAGCGATTTGACGGTGAAGTCGCAGGTGCCGCGATCGATGATCGCGATCTTCCCGGCGAGGGCCGAGCCATTGGTGATCGCCGCGCAACCATCCGCCGGCGCCGCCTGTACGGCGCTGCCACTGAAATTGGCGGCGGTCGCGGCGGGACCGAAGGCTGCCTGCGAGTACGAGTAGTCACCGGCGGCAGCCGCCGGAGCAGTCACCCGGAACACGCTCGGCACGCCGAGCGCGAGCGGTGCTTCCGCCTTGACCGTCGCACCGGTGAAGACCAGCTTGCCGTCGTCCAGCGCGGCGGTGACACGCTGCGGAAGCGTCAGGTCGTACCACTTCTTCATCTGCGTATCGTTGAACACGAAGGTGGAGTAGATATCCGGACGCGCCACGCCGTCGTCACCGACATATCCCGAGCCGGTCGTCAGGTTGTTGAAACCCGAGAAGCCGAGGCCATGGGCCATTTCGTGCAACACGACATTGAGGAAGTTGATCGATCCGGCAGGCGTCTTGCCGTCGAGACCGAAGTACCACTTCGATCCTTCTAGGCATCCGGGCGTACCCAGCGCACCGTTGAACTGGCTCTGGATGTCGTCCTCGCCCGGCGCGCCGTCTTCGTGAGTCAGCGCATCGAACAGTGCGGAGTGATACCAGGTGTTACGCACGGCGCCGGGCGGCAACGTGCTGGTATCGTCGAAGTAGAAGATGAAGTTGGTGCCGGACGAGCCGAGTACACCGGAGGTGGCATCGCATTCGAGCGGTTCGAAGGTCGCGCCGTTGGAAATGGTCACGTCACTCTGGAGCACCGCGCCCCAGATGTCGGCGGCGAACAGGTAGACGTTGAGTGCCTGCTTGCCGTAAGTCGTGCCGGGATTGCCACCGACCGGTACCGCAGGCGTCGGATCGTCGAGACCCTTGCCGGTGCCGACATCCTGGTTGACGATCTTGATCTCGGCGGCGTTGACGCTGACGGTGCCGAACAGGCCGGCGGCGACAAGCGCGGTGAAGAGAAGGCCGCGGCGGATCATCGTGTCACCTCCGGTGCGATCGGTGCGGCCTGCACGCCGTGGTCGTCGTGATGCACGCTGATCGTGCCGTCCGGCGCACGTTCGGCGACGACGCTGCTCATGAGCTCCTGCGGTACACGTACGGCTTTGGCCCGTACGCCGTTGGCAAGGTTGACGGTGCGGAAGGTCGACCTCGCTTCGGTCGCCGTGCGCGGTTGCCCGCTAAGCAGGGACGCCTTCGTCGAGCGGATCTGGAAAGCCTTCGACAGGGCGGCGCGTTGCTCGGCGGTCGGCTCGCGCAAACGGCCCGTGGCGGGATCGATGGCGACCTGCACGCCCTGGACCATGACGGTCTGCGGCGCAGCCGCCGGCGCGTTGGTTTGCGGGGTTTCCGCGGCGTGAACCGCTCCCGCGACGGTGAAGACGCCCGTCAGCACGAGGCCGATGGCCTGTGCCAGTGTTCGTGAATTCATTACGCATACCTCCCTAGTGCGGCGCCGGGACCCCTCCCTGCACGCCAGCCGACGAAGGCCCCCTCGCCGGCTCAAACACCTAAAGGATTCGACGTTCCCCTCAACGCAAAATCCGAAGACGACTTATGGCGCGGTACAACCCGGATTCGGCGGGTCGACGAGCGTCCCGGCGGCGGTGCGGTTTACCATCTGCATGTCCCCTTGCCCGTGGTACTGCTGGTGGGCGACCGCTTGCCGGCCGCCGTCCTCGCGACGCCATCTGGGGCGTCCCCTGCTATCGGTTTCGAGATCCATCTGCGTGCTCCTCGGTGTCGTCTTCTTGACGTCCGTCTTTGGAACCTAACAGCAGGAAAATACGAACGTCAATATTTTGACGAGAACTTTCTTGAGGCCGGCACGACCTTCGCCGAAAACCCCGTCGACGTTCGTTTTGGCCAGCCTTACATGTTTCAATTCATAGTCTTGCGTGTCGATAACGCTTGACCATCACGTTCAAACCCTTGTCTGAAAGCGAAAGAAATCATGGACTTGATCGATATCGGAGCCAACCTTACCCACGAAACTTTTCGTCAAGATATTGACGACGTGCTGGCTCGCGCCACTGCGCACGGCGTGGGTCGGATGATCGTCACGGGGGCTTCGCGCGACGGAAGCGAGCACGCGTTCGCCCTCGCGCGGGCCAGTGGCGGTCGTCTCTTTTCCACCGCGGGCGTGCACCCTCACCACGCCGTGGACTACGACGATGCGACCGATGCCGTGCTCAGGCAGCTCGCCAGGGAACCGGAGGTGCGCGCGATCGGCGAAACCGGGCTCGACTACAACCGAAACTATTCACCGCGCGACGTGCAGCGCGCCGCCTTCGAACGGCAACTGGAGATGGCGGCCGAGGTGGGGAAACCGGTGTTCCTGCACCAGCGCGACGCGCACCACGATTTCCTGGCCATCCTCAAACGCTATCGCGACCGTGTACCCGCGGCCGTGGTGCATTGCTTCACGGATACCGAAGAGGCCTTGCGTGACTACCTCGACCTCGACTGTCACATCGGCATCACTGGCTGGATATGCGACGAGCGCCGCGGCGCCCACCTGCGCGAGATGGTGAAGATCATTCCCGCCGACCGGCTCATGCTCGAGACGGATGCGCCGTACCTGTTGCCGCGAACGATCCGGCCGATGCCCAAGGACCGTCGCAACGAGCCGATGTACCTTGCGCACATTCGTGACGAGGTCGCGCGCGATCGTGGCGAGACGAAGGACGCGCTGACGGCGTCCAGCGTGCGTACGACGGAGGCCTTCTTCGGTCTTTGAGGCGAGCACCCTTCGCCGCTGAAGCGGCTCCCACAGAGAGCATCGCCGACGAATCGGCCGCCACCGAGCGACGCACACATGACCCGTGTGGGAGCCGCCCCTGCGTTGTGGGAGCCGCGCCCGTGTTGTGGGAGCCGCTTCAGCGGCGATGCTCTCAGCCCGAATGCAGACCCGTCAGCGACGCCTCGGCCAGATCGATCTCGCGCAACAGCGTACGCAACGTATCGTCGTTGATGTCGTGACTTCGCCGAAGGTTGTACAGCTCCCTCCTTTCGGCACGTAGCGCGGCCAGACGCATGACGCGCTCCGTGCCCGCCTCGGCGCGCGCCTTCTCCGGAACATCGCCTTCGTCGCCTGCGGCTTCAAGACGTTGCTGGTAGTCGGCCATGACTCGCGACGCAACGCGCGACGCCAGGGCGATGGCGTTGACATCGCCACTCTCGTCCACACGCTGCTGTTCGTCGGCGATACCGCGCAATGCAGCCTCGGCGGAAAGCCCGCGAGCCTTGCGTTCCTCGCGTACGCGGGGATCCTCGCCAGGAATCTTCAGGCCCTTCACGGCAAGCGGCAAGCCGATCGCACCGATGACAAGGGTGCAGAGAATCACCCCGCTGGCGAGCAGGATCATCAGGTGGCGCACGGGAAACGGAACACCCTCGCTCTTCATCAGCGGTAGCGAAAGCACGCCAGCCATGGTGATGGCGCCACGCACACCGGCGAGCGCCGAGGTCCACACCATGCGCGTGCCCACCTTGGGCCGCTTCTCGCCGCGATGCAGGGCCCGCATCAGGACGAAGCGGAGCGACACCCATACCCAGATGAAGCGCAGGACCACCAGCACCACGGTAATCGCGAGGACATAGGCGACCAGGTACCAGAGTTCGCCACCGCCCGCCTGCGCGAGATCGCCTTTCGCGCCGTCGACGATGCCGGGAAGCTGAAGGCCGAGCAGGAGGAAGATCAGGCCGTTGAAGGTGAACTCCACCATCGACCAGACCGCACCGTTCTGCATACGGGTGGCCACGTAGCCGCCCTTGAGGACATCGGTGTAGTTCATGGTCATGCCCGCGGCCACGGCAGCCAGGATGCCCGAGACGCCGAAGTGCTCGGCAAGCAGGTAAGCCGCGAAGGGGAGCAGCAGGAGCAGTGCGACCTGGCTGGCCGGATCCACCTCGCCACTCCAACGCACCAGGCGTCGACGGAAGATGCCGAACGTATAGCTCACCAGTGCGCCTGCGAAGACGCCGCCGAGAGCCATCACCAGGAAGTCCATGGAAGCGTTGCCCAACGAGAACCTGCCGGTAATCTCGGCCGCCACGGCAAACTGCAGGGCGACCAGGCCTGATGCATCGTTGAACAATGCCTCGCCCGACAGTATGTGCATCAGCCGCGAGGGAATCGGCGTCTCCCCGGTGATCGACGTCACCGCGACGGCGTCGGTTGGCGAGAGCACGGCGGCCAGAGCGAACGCCACCGCCAGGGGCACCGTCGGAATCATCCAGTGGACGAAGTAGCCGACACCCAGGATCGTGAAGAAGACCAGCCCCACCGCCAGGGCGAGGATGGGACCGCGCAGGAGGAACAACTCGCGCTTGGGGATCCGCCAGCCGTCGGCGAAGAGCAGCGGAGGAATGAACAGCAGGAAGAAAAGTTCGTGGTCGAACTCCACATCCATCCCGAACGGGCGGGCCAGGAGCGCACCTAACCCAATCTGCAGAAGCGGCAGGGGAAGGCGAACGGGAAGGATACGAACGATGGCGCCGGACAGCGCAACGACGAGGAGGAGGACGAGGATCGTGATGACTAGAGCCATCTACCGACGTTAAACGGGGCACCCAAAGCAGGCAAGACGCCCGGCACTTGCACCGCACTAAATTGCGAATCGCCTCGGAATTACTTGCTTAGGACTTATTCCTATTGTTCGTTGGTGCACCAGTACTTTACGTTGTTTTCACGCGCCGTTTCGGCGCTGTCGTCAGCTCGCCTCAGGGGACATGATGAGCGGGTGCGACTTTCGCCATGGACGACGTCTTGCACGACTTTTTGGGGAGCAAAGACATGCACCACCACGCCATCGCGCGCACCCCTTTCGATTGACGACGTGACGCCGCCCGCCCGGTAAGAGGCGTTCGGCCGAGCGAAATTTTCCAGTTGGTTCTCCGCCCGCCGGCCTTTCCGGCGGAACGTCCGCGTGCCGCGCGGATGCGGATGGCCTCACCCCGTTTATTCGTCACGCGTTATTTCAGGAGGGACGTTCCATGCAGTACGCAATCCGTTCAGCCGCGCCGGCGCGCCGCAAGCTCGCGCTTGCCGTCGCCTTCGCCGTATCCATCGGTGGTGCCGGTTCGGCGCTGGCGCAGAGCAACGCCACGGGTGCCATTTTCGGCTCCGCCACGCCCGGTGACGTTGTCCATATCGAGAACACGGACAACGGTCTTCGCCGCGACATCACCGTCGACTCCGGCGGCCGTTACCGCGCCAACTCGCTGCCCATCGGCACCTACACCGTCACGCTGATGCACAACGGTACGGCCGTCGATTCGCACAAGGGCGTCCAGACCCAGATCAGCCAGGGTACCGACGTTTCCTTCGCCGCTGCCGCCGCCGGCGCCAGCGATGCGACCAACCTCGGCAGCGTCCAGGTCACCGCCAACACCCTGCCCAGCATCGACGTCAGCTCGGTCGACTCGCGCACGGTGCTGACCGCCGACCAACTGTCCAAGCTGCCCATCGCCCGCACCTCGATCAGCTCGATCGCCCTGCTCGCCCCGGGTACCACGCCGGCAGTGCGTGGCTACGGCAACGCGTTGTCCTTCGGTGGTTCCTCGGCGTCCGAGAACGCTTATTACATCAACGGCTTCCAGGCCACGAACCCGCTGACCGGCGTGAGCTCGCGCCAGCTGCCGTACGACGCGATCGACCAGGAGCAGGTGCTGATCGGTGGCTACGGCGCCGAGTACGGTCGTTCCACCGGCGGCGTGATCAACGTCGTTTCCAAGCGCGGCACCAACGAGTGGAAGGGCGATATCCAGGTGTTCTGGTCGCCGGACAGCCTGAACCAGCAGCCGCGCGACATCGATCTGCGCAACGGCACCAAGTTCCAGCACGGCAATCCTTACACCCTGCGCAACAACGAGAACCTGCAGTACTCCGGCTCCGTCGGCGGCGCACTGATCAAGGACAAGCTGTTCATCTTCGCCGCGGCGGACTGGATCAAGAACACCGGCGACTACACCGGCCCCAGCAGCGTGAGCGACAACGAACACGACGTCGACAAGACCAAGCGCTGGCTGACCAAGATCGACTGGAACATCACCGACAACAACATCCTCGAATTCACCGGCATCGGCGACACCGAGACGACCGACCAGTCCATCGGTGCGTACAACTACGTTACCGGTCCCGGTGCTTATCTGGGCCACGTCTATACGAAGAACTACAACGGCACACAGACCAACGCGACGCCGGGTGGCCAGACCTATATCGGCCATTACACGGGCTACATCACCGACGACCTGACGGTCAACGCGATGTACGGCCGTGCGCATTCCGACCACGCGCAGAACATCACGTCGGCGACCGGCCAGAGCTGCCCGTCCATCACCGATAGCCGCGTCGAGTTCGCTGCCAATCCGCAGACAGGTTGCACGGTGGGCGCGACGTCCTTCCTGCTGCCCGGGTCGAAGGACAGCAGCAAGGGTTGGAGCGCCAACATCGAATATCGCCTGGGTGACCATGACCTGCGCGCCGGTGTCGATAATTATGTCCTGCGCGCCACCTGGGGCTCACAGCCTGTCGGCGGTACCGGCTACATCTACAGTGACGTGGGCAACGGCAAGGCAATCACTGACCGCCTGAAGAACCTCGGCCTCGATCCGGCCCTTTACAACCCGGCTGACTTCCCGAACGGCTACTTCGTCGAATCCACCGCCCTGGGCACGGGCACGTCGGCCCGCACCAACCAGCGTTCGCAGTTCATCGAAGACAACTGGCAGATCACGGACCGCTGGCATGGTTACATCGGCCTGCGTAACGAACAGTTCACCAACTACAACGGTAGCGGCGAAGCCTATGCCAACGCCCGCCATCAGCTCGATCCGCGCCTGGGCGCATCGTGGGACGTCTATGGCGACAGCTCGCTGAAGATCTACGCCAACGCAGGTCGCTACCACCTCGGTCTCCCCACCTCGGTGGCCGTCCGTGGCGCCGGCCCGTCGACCTATCCGTCGCAGTACTTCGGCTTCACCGGCATCGACCCGGTCACGGGCGTGCCTACCGGCCTGGTGTCGGGTCCCGCCTCGGCAACCTTCTACAACAACGGCGCCAATGGCGTTCCGCCGGATGCGAAGACCGTTTCGGCCCAGGGCTTGCACTCCTACTATCAGGATGAGTACATCCTCGGCTTCGATAAGCAGCTCGACAACAACTGGGTCGTCGGTGCGAAGGCGATGTACCGTCGCTTGCGTAGCCTGATCGACGATACCTGCGACTCGGCACCGCTGCAAACCTGGGGCGACGAGCATGGCCTGAGCGACGAAGTGGCCGCAGGCATCGGCCGCAGCACCGGTTGCTGGCTGTACAACCCGGGTCGTGCCAACACGTTCACCGTGTCGCCGGCCGACGGCCAGTACATCAGCATTCCGCTCACCGCGAAAGACATAGGCGAGCCGAAGGCCAAACGCGCTTATTACATGCTCGACCTGTACGCCGAACACCAGTTCAGCGACAAGTGGTACGCGAAGATCGACTACACCTACTCGCGCAGCTACGGCAATTCCGAAGGCCAGCTCGACTCGAACATCGTGCAGGCTGACGTGTCGACCACCGAGAGCTGGGACTTCCCGGCCATCATGGACAACACCAACGGCAACCTGCCGAACGACCAGAAGCACCAGTTGCGCATCTACGGTACGTATGCGCCGTCGGACGAATGGGCGTTCTCGACGGTCACGCGCATTGCTTCGGGCTACCCCGTCAGCTGCCTGGGTGTCCGTCCGGATTCCTACGGTGGTGACCCGTACGGCTACAAGAACAACTATTTCTACTGCAACGGCCAACCCTCCCCGCGTGGTTCGCGTGGCCGCACACCGTGGACGTACAGTCTTGACCTCAGCGCCGCCTGGAAGCCGGCTTTCGCCGACCACAAGCTCACGCTGTCGGCCGACGTGTTCAATGCTTTGGGCAAGCAGCGCGTGACTCAGTACTACGAAACGGGTGAGACGGCGTCCGGCCTGCCCAATCCGCAGTATCTGCGCGCACGTTCGTTCCAGGATCCGCGCACCGTCCGCCTGGGAGCCCGCTACGACTTCACGCTGTAACGAAAGCGCTTAGCTCTGACGCATAACAACAACAGCAAGCATTTCCCCGGATATTGGCCGCTCCAGAAGGAGCGGCCTTTTTTTTGCTTTGATGTAGGAGCCGCTTCAGCGGCGATCCCGCGGCAGCGGGCAAGCTTGTCGCAAGAACCCATTCGGCGATGAATCGACTCCTACGGGATTGCGGTGCGCCGTTGTGTTCCGAGATAGGGGGCGCAGACAAAAATCGCCACGCCGGCGAGCATCACTGCCGCGCCGGTCCAGACACCGGTCGCGAAATGCTCGTCGAAAGCCAGATACGACGTCACGATGCCCGACACCGGCACGATCAGCGACAGCGGCGCGACGCTCGCTGCCGGGTACTTCTTCATCAGGTTGTTCCAGACCATGTAGCCGAACACGGTCGTGACGTATGCCTGGAACAGCACCGAGCCCGCCGCCGCCCAGGACACACCATGCGATAGCGCGATGAAGGGTGCCGCGCCTTCGTTCACGTACGTCAGCACAAACAGCACGGGCGCCGAGAAGACGCTCGACCACGCGACGAAGGCCATCATGTCCTGTGGTTTGTGCCGCTTCACGATCAGATTGCAAATGCTCCAGCTGATGGCTGCGAGCAACACCAGCACAACACCCAGCGCGGTCGATGTGCCCGTCCCACAGTACAGCCTACGATTCAGAGTCGTCTTCGAAGCGCAGGTGTTTCACGCTGCGCCCGTGACGACGGACCAGCTTCAACGCCTCGATGCCCACCTTGATATGGCGATCGACATAGTTCGCGGTCACGACGGCATCGCTGCTTTCGGTCTTCACGCCTTCGGGAATCATCGGCTGGTCGGAGACCAGCAACAGGGCACCGCAGGGGATGTGGTTGGCGAAGCCGGCGGCGAAGATCGTCGCGGTCTCCATGTCGATGGCCATGCTGCGCGTACGACGCAGGTAGTCCTTGAAGGCTTCGTCGTGCTCCCAGACCCGGCGGTTGGTCGTATAGACGGTACCCGTCCAATAGTCATGGCCGAGGTCGCGAATCATCGTCGACACCGCGCGCTGGAGCTGGAATGCCGGAAGGGCCGGCACCTCGGGAAGCAGGTAGTCGTTCGAGGTGCCCTCGCCACGGATCGCGGCGATCGGCAGGATCAGGTCGCCGATGGCGTTCTTCCGCTTCAGGCCACCGCACTTGCCGAGGAAAAGGACGGCCTCCGGCGCGATGACGCTGAGCAGATCCATGACGGTCGCGGCATTGGGGCTGCCCATGCCGAAGTTGATCAGGGTGATGCCATCGGCCGTGGCGTTGGGCATGGGCCGGTCGCGGCCACGCACCTCCACGCCATGGTCGAGCGCGAAGCGCTCGACGTAATGGCCGAAGTTGGTCAGCAGGATGTGCTGGCCGAAGGCCTCCAGGGGGGTGCCCGTGTAGCGGGGCAGCCAGTTGGAGACGATCTCGTTCTTGGTTTTCATGGGGAATCCGGTTGCGCAGGCACCGGCGGAGGCGGAAGCCTGCCTTCACGGACCGACGGCGCGGTTACCGGCGACGCCACGCCGGCGGAGTGCCAAATTCATTCGCGCAAGTGTAGCATCCGGCCCAAGCGGGGCGAGGCGGAACGCAGCGGGCGTTTCCTGTGCCGCTGGGCCTTGGGCCTTCGACGGGGGTAGTACCCGATGCGAATCGGTGTAGCGATCGATGCGGCCTGCGACGTGCCGCAGGATTTCCTGGAGCGCAACGGCATTGCCGTGATGCCGATCATCGTCAAGGTCGACGGACAGAAGTTCAAGGACGACCGTGACCCGGTCGAGATCCAGCGCTTCCGCGACCAGAAGCTCGGCAGCAAGAGCCACTCCGGCGAAACCGAGCCCAGTTCGGTCGAAGACGTGCAGAACCTGTTCCTCGACCGCCTGGTCAAGGACTACGACTGCATCGTCTGCCTGACCATCATGGCCACCCGAAGCCCGATCCACGACAACGTGATCAAGGCCAGCTTCGCCATCCTGAAGAACTACCGCCCCATCCGCGAAGCGGCCGGGATCACGGGCCCCTTCCTCATGCGGGTGGTCGACACGCGGAACATCTTCGCCGGTGCCGGCCCGGTGATCGCCGAAGCCGTGCGCATGATCCAGGCCGGCAAGTCGCCCGCCGAGGTGCGCGAACGCGTGGCGCATATCGCCGACTGCTCCTACGGCTACATGCTGCCGCGCGACCTCAACTACCTGCGCTCTCGCGCACGCAGCAAGGGCGACCGCAGCGTCAGTTTCATGAGTTCGATGCTGGGGACAGCGCTGGACATCAAGCCGATCCTGCGCGCCCACCGCGGCGAGACCGGCCCGGTCGGCAAGGTGCGCGGCTTCGACCATGGAGCCCAGGTATTGTTCGAGTATGCGGCCAAGCGCGTCCAGGCCGGGCTGCTCGTGCCGTCGCTCTCGCTCAGCTACGGCGGCGATCTCGAGGAAATGCGTGCGTTGACCGGTTATCACGCCCTCACCCGCGTCTGCGGCGATGCCGGCGTGGAGATCCTCGAAAGCCCGATGAGCATCACCGGCATGGTCAACGTCGGCGAGGGCGCGATGACTCTTGGTTTCGCGTCCGAAGATCACGTCGCGGACTTCTGAGGATGCGCCTCGCGGTGTTCGCACTCGCCGCCCTGTCCCTGGCGGTCACGGGAGGGGGCCGTGCGGAAACCGTCTACAAGTGCGTAACGGCCGGCCAGACGATCTACCAGCAGACGCCATGTCCGAGCGGCCAACGGCAGGAAACGCTGCGCCTCCAGGACTCGGCGCCGGCGAACGGCGAGGTCGCGCCGATGCCCCAGCCACCTCGGCGCGACGAGCCGGCGACGGACACGCCACCTTCCCTGTCCATGCCGCCACCGCCGCGCATGTTCGGCTGCATCCGTGCGACCGACGGCACGCCTTACACCAGTGCCGACGGCCATCCGCAGCCCTATCTCGCCCCGCTGGGCGTGCTCGGCGTGGCCAGTGGCTCGCTATCGGACACTTACGGCAACCCCAATTCCGCCGTCGCTTCGGCCCCCGAACTCAATCGAGGCAAGGGTAACCTCGGCGCGATCGCGACGAGAAACCTGGTCTGGGTGCAGGACCCGTGCCGCGAGCTGAGTGCGGCCGAGACGTGCCAGGCGCTGCGCAGCGAGGCGGACGCCACGCAACGACAAATCCGCCGTGCCTTCAAGAGCGATCGTGCGCCACTGGACGCCAAAGACGCGCAACTGCGCGACCAACTGCAATCCTGCCGTTGAAACGCCGACCGTTCAAAAGCCGTAACGGAGAAACCCGCCGTCCACGGCGACGATTTCACCGGTGACATAGCTCGAGGCCGGCAGGCACAGGAAGGCGACGGCTCCCGCCACTTCCTCGGGCTCGCCGATGCGTCCCATCGGTGTGCGGTCGAGCACTTCTTCCAGGTATTCCGCGTTGGCCAGCGCCGGCTCACTGCGTTGCGTGCGGATGTACCAGGGCGCGACGGCATTGACACGGATGCCGTCTTCCGCCCATTCCACGGCGAGATTGCGCGTGAGCTGGTGCAAGGCGGCCTTGGTCATGCCATACGGCGATCCGGTGCGCACGTGCGTGATACCGGACACCGAACCGATGTTCACGATCGCCGCGTTGGCGTGCTGGACAAGATGGGGATACGCGGAGCGACACATCTCATAAGCCGAGAAGACATTCAGCTCGAAGAGCTGTCGGTATTCATCCGGCTCGTAATCGAGCGTGGCACGCGGCGTGTTGCCACCGACGTTGTTCACCAGGATCGACAGATTCACCTCGAGGTCGGCGACCCAGTCGAACACGGCGAGGCGATCTTCCTCGTCGGCGAGGTCGGCGGCCATGGCCAGGATCTCGACATCCGGACATTCCTCGGCGAGCTCGTCGCGCACCTCCTCCAACTGGAGCTCATCCCTTGCGACGAGCAGGACATCCGCACCGAGGACGGCCAGCTCGCGGGCGCAGGCATAGCCGATGCCCTTGCTCGCCCCGGTAACGAGGGCGGTTCGCCCGTCGAGGCGCCAGCTGCTGAGTCGTGGATGCATGTGAGGTCTCCGTCGGTGACTGAAATGGTACAGCCTGCCCGCGCTCCCACGAAGGCTTGAGGCCGGCGCGCGCTTGGGACACGATGGCATGATGACCGACCACGACGCCCTGCTTTCGATCGACCGCGCGACCGTGCTGCGCGAGGGCCGCACCCTGCTCGACGCCTTGTCCCTGGCGATCGCCCCGGGCCAGCACACGGCCATCCTTGGCCCGAATGGTTCGGGAAAGTCCACCCTGGTCAAGCTGATCGAACGGCGGCTGTATCCCCTCGTCCATGCGGACGGCTCGCCCGTGGTGCGTATTTTCGGGCGCGATCGCTGGCCTGTCGCCGAGTTGCGCTCCCTGCTTGGCGTCGTCTCGTCCGATCTGCGCCGCGAGTTCGAAGGCAGCAACGAGCCCGCGATGAATGCGGTGCTTTCCGGGTTCTTCGCGTCGCTGACGCTCGGCCTCGACCACGTGGTCGATGAGGATAGGCGACGGCGCGCCATGGAGGCCCTGCAGCGTGTGGGCGCCGGGCACCTGGCAGGACGGGACGTCTCGACGTTGTCGACCGGCGAAGCGAGGCGAGTCCTGATTGCACGCGCGCTGGTGCATCGCCCCCGAGCGCTGCTACTCGACGAGCCCTGCGCGGGGCTCGATCCCGGTACACGCCGACGCTTCCTCGGCCTGCTCGGCGAACTGGCACGCGAAGGGACGACGCTGGTGCTGGTCACGCATCACGTCGAGGAAATCGTGCCGGAGATCGGCCATGTGGTGATGCTTCGCGATGGCCGTCTCTTCGACCATGGCCCGAAACAGCGATTACTCGCCGACGACCGTCTCTCCGAGCTGTTCGGCTGGCCCATGGAAGTGGAACGGGATAACGGTTTCTACGGCGCGCGATTGCGCTGACGTACGGCCCGCGCGAGACTCGGCACGACCCGCCGAGGAACCGTCATGATCCGCACCGCCCTGCCAGTCGCACTCGTCCTCGCCTGCGCCGCCTGCTCGAAGCCGGCAGCGCCCACGCCGCAGCAACCGCCGGCTCCACAGGCCAGGGTGTCGACGCCTTGGGATTCCATGGAGGCGCAGAAGAAAAAGGCCCAGGACGTGCAGAAGACCGTCGACGATCAGGCGAAGAGTCAGCGCGAGGCGGTGGATGCGCAGACGCAGTGAGTGGAGCGGGGGGCTTTAGCGAGCCCCATCGCCGCTGAAGCGGCTCCCACAGAACGGCAATAACCGTGTCTACAGAAGAACGACAGTAACAGCGGCTCCCACAGAGCGGTAATAACCGTGGCTACCGAAGAACGGCAATAACCGTGGTTATCGAAGAACGGCAGCAACAGTGGCTCCCGCAGAACGGCGGTAACCGTGGCTGGCACCGACAAGAACAACAGCGTTTCCCACTGAGAGCGATCGCCACACGAGGCCTGCGCAGGTCTCGTGTGGGAGCCGATTCATCGGCGATCGCTCAGCGCGGCGAGCAGAAGCAATAAGCGTAAACGTGCGGCTTGCCGGCTTCCGCGCTGCGGAACAGAGCGAACTCCGGTGCAAGACGCGGCAGTTCGGCGACCCAGCCCGGCAATCGCAAGCCCCATGACAGCGCCACATGCGTTTCGGTGCTGTCGCCGATATTGGTCAGGAAGCGCTCGAAGGCTCCCATCGGCTTCTCGGCGTAACGCACGTTGAAGTCCTTGCCGAGACCGGCCTGCTGCGCCGCGTCGTGAATGGCATCGTCGAGGCTGCCGATCCTGTCGACGAGACCGCGATCCAGGGCTTGCTGCCCGGTCCACACGCGGCCCTGCGCGATCGCGTCGATCGCCGCGAAGTCCTTGCCACGCGCCTTGGCGACATTGCCGACGAAATCGCGGTAGCCCTTGTCGATGATGCTCTGGATGAGGATACCTACCTTCGGGTCGAGCGGGCGCGTGATGTCGAACGCACCGGCAAGCGGGCTCGTGCCGACGCCGTCGCTCTTCACACCGATCTTCGCCAGGGTATCGGGCACGGTATAGAACATGCCGAAGATGCCGATCGAGCCGGTGATGGTGTTCGGCTCCGCGTAGATGCGATTGGCGTTCATCGATATCCAGTAGCCACCGCTCGCGGCGACATCGCCCATCGAGACGACGACCGGGATACCGGCCTCTCGCGTCAGCTCGACTTCACGGCGGATCTGTTCGGCCGCGTAGACCTCGCCGCCGGGCGAATTCACCCGCAGCACCAGCGCGCGGGTGCGCGGGTCGGTTCGCACGGTACGAATCAACGCCGCCGTGGTATCGCCACCGATGCTGCCCTGCGCCTGCTTGCCGCCAGTGATCTCACCCTCCGCCACGACGACGGCGACACCCTTGCCGGTCTGCAACATGTCGGTGGTGGCGAACCCGCGGTCGGCGAGGTAGCCATCCAATCCAATCTGGCGGAAGCCCTGTTCCTTCTTGCCCGCGGGCACGCCTCTCTCGCGCAGCATATGTACGAACTGCTGCTCGGTGGCGACGCCGTCGACGAGCTTCTCCTCGACGGCGAGGTCGGCGAGACTGCCTTTGGCGTCGCGTACGCGTTCGGCGAGGCCGTCCACGTCTGCGCGCAGCGTGGCCGGCGCAATGCCGCGCATCTTCGCCACTTCGTCGATCCAGGTCGTCCACAATCCGCCTAGCCAATAGGCGTCGGCTTCCTTCGACTCGGGCGAGGCGTGATCGAGAATGAACGGCTCGGCCGCGCTCTTGAACTGGCCGACGCGGAACAAATGCACTTCGACGCCGAGTTTGTCGAGGAGGTCCTTGTAGAACAGGCGGTAGTTGGCAAGGCCCGTCGCCATCACGCCGCCCTGCGGATCGACGTAGACCTTGTCGGCGTGGGCGGCGAGGTAGTACTGGCCCTGGTCCAGGCTCACGCCCCAGGCGAGTACCGGCTTGCCGGATGCGCGGAAGCGATCGAGCGCGGTGCCGACTTCGCGCAAGGCGGCAAAGCCTCCCGCCTGCAGCTTGTCGGTGCGCAGCACGATCTGGCTGATGCGGCTGTCTTTCGTGGCGGCGTCGATCGCACGCACAAGGTCACGCACCTGGACCTGCTTCACGCCGTCGCCGGACATTCGCGCGAGGGTACGCGAGAGCGCGTCGGCGCTGTACTGCTCGACCAGGGCGCCCTCGGGTGCCAGCACCAGCACCGTCTTGTCGTCGACAGCGTTGGCATGACCTCCGACGAGCAGCGCAATCAGGAAGATGCCGAGGATCCCGAAGAAGATCACGTTGATGATCACCAGCCGGGTGATGTTGATCCCCCTGCCCAGGCCCCGCAGGACGCGGCCGAAACCGCCTCCACGACGGGGTGGCGGAACAGGTAGTGGGCGGCGTGGCAGGGGCGGCGGCGTGACGTCGTGACGGTCCGGCATCTAAGCGGGTTCCTCGAAGGTTGTGTCGAGCGTAGCGCGTCGGCGCGGCGGCATCACGTGTGGATTGGCAGGGGCGCCGATCCGGTATCTTCCGGCCAGCGGCCGGTGGCGCTGCTGCGCCAGAAGCGCAGGAAAAGGAGGATCGCCGCCATGCTCAGGCCGGCGATCAGGCCCATCCACATGCCACGCGCGCCCATACCGCGGGGAAAGGCCAGCCACCAACCGACCGGCACGCCCACGCCCCAGTAGGCGAACATGGTGATGCCCATGGGCACCCGCGTGTCTTTCAGGCCGCGCAAGGCGCCGTTGGAGGCCACCTGGATGCCGTCGGAGAACTGGAAGAACCCGGCCAGGATCAGCAACTGCGAGGCCATCGCGATGACCGCGGGGTCGTTCGTATAGAGACTGGCGATGGGGCCAGACAGGAGCAGCATGGTCCCGGAGGAAACGAACTGGGTGACCAGGACCAGGGCGATACCCGACATGCCGGCGTAGCGCACGCCGGTGATGTCCCGACGACCCGCGGCGTTGCCGACCCGCACCGTGATCGCCATCGACAGACCCAGCGGAATCATGAAGGCCACGGAGGCGACGTTGAGCGCGACGTGATGGCTGGCGGTGACCGTCTCGCCGAGACGGCCGATCATCAGCGCCACGGCGACGAACATGCCCGCCTCCATGAGCAGGGTGACGGCCATCGGCAAGCCGATATTGAGCAGCTGACCGATTTTCCCGATATCCGGCTTCGCCATGCGCCGGCGCAGGTTGAGATCGCGATAGTTGCGATGGTTGAAGACGTAGATGGCGAATCCGATGGTCTCCAGCCACAGCACGATCGCCGTGGCGATGCCGCTGCCGCGCGCGCCCATCACCGGAAAGCCCAGCTTGCCGTACATCAGCACGTAGCCCAGCGGCGCCAGGATGAGCAGTCCGCCGAAGCTGAAGTACATCGACGGGCGCGGCATGGACAGGCCTTCGGAAAGCCCGCGCAAGGCGAAATAGGTGGTGAGCGCCGGCGCTGCGAAGCAGATCGCATGAAGGAAGGCCGTGACGTCCGCACGCATGGACTCGACCACGCCGAACAAGGCCATCAGCGGCGAGGCGTGCCAGACGGCGAAGGTCATGAAGGCACCGAGAACCCAGGCGATGTAGAGCGCCTGATGGAAGATCGCACCCACTTCGCCGCGCCGACCGGCGCCGTCGAGCTGCGCCACGGTCGGCGGCACGGACATCATCGTGCCGAGCCCGAAAACCAGCGCCAACACCCAGATGTTCACCCCGGTGACCACCGCGGCCTGCGTGTGCGCGCCCTGGTGCCCGGCGAGCACCGCGTCGACGACGTTGGGCGCCATGGCGGAAAGCTGCGCGAAGATCATCGGGAGGGCCAGCCGGACGGTGGCGCCGATCTCACGACGCGCGCGGGCACGGTCGAAGGACATGGGGAAAGCACGCAGGGATGGGCCGCCCATTGTAGCCATACCCATGCCATCATCCGAATTCGCAAGGGGAAAACACGGGGTTGTAAGGATGAACGAACTGAAGCCGTCGCCCGTTCTGCTGTGCGCGAACTGCACCGCGGAGCTCCAGGGCGCCTTCTGTCACGACTGCGGGCAGTCCGTGAAAAGCGTGATCCAGCCGATGTCGCACATGCTCGAGGACGCGGGAGATCTGTTCTTCCACCTCGACGAGCGCATCGTGCATACGCTGCCGCCGCTCTATACGAAGCCGGGTTTCCTCACCCTGGAATATTTCTCCGGGCGACGCGTGCGCTACATCGCGCCCTTCCGGTTGATGTTCGTGTTCTGCCTGCTCGCTTTCTTCTTCATGCACCTGGCCATCGGCGACGTGAAGTTCGGCGGGGCCGAGGGCACGGCACCCCGCGATTCGGTCGACGCCTTCGCCAGCGCGAAGACCGCCGACGAGGTGCATACGCTCTACGACGACCAGATTCGCGAGGTGCGGTCGGCGCGCGACGACCCGTCACTCCCGGGCGCGGCCAAGGCGGGCCTGGGCGCCGCCGCCGGCGTGATCCGCGAGGCCGCCAACGCCCGCCTGGTCCAGCTCCAGGCGCCGCCGATCCAGACCGAGGTGGGCGAAACCGCGCCGAAAGAGGCATTGAGCCGTGGCCAGGAGCACGTCGACCGCTGGTTCGGTGCCCATCCGAACATCGATATCGGCTGGCTACCCGGTGTGGTAAACCGCCGGCTCAACGTGGCTTTCGAGCATTTCCGCGCCCACCTCATCCCCGTTCTCAATGGCGGGCCCGGGAAGGCGGAGGCCATGCGCAGCATCCTCGACGGCTTCTTCTCCGTGCTGCCGCAGACCATGTTCTTCATGATCCCGGTGTTCGCCCTGGTGCTGAAGCTCTTTTATGTGTTTCGCCGGCGGCTGTACATGGAACACCTCATCGTCAGCCTGCACAGCCACGCGTTCATCTTCATCTCCTTGCTCGGCCTGATGCTCCTGAGCTTTGCCCGCGACGCTATTGCCCCTCATGTCCCCCTGGCGGGATCCGCCATCGGGCTCGTCCAGTTCGCCATGTGGGTCTGGCTGCCGGTCTACCTGCTGGTGATGCAGAAGCGCGTCTACCGTCAGGGATGGCCCATGACTATCCTGAAGTACTGGCTGATAGGCAGCGTCTATTTCTGGCTGCTTCTGTTCGCCATCGTGATCGCCTTCCTGATCGGCATGAGCCACTAAGATTTTTTCCTAGCCGACAAGCGGTTGTACACAGGCCGGAAGACCCCTTCGCTTTTGTCAAGGTTTTATAGACGCCAGATGAACGGAGCCAGCGTCGCATTTTTAAGTGATTGAAATCTTGAAATATTTCAGCTTGGTTAAAATCTACCCAAGCTAACCCCAAGGGCCCAACCATGCGCCTTGGATGCCCCCCATCCGGAGCTCATCCACAGACTTATCCACAGGTCTTGTGGATAACACGGAAACCCCCTTTGGGGCGGGCACTTACCTCGGATTCCTCTTTTGAGGGATCTCATATCAGTCCAAGCCTATGGTGCACTGGTCAATCATTGACCAGCGAAATCGGCATAGCCCGTTAAACTAGGGGTCGCATGACCGCCGTCTTCCGTGTCGCCTTACCGGTGCCCCTCCTGACCCTGTTCGATTACCTGCCTCCCGAGACAGGGATTGCGCAGGCAGGATCGCGCGTGCGCGTACCCTTCGGGCGTGGCGAGATGGTCGGCGTGGTGATCGATCCGGCCGCCGAGGCGGCGGTCGGGGTCAAGCGCCTGAAGCGGGTGAGCGAGGTCCTCGACGAATCCCCCCTGCTCGATGCGGAACTCATGGCCACCCTGGCCTGGGCGGCGGACTATTGGGCCGGAGCACCGGGCGAGGCGTTCGCCAACGCCCTGCCCCTGGCCCTGCGTGAGCCGAAGCCCCTGCCGGCGACGGGCCGCGAGGTGTGGGCGCTGACCCGGCAAGGACGCAGTGCCCGCGATGCCCGCAGCCGCAAGGGTGGCTCCGCCGCCTTGCTCGAAGCGCTCGTCGACGGCCCCCGCGCTGCCGACGACCTCGCGTTCGCCCTGCCCGAATGGCGGGCCGCCGCACGCCGTCTGGTCGAGGCGGGGCTGGTCGAGAAGATGGCGCTGGAAGAGACCTCGCTGCCCGCCAGCCCGGCGCCCGGCCCCGCCTTGAGCGAGGAACAGGCGGCGGCCGTCGCGGCGATGGGCGAAGGCTTCGGTCGTTTCCAGCCCTACGTGCTCGACGGCGTCACCGGCAGTGGCAAGACCGAGGTCTACCTGGCACTGATCGAACGCGCGCTGGCCGATGGCAAGCAGACCCTGCTCCTGGTGCCCGAGATCGGACTGGCGCCGCAGACGGTTCGCCGCCTGCGCGAGCGCCTGGGCGTAACGATCGAGGTGCTCCATTCCAACCTCGCCGAAGGCGACCGGGCGCGTGCGTGGCTGCGGGCGCGGAACGGCACCGCCAAGGTCGTTCTCGGCACGCGCTCGGCGGTGTTCACGCCGCTGCCGCACGCCGGGCTGATCATCGTCGACGAAGAGCACGACGCCTCGTACAAGCAGCAGGAAGGCTTCCGTTACCACGCGCGTGACCTGGCCCTCGTCCGCGCCCGCGCGCACGGCGTACCGGTGGTGCTTGGTTCGGCGACGCCATCGCTGGAGACCTTGGGCAACGTGGAGGCGGGACGCTACCAGCGGCTGGTGCTACGCGGTCGACCCGGCGCCACCCAATCCACCCGCGTGCAGATCGTCGACATGCGCGCCCAGCGCCTCGACCACGGTATGTCGCCCACGCTCATGAATGCCGTGGCGGCCTGCGTCGAACGCGGCGAACAGGCGCTGGTCTTTCGCAACCGTCGTGGCTATGCGCCGGTGCTGCTGTGCTACGACTGCGGCTGGCATGCCGATTGCCCCCGCTGCGACCGGCCGATGACCCTGCATGCCGGTCGCCGGCGACTCATCTGCCACCACTGCGACAACAGTATGGCGGTGCCCACCGCCTGCCCGTCCTGCGCGTCGGCCAACATCAGCCCGCAGGGCCAAGGGACCGAGCGTCTGGAGGAGGCGCTGACGGCACGCTTCCCCGACGTGCCCGTGGTACGCATCGATCGTGAAACCACCCGTCGCCGCGATGCCTTCGGCGAAATCCTCGATGGCCTGCGCGAGGACAAGCCGGCGATCCTGGTCGGCACGCAGATGCTCGCCAAGGGGCATGACCTGCCCAATCTCACGCTGGTGGCCATCGTCGGCGTGGACGAAGGTCTGCACAGCGTGGACTTCCGCGCCGGCGAGCGCCTTGCCCAACTCGTCGTCCAGGTGGCTGGCCGCGCGGGGCGCGCCAGCAAGCCCGGCAACGTCCTGCTGCAAACCCACCATCCCGACCACCCGATGCTGCATTCGCTACTGCGTGGCGGCTACGCTGCCGTGGCCACCGGGCTGCTCGAGGAACGCCGACTGCTGGAACTGCCGCCGTTCGCCCATCAGGTGCTGCTTCGTGCCGACGCGCTCGGCCGAGCCGAAGTGGATGCCTTCCTGGCCCAGGCCCACGTCGCCATCGGGCCACCGGGAGACCTGCGCATCGCCGGGCCCATGCCCGCGCCGATGCCCCTGCGCGCCGGTCGCCACCGAGGGCAGCTACTGGTGGAGGCCGGCTCGCGCGCCCGCCTCCACGCGTTCCTGCGGCCGTGGCAACACGCGCTCGTCGCCCTGCCCGAGGCGCGCAAGGTGCGTTGGTCGCTCGACGTCGACCCGATCGATCTTTACTGAGACGACGCGGGGTTGCTGAACCGAAACCTATGGATGCCTACACGCCGGGGGCAATCGGCGCGACAATAGGGGTCTCCCAGGTAACGGAAACCCCAACGTGACCACTCAGCTCGAACAACTGCGCAAGATCACCACCGTCGTAGCCGATACCGGCGACATCTCGGCCATCGCCAAGTACAAGCCGGAAGACGCGACCACCAATCCGTCGCTGCTGCTCAAGGCGGCCGGTATCCCGACCTACTCGGGCTATATCGACGAGGCCGTGCAGTGGGCCAAGGGTCAAAGCAACAGCCGCGAACAGCAGCTGGTCGACGCCAGCGACCGTCTCGCCGTGCTGGTCGGTCGCGAAATCCTCAAGATCGTCCCGGGCAAGGTCTCCACCGAAGTGGATGCGCGCCTGTCGTTCGACACGAACGCCTCGATCGACAAGGCCAAGCGCCTGATCGGCTTCTACGACGAACTGGGCATCAAGAAAGAGCGCATCCTGATCAAGCTCGCCTCCACGTGGGAAGGCATCCGCGCCGCGGAGAAGCTGCAAAAGGAAGGCATCAACTGCAACCTCACCCTGCTCTTCAGCTTCGAACAGGCCGTAGCCTGCGCCGAAGCCGGCGTGTTTCTCATCTCGCCGTTCGTCGGCCGCATCTTCGACTGGTATGTCGCCAACACCGACAAGAAGACCTACGCACCGGCTGAAGACCCGGGCGTGCAGTCTGTGCGTCGCATCTACGACTGGTACAAGTTGCACGGCTTCGAAACGGTCGTCATGGGCGCCAGCTTCCGCAACATCGGCCAGATCCAGGCCCTCGCCGGCTGCGACCGCCTGACGATCGCGCCGGAACTACTGAAGGAACTGGACGAGAACACCAGCGACCTGCCGGTCGCCCTGAAGGACACCGGGGCGAAGGAAGCCAAGCCGGCCAAGCTCGACGAAGCCAAGTTCCGCTGGGGCCACAACGAAAACGCGATGGCCACCGACAAGCTCGGCGAAGGTATCCGCAAGTTCGCGGTCGACCAGCGCAAGCTGGAAGAACTGCTCGGCGCGAAGCTGTAAGTTCCGCTACATGCCATGCAAAAAGGGGCCTCGCGGCCCCTTTTTTTGGTCTGCGCGGAGTGACCATGACGTAGCCCGCAACCACTTCACCCGTTGAATCAGATGTCGCGAACCAATCGCCTCTTCGATCTCATACAAAGCCTGCGTGCTCGGCGCAGGCCCGTGACCGCCGTCGAACTGGCCGAAGAACTCGGCGTTTCGAAAAGGACCGTGCATCGCGATCTCGATACACTGAGGACGCTGGGCGCACCCGTCGATGGTGCCGCCGGACTTGGCTACCTCTTACGACCTGGCTTCCTTCTGCCGCCATTGATGATGACGGAGGAGGAGCTCGACGCCTTGTCACTTGGGGCTCAATGGGTGCGTCAACGAGGCGACCCGGCCCTGGCGGCCGCCGCGACAAACGCGCTGACCAAGATCGAGGCGGTCTTGCCCGACGGCATGGCCGACGTCCTCGGACAGCCGGCACTCGTCACGGCGCGAGTTGACGTGACGCCTCCGGAGGTCGCCGACATCGCTGTCCTGCGCCGCGCTATCCGTGAGCGCCGCAAGCTCATCGTGAGCTATACGAGCATCGCGGGACACGCCAGTACACGCGTGATCTGGCCTATTTCCTTGGCCTACTTCGACACCACACGGCTGCTCGCAGCCTGGTGCGAGGAACGACAAGCTTTTCGTCACTTCCGAACGGACCGATTAGACGCCGTGACGACCAGTACTCAACGATACCCCGCACAACGCGTCCAACTTTTAAAGGCTTGGCGGGCCAGCGATCCCATGAGGGGGCTCACTGTTGACGGAAACTGACGCGCCGTGCGCGCAATCTGTCGCTCGACCCGTTGCCTGCAGGAGCCCGCGTGCCCATGACGCCCATTGTTCTTATCCCCGGTTTACTTTGTTCCGCCGAAGTCTTTGCGCCCCAGGTCACTGCCTTGTGGCCATATGGGCCGGTCACCATCGCGTCAACACTGAAAGGTGACACGATCGCCGCCATGGCACGCAACATCTTGGCCACGGCGCCGCCCCGCTTCGCTCTCTGCGGCATATCCATGGGTGGCTATATCGCGCTGGAGATCCTGCGGCAGGCACCGGAGCGCGTCGTCAAGCTGGCTTTGCTCGACACGTGCGCCGCGCCCGAAGCACCCGAAGCAACCCCACAGCGCCGGGCTCTGGTCGCACAAGCGCGTGCCGGTGATTTCGGCGCGCTGCTAAAGCAGGTGCTTCCCCCGATCCTGTTCCATCCCGACCATCAAGACGACGAAGCGCTGATGGAAATCCATGTCCGCATGGGCCTGATGGTCGGTGTCGAGGCCATGGCGAGGCAGCAGGAAGCCATTATCGCAAGGGCCGACAGCCGCCCCCATCTGCCTTCCATCGCTGTTCCGACCCTCGTTCTCGTAGGCGATCGAGATATTCTTACACCACCGGACCAGTCCGAAGAGTTGGCGGCCGCCATCCCGCACGCCAGGCTCGAGGTTGTGTCGATTTGCGGACATGCCTCGACACTGGAGCAACCCGAGGCCGTAAACCGCGCTCTTATCGATTGGATCGTAGGTTGATCCTACCGAATGCATACCCTACTGAATCGACCTATCGGGCCCAAAGTGGGTCCGACTGATTCGTGTCCGCAACGGGTGAAGATAGAGCCGCATCCGTTCGTCTGTGGTCACGTCGATCTCATCGGCGGATCTTGAAGCTCAACAAGCGATCTACCGTCCTGCCATACGGCGGTCGGAGCATCGCCGAGATGTCGAAGCGCGACTGCCGGTAGACCGAACGCGCATGGCTGAAGGTGCGAAAGCCATCGACCCCGTGATACGCGCCCATGCCCGATGGGCCGATACCGCCAAAGGGCAGGTCGTCCATAGTCAGGTGCAGGATCGTGTCGTTGATGGTCACCCCGCCGACCACCGTGCGTGCGAGCACGTGTTCCTGCTCCGCGCGGTCGTTGCCGAAGTAGTACAGACTGAGCGGTCGCGCGTGCGCATTGACATGAGCGATGGCGGCGTCGATGCCGTCGTAGGGAATCAGCGGAAGGATGGGCCCGAAGATCTCCTCGCGCATGACGTTCATCGTGTCGTCCGCACCCAGGACGACGGTCGGCGCGATACGCCTACCGTCCATCGGTTCACCGTCGGGGCCGAGCACCCGTAGCGTCGCCCCTTTCGTCTTGGCATCGTCGAGGTAACCGAGCAGGCGTTCGTGGTGGCGCGCGTTGACGATCGAGGTGAAGTCCGGATTGCCACGCAGGCTGGGAAACATTCCCGTCACCGCACGTCGCAGCGCCTCGACGAAGGCTTCCACCCGATCGGCCGGGATCAGTACGTAGTCGGGAGCGAGGCACACCTGGCCAGCATTGAGCGTCTTGCCGAACATCAATCGCTTCGCTGCGAGATCGAGATCGGCGTCGCGGCCGACGATGGCCGGCGACTTGCCACCGAGTTCCAACGTGAGGGGTACGAGGTTCTCGGCCGCCGCGCGCATGACATGACGTGCCACCGCCGTCGCGCCGGTGAAGATCAGGTGATCGAATGGGAGCGCGGAGAACTGTTCGCCGACATCGCTGCCGCCGGTGATCACCGCGATCTCGGTGTCGTCGAAGGCCTTGGCGATCATCCGCTGCATCAATGCCGACGAACGCGGCGTAAACTCCGACGGCTTGATCATCGCGCGGTTGCCGGCGGCGAGGATGCCGGCCAGCGGTGCGAAGGTGAGGTTGAACGGGAAGTTCCACGGCGAGATCAGGCCGACCACACCCTTCGGCTGGTAGTCGACCCAGGCGCGTGCACCGAGCAAGGCCAACGCAGCCGGCGAGACCTTGCGCGGGTCGCGGCGCATCCAGCGTCGCACATGCTTCTTGGCGTGCTTGAGTGGATCGATGGAAGCGGCGACGTCGGTGATCAGCGAGCCCTGGACGGAGCGATGACCGAAGTCGTCGCGCAGTGCGTCGGCAATGTCACCCGCATGATCGACCAGAAGGCCGATCGCCCGATCGAGGCGGTCGATCCGGACGGCGGCCGACGGCGAGCCATCGGTCAGCTGGGCGAGCTTCTGGCGTTCGAGGATGGCATGCATGGCGCCGAGTGTACGGCGGCTAAGGCTGCTCCGGGCGGCGGCCCCTCGTGTGGGAGCCACTTCCGCGGCGAAAAGTGAATGTGGGAGCCGCTTCAGCGGCGAAAAGCCAACGAAGCGGCGATGCAGCTACCCATCGCCGATGAAATCGGCTCCCACAACCGCCGACTGCCGGTCAGGTCGTCGCCGACCAGCCGCCGCCGAGGGCACGGATCAGCTGCACGCTGGCGCGTAGCTGGCGGGTTTCCAGATCGATCACGCTGCGACGGGCGTCGAGGGCGGTGGTTTGCGCCTGCACCACGTCGAGGTAGCCGACAGCGCCGTTGCGATAGCGGTCCAGGGAGAGGTCCACGGAACGCTGTGCGGCATCGGCGGCGGCGCGCTGGTCGGTGAGCGCCGTGCCGAGGTCGCGCAGCAGAACGAGGTTGTCTTCCACCTGGGCGAAGGCGTTGAGCACCACGTCACGGTACTTCGCACCTGCCTCGTCGGTGGCCGCCTTGGCGGCGTCGACCACGGCCTTGCGGCGACCGCCATCGAACACGCTCAGCAACAGGCTGGGACCGATCGACCAGAAGCGGTTCGGTGCCGTCGCGATACTTCCCCACGCACTGCTCTGCCAACCGCCCTGCGCATCCAGCGTGAGCTGCGGGAAGTACGCCGAGCGCGCCACGCCGACGCGAGCGTTCGCTTCGGCCGTGCGGCGTTCGGCGGCAGCCACGTCCGGACGGCGCTGGAGGATGCCGGAGGGAACGTCGAGCGGAATGGTCGGCACCTTCACCTGGGCGTCGTTGGTCGCGAGGTTGAAGCTGGATGCGGAGTCACCGACGAGCACGGCGATCGCATGCTGGATCAAGGCGCGCTGCGCCTGTGCCTGGGTCAGCTGGGAGCGCGCATCGGACAGCTGCGTCTGCGCGCGAGCCACATCGAGACCGGACGAGATACCGCCTTCGTGCCGCGACTGGGTCAGTTCGAGCGCACGACTGAACGCGACGATGCTCTCGTTGAGCAGCGTCACCTGGCGGTCGAGGCCGTTGAGCTGCAGGTAATTGTCGGCGAGCTGGGCCTGCAGGCTCAGGCGTACCGACGCCAGGTCACCCGCTGCCGCGGCTTGCTCGGCCGTACCGGCGGCGACGGTATCGCGCACGCGCCCCCACAGGTCGACTTCATAGTCCGCCTGCGCGCCGATGGTGTACGAGTTGTACAACGCAGGCGACGTCGCGCCGCGCAGCGGACGCGTATCCGATTCACGATCGCGCTGACCGTTGGCGTTCAGCCCGAGGGTCGGAAAGAGCGCGGAGCGCACCTGCCGGGTAAAGGCCGCGGACTGTTCATAATGCGCAAGCGCGGCGGCGAGGCTCGCATTGTTCGCGATCAGCTTGGTCTGCAGGTCGTCGAGGCGCGAGTCGCCGTAGACCTTCCACCAGGCATCGCGATCGATGTGATCCGCCGGCTTCGCCTCGACCCATGGCGAATTCGCATTTGCGTACTGGTCGGCCGTCGGAATCTCCGGCGCCTTGTACGTGGGTGCGAGCGAGCACGCGGAGACACCGAGCGATACCAGGGCGGCCAGCCCACCGGCGCGCCAGGAACGCAGGCGGCTAAAGGAATCAGGCCTTCGTAGCATGATCGCCTTCCGCCTTCTTCTTCGGTGCGTTGACGCGCACGACGTCGCCATCGGCCAGGCCATCGGGCGGGCTTTCGATCAGACGGTCGCCGGCGGCGATTCCCGAGCCCAACTGGATCGTCTTGCCCAGGTCGCGGGTGATCGTCACCTCCTTGAAGCTGACCTTGTTCTGCGCGTCGACCACGGCGACGCGGAGCCCTTTTTCGTCGTAGACCAGGGCGCTCGCCGGCACGCTGAACAACGTGGCATCGCCTGCCACGTCGAACTGGACGCTGGCATACGCGCCCGGCAGCAACTTCCCCGCCTGGTTGTCGACGGACACCTGGACCAGCGTGGTACCGGTCGCGGCATTGATCGATGCCGAGGAAGACTCCACGGTGCCCTCGAACGTCTGGCCCGGGTATTCGGGCACCGTGAGCTTCACCGTCGCACCCTGCTTGATCGACGGCGCGTAGTTCTGCGGCACGTTGACGTACATACGCAGCTTGCGCACGTCGGAAACCACGAACAGTTCCTGGCCGCCACCGCCGGCGTTGATCAACGCACCGACATCGGTCTCACGCGCGGTCACCGTGCCGTCGAACGGCGCGGTCAGCCTGGCGTAGCTCTTCAGCGCCTGGATGCGCTCCAGGTTGGCCGCCGCAGCGGCGGCCAAAGCATGCTTGGCGTCGTAGTCGCCGACCTTCTCGTCGACTTCCTGCTTCGACACCGAGTCGGCGTCGCGCATGGACTGCCAGCGCCTGGCGGTGGTTTGCGCCAGCGATTCGTTGGCTCGCGCGCTCGCCAGATCCGCTTTCGCCTGCAGCAGCTGCTGGTCGAGATCGGGGGTCTCGATTTCGGCAAGCACTTCGCCAGCCTTCACCTTCTGGCCGATGTCGGCCTTCCAGTACTTCAGGTAGCCGCTCGTGCGGGCGAAGATCGGCGCACGGGCGTAGGCCTCGAGTCGCCCGGGCAAGTTGAGATCGCCGCCGCCCTGGCCGCCCTGGGGCGTGACGACATTCACCGTGGGCTGCGACTGCTCGTCGGTCCATTCGCGCAGCTTGCGGGAATCGTTCGCTCGCGTGGCGACCCCGGCGACAACGATCGCAAGGACGACGATCGCGGCGATGATGCCGGCCAGGCGGAGCCGGCGCGGCGGCGGGGTGTGCAGGGTATCAGGCGACATGGATGGGCTCTCCGGAGTTCACCGGGGTGGATGACGGGTGACCACGGCGCGCGTGGATCATGCTGAAGACGACGGGGACGAAGAACAGCGTGGCGGTGGTGGCGAAGATCAGGCCACCGATGACGGCGCGACCGAGCGGCGCGTTCTGCTCGCCACCCTCGCCCATGCCGAGCGCCATCGGCGCCATGCCGATGATCATCGCCAGGGCGGTCATCAGCACGGGGCGGAAGCGGACGAAACCACCTTCGAGTGCCGCCGCATGCGCATCGCCAAGTTCGGCAAGACGCTCGCGACAGAAGCTGACGACCAGGATGGAGTTCGCCGTGGCGACGCCCATGCACATGATCGCGCCGGTGAGTGCGGGTACCGAAAGCGTCGTATGGGTGGCGAACAGCATCCAGATGATGCCGGCGATCGCCGCCGGCAGCGCGGTGACGATCACGAAGGGATCGCTCCACGACTGGAAGTTCACCACGATCAGCAGGTAGATAAGGACGATCGCACCGAGCAGACCGAAGATCAGGCCGGAGAAGGCATCGTTCATCGTCTGCACCTGGCCGAGCAGGGCGGTGCTGGTCGCCTTCGGCAGAAACGTCTTGTTCGCTTCGAGGATCTTCTGGATATCGCCGGCCACGGCACCGAGGTCGCGATCCTGCGTGGTCGCGTAGATCTCGACCATCGACTGGATGTTGTACTGGCTGACCACCGCATTCGTCGCCGCGCGTTGCACCGTGGCGAAGCCGCCGAGGATCTGCGAACCCGTGTTGCCGATGCTCGGGCTGATCGGCACGTTCTGCAGATCGGACAGCGAATCGATGCTGTACTGTGGCGTCTGCATCACGATCGGATACGAAATGCCATTCTTCGGGTTGAGCCAGAACGTCGGCGCGATCTGACTGGAACCGGCGAGATTCACACCGAGACTGTTGGTCACGTCGCGCTCGGTGATACCGACCTGCTGCGCCTGGCTGCGATCGACGTTGACATTGAGCGTCGGATTCGATTGCGACTGCTGGATACGCGCATCGGCGACGCCGGGTACACGGCGGATCTCCCGCAGCAGCCGATCGGCATAGGCGAAGTTCGCCGCCAGGTTCGGCCCCCGGACCTGCAGATCGATCGGCGCCGGCGCACCGAAGTTCAGGATCTGGCTGATGATATCGGCTGGAGGAAACGAGAACGTCGTACCCGGGAATGCACGGGGCAATTGCTCGCGCAGCTTGCGCACGTACTCTGCGGTGGGGGCATGCCCTTCGTTGAGCGAGATCTGAATATCGCCGTCCTGGCTGCCGATGGTTCCCGTGTTGTTGTAGGCGTTATTGATACCCGAGCTGGACAGACCGATGTTATCCACCACGGTACCCAGCTCTTCCTTCGGGATCACGTGACGCACGGCGTCCGTCACCTGGGCGAAGAGACGGGCACTTTCTTCCACACGCGTGCCGACCGGCGCGCGGACGTGCATGAGGATCTGACCGGAATCGACCGATGGGAAGAAGTTGCGGCCAAGCATCGGAACCAAGGCGAAGGTCAGGACCACGAAGGCCATGAAGCCGATGACGAAGATCCTGCCGTGCCCGAGCGCCACGGCGAGGAGCCCGTGATAGGTCTGGCGAAGCTGCTCGAAGCGTGCCTCGAAGCCGCGCTGGAAACGTACCAGCGGATTGCGCGACGGCTGCTTGCCTTCGCCATGCGGATCGTCGTGGGAATGCGGATGCAACAGATACTTCGCCATCGTCGGCACCAGGGTGCGCGAGAGGATGAACGAAGCGATCATCGCGAACATCACCGCCTCGGCCATCGGCACGAAGAGAAAACGTGCGACACCGTTGAGGAAGAACATCGGCACGAACACGATGCAGATACACAACAGCGAGACGAAGGCCGGGGTGACGATCTGCGCCGCGCCGTCGAGGATGGCCGTCTCGACGTCCTTGCCCTGCTCCAGGTGCCAGTTGATGTTCTCGATGGTGACCGTCGCGTCGTCGACCAGGATGCCCACCGCGAGCGCGAGACCGCCCAGCGTCATGATGTTGAGCGTTTCGCCGATCGCCGACAGCGCCGCGATGGAACCGAGGATCGCCAGCGGAATCGACGTGGCGATGATCACCGTGGAGCGCCAGCTGCCGAGAAAGAGCAGGATCATCAGGCTGGTGAGCGCCGCGGCGATGACGCCTTCGCGGGCCACGCCGGCGATGGCGCCACTGACGAACAACGACTGATCGCCGATCGGCTTGATCTGCAGCGAGTCCGGCACGGAACCCTTCAACAGACCGACACGGTCCTTGATGCCCTGGATGATCGCCAGCGTCGACGCAGAGCCGTTCTTGAGCACCGTCATGAGCACCGAGCGGTTACCGTCCACGTGCACGATATTGGTCTGCGGCGGCGAGCCGTCACGCACATGGGCGATGTCGCGGATGTATACGGTCGCGCCATTGACTGTCTTCACCGGCAGGTTGCCCAGTTCGTCGACGACGGAGGGAGCATTGTTGAGCTGCAGGGTGTATTCGAACTGGCCGATCTTCTGCGTACCCACCGGCGTGATCAGGTTCTGCGCTGCGAGTGCGTTGGCCACGTCCTGCGCGGACAGACCGCGCGCCTGCAGCGCTGGCGGATCGATGTCGATCTGTACCTGGCGGGTCTTGCCACCGAATGGGAAGGGAATCGCCGCGCCGGCTACCGATGTCAATTGCGGGCGGATGATGTTCAGGCCCAGATCGCCCAGGTTCTGCTCGGTAAGCCCTTCGCCGGACAGCGCCAACTGGATGATCGGCACCGTCGATGCGTTGTAGTTGAGGATCAGCGGCGGCGTGGTGCCCGCGGGCAACTGACGCAGCAAGGTTTGAGCGACCGCGGTCACCTGCGCGTTGGCCGTGCGGATATCCACGGTGGGCTGAAAGAAGATCTTGATGATGCCGAAGCCCTGGATCGAGTTCGCCTCGATGTGCTCGACGTCGTTCACGGTGGTAGTCAGCACGCGCTCGAAGGGCGAGGCGACACGGCCGGCCATCTGGTCGGGCGGCAGGCCCGTGTACTGCCACACGACCGCGATCACGGGGATCTTGATGTCGGGGAAGATGTCCGTCGGCGTGCGCATCGCGGACAGCGGCCCCACGATGAGGATCAGCAGGGCGAGAACGACGAAGGTATACGGTCGCGAAAGTGCGATCCGGACAATGCCAATCATGGGGGACGGATTCCGAGCGCGATGTTGCGTCGCGGCGAATTTTGCGCCCGTACCATCCTGCGGCGTAGTTAAATTTTATTTAGGTGGCCGGGCACACCACGGAGAAAACCGCGCCTCGCTCGGTACCGCCCACCGAGAGAGAGTAGCCGTGCAGGCGAACGATGGCACTGACGATGGCCAGGCCCAGGCCGCAACCTGGCTTGGTCCGCGTCTCGTCGCTGCGATAGAACCGGCGGAATACGGCCTCGCGTTCGTTCGGCGGAATGCCCGGGCCGGTGTCGGCGATGTCGACGCGCGCATCGCCGGTCGGGTCGGTGCTTGCGATCAGACGCACGGCGCCGCCGTCCGGCGTGAACTTGATCGCGTTGCCCACGAGATTGGCAAAGGCCTCGAACATCAACTGGGGATCGCCGCGCAGCGGCGGCAAACGGCCCACTTCCAGTTCGAAGACCTGGCTACGATCTTCGGCCAGCGGTGCGTAGAACTCATGCACGTTGCGGAGCACATCGCCCAGGTCGAGCGTTTCGAAGCAGGCGCTACGCTGGCGGTCTTCCAGTTCGGAAACCCGTAACAAGGCACGGAAACGCGACAGCACGGTGTCGATCTCGGCCACGCAGGCATCCAGCTGATCGCCCTCGGGCTTGCCGTCGAACTGCTGTTGCAGGCGATAGAGCCGCGTGCGCATCCGGGTCAGCGGGGTGCGGAGATCGTGGGCGATGTTGTCGGTGACGCCCTTCACTTCGCCGAGCAGGCGCTCGATCTCGCCCAGTGTCGTGTTCACGGTCGACGCGAGCAGGTCCACTTCATCGCCGCCGCGAGTCACGGGCAAGCGAACGCTGAGATCGCCCTCGCGAATCGGCTCCATGGCTCGCTGGATCGCACGAATGCGGCGCGCGGGGCCGCGCGCGATCAGGATGCCGCCAAGCACACCGGGAATGAGGGTCAACGAAAGCCCCCACAGCAGCCCGCGGCGAATGATCGCGCCGACGCCGTCGATCGTCGCGCTTTCCTTGGCGACGACCAGCCGGTTGCCGTCGGGGAGTACGCGCGTGATGCCGCGTGCCCGGGTCGGTGTGTTGCGGGCGGGATCGACAAGGCTCGCCCGTATCGTCTTGACCACACCGTCCTCGGCCAGGTCCTGGGGCACCGAATGGATGTTGCCGGCGATGCGCTTGCCCTGCGGATCGAACAGGCCGACCCACATGAACCCTTGGACGTCGATCTGGCTGGCGGCTTCCACGGTCGCCGGGAGGCGACGCGGATCGGTACCCTCCAGGTAATGGATGCGGGCCGCGAGCATGCCGTCGACGACATTGGAGAGATAGCGCGAGGATTCCCACTGGACCACGCCCAGCAGCACCACGCACCAGATGGCGAACAGCGCGCCGTAGATGAGGATCAGGCGCGATGTGGCGGAACGCCAGGCGTCAATCAGCGGGCGCAATGACATACCCCGAGCCACGCACCGTACGGATGAGCGGCACCTGGCCGGCCCCGTCGATCTTTCGACGGAGGCGACCGATATGGACGTCGATCACGTTGGTACCCGGATCGAAATGAAAACCCCACACATGCTCGAAGATCATCTGGCGCGTCACGACCTGGCCGGCGTTACGCATCAGGAACTCGAGCAGGCGGAATTCGGTAGGCAACAGGGTGAGCGGCTGTCCGTTGCGCAGGGCATTGTGGCGAACCAGGTCCAGCTCGAGATCGGAAACGCGTAAGCGGTTGGTGTTGGCGCTGGGTTGCCGCCGACGCAGGAGCACCTCGGCACGCGCGGACAGTTCGTCCGGCGAGAACGGCTTGGTCAGGTAGTCGTCGCCACCGGCGCGCAGGCCACGCACACGCTCGTCGACGTCGGACAGCGCGCTGATCATCAGCACAGGGGTGTCGATCGAGCGCTCGCGCAGGGCAAGCACCACGTCGATGCCGTCCATGCCAGGAAGCATGCGGTCCAGGGTGATGATGTCGAAGCCGTCTTCGAGCGCGCGGGTGAGACCGTCGCGCCCATTGGCTACCCACTCGGCCGTGAGGCCGTGTGCGCCCAGTTCCGCGACGATATCGCGGGCGGTGACTTCATCGTCTTCGATGACCAGTGCCCTGGGCATCCTCTGCACTCCGTAGGGGGACAACGGAAAACGGCCCCACCAAGGGGGCCGTTCCGGATCTTACGCCCAACGACGCACTCAGGCGGCGATGGCGACGCGCATCTTCTTCATGGCGTTCGCTTCGATCTGGCGGATGCGCTCGGCGGAAACACCGTATTCGTCGGCAAGATCCTGCAGCGTGGCCTTGTTGTCTTCGGCCAGCCAGCGACGCTGGATGATGTCGCGCGAGCGGGCATCCAGGTTGCCGAGCGCCGAGGACAGCGCGCCCATCTGGTTGTTGCTCGCGTCTTCCTCGGCGAGGTTGTCGTACGGATCCGCGCCTTCGTCGACGAGGAAGGCGGCCGGAGCCGGCTTGTCGTCGTCATCGGCGTCGGCAGGTGCCTCGAAGCCGACATCACGGCCGGACAGACGCGACTCCATTTCGCGAACCGTCGCCTCGGGGACGCCCAGATCCTGGGCAACCACGCGGACTTCCTCGGCATTCATCCAACCCAGGCGCTTCTTGCTCTTGCGCAGGTTGAAGAACAGCTTGCGCTGGGCCTTGGTGGTAGCGACCTTCACGATGCGCCAGTTGCGCAGGATGAACTCGTGCATTTCGGCACGGATCCAGTGCACCGCGAAGCTGACCAGGCGAACGCCCTGGTCCGGGTCGAAGCGCTTAACGGCCTTCATCAGGCCGATGTTGCCTTCCTGGATGAGGTCCGAAAGCTGCAGGCCGTAGCCGTTGTAGCCGCGGGCGACATGGACCACGAAACGCAGGTGGGACATAACGAGCTGCTTGGCGGCGTCGAGATCGGCGTCGTCACGGAAGCGGCGCGCCAGCGACTGCTCCTCGTCAAGGCTGAGCACCGGGATGCGATGGACCGCCGAGATGTAGGAATCCAGACTGCCAACGACGCTCGGGAGCCCGTAGTTACGGGTGGCGAGGACCTGAGACATGTGTGGAACCTCCTGAAAACTGATGTGCAGATTAGCAGTCCCGATGTGAGAGTGCTAAGTCGCGCCGAAGTTCATATCGGTTAACTGTACGCTATGGTACAGAAATACCCCCGGGATGTCCAGAGGGTATCCCAGACGGTTCAGGAGGCAGACGGCTGCCCGGCCGCGGAAGACGCGGCGACAAGGGCGGGCCAGGCTATGTGGCCGTCGCGCTTAGGATTGTTGGGGCTGGGAGCCTGGCTTTAAAGGGCGTCAGAGCCCGGAACGCGACGGCAACGACCAGTCGATCGGCGCCTCGCCTCGCGATTCCAGGTAGGCGTTGGCCTTGGCAAAGTGGCCGCAGCCGAGAAACCCCCGATGCGCCGACAGCGGCGACGGATGCACGCTGCGCAGAACGAGGTGGCGCTTGCCGTCGATCAGCTGCCCCTTCTTCTGGGCGTGGCTGCCCCACAGCAGGAAAACCAGGCCCTCGCGCTCACGATTCAGTGCGTCGATGGCGGCATCGGTAAAACCTTCCCAGCCTTTTCCCTGGTGCGACGCGGCCTGCCCCGCCTCGACCGTGAGCACGGCGTTGAGCAGGAGCACGCCACGATCCGCCCACGGGGTCAGGCAGCCATGGTCGGGGCGAGACAGGCCCAGGCTCGCCTCGATCTCCTTGAACATGTTCTGCAGCGATGGCGGAACACGCACGCCAGGACGCACCGAGAAGCTCAGGCCGTGTGCCTGGCCGGGTCCGTGATACGGGTCCTGGCCAAGGATGACCACGCGCACCTTGTCGAAGGGCGTGTGCTCGAAGGCATTGAAGATGTCGGGGCCTGGCGGATAGATGTCCTTGCCGGCAGCCTTCTGCTCGCGCAGGAAAGCCGACAGCGCGAGCATGTCCGGCCGATCGAGGTAGGCGCCGATCCGCTGCTTCCACGAGGCTTCGAGGCGCACGCGCTCGTTCAACCGGCCGCCCTCTCGCGCAGGTGGAGAGCGACGCGCAGCTGGAACAGCAACTTGGTGATGAGCAGCTTTTCCTCGACCGGTTTCTCGACGAGGTCGTTGGCACCGGCGCGCAGCAGCGCGGCCTGGTTCGCCGGATTCTCGTCGCCAGTCATGATGAGGGTCGGCAGCAGCCCCTTGCCGTAGCCGAATTCGTTACGTATGCACTCGACCAGATCGCCGCCGGTGAGCTCACCCTTGAGGCTTACGTCCGTCAGGACGATATCCGCGCCCACTTCGCCACGCGACTTCGCTTCACGCAGGTAATCGATCGCGTCTTCGGCGCTGATCACATGGCGCACGGTGAGCCCGTACTTTTCCATCATGCGTCGCGTCGCCAGGGCGACTACCCGGCTGTCTTCGACGTACAGCACCTCGCCTTCGGCGCCGCCTTCCGGCCGGACGTAGCCGCGAATGAACTCCGCCAGCGCGCCGAAGCCGAGCGATTTGTCGAAGTAATCGGTGACGAACTCGCCCAGCTCACGCCGGTGCAGGCGGGATTCGACGTCGCCGGAGACGACGACGATGGGCATGTAGATCTGCGGCGCGGACTCGCGAATGAAGCGGGCTACGTCGAGGCCGTCCATGTCGGGCAGACGAAGCGCCACGGTCACGAAGTCGAACACGCCGCGCTGCAGTTCGGACTGGGCCTCGGCGCCGGTGGACACGCCGACGATCTCCACGCCGGGCACCTCGGCCGTGACGACGCGCGAAATCAGCTGACGGACGACTTTCGAGCCGTCGACCAACAGGATTCGCGGCGTAGCGCCGGCGACACCCGAACCGATGTGAGATCCCACCCCCGTCTCCCCTTCAGGCCGCTGCGGCGCGGCGAATCTGCCGCGCGCTGACGAGCCGCGCACCCAGCCACCCGAGCAACGCCGACGCGAAGGGTACCGAAAGCAGCAGCCATGCGGGGAGCCCACCGAAACTGACGCTGCCGTCGTAGGCGGCGGCCAGGCGCCCCACCGGCCCGGCCATGGCCAGTTCGAGGATGGCGGCCAGGACCGCGGCGAGGATGCCGGCAAGCAGGCCGAGCCAGATCCCCGCATAGAGATAGGGACGGCGGACGAAGGGACGGCTGGCGCCAATCAGCAGCAGCACGCCGATCTCGGCGCTACGGCTCTGGATATCGACGCGAATGGTGTTGCCGACGACGAGCAGGGCGGCGACGCCGAGCAAGACGGCCAGCAGGGACACGGCACGACTGCCCACGCCGATGAGCGCGTCGAGGCGCTGACGCCAGGCGCCGGTGTCCTGGACCATGTCGACACCCGGCGTGGCCTTCATCGCCTCCACCAGGCGGTCGACCTGCTCGACGGGCAAGCCTGGCTTGGGCTGAACGGAAAGGACGTACGGCAAGGGATTCACATCCAGCGATTGCAACGACCCGGAAAAGCCCTGCACCTCGGCCAGTTCGTCGAGGCCATCCTTGGGCGTACGCACGACGACCCCGGCGACCTCGGGGCGATCGCGCAGCGCGGAGGCCGCGGTGTCCGCCATCGCGCCGTTCTGGCCTGGCTTCATGAAGGCGCTGATCGACTGGTTGCGACCCAACGCGTCGCCCATCCGCTCGACATTGCCCAGCAAGAGGTAGAAGGCCAGCGGCAGGGCCAGCGCCACGCCCATGACGGCGACGGTGAGCAAGGTGCCCAACGGTCGCGCACCCAGACGGCGCAGGCTGATCGACAGGCTCCAGAGGTGATGTTCGCGCCAGGCACTCACATGGCGAGGACCGCTACGCCGGGTCTTCTCCGGCTCGGGCTGGCGGCGCGGTTCGCGAACGGCGTTCATACCACCTCCGTGGCGGGGACATCGGCGACCAGCTTGCCGTGATCGAGGACCACGACGCGCTTCTTCATTCGCTTGATCAACATCAGGTCGTGGCTGGCAACGAGGACGGCGGTGCCGACCTGCTGGAATTCGGCGAACAGGCCCATGATCTCCATCGCGAGCTGCGGATCGAGGTTTCCGGTGGGCTCGTCGGCGATGAGCACCGCGGGCTTGGCGACGATGGCGCGGGCGATGCCGACGCGCTGTTGCTCGCCTGTGGAGAGGGCACCGGGCAACTGCTTCTCGTAGCTGAGCAGGCCGACTTTTTCCAGGGCGGCGCGGACGCGGCGGCCGCGATCGGCAGGCGCCACGCCGGCAATCACCAGTGGCAGTTCCACGTTGGAGAACACGCTGCGGTCCAACAGCAACCGGTGGTCCTGAAACACCATACCCAGCTTGCGGCGGATACGGGGGATGTCGGAAGGACGGACGGTGTTGAGCTTCTGGCCGTCGAGGGTGACCACGCCGTTGGTCGGGCGCTCGATCATGGCCAGCAGCTTAAGAAGGGTGCTCTTGCCGGCACCGGAGTGACCGGTGACGAAAGCCATCTCGCCGGCTTCGACGCTGAACGACACATCGGTAAGGGCCTGGTGATCGCCCTCGTACCGTTTACTCACCAGATCGAAACCGATCACCGCGTTACCCGTTGGCCCGTTGAGTCCCAGAGGATAAGGGAAGTGGTGCGGGTTTTGCGGCGGGTGGGTCTCGCTTCGCACCGATCGCCGATAAATCGGCTCCCACACAAGCAAAGCCCGGCCAGTGCCGGGCTCTGTCTTGAAGCAAAGCCCGGCTAGTGCCGGGTTCTGTCTTGAAGCAAAGCCCGGTCAGTGCCGGGCCCTGTCTTGAAGCAAAGGCCAGCTAGTGCCAGGCTCTGTCTTGAAGCAAAGGCCAGCTAGTGCCGGGCTCTGTGTGGGAGCCGATTCATCGGCGATGCTCTCAGCGACCGCCGAACAAACGACCGAGGCGGCGGAAGAAGCCCAACTTCTCCTGCCCGGCCGACGCCACCGGGGCCGGCGCATCGGCCGACGGCCGATTGGCCGCGACCTGCCGCGACGGGCGGCGGTTCGGGTTGCCCTGACCGTCTGCCTGGCGCGGCGCCGAAGACGACTGCCGCGTTCCGCCGTTCGCCGACGGGCTTTCGGCCTGCACCGCGGCACCGTTGCCATTCTCGACACCCTCGCGGGCGCCGCGACCGCGACCACCGCGACGGCGGCGACGCTTCTTCGGCCCGCCGTCGGCGGCCATGGCTTCGGCGGCGGCCGGCAGGTCGGCAACCGTTTCGGCGACGATCACGGTCTTCATCGGAACCTCGACCGGCGCCGCAACGCCGTCGGCGCCAGCGCCAGCGCCAGCGGCGGGGGTCTCGGGGCGCGGCGTGCGCGGGCGGCGCTCGGCGCTGCCCGAGCGCTCGCGGCTACCGGAACGCTCACCGGTACGGGGACCACCGCGGCCATCCCGGCTGCCACTGCGACCGCCCTTCTCCGGCGGCGCGCCGCGGGTCGGGATGTGTCCGTCGTTGTCGTTCGGGTCGTCGATCTCGTCCTGCACGCCGTCGGCGCGGGGGCGCGGCGCCGGCATCACCAGCATCCGTGCCTCGATCGAGGCGGTCGGGATCTTCTGGTTGATGTAGGTCTCGATGTCCGGCAGGCCCATCGCGTAAAGGTCGCAGGCGAAGCTGATGGCGTCGCCCTCGGCACCCAGCCGCGCGGTACGGCCGATGCGGTGGACATAGTCCTCGGCATCCTGCGGCAGGTCGTAGTTGAACACGTGGCTGACCGCCGGGATGTGCAGGCCGCGGGCGGCGACGTCGGTCGCGACCAGCAGGTCGATCTGACCGTCCTGGAAGCGCTGCAGCAGCTTCTGACGCTTCACCTGCGGCACGTCGCCGGAGATGGCGCCGACACGGAAGTTGTGGCGCTTGAGGCGATCCGTGATGCGCTCGGCGGCGGCCTTGGTGTTGACGAAGATGATGCTGCGCTCGGTCTTGCTCTCCTCGAGCAGGTTGAGCAGCAGCGGCATCTTCTCTTCCTTGGACGGGAAGTAGACCACCTGGCGCACGCGATCGGCGGTGACGTTCTCGGTCTCGACGACCAGCTTCTCGGCCTCGTGCATGTGCTCGTAGGCGAGTTCGAGAACGCGGTGGCTCAGGGTGGCCGAGAACAACAGCACCTGGCGCTTCTCGCGGGCAGGCAGGCGACGGAAGATGAAGCGCACGTCCTTGATGAAGCCGAGGTCGAACATGCGGTCGGCTTCGTCGATGACCATGACTTCGACGCTACCGAAGCCGAAGACGTCCTGCTTGTAGTAGTCGAGCAGGCGGCCCGGCGTGGCGATGATGATGTCGCAGCCGTCGCGCAGCTGCTGGCGCTGCTTGTCGTAGTCGACGCCGCCGTAGATCAGCGCGCTGCGCAGGCCGGTGGCCTTGCCGATGACCTGGAAGTCCTTCTCGATCTGGATCGCCAGCTCGCGCGTCGGTGCGATGATCAGGGCGCGCGGGTCGGCGTCCTTGCGGTCCGGCGCGGCCGGGTTGTTGAGCAGCCGGTTCATCAGCGCGACCAGGAAGGCGAAGGTCTTGCCCGTGCCCGTCTGCGCCTGTCCGGCCACGTCGCGGCCGAGCAGCGCGACCGGGAGGGTCAGCGCCTGGATCGGGGTGGTACGGGTGATGCCGGCGGCGGCAAGGCCCTGCTGGAGGAGCGGATGAAGATCGAGGTTTTCGTAGAAGACGTCGGTGAGAACGGTTTGGGACATGGTGGGTGGGTGACCTGGAGTCTCGCGCCGCAAATGCGCGGCAGCGGCCCGGCGGTAAAGGAAGATCCGCGGGACGGTGGGTGATCCGGCCGGCGTCACGGGAGAGTCGGGGGCGGCCGGTGCCATGCCGGCGGCCATACGACGCGCCCGGCGCACGATGGCCGGAGGCGGCGGCGCGCGACCCGACGACTCCCGCTGGCATAGGTGAAGGGGCTCTGCGCCGAGCCTGTTCACCTATGTCAACGGAAGCCATCCCGTCGGCGCCCTTGAATCGCTTGTATCGCGCCCCTAGTTGCGTTGGAATGAGGGCCACCGGCTGCAATGGCCAAGACCTTCGGTTCCGGTTGGACCCGCGACATGGGGCTCCTTAGTGTAGCCGATGCTGGCGTCACGGTCGTCAACCCCCTTTCACCCCCTTTTGGAGATCACGGTGAGCGACAAGATCACCCATACGAGCGACTCTGCCTTCCAGACAGAAGTTCTCGATTCCGACACCCCCGTCCTGCTCGACTTCTGGGCGGAATGGTGCGGCCCCTGCAAATCCATCGCCCCGGTGCTGGACGAACTGGCCGGCGAGTACGCAGGCAAGCTGAAGATCGTCAAGATCAACATCGACGAGAACCAGCAGACCCCGCGCCAGTACGGCGTTCGCGGCATCCCCACCCTCATGATCTTCAAGGATGGCAAGGTCGCCGGCACCCAGATCGGCGCCGTCGGCAAGGGCCAACTGGCCAAGTTCATCGAAACCTCGATCTGATCGTTCGCTGTACCGTTCCACCAAGCCGCCGCGTGAGGCGCTTTACGCCGCGCCTCACGCGATGCTAGGCTTCAGAGGTTCGCCGGGACATGCCTTGTCCCCATGCTGCGAACCCTCTCCCTTCTTTCTTCAACGGCGCCCCGTGAGGTTTGCCCGTGTCTGATATCGAAACCAAAAATCCCATCGACGCCAAGGGCGCCGGCGATCCGCCTGCGACCGAACCGCGTCCCCGCACACGCCGAAAGGCACCCGCCGCCGAAGCACCCGCGGTAGAGACGAGCGCGCCCGCCCCGGCTCCCGCACCCGCCGCGGCGCGTCCGCCGGCGGCTGTGCCGCCGCTGCCGCCCTTGCCGATGCCGACGCCGGCACCCAGCCCTTCGCCTGCACCGCAGGCCGAACTCCAGCTCAACAATCCGCCGCCATCCGGGCAGTCGCAGGGCAACCCGCAGCAGGGCAACCCGCAGCAGGGCAACGAGGCGCGTCCCGCGCCGACCGAAGCCCGCGACGGCAACGGCAATGCCGGCAATGGCCAGCCACAGGGCGGCCAGAACCAGCAGATGAGCCGGGTCGAAAACCCGAATCAGCCGCAAAACCGCCACAGCAATCCGAATAACCCGAACAACCCCAACAACGCCGAACGCGAAGGTCGCGGCCGGCGTCGTCGGAACGAACGCAACCAGCAGCGCCAGGGTGGCGGCGGCAACCCGGGGAACGGTGGCGGCAACGGCGGCGGTAACAACTACCAGAGCCAGCGCAACAACAACGGTTACCCGGTCGACGACGACGAGAACGCCGACGCCGGCAGCAACGATCGCCTGATCAACCTGACCGAACTCAAGCGCAAGAACGCCATCCAACTGCTCGAGTTCGCCGAATCGCTCGGCGTCCGCGAGGGCGTCGCCCGCCAGCGCAAGCAGGATGTCGTCTTCAACATCCTCAAGGCCCACGCCCGTTCGGGCGGTGGCATCTGGGCGGAAGGCGTGCTCGAGATCCTGCAGGACGGCTTCGGCTTCCTGCGCTCGGCCGACGAGTCCTACCTGGCCGGCCCGGACGATATCTACGTCTCGCCCAGCCAGATCCGCCGCTTCAACCTGCGCACCGGCGACTACATCACCGGTCGCGTCCGCCATCCGAAGGAAGGCGAGCGCTACTTCGCGATGCTCAAGGTCGACGACATCAACGGCGATCCGCCGGAGGCGTCGAAGAACAAGCTGCTGTTCGAGAACCTCACCCCGCTGTTCCCGCGCAAGTCGTTCAAGCTCGAGCGCGGCAACGGTTCGACCGAAGACATCACCGGGCGCATCCTCGACCTCGTGGCGCCGATCGGCCGCGGCCAGCGCGGCCTCATCGTGTCGCAGCCGAAGTCCGGTAAGACGATGATGCTGCAGAACATCGCGCAGGCGATCCAGTACAACCATCCGGACGTCCATCTGATCATGCTGTTGATCGATGAGCGCCCCGAGGAAGTCACGGAAATCGCCCGCACCGTTCGCGCCGAAGTCATCAGTTCCACCTTCGACGAGCCTGCCGTGCGCCACGTACAGGTCGCCGAAATGGTGATCGAGCGTGCCAAGCGCCTGGTCGAGCACAAGAAGGATGTCGTCATCCTGCTCGATTCGATCACTCGCCTTGCCCGTGCCTACAACACCGTGGTTCCGAGCTCCGGCAAGGTCCTCACCGGTGGTGTCGATGCCAATGCCCTGCAGCGCCCCAAGCGCTTCTTCGGCGCGGCGCGCAACGTCGAGGAAGGCGGCAGCCTGACGATCATCGCCACGGCGCTCACCGACACCGGCTCGAAGATGGACGAAGTGATCTACGAGGAGTTCAAGGGCACCGGCAACATGGAAGTGCACCTGTCCCGTCGTATCTCCGAGAAGCGCGTCTATCCGGCTATCGACATCAACCGTTCGGGCACCCGTCGCGAAGACCTGCTCATCGATCCGGACCTGCTCGCCAAGATCTGGATCCTGCGCAAGCTCCTCCACCCGATGGACGAACTGGCCGCGATGGAGTTCATGCTCGACAAGATGAAGAACACGAAGTCCAACGACGAGTTCTTCAATTCGATGAAGCGCTGACCGCGCCTCGTAGAATCCAGCGAAAGGCCGCCCCCTGGGCGGCCTTTTCGTTGCCGCCCTTCAGCAGAAATCCTTCCCAGGCGCGATGCTGACCGCTTACTAAAATTGCCGAAACATCACATCTTGTGTTGCGCAGCTCGCCGATCTAGACTCATCGCCTAAGTGGATTGGGGGTTCCCGGTCGGCGTTATAGCCTCGGTGGGTTCACCGGGGCTTTTCGCTTTCTGCGCCAGGGAAAATCTTCAGACCCCAGCCCTCGAAGTCCACGCCGAGCTTTTGCCTCCCCCCTTTGCAGAAGAACTTGCGCTTTAGGACCTCGAAGGCGCGATTCGGCTTGTCTGGCCGTAGCACTGAAAGTCCGATCGGCCGTGCTACAAGGTCTGCGAGCTGCAAACCAGACGAATTGGTTTTCTTGTCGGCGAACTTGATTGCGAACGGAAGCTGTCGATTCCAGCGGTTCGCGCCGTCACATATCCTCCTGAACTCGAGTTCGAGGTTGCGATCCTCCTTCTTCCCTCGGCACTCGACGACGATATGCGTTGGGTAGCCTTCCTGATGCTTCTCTTGAACGAACTCGAAGAGAGTCTCAAGGCAGAAGCCTAGAGCCAAATGGTAGGGGTTGCTCTCCAGCAGTGCGCGCTCCTTCAACTTCGCCTTATCGATGACGCAGCTGACCAGGATGAATTTGCTGCTCTCTATTATTCCGGTCAGTTCGTCGACGAAGCCCTCTTTTTCCAGCCGGTCGTTAAATCGAAAGCTTCCTTTCTCCTTGCGGATCTCCTGCTCGTGAAGTACGACGATGTCATGCCCGAAGTGCTTGAACTTGAACGATTCGATGGCAGGAACCACCTTCTGCGCGTAATGCCCTTTATGAAAGATGCAGAAGGCAAGCACGAAAACCGGATAATTGGGATCCACCGTCTCAAGCCCGTGATCCCCGCTCTCGTCAACGTAGACAACGTAGTTGCTGAATCGCTCTACCGGTGTCGATAGGACGGGGATGGGAGGCCCGTCGTCGCGTCGCTGCACCAGCGGCAGGGCAAATTGACCTGCTGGGGATTGCTCTTTTTCTTTCGCCCCGCCTGTCTTCCCCTTGCTCATCAATCGCCTCCGACCGTCCTGGTCGAGGCGCAACGCCTCGTGGAACGGCAGTATACGAAGCACTTGTCCCGATCGGTGCGACCACGGGAAGCTAAGTGCCCCCAAGAGTCGGACCGACCCCGGCGTCTGCTGCAGTATCTGCCCTTGCACAATGCAGCCGGGTCCTTTGCTACCCTGCGCCGCCGGGCACGACACCTTTTCCCGGCAGGCATACGCCCCCATGTGTGCCGGCAACCGGCCCCGCCGCATTCGTCCAAGGAAAGTCCGTGTCCATACCCAGCGCCGCCAAGAGCACGCCCATCGGCGACCGTAACGACCTGGTCGCCTACCTCGCCGCCGGCGAGAAGCCGCGTGAAGCCTGGCGCATCGGTACCGAGCACGAGAAGTTCGGTTTCTATACGGACGACCTCACCCCGCCGCCCTTCGATGGCGATCGCCCAGGCATTCGCCAGCTGCTCGAGACGCTGGCCACGCGCTTCGGCTGGGACGTCGCCCGTGAAGGCGACACGCCGGTCGCGCTGACCAAGGGCATGGCCAACATCACCCTGGAGCCCGCCGGCCAACTGGAGCTCTCCGGTGCGCCCCTGCACTCGATCCACGAGACATGCGACGAGGTCACGGAGCACCTGAAGGAAGTCCGCTCGGTGGCCGAGGAACTCGGCATCGGCTTCCTGGGCATGGGCTTCCAGCCGAAGTGGCGCCGGGACCAGATGCCATGGATGCCCAAGGGCCGCTACAAGATCATGCGCGAATACATGCCCAAGGTCGGCTCGCTCGGCCTGGACATGATGACGCGCACCTGTACCGTGCAGGTCAATCTCGATTTCGCCACCGAGGCGGACATGGTGAAGAAGTTCCGCGTCGGATTGGCACTCCAGCCGATCGCGACGGCGCTGTTCGCCAACTCGCCGTTCACCGAGGGCAAGCCGAACGGCTACAAGTCGTATCGCTCGCATGTGTGGACCGACACCGATGCGGACCGCACCGGCATGCTCGACTTCGTTTTCGAAGATGGCTTCGGTTACGAGCGCTATGTCGATTACATCCTCGATGTGCCGATGTATTTCAGCTACCGCGACGGCAAGTACGTCGACCTCGCCGGCCAGGACTTCAAGAAGTTCATGCGCGGCGACCTCGCGGCGCTGCCGGGCGTCCGGGCAAACATGAAGGACTGGGCCGATCACCTGACCACGGCCTTCCCGGAAGTGCGCCTCAAGCAATACCTGGAAATGCGCGGGGCCGATACCAGCACCTGGAACTCGCTGTGCGCCCTGCCCGCATTCTGGGTTGGCCTGCTCTACGACGACGTGGCACTCGACGCCGCATGGGACCTCGTGAAGGACTTCACCAAGGCCGAGCGCCACGCGCTGCGTGACGGCGTACCGAAGGATGCCCTCGCCCTGCGCTTCCGTCATCACAGCGTGCGCGAACTCGCGCTCGAAGCGGTGAAGATCGCCTCGCATGGGCTGAAGCGTCGCAACGTGCAGGGCCATCGCGGTACCGACGAATCGATCTATCTCGAGCCGCTGGAAGAGATCGCGCTCTCTGGCAAGACCCAGGCGGACACCAAACTGGAGCTGTTCCACGGACGCTGGAACGGTAGCGTGGATCCGGTTTTCACTGAATACGCATACTGAGCCCACCCGCATGCAGATGAGTGAAACGAAGCTCGGCCGTCTCGACGATCTGTTGACGTCGACCCATCGCTATTCGCTGGAGACGCTGGACGGCCTGTTCTCCGCCGCGCTGGTCGGGCCGGTCGACGTGGATGTCGAGGCCTGCATGGCCGTACTCGAACTCGGCGGCGCGACGCCATGGGCATCCGATGCGGAACGCGACGAGGCCGCCGGTCTGCTACGGCAGTTCTGGCAGGTCATCGCCGCTCGCGTGGCAGCCGACCCCGTGGTTCTGGGCGAAGACTCCCTGCCCTTCATCGATTCGCCGGAAGAATTCGACCACCTCGACGATGTCGGCACCTATACGGGCGACTTCCCGATCGCCAGCGACTGGGCCGTGGGCTTCCGCTTCGCACTCAACGAATGGGGTGAGGAATGGGCCGACTGGATGGATGAGAGCCTGTATCCGTTCATCGGCATGTTGATGACCCTCTCCGCCGATCAGACCGATCCGACGCCGGACATGCCCGCGTTGCCGCTGCCGTCGTTCGAAGAGCGGATGGGCCTGCTCAACGAAATTCCGTTTCAGCTGGCCAGGCTCTATCGTCGCCGCCATCCGGCGCACGGCAAGACCGTACGCAACGAAGGCGACAAGGTGGGTCGTAACGATCCCTGCCCGTGCGGTAGCGGCAAGAAGTTCAAGAAGTGCTGCGGAAGCCCTGGCTGAGAGCCCGCCGCTGAGGCCGCGCCCTCGCTCATCACGTCGTTACCGTGCGTTGCACGGCATAAAAAAACCTCCCCGTCGCCGGGGAGGTTTTTTGGTTTCACGCGCTGTCGATCAGGCGATCAGAAGGCGTACTTGGCCGACACGCTGAGCAGGTTGCCCTTGTCGTCGCTCTCGCCGGCAATACGATCCAGCGTGGCGCTTTCGCCGCCGGCGATGTGCGCCTTGTTGACGAAGATGTGCGCGAAGCCCGCATTGAGCTCGAGACGGTCGGTGGCCTTGTAGCCCAGACCGAATGCGAGCCACTTGCGGGTGGAGTCCGGCACGCGCACGTCGCGGGTCTGGTCTTCGGTCGGCGTGGTGTCGATGGCGACACCGCCGCGCAGCGTCAGCTTGTCGGAGAGGTAGTATTCGCCACCCACGGACACGAACCAGCTGTTATGCCAGCCGAAGTGCTCGGTCGACTGCGGCTGGTTCGGGTTCTCGAAGTTGACGGTCAGATCCTTGAAGGAATCCCACTTGGTCCACGACGCGTCGATACCCCAGCCGAACTTCGATGCCTGATGCCAGTAGCTGGCGGTGGCGACGGCAGGCGTGGTGAAGCCCGCCGAGCCATTGGTGTGGGTGAATGGCGGCTGGCCGCTACCGAGCAGCGCGCCGACGGCCGGGTTCGACAGCACGGCCGTCACGTTCGACGGCATCGTGAAGTTACCCGTGCCTTCCAGCGTGTGCTTGATCTTGCTGCGGTAGTTCAGGGCGAGACGATCGGCATCCGTCAGACGCCACAGACCACCCAGCTGCCAACCGTAACCCCAGTCGTCACCCTTGATGCGGGCGATACCGTCGCTGCCCGGCGGCACGACCGTGGCGTACTGCTGAGCAAGAGCGCGGGCGACGAGCGGCGAGATTTCGCCGGCAGCCGCGGCGCCCTGGATCAGGCCCAGGCCAACCGTGTTGTAGTTGATCGCGCTGGTCAGCTCGGCGCTGGTCTTCTGCGCGATGAAGCTGGCACCGATCGCGAACGTATCCGTGACGTCGAACGAGGCCGACAACGTGGCGTCGAACGACTTGAAGTCGGACTTGATGCCGTTGTAGCGGCCCTTCCAGTCGGAGTCGTAGTCGGTCTTGAAGCCGAACGGCGCGGTCAGACCAAGGCCGATATGCACGCGGTCGCTGACCTGCGTGGCGAAGTACAGCGCCGGAACCGGGATGGTCGTGCCGGCGTCACCGCCGTTGCCACCGGAGATCGGGCGGCCCTGCGCGTCGGTCGCGGTGCCGTGGAACTTGGTGCTGAAGTTGATGCCGGTGACGTCGGCCTGGACCACATTGCCCTTGAGCAGGGACATGGCGGCCGGGTTGTTCACGATCACCGAGGCGTCGTCACCTGCGGCGGCGGAGCCGGCGAAGGCGCGACCGAGCGCGGCGGCGCTGTTTTCCTTCAGCTGGAAGGCGCTGGCGTTAGCGGCCTGGGGAGCCACCAGCGCGCCGGCGATGGCCAGCGAAAGGGCGGCGATGGCCAGCGGGCGAGTAGGGAGGTTCAGCTTCGACATTCGGGGTGGCTCCTGCTTTTTGTTCTGCTCTGGGTCGACGTCACGTTCGCGGAAAAACGCAAAATTTATCCGTTTTCATACGCGCGTTTAACAATCTGGGGTGGAACTCTGGACGACTTGACGAGAAATTTGCAAGTGCTACTGCAACAAAGCCCTAACGGCGGGGGTTTACCGCCTGCAACCGTCCCCCGCTTTTGGTAGGGTGGTAAGCCGAATCGCAAGCGAGACTGCCGTCATGCACTGCTACGTCTACGCCAGCCTGCGCAAACCCGACACCTACGTCTGGATGACCCGCCGCGACGGTTTCGACATGCTTCCCGAGCCACTCGTCCTCCTGCTGGGCGAGCTGCGCTTCGTGCTCGAGGTGGAATTGACGCCGCAACGGAAGCTTCCGCATGACGACTCCGACCGCATCCTGACCAATCTGGGCGGATGTGGCTGGCACTTGCAGACGCCATCCAATGAAACCCTCACCGTGTGCAACCAGCCGAACTTCAATCGGCAGATCGACCCGGATCAGACGCTCGTCCGCGCCTGACCCGGCCGAATACGCGCACGGACAGGTCTTGCCACGCGGGTTAACGCCGCGTTACCGCGTGAGCGGTGTGGCCTCCGTATACTCCCGCGCATGGCCAATCCCAAACGTCGACGACCACCGCTGATCAAGGCACTGCCCTGGTTCCTCCCCGCCCTCGCCGCTGTCGCGTGCGCCGGGTTGACCGCTTCACCGCTCGCGCTGATACCGCTCCTGCTCGCCAACGCCCTGGCCATGGGCGCGGTGTGCCATGCGATAGGTTTCGATCCGGAGCAAAGCTACCTGCGTACGACGCTGCGCCGCGGTTCGGCGCACGTGGTCATGTTCACCGCTTACACGTTCGTCGTCTTCGTTCTGGTCGCATGGCCCCTGCTGAAGCTCACCCAGGCGCCCAGCCTCGGCGCAGCCCTGCTGCTGGCGGCGACCCTGGTGGTTGCGCTCGCCGCCCTATGGCGCGTCTGGCCGGCCTTCGGCCTGCTTTTTCTCTGGGACGACGCCTACCCGGAAGACAGCAACGCCGGCTCGTGGATTTTCACCGCCGTGGCACGTTCCATGTCGTTCGGCCGGCACCTGTCGGCCGAGGAGCGCTTCTTCTCGCACTTCGTGCCGGCCGCCCTCGGCCTGCTGGTACTCGCGTTCTGCGCCGTGGCGCTGTCCGGCCTGTACGGCGTTTTCCCGTCCGAAATGCGCATCGCCGCACTGGCGATCTACGGCGTCGTGCTTCTTCCGGTCTGCTGCATGGTGATCGCCAACCGAACCCTCCGCGCGCTGCTCTGCGATCGCCGCGGGCACATCCGTACGGCCCGCACCGAGCCGCGACGTGAGCCCGTCATCGCAGCCCCGGCCGCGCCCGCTCCCCTTCCCGTGCTCTCCACCGAAGAAAGCCAGCCGGGCGTACGTGAGCGCGCGTTGCTCGCTGCCGCCCGCGAGGGCGACATCGCTCGCGCCGTGGCGCTCGTGGAAGCCGGTGCCGACCCCAACACCGGCGCGGAACCGGGTGATCGGGACCAACGGCCCGTCCTTACCCTGGCCGCGCTATCGCCGGATATGCGCCTGCTTCGCGCGCTGATTGCCCGCGGCGCCCAGGTGAATCGCGCACAGAACGGCGTCACCGCCCTGCTCGCCGCCACGCGCGACAGTTGGCATGGCCGCCCGGAGGCCGTGCTGACCCTGCTGACCAATGGGGCCGATGCATCCTGCACCGACGCCGAAGGCAACACGCCGCTGCACGGCGCCGTCCTCGGCGCCGAGCCGACCGTCGCCGCCATGTTGCTCGATGCGGGCGCCGCGGTCGACGCGACGAACACCGCCGGCGATACCCCGCTCGCCATCGCCTGCCGCGCGGCCAATTGGGCACTCGCTCGGTTCCTGCTCGAGCATGGCGCGAAGCCGGCGCCCGTCGGTGGCGAACCCGCGCTCGTCGCCGCTGCCGGCATCGCGGACGACGACGCCGAGGGCGTGAAAGTGCTGCTGCGGCACAAAGGCCCGGTGAACGCGGCCAACGCGTCGGGGCGCACGGCGCTTATCGCCGCCGCTGCCGAAGGACACGAGCAGATCGCCCGTGCCCTGCTCCAGGCAAACGCCAATCCCAACCTGGCCGACCGTCACGGCACCACGGCACTCATGGAGGCCGCGCGTGCCGGCGCCCACGGCATCGTCCAGCTTCTCGCCGACGCCAATGCGGACGCGTCGCCGCGTGACGGTCACGGTCGTGACGCGCTCACGCTCGCCAGCCAGTCCCCGCGTGCACAGGCGGCCACGGTACGCGCGCTGCTCGCCCTCGGTGCGCAGCCGAAGGAACCCGGCGCGGACGGCCGGAGCGCGCTCGACCACGCCGCCGCCGCGGGCCGCTGGGACTTTGTCGCCCTGCTCGATCCGGAAACCCCGTTGCCGACCTCACTGAGCGAATCGGTCGTTCCCGAGGCGGGCGCCGACTCGCCCATGCATCTCTACGATGCGCTTCGCTTCGGTCACTGGGCCGTCGCGTCGACGTTCGCCGCCAAGGTACGCGAATGGCCGGCGGAAGAACTCGCCGCGCTGTATGTCGATCTCGCCGGTGCGGGTTTCGAGTCGGCCCGTGCCTGGCTGCTCGATCACGGTATGAGCGCGGAAACGCGCCTGGCCGCGCCTGCGGACGAACCGAACGCGCTCGGCCGTCGCCTCTTCGATGCGTTGCTGCCGCAGCTGCCACAGGCCGCCGATGCCCTCCTGCAACTGATGCGCGCCGGCGCCACACCTGCGGGTGCCGGCCTGCTCGGCCAGGCGATATGCCGGCTCGATGGCGCGGACGAACGCCTGACCCTGGCCATGCTCGAAGCGGGCGCCGATCCGTTCGGCGCGGATGGTCGCGATCGCACGCCGGTGCACATGGCCGCCGCCACCGGCCGCGTGGCCTTGCTCGGCGCACTGCTTGCCCGCGGCATGGACCCGAACGTACGCGACGCGGGCGGCCGTACGCCGTTGCATGCCGCGCTGGAACAGGGCGGCGAGAGCCTTCCCCTGGTGCGCCTGCTCGTCGCCAGTGGTGCCGACCCTGAAGCGGCCGACGTGAATGGCGAGACGCCCTACGGCCTGGGTATCGGACACGGCGACGTCGAGCGTTGGCTGAGCTGGGCGGCGTGGCCGTTGCCGCGCCGTGCGCTGCGCGCCGACGATCTGCCTGCCGCCGCGGCCGCCGGCGACACGCAAGCCGTAGATCGCCTGCTCGAACTGGGTTTTGCCGTGGACACGCGCGATGCACAAGGCGCCACGGCACTCCTGCGAGCGGCCGGCGCCGGCCAGCGCGATGTCGTCGAGCACCTGCTCGCGGCCGGCGCCGATCCGACCGTGGTCGCAACGTCGGGTATCACGCCACTCGCCGCCGCGGTGAACGCACGCCGCGAGGGCGTCGTCGAACTCCTGCTCGCGCGCGGCGTCGACGTCGACCAGCGCCTGCCTGGCGATGCCACCGCCCTGATGATCGCGGCGACCCTGGGCTACCCCGAAATCGCCGACATGTTGCTGAGCCACGGCGCCAACGCGAACGCCGAGGATGCGCACGGACATACCGCGCTGCATGCGGCGGCCCAGTACTGCTTCGGTGGCAACGACAGCCTTCGTGCCCGCCGTTTGCTCGACATCGTGATCGGCAAGGGCGCCGACGTGAACAAAGCCGACAAGGACGGCGCCACGCCGCTGCTGCTGCTGCTCGGTTCGCACATGCGTCCCGGCAGCACGGCCGATGCGACCCACCTCGGCGCCCTGGTTCCCGTGCTGCTCGACGCCGGCGCGAAGATCGAGCACGCCGATCACCGCGGCGTGAGCGCGCTCCATGCGAGTGCGATGCACGCCCTGCTTCCGCCGGCGCGCCTGCTCCTGCATCGCGGTGCGAATCGCAACGCCGCCGACGCCTTCGGGCGTACGGCCGGCGACGTCGCGCGTCATCTCGGCTTCGTCGATATCGCCCACGAGCTGGGCACGCGTGTCGGCGCGATTCCGAGCGTCCGCCAGACGCTGCGTCAGCCCGCCCAGCCGGACTGACGCAGCGGCCCTACAGCCTGCCCGCGGGGCAGGCTCAGTGGTCTTCCTCGCGCACGCGCTCCTCGACCGCATCGGCTTCGAACAACTGCTGGAGGTCGTGGAGCGCATCCTTCGTGCTCTGCACGAGCGCCGCGTCGTCGTCGTACACCAGATACTGGGCGCGCAGCACCTGGCTGTCGTGCTTGCGGAATCGGGCGATGCGCGCCTCGACCACCTCCGGCGGCATGTCGAGCGACTCCAGCACGTGGCGCGTCATCTCGAGGCTGGAGTAGAAGGTCTCGCGCACGGGATCGTCGACGCCAATATCCATCAGGCGGAACACGTGCTGGCGATTACGCGCCCGCGCGACGATTTTCAGGTGCGGGTACTGCCGGCGCACGAGGCGCGCCGTGCGAATGTTGGCCTCGGGATCGTCGGTCGCGATGACGAACACCTCGGCTTTGTCGGCCTGCGCCGCCCGGAGCATTTCCGGGCGACCCGGATCGCCGAAGAACAACGAGGTACCGCCGAATCGACGCGAGGTTTCGACCTGCTCCACCGAACTTTCCAGAGCGACGAACTGGATGCCCTGCGCGCGCAACACGCGAGCGACGATCTGACCCATGCGGCCAAAGCCGGCGATGATCACGCGCGGCGTATCGGCTTCGATCGTGTCGAAGGCACGGTCGGGCTTGCGCACGCGCTCGTGCACCAATCGCGATGCCGCCAGCACGAGCAGCGGCGTGAGCGCCATCGACAACGAGATGGCCATCACCATCAGGCCACGCTGGCTGTCGTCGATCAGACGGTTCTGCTGGGCGAGATTGAGGATGACGAAGGCGAATTCGCCGCCGCTGGCGAGCACGGCCGCAAGACGGACGGAGTCGGCCGAGGTGAGTCCGCCGACGAGTTTGCCCAGCGGCATGATCAGCACGGCCTTCACCGTCAACAACAGGGCGACCATGCCGAGCACCAGCAACGGCTGGGCCACCAACAGCGCAAGGTCGACCGACATGCCCACGCTGACGAAGAACAGGCCGAGCAGCAGGCCCTTGAACGGCTCGATGTTCGATTCCAGTTCGTGTCGGTATTCCGAGTCGGCCAGCAGCAGGCCGGCGAGGAAGGCGCCGAGCGTGGTCGAAATGCCGGCCAGCTCCATCAGCCAGGCCGTGCCCATCACCACGAGCAAGGCGGTCGCGGTGAAGACCTCGGTGCTCTTCGCGCGGGCCACGAAACGGAATACGTGACGCAGCAACAGGCGGCCGCCGACGATGACGGCGAAGATCGTGCCCACCACGCGGATCACGCTCATGATGTCGGGCGCGTGCGGATCCCGCGCCAGCGTGCCGCCCAGCAGGGGCACGGCGGCGATCAGGGGAATCGCGGCCAGATCCTGGAACAGGAGAATGGCAAAGGCCTGTCGACCGTAGACGGTGCCGGCTTCCTTGCGTTCGGCGAGGATCTGCAGGCCGAACGCGGTCGATGACAGGGCGAGACTGCCGCCGACGATCACGGCGGCCTTCCAGGTCAGGCCAAAGAGGAAATATCCCATGGCTCCCAGAGCGAGGCCGCAGGCGAGCACCTGCAGGCTGCCGCTGCCGAACACCGCGCGACGCATCACCCAGAGTCGTGAGGGCGACAGCTCCAGGCCGATGACGAAGAGCATGAGCACGACGCCGAAATCGGAGATCGTGGCGACACCGGCGGTATCGCTTACCAGGCCGAGGACCGAGGGACCGATGACCACGCCCGCCAGCAGGTAGCCGAGGACCGCGCCGAGACGGAACCGCTTCGTCAGCGGGACGGCAACCACCGTCGCCAGCAGGAAGACGACTGCCGTCTCGAGGAAATGATGTCCATCCATCCCGTGACTCCCGAAAGATCGTCTTCGATTATGTCACGGGCACGCCTGCGCGATTTGGACGAAACCCCCATCCCGAAGTAAGAAAATGTGAGAGCCGATTCATCGGCGAAAAGCCAACGAAACAACCAAGCCGCACCCTCACCCCCTCAACCACCGCGCCACATCAACCGCAAAGTACGTAAGAATCGCATCGGCGCCCGCTCGCTTCATCGCCAGCAGCGACTCCATCACCACGGCCTTCTCGTCGAGCCAGCCGTTCTGCGCGGCCGCCTTGATCATCGCGTACTCGCCGCTGACCTGATAGACGAAGGTCGGCGCGCCGAAGGTGTCCTTCACCCGGCGCACGATGTCGAGATAAGGCAGGCCCGGCTTGACCATGACGGCATCGGCACCTTCGGCCAGGTCGAGCTCCACCTCGCGGATGGCTTCGTCGCTGTTGCCGACGTCCATCTGGTAGGTGTGCTTGTTGCCCTTGCCGAGGTTCGCCGACGAACCCACCGCGTCGCGGAAGGGACCGTAGAAGCTCGAGGCGTACTTCGCCGAGTAGGCCAGGATGCGCGTATGGATGTAGCCGGCTTCCTCGAGCGCTTCGCGAATGGCACCGATACGGCCGTCCATCATGTCGGACGGCGCCACGAAGTCCATGCCTGCCTCCGCCTGGGCCAGCGACATCTTGATCAGGGCCTCGACGGTGGGCTCGTTCATTACGTAGCCGTCGTCGTCGATCAGGCCGTCCTGGCCGTGCGTGGTGTAGGGGTCGAGGGCGACGTCGCCGATCAGGCCAAGCTCGGGGAAGCGGCGCTTGAGCTCGCGCGTGGCACGCTGGAACAGCGCATCCGGGTTCCAGGCCTCGCGTGCGTCTTCGGTCTTTGCCGAGGCGTCGACGGACGGGAACAGGGCGAGCGCCGGGATACCCAGGGCGACACATTCGGCGCCGAGCTTCACCAGTTCGTCGATGGAAAGACGCTCCACGCCCGGCATCGAAGGAACGGCCTGGCGCACACCTTCGCCCTCGACGACGAAGGCGACCATGATCAGGTCGGATACGGTAAGCACGTTCTCGCGCATCAGGGCGCGGGAGAAGGCGTCGCGACGCATGCGGCGCATACGGACGGCGGGAAAGGTCATGGGACGGCTGCCTGCTCGGTGGCGATCCGCCCATTTTACTCCTCGCGGCACCTCTGTCGTGGCGCCAAACCGTCGCAGGCTCGTGGGCAGCCCGTCGACGGCGCGGAGGCCCTCAGACCGCGTCGATACGCGCCGTCGATTCCGGATCGAAGAAATGCAGCCGTTCCGCATGGAAGCCCAGGCCGATCTCGCTGCCCGGCTGCACCGTCGAATACGGCGGGACACGCGACACCAGCTCGTCGCCGGCATGACGCATATTGAGAAAGACCTCGTTGCCGACGGGTTCGACCACATCGACGTGCGCCGTGAAACGCTCCTCCACCCCGGCGTGGTCGGCCACGGTGAGCAGGTCTTCCGGACGAATGCCGACGACGAGCGGCTTGTCGACATACGCCGCGAGCGCCGCTGCGTCGGTGCCGAGCCGCACGCTGCCTTCCTTCATTTCCAGCCGCAGCCCGTCGGCGCGGCGCAAGGTGCCATGGAAGAGATTCATCGCGGGGCTGCCCAGGAACCCCGCCACGAACAGATTCGCCGGCTTGTTGTAGAGGTTCATCGGCGTGTCGAGTTGCTGGATCACGCCGCCGTTGAGCACCACGATGCGCTGACCCAGGGTCATCGCCTCGATCTGGTCGTGCGTGACGTACACCATGGTGGCGCCGAGCCGGCGATGAATGCGCGCGATTTCCACCCGGGTCGACAGGCGGAGCTTCGCGTCGAGGTTCGACAGGGGCTCGTCCAGCAGGAACACGGAAGGATCGCGCACCAGGGCACGGCCAAGGGCGACACGCTGCCGCTGGCCGCCCGACAGGGCGGCCGGCCTGTGCTCGAGGCGTTCGTCGAGGCCGAGCATCTCGGAGGCCGTCGCCACGCGGCGATCGATTTCGTCCTTCGACGCCCCGCGCAGCCGCAGGCCGAAGCCGAGGTTTTCACGCACCGTCATGTGCGGATACAGCGCATAGTTCTGGAAGACCATGGCGATGTCGCGATCCTTGGGCGCGACATCGTTGATGACACGGTCGCCGATCGTCATCGTCCCGCCCGAGATCGACTCCAGGCCGGCGATCATGCGCAGGAGCGTCGTCTTGCCGCAGCCGGACGGGCCGACCAGCACCAGGAGTTCGCCGTCGGCGATCTCGAAGCTCGCTTCCTTCAGTGCCACGTGGCCGTTCGGATAAACCTTGCGCACCTTGTCCAGGCGGACCGCTGCCATCACTCACTCTCCCGTTGGGTCCCGGTATGCCAGGCAAGTGCCTGCCATCGTCCCGGGCAATGCGGTATTCTGCCGACGTAATCGTTTACGTCAAAGTGTCGGGTAGCCTGTCACATCCTGGAAGGCCTGTGCGTGTCAACACCACGCAGAGCAAACCGTCACTAGACGCCAGCCCCCTCGCGAGGCACCCTTGCGAGCTTCCGTGACATGACAGGTTTCCCAAACATGGCCAACGTGAGCGCCAAGGCGCCTACCCTGCTCGCCGATCTCGGCGGCACCAATGTGCGCTTCGGCATTGCGCATCCGGATGAAGATCAACCGCTTATCCAGGAAAGCGTGCGCAAGTACCACGTCAAGGACTATGCCTCGCTGGGCGACGCCGCCAAGCAGTACTTCAAGGATGCCGGCCACCAGGCGCAGCGCGCGATCATCGCCGCCGCCGGCCGTATCGATAACGGTGAGACCGTCAAGGTCACCAACAATCCCTGGGCCATCTCGGCCAAGAGCCTCGCCAAGGAACTGGACCTCGAGTGGGTCCACCTGGTGAACGATTTCGCCGCCCAGTCCATGGCGGTGATGCTGATGACCGACGAGAAGACCGCTGACGGCCACCAGGACCTCGTCCCGGTAGGCAAGCTGGCCGTACCGAAGATCGGCGCCAAGGACGAACAGACTTTCGTCGTCGTCGGCCCGGGTACGGGCCTGGGCGTCGGCGGCCTGCTGATCCGCGGCGACAAGGTCAGCGTTCTGCAGACCGAAGGCGGTCACGCCGGCTTCGCCGCGCACAGCGCCGAAGACATCGAGATCCTCAAGGTGCTCAACCTGCGCTATGGCCGGGTCTCCAACGAGCGCCTGATCTGCGGCCAGGGCCTTGTGAATCTTTACGAAGCCATCTGCGAGATCTCCGGGCAGAAGCCCCAGGCAGGCATCACGCCGGAAGAAATCACCGCGCGCGCCAACGACACCGCCACGCCCGGCTCAGACAACGCCTGCCCGATGTGCGCCCGCGCCGTCGAGACGTTTGCCGGGATCTTCGGCAGCGTCGCGGGCGACCTCGTGCTCACGCTCGGCGCATGGGACGGCGTCTACCTCACCGGCGGCATGACCCCGATCCTCCTGCCGTGGATCCAGAAGGGCAAATTCCGCGAGCGCTTCGAAGCCAAGGGTCGCTTCCGCGACTCCATGGAACAGGTGCCCACCCAGGCGATCATGAACCCGGAGCCGGGCCTGATCGGCGGGGCCGCGCTGGCGATCGTGGAAGCCGGCGGTACGCCGCTTCGTCGTTGAGTCGAACCGTCATGAAGCGCGCAGTTGCAGACCTGCGCGCTTCATGACCGAGGACTATCGCCGCCTTTTAAACGTAGCCCGCACTCTGCGGGCACGTGCGACGTCCTCAGCGGCGGCGCGCGAGACTGCCTCTGCATAGGCATGGTGTCATTCCGACGGGTAGTCGTAATCATCCGAGGGCGCGTCTACCTCCCCAGGATGGAAAGACACGCCGGACAGGCACTTGGGATTGGCCATTGGGAAGGCGAACCAGAGTCCGCCCCAGTCGCCATAGGCCGTCCATGTAGCTTCTCCGTCTGGCACGCCTGGATGCGCCGTTCCTGTACCTACGATCCCCGGATAGTGTGCCCGCACCTCATTCAGACCGATGCAAACGCCGGAAATATCCAGACTGGCGAGGGCGACTTGTTCGTTATCCGTCGAGCGAAGCCGAATCTCCGATCGCTCAACGGTCACTCCTCCCGAGAACCATGCCTCATCGCCAAACAGCGAAGCGGTCGCGCCATCTTCTTCGAGACGGAATGGCGAGGAAGACATTGGCCAGATCTTCTCCAGCGCATCTACACCTTGGTTCGCGCGGCCCGCAAGGAGGGCGATCTTTGTCCAGAACGCGGAATCGCCCGAAGGCGGCACCAACGCGAGAGCGGCTTTACCGTAGTTCTGGGTCCACCAGTCGCCGTAATAGTCCAGATAGTTCTGGTGCGTCACGGAGTTGATGTTCTTCTCACAGAAAAAATAGCCAAGGGCCTCGAGGTCGATCGGGCGAGCTTCGGCCAACTCGTCATACTTCGCCTGCATTAGCGCAGGCTCCGCCGTTACGATGCCCATTTCGCTTCCGGTGCACATTTTCACCGCTTCTCGCAGGACGATGTTCTCGCTTAGAGCCGCACCTTCGTCCCGACAGCGGGTACGGACGTATGCGTCTCTGGATGAATAATCGACGCGTGCGGAGTATTTCGCGTGGCCCGTCTCGTGGGCGAACTGCGAGGCCATGTTTAGATCGGATGCCCCTCGGATAATGAATATCTGCCGCTTCTTACGGTCCGTGAAAGCAGCCGTGCCGTAGAAGAACTTCCAGTCGTTCTGCTTAAGATTCGCCACGCCACCCCGGTACCGCGTACTAGCGTAAACAACATCATCGACCCCAGCCCCGAGGGATGTTTCCACCCGTGGCGGCTGATGCGGCAGGTCGGCGGTGCAAAGCGATTGCGCGCGCAAGAGGGCGGGGCAGGCAAAAGTGGCCGCAAATAGTGGCACCCAACTGAAGATACTGTGTTTCATCGTTCATCGTTCTCCGCATCGATCATGTCGGCGGCAAGCGTTTGCGCACCGCGCCTACGTCGTACGGCGACCCAAGCCGCTGGTGCCGTCGACGGATCAAGGATTCCGGATGGCGTGCATCAGAACTTGAGAATTTGGACCAACGTTGAAGCATGCCTGGCGCGAGCGCGCGCAAACTCACATTCTTCGATATTGGTCCGAATTCTCAAGTCACGGGCGTTGCCGTCCGGAATCCTTGATCCGTCGAGTCTTCCTCGCCATTCCGTCTCGAAGAAGATGGCGCGACCGCTTCGCTGTTTGGCGATGAGGCATGGTTCTCGGGAGGAGTGACCATTGATCGGTCGGATATCCGGCTCAACTCATCCGACCCCAAGAAGGTTGTGCTCGCAACCATGGACCTTTCCGGCGTTTGCATAGGCTTCAATGAAGTGCGGGCGCACTATCCTGATGTCGTGGCAACGGATGCGTCGCACCCAGGCGTGTCGAATGAGTGGCGCAACGCTCACCGGACTTCGACAAGTGACAGTCATGATCGGTAAGTGTCGCCAGGGGCGGGGACCATGGCTTGTTCTCGCGTGAGGACGATCCGCATCCGCGGCGCCTCCTGAACAGAGAAGGCGATCTATGGGTACGGCCCGCCATCCCGACGGGCAGCCGTAGGTCACAAATGTCTTACACCGAAGGTGCGAGCAACGCGTCCAGATCGCTTTCGTCGAAGCTGAGTCGCTCGCGACTGCCGCCGCCTTCGAGCACGGCATCGGCGAGTTCGGCCTTGCGGGCCTTGAGCTCTTCGATACGTTCTTCGACGGTGCCAGCGGTAATCAGACGATAGACGAACACCGGTTTGTCCTGACCGATGCGATGCGCGCGGTCGCTGGCCTGCGCTTCGGCCGCCGGATTCCACCAGGGGTCGTAGTGAATGACCGTGTCCGCACTGGTCAGGTTGAGGCCGACGCCCCCTGCTTTGAGTGAGAGCAGGAACAGCGGCACCTCGCCATCCTGGAAACGCTGTACGGGCTCGGCGCGATCGCGCGTTTCGCCGGTGAGCGTGACATAGCTGAGACGGCGACGATCCAGCTCGACCGCAATGAGCTTGAGCATTTCGGTGAACTGACTGAACAACAGGACACGACGGCCTTCGGCAAGCAGCGCCGGCAGCATGTCCATCAGCAGTTCGAACTTCGCCGATTCACGCACGCCGCGCGCGGCTTCGAGCTTCACCAGTCGCGGATCGCAGCACACCTGGCGTAGCTTCAGCAGGGCGTCGAGCACGATGATGCCGCTGTGAGCGATGCCACGCTGAGCGATGACCTCACGCAATTCTTCGGCGAGCGACAGGCGCAGGCTTTCGTACAGATCGCGCTGCTTCGGTTCCATGACGACGCGACGGGTGATCTCCGTCTTCGCCGGCAGTTCGGAAGCGACCTGTGCCTTCGTGCGGCGCAGGATGAACGGCGCGATCCGCCGGTTGAGCCGCTCCTGGCATTCGACGTCCTGATGCTTCTCGATCGGGCCACGATAGTGCCGCCGGAACGCACCTTCGTCACCGAGCAATCCAGGCACCGCGAGGTCCACCTGCGACCAGAGTTCACCCAGATGGTTCTCAAGCGGTGTACCGGTGAGACACAGGCAACGTGGCACCTTCAGCGTCAGCAGGGCACGACGTGCCTGCGTACGAGGATTCTTAACCTGCTGCGCTTCGTCGAGGACGACGAGCGAGAACGGCTGTTTCTTCAACGTCTCGACGTCGCGCGGCAGCAAAGCGTACGTCGTCAGGATGACGTCGTACTCGCCCATGTGCGCGAAGGTTTCCGCGCGCTGCGGACCGTGCAGCGCAAGCAGGCGCAGGCTCGGCGCGAAACGCGCCACTTCGGACACCCAGTTGGGCACGAGGCTGGTCGGCACGACGATGAGCGCCGGCGCGAGCAGGGAGCCCGCCTCCTTCAGGGCCAGCAGATGCGTGATCAACTGCAGCGTCTTGCCCAGGCCCATGTCGTCGGCGAGCACGCCACCGGTGCCCGCTTCGGCAAGCGCATTCATCCAGCGAAGGCCGTCGCGCTGGTAGCCACGCAGTTCGGCATTGAGGCCCGCCGGCACGGCGTCGCTCGCGCGCTCGGCGGCTTCGCGCAGGCGCTTGGTAAACCCGCGCAGGCGCTCCGGTGCTTCGAACGAGCCCCCACTGGGCAGCGCTTGAACGAGTTCTTCGAGGCGGCCGGCCTGCACGCGCGGGAGATGCAACTGCTGTCGCGGCTTTTCGAGGTATTCGGCGAGCGGCGCAAGCAGCCCGCGCAATTCTTTCAGCCGCACCGGCACGCGACGGCGCTCGTCCACCGGCGCATACCAGACGGAGTCTTCCGCTTCGCCCGGCGCGGGGCTCAGGCTGAGCTGATGCTCGGCCAGCGCCTGGGCGACAGCGGGCAGCAGGTTGACCCGCTTGCCTTCGACGTCGATGCCGATTTCCAGATCGAAGGCACGATCGCCTTCGTCTTCGTTCGCCTTGCCGTACCAGCGCACCGGGCCTTCGAGGACTTCGAAGGGGAAGCTGGGCGCGTACTCGAGCAGGAAACCGTCGGCTTCGAGCTTGGGGCGCAGCGCCAGCCAGCGCGCCGGCGTGTTCACTTCGAGGGCGCCGGCGTAACCCTTGCCGGGGAACAGCCAGGCGTCGTCGGGCAAGGTGTCGGCCATGTCCCAGGGCAGGCCCTCGGTATCCACGGCGGGGTTCAGGCCGGCGGTTTCCAGCGTCTCCATGGTCGAGAGCTCTTCCGCACGGCGGCGGCAAATCTCCAGCAACACGCCGTTACGCACACGGCGCACGAGCGGCTCGCCACCGCGCCCCGGCAGCCGCTCGCCGGCGTAGTCGAAGGCCAGGCGACCGTAGGCCAGGGGAGGCGTGCCCGCGGCCAGCCGCGCATGACGCGTGAGCGCATGGAGGACCAGAACCGGACGCGGCGACACTTCGGCACGGCGCATCTCGCCAAACACCTGGGGGGCCGGCACGCGCGGACCCATGGGCGTCGAGGCCAGCTCGGCGCGGAATACCGCGGTGTTCTCGGGCGCCAGCGGCGGCAGGTCGAGCCACGCGCTCTCGGCGGGATCGGCTTCCAGCGGACCGACTTCCGCGTGCTCGGCGTCGAGAAACCAGAGCGACCCGATACGGAAAAGACGCTGACTTGGCGGTACCGCCGGCACCAGCTTCTGGCCGCCGTCCTTTTCCAGGTTCCAGCGCCACTTCAGCGGATGCGGTTTGCCTCGCGAGAGATGCAGGCCGGCCACGCCGCCGAAGAAGCACGGCGCGGCGTCGAGAATGTCGGCAAGCAGATGGTCGCCCAGCGAGCCGGCGAAACGGGCGTAACTGCGGCTCTTGCGCAAGGTCTGCGGCAAGCCGAGCAGAGTCGCCGCGAGACGTCGCTCGGTGTCGTTGAGCGGGGCATCGGGAAGATGGCGGCTGTCGAGCGGAATCGGCCGCGAATAACGGCCGTCGGCACCGAGCGTGAGCAGCACCGGAGCCACATCGAGACGGGCAGCGGGTTCGTGGTCGTCGTTGATGGCCTCGAGGAAGAAGCCGAGCACACTGCGCTCGCCGGCGACGGCCGGCTCGGCCTGACCCAGCACGCGGCGCCACGCCAGCGGCAGGGGCACGGCCACCTCATTTCGTTTGCGCTTGTCGTCCGGTTGATGCATCCGTATCGATCCCGCCCGCACGATCAAAACAGGAAGCTTAGCAAAGGCAGCGGAACGTGCCCGTAAGACTTTTTTCCTGGGGATCGGCCCGGTTCAGCGAAGCGGGAGAAGCGCCGCGGCCTCAGCCGCGGCGGTTGCCGAACAGGTCGACCGGATACTCGGGCTTCTGCTCGCGCCCCATGAGGGTCCGCAAGCCCTGGACGGGGGTGACCTCGCCATGCAACACGGAACGCACGGCCGCCGCGATGGGCAGGTCCAGGCCGTGGAACCCGGCCAGGCGGGCGACTTCGTCGGCCGTGACCACGCTTTCCACGACCTGGCCGATCTCCCGCACGGCATCGTCCAGCGAAATGCCGCGGCCCAGGGCGAGGCCCAGCCGGCGGTTACGCGAGAGATCGCCGGTGCAGGTGAGGACCAGGTCGCCCAGGCCCGCCAGGCCCATCAGCGTCTCGGCGCGGGCACCGAGGGCCACGCCAAGGCGGAGCATCTCGTTCATGCCGCGCGTGATCAGGCCCGCACGGGCGTTGAGACCGAGCTCCATGCCGTCGGCCACCCCGGTGGCCACGGCCAGCACGTTCTTCATCGCGCCGCCGAGTTCGGCCCCGAGGATGTCGTTACCCGTATAGGCGCGGAAATCCGGCGCGTGCAGGAGCACGGCCAGTTCCTTGCCGAAGGCGTCGTCGGTGGCGTGCACGGTGACGGCGCTCGGCAGCCCCGCAGCCACCTCCCTTGCGAAAGACGGACCGGTGATGACCGCCGCCGGTCGCCCAGGCAATTTTTCGTTGACCAGTTCATGCAGGAACCGACCGGTACCGGTCTCGAAGCCCTTGGTGGCCCAGGAGATCCTGGTGCCGGGGTCGAGCATGGGCACGATCTCGTCGAGCATCGACGCAAAGGCATGGCTCGGCACGACGATGAGGACGATGCCTGCGCCACGCAGGATGGTCGCGAGGTCGGCCTCGTAGCTGAGCTCGGTCGGAAGATCGAGATCCGGGAGGTAGCGCAGATTGCGACGCGATGCGGCCATGGCCGCGAGCGCGTCGGCATCGCGCCCCCACAACCTGGTGGGGACGTCGTTGCGCGCCAGCAGCGCGGCCAGCGCGGTGCCCCAGGAACCGGCGCCGAGGACGGCGACGGTGGGTCGGGAGACGGGAGTCATCGATCAGCTGTTGAGCGTATGGGCCCCGGCGCCCTCGACCTGCTGACGCTGCTGCTCGGCGTAGAGCGCGTCGAAATTGATCGGCTGGAGCAGGAACGGCGGGAAGCCACCTTCCTGGATCATGGCGGAGACCATCTGGCGGGCATACGGGAACAGCAGGTTCGGGCAGTACGATCCCAGGATGCCGTCACGGTCTTCGCTGGTGAAGCCACCGATGCCGAAGATGCCGGCCTGGTGCACTTCGGCGAGGTACGCGGTGCGCTCGCCCAGGTTGCAGGTGAGGGTGAGGCTGAGGACCACTTCGAACTGCTCGTTGCCGAGGTCGACGGCCTTGTGGCCAAGGTTGAGCTGGACCTGCGGCTGGGCCTCGGTCTCGCCCATTTCCTGGAAGACCTGGGGCGCGTTCGGGGCTTCGAAGGAAGCGTCCTTGACGTAGATCTTCTGCAGGACGAGCTGCGGCTGGCCGGCCTGGCCGTTGGGGGTGATGTCTGCCATTGCGTGTTCCTCGGAAAGGCGTCTTGAAGGCGGCTTCGTGCGCAGGCACGAAAGCGGGGATTGTTTCACACAACCCCGGCCGGCGCACAGTCCGGCTTGCGCGCAGACGTGGGATTCTGAGAGAATACCCGGCTTCCCTATGTCGACCCGATTCGTCGGGCAGGTCCGTCACGCGATGCGGGCCTTACGCGACGGGAATGCTCCACCCCCTCCAGCCATCGCGTGGCGCCCCCTTTCCATGGGTCGCGGCTGGGCCGATGCCGTCCTGGCCAAAGGGCGGTCAAATAATCTAAAGGAGGTCGCCATGGCCCGTAGATGCCAAGTCACCAACAAGGGTGTGCAGACCGGTAACAACGTCTCGCACGCAAACAACAAGACCCGTCGCCGCTGGCTGCCGAACCTGCACGAGCGTCGTTTCTGGGTCGCCAGCGAGAACCGCTGGATCAAGCTGCGCATCTCGAACCACGCGCTGCGCACGATCGACAAGAACGGCATCGACGCCGTGCTCGCCGACCTCCGTTCCCGTGGCGAAAAGATCTAAGGAGATCGAACATGGCTGGTAAGCGTGATAAGCATCGCCTGATTTCCACCGCGGGAACCGGGCACTTCTACACCACGGACAAGAACAAGAAGAACACGCCGGAAAAGATGGTGTTCATGAAATACGACCCCGTCATCCGGAAGCACGTGGAATACAAGGAAGGCAAGATCAAGTAAGAGCGCCTCGCGCTTTTCACGATCTTTCGAGAAGCCCGCCGCAAGGCGGGTTTTTTGTTGCCTGCGACCAAGCACAATGCGGGAACCGCTTCAGCGCCGATGAGCCAACGAAGCAGGGACGACGTGGCGGCGCAGAGCCAGCCACGGGCTCGGTGCGAACGAATGCCCGGCATGCCGAGCGCCCGCCCGGTAATTCACGGTGCCCCAAAAAAAAACCCGCCTGGTTCGGCGGGTTTCTTCGTTCCTACGGGCCGAGTGCTTTAAGCACCCACGGCCGAATACCCCTTCAGACGCTCGGCGAACTGCTGCAGCGAGCGAATGCCGCTTTGCTCCGCCTCGACAATCCACTGCTGGAGGGACTTCAGGGCCTTATCGGCACCGCGCTCCTCCATCAGGGCCACCAATCGGGCGCGGAACTCACAGACCGTGGTCAGCGTCGGGCGATTGGCCAGGGCGGCATGCATGCGCTCACGGGCATCGTTGTCGAGCCAGCGACCGCCATCGGCGAGGGCACGACGAACGCGACGCGGCACGGCCTTCACGCTATCGCCAGCCTGGCTGACTTCTTCGCGCATGGTCGGCAGGATGACGTTGCGGTAGTAATCGGTCGTCGCCTGGAAGCGCAGCGCCAGCACACCCTTGAGCGTCTCGGCGTCCGGCAGGTGAACGTTGGGACGGATGTTCAGGGTCGGCGCGACGCGCAGCACCTTCGCAAGACCGACGGCGCGCAGGGTGCAGATGGCGGCCCAGCCGATATCGAATTCCCACTTGCGCAGGGCGAACTTGGCCGAGCTCGGGAAGGCGTGATGGTTGTTGTGCAGTTCTTCGCCGCCGATCCAGAAGCCCCACGGCGAGATGTTGGTCGCGGTGTCCGAACTTTCGAAGTTGCGGTAACCCCACCAGTGGCCAATGCCGTTGACGAAGCCGGCAGCCCAGAACGGGATCCAGATCATCTGGATGGCCCAGATGGCCAGACCGACCACACCGAACAGCGCGACATTGATGATCGCCATCAGGGTCGGACCCCAGTACGGGTGCTTGCCGAATAGCTTGCGCTCGAACCAGTCGTCCGGCGTGCCGCGGCCGTACTTCTCCATGTCGGCCTTGTTGTAGCTGGCCTCACGGTAGAGGGCGACACCGTCGAAGAAGACTTTCTTGATACCGAACACCTGCGGGCTGTGCGGATCTTCCTCGGTCTCGACCTTGGCGTGGTGCTTGCGGTGGATGGCCACCCATTCGCGCACGACCATGCCCGTGGTCAGCCAGCCCCAGAAACGGAAGAAACCGTTGAGGGTCCAGTGGAAGTCCACGCCGCGGTGGGTCGCGCTCCGGTGGTAATACAGGGTCACCGTGAAAATGGTGAGCTGCGTCAGCACGAGCAGATAGACCACCATTTCGCCCCAGCTTGCGCGGGAGAGACCGTTGGCCAGGAAATCGAGCAGGGTGTCGAACATTCAGTCGGTACCGCGCGAGGAGTGAAGGGAAAGTACAAGTGTATAGCAGCAGTCTAACCACCCGATTCCATACCCACCAGCACGGTTTGCGGCAAAATGTGAAGCCGGCGGTTGTGGGATAGGGAGCCCATTGCGCACAATCGCCCCCATGAGCTTCCCCAACGCCGTTCAGACACGCCTGTCCCACCCGGCACGTTGGCCCCACGTTCCCGCGAATAGCCGGACGTTCGGCGACGTAGTCGCATGACCGACCTTCCGCTCCTGAACGTCTCCGGGCTTTCCCGACGCCGGGCCGGTCGCGCGGCTGTCACCGACGTCTCTTTTTCCCTGAACCGCGGTGAAGTCCTCGGGCTGCTCGGCGTCAATGGCGCCGGAAAGTCGACCACCTTGTCCATGCTCGCCGGCGCGCTTCGCCCGGAAACCGGTGCGATCACGCTCGACGGCGAGGATTTCGTCGCCCGTCCCGCTATCGCCCGCTCCCTGGTGGGTTGGCTACCCGAAGCGGCCCCGCTCTGGCCGGAGCTGTCGGTCGACGAACACCTTCTCGCCTTTTCCCGCCTCCGGGGCTCGTCGCGGACGACGGCACGAAAGGCCGCCGACGCGATCGTCGCCCGCCTCCAGCTCGGCGACCTGCGCCGCCGACTCGCCGGCGTGCTGTCGCAGGGGCAGCGCCAACGCCTGGGCCTGGCCTGCGCGCTCGTCCACGACCCGGCCCTTATCATTCTCGACGAACCGGCCAACGCACTGGATCCGGTCCAGATCGGCGAGTTGCGCAAGCTGATTCGTGAGCGGGCGGCGGCGGGCGCGGCCGTCATCCTTTCAACCCACGTACTAGGCGAAGTCGTCGCCGTGTGCGACCGCGTGGCGATCCTCCACGAAGGCCGCCTGCGTCACGACGCCCCGCTCCACGACGACACGGGCGGCAAGACGCTGGAGACGACGTTCTTCGGTATCGCCACGGGAGCAGGCGCATGAGCCTGGGCGCGGTGACCCGCCTCGAGTTGCGTCGGCTCGCCGTGCGCCCGCTGGCCTGGGCGATCGCCGCCCTGACCATCGCCTGGCTCGCCTGGACTTTCGTTCTCGGGCTCGGCCAGTTCCTCGGCGCGCAGGTGAAGCTGGCCGGCATGGCGGACGCCCCGGGATTCACCGATCTCGTCGCCATCCCCCTGCTGGCCGAACTGGCCAAGCTGGCCTTTCTCGTCGTTCCACTGATGACGATGTCCCTGCTCGCCGGCGAGCGCCGGACGGGCACGCTGGCCCTGCTCGCCTCGACCGGCCTGGCGCCCTGGCGGATCGTCGTCGGCAAGTACCTCGCCGTGCTTCTCTGGCTGGGTCTCTGGCTGCTGGCGACCCTGGCGATGCCCCTGGTCGTCGGCGCCGAATCCACCGCCGACTGGGGCAAGCTGGCCGCCGCCACGCTTGGCACCGCGTTGCTTCTGGCGACGCTCGCCGCGATCGGCGTGGCCTGCTCGGCGGCGACCTCGTTCCCGGCCATTTCGGCGGCCATGGCGCTCATCGTGACGCTCGTCCTGTGGACGATAGACCGCGGTGCGCAAGCGGCAGGCGTGACCGGTGGCTTCCTCGAATGGCTGACCATGGCGACGCATCTGCAAAACCTGCTGCGCGGCCTTGTCGTCTCCAGCGACCTGGTCTGGTTTGCGCTCGCCATCGCGCTGTCCCTGATCCTCGCCACGCGCCGACTCGGTAGCGACAGGGAGCGCCAGTAATGCGCCGTTTCGATCGCTGGCTCGTCCTGCTGGCCCTGGTCGTCGCGACCGGCTGCATCGGCTTCCTCAGTTCGCGTCACGTATGGACATCCGACTGGACGCGAGGCGCGCGTGCGAGCCTCGCACCGGAAAGCGTTGCCGTGCTGCATACGTTGAAGGGCCCGGTCGAGGTCGTGGGTTACCTCTCGCCGACCGGCCCCTTGCGTGAACAGGTCGCCGCCGTGGTGGAGCGCTACACGCGCGAGAAGAAGGACCTGACGCTGTCCTTCGTCGACCCGGACCTCGATCCTGCCGCGTCGCGCCAGCTCGGTATCGCCGGCGATGGCGCCTTGCTCGTTCGCTACGCCGGCCGCGAGCAGCGCGTCGAAAGTCCGATCAACGAACGCAACGTGTCCAACGCCCTCGAGCGACTGGCACGCGGCGGCGAGCGCGTGGTCGCCTTCGTCACCGGCGACGGCGAGCGCCAGGCCGACGGCCACGCCAACGCCGATCTCGGTACCTTCATGGGCCAGGTGGAACGCCGCGGCATCCGTGCCGTGCCACTGAATTTCAGCCAGACCCAGGGCGTACCCGAACACACTGACCTCGTCGTGCTGGCCAGTCCGACGGCATCCTTGCCGGCAGGCAGCGTCGCTGCGCTGGTCGACTACGTGCGTGCCGGCGGCAACCTGCTATGGCTGACCGAACCGGGCAACCTGGACCTCGGTACCGGTGCGCTCGCCGACGTGCTCGGCGTACGCGTCCTGCCCGGCGTGCTCGTCGACGGCCAGGGCAGCACACTGAACGTGAAGGATCCTCGCATCGTCGTCGTCGGCGATTACCCGTTCCATGCCATCACCCGCGGCTTCCGCGACACCAGCCTGTTCCCGCAGACGGCGGCGCTGGCCCAGGTATCCGACCACGATTGGGCAGTCGTCCCCTTCCTGCGCTCGGGCGAGCGCAGCTGGACGGCCTTCGAGGGCATCGATAACGACAAGCCGTCGACGATCGCCTTCCATCCGGAGACCGGCGAGCTCAAGGGACCGCTGGATTTCGGGTTCGCGCTGAACCGCCTGTCACCCAGCCCGGCGAAGAGCGAGCAGCGCGCGGTCGTCATCGGCGACGGCGATTTCATCGCCAATACGTATGTCGGTAATGGTGGCAACCGTGCGCTCGGCGAACGCATCGTGGACTGGTTGCTCGGCGACGACGTGCTGGTGGACCTGCCGACGCGCGGTGCACCGGACCGGGTGATTTCCCTCTCGCAAGACGGCCTCAACGCGCTCACGTTCGGGTTCCTGATCGCCCTGCCCGCGCTGTTGCTCGGCCTCGGCGCCGGCATCGCGTGGCGCCGGCGGAGGCGCTGAGGTGAGGCTACGCCTGTTCGTCGCCGCAGCGGTGGCGCTGTTGCTCGCCGCCGTCGGCTGGCAATGGCATGCGGACGATGCCGACGCGCGCGAACACACGCTCACCTCGCTCGATCCCGATACCGCCACACAGATGACGCTGGCGCTGAAGGGCCTGCCGGACCAGCGCTTCGAACGCCGGAACGGTCGCTGGGTGAGCCTCGATACCGCCACGACCGACGAGGGCCGCGCCGAGGAACTGGCTTCGCTGGCGACGACGCCGGTTGCCGACTGGAAGCCCGCGGGCGATTTCGACCCGGCCAAGGTCGGCCTCTCGCCGCCCATCGCCGTCCTCACGATCGACGGTAATCGCATCGAGTTCGGCGAAATGACCGCGCTGGGCAAGCAGCGCTATGCCCGTGTGGGGCAGCGGATCGCGTTCGTTCCCGCGCAGGCGCTCCCCCGCGCGCCCCGGACCGCGTCCCTGCCGACCGCGATGAAGCCGGTCGAATGAGCGACCCCGCCGGCGCTTGCCCGGCGCCCTGAAACACCCCATCTTGCGGGCATGCCCGAGCTTCCCGAAGTCGAAACCACCCGCCGCGGTATCGCTCCTCACCTTGAGGGTCACCGTGTCACCGGCGTCGTGCTGCGTCGGCCCGACCTGCGCTGGCCCATCCCGCCGGAGATCTCCACCCTGCTCCCCGGACAGGTGATCGACGAGGTCGATCGCCGCGCGAAGTACCTGCTGCTGCGCACGCAGGCAGGCACGGCCCTGCTCCACCTGGGCATGTCGGGCATGCTGCGCGTGCTGCCGGCGGAGACGCCGCTCGGCAAACACGATCACGTCGACATCGCCATGGACACCGGCCGCGTCCTGCGCTTCACAGATCCGCGCCGCTTTGGCGCGCTGCTCTGGCAGATGCCGGGGGAAACGCACGAACTGCTCGAAGGCATCGGGCCGGAGCCACTCACCGACGATTTCGACGGCGACCTGTTGTGGAACCTGTCGCGCCGGCGCAGCGCCTCGGTGAAAACCTTTCTGATGGATAACGCGGTGGTCGTCGGCGTGGGCAATATCTACGCGAGCGAAGCGCTGTTCGCCGCGGGTATCGATCCCCGGCGTGCCGCAGGCAAGGTGTCGAGGGCGCGCTACGCGACACTCGCCGGCGAAGTGAAGCGCATTCTTGCCTATGCGATCACTCGCGGCGGCACCACGCTGCGCGACTTCCTCGCACCGGACGGCGCGCCGGGTTATTTCTTCCAGGAACTGTTCGCCTACGGCCGCGCGGGCGAGCCGTGCAAGGTATGTGGCACGCCGATCAAGGTGGTCACGCTCGGCCAGCGTGCATCGTTCTACTGCCCTTCTTGCCAGCGCTGACCCGGCCTACGTTTACCCAAGGCATGCGCCGACAGTAGATCCACGTCGCGGCCCGCTACCGTCGGTGCTCTCCACTGCACGCACCGGATGCCGCATGACGACCTCCCGACACGCCGCGCTTTGCTTCCTCCTCGCCATCGCGATGCCCACACAGGCACGAACACCCGACGACATGGAGCGGCCGTTCGACCACTACAGCTGGGTCACGGCGCACAATGCATTCACCAGCAACGGGCTCGTCCCCAACCAGACCCAGACGATCGAAACCCAGCTCGCCGAAGGCGTCCGTGGCCTGATGCTGGACCTGCATTATTCGCAGGGTCGTGTGCGGCTTTGCCACAGAATCTGCAACAGTGAAGGATCGGTCGCCTTCGCCGACCTGCTCAACGATACGATCCTGCCCTTTCTGGACTCGGCGCCGGATGCGATCGTCAGCCTCCATCTCGAGGACGAAACGACATCCGCGCAGTTGGCCCTGGAACTCGAAAAGGCACCAGGACTGAGCGGCAGGACGTTCGATCCGCAACAATGGAGCACGCCTGCATGGCCGACCTACCGGCAGCTACGCGACAGCGGGCAGCGACTGCTTATCTTCAGCCTCAACGAGGGCAATACCGGTGACTTCCCGACCGGCGGCGGTGTCGCGCACATCCTGCCGAGCATCGTGTACACCGTCGAAAACTACTGGAGCCTCGGCACGACCTTCCTTCAACACGACTACACGTGCCGGAGCCGATGGGCCGAACAATCGCATTGGCTGGGGCAACGCGCCATCGACGGCAAGCCGGGTTGGCGCCCGCTGTTCACGATGAATCAGTTCCACGGCGTGGCGTTTCGCCCGCACGCCATCATCGACAACAGCTTCGAAAACCTGTCGAGCCGTTACATGCACGACTGCCGCCCGATAGCGCGACGCAAGCCCAACTTCGTCGCCGTCGACTTCCACGACGTCGGCGACACCGCCAAGTTCGCCGAATGGCTTACCTTGAGTGCCCCCGACGAGCTCTGATCCGGCCGGCTCGTCAGTCGGGCCAGCGCATCGCGGCATGCGAGTTGTTGAACATCGGGTCGTTCTCGTCGCCGGACAGTTCGACGGTCAGGCCACCCGACACGCCATCCACGTCGATCGTCTGTTCCGACGCGAAGTGCGCGCCAAGCGCGCCGAGGTCCACGAAGCGCTCGGCAAGCGCGCCGGCGCGATCGATGTCGCGATCCGGCACGTTGGTCAGGCTGATATCGGGACGGCCGAACTTGCGCATGCCCCGCGTGCGGATCCACGACCGGCCCTTGGTCTCTTCCGGGCTGCACAGGATCAACACGTGGTGACGCGTCGGTGCGCCGCCCTGGACGAGATAGTGATCGCGCCAGCCCTGGGCGTCGAACAGGGAGAGTATCTGCGGGTCGACCACCGCTTTGCCGCCGATGTCCGTGAGCGCGGCGACGACGCCCAGCGTGTCGCGCAGGTAGACAAGGTTGTCGCGATCCGGGAACCGGCCGCGTATCGCAATCACGTGGGGCGCGGCCTTGGCTGCCGCGAACGCCTCGGGACTGTCTTCCTTCAGCAGCTCACCGAGCGCCCCGGAGAGCGGGTAACCTTCCCAACGAGCGAGCACGGCATTCTGGAAGCGCTGCAGCTCCACGCCCTCGGGCAGGCCCGGGCTGCCGTAGCGTGCGGCAGGAATGACGAGGTCTTCGGGAAAAGCGCCGAACACGAAGAAAAGCAGCACGGCTTCCTCGTCGTTGGGCTGCCAGTGCGGACGCGGCCATGCGGCGGCGGTGTTCGTCGTCTCGGTCACGTGTTCTTTCCTTGGTCGGGTTCGCTTTCGCCAAGCGGCAGCACGGATTGCTGCAGCTCGATACGGCCGTCGCCGCCGGTGATGCTCTTGAACTCGGCGCGGCTCACCGAGACATAGCGGTCGTTGCCGCCGATCTCAACCTGCGGGCCCTGGGTGACCGCCCGGCCATGTTCGTCCACCCGCACCACCATGGTCGCCTTCTTGCCGGAGTGGCAGATGGTCTTGATCTCGTCCAGGTTGTCCGCCCAGGCCAGGAGGTACTTGCTGCCTTCGAAGAGTTCGCCACGAAAGTCCGTGCGCAGGCCATAGGCCAGGACCGGGATTCCCAGCTTGTCGACCACGTCGGAGAGCTGCCACACCTGGGCCTTGCTGAGGAACTGCGCCTCGTCTACCAGCACGCAGTGCAGCGGGCCGCGGCTGGCGATGTCCCGCTCGGCGATCGCCAGCAGGTTCTCGTCGCCGGCGAAGCGCATGGCTCGCGCCTGCAGCCCGATGCGCGAGGCGACGATACCTTCGCCATAGCGGTTGTCCAGGGCCGGCGTGAGGATCAGCGTGCGCATGCCGCGCTCGTGGTAGTTGTGCGCGCTCTGCAGCAGCGTGGTGGTCTTTCCGGCGTTCATCGCCGAGTAGTAGAAGTAGAGCTTGGCCATGCGGTCGTTCCGGTGCGTGACCGCCTATGTTACCGCCAAGCCCGCGGCCGCTGGGGCCGAGGCGTCCGTCTCGCCGCCCATGAGTCTGTCTGCCGGCCCTGCCGGAAGGGTCACCACCTGCTACCATCCGTGACCTCGTCCGCTGCCCTGTCCGGCCGATCCCACATGCTCAATCCGCAACAACACGCGGCCGTCGAATACTGCGACGGCCCCCTCCTCGTGCTGGCCGGCGCCGGCTCCGGCAAGACCCGTGTCATCACGGAAAAGATCTCGCACCTGATCTCGCGCCGGCACCTGGCCGCCGAGAAGATCGCCGCGATCACCTTCACCAACAAGGCGGCGAAGGAGATGCGCGAGCGCGTGGGCAAGCTGATCTCCGAAGAGTCGGCAAAAGCGCTGACGGTCTGTACCTTCCACGCGCTTGGCTTGAAGTTCCTGCAGATCGAGCACGAGCGCGCACAGCTGCGGCGCGGCTTCTCCGTGCTCGACGCCGACGACAGCGCCAACATGATCAAGGAACTTTCGCCCAAGGGCGTGAAGCCGGAAGTCATCCAGGGCATCCGCAACCTGGTCGGCAAGGCCAAGAACGGCGGCCTCACTCCCGAGGAAGCCATGGCCGCCGCGCGCAGTCCGCGCGAGATCGAAGCCGCCACGATCTACGACCTTTACCAGCAGCGGCTTGCCGCGTTCAACGCAGTGGACTTCGACGATCTCATCCGCCTGCCCTTGCGCATCCTGGAAACGGACGACGACGCGCGCGCGATCTGGCAAGAGCGCCTGCGCTACCTGTTGGTCGACGAATACCAGGACACCAACGACGCCCAGTACCGCCTGCTCAAGGCGATCGCCGGACCGAAGGCGCGCTTCACCTGCGTGGGCGACGACGACCAGAGCATCTATGCGTGGCGAGGCGCCAACCCGGAGAACATCGACCAGCTGGGACGCGACTTCACCAACCTGCGCGTGATCAAGCTGGAGCAGAACTACCGTTGTGCCAAGCGCATCCTTCGTGCTGCCAACCAGCTGATCGCGAACAACCCCCATGTCCACGACAAGAAGCTGTGGAGCGATCACGTCGAAGGTCCACCGATCCGCGTGCTCGAGTGCAAGGACAACGACCACGAGGCCGAGCGCATCGCGGCGATCGCCTCCAGCCTGCACGAGAAATACAAGGAAAAGGGCGCGCGCTGGGACGACTTCTGCATCCTGTATCGCGGCAACTTCCAGGCCCGCGTGCTGGAGAAGGCCTTGCGCCTGGCCAAGGTGCCCTACCACCTCAGCGGCGCGCTCTCCTTCCTCGACCGCGCGGAAGTGAAGGACATCCTCTGCTACCTGCGCCTGCTCACCAACCCTACCGACGATGCCGCCTTCCTGCGCGTGGTGAACGTACCCAAGCGCGAGATCGGATCGACCTCGCTGGAAAAGCTCGGCCAGATGGCGCAGACACGCAATGCCTCGCTGCTCGAGGCCACGCGTAGCGATGCGGTGCTGAAAACGATCTCGTCGCGCCCGGCGTCCGCGCTGGCGAATTTCTCGCGGTTGATGGATGAGTTGCGCAGCGACGCCAACCACCTGAGCGCCGCCGACCTGGTCCAGACGATCATCGAGAAAACCGGCTACGGCGCGCAGATCGCCGCCTCGACGCCCGACGAAGTGCTACGCGAGCGTCGCCTGGGCAACCTGCGCGAACTCGCCGACTGGTTCCGCGCCATGAGCAAGGACGGCGGCCGCACCGGCGACATCGCCGCCCAGCTCGCCCTGCTCAGCCATGCCGATCGCGACGACCCCGGCAACGCGCTGCGCATGATGACCCTGCATTCGGCGAAGGGGCTCGAGTTCCGCTTCGTCTTCATCGTCGGCTGCGAGGACGGCACGCTGCCGCACGAAGGCGCGATCGACGAAGGCCGTCTCGATGAAGAGCGCCGGCTGATGTACGTCGGCATCACGCGCGCCAAGGAAATGCTGACCTTGTCGTTCTCCGCCAGGTCGCGCAAGTACGGCGAAGTCTTGTCGAACGATCCCAGCCGTTTCCTCGAGGAGCTACCGCAGGACGATCTGCACTGGGACGGCAAGGATCCCGAGGCGGATGCGGAAGTGAAGATGGAAACCGCGGCGACGCACATGGCGCGCATCCGCGCGATGCTTGCCGGCGGCGCCTGATGTCCGTCGACGCCACCTGATATCGCCGGCGTCGCTCGGCAGGAGCCGATTCATCGGCGATGGCTACGCCTCGGTCCTCAGATGAGCTCCTCCGCCTCGAGCTCACTCTTCAGGTACGCATAGTAGATCGGCGCCGCGACCAGGCCACCCAGGCCGAACGCCGCCTCGAAGACCAGCATCGCGATGAGCAGCTCCCAGGTTCGCGCGCGAATCTGTCCACCGACGATCTTCGCGTTGAGGAAGTACTCCAGCTTGTGCACGACGATCAGGAAGCCCAGCGCCGCTACGCCGACCCACAGCGATACCGACAGGCCGGCGATGGTGATCAGCACATTCGAGACCAGGTTGCCGACCACGGGGAGCAGACCGACGACGAAGGTGAGGATCACCAGTGTCTTGGCCAGCGGGATGTGGATGCCGAAGATCGGCAGGGCAACCAGCAGGAACAACGCCGCGAGCGTGGTGTTGATCGCCGAGATCTTCAGCTGCGCGAAAATGATGTTGTGAAAGGCCTCGGCCAGGCGCATGGCCCGGGTCGACAGCTCGAACGACAAGGGGAGCGCCGGGCGTCCCCCCGACCCGTGCGAGATGGCGACGATAGCGCCCAGTACCAGGCCGATCAGGATGTGGGCGAAGACACGCGCAGCCGTGGTCCCCATGAGTTTGAGGTCGCCGGCATGCTCGTGGGCCCAACCCATTCCTCGTTCACGGAAGTCGCCGAGGCTGTCCGGCAGGCGAGAGGTGAGCCACGCGGGCAACTGCTCGTGGGCCTTGTCGAACAGGGGTAGCAGCTTGCTATCCCACAGCTGCTGGGGATCGCCGATATCCCGGCGGTAGAAGCCGAGCGCGGCGACCACGATCAGGATGAGGGCCCCGACGACGACGACCGCCACGAAGCCGACCGCGATCGGCCGCGCGCGCTCGCCGGGGACCACACGGCGAATGAGCGGGGTGAGCGCCTCGACCACCTCGTACACCAACAGCCCGGCCAGCAGGGCCGAGATCAGGTGAAGCATGAGGACACCCCACAGCGCCAGCGCCGCCAGGACATAGGTGGCGATGCGGATGAGGCGCGAATCGCCTGGCGTGCTGACCATGCTGACACTCCTTGAAGTTGGCGGGATTCCAGCAGGGCGGCGATGAACGCTAGATCAAGCGCCCCGCTTCCAGTTCAGCCTTGAGGTAGGCGTAGAAGATCGGCGCGGCGATCACACCGGGCAGGCCGAAGGCCGCTTCGCACAGCAGCATGGCGACCAGCAGCTCCCAGGCGCGGGCCCGGATCTGGCTGCCGACGATACGGGCATTGAGGAAATACTCGAACTTGTGGATGACCACCAGGAAGACCAGCGCGCCGATGCCGACGTACAACGACACCGAAAGGCCAACGATGGTGATCGCCGTATTGGACAGCAGGTTGCCGATGACGGGCAGCAGGCCGACCAGGAAAGTGATGACGATCAGCGTCTTCGTCAGCGGCAGGTGCACGCCGAACAAGGGCAGGATGCAAAGCAGGTAGATCGCGGTGAGCAGGGTGTTGACCAGGGATATCTTGATCTGGGCGAAGACGATGTTGTGAAACGCATCGGCCAGACGCGCGCTACGCAGGCTCAGTTCCGCGGCGAACGGGCCCACCTGGTGCGAGGGACGGGTGCGGCTCAGCGCCACGATGGCACCGAGCACCAGGCCGATGAGGATATGCACGAGGACGCGGGCGGCCTCCTTGCCGGCCAGTTGCAGCGTCACCGCGTTGGAGCGCGCCCAGTCGAGTGCGGTGATGCGAAGCGCGTCCACGCTTTCCGGCAGGCGGGCGACCACGGCCTGGGGCATCTGCTCCCGAGCGCGCTCGACCAGTGGCATCAGCTTGTTCTGCCAGAGGTCCTCGGGATTGCCGATCTCGTTGCGGAAGAAGCTGATGCCACCAAGGATGAGCAGGGTCAGCAGGCCAACGACCACCACGGCGACCAGGGCCACGGCGAGTACGCGCGCACGGTCGCCCGACAGACGGCGCCCCATCAGTGGCGCCACCGAGACCACCACCTCGTAGACCAGCAGACCGGCAAGCAGGGCTGGCAACAGGCGGAGGTACAGCACGAGGAAGAGGCCGGCCCCCATCGCGATGTAGCTGGCCGTGCGGATGATATGAGTACGCGTGGTGGCGACGTCCATGAAAGACCTCGTCGTGAATGAGGCCGCAGTCTGTCAGGACGCAGGGGCGATGCGCCAGAGGCGTGCGTCCCGTCGTCACGCTGTCGTAAACTCTGCGGACAATCGCCGGCCCACGGGCGATGTCGCCTGTTCGACGAGGGGTTTCCATGATGAAGTTCGTTCCGGCCGCGCTCGCCGCGGCTCTGGTGCTCGCCGGTTGTGCCGCCACGCCCCACGCGCCGACCGCGACGGCGCCGGCCGCACCGGTGACTGTCGCCGCTCCCGCCGCTGCCGGCCCCGCTGCCGACGACAATCTCAACGCGGTGGCCTGGTCGCAGAATGCCAGCGAGCACGACTTCATCTACCTGCAGACCTTCCGCGATGCACAAGAGAAACTTCTCAAAGCAAAGCAGGATCCCCGCTGGGACGCACTGCCCAAGGACGACCGCGCCGCGCATGACTCGCTGAAGGGTCTGAAGCCGGCCGTGGTGCTCGACATCGACGAAACGGTGCTCGACAACTCCCCTTACCAGGCGCGCCTGATCCGCGCCGGTGGCGAGTTCAACGAGGCCGACTGGGCGGCGTGGTGCAAGGAGGCCATCGCACGCCCGATGCCCGGTGCGCTCGCCTTCACGAAGTTCGCCGCCGACCACGGCATTGCCGTGATCTACATCTCCAATCGTGCCAAGGACCTGGACGAAGCCACGCTGGCCAACCTGCGCTCGGCCGGCTTTCCCGTCGCGAGCAAGGAATCCTTCCTTGGCCTGGGCACCTTCGTCGAGGGTTGCGAGCAGGTGGGTAGCGAAAAGGGTTGCCGTCGCCAGCTCGTCGCGAAGAACTATCGCGTGCTGATGCAATTCGGCGACCAGATCGGCGACTTCGCCAACATCCTGGGCAACAACGCCGAGGGCCGGGCCAGGGCCATGGCGCCCTACACGGACTGGATCGGCGAGCGCTGGTTCGTCCTGCCGAACCCGACCTACGGTAGCTGGGAGCCGGCCCTGTTCGACAACGACTTCGGCCTGCCCCGTGGCGAGCGTCGTGCGAAGAAGATCGAATCGCTTCGCACCAAGTAAAATCAACCACTTGCAAGTGGTAAGTTAAGGCATTGCTTTAGCAATGTTATTTAACTATTATGGCCGCGCCGAAACCCGTGGCGCCAAAAGCAATGCGGGCAAGGCCATTTCCCTTACCGGCCTCGGGCTGGATAACCCCGTGAGGCGATGAGCCTCCGGGGTTTTTTCTTGTACGCTCCCCCTCCCCGCTCCCCGAAAACGCCGAAGCCCCATGCGCCGCCTATCGCACCTGGCCTGGATTCTCCTGCTGGCAGTCGCCCTGCTTTCCGCCTGCAACCACAAGCCGAAGGACGCCCCCGGTACGCCCGGCGGCGGCTCGCCCGAGGACGCGATGCGGGATTCGCTGGACCTCGTCCGTGACGGCAAGTTCGACATGTTCTGGAGGCACGCGCTACCGCCGGCGGACTTCGCTGCCTTGCGCGCCGACTGGGTGAAGCGAAACGCCCCCACGGAGCCGCTCGATGCCGACGACCGCGCCAAGTTCGAGGCCGGCGTCAAGCGCCTGACCGCGCCCGACGCGGAGAAGAAACTGTTCGCCGACCTGCGCCCGACGCTGGTCCGCTTCGATCGCGACTACAAGGACCAGATGCCTTTGCTGTCCGGCGTCGGCCAGTCCATGGCGCTCACCGCGATCGACCAGGCAAAGGATCTGACCGCCTCGCAGAAGCGGCAGCTCCGCGAGGCCGTGAACGTGGTCGCGCCATGGACGCAGACCGTGGCCTGGGGCGACCAGGCCAAGGCGAAGGAAGCCATCGGCATCCTCGTCGACACCGCACGCAAGGCCGGCCTGTCCACGCCCGACGCGCTGCACGCGATGACGTTCGAGCAGTCCATGGCGACCTGGTCCACCGCCTGGCTGGGCTTCAAGAAACTCCTGGCCGTGTACGGCCTGTCCGTCGACAAGAGCTTCGAGTCGATCAGCATCGACACCCTCGAAAACAGCGGCGGCTCGGCGCACGTGAAGATCACCTACCTGCTGCTGGACAAGCCGATCCAGGCCGATGCCACCCTGGTGCTGCTCGACGGCCGCTGGTACGACAGCGACTTGTTGCAGAGCGTCCGCGCCCAGCACCTGCAACTCAATCCGCCCGCACAGCCCGCACCGGCGGGTAGCGCGCCAGCCGTGCCGGCCCCGCCGGGCACCGTCGCACCGCCGCTCCGCCATGACGGCGCGCCGGTCGCGGCCGCCCGGCCCCGCTGAAGCCGTACAATCCCACGATGCCCGAAATTCCGATGAGTGCGGATCCGCACGTCCATGTTCCCCGTTCACCCTGGTGGTTCAAGCTGCTGGGGCGGCTTCTCGAGCCCTGGGTGCGCATCAAGCGCGAACCCGCCGAGCCCGCCGCCCTGCTCAAGAGCGACGCCGCGGTCTGCTATGCCATCGAGCGCAATGGCACCTCGGACGCCTTGATCCTCGAGCGTGCATGCCGCGAAGGCGGATTACCCAGCCCTATGCAGTTGCTCGAACTGCCCGGTCGCCGTCGCCGCTCGGTGTTCTCGCTGAGCCGCCGTCACGGCTGGCTGTTCGGACGTACCGACGCGCGTGGGCCCAAGGAGCCTATCGGTCAGCTCATTCGTGCGCTCGAGGACGACCCGCAGCGCGATATCCAGGTAGTACCCGTGTCGATCTACGTCGGCCGCGCACCCAATCGCGAAAGCGGCTGGTTCAGCGTGCTCTTCGCGGAGAACTGGCTGGTGGTGGGTCGTTTCCGCCGCATGCTCGCCTTGCTGCTCAACGGTCGCGACACCGTGGTGCACTTCTCCGCGCCGGTGTCGCTGCGCAGCGTGCTGGGCGATTCGCACGGGCTCTCGCCCGAGCGCCTCACGCGCAAGATCGCCCGTGTGTTGCGTACGCATTTCCGCCGCATCCGCGCGGCCGTGATCGGCCCCGATCTGTCGCACCGGCGTACGGTGGTCGACGCCGTGCTCAACACCGAGCCCGTGCGGGACGCCATCGCCGCGACCGCCAGCAAGGAGAACATCACGCTGGCCAAAGCCCAGCGGCGTGCACGCGATTTCGCGCTGGAGATCGCCGCGGACTATTCGCACCCGGTCGTCCGCTCGACCTCGTTCCTGCTGTCCAATTTCTGGAACAAGCTTTACGACGGCATCGCCATGCATCACTTCGACAAGGCCCGCGCCGCGGCCCCGGGTCACGAAGTGGTCTACGTACCGTGCCATCGCAGCCATACCGATTACCTGCTGCTTTCCTACCAGCTGCATCACTCGGGCGTGGTGCCGCCGCATATCGCGGCAGGCGTCAACCTCAACCTGCCTGTCGTCGGCCCTGTGCTCCGTCGTGGCGGCGCGTTCTTCCTGCGCCGCAGTTTCAAGGGCAACGCGATGTATTCGGTGGTGTTCAACGAATACCTCGCCCAACTGGTCGACCGTGGCGTGCCGCTGGAGTACTTCATCGAAGGCGGCCGCTCACGAACGGGACGCCTGCTCGCCCCCCGCGCCGGCATGCTGGCCATGACGCTGCGCGCCTTCCTGCGCGCACCACGCCGCCCGGTGCTGTTCCAGCCCGTGTACATCGGCTACGAGAAGCTGATGGAAGGCAAGTCGTACGCCGGCGAGCTTTCCGGCAAACCCAAGGAAAAGGAATCGCTGCTCGGCCTGATTCGTGGCCTGAAGGTGCTGCGCCAGCGTTACGGGCATGTCACGCTGAACTTCGGCGAGCCTATCCTGCTCACGCCGATGCTCGACGAGGTCGCGCCGGACTGGCGCATCACCACGGCCGAACACGACGCCAAGCCCGAATGGATGAGCCGTCTGGTCGACGACCTCGCCGAACGCATCCAGGTCAACATCAACCGCGCCGCCGACGTCAATCCGATCAACCTGATCGCGCTCGCCCTGCTGGCCACGCCCAAGCATGCGATGGCCGAGAACGATCTGCTGGCCCAGCTCGAGCTGACCAAGTCGCTGTTCCAGGAGCTGCCGTATTCGGATCGCGTGACGATCACGCCGATGAATCCGCAGGGCATCGTCGCCTATGGCGAGCAGATGGGCTGGATCCGCCGCGTACGCCATCCCCTCGGCGACGTGCTCGTGACCGAAGGCGAACAGGCCGTGCTGCTGTCGTACTTCCGCAACAACGTATTGCACCTCAACGCGGCGGCCGCGTGGGTGGCCGCGTGCTTCCTCAACAACCGACGCATGTCGCGTTCGTCCGTGATGCGCCTGGGCAAGCTGATCTATCCGTTCATCCAGGGCGAGCTCTTCCTGCCTTGGGACCAGGAAGGATTTGCCCAACAGGTGCAGGAGACGATCGAGTTCTTCGTCCGCCGTGGCATCCTCGAGGCGAGCAGCGAAGGTCGCGTCCTCGAGCGCGGCCCGGGGCAGGACGATGGCGCATACCAGCTGCGCGTGATCGCGCGCAGCATGCTCCAGGCCTTCGAGCGCTATTACATCGCCATCGCCGCCCTGGTGAAGAACGGCCCGCACACGATGAGTTCGGGCGAACTCGAAACCGCCTGCACGCTCACTGCGCAGCGTTTGGGCCTGCTGAACGAGCTGTCGGCACCGGAATTCTTCGACAAGGCACTGTTCCGCGGCTTCATCCAGAAGCTGCGCGAAGTGAAGGTGGTCTGGACCGACGATGCCGGCAAACTCGACTTCAGCGACGCACTGGAAGACATGGTGCGCGATGCACGGGTGATCCTCGCGCGCGAAGTGCGCCATTCGATCCTCAAGATCACGCCTGGCGGCGAGAACGACCGGGACCTCGATGCCCGGCCACCGGACGATCCGGGCGAAACCTCCGCCGAGTCGCTGCACGACCGTCATGTCGCCAACGAAGAGACACGGCACAAGCATCATCCCTGAGCCGACACCCTTGCTCCTGTCCCGCTGACGTCACGTCGTCGCCGGCGGGGACAGATGCCTCGCCAACGATTGCCTACCCTTTGCGCTGGATACCCACGCAAAGGGCACGGCATGGAAACGACACCACCGCAGGCACCGCCTGCCATCGTAAGCAGTACGCAACAGGAGACGGTCGACGCCCTCGGTCGGCTCGTCGCGGTGCAGGCATGGTTGCGCGCGCAGCATCGGGACATGCCAGCGCTACCTGCTCGCCCCACCGTCGAAGGGCGCGAGGCGTGGCTGGCCTCCCTGGACGCGTTCTGGCAGCAGTCGGTGCAGGATGAACCGGGAACGGGACCGATACCGCGCACGGATGCGCTGGCGACCCGATTGGCGTCCGCCATGCGTGACGATGCCATCGTCCGGCGCCTCGACGGCACGCTCGATCCCGCGGCGGCAAACCTGGCGGAACGCTTCGCACGGTCGTTGGGTGGCGACCTTCCCCCTGGTATGGAAGCCCGCACACTGCGTATCGGCCGCGTCGACTACGCGGGTGCGGTGATCCTGCTCGACCGAAACGATCCCGCGCTCGCCGTTCTTTTCATGCCCGACCGTGGCTGGGATGCGTTCGAAGGCATCGAGCGACTACATGCGCAGACGGAGGCACGGCTGCGCGAGCTTCTCGCACGCCGGCGGGAACTTCCGGGCATCCGCGCCGACGACACCGAGCGGGTGGTTGCCAACGATCGCTTCGTCGATTCGTCACCGCTGCAAGCCAATGTCTTTCACGTCATGGCCCAGCGCATGACGGCGCTACAGAGGGAGAAGGTCGAGGACGCCTGGCTGTCGCCGGACGAGACGACGGACACTACCGAGCGCCTCGCCGATGACACCATGTGGGCGCTCGACCTGCACGACAAGCTCGACATTTCGTCCATGCTTGTCGAGCGCGAAGGACGGCTGGCCGTCAATCTCAGTGAGCAACGTCTCGCCCGCGTTCCCGCACACGTGGCGCAGGACTGGCGCAAGGCCATGGAGGGTTACCGACTGGCGCGGCTCATGGCCTCGGCGTGGACTCGACATCACGTCGACGAAGCCCCGCTCACCCTTGCCGCATGGAGTCGGCAGGAACTCGGCACCGCACTGTCCCGCCGGCGGATCGAGGTGGATCCCGACGATATCCAGATCGAAGCCAGCGGCAACGAAGGCATCACGGTGCCGACCGGCGGCGCGACGCCGGCGACACCCCCGGTACGCATGAGCCTGGCCGAGTTCGCCTTGCGCAACACCGGCTATTACGACGAGCGCCGCCTTCGCGTCGTCACCGCCGGGTCACGCACAGGTCCGAGTGTTCATGCCGTACGCGAGATAACTCGCGAACTCGATCTCGCCCGCCGCTTCGCGAGCTATCTGCGCGATCGGGTGAGCGACCCGCAAGGCCGCAGGTTCCGCAACATGGTCATGCGCGTGCAGCACGCGCGTATGCGCCTTGAAGCCACCGCCGCGCGCATGGCGGCTTACCTTCCCGAGGAAACCGCCGCCTTCGCCGACGACCGCGAGGAACGCGGATATCGCATGGTCGAGGCCGTGCTGGACAGTCCGGCGGCGTCGAGCCGGGGCACCGTCGGCAATCACAGGATCGGCGTGCGTCAACTCACATACCGTGGCGCAGCGGTCAGCGACGTGCTGGTGATCGGCGTAAGGGATGCGCGCAGCTCGCCGCGCGTGGTTCTGTACACCCCAGGGGCGCCCGACGGCCGCCCCTTCCGCGAGTTCAGCGACCGGGCGACCGCGGCGCGGGAATTCCTGTATGCGCCAGCGTTCCAGGAATACCTCTTGAGGCGGTTGCCCGCCGAATACGGGGAGCCACTTCCCAACGGTGGCGGTCGGCGCTTCCGGGTCGCCGACGCCACGCGACGCGCGCACTGGGTACTGGGAGCATCCGGCGACGGCCGCGGCACGATCACCGAGGAACCTTTCGCGGAGATCCTCGTCGATGGCGATGTCCGTACGGCACTGTTCGACGCGGAGATCGTGCGGCAGGCGCGCGACGTCGCCTGGCTCGGACGCAGTACGGCGCAGGCCGACACCGAGATAACCGTCGGCATCATTCATGGCGCGTTGCACGGTCTTGGTGGCCCCGCCGGCGTGGTCGAGGACACGCTGGGCGCGGTCGGTCAAGCGCTCCGCGCGACCTGGCGCTTCTACGACAGCGTAAAGGCAGGGGACAACGGCCAGGCTTTCGTCGATTTCACCGAGGCCTACACCGCCTCGCTCGCCCTCGCAGGCTGGGGCACCGGAGCGTCGAGGGCAACCAGGACACGCCTGTCGCTGCGTCCTGCCGGCAACGCGACTCGCCCCGTGAGTGCCGGCAGCTTCCTGCCTGACGCCCGACGTTGGCTCGATCCCCGATACGCCGTGCGCGACATCGATCTTGGCGCTACCCGTCCGGATGCCCTCGGTATCCACCGACTCAACGGACGGCGCTACATCCGCCAACAGGAACTCGTCTTCGAACTACGCTACGACCCCTCCTTCGATACCTGGCGACTCGTACGCCCCGACGCCATGGATGCCACGTTCGCCGCAGCCGCCGTCGAACCTGCACGCTACGGCGGCTGGCGCTTGCGAACCGACGTAGGGCTGCGGGGCGGCTGGGTAGACGATGCCGCGTTTCCGCAGCACCGCTCGCGTAGCATCACGGGAGCAGGGCTCGAGGCTCTCTCCGTCTTCCAGAGCTGGACCTTCCAGCAGTCCCTGGCTGCGCGTCTGCGCAATGGCCGCGAAGCCGTCCGGCTGTATTGGGAAGTCACGTCTCAACCCTATCCACGCTTCGTGACACTGCGTCAGCACACGGCGTGGAACGATGCGTTGCGTACCGCACGCAGCACGCCGCGCGAACCGCTATCGATAGGCTCCCAGCCCGGACCAGGAGCCTCCTGGCGCGTCCTGCCCGTGGACGAGTGGCCGGCCCAGCTCTGGCATTACCCGCAAGGTCGCGGGCTCGCTGTCGGCGGCGGTAGCGAGCTGGTACTACCTCTCCAGGCGCTACCGGGATCGGGCCTGACCGGACTGCCGGTGTCTACCCAGGCACCGGTCGGCGTGGAAGGTCCCAGGTGGATTCGACTGAACACCGATCGCTTCCGCAACCGGCGCGGTACGCCGGAGTCGCCCGGTCTGAGGATCATCGAGGATCGACGGAGCGGAGAGCCCAGCTACGTGGTCCAGCCCGCGGTAGGTTTTCCGATCAGCTTCCTGGGTCTCGAAGCAGGGGACTTCGCCGCTGGCGGCCGGGCGTCGCCTTAAGCGGCACATCTTGCTCACCGCTACATTGTTGTAGGTCGAGGGTTGGTGCGATGTCGGCGCAACGGGGGCCGACATCGCGGTAACGACCCGCGCCCGCACACGATCACACCGACATCGGTGCGACGAGGGCGCTGCCTACACTGCGCATTCCCACTCACCGACGATTTGCCAAATGGATATGGCGCCCCCGGCCACGCCGCCGGCGATGACACGCACGACCGACGAAGAACCCGCCACGCTCGTCCCGCGCATGGTCGAATCCCAGCGCTGGCTGATCGATCAACAGGCGTTCCTGCCGACGGTTACCGTCCGCGAGGCGCCGTCAGCACGTATGAACTTCATGGAGGATCTCGCCGCCGCCTGGCAGGCGCCGGTCCCGCCCTACCCCGCTCACCTGCCCATCCCTCGCCTGCAGGCGTTCGCCCTGCGTTGGTCGGCCGTCATGGCGGATGCGGCCAGGCTCGCGGTCGCCGACGGCGAGCTGCTGGCTCGGGAAAAGGACGCCATCCTCGCCGTCACCGCCGCGCAGGGACACATCCTGCCACCCCATGTCCGGCTACGCGAGCTCATGGTGACAACGCTACCCTACGCAGGCGCCGTCATCGTGGCCGATGACCGCGATGGCGCCGGCACGCTGCTCTTCACGCCCGACCGTGGATGGGAACGCTTCGATGACCTGGACGCGCTCCACGCCGAGGTCGAGGAACGTCTGCGCGAGACCCTTGCCGCCACGGCTCATCTTCCCGGTCTTGCGGACGACGATCCTGCCGTCATGACCGGCGAGCTATTCGTCACCTCCCGCGACATCGTCGGGAATGCGTTCGACGTGCTCACGAACAACGTCGTGCAGGTGCAGCGCCGCAAGGTGGTCGATGCATGGACACGGCACGACGATCGCGAAGGCAACCTGCAACGGCTTGCCGATCGCCTCAACGACGCGCTCGCTCCCGAAGACTATCTCGATGTCTCAGTCATGCTCCATCGTCGGCAGGGCCGTCTGCTTGCCGCCGTGCATGAGCGGCGTCTTGCACAACTGCCCACAAGCGTGCGGCAAGCGTGGGAGCAGGCACTCGCCGACTATCGCGAGGAACGGGTAGGTGCCGGCCGCGCGCTGGCGGGCACCGGCTTCGATCGGGTCGCTTCCATCGATCAGTTCGCACGCGACGAACTGACCCTCCTCCTGCAGCGCCGCGGCATCGCCGATGACCCGGCCGACATCACGATCGAGTTGTTCGCGACTACGGCTAACGCTTCATACGGCTATCTCGGGACCGATGTCGAGCGGCGATCCCTGGTCCAGCTGGCCCATGAGAACTTTGGCTTTCTCGAAATGCGAGGCATGCAGGCGAGGACAGCGAGCGGCGGTTTTCTCCTGACGCTCGGACGCGACGACATCGTCGACATGGTTCGGGCCCTCGATCTGAGGAACCGCTATCAGGACTACCTGGTGCGTGAACTGAAGACATCCGCGCATGGACAACGCCTGCGGGCCGCATCGGCTCGCCTGCAGGAGGCGAGGATGCGTTTCGAACTGATGGACGCGCGTTCCACGGCCTACGTCGAGGGAGAGACCAACGATTTCATCGACGACCATGCCGAACGAGGCTATCGCTGGGTCGAGGCCATTCTGGACGCACCCGAGGCGGCGCGGCGGCGACGCGTCGAAGATCACGACATCGTCGTAAGCCACGTCGTCTACGAAGGGGCGCGGCTGAAAGACATCCTGGCGATCGGCGTGCGGGCGCAGGAAAGCGTCTACCGCACCGTCTTCTACACGCCCGACGCGCCCGACGGACGCAGCTTTCGCGAGTTTTCCGACCGCCGGTCCGCCGCCGCCGCGTTCTTCAACGATCCCGCGTTCGAGTCGTACCTTCTCGAACGACTGCCGGCCGCCTGGTCGTCGGTCGATCGCGATGGCGTCACCCGCCGCTTCCGCGTTTCGACGGGTACGAGGCGCGCCGTATGGGCCCTTTCCAGCCAAAGCGGCGAGCGGCCCTTCACGCTCACCGAAGGCCGGTTCGTGGAAGAGGCCATCGCCGGCAACCTCTTCGATGCATCGTACGACGTGGCGCTGGCTCAGCTCGGTCGCGACGCGGCGGAACGGGCCCGCTCGACCGGCGAAGCGGATTTCGATCACGCGAAGTCTGTCGGTATGTTGTCGGTCGCGGTCGCGGAGGGCTTCGTGCCCGTTCGCCTGGGCGTGGCGGTGGCAAGTCTCCGCGCGATGCAGGCGATCTGGCAGGGAATCGAGCACGTCGGGCGCGAAGGACGCGTACAGGCCTTCGAGCATTTCGTCGGTGCCTTTTCATCGGTAAGCGACCTGATCGGAGCCGATGTGCCCAAGCGTGCCTTCCGCAGGACGCTGCTGTCCCGGCTGCGCAACCATCCGCGTCGGCTTACCGCGACCCATGTCGCGATGCCGGATCTCGAAGCGACGTTCGACGCGCGCTACGTCGCGCGCGACGTAAGACTTGCAGACGCACGCGCATTCGGCAACGGCATCTACGAGGTCGATGGAAAACAGTACATCGAGCACGGTGGGCGGGCCTATGGCGTGCACTTCGATCGCGACAACGACACCTGGCGCCTCCGTAGGCCCGGACATACGTCGGCGGATTACGCACCGCCGGTGACGCGCGACGGTACCGGACAATGGCGACACAACAAGCGCGTGGGCCTGCGCGGTGGGACACCTGACCGGCCCGACCTCTACGACCGTGAGCCCGCGGACCTGCTCATGGAATATCGCGGACTGCGTACCGAGACCACCGGCCTGAGCAACGGCGATATCCAGGTGCTGGTCCAGGCACTGTCACGTCAGGGGCTCCGCTCCGGCGTCGCGAAGCGGCTGATCTACGATCGCACGCACGGCCGGCCGACGAGTGCCGCCCTGATACGCCACTGGGATGCCGCTCTGGCGCAGACACGCCGTCCGCCGCCGAGCCTGCGCGTTCCGTCGCCCCCGGCGACGTCGGGCTTCGAACTGGCGAAGCTCGAGCGCAGCCAATGGCCCACCACGGTGTGGCACTACACCACCCCTCACCGACACGCGATGTTCACCGGAACGACGCTCACGCTCAACCAGTCGCTCCCCGCGCCGACAGGACCCTCGGGGTTGCACGTGATGACACTCGATCCGGGCCGCCCTTCACGGCAGATCGTCGAAGTCATGCGCGGAACGACGCGCACGGCCTCGTTCACCGACAAGCAGGTGCAGAACATCGCCGGTGCCTATGTCGAGATCGACCTTGGCAAGTTGCGCGACCGGCAACGAACCGACGGCACGTACGAATTCAACCTCTACACGGTCACCCATCGCTCCGGCCTGGAGTTCGTCATCAAACCGACGTTGCCTGCGCCGCAGCGAGACATCGCTCCGCTTTCTCCTACCCGACAGCGGGACCTTCCCGGTATTCCGCTCAGGGCAGGCGAATTTCGCACCGGGCTGCGCTTTCCGTAGCGCCAGCCGTTCCTTCCAGCGCCACCACCCAAGGAGAACGACATGGATGTCCAACCAGCCACGTCACACGAGATCGTGCAAGCCGAGAACCAGAGCGCGATCGATGCGCTGCGCCAGCTGATCGCAACACGCGATGCCTTCGTGCGCATGTGCGATGCGCGCCCCTCGCTCACCGAACCGAACGCCCCGGCTGCCCGACAACTCCTGGATGCGCTTGCCGCCTTCTGGGCGTCATCCGAAACGACCGGGGGCGACACGCGCGTCACCATGCTGGGTCGTCACCTGGCCAGCGTGATGAAAGAGGAAGCCACGCTGCGCGGCCTCGACGGAACGCTCGGCACCGACGCGGCGTCGCTCGCTGCGCGCGCTGCCGCTTTGAAGGGCGGCTCCATGGCGCCTGGCCTTCATCCACGCGAGCTCATGCTGGGCGATGTTCCGCACGCGGGATCGCTGATCGTGGTCGACGATGCCAAACCCGCTCTCGCGCTCCTGTTCACCGTTCACGGCGGATGGGAGGCCTTCGATTCCCTGGAGCGCCTCCTGCAGTCGACGCGCCGGCGAATGCTGGAATCGGTGGATGCGACCGATGGCAGCGGGCTGGAGGACGACGCGTTCGCCGAGGCGAAGACACAGGGCACCGTGGGCTCCCGGGAGATCTCCGGCGACGTCTTCGCCACACTGGCAAGCCGCATGGTCGACGTGCAGGCGAGCCGAATCGCGCACGCCGTAGACGACTATGCTCTCGACATCGCCGAACCGGATGCAGCCATCCGCCTCGGCGACCGCATCGGCTACGAACTGTCATCTACATCGATGCTGGACATCGACGCCATCGAGCACCTGCGCGAGGCCTATTTGCTTGAGGCTTCCGTCGCCGAACGCCTGAGAGACGTCCCGGCGAGCGCTCGCGACGCGTGGTATGACGCGCGCGACACCTATAACGACACGCTGACGACGGCGGCGATGCTGCGCGCAGCGTTCGGCGTGCAACCGGCCTTGACCTTGCACGCATTCGCCTCGCGCGAACTCGCAGCGAAGCTGGCGACGCTGGGCGTTGACACCTCGCCCGAGGCAATCACCGTCGAGATAGGCCGGATCAAGGTTCTTCCGGAGCCCCTCGACCTGCTCGACCCCCTGCCGGGATCGACGGCGGTGCGACGCGTCTCGCTGATCGATCTGGCAGCCCAGAACACCGGCCGCTTTTCCCTCGAAACGCTGCACGCCGTGGATGCCGAGGGCGCGTCGCTTCGCGACCGCCTGAGCCAGGGGGCGATCCGCGACATGGTTCGCGATCTCGATCTTGCGCGTCGCTACCAGAACCACCTCGATGAGCGCCTTCGGCAAGGCCCCGTCGGGGCCCTCGCCCGAAAGCTCGCCATGGCCGTACACGCGGCGCAGATGCGCCTGGAGGCGGCCGAAGCAAGGCTGTCGTATCACCTGCCCGGCGACCCACGTTCGTTCATCGACGATCGGGACGAGCGAGGGTTCCGGTGGGTCGACGCCGCGCTCGATGCCCCGGCAGGCACGCGCCACGTGGATAAGCACGAGGTGGTCGTCTCGCAAGTCACGTACCAGCAGGCCCCCCTGGAAGGGGTTCTCATCTTCGCGTCGCGTACCGCGGGCAGCGCGCCTCGCGTGGTCGTGTACACACCCGGCGCACCGGACGGTCGCCCCTTCCGGGAGTTCGAGAGCCGACAGCAGGCCGCAAAGGAGTTCTTCTACCATCCGGCCTTTCGCGAGTACCTGCTCGATCGCCTTCCCGCCGAATTCGCCACCGTGTCTCCCAACGGGGCGACACGGCAGTTCGCCGGCGATCGGCTTGCCCATTGGGTGCTTGGTTCACGGGGCGATGCCGCATACACACTGACCGCCGAACCCTTCGGCGAACGGGAAGTACGAGGCGACTTCCTGGCGACCTCCTACGACACGATGGTCGAAAAATATCGACGCGACGCACGTCTCCTCACGCGTTCCACGGCCGACGCCGATAAGGATGCGTGGTTGAGCTACCTGCAAGGTCGCTTCAATGCCGCCCCGGCGACCGTGGTAGCGACGATGCTCGCCGAGGTACCGGCCAGCCTAGGACGCATGGTGCAAGCTTCCTGGCGCTTCTACGACCACGTGAAGGCCGGCGACACCGGGGAGGCTTTCATCGCCTTCACCGAAGGCTACGTGAATGCCCTCAATCTCGCGGTGCCACCCTTTGTCGGTGGACGCCACATCGCGGGGGCACTGGTGCGTTCCCGCTCCGCGACGCGCGGCGTGGCCAGCACGAATATACGGCGGTCGCCGCCACGAGCCCGCTTCGACGACCGCTACGCGGTGCGTACTCTACGCAAGGCGGGCAAACCCGATGACGAGGGCATTTTTCGGGTTCGGGGCCAGTCGTACATCGATCACGAGGGAACGTTTTTTCTCGTGCGCCGCGATAACGACTACGGGTTGTGGCGTCTCTCCCCACCCCAGGGCGCCATGGATGCTCGCTTCACCGGTCCGTTGCTCGAACGTATCGACGGCCGATGGGTGTACGCACACGACGTCGGCCTGCGCGGCGGGATGCGCCGGATACGCGAGCGGTTGGGTCGTCTCGTCGTTCGGGACGAGCCTGAACTGCTGGCGGTTGCCGCCGTCGAGGATGCGGCGCCGGTTGCCCAGGCTGCGCCCCCAGCGCCTCCACCCCTTGTGCTACCCCACGTCATGGAACCCTTCCGCCCCGAGATTACGGCTGCGCTGACGGACAATCCGAGCGCGCTCGCACGCATCAGGGACGACGGAACGCACCTGCAGATCGTCGTCCGGCCACGAAGCGCCCTTCTTGTCGACCCGAATCTCCATGCCGATATCGGGGCCCTCAGCGCGCACCAGCGACGCGTATTCCTGCACGAACTGGACGCGCGGTTCCCGCTCCACGCGGAACGCGCCGAGGTGCTGGGTATCCGTGGATGGGCGCAAGCGGACGGACGGCGCGTCCCCTCTCGCCCGCCCTCACCCGGCTCGACGACCGTCGCCGATCTCCAGTCCCCATCCATTTCCTCGTCCACCGGCGATCCGACACCTCCGCGGCCCACGCTCACGCCCGGCCAGCAGGGACGTTGGGACGAAGCGCTCACCCTAGCCAGGAATGCGCCGCGCTCGTCGAGGCGGCCGTCGATCGATTCGGCCAGCGACGTGGCGGAGACGCTGCCTCTCGGCGAGCTCGTGCCTCACGACGAATGGCCGCGACAGGTCTGGTATTTCAGCAAGCACCGTTTCCACACCGAGTTCGTACCCGGGCTGCACCGCGAAGTCGTCACGCTCGGCGGCGATACGGCATTGATGGACGCAACCAGCGGTCTACGCACGTATCCGGTCTCGGTTCTTCCCCCGGAAACGCCGTTGAACCGCCTGGCCGAGGCGCTCGGCACCTCGCCGATCCAACAGGCCGGACGACGCGATCCACTCGGCTACGCGATGCTGATCGACATGGCACGCCTGCGCGATGCGACGACCGCCGGACAGGCGGTCATGGGAGGGCCGGGATTCGAGCTGCGCCGGCGCATCCTTCCCAACGGCGAGTACCAGTACACATTGCAGAGCAGCCGGCGTGTTCGCATCGCTACGTCCTACATCATCAGTGTCAGCCGCCGCGGCGGACAGCCGACGCCGCTTCCCGGTATCCGCTTCTAATCCCCTCACGATAAGGAAATCGCCATGGACATGGCCCCCCCGCAGGCACCGCCTGCGCAGATTCAGAGCAGCTTGCAGGAAGCCACCGACGCCTTCGATCGTATCGTCGGCCTGCAGGCCTGGCTGGCTACGGAACAAGCCAGTATCCCCGCACTTCCCGAGACCATCGACCCTGGCAGCCTTGTGCCATATCTCCGCGCCGTCGATGCCTACTGGAGCGCACCGCCAGCTGACAGCGCCGAGGGTCCCACGCGACGCGCGGCGGTCAAAACCCGCATCCTCGCCGCCGCACGCGGCCTGGCCGTTCTCGCCCGGCAAGACGGTCAGTTCGACGACGCCACGCTGGCGATCGCTCGTTCGCTCACGTCGGCCGCAGGCGCCACGCCAGCCCCACACATCAAGGCCCGCGAACTGATGTTCGGCCAGGTGCCCTACGCCGGCGTTCTCCTTTTCCTGGATGATCGCCTCCCAAACCGGGTCCTGGTCTTTTCGACCGTGCGCGGTTGGGAATCCTTCGCGAACCTGGTCGATGCGCATGCCGAGATGGAGCGACGCATGCGCGCTGCCCTGATCGTGTCACCCGACCTTCATGGTGTTTCGCGTCAGCACGTTGCGACCATCGGCCCCGACGCGTTCGTCGATTCCCGCGAAATCCCCAGCGATCCCTTCGGCACCCTGGTCGACCGGTCGATCGACGTGCAGTACGACAAACTTCGCCAGGCCTGGTTCGAGTTCTCGCTGGCCGATGAGGGTGAGAAGAGCAAACAAACCCTCGTGGATGCACGATTCGATATCTTGCGACTGGACCGCTTGTTCGACACGGAGAACGTGCTGGCCACACGCCACGCCGCCCTCATGGAGGCCTTCAATGCGCAACGACTCGGACGCGTCCCGGCCAACGTTGCCGCCGACTGGCGCGATGCCGAGACCGACTACGCTTCGGCGCAACGGTCGGTGACGTCCGTCGAAAGCCAGGCCGGCCTGCCCACGCCCCTCGATCTGCCAGCGTATGCGGCCGCCGCCATCGGGGAGCGTCTGCGGGCACTCGGGGTCTCCAACGACCCAACGGATATCCAGATTCGCGTCGATCGGAGCAGGGACCTCGCCGCTCGTCTGGAGTCGCTGCAGGCACTGTTCGAAGGACCGGCACCGTCATACATCAAGCTGGTCGACCTCGCCTACCAGAACATCGCCGCCTTCGATCCCGCGCGCCTGAGTGCCAGCACGAGCGACGGCATGCCGATTGCTGCATTGGACGACGCCACCCTCCGCAGCCTGGTTCGGGAACTCGACCTTTCATCGCGTTATCAGGGCTACGTGGACTCGACATTCCGCTCCGGCGACGAAGCCCCCATGCGTCGCGCACACGCCACCAGCCTGCAGCTCTCGCACATGCGCTTCCTGGCGGCCGAGGCGAGGCTGTCGTATTACCTTGACGAAGTACCCCGGTCGTTTCGCTTCGATCGTTCCGAACGCGGCTACCGCTGGGTGAAGGTCGTGCTCGACGCCCCAAACGCTGCGGACCGGACACGCGTCGAAGGACACGAGATCGTCGCGCGCCAGATCACCTATCGTGGGACGCCCTTGCGCGACATCCTCGCCATCGGCGTGCGCCAACCCGGCAGCGTGCCCAACGTCATTCTGTATACACCGGACGCACCGGATGGCATCACGTTCCGCGAGTTCGACGACAGGGCCGATGCCGGACGACGGTTCTTCTATCACCCTGGCTTCCGCGAGTACCTTCTCGACAGGCTGCCGGCCGAGTACGCGCGCGCGTTGCCCAACGGCAGCGGGCGCGAGTTCGTCGGTGAGCACCTCGCCAACTGGGTACTGGGATCCGGTTCCACGTCGGCCTATACGCGAACGGATGCTCCCTTCGAGGAGCGCGAGGTGAACGGCGACTTCCTTGCATCGGCTTACGAGGTGGATGTGCAACTGGGCTTGCGCAATGTGCAGGCCTTCACCCGAAGCGCGGAGCAAGCCCACTGGAGCTGGCTGGTGGAGACCCTGGGCAATGCGTCGACGCAGCAGGTAGTGACGAATGCGATAACGGGCGTCGTTACCGCGCCAGGTCGCGCCGCGCAGGCGGCGTGGCGCCTTTACGACAACATCAAGGCCGGGGACGGTTCCCAGGCATTCGTCGATTTCGCGGATTTCTACAACGTCTCGCTGTCCGTAGCGCTTCCCGCCTATGCATTGGGCTCGGCGTCCGTGGCGCGCGGCCTGGTTGGCGCACGCTTCCGGGCCGGGCCCCGACTGGTCGAAGCCAGGCCAGCCGTGCAACCGGCGGTGGTCTTCGAACCGCGCTTTGCAGCAACGAATGTTCGCAAGGCCGGCCAGGCCAATCGCGACGGCATCCTTACCATCGAGGGCAAGACCTACATCGAACATCGCGGGCAACTGTACCGGGTGCTCCACGACAGCGACTACGGTAGCTGGCGTCTCGCCCGTCCCGACGCGGGCAGTGCGTTTCGCGGCCCCGCCATAGAGCGAACCGCGTGGGGAAGCTGGACCTATCGTCGGGTCGGTCTGCGGGGCGGTAGCGGTCGGGGGCAAGCGGGGGGCCCGGACCGGCTGCCCGACCTCTACGATGAGTTTCAGGCCGAGATCGAACGCGCTTTCCCGGACCCCCTGGAGCGGGATCTCGTCGCTGCGCGAATGCGAATGGAGAGGACGGCGCCCGCATCGACGTCGATCGCACCGATCTCCGTCGGACAGCGCACTCGCTGGAATGAAGCGTTGGCTGCGGCGCGCTGGGCCCACTTCATGAGGACTACGGCACCATTGCTCCGCGCACCCGCCGCGCCCGTCGACCTGACTAGTCGATTCGGTAGCATGCGCGAGGTGCCGAGGGCCCAGGCGCCGGACGATCTCTGGTACTACGGAAGGGTGCCGTTCAAGGACAGCGACCTGATACGTCATCGCGGGAACCCGGGCTACAGCAAGGACTTGGCGGAGATCACACCGCGCTTCATCGACCATGGGGTCCACGGCGTCCGCGTGACCACCGTTCCACCCACGGCATCGATCGAGCGGATCCGGGAGGCGATGGGCGCGCCGGATCTCAACCGCACGACGACGTTTTCGGTGCGCATCGATCCCGGCAGCCTGTACGAGCCGCCGGCCGCCATCTGTCGACAGCGGTTCATGTGCCTGGGCAATGGCGCCAACGCCGAGTTGCTCGCCCCGACCAGAGGGCCGGCGGAGATGTTCGTCGTCCGCTCCAATAGCTGGGGGACGCTGAAGCTCGGCGCCGGTCAGTTCCATGTCGAATCGACACTGCCGCCGCCGACATCTCCCTGAGCCCGGAGCGGGCAGCTGCCTGAGCGGATGAACCGGAGTACCATGCGTGGCATGGATTCCCAGAAAACCACTCATTTCGGCTTCCGCGACGTCCCCCTGGCCGACAAGCAAAAGCTTGTCGGCCAGGTGTTCACTTCCGTGGCGCGCAACTACGACCTGATGAACGACCTCATGTCGTTCGGAATTCACCGCTTGTGGAAGCGCCATTTCGTCGCCGTGAGCGGTGTGCGTCGGGGTGATCGCGTCCTCGACCTCGCTGGCGGCACGGGCGATATCGCCGCGCTGCTCAAGCCGGTGGTGGGTGAGGAAGGCGAAGTCGTGGTGGGCGACATCAATGCCGCCATGCTCGGCGTCGGTCGCGACCGCCTCACCGATCGCGGCCTCGTCTCCGGCCTGCGCTGGGCGCAGATGAACGCCGAGATGCTGCCGTTCCCGGACAACAGTTTCGACGCCGTCACTATCGCCTTCGGCCTGCGCAATGTCACCGACAAGGACAAGGCCCTGGCGGACATGCACCGTATTCTCAAGCCCGGCGGCCGCGCCCTCGTGCTGGAGTTCTCGAAGGTGCAGAGCCCGGTGCTCTCGAAGCTCTACGACGTGCACTCGTTCAAGATCCTGCCGCGCCTGGGCAAGCTTTTCGCCGGCGATGCCGACAGCTATCAGTACCTGGCCGAATCGATCCGCAAGCATCCGGACCAGGAAACACTGAAGGGCATGATGCTGAAAGCCGGCTTCGGCCATGTCGAAGTCCGCAACCTGACCAGTGGCATCGTCGCGATCCATCGCGCCTACAAGCTCTGACAGGGGTGGCATACTGGGGATCTCCTTCCACCGGATGATCCCCGCGATGCGTCTGCTTCCCCTCCTTGCCCTCACCATGGCGTTCCCCGTCGTGGCTTTCGCCGCCGACCCGCATTCCTATGCCCAGCCCGACGCGGTCAAGGTCACCCACCTCGACCTCGACCTGAAGCTGGACTTCGGTCAGCGCGAACTGGCCGGCAAGGCCACGCTGAAGCTCGACTGGAAGGACGCCAAAGCCAGGGATCTGGTGCTCGATACGCGCGACCTGAAGATCGCCAGCGTCGACGCCGTGGATGCCTCGGGCAAGACCTCGCCGCTCACGTTCGCGCTCGCCCCCCGCGACAAGGAACTCGGCTCGAAGCTGACCATCGAGGCACCGGCTCATCCTGCCAGCGTGCGCATCGCCTATACCACGGTGCCGGAGGCCTCGGGCCTGCAGTGGCTCACGCCGGACCAGACGGCCGACAAGAAGCAGCCCTTCATGTTCTCGCAGTCCGAATCGATCCACGCGCGTTCGTGGGTGCCGCTGCAGGATTCGCCAGCCATCCGCTTCACCTACGACGCGCACGTCAGCGCGCCCAAGGACGTACGCGTGGTGATGAGCGCGATCAATGACGCAAAGCACCCACTCGACGGCGATTTCAGCTTCGACCAGCCGCATCCGATCCCGTCGTACCTGCTTGCGATCGCCGCCGGCGATATCGCGGTGAAGGAGACCGGCCCACGCAGCGCCGTCTATGCGGAGCCCAGCGTCGTCGGCAAGGCCGCGCACGAGTTCGAAGACACCGAGAAGCTGATCGCCACCACCGAGCAGCTCTACGGGCCGTATGCCTGGGGCCGCTACGACATCCTCGTGCTGCCGCCGTCGTTTCCGTTCGGTGGCATGGAAAACCCGAACATGACCTTCGCGACACCGACCGTACTGGTCGGTGACAAGAGCCTGGTCTCGCTGGTGTCGCACGAACTCGCGCACTCGTGGTCGGGCAACCTGGTGACCAGCGCCGCCTGGCGCGATATCTGGTTGAACGAGGGCTTCACCACCTACGTACAGGGCCGCATCACCGAGGCCGTTTACGGCAAGACGCTCGCCGACGAAGAGGCACTGCTTTCGGCACGCGAACTGCAGAAGACGATCGGCGACATGCCGGCCAATACGCAGAAGCTCACCCCGGATCCGCGTGGCGTTGGCGCCGACGATGCCTTGTCCTCGGTCGCCTATGACAAAGGCTCCTGGTTCCTGCGTACGCTGGAGCAGCGTTTCGGCCGCGAGACCTTCGATGCTTACCTGAAGGGCTATTTCGCCCACTTCGCCTTCCAGAGCATCGATACGGACACGATGTTCGCCTACCTCAAGGCCAATCTGCTCGATAAGTATCCGGGCAAGATGAGCGACGCCGAGGCACGTGCCTGGATCTGGCAGCCGGGCATTCCGAAGGACGCTCCGCTGCCGACCTCGGCACGCTTCGACGGCATCGACAAGCAGCGCACCGACTTCCTCGCCGGCAAGCTCGCCGCCGACAAGCTAGACGCAAAGACCTGGAACACCCAGGAATGGATGTACTTCCTCGATCGCCTGCCGGACGTGACGCCGCTGCCGAAGATCAGGCAGATCGACGCCGCCTGGCATCTCACCGGCACGCCCAACGCCGAGATCGGCATGCGCTGGTATGCGCACGCCATCGCCGCCGGCGACAAAACCGTATGGACCGCGGCCGCCGAGCACATGACCCGAATCGGCCGCCTGTACCTGACCACCCCGGTCTACCGCGCCTTCGCCCGCACACCGGAAGGCCTGGCGTTCGCCAAGCAGACCTATGCCAAGGCGAAGACCGGCTATCACCCGATGACCCAGCAGGCCGTCGAAGCCATTCTCGCTGGCAAGTCGAAGAAGAAGTAAGGCGCCCGACCCATGGCCAAGATTCCCACGATCGCTTCCGCCGACAGCCGCCCGCTCTGGCAGCGGCTGTTACTCCGCCGCCTCAAGTTCCTCGTGGTGGTCGCCCTGGTGCTCGGCATCGGTGCCGGCGGCGTTTACCTGTTCGCGCCGTCGCTGCTGCTGAAGGCGGATGCGGCCCGCCTGGCCATGTCGGCGCACATGGAGAAGAAGACCGTGGTCGCGGGGGACACGACCTGGTCGTATTACGAAGGCGGCGAAGGCCCGACCATCGTGCTCTTGCATGGTTTCGCCGCCAACAAGGAAACCTGGCTGCAGATGGCCAAGGGACTGACCGACCACTTCCACGTGGTCGCCCCCGACCTTCCGGGCTGGGGCGAGTCCTCGCGCAACGAAGGCGGCGACTACGGCATCCCGGCCCAGGCGGCGCGCCTGGAGGCGTTCGCCGCTGCCATCGGCACCCAACGCTTCCTGCTCGTCGGCCATTCGATGGGCGGCGCCATTGCCGGGGTCTACGCCGACCAGCATCCGGAGCGCGTCGCGAGCCTGGTGCTATCGAGTTCGCTCGGCCTGACCTTCAAGGAAAACGACTTCGTGCGTGAGGTGAAGGCCGGCAAGGATCCGTTCCTCTTCAAGGATCGGGCCGATCTCGAAGCCCTGCTCAGCCGCATCTTCCTGGTCAAGCCGACGATTCCCGGCCGGCTCGAAGACGCGTTGCTCGCGCGTAACGAACAGGACCACGACTTTATCGCGCACACCTTCGAGCAGTTGAAGCAGCCCGCCGAGGCCCACGCGCTGGATCCCGTGATCGGCAAGCTGCAGATGCCCGTGCTCGGCATCTGGTGCCGCGAAGACAAGATCATCGACGTCTCCGCGCTCGACACCTTGCGCAACGGCCTGAAAAGCTCACCGTCGATCGGCGCCACCATCATGAATGGCTGCGGCCACATGCCGATGCTCGAGAAGCCGGAAGAAACGGCGAAGATCATCACCGGATTCGCGCTCGCGCATTGATCCCGCCAGGGCAGACTAGGCGGCCGGCCTGGCCGCCTCAGTCGGCGACGTCGGCCACGAGGCGGTCCAGTTGCATCTTCAGCCCACTGCCATGCGTGCGTAGCCACGCGCGCTGTTCCTTGTAGCCAGGGAACACGGTCTCGACCCAATGCCAGAAGCGCGGCGAATGGTTGCGCACCTTCAGATGGCATAGCTCGTGGACGAGCACGTAGCGCAACGCGGCTGGCGGCGCCAGGGCGAGTGCGAGATCGAGGTTGATCCTGTCGCGTGTATCGAGGCTACCCCAGAGGCTCTTCAGCGGGCGTACCTTCAGTGCCGTCGGCGCGGCATTGATCACCGGGATATAGGCAGGCAGCCAGCGCGACACATCGCGACGAATCTGCGCCTCGAAGTACGAAGCCAACAGGCCACGCGCCACCAGCAATGCCCGCGTGTGAGGCTTCGGGATCACCAGCGTGAGACCGCCGGCATGCTGGTCGACACGCGGGTAGGCACCTTCGGCCCAGTCCAGCGCGACGTCTTCCCCACGAAAAGGAAAGGTGGTCGGAACGCCGACCTTGAGCGCGGGCAGCGGCGGCGCGTCCATGTGGAATTCGCCCAGCTTCTGCTCCAGCCAATCGGCATGGTGGCGGAGAAAGGCAGCCATCTGCGCCGTATGGGTGCCGTTGGGATAGGTCAGGCGGGCGCCCTTCGGGGTCACCGTGAGGCGCAGGCGACGCGCGCGCGGATGCGCCGATTTGAGCACACGAATGGTCCCCCCGGTCGGGGTGGACAATTCCAGCCAGTCGCCTTCTTCAGATGCCATGTCGCGAGTCTCTGGTCGATCCCGACGAACTTGCCACCAAGCCATATCGAATCCTGCGACGCGGCCGCCTCCGGGTTATTCCGGACGCGGCAGCTTGAACCACTCTTCCAGCTTGCCCAGCAGGCGCTCGTACTCCAGCGCCATGAGGGCGAAGTTCGCGTCCATCTCCGCGGCGGCCGACTCGGGGCTGTCGGCCTGCTCGTCGAGGACCACGTCGGTGAACTTGATCTTACGCAGGATCAGATCTTCCCCGAGCACGAACGAGATGCGGTCGTCGAAGACCAAACCCAACTGGAACACCTGCTTTCCGGTGCGCAGATGCTCGCGAATCTCATCGGTGTCGAGATCCTGGCGACGGCAGCGCGCGATCGCGCCCGAGGCCGTGGCCGGGTCGCGCAGTTCGCACTCGTCGCCCAGCGTGAGGCCGCCCGGCAGTTCGCCCGTCGCCACCCAGTGGGTCATGAGGATGCGCGGCGATTCCTCCGGCGCAAGTGGGACCGCCGGGAAGCTGCCCAGCGCTTCGCGCACCTGGCTCAAGGTGTTCTCAGCGGACTTGCGACTGGACGTATCGAGCACCAGCCAGCCATTTTTCTTGTCCACGTAGCCGGACATGCGCGAGGTGCGCACGAAGGCGCGCGGCAGCAGTTCGTTCATGACGTCGTCTTTCATGCGCTTGCGCTCGCGACCGCTGACCTTGCGGCCCTCTTCGTCCACGATTTTCTGCACGCGATTGGCGATCTCGTCGTTCACGACGGCGGCCGGCAGGATCTTATCCTCGCTGCCCACGGTGACCATGGTGTTGCGGCCGACGTTGTGGACCAGCGCTTCCTCGTTGCGGCCGAGCGGCGAGATGAAGCCGCGCGTCGACAGTTCCATCGGGCCGACCGGGCGCAGCCGATGCTCGGGCAGCGCCTCTTCGAGGCGGTCGAGATCGGTGGCGACGGGGGCGGAGAAGCGGAATAGCGTCAGGTTTCTGAAGAACATGTATCGGGATATCTCTTGCGAATGGAGGGCCGTGGCGAACGCAAGGCGTTCGCCGGCGAGGATGGCATGGGACGGCTAGATGACCCTGGCGATCGCCTCGGCGACGCGGTCGAGGTTGCCGTCGTTGAGCGCGGCCACGCAGATGCGACCCGTGCTCACGGCGTAGATACCGAACTCGTTGCGCAGGCGATCGACCTGCTCCGCGGACAGCCCGGAGTAGGAAAACATGCCGCGCTGCGCTTCGATGAACGCGAAGTCGCCGTGCGCGGCGAGCCGCTGGGTGAGTCCACGGCGCATCGTGCGGATGCGCTCGCGCATTTCACCGAGTTCGGTTTCCCAGGTGGCGCGCAGATCGTCGTGATTGAGCACCGCGGCGACCACGGCCGCGCCATGGGTCGGCGGATTGGAATAGTTGGTGCGGATGACCCGCTTCAGCTGTGACTGCACGCGGTGCGCTTCGTCGTGCGAATCGGTGACGATCGAGAGCGCGCCCACGCGTTCCCCGTACAGCGAGAACGACTTCGAGAACGAGCTGGCGACGAAGAACGGCACGCGCGCCTCGGCGAACAGGCGCACGGCGATGGCGTCGGCTTCGATGCCGTCGCCGAAGCCCTGGTAGGCGATATCGAGGAAGGGCACGAGCCCGTGCTCGCGCACGCTCTCGATGACCCGCTTCCAGTCGTCGGTGCCCAGGTCGACACCCGTCGGGTTGTGGCAGCACGCGTGCAGGACGACGATCGCCCCCTTGGGCAGCGTTGCCAGGCCACCGAGCATGGCGTCGACATCCACGCCATGCGTGGCGGCGTCGTAGTAGGGATATTCCACGACCTGGAAACCGGCACCTTCGAACAGCGCGCGATGGTTTTCCCAGCTCGGGTTGCTGATGGCCACCGGCACCGACGGATTCAGGCGATGGAGGAAATCGGCGCCGATCTTCAGCGCGCCGGTACCGCCCAGTGCCTGCGCGGTAACGACACGGCGCTCGGCAAGCAGCGGCGAGCCGGCGCCGAAGAGCAGCTTCTGCACGGCGGCGTCGTAGAGAGCGATGCCGTCGATGGGCAGGTAACCGCGCGGCAACTGCGCCTCCAGGCGCGCCTTCTCGGCTTCACGTACGGCGCGCAGCAAGGGCACGTGGCCGTTGGCGTCGTAATACACACCCACGCCGAGATTGACTTTGTCCGGACGCGTATCGGCGCCGAAGGCTTCGTTGAGGCCAAGGATCGGATCGCGCGGAGCGAGTTCGACAGCGGAGAAAAGAGTCATGGTCGGCAGGCCTTGAAGCGGGTTCTGGATGATCAGTCGTTGTCGTCGCCGGCGTCGCCACCGGCGAGCCAGGCATGTGTGTCGGCGCGCGCCGCGCCTTCGCGTGCGCCAAGCGCGGCGAAGTCGAACAGCTTGCGGTCGGTCAGTTGGGAGGGAGCGATGTTGCCCATCGCGCGGAAGATGGTTTCGCTGCGACCCGGGTTGGCCTTCTCCCAATCCTCGAGCATGCGCTTGACCACCTTGCGCTGCATGTTTTCCTGCGAACCGCACAGGTTGCAGGGGATGATCGGGAACGCGCGCGCGTCCGCATAGGCAGCGATGTCGTCTTCGCGGCAGTAGGCCAGCGGGCGGATGACCACATGGCTGCCGTCGTCCGAGAGCAGCTTGGGCGGCATCGCCTTCAGGCTGCCCTGGTAGAACATGTTCAGGAAGAACGTGCCGAGGATATCGTCACGATGATGGCCGAGCGCGATCTTGGTGATGCCGTTGGCCGACGCCCACTGGTACAGGGCGCCACGGCGCATGCGCGAGCACAGGCTGCACATCGTCTTGCCCTGCGGAATGACGCGCGTGACGACGCTATAGGTGTCCTGCTCGATGATATGAAACGGGATGTTTCGCCCGGTCAGGTATTCCGGCAGCACATGCGCGGGGAAATCGGGCTGCTTCTGGTCGAGGTTCACCGCGATCAACTCGAAGCGGACCGGCGCCTTCGCCTGCAGCGAAAGCAGCATGTCCAACATCGTGTAGGAGTCCTTGCCTCCGGAAAGGCAGACCATGATCCGGTCGCCGTCCTCGATCATGCCGTAGTCGGCGATCGCCTGGCCGACCTGGCGGCGCAGGCGCTTGGCCAACTTGCCGGCTTCGTAGGTCTGCTTGCGGGTGGCGTCGGGGATGGCGGACATGTCTCGGCGGTGTTCGGGAGGGACGGCCCCCTATTGTAGCCGCTGCGGGGGACCCCGCCGGGAGTTACACTGGGCCCTTCTCCTCCCGCCCGGCCAATGCCATGCAGGTCCAGGATCCCGCCGAACTGAACAAGCGCCTGTCCGAGCTCAAGGTCGAGCACCGCGACCTCGACACCGCCATCGACCATCTGGCCGCTTCCATCACCCGGGACGAGCTCCAGCTCACCCGCCTGAAGAAGCGCAAATTACTGCTGAAGGACGCCATTTCCCGGATCGAAAGCCGCCTGATCCCCGACCTCGACGCCTGAGACCCGCTCCATGACGCCTGTCCGCCTCGAAAACGCCTATGTCACCCTCGAACCGATGACCCTGGCGCACATCCCCGCGCTGGAGCAGGCCGCGGCCGACGGCAACCTGTGGGACCTCTGGTTCACCTCGGTGCCCGGTCCCGGGCGCATGACCGACTACGTGGAATCCGCCCTGCGCGGCCAGGAAGAAGGCCGCATGTCGCCTTGGGCGATCCGCGAGAACGAAACCGGCCAGGTCGTCGGCTCCACGCGGTATTACGAGATCGAGGACGACCCTTCGCGCGTATCCATCGGTTACACCTGGTATGCGCGCCGGTGGCAGCGCAGCCATGTCAATACGGCCTGCAAGCACCTGCTGCTCGACAACGCCTTCCAGAATGTCGGCGTGGTGGCCGTGGCGTTCCATACGGACGCCTACAACCAGGATTCCCAGCGCGCCATCGAGAAACTCGGGGCCAAGCGCGAAGGCGTCCTCCGCGCCAACAAGCGCCGCCCCGACGGCTCGCTCCGCGACACCGTCTGCTACAGCATCCTCGCCACCGAGTGGCCCGACGTGGACAAGTGGCTGCAGCTGCGGCTTCGGCGACTCGCTCCGCCGCACGCCTAGTCCGACTCTCTTCAGGGTCGTGGCGCGAACGTTCCTGGGGCTGCCTTCCAGGCTCGCGCCAGGAGCAATAGAAAAAGAAGGACGCCCGCATCTGCGGCGCCAAGCATGGGTCGTGGATCGCTCCACTTGTCCATGTTTTCCCGGCGCCCGAAGTACGGTGGACCGTCGCTGAAGTATTCCAGATACACCGCAATGTTCAGGTAGGCACCCAGGCATAGGACGGCCAGAATAAGTGCGGCAAGAACCATGCGTGTCATTTTCTATGGTCCAGGAAGTACGAGACGGTCAGGATGCAATAAATGTTTGAAGCTCCGTCGACGGCCTGCTTCAGACCGTCGACGAACGAATCCATGTGAGCCCACAGGTCGATGCAACCAGCGCTTCCCGGAGCAGTTCCTCCATGAATGAAGAACCCGCCGCGGCCATGGGTTTCCGTCTCCGGAAACGGATGAATCGCTAGTCGATACTTACCCCACGAGGCGCTTGCGGCAGGCCTGTACCAATCGTTGCTCCACAGTTCTCCGGGCGCTACCCAATACACCCCCTCTGGAATCGGCCCTTCGTTGCGAAGCTTCTGACGTTCCTTGGCATAGTCGAAGCCACCGGATCGATGCCTTCCCGACACTGCCGGATAGGACAGGCCGTGCCCGGGCATTTTCAATGACCCGCCATTAAACGTCAGGCGAAGGTGACTGCGAATAGCTCCGATGTGTTGAGGCCAGTGTCGTTCGTCTTCGTACGATCCCATTTCGGTTCCGCTCGATCAGTCAGAAGCAGTTGACTCTCACAGGGGCTACGAATTATGTAATGAGAATCCTGACCAGTTTCGCGATCTTCAGCAGGCGGGAATCGATTGCCTCGTAGATCACCGAGCGGCGATAGCCTCCGGATGCGACGGATGCACGATCAGCGTCGCGGTCATACCCGCTGAAAGAACGGTTCCCGCAGGCAGGTGATCCGCATCGATCTTCACGCGCACCGGCACGCGCTGCGCCAGCCGCACCCAGTTGAAGGTCGGATTCACGTCGGCAAGCAGATCACTACCGGTCGGGTTGTCCGCGTCGGTGATACCGCGCGCGATGCTTTCCACCGCGCCCTGGAACTGCACACCGCCGCTCATCAGGCGAATATCCACGGGATCGCCGATACGGAGTCCCGGCAGTTTCGTTTCTTCGAAATACCCGTAAATCCAGTAGGAATGACTGTCGATCAGCGCGAGGCGCGGCGTGCCGGCGTTGGCGTAGTCACCCACGCGCACGTCGAGATTGGTGACGAAGCCATCGACAGGCGCAAGGACCTGCGTGCGATCTAGGTTGAGCTGCGCGGAAGCCAGTTCGACTTGTGCCTGGGCCACAGCCGCGAGGGATTGCTGCTGGGCGGCGCTGGCCTGCTTCGTACTCGCCAGCGTCTGCTGCCATCCGGCCTTCGCGGCGTTCGCGGCGGCAACGGCGTTGGCCTTGTCCTCGGCCGAGATGACGTTGTTGATCAGCTTCTGTCGGCGCTCCGACTGCGCTTCGTACATCTCGTAGTTCGCCCGGCTCTGCTCGGCGCCTGCGGAGGCCGCATTGATGCTGGCGCCAGCGGCACGAGCGGCGGCTTCCGCGGCGTTGAGGTTAGCCTTGGCCTGGGCCACGGCGTTTTCGTAGCGCGCGCGATCGACGACGAAGAGAACGTCGCCCTTCTTCACCGTCTGGTTGTCGATCACCTTCACATCGGTGACCAGGCCCGCCACGTCCGGCGCGATGCGCACGATCTCCGCGCGCACGCGGCCGTCGCGCGTCCACGGCGAGTACATGTAGTGCTTCCACATGGCATGGCCGACGAAGGCGGCGACAAGCACGACGATCGCAGTGACGGCAAAACGGATGAGGGTCGCGAGTTTCATGACGGGATCACTCAGAGCAGGAAGAGCGCGCAAGCGCCGAAGACACAGACGAACACGGCCAGGCGAAACAACGGCGGGTGCCAGACCAGGCGATAGAGGCCGAATCGGCCTGCGACCCAGTCGAGTGCCCAGAGCAGCACCAGGGCCAGGACGAAGAGGACGAGCAGCCCCGGAACGAGGGCGTCGCCGAGTGCGATCTCACGAGGCATGGACGATCTCCTTGGCAAGCGGGGCGTTCGGCATGTACGCGGCTAGGACGGATTCCCCGTCGAGCAGCGCCATGCGGACGAGATGGAGGTGTTCGAGCAGATGGCGGACGCCATCGTGTTCGCCGACGCTGGCGATCGCCGTGGCCACGGCGTCGCGGGCCAGGAGATAGCCCGCGGCATCCGGCTTCTCGTAGAAGCGCGCCAGCGTGCGTAACGCTTCGGCGAGATACGGACGCAAGGCGAGTGGCAGGTCGGCGCGCGCCATGTCGTGACGCAGTTCGATCAGGGCGCGCCCCGTTTCATGCACGGCCAGCGCCCAGGCGATCAGCGCGCGCGAATCGGCACTGTCCGGCTCGGTCTGCGCGACCACCTGGCTCACGAGGTCGTGATTCACGCTCTCGAAGCGATGACGCAGCCCCGGTAATGGTGCTTCCGCGGCCAGCGCCACCTGTCCGCGCAACTGGGCTAGCTGGCGCCGACGCAGCCACGCGCTGCCGATCGCCGGCGGGACGACGACGAAGGACACCGCCGCCGCCCCCAGACCGACGACCTGGGCGATGGCGTCGTTGATGAAGTGCGCGGGGTCGTACACCTGCGTGTTCTTCAACGCGAGGATATACGCCAGTCCCATCGCCCAGCCCAGGCCGTACGAGGCGAGGCGCTGGCTCATCATCATCACCAGTCCCAGGGTGAGGAAGGGCGCGATAGCGATCACCAGCAACGGATAGCCATCGACCTGGGTCAGGACGAAGAATTCGCAGACAAAGCCGGCCGCCATGCCCGAGAGGTAGCCGAGCATCACCATCCAGGTGACTCGGGTCGGATTGGGAATGGTCGCGAACAAGCCGGCGAACACGGTGGCGAGCAGCATCGCACTGGAGCCGAGCGGCCAGGCGCTGGCGATCCAGAAAGCGCCGAGCGCGAGCATCGTCAGCGTCGCGCGCACGGTGGCGAGCCCGGCGCCGAGAAAATCGTTGCCGCGATCGAAACGCACCCGCTCACCCGATGCTGCAATGACGCGCGGCGCCTGCAGCGACGCCGCGGCGTCGACATACGCATGCAACTCGTCGACGAATCGCGCCAGCAGCGAGGCGCCGGTGTCGAAGTCGCGAATGTCCTGGGTATCGGTCAGAGGCTCGCGCAACGACGCCCGCTGCGTGCGCATGGTCTCGCGTGCCGCGGCCAGGCGCGGCAGCAGCTCGCGGGCCACGACGCCGGCCTCGATCGGCGCATCGAGCGCCGTGCCGATGGGCGCGTACAGTCGAATCAGCGTGTTCGCCGCGAGATCGCGGTGCGCACGCTTGAGACGATTGATGAGGTGGTGCAGCGACTGGAAGCTGGTCGAGGCGGCCATGAAGCGCTGGTTGAACAAGCGCAGGTGGCCGCTACGCGCGCGCGCCTCGGCATCTTCGAAGATGACCGAGCTTCGCAGGTCCTCGAATGTCACCGCTGCACGGACAAAGCGCAGGTGTGCGCCTTCCATGGTCTCGCGTGTCATGACGCCGCGCGTCGCGTCGCGGACGAAACCGACGAAATGCGAGAACTGCTCGCGGGCGGCACGACGCAGCACGTCGCGCATGCGGCTCGGGAAGACAACGTCGTTGACGACGCCACTGACCGCGAGGCCCAGCAACACTTCACTGATGCGCGCCCACGAGGAGTCGAAGACGCCGGGCGGATTGTCGATCACGGGAATCGCGACGATGGCGGCGGTGTAGCCGCCAAGAACGAAGGCGTACGACTTGAAGTTGCGATAGAGCGTGGCGCCGCCGGCGCAGACGCCGATCCACAAGGCAAGCGCGAGCAGGAAGAGGTCACGCTGCTGGGGAAACGAGGCCACGATGGCAATCGCCACCGTCGCGCCGGCAAGCGTACCGATGGCGCGGTAGAAGCTCTTCGCCAGCACCATGCCCGACTGGCGGTTGGCAACGATGATCGTGGTCAGCATCGCGGTGGAAGGGGCAGGCAGGGCGAGCCGCATCGCGATCCAGCCGGTGAGGAAGAACGCGATCAGCGTCTTCATGACGAACAGCCACACGGAGGCTTCCTCGCGCAGGGTCTCGGCGACGACCTGGCGGGTGAGGGGCGGCGTGATGGCGAGATCGGACACGGACATGACGGCTGCGACCTATTCGCCGTACCCGGCGAGCATCTTCTTCAGCAGGACTTCGAGCTGCGCCTGCTCCGTGGCATCGAGCTTGCGCGTCTGGCGAAAAAGCAGCGTGACGATGTCCGGGAGGAAGCTTTCGATCAGCGCGATGCCTTCGGGCGTCAGCGTCAGCGTGACCTTGCGACGATCGTCTTCGCTGGAAGCGCGCGCGATATAGCCCTTCTCGCACAGTTGCGTGGTCAGGCGGGTCACGTTGGCCGACTTCTCGCCGGCCGCATCGGCCAGCTGCGAGGGATTGAGCGAGTTGTCCGGCGAGCCGTACATCATCATGAGGATGTTGTATTCGGGATGATTGAGCCCGTAAGGCTTCATCACCGCGTTGGCCTCGTCGTGGATCTCCTTGTAGAGATGCTTGATCAGCCGGACGAGCGCGGCGGGGTCGCGCGGGAAGCCGGGATACTTCGCGCGCGTGACCTGGAGCCGGGCTTCGGTGGGGGCGAAATCGCTCATGAGGGCCGTCCTGTGGAGGGTTACCTCATAAGTATATAGTTCATTTCTGTATAATCAATACCTGATGTATATAGATGAGTCGGAACCACATGTCGCCAGTCCTTAAGCCCAGCACTTGACCCTTAAAGGCGCGAACTACCCTTAAGAGGCGCAGTGAACACCTTTTTGGGGCTTTAAACGGGGCATTTCGCGGGCAGCCAGGTGCGCCTAGCCCATTACCGCTCACCCAACCCCGCCCGCAGTGACCGTTCCCACGCACCACCTTTTCAGGCACGAATCGTGATTGAACCTAAGGGGGGCATGGTTGAGGTGGTCGCGAAGCTGATGAGAGCTAGGCAACTGGACGGATTCCATAGTTACGACAACTGCTCAAACTTTGGGAACTGCCGTTCGGCCGACCAACTTCACAACTCCCGCCATACCGAGTCATCACCTTCTGCTGCTGCCCGCACCATGACCACCGGTGCGACACGCCGAGGATGGCGCTGCATCCGGCGGCCTATTACACGCACGGCATCACCTTTGCGCCCAGCCTGACGCTGCCGCATGGCTGGCAGCTCGGCACCGCCCTGGAAACGGCTTCGCAGTCCGGTGACACCACGACGTTCAAGCCGGTCTCGTTCGAGAACCTGGTCGATTCGCCGGTCTACGCGGGTAAGTACTTCAAGCGCGTCGCGCTCAACCCGGGCGACAAGGCGCCGGTGTTCATGGACATCGTCGCCGACGAGGCGAAGGACCTGGAGATGACGCCCGAGCAGGAGAAGGTGCATCGCAACCTGGTGACGCAGGCGACGAAGCTGTTCGGCTCGCACCATTACGACCATTACGACTTCCTGTTCTCGCTGTCGGATCAGCTCGCTGGTAACGGCACCGAGCACCACCAGTCCAGCGAAGACGGACTGGGTGCCGACTACTTCACCGGCTGGAAGGATGCCGCCTCCGAGCGCGACCTGTTGGCCCATGAGTACACGCATTCGTGGAACGGCAAGTTCCGTCGTCCGGCCGACCTGTGGACGCCGAACTTCAACGTACCGATGGGCGATTCGCTCCTGTGGCTGTACGAAGGCCAGACGCAGTACTGGGGCTTCGTACTGACTGCGCGCGCCGGCATGTGGTCACCGCAGGAGTTCCGCGATGGTCTGGCCATGGTCGCGGCCAACTACGAGCGTAACCGCCAGGGTTTCCAGTGGCGTACCCTCGAAGACACCACCAACGATCCGACCATCGCGCAGCGCCAGCCGCTGCCATACCGCAGCTGGCAGATGAGCGAGGACTACTACAGCGGCGGTCAGATGATGTGGCTCGCCGTGGATGCCAAGCTGCGCAACCTGACGCATGACAAGTCGTCGCTCGACGATTTCGCGCGCACGTTCTTCGGTGTCGAGAACGGTAGCTACGTGCCGAAGACTTATACATTCGACGACGTGGTGGCAGCGCTGAACGGCGTGGCCAAGTACGACTGGGCGAGCTTCCTGAAAGCAAATCTCGACGCGACCACTCCGCCGCTGCAGGACGGCCTTGCGGCGACGATAAGGAAAGCGATTACGAGAAGGCGTATGACGCCCGGCCGGAAGCGCTCCGCCACCTGGTGAACTTCACATGGTCGATCGGCCTGACGATGACCGACAGCGGCAAGGTGAGCGACGTGCGCTGGGATGGCCCTGCATTCAAGGCAGGCGTGAGCACGGGCGTCACGGTGGTTGCGGTGAATGGCACCGCTTACTCGAAGGACGCCCTGATCAGCGCGATCACGGCAGCCAAGGGCAGTACGACGCCGATCGAGCTGACGCTGAAGTACCAGGGGCAGTTCCGTACGATTCCCGTGGACTACCACGGTGGTCTGCAGTATCCGCATCTGGTGCGGGTGGATGGGACGCCGGATTACTTGAGCGATATTATTGCTGCGAAGAAGTAGGCTTTCCTCGGTATCGGCTTCCATGGCTCGACAAGGCCGCCCGGCGAACGCCGGGCGGCCTGTATCTCCCCGGACTCGGGTCGAGATGACGACGTGCACCGGTCACGTTGACAACCATAAACGCAACATCTAAATTCGTGCGACCCTCGGTCCTACACCGAGGTCAAGGGGAAATGGAATGCTCTGCAGCTTTGCCCAGCGATGGACCTCGGCCGCGCCATGCTGCGCGTCGCCACCGCCGCGCCCATAAGTTTCCCTACGCCCCCACGCATCCCGCCGGTCTGACACCGGCACATCGCTATGGATTTTTCGATGTCGCAGACGAAGTTTCGTCGGCACGCGCTCGTGCGCCTGCTGCTTGCCACCCTGGCTGTACCGCTTGCATGGGTCGTGCATGCACAGACGACCAATCCCGAGCAGGAATACAAGAAGCTGATCAAGGTCGATCAGGAAATTGCGCCGCTGGGCGAAAATCCCTTCGGTGAATCGGTCAACGTATTCGACGGAACGCTGTCGTTCAATGTCACCGACATCAGCATTCCCGGTACCGGTCCGACCATCCAGATCAGCCGCACGTTCAAGGCCGACGGTGATGCCGACATTCGCATGGACAATGCGACGCTTGGTGACTGGGACCTTGATCTGCCTCGCCTTTCCACGCTTACGTCCAATGTGGGCACGGGTTTGGGTGGTCCTCCGAGCTACGGCTGGGTGGTCGCCACCACGACGCGTACGGATCGTTGCGCCAACTTCCGGTCTCCGCCGGATATCCAGATCGGCAAGGCCGGTCCGGACAACGATCCCGTCAAGCCGACGGCCTGGTGGAACGAGGGGTATACGCTTCGGATACCTGGCGTTGCGGATCAGGACATCCTGAGTAACGCCGAGAACCTGGCGCCCGCGCTGACCATGCCCGGTGTCACGGTCAAGGGCGTGTCGAAGGGTAACTGGCGGCTGGCCTGTCTTCCGAATACGTCGAATGGACAGCCCGGCGATGCGTTCCTGGCCATCGGTCCGGACGGCACCAAGTATTCGCTCGACCTGCTGGCCTACCGCGCTGCGCGCGGCTACAAGATCCTTCGTCAGTACGGCTACATGTTCGCGACCCATGTCGAGGACCGCTTCGGCAACTACGTGAACTACGCGTATGACGCGACGGGCCACATCCAGAGCATCAATGCGAGTGACGGCCGACGCGTTACGTTCGCACCTACCGCAGACGGCAAGCAAATCGCATCGATCACGGTCGTTGCCGGCGGCGCGACGCGCACCTGGTCTTACGGCTACTCGCCGACACCGTCAGGTCAGACTCTGACATCAATTCAGCTGCCCGATGGCAGCCGCTGGACATACGATCTGTTCCAGCTCACGTTCAATGTGCTGAGCACGCCGAAGCCAGGCCAATGCCTGGACGTTGTTCTGCCGGACAACCCATCGCTCAAGACGGGCGTTATCACCTCACCGTCGGGCCTGACGGGAACCTTCGAGGCGTTTCCCACGCAACACGCCCGCTCAGGCGTGTATTCGGCATGTGAAACAGCACCTGCCGGCCAGCCGCGCTACTGGGGGCGCCCTCGTTATTCGAATAACCTCGCCCTGCAACGGAAGCTCATCACGGGCGCCGGCCTGACCGCCCAGCAGTGGACGTATTCCTATCCGTTGGCCACGGCGAGCTGGACATCGGAATGCAATGCCGCGCCCTGCAACTACACGTCCTACTCTGATGTCATCGATCCTTCGGGCAACGCCACGCGTTACTGGTTCAGCAACCGTGCCGATGTAAGTGAGGGCAAGCCGCTTCGTACCGAGTACTACGCCGGTGCCGTTTCAGCTTCACCGGTTCGCATTGAAACCTACGAATACGCAAGCATGTCGCAAGGCCCGTGGCCGGCGAGGTACGGCAGCACGTTCAACTTCAACGGTAACCAGGATCGCGCGCAGAGCGAGATCCCGATGACCGCAAAGCACGTTTACCAGGATGGCGATACCTATAACTGGCAGGCGCTGGACTTCGACGTGTTTGCCCGTCCCAACTCGGTGCGTCGTTCCAGCAGTGCCGGTTACTCGGTCGACGAGAGGACGACTTACCAGGACGACTTCGCGCATTGGGTGATCGGCCTTCCGCTGCAAACCGACAACCTGAGCACCGGCGAGACGGTAAGTCGCAACGTTTACGATCCGAACAGCCTGACGTTGTCCGAGCGCTACCACTTCGGTCGCAAGGTCATGGGCTACACCTTCAATGCCCAGGGTCAGCTGGCCAGCTTCACCGACGGCAACAGCCACACTACATCGCTGGGCAACTACAAGCGTGGCATTCCCCAGTACGTCGGCTATCCTGATGGTACGTCGCAGTCCCTCGTGGTGGATGACTTCGGCCAGATTGCCTCGATCACCAACCAGGCGGGTGCCACGACCTCGTACGGCTACACGGAAATCGGCCGCATCGGCAGCATTACGTATCCGACCGGGGACTCGACGGCGTGGAACAGCACGGTGTTCGGCTATGCCTTGATCGGCGCGAATGAGCGAGGCATTTCCGGTGCCCACTGGCGTCGCTCGACGGCCCGGGGCAACAAGGTGGAGATGACCTATTTCGACGCCATGCTTCGCCCGATCATCCAGGACACCTACCGCTACGACGGCGGCCTGTATACCAGCTCGCGTACGGACTACGACTGGAAGGGTCGCAAGACGTTCCAGTCCTATCCGTACGACGGGGCGCCCGATCTCAATGGAATGGGCTATGGCGTCCTCAACGGCTACGATGCGCTAGGCCGGCAAACCCAGCTGTTCCAGCATTCCGAGCTCGGCGACCTGCTGACGAGGACGGAGTATCTCTCCGGCGCGACCAAGCGGGTGACCGACCCGAAGGGCGTTGCCACGACTACCGCGTTTCAGGTGTTCGACCAACCCTCGTACGACAACGCGGTGTTGGTCCAGGCGCCCGAGGGCGTCGTGCAGACGATCGCGCGCGATATCTACGGCAACCCGTTGTCGATCACGCAGGCCGGTGGTGGGCTGTCGCTTACCAAGACCATGTCGTACGACAACGAGCATCGTCTATGCCGGACCTGGGAGCCCGAATCCGGTAGCGAGATCATGGCGTACGACGGCGCAGACAACCTGGCCTGGAGCGTCGCGGGCGCCTCCTTCAATGGTGGAGGTTGCGGTCAGGACCAGGTGGCCGAGAACAGCAAGACGTCTCGCGGCTACGATGCAATGAACCGCGTGACGGCGGTGGTGTACCCCACGGGAACGCAGCCGAGCACCTTCACCTATGACCCGCTGGGCAATCCCGCAACGGCCACCTCGGGCATGGTCAGCTGGACATACGGTCGCAACAAGCTGGGCCTGATGACAACGGAGACGCTCGGCATCGACGGCTGGAGCTGGTCGCTCGGCTACGACTATGACGGCAATGGTGCGTTGAGCCAGGTGCACTACCCGGATGGCGAGATCGTGCCGTACAACCCGGATGCCTTGGGGCGCCCGACGACGGTCGGCGGTTACGTGGGCGGGATTGCTTACTTTGCTGACAACGACGTGAAGTCGTATGCGCTCGGTAGCGGCGCGCTCTATTCGGCCGAGAAGAATGCGCGCAACCTGATTCTCAACTTCACCTTCGGCAAGAACGGTGTGCCCGGCGTGAGCGAGGACTTTGCTTACGATGCGAATGGCAACGTGAGCGGGATCACCGACCAGTCCGGCAGCCAGCAGCGCAACAAGGTGATGAGTTACGACGGGCTCAATCGCCTGGTTTCGGCGCGAGCGGACAACCTGTGGGGCACGGAGAGCTACACCTACGACACGCTCAACAATCTCCGCTCGATGACCAGCGGTGGCGTCACCCGTTCATACAACTATGACGGTGCCAATCTTCTGGCTTCGATCACCAATGGAGCCACCCCGCTTCATACGTTCGCATACGACCCGCGTGGCAACACCATCGGTAAGGACGGCCAGACGCTCAACTTCGATGTGGCCAACCGGTTGACCTCGATGCCCGGCAAAGGTGACTACACCTACGACGCCGCGGGTCGCCGGGTGAAGAAGGTGACTCCATCAGCCACGACGTACTACGCCTATAACAGTGCGGGTCAGTTGATGTGGGAGTATGACAATGCGACCACGAACGGCACGGACTACATCTACCTCGGTAAGAAGCTTGTAGCCGATAGCAAGGGCGCGACGTCGATAATCGTTGGCAATATCGATGGGGTCAACCTCGGTACCGACGCGACGCTGGTAGGCTGGGCATGCTCGACGGGCTTAGCTACGCCTCTCACCGTGCATCTCTATGCCGGTGGTCCGGCAGGCACCGGCACGATCATAGGCGTCTACCAGGCCAACCTGGCCAGCGAGCCAGCAATCGCGGCCGCATGCCACGCCACGGGTACGGCGTACCGCTTCAGCATTCCGCTGACCGAAGCGAACCGCGTTCAGTTCTCGCGTCAGCCGCTTTATGTCCACGGCATCTCGCCGGTGGGCAACGCGAACCTGACCATCAACGGTTCCGGTGTATACAAGATGCCGCCATCCGCTCTCGTGCCGCCGAATCCGGCATCCGTGAGCGCTTCGGCGTCGGCGGATCTCTCGGTGATTACCGTGTCGTTCGCTCCGTCGGACACGGCGACCAGCTATACGCTCGAGCGCTCGTTCAATGGGCAGGCCTGGGCGACGATCTGGACGGGTACCGCTACCTCGGTGCCGGTCACCCAGATGATCGACGGCCAGTATGTGTTTCGGATTACGGCCTGCAATGCACATGGCTGCAGCGACCCGGTGTCCTCGAACGGGGTGACCATCGCGCATGTGCCAGCGGCACTGCCGAGCATCAGCGTCCCTCCATCTTCGTCCGGTGCGGTTGCTATCAGCTGGCCGGCGACGGCTTATGCGACGCGCTATGAGCTGGAGCACTCGACCGATGGAAACTGGCCGCAGATCTATAGCGGCGCGGCGACGTCGGTGACCATTAACGAGCCGGTGAGCGGCAACTGGTACTACCGGGTGCGTGCCTGCAACGCGAATGGCTGCGGGGGATACGCCACCAGCACGTATGTGCCTGTGACGCTGCCACCCACCGGTGCGACATCGGTCAACGGTGCCGGTACCAGCAACTCGGGTTCTTATGCCATTGGCTGGAACGGCGTGGCTGCTGCGACCTACTACAACGTCTTCGAAAACGTGAATGCGACGACCTGGGGCCTGATAGCGCAGACCAGTAGCGGCATCTGGAGTCTCAGCGGCAAGGCGGACGGCACGTACTACTACGCCGTGCAGGCATGTAATGCGGGCGGTTGTGGTCCCTGGAGCGGAACGATCGTGGTCTCGGTTGCGCACATACCGGATGTGCCGGTCGCCTATATCAGGCTGAGCAACACAGGTAAGCGGGACAATTACACGATGACGTGGACACCTGTTGCGTACGCCACGTCTTACCAGATCATGCGTATGCCCGGCAGCTCCGTCATATACAACTCCAATGGAAGCTCCTGGCTTCTCGAAGGCGGGACTGAACCCTGGGAACGTCACTTCACGTATCAGATTCGCTCATGCAACGCCGTGGGTTGCTCCGCTTGGTCGAGGTCTATGTGAGCATGAATATCAGACGAACTACCGCTATCGTGCTTGCGATCCTCATCGCGCCGCAGGCCATCGACGCGAAAACGGCCACCTATTACTACACTGATCCGCAGGGCTCGACGCTGGCGACCACGGATGCGCAGGGCAATGTCCTTTCATCGACGGAGTTCCGTCCATTCGGTGCGCCCGCGCTCGGTAGTTCCGGCGATGGCCCTTCATACACGGGTCACGTAAGTGACGCAGATTCGAGCATGATCTACATGCAAGCTCGGTACTACGACCCGGACGTCGCCAGATTCATTAGTCCCGATCCCCTGGATCTGGCTGCGGGGTCGGGATTTACGTTCAATCGGTTCAGCTATGTTTCCAACAATCCGACGTCTCTGGTGGATCCGACAGGGCTCTTCGCTGAAGGGATGAGCGCTGACGAAATTAACTGCGAGGTGTATCACTGCGAACAGTTGGGTGCGGGCGACACCGCGAGGGCGCAGAAAGGTATCCGAGCATCAAACCTTGCCAACTCGGCGCTCCAGTCGGCAGGCGTCGCTGGTACCGGATATGGCAATGTACCGTCTCTCTTGAGCGCATGGTCGGACGTAGTCGTTCCGATTGCCACGCGGCTTCAGGTGGAGGTCGGAGCGGATGTTCTTTTCCGCTCGGGGCTTGGATACCTCACGTCTGCGGCGTATAGCTCGGGCGATAGGAATCAGATCGACTTCTCATTTCTTCGCTATTCGAATCCAGCTGGAAAGCTGGGTGAGATCCACACGCATCCGGACAACAATGGCTTCTCGGGCATGACGGCAATGGGGGCGCCGATGAGAGACGACGCGATCGTGGCCGGAACCAACGGCCACGGCGACCTCCAGCGATACTTTAACCAGCATACCAACGGGTATGTGGCGCTTCCCAACGGTGCTATCTATGGCTGGAACTATGCCTCGGTGAAGAATCGCATCGATCGTTCCGGTGCAGAGACGTTAGGTGATAGTGTCACGACTATCCGGCCCGCCCATTAGCCATGTTTGAGGTGCTTTGAATGAAACGGCTCGTGATCTTGCTACTCGCTATGCTGCCGCTGACAGCAGCCGCGCTTGGTCCGGACAAGGCCTGCTTTCACCGAGGAAGCGATGCCGAAGACACGTGCGCCGTGTCGTTGTCGACACTGATTGCCCGTGGTGAAGAATTTGACGGCAAGATAGTGGCGGTCACGGGGTTTTATGCGTATTCAGATCGCCCCATGCTGTTCGCGTCGCGCGACGCCTTTCTTGTATCGGATGCTGCGGACGCCGTAGGCATCCAGGTGCCGAAGCCAGGTCCGCTGGCTCAGGTACTTTCCTCTGCGGATCATCAGTACGTCCGAATCCTGGGGCGGTATCACGCTACGGCCCTTGACGTTTCAGCTCAAGGTGGCCTACGGACAGGAGGCTATATCACCGAGCTGACGGCGGCGGGTGTCAAGGGGAATGAGCCTTGGGGGTATTCGCTTCCGATGCCATACGACGCTCGTAAGAAGTAGAGCGAAGCCCGCGGCAGAAGCATCGGAGTTTCTCATCTGCTCAGGCCGCATCCCCCGGGTCAGTTTCGCGGGATTGCGATTAACGGATCGACCAACGCCCCTCAAAGAACCGACAGCGACTATCGTTTGGCAGGCGTTGCATGAGCACGGACTCGCTGAGCGCACGCTGCTTTGGAATACAGTGCCGTGGCACCCATCCCGCGAAGGTCCGTTCTCGAACCGCGGTCCGACAGCTCAGGAGATCGCTGTCGGAACACGACTCCTCGCCCAGCTCCTAGCCGCCCTTCCTGTGGGCATTGCGACGTTCGCCGTCGGCCGTTCTACCAGCAGACCTATGTGCAGGTGCTGGTGGCCATCGCCCTGGGCGCACTGCTCGGTCACTTCCTGCCGGCATTCGCCGAATCGCTGAAGCCGCTGGGCGATGCCTTCATCAAGCTGGTGAAGATGATCATCGCGCCGGTGATTTTCCTCACCGTGGTGACCGGCATCGCCGGCATGCCGCACCTCAACGCCGTTGGCCGCGTGGTCCTGAAGGCGATGATCTATTTCCTCGTGTTCTCCACGCTCGCGCTCATCGTCGGGATGGTGGTCGCCAACCTCGTGCAGCCGGGAGCCGGGCTGAACATCGATCCGGCGACGTTGTCCACGAAGGAAATCTCGACCTACACCTCGAAGGCGCACGATATCTCGCTCACCGGCTTCTTGCTGGACATCATTCCCGACACCGTCGTCGGCGCGTTCACTTCCGGCAACATCCTGCAGGTCCTGTTGTTCGCGGTGCTCTTCGGCGTATCCCTGAGCCTTGCCGGCGAACGCGCAAGGCCGGTCGTCGATTTCTTCGAAGCGATGACGGCGCCCGTGTTCAAGCTGGTGCACCTATTGATGAAGGCCGCGCCGATCGGCGCGTTCGGAGCCATCGCCTTCACCATCGGCCGCTACGGCATCGGCTCGCTCACGAACCTGCTCTTCCTCGTTGCGACGTTCTACGGCACCGCGATCCTGTTCGTCGTCGTCGTGCTCGGTAGCGTTGCGCGGATGAACGGCTTCTCCATCTTCCGCCTGCTGCGTTACCTGAAAGCCGAACTCCTGCTGGTGCTGGGCACGTCGTCGTCCGAGGCCGCGCTGCCGTCGTTGATGGAGAAGATGGAGCGCGCCGGCTGCGAAAAATCTGTGGTCGGCCTGGTTGTTCCCACCGGTTATTCGTTCAACCTCGACGGCACCAACATCTACATGACGCTGGCTGCGCTGTTCATCGCGCAGGCGACGAATACGCCATTGACGCTGGGCGAGCAGATCGCGCTGTTGCTGGTCGCGATGGTCAGCTCCAAGGGCGCGGCCGGCGTAACCGGCGCGGGTTTCGTCACCCTCGCGGCCACGCTCTCGGTCGTTCCGTCGCTGCCCGTGGCCGGCATGGCGCTGATCCTTGGCGTCGACCGCTTCATGAGCGAGTGTCGCTCGCTGACCAATTTCGTCGGCAACGCCGTCGCCACGATCGTCGTCGCGCGCTGGGAAGGTGCGCTGGACGCGGACGCCCTCGACGACGCCCTCTCGGCTCGTGCCGCACCGGTCGCACGCACCGGCGCTGCGGCGCTGAAGCAACCGTGACGCTGGGCGCAGGCGTCAGATAATGCCGCCGTTGGCACGGAGCACCTGACCGTTGATCCAGCCGCCATCGGCGCCGGCCAGGAAGGCCACGGCCGCGGCGATGTCGTCCGGCGTGCCCAGGCGCTCCAGCGGCGCCAGTTTCGCGAGGCGGTCGACGAGGTCCGCAGACTTGCCGTCGAGGAAGAGGTCGGTCGCGGTCGGACCCGGGGCGATCGCGTTGACGGTCACCTGGCGCCCCCGCAGCTCACGAGCCAGCACCATGGTCGTCGCTTCGATGGCTGCCTTCGTCGCCGCGTAGGCGGCATAGCCGGGCTGCAGAAGGCCGACGACGCTGGACGAGACGTTGACGATGCGACCGCCCTCGCGAATACGGGTCGCCGCCTCGCGCATCGTGTTGTAGCTGCCCTTCACGTTGACTGCGAACAGACGATCGAAGTCCGCGTCCTTGAAGTCGGCGACATGGGCGAGCGCCATGACGCCGGCATTGTTCACGAGCACGTCGACCCCGCCGTAGAGATCGTGCGCCGTGTCGAACAGGCGACGCACGTCCGCCGACTTCGACACGTCGGCCTGCGCGCTGATCGCGGTACCGCCGGCCGCTTCGATCTCGCCGACCACCTCGTCGGCCGTCTTGGCGCCCCCGGCGTAATTGACGACGACGGTGAGGCCGTCGCGGGCAAGGCGCCTGGCCACGGCGGCGCCGATACCGCGCGAGGCTCCGGTGACGATGGCGACCTTCTGGCTGTTCTGGTTCATGTCGGTTCTCCGCTACCGGCGACATTGCCGGACGGGAGAAGGATGGACGTTGTCGGCGCCCGGATAATCCCGCACGATATGACTTCACTATTCCACCTGTCGGAACAACGCCGTGGACCGGTTCGACACCATGCGTCTCTTCGTCCGCATCGTGGAGCGGCGCAGCTTCACCCTGGCCGCGGCGGATCTGGAGCTGCCCCGGTCGACCGTGACCCAGGCGATCAAGCGCCTGGAAACCCGGCTCGGCGTGCGGCTGCTCCAGCGCACCACCCGCCAGGTCAGTCCCACGCTGGACGGCGAGGCGTACCACCGGCGTTGCGTGGCGATCCTTGCCGAGGTGGAAGATGCCGAAAGCGCCTTCCTCGACGCGCGACCGACCGGACTTCTGCGCGTGGACATGCACGGCACGCTCTCCCGTACCTTCGTGCTGCCTGCCCTGCCCGAGTTCCTCGCGAGCTATCCAGGGCTGCGCATACAGTTGGGCGAAGGCGATCGCTGGGTGGATCTGGTGCGGGAGGGAGTCGATTGCGTGCTCCGCGTCGGCGACCTCGCGGACAGTGGCATGGTGGGCCGGCGCATCGCCATGCTCGAGGAAATCACCTGCGCCAGCCCGGCCTACCTGGAACGCCACGGCACGCCGAAGACACCGGACGACCTCGATGGGCACCTTGCGATCGGGTTTCTCTCGACGGCGACGGGAAGCACGCTGCCGCTGGAATTCGTCCAGGATGGGGAAGTTCGGCTGGTCAGCCTGCCGTCCGTCGTGACGGTGACCGGTGCCGACACGAATATCGATCTCGCCCGAATGGGCCTGGGCCTGATCCAGGTGCCGCGCTATCACCTGGTGGACGACCTCGCCACGGGCCGGCTGGTCTCGGTATTGCCCGATTACCCGCCGACGCCCTCACCGGTATCGTTGCTTTATCCGCACAATCGGCAGCTATCGCCACGCGTCCGCGTCTTCATTGACTGGGTCGCGGCAACCTTCGCCGCGCGGGCGCGCGACGGCGTCACGGCGCTCTGAGCGAAATGACGCCCAGGCGGTGTCAGTTGTTCTTCAGGGGAACCGTTTCAAAACCGGCCTTGGGCGTGCTGTCGCCCTGAGCAGCCGGCGGCGGCGGCGCGCTACGCGCAGGACCGACGTTACGGCTGCCGCACGTGTAAGCACCCCAGGGCTGCGAGCCTTCGCTCGGATCGGCCAGCGGCTTCACCGTGTCGGCACCCATCTTGGCCGCCTCGTTGCGCGCGAGCACTTCCAGTTCGTCGCGAACCTTCAGGTCGTTGCGATCCACCGGGCCGACACGGTTCATGACGGAGACCGTGACCTTGCCCTGCTCCTTGCAACTGGAGACGTCGCCGTTCCAGGCGGTACGAACGTTTCGCGCACCGTCGTCGAGCTTGATGCCCCACGTGCAGGCGGAGAGGGCGAGGGGAACGAGGAGGACGAGAGCCTTGCGCATGTGGAACTCCAGGGGTTCGATCGATGCTTATGCTAGCCGGACTACCGTGAGGGCGCGATCTTCTTCGAGCGCGCCCTCACCTGGGTCACTTGCCGGGAGCGGGAGCGGCGCCATCCTGGGCGGGCTTGGTCGGCTTGGTCGGCTTGGTCGACTTCGTCGCCTTGCCGGGTTTCGCGTGCGGAACATCCTTCGCCGGGTTGCCGTCGGCATCGATCACATGCACCTCGCCAAGGTTCAGGGCGCGCACGGGCGCCTCGATCTTGCGGAGATCGCCGACGATGACCCAGGTCAGCGCATCCGGATGGATCACGGCGGTCAGCGCGTCTTCCGCGGCCTTGCGGTCGACGCCTTCGATGCGGCCCTTGAGCGTCTGCACGTAGTCGTCCGGGCGGTCGTAAATGACGATACCCGTCATCGCACCGAGCACAGCGGAGGTGGTTTCGAAACTGCCCGGCAATGCGCGGATCTTCTGCGCACGGATCTTGGCGATCTCGTCGTCGCTCAGTGGCTTCGGCCCGATCACCGCACGCGCTTCCTTGAGGATTTCCGCAGCGGAATCGGCCGTCTTATCGGTCTGCACCGGCGCATAGAACAACATGGGCCGCTGCCCCTGGGCATCGGACAGCATGCTGCCCGCACCGTAGGCCCAACGCTTTTCCTCGCGCAGGTTCATGTTGAGGCGCGAGGTGAACGTGCCGCCGAAGGCACCGTTGGCGATGCCGAGATCCAGGGCGTTCTTTGCCTTGGTCGACGGCGCGAGCAGTCCGGCCAGGATCAGCGACTGCGACGCGTCGGTGCGGTTGATCAGGAAAACGCGCGGCTTGGGCTGTTCGGCCACCTGGCCGATGTTCTTCTTCGGCACGGCGGACGCAGGCGCGGCCCAGTTGCCAAACGCGGCATCCAGTTGCGGCAGGATCTGCGCCAGCGTGGTGTCGCCCGCGACGAGGATGCGGACATTGTCCGGGCGCAGGAAGTCGTTCTGGAAGGTGGCGAGGTCGGCCGCCGTAAGCGAAGCGATCGCCTTCTCGGTGCCGCTTCCGGTGAACGGAATGCCGTACGCGTGATCCTTGCCGTACAGCAGGGGCGGCAAGCTGCGCAGGGCGAGGCCGGTCGGCTCGGTTTTCTCCTGGGCGATGCCGGCCATCCACTGGCCACGCACCCGCTCGATGTCATCCGACTTGAAAGCGGGGTTGCGGACGATGTCCGCGAACAGGGTCAGCGACGGCGCCAGTTCGGAGTTCAGCGCGTTGAGGCCGACCGAGCAGGTATCGAGCGAGCAGCCCGAGCCGATGATCGCGCCAAGGCGCTCCTTGCGACGGGCGACTTCGACCGAGTCCAGCGTTTTCGTACTTTCGTCGAGCAGTGCCGAGGTGAAGCTGGCGGTGCCCAGCTTGCGACCCTGGTCCGCGGCGTAGCCGGCGTTGAAAAGCAGGCTGATCTGGGTGACCGGCACGGTGTGACGCTCGGCCAGGACGACTTCGATACCGTTCTTCAACGTGCCACGCTGGAGCTTCGGGAAGGACAGGTCGGGGAAGCTGTCGACCGAGGGCACACCCGTGCTGCGATCCACGTCCGACTTGGCCACGGTGTAGGTCTTCGCGGCCGGCAATACGGCGGCCGGACGACCGGCGGCTTCCTTCAATCCAACCACGGCCTTGTCCTCGGCCGTGGGGTCGAAACCCGGTGCGGCCGGGAGCACGGTGAGCGTGTAGTCGCCCTTGGCCAGCCAGGTCTTCGACGACGCGAGCACCGAAGCGATGCTGGCGTTCTGCGCGCGCTCGAGGTCCTTTTTGTAGGCCTCCGGATCGTTGCGATAGACCTGACCCTCGGCGAGGATCACGGCCTTGCCGCCGGTACCGCCGACCTTTTCCAGCCCGCGGACAAAGCCGGCACGATTGCTGACCTTGGCACGTGCCAGCTCGTCTTCCGTCGGGCCGGTCGCCATGTAGTCTTTCCAGACATCGGCGATGGCGGCTTCGACCTTCGCCGGATCGACGCCGTTCTTGACGTCGACGCTGAGCTGGACCTGGCTGGCCAGCGCGAACGGCGCGATACCGAGGCTCACGTCGTCGGCGAGCTTGTCCTGGTAGACGAGGCGCTGGTAGAGACGCGATGTCTTGCCGCCACCGAGTACCGTGGTCGCGAGGTCGAGCTGGATGGCGTCGTCGCTGCCCAGCTGCGGCACGACCCAGGTGCGTACGATGCGCGTCTGCGCGACCTGGTCGTGCTGCGTGCCACGCGTGGAGGTCGCGACAGGCGTGATCCACGGCTGCTGACGCGGCACGGGCGGACCAGCGGGAATATCGCCGAAGTATTTCGCGGCCTTGGCCTTGGCCTGGGCCACCGTGATGTCGCCGGCGAGCACCAGGGTGGTGTTCGCTGCGCCGTAATAGCTGTTGAACCAATGCTTCACGTCGGCGAGCGACGCCGCGTCCAGGTCGTCCATCGAACCGATGGTGTCGTGGTGATACGGATGATTGGCCGGGTACGTGTTGACCAGGATATTTTCGTCGACGCGGCCATAGGGGCGATTTTCGTCCTGACGCTTTTCGTTCTGGACGACGCCACGCTGCGTGTCGAGCTCTTTCTGCCCGATGGCGCCCAGGAGGTGACCCATGCGATCGGATTCCATCCACAGGGCCATGTCCAGCGCCGTGGTCGGCACCGTCTCGAAATAGTTGGTCCGGTCGAACCATGTGGTGCCGTTCATGTCGGTGGCACCGGCCAGTTCGAACGGCTGGAAGTAGGTGCCCTTGCGGTTCTCCGAGCCCGAGAACATGAGGTGCTCGAAGAGATGCGCGAAGCCGGTCTTGCCGGCCGGCTCGTCGGCCGAGCCGACGTGATACCAGATGCTGACGGCGACGACGGGCGCCTTGTGGTCCTCATGGACGACGACGGTCAGGCCATTGGGAAGCTGGAACCGCGTGAAGGGGATGTCCGGAATGGCATCGGCGGACGGGGTGGCCGCTCCGGCGGCTCCGACCAGGGACATCAGCCCCGCAGCGAGCAGGGCGAATCGAAGCTTCATGGCGGCTCTCTGGTTTGGGCCTCGATGGCCCGATCCCACCGAGGCTAGCCCGCGCGGTCCATCGGACGCAATCAGCCGTCATGCAGGGGCCGGACGGTGTCCGCTTACGCGTGGTCACTGTCCGCGGACAGCCACGTACCCGACAGCCACCTGACAAACCTCATGCGAATCAGCTGATTGCATGCCATTAAAAGCTGGCACGGCGTTTGCGTTACTAGTCCTGCCAAGCCGGGAGGCCTTCTTACCCGGCAATCGAATCGGAGAACGCCATGAAGTACGAAATGCTGATGCTGCGCGGCCTGCTCGTGACCTCGATGCTGATCTGCGGCATGACCCTCGGCCAGATGTTCTGACCACCCGCCTCCTGCTTACCCATGAACCACGGAACCCACGCCATGAACCACGAACTCCTGATGCTCCGCAGTCTCCTGGTCGCCTCGCTCGTCGTCTGCGGCCTGATCTTCGGCAACATGCTGACCTATAGCGGTAGCCCCATCCAGCTGGCCGCGGTGGGCACGGCGGCCGGTGCCGTCGTCAATGGCTGCGGCGTACCGCCGGATGGCATCGTCTGCCCGCGCATCGCTTCATAATGGGGGCATGCCCCATGTCATCCTCTTCCGTCCCAAGATACCGCCCAACACGGGCAACGTGATCCGCCTCTGCGCCAATACGGGCGCGACGCTGCATCTGGTGCGACCGCTCGGCTTCGAGCTGGACGACGCCCGTCTCCGCCGCGCCGGCCTGGATTACCACGAGTTCGCCAGCGTCGCCGTCCACGACGACCTGAGCGCCTGCCTTGCCGCGATCGGCCATCCGCGCGTCTTCGCCTTTTCGACCCGAGGCCGGCGTCTGCATACCGAAGTCTCGTTCGCCGAGGGCGATGCGCTCCTTTTCGGCTGCGAGACTGCGGGCCTGCCCGACGATGTCCTCGACGCGATCGCCGAAGACCATCGTGTCCGCCTGCCCATGCGGCCGGGCAACCGCAGCCTGAACTTGTCCAACGCCGTTGCCGTGGCCGTGTTCGAGGTGTGGCGACAATCGGGCTTCGACGGCGCGACGTGAACCGCTCGGATGCCGCCCCGGCCCGGCCGGCGGGCTACAATCGCGGCATGACTTCCGATCGTCCCTCGGCTGACAACGGCCCCAATCGATTCCTGCCCCGCCCGCTTCGCGTCCTTGCCGGACGCGCCATGGAAGCGGCGCTCAACCGTGCCGTCGACCTGGATCCCGACACCCGGTCCCGCCTGGACGTGCTCGATGGCCGCAGTGTGCAGGTGCACCTGAGCGGCCCCGATCTCGCCCTGCGCATCTCGGTGGAGAAGGGGCGGCTTCGCGTCGGCCCGCCGGAAGAGGGCGGCAGCCTGCGCGTCACGGCATCGCCGGCAAGCCTGCTGGCCATGGCCATGCGCCGCGACGACGACGGTGTGGCGCCAGGCAAGGTGGACATCGCCGGCGACGCCGAACTCGCCCGGCGTCTGGAGAAGCTCACGCGCCAATACGCACCGGACGTGGAAGAGGCTTTCGCGAAAACCTTCGGCGACACCATCGGCGTGCCACTGGCCAAGGCGCTGCGCGACGGCCTCGCTCATGCCCGCCAGACGGCGGCGCATCTGACCGAGGACGGCGCCGACTGGCTTCGTGACGAGGGGCGCGTCGCCGTCGCCCCGGGCGAAGCGGATGCCTTCCTGGATGGCGTGGACGAGGTGCGCGAGCGCACCGAGCGCGCGGAAGCCCGGCTGGCCCGGCTGGAGCGCGCGCTGAAGGGGCGTCACGCATGACGCCGCTGCGTCTGTTGCCGCGCCTGATGCGCGTTGCCGCGATCCTGCTCAAGTACGACCTCGACGACCTCGTCGACGGGGCGCACCTGTTCCGGCCCCTGAAGCTCGTCCGTCCGCTGTTTCCCAGCGCACCCGCCGAGGTTCGCGCCCTGCCGCGAGGGGCGCGCCTGCGGCTGGCGTTGACCGACCTCGGACCGATCTTCGTCAAGGCCGGCCAGGTTCTTTCGACGCGGCGCGATCTCGTGCCCGCCGATATCGCCGACGAACTGGCGCTCCTGCAGGACCAGGTACCGCCCTTCCCCGGCACCGAGGCCCGCGCGATCGTCGAGCGCGAGCTGAAGGCATCGGTGACGACGCTGTATGCGAGCTTCGACGAGACCGCCCTGGCCTCGGCTTCGATCGCCCAGGTGCATGCGGCGACCCTGCACGACGGACGCGCTGTCGTGGTCAAGGTGCTGCGCCCCGGCATCGACAAGCGGATCGCCCGGGACATCGACCTCCTGCATACATTGGGCGAACTCGCCCAGCGCTGGCATCCGAACGCCGACAAGATTCGTCCGCTCGAGGTGGTGGCCGAGGTCGAGAAAATGCTCTCGAACGAACTCGACCTGCAGCGCGAAGGCGCCAGTGCGAGCCTGCTCCGTCGCAACTTCGCCAGCGGCGTCGACCTCTACGTGCCGGAGGTGTACTGGGACCTGAGCACCGAAGGCGTGCTCACGCTCGAACGGGTGTACGGCGTCAGTGCCGACGACATCGCCGCGATCGATGCGGCGGGCCTGGACCGCAAGCACCTCGCCGAGAAGGGCGTGCGTCTCTTCTATGAACAGGTGTTCCGCGACAACTTCTTCCATGCCGACGCGCATCCCGGAAACATCTGGGTGGATCTCGCACGCGTCGACGAACCGCGCTTCATCGCCCTCGACTTCGGCATCATGGGCTCGTTGCCCGAGGCCGATCAGTTCTGGCTGGCCGAGAATTTCATTGCGCTGTTCGAGCGTGACTACGCGCGTATCGCTCAGTTGCACGTCGCCGCGGGCTGGATGCCCTCCACCGTGCGACTCGACGAACTCGAAGCCGCCGTGCGCACGGTCTGCGAACCCTACTTCACCCGTCCGCTGGCGCAGATCTCCATCGCCGAACTCGTGGTGAAGCTGTTCCAGACGGCACGAAAATTCGAACTCACACTGCAGCCCCAGCTGATCCTCCTGCAGAAAACCCTGCTGAACATCGAAGGCGTCGGCCGCATGCTCGACCCCGAGATCGACATCTGGGCGGTCGCACATCCTGTACTGCGCCGCATTCTCCGCGAGCGTTACAGCTTGCGCGCCACGCTGCGCGACGTGCGCCGCCGCCTGCCGCAATGGATTCAAACGGCGCCGCAGGTTCCGGAGCTCGTGCGTGACGCGCTGCGCCAGGTCGGCAGCGGCCAGTTGCGCCAGGTGGCCGATCCGATCGCGCTCGCGGTCGCCCGCGACGATGCACGGCGCATGCGCCGCCTCGTGGCCTGCTGCCTGCTAGGCGCGTCGCTGCTCGTCTGCGCGGCCCTGGTCGGCACCCTCGCCGCGCATGGCATGTGGCCGGCGATCGTCGCCGCGGTGGCGGGCGTGCTCGCCTTCGCCGCCGGCTGGCCGCGTCGCGTCGCCTGAGCCCATGCTCGAGATCCTTTATCAGGACGACGACCTCGTCGCCGTCAACAAGCCGGCCAACCTCGCGGTGCACCGATCCAAGTTCGTCGGACCGGACGATGCCTTCCTGATCGACCTGCTTCGCGAGCAGGTCGAGGGAAAGCTGCACCTCGCCCACCGCCTGGACCGCGCCACATCCGGTGTACTGCTGGTCGCGAAATCGCCCGAAGCCGCCAGCCAGCTTGGCGAACAGTTCATGGGGCGCAGCGTGCGCAAGCGATACCTCGCCGTCGTTCGCGGCTGGCCCGATCCCGATGCGGGTACGATCGACTACCCCCTGCCGGGCTCGCGCGACACCGGCCCGCGACGTGACGCGACAACGGATTACAAGCGGCTCGGTACGACGGAAGTCGATATCGCACTCGGTCGTTATGACAAGCAGCGCTACGCCTTCGCCGTCGCGGAACCCCACACCGGGCGCTTCCGTCAGATCCGCAAACACTTCGCGCACATCCATCACCCCATCGTCGGCGACAGCCAGCATGGGCGCGGCGATCACAATCGGCTGTTCAAGCAGTACTTCGCATCGCACCGCCTGCTGCTGCACGCGGCGCGGCTGGAGTTCGAGCATCCCGCGGACGGCCGGCCGATGGCCATCGATGCGGGGCTGGATGAGACATGGCTCAAGCTGCTGGAGCGCTTTGCCTGGGTGGAAGCTTATGACGCCCAGATCGAAGCATGGCGTACTGCGACCTAGCGGGGTCGCTCCGTGCGACGCCGATGCACGGTCAAGGCGGCCGCGCCTTTCTCGCGCCGCACCATGTCTCCGAGGATGGCGCTGCTAGAATCCCCCGGCCATGCTTATCGTCACCGCCAACATCGCGATCCCGGACGCCGAACTGATCGAACGCTTCATGCGTGCCGACGGTCCCGGCGGCCAGCACGTCAACCGGACCGAGAGTGCCGTGGAGCTGCGCTTTGACGTTGCCTCCTCGCCGTCCTTGCCGGACGAGGTGCGCGAACGACTCCTCGCACGCCGCGACCGGCGCATGACCGATGCGGGCGTGATGGTGATCCAGGCGCGGCGCTTTCGCGACCAGGGCCGTAACCGCGAAGACGCGCGCGACCGTCTCGTCGAGGTGATCCGCGAGGCCACGGTGGTCGCGAAGAAGCGCGTCGCAACGAAGCCGACGCGTGCCTCGAAGGAACGGCGTCTTGTCGGCAAGACGCAGCGCGGCCAGACCAAACGCGGGCGCTCGCGCGACTGGAGCAACGATTGAGCCCGTATCCGGAGCACCTCGCGCGGAACATCCCCTCGCTGCCGGACTCCTGGTGGATGAGGCTGAGCCGCTGGGCCATTCGTCGAAGCGGCTGGCGCCTCGTCGGCGAGCTGCCGAACCTGCCCAAGGCCGTCGTTATCGGCGCTCCGCATTCGTCTTACTGGGATGGCGTGTGGGGCCTGCTGATGAAGTCCGCAATGGGCCTGGATCTCGGCGTGATGATCAAGCGCGAGGTCCTGAACGGACCGTTCGGCCCGGTCGTGCGTCGCCTCGGCATGGTGCCGATCGACCGCAAGGCGGCCACCGATGTCGTCGGCCAGATGGTCGAACGATTCGCAACGCGCGAGAAGATGTGGCTGGGCATCGCACCCGAGGGTACGCGCAAACCGGTGAAGCAGTGGAAGTCCGGCTTCCTGCGCATTGCCCGCGCAGCCAACGTGCCGATCATTCCCATCTTCATCGACTACCCCACAAAGACCTTCACCGTCGGCCCACTGGTCGAAGCGACAACCGACACGGAAGCGGACATGACACGCATTCGCGCCATGTTCGCTGGTTATCAGGGAAAGCATCGGGGAGTTTGAGCCCCGCCACACTTCAACCGAGGGCGTGGCCGTGGCGTATCGTGTAGAAGACACGTGCCTGCGACGTGTTCTTCACGAGAACCCGGTAGGTACCAGGTCCAATGTTGGCGAAAAGATAGGACCCGCTCGCGAGCGTTCGCCATTGTCCATCGACAAGTTTCTGCAACGACGATTCCATCCATGTGCTCCCCGTCACCGACGTGGAGGTCGGACTCGTGCAGTTCGTCGTCCAGTTGAAGAATTCATACTCCTGGCCGGGCAGGAGATGCCCCTGCAGCGTCTGATCCTTCGGATACGCGAAGCAGCGACCTCGTGTGGGTTGTGCCTTCCCTGCCGATGAAGCTGCCTGAATTGTCGAACCGAATGCGAGCGATGCGAACGCTCCGAGAAAAAGTGCGCATTTCAAAATGGCGTTCATGATTGATCCCGAGATTGCGCGTCATTGCGCGTGCCCACGTTAGTGACGACCACGTCGGGCAACTGCCGGACGAGTTCGCCGCTACGCGTAGGATTGAACCAAAGGATTGGGCCATGACATCGGATACGCACACCGTATCGGGGCAGCCCTTTCGATCGCAAGGCTCATCGCTGGCTTCACATGCGGATGCACTCAGCCACTCTCGTTCGACTGATGAGCGCGGGAGGTCACACAGTGAACATGACGAGCGTCCTCAAGGCTTTCCCGCAGTCCGGCAATCCATGGCAACTTCAGACGCGTCGCGCCAGTCATTGCGTTCTGCGAGATATGGCGATCACGAGCGGCAGCGTCGCCGAGATCGCACTGACGCTGAGCGATACCACGAAGGAGAGACTTCGTCATGTGAATATCCGTTCCATCGACCCTCTGGAACTCAGCCAGCTCACTCTCATGCTGCACCACGAGGGCTATCTCGCTCATGAGGCCTGCTCGGAGCTCGGCCACTATCAAGTCGACTACACCGGGCTGATCGACCCACTCAGGCAAGCGTGGAGCGGACTCGAGTCCATCCGCGGTGTCGATGACGTCAAGTACGCACTGGCGATACGCCACTATGAGACAGCCATCGACGCCGTCTTAGGCATCGAACGACTGACCGGCTATTTGAATGGCCGGGTCGTCGATGTCTACGCCTGATCAACGCTCCGAGTGTCCCGACTCGTCATAGTCGCGGTGGGTGAGTAACCCGGGCTTGATGAGGTCGATGAACGCCCTCGCCTCCGGACTCAAGAACTTGCCCTTGCGCATCACCACGCCATAGCTTCGCTGCGGAAAATACTGCCGCACGTTGCGGACGACGAGTCGCTCGCGGTCCGCCTCCGTAATGCAGATGCCGGTGACGATCGATATTCCGAGTCCCATGGCCACGTATTGCTTGATCACATCCCATCCACCGACTTCGATCGCGACCGTATAGGGCACGTGCCGTTGCTGGAAGACCATGTCGACGAGACGATACGTGGTGAGCCGCTTCGGTGGCAGGATCAGGCCGTATGGCGAGAGGTCCTCGAGACGGATGTCGGTTTTCGATGCCAGCGGATGATCCGGCGGCATGATGAGCATCGGGTCGTAGTGATACACAGGCGCCCAGGCGATGTCGTGAGGCACGTCGATCATCGAGCCGACGGCGATGTCCACCTCGTCGCTACGCAGTAGCGCGAGCCCATCGCGGTTGGTGACGTTGGACAAGGCCAGGTGCACATGGGGGAAGCGCTCGCGGTAGGTCTTGACCAACTCCGGCAGCAGGTACTGAATGGTCGACGAGCCGGCGGCAACCGTCAGCTTCCCCGCCTGTGCACCCTTGGTCTTGGTCTGGAACTCGCGATCGAGGCTCTCGAAACCCTCGACCAAAGGGCGGGCCAACTCGTACAGGGCCTCGCCTGCATCGGTCAGGGTGATGCGACGGCGGGTGCGCTCCAGCAGATGCGCCCCCAGTTCCCGCTCCAGGGCTTTTAGCTGGAGGCTCACAGAGGGCTGAGACAGGAAGAGCGCCTCGGCGGCGCGACTCAGCGTGCCAAGCCGGGTCGTATAGACGAAGGCCCGCAACTGCTTGAGTCGATTGCCCTTGTAGTAGAACCGCCCCCCTTCCTCATCGGCGGGACGATCGGCCATACGCGGTTTGGGACGCTTCGCCACCGCTTTTTTCGTCGAATTCAGCTTGCGGACCATCGGATTTAGTCCATCGGATTAGGGATTTACAACTAACATTAGCGCTGTTAATAGAAAGCTTTGAAACATTTGTTTTGTCAAAAGCGTACTTCCGGACCTAGGGTGGACACCAGACCCGCACTCCGAGGCACGATCCCATGGCAGTTCCCAAGAGCGTGATCGACCCCCTGGCCGGCGTCCGCTTCGGCGATGGCAGCCAGGCATACGAGGACGTCCTGACTCCGGCGGCGGTAGCCTTCGTGGCCGACCTCCACCGCCGGTTCGACAGCCGTCGCCTGTCCCTCCTCGCCGAGCGCACCGCCCGCCAGTTGCGCTACGACGCCGGCGAACTGCCCGACTTCAGGACGGACACCACGGCGATCCGTGAAGGTGACTGGTCGGTGGCGGCCATCCCCGACGCCCTGAAGGACCGTCGCGTCGAGATCACCGGTCCTGTCGAACGAAAGATGATCATCAACGCGCTCAACTCCGGCGCGAAGGTGTTCATGGCCGACTTCGAGGATTCGAGCGCACCGACCTGGGCTAACCAGATCGAGGGCCAGCGCCATCTGCGCGACGCCGTGGACGGCACGATCGAATTCACCAACGCCGAGGGCAAGGTTTACCGCGTGGGCGAGCGGCCCGCCGTTCTCGTCGTTCGCCCACGCGGCTGGCATCTGCCGGAGCGGCACGCCGAAGTCGATGGCGACGTGGTCGCCGGCGCCCTCGTTGACTTCGGCCTCTTTGCGTTCCACAACGCCAAGACGCTGCATGGGCGCGATCGCGGCCCTTATTTCTACCTGCCCAAGTTGCAGAGCATGGAAGAGGCGGCGCTGTGGGAATCGGTCATGGCGCATGCCGAGACCGTGCTTGGCCTGCCGCACGGCACGATGAAGGCGACCGTGCTCATCGAGACGCTGCCGGCCGTGTTCCAGATGGACGAGATCCTGCACGCGCTGCGCGCTCGTGTCGTCGGCCTCAACTGCGGTCGTTGGGATTACATCTTCTCCTACCTCAAGACGTTCCGCGCGCACGCCGATCGCCTGCTGCCCGAGCGTGGCCAGGTCGGCATGACGGCACCGTTCCTCAAAGCCTATTCGGAGCTACTCATCCGCACCTGCCATCGTCGCGGCGCTTTCGCGATGGGCGGCATGGCCGCGCAGATACCGATTCGGGGCGACGAAGCAGCGAACGAAGAAGCCATGGCCAAAGTCCGCGCCGACAAGCTGCGCGAGGTGACCGCCGGACACGACGGCACCTGGGTGGCGCATCCGGCCCTCGTGCCGATCGCCCAGGCGATCTTCGACGAACACATGCGCACGCCGAACCAGCTACACGTGCGACGCGACGATGTCGTCGCATCGCGCGATGCGCTCATCGCGCCGGCGATCGGGACGATCACCCGACCAGGCTTCGACAACAACGTGGAAGTCTGCCTTCGCTACACCGCCGCCTGGCTCGATGGGCTCGGCTGCGTACCGATCCACAACCTCATGGAAGACGCCGCCACCGCCGAGATAGCGCGTGCACAGCTGTGGCAATGGCTACACCACGGACCGCTGGAATTCAGCGATCACGCCGCCATCGATTTCGCGTTGTTCGACCACGCGCTTGCCACGCATTGCCACCGGTTGCGGGAGAGTTCGCATCCCGGCGCATCGCGCGCCGACCAGGCGGCGGCACTGATCTCGGCGTTGACGCACGCCGATGAACTGCGCGACTTCCTCACCCTGCCCGCCTACGAACACCTGTCCTGAGCATCCTCCGAGGAGCCACACCATGAAGACGCATACCGCCGAACAGATCACGCTGGACTGGAAGAACAACGACCGTTGGAACGGCGTCGAGCGTCCGTATGCCGCCGAGGACGTGATTCGTCTTCGCGGCACGGTGCAGGTCGAGCATACGCTCGCCCGTCGCGGCGCCGAGCGCCTGTGGCGCTCGATCCACGACAAGCCCTACGTCAATGCTCTCGGCGCGCTGACCGGCAACCAGGCCATGCAGCAGGTCAAGGCCGGGCTGCAGGCGATCTACCTGTCGGGCTGGCAGGTTGCCGCCGATGCGAATACCGCCGGCGCCATGTACCCCGACCAGTCGCTGTACCCGGTCGACTCGGTGCCCAACGTCGTGCGCAAGATCAACAAGACCTTGCTCCGCGCGGACCAGATCCATCACGCCGAAGGCAAGGACAACATCGACTGGCTGGTGCCGATCGTGGCCGACGCCGAAGCGGGCTTTGGCGGCGTGCTCAATGCCTACGAACTGATGACCCACATGATCGAGGCCGGCGCCGCCGGCGTGCACTTCGAAGACCAGCTGGCCAGTGCCAAGAAGTGCGGGCACATGGGCGGCAAGGTGCTCGTCCCGACCCAGGAAGCCGTGCAGAAGCTGATCGCCGCACGCCTGGCCGCCGACGTCGCCGGCGTGCCGACACTGATCGTTGCGCGTACGGATGCGATGGGTGCCGGCCTGGTCACGACCGACATCGACGAGAACGACAAGCCCTTTCTCACCGGCAAGCGCACGGTGGAAGGCTTTTACGAGTCGAAGCAAGGCATCGAGCAGGCGATCAGTCGTGGCCTCTCGTATGCGCCCTACGCCGACCTGATCTGGTGCGAGACCGCCACGCCCGATATGGACCAGGCACGTCGCTTCGCCGAGGCGATTCACGCCAAGTACCCGGGCAAGAAGCTGGCCTACAACTGCTCGCCGAGCTTCAACTGGAAGAAGAACCTCGACGAGAAGACCATCGCCACCTTCCAGAAGCAACTGGGCGAGATGGGTTATGCCTTCCAGTTCATCACGCTGGCCGGCTTCCACGCGCTGAACTACTCCATGTTCCAGCTGGCCCGCGGCTACCGCGATCGCCAGATGGCGGCCTACGTGGAATTGCAGGAGGCGGAGTTCGCCGCGGAAAAAGACGGCTATACCGCGGCGAAGCACCAGCGCGAGGTCGGCACGGGCTACTTCGATACGGTGAACCAGGTGATCTCGGGCTCGTTCAGTTCGCTGTCGGCGCTGAGTGGCTCCACGGAAGAGGAGCAGTTCCACCCCGCTTCCGCGGCCTGATCGGCAGGGTCCGGCCGGCTGCGCCCGCTGCCCGCGGTCGCAGCCGGATGCCACGGCAGGGCTTACCAGCGATACGTCGCACTGGCCATCGCCGTGCGGCGGTTACCCCATGAGCAACCCAGCTCGCCGTAGCACACCGACACGAAATGCTTGTCGAGCAGATTGTTGACGTTGAGGGCCAGCGACACGCTCGGTAGTTCATAGCGAACGACGGCATCGAGCAGGGTGTACGCCGGCACGTTGAAGTCCCGGGTCGCCGCGGTCGAGACGTCCGGGTGATAGGTCCCGCCGTAAGTCTCGCCGACACGGCGCACGCCACCGCCAAAGCCAAGCCCACGCGCCACGCCTTCGCGCACGGCATAGTCGACCCACAACGACGCCATGTGCATCGGTACGGTACCCGGCGGCTTGCCGATGTCCGTCACGACACTGGACTTGGTCGTCTTGGCATCGGTGTACGTATACGCAGCGCGCAGCGTCAGACCCTCGTCGAGGTGGGCCACACCTTCCAGCTCGGCGCCCCGCGAACGCACTTCGCCTGCGGCGCGCGAGAAGCCGGGATGCGATGCGTCGGTGACGAGTACGTTGCCCTGATGGATCTCAAAGGCCGATACCGTTACGAACGCATCCACGTTCACTGGCTGGTACTTCACGCCGGCCTCGACCTGGCGACCGGTGGTCGGCAGGAAGCCACGGCCCAGGTAGTCGAAGCCGCTGTTGGGCAGGAACGATGTCGACCAGCTGAGATAAGGCGCAAGGCCCCACGACGTCTGGTAGACCAGACCGATGCGACCGGTCGTCTTGCTGTCGACCTGCCGGGTCGCGGTGTCCGCGATCTGGTCGAGGCCACCCATCGACGTCCAGTCGCGACGCACACCCAGTAGCGCCACCCAGCCGGCGCCGAATTTCAGCTGGTCCTGTGCATAGACGCCGGTCTGCTTCAGGCTCTGCCGATTGCGGGTGCCCGGGGCGCCCAACGGCGCCATGGGCAAGTTGTACTCGGGCGCATAGGCGCTCAAGGGATTTCCCAGGCCGTCGCTTTCGCTCTGGCTGCTGTGCGTCTGGGAAACATCCAGGCCCATGAGCAGCGCATGCTGCACCGGACCGGTCGCAACGTCGGCCGTCACGCGATTGTCCATGAGATAGCTGTTCGTCTGCGAATCGTTGTCCATCGCATAACGATTGAACGTACTGTTGTCCGGAAACAGGGGACCGCTGCCATAAAGCTGGCGCCAGCGGGTCGTCTGCCGCGCGACGCGACCGTTGAGATGGAAGCTCCATACGTCGTCCATGCGGTGGTCGATCCGGTAGCCGACGGCCGATTGCGTCCGGCGATAACTGTCCCAGTCGGGGTCGCCCGTGTAGAGCGACGTGGGCAGCTTGCCGTTCGGATTGAACAACACGGTTCCTTGCGCTGGCAGGAAGGGGTAGAGGCTGTTGGTCAGATCGCGCTGATAGTTCGTCAGCAGCGTGACGGTGGTGTCATCGTCTGGCGCGTACGTGACGGCAGGCGCGATGGCGAGACGACGGTTATACGTGTGGTCGATCTGGGTATTGTCATCGAAGCCGATCGCCGTGAGGCGATAGCGCCAGTGGCCGGCCTCGTCGAGGGTGCCACCGTGATCGGTGCGCAGTTGGCGCTGTGCATAGTTACCGAGCTGGACGCCTACCTCGTGCAGCGACTCCGTGGTGGGCATCTTGCTGGTGACATCGATCAGGCCGCCCGGCGTGCTCTGCCCGTAGAGCACCGAACTGGGGCCCTTGAGTACGGCAACGGATTGGATCAGGTAAGGCTCGATACGGAGGCTGAGGCCACCGGGCTGGGATCTCAGGCCGTCCTGGTAGATGCCGAAGGACCCCGCATCGAAGCCGCGGATGTACGGCCAGTCATAGCGTTGATCGGTGCCCGTGGCATTGGTCGCCGCGCCCGCCGTGTAGTTCAGCGCGTCGGACAGGTTCTGCACGTTGCGCACCGTCAGGTCTTCACGAGTCACCACCGATACGGACTGCGGCACCTCGATCAGCGGCGCATCGGTCTTCGTGGCGACGGTGGCCTGTGTCGCGGTGGACGCACGGACCTTGACCCCCTGCAGCTCGGTGACCTTTTCCTTGTCCTTTTCGGACACGTCATCGGCGGCATGGGCCATCGGCGCGGCTAGCAGCGCGACGATGCAGAACGGCAGGGTACGAGAGCACAGCGTATCGATGGGACGCACGGCAAGCTTCCTTGAAGTAAACGGAGGGCTTGCTGGCTGGGTCGCAAAAGCGAGCGTGGCTGGCTGGTCCGGAGGGAGACCGCGCTCGCGGCATGACACGCGAGCGCGGCTGGCATTCTCAAGGCGAAGGCCTGGTCGCGTCAAGGAATCCCGTCAGTGCTCGGCCGGTACCAGCGCGATGACGGTCCAGCCCGGACGTGGCTCCAGCTCGTGGCGACTGGAGGCGATGCGCAGGGTACCCTTCTCTTCCACGCCGAACAGCAGGACCGTGCGCGAGCCGTATTGCTCGATGAAGTGCGGCCAGTCGAAGGTCTCGGTCAGGCGTGTCGACTTGATCCGCCATCCGTCCTGCAACATCTCGGCAAAGCGCGCATGCGTCATGTCATCGGCGAACAACGCGGTGGCAAGCAGGCTTCCCGCCAGCGACGCCCGGCCGTGACTCTCTTCCGGTGAGAGGTTGCGCAGGCGGTACACTTTGTCGCGCCCGAATTCTTCGCGGTAATGAACGCTGGCCAGCGAATTGAGCTCGCGGTGCGTAGACATCGCCAACAGGTGGCCGATGCCCGCCAGGTCGAGATTGCGGTCCGCGGCCTGCGACTGCGGATTGCCGAAGAAGGTGGTCAACCCCGCCATGCGGGCGACACGGATACCGTTCCAGTCGTCGTCGGCCACGACCACGCGAAGGCCGTCGATCGCTGCGAGCGAACCCGCCACTTCGAGCGCGACGGCGTCGGAACCGTAGATGAGCACGCCACGCGGTTCCGGTTCTGCGACCTTCAGCCAGCGCGCGAGCGGACGCGCCGTGGCGCTCTGGAACACCACGGTGCCGATGATCATGAGGAAGACGAGCGGCACCATCTTGTCCGCACCCGACATGCCGATTTTCTCGAGACGAAGGGCGAACAGCGCGGAAACCGATGCCGCGACGATACCGCGCGGGGCAACCCATGCGATCAAGGCGCGCTCTCGCCACGACAATCCACTTCGCGCACTCGAGATCAATACGGAAAGCGGCCGGATAAGCAACTGCGCCACGACGAAGATCAGCAGGCCGGCAAGCAACGCGCCATCGGGAAGGGGCCAGTCCAGTCGCGCGGCGAGCAGGATGAACAACGTCGAGACCAGCAGCGTCGTCAGGTGCTCCTTGAAGTCCATGATGTCGTCCATGTGGACATCGCGCATGTTGCCCAGGGCGATACCCATCACGGTGACGGCGAGCAGTCCCGATTCGTGCGCGAACGCATTCGAGACACTGAAGGCCGCGAGCACGGCGGCCAGCGTGCCGTAGTTCTGCAGGTATTCGGGGATGATCTGCCGACGCAGCAGCCGGCCCAGTACGAAGGCCGCGATCGCGCCGACGATCGCGCCGCAGGCCACGGTGCCGAGGAACACCTGAATCGAATGTCCCTCGCGGTGCGACACGATCGCTTCATAGACCAGTACCGCCAACAGCGCACCGATCGGATCGATGACGATACCCTCCCAGCGCAATACGTTGGCGATGCGGGCGTTCGGCCGGACCGTCCGTAGCATCGGCGCGATCACGGTGGGACCCGTGACGCAGGTAAGCGCGCCGAACAGGAACGAAAGCTCCCAACTCAATCCGCCGATCCAGTGCGCGGCTCCTGCCAGCATCAGCAGTGCGAGGACCGCACCGTAGGTCACCAGCCCGCGCACCGCATGCCCAATACCCTTCAGCTCATGGAAGCGCAGCGTCAGGCTCCCCTCGAAGAGGATGACGGCCACGGCCAGCGAGACGATAGGAAAGAGCAGGTCTCCCAACACCTTGTCCGGATGGAGCAGCCCGGACACAGGGCCGGCGAGGATGCCGGCGAGCAGGAGGAAGAGAATGGCGGGGAGCCGTACCCGCCAGGCGATCCACTGGCAGAGAAACCCGATACCAAGCATCAGGGTCAGCAGCATTCCGAGTTCGATACCCATGTGATCCCTTGGCCCATAAAAGAAAATCGGCCAACACCGTGAGGCGGGCCGAGATAGGGACAGCTTAAGGATCGTTAGGTGAAGAAAAGGCCGGGCCCCGGTGCTGGAGCGGGGGGAGGGAGGGGTATCCAGCACCGGAGCGGGGCGGGCAGCCCATTAGAGAACCGCCTGGTACAGAATTATCCGCTCGCCTCCGGGATTCGTCAACTACTCAGTACATGAAATAAGTATTAACTCTTTCGAGCCATCTTGGCCCGGGGATTGCTGGACCGTGGAGTAGTCAGCCCGGCAGCTTGTCGGCCAGCACGTCGGCCTTGCGGATCTGCGGCGCGCTGGCGAGCAACTCGCTCGCGTTAGCCATCAACGCCGCAGCGACCTTGCCGTTCAGATGGGCGTCGCGGCCCGCGTCGTCGACGAATGCATCGAAAATCGCGAACGTACTCTTGTCGAAACGAACGGCGAACCAAGCGGTGGTGCCCGGTTCGGCATCGACAAGACCCCTGGCACTTTCGAGGAAGGCGGCGACGTCTTCTTCGCGGCCGGGCTTCGCGTGCAGTTCGACGTAAAGGCTCTTAGTGGTCATGGCTATCTCCGATAGTGGGTGCGGAACGATCGGATACTGCGCCGACGAGCGGCACGGTACTGTCAAGGCGGACTTTGAGCACCTCGTTCGCATCGTCAGTCATTGTGCGTGCCCCGATCTATGCCACCTTGCGATCAGATCCTTGCCCGTCAGATGACGCAACGGGCAAGGTCATCAGTCGCAGCGACTATGGTTAAGTCGCAACGGCTTTGGGAAATGACAATGTCGGACAAGAACGCAGCTGAAGCACCGACGCGCGAATGGCGCCAACGCGCTAATCAGAAACGCCGGTAATGCAGCGCCTCGGCAAGATGGTGCTGCTCCACGCACCCTGCCCCGCCTTCGAGATCGGCGATGGTGCGCGCGACGCGTAGCACGCGGTGATAAGCGCGCGCGGAAGCACCGAGCTTCTCGACCGCGCTCTCGAGCCATTCACGCTCTGCCTGTGGTAGCGCACAGTCGCGCTCGAGGTTGACCACGCTCAGTTCGGCGTTTGGCTGGCCGGCACGCAGTAGCGCCTTCTCGCGCGCATTGATGACGCGCTGACGGACGGTTGCGCTGTCGTCGTCGTGCGGACCGCGCGGCGCGGTGAGGTCGGCGATGGGTACGCGCGGAACTTCGACACAGAGATCGATGCGATCGAGCAGCGGCCCGGAGATCCGTGCACGGTAGCGTTGCACCTGGTCGGGCGTGCAGCGGCAATCGTGGGTCGGGTCGCCGGCGTAACCGCAGGGACAGGGGTTCATCGCGGCGACCAGCTGGAACTCCGCGGGAAAGGTGGATTGCCGCGCGGCGCGCGAGATGACGATCTGGCCGGACTCGAGCGGCTCGCGGAGCACTTCGAGCACGTGGCGACTGAACTCGGGAAGCTCGTCGAGAAAGAGCACGCCGTTGTGCGCCAGCGAGATTTCGCCCGGGCGCGGCGACGAACCGCCACCGACCAGCGCGACGCCGGAAGCGGTGTGATGCGGCGCGCGAAACGGACGACGGCGCCAGCAGTCCGGATCGATGGCCTCGCTGGAGAGGGAGCGGATGGCGCAGCTCTCCAGGGCCTCGGACTCGGTCATGGGCGGCAGGATGCCCGGCAGGCGCTCCGCAAGCATGGTCTTGCCGGTGCCCGGCGGGCCGATCATCAGCAGGTGGTGACCGCCCGCCGCGGCGATTTCCATCGCGCGACGCGCCTGGTACTGGCCGCGCACGTCGCGCATGTCCGGTCCGCAGGTGGGCAGGTCGTAGAAGTCGGTGGCGGCTTCCGGCACGCCCAGGGTGGCGTGACCGCCTAGCCACGCACAGACCTCGGCCAGGCTGTCGGCAAGCAGGACGTCCGCCTCGCCGACGAGGGCGGCTTCCGCCGCGTTGGCCCGGGGAACGACGATACGCCGGCCGGAACGGCGGGCGCGGATCAGGGCGGGAAGAATGCCGGGCACGGCGCGCAGTTCGCCGGACAGGGCCAGCTCGCCGAGGAATTCACAGTCGTCGAGGCGTTCGCGCGGCACCTGCGAGCCGGCGGCGAGAATGCCCAGGGCGATGGCGAGGTCGAAGCGGCCGCCGTCCTTCGGCAGCTCGGCTGGCGCAAGGTTCACGGTGACGCGGCGGTTGGGATATTCGAAGGCGGTGTTCTGGATGGCGACGCGGACGCGGTCACGCGCTTCGCGCACTGCCGAATCGGGCAGGCCAACGATGGAGGTGGAAGGCAGTCCGCCGGACAGATGCACCTCGACGACGACCTGCGGCGCGGTGACACCTTCCTGCGCCCGCGATAGGGTGACGGCGAGGCTCATGACGGTGAATATCGTAACCGGTTACGCATCCCAATCGGTGGCGAACTACCGAGATCCTGTAGGGATCGGGCTCGCATACGCACTCCTTGCGTCGACTGGGAAAATAACCGCCCCCGACCGCTCTCGGGGTGAGGGTGACGGATCGGGGGCGGTCCCGGGACGATTGGCCGTCCTTATTGGCCAGGAGCCACAGCGCTGACTTCCAGGTCGGCAATGCGCTTTTCCAAAACTTCGAGCCGTTCGCGCGTCCGCGCAAGAACCTGGCTCTGGACATCGAATTCTTCTCGAGTTACGAGATCGAGGCGGCGTAGTCCCTGCGCCAGAATATCTTTGAAGTTGGCGTGTATATCCTCACGTGCCTGTGCCAACCCTGGCGGAACCAACGATGCCAACCGCTGTGCGAGTTGATCGATACCCTGCACATCCATCTTGCGCACCCCGATGTCGTGTATGAAGTTTAGGTGATTCGTTTGTAGGCGCTATAGGCCTACGCCTACACGTAGTGTAGGGTTTTTCCTACAAACGTCCCATGAAGACGCCCCGGAACGCGGATGGCACAATGGTCGTCCGCGCGCCGGCAAGCGGTTGCGCCCGAGGAGTGATACATGAAGCTGGTGGTCGCCATCATCAAGCCTTTCAAGCTGGACGACGTCCGCGAGGCCCTCGCCGAGGTCGGCGTGCAAGGCGTTACCGTGACCGAAGTGAAAGGCTTTGGCCGACAGAAGGGCCACACCGAGCTCTATCGCGGGGCCGAGTACGTGGTCGACTTCCTGCCCAAGATCAAGCTGGAGGTGGCCGTGGCCGACGATCAGATCGAGCGCGTCGTCGAGGCCATCCAGGCGGCGGCCCGCACGGGCAAGATCGGCGACGGCAAGATCTTCGTCAGCTCGCTCGAGCAGGTGGTGCGTATCCGCACCGGCGAGCTGGACAACGACGCCCTCTGAGCGAGGGCACCATGGCCCGGGCCGCTCAGGCAGCCTGGGCCAGCCGCTTGTGGCGGCGGTGATGGAACAGGACACCCGCGTAGTAGGCCATGTAGTAGCCGATGGTCAGGCCGATCACGAGCATGGTCAGCGGGCTGTTGCCCGGTGCCGGCGTGTGGGCGGGCACCGCCGCCGCGTCCCCGCCGAACATCGGCGCCAGGATCAGGAATCGCCAGGCCATGCGGCCGAGCAGCAGGGCGGTCAGTGCGGCACCGATCCAGGGGTTCGGCACGTAGAAGTCGGCGCCGTCGGCGTTCGACTCGAAGCGGGTCAGGCGCAGGCCGACCATGGCCAGCGCGGCTCCGACGATCAACCCACCGAGCGCGCCCTCGGCCAGACGGATGTCCTGAAGACCGGAGGTGAGCGTGAGGCAGGCGATGAGCGCGAAGATCCCCACGCGAAAGCTCATGCGTTTTGTGCGGATCGGCTGACGGCCGAAGCTTCCGCGGACACGGCGGTAGACGGCGAAGGCCATCAGCGGAGCGACGATGAACGGGACGACGGTCGGAGCCAGCATGGCGTAGGTCTCGGTAGTGAGGCGATGTGGGGCTAGATTAGCTCGCGAGACCGGCGCATCCGAGGGTGGGCTGTGAGGTATCGGGGGTGACGGGTGTCACTCCCGCCTTTCCCCCATCGACGCTCTTTCGCCGATGAATCGGCTCCCACATGAGGGCGTCGTGGGGGGTGAGGGCGTCCCAGGCCGCCGTTACCTGGCCTTGCCCTGGTTCGCCACTGCGGCCATCTTGGCCTCGATTTCGGCCTGGTCGCCCAGGTAGTAGTGCTTGACCGGCTTCATGTCGGCATCGAACTCGTACACCAGCGGGATACCGTTGGGGATATTGAGTTCGGCGATGTCGTCGTCCGAAATGCCGTCGAAGTATTTCACCAGCGCACGCATGGAATTGCCGTGGGCGGCCATGAGCACGTTGTTGCCGGCCCGGATGGCCGGGGCCAGGACCTCGTGCCAGTACGGCAGCACGCGGGCGACGGTGTCCTTGAGGCACTCGGTCAGGGGCACGTCGATGCCCTTGTAACGGTCGTCGTCGGCGAAGGACGTGGTGCCTGCTTCCAGTGCCGGCGGCGGCGTGTCGTAGCTGCGGCGCCAGACATGTACCTGCTCGTTGCCGTACTTCGCCGCCGTCTCGGCCTTGTTGAGGCCGGTCAGGGCGCCATAGTGGCGCTCGTTGAGGCGCCAGTCGGTGACGACCGGTACCCACATCAGGTTCATTTCGTCCTGCACGTGCCACAGGGTGCGCACGGCGCGCTTGAGGTAGGAGGTGTGGGCCAGGTTGAAGGTGAAGCCGGCTTCCTTGAGCAGGCGGCCGGCTTCGCGGGCCTCGGCCACGCCCTGCTCGCTGAGGTCGACATCGGCCCAGCCGCTGAAGCGATTTTCGAGGTTCCAGGCCGACTGGCCGTGGCGGATCATGACGAGCTTGTACATGGCGTCCAACGATGGGGAGGAAGAAAGCCATGGTGAAACCTGCTCGCGGGGCCGTCAACTTGGCGATTCAGATCCCTGTGTCATCAGTCACGCTAAACCTTGCGGCCCGCGGGTGCATCCTAGGAGTCCTAGTCCACCCGTGGAGCAGCACACCATGCGCCGTACCCTGATCTCGCTTCTCATCGCCCTTTCCGTCTCCGGCGCCGCGCTGGCCGACGACGACATCAGCAAGGTCAATGGCACCGCCCAGGTCGAGGCCGGCCAGCACGCCGGCGACGTCCATACCGTCAATGGCTCGGTGCGCATCGGCGACAACGCGGTGGTGCAGAAGGCCAGCACGGTCAACGGCGCCGTCGAACTCGGCAAGGGCGCCACGGCGACCATCGTCAAGTCGGTCAATGGCGGCCTGACCCTGCACGACAACGCCCGCGTTTCCGACGAAGTGGAAACCGTGAACGGCAGGGTCCTGCTGGAGCGCGGCGCCGACGTCAAGGGACCGCTTTCCAACGTCAACGGCGAGATCTCGCTGCAGGGCGCGCATGTCGGCGGCGGTATCGAAACCACCAACGCGGACGTCACCATCGGCGAAGGCTCGAAGGTCGAAGGCGGCCTGCTGGTCAAGAAGCCCTCGATGAGCTTCTTCAGCAGCAACGATCGCGTCCCGAAGATCGTGATCGGGCCCCACGCCGTGGTGCAGGGCAACCTCACCTTCCAGCGCGAGGTGGAGCTCTACGTCAGCGATTCGGCTACGGTCGGCAAGATCGAAGGCGCGACGGCGAAGAAGTTCTCCGGCAGCGCCCCGTAACGACACAGAAGCCATGTAGGAGACGATTCATCGGCGATGGGGGCTTGCCGCATGCTGGCCCGCTGCCGCGGATTCGTCGATGAATCGGCTCCTACACCCAGTCGCGAGGCTTGAGGTATTCGGCGAGCCGCGCCTCCGGGCTGTCCGGTTCGGGCGTGAAGCCGTATTCGAAGCGCACCCGCGGCGGCAGGCTCATCAGGATCGACTCGGTGCGGCCACCCGACTGCAGGCCGAACAGCGTGCCGCGGTCGTAGACTAGGTTGAACTCCACGTAACGTCCGCGCCGGTACAGCTGGAACTCGCGCTCGCGCTCGCCATACGGCGTATCGCGACGACGCTCGACGATCGGCAGGTAGGCATCGAGGAAACCCTCGCCGACGTCGCGCATGAAGTTCATGCAACGGTCGAAGCCGCCTTCGTTCTGGTCGTCGTAGAAGAGACCGCCCACGCCGCGGGTTTCGCCACGGTGCTTCAGGTAGAAGTACTCGTCGCACCAGCGCTTGTAGCGATCGTAGACATCGTCGCCGTAAGGCCCGCAGAGGTCCTTGGCCACGGTATGCCAGTGCCGAACGTCTTCGTCGAAGGGATAGTAAGGCGTGAGGTCGAACCCGCCGCCGAACCACCAGACCGGTTCGGCGCCCTCCTTCGATGCCTCGAAGTAACGCACGTTCGCGTGCGTGGTCGGGATGTACGGGTTACGTGGATGCAGGACCAGCGAAACACCGGTGGCGATGAAACTTCCGCCGACCAGATCGGGGCGATGCGCGGTCGCGCTGGGTGGCAGGGGCGAACCCGATACGCGCGAGAAATTGACACCCGCCTGTTCGAAGACGGCTCCCTCGCGAAGGACGCGCGTGCGCCCCCCGCCGCCGGCCGGGCGCGTCCAGGCGTCTTCTTCGAACCTCGCCTTGCCGTCGATCTTTTCGACGGCGGTGCAGATGCGATCCTGCAGGCCTCGCAGGAACGACTCGGCAAGGTTGGCTTGTTCGGACATGCGCGGCATCCTTTCGGGGTTCGATGAGGGGAAGCTTAGCAAGACACGCGGGGCGGCCTCTGCGGCACGCCGCCGCGCGCCGCTGACGACTCAGGAGATGCGAGCCGCCATGCGATGGTTGCCGATCAGCGCGGCCCAGCGCATGCCCGTGTCGATCCACATCAGGTACCCGGCTTCCATCAGCATGCGCAGCACGTAACGACGATCGAGCGGCAGCCGCGCCTCGGCCCCGATCGGCGAGGCATCGAAGCCGAGGCGCCGGGCGAGGTACATGCAACGCGCCAGGTGGTAGCGACTGGTCACGAGGTTGACCGCCGGAAGGTCGGGGCCGGCGTCATGGCGGAGCAGCTCGCGGGCATGGCGCAGGTTCTCGAGCGAGTCGATGGATATCTGCTCGAGCAGCAGGGGCACGTCGTCGGGCCAACCCTTTTCGACGAGCCAGCGACGTCCCGCTTCGGCCTCGCTGATCGAGCCGCCACTCATGCCGCCGAGGAGAAGAACGCGATCGGCGTGGCCGGACCGCGCGTTGTTGCCGGCGCGGGTGAGCCGGCCGATGAAGTCGTGCTCGGGACGGTCGTCGACGAGCCGACGGCCGAACACCAGCATGGTGCCCCGGCGCGGCGGCGTCACCGGGCTATGTCGCGCCAGTCGCCAGACGCCGACCGCATGCGCGACATAGATCAAGCCCAGGCTGCCGACGAACACGATCGTCGTCACCAGGGCGGCGAGCAGGATGTCGCGATCGCTGAGGTATCTCCAGACGCCTCGGCGCAGGGGTTTGAGCAAGCCGGACATAAAGACGCGGGTCGCGGGGAGACCCGCAGTCTGGTCCATTCGATCGTGGGCGTGCAATCGGCTGAACCGGGGTCTGGCATTCACGAGACGCTACCAGGCAAAAAGGATAGGCTCGCGCGTATGCCCCATCCCATGCCTCCCCTGTCCATTCGCGCGTATACCGCCACCTCCGCCCTCGGCCGCGGGCTCGATGCCCACGCGGACGCGCTACTCGCCTCTCGCGGCGGCCTCAGCCCGAACGATTTCAGTTCGGCGCCCCTGGACTGCTGGATCGGCCGCGTGACCGGCCTGGAAGACGAGGCACTGCCGGCCGAACTCGCCGAATGGGAGTGCCGCAACAACCGGCTCGCCTGGCTGGCCCTGCGCCAGGATGGTTTCATGGACGCGGTGCGCGACGCGCGCGAGCGCTACGGCGCCTCGCGCGTGGCCGTCCTGCTGGGAACATCGACCTCGAGCATCGGCGCCACCGAGGAAGGCTATCGCCGCCTCGACCACGGCCGCATGCCGAAAGACCTGCACCGTCCGGTCCTGCACACCCCGCATTCGCTGGCCGGCTTCGTCGCCGCCGCGTTCGATCTGGAGGGGCCCTGCCTGACGGTGGCCACGGCCTGTTCGTCGAGCGCCAAGGTCTTCGGCAATGCCGAACGCATGATCCGCCTCGGCCTGATCGATGCCGCCATCGTCGGCGGCACCGACACCCTTTGCGACAGCGTGCTGTTCGGCTTCAATTCGCTCGAGCTGGTTTCCAGCGAGCCCTGCCGCCCGTTCGATGCGAACCGCGGCGGCATCTCGATCGGCGAAGCCGCCGGCTTCGCCTTGCTCGAGCGTGCAACCGACGGCAGCGCCGGGCCCATGCTGATCGGCTACGGCGAAGCCAGCGACGCGCACCATATGTCCACGCCGCATCCGCAGGGCCTGGGTGCGGAGCTTGCGCTGCGCGATGCCCTCACCCGCGCCGGCATCGAACCGGGCGACGTGGATTACATCAATCTCCACGGTACGGCCAGCCAGAAGAACGACGAGGTCGAAGCCGCCCTTGTCGCCCGCAGCTTCCCGGCCAGCACGCGTGCCAGTTCGACCAAGGGCTTCACCGGCCACACGCTCGGTGCCGCAGGCATCCTCGAAGCCGCGATCACCTTGCTCGCGATGCGCGACGGGCGCATCCCGGCCAACCTCGGTGCGATCACGCCGGATCCGTTGTGCGGGCCACAGATGGCCTGGACCGCGGAACAGCACGATGTGCGTATCGCCCTGAGCAATTCGTTCGGCTTCGGCGGCAACAACGCCTGCCTCGCGTTCGCCCAGGTGAGGGAGGCCGCATGAGCGCCGCCTTGAGGGTCTGGGTGAAGGGCGTCGGACTGTGGGCGCCGGGCGCCGGCAGTTGGCTCGCGTTCCGGGAGATCGTCGCCGGCCGTCAGGAGCCGGGCACCGAGGGCCGGCCCGTGGCCGAGGTACTTCCGCCCAACGAACGCCGGCGTGCGCCGGAGAGCGTGCTGCTGGCCGCCGCGGCGGCAGGTGAAGCGGTACGCATGAGCGGGCTCGATGCGGCAACGTTGCCGTGCGTTTTTGCTTCCGCGCACGGCGACCAGACCATCACCGACTACATGTGCGCGACGCTCGCGGATACCCCGACCGAATTGTCCCCGACGAAGTTCCACAACTCGGTGCACAACGCGCCCGTCGGCTACTGGACGATCGCCACGGACTGTCACGCGAGTTCCAGCGCCGTGTCGGGAGGGGAAACCTCGTTCGGCGCGGGATTGCTCGAAGCGGCGACGCTTGCCGTCGCCGACGACCACGACGTACTGCTCGCCAGTTACGACATCGCAGGCGCGGGGCCGCTGGGTGAGATGACCGCGACCACCGGACCGTTCGCCGTCGCGCTCCTGTTGTCACCTCAGGCCGATGCGAACGCCATGAGGCTCGACATCACGCCTTCGCCGGGGAACAGCGGCAGCGCGCCGACCGGGGACGCCTGGTTGGATAGCATCGCTGCCAGCAACCCGTCGGCGCACGCGATTCCACTGCTGCACGCCCTCGCGATGGCTCATTCCACGGCGCTGCGGATCGCGGCGGCGCGTGAGCTGGATATCCATGTCGATGTGGGGGTCGGTCCGTGAGCGCGAATATCGAACGCTGTTGCATCCTGATTCCCTGCCTCAACGAGGAAAGCGCGATCGGGCGCGTGATAGGCGAAGCGCTCGCGCTCGGGCTTCCCGTCATCGTCGTCGACGATGGCTCGGACGACCGCACACCGGACATCGTTCGTGCCCTTCCCGTCACCCTGCTTCGCCACGAGACACGGCGGGGCAAAGGCGAGGCTCTGCGCACCGGCTTTCGAGAAGTGCTCCGCCAGGGCTTCGATGCCGTGGTCACGATGGATGGCGACGGACAGCACCTCGCTTCGGATATTCCGGCCATCCTCGCCGCGAGCCGGCAGTACCCCGGCAGCATTGTCATCGGCGCGCGGATCCTCGACCGCCATCAACAGCCGCCTGGGCGGCGGCGGGCCAATGCCGTCGCCGACTGGGGCATTTCCGTCGCTTGCGCACAACCCATCGCGGACACGCAGAGCGGCCAGCGCCTGTATCCACGCGCCGTGCTCGATCTGGTCGACATCCCTGCCGAGCACTTCGTGTTCGAAGCCGCGTTGCTGATCACCGCCTGCCGCGAGCGCGGCACGCGCGTCATTTCGGTACCGATCGCCTCGCGCTACGAGGGCGAATTCAGGCTCAGCCACTTCAATCCCGTGCGCGACGTCACCCGAATCACGGTCTATACCGTTGGCCGCGTGTTCCATTACGGCAACTTCCTGGCGAGCTATCGACGCTCACGTTCGGCGCCGACCATCGTCGGCGCCACCGAATCGACCGAACCACGCACCGCACACTGACACCCGAGGTGGCACATGGATCGTAAACCGCACGACGCCGTCATCCTGGGGGGAGGCCTTGCCGGGCTCTCGCTGGCCATGCAGCTCAAGGGTGAATACCCGGATATGGACATCGTGGTCCTCGAAAGGCAGGCGCGACCGCTGCCCGAGGCGGCGCACAAGGTCGGCGAATCGACCGTCGAGATCGCGGCGCATTATTTCGCCGACACGCTCGGCCTGCGCGACCACCTTGAAAGCGCCCACATCCGCAAGTTCGGCTTTCGCTTTTTCTTCTCCGAAGGTCGGGACGATCTCGCCGACGTGACCGAGCTGGGCGTCAGCGCGGTCCTGCCGACACCCAGTTACCAGATCGATCGCGGCATCCTCGAGAACTTCCTCGGCGACGAAGCCCGCCGCCGCGGCATCGACTTCCGCGACGGGGTGACCGTCCGTGGCTTCGACATCGGTGCCGGCGATGCGCCGCATACCGTTCGCGCGACGGCGGCGGACGGCGATCCGATCGAGTTGCACGCGCGCTGGTTGCTGGATGCATCCGGCCGGGCGGGCATGATCCGCCGCAAGTTCGACTTCACGCGAGACAATGGCCACCACGCCAATGCCGTCTGGTTCCGTATCGACGATCGCCTGGAGATCGACGACTGGTGCGACGACGCGGAATGGAAGGAGCGCTGCCGCCCACCGGAGCGCTGGCGTTCGACGAACCACCTGTGCGGACCCGGATACTGGGTGTGGTTGATTCCCCTTTCCTCTGGCGCTCACTCCGTGGGTATCGTCTGCGATGCGGCCATGCACCCGATCGAAGGCATGAAGACCTTCGATCTCACCGTGGCGTGGCTCGAGAAGCACCAGCCGCTGGTCGCTCGCCAGGTGGTCAAGCGTCGCGAGAAGCTGCTGGATTTCGCCTTCTTCCGCCATTTCTCGTACAGCTGCTCGCGGATGTTCTCGTCCGACCGCTGGGCGATGACCGGCGAGGCCGGGGCTTTTCTCGATCCCTTCTACTCGCCCGGCAGCGACTTCATCGCCATCGCGAACACCTACATCACGTTGCTGATCGGGCACGACCGTCGCGGCGAGAACGTGGCGCCACATGCCCGCCTCTACGAGCGGCTGTTCTTTTCGTTCTACGAAGGCACGCTGAAAATGTATCGCGGCCAGTACAACCTCTTCGGCGATGCGGAAGTCCTGCCGATCAAGGTGATCTGGGACTATGCGTACTACTGGGGCGTCCTTTGCCAGATCGTCTTCCAGAAGCGGCTCGGCGACAGCGCGTTCATCGCCAGGATGAGCGATGAACTGATCGCCGCCACCGATTTGAACACCAAGGTGCAGGCGTTTTTCCAGCCCTGGCACCAGGTGTCGGATGGACGGAACCGCCGGGTCATGCTCGACCAGCGCGATCTGGCCTGGTTTGCCGATATGAACAGCAGTCTGCACGATGTCATGGACGACGATGCACTGGCGGAACGACTGCGCGAGAACGTCCGGATGATGCGCCTGCTCGCGGCGGGCATTGTCGAGCGGGCAGTCGCCGATCATGCGTCCCTGCGCGAGGTGGCCGGCGACCTGCTCGACGTCGAAGGCGACCGCACCGAGCTATTCGCGCGGGTCGCCTGAGTCGCGGGTTATGAGACGGGACGGGGGCAGACTGCTCCGGTCGGCCCGGAGGGAGCGGTCAGGCTCCTCATCAGTCCCCTTTCGAAGGCCCTCCGGGCCGGCGGCTGCTCCATCAACGATCGGAGAGCGCTCCATCGGCCGCCGTCGTGTCTCTCTCGGCGAAAATTCCGGCGAAGACCACGTACGAACACTAACTCGCTATCGGCGAGGGGGGATGGATGACTGCTGCGCGTCCCGATGCGATCTCTTCGCCGTCATGCAAGATGCGAAACTGATACTGCGCACCGTTCTCGTCCGCGATCAGGCAATCGGCGTACACGTCGATCGGCCCCTCGAGCGTATCGATACGTTGCACCGACATCTTCACCCCCCGAAGGCTCACCAACATGCCCGGCCGAGGTGCCGTTGCACCCTGGCCGCGGGCACGCAACGCACCATGCACCGCCATGGCCTGCGCACCGTATTCGGCCAGGTGTACGGCATGCAGGCCACGCGGGCCACGCAGCGGGTGCGTATCGAGCACGTGGCTGACGCTTGCGGCATGGATCGAGGTTTCATCCCATGCCACGACGCTGTCGAGCAGGCACATATCGCCGGCATGCGGAATCAGATCGATGAAGTCATTCTTGGCGAGCATGCGGAGCCATGAGGATCGAGAGACAGAAATGGAAGGCGACGCCGAGCGCCACGGTGAGTCCGATGGCACGCAACACGGGAATCGAAGACCAGGCCAGCATACCGAAGACCAGCAGCGCCGAGATCACGCAAACCACCGTGGCGTGCAGCGTGCGACGTTGCTCGGCGGGATCGCCGGTATCACGCTCGAAGAACAGCGCGTAATGCAGACCCAGACCCGCGGCCAGGATCAAGGCCACCAGATGGAACAACGAGATGGGAATGCCGGCGATCCGTTCCACCGCGAGGACGAGGAAGGTCGCCAGCGTCATCGGTGCGAGTACGTGCCAGGCACGCCGTACGCTGCGCAGCGCAAGCGTGATGGTGACGAGCAGGAGGGCGGCGGCGGCCAGTACGGCGTGGAGGATGCGAGTCCGGTACGCGGCCACCAGCGATTCGGACGACACCTTGAGGTCGAGCAACCGCGCATCGACACCCACGGCGCCCACGGCATGATCGATGGCGGCGGGATCATGCACACCGCTCAGCGTCGACAGGCCCACCCAGTGATCGCCGCGCCTGGCCAGCATCGCGGCAAGCCGCTGTCCCAGTGGCGACCGGGCGAAGACATCCGGCGTCAACAGCGGCGCAGCACGTGCGGCCTGGACGTCGGCGACGAACGGTGCGAACAGATCCTTGCGGAAAGGCATGCCCTGCAAGGCGCCATCGAGCGCGGTGTCGAGTGCCAGGCGATCGGGAAGGCGGGCCTGCCTGGCCCGTTGCGTCGCGAGGTCCGGCAGATACATCGACGGCAGGTCGAAGCCGTCCAGCGCCTTCTTTGCGACCAGGTTACTCATCACCGGCTCCAGCGCCGTCGACGCAGCGAGTACGCCATCCGCCGTGGGCGCCTGCACGATCAACAGGTACCGCACGTCCGGCGCGCCCAGCTCGCCGCGCAATCGCGCATCCGTGGCCAGCAGATCGCGCGGCAACGGGGTGAGCGCGGAAAGATCGTTCTGCCAGAAGGGCCCCGGCGCCAAGGCGAGCATGGCGGCCACCGCCAGGATCACGGGCAGCGGTAGCCAGCGTGGCCGCGGGAGGCTGTCCAGCCACTGGCGGAAGGGGCCGAGTCCGGGCGTGTCCGCCACGTCGCGCGCGGTGGCGGGCAGAAGGTAAGGCAGGACATAGCGAGTGCTGAAACCTGCCGCGAGCAGCCCGGTAATGGTGAACACCGCCAGTTGCTTCAGGCCACCGACGCCCGAGGCGTAGAACGCGAGGTAGGCGATACAGGCCGAGGCGATCGCCGTGAGCAACAGCGGCCACAGGCCCCGCACGCTCGCCACGGCGGATTCTCCCGCGCGACGGTGGCTGAGCAGGCGGATGGGGTATTCCTGCGCGACGCCGAGCAGGGTGAAGCCAAATGCCAGGGTGATTCCGTGCACCTCGGTGAAGAACAGCAGCATCACGGTGACGCCAGCCAGGGCTCCGGTGGCGACAGGCAGCGCGCCGAAGATCAGGCTGGCGAAACTTCGGTACGCCGCCAGCATCAGCACGACGAAGCCGACCGTGGAAATGGCGCCGATCCAGTCGGCTTCATGACGCGTCTGCGCGTTGACCGTGACGGTGAAAAAGCCTGGCCCGCTCAAGGTGAGGTGCGACGCGGCGTTATGCGGCAGAGCCGAGAACGCCGTGCGGAGGCGGTCGATGGCGTCGCCCTGCGCGCCCGGATCGAAACCGGCGCCGCGCGTCTGTACCAGCAGCAACGCTTCGCCGCGCGAAGAGAACCACACGCCATCGCGCACCTCCGGCGAATGCGCCGGTGTCCAGCGTTCGACGAGCTTCAACACTTCGAGCGTGGGGTCGCGCGGAAGCCATCCCTTGAGCAGGGTCGCGGCGGGCGAGCCAAGATCGTCGAGGCGCTGCTGCAGCTGGTCGGCCAGGAAGGCCTCGTCCATGGCCGTGTCGTCGAGCGTCGGCGACAGGAGATAGCGGTAAGGAAGCAGGCCCGCGTCCAGCATGCCCATGTCGAAATCGCCGTTCACCACCTGGGTGAACGCGGGATCCTTGCGCAGCGATGCGGCGAGACCGCGGCTCAGGGCCGCTTTGTCGGTGTCGTTGCCACCGTCGATGGCAACCAGGAGCAGGCGCGATCCTGGACCTTCGCCCACCTGGTCCATCAACAGCTGTTGGTCCGGCGTGGTCGGTGCCGGCATGAAGCTGCGCAGGTCCGTACTGATCTTGAGCTGCGCGGCGACCATCCAGCCCAGCAGTACCAGCGAGCCCAGCCAGACAACGAGGATGCCGACGCGGACCTTCGTCACATCGCGCCGCCGCACTGCGCGACGAGACCTTCGCGGGTGGGCGTGGCGGGCATCGCCGTGGCGAGTTCGCCGAGCAGGTCGATCGACGTATCGCCATCGCCTTCGTCCATGCGCAGGCAGCGCGGCCGGTCGCCCCGGCCGTAAACGTGGATCGTGGCGATCTGCTTCGCGATGCCCGGGTCGCGCGGCGTCAACGTCAGTTGCCAGCGGTCCGCGTCACGACCGAGCGCCACGGTGAACGACTCAGCCAGACGCGAGGGATCGCCGGCAAGCAGGGCGACAAAGCTGTCCAGCAGCACCTTGAGCTGCGGCGCGCGCTTCAACGAAAAGCTGCGCGGCTTCTTCCCTTCGCGTTCCTGCGTCACCTCGCCGTCGGCAATCGTCGATGTTTCCTTCGCCGGCCGGTCCACGCGCCTTTCGAGGCGATCGCCGCCGAGCCACGCCAGTTCGCCGGCGACGACAAGGGGCTTGTCTAGCATGCGCATGAAGCGTGCTTCGGCGAATGGCGTTCGCGCCGGCGCCGGACGGTGGAGACTGGCGATCAACGCGTTCGCGTCGTCGGGATCAGACGTCGGAGTGGCCGGAGACGTGAGCGGCAGCAGCGCCAGCAGGCTCGTCAGCAGGAACCGTTTCTTGCCAGAAGTCATAGAAATTGAACCAGTTGAAGGGGTAGACGCGTGCGTAATGCTCCAGCCGCGCGGCGTACCGCCCGATCACGGCATCGAGCTCCGGCTTGCGATTTGCTCGCGGGATGTCGATGCCGTCGGAGAACGCCTCGAAGATCAGCTTGTAGCGATTGCCGCCGAGATAGATGCCCATGCAAAGCACCACGGGAATCTTCAGCGCCGACGCGAGCAGCCAGGGGCCCGCGGGAAACGGCGCGGGCGTGCCGAGGAAAGGAACCATGCGCATGGTTTCGTTCTGGTGGCCGCGGTCGGCGAGCAAGGCCACCATGCCTCCCTGCGCGGCACTCTCGGCCATCGCCAACGCGACCGATGTGCCACCGTGCGCCGCATCGATGACGGCGGCGCCGACGTCGGGCGCCAGCGCCTCGAGCACAGCGGTGAGCGCGGGGGTCTTCTGCTTGTCGAGCACGACGCGCAGGGGTACGTCGGGGCGACGTGCGCTGAGTGCGCGTAGCGCCTCGAAGCTACCCTGGTGCGATCCGATCAGGAGGACGCCCTGGCGTACGTCGAGGTGACGGTCGAGGACGGCCAGGCCCTCGACGTCGACCACGAAGTCGCGTTCGCCGCGGGCGAGGAAGAACAGGCGATCGAGCAGCGTCGCCGCGAACATGTGGATGAGGTGGAACACGTCCCACGACGTAACCGGACGCTTGAGCACACGGGCGAGGTACCGACGCGACGCAGCGCGTTCGTCCGCCCGACGCAGGAAGAAATAAAACGCGATGGGGTAAAGAAGCAGCCGCGCGACGGGACGCCCGAGCCGTAGGGCGATCGTCCGGATTACCCAGATGGCGAACATGCCGCCGCCTTCGCGCTGCTTCCAGTGGCTCATGCGGTGGCTTCCAGGTTACCGCGCAGCAGCGTGTCGCCACCACGACGGACGGTGAAGCGATAGCGCCTGTCGGCCAGGGCAACGAGCTCAAGCTCGGCGCTTTCACCGGGAAGCAGGGGCGCAAGAAACTTCGCGTCGACCACCTGGCTCACACCCACACCGCGCCATTCGCGCAGCGCCTCGGCCGCCTGTTCGATCAGGAGCACGCCGGCGACGATGGGCTGCCCCGGAAAATGGCCGGCGAAGCTCGGGTGCGCGGCGTCGAACCGCAGCGGGCGTACGTAGGGCGCGATGTCGGCGGTGTCGGTCAACGGCTGGCTCCGGGCCTTGCGTAGAAACGGCTCTGCGCGAAGCAGAACATGCCGAAGGCGAGTGCGACCTGAACGACCGTCAGGCCGCGGCGCGATGCTCTTCGATGTGCTCGGAGAGCGACCGGAGGTTGGTGAAGATCGTGCGATTGTCCGGGTTGTCGGACTTCAGCTGGAAACCGTAGCGCTTGGAGACCGCGAGCGCGATTTCCAGGGCGTCGATCGAATCCAGACCCAGGTCGCCACCGAACAGGGGCGCCTCCGGATCGATGTCGGCCGGCTTGACCGCCTCGAGGTTGAGGCTCGTGACGATCAGTTCGGCGAGTTCTTTCTGTGCTGCGGTTTGCGTTGCCATGTAGTCGTTCCAGGTCCTGGATTTACCTGCCTCCCCCCGGATGGCAGCGGCCGCGGAGTTTAACACAGGGCCTTCTCGCCGGCCGTCGGAGCCGTTCAGCGTCGTGAAGTACGGCTGTCCGACACGCCGCGCTGACAATCGAACGATATGATGGCGCGAACGAAAGCTATCGGAATTGCGATGCCCCCAGGCCGTGAAATGCGCGAGCGCTCGCCGCTTGCCGCCCCTCCCGCTCCGACGGTCACTTACCGGCCGAGCCATGGCGCGTTCTCGTCCCACACGTTGGCCGCGTTTGGCTTCGGCCATGACGCTGCCCACCATGACGACCCGCGCTGGCTGCGGGTGGCACTCGAGCCGCTGGGACCAGGGCTCGAGGAGGTCTGGGAGGTGGACGCGGAGGTGCTTTCAGGACGCGACGGCGACTTGCGCTGGTCACGAGGCGGCGGCTGGCTGTTCGCCGCGGTGGAGTGTGGCGAGGGCGACCACGGCGGTACGGAGGCCGCGGCCGACTATGCGTACGGGTTGCTGTCGCGCTTCGTGGCCAGCGGCGACGAGCGTCATGTGCAGCGCATCTGGAATTACCTGGGTGGCATCAACGACGGCAACGGCGACGACGAGCGCTACAAGCACTTCTGCACGGGTCGCATCCGTGGCATGGGCGATGTCTTCGCCCAAGGCTACCCCGCGGCGACGGCGATCGGGCACCACGCGGATCCGGGCCTGCTGCAGGTGTACCTGCTCGCCACCGATCGGCCCGGAACACCGGTGGAGAATCCGCGCCAGGTCAGCGCCTGGCGTTACCCGCGCCAGTACGGGCGCACCCCGCCGAGTTTCGCGCGGGCCACCCTGCTGCCGGCCGACGACGTGCTGGCGATTTCAGGCACGGCGGCGGTCGTCGGCCATGCGTCCGCCCATGCGGGCGATATCGCGGCCCAGCTTGGCGAGACGTTGCGGAATCTCGACACCCTGCTCGCGACCGGCGGCCTTCCCGCCGGCTTCGATCACCGCGCACCGCTGAAGGCCTACGTGCGACACCCCAGCGACGAGGCGATCGTTCGCGCCTTCGCCGCCCGGCATCTTCCGGATGCGCCCCTGCTGCTGGTGCACGGCGACATCTGCCGTGCCGAGTTGCTCGTCGAAATCGATGGCTGGCGCTATCGGGGCTGAGCGGAGCCGCCGTTACGGCGACTTCCTGGTCGGGCGAAGCCAGCCGTCGATGACGGTCTGCCGGGCACGCGAAAGGGTCAGCGTGTCCGCCGGCGCGTCCTTGGTGATGACCGACCCGGCGCCGATCGTCGCGCCGTCGTGCAGGGTGACCGGCGCGACCAGCGAGCTGTTCGAGCCGACGAAAACGCGGTCGCCGATCGTGGTTCGGCTCTTGTTGACGCCGTCGTAGTTGCAGGTGATCGTGCCGGCACCGATGTTCACCTGGCTGCCGATCACGGTATCGCCCAGGTAGCTCAGGTGGTTGGCTTTCGAGCCTTCGGCGATCACGGCGTTCTTCGTTTCGACGAAATTACCGATGTGTACCCCGGCCGCAAGATCGGTGCCCGGGCGCAGTCGCGCGAACGGACCGATCGTGCAGGGACCATGCGTGACCACGCCATCGATATCGCAGTGGGCCAGAACGACGGTACCGGCCGCGAGCGTCGCGTTACGAAGGCGCGTAAAGGGCCCGATGCGCACTTCGTCGCCCAGGGACACGTCGCCTTCGAGGATCACGTTGACGTCGATCTCGACATCGCGTCCCGCCGCGACCTTGCCACGCACGTCCAGACGGGAGGGGTCGGCCAGACGAACGCCGGCCAGCGCAAGTTCGCGTGCGGCGCGCTCGCGATAGATGGCTTCGAGGCCGGCGAGCTGCCAGGGATCGTTCGCACCCGACGCTTCGACGGGGTCACAGTCCACGCAGGCGGCCGGCATGCCTTCGCCCGCGGCCATCTCGAATACGTCGGTGAGGTAATACTCGCCCTGCGCGTTGCTGTTGCCGAGTGCCTGCGTCCACGCCAGCAGCCGTACCGCGTCGCCGGCGACGATACCGGTGTTGACCAGATCGATCGCTCGTTGCGCCGCGCTGGCATCCTTCTCCTCGACGATGTGGCGCACGTGGCCGGACGCGTCGAGCACCACGCGTCCGTATCCGCGTGGATCCGCCAGTCGCGTCGCGAGCATGGCAAGACCCTTGCCTGCCTGCGTGAGCGCCGCCAGCGTCTCGTCACGAATCAGCGGCACGTCACCGTAGAGAATCAGCACGCGCCCTTCCAGTTTGCCGTCTGCCTGCAGGGCTTCCAGCGCCGTGCGAACGGCGTGCCCCGTGCCCAGACGTTCGCGCTGCTCGATCCAGCCGAGCGAGGTGTCCGCCGCATACGCCGCGCGCACCTGTTCGCCGTTGTGTCCATAGACGACATGAATGCCCGCCGGCGCGAGCGAACGCGCCGCGTCGATCACATGGGAAAGCAACGGGCGGCCCGCCAGCGGCATGAGCACCTTGGCGGACGCGGACTTCATCCGCTTGCCTTCACCCGCGGCGAGGATCAGGACATGAAGGGGCGCTGCGGTCATCGGGCTCTGGCCTGGACGGAAGGTGAGGGCCGCACTTTCGCGCGTTTCGACGCCCCTGCCAAGTCGGTTACGTGTCGCTGGGCCGATGGGTCAGGTGTTCGAGGTTGGGCTTGTACGCCTCGACGAAGGCATTGCGAAGGATGCCGATGATCGCGTCGGCCGTGGAGACGTTCTTGTCGCCGATGGTGCCGGAGATGGGCACGCGCGTGGCGAACTGGTCTTTCGACTGGTTCTTGAATACCTTGGTGACGCCCTCGGCGAGGGCCTCATAGGCCAGCTTGATCGGGCCCTTGTGATCCTGTTCGACGTCCTGCTTCCAGCTGAAGATCTGCAGGCCATGAAAGAGGGGCTTGGCATAGCCATTGAGCTTGCGATCCTTCGCCTGCAACTCCATCACGAAGTCGCCTTCGCCGCCGGCGAAATCGAGACCCGAATAGGCCCGCGCCAGATCGTTCGCCTTGACCAGCTTGATGTTGCGGACGCTCAGTTCGTAGTGGAAATCGCCCAGCCGTTCGAGCGGATCGAATTCCGCGGTGGTCTCCAGTGGCGCATCGCCCAATACCTTGGCGGTGGCGTGCATATGGGCCACACGCGATCCACCGACACCCTGCACGTTGGTCAGGTTGGTGGCCGTGCCGTTGACTTCGGTCATCTTGAGATCGACTTTCGGGCTCGAGACGAAGTTGTGGAAGGTCACCGTGCCGTTGTAGACGTTGACCTCCTCCAGGCGCGTGGGCACGAGCGCCTTCAGCGGTGTACGCCAGTCGACGCCCTTACCCGTCTGCGTGTCGCCTTCGCCCTTGCCGTCGACGAAGTTCACCACGGGGTCGAAGAAGTCGATCTTGCCGCGAAGCCGCCCTTTGACCAGCGCGGTATAGCTCAGTGAGATTTCCGCGCGCGCCGTCTCGAACAGCGGCACGGGCAACTTGCCGTCGGTCTTGGTCACGGTCATGCGGTTGATCGTGTAAGCGCCGCGCCACAGGTGGATATCGATATCGACGATGTGGCCCGAGTAGTTACCCATCTTCGCCAGGCGGCCGTTGAGGTAGTTGAGCACCACGTGCGGCAGGGCGAGCCGCGCCACGATCAGCACGACGGCGATGACGCCGATGATCCAAAGGCTGCGGCGATAGCGGATGTGCATGGGGGCCGGGTACTGTGGGACGACCGGGGGAGTGTGGCGTGTTCAGGATCACAGGCACATGAAGGCCGACATAAAGGCGCGTCGCGGGGTTCTTGGGCGCGGCTCTTGGGGGGGGCTCGCCTTTGGCCTCGCGTTCGTTTGGCTCGCGTTGCGTCGCAAGAGCCGGCGGGTCTCACCCTCGGGGCACCGTCTACGGCGACCCGCGTCGGAAGGGCCGCGTGCCGCGGCCGTTTACCTAATTGCCCTGCGGGCCGGGTCGGGCTTCGACCGGGGGTTTTCGACGCGACTCCTGTCGCGCGAAAACGGCCGGCCATCCATGGCCGGCCCCCTTCGGGCCTTGTCCGGCCGGAGCCCTCGCCTACGCTAATCGCCCCGAGGGTGAGACCCGCCGGCTCTTCCGGGCACTGAGGTTTCGTGGGGGCGAGCGAATGCTTGCTAGCTGGTGGGTCTTCGTTCGACGCGATAGGGACTGCCCCTCGGCGTTACGACGACGATGTTGTGGGAGCCGATTCATCGGCGATCCCGCGGCAGCGGGCCAGGGTGCGGCAAGCACCCATCGCCGCTGAAGCGGCTCCCACAAGAGTCGGCTCCTACAAGAAGCGGCTCCTACAAGAAGCGGCTCCTCCTACGGGGGCTCGCGGTTAGTGCTTCAGGGTCCTGCGCAGGCGCTCGAGCGCCTGGAGCTGGGCCAGGGCCTCGGCCAGCTTGGCCTGCGCCTCGGCGACGTCCAGCGTCTCGCCGCGGTTGGCCAGGGCGGCTTCCGCCTCTTCCTTTGCCTTCAGGGCGGCCGCCTCGTCGAGGTCGGCCGCGCGCGCGGCCGTGTCGGCGAGGATCGTCACGACCTGCGGCTGCACCTCGAGGATGCCGCCGGAGACGTAGAACTGCTGGCGCTCGCCATTGGCGGCTACCACGTCCACGTGGCCCGGCTTGAGGCGGGTAATCAGCGGCGCGTGACGCGGCGCGATGCCCAGCTCGCCGAGTTCACCGGTGGCGACCACGAGCGTGGCTTCGCCGGAGTAGATCTCGGCTTCGGCGCTGACGATGTCGACGCGAATGGTGTGGGTCATGGGCTTGTCTTCCTAGGTCAGGAGTGGGGAAAGAAGGCGCTTACGCAGCCTTCTTCGCACCCATTTCCTCACCCTTCTTGATGGCTTCGTCGATACCGCCGACCATGTAGAAGGCCTGTTCCGGCAGGTAGTCGAGCTCGCCGTCGAGGATCATCTTGAAGCCGCGGATCGTTTCCTTGAGGGCGACGTACTTGCCCGGCGAACCGGTGAAGACTTCGGCCACGTGGAACGGCTGGGAGAAGAAGCGCTCGATCTTACGGGCGCGCGACACCGAAGCCTTGTCTTCCGGCGACAGCTCGTCCATGCCGAGGATGGCGATGATGTCCTTCAGCTCCTTGTAGCGCTGCAGGGTGCCCTGCACGCGACGGGCGATGTCGTAGTGCTCCTGACCGATCACCGCGGCATCGAGCTGACGGCTGCTGGAGGCCAGCGGATCGACCGCCGGGTAGATGCCCAGCGAGGCGATATCGCGGCTCAGCGTGACGGTCGCATCGAGATGCGCGAACGTGGTCGCCGGCGACGGATCGGTAAGGTCGTCCGCGGGCACGTAGACGGCCTGGATCGACGTGATCGAACCGGTCTTGGTCGAGGTGATGCGCTCCTGGAGCACGCCCATTTCCTCGGCCAGCGTCGGCTGGTAACCCACCGCCGACGGCATGCGGCCGAGCAGTGCCGACACTTCGGTACCGGCCAGCGTATAGCGGTAGATGTTGTCGACGAAGAGCAGGACGTCCTTGCCCTTGCCGGTCTCGTCCTTCTCGTCGCGGAAGTACTCGGCCATGGTCAGGCCGGTCAGCGCGACGCGCAGGCGGTTGCCCGGCGGCTCGTTCATCTGGCCGTAGACCATCGCGACCTTGTCGAGGACGTTGGAGTCCTTCATCTCGTGATAGAAGTCGTTACCTTCACGAGTACGCTCACCCACGCCGGCGAACACGGACAGACCCGAGTGCGCCTTGGCGATGTTGTTGATGAGCTCCATCATGTTGACCGTCTTGCCCACGCCGGCGCCGCCGAACAGGCCGACCTTGCCGCCCTTGGCGAACGGGCACATCAGGTCGATGACCTTGATGCCGGTTTCCAGCAGTTCGTTGCCGGCGGCCTGCTCGTCGTAGGCCGGGGCTTCGCGGTGGATGACCCACTGCTCGTTCTCGCCGATCGGGCCGGCTTCGTCGATCGGGCGACCGAGCACGTCCATGATGCGGCCGAGCGTGGCCTTGCCGACCGGCACCTTGATGCCTTCGCCGGTGTTGCGAGCGATCAGGTTGCGGCGCAGGCCGTCGGTGGAACCGAGCGCGATGGTGCGCACGATGCCGTCACCGAGCTGCTGCTGCACTTCGAGGGTGATCTCCGTGCCGTCGACCTTCAGTGCGTCGTAAATCTCCGGCACCTGGTCGCGCGCGAATTCGACGTCGACGACCGCGCCGATGATCTGAACAACTTTGCCCTGGCTCATGGAATGCTCCGGATGAATCTTCGTAAGGTTCTGTTTCGGCGCCGCATGCTGCGTCGCCATCGCTTTGGGGTTTCGGTCAGACCGCGGCGGCGCCGCCGACGATTTCCGAGATTTCCTGGGTAATCGCCGCCTGACGTGCCTTGTTGTAGACCAGCGTGAGTTCGCCGATGACCTTGTTGGCGTTGTCCGACGCGGCCTTCATGGCCACCATGCGCGCAGCGTGCTCGCTGGCCAGGTTCTCAAGCGCAGCCTGGTACACGACGGACTCGATATAGCGCGTCATCAGGTGCTCGAGCACCGTGCGCGCATCGGGTTCGTAGATGTAATCCCAGTCGTGGGTCTGCTCGACCTTGACGCCTTCGGATGCCTTGCCGTCGGCGTTCTCGAGCTCCTTCGCCACCAGCGACACCGGCAACAGGGCCTCGATGGTCGGCTTCTGCACGATGGTGTTCACGAAGTCGTTGTAGACCAGGAACACGCGGTCGAGCTTGTTATCGGAGTACGCGTCGAGGACGACCTTGATCACGCCGATGAGGTCTTCGAGCTTCGGCTTCTCACCCAGGTGCGTCGCGGTGCCGATCAGGTTCACGCCCTTGATGCGACGGAAGAACTGCACGGCCTTCTGGCCGACGGCGACCACGTCGATCTCGGCGCCCTTGCCCTGCCATTCGCGGATGGCGGTGAGCGTGCGACGGAACAGGTTGGAGTTGAGGCCGCCGGCAAGGCCGCGGTCCGTCGACACCACGATGAAGCCGACGCGCGCGACGTTCTCGCGCTCGGTGAGGAACGGGTGCACGAAGTCCGTGCTGGCCTGGGCGACGTGCGCGATCACCTTGCGCATGAGGCGCGCATAGGGTCGCGAGGCCTTCATCAGGTCCTGCGCCTTGCGGATCTTCGACGCCGAGACCATTTCGAGCGCACGCGTCACCTTGCGCATGTTCTGCGTGCTCTTGATCTTGGTTTTGATTTCGCGGCCGCTTGCCATGGCTTACTCGTCTGTAAAGGGTGACGCCAGGTGTTCCACGAGACGGGCGATGTCGCCCGCCTCGCGTGTCTCGCTATTACCAGCTACCGGTCTTCTTGAACTCGTCCGTGGCCGACTTGAAGGTCGCCTCGATGTCCTTGTCCCAGTCGCCGGTCTCGTCGATCTTGGTCATCAGGTCGGCGTGGTTCTGGCGGAAGAAGGCATGCAGGCCCTTCTCGAACGGCAGCACCTTGTTGACCGGCAGGTCGTCGAGGTAGCCCTTCTCCGCCGCGAACACCGACACACCCAGCTCGGCGATCGACAGCGGCGAGTACTGCGGCTGCTTCATCAGTTCCGTGACGCGCTGGCCGCGGTCCAGCTGCGCGCGCGTGGCGGCATCCAGGTCCGAGGCGAACTGCGCGAACGCAGCCAGCTCGCGGTACTGGGCGAGGGCGAGCTTCACGCCACCGCTGAGCTTCTTGATGATCTTGGTCTGGGCGGCACCACCGACGCGCGACACCGAGATACCGGCATTGACGGGCGGACGGATACCGGCGTTGAACAGGTCGGTCTCGAGGAAGATCTGGCCGTCGGTGATCGAGATCACGTTGGTCGGGACGAACGCGGAAACGTCGCCCGCCTGGGTCTCGATGATCGGCAGGGCGGTGAGCGAGCCCGTCTTGCCCTTCACTTCGCCGTTGGTCATCTTCTCGACGTAGTCGGCGCTGACGCGCGAGGCGCGCTCGAGCAGACGCGAGTGGAGATAGAAGACGTCGCCCGGGTAGGCTTCGCGGCCCGGCGGACGCTTGAGCAGGAGCGAGATCTGGCGGTAGGCGACGGCCTGCTTGGAGAGGTCGTCGTACACGATCAGCGCGTCTTCGCCGCGGTCACGGAAGTACTCGCCCATGGCGCAGCCGGAATACGGCGCGACGTACTGCAGGGCGGCGGCTTCGGAGGCCGAAGCGACGACGACGATGGTGTTGGCCAGCGCGCCGTTCTCTTCGAGCTTGCGCACGACGTTGGCGATCGAGCTGCGCTTCTGGCCGATGGCCACGTAGATGCACTTAATGCCCGAGTGCTTCTGGTTGATGATCGCGTCGATCGCGACGGCGGTCTTGCCCGTCTGGCGGTCGCCAATGATCAGCTCGCGCTGGCCACGGCCGATCGGGATCATCGAATCGATGGACTTGTAACCGGTCTGCATCGGCTGGTCGACCGACTGGCGCCAGATGACGCCCGGCGCGACCTTCTCGACCGGGCTGGTGCCCACGGCGTCGATCGGACCCTTGCCGTCGATCGGATTGCCCAGTGCGTCGACGACGCGGCCGAGCAGGCCCGGGCCGACCGGCACTTCGAGGATGCGGCCGGTGGTCTTGGCGGCATCGCCTTCGCGCAGGTGCTGGTATTCACCGAGGACCACGGCGCCCACCGAGTCGCGCTCGAGGTTCAGCGCGAGGGCGAACGTGTTGTTCGGCAGTTCGATCATTTCGCCCTGCATCACGTCGGCCAGACCGTGGATGCGAACGATGCCGTCGGACACGCTGATGATCGTGCCTTCGTTGCGTGCCTCGGCGCCGAGCTTGAACTGCTCGATGCGGGTCTTGATCAGCTCGCTGATCTCGGACGGATTCAGTGTGGTGCTGGACATGGTCAGTTCCTTATCTCGTATCAGTGCGTCAGCGCGCTGGCGAGCCGCTGCAGGCGGCCGCGCGCGGAACCGTCGATGACCTGCTCACCGGTGTCGATGACGACACCCCCGAGCAAGGCCGGATCGACGTGCGTATCCAGTTCGATCTCGCGCTTGAAGCGGCGCTTCAGCGAGGTGCGCAGCAGGTCTGCCTGCGCGGTATCGAGATCCAGCGCGCTCGTGACCTTGACCTTGAGGGTCTGTTCCGACTCACGCTTGTAGTCGTCGTAGAGCGCCGCGATTTCCGGCAGCAGCACCATGCGGCCGTTCTCGGCCAGTTCCGCGAGGAAGTTGGCGAACGGCGCATCGGTGGCCATGCCCTGCGGCAGGTGCAGGGCAACCAGCTGGGCCGGGAGCACACGCGGGTCGTTGTAAAGCTCGGCAACGCGCGGATCGGCCGCAACCACGGCCGCGAAGTTCAGCGCATGGGACCAGTCGGCGAGCGAACCCGACGCATGCGCCACTTCGAAAGCGGCGCGTGCGTAGGGACGGGCGAGGGTGAGCGCCTGGGCCATGATCAGATCTCGGCGGCGAGTTGATCGAGCAGCGCCTTGTGGGCCGCCGGATCGATTTCACGCTGCACGATCTTCTCCGCGCCACGCACGGCGAGGGCGCCGACCTGTTCGCGAAGCTGTTCACGGGCACGCTGGGCCATCGACGCGATCTCGTCCTCGGCTTGGGCCTTCAAACGGTTGATCTCGCCGGTCGCTTCGGCGCGGGCCTTCTCGAGAAGCTGGTTGGCCTGCTGCTGGGCCTTGTCGATGATCTCGGTCGCCTGGAGGCGAGCCTGCTTGATCTCGACAGCGACCTTGGCGTCGGCATCCTTCAGCTCGGCACGAGCACGCTCTGCCGCGGCGAGCCCTTCGGCCACCTTCTTCTGGCGTTCTTCGATGGCACCGTTGAGCTGGGGCCAGATGAACTTGGTGGTGAACCAGACCAGGATCGCAAAAGAGATCATCTGGCCCAGGAAGGTCATGTTAATTTCCATGATCTCTCCAAAGACTCCGAACGCTGGGGTACTGACGGTCGCCGTGGCGGGTTACGCCACGACGACAAGACGAACACGTGCTCAGCCGCCGGAAGCGGTGCGCAGAACGCCGATCAGCGGGTTCGAGAAAGCGAGCAGCAGGGCGATCGCCAGGCCGATGATGAACGCCGCGTCGATCAGGCCGGCGAGCAGGAACATGCGACCCTGCAGCAGCGGAACCAGTTCCGGCTGGCGGGCGGCCGACTCGAGGAACTTCGAGCCCATGATGGCGATACCGAGACACGCACCGAGCGCGCCGAGGCCGATGATGACGCCGATGGCGATGGCGGTCATGCCCTGCACGTGTGCGAAGAGTGCGGTGAGTTCCATGGTGTTCTCCTGGGATTTCTTAAAGTCGAAAGGGTGGTGTGAAACGAAACAGAATGGACTGGGTCTAACGTCGGTGCGGTGAGTTAGTGGTGTTCACGCGCCGTGGCGATATAGACGATCGTCAGCATCATGAAGATGAACGCCTGGAGGGCGATGATCAGGATGTGGAAGATCGCCCAGGCCGTGTTGAACACGACGCCAGGCACGAAGCCGATCCAGCTCACCATCAGGCCGGCGATCAGCATGAACACCAATTCGCCACCGTACATGTTGCCGAACAGTCGCATCGCGAGCGACACGGGTTTCGACAGCGTTTCGACGACGTTGAGAAGCAGGTTGGGAATCAGCAGGACGATCTTGGCGACCGTGCTTTCGGCGTGGAACGGCGCGGTCAGCATTTCCTTGCCGTAGCCGAAGCCGCCCTTGGCCTTGATACCGTGGCCGATCACGATGAGGATGACGGCCAGCGACAGACCGATCGTGGTGTTGATGTCCGCGGTCGGCACCATGCGGAAGTACGTGTGGTGCGCGGTCTCGGCGCCGGCGAACGTATGCACCAGCCAGCCGGCGAGATCCACCGGGAGCAGGTCCATCGCGTTCATGAAGAACACCCACATGAAGATGGACAACGCCAGCGGGGTGACCGTGCGACGGTCGCCGTGGAAGGTGTCCTTGACCTGGGTGTCGACGAATTCGATCGCCAGCTCGACCAGTGCCTGACCCTTCGAGGGCACGCCGGAGGTCGCCTTGCGGGCGAACAGCCAGAACCACAGGCAGAACGCGGCACCGAGCACGAACGACACCACCAGGGAGTCGACGCGCAGGTTCCAGAACGCCCCATGGTCGGTGCTGAAATTCACCGTCATGTGGTTCAGGTGGTGCTGGATGTATTCGGTCAGACCGCCTTGCGGTTCGCTCGCCATGCCTCAACCCTTGAATCTGAATGCAAATACATTGACCGCGAAGGCCGCCACCAGTCCCGCCAACGCGGGCAAGGGTGGCAGCTTCCACTGAACCAGAACGAGCGCCAGTCCACCGATGAGGACGATCCAGCGAAGGATCATGCCCACGAGAAAGCGGACGAACGTTGCTCCCGCACCTCCCAGCGCACTGAACGCCCGCGCAGCGAGCAGCGCGGTGGCGATAGCGACGATCAGGGCACCGGCAAAGGCGGCCAGACCGGCCGGACGCCCCTGCAGGAGAAATGCAAGCCCGGCGATGACGGCCACCACCAGCTGCGCGAAAACGACGCGCATGGCGAGATGACGACCGGCTGCAAGACTGTTGAGCAACGCGAGGCTCCCGTGGTTTCGCTCGAAGGCGGCACCAGATGGTTCAACGGGCCACGGTTTAATCTGGAAAAGTATACCAGTGCCGTAAACAACGGGACAAGCGAAGAAAGGCCATAACCACCCGCCGGCGCGACATCCGTCGCGTCGTTGGCGAGGGAGCCGCGGTAGGTCAGGCCCGGGCGGGCTGACCTGCCAGTGCGCCGAGGGATGTGGCCGTCTCTACAGCCACATCGAAGATGTCGCCGGCGGCGGATGCCGCACGCTCCACGCCTTGACGCTGGAGGTCGCCGCCGCGAGCCATCCATGCACGCATCGCCGTGGCATCCGTCGCGGACATGGCATCCGCCATTAGGCCCGTGGCGGCACGTGCATGCCCTTCGAGCGCCTGGAGGTGCAGATCGGCGACCCGCTCCATACCGCGCCAGGCAAGCGCCTGTGCGGCGGCAGCCTGTTCGACGAAACGGGCGAAATCGGCATAACCGTTTGCGTGGGACATCGGGCAACCGTCGGGGAACGGGGAGGTGCCGGAGTGTAGACCCGTCTGCTGCAACGCGGCAACCGCGAATTCCTGCGCAGGCAGCTTTTGCCTCTCGAACCTAATGCGCGATCAGAGCATGTCGGCCGAAAACTCGGCACCGGACGTGCAGGTTTCATGCACGACGACCCTGGCCAGGCCGGGCACATCGACACGGAGACGCTCGAAGATCCAACGCGCGAGGTTTTCGCTGGTGGGATTATCCAGGCCGTCGATGTCGTTGAGGTAATGATGATCGAGGCGATCGTAGAGCGGCTGGAATCGCGCCTTCAGGTCGCCGAAGTCCATCACCCAGCCGAACACGGGGTCGGTCGGCCCTTCGACGTGCAGCTCTACGCGAAAGGAATGCCCGTGCAGCCGCGCGCACTTGTGTCCCTGGGGCACATTCGGCAGCCGGTGGGCCGCCTCGATGTTGAAGGTCTTGAAGATGCGCATGGAAGCCGGATCGATGAAGTGATTGCCCATTGTAACGGACAGTTACGTAAACGATTTCCGTTAACCGCGTCTTCACGACGGGGTTCGCATTTTCACTGATGACGCCCATGATCTTCGTCGCTTTCATGGGATAACCGTTACGTTGGTAACTAGACGCGGGGAGCCGGGGGGCTCCTCAAGCCACTTCAACCGGGAGGCATCATGTGCCTTGGACGTGGTTCGCTCGACAGTGCGCCGCTGTGCGCACTGTCCGAGGAAGTGTTCGCTGCCCTGCCCTGGCCCTGCGCCGTCTGGCAGCGCGACAGCGGGCGGGTCGTCATGGTCAACGGAGCCTTCCTCAGCGAGTTCGGCATCAGCCGGGGGCGCGCCGGTCCGGCGTGGATCGACCGCCATCTGGAACCGGACGGCGATGCCGGCGAGGTCGTTTTTCGCGACCGGCATGCACCCGCGCGGCGATTCCGGATGACCCGCCAGGCCATCGACGCAGCCTCGGGGCCTTTCGAAGCGGTCTTCCTGATGCCACTGCCCGACGACGAAACCGGCAAGGATGGGGCGACCGTGACGTCGCACGCCACCTCGTTGCGACCGGGTGTGGGCCTGACACGCCGCGAGTCCCAGGTCCTCGACGGCATCATGCAAGGCAAGCTCAACAAGGTGATCGCCGGCGAGCTCGACATCAGCCCGAAGACCGTCGAGCTTCACAGGGCAAACCTCATGGCCAAGCTTCGCGTACACAATGTGGTGGAACTGGCGCGTGCCGTCCTGGACGGGACGGTGTCGCCCTACCTCGACGAGCCGGCGATCGCGATGCCCGTCGCGGTCGACTAAAGGCTCACCCGGGAACGACGGCCGGCGCCGACCGGGCAAGAAAAAAGGCCGCACCCAGGGGGCGCGGCCTTCTTTTTTTCTGGTGGCTAGAGGCGGGCTCGAACCGCCGACCTCAGCATTATGAGTGCCGCGCTCTGACCAGCTGAGCTACCTAGCCGTGAAACCTGGTCGTCCGCGAGACGGGCTCGCGAAGGCCGGGCAGTTTAATCGGCGCGGGCTTCCCGTTCAAGTGGCGCCTTGTACACGCTTCTCGCGGTGTGGTTGAATCGACCGTATCGCGTGAATCCGGCCACCGCCGGCTGGCGCGGCAGGTTCGCGGAGGGCGGATGATCGACGCTGATGGCTATCGACCGAATGTGGGGATCGTTCTCCTCAACGGGGACGGCCGCCTGTTCTGGGCGCGCCGGGTCAATCGTGACGGCTGGCAGTTCCCCCAGGGCGGCATGCGCAGCGACGAGACGCCGCTGGAGGCGATGTACCGCGAACTGGAAGAAGAAACCGGCCTGCACGCCCACCACGTGGAAGTGCTGGCGGAAACCCGGGGCTGGCTGAAATACCGGCTGCCGAGCCGCTTTGTCCGCCATCACCAGCGCCCCACCTGCATCGGCCAGAAGCAGGTCTGGTTCCTGTTGCGGCTGACCGGCAGCGAAGACGCACTCAAGCTCGACGCCTGCGAGAAGCCCGAGTTCGACCTCTGGCGCTGGGTGGACTTCTGGTATCCGGCCAACCACGTGGTGAACTTCAAGCGCCAGGTCTACGAACGGGCGCTGCGCCAGTTTGCCCCGACCGTCGAGGTGACCTGCTCGGTCACCATAGGCACCTGCCCGCAGGAAGCCGAGGCGCTGCGCCTGGCCCGCGGCGGCGAATAAGCCCGCCTTCACATCTGTGTAGTTGACAATCGTTCGCATTCGTATTCGAATGCGCACCCATGTACATCTGCATGTGCAACGCCGTCACCGACCACGCCATCCGCCGCGCCGCGGCCGAGGGAGTGGAGTCGTTCGCCCAGTTGCAGGCCCGCACGGGCTGCTCGGATTGCTGTGGCGCCTGTGAGCCCGAAGCCCGCCAGTGCCTGCGCGATGCCGTCGAGCAGACGCGGTCGGTGCTGAGCTTCCTGCCGACGCCGGCCTGAGCCCTTTCGCAGCGCGTTCGCGGACGCGAACCGTCTTCATTCTCGTTTCGTCGTGCGCTTTCGCCGCGACGTATAGTCATGCCCTTAACAGTCAGGGAGACCCCTCATGAAGGGCGACGCAAAGGTCATCGAATTCCTCAACAAGGTGCTCTACAACGAGCTCGCCGCCATTAACCAGTACTTCCTGCATTACCGGATGTTCAAGGACTGGGGCTACAACGAACTCGCCAAGCACGAGTACGAAGAGTCGATCGAGGAGATGAAGCATGCGGACAAACTCATCGAGCGGATCCTCTTCCTCGACGGGCTGCCGAATCTCCAGCATCTGGGCAAGTTGCGCATCGGCGAGAACGTGGTCGAAGCCCTCCAGGGCGACCTCGACCTCGAGATGATCGCCACCAAGGACCTGCGCGAGGCCATTGCCTATAGCGAGGGCATCCACGATTTCGTCAGCCGCGACCTGTTCAAGTTCATCCTTGGCCAGGAAGAAGAGCACATCGACTGGCTCGAGACGCAGTTCAGCCTGATCTCGGACATCGGACCGGAACGTTACATGCTGAGCAAGGTCGGCAAGCTGTCCGACTGATTCCGCATTTCGTGCCTGCGTTGGGAAAAGCCGCCGGTGAGGCGGCTTTTTCTTGGGAGCGATCGCTAGCACCCTTCGCCGATGAATCGGCTCCTGCAGCGAAGCGCTATCGACGTCCGAGCGCGTTTCCAAGGGTGACCCGGCTCCCAGAATTCGAGAGGTCTTGGGTCGCTTGGTTGACCCTGGGGGGAGGGGCGGGCTATACCATCCGGCCTTCACGCCCTCTCCACGGAATTCTGCATGGCCTCGCGGCACCCACCACGGTTTGTCGTGCGCACCCTCGCCGACACGGTGCGCGAGGGCCGCAAGCGAGTCATCTTGCTCGGCGCCTGGGCGGCCAGCCTCATCGTGGTCGGCTGGCTTGCCTGGCTGATCGCCGGACACGGGCCGGCGGTCGCCGCCGCCCGGAGCAACGGCGGGGTGTCCAGTGCGGAGGTCGAGGATTTGCGCCAGCAGGTGGCCAATCTGCAACGGGCCAGCCAGGTCGCCGGCATTGCGGCGAAGGAACTGACACGGAACCTGGCCGAGCGCGACGAAGAAATCAGCGGTCTGCGCACCGACCTCGCCTTTTACTCGCGGCTCGTCGGCGGCAATGGCCAGCGCGACGGCCTCAAGGTGCAGGGCGCGCGGACCGAGCCCGTGAAGGGTTCGCCGAATGCCTGGAACGTGGTGGTCACCCTCACCCAGAACGCCCGGCGCGGGGAACTGCTCAAGGGCAGCCTGACCCTGGCCGTGGAAGGCATCCAGGGCAACAAGGTCGCGACGCTCGAGGGCCCGGGCCTCGGCCAGGCCGCCGCGTCGCGGGGCCTGCCGTTCTCCTTCAAGTACTTCCAGCAGGTCCAGGGCAGCTTTACCCTGCCGGCCGGGTTCAAGCCGACGCGCCTGCGCGTCGTGGCGAGCGCGGAAGGCGATGAACCGGTCACCAGCACGATCCCCTGGGCAGACGCCACCCGCAACGACGAGGTCAACGATGTTCAGCAGTAACCGGAAGAACCAGGCGCCCTCCGTCGGTGCCGCGGCCACCAGCCTGATCGCCCGCGGGGTCACCATTCGCGGCGACGTGCAGTTCAGCGGCACCCTGCATCTGGACGGCATCGTGGAAGGTTCGGTCCACGCCGATGCCAGCGGCGACGGCGTGCTCACGATCAGTGAGACCGGGCGCGTCGTCGGTCGTATCGAGGTGCCGCATGCCGTGATCAACGGAGGCGTCACCGGCGATATCGAGGTCTCGGAACGGCTGGAGCTGGCCCCGCTGGCCCGGATCGACGGCGACGTGCAGTACCAGGTGCTGGAAATGGCGGCCGGTGCCCAGGTGAACGGCAAGATGATTCACCGCGCACCCGCCACGGTCCGCCAGCTCGCCCAGGCCGCCATCGAAGCTGCCCCGGTAGCCGCCGAGGCTTGACCTGCCGCCGAACGGCGCCATTATGGGTGGCATGAACAACCCCTTCCCCATGGCGCCGTCCCCGGACTACCGGTCCGCTGGTGCGCCGCTGATCTTCACCGAGGCCGCTGCCCGCAAGGTGCACCAGCTGATCGAGGAAGAAGGCAATCCCGGCCTGAAGCTGCGCGTCTACATCAGCGGCGGCGGTTGCTCGGGCTTCCAATACGGCTTCACTTTCGACGAGGACCAGGCCGAGGACGATCTCGCGGTCTCCCGGGAAGGTGTCACCCTCGTCGTCGATCCGCTCTCGCTGCAATACCTGACCGGGGCCGAGATCGATTACGCGGAGTCGTTCAGCGGCTCCCAGTTCGTCATTCGCAATCCGAACGCGAAGACGACCTGCGGCTGCGGCTCCTCGTTCAGCGCATGAGCGGCTGCACGGCGTGACGATCGACCAGGAGCGCGACCGGGCCGTGGCGGTGCGCGCCCGCGAGAACGTGTTCGCGGGCATCGATATCGACCGCATGGCGGAACGACGCGACGATCGTCTCTGGGTCGAAGAACTCGAGCGCGCGGCCAGCAGCCGCTTCCTCGTCCTCGACAGCGATGGCCAGGCATTCGCACGCGGCGCCGACGACGCCCCCGAGTGGATGTCGCCGACCACGCGTGGCGAGCGCTTCGGCGATATCCCGGCGACGTTCCTGGGCCTGGCCGACGATATCGGATGGTTCGCCCTCGTCGTCGACGAAGCGCAGGCCGAGCTCTTTACGACGCTGACCGGCGCACGCCGTGTCTCGCTGCGCGAGGCGGGCCTCGCCTTCGCCGCGTTCGACGCGGGGCTGTTCGCCTTCGCCAAGGGCATCACGCATTGGCAGCGCCAGACCCGCTTCTGCAGCCAGTGCGGCGCGCCGACCCTGGTGGTCGCCGCGGGCCACCGCGTGCAGTGCACGAACCCGGATGGCGCGCACATGCATTTCCCGCGGACCGATGCCGCGATCATCGTGATCGTCGAAGACGGCGACCGTTGCCTGCTCGGGCGCCAGCGTGGCTGGCCCGCCGGACGTTATTCCACCCTGGCCGGTTTCATCGAGCCGGGCGAGTCGCTGGAAGACGCCGTACGAAGGGAAGTGCGCGAGGAGTCCGGCATCGAAGTGCTCCACGCGACCTATCATTCGTCGCAGCCCTGGCCGCTACCCGCGTCGTTGATGGTCGGCTTCACCGCCACGGCGAAGACGCGCGAGATTCACCTGCGCGATGACGAACTCGAAGACGCCCGTTGGTTCACCGTCGACGACATCGTGACCGGCATGGCCACGGGTGCGCTCGGCGTACCGCCGCCGCTTTCGGTTTCCTACCGGCTGATCGAGCACTGGCTCGGCCTGCGCGGCGTCAGCCTCGACGAACTCATCGCGAGTGCGCCGCCCCGCGGCTGATCCCCTACAATCGGGGCATCGACCAGCGGATCGCGCTCGCCATGGCTCTACGTCTCCTCGCCGTTCTCATCGCCCTCGCCATCGTCTGGAGCGTGCCGCAGCTCGCGCGGTGGCGTGACGACCGCTGGTTCCGCGGGTGGGTGAACCGCCTGGGCGACACCTCCGGCCCCGGGCGCGTCGCTGTCGTCCTGCTCGTGCCCGTGGTCGCCGCCGCGATCATCGCCGGCCTGCTTGCCTCACTGCCCTTCTTCGACCTCGCGTGGCTGATCTTCTCGATCGCCGTCCTGGTCTATGCGCTGGGTCCGCGTGAAATCGAAACCGATATCGACGCCATCCTGCGCGCGCCCGATACGCTGCGTCGCGACGAGGCCATGGCCGCCCTGCGCCACGACGAGAACGCGCTGACCTGGTTCGCTCCGGCGCTGGTCGAAGCGGCGTTCTACGGCGCGCTGCGCCGCCGCTTCGGCGTGATGCTCTGGTTCCTGTTGCTGGGCCCTGCCGGCGGCCTCGGCTACCGGCTCGCGCAGATCCTCGGCCGCGACGCATCGCTCGCCCTGGACAGCGCCACCCGCGCCACGGCCCAGCGCGTCGCCGATGCGCTGGACTGGATTCCCGCCCACCTGATGGTGTTCGCCATGGCCCTGGTGTCCGATTTCGACGCCGTCATCGGCGCCTGGAAGCATTGGCACCACACCTCGGGGAGCCCGCGTTCGCGCCTCGAGCCGGACTTCCTCGGCGCGGTCGCTCGCGCCGGCGTGGACGCCGATGTCGAAGCCGGGGACGGCTACGTGCAGGACGTGAGCGATCCGGTGACCGAACTGGAGGACGCACGACGCGTGATCCGCCGTGTGCTCATCGTGTGGCTCGCCGTCGTCGCCGTGATCGTCCTCGCTGCCTGGGTCGCCTGACTCAGGCCTTGTCGCCGCGAAGCTCGCCGACCCGGTCGCGCAGCACCGACGCATTCACATCGCTGGCCGCCAACGGTGCGCCGCCGACCAGTTCGATCTTCGACCAGAACCGGCGCGGCAGGCGCGAACGGTGCAATGCGCTGTCGCGCCGGCTGAAGATGCTGCCCCACATGCCGCGCAGCGCCAACGGCACGACCGGTACCGGACGGCGCGCGAGAATCTGGTCGACACCGGGGCGGAAATTCGCGATGCCGCCATCCTTGGTCAGGCCGCCTTCGGGGAAGATGCAGACGACTTCGCCCGCCGCCAGCGCCTCGTCGATCCGCTCGAAGGCGCGCATCAGCAGCGCCTCGTCTTCGTGGCGACCGGCGATCGGAATCGCCTTTGCCGTGCGGAACACGAAGTTCAACACCGGGATATTGAAGATCTTGTAGTACATGACGAAGCGCATCGGCCGACGCACGCTGGCCATGAGGATCAGCGGATCCATGAAGCTCACGTGGTTGCAGACGACCAGGGCCGCGCCTTCGTCCGGCACGTTCTTCAGCCCGTCCACGCGGACGCGGTAAAGCGTGTGCACGAGCACCCAGGTGATGAAGCGCATCATGAACTCGGGCACGAGCGTGAAGATGTACACCGCGACGGCGATATTGATCAGGCCCGTGATGAGGAAGATGGTCGGCACGCTGAGGCCGAGCATCGTCAATCCGATACCGAATACCGAAGCGGTGCAGATCAGCAGCGCGTTGACGATGTTGTTGCCGGCGATGATCCGCGACAGCCGTTCGCGCGGTGCGCGACTCTGCACGAAGGCGAACAACGGCACCACGTAGAAGCCCGCGAACGCACCGATCATGGTGAGATCCAGCACGACGCGCCATGCACCCGGTACCGCCAGGAAGGCCATCCAGCCGAGCTGGACGCCCGACGTCACCGCCGGATGCGCGAAGAACAGGTCCACCGCGAACACGGTCAGGCCAAAGGCGCCCATCGGCACCAGGCCGATTTCCACGCGCCTGCCGGAGAGCCTCTCGCAAAGCAGCGAGCCCACGCCCGTGCCGATCGAGAAGAGCGTCAGCGCCAGCGTATTCACCGAGCCATCGCCGCCCAGCACGTGCCGCGTGTAATTCGGCAGTTGGGCGATCATCACCGTGCCGAAGAACCAGAACCACGAGATGCCCAACACGGCGTTGTAGATGGCGCGGTCTTCATGGGTGAGCTTGAGGACGCGCCAGGTTTCGCTCAGCGGGTTCCAGTTGAAGGTGAGGTCCGGTGCCGTGGCCGGCGCCGCGGGAATCGAACGACTCACCAGGTAACCGGTGACGGCGATGGCGATCGTGGTGAGCGACGCCGCCAGGGTGCCGTAGCCGGCGATCAGCATGAGCGAGTTGCCGACGATCATGCCGACCAGCATGGCCAACTGCGTGCCCGTCTCGACCAGCGCGTTGCCGCCGACCAGTTCAGCGCGCTCGAGGGCTTGCGGCAGGATCGAGTACTTGATCGGCCCGAACATCGTCGAGTGCATGCCCATCAGGAACAACACCACGAGCAGCAACGCGATGTGGTGGGTGAAGAATCCGACCGCGGCGATGACCATGGCCGCGATCTCGAACAGCTTCACGAAGCGGATGAGGCGGGTCTTCTCGAACTTCTCGGCGATTTGCCCCGCGGTGGCGGAGAAGAGAAAGTACGGCAGGATGAACAGCGCCGGCGCGAGATTCGTATAGAGCGACACCTGCGCATCGGGCAGGGCCATCTGGAAAGCGACAAGCATGACCATCGCGTTGCGAAACGCGTTGTCGTTGAACGCACCGAGCGCCTGCGTCCAGAAGAAGGGCGCGAACCGTCGCTTGCCGAGCAGAGAAAACTGGGACATTCCGTGACCACCACCGTTTAGTCGCGGTGAGTGTACCCGAGCCCCTGCGTCACGACGTCAGAGCCGCGCCAGCGCGCGATGGGCTATGTCGCGGCGAAAGAACGCCCCGTCGAAGCGAACCGTCTCCAACGCGGCATACGCAGCGGCCCGCGCAGCCATCAGATCGTCACCCACGGCGCAGACGGTGAGGACACGGCCCCCGGCGGTGACAGGGCGGCCATCGGCCGACAGGGCGCTGCCGGCGTGGAAGACCTTCACGTCCTCGCCGAAGTCGACATCGGCGCCTTCGATCGCATCGCCGGCGCGGACCTTGCCCGGGTAACCGCCGGCGGCAAGCACGACACCGAGCGCGGGACGTGGATCCCATTCGGCGTGCGCCTTTGTGACATCGACGTCGAGCGCCGCCTCGATCAGATCGACGAGATCGGAGGTCAGGCGAAGCATGATGGGCTGGGTTTCCGGGTCGCCGAAACGAACGTTGAACTCGATGACCTTGGCCACGCCGGCCTTGTCGATCATCAGCCCGGCGTAGAGGAACCCGGTGAACGGCGCGCCATCGGCGGCCATGCCGTCGAGGGTCGGCTGGATGATCTCGCGCATCACGCGCGCGGATACGTCCTCGGTCACGACGGGCGCGGGCGAATACGCACCCATGCCCCCGGTGTTGGGGCCGAGGTCGCCATCGTCGCGGCGCTTGTGATCCTGGCTGGTCGCCATCGGCAAGGCATGCTTGCCGTCGGCGATCACGATGAAGCTGGCTTCTTCGCCATCGAGGAATTCCTCGATGACCACACGCGACGAGGCGTCGCCAAACGCCTGCTGACCAAGCATGTCTTCCAGCGCCGCCTCGGCTTCGCCCAGGCTCATGGCCACGACCACGCCCTTGCCTGCGGCGAGGCCGTCGGCCTTGATCACGATGGGCGCGCCGGTCTGCCGCACGTGGGCCAGCGCGGGCGCCAGCTCGGTGAACACCGCGTAGTGCGCCGTGGGAATGCGATGCCGGGCGAGGAAGTCCTTGGCGAAGGCCTTGCTGCCTTCGAGCTGGGCCGCCTTCGCCGTCGGGCCGAAGCAGCGCAGGCCTGCCGCGGTGAAGCGGTCCACCACGCCGGCGACCAGCGGCACTTCCGGCCCGACCACGGTGAGACCGACGCCCTCGCTCTTTGCCAGCGCGAGGAGGCCGTCGATATCGGTTACGGCCACCGGCGCGTTACGCAGGCCCGGCTCGCGAGCCGTCCCGGCATTACCCGGCGCCACGATGACCTCGTCCACGCGGGCGGACTGAGCGAGCTTCCAGGCCAGCGCGTGTTCGCGGCCACCGCCGCCGATAACGAGGACTTTCATGGGGTGTCTCCAGACTTTGAACCCGGCATTCTACCCGGCGTCGCCGACAACGTGCCCTGGAATCGCCTTCTGGACGCCCCGCCGCGACCCCGACCCACCGGCAGGCTCGGTCCGGACAGCACCTCACCGTTAGGGAGATTCACCATGCCTCGTCTCGCCGCCCTGCTTGGCGCCCTCGCCGCCCTCGTCTTCGCGACCACCATTCACGCCGACACATGGCGCGAACATCCCGAGTGGGGTCGCGCGTTCGCCCGGGCCCATCTGCAGGGCACGCTGCTCGTCTATGAGGAAGGCACGAAGACCATGCATGTCTTCGACGCCAAGCGGGCACGCCACGCTTACCTGCCTGCCTCCACGTTCAAGATTTTCAACGCCATGGTCGCCATCGATACGGGTGCCGTGAGCGACGAGTTCGAACCGATTCCCTGGGACGGCACCGTGCGCTCCGTCGGCGGCAAGCCCATGGCCGAATGGAACCGGGCGAACAGCCTGGCGAGCGGCATGCGCTACTCCACCGTATGGTTTTACCAGGAGGTGGCGCGGCGCGCCGGACAGCAGCGCATGCAGGCCTGGATCGACAAGGTCGGCTACGGCAACCGCGATATCTCTGGGGGTATCGACCGTTTCTGGCTCGATGGAGGCCTGCGTATCTCGGCCGAGCAGCAGGTGAGCTTCCTGCGCCGCCTGGCCGACGGGACCCTGCCGTTCTCCGAGCGCGCCCAGGAAATCGCCCGCCGCATCACGGTCTACGAATCGGCACCGACGTACGAACTGCACGCCAAGACCGGATGGGGCACGAACGCGGCGCAGGACAACGCCGACCCGACCAAGGCCAGCGACATCGGCTGGTATGTCGGCTGGGTGGAGCACAACGGCAAGCGCTGGTTCTTCGCCATGAACATCGATATCCGCCTGCCCGACGATGGCGCCAAGCGCGTCACCCTCACCCGGCAGATGCTTCAGGACATGGGTGCGTTCAGCGGCTGACGAGCAGTTCGATCAACTGCGCCCTCGGCAGTTTGCCGGTCTCGTTACGCGGCAACGCATCCACCAGGCGTAGCGGCCGCGGCAGGAACACCGGATCCATCGCGTGGCGCAGCGCATTCAATACCGCATCGGCGGTGAGTGTCGGCGCCACGACCAGGCCGGCGATGCGGCGAATGCCTGCCGCGTCGGCTTCGTCCAGTTGGAACAACACGCCGTCGCGCACGCCATCGATGGCCAGCAGGCGGCGGTTGAGATCGCCCAGCGATGCGCGCTTGCCGGCGATTTCGAGCAAGTCCGTGTTACGCCCACGGAGACGGAAGCGACGTCCCTCGTCGTGCAGCGAGACGATATCGGCCAGCGCGATGGGCGCGTCCAGCTGCGGCGCGTCGACCAGCGTGCCATCCGGCTGCGGGTGCAGCACCACGCCTTCGTAGAGCTGCCAGTCGTCGTCGACCGCGGTCCGCCGGCTGGCGAACACACAGGTTTCGGTGGAACCGAATACTTCGTACAACGGTGCGCCGAAGCAGGCCTCGGCCGACGTGGCGAGCTCGACCGACATCGGCGCGGTCGCCGAGACGAAAGCGGCCAGCGGCGGCAGGTCGATACCGGATTCGATCAGGGCGCGCAGGTGCACCGGCGTGGTCACCAGGACACGCGGCTCTGGCAGCGAAGCGAGCGCGGTCGCGACGTCCGCCGGAAAGAACGGCCGGCCGGCGTGCACGCCGACATCGGAGAGCAACGGCATCAGCACGGACATCTCGATGCCGTACATGTGCTGCGGCGGCACCGTGGCGACGACATGGAACGCGTCGCCGATGGCGAGGCCGAGCATGCGGGCATTGCCTGCGTTGCTGGCGACGAAGCTGCCCCAGGTCTTGATGTTGGGCTTGGGTTTGCCGGTCGATCCCGAGGTGTAGCCGATGGCGACCACGGCCTCGGCGGGAATCGAGGGAATGCCACCGTAGGCGGGCGACACGTCGTCCAGCACGGGCATGCGCAGGTAACCCGGCGGCGACGGTGCCAGGTCGAGTTCGCCGATGGCGTATGCCCCGGGATGATTCGCCATCACTTCATCGACGGCGTGGGCCGCCCGCGAGGGTGGCAGCAAGTTGGTCTGGCCGCGCAGGACCAGGGCCGTGAAGGCGACGAGGAAGGCGTAGCGGTCCTCGCACAGATTGACCGCGCTGTCGGCCTCGGGAAGCGTCGCCGCCACCTGGCGCACATGACCCAGGAAGGTCGCCGCCGTGACGGCCTGTCCGTCGCGCCAGGCAACCACGCGGGAAGGCGCACCGACGAGCAATGGGAAAGACGCTGCGCCAGGGCGCCCGGAAATCTCGGAATGGAAGATCGACAACGGCGGCTCCCCCTCTCAGGCGCGGATGATAGCGCCGCTGAGGGCGTCGCGGATGGTGGTGGGGCGTTCCTGGCCGCCGAGTGGCGCCTCGAGCACACCGTCGAGGCGATCGCCGAAGTAGCGCGCCAGCGTGGTCACGTCGCGCGCCGGTGCTTCGCCGTGCGGGTTGGCGCTGGTGGAGACCAACGGCGCGCCGAAGGCACGACAGAGCGCGGCGGCGGGTGCGTGTGCGGTGACCCGCAAGGCGATGCCCGCATGCGCGCCGGCCACCCAGTCGGGAACCGCCGCGCTGCGCGGAAAAATCCAGGTGTGAGGCCCGGGCCAGGAGGCACGGACGTCGCCGAGGACGGCAGGCGGCACCGCGGCCAGGTCGATGTAGGGCGCGATCTGTTCGAAATCCGCGGCGATGAGCAACACGCCCTGCGTCGCCGGCCGTCCCTTCAGGGCGAAAAGTCGATCGAAGGCGTGGCGATCGTGCGGATCGCAGCCGAGGCCGTAAACGGCCTCGGTCGGATAGGCGAGCACGCCGCCATCGCGCATGAGCGCGGCAGCCGTGTCGACCGTGGCCGTCGTGAACCGGCGCATGTCAGTCGACGGAGGGAGAAACCGACTTGGCGACAGCCGATTTGGCGGGCGCCTTTTTCGCCGCGGCCTTTTTCGCGGCGCTCTTCTTGGTTGCCGCCTTCTTGGTCGCGGTCTTCTTGGTCGACGTCTTCTTCGCGGCGGCCTTCTTCGTCGCCGTTTTCTTCACCGCCGTTTTCTTCGCCGTGGCGTCCGCCGGAGCGGCGGCTTTCTTCGTCGCGGCTTTCTTGGCGGCGGCCTTCTTCGTGGCGGTCTTCTTTGCTGCCTTGCCGCCACGCGGCTTCTTGACCGGCGCGGCAGCGAGGAGTTCGAGACACTCGGGCAGGGTCAGCGTCTTGGGCTCGCGATCCTTGGGAATGCGCGCATTCTTCTCGCCGTCGGTAATGTATGGACCGTAGCGGCCGTTGAGCACCTGCACGTCGTTGCCGAAGTCGGTGATGATGCGGTTGGCTATGGCTTCCAGCTTCTCCTGCACCAGCTGCAGCGCGCGCGGCAACTCGATGGTGTACGGGTCGTCCTCCGGCTTGAGCGAGGCGTACGTGCTGCCCTGCTTCACGAACGGACCGAAACGGCCCACGCCGACGGTGATGTCTTCACCGGCCTCGGACTGGCCGAGGTTGCGCGGCAGCTTGAACAGCTCCATCGCATCGTCGAGCGTGATGGTGTGCATGCTCTGGCCGGGGCGCAGGCTGGCGTAGGTCGGCTTGGCTTCGTCGTCCTTGCTGCCGATCTGCGCATAGGCACCGTAGCGACCCAGGCGCACGGAAACCGGCTTGCCGGTCTTCGGGTCTTCGCCGAGTTCGCGCGCGCCGGTGGCTTCGTTGCGGTCCACCGATTCGGTCTTGTCGTCCACCAGGGTCTTGAACGGCAACCAGAAGCGCTCGAGCAGGGGCACCCAGGCTTCTTCGCCACGGCTCACGGCGTCGAGTTCGTCTTCGAGGCGGGCGGTGAAGTCGTAATCGACGTACTGGGCGAAGTGACCCGAAAGGAACTGGCTCACGGCGCGGCCGACGTCGGTCGGGCGGAAGCGACGGCTCTCCAGCAGCACGTATTCGCGGCTGAGCAGCACCTGGATGATGCTCGCGTACGTCGACGGGCGGCCGATGCCGTATTCCTCGAGCGTCTTGACCAGGCTGGCTTCGGAGAAGCGCGGCGGCGGCTCGGTGAAATGCTGGTCGGCCACGATCGCGGCCACGGGGACGACATCGCCCTGGGCCAGGCGCGGCAGGCGGCGCTGCTCGTCGTCGTCCTCGGTTTTCTGGTCCTTGCCTTCCTCGTAAACGGCGAGGAAGCCCGGATCGATCACGGTGGTGCCGGTGGCGCGGAACGCCGACTCACCCACCGGGAACTCGACCGAGACGGTGTTGAGGGTGGCGTGGACCATCTGGCAGGCGACGGTGCGCTTCCAGATCAATTCGTAAAGCTTGCGCTGGTCGTCGTTGAGGAAGGCCGCCACCGTGCGCGGCATGTGCATCGCCGAGGTCGGGCGGATGGCCTCATGCGCTTCCTGGGCATTCTTGGACTTGGATTTGTAGACCTGGACGGCGTCTGGGAGGGCGCCCTTGCCGTATTCGCGGGTAATCAGCTCGCGCAGCTCGGCGACGGCGTCGTCGGACAAGGCCACCGAGTCGGTACGCATGTAGCTGATCAGGCCGACGTTACCCTCGCTGCCCAGCGACACGCCCTCGTACAGGCCCTGGGCCACGCGCATCGTGCGGCTGGTCGAAAAGCCGAGCTTGCGGGCGGCTTCCTGCTGCAGGGTGGAAGTGGTGAAGGGCGGCGCCGGACGGCGCTTGCGCTCGCGACTGGTTACTTCGCCGACGGTGAACCGGCCCGCGGCAGCCTTCTCCAGTGCCGCGCGTGCGGCCGTGGCGTCGGCCTCGTTGGTCAGGTCGAATTGCTCGAACTTCTTGCCGTCGAGCTTGACCAGGCGGGCGTCGAACGCCCCTTCCGGGTGGGCCATGTTGGCCTGGATGGTCCAGTACTCGCGGGCCGTGAAGGCTTCGATCTCGAGCTCGCGCTCGACGATCATGCGCAGGGCCGGCGACTGTACGCGGCCTGCCGAGAGGCCCCGCTGCACCTTGCGCCAGAGCACCGGCGAGAGGTTGAAGCCGACCAGGTAGTCGAGGGCGCGGCGGGCCTGCTGGGCGTCCACGAGGTCGTGGGACAGCTTGCGCGGGTTGGCGACCGCTTCCTTGATGGCGCGCGGCGTGATTTCACTGAAAACGACGCGCTGGACGTCCTTGCCCTCGAGCAGGCCGCGCTCGCGGAGGATTTCGCTGATGTGCCAGGAGATGGCCTCGCCTTCGCGATCCAAGTCGGTCGCGAGATAGATGCTGGTCGCCACCTTCGCCGCCTTGGCGATCGCGTCGACGTGTTTCTCGTTGCGGTCGATGACCTCATAGGCCATGGCGAAGCCGTGGTCGGGATCGACCGCGCCCTCCTTCGGTCGCAGGTCGCGCACGTGGCCATACGACGCCAGCACCTGGAAGTCGGGTCCCAGGTACTTGTTGATCGTCTTGGCCTTGGCCGGCGATTCGACGATGAGGAGGTTCTTAGCCATGCGTTAGTCGGTTCCGAAGTCCGCCGGGGCGAGTGAACCCCAGCGTATGTATATATTTAGTTGGAAACATATCGCCGTGATGGCTGTCAAGCGTCGGGCGATCAGACCACGCGCTGATATCGGTTCCCGGGCAGGGAGGCGACCTCGCCTTCGAGCTCGAGCATCAGAAGCATCGAAGACAGCGCGCCAGCGGTGAAGCCCGTCGTACCGATCAGGGCGTCCAAAGAGGCGGGATCGTAACCCATGGCGTCGAGAAGGCGGCGATATTCGTCATCCTGGCGCCAGTCGAAGGGACCGGTCTTGCGCCGTCCGACCGCCGATCCGGCCTCGGAGCGCTCCAGACGGGCCCGCAACTCGGCACCCAGCTCCATGGCCGCAGGGGCCAGCACAGCCAGGATCTCATCGGCGCGCTGGACCAGGCGGGCTCCCTCGGCGATGAGAGCGTGACAGCCTTCGGCCAGGGCATTGTGAATGGAACCCGGTACGGCGAACACGTCGCGGCCCTGTTCCCCTGCCACGCGGGCCGTGATCAGTGAGCCGGAACGCAGGCCGGCCTCGATCACCAGGACGCCCAGGCTCAGGCCCGCGATGATCCGATTGCGCTGCGGAAAGTGCCGGGGCAGCGACGCTACCCCGGGCGGATACTCGCTGACGATGGCGCCGTGGGCGGCGATGCGCTGCGCCAATGCGTGGTGCTTGGCCGGATAGACGCGATCCGGTCCGGTCCCGACGACCGCGATGGTGGGCTCGCCGGCGTCCAGCGCCGCCTCGTGGGCCGCCCCATCGACGCCGTCGGCCATGCCGCTGGTAACCAACAGGCCACCCACGGCCAGCGCCTCGGCGAAGCGCCGCGCATTCGCGAGGCCGGGCGCCTGGGCCCGGCGCGCACCGACGATGGCGACCTGGGGCCTGAGCAGGAGCGAGGCATCGCCTTTGACGAAGAGCGCGGCGGGTGGATCGGGAATGGCTTCGAGCTGGGGCGGGAAATCCTCGTCCGTGCAACGCAGCAGCCGCTGGTCCTCGCCGGCCAGCCAGGCGAGGTCACGGGCGAGCGTGGCTTCGTCGGGGGCATCGACCCAGGCTCGTCCCTCCGCCGAAAGCGGGCCTTCGGGACGGCCCAGCCAGCGCAGCAGGGCGACGGCGCCGCCCCGGTTTACCAGGCCTTCGCGCAGGCGGCGGGCATTCATGCCCGGGGTACGCAGGAGGATCAGCCACTCGCGAAGGTCGTCGGAATCGATCATCCGGGCAGTGTAGACGCCGGACCGGCCGCCCGCGGAAGTGGAAACGGCCGCCCCGGGGGCGGCCGTTTCGTCGTCTTTCCCGGCAAGCCCGGCCCCACCGGCGGTAGGGGCGGGCTGAGGCCGTTATTCCGGAAGCGTGAGCTTGTCGCCCTTCTGGATCGGCTTGAGGGCATCCATAACCAGGGCGTAGCTGACATGATCGAAGGTGCGGAAGACCATGACGTGGCCACCGTATTCGTCAGGCAACTGGACCTTGCGCGAGGTATCGCGGCGGTTGTAGTTGCCGGACACTTCGTCGGCGATCTTGTCGCCCTGGTGCATCACGGTGAACGTCGTACCGTTGTCGATGCCGTCGGCCGTACCCGCCGAGATGGAGACCACCTGACGGCTGCCGGCGCCATTGAGCGCATCGGTATAGCCGATCACCCGCGGATCGGCCGGCATGGCCTTGGGCGCATGCGGGTAGAAGTACGGGTCATAGGGTTTGTCGTCGACCTGCATCAGGCGATCGCCCTTGCGTACTTCGAGCGTCGACTCCACGAGGACGAGGCTGGCGACCTCGCCGTTGGTGGCGATCACCTCGGCGGTACCGATGACGGAAACCTCGACGCCCTGATCGGTACCACGGCCGTTGTGGGTGTCGTGGCGCGAGTCCTCGCGCCACGGACCCGGTGCCATGGAGACGTCGCTGTCGAGTTCGTCGGCCACGAACGAGCCATGCTCGCGGTTGCCGAGCATGTCGATATTGCCGACGTCGCCGCCGTGATCGCGGAAACGATTGGTCGGCCGGACGATGGCCCAGCGCTGGCCCGGCGCGGCGGAGTCCAGGTCTTTGGCGTAGATCTTGTTGCCCGGTGTGGCGCGCAGGTGGTTCTCTTCGAATCCGACCAGGTACGGCGACTGCTCGACGGCATCGGCGTCCATGACACGAAGTTCCTTCAGGAACATACGCAGATCGGCAAGGGGGATCGCCGTGACGGCATCTCCCTCGGTGCGAACGCGCGGCTGCAGGCCGAGCTGTGCGCTGCCACCGTACATCGAGAGGTTGAGCACGTCGCCGGGGTAGATCAGATGCGGGTTGCGCACCTGCGGGTTGGCCTGCCAGATTTCCGGCCAGAGCCACGGCTTCCTAAGAAAGCGCGCCGAAATGTCCCACAGCGTGTCGCCCTTGCGCACCGTATAGGTGTCCGGGTGATCGGGACGGAGCTGGGCCGCCGCGGCATAAACGGCCACGGTAAAAAACATGCCGCCCAGCAGCATGGCGAACTTCTTGATCATGCGGGATTTCCCCCTTCCCCGGTGCTGTCGCGAGTGTAACTGAATCGTTAACGGGCACAATACGTGCGCAGGCTCGCCCGGCCCCTGCTGCCCGCGTAGAATACGGGGTCATCCTACAGGGTCGCGCTGCTTGGATTTCGCCGACTTGCCCGCATTTTTCCAGGCACGACGCGCCGCAGTGGCCCGTAAACGTTCAAGGTGACACCGTGTCTACGCTATCCATCCTGGAATTCCCCGACCCGCGCCTGCGCACCGTCGCCGCCCCGGTCACCGTCTTCGACGACGAGCTGAAGCAGTTCGTCGCCGATATGTACGAAACCATGTACGCGGCTAACGGCGTCGGGCTGGCGGCCACCCAGGTGAACGTCCACAAGCGTGTCCTGGTGGCGGACATGAGCGACGACCGCGACCAGCCCATGGTGCTGGTCAATCCCGAGATCCTCGAGAAGGATGGCCAGCAGGTCTACCAGGAAGGCTGCCTGTCGTTTCCCGGAATCTATGCCGACGTCACCCGCGCCCTGCGCGTGAAGGTCCGCGCGCAGGATGCCTCCGGCGAAGAGATCGTCGTGGACGTGGAAGGGCCGTTGGCGGTCTGCATACAGCACGAGATGGATCACCTCGCCGGCAAGGTCTTCGTCGACTACCTCTCGCCGCTCAAGCGGGGCATGCTCCTGAAGCGGATGGACAAGCAGCGCAAGGCAAGCGCCTGAGCGCGCCGGCCCGCCCCCTGCGCGTCGTCTTCGCCGGGACACCCGATTTCGCCGTTCCCTGCCTCGAAGCCTGCCGCGCCGCGGGCGCCGAGGTCGTGGCGGTGTATACGCAACCCGACCGTCCGGCCGGACGCGGGCGCAAGCTGGCCGCCAGCCCGGTCAAGACCGCCGCCCTTGCGGCCGGGATTCCGGTGGAGCAACCCGAATCGTTCAAGGCGGAATCCGACCGCGATCGACTGGCGTCGTATGCGCCGGACCTCATGGTCGTGGTCGCTTACGGGCTTATCCTGCCGCGCAAGGTGCTTGCCATTCCGCGCCTCGGCTGCTGGAACGTGCATGCCTCGCTGCTGCCGCGCTGGCGCGGCGCGGCGCCGATCCAGCGGGCCATCCTCGCCGGCGACGAGGTCTCCGGCGTGGACCTCATGCAAATGGAGGCAGGCCTGGATACCGGCCCCGTGCTGGTCGAGCGGCGCACGGCGATCGAAGCGAACGACACCGGCGGCACCCTCCACGATCGTCTCTCCGCGCTCGGCGCGGATGCGCTCGCCGAAGGCCTGCGCCGGACCATGGCCGGTGAAACACTGACCCCGCGCATTCAGGCCGAAGGGGGCGTCGAATACGCCCACAAGCTCGACAAGGCCGAGGCGCGCCTGGATTTCCAGCTTGCCGCCATCGCGCTCGAGCGCAAGGTCCGCGCGTTCAATCCCTGGCCCGTCGCCGAGGCCGATGTCGCCGGCGAACGCCTGCGCATCTGGTCGGCTCGCGCGCTGGACGGCGTATCGTCCTCCGCCGAACCAGGCCAGGTGATCGCGGCGACCCGCGAGGGCATCGATATCGCCTGTGCCGAAGGCGTGCTGCGCCTCACCTCGATTCAACGTCCGGGCGGGCGTCCCATCGGCGCCGCCGACTACCTCAATGCCAGGCCGGAATTGAAGCAGGCCGTCTCGTGAGCCCGCCGATCTCGGTTCGCGCGCTGGCCGCCGACGCGCTGGCCGACATCGCCCTGTCGGGCCATTCGCTGCGCGACGTGGCGGACAAGGCCTTTCCCCGACTCCCCGATTCCCGCGACCGCGCCCTGTTGACCGCCCTGCTCAACGAGGGGGCGCGCTGGTGGACGCGTTTCGATGCCGCCATCGACAAGCTGCTGGACAAGCCGATCCGGCGCAACGAGCCCGTCGTCCACGCCCTGCTGGTGATCGGGCTGGTCCAGTTGGAAGTGCTCGAACTACCCGCCTACGCCGCGGTGGCCGCCACGGTCGAGGCCGTGCGCGAGCTGCGACGCCCGCGCCTGGCTGGCCTGGTCAATGCGGTGCTCCGGCGCTGGCAGCGCGAACGCGAAACGCTCAACGCCGCGCTGGACGCCACGCCGGCGACGCGCCATGGGCATCCGGCGTGGCTGGCAGCGGCCATTGCCCGCGACTGGCCCGAACAGACCGAATCGATCCTCGCCGCGGCCAACCGGGAGCCGCCGCTCATGCTTCGCGTCAACCGCAACCGCGCCACCCGCGAGGAAGTCGTCGGGCGCCTCGCGGGCGCCGGGCAGACGGCGGAACTCCATCCCTGGCTGGCCGACGGGCTCGTATTGCCCCACAGCACCGACGTCACCCGACTGCCCGGCTTCGACCAGGGCGACTTCGCGGTCCAGGACGGCGCCGCCCAGGTTCCTGCCGATCTCCTCGGCCTGGCCAACGGCCAGCGTGTGCTCGATGCCTGCGCCGCCCCGGGCGGCAAGGCCTGCCATGCGCTGGAGCGGGCCAATGTCCATCTGGTCGCCGTCGAATCCGAAGCCAAGCGGATCCCCCGGATACGCCAGAACCTGGAGCGCCTCGGCCTGCGGGCCACGGTGATCACCGGCGACGCCGGCGATGCGTCCGGCTGGTGGGACGGCAAGCCGTTCGACCGGATCATGATCGACGCGCCGTGCTCGGCCACCGGCGTGATCCGACGTCGGCCGGACGTGCGCCTGCACCGGCGCGAAGCGGATATTCCCGCGCTGGTCGCCCAGCAGGCGCGGATTCTGGCCGCCTGCTGGGATCTCCTCGTCCCGGGCGGCAGCCTGCTCTACGTGACCTGCTCGATCCTGAGAAGCGAGAACGACGGCGTCGTGGCGGCGTTCATGACCGGCAGGTCCGACATCGTCGCCACCCCGCTCGCGCTGCCCGTCGGGCAACCGACCGCCTGCGGCTGGCAGGTTCTTCCGGGCGACGGCGACCTCGATGGCATGTATTACGCCCTGCTCCGCAAGCGCTGAGATCACCTGAACCAAAAGCAGGCACGCGCCCGCTAGACCTCGCTCACAGCGTCCGGACGGTTGCAGCGGTGATGTAACATCGCGGGCAATTCGCGTGCCCATGCGAACCCGCACCGCAGCCTGGCATGCCATGGCCGCGGCGTCCCTGACGGGCGCTTATGGAAGTTATGCATGACCGCAGCCATCCCGGCCGCTGATCCAACACGCTCCTGGCGAGCGCTTCTCCTGAGTGCGCTCGTCGCGATCATACCGATCGCCGTGTCCGTTCCCTGGAAGGTCAAGGCCCTGCCGATCCTGGTGCTGGTGATCACCGGCATCGTCATGCTCATCACGCGCGCGGAAACCCGCCTGCGCTACCGGGTCGCCTGGACGATCGTGGCGATCTGCCTGCTGCGCTTCGCCTATGCCGTGTTCAATATCGCCTTTCATCGGCTGGGCTGGAACGAACTCGACCTGCCCGCGCAGACCCTCGTATTCCTCCTCACCGCGGCGGCGTTTACCGGGCGACTGCATTGGCGTGGCATCTGGACCGCGTTCGCGGTAACCACCCTCGTGCTGGGCGGCTCCTGCATCGTCCAGCGCTACGTCATGGGGGTGGATCGGGCCTATGGCATCAACGGCGGCACCTGGAGCGCTATCGAGTTCACCATGGTCACGCTGTGCATGACCCTGTTCTCGATCATCCGGCTGATCCAGCCGGGCATCGCCCTGGGCGAGCGCTGGCTGCACGGCGTGGCTGTCGCCGTGGGCGCCTATGGTGCGATCCTGACCCACAGCCGCGGCCCCATGCTGGCCTTCATACCGGCCCTGCTCATCGTCATCGCGGTGCACGTGCGTCGTACGCGTCGATGGCGTGGCGCGCTGGCCTTCGTGGCCGTGCTGGCCGTGGGCGTGGCAACCGCCACGACGGCGCTGGACCGCGAAGTGGTCCGGCGCTTCAGCGAGGTCAGCGGCGAGATGTCCACGTTCAGCAAGGACAATTCGGTGGGGCCGGTGCGCGAGCGCATGGCGATGTGGGAATCCGCCTGGACCGCCTTCCGCGAGCATCCCCTCGCCGGCGTGGGCGTGGACCAATTCGGCACGTATACGCGCGCCAGGATCGCGAGCGGCGAGGCGAACGAGGTCATCGCCAAGTACGACCATCCCCACAACGAATACCTCGAGGCGGCGGCGACCGGCGGCGTGCCCGCGCTGCTGATCGTGCTGCTGCTGTTCGCCTTGCCGGCAATGCACTTCATCCGCCGCCTCGGCGATCGCGACGAATGGGTGGCCACGCTGGCCACGGCCGGACTGGCGGTAATCACCATGTACGCGCTCTCGGCCATGACCGACAACGTGTTCTACCGCGCCATGCCGCATTCGTTCTTCCTGTTCCTCGTGCTCGGCTTCGTGATGGCCACGGCACTGCCGCTGGGGACACGGCGCAGCACGCGCGTGGGCACCTGACCTTGCGTATCCACCTGCTCGCCTGGGACAACCAGCGCGGTCTCTCCCACGATATCCGCGTGGTCGAGGACGCCCTTCGCGCACTCGGGCACGAGGTCACGGTCTCCCGGCTCGGATCGCGCCGTCACGACGGCAAGTGGAGACTGCGCGGCATGCGTTTACGCATGCTGCTGGGCGCGCCCCGTTTCGATATCAACCTGTCGCTGGAACATGTGCGCCCGGCGAGTTTCGGCCTGGCGCGGCGCAACCTGCTCATGCCCAACCCGGAGTGGGTGTCGGCGCGGGCCCAGCGCTATCTGGGGCGTTACGACGCCTTGCTGACCAAGACGCACGAGGCGACGCGGATCTTCACCGACCTTGGCCTGCGCGCGCTGGACGTCGGCTTTCGCAGCCGCGACCGCTTCGACGCGAGCGTGCCACGCGACCCGAAGGGCTTTCTTCATGCCGCGGGCTCGAGCCAGCTGAAGGGCACGACCCGCCTGATCGAGGTATGGAAGCGCCACCCCGAGTGGCCGCTGCTCACCGTGCTTCGCGGTGGCCCCACGGCGGAAGACGAAGGCGGCGCGACCAATCTGCGCATCGTGCGGGAACACCTCCCGGATGCCGATGTCCGCCGGCTGCAGAACAGCTGCGCGTTTCACCTGTGCCTGTCGCAGACGGAAGGCTGGGGGCACTACCTGGTCGAGGCGATGAGCTGCGCCGCCGTCGTGCTGGCCTGCGATGGCGCCCCGATGAACCAGATGATCGACGCCAGTCGAGGCCTGCCCGTCCGCGCGACGGCGGGCGAGGCGTTCCACCTGGCAGGTACGTGGCAGTTCGACGAGCGTGCCCTGGAGCAGGCCGTGGAACGCGCCATCGCCATGTCCGCGGCGGAGCGCGAAACACTCGGCGACAACGCGCGTCGCTGGTACCTCGACAACGAGGCCGCCTTTACGCCACGGCTGGGGGCGGCGCTGGACGCCTTACGCTGAAGCGGGGCGAACGTCGGGCGGTGGCGTAACGAACTCGGCCAGGTGCCGGTCGACGCCGAGCTCGCAGCGCACCAGGCCCCGTTTCCGCGTTTCGTCGAGGATGCGGTCGTTCGGGTTGTCGACGATGTTCTTGCGCGTACGGTGGTACAGATGCGTGGCGAGCGCGCTGAAACGCAGGTCGCGCCGCAGCAGCCCGGCGTGAAACGCCCGCGTGACCAGTTCGGTGTCCTCGCGACCCCACCCCGTCATGCCCTCGTTGAAGCCGTTCAGGGCGAGCAGGTCCTCACGCCAGAACCCCATGTTGCAACTCTTGATGCCGCGGGTCTTCTGGCCCGGCTTCGCATACCAGCGCGCCAACGCGGGGATGCGCAGGGTGTGGCGGCGCCGCTCGATGCCCGGCGTAAAGAACGTGGCGCGAACGGACCCGTCGGCGAGCATGCGGCGAGTGAGGGCTTCGTCGCTGAGCACACGCGAGCCCTGCACGTAGCAACCGCGCGTGGCGAAGGCTTCGTGGTCGGCGACGAAGTGCGGCTCGGCCACCATGTCGCCGTCCAGGATGATGACGTAATCGCCCGTCGCCGCGGCGATGGCCCGGTTGCGCGCGCGGCTCATCCGCGCACCGTCGTCGGGCTGCCAGAGGTGAACCAGGCGCACGGGAAACGTGGCCGCCACACGCTCGATCACGCGGCGGGTCTCCTCGGTCGAGCCATCGTCGGTGACGATGACCTCGTCGGGCAGGCGGGTCTGCCGCGCCAGCGACTCGAGCACGCGCTCGAGGGCGGCGGGCCAGTTGTAGGTGATGATGGCGACGGTAATACGCATGGAGGCGAAGGATAACGGGAACGGCTCAACCTTGCCGGTCCGGGGCCGCGGGCGATTCGGTTAGACTTTGCCGATGGCGAGCCTCCCCCTGACCCTTGTAGTGATCACCTATAACGAGGCGCATACGATCGCCCGCTGCCTGGACAGCGTGCCGTTTGCGACCGAGAAGCTGGTGATCGACAGCGGCAGCACCGACGACACGGTGGCGATCGCGCAGGCGCATGGCGCACGCGTGGTTCACCAGGACTGGCTGGGCTTCGGCCCCCAGCGCAACTTCGCCACCACCCAGGCAAGCCACGCATGGTTGCTCGCCCTGGATGCCGACGAGTTCCTCTCGCCCGAGCTGGCGGTCGAACTGGAAGCGGCGCTGGCGTCGATACAGGCCAGCGGCGATGCCGCCGTCTTCCTGCGCCGGCGAACGATCTACATGGGTGCGCCGATGCGATGGTACCGGCCCGCGGTAGGCGAAAAGATGGCCCGCTTGTGGCACCGCGACCGCGCGCGCTGGACCGACGCCCGCGTGCACGAATCGCTGCGTTTCGACGGTGCGTCGCGCACGCTGCGCGCGCCGTTCGACCACGTGAACAACCCCAGCCTGGTCGAGAAACAGCTGAAAGTGCTGCGCTACTCCGAGCTGAAGTGCCGCGACTGGTACGACAAGGGCAAGTCGCCGCGCATGTGGCAGACCCCGTTCGTTTTCCTGCTCGCCTTCATCAAGGATTACGTGTTCCGCCTCGCCATGCTGGATGGCTGGCGGGGCTTCATCATCGCCCAGACGGCCGCCAGTTACGCGGTGTACAAGCGCATGCGCTATTACGAAATGCGGCACAACCCCGCCTCGCGTGGGTCCGCCGCCACGGCCCTGCAGCGTCACGGCCTCGACCGTGGCTCGGAAACCCCCACATGAAGAAGCACTACCTCCTCTACGGCTCGGAGCGCTATGCGCTGGCCATCCTGCGCCCCTTGCAGGAGGCGATCCGCGCGCGCGGCGACGAGGCGGCGTGGTTCTTCGACGGCCCCGGTGGCGAAGACCTCGTGGCCGGCGAGACATGGCTGCGGACGACCGAGGAAGTGCGCCGGTTCAACCCGATCGCGGTGGTCACCTCGAGCAACGCCGTGCCGCATTTCTTCCCCGGCGTGAAGGTCGAGACCTTTCACGGGTTCAATGCCGGCAAGCCGCGGCACATCTATATCCGTGGCTTCTTCGACCTCTACTGCACCACCGGCCCCAAGGACACCCGGGCCTTCGGCGACATCGCGGCGACCATGGGCCATTTCGCGGTGAAGGAAACCGGCTGGCCGAAGCTCGATCCCTTCATGGGCGAGATGGGCGCCAGGCCGGTGCCGCCGGTGCGCCAGCCGCCGGTGATCCTGTATCACTCCACGTTCTCGCCGTCATGGAGCGCTGCGGAAATCCTTTACGACAAGGTCCGCGAGCTGTCGCGCGACGGCCGCTACCGCTTCATCGTCACCTTCCACCCGAAGATGAATCCGGAGACGACGGCCAAGTACCGTGCCCTGGCGAACGAGAACCTGCGCTTTGCCGACGACGACAACATCCTCGACCTGTTCGGCCAGGTCGACATGATGTGCTCGGATACCTCGTCCGCGCTGAGCGAGTTCCTGCTCACCGGCAAGCCCGTAGTGACCTTCAAGAACCGCGCGCCAGGTCCGCAGCTGATCGATATCGACGATCCGGAACAGTTCGAGCCGGCGATCGAGCGCGCGCTCGCCCGTTCGCCGGAACTGATGAAGGCGATCGACGACTTCGGAACCAGCATCCATCCCTACCGGGACGGCAAGTCCAGTGAGCGGGTGCTCGACGCGATCGACCGGTTCATTGCCGAGGGCGGGCGTAACCGCCGCCGTAAGCCGCTCAATCTGTGGCGCAAACTGAAGATCCGGCGGCGCATCGGCTATTGGGGCCCCGCCTGACCGGCGTGGGCGTCTACGTCGCGGCGACGAAGGGGGCGGTAGGAGTGCAGTCAGCCATTCGACCGGTCGTACGTTTAGAATTCATGATCCTTTAACGGTGACGACGCCCTTGCCCAATAGCGCCTATATCCGCTCGGAACACCTTCGCGCCCTCTGGCCCTGGCTGCCGCTGTGGTCGGCGATGGCCCTGCTCGCCATCTTCTCGCACGGTCCCATGCCGATGTTTTCCACACGCACGCTGGCCGTGGCGTGGGAAATGTGGGCGCATGGCCACTGGCTGGTACCGCATATCAATGGCGAACCCTACAGCGAGAAGGTGCCCCTGCTGTTCTGGATGATCCATGCCGGTTGGGCCGTGTTCGGCGTCAACGACGTCTGGCCGCGTGTGCTCGAGGTGATCTTCGGCGGCGCCCAGCTGGTGCTGGCGTCCGTGCTCGCCAGCCGACTGTTCCCCACGCGTCCGTGGGTGGCCAAGGCCACGCCGTGGCTGCTGATGGCCTTCGCCTACGCCTTCCTGTTCGGCCTGCAGATCATGTACGAGGTGCTCCTCGTCGTCTGGGTGCTGGCCGCGCTGCTCTGCCTCACGCCAACGACCACGCGCGCCGAGCCGCGCTGGTGGCTGTTCGGCCTGATGATCGGCCTTGGCCTGCTGACCAAGGGGCCGGTGATGGCGGTGCACGTCCTCTTCCCGTTCCTGCTCGGCCCCCTGTGGAACCCCTGGGCCCGAGAAAACCGCGCACGCTGGTACGGCTTCGGGCTGCTCGGCCTGCTGCTTGGCTTCGCCATTTTGCTGGCCTGGGCGATTCCCGCCGGCGAGGCGGGAGGTGAGGCTTATCGCCAGCGCCTGTTCTTTACGCAAACCGCCGGACGCGTGGTCGACCGACAGACGCACGACCTGCAGAACCACGCCCGACCCGCCTGGTACTACCTGATCTTCCTGCCGGTGATCGTGTTCCCGCTGAGCGGCTGGCTGCGCGGCATCGTCGCGGTGCCGATGACGCTGTTCCGGCGGCCGTGGCCGGCGGGCACCGGCGCGACGCTGATCGTCGCCGGCGCCGCCCTGGCCCTGCTGCTCGTCTCGGCCGCTGGCGCCCATTTCAACGCGCATGTGGACCAGCTCCTGCTGGTCCTGGTACTCGTGCCGCTGTTCGTGGCGCTGGTGCGCCAACCGCTGGAGCCGGGCCTGACGTTCCTCGTCGCCTGGCTGCTGCCGGCCCTGCTCACCTTCTCGCTGATCAGCGGCAAGCAGCTCTACTACGTGCTGCCGGAGCTGGCTGGCGTGACCATGCTGGTAGCGGCCGCCGTCGCCGACCTGCGCGAGCGGCACAAGGGCCTGGCCGCGAACTACGCCCTGGGCACCTGGCCGCTCTCGTTGGGCGCCTTCCTGCTGGCCATCGTGCTGTTCGCCATGCCTTCGGTGGTACCGACGCGTTTCCCCGACAACATCTGGCTCACGGGGATGGCGCCTTTCTCGCGCTTCTTCGGCGTGATCTTCGTCGTCCTCGGCGCCCTGCTCCTGCTGCGCGGCCGGGGTGAAATGCGCCGCCTGGCGTTTGCCGGACTTATCGGCACGGCGGCACTCAATGCGCTGTTCACGCTGGGCCTGTGGTATCGCTACGACCTCACCCCGGCTTCGACCTTCCTGGGCCAGGCGGATGCGGCCGGCCACCCGATCGCCAACCTGGGCAACGAATACAACGGCCAGTACCACTTCGCCGGACGCTTGATGCATCCGATCGCCCGCCTCAACGAACTGCCGGGCGCCGCCCCGCAGGCCGACGAGGACGACGACAGCGGCGCGATCCACGACGGCGACAGCCTGGACGATTTCGCCAAACGCCACCCCGACGGCCTGGTGGTCTCCTACGCCAAGCATCCGCCGGCCAACGCCTTCCGCTTCGCACGGCTTATCCAGCCTTCGCGCACCAGTTGGATGATGATCTGGGACGCCACCACGCTCAACGCGCTGCACAATGACCGCCTGCCGCCGGAGCCAAAGCAGCCGACCCTGCTCTATCCGCAGGATTACTGGCGCACGCGGACGGCGGTGCGATGACCGATCCCCTCGTCGAACGTCTTCGCGCGCAGATCGGTGGCGTTCGCGATGGGGCCTTGTTGAGGTTTTCGATCGGCAACGCCCATCTGGGCGACGGCAGTTATGCCGATGCAGCTAGCGCCTTCCGCGAAGCGCTCGGCTTCGATCCCGCCTATTCCGCGGCGTGGAAACTGCTGGGCAAGGCGCTGCTTGCCATGGACGACGAAGCCGGCGCCGCCGAGGCGTGGCGCCAGGGTATCGCCACCGCGACCGGTCGCGGCGACAAGCAGGCCGCGAAGGAAATGACCGTCTTCCTCAATCGCCTTTCGCGGAACGGTTGATCCAGTAAGGATTGCGGCCCGATGCGTTGAAACGCTTGTAGTGCCACTGGTACTGCGTGAACGCGCGCTCCACGCACTGTTCGACACCGCGATTGAGCGCGGTGCAGGCAACGTCGAGATCGGTGCTGTCGATGCCCTCCGGGGCGGGCAGGACGTGGATGCGAAAGCCCGCCCCCGCCGGCAGGCGCTCGGCAAAGCTGAAAAGCACCGTCGCCCCCGTGCGTGCCGCCAGTCGCGGCAGGAGCACCATGGTCAGCGCCTCCTCACCGAAGAAGGGCGCGAACACGCCCTCGCCTTCGCGAGGCCGCTGGTCGGGAAGGATGCCGACGGTACCGCCTGCACCGAGGCGCTTGAACAGCGTACGCACCCCGGCACCCTCGGCCCGCACCTGCTCGGGCGCCAGCTTGCCGCGTACCTTGCGCAGCAGGCCCTCGATGGCCTGGATGCGCGGCGGCCGGTACAGGATCGCCATCGGGGTCTTGCTGCACAGCCAGTAGTTGAGCAGTTCCCAGCAGCCGAGATGGGGCGCGGCGACGATCACGCCCTTGCCGGAGGCCAGCGCCGCCTCGAACAAGTCGCCACCGATCACCTCGCGCACGAGCCCGAGCGAACGGTCGGCGCCGGCGCCCCAGATCGCAGCCACCTCGGTGACCGACTTCCCGGCCTCCTCCATGGTCTTGCGCAGGAGCTCGGCCCGCTCGGCGTCGGTGAGTTCGGGGCGTGTCAGGCGCAGGTTCACGGCGGTGACGTGCGTACTGTGCGAGTGGGCACGCAACGCGCGCCGCCCCATCCAGGCCCCGACCGCATGGACGGTCCGCAGCGAAAACAGGCTCACCAGCCGGAGCAGGAGATAGAGGAGGTAGATATCGGGACGCATCCGAGGAAGTGTACCGCCGCATGCCGGCCTCCTTTAAGCTTGGCCGCCATCCGCCGTTAGCCTTTCCATGATTGCAGTGATCCAGCGCGTGGAGTCCGCACGTGTCGATGTCGAGGGAGAGACCGTGGGCGCCATCGGCGCCGGCCTGCTCGCGCTTGTCGCGGTCGAGCCGGGCGACGGCGAAGCCCAGTGCGTCCGCATGCTGGAGCGCCTGCGCGGCTACCGCGTGTTCTCCGATGCCGAGGGAAAAATGAACCTCAGCCTCGCCGAGACCGGCGGCGGGCTGCTCCTGGTCAGCCAGTTCACCCTGGCCGCCGATACCCGCAAGGGCATGCGCCCCAGCTTCACCACGGCCGCCGCGCCAGCCGAAGCGAGCCTCTGGTTCGACCGTCTGGTCGCCCTGGCCCGCGCCGCGCATGCCCCGGGGGTGGAAACCGGGCGCTTCGGTGCCCATATGAAGGTACATCTCATCAACGATGGCCCGGTCACCTTCCGTCTGGAGGTGCGCTGAGGCGTCCTTACGGGGTCCCATGGCCCTTTCCTTCTCATCGCGACGCGCGACGCCCGGCCGGAAACGGCCATCTGGCGCGATTCTTGCGTCCCCTCGATGAGCCCGATCCACTTGAAAACTGGTCAAAAAATCATCAAATGACTATACTGATCGGTTCCTGTAACCCGCGGCGGTCGGCATGACTAATAAAGCTCACGAGCAGCAGTCTGAAATCAAACAGCTCATCTCCAAGGGTTTGGAGCAGGGCTACCTGACCTACGCGGAAATCAACGATCACCTGCCCGACGACATCGTCGATCCGGAGCAGATCGAAGACATCATGGCGGTGCTCAAGGGCGTCGGCATCGAGGTGCATGACTCCGCACCGGATACCGACACCATCTCCGACGGCGCTGCCCCCGGTTCCAGCACGGATGACGAATCCGCCGCCGAGGAAGCCGTGGCCCTGCTGTCGGCCGTCGATGCCGAAGTCGGCCGTACGACCGATCCCGTGCGCATGTACATGCGCGAGATGGGTACCGTCGAGCTGCTGACCCGCGAAGGCGAAATCGCCATCGCCAAGCGCATCGAGGAAGGCCTCAACCAGGTCCAGACCGCGCTGGCCAGCTTCCCCCTGACCATCCAGCTGCTGCTCGAGGAATACGACCAGCACGTGGAAGGCAAGCGCCGCCTGAGCGAGATCCTGGCTGGCTTCACCGACCTCGAGGAAGCCGCGGACGCCGCCAAGGCTGAAGCCGCCGAGGCCGCCGAAGCCGCTGCCGCCGAGGCCGGCGACGACGACGAGGAAGAAGTCGAAGGCGCCGCCGTGGTCGAGGAAGAGGAAGCCGGTCCGACCGGTCCCGATCCGGAAGAAGTGAAGCGCCGCATGGAAGAATTGCGTTCGCTCCACGGCAAGTTCCAGAAGACCGCGCCCAAGGCCGAGATCAACGACAAGAAGCTCGCCAAGGTCCGCGAGCAGATGTCGGAGGCCTTCCTCAACCTGAAGCTGCCGTCGGCCCTGATCGACAGCTTCGTGCGCAAGCTGCGCGAAGTGGTGAACGACATCCGTCACCACGAGCGCGTGCTCATGGACATCTTCGTCAAGCAGGTGAAGATGCCGCGCGCGGAGTTCCTCAAGAGCTTCCCGTCGAACGAAGGCAACCTCGAGTGGGCCGCCGAACTGGGCCGCAAGCGCCAGAAGTGGTCGCCGAACATCAAGAACTACCGCGAGGCGATCGACGCGGAACAGGAGAAGCTCGCCGCTATCGAGCGCACCCTGTACCTGCCGCTGACCGACATCAAGGAAATCAATCGCGCCATGTCCGTCGGCGAGGCGAAAGCCCGCCGCGCCAAGAAGGAAATGGTCGAGGCCAACCTGCGCCTGGTCATCTCCATCGCGAAGAAGTACACCAACCGCGGCCTGCAGTTCCTCGACCTCATCCAGGAAGGCAACATCGGCCTGATGAAGGCCGTGGACAAGTTCGAATACCGCCGCGGTTACAAGTTCTCGACGTACGCGACGTGGTGGATCCGCCAGGCCATCACCCGCTCGATCGCCGATCAGGCCCGCACCATCCGTATCCCGGTGCACATGATCGAAACGATCAACAAGCTCAACCGCATCTCCCGCCAGATGCTCCAGCAGTTCGGCCGCGAGCCGACGCCGGAAGAACTGGCCAAGGAAATGGAGATGCCGGAAGACAAGATCCGCAAGGTCCTGAAGATCGCGAAGGAACCGATCTCCATGGAAACCCCGATCGGCGACGACGAAGATTCGCATCTGGGCGACTTCATCGAAGACACCAACGCCAGCTCGCCCGTCGAGTCGGCGACCGAAACCGGTCTCATGGAAACCGTGCGCGACGTGCTCGCCGGCCTTACCCCGCGTGAAGCCAAGGTCCTGCGCATGCGCTTCGGCATCGACATGAACACGGATCACACGCTGGAAGAAGTCGGCAAGCAGTTCGACGTCACCCGCGAGCGTATTCGTCAGATCGAAGCGAAGGCACTTCGCAAGCTGCGTCACCCGAGCCGTTCGGAAACGCTGCGCTCGTTCCTCGATATCGATTGATCGGTAGCGACAGACGGTAAGGCGAGAACGCCCGCGCAAGCGGGCGTTTTCTTTTCTGCCACGCACGTGTTCAGTTTTTTGCGCTGTTCGCGTTACGTGAACACGCGACTTCACTGAACATGTCGACGCGGCCGAATTTATTCCTTGCGCGACTTCAAGGCACTCTCTGCCCGCGCAACCGCATCGCGAGTGACTACGCCGGCCCGCAGACCCATTGGACGCAGTAACTTGGCTACGGTTTCCAGCGTGGGACTCTTGATACCGCGCTCGATGTCCTGCAGCCCGCGCGCCGACACGCCACACAGCTTCGCGTACTCGGCCATGGTGAGGCGAAGGGTGGTGCGAACGAGGCGAATCACCTCCGGTACCGAACGCCCTGGGTTGGCTTCGATGTCATCCAGCAAGGCGCGCCGTACGGCGAGCTCTTCCGCCATGGTCAGCGGCTTGAATCGCTTGTCCACGATCAGAGCGCCTCGAGCTGGACGACGATGTCTTCGATGGTCGGTCGCTGCATGTCCATGATTTCCACGTCGACGCCGATATCGATGGCACGGTCGCGCAAGGTCCTCAACGGTTCCACCATATCTACCAGCGCGCGCCTCATGGCAGCCTCCTCTACACCCGTCGCATCCACCGTCTGCTGGATGACGCTTGCCCAGCGCGGTGCGCCATCATCCGAGGATGCGGCGACGAACAAACCATGCCTGGCAAGGTGCTCGGTGAATTCACCGTTCCGCCCGACAACCTCGTCCTCGGTGAACCCTCGGCGATCGTTCGCCGCATGATCCATCAGTCGCTCGGCGGCCTCTCGCACGCGGATGTTGCCGATCGGATTGGCCGCACCGGCAAGCAGTAGCCGCCAGTCGGCCGACGCAGCGGCGGTTTCCGGCATACCGAGTCGTCGCAACAGTTCCTGCCGACCGAATCCTTGCGGCAGCAGGTCGGTAAGAAAGGGCGGCCAGCTCGCACCGCGTGTCGACTCGAGCGACACCGGGAGGTTGACGCTCAGGGCCGCTGCATCGTTTCGGCTTTCGTGGTCCACGGCGTAGGCGAGTCCGTAGGCCAGATCGGTACCGACCTCCCACCCTCCCTCAGCCGGGCCAAGAAGGCGAACGGAAGCGGCGTCTCTCCAGACTCCCCCCACGTAGAGCTCAAGATTTGCGATATCAGGCATATACACACTGTTGTATCACAATAGGCAAACGATCTGGCTATATTTAAGCTACTTTAGTGCCTGTTTATCTTCAAACCATCAGGCCGACTCGCCAGGCGTTCATGCCGCCCTGCGGCGCCCCCGATTTCCCGCGGAGCTTTGCGCTATTGAGCGTCTCGCCGACGAGGCGCACGGGACGATGGTGATGAGGCACAGGTCGGAGATGCACAGGGTGATGCACGACAACCACACAGCGGGGCTGCGCCATCGACGGTGCCGGAAGCGCCAGCGCGGAAACGGCCAGCGCAACCGAAACATGAGCTTCGTTATGGAACCTCATTGCTTGTGGAGACTCGCCAAACATGGACGAGGCACGCTGACCTTTCGACTTCGAACTGCGGATCGATCACGTAGCCTTGTCCCTTCATGTGGGCCTCCGCCCATCGTCGAATGCGAATGCATTGGTTACACTTGGCGCCGCGCGCGGGCCTATAGCTCAATGGTTAGAGCAGAGGACTCATAATCCTTTGGTTCCAGGTTCGAGTCCTGGTGGGCCCACCAATTCTATTTCTTTAAAGGAACAGGTTGAACGTCTTCAGACGTTTCTCACCTGATTTGTAAGGGCTTTATATTCCACAAAGGTCCCTTGGATAGCGTGCACAGCGCCTATCAAAGCGGGATACGCAAAGGCATACGGATCGGTATCATTGGGATACCAATCAGGAGCCAGCATGCCCGCACGTCGTCCTCTCGGCGTGACCCTAGTCAGTGAGGCGGTAGACGGCGGCAGGTAAGTCGCCGAAGTCGACGTTGATCGCATTCGTGCTTTGCCCAACGGTGTCCCACAGGCCCGTCCCAAAGTTCAGCTTCTCAATCTTCGTGCGCCAGCTATTCAGTCCAATAGGAGTGGCGGCAATCGGCCCGTTTAATCGATTCACGAACACAACGATGTCTGATCCGTTAGTGGGACTCTTGAACTCGCTCGCCATGACGTTTTGCGAGGGCAGCCAGCCGACCACAACACCGGTTTGGACCCCGAGCCAAGGTGCGACGAAATCAACGTAACTATACCCGCGTAGCGCGTCCTGGACCTGGTGTGTGAAGCCGAAAACACTCTGCTGTTCGACAGCGATATCCCGCGGATTGTTCGAAGCGTCCAACATGCCGAAGCTATGTCCCTCATCGTGGCTAATGAAGTTCGCGGTGCCTCGGCCCCCGAAAGCATAAAACCACGCGGCGAACCAACGAAGTTCGCGGAACGAAGCATGCCGCAGTTCTTTGGGATTCGCAGTCGGAGCCTCTTGCTGCACGTTCTGTAAGTACGCAATCGGGACGATGCCCCTGGCGTTCGCCTGTTGCGCAATGATGCTGGCGTTTGCGGTCATGAGCTCTTCCCGGGCAACCGTGCAGCTGTCTAGCGCCGCATTGAACGGATATAGGTCGTATGCAATGTAGTCCGGTTTTATTCTGTCCAATGCTGATATGACGTGTTCGGCGTAACGGGATGACATCGCGTTAAGCTTTGTGCGGTCCACCACCGAGTTGGTATTGCAGTCGATCCCGATATCTATTGGATTTAGGGCGTCTGGACTATCCTCTGAAGACTTTGGTCCGTTGAGGCCCGCGTCATTTGCGTTCACAGGCACCAGGTTTACAAACATCTTGAGGTCAGAGATCAGAGGTTGGGCACGGACGCACGCGACCATGGCTCCCAGATTTGCATGTTGGTTGGAAGATGGCTCGTCCTTCAGTTGGAGCCCTACAAACGAATCTGGATGCCGCTGCTTAAGCGGGATGAGAAACGCATTGATTCGATCGGCCGTGTAGCTATCGCAGCTAAAAACCCCACCGCCATCACCAACAGCCTGAAAGAAGGTCCATGTTTCCATGGTAAGAAACTTCGCACCATTGGCCTCGATTGCTGTCGCGAGGACCTCAGTCTCTTCTGGAGTAGCGGAAGGAATCATGAAGTACTCGACGCCCGACGTCCGGAGGTTTGTTACGGCTTTGAATGCCTGAGCCGGGCTCGTCATGTAGCAAGTAGTTTGCGCCCCTGATCCATCAGCCGGACAGCTCTTGGTCGCTTCCATCATCACGAACGAGCCACTTGGTAGTGGAGCGCTTGCTCTACCCGTTCCTGAGATCAAAGTCACAGCTGATATGGCAGCAATGGCCCATACCTTCGGACTCTCCATGTGTCGCTCCTAGTGGGGTGATTCGATCTGTCTAAGCGTCTCTCCTGGAATCTACAGCCATGCAGTTCCCGACGAAAGAGCGCCGGACTGCGAGGGCATACGTTCGTTCTTGCCTCGATCAACGACGGCTTGGCCGTCACGAAGCCTCGCCGCTTACTCCCGCACTATGGCCTCTTCATAGTCGATGTTGCCGGCCTGCACTTCGTTCTCCAGGAACTCGCGAACCAGAGGAAGAAGCTTGGCTGACGGCACTGAGACGGCGAGCAGCTTTCGCTGCGCGAAGTACTCCGCTCGACAACCCAGGCGAACAAGAACGTCTTTGACGTTGTCTTTCGCTTCCTCCTTGAAGAACACTACTCGGACCAGGGAGTTGGCTGATGCCTTATGCACGTCTTCAAACCACAGCTGCCCATCTTCATTACGGACTCGAATCAGATCATCGAGCGTCGCCGCGTAGGTGAAAAATGGAATGTTATCGATCTGGACCACCGACGCATCGGCGGTGGCGAGAGCCCATACGGACTCGCTGGCAAAGCCGGGGTAGTCATCCTCGTCTTGCTTCAGGCTAAAGATAACTTTCAGTTGCTTCTCCACTAATCTGAACCCTTGTCGTTATTACATTCGCGACAGAGTACCTGACCATTCTCTGGCGAGCCGTCTCCGCCCTTGGACCGAGCTATGACGTGGTCCACTTGAGCCTAGTTGCACGGCGGCGTTACGCCCTTCTGACTTTGCTGTGATGAAACGGTCTCGGTCGTGGGCTGAAGCGAAGACAAGCCTTTTCGCTACCGTGCAGCCGGTTGGTCGCCCGCCTTCAGATCGTCCCCGACACCATGTGCCAGATAGCTTGCGTCAAGCAGTTGCGTCGCGAGGGCACCGATTTTCATGTGGTCGAAACTTGTGTTGTTCATCACGATGACGGTGTGCCCGTCCTCGATCACTCGCCAGGCGAGTACCCGGAATGCGCCGTTGGAGCCGTACTCCCAGGCGACAAGACGGGGTTTGCCGCCAATATCGAGCGTCTTGGTGCGACCGCCGAGCGCATAGTGCTGGTCGGGACGGATCACGGTCATCAACGTGTTCAGTGCTTTTGGCGACAACAGCTTGCCGGCAAATAGCCCATCCATGAGCTGAAGCATATCGTTGGCGCTGGCATAGAACCCACCTGCCATCACCAGAAAGTCCGGATTCGGTTTACGCAAAAGCTCCGGTTGCGAGTCGAGCTGACGGTATCCAAAGGCCATGCCTGGTACGTTTGCCGAATCGCCCACCCATACGCCGCTGTTGTGCAACCCCAGCGGCTGCAACAGCATGCGGCTCACCAGGTAGCCGTAGGTCTTTCCGGTGACCTTTTCCACAACCGCCTTCACGATCAACCAGTTCGAATGGGAGTAGTCCCAATCCGTGCCTGGTTCAAAACGAAGGTCGCCACTGGCGTACTTGCGCACAGCCGTATCGTTGTCCAGCGACAGTTCCTTGACGGTCGGGTCCTGTTTGGTTGCCGCGTCGATGTCGTTCGGGACGCCGCTCGAATGACTCATCAGCCAACGTAGCGTGATCTTTCGCCCGGTATCCTTGCGATAGTCGGGCAGATAATGCGTGATGGGTTCATCCAGCGAAAGCTGGCCCTGCTGGACAAGGCGCATGACGACAATGGCGGCGATCCACTTCGAGATGGAGCCCGTTTCAAAGCGGGTATCGGCAGAGAGTGGCGCCTGCGTCGATGCATTCATGACGCCAAAGCTTTCAACGTAGTCCGCTCGGGAGCCCTGTGCCACCAACACCACGCCGTTGAAGCGTTCCTTCTCGGCGAAGTTTCGAGCCACATCCTCGCATGCACTGCAAGTGGCCATGGCCGGGCTAGAGATGACCGCAACGAACAAGGCTAGACATCGAGCGACGACATATAGCCTTCTTGGCATCGCAGCCCCAGCGGAACGGGAAGCGCTTGAAAGGGAGCGATTGCGCATGATGCCTATGTGCTCGTGGGCAGGAGCACCGTTCGATGCCATACCCCTCTGGAACGTTTATAGGGGACCAACGCCAACTCCCCTCCGATGCCTGGGGCCATCCGCCGGTACATCGGGAAAAACGCATGCCGTGGGACGAACGCCGCCCGTGACACGTTCCGCGTGACCGGTAACCTGGATTGAAATGTCCTTGTCATTCAGGCGACCTACGGTGGGTCGCCAGACAAGCAATCAGCGATAACTTCCCATGGATAACTCCCGACGCCGTTTCCTGGGCGTCGCCGGCGGATTCGCCGGTGCATGCGTTTTCGTCGATGCCTTGCGCGTGGCCCAGGCGGCGGATACGCCGATGGCCATGCCGATGAAGCAACGGATGGCCATGCCGGGCCTGGCCGCGCCGAACGTGCCGCTGGTGAACCCGGTGACCATGGCAAAGTTCGTCGATGCCCTGCCGGTGCCACCGATCGCCTTGCCCACGGGCAAGCGTGCACACGCCGCGTTCGGAGGCAGGCAGCTACCCCTCTACCGCATGCCGATGCGGGCATTCAGTGCCAGGGTGCACCGGGATCTGCCGCCGACACCGCAATGGGGTTACGCAGGGTCCACGCCGGGGCCCACGATCGTGACGCGCCGTGGCGAGCCGGTGCTGGTGGAATGGGTCAACGAGCTTCCCACCCGGCATTTCCTGCCTATCGATCACGGTATTCATGGCGCGGAGAAATCCAAACCCGACGTTCGCACCATCACCCACGTTCACGGTGCACGCGTTTCGGCGCCGAACGACGGTTGGCCTGAAGACTGGTACGTGCCGGGTAAATCGTCGACTGCCCTTTACCCGGGTGACCAGGACGCCGCCACCTTGTGGTATCACGATCACGCCATGGGCATCACGCGACTGAATATCTACGCGGGCCTGTTCGGCAGCTTCCATGTGCACGACGACGACGAGCAGGCCTTGGGGCTGCCCTCGGGCGAATTCGACATTCCGTTGATGCTCTACGACCGCCTGCTCGCCAAGAGCGGCAAGCTTTACTACCCGGTTTCGGACGATCCCGAGGCGCCCTGGGTGTCCGAATGCCGCGGCGATGCGGTGCTGTGCAACGGCAAGCTGTATCCGTATCTCGACGTGGAGCCGCGCCGCTACCGCCTGCGACTGATCAACACGGCCAATACCAGCTTCTTCAACCTGTCGCTGTCACATGGCAAGCCGTTTCAGCAGATTGGCAGCGACCAGGGTCTGCTGGGAGCGCCCACCGATCGCATGAGCATCGAACTCTACCCGGCCGAACGCGCCGAGGTGATCGTCGACTTCAGTGCGTATGCCGGCCAGTCGGTGCAGCTACGCCACCAGGCCGACGGCATCGTCGAGTTCCGCGTTCGCGCCAAGGGTCGCCGCGATACCTCGGTGGTACCGGCCGCGTTGCGACCCGTCCAGCGCATCGATCCATCCACCGCGGTGCAGGACCGCGTGCTTGCACTGGGCGAACAGGACGATTCGGGCGGCAATCCGATGACGATGCTGCTCGATGGAAAGATGTGGAGCGATCCCATCAGCGAGAAACCCAAGAAGGGCACGGTTGAAACCTGGACATTCGTCAATGTGACGGGCGACGCGCATCCCATCCACCTGCACCTTGTGCGCTTCCAGATACTGGAGCGCCGTCCGTTCGACCTCTTCGCGTGGAACGCCCGCAAGGAACTGAAGTTCACCGGGCCATCGATGCCACCGGCCGCGCACGAGGCAGGCTGGAAAGACACCGTGCGCTGCGACCCCGGGATGGTCACCCGCATCATCGCGCGCTTCGACGGCGAGCCAGGCAAATACGTCTGGCATTGCCATTACCTCGAGCACGAAGACAACGAAATGATGCGTCCCTACGAACTGGTCTGAACTTTTCTCGCTCTTTGTTGCGGTGGTAACGATTGTTCGCAATATCTTGCGTTGACGCGTGAACGTCATCACGCCTTCGCCCATTGTCGCCTGCGTGCCAACAGTTGGTCACATGCGGGGCAGATGCTCACGGCAGTCGACGGGCCACCCACAACCTTAGTCGACAAGCATCAGGGGGAAGACTTCCAGTAGGGAGAGATTCACAATGGTTACTTGGTTGCGCCGAACACGCCTTTCGCCGCTGTTGATTGCTGCGCTTTCCGTCTGCCTTGCCGGCGTCGTCAGCGCGCAGGACACCACTCCGCCCGACCACGATGCGCCGTTCCGCCAGAACGTACCCGTGGCTCCCTTCAAGAACCCGGGCGGCCTTCCCGGCGGCGTCGTCGTACTGCACAAGCCGCCCCGGGGCCAGGACAACAGCAACAATACCGTCACCCCGATCAAGCACGTGATCCTGCTGATCGGTGAAAACCGTACGTTCGATCACGTCTATGGCACCTACACAGCGCCGAAGGGGCAGTCGGTGGACAACCTGCTGTCCAAGGGCATCGTCAACGCCGACGGCACGCCGGGTCCGAACGTGGACCTCGCCACGCAGTTCATGGCCTCGAGCACCGGCAAGTTCGACATGTCGCCGAAGAAGGCCGGCAAGTACAAGACGCTTCCACAGATGAACACCGGTGGCGCACCCACCGCGGCACCCTTCGCTTCCGCGGCGCAGGCGCAGGCCATTGAGCCGGCCCTGCCCGATGACACCTACGACATGCTCGCTACCGGTGGCACGGGCCTGCCCAACCGCGTGGTCGATACCCGTTTCCCGGCCAAGCTCGTCAACGCGCCGGTGGATATGCATGCGTCGATCAGCTACGACGCCTACGCCAACAGCCCCGTGCACCGCTTCTTCCAGATGTGGCAGCAGCTCGATTGCGACACCAGGGCCGCCACCGCCGCCAACCCCAGCGGTTGTCGCAACGATCTGTTTCCCTGGGTCGAAACCACCATAGGCGCGGGCACCAACGGCGCTCCGCAGCCGGCGAACTTCAACGATCAGACCACCGGTGAAGGCTCCACCGCCATGCAGTTCCTGAACATGGCCCAGGGCGATGCGCCTTACTTCAAGAAGCTGGCCCAGAAGTATGCGCTGAGCGACAACTTCCACCAGTCGGTGATGGGCGGCACAGGTGCCAACCACATCATGCTGGGCTTCGGCACCTTGATCTACTACGCCGATGCGAACGGCGACCCGGCCACCCCGCCGAAAAACCAGATCGAGAACCCGGACGCGCAGTTCGGCACCAACAACTGGTGGATGCAGGACGGTTACGGTGGTGGTTCATACGTCAATTGCGCTGACGAAAGCCAGCCGGGCGTGAAGCAGATCAGGAACTACCTGCGCTCGCTGCCGTACCTGACGTTCAAGGGCACGGACTGCAAGGCAAAGGCTTACTACCTGGTGAACAACTACAACCCGGGCTACCTGGGTGACGGCACGCCGGCTCCGCTGGGCGCCGACCAGTTCACCATCCCGCCGACCACGCAGGAGAACCTGGCGCTGCTGCTGGAGAAGCACAACGTTTCCTGGAAGTACTACGGTGAAGGCTTCGGTGGCGGCAAGGAAGACGGCGAGGCCGGCACCTTCTGCAACATCTGCGATCCATTCCTGTACTCCACCCAGGTCATGACCAACCCGGAACTGCGCGCCAAGAACCAGGACATCAACGACCTGTACAACGACATCCAGAACGACACGCTGCCGGCGGTTTCCATCGCCAAGCCGGACGGCATCCTCGATGGCCATCCGGCCTCGTCGAAGCTGGACCTGTTTGAAGGCTACGTGCGCAAGATCGTCGAGATGGCCGAAGCCAACCCGAAGGTATGGGACGACACCGTGATCATGGTGACCTTCGATGAAGGTGGTGGCTACTACGATTCCGGCTACATCCAGCCGATCGACTTCTTCGGCGACGGCACGCGCATCCCGCTGCTGGTGGTGTCGAAGTACTCCGTCGGCGGCCGGGTCGTGCACACGTACTACGATCATGTCTCGTTCGACAAATTCGTCGAGGCCAACTGGAACCTGAAGGACCAGATCTCCGGTCGCAGCCGCGACAACCTGCCTAATCCGGTGGCGTTCAAGGAGAACCCGTATGTACCGGTAAACGCGCCGGCCATCGGCAACCTCATGGACATGTTCAACTTCACCAGAAAGGACGTCAGCGACACCACCGCGATCGCCGACTGATCGCTCACGGTTCGCTCGATCCGACCCTGCCCGCGAACGCGGGCAGGGTTTCGTGTTTGCAAGGAGTCAGATGATGATGAAGCTTTCCCTGCCCAGCCTGGGGATCGGAGTAATGACTCTGGCCATGACGGCGGCCGCACCTGTCCACGCCGATGCCGGTGACTTCGGCGCCATGCCCGGGCTGTGGAAGATCCAGGTGCGGCATGTGGCCCACGGCAAGGCAGGTGCACCGGAAGTGCACTGGCATTGCGTGGATGAAGGCGCCGATCCGTGGACCACGTTCGCCGCGTGGACGCCAGCGGAGGGCGAGTGCACCGCCACGGACCAGCAACGCCGCAGTACCTCGCTGGCGTGGAAGCTCACCTGCAAGGCGGCCCCGGCGGCTTCGGCGCGTGTGGATTTCGACAGCGCCAAGCACTACACGGGCAGCGTCACGGCCGAAGGCCGCGGCGAGGTTACGCAGGTGGAGGGCGACCGTTACGCCGCCTGCACCAGTCCGCAAGATTAACGAGACGGCGGCTGACGCGGCTCCAGTGTATTGGGAGCGCTTCGCGCCCAGGACGCCACCGCTCGCTAGAACGCCGTGTCGTCCGATCCCTGCGCGGCCAGCTCCCTCTTCATATCCTTCAACCACAACTTCAGTCGATTCACGTCGTCGAATGCACGGAGATCCTGTTCGAAGGTCCGAACGGCATCGCGTAGTGAGGTGATACCCGCGGTCAGCGCGCGCTTCACGGTTTTCGGGGACACCGCGAGCGAAGCACTCATTCCGCACCTGGCCCGGTAGCCAACCTCGATGTCGACAAGCTCCCGATCGAGCCGGCGAAGTTGCTCCTTGAGGATCGTATTCCAGCGCTCGAGCCTATCCTCGCCGACGTTGTCCAGCTGAGCCCGATCGATGTGTTCCAGCTCCAGCTGAAGCTCCAGCAGGTCGAGCAGACTCTTGCTGGCATAGGCCTGGTTCACCCGCTGCATCAGCGCAGCCTTTCGTTCGCGTTCCACGGGATCGGGCTCACGATCGGGATGAAGCACGCTGGCCAGCTTGCGGTAGACCTCGCGGATCGACAGGTGGGTCTCCGCCTCCTCGGCCCGCGCGCGCTCTTCGGCCGCATCACGCTTTGGCTTCTTCTTGCGCCTGGCGTGGTACGCCTCCCGTGCTTCCCGATGCATGCGCTCGCGCTCATCCTGCTGTTCGAAGTGCTCCTGCACATGCCTGAGCACGTCCTCCGCTGAGCCGGGAGCGGCCTCGGCCTGAACGTCGGCGTCTGGCGTGCCTGGCGCCGCGTCGCGCGCATCCCGGAACGCGGCCGACCCCGCCCCGTCAAGCGAAGCGTTGTAACGGCGGTAGATCTCTGCGATCGCCGGATCGTCGACGGAGGCAAGCAGATCGCCGGCGATGTGGCCGATCAGTTCCGCGATCGTCTGACGCTCGGGCCTTGTAAGGCTCTTGATGTCGTGCGATCGATCGAGACGGCGGACCAGTTGCGCGCGCGTCGCATCGAAGCGCTGTCGAAGCGGCGAGAGCTCGTCGTTGTATCTCCGCCGAAAGATGGCGTCGAACGCCTCCCACTCGGCTAGCGTGGCACGTCGCTTCTCGATCTTTCCGACCAGGGTGCTGAAAGACGCCTGTCCCTTCGACGGCGCCTGCACGATGCCATGGCTCGCCATACCCATCGCGGTGAGGGCTTTCTTTGCCACGGAGCCATTTCCTCACAGAGCACGGAGACACGTGAGGTCATTTTACGCCACATCGCTCACAACGGCCCCGTTGCCTCGCCGATGACCGGGCCCGTCAACACGTAGTGGCCCGATCCCAACGAGAGCACGGCACCCGCGGTCCCGGCACATCGCGAGTAGTGCTTCGAGGCCATCCCCCAAGGCTGTCGTCATCGGCGAAAACCGTAATCAGCATGTTGCCGATGGTTTCTCAGCGTTCGACCGATAGGTCGCGCCCCTCGCGAGAGTGATCGTGACGGCGGGCGCATGGCCATCGCGTCGGCCAGCCATCGCCCGGCGGAGAACGTGCCTGCCGTCCATGGCCACGCAAGAGACGACATCGAGGAATTCCCATGAAGAACACGATCATCACCGCCGCGCTCGTCGCCTGCCTGTTGGGCCTGTCGTGCCCCGCCCTGGCGCGCAATGGCGACCCGGCACCGAAAGGCTGGCTTCTGGTTCGCAGCGGCGCGGCCAACACGGACGCCAACTACGACAAGGAAGACAGCGACAGCAACGGCAAGCTCCACGGCGTCTCGGTGCTCTGCGCGGGCATCAGCGATACCCCCGCCAAGGTGCAGCAACTGATAGCCACCGATGGCACGCGCGTGTGGGGGCCCAACCGCGGCGTCGCCCAGGCGTCCACGGCGATCAACCTCGGTGGCAACGTGGTCCTCGATGCGCTCCCGAACAATCCGAACCATTGCCTCATCAACGGCCTCACGGTGTCGAAGATCAAGGGCATCTGGCACTGATCCATCGGCAGCATGCCTGCTCGGGAAAAACCTCCCCTGCGCGCAGGGGAGGTGTGCGCCGCCTGCGCGCGCAGTCGGCTACGCCCCGATGCCCTTGGAGAAATAGGTTGACGGAAGCGCCCAGACCGCCCAGCGCGACAGCTCGATAGCCGGCTGGATGAGTTCCTCGACATGCGGCGGGACACTCGCCCCACTCAGCCAGCGCTGGGCGCGCCGAATCCACAGCCCGGCTAGGTCCGGATGCCAGACGAAGGTGCCGACGCTCTCCGCCGGCATCGTGTAGCCGAAGCGATTGCGCCCGTCCGCGACCGACACGCGACGCTCGTCCTTGTTGAGGTTCACCATCACCAGCACGATCGATCCGTCGGTTTCGTTCTGGAAGGCCACATTGGCGACACCCTTGTCGCCGACATCGGTATCGGTGGAGTTCACCCGGAACGCCCCGGGCTCGACGAAGCGACTGAAGTGCGCCAGGGCGTAGTACTCGTCGTTGCGAGTCACCGCGCCCGTCTCCGAATCGATCGTGATGACGCCTTTGCAGGCCGAGCAGCCGCCGAAATGCGGTCCATGGTTCTCGTCGAGCGCCAGGTTCCAATAGACCACACCGCGAGCCCACTGCCTGATCCCGGTAACCAGGAGGTTGCGGGTGAACCAGAGCAACTCGCCGTTGATGTACAGGGGCCAGTCGCCGCCGGTGCACTCGGTGATGTAGGCATCCTTGTCGGGGTGCGCGCGATGCACGCGCCCTTGTTCGTGCTGGCTGCCGCCATAGCAGTGCCAGGCCACGCCATCGATATAACGAGCCGCGTCGGGATCGGCCAGCACGTTCAGGGGTTCTTCCACCGGGGTCCAGTTGTGATCCCATTCCAGGATGCCGGTTCTCGGTTTGCGGGCGGCCAGCTTCGGCCCCAGATACTCCGAAACCAGCCTCGCGCGTGTTTTCGCCCCCATGGTCATGCCGGGGTAGCTGATCGGCGCGTAAGCCGGCTCGTTCTGCAAGGTCAGGGCGAAGATCGGAATGCCGTGGCTGCGGTACGCGTCGAGATACTTGACGAGGTAGTCCGCGTACGTGCTCTCGAACTGCTCCAGCAGCTCGCCGCCGAGCAGGTTCTGTGTCGTCCGCATCCACGCCGGCGCGCCCCAGGGCGAAGCGATGGTGAGCATGCCGGGATTCACGGCGAGGACTTCGCGCATCACGGGTATCACGTCCTGCAGATTGGACGCGATATTGAAGTGTTTCAGCTGCGGATCGGTCTTGCCGAAAGGAATATCGTCCAGCGTATACACGTTCAACGAGAAATCGGACGAGCCGATCGTCAACCTTGTCATATTGAAGTTGAGGTTGGGCGGCGGTCCATACAGCTCGCGCAACACGTCGTCGCGCTGCCGATCGTTCAACTTGGTGTGGAGAAGCCAGGCCGAGGAATCGGTCATGGCCGCGCCGAAACCGGTGATGGTCTGATACCTGGCCTTCGGATCGATCGTCACGTCGGCGGATGCCGAGCCTTGCGCGCTCATGGCGATATCGGGCTGCGGCGCGAGCTTGAGCTTGTGATCGGCGGTGCTGAGCCAGAGCTCGACGGAAGGCATGATCTGTGGCGCCGGCAACGCGCTTCTCGCTGCCCTGAAGGGGGCTACGAAGCGCGGCGCCTCGATGGCTGCCAGCGTGATCAGCACGATCAGGACGATAAAACCGCCAGCCACGCGGTTGGAGCGACCACACATCCTTTCGTTCGCTGTGCCGCTCACTTCAATCACGACGCTTCCGGACTCTCGTTACGCTACGTATGTCGACTCAGCATAGCGAACCTTTCAGGTACCCGCACCAGGCTCACCGTCCCGTCACGGGCGAAAACGAAGATGCTCGCTGTATCGTCGTCCGCGCCGGCAGGTTTCGAAGCCTTCGTAGCTTCCTGCGTGAAGGCCGACGATGGGTACTGGCCCCGCTCCCCTGGGACGATATCGAGACACTGCTCGGGCATGCGGGCGGCTTCGGTATTACGATCTTCCCTCCGGACAAGGGACCGTCCGAACCATGAGAGATCGTTACGATGCGCAATGCCATCCTGATAGCAGCCCTGATCGCCGTCGGCCTGTTCGGCAGCGTCGTCGCATTGCGCTGGAGAGCTTCGCATACGCCGCCCATCCTCATGGTGAAGCTCGATGGCGCCGCCGCGCACGCCGTCTCCGGCCGCCTGCTGATCTTTGCGACACTGGCCAGCAACGCGAGGGGCCAGGAGAAACACGGCAAGGTGACCCAGGTCGACGCCGACCCGTGGCATCCCAAGCGCACCGCGGTGGCGGCACGCGAAATCCAGCGGCTCGCGCCGGGACAGACCGCCGAAATCGATACGGACGCGATCGCCTTTCCCGAAGGCTTTTCGCAACTGCCGTCCGGCGAGTACCTGATGCAGGCCGTACTGGACCAGGACCACAGCTACAACTACAGCGGCCGTGACACCGGCGACCTGGTCAGCCCGGTCGTCAGCGTTCGCTTGCCGCTATTGCTCCCGACGACCCTGCCGTTGGTCGCGATGCGATCGCATCCCGATCCGTGGAAGCTGGACTGGGAGACGCCGGACATACGGGCCGACGCCACCGAGGCGCGCCGCGACACACGCCCGCTGGATATCACCAGTCGCCTGCTGTCGACGTTCACCGGGCGCCCGATCCACATGCGTGGATGGGTCCTGCTGCCGCCGGATTACGATACCGGCGATGGCGAACGCTATCCCACGGTCTATGTCACCCATGCCTACGGCGGCGACAAGGACAGCCTCGTCGACGACGTGGTCACCGTGCATCTGGCGATGCGCAAGGGCGAGATGCCCCCGATGATCTGGGTGTTCCTGGACCAGTCGAGTGCCACCGGTACGACGGAATTTGCCAACTCGGTGAACAACGGTCCCTGGGGAGATGCGCTGACCCAGGAGCTCATCCCCGAGCTGGAAGCGAAGTACCGCATGGATGCGAAGCCCTCGGGTCGCCTCCTCACCGGACATTCCTCCGGCGGCTGGGCCACGCTGTGGCTGCAGACGCAGTACCCGAAGCTATTCGGCGGCACCTGGTCGACCTCGCCCGATCCCGTCGACTTTCACGACTTCTCCGGCGTGGATATCTACGCTCACAACGCCAACTTCTATCACCGTCCGGACGGCGAGCCGTGGCCGATCAGCCGCGTGCATTTCCACGGCGAAGGCTCCTTCGCCGATGCGGCGCGACTCGAACGTGTCCTCGGCCCTTACGGCGGGCAGGTTTCGTCGTACGAATGGGTGTTCTCGCCGAGGAACGTCAATGGCACACCCATGCTGCTGTTCGATCGCTTCTCCGGTCAGGTCGATCCGCAGGTGCAGGCCTATTGGATCGAGCACTACGATATTGCACGGTACATCCGCCTCAACTGGCCGACGCTCGCCCCGGACCTCGACGGCAAGATTCACATCGTCGTCGGCACGGAAGACAGCTGGTACCTCGATGGCGCCGTGCACAAGCTCAAGGCCGTGCTCGACGGGCTGCATGCGAGGTCGGATATCCGCTTCCTGCCCAACAAGGCACACATGGACCTGTACGCCAAGGGCGACGATCCGAACGCGCTGCTCAAGGAAATGAGCAGGCAGATGTACGTCGTGGCGCGCGGAAGCGCATTCCCGGCACAGCCCAAGGCGGCCGAAGCGCACTGATACGCGTTACTCGCGGCGCGAACGCGCCTTCGCGCGGGGGCGCTTGCCGATCGTAGCGGCCTGCGGAACATCGCGCGGCGCGGCGGCCGCGCCGTGGCCGAGCTGTTCGAGCGACGACAGGTCGTCGACATAGGAAACGAAGTGCTGGAGGTAACCCGGCGACAGATCGCGCATCAGGGCGATCGACCGGTGAACCAGTGCGCTGGAGTTGAGCGGGCCGGCGTTCTCGGGGGCGTGCGCCAGCGACTGGCGCAACTGGCTCTCGGTGCGCATGCGCGACCAGAGTTTCTGGAAATGGTCGAGCGCCGCCAGCTCGGGAAACGACGCCGAGCGCGCAGTGAGCTCGTCCGCGATCCGGCCGAGCGGCCCACGATCACGGCGCATGGGGTGCCGGACCGGTCGATGACGGCTTCGAAATGGGCGCGATCTCCACGCGGCGGTTCTTTGCGCGCCCTTCGTCGCTGTCATTCGCGCTCACGGGTTGCTCCGAACCGAACGCGGCCGCGAAAACCGACGACGCAGGAACACCGTCCGCGATCAAGGCACGGGTCACGGTGAGCGCGCGCTGCGCGGAAAGCTCCCAGTTGTCGGCGAAGTGCCGGTTGCCGTCGTGCACCTGCTGGTCGTCGGTGAAACCACTGACCATGAGCACGTCGTCGCGGGCGGTCAGGTAATTGGACAGCGGGCCGGCGAGGCTCTTTAGGACCACACGCCCTTCGGGCTGCAACTGATCGGAGTTGAGCGCGAACAGCACGCTGCCGCGAATGCCGATACGGCCGTCGACCAGGGTGACCCGGCCGGCCGCCAACGGTGCGGCCAGCGCCTGTTCCAGCGTCATGCGGCGCTGCGCCTCGGCCTGTCGCTGCTTCACTTCCTCGTCGAGCCGGTGCGAGAGCTGTAACTGGACACCGATCACGCCGACCAGGATGAGGACGAAGGCGCCGAGCAGGACCGACATGAGATCGCCAAAGGCGGCCCAGATCGGCGCGACCGATTCGCCTTCGAACTCGATGTCGTCGCTCATGCGGTTTCCGTCCCGGCGGCGGCACGGTGTCGCGCGAGGTGCTGCATCTCTTCGATGATCTGCTTCTGCGAGAGCATGCTGAGGTCAACGACTTCCCTTGCCTGCGCGACATAATAGGCAAGCTGCTCGTCGCTCCGGGCCAGCGAGTTGTCCAGCGCGGTGGCGATGATCTGCAAGCGCTCCATCAGCGCCTCGTTGGACTGGCCGAACAGCTGCACGCCGCTGCTGAAGGCTTCGCCCAGGCTCGCCACGTCCGTCGCGCTGCCGGCGATCTGCGTGCCGACCGCCTCGAGCTTGCCGGTCTCGGTTTCGATGTGGTCGGTGAAACGCGTGCTCACCCGCTCCAGCAGATCCGCCGAGGTGGTGACCAGTGCGTCCACGGCGACGCGTTGCTCGGTGGAGGCGTGGTTCACCGCATCCAGCAAGGTCTCGAGCGTGGCGAGGAGACGACTGCGTTCCTCGAGCATGGCGGTGTCGCGAACCATGCTGTCGGAGAGCTTCTGGCGCAGCTCGGCGACGATCGCGGCGGCGGCCTTCGGTGCTTCCGATGCCGCGTCGACGAGACGGGAAATCTCGGCAATGGTTTCGCTGGCGTGGGCCTGGGTCTGCGTGGCGATGTCCGCTGCCGTGCGTGCCAGCGCGTCGCAGATATCCTGCTGGCGGGTGGCGACGTCGTTTCCGGCCTCCTGCCAATGGGCGTTCAGCGCGGAAACCATCGCGGCGAGCGATTCGGTCCAGGTTGCCAGGCGTTCCTCGTCGCGCGCCTGCAGCTTTGCCTGCAGCGACGACGCATGGTTTTCGAAGGCTGCGGACGCGGCCATGAGGGCCTGTTCGTTGCGCGTGGCCAGGCCCTCGTTCGCCGTGGCCTGCTTCGCCAGGGCGGCGGCCCAGGCATCGGCGACGTGGCCGGCCGTCGTATCGAGTCTCGCGGCGACGCCGTCGAGCAAGGTGAGGGAACGCTGCTCGAAGGTCTCGGCGAAACGCTGTTGCGACGTGCGTAGATCCTGCACCAGCGCCTCGTTCGACACCTGCTGCGCGGCGACGGCCCCGTTCCAGATCCCGGCGACGGCCGTCGTGCTGGATGCGAACGCGGTGGACAGGCCTTCGAGCTGCTGCTGCACGGCCTGCGTGACGGTGTCATGCAATACCGCCGTCTCGCGGGCGAGGGCCGCCATCGTCGATGCCACGACCGGCTGGAACGCAGCGCTCGCGGCGCGCGCGCTTTCGGTCACGCTGTCTTTCAGCGACTGCTCGACGGAGGATGCGAGCTTTGCATAGATCTCGCCGGTCGAGGCGTGGAAGGCCTCCTGGCTGGCGCGCTGGCGCTCGCTCGCCTCACGGTTCTGCTGCTCGATACCCGCCATCATGCCCTGCAGGCGATCGATCAAGGCCGGCATCGCGTCGGTCTGCCGCTGCAGGAGCCTGAATGATTCCTCGCGCTGATGGGCCTGCGAGTAGATGCGCAGTGTGCTTGCGATCTTGACGTCCAGCGACTGCACCGCTTCCAGCCGCTCGCGGCGACAAAGGGCCGACAGCAGTCCCAGCATCGCCGAGGTGGCGACGCCGGCGATGGAGGTGCCGAAGGCAAAGCCCAGACCCTTCACCGGCGCGGCCAGCGACCCACGAATCGCCTGAAGGTCCGTGGCGCTTTCCAGCGCCAGCCCCGTGCCGCGCAGCGTCGCCATCATGCCCAGCAGCGTGCCGAGCATGCCCAACAGCACCAGGAGGCCGACCAGATAGGGCGTGAGTGAAGGTGCAGGCAAGGCCACGCGCTCGCCTTCGACGCGCAGGCGCACGGCATGGCGCAGGCTCGGGTGAAGGCGCTCGAGGAAGCTGCCGAGACTCGACGGCGCAGCCGGCAGCTCCGCGACGGCTTGCTTGAGGGTTCCGGTCGCCTGGCGATAACGATGCAGCTCGAGCGCGCCGGCGAGGTAGCAGGCGCCGATCAAGAGCGCGACGGCAGCGCCCAGCGGATTCGAGCCGACATAGCCCACGCCGATCCAGCACACGGCGACGAGGCCGACGACGAACACCGCAAGGTTGAGAAAATTTCTGAACATGACTTTCCAGTTAGCTGGCACGAAGCGCTGCGAGCAGCCCTTCGACCGGTTGAAAACGAACGTCCAGTTCGGCGAGCAATACGCTCTGCATGTCTTTGCGAAACCCGTCCAGCCAGGCGGCGGACGGGTCGGCGCCGTTGGTTTGCGCGCGCTGGCGCAGGCTGTCGAAGTACTCGCCCAGCAGCGTGGGCAGCTTGCTCAGCAGGGACTGCTCGCGCGGACTCAACGCCATCTCCATCACCGCATCCACCTCCGCCAGCCGGGCCATCCCGGGGGACGCCTGGGCGAGCATGTCGCGCAGGTCGCCTCTCAGGCTGCCTGTGGTGGCCTGGATCTTTCTCTGCAGGGCGATATAACGCTGGCGGAGCGGCGCGTAGTCGTTCGCGGCATCAAGGCTCGGCATGCCCTGCGCCTCGCGCTGCCCGGCGGTCACGAAGGCCCGGTCGTTCGCGATGGCCTGGACCAGGGCCTCACGCGAGCGCAGGTATTCGTCCTCCGCGGCCTGCCCGAAGGCAGGCAGGTCGTCGGCCGGCTCGGCGGGCTTGCCGTCGAGGGCCGTGGACAAGGCGATCGCCTGCTTCCAGTCGAGCCAGTGGCTCAACCGGTCCGGAAGCGAGGCGCCGGATTGTGGGGCGTCGACGTCGGTGAGGCGGGTGAGCATGCGAATGAACGCGGGGCCCCGGACCGTCGACCGTTGAGGTGCTGCGTGCACGGTTCTGCCGGCTAAAAGACGACCATTTTACACGCGAACGCTAACCGCACTGTTTCCCCTGAAAGGCGATATCACGAGCCCTGAGAATGGGCTGCGGGGGCGCCATGGCCCTCGCGCGGGCGCATCGCCACGCGGACCAGGTAGATCACGATCAGGACGTTGGCCACCAGGATCGCCAGCTTGAGCCAGCTGAAGCGCTCGATGCACTCGTAGAGTTCCACAGGGACCAGCGAGCCGGTGGCAATGACGGTGAACCACTCGGCCCAGTACTTGCGCATCCACAGGCCGATGCCTTCGGTAGCGAAGATGGCCGCGTAGACGAGGGCGACGATGCCGACCGCGACGAACTTGGCCGGGCCCATGCTCTCGAGCAGGTGCACGAGGCTCCAGCGCATGTCGTTGCTGTCGGTCAGCTGCAGATGCTCCAGCCACTGGACCAGATGATGAAAGCTGTCCTGGCGGTCCAGCCGGAACGCGGCGATGGCGATGATGATCAGCCCAATGGTCTTCACCGCCTTGTAGACCGCGATGATGCGCAGTCCGGCGGGGTAGTGGGGGGTCTCATCCGGATCGTTCGAAGTGCTTGCAGGGGCCATGGAACGATCTTACCGCTCCCAGACATAGTCTCGACAAGGGCTGGCTTAGCTTGCAGCGTCAGCCCGCGGGCCCGTCCCCGCCCCTCCTATCGAGCAGTCGCCCATGAGCTACCGTGCCGCTCCGCGCCGCTCCGTCGTGGCCAACGCCATCTACGGCCTCCTCAACCCCATTCCCTTCGGCTTCTTCGTCGCCGCGCTGATCTTCGACATCGTCTACGCGAAAACCGGCGAAATGCTCTGGATGAAGGCGGCCGCATGGCTGATCGCCATCGGCCTGGTGTTCGCGGTCATCCCGCGCGTGGTCAACCTCGTGCAGGTGTGGGTCACCTCGCGGCGCACCGCGGTAGCCGCCGAGCGCCTGGATTTCTGGCTGAACCTGCTCGCCATCGTCGTCGCGGTGGTCAATGCCTTCGTGCACAGCCGCGACGCGTATTCGGTGGTTCCGGCCGGTGTCTGGCTCTCGGCCCTCACGGTCCTGCTGCTGGCCGTCGCCCATATCGTGATCGCCGTGCAGCCGACCGCTCCCGGGAACCTCGCCCATGAATAAGATCCGCTACCGCAGCGTGCTCGCCGTGGCCTGTGTGGCTGTCCTCGGTGGATGCGACGAGAAGGCTTCGTTCCAACCGGACCAGCAGTCGGGAAGCAATCCGCCGCTGCCCACGGCCCAACGCTTCCTCCTGCCGCCCATGCAGGTCCCCGACAAGGCGGGCTGGAAACCGGGCCAGACCCCGACCGTCGCGCCGGGCCTGAAGATCGATGCCATCGCCACCGGGCTGATGCACCCGCGCCAGCTTTATGTCCTGCCGAACGACGACGTGCTGGTGGTCGAATCCAATAGCCCGGGAAGCGAACCGGTCACGACACCCAAGCAGCTGATCGCCGGCATGGTGAAAAATCAGTCCGGCAAGGGTGGCAAGGGCGGCAACCGGATCACCCTGCTGCGCAGGAAGGCCGGCGCGAGCGGCGAATGGGAAAAACATGTCTTCATCGAGAACCTCAACTCGCCCTTTGGCGTGCAACTGATCGGCAATTCGCTTTATGTCGCCAATACCGATGGCATCGTGAGGTTCCCCTACGTGACCGGCGAGACCGAGATAAAAGTGCCCGGCGTCGGCTTCACGGACCTGCCGAACACGATCAATCACCACTGGACCAAGTCGCTCCTGGCCAGCCCTGACGGCAGCAAGCTGTACGTGGGCGTGGGGTCGAACAGCAATATCACCGAGAACGGCCTGGCTGTGGAATATCGCCGCGCGGACATCCTCGAGGTGGACGTTGCCACGGGGGCGAGCCGCATCTACGCCTCGGGCCTGCGCAATCCGACAGGCCTGCAGTGGGAGCCGACGACCGGCAAGCTGTGGGCCATCGTGAACGAGCGCGACGAAATCGGCGCCGATCTCGTGCCCGATTACATGACCTCGGTGCACGAGGGTGCCTTCTACGGCTGGCCCTATAGCTACTACGGCCAGAACGTGGACACCCGTGTCAAGCCGCAGCGTCCCGACATGGTCGCCAAGGCGATCAAGCCGGACTACGCGATCGGTTCGCATGTCGCCCCGCTGGGCCTGTTGATGTCGGCCAGCAATGCGTTGCCGGCGACCTTTCAGGGCGGCGCCTTCATCGGCGAGCACGGCAGCTGGGATCGCTCGCCGCTGAGCGGTTACGAGGTGGTCTTCGTGGCCTTCAAGGACGGTACGCCGGTCGGCAAGCCGGTGTCCGTGGTGAGCGGTTTCTACTCGAAGGACGAGAAACAGCTGTTCGGCGCCCCGGTCGGCCTGGTGCAGGACAAGGAAGGCGCGCTCCTGGTTGCCGACGATGTCGGCGACACGGTGTGGCGGGTGACTTCCGCGACCCACTGACCGAACGGCAGAACGCATGTGGGAGCCGCTTCGGCTCCCACATACACCAGGCTTACCTGACGTTCTTTTTCTTTTCTTCCTTCGCGGCCTTCTTTTCTTTCATGGTCTTGGCCGGTTTTTTCTTGTCGCTCTTCTTTGAATCCAGACCCTTGCTCATATCGCCTCCTCAGTCAGGGTTACCGCGCGTGTCCTGCGCCCGATGCAAGACTACGCCAATCCGCGGTAGCGCAGCGCGTCGACGAACAAGCTAAACGCCGAAGACATGTGCCGCCGGTTGGGGTAGTAGAGGTGGTAGCCGGGGAACGGAGCGCACCAGTCCTCCAGGACGGTCACCAGCTCGCCCGTGGCGAGGTGTGGCGCGGCCATGTCTTCCGGGACCCACGCGATGCCCAGCCCGTCCTGGGCCGCACGCAGGATGTGCGCCGTGCTGTTGAAGGTCAGCTGCCCTTCGACGCGGACCTTGATCTCGCGGCCGTCCTTCTCGAACTCCCAGGGAAACAGCGTGCCGTAGGTGGGCAGGCGAATGTTGATGCAGTTGTGCGCGGTGAGGTCCTGCGGCAGGGCCGGTTTGCGCCGATGTTCGAAGTATGTCGGCGCGGCCACCACGACCATACGGAAATCGGGCCCGATGCGGACCGCGATCATGCCGTTGCCGACCTGCTCGCCCAGGCGGATACCGAAGTCGTAGCGATCGGCGACGATGTCGACCAACTCGTTGTTGGCCGATATTTCCACCTGGATGTCCGGGTAGTTCGGCAGGAAGGTCGCCAGCATCGGCTGGAGCACGGCTTCCACCGCGTGTACCGAGGTGCTGATGCGAATCGCGCCAGCCGGTTTCTCGCGGAAGGAACTCAGCCCGGACAGCTCCGTTTCGATATCGTCGAACATCGGGCCGATGCGGGTGACCAGCCGCTGCCCGGCTTCGGTCGTCGAGACGCTGCGCGTCGTACGGGCCAGCAGGCGCACGCCGAGGCGGCCTTCGAGCTTGCGGATGGTATGGCTCAAGGCGGACTGGGTGGTGTCCAGTTTCGCGGCCGCTCGGGTGAAACTGCCCTCCCGGGCAACGGCAAGGAAGGCGACGAGATCGTGGAGATCCTTGCGCATGACACGTGAACCCTGCTCATGAGTGGCCGTGAAACAGTAGCACCCAAGCTCCGCCACCGCGCATGAAACGATCGATTGATGAATTCCAGCTATAAGACCAAGCCGTTTCCGCCGTCTAGTCGCGCGGGCGGGTGGTCCCTAGATTGGTCGTCTCGAAGAGGAAATGTCATGCAGACACGCAAACTTGGATCCACCGGCCTCGAAGTCTCCGCCATTGGCCTGGGCTGCATGGGACTGAGCTTCGGCTACGGCCCCGCCACGGAACGCGAACCGGCCATCGCCCTGATCCGCGCGGCGGTGGAGCGCGGGGTGACTTTTTTCGATACCGCCGAAGTCTATGGTCCTTTCACCAACGAGGAAGTGGTCGGCGAAGCGCTCGCCCCCTTCCGCGACCGGGTCGTCATCGCGACCAAGTTCGGCTTCGACGTCGGTGGCGTGCAAGGCGCGCTCAACAGCCGCCCGGAGCACGTCAAGGCGGTTGCCGAGGCCTCGCTGAAGCGGCTTCGTACCGACGTGATCGACCTGTTCTACCAGCATCGTGTCGACCCCTCGGTGCCGATCGAAGACGTGGCGGGCGCGGTCAAGGACCTGATCGCCGAGGGTAAGGTGAAGCACTTCGGCCTCTCCGAGGCGGGCGTGCAGACGATTCGCCGCGCCCATGCCGTGCAGCCGGTCGCCGCCCTGCAAAGCGAGTACTCGTTGTTCTGGCGAGAACCGGAGGCCGAGGTCATCCCCACCCTGGAAGAACTCGGCATCGGCTTCGTGCCGTTCAGCCCCTTGGGCAAAGGCTTCCTGACCGGCAAGATCGACGCGGATACGAGCTTCGACAGCAAGGACTTCCGCAACAGCGTGCCACGCTTCTCGGCGGAATCGCGCAAGGCCAACCAGGCGCTCGTCGAACGGCTCGGTGGAATCGCCGCGGCAAAACATGTCACCCCGGCACAGATCGCCCTCGCCTGGCTGTTGCACCAGAAGCCCTGGATCGCGCCGATCCCCGGGACGACCAAGCTGCACAGGCTGGAGGAGAACCTCGGCGCGGCCGACGTGGCGCTCAGTGCCGACGACCTGCGCGAAATCCACGACTCGGTGTCGAGGATTCCGTTGCAGGGCGAACGTTACCCCGCGCACCTCCAGGCCCTGGTCGGTCGCTGAGTTCTACCGCACTGCAGCTTGAGCGGTTCCACCGCGCGGCTACACTCGGGAGATCACAGGTGTCCTGTCGCCGCTCACGCGGCGCGCAGGGTGAAACGGGAAGCCGGTGCGGATCGCGAGATCCCATGCCGGCGCTGCCCCCGCAACGGTAGGCGAGAACACCCGACGAAGAGACCACTGCGCGTAGCGCGGGAAGGTGTCGGGGTGGTGCGCTACGCATCGCTCGCAAGCCCGGAGACCGGCCTGTGCAGGTGCCTTCGGGCGCCTTCTCGGGTGTTGCGGCGGGCAACCGGACGGGCTGATACGGCGCGGCCGTCCGCTGCTCCGCGTCCCCTTGTCTGCTCCGCAGCACCCATCCGCGGGTGAGCGTACGGAGCAGGACCATGAACAAGCTGGACTCAGTAGCGACCGAGGTCGCGACCGTTAAGTTGCTGATCGACGGTGTTTTCGTCGAATCCCGATCGAGCCGATGGCGCGAGGTGGTCAATCCGGCCACGCAGGCGGTGCTCGCGCGCGTCCCGTTCGCCACCACCGCCGAGGTGGATGCCGCCGTGGGCGCGGCCGCGCGCGCCTTCAAGACCTGGCGCAAGACGCCCATCGGCGTCCGCGCGCGCATCTTCCTCAAGTACCAGCAGCTGATTCGCGAACATATGGGCGAGCTTGCCGCGCTGCTCAGCGCCGAGCAGGGCAAGACGCTTCCCGATGCCGAAGGCGACGTGTTCCGCGGACTGGAAGTGGTCGAGCACGCCGCCGCCATCGGCAACCTGCAACTGGGCGAGCTGGCCAACAACGTGGCGGGCGGCGTCGACACCTATACGCTCCTGCAACCGATCGGTGTCTGCGCCGGCATCACGCCCTTCAATTTCCCGGCAATGATTCCGCTATGGATGTTCCCGATGGCGATCGCCACCGGCAACACCTTCGTACTGAAGCCGTCCGAGCAGGATCCGATGGTGACGATGCGCCTGGTCGAGCTGGCGCTCGAGGCGGGCATCTCGGACGGTGTGCTCAATGTCGTCCACGGTGGCGAAGAGGTGGTCAACGCGATCTGCGATCACGCCGACATCGAGGCGGTGTCGTTCGTCGGCTCCACCCGTGTCGGCACGCACGTCTACCATCGCGCATCGCAGGCCGGTAAGCGTGTGCAGTGCATGATGGGCGCGAAGAACCACGCCGTGGTGCTTCCCGACGCCAACAAGGAACAGACCCTCAATGCGCTGGCCGGCGCGGCGTTCGGTGCGGCGGGACAACGCTGCATGGCGGCGTCGACGGCGGTACTGGTCGGCGAGGCACAGTCCTGGATCCCCGACCTCGTGGCGAAAGCGAAGACGCTGAAAGTCGGCGCGGGGAACGCGGCCGGCACCGATGTGGGGCCGTTGATTTCCCGCGCGGCGCGCGAGCGTGTGGAAGGTTTCATCGCCTCGGGTGTGGAGCAAGGCGCCACCCTCGAACTCGATGGCCGCAAGCCGCATGTTCCTGGCTTCGAACAAGGCAACTTCGTCGGCCCGACCATCTTTTCGGGCGTGCGCCCGGGCATGCGGATCTACGACGAAGAGATCTTCGGGCCGGTGCTGGTGATCCTCGCCGCCGATTCGCTCGACGACGCGATCGACCTGGTCAACGCCAACCCGAACGGCAACGGCACCGCCGTGTTCACCCAGTCCGGCGCCGCCGCACGGCGCTTCCAGGAAGACATCGACGTGGGCCAGGTGGGTATCAACGTACCCATTCCGGTGCCGGTGCCGCTGTTCTCGTTCACCGGCTCGCGTGCCTCGAAGCTGGGCGATCTCGGCCCTTACGGCAAGCAGGTCGTCATGTTCTACACCCAGACCAAGACGGTGACACAGCGCTGGTTCGACGACGACACGCTGCATGCGGGCGTCAACACCACCATCAGCCTCAAATGATGGCCAGCGACGAACAGCTGGCCTTTCGCGATGCCGCACATGCATTCGCCCTGGCGGAGCTCGCACCGCACGCGGCACGCTGGGATGCGGAGAGCGAGTTCCCGCGCCAGGCGATCGGCAAGGCCGGCGAGCTTGGCTTCTGCGGGCTGTATGTCGACGAGCAGGCCGGTGGCACGGGACTTACCCGCCTCGACGCGGCGATCGTCTTCGAAGAGCTCGCCGCGGTCGATCCTTCGACGGCGGCCTTCATCAGCATCCACAACATGGCGACATGGATGTTGACCGCGCATGCGACACCGCCCGTACGCGATACCTGGGGCCCGGCGCTCGCCAGCGGCAGCAAGCTCGCCTCCTATTGTCTCACCGAGCCCGGCGCGGGTTCGGATGCCGGTTCGCTGACGACCCGCGCCGAGCGCGATGGCGACTCCTACGTGATCAGCGGCAGCAAGGCGTTTATCTCGGGCGCCGGCGCCACGGACATGCTGGTTGTCATGGCACGCACGGCGGACAGCGGCTCGCGCGGGATCAGCGCCTTTGCCGTTCCGGCCTGTTCGCAAGGCATCGGCTACGGACGCAACGAGGAGAAGCTGGGCTGGCACAGCCAACCCACGCGCAGCGTGAGCTTCGACGGTGTGCGGATTCCGGCCACGCATCGGCTTGGCGCCGAAGGCGAAGGCTTCCAGATTGCGATGAAGGGGCTCGATGGTGGCCGCATCAACATCGCCGCGTGCTCGCTGGGCGCCGCGCAGGGCGCGCTGGACGCGGCGCGCCGCTACATGGGCGAGCGCAGGCAGTTCGGCAAGAAGCTGGGGGAATTCCAGGCCCTGCAGTTCAAGCTGGCGGACATGGCCACGCAACTGGTCGCGGCGCGACAGATGGTGCACACGGCGGCACGCAAACTGGATGCCGGCGACAGCGATGCCACCGTCTGGTGCGCGATGGCCAAGCGTTTCGCCACGGATGCCGGTTTCGCCATCTGCAACGATGCCCTGCAGATCCATGGCGGCTACGGCTACATCCGCGAGTACCCGATCGAGCGGCTGCTGCGCGATTCGCGCGTGCACCAGATCCTCGAAGGCACCAACGAAATCATGCGCGTTATCATCGCGCGTCACCTGCTCAATACCGAAGAGGAACTGCGATGAGCGACACCGCGACGCGCTACACCGGGCTTACGCTGGAGATCGACGGCCACGTGGCCGTGGTGACGCTATCCAACGCGCCGGCCAACGCCTGGACCCGCGACAGCCTCGTCGCGCTGCGCAACCTCGTCCACGACCTCGACGCCAATCGCGACATCTACGCGCTGGTCGTCACCGGCGAGGGCGAGAAGTTCTTCTCGGCGGGCGCCGACCTCAAGCAGTTCGCCGATGGGGACAAGGCCGTGGCACGAGAGGCGGCGCGGCGCTTCGGCGAGGCGTTCGAAGCGCTCTCCGCCTTCCGTGGTGTGAGCATCGCCGCGATCAACGGCTACGCCATGGGTGGCGGTCTCGAGTGCGCCCTGGCCTGCGATCTGCGCATCGCCGAAGCACAGGCGCAGCTGGCCTTGCCCGAAGCCGGCGTCGGCCTGCTGCCGTGCGCGGGTGGTACGCAGAACCTCGCCCGCCTCGTCGGCGAAGGCTGGGCCAAACGGATGATCCTGCTTGGCGAGCGGGTGGATGCGGCCACGGCGCAGCGCATCGGCTTGGTCGAAGAAGTGGTGCCGAAAGGTGAATCGCGCGCCCGCGCCATCGCCTGGGCGAGGCAAGCGGGCAAACAGAGCCCGACCAGCGTCGCGGCATGCAAGCGCCTGGTCCAGGCCACGCGTACCCAGAGCCATGCCACCGCCCTGGTCAGCGAGCGCGAGGCCTTCGTCGACCTGTTCGATAGCGACGACCAGAAGGAAGGTGTCCTTGCCTTCCTCGAGAAGCGTGCACCGACATGGAAGAACGCATGAGCGACGCACCGGTTCTTTTCGAAGAGCGTGTCACCGAGGGTGGCAGGCGCATGGGCGTCGCGACGCTCAACGCGCCGAAGACGCTCAACGGCCTTTCGCTGGAGATGGCGCGACGGCTCGACGAGCGGTTACGTGCATGGGCCGACGACGACACCGTGGCCGTGGTCGTGCTGCAAGGCGCCGGCGAGAAAGCATTCTGCGCAGGCGGCGATCTGCATAGCCTTTACCACGCCATGCGCGACTATGAGGCCTTGCGCAGCGGCGATGTACGCGACAACCGCTACGCCAGCGACTTCTTCTCGGTGGAGTACCGGCTCGATTACCTGATCCATACCTATCCGAAACCGATCCTTTGCTGGGGCCATGGCATCGTGATGGGCGGTGGCATCGGACTGATGGCCGGCGCGAGCCACCGCGTGGTCACCGAGCGCTCGCGGCTCGCGTTTCCGGAGATCGCCATCGGCCTCTATCCGGATGTCGGCGGAAGCTTCCTGCTGCATCGCGTGCCGGATCACGCAGGCATCTTTCTCGCCTTGACCGGCGCACCACTGAACGGCGGCGACGCGATCCACGCCGGCCTTGCCGACATACAGCTCCCCGCAGCGAGTCGCGAGGCGCTCGATACCGCCATGCGACTTGCCGCGTGGTCCGACGACAACCAGGCCAACCACGGCGTGCTCACGGAGGTGCTGGAACGCTTCGCCATCCCGCCCACGCCGGGTCCGCTGCAGGACCATGGCCCGGCGATCGCGGTCGCGTGCGCGCACGACGACATGGACGCCGTGATTGCGGCGATCCGGACCATGCCCGGCGACGATGCGTGGCTGGTCACGGCACGACAGACCCTCGACGCCGGCGCGCCGGGTTCGGCGCGGCTGTCGTTCGCGCTACAGCAGCGCGTCGCCGGACTCTCGCTGGCCGACACGTTCCGCATGGAGTACGTGGTTTCCCTGCATTGCGCCGCGCATGGCGATTTTGCCGAAGGCATCCGCGCCCTTCTGATCGACAAGGACCGCACGCCGCGGTGGCGGCCGGCGACGCTGGCCGAGGCGACGCCGGCATGGGCGGCACCTTTCTTCATCGAACCCTGGAGCGCCGGTGAGCATCCGTTGCGTGACCTGGGTACCGACAAGGCAGCGAGGCGTCAACGATGAGCCGCATTGCTTTCATCGGCCTGGGCAACATGGGCGGCCCGATGGCCGCCAACCTGCTCAAGGCCGGACACACGCTGCATGTTTTCGACCTGTCTGCCGACGCGGTAGCGCACGCCGCATCCCACGGTGCGACGGCGGCAGGCACGGCGGTCGAGGCGGTGCGCGACGCGGAGGTGGTGATCTCGATGCTGCCGGCCAGTCGCCATGTCGAGGGGCTGTATCTTGGTGAGTCCGGCCTGCTCCGGCATATCGCCGCTGGGGCGCTGGCGATCGATTGCAGCACGATCGCTCCGGCGTCCGCGAAGAAAGTGGCGACGGCTGCCGGCGAACGCGGCCTGGCGATGATCGACGCGCCGGTGTCCGGCGGCACCGCGGGCGCGGCCGCCGGCACACTCACCTTCATCGTCGGCGGCGAGAGCGACACACTGGAACGCGCGCGACCCATCCTTTCCGCCATGGGCAGGAACATCTTCCATGTCGGCGCCAGCGGTGCCGGCCAGGTGGCCAAGCTGTGCAACAACATGGCGCTCGGCGTCATCATGGCGGTGACCGGCGAAGCCATCGCGCTCGGCGTGGCGCACGGTCTGGATCCCGCCGTGCTGTCGCAGATGATGGCCGTGAGCACCGCCCGCAGCTGGGCGACCGAGGTCTGCAATCCCTGGCCCGGCGTGCTTGAGAACGCTCCCGCCTCGCGCGGCTACACCGGCGGCTTCGGCAACGACCTCATGCTCAAGGATCTCGGCCTGGCGGCCGAGGCGGCGATGGGCGTGGGCGCGTCCATTCCCCTCGGCGAACTGGCGCGCAATCTTTATGCGATGAACGGCCAGGCCGGCAACGGCGGGCTGGATTTCTCCAGCGTCGTGAAGCTGCTGACGAGGAACGGCCGAGTGTCGACGGATGGCGGGTGAGCCGATTAAGGCGTATATTCGGCTCATTTAGTGAGCCGAATAGCGTGACGATTCGGCTCAGCGGCGACGGGAAGCGACATGACCGATCCTCAATGGATATGGCAGCACCCTGACTGGCCGGCCTTTCGCTGGCAGGACGGGCGCCTGGCCGTTCTCCTGCGGGCCTGCCAGCTCGCCCAGGGCCGCTTGCTGGGCGCCATCGGCTCGGCGGGTGCCGAAGCCGGCCTCGAGACGGAACGGGACGCCCTCGTGCAGAACATCGTCGCGTCTTGCGCCATGGAGGGCGAACAGCTCGACACGGCCTCCGTGCGCTCCTCCCTGGCACGCCATCTCGGCCTGGACGACGACGCCGACGGACGGCGCACGCCGCGCAGCGAAGGCATGGCCGAGTTGATGCTGGACGCCACCCGACACTACGCGCAGCGGCTCGATCGCGAGCGCCTGTTTCACTGGCATCGCTTACTGTTCCCGATCCGCGAAACCCTGCTGCCCGTGCGCATGCGCGTTGGAGAACTCCGCGGCGAGGCACCGGTGCAGGTCGTATCCGGTCGCGTCGATAAACCCACCGTGCATTTCAAGGCACCGCCACGCCATGGCCTGGATGCGCAGGTCGACGCCTTTCTCGCCTGGTTCGAGAAGAGCGCGACAACCGGGACACTCGATCCGCTGCTGCGCGCCGGGATCGCGCACTTCTGGTTCGCCGCGCTGCATCCCTTCGACGACGGCAACGGACGACTCGCGCGCGCCATCACCGATCTGGCCCTGGCCCAGGCGGAGCGCCAGGCGATCCGTTTCTACACGATGTCCGCCAGCATCCTCGCCGACCGCGCCGGCTATTACCGCGTGCTCGAACAAGGCCGGAAGGGCGATCTCGACATCACCGCCTGGCTGTCGTGGTTTCTACAAACCCTGCTCGACAGCCTCGAGCAGGCGATGTCGCGCATCGAACGCGTGCTCGGCAAGGCGCGCTTCTGGCGCGCGCATGCGGAAGACGCTCTCTCGACGGAGCAGCGAAAAGTGATCAATCGCCTGCTCGACGGCGGCGAGCGCGGTGTCGGCGAAGGGATCAACGCGTCCCGATACCAGGCCATCGCGAAGGTCTCCAAGGCCACCGCCACGCGCCACCTGGGCGACCTCATGGAAAAAGGGCTCCTGCGACGGCTTCCCGGTGGTGGCCGCAGCACCCGCTACGAGATCGACTGGCCATGAGGACGACGACGAAAACGCCGCGCATGGCGACCTTCGGCTCCGCGGTTCGCCTCTGGTTCGGCATGCTGTGCGTGGCGATGGTCGCCGTGCTCGCCTCCGTCCTGCTCGGCGGCGGCGACTCGACACTGGCGGCATCCTGGCAGGGCCTGGTTTCTTCGGTCGACTCACCGATGCATTCGATCATCTGGGAACTGCGCCTGCCCCGCTCCATCGCCGCCTATGGCGTCGGCGGCCTACTGGCGATGTCGGGCTGCCTGATGCAGATCCTCGTACGCAACCCGCTCGCCGACCCCTACACGCTGGGCCTTTCCGGCGGCGCCTCCGTGGGTGCGCTCGGCGCGATGCTCGGCGGCCTGGGCGCGGTGCTCACCGCGATGGGCGCGGCCTCCGGCGCGTTGCTCGCCTGCGTGGCCGTGTTCGTACTGGGCCATCGCGACCTTCTCTCCAGGCAACGCGCGGCGCAGCGCGAAGATTCGACCGACCTGATCCTGATCGGCGTGATGCTGGCCTCGGGCTTCGGTGCCATCGTCAGCATGATGCTGGTGCTCGCACCGGACAAGAACCTGCGCGGCATGCTGTTCTGGATGATGGGCGACCTCAGCGGCGTGGCCAACCCGTGGTTGCCCGTCGTCGCTCTGCTGCTGGGTGTGCTGGGCGTCGTTCCCCTCGGCCGGCAACTCAACCTGCTCGGTCGCGGCGAGGAATCGGCCAGCGCGCTCGGTGTCCGGCCCAACGTGGTGAAATCCGCGATCTTCGTCATCGCCTCGCTGGCGACGGCCGTGGCGGTGACCACCGCGGGCACCGTGGGCTTTGTCGGGCTGGTGGTGCCACATGCCTTGCGGCGCGTCATCGGCAACGACCAGCGCGTACTGATTCCCGCATGCGCGATCGGCGGCGGCATCGTCGTCGTCGTGGCCGACACCATCTCGCGCATAGTCGCCGATCCCATCCAGCTACCGGTGGGCGCGGTGATGGCGGTGATCGGCGTGCCGACATTCATGTTCCTGCTGGTGAAGCGCCGATGAGCTGCGTCCTCGCCACCGAAGCAATCAGCCTTTCCGTCCGCGACCGCCTGCTCGTGCGCGAACTGAGCATGCGCGTCGAGCCCGGCCAGGTGTGGTGCGTGCTGGGCCCGAACGGCGCCGGCAAGTCGACCTTGCTGCGCACCCTCGCCGGCCTGCGCGAGCCCGAACTGGGGCGGGTCACCCTGGGCGGGCGCGACATCCACGCCTACCGGCCGATCGAACTGGCGCGCCTGCGCGGTTTCCTGCCGCAATCGATCGTCGATGCCTTCAGCCTTACCGTGATGGAGGCCGTGATCGCCGCGCGACATCCCCGTCTGCCGTTCTGGGCGTGGGGCGACGAGGACCTGGCGCCGGCGCAGCATGCGTTGCGTACCTTCGAGCTGGAAGCCCTCGCGGAACGCGATGTCACGACGCTGTCGGGCGGCGAACGCCAGCGCGTGAACATCGCCGCGCTATTCACCCAGGATGTCGAGGTGATGCTGCTCGACGAGCCGTTGTCCTCACTGGACCTGCATCACCAGATGAAGACCTTGCACGAGTTGCTGCGCACCGCGGCCCGCGACGGAAAGTCCGTGGTGTATACGGTGCACGATATCAACCTGGCCTTCCAGCATGCGACGCACGCTGTCCTGCTGGATGGCAACGGTGGCGCGCTCGCCGGCCTGAAGGACGCCGTGATCACCAGCGAGCACCTGTCCGCCGCTTTTCACCATCCCATCCACGGCGTAACGCTCGACGGCGAGCGGTTTTTCCGCGCCGGACGCCTCAACGGAAACGCCCCATGATTCGTTGCCTCGCCCTGCTCGCTCTTCTCGTGACGGGTATCGCCGGCGCCAGCGTCACCGTCACCGACGACGCGGGTCGCACGCTCACCCTGAAGGCGCCGGCGCGCCGCATCGTCAGTCTGGCGCCGAACATCACCGATGCCCTCTTCGCCGCCGGCGCTGGCGCCTACGTGGTCGGAACGTCGCGCTTCAGCGACCACCCGGCCGAGGCGAAGAAGGTAGCCATCGTCGGCGATGCGACGATGATCGACTTGGAGCGGATCGTTGGCCTCAAGCCGGACATCATCGTCGTCTGGCGCAGCGGAACGCCTGCGGCGCAGGTGGAAAAGCTCAGCCGGCTCGGCATCCCGATCTTCTATTCCGAAACGACACGGCTTGCCGACGTCGCCCCGGCGACCCGGCGCTTCGGCGTACTGGCCGGGACGCAGGATCAAGCCGAGAGGAATGCCGCCGCGTTCGACGCCGCGCTGGCACGCCTGCGTGACAGCTACGCGGGCAAGACGCGGCTGAAAGTCTTCTACCAGATATGGGACCGACCCCTGATGACCATCGGCCATGCCCAGATCATCGACGATGCGCTGGATCTGTGCGGCGGTGACAACATCTTCGGCGATCTCGCCCAGGCCGCGCCCACCGTCACGCGCGAGGCCGTGCTGGCCCGCAACCCGGATGTGATCGTCGGTGGCGACGGTGGCCACGACGCCCTGGCCGGCTGGCGCCGGAGCGGCTTCCTGAGTGCCGTGAAGCACGACAACGTGATCGCGATCGACGCACCGACCCTGGCGCTGCCCTCGCCGTCGATCCTGGGCAGTGTGGACCGGCTCTGCCATGCGCTGGACGAGGCCCGCGACAGAGGCAGGCACTGAGCCGTCACGGCGCCGCCCGGGCCTTGCGGTCGCCGTCACGTTTCGCTCCCTAGAATCCTTACGACGAGCCCTTTGGACCGGTGCCGATGATGTCACTTCCTCCTTCCCCGCCCAGCGCCGACGGCGACCTCTCCTGGCTCGACCGCGGTGGCGAGACCGGCGCGCTGATTCGCGCGTTCGACTGGACGCGGACGCCGCTCGGTCCGCTGGAAGCGTGGCCACAGAGCCTGCGCACCATCACCGGCATGTTGCTGCTTTCTCCCGTGCCGATCGTGCTGCTTTGGGGTGAGCTTGGCATCATGATCTACAACGACGCCTATTCGGTCTTCGCCGGCAGCCGGCACCCGCAACTGCTCGGCTCCGAGGTACGCAAGGGCTGGGCGGAAGTCGCCGACTTCAACGACAACGTGATGCGCGTCGGCCTCGCTGGTGGCACCCTGGCCTATAAGGACCAGAAACTCACCTTGGAGCGACACGGCAAATCCGAGCCGGTGTGGATGAACCTGGACTACTCGCCGGTGCTCGATGAGAGTGGCAATCCCGGTGGCGTCATCGCCTTCGTGGTGGAAACCACCGACCGTGTCCGCGCGGAAGAGAACGTTCGCGAAGGCGAGCGACGCTTCCGCGAACACCTCGAAGCCATGGTGGCCGAGCGCACGGTCGCGCTCGAGCGCAGCGAAGCCAACCTGCGCACGATCTTCGAGACGTCGCATCTTTACCAGTACCTGCTTTCGACCGACGGCAGCGTGCTGTATGCCAACGCGACCGCGCTGGCCGGTATCGAGGCCACGCTGGACGACGTGATCGGCCTTCCGTTCTGGCTGACACCGTGGTTCGAAGGCACCCCCGGCATGTCGCAGGCCGTCGAGGCGGCGACCCGGCGCGCGGCGGCCGGTGGAAGCGAAGACATCAGCATGGCGCTGCACTTGCCGACCGGTGTGCGCTCTTTCGATTTCTCCATGCGCCCGGTGGTCAACGAGTCGGGCGATGTCGTTGCGATGGTTCCCGAGGCGGTGGAAAAGACTGCCCGCATCAAGGCCGAGCAGGCGCTCCTGCAAGTGCAGAAGATGGAAGCGCTCGGCAACCTCACCGGCGGCATCGCGCACGACTTCAACAACCTGCTCATGGCCGTGCAGGGCAGCCTCGACCTGCTCCGCGAAAGCATGCCGCAGGAACCGCGCCTCGTGCGGCTGGTGGAAAATGCCATGGCCGGTGCCGAGCGCGGCAGCGCACTCACCCGGCGCATGCTCGCTTTCGCGCGGCGCCAGGAACTGAAGACCGAGAGCATCGACGTGCGTCACCTCGTCGAGGGCATGACCGAACTCCTGCGCCGCTCGCTCGGCCCGACGATCGTGCTCGAGACCTACTTCGGCGCGCGTGTCCCCGCGATCCGCGCCGATGCCAACCAGCTGGAAACGGCCCTGCTCAACCTCGCCGTCAACGCGCGCGACGCGATGGACGGCGTTGGCCGGCTTGTCATCACCACCGACGAGGCCTGGGTGCAGCACGGGGACGCTTCGCTGGCGCCCGGTCGGTACGTGCGCATTTCCGTTGCCGATTCGGGCGCCGGCATGGATGAAGCCATGCTCAAGCGTGCGATCGAACCGTTCTTCACCACTAAGGGTGTCGGCAAGGGCACCGGGCTGGGGCTTTCGATGGTGCACGGCCTGTCCGAGCAACTGGGGGGCGCCCTGGTCCTGCGCAGCCGCGTCGACGAGGGCACCACGGCCGAGGTCTGGCTGCCCGCGGCACCGGAACTGGGGGCGAACGCGCCGAGCGCGGCACGACGCGATCCGGCCGTGGCGCGATGCGCACCGGAAGCCGGCCTGCGCATCCTCACCGTGGACGACGACGATCTGGTTCGCACCACGACGGTCGACATGCTGGAAGCACTGGGCTACCGGGTCATTCCAGCACGCTCGGGTTATGAGGCCCTGCAGGTGCTCGAAGCGACCTGCGTGGACCTCGTCATCACCGACCACGCCATGCCGCAGATGACCGGCGCCCAACTGGCCGAACGCATCCGCGAGCGCTGGCCGGATCTGCCGATGATCATGGCGACCGGCTATGCCGACCTGCCCGCTGGTCCGCAGTTGGAGATCCCGCGCCTGGCCAAGCCCTACTCGCAGGCGACCCTTGCCGACGCCGTGCAGCGCACGGTGTCGCGCGTACGCTGAGGGCGCTTACTTTGCCGGCGTCGCTCCCGGCGGCAGGCGATAGCGCTGCTTGCTGTAGGCCCAGCTTGGCCAGAGCGCGTGCGCCAGCGCTTCTTTCTCCAGCGTCGGATCGACGGGCACCGGATTGAGCTTCTCGCCGTCGATCAGATAGTCGTACTGGGTAGCCGGCTGATCCGGGCGCAGCACGATGAGTCGATCGCCCTTGAGGTAACCGTAATTGTCGCCGTACTGCATGATGGCGCGGTCCGGATAGCGCTGGGTGAGGTCGGCGCCGAGCATGGGGTGCTCGCTGCTGATGCCGATAAGCGAAAGCAGGGTCGGCGCCAGGTCGATCTGGCTGACGATGTGATCGTCCTTCTTGACCGGCACGCCGGCGCCGAGGATCAGCGCGGGAATATGGAAGTGGGTGACCGGCACGAGGTTGGCGCCGAAGACGCGGGCGTCGTGATCGGCCACGATCAGGAAGACCGTGTGGTTCCAGTACGGCGACTGCTTGGCGCGATCGAAGAAGCGGCCGATGGACCAGTCCGCGTAGCGCACCGCGTTGGCGTTGCTGGCGGGCTCGCCTTCCGGCGTGATGCGGCCCTTCGGGTACTCCCATGGTGTGTGGTTGGACACGGAGAAGGCCACGGTTAACGTGGGTTTGTCGCCATCGTCGAGCAGACGCTGGTGCAGCTCGTTGAACATGTCCTCGTCGGACGCACCCCACGAGCCGATGAAGCCCGGCTTGGTCTTGAAGCTCGCACTGTCGACGACTTCGTTGAAGCCGTTGCCGAAGAAGAACGAACGCATGTTGTCGAAGTGCGCTTCACCGCCGTAGAGGAAACGCGTGTGGTACCCGAAGGTGTCCAGCAGCGCGCCGAGGGTGAAGAAGTCGCGCTGACTGCGCGGCAGCTTGAGCACCGCCTCGGCCGGCGTCGGCAGGAAACCGGTGGTGACGGCTTCGAGGCCACGCGCCGAGCGCGTTCCCGTGGCATAGGTGCGGGTGAGCCACCAGCCCTGGTTGGATAGCTTGTCCAGTTCCGGCGTGTAGCCATCGCCACCCAGGCTGCCGACGAACTGCGCGCCCAGGCTCTCTTCGAGAATGATGACCAGGTTCAGGGGCTTTTCGCCTTTCCGCGTCGCCTGCTGACGATGCAGGCTCGGGTAGGTTTCGTCGAGCGGCGGGCCATCCAGTGCGGCCGCCTGACGCACGATCGACTGCATCTCGTCGTCGGGCAGCTTGCCGTACACGGCCGAGGCGGAGCGTTCGTTACCCAGCGCCAGTGCGGCATTGAGCACGTTGTAGAGCGAATCGAGCGGCAGTGTGTTGACCATCGCGTCGCTGGTGAAAGCGACCTGCGAGGCGTTGAGCGGACGATGCTGCAGCGTGCCGCGGCCGGCAAGGAACAAGGCGACGAAGGCGACCACCGTGGCCACCGGGCGTATCCAGCCACGTAGCGGCTTGCGATCGGGCTGGCGCGTCGGCAGGAGGCGGAAGCCCAGCCAGCCGATCAGGGCGAACGCCACCAGGCCGAGGGCGACGGACAGCTTGTAGCCGTTCCAGAGCATCGATGCCACTTCGTGCGGGCTGGTCAGGTATTCGAAGTACAGGCGGTTGGGGCGGGTGTCGTATTCGACGATGAACTGCGGCGTGGACACTTCCAGCAGGACGAAGGCCAGCCACCAGAAACGCAGCCACCACGCGGCGATGCGCGTCGGCCAGGCGCGATGCCCGAGCCAGGGCGACAGCAGCGCCGGCAGGGCGACGATCATCGCGATCAGCGAGAGGTCGATGCGCCAGCCACCGGAGAGCACCGGCCAGAGGCCACCGGCCGTGTGGACGCGCGACCACTGCCATGCCGACAGCCCGAGCCGGGACAGTGTCAGGAAGACGAGGGCGACGACGATGAAACGCCAGGTGAGCTTGCGCACGATGGAGTGTCCGGTATCAAGAGGGGCGGTAACGACCCGAAGACTTTACACTGTGCACCCCCGGAAACGACTTACCGCAGCCTTTCAGGCGCCGCACGAGGACGAACGATGTTCAGACTGGCCGACGCCAAACCGATCGCCAACGGACACATCCGCGAGGTGTACCAGCATCCGGACGACGCCGACCTGTTGATCAAGGTGATCACAAGCGCCTCGATCGAGGAGCGCTGGAACCAGGCTCCGTGGTTCCGCCGCATCGCGCGCAGCGGTCCTTACAAGGACTTCGTGCGCGAGTTCAAGGAATACGTCACGAGCATCTATGTCGGTGCCTATGCCACCTCCCCGCTCGCCCGCATCGTCGGCCTGGAGATGACCGATATCGGGATGGGCCAGATCGTGGAGAAGGTACGCCGGCCCGATGGTCAACTCGCGCCGACGCTGCACAGCTGGGTCCAGTCGGAGGGCTTCAGCGAACGAACGCGGAGTGAGCTTGAGGAGTTCTACGCGCGCCTGCTCAGCCACAATGTCATCGCCGCCGACCTGCACGCGTGGAACGTGGTCTACGGCGAGGACTCCCGCGGTGGTCCACGACTGGTGATGATCGACGGTTTCGGCGAGAAGAACATCGTTCCGCATTGTTCGATGAATCGCGCGCATAACGCGTCGCGCACGAAGAAGAAGTACGAGCGCATGTTGAAGCGGACGATGGCGGAGGCGCCGAAGCGCTAGAGCATCGCCGCTGAAGCGGCTCCCACACAGAGCAGGCCTCTGCACTCTGGGCAGTCCTCTGCACTCTGGGCAGTCCTCTTCACCCTGGGCAAGCCTCTGCACTCTGGGCAGGCCTTTGCACTCTGGGCAGGCCTCTGCACCCTGGGCAGGCCTTTGCACTCTGGGCAGTCCTCTTCACCCTGGGCAGTCCTCTTCACCCTGGGCAGTCCTCTTCACCCTGGGCAGTCCTCTTCACCCTGGGCAGTCCTCTGCACCCTGGGCAGGCCTTTGCACCCTGGGCAGGCCTTTGCACCCTGGGCAAGCCTCTGCACTCTGGGCAGGCCTCTGCACCCTGGGCAGGCCTCTGCAACCTGAGCAGTCCTCTTCACCCTGGGCAGGCCTTTGCACCCTGAGCAGGCCTTTGCACCCTGGGCAGGCCTTTGCACTCTGTGGGAGCCGATTCATCGGCGATGCTTCTTGCTCCGCTTCTATTCCTGCGCCGGTGCCAGCGGCTCCGGCACGCAATCTGCCTTGCTTCCATCGCCCGGCAACAACACCGAGTGCACGCGATTGGCGACGCCCATTTCCACGACCTTCTCGCCGATCACGCAGCTATCGAGCGCATCCGCATTGAGCAGGATCCAGCGGTGCGCGGGATCCGCGCGCTGCCAGGCACGGGCGTCGACCATCTGCAGCGCGGCGTCGCGCGCGAAGCCGAATTCGGTCACCGGACGACGCGCCTGGTAAAGCACTTCCTCTCGCCAGGAAACGAGGCCGAGCTGTCCATCGGCACCGATCCGTGCGTCGGCCTCGCGCATCAACTGGGCCGCCGACTGGTTGGCGTTGAGCAGCGGATACGTCATCACCGGCCAGACGATCCATGCCAACCCGATACCGAGGACGAGTGCCAGGACGCCACGCCGGGAACGGCATACCGCGGCGGCCACCAGGAAAGCGACGCCGACGCCAATCACGCACAGCCACAACGCCTGACCATGATTGGGCAGTCCGTACCCTTCGGCGACGCGTTGTGCCGCCATGGGCGCGGCCTTCCAGGCCCAGATACCCACGGCGGTGAAAACGACGCCGGTTGCCACGGTGAGGCCGAAGGCCAGCCTCGGCATCCAGCGCGTGGCCATCAACCCGCCGATGTAAGGCGCCATCGCCAACGCCAGCATGGGCAGGCCAGGCAGGATGTAGATCGCGCGTTTCCCGCTGGGAATGGAAAAGAACACCAGGGTCAGCGCGAACCACACCAGCGGCATCCACACACGCGGTTCGCGCAGGCGCAGTGCCTCGCGCCAACGTGGAACGAGGACGGGAATCAGGAACCAGGCCGGCATCCACAAGCGAAGGATCACCAGCAGGAAGAACCAGGGCGCCTCCTCGTGCTGCCACGAATGGGCGTATCGGTCGGCGGTCTGGTGGAACAGGATGTCCTGGACGTAAGCCAGGTACTCGGGCGTGCGCAACCCATAGGCCGCGATCAGCATCGGCGCCAGCCAGACCGCGATCGCGAGCAGGAAGGCGACGACGCCGCCGGCCCAGCGCCAGCCGTCGCCCTGCGTCCGGGTGACGCCCGGCCACTGGCGTGCGCGCATGACGGCGTACGGAATGAGCATGAGCAGCGCGATGACACCCACGCCCTTGGTGATCACGCCGAGGCCGGCGGCGAAGCAGCCGAGCCAGTACATCTTCCAGTCGGGACCGCGCAGGCAGTGCAACAGCAGCCCCGTATTGGCCAGCGTGATCCAGAACAGCGAGAGCGGGTCGATCTGGCCGTGCTTGATCACGTCGACGAAGGCCATCGTGGTCAGCACGATGGCTGCGGCATGAAGGCCGACACGCGGGTTCCACAGGCGGCGGCCCAGGTGGGCGACCAGGGCCAGGGTGCCCAGGCCGGACAACAGCGAGGTCAGCAGGAAGGCGCCGCGCCACCCGCCGGTGAGCCACATCCAGACCGCCTCGGTCCACATGAGCATGGGCGGCTTGTCGGCGTAGAGTTCGATACCCCGGTGCGGGAACAGCCACTGGCCCGATTCGAGCATCTGCCGGGCGACGAGCGCAAAGCGCGGCTCGTCCGGCGGCCACGGGTCGCGCATGCCGATGCCGGCTGCGAGCACCACGAGGGCGAAGAGCATGAACCAGCCGAACTCTCGGCGAAGGGGTCGTTCGTCTGGGGGGATCATCGATGACGGGAGCTGCCAGGGCGGACGCCATCCTAGTCGATGGCGGCTGACAACTCCCTTACGATTTGCTGAGGAACAGTCGGTCACCCCTCCCATTTCAATTTTCCGCAGCTGGGACGTCTAGGGTGTTCGCCGGTGCGGAAATCGGCGTTCGTCCTGCCCGTACGGGCGTCGATTTCCCACCGTGCGAACCTATAGTGAACCCCTCCCAGCCCCATGAACGCGGTCAGACAAACCATGGATCCTTCCGAGGCGGCGGGCACGCCAGCGGGCGGTAAACGTGCCGCGCAAGTGGTTGCCCTCTTCCGTGAGCACAATGCGGCGCTCGTGGCATTCCTGCGTGCGCGGCTGAATTCGCTCGCCGACGCCCAGGAAGTCGCGCAGGAGGTCTACCTCAAACTGCTCTCGCTGGATGAGGCCACCCGGATCGATTCACCCCGCGCGTTCCTGTTCCGTGCCGCCTCCAACCTGGCCGTGGACCGCCTGCGCATGCGCAATGTGCGCGCCTCCGCGCCGGTGGACCCCGACATCGACGACTGGCACGTCACGCCCATCCCCGAACAGCACGCCGCGGCGGTCGAGCAGTGGCGCGACCTGCGCCAGGCACTGGACGAACTGCCACCGAAAACCAGCCGGGCCTTTGTCATGCACGTGGTCGACGGGCGCGACTTCGCCGCGATCGCCCAGGACATGCGGCTCAGCGAGCGCATGGTTCGCTATCACGTCGCCAATGCCCTTGCACACTGTCGCGAACGCCGCGATCGCGCGGAGAAGCCCCAATGACCACCCTGTCCGCCGATCGCCATATCGAGAACACCGCCGCCGACTGGTGGGCGCGCCTGCGCGACCCCGCCCTGCCCGAGCAGGCCATGCTGCAGTGGAGCGAATGGCTCGAAGCCGACCCGCGCCACGCCCGCGCCTTCGACCGCGCCTGTGCACTGGCGGAGGGCGCCGCCGCCATGGACGGTTCGACGCGCGAGGCCTTCGTGGCGCGCTACGCGCCGCTGGCAGCCCGTCGTCGCGTGCCGCGACTTGCGCTCGGCCTGGCTGCCGGCGTGGCCATCATCGTGCTCGGCGCCGGCCTGTTCCTGGCCTTGCGCCCTGCCGGCTCCGAATCGACCCGCCAGTACGCCAGCGAGCACGCGAGTCATCGTGACATCGCCCTGCCGGACGGCTCGAGCATCGAACTGGGCGGCGCCACCTCCATCACCGCCCGCTACGGCCGCGACGAGCGGGCAGTCGACCTCGAGACCGGTGAAGCGTTCTTCCGCGTCGCCCATGCCGAGCGCCCCTTCGTGGTGACAGCCGGTCCCCTGCGGATTCGCGACCTGGGCACCGCCTTCAATGTCCGTCGCACCGGAAACCGGGTCACCGTCGCCGTGACCGAGGGCCGGGTGCGCGTTTCGCCCTCCGCGACGGACGGCGACGCCGGTACGGTGGAACTGGGTGCGGGACGGGAAGTCTCGTTCGATCCTGAGACCCAGGCCATGCGGATTCTGGACGTGACGACGGCATCGGCCACCGCCTGGCGCGGCCACCGGCTGGAATTCGTCAACGAGCCGCTGTCGTCGGTCGTCGAAAACGTGAACCGCTATAGCGCACGACCCATCCGGCTGGCCGACGCCGACCTGGGCCGGCTGACGTTTACCGGCACCGTGGAGGTCGATACCATCGACAGCTGGGTGTCCGCGTTGCCGCGGGTCTTCCCGGTTCGCGTGGACAGCTACGCCGACCGGCTGGAGCTGGCTCGCCAGACATCCACGACGCGGAGCCCGAAGCCGCGCTGAAAACTCACCCTTGGGACGGCAGAACTTGCAGTATTCGTTTCGCGGGCGCCGGCGCGCACTCACCGGCGCTCTCGCGCTTGCGTGGGCGGTCCGCGTCGCCTGCGCCGCGGATGCGCCGGCCGAGGGTTCGACGAACGGCGTCATCCCGTTCGACATCGCACCGCAGCCGCTGGCGACCGCCTTGCTGGCCTGGGGTAAGCAGAGCAATGTCCAGGTATTGACCGCCTCCGGCTCGATCGCCAACTGGCGATCGTCCGGCGCCAGCGGCGCGCTCACGCCGAGTGCGGCACTCGACGAGCTGCTTGCCGGTACCGATCTCGAAAGCGAGCGCTACGACGCGCGTACGGTCGTCGTCCGGCAACGACAGAAGGCCGACAACGCGACGCCGGCCCCGCTCGATCCCGCCACCGCGTTCGACCCGGGCAGCGTGGTGCCGCTCGCCACGGTGGACGTCCAGGGCTTGCTCCAGGACAACGGATTCAAGGCGGACACCACGCGCACGGTGACGCGCACCGAGGCGCGCCTGACCGACGTTCCGCAATCGGTCGCCGTCGTGACCCGCGACGTGATCGAAGCGCAGCAGGCGGTGGATATCGGCGATGTGGCGCGGTACGTGGCGGGGGTGCAGTACGTCGACGGCTACGGTGGCTCGCCACTGTTCCTGATCCGCGGCTTCGATGCCGGGCACGGCATGACCGACGGCATGCCCAACGGCATCGCGCGCACCGAAGACCTCCCGCCGCTGATCGGCATCGAGCGCGTGGAAGTGCTTCGCGGGCCGGAGGCGATCCTCGGCGACGCATCGCAGAACAACAATTTCGGCGGCTCGATCAACGTGGTGATGAAGCGCCCGCAGGCCGAGACGGTACGCACGATCGACTATTCGCTGGGCAGGTACGACGGCGCGAGGCTCGGCCTCGACCTCGCCGGCAGCGCCTCGAAAGATGGTTCGCTGACCTACCGCGTCGTCGCCTCGGGCCAGCGCGGCGAGAAAACCCCCCAGGGCGACGGCGGCGGCCGCGGCGCGTACCTCGCACCCTCGCTGGCCTGGCAGGGCGACCATACCCGCGTCATGGGCGGCCTGGAATTCGTCGACAACCGTGTGCCCGGCCCCGAGCACACGGTACTGCTTGGCCCCTCGCTCGCGTCGGCATCGCCGGTGCGCTCGGTACCCGGTAGCCCCGGCGATATCTCCACCTATCGCACGCTGCGCGGTGTGTTCGAGTTCGATCACGACTTCGCGAACGACTGGACCCTGCATAGCCGCGGGCAGTACGTCCGGCAACGCAGCGACGGCCGGAGCTGGTCGTATGTTTCCGATCCGGTCACGGCGTTCGGTGAATCGAATTCCGCCGTGGCCCGGAGCTTTCGTTACTCGGCCACGTATTGGACCTGGCAGAACGATCTCACGCGCACCTTCAGCACGGGCGGTGTCGCCCATACCGTACTGGTCGGGCTGGACCTGGCGCGTACCCACGCCGGCGACAGCGGTGGCGGCAGCATCGTCCAGGGCAGCTCGGCAGCCGAGGTCGACGAGGCCAGTCGCAGCGCGGTCATCGTGACGCGGCCGCTAGCTTACGACCTGCGTACCGGGAGCACCATGTCGGCGAAGTTCAACGCGTTGCTCGCGCCGATCAGCACCACCGTGCAGACGCTGGGTGGCTCCTGGCAGACCAATGCGGGCGTCTATCTCCAGGACCAGATCGCGTTGGGCGATCGCTGGAACATTCTCGCCGCGGTGAGGCGGACCAGCTACGAACTCGACACCCGATGGCCGGACCAGTCGCCGCGCAAGGTGCGCAAACAGCGCTGGGTGCCGAAAGTCGGCGTGGTCTACAAGTTGACGCAAGACGTGTCGTTCTACGCGGACACCTCCACCGGCTTCCAGCCCGATCCCCTGCTCGGCAAGGACGGCCAGCCGCTGCCCGTGGCGACCTCGCGGCAGCTGGAAGCCGGCACGAAGATCGACCTGTTCGATCAGCGGGCGCGTCTGACCGCCGCCGTCTATCGCATCCGCGTCGACCACAGCGTCGACCTCGTCTCGCCGGAACCGCCGTTCTTCGCCACCCCGGGGCCAGGACAGACCAACCAGGGCCTCGAACTCGAATTCACCGGTCGCGTGGCGCCGGATTTCGACGTGCTGGCCAGTCTTACCGAATCGCGCATCCGCAATCACGACGACACGCGGCCGACGGGCGCGCCAAAGCACCAGGCGTCGGCGTGGGCGAGCTACCGCTTCGGCAACGGATCGGTCAAACCGTGGGGCGTCGCCGCCGGCATCCTCGCGCGCAGTCGCAGCGAAGGGCGCACCACCAACGACGGCCAGTACTTCGGCATTCCGGGACAGGCCAGCGTCGAAACGAATGTGTCGCGCTACGGCGACAACTGGCGAATCACCCTGGGCGTCAAGAACCTCTTCGCACGCACGCTGTACGCGGTGAACTTCGATGAGACGTTCGTGCCGATACGGCAAGGCCGCGTCGTCCTCCTCACCGGCACGTACGACTTCTAGCCCGCCGTTCGCACGAACGACTTCAGCGTGACCTCGCAGGCCTCGCGCCGAAACGCGTCGCGCTCCGCTCGCCCGCTGGATAGGGCAAGCCGCGGGATGTCGTAGCAGCCATCCTGCCCCGGTGTGCCGCCGTGTCGTCGCCAGAACCCGTCGTACGACGCCTTGCCCACGCCGGCCCGCCGGTCGAGGGGATGTGCCGCGCGCGATACGCCACGGACCCGCTCGATACCGTAGTAGGTGGCCAGCGCGCGAATCACTGCGAGCAGGAGGTCGCGCGGGCGCAGTCCACCTGTGGCGCGGGCGAATCGGGCCATGGCCCCGCGACCGAGGTAGGCCCACGAGCCACGCATCGCACCCACCAGCACGCCATCCGCACCGGCGAACGTGATCGCGCAGGACGAGATCACTTCCTTGTCGGCGTTGAGAAGATACAGGCCCATCTCACCCGTGGCCTCGTGCTCCGGCGTGCGCGCGTGGAGGTACGCTATTTCGCCGCCGCCGAGGGGGAGCGTGGCCAGGCGGACGTCGTGCCCCTTGAGCAGGCGGCTGCGCAGCCGTTCGGGAAACTCACGCGCAACGAACCGGTAGTGGGCGTCGATCACCCGCGCCCGCGTGGCAAGGCTGAAGGCCTGCGAGATGTAGGGCGTCTGCCAACGTTCGTACACCCTCGGATTCATGTCGGCCGCATCGCGCATGGCCCACGACGAACCTACCAGGCGCAGCCAGGTCGCCTGGCTACGGAAAGACAAAAGCGTTCGCAGCAGGTAAGGCAGCCGTCGTTCCCGGACCGTCCCCTGCCGACGCAGGGCGGCGCGCCGACGGGCATGATCGAGGACGAGCGCCAGGGCGTGCCGGGCTGGCCGGGCAGGTGCCCACCCAGGCGCGGCGTCGTGGACCGTGGTCGGATCGGGGTAATGCGGATGCATACCCCTTAAGACGTTCGGGACCCCGAAAAGTGAAACGCGTTCTTCCACACCACCCAGGCCCCGACCAGTGTCAACAACGCCAGGGCGTACCAGGTGATGGCGTAGCTGAGATGGTTATCCGGAAACGCGATGACCGTCAGGCCACCGACCGGACCGTCGTTACCCTCGCCACGCCCGGGCGAGGACGCCGCGTCCGCGTCGACGAAATACGGCGCGGTATCGCCCAACCCCTTCGCCGCGGCGATCGCCGCCACGTCTCGCGAAAACCAGCGATCGGCGGCCGGGTCGTTCTTCTGCAGGAAGGCACCCTTGGGCTCGCTGATCCGCAACAATCCCGACACCGTGGTGGGTCCGGAGGGACCGGGCGCGCAATCCGCCTTCCCTCCACACCATGTCGGCGAGACGAAGCCCCGGTTGACGATGACGATGTCGCCCGTGCTCATGCGCAATGGCGTAAGGAGCCACGAGCCCATGCCAAGCTCGGTGCTGGCACGCACGCGTACGCTCTTGTCCTGCAGAAAGCTGCCGGTGAGTTTCACGCGGCGGTATTCGTCGTTCGCGGCGCTGACCTGCGGCCACTGGCCACGGCCCGGCGCATCTACGGGTTGCGCATGGACGCGCGTATCCACCCGGGCGATCAGGTCGTGCTTCCACGCGCGGCGATGCACCTGCCAGGTGCCGAGCGCGAGGAAGCCGACGAAAACCAGTGCGCCGACCAGGGCCAGCAGGCCCAGAACGAAGACGCCGCGCGGTGGGCGCGGCGTCCTTGGCTCGTTTGCCGCGTTCACGCTCAAGGCAGGTTCTTGACCTGCTGCTCGGTCATGTCGTGGGACATGCCAGGCATCATGTTCGAGTTGAGGTGGAACATGACCCAGATGGAGCCGGTCAGCGTGATGACCACGAGGATCAGCGTGAACATCAGCGCCAGCATGTTCCAGCCACCCTGCGACTTGGTGTCCATGTGCAGGAAGTAGATCATGTGGACGACGATCTGGATCGCCGCGAAGGTGAGGATCACGATCGCGAGCGTCTGCGGGTTCGGAATGACCTTGCCCATCACCAGCCAGAACGGGATCGCCGTCAGCACCACGGCGAGGAAGAACCCCATCATGTAACCCTTCAGGGTGCTGTGGCTGACTTCCTCTTCACCGTGACCGTGGTCGTCGTGGTGATCGTGCGATTCGATGTGCGCGCTCACGGCAGCACTCCCATCAGATAGACAAAGGTGAAGACGCCGATCCAGACCACGTCGAGGAAGTGCCAGAACATGGACAGGCACATGATGCGACGCTTGTTGGCCGGGGTGAGACCGAAGCGTCCCACCTGCACCAGCAAGGTGATCAGCCAGACGATGCCGAACGTCACGTGCAGGCCGTGGGTACCGACCAGGGTGAAGAACGACGACAGGAAGGCACTGCGCTGCGGGCCGGCACCCTCATGGATGAGGTTGGCGAACTCGTAGAGTTCGATGCCCAGGAAGGCCGCGCCGAACAGTCCGGTGACGATCAGCCAGGCCATCATCGTGCCGCGGCGGTTCTTCTGCATCTCCAGCACGGCGAAACCGTAGGTGATGGAAGACAGCAGCAGCATGGTGGTGTTGATCGCCACCAGCGGCAGCTCGAACAGGTCGGCACCCGAAGGGCCGCCCGCGTAGCTGCGGCCGAGGACGCCGTAGGTGGCGAACAGGCAGGCGAAGATGAGGCAATCGCTCATCAGGTAGATCCAGAACCCGAGCAACGTGCCGTTTTCCGGGTGGTGATCTTCCTTCATCCAGAACTGAAGGTCCTGCTTGTCCGCGACGACCGCGGAAGAGGTGGCGTGCATATCAGACATGGGCGGCGAGCTCTTCCGTGCGGGCGGCCTCGGTCCGGGCCACGACGTCGGCGGGGATGTAGTAGTCGCGTTTGTAGTTGAAGGTATGGCCGATCGCGGTCACCAGCAGACCGAGGAAGGCGAGACCGGCGATGAGGAACATGTGCCAGATCATGGCGAAGCCGATGACGAACGCGAAGCCCGCGATGTACACACCGGCGGCGGTGTTCTTCGGCATGTGGATCGGCAGGTAGCCTTCGGTGCGACGCATGGCGTTGCGCTCCTTCATCTGCCACCACGCGTCCTGCTCGTGGATGACCGGGGTGAAGGCGAAGTTGTACGCCGGCGGCGGCGACGACGTCGACCACTCCAGCGTGCGGCCGTGCCACGGATCGCCGGTGACGTCGCGCAGGGCCTCGCGGCGCTTGACGCTGACGAAGATCTGGATGAGGAACGCGGCGATGCCGCCCGCGATGAGCAGGGCACCGAACGCGGCAATGATGAACCAGATCTGCAGGGACGGGTCTTCGAAGTGGTTCATGCGACGGGTCACGCCCATGAAGCCCAGCACATACAGCGGCATGAAGGCGAAGTAGAAGCCCACCAGCCAGAGCCAGAACGACCACTTGCCCCAGTACGAATCGAGCTTGAAGCCGAAGGCCTTGGGGAACCAGTAGTTGATACCGGCAAAGACACCGAAGACCACGCCGCCGATGATCACGTTATGGAAATGCGCGATCAGGAACAGGCTGTTGTGCAGGAGGAAGTCGGCCGGCGGTACCGCCAGCATGACGCCGGTCATGCCGCCGATCACGAAGGTGACCATGAAACCCATCGTCCACAGCATCGGCACTTCGAACTGGATGCGGCCACGGTACATCGTGAACAGCCAGTTGAAGATCTTCGCGCCCGTGGGGATGGAGATGATCATCGTGGTGATGCCGAAGAACGAGTTGACGCTCGCCCCGGAACCCATGGTGAAGAAGTGGTGCAGCCAGACCAGGTACGACAGCACGGTGATGACGACCGTGGCGTACACCATGGACGCGTAGCCGAACAGGCGCTTGCGGCTGAAGGTGGCGACCACTTCCGAGAACACGCCGAAGACCGGCAGCACCAGGATGTAGACCTCGGGGTGGCCCCAGATCCAGATCAGGTTCACGTACATCATGGCGTTGCCGCCGAAGTCGTTCGTGAAGAAGTTGGTACCGACGTAGCGGTCGAGCGAAAGCAGCACCAGCACCGCCGTCAGCACCGGGAACGCGGCGACGATGAGCACGTTGGTGCACAGCGAGGTCCAGGTGAAGATGGGCATCTTCATCATGGTCATGCCCGGCGCGCGCATCTTGATGATGGTGGCGAGCAGGTTGATGCCGGAGAGGGTCGTTCCCACACCGGCCACCTGTAGCGACCATATGTAGTAGTCGACACCGACATCCGGACTGGCCGCGAGCCCCGAAAGCGGCGGGTAAGCGAGCCAACCCGTGCGGGCGAACTCACCGACGAACAGCGAGGCCATCACCAGCATGCCGCCGGCCACGGTCATCCAGAAGCTGAAGTTGTTCAGGAACGGAAACGCCACGTCGCGCGCGCCGATCTGCAGCGGCACGACGAAGTTCATCAGGCCGGTGACGAAGGGCATGGCCACGAAGAAGATCATGATCACGCCGTGGGCGGTGAAAACCTGGTCGTAGTGATGCGGCGGCAGGAAGCCGGCGTTGCCATTGAAGGCCATGGCCTGCTGGGCGCGCATCATGATCGCGTCGGAGAAGCCGCGCAGCAGCATGACCACGCCGAGCACCATGTACATGATGCCGATCTTCTTGTGATCGATGCTGGTGAACCATTCGCTCCAGAGGTAACCCCAGAGCTTGTACTTCGTGATCACCGCTAGCAGGGCGATACCGCCGATGGCGACCGCGATGAACGTGCCGATGAGGATCGGCTCGTGGTACGGGATCGCCTCGATGGTGAGGCGTCCGAAGATCAGTTTGACTAGATCGGATGTGTTCATTACCGGACTCGGCGAGGCTTGAATCGGAAAAGGCGGCCGCTCAGAGCGGACGTCCGGCAGGGGTCAGCGGCGCACCGGTGGCGCCACGCGCGGCGCACAGGGCGCCCACGTAGCGCTTGCCGTCGTCGGCGAAACCCAGGCGCGATCGGGTACCGGCATCGAGGGAGGTAACGTTGTACGCGCCCACCACACCCTGGCCGCCCTGCTGGTCGATCGCCATCATGTCGCTCATGCACATGCGGTTCGATTCGACGCAGCGGTTGAGGATCGCCTTGTACAAGCCAGGCGCCACGGTGTTGTAGTAGTGCACCGGCTCGCGCTCGCTGGGCTGCTCGAGCTTGAGGTAGTCCTCGCGGCTCAAGGCGTTGCCGTCCGCACGGGCCTTGGCCACCCAGGTGTCGAAATCGGCGTCGGACAGGCTATGGAAGCGGAAGCGCATGTCGGAGAAGCCGGCACCGCTGTAGTTGGCCGAAATACCCTCGAAATCACCGGTTTTGTTCATCACCGCGTGAAGCTTGGTCTCCATGCCCGGCATGGCGTAGATCATGCCCGCCAGGGAGGGGACGAAGAACGCATTCATGACGTTCGAGGCGGTGATATGGAATTCGATCGGGCGGTCCACCGGAGCGGCCATCTCGTTCACCGTGGCGATGCCCTGCTCCGGATAGAGGAACAGCCACTTCCAGTCCAGCGCCACGACCTCGACCACGAGCGGCTTGACGCCTTCGGCGACCGGGCGCGAGGCGTCGATCTGGTCCAGCGAGCGGTAGGGATCCAGCTTGTGCGTGCTGGTCCAGGTGATCGCGCCCAGCGCGATGATGATCAGCAGGGGGGCCGACCAGATCAGCAGCTCCAGGACCGTGGAATGGTTCCAGTCCGGGGCGTATTCGTCATGGCTCTTGTTCGATTCCCGGTATTTCCAGGCGAACATGAAGGTCATCGCGATCACCGGGATGATGATGATGAGCATCAACACCACGGAAATAATGATGAGATCGCGCTGCTGCCGGGCGATATCGCCGGAAGGCGAGAACAGCACGGCGTCGCAGCCCGACAGGAGCAGGACCAAAGCGGGGATCAGCAATCCGCGCATCATCTTCATGGACATTCGCATGATGGAGGCAACCGTGGGGACACGAAAAAGTACGCCGATCCGCCTTTCAAGACCATAGGACACTTTGTCCCATGGCCCTACAAGCCGAGTGGTGCGATCCTTGGCTATCCTGCCATCCATTCCCAAGACCGGGCCGAATACGATGTCGAGCATTTCACACGCCCATCACAATGCCGCGGAAGGCGCCGAACAGGATGTCCGCCGCCAGCACGAGACCAGCCACGCCCCCGTCGCCCCCGGCGAAATCGCGGTCGGCGTCGTCATCGGCCGCGCCTCCGAATACTTCGACTTCTTCACGTACGGCATTGCGTCCGTCCTCGTCTTTCCGTCGGTGTTCTTTCCGTTCCTGAGCCAGCTGGACGGCATCCTCGCCGCCTTCGCCATTTTCTCGCTGGCCTTCATCGCCCGGCCGATCGGCACGACGCTTTTCATGGCCATCCAGCGCAACTGGAGCCGGAGCACGAAGCTCACCGCCGCCCTGTTCCTGCTGGGCACCTCGACGGTGTGTATCGCCTTCCTGCCGGCGAACACGTCGCACGGGTACACGGTCATTGTGATTCTCTCGGTACTGCGCTTCTTGCAGGGCATTGCGCTCGGCGGTTCCTGGGACGGCCTGCCCTCCCTGCTCTCGCTCAATGCCCCGAAGGACCGCCGCGGCTGGTATTCCATGCTCGGTCAGCTGGGCGCGCCGGTCGGCTTCCTGATCGCCGCCTCGCTGTTCCTGTTCCTGCATACCCAGCTCTCCTCGGAAGACTTCCTCGACTGGGGCTGGCGCTACCCGTTCTTCGTGGCCTTCGCGATCAACGTGGTGGCGCTGTTCGCCCGCCTGCGCCTGGTGGTGACCGAGGAATACACCCAGTTGCTGGAAGAGCGCGAACTCGAACCCATCGGCATCATCGAGATGGTGACGGCCCAGGGTTACAACCTGTTTATCGGCGCCTTCGCCGCCCTGGCCAGCTACGCCCTGTTCCACCTGGTCACCATCTTCCCGCTGTCCTGGATCGCGCTCAACCGCTCGCAGGACATCAACGACGTGCTGGTGGTGCAGCTGGTCGGCGCCTTCCTGGCGATCCTCGGCACCATGGCCTCGGGCGTCATCGCCGACAAGTTCGGTCGCCGCAATACGCTGGGCACCATGGCCGTGCTGATCGCGCTGTTCGCCATTGCCTCACCGTGGCTGCTCGGCGGCGGCAAGGCCGCGCAGGACGCCTTCCTGCTGATCGGCTTCGCCCTGCTCGGCCTGTCCTACGGCCAGGCGGCCGGCACGGTCACGGCGAATTTCGCCAAGCGCTTCCGTTACACCGGTGCCGCCCTGACCTCGGACTTCGCCTGGTTGTTCGGCGCCGCGTTCGCACCGCTGGTGGCGCTGGGCCTGTCGACCCGCTTCGGGCTGGGCGCCGTGAGCGTCTACCTGCTTTCGGGCGCGGCCTGCACGCTGCTGGCCTTGCGCATCAACAAGGCGCTGGAGACGGACCGGTCCAAGCCGGTCGGCTGAAGGCTCCCAGAGCATCGCCGATGAATCGGCTCCCACATGGGGGCAGAGGCATCGCCGATGAATCGGCTCCCACACGGGGGGCTCCCACATGGAGGCAGGGGCATCGCCGCTGAAGCGGCTCCCACAAGGGGCTCCCACATTGGGGCAGGGGCATCGCCGCTGAAGCGGCTCCCACAGGATCGCGGTGCTTTGTGTGGGAGCCGATTTATCGGCGATGGGGCCCCTCATCCCGCCACGGGATAGGGCCCCTCATCGAACACCACATCGTGGTACCCCTTCACGCCGATCGCCCGGGCCATCTCACTGCGGAAATCCTCCCCACGGCGCAGGCAGTCGAGGACGAAGGCGAAATCCCGCCGGGGCACCCAGTCCAACGCGCGTGAGGCCCGACCGCTGTCGTAGATACGATCCAGGCTCGGCAGCAGCTTCCAGCCCCGCGCGGCGTAAAGCGCCTCCACGTCAGGAAACAGCTTGCGGACCACGGCCGCCGCATCGGCCCGCAACGCCGCCGCGTCCTCGCGGCTGAAGGGCGGCGTGGCCGACACGATGTAGCGACCGAAGCCCAGGCCCGGCGCCCTTTCGACCGCCAGCAGGTGCGCCTCGACGATGTCCTCGATGTCCGCACGCCGATAGAGCAGTTCGTTGGCCTGCATGTTCAGCGAGTCGTACTCGGCACGCACACCTGCGTTGTCGTCATCTTCGGGGAAGAAGCGCGACGTTCGCAGCACGATGACCGGAAGGCGGTCCCTCCGCGCGACCAGTTCGCACATGCCTTCGGCAGCGATCTTGGTCGCGCCGTAGATGTTCTTCGGGATCGGGACGACGTCCTCGTCGATCCACACTGCCGGCTCCCCGGGTGGCGGCGACAGCGCGGCGCCGTAGCTGCTGGTGGTGCTGGTGAAGACGAAGGCCTTCACGCCACGCGCCACGGCAGACTCGAGCAGGACCACCGTGCCCGCCACATTGGTCTGCACGAAGTCGCGCTGCGCGTGCGTAGCGATATGCGGCTTGTGCAGGGTGGCGCTATGAATGACGCGGGAAGCGCCGGCCATGGCCTCGCGAACGAAGGCCTCGTCCGTGATCGAACCGACGTGATCGGTAAACGGGGAGGGCTTGATGTCGATGCCGCGCACCTCGCGGCCCTCGCTGCGAAGGCGACGAACGATCGCCTCGCCCAGGTGCCCGGCGCTGCCGGTGACCAGAATGCTCATCGGCGGCCGCTACTTACCAGATCAGGTCGTCAGGAACGACGAACTGCTTGTAGTAGTCGTCATCGTCGTCGGCAGGCAGCGGGGCGGTGTCCTTGCGGCCATGGTCGGAGACGACGACGTCGGCGACGCGCATATGGATCTTGTCCGCCGCCGCGCGGGGAATGAGCTCGTAGCGGTCGTCGAGCCTGGCGATGGCCAGCACGCCGGCGGCGAGCTGGGCGCGCAGCGGCTCGCTGACCAGCAGGCTGGTGATCTTGTCGCCGTCGGTGAAGCGATAAGCGATCTCGCCATCGCGCTTGACCCGGGTGGTCTCGACGATCTGGCGTACCTGGGCGCGGATTTCCTTCTTCCGCGCCTCGGCATTGCGCTCGGCGGCGATCGCACGATCGCGTTCGGCGCGCTCGGCCTGCAACTTGCGCGCATCCACCTGGGCTTCGTCGGCAACCACCGGCGCCTTGCCCTGGCGCTGTTTGGCCTGTTCGCGCACGACCTTGGCGATCTTGTCCTTCTTGACCAGACCGGCCTTGAGCAACTGTTCCTGCAGGGGATTACGCATATCGGGGCATTCATGAAGTTCGCGAGACCCACGATTCTAGCGCCGAAGACTTGGTTACATGGCGTTACGTGCCTAGGCTGGGCGACCTCCCCGGAGGTTTCTCGCATGCCCTATCGCACCCGCCCACGCGTCGCGCGTCTCACCCTCGCCCTTCTCGGCCTGGTGGCCGTCGCGCCGTCGTTCGCCGCCGAGGGATTGCCGCCCCGTAGCGCATGGCGGGCGACCAGCTCGTCGCAGCAGGTGCCGGCACTGGCGCCAGCCCATGCCATCGACATGGACGAGACGACTCGCTGGGGCGGCGGCTTCAGTCCCGGACAGTGGTTCCAGGTGGACCTGGGCAAGGTCGCCAGGATCGGCGGGGTACGCATCCATTGGGATAGCGGATTCGCCGCGTCGTATGCCATCCAGGTGTCGACCGATGGCAAGGTCTTCCGCCCCGTCTACAGCGTCACCGATTCGCCGGGTGGAACGGAGTACCTCGTCTTTCCCGCGGCGGATGCTCGTTACGTGCGCCTGGCCGCGCCGGCGCGGACGGCCGACTGGGGCGTCTCGGTGTTCGAATTCGAGCCGTTCTCTGCCGACGACGCGGCGCGCATCGCCGGGCTGGACGGTTCGGACGATGGGGCATCCCTGTGGGCGGACGGAACCACCCGGCGCATCGTCGGCAAGGGTTCGAAGGGTATGCGGCAGCTGGATATTTCCCTGCCGCGCCCCGTGACCATCGCCGGGCTGGAGGTCGAGTGGGCCGGTCCCCGCGATGGGGCCGTGCTTGAAGGACGCGATGCCAGCGGGCGCTGGACCACGATCGACAGCGACCCAGGCAGCGCCGGGGACAGCTCGTACCTGGCTGCCCGCGAGCCACGCGATATCGACGCGCTGCGCCTGCGGGTCACCCCCAAAGACGGCGCAGCGCCGATGGTGAAGCGACTTCGGATGCTGGGGCCCCTACGCGTGCTGACGCCCATGAAGCGCTACCAGGTGGTCGCTTCCCGGGCTAACGCGGCGTTGTTCCCGTCCTCGCTGCACATGCAGCAGGTGTACTGGACCGCGGTCGGCGTGCCTGCCGGCTTGCAGAAGTCCATCTTCGACGAGTACGGCAACCTCGAGCCCTACAAGGGCGGACCGCAGGTGCAGGCGATCTGGCGGGACGCGTCGGGACGCGCCAGTGTCTCCGACGGATCGGTGCGCACCCACGCGTTGCGCGACGGCTGGAAGCCGATGCCTTCGGTGGGCTGGATGGCGCAGCCCGGGCTCGCCGTCAGCAGCGAAGCGTTTGCGTTCCATGATGGCGCACAGCCCGTGGTCATGCTTCGTCATCGCCTGACCAACACCGGCAGCGTGCCGGTGGACGGAACGTTGTCGCTGGTCGTGCGGCCGATCCAGGTCAATCCACCCTGGCAGAACGGCGGCGCCTCGCCGATACACGACATCGCCATTGTCGGAGACGCGTCGACCGCCGGTGTGCGCGCGGAGGGTCGAAGCCTGCTCGCGTCGTTGACGCCGGTGGACGCCGCCGGCGCAGCCCCGTTCGGTGCGCATGGCGAGACGGAAATCACGGCGACGATCGCCGCCGGAAAGGTTCCCGCGGCGCGTGAGGCACACGACGACGACGGACTCGCCGCCGCCGTGCTCGATTATCGCGTGCACCTGGCCCCAGGCACGCAGCGCGACATCGTGCTCGCGTTTCCGCTTGGCAATGCGCCGGCGGATACGAACGGACATCTGCCCGAACCGCCCGCGATCGATCGCGCCACCCTCGACGCCGAGGCATTCGATGCGCTCTCCGCGCGCGTTGCCGACGAATGGCAGAAGCGCCTGGGCGGTGTCGCCATCTCGCTGCCGGACGAGTCGCTGGTGAACATCCTGCGCTCGCAGGCCGCGTACATGCTGGTCAACCAGACCGGCCACGCGATGCAGGCAGGCCCGCGCAACTACAACCGATCCTTCATCCGTGACGGCGCGGCTACCGCATCGATTCTTCTGCGCATGGGCGAGACGAAGACGGCGCGCGACTATCTCGACTGGTATGCCGCCCACGCCGTGCACGAGAACGGATTGGTCTCGCCCATCCTCAACGCCGACGGCAGCGTGAATCGTGGCTTCGGTTCCGACATCGAATACGACAGCCAGGGCGAATTCATCAACCTCGTCGCCGACGTCGCGCGTTTCGGTGGCGGCGCGGCCAGTGTGAAGAACTATGAGCCGAAGGTCCGCGCGGCGATGCAATTCATGCAGGCGTTGCGCGAGCGGACCATGGTCTCCGGCTATCTCGCCGACCTTCCCGCGCCCGAGCGCTTCCACGGCATCATCGCACCGTCGATCAGCCACGAGGGATACTCCAGTCCCACGCACAGCTACTGGGACGACTACTGGGCGCTGAAGGGCTGGCATGACGGCGCATGGCTGGCCGAACAGTGGGGCGACAAGGAACTCGCCGCTTACGCGCGGGCGCAATACGCCGCGCTGCGCGACTCGCTGCGCACGTCCATCGAGACGACGATGGCCTGGAAGGGCGTCGATACGATTCCCGCCGCGGCGGATCTTGGCGATGGCGATCCGACCAGCGTTTCGATCGCGCTCGACCCGACGGGACAGATGGATGTTCTGCCCCGCGAGGCACTGGTGCGCACGTTCGATCGCTACCTCGCCGATGTGCGCAAGCGCGAGGCTCCGGGTGAATTGTTCGCCTATACGCCGTACGAGCTGCGCAACGTGCTGACGTATGTCTACCTGGACCGGCCCGGAGACGCCGAAGCGCTGCTGACGGACATCGTGCGCGACCGACGACCGCCCGCGTGGAACATGTGGGCCGAGGTCGTGCATTCGCGGCTTCGACATCCGGGCTATCTAGGCGACATGCCGCACACCTGGATCGGATCGGAGTACGCACGGACCCTCTTCGGCATGTTGATGCGTGAAGCCGACGACGGCCTTTACCTGCTGCCGGGAACGCCACCTTCCTGGGTTGCCGGCAAGGGGTTGTCGGTGACACGCCTGCCCGTGGCCTACGGATCGTTGAGCATGACGGCGCGGCGCGATGGCAGGCGACTGACCGTCACGCTGGGCGAAGGCATTCGTCCGGGAACGGCCATGCGCGTGTTCTGGCCGGAGCGGACGAAGCCGACGAAGGTGACGGTCGACGGCCGCGCGGTCTCCGACTACGACACGGACGGCGTGCGGCTGGACAAACCGTTCCATACGCTCACCGCGGACGATTGATCCCGGGCCTCACAGGAAGTCCACGCGAATGGTGACCGGGCGGGTGAACGCACCGGCACCCACGCTGTACAGCGTTTCGCGCAAGCGCACGTAGAAGTCGAAGTCCTCGCCGGTGGCCAGCGCGTTCGCCTCGTAGGGCTTGCCCGGCTCGATCGTATGCTTGCCGGCGCTGGCGATCTCCAGGCCCACATGGGACGGTCCGGTGCCGAGCATCCTGAAGAGATCCCTCGCATCCGGATCGGCATCGGTCGCACTACCGAAGGTGAACCGCGCGATCTGCCCGACAGGTTCCTTGCAATCCTGCACCGTAAGCTTGAAGTTGACCCAACGGGTCGCCCTGTCCGGGTTCTTGAAGTCGGCGAGCGAGTAGCTTCCCATGGAGACCGTCTGGTTGAGGGTCTCCGCGCTGATGCTGCACGTCGGCCGCTTGAACCATAGTTCGTAGATCTGCATGTGCCGGAACGGCGGCGTGAAGCCGCCTGTCAGCGAGCTGGCCGCCTGCTCGGCGATCTCCCCCGGGTCGACGCGACCATAGCGGATATTTCCACTCATTCGCTTCACCCGGTAACCCACGTTGATATCGTCACTGCGAATAAAACCGCCTTTGCCGAAGTTGCGGTGATACGAGTGCGGAAATCCATAAGTGGGACCCGCACCGAAGTTCTCCTCCACGTAGATCTCGAGGCCGAAGCCGGAAAGCTCGCCGCCGACCATCAACGGAATGAGGCCGTCGGTGAGGACAGCGGTGTACTTGCCCTCGAGGGTCACATCGCCAACGCAACTCGCGACGACGTTGCCGTCGCCGTGCGCCTTCTCGTCGCGGACGATCGTTCCGGGGGGAATATCGTTGGTGACCTCGATCTCCGCGGTCTGACCGATCTGGTAGTTCGTATTGGCCGACTTCGCACAGCCGTCGGCAGCCAGTGCATCGCCAGCGTATGTCGTCGCCAGCAGCAGCAGAAGATGGCCAGCCGGACGTAGATTTCTGTAGTTCATGGGTTACCTCGTTCCATAAGGGTGGGTGTCCACCACCGCATCGTGGGTGGGGAAATGATCGTCCAGCCAGGTCGTCCAGCGGGACGCCCGGCGCATGAGGTCCGAGCGGTAGACGGCGTTGTAACGTGGCGTACGCGAGTGATAGTTCGCCGCGCGTGTCCACACGTCGCCCGTGTCATTGCGCAGATGCCCGCGAATACGCCAGGCGGCGAGAAGGAAGGGATAGCAACCGGGCGCCGCCACGTCGGCCGCCGAGATGCCGTAACGCGAAAGATCGCCCAGGTAGCTGGTATTGAACTGCAGCGTGCCGACGTCGTAGCTGCCGTTGGCATTTCGCACCCACTGGCCCGGCTTGCCGGCCTCTTTATCCGCCACGGCAAGGAGGATGTTGGCCGGCACGTCGTACGCGAGAGCCGCGCCCAGTGCGCAGCTGACCATCTCCTGGCGCTCGGGGGGAATATCCGGAAGCGCCTCGATCATGGGGTGTTCTCTTCGTCGCGGTCGCGACCGGGGTCGCGATCGTTGTCGTCATGGCTGTCGGCCGTTGCGGATGGCATCGCATCCGCCGGCAGCCCCGCCGGCCTCTCAACGGCCGCAGGAGCCGATGCATCGGCGATCCCTGCGACGCGCGACACCGAGGATGCCGCACCGGCCTCATGCTCCGCACGCACGTCGACGACGACGCGCTCGACATCGGGCGTCCGTGTATCGGCGTGCACCTGGATGTCAGCGACTACCGGGTGCGCCTGCGCCTGGATTTCGTCGGCCACCGGATTCGCCTGCGCCTGGATTTCGTCGGCTACCGGATTTGTCTGCGCAGGCGGCTCGGCAAGCTCCGGAGTGACGCGAACCCGACCGTCCGCGTCACTGCCCTTATGAGCCACGGCGACCTTGGGAGCGATCCCGTCGACCGGGCTCCCATCGGCAGCGGGCAAGGCCTGAGCCTGGGCCCTGCCCTCCTTACTGGCGGCGGTATCCGGGGTGTGATTCGCCCCTGCATCGGCCACGGGGGCGAGGTCCTGCGATACGACGGCGCCCGGGACCGGTAGGCCTTGCTCGGCACCGGCGCGCTGCGCATGGGAGCCGACGCCGTGAAGAACCGCGTGGGTGGCCGATCCCGGCGTGTCCGTGTGGCGTTCGTCGGCATCGGCCGAGGCGTGGATACTGCGTCGCCGCTCGGTGCCGACGGCCGTGACAGGCTGCGTCGTCGCCGGAGCCATGGGAACGGTGTCCTGTGACGGGATCGACGCAAGCGTCGTGGACTCCGGCGTGTCGATGCTGGACGTATCGAAGGACTGACTATCCGTATGGATCGTTGTGGAAACGGACCCCGCGCTGTCGACGCGGTAGTCGTCGGTCGTATCGCTCAACGTCCGCGACGCGGAGGTCTCATGCAGGGCATCGTTCACGCTCACATCCGCGTGAGACCCTTCATGCGCGACTGCGCCGGGCACATGCATCGCTGAGCCCGCGTGGGTATCGTCCTGCGCACCCGCGGAAACGGCGGTCGCGGTCTCGCGACCGGGAACCGGCGCGTGCATGTCGCTGTCGATTCCGGCAAACGTCGTTGCCTGCGACTCGATGGCCCCGGCGCCCATGTGAGCGCCGTCGGTACCTATGCTGGTCGTCGTCGATACGTGATCCTCCGCCGTGCTCTCGTGGATCTGCTGATGCGTATTGCCGTCATCAGGCACATGGCCGTCATGATGAGCGGCGTCGTACGACGGCAGTCGCGTTTCACCCTGCGCCGCGGCAATGGCCGCCGTCTCGGCCAGATAATCGGGCCGCGGCGGGATCTCGCCTTCGTCCATGCGCATGGTCGCTGGCGGGCTTGCGGCGTTGCGTGCGGTCGCATCGGCGTTCGATCCACTCGCCGCACGCTCGCCCTCTGCGGTGGCCACCGGAGGTGTGGGTGAGCCCTCGCTCCGACTTGCCACACGGGAGGGCTCCGGTCGAGAGGTCGGCAACGGCACCGATGGCGCCGACGCGCCGCCCGCGCCGCCGCCGACTGCACCGAACACGCTGCCCCCGTGCGAACTCCGGTGCGCGTCCCGGCCGCGTGGCACGCCGAAGGGATCGGACCCGCTGGCAACGTGAAAGGGATCGGCCATCGCGCTTGCGGATACCGCCGAACGTTCGATGGCCTCCATGGCCGAATTCGAGCGGCCGGCAGACCCACCGGGTGGGCCACCGACACCGTCGCTCGTGGGGGATCGACCGGTCGCCGAGGCGAAGGCGGCGCCACCGCCGGCCGCGATCGCCGAGCCGACCATGCCCGCTGTGCCGGCGAAGATGCCCAGGGACGAACCGGTCACCAGCGTGTACAGCAACTGCGGCACACGCAGACCGAGAACGAGCATCAGGATCGAGATGGTCAGGATCAATCCCAGCTTGATGTAAGTCAGCTCGGTGCGTTGTCCGAGTATGGGAGAAACCTGCCCAAAGAAGTTCTCACTGACGGTGCCGATGACGCTGAGGGCAACGATGGCGATACCCAGGGCGACGACATGCTTGTAGTAGTTGATGGCGATCTGCGAGGTCCAGCGAGCGCCGCCGAAACCCAGCAGGAAGATGCCACCGTAGCCAAGGAACCAGGCCATGACGAGGGCAAGAAGGAACTGGGCGGCGAGCAGCGTCAGCGCAATGAGGATGACCACGCCCATCAGACCACCGACGATGCGGTCGGGGTCCTCGCCGGACGAAGTATCGTCGATGACCTGGAGATAGACGTTCATGGCCCGCGTGATGGCGCTATCCCCGGCCGTCCGGAACGACGCGCCCGAGGTATCGCCGCTGGACAGTTCATAGAACGACTCGACGATGCGCCGAATGAAATCGTCGCCTCCCGCGTGACTGGACGCATTGATCAGCAGCCAATACAGCGTTCCGGTAACGATCGTGAAGCGGAGAAGTTCCATCAGCGCCTCGCCGATATCCTGCCGAAGTATCTGCAGGCCCATCGTCCAGACGAGACTGATCGTGGCCAGCGCCGCGAACAACCGCTTGGCTGCATCGAGGATGCCGTCGTCCATGAAGAACTTGCTGAGAAACTCCTTCTCCACGTCCGTCACGATGCTGCGGACGTCTACGGGATCTGCCCATGCCGTGGAAACGACAAGGGCAAGGGCGACACCCAGCCCGAAGCGGGTACGAACACTGAACTGCATGATTCACCGTGGGACAAGATGAGGTTACGACGCCAACAGGAGAAAGGGCGGCGACCGATGTCGCTGCCCCAGGAATCAATAGGCAGGCTGATTGCGCGGCACGATCGACTGGATCTGCGCGCTCAGGCCCGAACGCAAGGCCTTGCTCGTGGCGATGGCCCGTGCTTCCTTGTCCGCTGCGGACTGGGCCTCGGCGACACGTGCCGCGTCGGATGCCAGCATCATCGAGCGAAGCTGCATCAGCTGGCTCACCTGCGTGGTGGCCAGTGTGTTGGCCACCTGCAACTGATGCCCATGGCCTGCTGCGTTTATGTTCTCTTTCATGATGGTCTTGAGCGATACGGCGTCGTCGCTGAGTCCTTCCTGCTCCTTCTCGATCGCCTTGACCAGGGCATCGTTCGCCGCCTTGCGGGCGCGTGAACCTTCCAGGCCCACCTGGCCGAAGTCTTCCTGTGCGCCGTCGCCCTGATTTGCGGCCACGTAGTCCTTGGCGGAGCGGAACCTCGCCACATAGTCGTCGCTCGATTGCCCGCCGAGGACAGCGTTCAACGTACCCAGTACACGGGGAATCGGAACGTCTTCGTCTTTCCCGTTGCTGATGATCCAGGTGAAGTCGCCCGTAATCTCCGTGTTGAAGGCGATCGACTTATCTATGTTTGTCGTCGTTTCACTGATGATGCTCGTCGATTGGTCGATGTTGCTGGTGTAATGATTGACTGTGTCGCCACCTTTGTCCGTGAGCGAGCGCTTGATGGCGGCCAGCTGGAAGTTCTGAACGATGTTGGAGAAGTCGTTCAGGGCATCGATCACCGGAACGACGGCATGTGCCGTGTCCGTGCAACACAGTGCCCCGGTCAAGGCGATCGCCAACGTGGTTTTCCTCGATAGCTTTCTCATCGTGTATGTCTCCTTGGGTTTACTGAAGGCCGGCGAGCGTGTACCAGCCGGTCGATTGAACAATCAATAGTCGAAGGCCTGGTACGGGCCATTGAACGTGAGGTCCTTCACCGCCATCACGTTGAATCGGTAGCCGGGACGGATCATCAACGTCGGTGCGTAGCTCATGTTCTTCTTGATCATCTGCGAGGCGACCTCGCCGATCTGCTGCGCGAGTGCCTGACTCAACTGCGCCGCGTTCGACGAACCGAACGGATCCTGATCCGGACCGACGCGTGACGATGTCAGGCCCGCGGTGATGCCCGACATCAGGATGGCCGAGCCGAACAGGCGCAGGTAATGACGGTCCACCTTGTCGCCAAAGCCGGCGTAGCCTGCGGAATCGACACCCTCCATGGCGCCGATATCGAGCGCCTTGCCATCGGGAAAGACGATGCGTTGCCAGGCCACGAGCAGGCGCGACTGCCCATCGACGACGTTATGGTTGTAGCGTCCGACCAGCCTGGAACCCTGCGGAATCAGCCGGTGCCGACCGGTCGGCGTGTCGAAAACGTCCTGGCTGACCTGCGCGATGATCTGGCCCGGAAGATCCGAGTTGATGCCGGAGATCATGGTCGCGGGAATCACCGAGCCGGCACGTATCTCGAAGGCCGTTCGCGGCGCCTCCACGCTGTTGCCGAGCAGCCAGCGATCCGCTCCCTTCTGGCGCGCGTCCGCACCGGCGAACTTCTCGTAGTCTCCATTGGCATGCACGGGGACGCGCGTGTCCGGCGGCGTCGGCGCGGTGGGCAGTCGCGATTCGTCCGCACCCGCGGCGGACGCGGCGGCCGGGCCCGCCGGCTTGCCCTCGTTGGGCGCTGCCTTGGCAAGGGCGGTCTTCGCATGCATCGCCGTCTGGAACAGTTTCATCCTTTCGTTGGCCACGGTGTCGTCCGTCGCCTTCGCGCCACCGGCTCGATCCGGCTGTGGGGGCGCATCCGGATCGGCGACGCGCGCGACCGGGAAGGAAGCCACCGGCGTGTTGTCGTCGGGGTCGCCGACGAGACCGCCGACCGCGGTACTGGCCAGCATCTGATCGAGCAGGCGGCTACTCTCCGGCAAGGAGGCGGACGATGCTTCGACGATCGGCTTCTTCTCGCCACGTTGGGCGGCGACCATGGCCACCAGGACCACGAAGATCAGCAGCACACCGCCGATGATGAGCAAGGGCATGTTGTTTACGCGACGTACGCCTGTCGGCGATTCACCGGCCTTCGGCAGGATGTCCGCACCGAGTGCGAGGTCGTCGTTTTCCGGGCGAGCTCTGTCCATGTCGCTCACTCCCGCCGCGCCCAGGCACCGCCCGAATACGCGTTGCTGCCGTCGAGCACCCACAGGCGCGACATCGTCGACGCACCGACACGCACATTGACCCGATAAAGGGTTCCGCCGATCGAGTCGACCACGCAGTCGAACGACGTTCCCCGCCCGCCCACCGCGGCCAGGGTGTAGCCCTTTGCCCGAAGTGCCGCGTACAGGGCGTTGTCGAAAGCCCCTCCGGGCGCGTGCGCCGGGGCCAGCGTGGTGACGCTGGGCGCCATGACATCGGCCATGCCAAGGACGACGTCCTCGACCACCGCGCGTCGGAGGGGATCCGCATCGGCCACCGAGTTCTTCACGGCCACCGGTGCGCAACCGGTCAGCCACACCAGGGCCAACCCTAGGTGGAAGCACGCGGCCCTCATCGGCGCCTCTCGATCGTGATCTTGCGCTGGCCGACGCCGACACCGGCGACGAGCACGGCCTTCTCGAACAACGTGTCCACGATGTAACGTCCATCCTGAAGGCGATAGTTGACCATCACCTCTTCGTTCTTCTTAAAGACGCTTCCGCTATCCCGAACGACAAGCAGGGTCGGCGCTTCGCCCTGCGAGAACGTGGTTGGCATCTCGATGATCGTTTTCACGCCATCGTTGTAAACACGCGACGGCTTGAACGGCGCGTTGCCCGACACCCGGTAACCGAAGTCGAGGTTACCCAGGTACTCCTTCTTCGGACCACCGGTGGTCGCCTTGCGTTGCTGCTCGGCCGCGACCTTCTTCTTGACCGCCGCCCATTTGGCGTCGACCGATTCGGAATAGGAGAAGGCCACGCGCGGCATGTACTCCGTGCGATGGGAGCGAAGGCGCAGGTGATAGGTACGACGGTCCGTGGTCACCATCAGCGAGGTTTCCAGACCGACATCCAGTGGTTTGATCACCAGATGCTGGATCGCGTCGTCGCCCGAGCCGGAGAGTGCGGGCTCGACCAGCCAACGCACGGCGTCACCAAGGTTCACCGAACTCACTTGCTCGCCAGGCTGGAGTTCGACGTCACACACCTGCATGACGGCACACACGATGCTCGGCTGCGACTGGCCGAAGAGAAAGCGGATCGTGCCATCGGGCCCCGGCACCGGCTTCACGGAAGCCGACGTGCTGGCTATCCACTTGCGCGAAATGTCGAGCCCTGCCTTTTCCTGGGCCGTGAGCTTCGGGTTGTCGGCGGAAAAGAATTGATTGGCGAGATCCGTCTCGGTGGTAGCGGCGGCGATGCCCGGCAAGAGCATCGCCAGCAAGGCGAAGAGAGATGTCTTAGTCATGTCGTGCCTGTCAGAACTGCTTCGACCAGGAATAGTCGGAGATATAGATACCCATCGGGTTGAGGCGGAGTTGCTCCTCATTGACCTCGGCCGGGAGCGGGCGCGCCTCGATATTGATGAGGGCGCGCATGCGGTAGGGCTTGCCCTGGATCTCGCCCTTGCGGGTGCGTTGGGTCTCGATCCAGTCGACCTGCCAAGTCGTCGCCGTCTGCGGAATGGCCGAGGCGATCTCGACGCCGACGGTCTGCTTCTCGGCACGCTTGAACGGATTGGTCTCGGGTGCACCGTTGAGGTACGCGGTCATCTTGCGTACGGCCACGCTTCCGGACGACATCAGCGCATACACCTTGAAGATGACCCGGCGCTGCATGGCGATGTCCGGCGTGACCGTGCGCGCGTTGACGATGAACTCGGCGACCGCCGCGCGGACGACCCGTTGATCGACCTTGTCGGCCTGCGAGGCCGGTGCCACGGCCATCGCCTCGCCGAGCTTGTTGACCTCGACCACGTAGGGCACGAACTTGGATTGGCTGCCGATGTAGACGACGCCACCCACGGCGGCGAAGACGATCAGCAGACTGAGCAAGGCCACCGCCTGCCACAGCGTGCGTGACGCGATGAGGCTGCCCACGTGCGAGTTCCAGGTGCGCCGCGCATTGAGATAGGGGTGGGCTTGCCCCTCGTGGGGCAGCGGCCGTGGCGCACCTGCCCTCCTTTTCTTCGGTTTCATGTTCAAACTCCGTAGTCCGCCAGTCGCAACCCTTTCAGTTGCAACCACTCGTGCACCCAGTCGTCGCCGTAGCGCGCTTCGAGGGTGCGGATCGTGGCGAGGGATTCCTTGTCGGTGCTGCCGATGAAAGCCAGGGCGAGCGGTCCGAGCGCAAGGTCGTAGAGACGCCGGCCCTTGTCCGACATGTAGTAGTAGTGACGCTTCTGCACCGCGGTGGCGAGAATCTCGATCTGGCGCGTGTTCAGGCCCATCCGCCGATACAGCACCGCGGCGTCGTCATCGCGGGCAAACGGATTGGGCAGGAAGATCTTCGTCGCCGTGGATTCGACGATCACATCGAGGATCCCCGAGTTGGCCGCATCGGAAAGACTCTGCGTGGCCATGACCACCAGGCAGTTGGACTTGCGCAGCACCTTCAACCACTCGCGGATCTTCGCCCGGAACACCGGATGGCCGAGCATCAGCCAGGCCTCGTCGAGGATGATGGCCGCCGGCTGCCCCTTCAGCGACGTCTCGATGCGACGGAACAGGTACAGCAGCACCGGCAGAACGAACTTGTCGCCGAGATTGAGCAAGTCTTCGATCTCGAACACGGCGAAGTCCGAGAGGCGCAGACCGTCGATCGACGCATCGAGCAGGTGCCCCATCGCGCCGTCGGCCGTGTAGACCTTGAGGGCTTCGCGGATCGACTCGTCCTGGATCATCAGGACGAACTCGGAGAGCGTGTTCGCTCCCGAGCCATGCATCGAGAGCATGGCGCTGCCGATCTCGTTGCGCTGCGCTGGCGTGGTCTGCACGCCGTTCAAGGCGAGCATGGCATCGATCCACTCCATGGCCCAGGCACGGTCCGCCTTGCTCTCGAGGAACTGCAGCGGACAGAAGGCCAGCGTGTCGTCGTCGCCGGCCACGTCGAAGTGCAGGCCGCCGCAGGCCTTGACCAGGGGATAGAGCGACCGCCCCTTGTCGAAGCAGTACAGCGACATGCCGGGATAGCGACGCAGCTGCGCGGCGAGCATGCCCAGGTGCGTCGACTTACCCGCACCGGTCGGGCCGAAGATGAAGGTATGGCCCAGGTCGTTCACGTGCAGGTTGAGGCGGAACGGCGTGGCGCCCTGCGTCACGCACTGCATGAGCGCCGGCGAGTTCGGTGGATACATGGGGCACGGGGCTTTCGCCAAGCCGGTCCAGATGGTCGAGCTCGGCAGCAGGTCGGCGAGGTTCAGCGTGTTGATCTGTGGCCGACGGACATTCTCGACACCGTGTCCGGGCATGCTCCCCAACAGCGCGTCCATGGTATTGACCGTCTCGATACGCGCCGCGAAGCCGCGCGCATTGATGGCCTTCTCGATCTGACGAACCGACCGGTCCAGGCGCGAACGGTCCTCGTCCGAAACGACGACGACGCTGGTGTAGTAGCCCTGGGCGACCACGCCGCTGTTGATCTCCGCGATGGCCGCCTCGGCGTCATGCATCATCGACAAGGCGTCGTAGTTCACCGAGCCCGTGTTGGTCTGGAATATCTGGTCGAAGAACCCACGGACCTTCTGCCGCCACTTCTTGCGGAACTTCTCCATCTCCTTGAGGGCCTGGTGCGGGTCCATGAAGATGAAGCGGTTCGACCAGCGGTACTCGCTTGGCAGCTCGGCCAGCGAGGCGAGGATGCCCGGATACGACTCCATCGGAAACCCTTCGATGGCGACCACGTGGACGAAGCGCCGGCCGATCCGCGGCGCGACACCGGCCCAGATCTCCTGACCGCCGACCAGGGCATCGATGTAGACCGGGTTGTCCGGCAGCTGGATCGGATGATCCAGGCCGGTCACGCAGAATTGCAGCCAGCGAAGAAAGTCGTCGTGCGTGACCTCGCGACCTTCCTCGGTGACGCTCTTGTGTCCCTTCAAGCGCGTCATCCGGAACACGCTGGAGAGCCGACTTTCGAACGACCGGCACTCGCGCTGGAAATCGCCGATGAGGGCCGTCGTCCGTTCGGTCTTGCCGGCGACCTCGCTGTCGTCGTCGAACATCAGTTCGACGAACTTGCGCTGGGCGAGTTGGGGCGGGAACCAGGTGACCGTCATCACCAGGTGGCCTTCGTACGTGGCCCCCAGGCTGCGGAACAGACGCCGGCGTTCCTCGTCCATCGCCGCGGAGACGGGGTCCGGAAAATGCGAGCTCGCCGCCGAGGCGTAATCGTGCGCGGGACGGCGAACGGCATCCACGTGGATCATCCAGCCGTTGCCCAGGCGAGCGAGCGCCTGGTTCACACGCATGGAGGCGGTCTCGCGCTGTTCGTCCGTGCTGCTGGCCGCGTCGTCGCCCTCGAAGATCCAGGCCGCCATGAACGCGCCGTTCTTGCACACGATGACGCCGTCGTCGACCACGGCGGCATAGTTGAGCAGGTCCGCCACGGCCTGGCCGTGGGGACGGCGATGATCGAGCTTCGGCTCCGCATCCAGGCGACGGATGCGGAACAGCAGGAGGACGACGAGGATGACGACGATCGCCAGCATCCCCGTCAGGATCGCGGCCATCATCGGTACTGGGCCTCCTCGGCCGGACCGTTCGTACGGAACGGCGTCGACCGCGCGGCATAGTACGGCCGGTAGCGACGTTGTCGCAGATAGACGAAGCGCATCTTGGGATCCGCCTTCGCCATGACGCGAAACACCTGGACGGCGGCGATCCACATGAACGTGCCGAAGATTGCGGCCTTCATCTCCTGCGCGGAGAAGATCAAGGCACCGGCCAGCAGGCCCGCAAACATCACCAACTCTCGGTCGCCACCGAGTACGAGGTTGTCACGGTTTCCCGCCCGCCTGATAGGTACGGTGCGGATTGCCATCAGCTCAGCTGCCCAATGGCCGGCAGTAGCACAGCTGTCCTCGAGCTATCCGGCTGCCAGTTAAGACCGAGAAGCGAGACGACCGACTTCGCCTGGACGATGACTGAAACAACGAGAACGATGAAGATCATCGTTCGCATGAATCCGCTGATCTCGCCACCGAAGATAAGCATGGCGCCGCATCCCACAATACCCATAAGGGAGATGATGAACGGGACGGGTCCGGTCATGGAAGCATAGAAAACATCAATGCCTTTTTGATACGGGAGCACGTCGTCTACGGCGAGAGCCAATCCGGGGAAGAGGATTGCAAGCGTTGCTAATGCAGTGACCACGAGTGAAGGAAGCGAGTTCTTCCTGCTAACTGCGGATCTAGGGACGAAATTCATGGGCATTTCCTGATCTTTCAAAGATTGCGCAGCACATAACGCCCATCCTCGAAGCCTTCGACGGCAACGATTTCCTGGACGCGACGGCCGCTCGGGGTGCGCGAGATATGAACGAGCAGATGAACGGCTTCGCCGATCAGGGGCTCGATGGGCCGCGGCGCATCGCGGTGCATGCTGATGAGCATCGACAGGCGGGAGAGGCCTGCGCGTGCATCGTTGGCGTGGAGTGTCGCCGCGCCACCTTCGTGACCGGTGTTCCACGCCATGAGGAGATCGAGCGCTTCCGGCCCGCGCACCTCGCCGACGAGGATGCGGTCCGGGCGCATGCGCAGCGAAGTACGCAACAGCTGGGTCATGCCGACCTCGAACGAGGTGCGGTACTGGACGAAGTTCTCGGCCGAGCACTGGATCTCGCCCGTGTCTTCGATGATGAAGACGCGCTCGCGGGCGTCGGCATCGACCATCTCGCGGATGAGTGCGTTGACCAGGGTGGTCTTGCCCGACCCGGTGCCGCCGATGACGAGGATGTTGCGATGGCTGTGAATGGCCTTCATCAGCACGTCGCGGTGGGACTCGCTGAGCACGCCGGTCGCGACATAGTCGGCCAGGGTGAAGATCGACACGGCCTTCTTGCGCAGGGCGAAGGTCGGCCCGCTGACGATGGGCGGCAGTTGCGCGGCGAAGCGCGAGCCGTCGAGCGGAAACTCGGACTCGAGCACCGGGTTCGCTCGCGTGATTTCCTTGCCGTAGTAGCCGGCGGTGGTCTTGATCACGGCTTCGGACTGACTGGGACGCATGCTACCGATGCAGCGCATGCCCTCGCCTAACCGCTCCTGCCACAGGCGGCTGTCGGCATTGAGCATGATCTCGACCGTCCTGGGGTCGTTGAAGGCGTTCATGAACGCGTCGCCGAGATCGCGTAGCAGTTTCTCTCGTGCGCGCTCTTTGACGACGGCTGAAACGCCGGCGATTGGTCCCTGGTCCATGTGTGTTGCGGTCACCCTGGCACCGGCGCGCCCGTCATGGTCGCCACCGGAGATAGTGCAAACGGGCGCCTCCGCGTCCCGAACGTTGGTGCAGCGGTCGTTACGCTGCCTTCTTGAGCGGTTGCGGCCCGATGGCCTCGGATGTGACGCACGTCGCGCGCACCGCGCGGTGCATGCCATGCATATCCACGGTGTCCAGCGACGCCGGCAGGTCGACATGGCAGGCCGAGAGCGACTGCTCGCCCCAGCGCACCGTCAGGCGCGCGCCGGCGGCGACGCCCCGGGTGAATATCTTGCTGCCCTGTCCCACCACGCCGACGACCTGGCCGTCGGCGTCGGTCACCGAGGCGCCGAACGGCAGCGGCTCGCCGTCGGCGCGGGATGCCTGAATCAGCAGGGCGCGTGAGACGGTGGTGCGGTAGTCGAGCCGAGCGAAGGCACCCGCGCGCGGCGCGACGCTCTCGCTGGTGCTTTCCAGCTCGACGTCCTGCGAGGCGCCCTTGGGATTGATGGAAACGGTATTGAGTTGATAGGGCTGCAGGCCGCGCACCACCGCATTGCCGCGACCGTCGAGCCGGGCGCCACTGTGGCTGTCGATCCTCGCGCCCGCGGCACCCGGCGCATGGATGATCGCGTTCGTTTCGCCCAGTTCCTGCGCCAGCGTCAGGCCATCACGATGGGCCACCAGGGCACCGGCGGTACCGAGCGAGTACTGGGATGTTCCGCCGGTGCGGCCGACGCCAATGCGGTATGTGCCCGCGTAGGTGCGATAGGCGAGGCTTGCGTTGCCGCCGTGGATGGCGCTGCGGGCGGTGCTCTCCGAGCGGCTGCCGGACAGGTTGTACGTGAGGTCGCTCGCGCTATCGAGCGCGCCCGTCAACGATGCCTGCGCCGTGGCGTATCCGCCGACCGTCCGGTTATGACTGACGTTGAGATTCGGCGAGCGCGGCGAACTTCCCAGCGGCACCGATAACGCCAGGTAGATCGTCGTGTCGATGCCGTCGTCGCGGCGCCCGTTCGCGCTGCCGAACCCGGCACCGAACCCGGCGCCGAATGCGTTACCGAGGCGCGAGCGCTGCACCGATACGTTGTACGACAACGTACGCCAGCTGCCGCCGTAGCCAAGCGAATAGTTGACGCCCCGCGAACGGGATCCCCAGTAGCCGATCGACGAACCGGTCGCGACCAGGCGTCCGCCGCCGATCGTCTGGCCGACGGTCACGTCGAACCGGCTTCGCTCGCCACCGATGCGATCGCCCGGTGCGCCGCGACGCAGGCGCTCGCGCAGGTTGGCCGCGTCGGTGACACCGAGGTAGTCGCGCGTGGAGAATCGGTAGGCGGCGATACCGATACTGGTCCCCGTGGCATTGACGGTGCGGCTGTAGCGAAGGCGCGTGCTGACGCCGCGACGCGTTCCCGCCGCACGAAAGGCCGCGCGCGAACCCGTGACATCCAGCGAAACGGCACCGAAGGGAAGATTGACCGCGGCGCCGAGAAGACCGGCTACGTAGCTGTTGGAGGCAGTCGTTCCACCATACAGCGTGGTGCTGTTGGTGACGCCGCGCTGCACGGTCGCCTGAAGAATGAAGGGGGTGGCGGCAAGGCTCGTTTCCGACACTTGGCCGGCGGCGACGGCGAAACGTGTCGTGCCTTGCCGCAGCATCTGCGGCACCGACGTGTACGGGACCACGATGGTCTTGGTCCGGCCGTCGGCCTCGGTGATGACGACTTCAAGGTCGCTGCCGTAGCCGGTGGGATACAGATCGTCGAGTTCGAAGGCACCTGGGGCGACCGTGGTGCTGGCGATGACGTAACCGTTCTGACGTACGGTGACCTGGGCATTGCTTTCGGCAACGCCGCGGATGACCGGAGCGTAGCCGCGCTGCGACGCCGGCAGCATGCGTTGGTCGCTCGCGATCGACACGCCGCGGATACGCACGCTGTCGAGAATCTCGCCGCTGGTGTAGCTGTCTCCCAGGGTCAACTGGGCGCGCGCATCCGTCAGGTCATGCTGGGCGTAGGTGAGGCTGTTCTGCCACTGCCTGTGCCCATCGGCCACGTTCAGCGCACCGTTGTGGCGCAGCCGCCACCCGCCCAGGTTCGCACCGGCGTTCACCCCGAGAAAGGTCGACGTCGACCGCCGTCCATCGGAGCGGAGCTGAAAGGTGTTGGCGTTGTAGTTGAGCATGAACGCCTGCTCGCCTTCGTCCCACAGATCGGGGCTCACGTAGCCGCGTGCGCGGCTTGCCATGAAGATCTGCGGCAGCGTGACGTGCAGGATCTGATCCGCGTCGTCGAAGTCCACGGTGGCACCGGGGATCGCGGTATCGAGGTGACCGCACAGCAACGTACTGCCGTCGAGTTGTCGCCGCGACTCGCTATCGCCGCGCGTCTCGAGCTTGTCCATGTCCAGGCCGAAGGCGACCAGCATGTCGCGGTTGAAACAGGGCTGCGCGCTGGTACTGTCCGCGACCTGCCGGAACGTGACCTCGCGTCCTCCCGGGATGGGCTGGCCGTTGACCTGGATCTGCGGCCGATAGATACCCGCCAGCGTGACGTTGCCCCGCTCGAAGCGCGAGAGGTCCAGTCCGGCCGCCGATGAATGGATGAAGTCCGAGTTGAATACCGCCTGCGGATCGAGTGCGGCGGGAGAGGGATCGGGCTCGACGGGATCGATCGCCGCCTCGGCGACGCCTGGGAGCGCCAATGCCAGCGCCATCACCAGCGGGTGGCGGGCGAGCATGCGGGCGCCGTTGGCGCGGGGAATGGTCGTTGGGAGGTGGTTCATCGTGGTGTCACTGGCCGAGCGTCGCTTTATGCGCTACGAAGCCGCCGTAATCGTTGATCGTCTGGAACTCGACATCGACCTTGCTACCCGGTTCGACGACGGTCGTGGTGGGAACCGTGTAGACACCATGCGGCTCCAGCGCGAACGGCTCCGCCTCGACGTCCTTGCCGTCTACCTTGAGCTTCACGTCGTTGACGGTGACGTGGAATGCGCTGTCGTTGCCTACCGAAACACCGCCACCGCCGGGGATGCTCCAGGCGAGCCTTTCCGCCGCCGCGTCGGCCGAACCGGCCAGGCCCTTGGGCCGATAGAAAAGCTTGAGCCGGTAGCGAAACGCGAGTTGCATCTGACCGACGTCGTCCTCGGTGGCTTCCGCCTTGGGCGGAACTTCGAGGATGTTCAGCCAGAACTGCGATTCGCGGTCGGTCGGGAGCTCGCCGCCGGTGTATGCCACGCGCAGCGTCTGCGCCTTTCCAGCCTCGACCCGCGAGATGGGTGGGGTCACGTTGAACGGGACGTCGATCGTTTCCGGCTTGGCATTCGCATTGCCGTCGTCGAGCCATGCCTGTGTAAGCGCCGGCAGCTTGCCGACGTTGCTCACCTTGACGACGATTTCCTTCTCGCCCGCCCGGTAGACGAAGCGGGTGCCATTCATCACCACGCTTGCAGCGGCAGGGGTGGTGCTGGCGGCGCAGAGTATGGCCGCGCCGATGCGGAGCCACCGCGAGCGGCAGCTGGAAGAGTGCTTGTTCATGACATCCCTTTGGGCGGGTCGGTCGCCAATGGAGACCGGCGACCGACGTATTGCTTACGGCTCGAAGCGGATCGTGTACTTCACCGAACCCGTTGCCTTACCCGGCGCAACCGTCGCGCCGGTCTGCTCGAACGCCACCACGTGAGCAAGGACCGCCTGGTTGTTCACGATATCCTTCTTGATGGGCTTCTGGTCACCCCAGATGTCGATCAGTTCCTGGTTCTCGTTCATGAGGCGGAACTGCACGCCGGTCGCCGTGCCGGAGGTGACCTTCACCATACCCGTCGTGCTGTCGACCAATGCGCTGTCCGGGTCGAACGATGCCCAGACCTTCGTGGTGTCGGTGCAGTTGGTCTCGCCAGGCTTGCCGATGTAGATACGGAAGCCGGTCTCACCGACGCGTGTGCCGATACCGGTGAACTTCGATGCATCCACACCGGCAAGGTTGACGGTGAAGTTCGGGCCAACGCCGCCCTCGCCGCTGACGCTGCAGGAGACGTTGGTGATCTCGCCGTCGAAGGTAATCGTGCCGGCCGATGCGAATGCCGATGGAGCCGCCGCGCCTGCGATCAGCAGGGCGGAAAGTGTTGCCTTGAGGTTCATCCAGTTAACCTTTTACTGTTTGTGTCGATCAACGACCAAAGCGGTCGCCGGGCTTGGGGAGACACGGGGTCATCCCCGCGCATCACGCAGCCGATGCTCGACCAACGCGAGCGCCAGTAGAAGTTTGTAGGAGTTGACCTTCAATCTATATGGAAGATTACTCAAAAATGGCGTTTTCCTACGTACGACGAAGGGCTCCGCCGCAGCGTTTGGGCGCCATTCTCAAGACAGCGGACGCGCGAAGTGATACGAGTCGATCGCTCCGCGACGAACCTATCGACCGATCCTGCGCAGCGGCTTGCCACTCATCAGGTTGCTCTCGATCTCTTCCAGCGTCACACCCTTGGTCTCCGGCACCAGAAGGAAGGTGATCGCGATGAACACGGCATTGAGTCCACCGTAGAGCCAGAAGGTCTGCGCGTTACCGATGCCGCTGAGCAGGCTGAGGAAGGTCACGCCGACGACCCAGTTGGTGGCCCAGTTGGTGAAGGTCGATGCGGCGATGCCGAAATCGCGCCCCTTCAGTGGCTGCACTTCGGAGCAGAGGGTCCAGATCAACGGACCGGCGGACATCGCGAAGCCCACGATGAAGAGCAACAGCATGCCCACGGTAAAGAACTGCTCGCCGCGGGAATGGATCCCCAGGCCCATCATCGTACCGACGACACCCAGGCCGATCGCCATGATGGCGAATCCCGCATACAGGATCGGCTTGCGCCCCAGGCGATCGACGAGGCCGAAGGCGATGAGGGTGGCCAGGACATTGGTCAGGCCGACAGCCGCCGTGAACCACATCTGTGCGTGGGTGTCGTAGCCCATGTCCTTGAAGATGCGCGGCGCGTAGTACATCACCACGTTCATGCCGGTGAACTGCTGCATGGCCTGCAGAAGGACGCCGAGCCCCACCGAACGACGGAAGTTGCCGTTCTCCCGGAACATGCTCCAGCCGTGCTGCTTCGTCTTCAGCTGTTCGTCGATCGCGGCGATTTCCTGCTTCACCACCGCCGCGTCACCGCGGAGTTTGGCCAGCACCACCTCGGCGTCTTCGCGACGACCCCGCATGAGCAACCAGCGCGGGCTATCCGGAAGGAAGAACAGCCCGACGAGGAACAGCACGCCGGGTGCCGCGATTATCCCGAGCATCCAGCGCCAGTTTCCGGTCGAGCTGAAGGCCGTATCCGAGAGGAAGGCGAGAAGGATGCCGGTGGTGATCATCAGCTGGTAGGTGGAGATCATCGCGCCGCGAATTTTCTCCGGCGCGACTTCGGCAAGGTACAGCGGCGCGGTGAATGTCGCGACGCCGATCGCCACGCCCAGCACGCAGCGGGCCACGATCAGAATCGCCGGCGACCAGGCTACCGCGCAGAACAGCGAGCCACCGATGAACACGATGCCGGCGAACATGAGCGAGCGCTTGCGCCCCAGCGTGGCGGACATCCAGCCGGCGCCCAGCGCGCCGACACACGCACCCAGCATCATCGAGCTGACGATCCATTCCACCGCGCTGTCCGACACCTTGAAGTCGGACTGGATGAACTGGGTCGCGCCCGAGATGACGCCGATATCCAGGCCGAACATCAGGCCGGCGAGTGCGGCGAGGATGCACGTGGTGACGATTGCCGCCTTCGGATGAGCGGCTTCGAGTTGTTGCTTGACGGCGGCATCCATGGAATCGGTTCCTTCGCGATGAATGTAGACGCCCGGCATTGAATGCCTCGACATGTATCGGACCCGTATGCGATGTGTCGGCGGCGAGTGAGTCCGCAAGAAAATGTGCGGATTCGGCAAACTCCATCGAGGGAACGGCGGAAGCGATCGGTAGCCTTCATGATGGCAACGACGGGATCGCCGGTTCGTTTGCGTACCGCGTCGGTCCCGCGTCGCTGCGGGCGATCTCCGACATTGACCACCGAAAGACGTAAGCATCGCCAAGCGTGACAAGCATTCGCCTGTGTTAGCGTCGATTCGTTAATCCTTACGCACGTAGCCGCCTTGGTCATACATCCTGCAAGCTCATTGAACGACGACCCCACGCTCACCACGCGCGATGCGGCGCGCCTGCTCGGCATTTCCGTCAGCACCGCACAGAAGTGGATCGAGAGCGGCGCGCTCGAATCCTGGAAGACGCCGGGCGGTCATCGCCGCATGCGGCAGAGTGCGGTCATCGCCCTGCTGGAAGAGCGCACGGCGATGTCGACCGACAGCCAGCCCCCCATGCCTCACGAACTGCGGGCGGAGCGTGCGCCGGGCTATCCGGTGGCTCGCGACGAGGCCGCTCGTCTTCGCATGGTCGGGCGCACCGGGCTGCTCGGAACCGCCGCCGATCCCGCGTTCGATCGCCTTACCTGGCTCGCCACGCTGATAGCCGGCACATCGACCGCGGTCGTCTCCCTGCTCACGGCGAAGCGCCAGTGGTTCAAGTCGGCAAGGGGAACGAATCTCACCGAGACGCCGCGCGAGTGGGCGTTCTGCAATCACGCCGAGATCGACGAGGCCATCCTCACCGTCGAGGATGCGCGCGAAGACGCGCGCTTCAAGGCGAATCCGCTGGTCACGGGCGCTCCCCACATCCGGTTCTATGCAGGATGCCCCTTGCGCGGGCCGGAAGGCCACCTGCTGGGCACGCTTTGCGTCGTCGACAGCACGCCGCGGCGCCTGGACGCGACACAGAAACAAGGACTGCGCGCGCTGGCGGATATCGCCGAAGACGAAATCCGCCTGTACATGGTCCAGCACGGTCGTCGCTGGACGTGACCGCGACGCTGGGAATCGCCGCGAGCACGTCGCGGTAGCTGGCGCCTGCGTCAGGCCAGTTCGGCGACGGCGCGGCGCACGTTGTCGATCCCGCCGGCCTGCGTGTTCGTCGCCCGCGCCACGTCGGAAACCCGATCGAGCAACGCGCTGACCGCGGTCAGGATATCGCGCATGGCGGCCCCGGCCTCTCCGCTTCGCGCGCTGCCTTCGCGGACACGGTCGAGCGTACTCTCGATCAGGCTGCGAATCTCCCGGGCGGAATCCGCACTCCGCTGCGAGAGCATGCGCACCTCCTGTGCCACGACGGCGAAGCCCTTGCCATGGCTTCCCGAACGAGCCGCCTCGATGGTGGCATTGAGCGCGAGGATGTTCGTCTGGAAGGCGATCGCATCGATCAGGCCGACGATCTCGGCCATATCCTGCGCGCCGCCCTGGATAGCCGCCATGGTTGCGATCACTGCCTCGACCATGGCACCGCCGTCCGCCGCGGAGCGACTGGCATCGTTGGCCAGCGCGTTGGTCACCCGTGCCTGTTCGGCAATGGCGGGCACGGTGTCGGCGAGTTCCGTGAGCGAAGCATGGAGCGTTCGCGTGGCGCGCGTCTGTGCGGTGACGTCCGTCGCGTACTTCACCACCTTGAACGGACGACCCGCCATGTCGAGGATCGGGTTGTAGCTACCCTGGATCCATACTTCGCGGCCATGCCGGTCCACCCGGCGATAGAGCGACGAATCGTATTCGCCGCGGCCGAGCTTCTCCCAGAATGCTCGGTACTCATGGCTTTCGCGGTCGGCGCGGTCGACGAACATGCGGTGGTGCTGGCCGATCACTTCGTCACGCGTGTAACCCATGGTCGCGAGGAAGTTGTCATTGGCCTCGAGGATGATCCCGTCCAGGCTGAAGCTGACGACCGCCTGCGCCTTGTCGATCGCCGCGAGACGACCTTCCATGTCGGCGGCACGAAGACGCTGGTCGGTCACGTCGGTGGCGAACTTCACCACCTTGCACGGGCGGCCGTGGCGATCCAGTACCGGGTTGTAGCTCGCCTGGATCCAGACCTCGTGGCCCTGTGCACCGAATCGACGGTACAGGCCCACATCGGGCTCGCCGGCACCCAGGCGTGCCCAGAACGCTGCATACGCTGCGCTTTCCGCTTCGATGGGATCGACGAACATGCGGTGATGCCTGCCGACGATGTCTTCCCGTGCGTAGCCCACCGCGGCGAGGAAGTTGGCGTTCGCATCGAGGATGGTCCCATCGAGCGAGAACTCGATGACGGCCTGGGTGCGATCGATGGCGGCGATCTTTCCGCGCATGGCGGATCGCGACGTTCCGAGGCGAGAGCGAAGGCGAGTGATGAAGTCGATGCCCATGAGAGGTTCTACCCGGTCGGGGTGGTTCGAATGTCCTTATCGACCTGGCCTTCATGGGGCTTTATATGCAATGCCGATTACGCGTAGAGGTTATCGGGTATCGCCGCTGAAGCGGCTCCCACAGGGGTGCGGGAAATGGCTCCCATAGGGGTGCGGGAGATGGCTCCCACAGGGGCGGCGGGAAATGGCTCTCATAGGGGCACGGGAGATGGCTCATGCAGGGGTGCTGAAGCGGCACATTTGTCGAATTCGTTTTATTCGACGGCGCCGATGCTCAGATCGCGCGAATCGGTGCGGCCGTGATCGTCGACCACGCGGATGAGAAAACGTCCCGTACGTTCCGGAGCCCACATCAGCGGTTGGCCGCTGGCTACGCTGCCCAGGTAGGCGTCGTCGACGAACCAGTACAGTGTGCGTGAGCCGGCGTCCGTCGTCGCGGTGAATCCGATGCGTTCACTGCCCAGGCGCGACACACGGATCTGGTACGTACTTCCCCTCAGCGGCGAGGTGATCTTCGGTGGATCGCCGGCGAGCTGGCCGCCCCCCTGGCAATCGGGCAGCGGCGGTGGCGTTCGGCGTGCCATGCCCGCCTGGGCGAACACCCGCGCGAGATCGGACGGCCAGTATTCGTAGATCTCGGTCCGCGTGCGTTCGGGATCGTATGGCGGACAAGCGGGCTTGCCGGTTGCCTTGTCCACCACGACGGGCCGGTGAATGTTGCTGACGCGGATCGGCGACTTGCCGGGGATGAACCAGGTGCTGCCGACCTGCGGACACCACGCATTCGGGAGATCCCCACTGGCCAGGCAGATCGGCACGCGCCGGAGGTTGGGCGGATTGCGCCGGATGGGTTCGACCAGTCCGGGGCGTTCGGCACGCAATGCGTCGGCGATGCGGAAGAACAACGGCGCGGCCGCGTCGACGCCGACAAAGGCCGGGTTGCCGCTGCCGTCGAAGTTGCCGATCCACACCACCAGTACGTAGGGACCAAAGCTGCCGGCGGTCCACGCATCGCGAAAGCTCCACGAGGTGCCTGTCTTCCAGTACAGCGGCAATCGCGAAGGCTGCGCGGCCACGGCATCGTCGGGCCGCGGATTCTGGCGAAGCATGTCCATGACCATGAAGCTGGCTTCCTCGCTCAACAGGCGCGTGCCCTTGCTCCGCGGTTGCTCGGCCAGCGTGCGCAGGGGGCGCAACTCGCCGCGATTGGCCAGCATCGCGTACAGGCCGGCCAGCTCCTGCATGGTCACTTCGCCGCCACCGAGGACCAGCGCAAGGCCGTAGTGCTTCTCGCTGGCCATGCGCGAGACGCCGGCGTCGTGGAGGAACTGGTAAAGGTTCGGGTTGGCGAGCCGGGAGGCGATCTGCACGGCGGGAATATTGCGACTGCGCACCAGGGCCTGGGTCGCCGTCACCGGACCGAGGAAGTGACCGTCGAAGTTCTCCGGCGTGTACGGACCGAAGGCCGACGGAACATCGCGCAGGACGGTCTCGGGGTGGAGCAGACCCTGGTCGAAGCCGAGCCCGTAGATGAACGGCTTCAGCGTCGACCCCGGCGAGCGCTTGGCCTGCGTCCCATTGACCTGACCGAAGATCGACGAATCGAAGTAGTCGGCCGAGCCGACCATCGCCTTGACGCCCATATCGCGCGTGTCGATCAGGATCGCCGCGGCGTTACGGATGCCGCGATCGCCGCTGCGCTCCACATACTGGCGAACCTGGCGCTCCAGGCTGTGTTGCAAGCCAAGATCGAGCGTGGTCGTGACACGCATGTCCTCGTTGCCATCGAGCCGGCGTTCGGCCAGCACCTGCTCGACGAAGTGCGGCGCCTCGAACGGCAGCCGCGACAGCGGGCGGAGTCGCAGCGGCAGCTCGAACAAGGGAGCCGCTGTCGCATCGGCGGGATGCCTGGTGACCCATCGGGCGAAGAGGCGGTCGCGCGAGGTCTTCAGCGCCGTGTCGATCACGGTGCTGCCATTGACGTTGCCGGGAAGGCCGCGCGATGGGTCCTGCGGGATGACCGCAAGGGTCAGCGCCTCGGGAAGGCTCAATCGGCCGGGCGCCTTGCCGAAGTAGGCAAGGCTTGCCGCTCCCACACCTTCCACGTTGCGACCGTAGGGCGCCGCGTTGAGGTAGGCCTCGAGAATGTCGTGCTTGGAGTATTCCGCTTCCAGCTGCAACGCGCGCATCGCCTGCACGAGCTTGCCGCCGGGGTGACGCGTGTCGAGATGCCAGATCAGCCTGGCCAGCTGCATGGTGACGGTGGATCCACCCTGCGGACTGCCGTGCCGGACATAGGTCACCCAGGCGCCGCGCAGGAGGCCCCAGGCGCTCACTCCCGGATGCCAGCGAAACCAGCGATCCTCATGCAGCAGCACGCCATCGACGAGGGCGGGCGAGATGTCTTCGAGCGGCACCCATAAGCGATAACGGTCGTCGCTGGCGAGGGTGAGCCGCAGGAGGCGGCCGTCCGCGTCGTAGACGGCCGTGGACGAAGGGAACCACGCGCGCAGCGGCTCGCGCGGCCAGATCCGGCAGGCCACGGGTAGCGCCGCAAGCAGCAGCAACGCCACGAGGACGTTGTGCCATTTGAGCCAGCGAAGTCGGGGGATGACTGTCATCTGCGTGTTACCGGACTGCCCTTGCTCTATGTAGGAGCAGGCTGCTGCTCCATGTGGGAGCCGACTGCCGTTTCATGTGGAAGCCGGCTGCCGTTCCATGTGGAAGCCGGCTACTGCTCTATGTGGGAGCCGGCTACTGCTCTGTGTGGGAGCCGGCTGCGCCGGCGATACGGCCCCACCGCGGCGATGATGTCCGAGGCCAGCCATCATCGCCGCTGAAGCGGCTCCCACACTACGGGTTGCGTCCTAAATGGGAGCCGGCTACTGCTCTGTGTAGGAGCCGGCTTCTGTCCTAAATGGGAGCTGGCTACTGCTCTGTGTGGGAGCCGGCTGCGCCGGCGATACGGCCCCACCGCGGCGATGATGTCCGAGGCCAGCCATCATCGCCGCTGAAGCGGCTCCCACACTACGGGTTGCGTTCCACGGTGATGCTGCCACCACCGGGCGCGCGTGCCTGCACGCCACGGTCGTAGAGCGATTCGATCAGCGCCGGCGGGATGACGAACGTTCCCGCATTGGTCGCCTTGATCCGGTAGACGAACTCCTGCACGTCGGTGCTGGCGCTGCCATAGACCACCACACGATCCTCGCGGACGTCCGCATAGTCGGGCTTCCATGTGGATTCCGGATTGCCGATCGGCGAATGCCACGCGGGCGTGTTGTCGGCAGCACCGTCGTCGGCTTCCGCTTCCACGGCGTCCTCGCCATCGCCCGCCGTGTTCGACGAGTCGGACGTCGCTTCGTCCGACGATGGCGTGGCCGCGGCGGCATCGGCTGGCGCGGCCGTATCGAGCACCGGCTCGAAGCCACCCGGGAGCAGATCGACGATGGCGACGTTGTACACGTCGTGGTCGCCGGTCGAACGGACCCTGACGTGGACGTCGATCTCTTCGCCCGTGGTCACCTTGCCGACGGACTTGCCCTTGGTGTCCGTGTACGTGCGGGTGATCTCGACGCCGTCCTTGCGCGTATCGGTGGATGGCTTGCGGTCGAAACCGGTCTGCGCCACGCCGTACCAGGCCATCGCGTCGGCATCGTTGACCAGGCGCAGGCGCTGTGTGCCGGCGACCCAGTGCGCGTCCACCAGCGACCCCTTTACGGCACCGATCGGCGTCACCGTGCCATTCGCCGCCACCGAGCCGATCGAGAGCTTGCTCACGTCGCCGCCGGCCTGCGAGGCCCACGCATCCAGCGCCATGATGATCATGCCGGAGGAAAGCGTGTTGTAGTGACCCTTGGCAAGCGGACGCACGAGATTTTCGATCGTCTCCGGCGGCAGGCCCTTCGCCTGCTCCGGAAAATGCCTGGCCAGCAGGTAGAGCACCGAGGCGTCGCGAATCGGGGCGTCGTAATAGTCGCCGTAATCGTAGGTCTCGTCGGCCGGCTTCCGGCTGAGCAACTTGCGTGGGCGCGACATCAGGTCGTTGGCCAGCTTGTCCTGGTGCAGCAGCTGGTACGAGGCAGCCAGCCATGCGGCGGCGAGATCGTCGTGCCATTGCTTCGGATAGACCTCCTCGAGACGGCGCTGCACCGAGGCAAGGTCGTTGGTCGTGACGTTGCCCTGGCGCGTGAGCAGGTAGATCGCGTACGCACGCTGGCGCATCTGCACCAGCGTGTCGCCACTGTCGTCGGCGGCGATCTGGCGCAACGCGTTGTCCGCCGAGGCGAGAAGATCGGCAGGCACGGCCACGCCGTGATCGCCGGCTTCGATCAGGTAGTGCACGGCATAGTCGGTGGCGAACACATGGGTATCGGGTGTCGCGGTCCACAGGCCGAAACCGCCCTGCCCGTTCTGGCGTGCGCGCAGCACGTCGAACAACGCAGCCACCGGATCGGCCGGAGGCGTGTCGTCGCCGATCATGCGTGCCGGCTTGATGTCGCCGAACTCCGTGCGCTTGCCGAGGATGAGCGCCGGCATCGCCGCGCTGATCACCTGCTCGGTGCAGTAGTGCGGAAAGTCGACCAGGTAAGCGGCGAGGCCACGTGCCAGCACGACCGGTACGGTCGAGAACGATGCATCGCGCTTGGCGTACTCGTCGTGCATGTCGCGCAGGGCGGTCACGTCGTTTCGCCCGTGGGCCTCGACATGACCGAAGGCAAGGTCCGTGCGCAGCGGCGAGGCCGGACGCACGGAGAGATCCACGCTCTGCTTCGCCGACTTGCCGTTGAAGCCCGCCGTGAACGTCATGTTCGCCGAACCCAGCTTGTCCGTGGCACGCACCCGGAAGATCGCCACGCCCTCGCGCATTTCGCCCAGGCTCAGCGTCTTCGCCGCATCGCCGACGATCTGCAACTGGGGACCGAGCTTGAGGTTCACCGCGACCGGCACGTCCTTGCCACCCAGGCCGGTAAGGTTGTTCGCCACGCCGACGCTGATCTCGGCTTCGTCGCCCGGGGCGAGCGTGGTGGGGACGTTCGGCGAGAGCACGAAGTCACCGCGAACCGTGGCCGCGCCCTCGAAGGTGCCCATCTTGTCGGGCGAGACGCTGACCGCCATGACGCGCAGCTTGCCGTTGAAGTAGTCCGGCACCTTGTAGGTAAGGTCGCGGGAGCCGTCGACATCGACGATGCCGGACCAGTAGGCCACAGGCTTGTCCCGCTTTCGACGGAACGGGTTGAGCTGGCGACCGATCGCACCGTCCGCGTCGCCGCCGGGTGCCGCCATCGTCATCAGTTTCTGGAAGTCGGGGATGATCAGGTCGAGGATCTGCGAGGTGGTGACTTCCAGCATGCGTTTGCGGAAGAAGTACTGCAGGGGGTCGCCCAGCTTGTAGTGCGCCACCTGCAGGATGCCTTCGTCCACGGCGAACACCACGGCACGCGTCGGCGTCGTGGACGTGACGTGGAAGGTGATCGTGTCGCCCGGCTTGACCAGCTGTGGCGATTCCACGGCAAGCACGTTGCGCCGGGCATCCATGTTGACCGAGAACGGCACCACACCGAACGACAACGGACTCATGAAGATCTCGTCCGAGGACGGATCGCGTACGTACTGCACGTTGATGTAGCCGTTGCCCTCGAAGTCGGCCGGAACGGTGATGTGCTGGACCGTGCTGGTCGAGTCGGCGTGGAACCAGGCGTGCGCGTAGACCTTGTCGCGTTCGATGGTGATCAGGCCGCTACCGGCGTAGGGCGCGCGGATGGCGATGTCCACCGCCTCGCCCGGTGCATAGTCCTTCTTCGACAAGGTGAGCTGAAGCTCGGCGTTACGCTCCAGCGAACGCGATACATTGCCTTCGCCAGCCACCGACCAGGCCACGCGGTTGACCTCCTTACCCTCGGCGTTCTTCACCACGAGGGCGAAGTTGCCGGGTTTGTCGGTCGGAAGGCTCACGTCGAGGCCGGTTGCCGGAATGGTCAGCGGCGTTTCGGCCACCGTGGTTTCGCGGGCCTTCGACTCGTACTTGAAGACACCGGAATCCTGCTTGGTCAGCACGGAAACGAAGCGCGTCTCGACGATGGCCTGCTTGAGGCCCTTCAGGTCGATACGCTTTGCGTTCGGATCGATGGCGACCAGGTTCACCGTGCGCTTCGCATCGCGGCTCACGTAATCGAGGTTGTCGACTGCCTTGTAGCCGACGAGCCAGTCGTTCGACGACACCATGCCCTGCGTGGCCGCGGCGACGCTGCGACCGCCCTCGGCCTCATAGGCCTTGGCGAGGAAATAGAGCTGGTAGGTCGCGTCGGCGTACTTGGACAGGTCCAGCGCGAACTCCGCATGGCCCTTGTCGTCGGTCTTCGCGTCGGCGAGCTTCTCTTCGAAACCTTCCTTCGCCCGACGCACGTCGTAGAAGTGGTAATCCTTGTAGCTCGGGAACGAGGGGAAGGCAGGGCGCAGGGTGAGCGAGCCTTCCACCCGGCGATCCGCCGCCGGGGTGCCGAACAGGTTCTGCACATCGACCAGCGCCTTCAGCTGGGCTGGCTTGACCCAGCCCTCGGCGACGGCCGTGGAGAGCTTGGCCGACACTTTCATGCGGTCCGGCTGGAATTCCTTCACCTGCACCGTGGTGCTGCCGATCTGCGAGTACGGCTTGCCATCCTTGGCGATATACAGGTTGACCGTCCAGTTGCCTGTCGGCGAGGTCTCGGCCGTCGTGTGCTCGAGTTCGGCGAAGCCTGCCGCGTCCATCGCGACGGTCTGCTGGCGCACGGTGGTTCCGCGCGGGTCGACCACCTCGGCGATCAGCGGCATGCCGGCGACGCTGCGTGTCCAACTGTTCGCGCGCACGATCATGCCGATGTGGAAGAGGTCGCCCGGGCGATAGATGCCGCGGTCGGAAAACAGGTAACCGGACAGCTGGCCCTGGCTGTGCGCGTTGGGTTCGCCGCCGATGTCGAAGCGGGAGAAATCCAGAGTGCGATCGTACGCGGTCACCGGCAGGAACGAGAGATCCTCGCCCTGGCGGACCACGTACATGGCCGGGGTCTTCTCCTGCGTGAAGCCCTTGAGGTTGGCGAAGTGCGCAAGGCCGTCCGCGCCGGTGTTCTGGGTGAACAGGGTGCTGCCATTCTTGGCGATCACCGCGACCGAAGCCCCCGACACCGGCGAGCCGGTACGGATGGACTGCACGAAGATGTCCTGACTGCCATCCATCGACCGCTTGGCGATCACGCCGAGGTCGGTGATCACGACCAGGCGTTCGTCCTTCGGCCAGTCATAAGGTGTGTGGCCGCTGTCGTCGTCCTCTTTTGCCGCCTCCGCGGCCGCGGCGTCGGCATCCGCGCCCGCATCGCGGGCCGCGGCTTCGCGCGCCGCCTTGACCCGCTGGTCGCGCGCTTCGCGTTCGGCCTTTTCGTCATAACCGGAGAGCTTGAGCAGGAAGACGCCGCGCTTGCCCGAGGCCAGGTACTGGCCGAGGTCGAAGCCTTCGTAATGGGCCTTGCCCGCGGCTTCGTCGGGAAAGGACACCTTCTTCACGAAGCGGTCGACGATGTGGTCCGACGTGAAGCCGTACATCTCGGGCTTGGCATAACTGCCCGAATTGAGCGAGACCAGGTGCTGCAGCTGGTCGGGCAGAACCCTGCCGACCTCGACCCGCATGCCCGGCATGTTGCGCGAGACGACGGAGATCCGCTTGTCCCCACTCAGCGACAACAGCGAGCCATCGGCCATGAAGCGCATCAGGCGCGGGTAGTCGGGCACCGTGAGGACATCCACGCGCGGCTTGGCCATCACGTAGCCACCGAACGAGGTCATGCCCTTGTCCACGCGCACGTAGATGCGCTGGCCCGGTTGGGCGTGGTAACGGAAGCTCTGCGCGGCCGACCAGTCGTTCTCGGTCGGCACGACCTCCGGCTTGACCGGGGTGAACGAGCGCAGGTCGCTTTCGCTGATCGTGTCCGCGGACCAGGCGTGCCGGTTGTCCTGCGGAATGATCCAGGCGTGAAGGTGCTTCGTCAGTTCGGCATCGCTGACCGGACCGCCGAACGCCATCACCACCACCTGCTCCGGCTCGAACCGCGCGTTGTCGACCAGGGTGGCCGAGACCTCGTCGAGCGTCAGGCTGTACAGGCCGGGCACGCGTACCGCGGTTTCCAGCGCCTTCTCGGTGCCATCGCCGCCGCGGCTGCTGCGCACGCCGTCGTCCACCTTGAGGCCGACCGATCCGTCGTCGCGCGGCAGTTGCAGGGGCTGCGAGTGGACGAAGGCGTTGAGATGGTGCTCGTCGTAAGTGACGCTGAACTTGAGTTCGGCGCCGTGCTTCTCGTTGTGGTTGCGCAGGTCGAGCGCGAGGCGCTTCTCCAGCTGCGCCGTGTCCACCGGGTAGTTGAAACCGAGCTGGACGATGGTCTTCTTCTTGGTCGGATCCTGCGGGTCCTGATAGAACTCGCCGTTGACCACCCGCGCCGTGAAGGGCGCCGTGGTGACATCGAAGTGATCGTCCGCGAGCAGCACATGCGGCGCGAACACCTTGGCCTTGTCGAAGCGGACCTCGATCTTCCGGCCCACCGGCCAATCGGCGGCGGGAACGAACGTGAGCACGCGATCGCTTTCCCAGCTCCACTGGCCCGCGAGCTTGGGATCCATGGCGATGCCATCGGTGACCGGCTTGCCCAGGGATTCCAGCTTTGCCGCCGATGCGGAGAACGTGACCGTGAGCGGATGGATAGCGACCGGTACGTGGTCGTAATCGCTGACGTCCGGGGCGGGCGCCTCGAAGGTGATCCGGTTCGGTTCCACGGGCTTGGGTCGGTTTTCCCACCAGTGCCAGCCGAACCAGCCGGCCGCGACCAGGACCAGCACGCCGGCGATCGTGCCGGCGAACTTCACCGGGTGCTGGCGGGCGGTCCGACCGGTGGCCGGCACCCAGGCGGGCGCGGACCATGACATGTTGCCGAATACGGGGCGGAGCACCCTGCCGAGCAACCAGAGCAGGCCGCGCAGCAGGCGCACGGGTAACGAGGCGATGAAACGAAGCAGATCCATGTTCCCTTCCGATCCTTTGATTCGTGTGACGGCATGGCGCCGTGCCCGCGGATACATCGATGCCGGCCACACGCCCGGTGAGGCGGTGTTCCGGCAAGGTGACGTCTATCCCCAAGGTGATGCTGCGCGCGACCCCTGTCGCGACGGCGTCCGGATTCTGACATGGCGACGCCAGACTTCGGGAATTTTTGAGGCGCAATAGAACAATTCTGAAAATTCCGGTGCCTGCTCCGGGCCGTGACCGGCCTCACGCGGCAGACCAACCCGTGTTCATCCCGTTCGCTACTTACGATATGGTGTGCCGACAGGGGGACGAGCGTAGGGGAAAGGGATGTACGACGAGGCGAAGAGTCCGTACGAGCGATCGCTCATCGCTGGCGACCGCGAATTTCGCGAACTGGCCGACTTTGCGCCCGTGATGATCTGGCGCTCCGGCACGGACCAGTTGTGCGACTGGTTCAATACGCCCTGGTTGACCTATACCGGCCGTGCGATGGTCGACGAGGTTGGCAACGGATGGGCCGCCGGCGTCCACCCCGACGATGTGGATCGTTGCCTGGCCACCTATGTCGGCGCCTTCAGGGCTCGCGAGCCGTTCTCCATGGAATACCGCCTGCGGCGCCACGACGGCGAGTACCGCTGGCTGCTCGATAACGGCAAGCCTTTCTACCGTGACAACCGTTTCGCCGGGTACTGGGGAAGCTGCATCGATGTCACTGCCCATCGCGAGGCCGCGCGTGCCCAGCGAATCCTGGTCAACGAACTCAGCCACCGGGTAAAGAACACCCTGGCCGTGGTCCAGGCCATGGCGACGCAAACCTTCGTCGGCGACCGGCCCGTGGCCGATGCGCTGACCGCCTTCGAGAGCCGGTTGCAGGCCCTGGCCGGCGCGCACGACATGCTGGTCAACCATGCGTGGGAGGACGTCGCCCTTCGCGGCGTGGTCGAGGCCACCGTCGCTCCGCACGACCCCGGACAGTCACGGATCGTCATCGACGGCCCACCCCTCATGGTGGCATCGGCACCGGCCGTCTCCGTGGCGATGGCCGTGCACGAGTTGCTGACGAACGCTACCAAGTACGGGGCGTTGTCCACCGATACCGGCCGGGTGGACCTCGGCTGGCGCTTCGATCCCGCCTCGGAGCGGCTGCAGATGACCTGGAAGGAAAGCGGTGGCCCACCGGTGGCGACGCCGACGCGCCGCGGCTTTGGCGTCCGCTTCATCGAGCGGGTCCTTGCCGGGCAGGCCGGTGGCGCCGCCACGGTCGCCTTCGAGGAAGACGGCGTCCGTTGCTGCTTCGAGGCGCCCGCCCGGTCCTGGCGGCACGTGACTGAAAATTTTCGTACGCCCGTGTCGATTCCCTGAAGGCACAATCGACGTAGTCATGAAAGCCGGGAAACGTCCCGGCTATGACGACGGAGAAGGCGCATGCGTTTCATGGTGATCCTGAAAGCGACCAAGGCGTCGGAAGCTGGCGAGATGCCCAGCGAGGCCTTGATGACGGCGATGATCAAGTTCAACGAGGAACTGGTGAAGGCCGGCGTGCTGCTCGCCGCCGATGGGCTGCGCCCGAGCCGCGACGGCGCACGCGTCCGCTTCGACGGCAATCGGCGGGAGGTGATCGACGGCCCCTTCGCGGAAACCCGTGAACTGGTCGCCGGCTACTGGATGATCCAGGTCAGTTCCCTCGCCGAGGCGATCGAGTGGATGAAACGAGCCCCTCATCCGATGGAAGGCGACGTCGCGGAGCTTGAGATTCGTCGCATGTTCGAGGCCGATGACTTTGGCGACGAACTCACGCCCGAGGCGCGCGCGACCATTGACCGCATGCACGCCGAAGTCGCCGCGAAATCCTGACCTCCTCCTTCCGAAGGAACATCCCCATGACCCTGACCCCTTACCTCACCTACAACGGCAACTGCGAAGCGGCCTTCGCGTTCTATGCGAAGGTGCTTGGCGCAAAGCTCGTCATGATGTCCCGTTACAAGGACATGCCGCCGCAACCCGGACAGCCCGGCCTGCCGCCGGGTTTCGAGGACAAGGTGATGCACGCCCGGCTGCAGATCGGCGAGCAGTGGCTGATGGCATCCGACTGCCCGCCGCACATTCCCTACCAGGGCATCCACGGCGTCTCGATCGCCCTGGGCTTCGATAAGGTCGCGGACGCGGATCGCGTCTTCGCGGCGTTGTCCGAGGCCGGCAGCATCCACATGCCGATCGCCGAGACCTTCTGGGCCGAGCGCTTCGGCATGTTTACCGATAAGTTCGGCGTTGCCTGGATGATCAACGGCGCCGAAAAGCATCCCAACCCCTGACCGGAGCACCCCATGCGCTTCCTGATCGTACGTAAGGCCGACGCCGATAGCGAAGCCGGCGTGGCGCCGACCCGTGAACTGGTCGACGCCATGGCCGAGCATATGGACACGCTCGCGGCAAACGGCCGGTTCCTCGCCGGGGAAGGTCTCAAGCCGAGCCGCGATGGCGTCCGGATCCACTTCGCCGACGGCCGGAAAGCTGTGGTTGTCGACGGCCCCTTCGCCGAAGCAAAGGAACTCGTGGCCGGCTTCAGCATCATCGAGGCCGACTCCATCGAACAGGCCGTGGCCTGGGTATCCGCCTGGCCGGCGGAAGATGCGCATGGCGCGGCGGAGATCGAGGTGCGACCGATCGGCTGCCCCGGCGGCCTTTCTGGCTTCGGCGACCCCGCCGAGGGCGATTCGGAGCTGCCGCGATACATGGTGATGCTCAAGGCCAATGCACGCAGCGAGACGGATTTCGATCCCGGCCCCGAGGTACTTGGCAAGATGATGGAAGCGAACAAGGCCGGACACGAGGCCGGCTTCCTGATCGCCGGCTTCGGCCTGTCGTCGAGCCGGCATGCCAGGCGGGTCCGCTTCGGCAAGGGCCACGCCAGCGTCGTCGACGGCCCGTTCGCCGAGATCAAGGAAATGATCGCGGGGTTCTGGGTCCTTCGCGTAGGTTCCATCGACGATGCGATCGCCTGGACGCAGACCTATCCCTTCCCCGATGGAGCCGACGCCCGCCTCGAGATCCGCCCGCTTTACGCCATGCGCGAGCTACTCGCCACCATGAGCTGATGCCGCAGCGCGGCTTGCCTGTCATGACGACGGATGCTTTGATCCGTCGTCATGACTAACCGCGACGTCCATCGCGCGATCGACGCGATCTGGAAGATCGAATCCCCGCGCCTGATCGCCAGCATTGCGCGCCTGGTACGCGACGTGGGCCTTGCCGAGGAACTGGCGCAGGACGCCCTGGTGCTGGCCCTCGAACAATGGCCGGCCGCGGGCGTACCCGACAATCCGGGCGCGTGGCTGACCCAGACGGCGAAGCATCGCGCCATCGATCGCATTCGTCGCGAGCGCATGGCCGGGCGCAAGCTGGAAGCGCTGGGCAAGGACATGGAAGGCCTGCTCGAATCCGGGGACGACGCACTGATCGACGCGCTCGACGACGATATCGGCGACGACATGCTGCGGCTGATCTTCACCGCCTGTCACCCGGTTCTCTCGCTCGAAGCCCAGGTCGCGCTCACCCTGCGCCTGCTCGGCGGTCTCACCACCGACGAAATCGCCCGTGCATTCCTGGTGCCGGAGGCCACCGTCGCGCAGCGCATCGTGCGCGCCAAACGCAGTCTTGCCGACGCGGCCGTCGCGTACGACGTTCCGCGCGCCGACGAACGCAAGGAGCGCCTCGCCGCGGTGTTGCGCGTGGTCTATCTCATATTCAACGAAGGCTACGCGGCGACGACCGGCGGCGACTGGATGCGTCCGGCCCTTTGCGCCGAGGCCCAGCGCCTCGGCCGCGTCCTGGCCGGCCTGATGCCGTACGAGGCCGAGGTGCACGGACTGGTCGCACTCATGGAAATCCATGCCTCGCGGACCGGCGCGCGGACGCGGCCCGACGGCCAGCCGGTGCTGCTCCTCGAACAGGATCGTGGCCGCTGGGATCGCCTTCTGATCGGTCTGGGGTTGAAGGCACTGCAACGCGCCGAACGGCTGGGCGGTGCGAAGGGGCCTTATGCCTTGCAGGCGGCCATTGCCGCGTGCCATGCACGCGCCGCGCGCGCCGAGGATACCGACTGGGCGCGGATCGCCGCGCTCTATGCGGCGCTCGTCGAGGTCGTGCCCTCGCCCGTGGTCGAACTCAATCGTGCTGTCGCCGTATCGATGGCCGACGGGCCCGACGTCGCGCTGGATATCGTCGATGCGTTGGTCGAGGAGCCTTCGATGAAGGACTACCACCTGCTACCCAGCGTCCAGGGCGATCTGCTGTTCCGCCTCGGGCGTTACGAGGCGGCTCGGGAGGCGTTCCTGCGTGCGGCATCGATGACCCGGAACGAACGCGAGCGGGCGCTTCTCGAGGCGCGTGCCGCTGCCTGCCGGCGGTGATTGGCGTATTGGCGGCTGTTCGCGGAGACGCTATACGGTCGTGCGTCTCAGTGCCTGACCTCGATATCCACGTCCGCGCCATCGGGAAGGTCGTCGAGTTGCCGCAGGATCGAACCGGTGAGTTCGAAGTGTTCCTTCGCCGGGACGGGATGAAGGTTCTCCACCGTGTACTCGCCTTCGACGAAGATCGGCAGCGTGACATAGGTGTAGCACTCGCCCTCCGCGCGGATCTTGCCGGCCTCGAGCAAGGCTTCGACGAGCCCCGGAAGAAGCCAGTCGTCGGCGGCTTCTTCGCGAAGCAAGGTGTTGAACGCCGGCACGTTGTCCGCCACGCGCTGGACTTCGGCCGTGCCGGTGTTGAGCCAGAAGATGCCGCCGGCATCGGCTTCGAAGAACATGTCGCCGAGCGCGGTGAACAGCAACGGCGTGAACGCGTCACCGATGAGCCAGTTCCAGGACGTGGCGAGCGCGTCGATCGCTTCCTTGTCCGGCGTGCAGATGAGGTCGTTCCAGGTAAGCGCCATGGGGCTGGCCTTCGTGCGTTGCATGGGAGGGTCCGGGCATTTTAGGCCGATTCTCCCGAGCGGGTCGCCTCAGCGATCCAGGCCGGCAACGACCGCCTCGACGAAGGCACTGCGCGCCTTGGCCTGCTCGTCGTTCGTGGCCACCGGCCATGCCGCCAGCTGCACGATCACCAGATGACGGGAGGGATCGACATAGAGCAGTTGGCCGAAAATGCCGATGCCGGCGAACGCGCCGTTGTCGTAGGTCCACCACTGGTACCCATAGCCGCGGCCGGATGCGCCGATGTCGGCATGCTTGCGTGTGGCATCGGCGAGCCAGCCATCCGCCAGGACGGGCTTGCCACCGGCGATACCGCCGTCGAGAAGGAACTGGCCCAGACGGGCGTAATCGCCCAGCGTGGCCGACACGCCCGAGCCACCCGCTTCCGTCCCATCGACCTCGTCTTTCAGCCAGAGCGCATCGGCGGCCATGCCGTAGGGCTTCCATATCTTCTCTGAAAGGTAGGCGGCCAGTGTCTTGCCGGTGGCTCGTGTGACGAGGATGCCGATCAGGTCCGTTTCGCCGGTCTTGTAGACCCAACGTTCCCCCGGCGCGAATTCGCGTGGAAGTGCCGCCATGTAGGACACGAGCAAGGGCACGCCTGGCTGCCGCGGGCCTTCGTACATCATCGCGACATCGGACGTCGGATCGACATAGTCCTCGTTCCAGCGAACGCCGGAGGTCATCGTCAGCAGCTGGCGCACGGTGACATCGCGATAGGCACCCGCGGCGAGCTCGGGAATGTAGCGCGTGACCTTGTCGTCGAGGCTGTGGATCGAACCGTCGCGCAGCGCCGCGCCGACCAGGGTCGAAGTGAACGACTTCGCCACCGAGAAGGAGGTCCAACGCGTGTCCTCCGTCGCGCCAAGACCGTAGCGCTCGAGGCGCACCCGGCCGTCCTGGACGACCATGAGGCCGGCGACATGGTGCGCCAGCATGTAGGCGTCGAGTGTTTCGTCGTTGGCGAGGCGCGGCAGCAGGGGCGCGCCGGCGGGAAGCGGGTGCGCGACGCCGTGGCGCACGACGTTGCTCGCGTAATGGGTCTGCATCGCGCGGAAGGCGGCTTCACGCTGGGGCTGGTTCCAGAACAGCACATCGGTGCGACGGGCATGCGGCGTGGCGCATGCGGCGAGCAGGATCATGACCGCGACGACGACCCAACGCGTGCGCTTCATGTCGCCTTCCGGGTGCGACGGCGCAGCTCGTAGCCGCCGAGCGCGAGCGAGGCCAGCACGAATGGACCGAGTCCGTAGATCGCACGATAGGCCAGCAAGGCGGCGAGCACCTGCGCACGCTGCTCCTGCGGGAAGGCGGCCAGCGTGATCGCCTCGAACGCGCCGATGCCGCCAGGCGTATTGCTCACGATACCCGCAAGGATCGCGCCGACGTAGATCGGCGCGAAGTCGAGGAAGCTTCCGGCGACATCCGTCGGCAGCAACAGGTACATCGCGGTGATCGCACCGATCATCTCGATCACGCCGATGACGATCTGCGCGCCCGCCGAACGGGCGGAAGGCACCGGCGTGGTGAACTTCCATAGCTTCAGTTCGTCGTGTTTGCCGGCCAGCCAGCGCAACAGGAGGACGAAGAGGACGATCAGCGCCAGGCCGAGCCATCGACCCCAACCGTGGGCGATCGCCGGTTCGAGCATCAAGGCGATCGCCGTGACCGCGGCGAAGCCCATGCCGACCGCAAAACCCACCAGGCCGACCACGCGGGCGACGTCGGGCGCACTCACGCCCTGTGTGGAGAGCATGCGGTAGCGCAGGGCCGTGCCGGTGATCGCGTGGAAGCCGAGCGCGTTGCAGATGGCATGCGTGGTCACCCCGGAGAAGATCTTCATCTTCATCGAGACCTTGCCGGGAACGACGGTCTCGACCGCGAACACGTCATAGGCCGTGAGGCAGGCCCAGCTGACCAAGGTCGCCAGGATCGAGCCGCCCACGTGCCAGCGGGGAATCCGCTCGAGCGCGGCAAGCACGTCGTGCCAGGCCATCCGGGCGATATAGCGATGCAGCAGGAAGATCGCACCGCCGACAATGGCCGCCGTGAGCAGGTACTTGATCGCGTGCGCCGCGAAGACCTTGCCGCCCTGTTTGTCATGCCCTGCCGTCACTGCGCTCGCCTGTCTCGCCGGGTGTTCACTCACGAAAGGCGGGCATCATCCCACGACCGGGCCACGGCGGGGGTGCCCACCACGCGCCCGTCGCGGATCTCGAAGGTGTGGCCGTCGAGCGCCTCGACGTCGGCGGGATCGTGGGTGATCACCATGAGCTGCAGATCCAGGCGCTGCTGGAGCGCGAGCAATTCGGCGCGCATGCGGCCCCGCAATGCCGGATCGAGCGCGGCGAACGGCTCGTCGAGGACGACGATGCGCGGTTCCGTGGCCAGGGCCCGCGCCAGGGCCACGCGCTGCCGCTGTCCCCCCGAAATGCGCGACGGATAGCTATCGGCGACGTCGCCGAGCTCGAGACTGTCCAGCCAGCGCTGCGCGCGCGCGTCGCGCTGGCGTCGTCGGGGATTCAGCCAGCCCCGGTCCAGCCCGAAGGCGATGTTCTGCGCCACGGTCAGATGCGGGAACAGTGCATAGTCCTGGTACACGTAGGCGACATCGCGCAGGCGCGCGGGCAGGTCGATGCGCGACGCCGAGTCATAGAGAACGCGCCCATCGACACGCACACGACCCGCATCGGGCGTGAGCAGGCCGGCCACCGCGCGCAGTGTCAGGCTCTTGCCCGAACCCGACGGCCCGAAAAGCACGACCCGTCGCTGTTCCGAGACGATCGTCACGTCGAGCTCGAAGTGGCGATCGTCCGAACGCAGCGTCTTACGGATGGCGATATCCAGGCTCATGGGCGCGATCGCCGGAGATGGTCCGGCGCCAGCCAGCCGGCAAGCAGCAAGGCGATCACGCAGGTCGCCGACGTCACCGCCACCATGATCCCCGCCGTGCCGTCGTCACCCGCCTGGACCGCGGCATAGATCGCCACCGACAGCGTCTGCGTGCGCCCCGGCAGGTTGCCGGCGATCATCAGGGTAGCGCCGAATTCGCCCAGCGCCCGTGCGAAGGCAAGCAGGGCCCCGGCCGTGATGCCGCGTGCCGCCAACGGCAATGAGACACGGAAGAACACGGCGGCCTCGCGCAGTCCGAGCACGCGGGCGGCACTCTCCAGCTGAGGGTCGACGGCGTCGAACGCGGCGCGCGCCGCCTTCTGAACCAACGGGAACGCCACCAGGGTCGACGCGATCACCGCACCCTGCCAGGTGAACACCAGCTCGATGCCGAGGCGGTCCAGCCACGCGCCGAACACGCCACGCCGCCCCAATAGCACGAGCAGGTAGTAGCCGAGGACCGTTGGCGGCAGCACCAGCGGCAGGGTGAGGATCGAATCGACCAGTTCACGCGCAGGCGACCGCCAGCGCGACAGCCCGTAGGCGACCGCCACGCCGAGGACGAGGTTGATGGCGGTCGCCCACAGCGCGACCTTGAGGGTGAGCGCGAGCGGTACCCAGATCGCGCCCACGAGGCGTCAGGGTGCCTGGAAGCCGAACCCGGCGAGGATGCCGCGCCCCTCGGGCGACTGGACGAAAGCTTCGAACGACGCCGCTTCCCTGCCCTGCTTCGAGCCGGCCACGACGGCGATCGGATAGGTGATCGGCGTCGGCGTCGGCACCGTGGCGACAACGTCGACCTTGTCCTTCATCAGGCTGGCATCGGTGGCGAAGACGAAGCCCGCGTCCACTTCGCCGCGCGCCACGTAGTCGAGGCTCTGGCGAACGTTCTGCGCCAGCACCCCCTTGGCCGACACGGCATCCCACAGGCCTTGCTGCTCCAGCGCCGCCCTGGTGTAACGGCCGACCGGCACCGAAGCCGGGTCGCCATAGGCCACGCGCTTAACGCTGTCTGCCTTGAGGTCGGCCGGCGAGGCCACGTGCCTGTCGCCGCCCTTGGGCACGATAAGGACCAGTCGGTTCGTGGCGAAGTCCCGGCGGCTCGCCGGGTCGATCGCCTTTGCCGCGACGGCCTTGTTCATGGCCGCTTCGTCGGCGGAGGCGAAGACATCGGCCGGGGCACCGCTGACGATCTGCCGCAACAGCACGTCGGACGCGGCGACATTGAGCACGACGTGCGTCTCCGGATGCCTGGCTTCATAGGCCTTGCCGACAGCCTGGAAGGCATCGGTCAGGCTGGCGGCAGCCGAGACGACGAGGTCCGCAGCCGATGCGCCGCCACATCCGACGAGGAGGATCAGCGCAACGAGCGGGCGCAAGCGCATGGGGTCGGTCCTTGGCGGAAGGTTCCGCAATATAGGGACGCACGCCGCGCAGGGTCAACGGCGTCCCTCCGGGACTAGCCCAGTGCAAGCACCACCAGGCTACGTGGCGGTGCGATCAACGCGCCGCCCTCGGCCGGGGTGGCGTCGGTCGGCAGGTCGAGGTCGGTCGAGAAGGCCACCGTCCAGGCGCCCTCGGGCAGCGCGAACTCCACGCCGCCATCGAACGCGTTGATCAGGATAAGCACCGTCTGGTCGTTGCCGCGTTCGCGTACACCGGAGACCTGGCTGCGACCGTCGAGCAGGATGCCGATGGAGCGCGCACGTGGATCCTCCCAGTGTTCCGGCTTCATCTCGCCACCGCCGGGATTCAGCCAGACGATATCGCGCACCTCGGCCACCTCGTCATAGCGGCCATCGAGGAAACGCGCACGACGCAGGATCGGGAATCGATCGCGCAGGGCGACCAGTTCGCGCACGGCCGTGGCCAGACCGCCCTCGGTCGGATCGTCGTTCCAGTCGATCCAGCTGATCTCGTTGTCCTGGCAGTAGGCGTTGTTGTTGCCTTGCTGCGTGTTGCCACGTTCGTCGCCGGCCAGCAGCATGGGCGTTCCCTGGGCGAGGAAGAGCGTGGCCAGCAGGTTGCGCGACTGGCGCTGGCGCATGGCGCGAATGCCGGCGTCCTTCGTGTTGCCTTCGGCACCGTGGTTGAACGAATGGTTGTTGCTGGAGCCGTCCTGGTTGTCTTCGCCGTTGGCCTCGTTGTGCTTGTCGTTGTAGCTAACCAGGTCGCGCAGCGTGAAGCCGTCGTGCGCGGTGATGAAGTTGAGCGACGCATACGGGCGGCGGCCGCGCTTGTCGAAGAGATCGGCGGAGCCCGTGAAGCGGCGCGCGAACTCGGCCAGCTTGCCGTCCTCGCCTTTCCAGAACGCGCGCACGGTGTCGCGGAACTTGTCGTTCCACTCCACCCATCCCGGCGGAAACTCACCCACCTGGTAGCCGCCGGGGCCGCAATCCCAGGGCTCGGCGATCAGTTTCACCTGGTTGAGCACGGGGTCCTGCGTGCAGGAGTCGAGGAAACCGCCATTCTCGTCGAAGCCGTAGGGCTCGCGGCCCAGGATCGTGGCCAGGTCGAAGCGGAAACCGTCCACGTTCATCTCGGTCGCCCAGTAGCGCAGCGAGTCGTTCACCATCTGCAATACGCGCGCGTTGCTGAGGTTTACCGTGTTACCGGTACCGGTGTCGTTGATGTAGTACCGCTTGTCTTCGGCCAGACGGTAGTAGCTGGCGTTGTCGATGCCCTTGAACGAGAGGGTCGGCCCCATCTCGTTTCCTTCGGCGGTGTGGTTGTAGACCACGTCGAGGATCACCTCCAGACCGGCGCGGTGGAACGCGGCGACCATGTCCTTGAACTCACGGGGATCGCCGCCGGACATGTATCGCGTCTTCAGCGCGAAGAAGCCGATGGTGTTGTAGCCCCAGTAGTTGCGCAGGTTTTTTTCCTGCAGGTAGTGGTCGTCGAGGTAGGCATGCACCGGGAGCAGCTCGACCGAGGTCACGCCCAGGCCGCGGATGTAGTCGACGACTTCCGGCGTCGCCATGCCGGCGAAGGTTCCGCGCAGGTGCTCGGGGACATCGGGATGGCGCATGGTGAAGCCACGCACGTGCGCCTCGTAGATCGCCGTGCGTGTCCATGGCACCGAGGGCTTGCCGTGCTCGACCCATTTATAGGAGGGGTCGATCACCATGGCCTTGGGCATGAACGGCGCGCTGTCGCGCTCGTCGAAACTCAGGTCCCCGTCGGGATGGCCCACCGTGTATCCGTAGAGCTCGTCGGCCCAGGTCAGGTCGCCGACGATCTGCTTCGCATAGGGGTCGAGCAGGAGCTTGTTCGGGTTGAAACGATGGCCGTTCTCCGGCTCGTAAGGACCGTGGACCCGGTAGCCATAGAGCTGGCCCGGGCCGACGCCGGGGACATAGCCGTGCCAGACTTCGTCCGTGTACTCGGGCAGGTCGATGCGCCCGGTCTCGTTGCCGGCGTCGTCGTAGAAGCACACTTCGACGCGGGTGCCATGGGCCGTGAACAGCGCGAAGTTCGTGCCCTTGCCATCCCAGGTGGCGCCGCGCGGAAAGGGGGAACCTTCGCGCACGGGCGAGGCGGAATCGTAACGGGCATCAGGCATGGCGGCGATCTCGGGGGCGGCTCAAGAGCATGGCCAAGCCGGCGACAGGAAAACGTGAGCGCCTCCTTCCGGGCTTGACCCCGCAGGATTCGCCAAGCAAGTTGGCGGCGCCGGTGGCAGGTTGGCGCCGTGTCCATGGAGGAATGGCGGGGATGAAACACGCGTTACGCATCATCGGGGGGGTGCTGGTGATCGGCACCCTCGTCATCGTGCTTTTCTTCTGGCTCGACAGGACCGAAACCACGACGGATGCCTATGTCACCGGGCGCCTGCATCCCATCGCGCCGCGCGTCACCGGCACCGTGGTCGCCCTGCACGTGGACGACAACCAGCACGTGAAGGCCGGCGATGTCCTCCTCGAGCTGGATACGCGCGACTTCGACGTCCGGGTGGAACAGGCGCGGGCGGAGATCGACCGGGCCAAGGCCCAGGTCGCCAGCGCCGACGCGCAGATCGTCGAAGCCGATGCCGCCATCGTGGCGGCCCAGGCCAACGTGGAGAAGACCGTCCTCGATCTGAAGCGCGCCAGCGAGCTGGTCAATGAGACGCCCCGCGGCGTTTCCCGGCAGGAGTACGACGCGGCCAGGGCGGCCGCCGACTCCGCGCGGGCGAACAAGGCCAGTGCCGACGCGCGCAAGGTCGCCGCGATGGCCGCCAGCGAATCGGCCCGGGCGCAGGTGGCGACCGCGGAAGCCTCGCTGCACGACGCCAACCTGGCCTACGGCTACACCAAGGTGCTGGCACCGGTCAGCGGCTACGTGGGCCGGCGCGCGGTCGAGGTGGGAGCGCGGGTCAACGCCGGCCAGACACTGCTGTCGATCGTCTCGGACCAGGTCTGGGTCGTGGCCAACTACAAGGAAACCCAGTTGCATGGCATGAAGCGCGGCACCGAAGCCCGGATGACGGTCGACGCGTTGCCGGGCGTCACCTTCGTCGGTCACGTCGACAGCCTGTCACCCGCGTCGGGCTCCCAATTCGCACTCTTGCCGCCCGACAACGCCACCGGCAACTTCACCAAGGTGGTGCAGCGCGTCCCCGTGAAGATCCTTTTCGGTGACGACGACCTTCGGCGCTATCGCGAACGGCTGGCACCGGGCCTCTCCACGATCGTGAAGATCCGGGCTCCGCAAGGAGGAAACGGCCCGTGACGTCGCGGTTTGCCGTGGTGGCACTGCTCGCCGCCGGCGTGGCCGGTTGCGTCGTCGGCCCCGACTACCAGCGGCCGGAGACGCCCGTGCCAGCCGCATGGAAGCAGGCGCCGGCCACGACCGCGCCACTCCCCGACGCCTGGTGGAAGCTGTTCGGCGATGACGAGATGGATCGCCATGTCCTCGCCACACTGGCCGCCAACCAGGACCTTGCCGGCGCACTCGCCCGCTTCGATCAAAGCCGGGCCCTGCTCGGCGTCGCCCGGGCCGACCGCACGCCCGACGTGAGCTTCGATCCCGCCTACTCGCGGGCCCGCACCTCCGGCAGCATCGCCAATCGCTTCCCCCACCTCGAAACCACGGTATGGGAGGCCCCGGTCGAAGTGGCCTACGAGGTGGACCTGTGGGGCCGCGTGCGGCGTAGCATCGAGGCCGCGGGTGCCAATCTGCAGGGCAGTGCCGACGCGATCGCCCAGGTGCGTCTGAGTCTTGCCGCCGCCACCGTGTCCACCTACCTCTCCCTGCGTAGCAGCGATCGCGAGATCGATGTGCTGTCGCGTACCGTCGGCCTGCGCGAGGACGAGCTCCACCTCGCCGATCGTCGTGCCCATGCCGGGGTAGTGGGCGATCTCGACGTGCTGCGTGCGCGGGCCGAGCTCAGTCAGACGCGTGCCGACCTGTCCGATGCACACCGCCGCCGCGACGATCTCGAGCATGCCCTCGCCGTTCTCGAAGCGCGTAACGCCGCGGACTTCAGCGTGGCCCCCGCGACCTGGACCCCCCACGTGCCCGACGTTCCGGCCGGCCTGCCCTCGACCCTGCTCGAGCGACGTCCCGACGTCGCCAGCGACGAGCGTGCCCTGGCCGCGGCCAGCGCGCGCATCGGCATCGCCCGGGCGGCCTTCTTTCCTTCGGTGAGTCTCACGGCCGCGGGTGGTTTTGTCAGTCCTCGCCTGGGCGACCTGACGAGCAGCGAGAGCCGGATCTGGTCGATCGGCCCTTCGGTGCATCTGCCGATCTTCGAAGGCGGCCGTAACCAGTCGAACCTCGAAGCGGCCGAAGCGGCCTACCGCGGCGCGGAAGCGAAATGGCGACAGACCGGCATCACCGCGTTTCGCGAAGTGCAGGATGCGCTGGCGGACACCACCTGGTTGCGCGAGCGGGGCAGCGCGCTGGATGCCACGGTCGACGCGTCCACGGCGGCGGCCAAGCTCTCGCGGTCACGCTATGACCGCGGTCTGGCCGGCTACTTCGAAGTGGTCGATTCCGAACGCCAAGCGCTGGCCAGCCAGCGTGCGGTGATCGAGAACGACCAGCAGCGGCTACTCGCCGCCGTCTCCCTGATCAAGGCCCTCGGCGGCGGCTGGAAGGAAGGGGATACGGTGCCGCGCCAGCCCGATACCGCGGCGACGGCCTCGCCATGAACGCGACCGCCGCAGCGGCCGCCGCGACACCCGCTCCCCCCGCCAGCCTGCCGTGGCTAGGCATCGTCGCCGTGCTGGTCGGTGCGCTGGCGACCACGCTGACCTCCCGCCTCACCTCGATCGGCCTTGCCGACGTGCGCGGTGCGGTCAGCGCCGGCTTCGACGAAGGCGCATGGATTCCCACCGCGTTCTCCGCCTCGCAGATGTTGATCGGCCCGCTGGCGATCTTCCTCGGCCGTGCGTTCACGCCGCGACGCGTGCTGCTGGCAGGCAGCGTCCTCTACGGCCTGGCCGAGTTCCTGATTCCCTTCGCACCGGACCTGCGCTCGCTGATCATGCTGCAATGCCTGGCCGGGCTTGGCTCGGGCACCTTCATTCCGCTGACCGCCGCGTTCATCCTGACCTCCCTGCCGAAGGCGCTTTGGCCATGGGGACTGGCGGCGTATGCGATGAATATCGTGCTCGGCCTCAACCTGGCCTCATCGCTGGAAGGCTGGTACGTGGAACACGTGACCTGGCACTGGATCTTCTGGCAGAACACCGTCGTCGCGGCGCCGCTGTTCGCGCTGTACTGGTTCGGGTTGCGACGCCTGCCGATCGACTACGACTACCTGCGCAACGGCGACTTCCGCGGCATGCTGACCGGCGGCGCCGCCTTCACCTTCGTCTTCATCGCGCTCGACCAGGGCGACCGGCTCGACTGGTTCTCTTCCACGCTGGTCGTCACATTGCTGGCCCTGGGCTTCATCTGCATGGGCCTCTTCCTGCTGCACGAGTCCACGCTCGACACGCCGAGCGTGGACTTCGGCCTGCTCCTGCGACGCAATGTCCTGCTGCTGATCGTGCTGGTGCTGGCGACGCGCTTCATGGTCACCGCCAGCAACACGCTGGTCGCCAACTATTTGATCCAGGTGCGTGGCCTGCGCCCGGAGGAAGTCGGTAACGCGGCGTTGTGGGTGGCGGTCCCACAGCTGATCATCGCGCCCATCGTCGCGTGGCTGCTCAACCGCGTGGACGCGCGATTCGCGATCGGCACCGGCTTCACCATCGCCGCCGCCGGCTTTCTTCTCGCCACCGGCATCACCTCCGAATGGGCCGAATCCAATTTCAGTCTGGCGCTCCTGCTGCAGGCCATCGGCGAGACGTTGGAGCTCACCGCGGTCATTTACTTCTTCGGTCATCACGTGGCACCGGCCGATGGCATCACCTTCGGGGCGATCATCCAGACGGCACGGCTGTTCGGCGGGGAGTTGGGAACGTCGGTGCTGGTCATGTTCACCCGGAAATCGGAGCAGGTGCACTCCAACCTGATCGGCCAGCACATCGTCGCCGGCGAACCGATGACCGACGATCGACTCCTCGCCTATACGCAGCTGTTTGGCGCGTCGACCCAGGGCACCGGCGCATCCGCGGCACGCGGGGCGGGATTGCTCGCCAGCGCCGTGCGAGGGCAGGCATATACCTTGTCGATCCTCGACGGTTTCCTGCTCGCCGCGGTGGTTGGCACCCTGGCCGTCGTGCTCGTGATGTGCCTGCGCGAGCCGCCCGTCCTGGTCAATCCCGCCGCCGTTCCCGCCCTGCCACCCAACGAAAACCGAAAAGCGTGACACCGTGTCGCAGCGCCTTCACCCGCGTTCGTGACATCATCCCTGGACCCACGTCCAGGGTTGCAATCTAGGGGACGCCGACGTGCGTCATGGTCTGGCACGAAATCGCTGGTTGGGATGGATGGCGCTGGTCGCCGTCTGGCTCACCGTGCTTGCGCCGTCGGTCTCGCGGACCGTATCGGCCGCGTTCGTGTTCCCGGACCTCGGCACCTGGTGCGAGCCCGTCCCCGCCGACCACCATGGCGCCGCGCGTGGCCATGATGCGGACGCCCCGGGCGACGACGCCGCGTGTGGCTATTGCACCCTGTTCGCGCAGATGCCCGCGCTGGGAACCGCATTCCACATCGGCCATGCGCTGCCCTCGCCTGGCTACGTCGCCGCCACGCTTCCCGCCGCGCGCGCGCATGAGCCGACGGCCATCCTGCACGCGCCTCCGCGAGGTCCGCCGGTCGCCGCGCACGCCTGATCGTTCTTCGATCCCGCCGTACGCCACCGACCCACGGACCGATTCCCATGACCCTGTTTCCCACCGATGGGCGCGCTCTTGCGCGCGCCCTCGCCTGCGCCTTCGGCGCCGCCTGCCTGCCCGTTCATGCCGCCGATAGCGCGGACGATCCGCAACGCACCACCACCCTTCGAGAAGTGCGCGTGTCGGCCGCCAGCCGTGGCACGCCGGTCGATCCCGACCTGCCGGCCGCGGTGGAAACGATCACCGCCGAGAAGCTCGATAACCTCAACGTGATCAACGCCGAGGATGCCCTGAAGTACCTGCCCTCGTTCGGCATCCGCAAACGCTTCACCGGCGACGAGAACGCCACGTTCTCCGTGCGTGGCACCAGCAACGCACAGAGTGCGCGCGGCCTGGTGTATCTCGACGGTCTCCTGCTCTCCAATCTGCTCGGCAACAACTGGGCCAATCCACCGCGCTGGTCGATGGCGTTCCCGGAGAATCTTGCGCGCGTCGACGTGATCTACGGCGCTTACTCCGCGCTCTATCCCGGCAATGCGATCGGCGCGACGGTGCTGATGACCACGCGCATGCCGGAGAAGCTGGAGGTCACCGGCGACGTGCAGGCCTTTACCCAGCACGTGCATACCTATGGCATCGATCGCGACTACGGCGGCAGTCGGCAGACAGCGACCCTCGGCGACCGGGACGGCCGTTTCGCCTTCCTCGTCGGCGTGTCCCACCTGCAGGCCAACGGCCAGCCACTGGTCTACGCCACGCAGAATCGCTCGGCCCTCGCGGGCACGCGAAATCCTGTCACCGGCGCCTTGGGCGACACCGGCGCGAACGGCGTGCCCCGGGAGGTGCTGGGCGTGAACAGCGAAGGCCAGGAAGCGAGCAGCCAGGACGAAGCCCACGCGCGCCTGGCTTATGACATCACGCCCGACCTCACCGCCGCGGTTACCGCGGGCTACTGGAAGCAGGACCTCACGCATCGCACGGCAACCTTCCTTCGCGACGCCACCGGCCGGCCCGTCTGGTCCGGACCGGTGACGATCGACGGACGGCAATACACCCTGCCGGCCAACTTCTTCGCGCCGAGCACCCGGCAAAGCCGCAACTACCTGTACGGCGTCTCGCTGGGAACGCACCGGGACAGCGGATGGAACGTCGAAGCGGATGCCTCCTATTTCGACATGGATCGCAATCGCGATCGGGTGGCGGGCGCCGTGACCGACGACGGCGCCGGCGTGCTGACCGCCGGCGACGGCAGCCGCTGGCGCACCCTCGACCTGCGTGCCAGCCATACGCCGGATAACGTCGCGGCCAATACCCATGCCGTGAGTTTCGGCTATCACTTCGACGGCTATGCGTTGGACAACGCCACCTACAACCTGGCCAACTGGCGTAGCGGCGAGGCCGGGCCGCTCGCCGCCTCCAACGGCGGTAGCACGCAGACCCAGGCGGTGTATCTCCAGGACGCGTGGCAACTCATCGAAAGGTGGCGGCTCACCGTCGGTGCGCGTTACGAACAATGGCGGGCGTTCAACGGGGCGCGCGCCACCGCGGCGGCCACGATCGGTTATCCGCAGCGCAAGGAAACGCACACCTCGCCGAAGGCCTCGTTGAGCTTCGATGCCAGCGACAACGTGACCCTGCGGCTTTCCGCTGCGCGCGCGTATCGCTTTCCTACGGTGAACGAGTTGTTCCAGGGAACGTTCAACGGCATCGCGTTGATCAACAACGACCCCAACCTGAAACCGGAGAACGACCTCTCGCGTGAGCTGTCGGCGGAATGGTATCGACCCAACGGTGTCGCGCGTTTCACGATCTATCGCAGCGACACGCGCAATACGCTGTTCAGCCAGACCGATACGACCGTGTTCCCGAACGTCACCAGCGTGCAGAATGTCGGGCTCGTACGCACGCGCGGCGCCGAAGCCAGCTACGACGGCAGCCACGTCGGGGGGACGCGCTTCGACCTCAGTGCCAATGCGGCCTATACGCAGGCGACCACGGTGACCAATGCGCGCAATCCCGCATCCGAAGGCAAGCAGTTCTACCGGATACCCCGCTGGCGCGCGAACCTGATCGGTACGTATCACGCCAGCGAGCGTATCGCGATGACCCTCGCCGGGCGTTACTCCGGAAGGCAGTACAACACGCTCGACCACAGCGACATTCATCCGGATACCTTCGGTGGCGCCAGCGCCTTCCTCACCTTCGATGCCAAGCTGACGTGGACGGTGAGCGAGCACGTGGAACTCGGTGCGGGTGTCGACAACCTCACCAATCGCCGCTATTACGTGTATTACCCCTACCCGTCGCGCAGCTATCTGGTCGAGGCCAGGTTCCGGCTCTGACGCACGTTCGAGGGAAGCAGTTCGTCGAGCATGAAAGCGGCCGGTGCACCGTGCCGCAATCGATCGAAGAACGAGGCGACGCCGAGGCCGCCCGTGGCCAGATCGCAGCTGATGCGCAGCAGTTCCGTACCGGGCACGGCGAGCCCTTCGTCGCGCCGGATCAGGAAGGGGCGGATGCCGTGCGCCACGCGAAGCGCGGCGTGGCGGAAGTACGTCGCGCGCGCGGGAAGAAAGCGCGCCAGATCGAGAAGCGTCTCGCCGATCCCGGCGAGGCCGTCGAACAGCCCGGGACTGATGGCGTGCTGGCGTAGCAGGTCACCCTCGCTGGCGAGCAGCATGTCCGCGTACCGCGCGTCGCCGGTCACGGCATGGAAGCGGGCGACGACGGCAACGATGCCCGCCGTCCCCTGGCGCAGGTAGGGCACCGAGGGAAAGGGGCCAAGGGACATGGGCCACGTCGCCGCGCCATCCGGGTTGAGGCGGCGCTGTGCGAGGTCGAAAGCGAGGCCGGCGATGGCGCCCTCCAGAAACCGCCGCTCGCCGGTGGCTACGTTGAGATGTAGCAGGAACAGGGCGATACCCGCCGCGCCATACGCGAGACCGATCGGCTGCTGGTCCCCATCGGGCCAGCGCAGGGCGCCATCGTCGCCGCTGATGGCGGAGCCCAGCAACAGGTCGCCCGCCTTGACCGCCGTGGCCAGAAAATCGGCGTCCGCCGTTTCATGCCATGCCTTGATGCGAGCCAGCCCCCAACCCGCGAGGCCTTCGTACAGTCCGGGGCAGCGGCGGAGGCCATCGTCCAGCGGCGCCGCGCGCATGAGGGCGGCGGCACGATCGGCCTCGCCCGCCTCGAACAGGACCCATGCGATGCCCGCATCCCCCGACATGAGGCTGGACCCACGTTGGCCGCCCTGGTCGACACCGGCGAACAGGTACTCACGCAGTCCTTCCGGGGGCGCGCGCCGGCCGCGCAGATACGCGTGGAGGACGCCGGCGGCCCCATGGGCGACGCCCCAGGGGTGGCTTTCGAAGACCTCGGGGGCGGCCGGCACGAACCGATCCGGACGGGCACGGGCGGCCTGGGCCGTCACGTAGGCGAATAGCGCATCCGCCTGTCTGGCGGGGGGAGGCGGCACGGCCGCATCGCGATACGGCACCGGCGCTTCCCCGCTCTCCACGCACGCCAGAGACGTTCGCAAGGTTGCCATCACCGCGGTAGGCAAGGGTCGCTCCCGCGTATCCGGATTCAACAACTGGGCGATCGCCTCGGTCACGGCGGACGGATAGCCCAGGTCGTCGCTCATCCAACGAGCGAATCGCAGGGCGACGCCACGGTCCAGGGGCAGCATCGCGTTGACCGGAATCATGGCGGCGAGCAGGTTGGCGCCGAAGGCGTAGCCATCCTCGTTCTTCGCCTCCGCGTGACTCGCAGGCGACGGGTTCCCCGATGCGAAGCCCGGCGTGCGTAGCGGCAGTGGCGTGTCCAGCCCTTCCTCCACGGCGGCTTCCAGATCGATCAGGCGCACGCCACCGTCGGCGTTCACGATGATGTTGTGGAAGGAGAGATCGCCCAGCGACACACCCACCGCGTGCACCCGCGCGATCGCGTCGGCGAGGTCGCTGAATATCGCCACGACATCGGCGAGGAATTGCGCCACGTCGTCCCTCGTCGCCCGCGTCTTCAACCAGGGATAGCGCCGGCCCAACCACAGACGCATCGTCTCGCCGCGCAGGTACTCCTCGACCAGGAAGCTGTGTTCCCACTCTTCGAAATAGGCGACCGGCTGGGGTGCGACATGCAGGGAGGCCAGACGACGGAGCAGGCGGTATTCCTTGCGCAGGCTTTCTTTCGCCGTCTCGCGGAAACCGATGAACGGACGGGCTTCCTTGATGACGACACGCTGGCCTGCATCGAGGTCGTCGGCGAGATAGACGCCACCCGCGGAGGAAAACGCCAGGGCCTTGTAGACACGGTAGCGACCACCGCCAAGCAGGACCGAAGACGGCGGCTCCGCTGGCGACTCGGCGCCAAACGGGTCGCGCAGCCAATCGGGGAGTTTGAATCGTGGCGAACGGTCGTCCACCTCGGTGGCGTCGTCGGGCCGCCTCAGCAGCCACTCGCGGCGACCGCCTGGCGAGACGCGAAAGTCCGAAACGATCCCACCATAGCGGTAATGGAGAACGCGGGAGTCCTCGTAGCGGCGGTCGGTGAGCACGTAGGGTCCGGCGTAACCGGACAGGGCGGCGTGGAGGTCGGCAATGACCTGGCGAAAGTCGGCGACATCGCGCGGGTAGACCGTAATGAACTTGCCCGAGCCACTGCGCGGCCAACGCTTGCCGTTGATCGCGCCGAGGATTCCCTGGTCCGCGGCGAACTTGAACGGCGTACCGGATCCACCGAGGGTGGCCGCGGCGATCGACAGCACGATCGTCGCGGTCGAGCTGATCGAGGATATGTGGATCTTCCACCCCTGCATCGGGAGCACGGCGTCCGGCGGTCGGCAATGCACCCAGATGCCCGATCGTTCCATCGTCCAAGGTTCCGGAAGCACTCGCCGTGCCGGAGCCATGAAGTCGTCGTCCCGAATGGGGCGACTGGCATAAGGTTCGAAGAATTCGCGATCGACCGCGGTGTACTGCAACAGCTGGGCGCGTCGTTCCATATCGTCCCGTCTCTCCGTGTTCGGGTGCGACCCGGCGGGCTAGGCGACCCGGACGTCGCCTAGCCCGCCTTCGTCGCTTTCGCTTATTCGGCGAAGCCATCCATGTGGTAGATCGAACACCCGCAGGTGCTGCAGGTGGTTCCGAACTCCCCACCGTCGTTACGATCCCATGCCAGGTCGGTCGCCAGGTTCTGCAGATCGAGTACGTTCGGCATATTCCCTCCTCTATTGAACGCTGAGACATGCGCGCCGCAAGAACCGCGTTGCGCCAGACGAATCTAGGGTGCGGTCACCCGGCGAGACAGTGTCCAGGCGCCGTTCCACACGCATGGACGCTCTCTTGCGGCGCGTTTTTACCCGGCGTGACCGGTTTCGGTCACTTGCGCCGTCCGAAACCGGACAGTGCTGTCCGGAGCCGGACGCATGGGCAGGCGCACGGTGGCAACGGCGCCTTTCGCGTCACAGCGTGGAGCCAGGTCGACGGTCCCGGCGTGGGCTTCGATGATCAGGCGCGTCAGCGTCAGGCCGATACCGGAGCCCTCCGGCTTGGTGGTGAAGAACGGCACGAAGATGCCATCGCTCGGGGGCAGTCCGATGCCGTCGTCCTCGATCGTCACCCGCACGTGATCGCCCTCGGCGCGCCAATCGACGCGGACGCCTCCACCGGTCTGCAGGGTCGCTTCGACCGCGTTGCGCATGAGATTGATGAATGCCTGGCCGAGCTGGTCTTCGTCGCCGTCGAGAGTGACCGGTGAGGTGCCTCGCACTTCGACCGGCTTGCGCTGCTCGAGCAGTGCGAAGCGCCGCAATGCAAGATCGAGTCGGAACGTATGGCGTTGCAGGGGAGGCAGTCGCGCCAGCCGGCCGTAACCGGAAAGAAAGCGCGTCAGCGAATGCGCGCGTCGACCGATCACTTCCAGGCCAAGACGCAACTCCTCGTCGACCGCCGCGCGATCGCGCGCATCGAGCAAGGTCGACAGGCTGCCGGCCAGTGAGCCGATCGGTGCGAGCGAATTGTTCAGCTCGTGGCTGAGTACGCGGATCAGCCGCTGCCACGCACGACGCTCCTCCTCGCTCAGCGCGGCACTCAGGTCGTGCAGCATCACCATGGTGTGTTCGCGCCCTTCGCTGTACCACACCGCCTTGCGCACGGCCCAGCGACCGTTCGCGAAAGAGAAGCGGTGGGTAAGAATCGCACCGTCGGCGGCACTGAGCGGCTCGGCAAGGCCCAGCGAGGTCACGTCCCGACCGACCACGGCGGCGCGCTCCGCACCGATCAGGCGCCGGGCAGCCAGGTTGATGAACGTCAGGCGGCCTTTCTCGTCGACGACAAAGACAGCGCTATGCAGCGCGACCAGGGTTTTACCCAGGAAGCGGGCGGTCTCCGTCCGCTTGCGCCGACCGCTGCCGAGGTCTTCGGTCAGCAGGTTCATGTCGGCAATCAGTCCCTGCAGCGGGTCGCGTCCGGGGCGCACCCGGCCGCGCATGCTGTAGTCGCCTTCGCGGATGGCGAACAGCAGATCGAAAACCGTTCCCAGGGTGGTCAACAGACGGCTACCGCCGATCCATCCCAGGAGAAGGCTGAGCGAAAGCGCCGTACCGAAGATGGCCGCTCGCGTGGTCGGGGAGGTCCCGTCGAGGAAGACGACCAGGGCGCCGCCGACGACGATCGGCATCAGGAACATCCCGGCCCATAGCGCGGCGTCGATGCGCAAGGTCACGGAACGGTCGTGGACCGTCGCCGTATCGCGCGAGCCGTGTAGAAAGCCCATGCCAGCCTCCCTTACTCGACGGGCTCGAAGCCATAGCGAACGCGATGCTTGTCGAGCCGACGGTATAGCGACTGGCGCGAAATGCCGAGCGCATCGGCGGCACGCTGCAGGTTGTGGTCGTTACGCTCCAACGCGTTCCGTATGAGCATCTCTTCGGCCTCGGGCAGCGTGAGCCGATCCAGCAACAGCGGAGCCTCCGCGGTCCGGCTGATGTTGAGGCAGTCGACGTCGATCTCGTCCCGCTCGGCCAGCAGGACGGCACACTCCACCGCGTGCTCCAGTTCACGGATGTTTCCCGGCCAGTCGGAGGCACGCATGGCGCGCTCGGCGGCGGCGGTCAGGAACATCCCGCCGCGCCCGCGACGACTGCATTCGCGCAACATGATGTGCCGCGCGAGCGGGACGATGTCATCCACCCTTTCGCGCAGCGCCGGCAAGCGTATCTGCATGGCGTTCAGGCGATAGAGCAGATCGCGCCGGAAGCGGTCGCCGCGAACCGCGGCATCCATGTCCGCATTCGTCACCGAGATGACGCGGACATTCACCCGCTGCGTACGCGTCGAGCCGGAGCGCTCGAACTCGCCTTCCTCGAGCACGCGCAAAAGCTTCACCTGCTGGGTGAGGGGAATGTTGCCGATCTCCTCCAGGATCAGGCTTCCACCCTGCGCCAGTTCGAATCGGCCCGGGCGCGGTCTCGGGTCTTCGTCGCCGAACATCTCATCGGCGAAGCGCGATTCGGGAAGGCTACCCATGTCCACGCGAATAGCCGGACCTTCGGCGCGCGGCGACATGGCGTGGATCTCGCGCGCCAGCAACGATTTCCCCGTGCCGTTCTCGCCGAGGATCAGGACATTGCCTTCGCCGTCGGCGATGCGCGACGCCAGCTTCATCACTTCGCGCATCGCCGACGATGCCCAGGTACGAAGCACATCGTTCGATTCCCTGCCGAGGGCATTCGCCGCGCGAAGGCGCCGGTTCTCCTCGCGGATCTCGCGCAGGGCCACCTGGCTGCGCACGGTATGCAGGATTCGCTCATTGCTCCAGGGCTTCTCGACGAAGTCGGCGGCGCCCAGGCGCATGGCGTGCACTGCCAGGTCGACGCTGCCCCAGGCGGTCATCGCGATAAGCGGCAGATCGGGCAGCTCCTCACGCAGGCGGGCGATCAGTTGAAGCCCTTCCTGTCCGGACGTCGTATCGGCGCTGTAGTTGAGATCGAGCACGGCGCAGGCGAACTCGACCCGCGACACGGCATCGAGCGCCGCGGCGGGCGACGTCACCTGCACCGACGAAATGTCCGCGGACCTGAAAAGCAGGCGCAGCGACACGAGCACGTCGGCCTGGTCGTCGACGATGAGCACGGGGAGGGAGGTCGGGGGATGGGGGGTCATCGTGGGATGCTCTCGTGGTGGCGCGGCCATCGCGGCAAGATGGCCGGTTCGTTGCGCAGGATGCTTGCGGGTCGCACGCCGGCCGCACGCAGCGACGGCAGCGCTACCGCGACCAGCGCCGCGACGATCATCAGCAAGGCGACCGCAGCGATCACGCCGACGTCGATCGCGCCTGTCTCGAGAGCCGGATGCACGGGGGTCCGCTCGACGATGACGGCGGCAACCAGGCCCAGTGCGACACCGGGCATCGCCATGCTGACGCCTCGCGAGACAAGATGACCGAGCAGATCCATGGGCGTCGCACCGAGCGCGTCTCGCAGGGCGATGTCACGATGGGCGCTGGTCGCTTCGAGCGACTGGATGGCATAAAGACCGATGCAGGCCAAGGACAGTGCCATGCCGGCGTACACGGCGGCGAGCACCGCGTTCCGGCGCGCCTGCGCGGTCGCCTCGCTTGCAAGCTGCCGGAATGTCTGCCTCGTTCCCGCGGCCAGGCCGGGGACAGCGTGCTGGATCAAACGCTGCAAAGCCTGCGCGTCGGCGACGGTCTGGCCCGGCCCGCGGATGACGACGAAGGTGCGCACGAAGCGTCGGATGAAACCATAGACCTCGGGATCGACCTGGGGCAAAGGCAGAAAGACCGCGGGCGGCGTCGCCTGCTCCGCACCCGCTGGCCGTGTATCGGCCACCACGCCGACGATGCGCATGGGCCGGTTTGCGCCGTGCCGGGATGCGGGCAACACCCAGCCCCCTATGCCCCGGCTATCGATGCGATCGAGATAGGCCTGGTTGACCACCGCTACCGCCGGTGTCGTTGCCAGGTCGCCTGCACCGATGGAACGACCGGCAATCAGCGAGACACCCATCGATTCCATCGCGCCAGGCGAGACCAAGCCGTATTCCACGTACGTCGATGTACCGTTCGGCAAGCGGAACGGCATGAAGTATCCCGATCCGACCGGCAACCATGTGGACAGACCCGCCGCGACCACCCCCGGCCGCTTCATCGCCGCGCTGCGGATGACGTCGGCGGCGTGTCGTACATCGCCCAGCTGCGGAAACTGGACGGCGTCCGGACTGACTTCGACGAAGCTCGCGCTCGCCGGCTGAAAGCCCAGGGACACTCCCATCATCCGCCACATCTGGCCCACGGCGGACACGCCGAGGACGAGCAGGAGCGTTGCAACGGCCATCTGCACCAGCAGAAGCAGACGACGCGCCCGCTGCGCCAGTCCCGCGGGCGACGTCCCGTCGCGGGAAAACTGCATGCGCAGCAGCCGGTCGGAGTCTACGTGAACGGACCCGAGCATCGCCGACAGCGCGCATACGGTGACGGAGGCGAGAACGGCGGCCACGCATGCTCGCCAGTCCAGGTCGACCGGCAAGGCCGAGAGAAGCCAGGATGTCGGGACCAGGGGACGCACGGCAACAACCAGAACGTGAGCCAACGGCAAGCCGAAGGTCAAGGAACCGATGCTGATGGCGACCACATCCATGATCAGCGGAATCCTCGGCCGCCAGCCCAGCCCACCGAAGGCAATCGTCAGGCAGGTTTCCTGGGTGCGCTGCAAGGCACGGGTAAGCATGAGGTTGGACAGGTTCACACCGGCAACGGCCAGGACCAGCAACGAGCAGCCGAAGTAGAGCAACACCACGGGCCTTGCCCTGCTGGTCAGCATGACATCGAGGGGTGTCGTTCCATACGTGGAAACACAGCCGCATCCGGGATGGAGCGGCAGGTGGTGGGCCGCGAGCGTCGCCTGCATCCGGCGCGCCACGGTGTCGCCCGACACGCCGGGGCCGAGCCGCGCGATGGCGACCAGGTTCGCCGCACTGTCACCAGATGCACCGGTCGCGGGAAGCGGCATCAGCAGGTCGATGTCGGCCAACCATCGATAGTTCGCCGGAAGTACCCCGCGTACGATCATTGGCGTGCCATTGACGTCGATACGGCGCCCTACGACGTTGGCGTCGGCGCCCATCCAGTCATGCCAGAACGCATGCGACAACACGACCCCCTGGTCGAACGGGATCGAAGGATCCTCCGGAAACACGGAGGTCACGCCCAGCGTGGGCAGGAACCCGGCGTCGACCCGCTGCGCGCTCGCCAGCTTCTCGCGATTGCCGGAACGAAGGTTCACCGATTCCGGTACCTGCGCGGCACCCCGGGATATCGCGCCCTGGGGGAGACCGATGGCGTCGTAGAACATCGGTGACGCCGCGCGACTGCCGGGATCGCGATCCTGCTCGCCGTACAGAACGATGCGGGCGTGGTGCGGGAACGGGGGCGCCCTCAACAGCGACTCCGCCATCGCGAAAGCGCTGGTAAACGCGGCCAGGCCGATCGCCAGCGTGAACGAGGCTAAGGGCAGGAAGCCCCGCGGACGCCAGAGCGCGCGCCAGGGTCGCGTCAGCCCGGCGAGTGGCCAACTCACGGGAACGATTCCGTGCTTCGCCGTTCGTCCAGCCCTGCCTCGGCTTCCCGCTGACGTTGACGAAACGTCGTTTCGTCGATGACACGGCCGTCCAGGAGACGGATCGTACGGTCGGCCACGCTGCTGAAACGCTCGTCGTGGGTAACCATGCAGATCGTTCGTCCCGATGCGTGCAGACGGCTCAGCAGGGCCATCACCGTCTCGCCGTTGCGCAGATCCAGGTTACCGGTCGGTTCGTCGGCGAGCAGGATGGCCGGCTCGCCGGCGAGTGCGCGGGCCACGGCGACGCGTTGCTGCTGCCCGCCCGAGAGTTGGTCGGGATAGTGACGCATGCGATGTCCCATGCCGACATCGGCCAACGCGCGGGCGGCACGCTCCCTGCGCTCGCGACGACTCATGCCATCGCGAAACGACAGGGGTAACTCGACGTTCTCGGCGACGGTCATGTCACCGATCAGGTTGAAGGCCTGGAAGACGAAGCCGACGTGCTGGTTTCGCAAACGTGCCCGTGCCCGCCTGCCCAGCCCTGACATCGACTGACCCAGCAAGCGAAATGCGCCGTAGGTCGGTACGTCGAGCAGGCCCATCAGGGACAACAGCGTGGTCTTGCCGCAACCCGAAGGCCCCGCGATCGAGACGAACTCGCCCCTGCGAACATCGAGGTGGATATCGGTGAGGACGTGGAGCTCCATCGCACCGATGTCGAATACCTTGCCGATGCTCCGCATCTCGATCACCGGCGCAGCAAGAGCAGATTGCACGGTGAACCCTCAGACATCGCTTCTGTCGACGATTGTGGCTTGCACCCGCGGCGTTCGACGGCGACGCCGTCACGTTTTGCCGTATATGCGTTGCGATAAGGGTTCAGTCATCCGATTCGCGCACGACTTGCGTTACGGGTTACGTTGTCGAACACCGACGACCGCGCTCGACAACGCATCCGACCCTCCTGCCGGGATGACAGTCAATGCCATGCGGCCCAACGCCGTAATCGTTTACATGTAACGCCATTTACATGCCCACTTGAAGCGCCGATCCCAGTATCCTTGCCGGCTTACGGTGCCCGTCCCGCGCCGACCGTTTCCAGGGCAAGACCACCATGATCCGTGACCCCCGCATCGAAGACCTGATCGCCCGCATGACCGTCGAAGAGAAGGTCGGCCAGTTGGGCGTGTTCGCCGATGCCGTGCGCCCCTTCGCGCCCGATATCAATCCCGAGACCAACGCGCGCGGCGCCGCCGAGGTGCTCGAGCAGATCCGGGCCGGGCGCGTGGGTGCGCTGTTCAATGGCGTGGGCGCGGCGGAGGGTCGCGAAGCCCAGCGCGTTGCGGTGGAAGAGAGCCGGCTGGGCATTCCCCTGTTGCTGGGCGCGGACGTGATCCACGGCATGCGCACCGTGTTTCCCATTCCCCTGGGCGAGGCCGCCACGTTCGAACCCGATCTCGCCGAGCGCACGGCGCGCGCGACCGCGATCGAAGCCACGGCCGCGGGTGTCCACTGGACCTACGCGCCGGCCGTCGATATCGCGCGCGACCAGCGATGGGGACGTGTGGCCGAAGGTGCGGGCGAGGACGTCGTGCTCGGTTCGGCGTTCGCCGCGGCACGCGTGCGCGGCTTCCAGGGTACCGACCTCACGGCGAACGACTCGCTGCTGGCGACACCGAAGCACTTCGCCGCCTACGGGGCCGTGGCCGGCGGCATGGAATACAACTCGGTGGACATCGCGCCGCAGACGCTCCGCGACGTGCACCTGCCACCCTTCAAGGCGGCGCTCGACGCCGGCGCGCTTACCTTCATGAGTGCGTTCAACGATATCAACGGCGTGCCCGCCTCGGCGAATCATGAACTCATGACCGACATTCTTCGCGGCGAATGGGGCTTCGAAGGTTTCGTCGTCTCCGACTACACCGCGGACATGGAACTCATCGCGCATGGCTTTGCCGAGGACGAGCGCGACGCCTCGCGCCTGGCCTTCCTCGCCGGCGTGGACATGAGCATGCAGAGCGGCTTCTACGGCACCCACCTGCCCGATCTCGTCGAGAAGGGCGAGGTGCCGATGGGCGTTCTGGACGAAGGCGTGCGCCGCGTCCTCACGGTAAAGAAGGCGATCGGCTTGCTGGACAACCCGTACCGCTCGCTCGATCCCACCGTGGAAGCCGATACCTCGAAGAACGCCGCACACGCCGCGCTCGCTCGCGACGCCTCGCGCCGTTCGATCGTGATGCTGAAGAACGACGGCATCCTGCCGCTGCGAAAGGAGGGTCAGAAGATCGCACTGATCGGACCGTTCGGCGCCGACATCGACAACCTCGAAGGCTGCTGGACCCTGTTCGGCGACAAGACGCGCCACATAAACATCGAGACCGGTCTGCGCGATGCGCTGGACGACGCCGCCTCCCTCGAGGTCGTTGCCGGCTGCGCCATCGAGGAAGCGATCGAAGGCGGCATCGACGAGGCCGTTGCCGCCGCGAAGCGCGCGGACGTTGTCCTGCTCGCTATCGGCGAGCCGCAAACGTATTCCGGCGAAGCACAGTCACGCACACACATCATCGTGCCGCCGGCGCAGCAGGCTCTTGCCGAGGCCGTCGCCGCCACCGGCACGCCGGTCGTGGTGCTGCTCAAGAACGGTCGCGCGCTCGCACTTACCGGTGCGGTGCGCCAGGCCAACGCGATCCTGGTCACCTGGTTCCTCGGCAGCCAGACCGGTCCCGCCATCGCCGACGTGGTGTTCGGCGATTACAACCCTGCCGGCCGCCTGCCCGTCAGCTTTCCCCAGGAGTCCGGTCAGCAGCCGTATTTCTACAACCACCTGCGCACCGGCCGTCCCGAACTCGCCGACCAGCCGCCGGCGTTCAAATCGCGCTACCGGGAGGCCACCTTCGAGGCGCTGTATCCCTTTGGCCACGGCCTCAGCTACACCCGCTTCACGTACACGACAGCCGAGGTGAAGGCACAGCTGGGCTGGGACGAAACCATCACGGTCAGTGCCACGGTCACCAACGCCGGCGACGTCGCGGGCGAGGAAGTCGTGCAGCTATACATCCACGATCGCGTCGCCAGCCGTGTACGACCGGTCCGCGAACTCAAGGCCTTCCGCAAGATCCTCCTCGCCCCTGGCGCGTCGGAGGAGGTGTCCTTCGAACTGACCCGCGCGGATCTGGCCTTCACCCATCGCGACGGCAAGACGTTCGAGGCCGAACCCGGCACCTTCGACGTCTGGATCGCAGGATCGTCGGCACAGGGCGAGGCGGCGACCTTTGTTCTGGGGAAGCCCTGAGCCATGCATGACCTGACCGGCAGGATCGCTCTGGTCACCGGTGCGGCAAGCGGCATCGGCCGCGCGATCGCCGAGGCCTATGCGCAGGCCGGCGCGCGGGTCGTCGTTGCCGACATCGCCGCGGACAAGGCGAGCGAAGCCGCCACCGCCATCGGCCACGGTGCGATGGCCGTCACGATGGATGTGACGGACGAAACACAGGTGGAGGAAGGTTTCGCACGCGTCGAGCACGAGCTGGGCGCGGTCGATATTCTTGTCAGCAACGCGGGCGTGCAGGTCATCTCGCCGCTGGTGGATCTCCCGTTCGCGGACTGGAAGCGCATGCTTGCCATCCACATGGACGGTGCGTTCCTGACGTCCCGCGCCGCCATGCGTCAGATGATCGCGTCGACGCGGGGTGGTTCGATCATACTGATGGGCTCGGCGCATTCCCACGTGGCATCGAAGTTCAAGGCGCCTTACGTCGCGGCAAAACACGGCCTGCTCGGTCTCGCGCGGGTCATTGCGAAGGAAGGCGCGAAGGACAACATCCGCTCCAACGTGATCTGCCCCGGCTTCGTGCGTACGCCGCTCGTGGAAAAGCAGATTCCCGAGCAGGCGCGGGAACTCGGCATCAGCGAGGACGACGTGATTCGCCAGGTGATGCTGCGCGACACGGTGGACGGCGAATTCACCACGCTGACCGACATAGCCGACACCGCCGTCTTCCTGGCGGGATTCGAATCGAACGCTCTCACCGGTCAGTCACTTGTCGTGACCCACGGCTGGCACATCCAGTAGCGCTCACCGACCGGTTGCAAGCCGGAACAACCCTACATTTGTCCCGGTAACGCTCGCGCGCTGTCGCAGCGAACGCCGCTATGGACCTCGGTCCCTCTCACGTAGCTTCGTGGTCCCCTCGACAGACGAGAACCACGCCGCATGAATTCTTTTCATCGGGCCCTGCTCACGGTGGGCGCGCTCGCGTGCCTTCCAGCCCCCGGCTTTGCGGAGTCTGCCGCTGTTCCCCGGCTCGACTGGGGCGCTTGCAGCGAAAGCTGGGTAGGCCGGGGATCGGGCACTCTCGGCACACGTCTGCAATGCGCCACCATGCGGGTACCGCTGGACCATGTCCGTCCCGACGGCCGGGAGATAAGCGTCGGCGTGATCCGCATACGCGCGGCCCTGGCGGCATGGCGCGAGGGCTCCCTCTTCTTCAACAAGGGTGGCCCGGGAACGCATCCCGGACCGCTGCTTCGGTCCATGGGCGAAGTGTGGTCACGGCTCGACGCGAACGATCCTGGTGGCCGAGATAAACGCCAGCTGGCTGAGCGCTACGACCTCATCGCCGTCATTCCACGGGGGCTGGCTGGCAGCGGCGACATGCGTTGCGGGACGGTCCCGCAACGCGCGAGCGCATTCCTGCCCAGCCATCAGGACGATGCCAACTGGCGGCTGATCGTCGACGACGCCGAGGCCCTGGTGGAGGCATGCACCGCATCGGACCAGGCGCGCTACGTCAATACCGAACAGCACGCGCACGACATGGACTGGGTCCGCCGCGCGCTCGGTGACGAGCGGCTGAATTTTTATGGCATTTCATATGGCGGGATGGTCGGTGCCTGGTACGCGTCGATCTATCCGGCGCATACCGGCCGCCTGTTGCTCGATTCAAGCATGGATATCATGCACGGCTATCGTGCGGCGACCGACCTTTTGCTGGCCGCGCGCAACCGCGCCTTCCAAGAGAATGTCGTCGCCCCCTTGCTGCGCGACCCTGTAGCGCACGGTTTGGGCCGCGATCCCGACGCGATCGCGACGGCTATCGCGGCATTCCCATCCTGGGCTCGCGAGGCCTGGGTCGAACAGCTGACCACGGTACCCCGGCTCGCCGCGGCGCTCCGCCTGGTAGGCTGGGCGGGGAACAGCCAGCCGCAGCATCCGGGGGAGCTGATCCGCTTCATCAATCGCGAATGGTTCAGCAGCGACCCGGCACTGAACCGGAGCATTCGCAGGGAGGCCGACTCGCTCGTCCGGTCGCTGTTTTACGCCGCGGCGGGCGAACCGTCATCGCAAGGCGACGCCGCATCGTTCTTCGTACGCCTGGCCGTGGCCTGCAACGACGTCGCCTGGCCGCGGAGCGACGCCGATATCCGCGAGTCCGCGCGACGCAACATCGCAAGGTACTTCAACTTCACCGGCGAAGAGACGTTCGAAGAACTCGCCTGTTCTCGCTGGGGCGGACCGAGCGCGCGTCGGCCGGATCTCGCCGCCCTCGGAAGGGCGGCGCCCTTCCTTCTCATCCAGTCCGAAAAGGACACGTCCACACCCCTGCAGGGTGCACAACACATCCTCGACGGCTTCCCTAACGCACGCATGCTCCTGGTTCGCCGTTCGGACCAACATGGCGTGTTCAATTTCACGACCTCGCCATGCATCGAGCGCACGGCCGCGCACTACCTGCTGACCGGTGAGTTACCGGCGACGCCGTCGCGCTCGTTCACGTGCAGCGATGCCTTCGACAACCCCGTCAACGCGCTACCCGGCACTCCGGCCCTCGTCGCCGAGCCCACACCCGTGAACGCGACACTTCCTGGGACGGCACCCGCGCCGGTGCATCACGATGAACTCTGAGCGACGTGCGACCTGGCATACCCTCTCCGTAGCGTGCGCCCTTGCCTGGGCCAGCGATGCTTTCGCTGGCGCATCCATCGCATGGGAACCCTGTGCGGCCGATCTAGTGGAACAGCGCTGGACCGACGCTCTGGGAGAACGCCTGGAGTGCGGAACGATGCTCGCCGCACTGGACGCCGATGACGCCGGCAAGGGGACGTTTACCGTCGGTCTCGTACGCGTCAAGGCGGGCGATCCGGCGCAACGGCGAGGCTCGCTCTTCTTCAACTTCGGTGGCCCGGGTGCCAATCCCACGGACATGCTTCCGCCGACGGCCTACCTGTGGTCGACACGCTCGGCCAGCCACCCCCTCGACGGCGACAAGCGGCGCCTGGCCGATCGCTTCGACCTTGTCGCGGTCATCCCCAGAGGACTGCGCGGGGGCAGCCGCTACGAATGCAAGCCCACGCCAGCCAGTGATGAACCGCACGATCCCTCGATCTATCTTGCGGACTGGAACTGGGCCGGCTTCGTACAGGACGCCCGCGCTTATGCCCGCGCCTGCGACGACCCGCTTAAGCCGCACCTGGGCACCCTGCAGCACGTTCGCGACATGGAGCAGGCGAGACTCGCGCTTGGCGAACCGGCGATGAACTTCGTCGGCATCTCGTACGGCACCTGGGTGGGCGCCTTCTATGCTGCGATGTACCCGCACCATGCGGGCCGTATCGTGCTCGATTCGGTCATGAATTTCTCCGGGACCTTCGAGCAACAGGTCGACGATGCCCCCGGTGAGCGGCAGGCGTTGTTTGCACGGAATGCTTTGCGGCCCGCGCTCGCCGATCCGTTCACTTACAACATAGGCAGCGATGCGCGTACGGCCCTGAACCGATTCCGGGCCATGCCGCACGAAGCGCGCGAAGCCTGGTCCTCCGTGATCGATACGCCGAGCCATCTCGTGGCCGCGCTGACCCTGGCCGACTGGATGCGTGCGGAAGGTGCGCCGGCCAAGGAACGCCTGATCGCGCGGGCGAAAAGGTATGTCTTCAGCCCCGATCCCGCCGTGGACCACCAGATCCGGCAGGCGGCCGTCGGCCTCGCATCGGCACTCGGTCGGCGCACCGATCCGACGCTGAACGGTCTGGTCGACATCTCGGTCTATCACGCCGTGATCTGTGCCGACACCCCGTGGCGGAAAGACCCGAAAGAACTGCGCGCCCTCGCAAACAGGATCGCAAGCCGCTATCCGGCAGCGAACGGCGAGGCGGTCACGACAGGACTCGTCTGCATGAACTGGGCGACGTCGCCGCGCTGGCGTCCGCCGTTGACGGCGCTGGCGGTAGCACCGCCGATGCTGATGGTGCAGGCCGAGTTCGATCCGGCGACGTCGTACAACGGCGCCATGCAGGCATTCAGCCGCTCGCCCGGCGCTCGCATGGTCGTCGCGCAAGGTGCGCGCGTGCACGGTCTGTTCGGCGCGTCCGCGACACCGTGCGTGGAGCGAGCGGTGGGCCGGTTTCTTCTCGATGGCGAGCTCCCCGCCCTGCCGTGGTCGGCCTGCGACTACGTACCGTCGACGCGCTCGCGCGAGAGTCGCGAAGCCGGCGACGGGCCGAGCGAATGGGACATGCGTGACGAACTCGCCAAACGGCTCCAGAACATCCGATGAAGGAGAGGCACGATGAAGAAGATGGCTCTTGCCGCACTGACCCTGATGGCCACGGCCTGCACCGACGCTAGCGCCACGGCGTCCACACCGACATGGAATCTGCCTGACATCCATGCCGTGACGATCGACTGGTCGACATGCTCGACGGACCTGGTCGGGACGACGGCCTTGGTGCTCGGCGACCGTCTGCGCTGCGGGCAGATGAGCGTCCCGCGCGATCATCGTCATCCGCAGGCAGGTCAGATGCAGGTGGCGATCGTGCGCGTCGCCGCAGCCGATCCCGCACGGCGGCGCGGTGCTCTTTTCTTCAATCCAGGCGGTCCAGGCGAGACCCCGATGGAGTCGCTTCCCACGCTCGCCCGCTACTGGAACGACGCGCACGCGGGTCATCCCGTGCATGGCACGAAGCGGGAGCTGTCCGATGTGTTCGACCTGGTCGGCGTCGTGCCCCGTGGTTTGAAGGGCGGAACGACCTTCACCTGCACGTCCGAACACCTGGCGACGGACTACCAGGACATCGTCGCCGACCGCTCGGAAGCGAATCTACGGACGATGGACATGTTCATGCGGGCGATCGCCAGCGCCTGCCGGCGCAATCCACTGTACCGGTTCATCAATACCGAGCAAACGGTGTACGACATGGAAGCGGCACGGCTATCGCTGGGCGAACCGCGTCTGAACTTCTTCGGCGTGTCGTACGGAAGCTGGATCGGTAGCTGGTATGCGGCATCCTTTCCGCAACACGTAGGTCGCATGTTCCTCGACTCCAGCATGGATTGGACCAGCGACTGGAACACCAACGTGGAGCGCCTCAAGTCGACGGCGCATGCGGAGTTCGTACGGCTCGTGGCCGAGCCGGCAGCCAACGACCGCTTTCGTTACCGTTTCGGTGCAGATGTCGCCGCCGTCATGACGCAGTTCGATCACCTGACGAACGAGGTCCGTCAAGGATGGGGTGGTCTGTGGAAGACGCCCGAGAGTCTGCTCGCGGCACGAGGGATGTCCGACATAACGAGGGTCGAACCCGGCATGACCTTACCAACGCTGCTCGCTCGCATCGGGTCACACCGCTTTCATTCCGAGCCGACGGTGAACCATGCCGCCCGCCTCGAAGCCACCGAGCACGCATGGCGCGTGATGCCCATCGTCTACGTGCCTGAAACCTTTCGTTTGGATGAGCGCGATTCGGTGCTGTTTGCCGTCATGTGCAATGACATGCCTTACCTGGGCGATGCCGCATACCACAGGGCGAAGATTGCCTCGCTTGCTGCGCAGTTTCCTTCCATCGATGGCCGCGGCCTGGAATACCATTGTGTGTACTGGGATGGTGCGCACGCCACGCGGCCACCGCTCAGCCGCATGGCCGCCGCTGGCGGCATCCTCATGGTTCAGGCCGAGCACGATCCGGTGACTCCCTTGCTGAGCGCCATCGCTTCGCTCGACGCCACGCCTACGGCACGCCTGATTATCGCGGACAACTTCGAGTCGCACGGCGTCTTCGGATTCACCGATTCCGCCTGCATCGAAGCCCTGGTGGGCAACTACCTTCTCAGGGGCACGCTGCCTGTCGAGCGCACCAGTCACTGTGAAGCACGACCCGCCGATACCGGCAGCAGTGGCTTCTCGGATCCGCCGCAGGCGGCGGCGCTCCGCAAAGAGCTGTCGGCGGTGCACTCTCAGTTCGCCAGGCAACCACCGTTCGTCAGCGGCATGAACGGACGTGAACCTGGTCAAGGACGATGAAATCCGGCTCGTCGACCGGGGCGCGATGATGGCAATACCCGACAGTAAGTCCGTCGCAGAACTTCTAGGGTGGATGGACATCCACCCTGGGAGCCTTCGCTCATGCGTCCGCAACACGCCTTCTTCTGCGCCATGCTCGGCGCCGCCACCCTACCGACACCCGTTGCTGCCTCCACGTCCCATGCCGACGACATCGGTTGGCGTGCGTGCGATCCCGAGGAAACCGGGTGGAATGCTCCTGCCCTGAAGGCCCGGCTGCAATGCGGAACCATGCGTGTGCCGCTTGACCACAGCCATCCGGCAGAGGGTGAAGTGGATGTCGGCCTGATCCGCGTTCTCGCCGGCGATCCTTTACGCCGCATGGGGTCGGTCTTCTTCAACTTTGGCGGTCCCGGAGGCAATCCGCGACGGTTTCTTCCCGTCATGGCGGATTGGTGGAACACCCTCGAGGCGAGCGATCCTGTCGCGGGAAGCCTCCGCACGTTGGCCGACCGTTACGATCTCGTCGCCGTGGTACCCCGCGGCCTCGCCGGCGGCCGCGTATACGACTGCCTCGCGGGACGAACGGCCGGGCCGTTCAACGATTTGTCGGTGGACGCGAGCGATGCGAATTGGGCAGCCGCCACACACGATGCCGTCGCGCTGGCCGGCGACTGCGGCATGGATCCGTTCTCTCCATGGGTGAACACGGCGCAGCACGTCCATGACATGGAGTTCGCTCGCCGCCTGTTTGGCGATGCTCCCCTCAACTTCTATGGCACCTCGTACGGCACATGGGTAGGCGCGTGGTACGCCGCTACCTACCCCGACCACGTCGGCCGCATGCTGTTCGATTCGACGATGGACGTAACCCGTTATTTCCACGACGCGGTCTACACCCAGGTCATGGACGTGCACGAGCTTTTTCTGGCCGACGCCGTGGGTCCCGCGCTGGCCGCACCCGAGACGTACGGCCTGGGCTCGGACGAAGCCGTCCTTCTCCAGCGCGTGCGCACGATGCCAGCGCGGGCGCATGAAAGGTGGCTCAGGACGATCGGCGGTCCTGCCGACCTCGCCGCGGCCGTCACCCTGGCCGATTGGCTCGGCGTCGACTCACGGGTCGACCAGGCGACGCTTGGCCGGCGCATCGCCTCGCATGCGTTCAGTCCAGATCCGGACACGAATGCGCGCATCCGAGAAGCCGCCGGCCACCTGCTGTCGGCCTACTTCAGTGAGCTGCCGTCCGCCGTGGACGCTCTTCTCGGCACCGACGGCAGGTCGGTCCACCTCGCCGTGGTATGCAACGACACACCGTGGATTCGTGAAGCTGCGTACTGGCGCGCGTTCGCACGACACATGGCGGCGGCATATCCCGGCGGAAGCTCCAACGAGGCACACCTGGGGCTCACGTGCGCCAACTGGCCCGGCCGCGACAACGTCCGTCCGGACATGTCGCGACTTGGATCGATACCCGACTTTCTGATGATCCAAGCCGAGTTCGATCCGGCCACCTCGCTTGCGAATGCCAGGCGCGTCCTCGCGACATACGACAATGCGCACATGGTGCTGGCCCGCGGGCTGCACGGCCACGGCATACTCAATCCTTCCGCACCGGCATGTGTGCTCTCCGCCGCCGCGGGATACCTCCTCGATGGCCGGGTACCCAAAGCGAAGTTGACGTCCTGTGAGCCCTCGTCGGCGCCGATTCCGCGTTCGCTGGACACGCCCACTCGCCTGATAGACGCGCAGTTGAAGCGACTCTTCAAAGCCAGCTAGAAAAGCCGCAAAAGAAGGTCCATCGTGGATCACCGGGGTCCGGACGGTCGGCTTTCAGGCCGGGCATTCGTTCGCACCTTGCACCTCGCCTAGGGCTCGCCTTCGGCATCGCTTTGTACACTTGGGCGTTTCGCGGGGAGACCTTGGCGCCCTGAAGTGGTCAAGTATTTCTAGACACCCGATAGGGCGTTTTTCGGACCGACAGCATTTCGTGGATGGCTGGCGGGATCTGT